>Ga0209563_100015_pt1 | contig 879901 bp, 755 predicted proteins | sample AraplaCvi_mMF_r2_FD_184271 | JGI IMG/M metagenome (GOLD analysis project Ga0209563, IMG submission 184271) | Arabidopsis root microbial communities from North Carolina, USA - plate scrape CL_Cvi_mMF_r2 (SPAdes) (version 2) | ecosystem: Host-associated > Plants > Roots > Endosphere | place: USA... | reverse complement strand
GATAAAACATCGTTTCTCCTTGTAGTCTTGATTGTCCCTCGTCCACTCCCACACTCGCCTTGTACATGCAGGGTCGACGCCCTTGGATACCGTCCAGTGTTCAGTAATGGGGTGGGGAGAGGTGAAGGGCTTAATCTACGCCACAAGGTCACTGCCTTCAGGGTGGACTCAAGCTGGTCTTCACCTCAGTTGACGGTAGCTAACCATCAACTCGATCAAGATACAAGGGTGGGGTGATTGATGCCGGGGGCATCAATCACGTGCCCACCATAACGGTCGCGTACTACACCGTTTCCGTTGTCATGAACGACGCGCTTGTGCGTCGCGCGGTAGACTGTCCCTTAACGCATGCATTTGGTGGGCACGGGGTGCCCACCCTACGGCATTTCGCATACCAAAGGGAGAGCGTCTACCCATGAGCAAGCTGTTTTCACCGATCGAACTCGGCCCGCTCGCGCTGGCCAACCGCATCGCCATCGCGCCGATGTGTCAATACTCCGCCGAGCAGGGCTTCGCGACCGACTGGCACATGATCCACCTCGGCCACCTCGCGCTGTCCGGCGCCGGCCTCCTGATCATCGAGGCGACTGCCGTGACGGAGGAGGGCCGCATCACCTACGCCGACCTGGGCCTGTGGTCCGACGACCACGCGGCCGCGCTGGAACCCGTCGTCAACGCGATGCGCAAGCATTCCCCGATCAAGATCGCCATCCAGCTCGCGCACGCTGGCCGCAAGGCATCGAGCGAAGTGCCCTGGCTGGGCGGGGCGAGCATCGCGCCCGATCACGTGCATGGCTGGCAGACCGTCGCGCCGTCCGCGCTCCCGCATGCGGACGGCGATGCGGTGCCGCAGGCGCTCGATGCCGACGGGCTCGCGCGCGTGAAGGAGGGCTTTATTGCGGCCGCGCGCCGCGCCGACGCGCTGGGCCTGGACGCCATCGAACTCCACGGCGCCCATGGCTATCTGCTGCACCAGTTCCTGTCGCCGCTGTCGAACCGGCGCGACGATGCTTACGGCGGCTCGCTGGAGAACCGCATGCGCTTTCCGCTGGAAGTGTTCGCCGCGGTGCGTGCGGCCGTGTCGGCGGAGATGGTGGTGGGCATGCGCATCTCCGCCAGCGACTGGGTCGACGGCGGCTGGGACCTGGCGCAGAGCATCGTGCTGGCGCGCGAGCTGGAGAAGCTCGGCTGCCAGTTCATCCATGTGTCGAGTGGCGGCGTGTCGCCGCAGCAGAAGATTCCCGTCGGGCCGGGCTACCAGATCGAGTTCGCCGCGCGCATCAAGGCGGAAACGGCGATGCCCACGATCGGCGTCGGTTTGATCACGGAGGCGAAGCAGGCCGAGACCATCGTGCAGACGGGCCAGGCCGACATGGTGGCGCTGGCCCGTGCCATGCTGTACGACCCCCGCTGGCCGTGGCATGCGGCGGCGGAGCTGGGGGCATCGGTGAGCGCGCCGCCCCAGTATTGGCGCTCGCAGCCGCATGAGTTCAAGCAGCTGTTTGGCGATACGCGGCTGGGGCAGCGCTAAGACCGCCGGGGAGCCCGATCAGAGCAGGTGATCGAGCAGCTCCGGCCCGAACACCTCGCGGTGCAGGCGGCCCGCCGGCACGCCCGCGTTCAGCAGGCCGAGCCACTGCGCCTGCATGAACTTGTGCGGGCCGCACAGGTACACTTCCGCTTCCTCGCGCGGCCAGGCCGGCAGCTTTGCCACGTCCATGCGGCCTTCGATGACGCCCGCCGCGCCCTGCGCATCCTCATGGAACGTGACGACCGACAGGTTCGGCATGGTCGCCTTCAAACCGTCGACTTCCGCGCGCAGCGCGTGGTGGCCCGCGTCGCGGGCGGCGTGCGCGAAGATCACGCGGCGCTGCGGATTCACGTGCGCCGCGCGCTTCAGGCTCGCGACCATCGGCGTGATGCCGACACCGGCCGACAGCAGCACGAGCGGCTTGTCGCCTTCCGTCTCGGGCAGGAATTCGCCGAACGGATGCGACACCTGCAAGGTGGCGCCGACCTTCACGTTGGCGTGCAGCCAGTTCGACACTTCGCCGGCCGGCGTGTCGTCGACGCCGTCTTCGCGCTTGACGGAGATGCGCAGGCTCTCGCCGTCCGGCGCGTCCGACAGGCTGTACTGGCGCAACTGGTGACGGCCGCCCGGCAGGTCGACGGCGACGCTCACGTACTGGCCCGGCTTGAATGCGGGGACCGGCTTGCCGTCGGCCGGCACGAAGCGGATCGACAACACGTTCACGCTTTCGGTCTTCACTTCCGTCACGCGCATCGGGCGGGTCTCGCCCGGCTCGACCCCGGCCGTGTTGTACAACTTGGCTTCCGCCGCGATCAGCAGCTTGGCGAGCGAGTTGTAGGCTTCCTTCCAGGCGTCCAGCAGCGGCGGCGTGGCGGCGTCGCCCAAGGTGGCGGCGATCGATTCCAGCAGGTGCTTGCCGACGATGGGGTAGTGCTCGGCACGGATGCCGACCGACACGTGCTTGTGCACGATGCGTTCGACGACGGGGCCCAGCGCGCCCGGATTGCCGATGTTGGCCGCGTACGCGAACACGGCCGACGCCAGCGATTGCTGCTGCGTCCCGCTGGCCTGGTTCCCCATATTGAAGATCCGGGTCAGTTCAGGATGCGCGCCCAGCATGTTCGTGTAGAACAGCTTGGTGATCGTCAGGCCGTGCTGGCGCAGGACGGGGACGCTGGCATCGATGTAGGGACGGGACGCTTCCGAAATCATGGTGGTTCCTTTTATTATGCATTTAAAATGCAGATTTAAGATTCAAAAAATGCCCGCTCGGCGGGCGTTGCCATTAATGCTAAGTTAATCCTCACTCACTGGCTCAGGCGCCGGCAGAGTGCTTTTCACCGCGCCGCCATCCCAGAACATGCGGTGCATGCGCATGACCTGCTCGCCCGTGTTGCCGGCCGTGGCGTGGGCCAGCGTGTAGCCGTCCATCGCGTCGTAGAACGCACGCATGCCGGTGCGCAGCATGCCGCGCAGCTGGCAATCGAGCTTCAGCGCGCAGTCGGTGCCCTCGCAATCGACCAGTTCGTTGTCTTCGCCTTCCAGCTTGCGCAACACCTGGCCGATGGTCAGGGTCGCCGGATCGGCCGCGAGACGCAGGCCACCGTTGCGTCCACGCGTCGCCTGGACCCACCCCAGCTTGGCCAGCTGCCCCACCACTTTCACGAGGTGGTTCAGCGGAATGTCGAACTGCTTGCCGATCTCGGCCACCGTCACCGGATGCGGGCGTTCTCCCGCACGCTCCAGGTAGATCAGGACGCGCAGGCCAATATCGGAGAATCGGGTGAGTCGCATTGGGTAAGCTCAGTGGGTACAAGTGTATTCTACCCGCTTGGACGTATTCTACATAAATCTGCATTAAAAATGCATATTTAAATGAAGTATTTTTTTTCCGCATTGATAGCAGCACGGAAAGTGGACCTATAATCGCGGACTTTGGATAGATAACAGCGCGCTACCCGCGCGCGCCAAGAGGAAGACGCCGTGAACCAGACCCTGGGCCAAAAGCTCATCCGCACCAAGACGTCCGAGCACAAACTCGAAGACGGCCATGCCCACGCCCTGGGCCGCACGCTGGGCTTATTTCCCCTGACTATGATCGGCGTCGGCGCCACGATCGGCACCGGCATCTTCTTCACGATGGTGGAAGCCGTGCCGAAGGCCGGTCCGGCCGTCGTGCTGTCGTTCCTGATGGCTGCCCTCACGGCAGGTCTCACGGCGCTGTGCTACGCCGAGCTGGCCGACCGCGTGCCGGCGTCGGGCTCCTCGTATTCGTTTGCTTACGCCACCGTCGGCGAGTTCGGCGCCTTCGTCGTCGCCGCGTGCCTGCTGCTGGAATACGGCCTCGCGGCCAGCGCGACGGCCATCGGCTGGTCGGACTACCTGAACAACTTTTTGCAGAACGCGCTGGGCTGGCAGATCCCGGACGCGCTGCGCTCGCCGATGGTCGTGGCGGGCAAGACGGGCGGCGTCGAATTCCACGCCGGCCATATCAACCTGCCGCCGATCCTGCTCGTCGTGCTGTGCTGCGTGCTGCTCATCCGCGGCACGAAGGAATCGGCGACGACGAACGCCATCATGGTGGTGATCAAGCTGGCGATCCTCGTGTTCTTTTCCGTGATCGCGCTGTCCGGCTTCGACATCCGCAACTTCCACCCGTTCGTCTGGCCGGCCAACGGCCACGGTATCGGTGGGTTGGCGGGCGTGACGGCGGCCGCGGGCACCGTGTTCTTCTCGTTCATCGGCATCGACACCATCGCGACGGCCGGCGAAGAGACCAAGAATCCCACGCGCGACGTCCCGATCGGCATCCTGGCCGCCCTCGGCATCGTCACCGTGTTCTACATGCTGGTCGCGATCGCCGCCCTCGGCGCCCAGCCGGCCACGCAGTTCGCGGGCCAGGAAGCGGGCCTCGCCGTGATCCTGCAGAACGTGACGGGCAAGGCGTGGCCGGCGCTCGTGCTGTCGGCCGGCGCCGTCATCTCCGTGTTTTCCGTGACCCTCGTGACGATCTACGGCCAGACGCGCATCCTGTACGCCATCGCCAAGGACGGCCTCGTGCCGCAAGCCTTCCGCACCGTCAATCCGCGCACGCAGTCGCCGGTGACGAACACGCTGATCGTTAGCATCGCCGTGGGCACCGTCGCGGGCCTCGTCGACTCGACCTTCCTGTGGGACATGGTGAGCATGGGGACGCTCGTCGCGTTCATCGTCGTGTCGATTGCCGTGCCCGTCATCCGTCGCAAGCAGGGCGACACGGGCCGCAAGGGCTTCCGCGTGCCGTTCGGGCCTTACCTGGTGCCGGCCCTGTCGATCGTCGCCTGTTTGTACCTCGTGTTCGGGCTGTCCAGCACCACGTACACCGTCTTCACCATCTGGATGACGGTGGCCGTGCTCACCTATTTCGGCTACGGCATCCGCAACAGCCGCCTGAACAAGGTCGAGGCGGTGCAGGCGGAGTTCACGCATTGATGCGGCGCGGATGCGCCGTGGTGGGCACGGGGTGCCCACCCTACGATTGAGCCAGCCGTAGGGTGGGCACCCCGTGCCCACCGACCGCGGACGTTATTGCGCCAACGGGCGCACGTAGGTCAACAGGCTGACGAGCGTCTTGCCCGGTTCTTCCCACGGCACCATGTGTGCCGAACGCTCGAACCACACGGCCTGCTTCGATGGCGCCTGCACCTGCGCGAGCCACGCCTCGGTGGGTGCCGTCGGCGTCGTGTAGTCGTGCCGGCCCATGAACATCACGACGGGGATCGGGAAGCGCTTCACGTTCGAGAAATCGACCTGCACGAATTCAGGCAGGATGCGGCCCAGCGTCAGCAGGTTGCCCTGGTCGATGTCGTGCGCCTGCTTCGCATCGTAGTCCGGCGACAGGCGCGGGCCGTCGAAGTAATAGGCCGATTCGCTGCGCCACGCACTCAGGCCGCCGTAGTACTGCGGCCACTTGCGCGCCACGATGATGCGCTCGCGCGTGATCGGCAGGTTGCCGGGGTAGGGCGCGATCGACTCCAGGTCGTGCAGCGCTTCCTCGTTCTTGTGCAGCTTCGCCTGTTCCAGCGCGTACTCGAAGCTGATGCGCTCGTTCTCGCGCGTGCTGATCACCTGGCCGATGCCGACGTAGGCATAGAATAAATCGGGCCGCTTCAGCGCCGCCTTCATCGACACGATGGTGCCCCAGCTGTGGCCCATCAGGATCAGCTTTTTCTTGCCGTAGCGCTGGCGCAGGTGCTCGGCCACCTCGATCGCGTCGTCGACGTAGCGGTCGATGTGGATCGTGTCCGCGACCTTCTCCGGCGCCGTCTCGCCATACGTCCTGCCCGCGCCGCGCTGGTCCCAGTTCGCGATGGTGAAGTATTCCTCGAGCGGACGCTCGAACTGCCACAACGTAGGCGTGACGGGCGCTGCGGGTCCGCCGTGCACGAACAGGATCATCGGGTTGTCGCGCTCCTGGCCGCGCACGGTGAGCCATTGGTCGATGCCGCCGATGCGCGTCTTGTACGACTCCTGCACGCCATGCGGCGCGACGATCTTGTCCAGGTCCGCCACGATGGCGCGGGCCTTGTTCCACGCGTCGTCCTGCGCGCGCACGTCCGCGCACGCGATGCCGAGCAGGGCCCAGCACCAGATCCAGATTCGTTTCATTGCAGCCTCCTTGTTCTCGATGTGCGGGCAGTGTAGAGGGATGCCCGCGTGTGGCACAGGTGCGATGGGGTGAATTGCACATTGCGCGGGATGAGCTGCAGATGGCGCGGATGAAATACTTGATACACTTGTCCGACTGCCAACACAACGACGAGACTCCATGCATACACAGCCCCAGCCGACCCGCCACGACATCCTGCCGCCGCAGGTGGAACATCTCACCAACATCCTGCCGGACGATCCCCTGCTCATGATGGGCGCCGGCCCCGTGCCGATCCCCAGCGCGGTCGCGCGCGCGAATTCGGTCGTCATCAACCACCTGGGCGAGACGATGGCGAAGATCATCGGCCAGGTGAAGGACATGGCGCGGTACGTGTTCCAGACCCGCTCCAACTGGGTGCTGGGCGTGGCCGGTCCCGGCTCGGCCGCGATGGAAATGGCGATCTGCAATCTCATCTGGCCGGGCACGCGCGTGCTCTCGATCTGCAATGGTTTCTTCAGCGGCAGGATGGCGGAAATGAGCCGCCGTGCCGGGGCGGACGTCGTCGAGATGAACGAGATCTTTCCGCACTCGATGTCGCTGGAACGGCTGGAACAGCTGCTCGACCAGCACCGGCCGCACTGCCTGACGCTCGTGCAGGGCGAAACGTCGAACACGACATTCAACGCCGACGTGAAGACCATCGCGCGGCTGGCGAAAGCGCGGGGCTGCCTCGTCATCGTCGATGCCGTGTGCACCTTGAGCACCACCCCGTTCGAGATGGACGACTGGCAGGTCGATGCCGTGATCACGGGCGGCCAGAAAGGGCTGTCGTCGATTCCCGGCGTCTCGTTGCTCGCGTTCTCCGACGCCGCGTGGAGCCGCATCCGCGAACGGCCGACGCCGAATACGCACTGGTGCCTGGACGCGCTGCTGGCCGAGAATTTCTGGCACAAGGCGTCGTACCACTACACGGCGCCCGTGTCGGGCGTGCTGGCACTGCACGAAGCATTGCGCCTCGTGTGCGAGGAAACGCTGCCGGTCCGGTTCGCGCGCCACCTGCGCTGCTCGACGGCGCTGCAGGACAGCATCGAGGCGATGGGCCTGTCGCTGTTCGCGCCGGCGGCATCGCGGCTCAATTCCGTCGTCGGCATCACCCTGCCGGACGGCGTCACGAGCCAGGCCGTGTGCTCGACGATCTCCAGCCGCTACCAGGTCGAGATCTCCGGTTCGTTCGGCCTGCCCATCGTCCGCATCGGACAGATGGGCGAACAGTGCCGCGCGCACCACCTGTTCCGCACGGTGCACGCGCTGGGCAGCACGATGCGCGACCTGGGCGCGACCGTCGACCTGCCGGCCGGCATGGCCGAACTGGAAAACTCGCTGCAGCGCTTTAAAGCCGAAACCGACTGATCACGACACGCTCATCTCCTTGAGAAGGTCAGCCGTGTGAGGCTCGCCGGATCGAGCTCGAGGCCATCGGCCTTGAGCCGCTTCGCGACTTGCGGCGGGTTTCATCGCGTGTCCTGTGCGATCAAAGCTGGGCCCCGATCAGGTCGGCCAGCTTGCCGCCGATTTTTTCCGAGAGCGGCCGGTTCTCCCATGCCTGCAAGGTGATGGGGCGCGCGTGCTTCCAGTCGTCCTCGAACACGGCTTCCTGCTGCTTGGCGAAGCCGGCGTCGAGCACGTTCAGGTTTGCCTCGTCGTTGAGGATGAACGAGCGGTTGTCGAAGTTGGTGGAGCCGACGGAGACGAGCAGCGAATCGACGACGAGCGCCTTCACGTGGTACATCGTCGGCTGGTACTCGGCCATCTTGATCCCGGCCGCCAGCAATTCTCCCCAGCGCTCGCGCGACGCGGCGCGCACGACGTCGGAATCGATGACGGGACCGGGCGTGATGATGCGCACGTCCACGCCCCGTTTCGCCGCCGCGATGAGGGCCTTGATGGCCAGTTCGTCCGGCACGAAATACGAGTTCGACAAATGGATCGTGCGGCGCGCGGCCGTGATGGCGAGCAGGTACATCAGGTGCATGCTCTCGCTGCCGCCCGTGGGCGAGCTGGAGAACATCTGCGCGGGCATGTCGCCCTTCGCCGTGAGCGCGGGGAAGTAGTCGGGCCCGTCGAGCACGGCGCCCGTCGCCTTCGTCCAGTTGTCGTTGAAGACGGCCTGCATCTGGCCGACGACGGGGCCCTCCACGCGAAAATGCGAGTCGCGCCAGTGATCGGGATCCTGCGCGTGGCCGCGCCATTTGTCGGCGATGCCCACGCCACCCGTGAAGCCGACCTTGCCGTCGACGATCAGGAGCTTCCTGTGCGTGCGGTTGTTCAGGCGCGCGAGCTTCCACCACACGGGCTTGTGATAGCGGTGCACCTCGACGCCGGCCTTGCGCATCTCGTCGAGCGAGGCTTCGCTGATCTTCATGCTGCCGATCCAGTCGAGCAGCACGTGCACCTTGACGCCGGCGCGCGCCCGTTCCGACAGCGCTTCCGTGAATTCGCGGCCGATCGTGCCTTCCCAATAAATATATGTTTCGAAGCTGACCGACTTCTGCGCCGAGCGGATCGCATCCAGCATGGCGGGGAAGATCTGGTCGCCGTTGAGCAACGCGTCGGCCTTGTTGCCCTCGACGATGGGCGGACCCAGCAGCACGCCCAGCGAGCGGCGGAACTGCGGGTCGTCCGTGTTGTATTGCCGGGTCAGCTGGGTGTCGATCTTTTTTTCGCCGGGCGAAAAATTCAGCACGAGCAGGCCCGCCACGAGGGTGACGATACAGGTGATGAGGACGACCATGGGACGTTTGATACGCATGAGTTCGGGTTCCAGACGTAAAAAAACCAACGCCAGCCGACGTTGGTTTTCAAAGCGGGGCTTGCACCTGCTTAGCGGACGCGGCCGCGACGCAGCAGATTCACGATGGCGAGCAGGATGACGGCGCCCAGGAACGACACGAGCAGCGACGAGACACTGAAGTCATCTGAATTGATGGTGCCACTGCCGAACAGCGGAGACAGCAGCCAGCCACCCAGGAAGGCTCCGATGATACCGACCACGACATTGAGAATCATGCCTTGCTCAGCATCTGTTTTCATGACCATGCTGGCGAGCCAGCCGAGCACACCACCAACGACGATCCAGATAATGAATAACATGTTGAGTCCTCCTCAAGTTGGAAAAAACATACTCCAGGCCAATTGAATGCCGAGGCCATGTGCAAAGTCTAGTGATGCACACGGTACGGGGTCGGTGCGTTGCCGAACGTTAGACGCGCAAACTGGCGCCGTGTTCTCTTGTGGTGCGGAATGTCCCCACCTGAGTGCGTCATCGAACAGAAGCGCCTTGTTGGGCAGGCATATCGTGTAAATCACCTTGCATCACCCGACCCCGGCACTCCGGACCACATCGATTACCGAAAGGATCCATCATGGCTACTTACGACACGACAACGACGACGACAACGACCAAGGACAATCGCATGATCACCGGCCTGTTCCCGGACCGTGACAGCGCCGAGCGCGCCTACAACGCGATCTCGACCCGCGGCTATACGAAGGACGACGTCAACCTGATGATGTCGGACTCCACCCGCAAGACTTTCGCCGACTCCGAAACTGAGCTGGGCAGCAAGGCCGCCGAGGGCGCCGCTGCCGGCGCCGGCATCGGCGGCACGATCGGTGCCGTGCTGGCCGGCGTGGCCGCCATCGGCACCTCGCTCGTGATTCCGGGCGCCGGCCTCGTCGTCGCCGGTCCTCTCGCGGCAGCGCTCGCCGGTGCGGGCGCCGGCGGCATCACCGGCGGCCTGATCGGCGCACTGATCGGCGCCGGCATTCCGGAAGAGCGCGTCAAGCACTACGAAGAAGGCATCAAGAACGGCGGCATCGTGATGGGCGTGACGCCGCGTTCGGACGAAGACGTTGCCTACCTGAACCAGACCTTCGTCGATAACGGCGGCTCGCACGTGATCGGCACCGGCATCGGCGCGGCAGCCGGTGCCGCCACCGGCGCCGCTCTCGGCGCGGTCGGCGGTCCGGTCGGCATGGCGGCCGGTGCCGCGATCGGCGGCATCGCCGGCGGCATGGCCGGCAAGGGCGTGGGCGAAGTCGTCAATCCGAAGCCGGGCGACGACCTGGGCGAACACTATCTGGCCAAAGGCACGGGCGCAGGTGCAGGTGCCGCGATGGGCGCGGCAGCCGGTTCCGTGGCAGGACCCGTGGGTGCGCTGGCCGGTGCGGCGATCGGCGGCCTGGCCGGCGGCGCAGCGGGCCGCGGTGCGGGCGAAGTGGCGAATCCGCATTCGGAAGACCGCCTGCATGAGCACAACCTGGCCCAGGGCACGGGTGCCGGCGCGGGCGCACTGACCGGCGCGGCCGTCGGCAGCGCTGCAGGGCCGATCGGCACCGTCGCGGGCGCAGCCATCGGCGGCATCGCGGGCGGCATGGCCGGCAAGGGCGCGGGCGAAGTCGTGAACCCGAAACCGGGCGACCAGCTGCATGAGCACAACCTGGCCGGCGGCGTCGGCGCGGGCGGTGGCGCGGCAGCAGGTGCCGCGCTGGGCGCCGTGGGCGGCCCGGTGGGCATGGCGGCGGGTGCTGCGATCGGCGGCATCGCCGGCGGCATGGTCGGCAAGGGCGCAGGCCATCTCGTGAACCCGACCGCGGAAGATGCTTACTGGCGCACGAACTACCAAACCCAGCCGTACTACAGCACGGGCTACACGTACGACGATTATTCGCCGGCCTACGCGCTGGGCTACAACAACGCCGGCCGCTTCCCGAGCTACGACCTGGCCGAGCCGCACATGGCGGACGAATGGGACCGCGTGAAGGGCAGCTCGCGCCTCTCGTGGGAGCAGGCCAAGTCCGCCAGCCGCGCCGCGTGGGACCGCGTGGAGCGTGCGATGCCGGGTGACCTGGATCGCGACGGCCGTTGATTCATCTTCGTAAATAAAAAAGCCCCGCGGCCGTTGCTGGCCGCGGGGCTTTTCACGTTGATGCGTGCCGCTTACTGCTTGACGGCTTCGACCTGGATGGCCAGCTTGACTTCCGGCTTGAAGCCCATCTTGACGCCGTAGTCGACGCCGAAATCGGCACGGTTGAACGTGGCCGACGCGTCGGCGCCGCACACTTCGAGCTTCGTCATCGGGTGCGGCATGCACTTGAACTGGTTGATGTGCAGGGTGACCGGCTTGGTGACGCCGTGCAGCGTGAGCTCGCCGTCGACGGACGTCGGCACGTTGCCCTTGAACACGAGCTTGCCCTTGTAGTTCGCGGTCGGGTACTTGGCGACGTCGAACATGTCCGGGCCCTTGGCGTGCTCGTTCAGCTTGGCGTGGCCGAAGTCGAGGCTGGTCGCGTCGATGTTGATGTCCACGGTGCCCGTCTTGTTCGCGCGATCGAGGACGATGGTGCCGTCGGTCTTGTCGAACTTGCCGCGCCAGTTCGACAGGCCGCCGAAGTGGTCGGCCTCGAAGCTCGGGAAGGTGTGGCTGGAATCGACCTTGTAGACGTCGGCGAAGGCGGCGCTGGAAGCGAAGACGGCGGCGAGCAGGGCGAGATGCTTGAGTTTCATGTAAGACGATCCTTTAACTTGAACGGTGGTTGTTGATTACTGTCCCGCGGCAACGCGGAACTTGATGACGACGTCGTCGGCGACCATGCTCGTGTCTTTCCACTCGCCTTCGCCGATATTGAACGCCAGCCGCTTGATGGGCAGCTGGCCCTCGAAAACCTGTTTGCCGCCTTCCGGCTTGACGGTGACGGGGAACGTCACGTCCTGGGCGCGGCCCTTGATCGTGAGCTTGCCCGACACGGAGAGCTTGCCCGCGCCGGCCGGCTTGATGGCGGACGACACGAAGGTGGCCTTCGGAAACTTGGCCGAGTTGAACCAGTCCTTGCCGGCCACTTCCTTGTTGTACTCGGCCTCGCCGATGTCGAAGCTCGCGGTGTCGATGTCCATGCGCGCGCTCGCCTTGTCCGGATGCGCGGCGTCGTAGTCGATCTGCGCATTGAAGCTCTTGAACTTCGATTCGACGGGCACGTTCATCTGCTTGAACACGGCCGAGACGCTGCTGTGCGCGACGTCGGTCTTGAGGGGCAAGGCGCTGGCGATCAGGGTCACGCCGGCGAGGACGGCAGCAAGGGTGCCACGGGTAAATGTCATGGATATCTCCTTCAAAGGGAACGGCCCGGCAGCATGCGTCCGAGCGTGCCGTCGCGGTCGATCAACTGGTGCTTCAGGGCGGCCACCACGTGCAGGCCGACGAGGCCGGCCATGATCATGTTCAGCCAGTAGTGGATGGGCTTCAGCGTTTCGGCCAGCGCCGGGTTCTTCGCGATCAGCACCGGCAGCTGGAACAAGCCGAAATAGACGACCGGGAAGCCGGCCGCCAACGTGTAGAAATAGCCGGACAGCGGCACGGCGAAGATCAGCATGTACAGCAGGTGGTGCAGGCCGTGGGCGGCGCCGCGCTGCCATGCGGGCATCGCGTCGGGCAGCGCCGGCGGACGATTCTTCAGGCGCCACAGGATGCGCAACGTGGCCAGCAGCAGCACAGTCACGCCCGCCCACTTATGCCACGAAAAATACTTCAGCTTCGTGGGCGAGATGCCGGGCATGTCCGTCATCACGAGCCCCAGCGTGAACGCGCCAATGATGAGCACGGCGATCAGCCAGTGAAGCACGATGGCGGTCGTGGTGTAGCGCTGCATGGGGTCTCCGATCAATTAGTACGCGTTAGAACTAAATCTTACCAAATCCGTTGGCTTAAGCATTAAGCAGCCTGCATTTCCTTGGACACACTAGCACGACTTGCGTGCGGGCGTGGTTTTGCAATACGGACACTTTACCTGTTCCAAATATTGCGCGGAAGCCACTCGTGCGGATAACTTTGTTCAGCCAGCGGCACAATCCGTGGTGCGTTTGCCAGTCTCTACCGTGCGTGCGAGAAAATCTGTCCTCCGTGAAGGTAAAATATTGAGAAAATGGATTTATAAAACATAATGGTTGGGAAATGATTATTTCCTTCGATAAGCGATGAACGCGACAGGCCGCACCTTTCCCTGGACCTTGCTGCTGGCCGGCCTGGCGCTGGCGCAGCCGGCCTGCGCCGACGACTCGGTGCGGCGGCCAGCCGGGGAATTCGCCGACCTGTCGATCGAGGAACTGGCGAACATCGACGTCACGTCCGTGTCGCGCCGGCCCGAGCGCCTGCAGGACGCGCCGGCGTCCGTGTACGTGATCACGGCGGAAGACATCCGCCGCGCGGGCGTTCGCAACCTCGCGGAAGCGCTGAACCTCGCGCCCAATGTGCAGGTCGCGCGCGGCAGCAACACCAACTATTTCATTTCCGCGCGCGGCATGAACGGTACGAGCAACAGCCCGGCCAACAAGCTGCTCGTGATGATCGATGGCCGCTCCGTGTATTCCCCGCTGTTTTCCGGCATGTTCTGGGACGAGCCGGACGTGATGCTGGAAGACGTCGAACGCATCGAGGTGATCAGCGGCCCGGGCGGCACCTTGTGGGGCGTGAATGCCGTCAACGGCGTCATCAACATCACGACGCGCCGCGCGCGCGACACGCAGGGCGACCTGCTCGTGCTGCGCGCGGACAGCGACGGCGGCGCGGCCGCGTTCCGCCACGGCGGCGCCATGACGGATGGCGCGTGGCGCGCGTACGCGAAGGTGTTCGGGCGCGCCAGCAGCGAACTGGCGTCCGGCCAGTCCATCGACGACGACTGGACGCAGGGCCAGGCCGGCTGGCGCGGCGACTGGCGGCGGGGCGCCGAGCGCTTCAGCGTGAATGCCAACGCGTGGCGCGGGCGCGAGGGCCAGCCGGCGCCGGGCGTTATCGGCGCGCCGGGCGCGGACCAGGGCCTGGGCGACATCACGATCCACGGCGCCAACGTGACGGGGCGCTGGGAACACCTGCTCGACGGCGGCGGCAGCGTGACGGCGCAGGCGTATTACGACTACCGCGACCGCCGCGTGCCCCCGACGTTCCGCGACGCCGTCGACATCGCCGACCTGCAACTGCAGCACGCGCTGGCGCCGCTGGGCCGCCACAGCATCGTGTGGGGCGGGGAATACCGCTACAGCTGGGACCACGTCGGCAACAGCCGCTTCGTCGCGTTCCTGCCGGCCAGCGACAAGCAGGCATGGGCCAGCCTGTTCGCCCAGGACGAGATGGCGCTGCGCGACGACCTGCGCCTGACGGCCGGCGTGCGCTGGGAGCGCAATCCGTACACGGGCGCGGAATTCCTGCCGAACGTGCGCCTGTCCTGGCGCGCCACGCCCGCGCACGCGTTCTGGGCCGCGGTGTCGCGCACGGTGCGGGCGCCGTCGCGGCTGGACGTGGATGCCTATGTGCCGGGCGCGCCGCCGTATTTGCTGGCGGGCGGGCGCAGCGTGCGCGCCGAGACCGCGCGCGTGTTCGAGCTGGGCTACCGCGGCCAGGCGGGGCAGGTCGTGTCGTATTCCGTGACGGCGTACCGCAACCTGTACGACCACCTGCGCACGCAGGACGTCACGCCCGACGGCAGCACGATCGTGTTCGGCAACCTGATGGAAGGGCGGTCACGCGGCCTCGAGGCATGGGGCAATGTGCAGATGACGGACGCCTGGCGCCTCGCGGCGGGCGCCACGGTGCTGCACGAGGAATTCACGCTGAAGCCCGGGAGCAGCGACGGCGGGAGCGTGCTGACGACGGGCCGCGACCCCGCGTACACGGCGCAGCTGCGCTCCAGCCACGTGCTCGACGAGTCACGCGAACTGGAGGTGGCCGTGCGCCGCAACGGCGCGCTGGGCTACCCGGACGTGCCGGCCTACTGGGCCGTCGACGCCCGTTTCGGCTGGCGCGTAGCAAAGGGGGTGGAGTTATCGGTGATCGGCACGAACCTGAACGGCGGCCATGCGGAATACGGGGTCGCGTCCACGCGCGGCGAGGTGCCGCGGACGGTGGGCGTGAAATTGACGTGGCAGAGATGAAGAGGTACGCCGGTCGAACGACCGGTGCAAACGTAGGGTGGACCGGGGCGCGCAGCCGGCTTGCCGTCCACGCGTTCAAACGGTGCTTGAACGCGTGGACAGGAAACCTGTCCACCCTACGGCTATCGGCGCAGTGCTTAGATGGCCTTCGCCAGCTGCGCCGCCAGACCCGTGTAATTCGCCGGCGTCATCGCCAGCAGCAGGTCCTTGGCGTCCTGCGGAATCGCCAGCTTGCCGATGAATTCCTGCAGCGCTTCGCGGGTGATACCCTTGCCGCGCGTGAGCTCCTTCAGCTGCTCGTACGGGTTCTCGATGCCATAGCGGCGCATCACGGTCTGCACCGGCTCGGCCAGCACTTCCCAGTTCGCGTCCAGGTCTTGCGCGAGGCGGGCCGGGTTCACTTCCAGCTTGTTCAGGCCGCGCAGGCAGCTGTCGTACGCGAGCAGCGCGTAGCCGAAGCCCACGCCGATGTTGCGCAGCACGGTGGAGTCGGTCAGGTCGCGCTGCATGCGCGAGACCGGCAGCTTGTCCGCCATGTGGCGCAGCATGGCGTTGGCGAGACCGAGGTTGCCTTCCGAGTTCTCGAAGTCGATCGGGTTGACTTTATGGGGCATCGTCGACGAACCGATCTCGCCGGCCTTCAGCTTCTGCTTGAAGTAACCCAGCGAGACGTACGTCCAGATGTCGCGGTTCAGGTCGAGCAGGATCGTGTTCGTGCGCGAGACCGCGTCGAACAGCTCGGCCATGTAGTCGTGCGGCTCGATCTGGATCGTGTACGGGTTGAACGTCAGGCCCAGGCGCTGCTCGATGACGTTCTTCGAGAACGCCGGCCAGTCGAAGCCCGGGTACGCGGACAGGTGCGCGTTGTAGTTGCCGACGGCGCCGTTCATCTTGCCGAGGATTTCCACGTCGGCGATGCGCTTCACGGCGCGCTGCAGGCGGGCGACGACGTTGGCGAATTCCTTGCCGAGCGTGGTCGGGCTCGCGGTCTGGCCGTGCGTGCGCGACAGCATCGGCAGGTCGGCGTTTGCGTGCGCGATCTCCGTCAGCTTGGCGATCACCGCCTGCAGCGACGGCAGCAGCACGCCGTCGCGCGCGGCCTTCAGCATCATGCCGTGCGACGTGTTGTTGATGTCTTCCGACGTGCACGCGAAGTGGATGAATTCGGATGCCGCGACCAGTTCCGGCACGTCCTTCACTTTCTCTTTCAGCCAGTACTCGACGGCCTTGACGTCGTGGTTCGTGACGGCCTCGATTTCCTTGATGCGGGCGGCGTCGCTGTCCGAGAAGTCGGCGGCCAGCTTGTCCAGCAGGGCGCCGGCCTGCGCGGAGAACGGCTTCAGCTCGGCGAAGCCGGCCTGCGACAGCGCCTGCAGCCAGGCGATCTCCACTTTCACGCGGTGGCGCATGAAGCCGGCTTCCGACAGGATCGGGCGCAGCTTGTCGGTCTTGGCGGCGTAGCGGCCGTCCAGCGGGGACAGGGCCAACAGGGTCGAGGAGGAGGCGGTAGAGGTCATGGGAGGACGGAAGCGGTGAGTGCAAAAACGAGATTCTACCATTGGCAGCCTGGGGCCGGCCGCTTTGTCAAGTCTCATTTGACCACCGTTGCACGCGGTTCCCCGGCGTTCGGCGGGCGATAGGCCGATGCTATACTGTCTGCCAATCTCCATTACTGAGCATTTATGAAACTCATCGGTTCCTTCACCAGTGCCTATGTGCGCAAGGCGCGCGTCGTGCTGGCAGAAAAAAAGCTCGATTATCAGTTCGAGCTGGAAAACGTCTGGTCGGCGGAAACGAAGATCGCGTCGTCGAACCCGCTCGGCAAGGTGCCCTGCCTCGTGATGGAAGACGGCAGCACGATGTACGATTCGCGCGTCATCGCCGAATACCTCGATACGCTGACGCCCGTGTGCAAGCTGCTGCCGCCGAACAGCCGCGACCGCGCCAACGTCAAGGTGTGGGAAGCGCTCGCGGACGGCGTGCTGGACGCGGCCGTCCTGGCGTACCTCGAACGCACGTGGCGCCCGGCCGGGCAGCAGAGCCAGGCCTGGTTCGACCGCCAGATGGGCAAGGTGCACGGCGGTCTTGCGGTGATGGCCGAGAACCTGGGCGAGCAGCCGTTCTGCATGGGGATCCATTACACGCTGGCCGACGTTGCCGTCGGCTGCACGCTGGGCTGGCTGGCGTTCCGCTTCCCGGACATCGCCTGGCGCGACACCCACCCGAACCTGGCGCGCCTGTTCGACAAGCTGTCCGAACGGCAGTCGTTCAAGGACACGGTCCCGCACTGACGCCCGCCCAATGACGACGCCATCCCGGCGGTTGCAGATGGCCGATATCGCACGCCTGGCCGGCGTGTCGACGTCGACCGTGTCGCGCGCGCTCAGCCACAGTCCCCTCGTCAACCAGGAGACGCGCGACCGCATCCTCGACCTCGCGCGCTCGCTGAACTACACGATCAACATCGGCGCGCAGAATCTGCGCCTGCAGCAGAACCGTACGGTGGCCGTCGTCATCCCGATCGACCAGTCGTCGCGCCAGCAGCTGTCCGACCCGTTCTTCCTGTCGATGCTGGGCAGCCTCGCGGACGCGCTGAGCGAGCAGGGCTTCGACACGCTCGTCTCGCGCGTCGACGCCGACCAGGTCGACGCGGCCTCCGCGCCGTTCGACGGCGGCCGTGCGATCGGCGTGATCCTGATCGGCCAGGGTCGCCACCACGGCCAGCTGAACAAGATGGCCGCGCGCGGCGTGCCGTTCGTCGTCTGGGGCGCGCAACTGCCGCAGCAGTTGTACACGACGGTCGGCGGCGACAACGTGACGGGCGGCCGCCTCGCGACGGAACGCCTGCTGGCGCAAGGCCGGCGCCGCATCGCCTTCCTCGGCGATACCACCTTGCCCGAAGTCGAACAGCGCTACCGCGGCCACGTGCAGGCGCTGGCCGCGCACGGTCTCGCGCCCGACCCGCAACTGCAGGTGGCCGTCTCCTTCCTGCCCGAGAGCGGCGGCCAGGCCGTGGCGGAACTGGCGCGCCGCGGCGTCGACTACGACGCCATGTTCGCCAGCAGCGACCTGCTCGCGATGAAAGCCATCCACGCCATGCGCGCGCAGGGCCGCGACGTGCCGGCCGACGTGGCCGTCGTCGGCTACGACGACATCGAACTGTCCGGCTACTTCCACCCGCCGCTGACCACCATCGGCCAGCCGCGCGACGTGGCAGCGCGTGCGCTCGTCGATGCGCTGCTCGTCCTCGTCGACGGCCGCAGCGCGCCGTCCGTCAAGCTTCCCACCGAACTGATCGCCCGCGCCAGCGCCTGACGAGGTGCCGTGAAGGCCGCCGCGGCGCACCTTTTCCGAATCGGATTGCAAACGTTTGCAAAATGTAGCGATAACAATGCTCTTGATAGCGGATATCTACGCGCCGGGCCGGTTGCGGCGTTTTTGCAACGTTATTGCAATCGTTTGCATTTTTCGAAAATTCGAGAAATAATGGCCACGTGCCTGACAAGGTGCCAACAAATCGAGCGCCGCACGGCGGCCAACATAACGGAGGAGACATGGAAGTTCGCATGAAGCACACGGCGCGTGCCGTGGCGCTGGCTTTGCTGCACCTGGGCGCGGCATCCGCACAAGACGCCGGCCAGCAGCCGGCCCCGCAATCGACCGACGGCCTGAAGATGGAGCGCGTCGTCGTCACCGGCACGCCGATCGGTTCCAGCAAGATGAAGTCGAGCGTGTCGGTCAGCACCCTGGAAGCGGACGCGATCCAGAACCTGGCGCCGACGAGCGCCGCCGAAGTGCTGCGCGCGATTCCCGGCGTCCGCTCGGAATCGTCCGGCGGCGAAGGCAACGCCAACATCACCGTGCGCGGCGTCCCGATCTCCGCGGGCGGCGCGCGCTACGTGCAGATCCAGGAAGACGGCCTGCCGGTGCTGCAGTTCGGCGACTTCAACTTCATCACCCCGGACAGCTACGTCAAGATCGACGGCTCCCTCGACCACGTGGAAGTCGTGCGCGGCGGCTCGGCATCGACGCTCGCCACCAACTCGCCCGGCGGCATCATCAACTTCATGTCGAAGGACGGTTCCCAGCCGGGCGGCAGCATCGGCCTGTCGCGCGGCCTCGATTACGACAGCACGCGCGTCGACTTCGACTACGGCAACCACGTGTCCGACCATGACCGCTTCTTCGTGGGCGGCTTCTACCGCCGCGGCGAAGGCATCCGCAACGCGGCCGGCAAGGACGAGCGCGGCGGCCAGCTGCGCGCGAACTTCACGCACGATTTCGACGGCGGCTACGTGCGCGTCTCGCTGAAGCACCTGGACGACCAGAGCCCGACGGCGCTGCCGGTGCCCGTCCTCGTCAACAACGGCCACATCTCGGAAATCCCCGGCATCGACCCGCGCTACGCATCGTTCTATTCGCCGTACTGGGTGCAGGACGTCTCGCTCACGAAGGGCAACGGCCATGTGTCGAGCGACGTCAACGACGGCCTGTCCGTGAAGAGCAATGCGATCGGCCTCGAAGGTTCGTACGACCTGGGTAATGGCTGGACCGTCACCGACAAGTTCCGCAAGGCGTCCAACAGCGGCCGCTTCATCGGCGTCTTCCCGGCCGACAGCGGCACCGTCGGCAGCTATACCTTCGCCACGGGCCCGAATGCCGGCCAGGCGTACAACGGCCGCGCGCTCAACGCCGTCGTCTTCAACACGTCGATCGACGACGCGGGCAATACGCTGAACGATGCCCGCGTGACGAAGACGTTCAAGCTCGATGGCGCGAAGCTGAACCTGACGGCCGGCTGGTACTCGTCGCTGCAAAAGCTGGGCCTGACGTGGAACTTCAACCAGTACCTGCTGCAGGGGACCGGTGACGACCCCGCGCTGCTGAAGACGGCGAGCAGCACGCCCGGTTTCGTCGGTCCCGCGTTCGGCGCCTGCTGCTCGCGCGCCGTCGACGTCGAATACCGCACCAACTCGCCGTACGCGAACATCGGCTGGGAGCAGGGCCCCGTCAACGTGGACGCCAGCGTGCGCCGCGACCGCCAGCATGCCGGCGGCAGCGCCAACATCGCCACGAACGCCGCGACCTACGACCCCGCCACCGTGCAGCACGTCGACTACGACATCGGCCACACGTCGTATTCCGTCGGCGGCAACTGGCGCGTGACGCCGGCGCTGGCACTGTTCGCCCGCACCAGCGAAGGCGTGGCGTTCAACGCCGACCGCATCCTGTTCGGCACCCCGCTGGACGGCAGCGCGCCGATCAGCATCAACACCGTCAAGCAGCTGGAAGGCGGCGTGAAATGGCGCAGCGGCGGCCTCTCCACGTTCCTCACGCTGTTCCGCGCCCGCACCAAAGAGACGAACTACGAAGCGACGACGCAGCTGTCGACCGCGAACAGCTACGATGCGAAAGGCGCCGAACTGGAAGCCGCGTATCGCCTCGGCGACTTCCACGTGACGGGCGGCCTGACGCTCACGAACGCGAAGATCACGGCGACGGCGCCGGGCGGCGAAGCCACCATCGGCCACACGCCGCGCCGCCAGGCGCACGCCGTGTACCAGCTGGCGCCGAGCTACGACCTGGGCCCGGCCAGCTTCGGCCTGACCGTGGTCGGCACGGGCAAGAGCTGGGGCGACGATGCCAACACGCTCGTCCTGCCGGGCTACACCGTCGTGCACGCGTTCCTGAACTACCAGGTGACGCCGAAGGTGCAGCTGTCGCTGAACGCCAACAACCTGTTCAACCGCATCGGCTACACGGAAATCGAAGGCGACGGCCACGCCGCCCGCTCGATCACCGGTCGTGCCGTGAAGGCCAGCGTCAAGTACGCGTTCTGACGCGACCCCTCCCGGGCCGGCGCACCGCCGCCGGCCCATCATCCTGATTCTTGAGATTCATGACGACGATGTCACTTCCCCTGCGCCGCCTGCTCGACGCGTTGCCCGCCGGCCGCCAGGCCGACGCGCGCCGGCGCGCCGCGCGCCACGAGGCCGTGCTGGCCGACCGCCTGCAGCGCCTGTACGGCCACCTGCCGGGCAACGCGGCCTGGCTGGAGAGCCTGATGACCGACGTGGGCCGCCTGATGGCCGCGCGGCCCGCGGCGCTGCAAGCCGTCGATGCCGCCCGCGAGGACGATCCGATCTGGTTCTGCGCGCCGACGATGCTGGGCTATAGCGCGTACGTCGACCGGTTCGGCGGCAACCTGCGCGGCGTGAAGGCGCGCATCCCGCACCTGCGCGACCTCGGCGTCACGTACCTGCACCTGCTGCCGTTCCTGCGCCCGCGCGCGGGCGAGAACGACGGCGGCTTCGCCGTCGCGAGCTTCGACGACGTCGACCCGCGCCTGGGCACGGTGGCCGACCTGGAAGACCTGACGGCGTCGCTGCGCGAAGCGGGCATCAGCCTGTGCTCCGACCTGATCCTGAACCACGTGGCGGACGACCACCCGTGGGCGCAGGGCGCCGCCGCCGGCAACCCGCACCTGCGCGACTTCTTCCACGTGCTGGACCGCGAGCAGGCGGACGCGTACGAAGCCACGCTGGGCCAGGTGTTCCCGCAAGCGGCGCCCGGCAACTTCACGCACGTCGATGCGATGGGGGGCTGGGTGTGGACAACGTTCTATCCATTCCAGTGGGACCTGAACTACGCCAATCCCGCCGTCTTCGCGGCTGTCGCGGCCGCGCTGCTGCGCCTCGCGAACCGCGGCATCGACGTGTTCCGCCTCGATTCGACGGCGTTCCTGTGGAAGCGCCTCGGCACCGATTGCATGAACCAGCCGGAAGCGCACTGGCTGCTGCAGGCGCTGCGCGCCATCGTCGACATCGCCGCGCCGGGCGTGCTGCTGAAGGCCGAGGCGATCGTCCCCACGCGCGAACTGCCCGCGTATTTCGGCGCCGCCGACGCACCCGAATGCCACCTCGCTTACCACAGCACCTTGATGACGGCCGGCTGGGCGGCGCTCGCGGAAGAAGACGCGAGCCTCGTGCGTGAAGTGGCCGCCGCGACGCCCGCGCTGCCGGCCGGCGCCAGCTGGCTGACCTATGTGCGCTGCCACGACGACATCGGCTGGAAGCATCTGCTGGCCGAGGCGGGCGATATCTCCCGCCTGGCCGCCGTCGCGCAGTTCTACAACGACGGCGCCGGCTACGCGGCCGGCACCGGCTTCCAGGGCGGCCTCGCCACCAACGGCACGGCGGCCGCGCTATGCGGCTACGCGGCCGATCCGTCGGATGCGGCGTTGCGCCGGCTGCTGCTCGTGCACGGCCTCGCGCTGTGCTTCGGCGGCCTGCCCGTGCTGTACATGGGCGACGAGCTGGCGATGGCCAACGACGACAGTTACCGCGACGACCCCGCGCGCGCGCACGACAGCCGCTGGATCCAGCGCGCGCCGTTCGACATCGTCCGTTACGCGGAGCGCAACGATGCGACGACGCCGGCGGGCCGCGCCTACGCGGGCCTGCGCCGCCTGATCTGCCTGCGCCGCGAACTGCACGAGCTGGCGGCCGGCGTGCCGTGCACGGTGCTGCCGTCCGACGATCCGGCGCTGCTCGTGTTGGCCCGCGGCGACGGCTTCCGGGCGCTGCTCAATTTTTCCGGCCGGTCGCTCGCGATCGACCTGGGCGCCTACGGCGGCACCGGCACGCTGGCGCTGGACCCGTGGGACCAGGCCTGGCTGCACCACGGCCGGCCGTTGGCGTGATCCATGATGAGGAACGACATGACACAGAGTGGACAACAGACCGTCGCCGTGTTCGGCGAAGCGCTGGTCGACGATTTCGGCGACCGCCAGGTGATCGGTGGCGCGCCGTTCAACGTGGCGCGCCACCTGGCCGCGTTCGGGCAGCATGCGCTGATGCTGACGCGCGTGGGCCTCGACGAAAACGGCGCCCGCATGCGCGCCGAGTTCGAACGCTTCGGGCTCACGATGGCTGGGCTGCAGGTCGATGCGGCGTTGCCGACGGGCGCCGTGCGCGTAGACCGTCTCCCCGACGGCGGCCACCGCTTCACGATCCTGCCGCATCAGGCTTATGATGCGATCGACGGCAATGCCGCCGTCGCGGCGCTCGACGCCGCGCGGCCTGCGACGCTGTATTTCGGCACGCTGGCGCAGCGCGAGCCGCTGTCGCGCGACGCGCTGACGCGGCTCTTGGGCGCGACGGATGCCTGCCGCTACCTGGACCTGAACGTGCGGGCAGGGCAGGTGACGGAGCGGTGCGTGTACTCGTCGCTGCACGCGGCCGACATCGTGAAGGTCAACGAAGAGGAGTTGCAGGACTTGTTCGGCTGGTACACCCATATGCGCCTCCCGACCGACGACATGGCGGATGCCGACGTGCGCCACGCGTGCGCGACCTTGCTGCGCGTGTTCAACCTCGCGGGCCTGATCGTCACGCTGGGCCCGCGCGGCGCCGTGTACTTCGGCGCCGACGGCGCGCGCCACGCCACGCCGGCCCCCGTCGCGCCCGTACAACTGGCCGACACGGTGGGCGCGGGCGACGCGTTTTCCGCCGTGTTCCTGCTGGGCCGCGCGCGCGGCTGGCCGATGGACGTCACGCTTGCCCGCGCCAACGAATTCGCCGGGGCCGTGTGCGGCATCGTCGGCGCCGTCCCGGACGACCATGCGTTCTATCGTCCATTCATCGAACGCTGGGAGACACCATGTCCAAGCCACGCATGACGTTCTGGCAGATCGTCAACATGAACATCGGATTCTTCGGCATCCAGTTCAGCTTCGGTCTGCAGCAGAGCAGCATGAGCCCCATCTACAAATACCTCGGCGCGGACGAGGCGAGCCTGCCGTACCTGTGGCTTGCCGGACCGATGACGGGCCTGCTCGTGCAGCCGCTGATCGGCGCGCTGAGCGACCGCACGACGAGCCGCTGGGGGCGACGCACGCCTTACTTCCTCATCGGCGCCATCCTGTGCAGCATCGGCCTGCTGGCGATGCCGTACAGTCCCACCTTGTGGATGGCCGCGAGCCTGTTGTGGATCCTCGACGCCGCCAACAACGTGACGATGGAGCCGTACCGCGCATTCGTCAGCGACAAGCTGCCCACGAGCCAGCACACGCTCGGCTTCCTCACGCAAAGCGCGTTCACGGGCCTGGGGCAGACGCTGGCCTACCTGACGCCGTCGCTGCTCGTCTGGATCGGCATGGACAAGGACGCCGTCAACGGCAGCCACATTCCGCAGGTCGTCGTGGCCGCGTTCCTGATCGGCGCCGTGTGCTCGCTCGTCTCCGTGCTGTGGTCCGTGAAGACGACCCCCGAAGACCCGCTGCCGGCCGAGAAACTCGCCGCCATGCGCGCAGCACCGGGCGGCTGGCGCCACACGCTGGCGGAGATCGTTGCGGCCGTGCGCGACATGCCGCCGACGATGAAGCAGCTGGCACTGGTCAAGCTGTTCCAGTGGTATGCGATGTTCTGCTACTGGCAATTCATCACGCTGTCGCTGGCGCGCACGCTGTTCGGCACGAGCGATGCGGCGTCGCCCGGCTTTCGCGACGCGGGCCTGCTGAATGGCCAGATCGGCGCGTTCTACAACTTCGTCGCGTTCCTCGCCGCGTTCGCCCTCGTGCCGTTCGCGCGCCGCATCGGGCCGCACGTCGTGCACGCCGTGTGCCTGCTGCTGGCCGGGGCAGGCATGCTGGCGATCCCGCACATCCACACCCCGGTGCTGCTGCTCGTGCCGATGGTCGGCATCGGCCTGGCATGGGCAAGCATCATGGGCAATCCGTACGTGATCCTCGCTTCCAGCCTGCCGCCGGAACGCACGGGCGTCTACATGGGGATCTTCAACATGTTCATCGTGATCCCGATGATCATCCAGATCTTCACGCTGCCCCTGTTCTACCGCGGCTGGCTGGGCGGGAATCCGGAAAACGTCATCCGGCTGGCGGGTGTGCTGCTGATCTGCGCCGCCGGCGCGATGCGACTGGTGCGCTACAATGCCCCGGGTGCGATCGAACGGACGGAGACGGCGTATGGTGAAATGGAACGGGATGGCGGTGGTGTTCGGCGAGGTGCTCGTTGAGGAAGGCACCGGCGCCCCGGTCGTGGGCGGTGCACCGTTCAACGTGGCGCGCCACCTGGCCGCCTTCATGGCGCCACCCCTCCTGGTCACACGCATCGGCGACGACCGCAACGGCGCCGCAGTGCGCGCGGAACTGGAACGCTTCGTCATCCCCGACGCCGGCCTGCAGGTCGACCCGATGGAAGAAACGGGCCGCGCCGTCGCCGAGCGCCACGGCGCGACCCCGCGCCTGACGCTGCTGCCGCGCCAGGCCTACGACTTCATCGACCCGCAAGCGGCCGCCGCGGCCGTCGCCGACGGCGGCCACCACGACACCGTGTATTTCGGCACGCTGGCCCAGCGCGAGGAACGTTCGCGGCTGGCGCTGACGGCCGTGCTGGACGCGACGTCCGCACTGCGCTTCCTCGACCTCAACCTGCGGCCCGGCCAGGCCACGGAAGCCATCGTCACGAAGTCGCTGACGATGGCCGACGTCGTCAAGGTCAACGAAGAGGAATTGCAGGCGCTGTTCCAGTGGTATTTCCAGATCGGCCCCAACGACGCGGCGCTGTCGACGGAAGAAGTGCACGCGGCCTGCCGCGCGCTGATGGACCGGTTCTCGCTGCAGGCGCTGATCGTCACGCTCGGCCATCGCGGGTCCGTGTACTTCGGCGCGGACGGCAGCTACGTCGCCACGCGCGACAATCCGGTGCCGCCGTTCGTGATCGACACGGCGGGCGCCGGCGACGCGTTCTCCGCCGTCTTCATGCTGGGCCGCGCGCGCGGCTGGCCGCTGGAACTCACGCTGGAGCGCGCCAACGAATTCGCCGGCGCGATCTGTGCCGTCAGCGGCGCCGTGCCCGGCGATATGGGCTTCTACGACAAGTGGGTCGCGCGCTGGCGCGAGAACGCGGCCTGACCCTGGTCGCGATGGTGTCCGCGCCGCCGTGTCGTTCGGCACTACCTTCCGTCACGCGTAAAAGATGAGAAACAAGCGCACATAAGTAACTTGCTGGTTGGCACTTTTATATGTACTATTGGAAATTGTATTATGGAAATATTGCCAATAGTATAGGATCGACATGAAGTTGCTCAACCGCGTGTCCGTTTTGTGGAAAGTCCTGTTCGCCCCGGCCATCGCCATCGTGTGCATGGTTGCCTATCTTGGCTTCACGGCCTTCGTCTCCAAGCAGAACAATCGCAGCCTGACCGACGTGCGGGACGTGCAATACCCCGTGCTGGACGCGATGACGGAGAACACGGGTTCGCTCGACAAGATCATCGATATCCTGAACAGCGCGGCCACGGCCGGCGAACCGGAGCAACTGCCGAACGCCGACGCGCTGGCCGCCAAGGTCCGCGAGAACTATGCCCGCCTGCGCCGCATCGACGGCGCGCACGCCCAGGACCTGCAGCGCCTGACCGGTGAATTCGACGTCTACTACAAGGAAGCGCGCGACGTCGCGGACGCGATGGCGCAGCATACTGGACTCCCCGCCAAGGACAAGATGCAGGCCATGGCGGCCAACCTGGCCACCTACCGCAAGGACGCCGCCGCGTTCCGCACCGCGTCGCGCGAGCATTTCATCGCCACCATCGACGCCGCCACCGGCGCTGCCAACCAAGCAGTGCTGGGTGGCGCGGCCATCGGCACGCTGGGCGTGGCGCTCACCATCGGCGTCGCGCTGCTCGTGGCGCGCATCCTCGTGGGGCAGTTGCAGCAAGCCGTGCGCGTGGCCGAGACGGTGGCCGCGGGCGACTTGACGAGCACCATCGAAGTCACGTCCAGCGACGAGACGGGCAAGCTGTTGCTGGCCCTGCAGCACATGAACGCGAGCCTGGTGCGCATCGTCAGCCAGGCGCGCCTCGCCACGGACACGATCGCCACCACGTCCGAACGCATCGCGGACGGCAACGGCGACCTGTCGGCGCGCACGGAGCAGCAAGCGGCCGCGCTCGTGGAAACGACGTCGTCGATCGGCGGCCTGACGGGCACCGCCAAGCAGAACGCCGTGAGCGCGGCCCAGGCCAACGCCCTGGTCGGTTCCGCGGCCGATGCCGCGAAGCGCGGCGGCGAGGTGGTGGGGCAGGTGATCGACACGATGGGCGCGATCCATGCGTCCTCGCGCCAGATCGCGGACATCGTCAGCGTCATCGAGGGCATCGCGTTCCAGACCAACCTGCTCGCGCTGAACGCGGCCGTCGAAGCGGCCCGCGCGGGCGAGCAAGGGCGCGGTTTCGCCGTCGTCGCGGGCGAGGTGCGCAGCCTGGCGCAGCGCTCGGCCACCGCGGCCAAGGAAATCACGGCGCTGATCGGGCGCTCCGTCGAGCAGGTCGAACTGGGCACGAAGCTCGCCGACCAGACGGGCAGCACGATGGGCGAGATCGTCGCCGGCGTGCAGCGCGTGACGTCGATCATGGCCGCCATCGCGGCGGCCAGCACCGAGCAGACGGATGGCATCGAGCACGTCAACGCCGCCGTCGCCCAGATGGAGCAGGACACCCAGCACAACGCCCGCCTGGTCGAGGAGACCGCGGGCTCCGCCGCCGAGCTGCGCGAACAGGCCGCGAGCCTGGCCCAGGTCGTGAGCGTGTTCACGCTCGCGCGTACGGACGCCCCGCCGGCACGGGCGCCGAACGCGCGCTTGCCCGCGCCGCAGTTGCGCCGCGCCTGAGCGCACTCCCGCTTTACCCCTTTCGTCAACGTCACTGTCCAACATGAAGAAACCAATCATGGCAGGACCGGCAGCCCTCGCGGGCGCGGTCCTGGCCACACTGCTGGCCGCGCCCGCGGCACGTGCCGAAATCGGCATCATCGTCTCGTCCCACGCGGCCAATCCGCCGCCGCTGGCGCAGGTCTGCCAGGCGTACCTCGGCAAGGTCAAGGCGCCGACCTCGATCAACTTCAACGAAAAGAGCCCGCTGCGCGACGAGTTCTATGCCAAGGCCTGCAAGAAGACGCCGGCCCAGGTGCTGGCCACGTGGAGCAAATTGATCCTGACCGGCACGGGTACGCCGCCCGCCGAAGTCGACAGCGCCGCCGCCATGAAGAAGGCCGTGGCGGCTGATCCGAACGCCGTCGGCTACATCGACAAGAAGGATGCCGATCCATCCGTGACGATCATCGCCACCGTCAACTGACCACCGCTCGCACCACCGTCTACCGAATCCAAGCACACGCATGAAAACATTATTGATCGCCGCCCTGCTGGCCAGCGCGGGCGCGGCCCATGCCGATGACCTGAGCGTCACCGGTTTCGCCACCCTCACCGCCGGCAAGGCCTACAGCGGCTACGACGGCCAGTTCCTGGACGCCCAGTGCCCCTGCTTCATCGGCAATTACGAGCACGGCGCCGTGTACGACAAGAACGAATGGAGCGCCACGCGCGAATCGCTGGCCGGCCTGCAGCTCAAATACAAGCTCACGGACAAGCTCTCCGCCACGGCGCAGGCGGTGTGGCGCGCGTCGCGGCCCAGCAAGCTCGATGTCGACTGGGCCTATCTCTCCTACGACGTCACCCCCGACACCACCGTGCAGGTCGGCCGGCGCCGCCTGCCGATCTACGCGTATTCGGACAGCGTCTACATCGGCTATTCGCTGCCGTGGGTGCGCGTCCCACAGGACATCTACGGCTGGGAAGTGGGGGCGTACAACGGCGTCAACGTGCGCCATACGCGCAGCTTCGGCGACTGGGCCGTGACGGGTACGCTGTTCGCCGGCCAGGAAGTCACCAAGGACAATATCGAGCAGCGCAAGATCTATTACGGCTACAAGGTGGACGACGCCTGGAAGCACATCCTGGGCGGTTACCTGGACGTGTCGGACGACGTGTTCGGCGCGCGCCTGATCTACATGCAGAACTCGATCGACCTGACGTTCCACCCGCCGGGCGAGGACGTCTCGTCGTCCAACGGCACGCGCCAGCGCATCATCGGCCTGTCCGGTACCATCGACTACGGCAACTGGCTCGTGCGCGCGGAAGCCAACCGCTTCATGCGTCCTGCGCTCGACTACAAGTCGTCCAGCTGGACGACGACGATCGGCTACCGCATCGGCCAGTTCACGCCGCTGGTCGGCTATTCGTCATACAAGGAAAAACTGACGCCGACCTATACGTCGACGCAGAACGACACGACGCGCTTTGCCGCCGTGCGCTGGGACTTCAGGAAGAACATGGACCTCAAGGTGCAATGGGATGCCGTCAAGGATTCCAGCAACTACGACTTCACGCATGACGCCAAGCTGTTCAGCGTGACGCTGGACCTCGTGTTCTGACGGACGCCGCCGGGGGTAGCGGGGCGGCGCGCATTGCCGCCCCTTATTCGCCCATCTGGGTCTGCAGATAGTTCTGGATGCCGACCTTGACGATGAGGTCGAGCTGCGTCTCCAGCCACTCGATGTGTTCCTCGGTGTCCTCGAGGATGTCGAGCAGCAGGTCGCGCGACACGTAGTCATGCGCGATTTCGGCGGCGGCGATGCCTTCCTTCACGGTGACCTGGGCCGCGCGTTCCAGCTTGAGGTCGCATTCCAGCATCTCTTGCGCCGACTCGCCGATCAACAGCTTGTGCAGCGCCTGCAGGTTCGGCAGGCCGTCCAGCATCAGGATGCGGTCGATCAGGCGGTCGGCATGCTTCATCTCGCCGATCGACTCGTCGTATTCCTTCTTGCCCAGCTTGTCGAAGCCCCAGTGCTTGTACATGCGCGCATGCAGGAAGTACTGGTTGACGGCGGTGAGCTCGTTGGTCAGCTGCGCGTTGAGCAGCCGGATGATGTTGGGATCGCCCTTCATGGATTGCCTTTGCGTGCGGTTGTCGTCATAGCATCATAGCAAACCGCGGCCCCGCCGGCGACAGCGATCAGATCGCCGCCAGCGCGAGGCCGCCGGCCGCCAGCAGCGACACGGCGCCGATCACGATGCCCACCGTGCGACGCCGGTTGGTGAGCGCCCACAGCACGACGCCCGACAGCGACAGCAGGATGATGGAGCCCGCCAGCGTGTCCACGAGGAGGATCCATCCCACGCTCATCCCGACACCCTTGTGCAGGTTGACGAGCGTGCCGAAGACGTTGTTCTCGGCGCGCTTGACGGTGACGTAGCTGTTGCCGACCCAATACTCGGCTTGCACGTTGCCCGACGGCGACGTGAAGCTGGCGCTCCAGCGCGCCGGTTGCACGATCGACTTGTCGCCCCACGCGACCGGACGTGCGGCCTCTGCCTTCACGCGACCCGGTTCCGGCTCCAGCCGCAGCGAGCGCTTGAGCCACGCGGCCAGCGCCTGCGGATTGCCGGGCGCGGGTTGCGGCAGGGGAATCTGCACCGTGGATTCCTGCGCCTGTGCGGCGGGAATCTTCAGCACGGCGCGGTGGTTGAGGAGGATGCCGGTGCCGCCGAACAGCAACCCCAGCACGGCACCCCAGAGACCGATCCAGCCGTGGGTCTTGCGCAGCCATTTCACGATGAGCGCACGGCGCGAAGGCTGCGGAGGAGGCTGGACCGTAAAGGGCGCTTTTGGCGGACGGAACGGGATGACGGGCATAGGAGTGAAATCTGGGCGCATCGGAAGTCACATATTACCAAGACCGGAGGGGGCATGGACGGGTGCGCGCGCATTGTGCGGAGCAACATCCGTCGCCACCGCCGCGGTGGGAAAAGACGACCGGCGTCGCTGGCGCCGCTGGCGCGGCGACGGCCGGCAGGAATGGAACAGGGATCGTGCGCGTCAGGCGGCCAGGCCGTCGTGCTGCGTACGGCGCAGTTCGGTAACGACCGTCTTGCTCTCCAGGTGTTCGTGCATGACTTCGCGCGCATAGCTGACGCATTTGCCGCAGCAGGTGCCGACGCCCAGTTCCTTGTACAGGTCGGCCATCGACGTCAGGCCCAGGTCGACAGCCTGGCGGATTTCGCGGTCGGAGATGTTATTGCAGACGCAGACGATCATGAAAGGTTCCGGAGTGTGAACGAACAGCCAGTTGTTTGAGCTATAATGCGAATCATTCTCATTACCCTTCGTATTCTGCTGAAGTCGGATTGCGAATGCAAGTGTTTTTGTTGCGTTGTTGCGTAAAAAGCGGCCGAGTGAGCTGAAGTAGTCAAACCGCAAATAGAAATAATTCGCATTTAGGTTTATGATGTACCCAACCGTTCCTGCATCGCCATTCTCCGGAAGCGACACCATGACTCTTGCACCCACCCTCACCACGCTCGACAGCCTCAAGGCCGGCCAGAGCGGCACCGTGATCCACCTCGCGCCGAACGCGGTCGGCAGCCGCGATGGCGGCATCGACGTGTCGCGCCGCCTGATGGAACTGGGCTTCGTGCCGGGCGAGCGCATCCGCATGCTCAAGCGCGGGCTGCCCGGCGGTCCGCTGGCGGTGAAGGTCGGCCAGTCGACGTTCGCCTTGCGCCGTTTCGAGGCGGCCCTCGTCTCGATCCAGCCGGAGTGATGGAACGGACATGGGAGCAGTAGATCAGCAGGTCCAGGCGGCCGCAAAAACGCCGCTCGTCGCCCTGCTGGGTAATCCGAACTGCGGCAAGACCGCGCTGTTCAACCGTCTTACCGGCGCGCGCCAGAAGGTCGCGAACTACGCCGGCGTCACTATCGAGCGCAAGGAAGGCAGTTTCACCTTGCCGGGCGGCCGTCCGCTGCGCGTGCTCGACCTGCCGGGCGCCTACAGCCTCGCCGCCCACACCCCCGACGAAGCGATCACGCGCGACGTGGTCGCCGGCCTGCGCGCCGGCGAGCAGACGCCGGACGCCGTCGTCTGCGTCGTCAACGCGACGAACCTGCGCCTGAACCTGCGCCTCGTCCTCGAGATCAAGCGCCTCGGCCTGCCGATGGTGCTGGCGCTGAACATGGTCGACGTCGCGAAGAAGCGCGGCATCGAGATCGACACGGTGCGCCTGTCGAAAGAGCTGGGCATGCCCGTCATCGAGACCGTGGCCGTGCAGGCCGGCGGCGAGAAGGGCCTGCTGGCAGCGCTGGAAGCCATGCCGTTCGACCTGCGCGTCACGCCGAACCCGCTGTCCGCCATCGACGCCGTCCCCGTCGAGGAGACGCAGCGCGAAGTGCGCCGCATCATCGACGCGACGGTCAGCTACGACAACGACAAGGGCAACCTGAGCGAGCAGATCGACCACGTCGTGCTGCACCCGGTAATCGGCCCCATCATCCTCGCGGCCACGATGTTCCTGATTTTCCAGGCCGTGTTCAGCTGGGCCAACGCGCCGATGGACCTGATCAAGAGCAGCGTCGACGCGCTGGGCCACTGGGTCGGCAACGCGCTGCCGGACGGCCCGCTGCGGGGCCTGATCGTCGACGGCGTGTTCGGCGGCGCGGGCAGCGTCCTCGTGTACCTGCCGCAGATCCTGATCCTGTTCTTCTTCATCCTCGTACTGGAGGATTGCGGCTACCTGCCGCGCGCCGCGTTCCTGCTCGACCGCATGATGGGCGGCGTGGGCCTCTCGGGCCGCGCGTTCATCCCGCTGCTGTCGTCGTTCGCCTGCGCGATCCCCGGCGTGATGGCCGCGCGCACGATCCAGAACCCGCGCGACCGCCTCGTGACGATCATGATCGCCCCGTTGATGACGTGCTCCGCGCGCCTGCCCGTGTACGCGCTCGTGATCGCCGCGTTCATCCCGCACCGCGAGCTGGGCGGCGGCATCAACCTGCAAGGGCTTGTGCTGTTCCTGCTGTACGCGGCGGGCATCGTCAGCGCGATGGGCGTTGCCTACTTCTTCAAGCGCACCGTAGGCGCCAAGGGCCACCAGCCGCTGATGCTGGAACTGCCCGCCTACCACTGGCCGCATTTGCACAACCTGGCGCTGGGCCTGTGGGAACGCGCGCGCATCTTCGTCACGCGCGTGGGCACCGTGATCCTCACCTTGATGATCCTCGTGTGGTTCCTGTCCAGCTTCCCGGGCGCACCGGAAGGCGCGACGCATCCGCCGATCTACTACAGCATCGCGGGCATGCTGGGCCGGGCGCTGGCCGTCGTGTTCGAGCCGATCGGCTTCGGCTGGCAGATCTGCATCGCGCTCGTGCCGGGCATGGCCGCGCGCGAAGTCGCGGTCGGCGCGCTGGGCACCGTGTACGCGCTGTCGACGACGGGCGACGACGTCGCGAGCTCGCTCACGCCGATCATCGCGGCGTCGTGGTCGGTGCCGACGGCGCTGTCGCTGCTCGCGTGGTACGTGTTCGCGCCGCAGTGCCTGTCCACGTTGTCCGTCGTGCGCCGCGAGACGGGCAGCGTGCGCTACGCCTTGCTGATGGCCGGCTACATGTTCGCGCTCGCGTACACCGCGTCGTTCCTGACCTTCCACATCGCACGGGCCGTGCTGGGGAGCTGACCATGATCCAGTACCTGATCGTAGCCGTCATCGTCGCCTTCGCCGCGCTGTATGCGGCGGTCAAGTACCTGCCGAAGGCGTGGCGCGAGCGGCTCGTCTACAAGCTGTCGCGCGGCACGGGCCGTGGTCGCATCGTGACGTGGCTCGGGACGGATTCGAGCTGCGGCAGCGGGTGCGATACTTGCGGCACGTGCGAGACCGAGCCCTTGCCGGAAAAAGACGCAAAAGGCCGCAAGATCATCAAGATCCATTCGTAGGCCAGCGCGTACCTACCATCTCCATCAACCGCTTCGCATCGAACGGCGCCCGCACCTTGATGTCGTTGTCGAAGTAGCAGTACACATCCCCATCGTCCGCCCACGCGCGCATGCGCGCGGCCCAGCGCGCGAGCGACTCGTCGTCGTACCCGCTCGCATACAGCTCATGCTCGCCGTGCAGCCGGACGTACACGAAGTCCGCCGTCACCGCGTCGATGTCCGGCCATTTGCCCGCGGTATCCGCGATCACGAGCGCCACGCCATACTTGCGCAGCAGCGCGAGGAACGCCGGGTCGCGGAAGCTTTCGTGGCGCACTTCGACGGCGTGGCGCAGCGGGCGCACCGCGTCGATCTCCAGCAGCGCGCGGCCAGCCAGTTTCTCGTCGTGGCCGCGCGCGATGGCGAGGGCCTGGCCCGTGTCGTGCGGCAGCAGCGACAGGAAGCGTTCGACCCTGTCCGCGTCGAAGCGCAGCTGCGGCGGGAACTGCCACAGGATGGGGCCGAGCTTCTCGCGCAGCGCGAACACGCCCGACGCGAGCACGTTGGCGAGCGGCGTCTCGATGCCGCGCAATTTGAGCATGTGGGTGAGGAAGCGGTTGCCCTTCACGGCGAACACGAAGCCGGGCGGCGTCGCGTCGTACCACGCCGCATAGCTGGACGGGCGCTGCAGCGAATAGAAGGAACCGTTGATCTCGATGGTGGGCAGGAAGCGCGACGCGTAATCCAGCTCGCGCGCCTGCGCGAGGCCGGGCGGATAGAACACGCCGCGCCAAGGCGGGTAACGCCAGCCGGAAATGCCGATGAGGATTGCGCCCATGCCGGCAGTCTAGGCCGGCGCGCGGGCGCAATCCGTGCGTTGGCGAACCGTGGATTACTTCGCCTGCACCACCGGCAGCTCGATCGCGCTTTCCAGCCCCGGCGCGTGGTAGACGCGCTGCGTGGCCTTGCGATAATCACCCGGCTTCGCGTAGAAGATGTTCGGCACGAAGGTCTGCGGATTGCGGTCGTACAGCGGGAACCAGCTGGACTGGATCTGCACCATGATGCGGTGGCCCGGCAGGAACACGTGGTCGACGTTGGGCAGCGCGAAGCGGAAGCGCTCGGCCTTGTTCGCGGGGATCGCGGCCGGCTTGTCCAGGCCCTGGTAGTAGCGGCCACGGAAGATGTCCATCGCGATCGGCAGCTCGTAGCCGCCCAGCTCGGGCTGTGCCGCCACTTCGTCCGGGTACACGTCGATCAGCTTGACGACCCAGTCGCTGTCCGTGCCCGACGTCGACGCGTACAGGTCGACCATCGGCTGGCCGGCCAGTTGCAGCGGCGCGGTGAGCGGGGCGGTCGTGTAGGTCAGCACGTCGGGACGGTCGGAATAGCTGCGCTGGTCCGTCACGAGCCACGGCTTCCACACGTTCGCGTCGCCCATGTGCACGGGACGCGGCACGAACGGCACCGGTTTCGCCGGGTCGGACACGTATTCGTCGAACGCGGCCGCCTTGTCGGCCTTGCCCTGCGCCTTGTCGAAGCCGAGGCCGAAGCCGGCCTTCAGGTACAGCGGCGTGGTGGCCGGCACGAGCGGCCACTGCTCGAGGCGGCGCCAGTGGTTCACGCCCGTCTGGTACGACCACACGGGCGGCGTGTCGAACGCAGGTGCGCCGTCCTTCAGGTACTGGTTGAAGAACGGGAGCATGACCTCGCGGCGGAATTCGCGTGCGGTATCGCCCGTGAATTTCAGCGCGCCCAAGGTCGAACCTTCGTAATTGACGCCGCTGTGGCGCCATGGGCCGACGACCAGGGAATTCATCTTGTTGGTCTTGTCCTGCGGCTCGACGGCGGCATACGTGGCGTAGGCGCCGTAGATGTCTTCCTGGTCCCAGCGGCCGACGACGGTCATCGTGGGTACGGTCAGCGGGCGCTTGGCGAGGATCTTGTCCAGCGCCTGTTCCTGCCAGTAGCTGTCGTACGCGGGATGCTCGAACAGCTTCTTCGTGAAGTTCAGCTGGTCGAGGCCGTAGAGGTGCGCGAAGTCGGACGTCGAGCCGGCACGCAGCCACGCCTCGTAATCGTCGTTGATGCCCGTGACGATCTGCTCGCCTTCGCCGCGCGCCGCGTTCTGGCCCGCGATGTACGACAGGTTCGGGTTGCGGAAGGCGCCGTTGTGGAACCAGTCGTCGCCGCGCCAGCCGTCGACCATGGGGCTCATCGGCACGGCCGCCTTCAGCGCCGGGTGCGGTTCCACGAGGGCCATCAGCACCGTGAAGCCTTCATACGACGAGCCCACCATGCCGACCTTGCCATTCGACTGCGGGACGTTCTTGACGAGCCAGTCGATCGTGTCGTACGCGTCGGTGCTGTGGTCGACCTTCGTGTCGTTCAGCGGGCCGCGTACGGGACGCGTCATCACGTAGTCGCCTTCCGAGCCGTATTTGCCGCGCACGTCCTGGAACACGCGGATGTAGCCGTTCTCGATGAACGCGTCGTCGCCGTCGCCCAGCATCGAGGCCATGTGCGGGCTCTTCATGCGTTCCGCGCGGTGCGTCGCGTTGTATGGCGTGCGCGTCAGCATGATCGGCGCCTTGCCCGTCATGACGCTCTTCGGGATCACGATCACCGTGTGCAGCTTGACGCCGTCGCGCATGGGGATCATCACGTCCTGCTTCACATAGTCGGCGTTAGGGACCGTCGTGGTGAACTTGTCGGCCGGGATGTCCGGCGCCATCGGCGAGGTTTGCGCATGCGCCGCGGTGGCGAAGCAGGCGGCGAGCACGAGGGAAAGGGCAGACAGGGAAGGCAGGCGGTGACGCGACATTGGATGGATCTCCACGGGGACGGTTGAATGAGCAACTTGGGTAAAGTTGCAACAAAACATAGTACCGAACCGTGGGAAAGTCTGCAAACGCGCCACTAAACAGCGGCGCAAATTCGGGGTCAGAGCACGTGCTCTGACCCCGAATTGAGGACGATCATGCGGTCAGGCGTTTGCGTCCCGCCGTCGCGGCGAGGGACGGCGCCGACGCGGCCAGCTTGAACGTGCCGACGACGGCATCCAGCTCGCGCGCCTGTTCCTGCAGCGCGGCCGCGGCGGCGGCGGCTTGCTCGACGAGGGCCGCGTTCTGCTGCGTCGCGTCGTCCATCTGCGCGATCGCCTGGTTGACCTGGGCGATGCCCGTGCTCTGTTCCTGGCTCGACGCGGCGATGTCGCGCATCAGGACTTCCGCACGCCGCACCGATGTGACGATCGCCTCCATCGCCTGGCCCGCGCCGTCGGCCAGCGCGCTGCCCGCGTCGACCTTGGCGACCGAGTCCAGGATCAGCTGGCGGATCTCCTTCGATGCCGCAGCCGAGCGCTGCGCCAAGGTGCGCACCTCGCCCGCGACGACGGCGAAGCCGCGGCCCTGTTCGCCCGCGCGGGCCGCTTCCACGGCCGCGTTGAGGGCAAGGATATTGGTCTGGAAGGCGATGCCGTCGATGACGCCGATGATCTCCGAAATCTTGCGCGAGCTTTCCGTGATGGCGCCCATCGTGCGCACGACCTCGGCGACGACGGTGCCGCCTTTCTCGGCCGACTGCGCCGTCTCGGACACGAGGCGGTTCGCCTCGATCGCGTGCTCGGCGTTGTTGCGCACGGTCGACGTCAGTTCTTCCATCGCGGCGGCCGTCTCCTCGATGCTCGACGCCTGCGCTTCCGTGCGCGCGGACAGGTCCATATTGCCGCGTGCGATTTCTTCGGACGCGCCCGCGATCACATGGCTGCTGTCGCGCACCTTGCCGATCGTGCCGCTGAGCGAGCCGACGAAGCGGTTGAAGGCCTGGGCCAGCTTGCCGACCTCGTCGTCGCTGTCCGATTGCAGACGGCGGCTGAGGTCGCCTTCACCGTCGGCGATCTCGCCCAGCATGCCGGCCGCGCCCATCACGGGCGCCGAGATGGCACCGGCGACGAACCAGATCGCGGCGAGGCCGATCGCGCCGCCGACGACGGCCGCGATGATCGCGGACACGGCGGCCGTGCGGCCGATATTGCCCAGCACTTCGGCTTCCGGCACTTCGGCGATGACGTACAGCTTCAGCTCCGGCACGTACGACGAGGCGACGAACTGGCGGCCCGCCGGCGCGTCGTAGCGGCTCGATGCGAACGCCTGCTTGCCCAGCAGCTGGCGCGCCATTTCGGGCGTGAAGCCGGGCTGCTTGTCGAGCGTGTGGTGGCCGTCGAGCAGGTTGCGGTCGCGGTGGATGATGAGCACGCCGTCGCTGTTCACGAGGTAGACGTAGCCCGACTTGCCCAGGCGGTAGTTGCGGATGCTGGTCGCGAGCGCATCGGCGGACAGGCCCAGGCCGGCGGCGGCCAGCTTGCCGTTCGGCGTCTCGACGCGCGTGTTAATGAACAGCATATAGGCGTCGGAGCCCGGATTCTTGTCCAGGTTGAGGTCGTACGGCGCGCGGCTGTCGAGGAAGGCCTTGAACCACGCGTCCTGCTTCGATGCCTTGTCGATCGTGCGGTCGAGGCCCTTCTCGATGAAGTATTTCGACGTGCCGTCCGATACCCAGAACACGGTGGCCGCGTGGTTCACCTGCTGCAGGCGCTTCGCTTGCGCCGTCCACGCGGCGAGGCCGTCGTCCGGGTTGCCGGCGTCTTCCCACGCCTGCAGGAACGTGTTGTTCGCGAGCGTCTGCGAGATCGCCGCAGGTTCCGCGATCTGGCGCTGGATGTCGTTGCGGATCGCGCTGATCTGCGCCGGCAGTTCGTTGCCGACGACCCGGTCGCGCATCTGCGAACTCGTCATCGTGATCGACAGGGTGGACGAGATGGCGATGAAGACGAGCAGGCAGACGCCCATGCTGAGCATGAGCTTGGTGCGGATGGCGAGATGACGGAGCTTCATGGTAGCCACATTGATTTGAGGAAAGGTAAATTGAGTTTAATCACGGATAGATGAGATGACATGCGTCATGCTCGATTTCGGCAAAAAATCGCGCGCCGGCGCGGCATCCCTACAACGTTCTTTTATAGTCTTGCAAATGTTCAGATATCGAATGGCAACAGGGATATATCGGGTATCCGCCAAGGCATATGGTTTGTTTGGAAACGGTGTCGTTGTCAGTCTGCTTCTGGCCGGCGCGCAACAATGCTAAGCTACCGCCTTTATCACGCCCGCCAACATCGATGATCGTCGTCCATCACCTGAACAACTCGCGCTCCCAGCGCATCCTGTGGCTGCTGGAAGAACTGGGCCTGGAATACGAGATCAAGAAGTACCAGCGCGATCCGAAGACGATGCTGGCGCCGCCCGAGCTGCGCGCCGTGCACCCGCTCGGCAAGTCGCCCGTGGTCCAGGACGGCGACCTCGTCGTGGCGGAATCGGGCGCGATCATTGAGTACCTCGTGGACCGCCATGGCGCGGCGCTGGCGCCCGCGGCGGGCACGCCGGAGCGCCTGCGCTACACGTATTTCCTGCACTATGCGGAAGGCTCGGCGATGCCGCCGCTGCTGCTGAAGCTCGTGTTCGACCGCGTCGAGAGCAGTCCGGCACCGTTCTTCGTGCGCCCGATCGCGCGCGCGATCGCGAACAAGGTCAAGGACACGTTCGTGCTGCCGCAGATCCGCCAGCACCTGGCCTACCTGGAGGGAGAACTGGGCAAGCGCACGTGGTTCGCGGGCGACGATTTTTCCGCCGCCGACATCCAGATGAGTTTTCCGCTGGAAGCGGCCGCCGCGCGTGGCGGATTGGACGCACAATATCCGAACCTCGTCGCTTTCCTCGACAAGATCCATGCACGGCCGGCCTACCGGCGCGCGCTCGAGCGGGGCGGACAATACGACTTCGTGAAGTAAGCAAGACATGGCAAAGCTGCTGGCCATCGACGGTTTGAACATCGTGCGACGCGTGTACGAGGCGAGTCCCGAGCCGGACTCCGACCTCAAGGCGAGCATCGCGCTGCGTCACGCGTTCTCGTCGTTCCGCAACCTGCTCGAGGCGCACGCGCCCACGCACGTGCTGGCCGCGTTCGACTACGGCGGGCCCACGTGGCGGCACGCGCTGTATCCGCGCTACCGCGAAGGCCGGGCGCCGATGCCGGGCGTGCTGCGCGAGGCGCTGCCGGAATTCCACGAGCGCCTGACGAAGGCCGGCCTGCACGTGCTGATGCTGCCCGAGGTCGAGGCCGACGACGTGATCGGCACGGGCGTGCTGCGCTGGCTGGCCGAGGGACGCGGCGATGCCATCGTCGCCACGACCGACAAGGACCTGCACGCGCTGATCGCGCACGGCGCGCTCGTGTGGGATCATTTCAAGGGCGAGTGGCACGACGACGCGTGGGTGCGCAACAAGTTCGGCGTCGCGCCGGAGCGCCTGCACGACCTGCTGGCCTTGATGGGCGACCCGACGGACGGCGTGCCGGGCGTGTCGAAGGTCGGCATGAAGACGGCCGCACGCCTGCTGAACGCGTACGGCGACCTGGATGCCGTGATGGCCGGCGCCGGCATCCTCAAGACACCGCTGGGCGAGCGCCTGCGCGCGGAACGGGAGATCCTGGACGTGTCGCGCAAGCTCGTGCAGCTGAAGACGGACGTGCGCCTGGGCGTCACGTGGAATATGTTGACCTATGAGGCCCATTGAAGTGGAAAAGAAACCGATGCTCAAGGCGATCATCGTCGACGGCAGCGCCGTGGCGCGCGGCCTGCTCAACACCGTGCTCACGGACGGCGGCTACGACGTCGCCGGCCAGGCCCACACGGCGGCGGCCGGGTTCGCGCTCGCGCTGAAGCACCAGCCGCACATCTTCTGCATCGCACGCGAGCAGTTCGAGGACGGCCAGGACGCCATCGCCGAGCTGCGCGCGCAACTGCCGAAAACGCTGATCTTCATGGTGTCCGGCACGCTCGACGCGCCCGCGATCCAGGCGGCGCTGGCGGGCGGCGTGCACGGCTTCATCGTCAAGCCGTTCAAGGCCGATACGGTGCTGAAGACGATCCGCAATACCGTGCTGGCCATCGTCAAGAAACACCGGGGGCCTTGAGAAACGTCGCGGAGGCGACGTTCTCGTGGTTCAGGCGGCGTTCTTCGCCGCCGCCAGCAACCCCATCTCCTCGGAGCCGAGCAGCTTGTCGATATCGAGCAGGATCAGCATGCGCTCGCCTACGGTGCCGAGGCCCTGCAGGTAGTCACCCGACACGGTGGCGCCCAGGTCCGGGGCCGGCTTGATCTGGTCCGGCGTGAGCGTCACGACGTCCGACACGCTGTCGACGACCATGCCGATCGTGTGATTGTTGATGTTCAGGACGATCACGACGGTGAACGTGTCGTACGTCGCCGTGCCGACGTTGAACTTGAGGCGCATGTCGACGACTGGCACGATGATCCCGCGCAGGTTGACGACGCCCTTCAGGTAGTCGGGCGCGTTGGCGATGCGCGTGACGGCGTCGTAGCCGCGGATTTCCTGGACCTTCAGGATGCTGATCGCGTATTCCTCGCCGCCCAGGCGGAACGACAGCACTTCGGTCGCATTGTTGACGATGTCTTCAGTCATGGTATCCCCCAGGATAAATTTTCCATACGGAAATATACCTGAAGATTAAGACATTTTTGTGTCCGATGCGATGGACGAATGACAATCGCGGCCAAAAATGGCGCGGCTGCGGGGGGAACGCAACAGCGGGCAGGCGCGGCCGGGGGGCCGCGCCCGGATCAGACGGCGCTGGCCGTGTCGATGATGCCGCCGCCCAGGCACACGTCGCCGTCGTACAGCACGGCCGACTGGCCCGGCGTCACGGCCCATTGCGGGTCGGTGAACGCCAGCGAGAAGCGGTCCATGCCTTCCGGCGTCACCGTGCAGGCCACGTCGGCCTGGCGGTAGCGCGTCTTGGCCGACAACGCGCGCGCAGTTTGCTCAACTACGGGTGGCTCGCCCGCGATCCAGCTAGCCTGCCCGGCGCCGAGCTGCGCCGACAGCAGCCACGGATGGTCGTGGCCCTGCACGATGTACAGCGTGTTGGTGGCGATGTCCTTGCGCGCCACGAACCACGGCTCGCTCGTGCCGTCCGCGTTCTTGTGCGACTTCAGGCCGCCGATGCCGATGCCCTTGCGCTGGCCCAGCGTGTAGAACGACAGGCCCACGTGCTCGCCCACGGTCTGGCCGTTATCGAGCTTGATCGGGCCCGGCTTGTGCTGCAGGTAGCGGCCGAGGAATTCGCGGAACGGGCGCTCGCCGATGAAGCAGATGCCCGTCGAGTCCTTCTTCGCCGCGTTGGGCAGGTTCAGCTTTTCCGCGATCTTGCGCACTTCCGTTTTCGCGATCTCGCCCAGCGGGAACAGCGATTTCGACAACTGCGCCTGGTTCAGCCGGTGCAGGAAATAGCTCTGGTCCTTCGTCGCATCCAGCGCTTTCAAGAGTTCGAACTTGCTGCCGTTCTGGCGCACGCGCGCGTAGTGGCCGGTCGCGATCAGGTCGGCGCCCAGCTTCATCGCGTGGTCGAGGAAGGCCTTGAACTTGATCTCGGCGTTGCACAGCACGTCCGGGTTCGGCGTGCGGCCGGCCTGGTATTCGCGCAGGAATTCCGCGAACACGCGGTCCTTGTATTCGGCGGCGAAGTTCACGGCCTCGATGTCCACGCCGACGACGTCGGCCACGCTGGCCGCGTCGATCCAGTCCTGGCGCGAGGAACAGTATTCGGAATCGTCGTCGTCTTCCCAGTTCTTCATGAACAGGCCGACGACGTCATAGCCCTGTTCCTTCAACATCCAGGCCGCGACCGAGGAGTCGACGCCGCCCGACATCCCGATCACGACTTTCTTTTTGCTCATTTCAGGTTACGTCCGGTTTGATAGAGAGTCCGCCGTCGAAGACGGAGTAGTCCGTGTACAGCAGGTTCAATGGCGTGCGCTTGCCCGCCAGGTAATCGTCCACGCAGCGCAGCACGATGGGGCTGCGGTGGCGCTCCTGGCATGCGGCCAGTTCGTCGCGCGTGAGCCACAAGGTGCGCAGGATGCCGTGGTCGAGCGCCTGGTCGAACTGCCTGCCCGGCTTGCCGCAGAACGTGAAGCGCAGATACGTCACGTCGTGCCCGCGCGATTTCGAGTGGTAGCGCGACAAATACATGCCCACGAGGGCTTCCGGGATGAACTCGTGCGCCGTCTCTTCCATCGCCTCGCGGATCACCGCCTGTTCGAGCGATTCATGCGGGTCGAGGTGGCCGGCCGGCTGGTTCAGGCGGATGCCGTCGCTGGTTTCTTCTTCGATCAGCAGAAAGCGGCCATCGCGCTCGATGATGGCAGCGACGGTGACTGACGGTCTGAAGGTATGGGTCATGCGCGTCCTTGTAGTGAGCCGACATTCTACCTTGATGGAACGTGCGTTGCTCGGGCGCACGCTGCGGTGCAACAGTTCCTGACAAGTTTGAATATTGATTTGAAACAAAAAGCCAATGGATACGTCTAGTCCTCCGCACGCGGCGCCGTGAAAATTGCCGATCTGTTTACGAAAAACCACTCATCTGTATTGATCGCGGGCATTACATGCTAGATTGTGGACAGTTTATCAATTATACGGAGGCATCATGAGAATTGGTGTGCCGGCCGAAACGAGGCCGGGCGAGACGCGTGTCGCTGCAACTCCCGAAACCGTCAAGAAGCTGGCCGCGCAGCACGAAGTCCTCGTGCAAGCGGGCGCCGGCGTCCATGCTGCCGCGATCGACGACGCCTATGTCGCCGCCGGTGCGCGCATCGTCACGGCGGCGGAGGCGTTCGGCGCGGACCTCGTCCTCAAAGTGCGCAGCCCCGATGCCGACGAGCGCGCGCTGATGAAGCCTGGCGCAGCCCTCGTCGGCATGCTGAATCCGTTCGATACCGACAACCTCGCCGCGCTGGCGCAGCAGCAGGTCACCGCGTTCGCGCTGGAAGCGGCGCCCCGCATCACGCGCGCGCAGTCGATGGACGTGCTGTCGTCGCAGGCCAACATCGCCGGCTACAAGGCCGTGATCATGGCCGCGAACGCGTACCAGCGCTTCATGCCGATGCTGATGACGGCCGCCGGCACCGTGAAGGCGGCGCGCGTGTTGATCATGGGCGTCGGTGTCGCGGGCCTGCAGGCCATCGCCACCGCCAAGCGGCTGGGCGCCGTCATCGAGGCGTCTGACGTGCGTCCGCCCGTGAAGGAGCAGGTGGAATCGCTGGGCGCCAAGTTCATCGACGTGCCGTTCCTCACGGACGAGGAACGCGAGATCGCGAAAGGCGTGGGCGGCTATGCGCGCCCGATGCCCGCCGACTGGATGCGGCGCCAGGCGGAGCTCGTGCACGAGCGCGCGAAGCTGGCCGACATCGTCATCACGACGGCGCTGATCCCCGGCCGCAAGGCCCCGGTGCTGATCTCGGAAGACACGGTGCGCGCGATGAAGCCGGGTTCCGTGATCGTCGACATGGCCATCGAGCAGGGCGGCAACTGCCCCCTGACGGAGCTGGGCAGGACGGTGATCAAGCATGGCGTGACGATCATCGGCGAGCCGAACCTGCCGGCGCTCGTGGCGGCCGACGCGTCCGCGCTGTACGCGCGCAACGTGCTGGACTTTTTGAAGCTCGTGATCGACAAGGACGGCAAGCTCGTCATCGACCGCGAGGACGAGATCGTGCGCGCCGTGCTCGTCGCGATCGACGGCGACGTGCTGCGCAAGGCGGCATAACCAAGAGGGGACGTCATGGAAATCAGCCATACCATCATCAACCTGATCATCTTCGTGCTGGCGATCTACGTGGGCTACCACGTCGTGTGGACCGTCACGCCCGCGCTGCACACGCCGCTGATGGCGGTGACGAATGCCGTGTCCGCGATCATCATCGTCGGCGCCATGCTGGCGGCCGGCCTGACGGAAGGCTTGACGGGACAGATCGCCGGCACGATCGCCGTCGCGCTGGCGGCCGTCAACGTGTTCGGCGGCTTCCTCGTCACGCAGCGCATGCTGGAGATGTTCAAGAAGAAGGAACCGAAAGCGAAGGCCGCGCCTGCCGCCCACGATGCCGCCGGCGCTGCACGTGCCAAGGAGGCCGCATGAACATGATCAGCATGAACGTCGTGACGCTCTTGTACCTCGTGGCGTCCGTCTGCTTCATCCAGGCCTTGAAGGGCCTGTCGTCGCCCGCGTCCGCGCGCATGGGCAACGCGTTCGGCATGACGGGCATGGGCATCGCCGTCATCACGACCATCGCCCTCATGTTCAAGCTGAAGGAGCAGATGCAGACGGGCGGCATGGGCTTCGGCCTTGTGCTGCTGGGTGTCGTCGTCGGCGGCGCGATCGGTGCCGTCGCGGCGAAGCGCGTCGAGATGACCAAGATGCCGGAACTGGTCGCCGCCATGCACTCGCTGATCGGCCTCGCGGCCGTGTGCATCGCCATCGCGGCTGTGTCGGAGCCGTGGGCCTTCAACATCGCCGCGCGCGGCGAAGGCCTCCCGTTCGGCAACCGCCTGGAACTGTTCATCGGCACGTTCGTGGGCGCCGTCACGTTCTCCGGTTCCGTGATCGCGTTCGGCAAGCTGGCCGGCAAATATAAATTCCGCCTGTTCCAGGGCGCGCCCGTGCGCTATCCCGGCCAGCACCTGATCAACCTGATCGTCGCCCTCGCCATCATCGGTCTCGGCCTCGTGTTCTGCTTCTCGAACGGCGCGGCACCCGCGTGGACGCCGTACATCGTGATGGCCGTGCTGTCGTTCGTGTTGGGCGTGTTGATCATCATCCCGATCGGCGGCGCCGACATGCCCGTCGTCGTGTCGATGCTGAACTCGTACTCGGGCTGGGCGGCCGCGGGCATCGGCTTCTCGCTCAACAACTCGATGCTGATCATCGCGGGTTCGCTCGTCGGTTCGAGCGGCGCGATCCTCTCGTACATCATGTGCAAGGCGATGAACCGCTCGTTCTTCAACGTGATCCTCGGCGGCTTCGGCGGCGAGGCGGCAGCGGCGGACACGGGCGGCGCGAAGGAACAGCGCCCCGTGAAATCGGGCTCGCCGGAAGACGCGGCGTTCATCCTGCAGAACGCGGAATCCGTGATCATCGTGCCGGGCTACGGCCTCGCGGTGGCGCGCGCGCAGCACACGGTGAAGGAACTGGTCGACAAGCTGACGGAACACGGCGTGCAGGTGCGCTACGCGATCCACCCGGTGGCGGGGCGCATGCCGGGCCACATGAACGTGCTGCTGGCGGAAGCGGAAGTGCCTTACGACCAGGTGGCGGAGATGGAAGACATCAACGGCGAATTCGGCCAGACGGACGTCGTGCTCGTGCTGGGCGCGAACGACGTCGTGAACCCGGCCGCGAAGGATCCGAAATCGCCGATCGCGGGCATGCCGATCCTCGAGGCCTATAAAGCCAAGAGCATCATCGTCAACAAGCGGTCGATGGCGTCGGGGTATGCGGGGCTCGACAACGATTTGTTCTACCAGCCGAACACGATGATGGTGTTTGGCGATGCGAAGAAGGTGATCGAATCGATGGTCAAAGCCGTCGAATGAACCGTCATCGCTGAGAATGAACGCCGTCGTTGAAAATGCACGCCGTCGCTGACGTAGGGTGGGCACGGGGTGCCCACCCTACGCGATATAAAACGCCACGGTTGTCAGCGGCGCCCGAACATCATCAGGTCGGCGAGCAGCATGCGCGCCGGTTTCAGAGTATCCAGCGCGGCCAATGCTAATCCGAATACGGCCTGCAACGGCCCCGTGTTCGCAAACACGCGGGCCATCGCATCCGTCGTGCGGATGATGGCGCCGCGGTCGCGTGCGCGTTCTTCGGCGAAGCGCGTCAGCGCGTCCGCGATGCCGTGCTCCCCGTCGATGCCGCGTGCCAGCAGCCTCGCGAGCACCGCCGCATCGCGCAGCCCGAGATTCAAGCCTTGTCCCGCGACCGGATGCAGCGTTTGCGCCGCATTCCCGATGGCGACCGTGCGCGCGCTGAAACGCGGGTCGGCATTCAGCCCCAGCGGGAACGCGGCCCGCGCCGCCACGCGCGTAAAGGTGCCGAGGCGTTCGCCGAAGGCGTCGCCCAGCTGGCGCAGGAAGTCGTCCTCGCCCAGGTCGAGCAGCTGCTGCGCGCGTTCCGGCCGCACGCACCACACGAGCGCGTACTGGTGGCCGTCGGGGCCGTCCTGCGGCAGCAGGGCGAGCGGGCCTTCGTCCGTGAAGCGTTCGAAGGCGCGGTGCGCGATCGGCGCACTCGTCGAGACGCGGGCGATGACGGCCGTCTGCACGTAGTCGCGCCGCTGCGTTTTTTCCGCCTGCTCGCCGAACACGCCGCCTTCCGCCTGCACGGCCACCTTCGCCCGGAGTGTCCGACCATCGTCCAGGTCCAACACGACGCCGTCGCGGTCTTCATGCAGCGCGGCCACGCGCACGGGGCGCAGCACGCGCACGCCCGCGCGCGCGCAGGCGCGGGACAACGCGTCGACCACGTCGCCGTAGCGCGCCACATAGCCCAGCGCATCGAGCTTGTGTTCCGCGCGGTCGAGCATGCTGCGGCCCAGGTGGCCGCGGCGCGACACGTGGATTTCATGGATCGGTGTCGCGTGCGGCTGCACGTTGGCCCAGGCGCCCACGTCGACGAGCAGCATGCGGCTGCCCCACGACAGCGCGATCGAGCGCGGATCGGAGATCGCCTGGCCCAGCGCCTTCGCGTCGATGAGGACGATGCGCTCGCCCGCGACGCCGCGGTGCGCCATCAGCGCCGCCAGCGCGAGGCCGACAGGGCCGGCGCCGCAGATGGCGACGTCCGCTTGCAGGTCCTGTTCAGCCATGCGCCGTCCCCACGATCGCTTCGATCTCCGCCACCGTCTTCGGCGCGGACGCCGTCAGCAGGCGGCAGCCGTCTTCCGTGACGACGACGTCGTCCTCGATGCGGATGCCGATGTGCCAGAAGCGCTCCGGCACGCCGGCGGCGGGACGCACGTAGATGCCCGGCTCCACCGTCACGACCATGCCCGGCACAAGCGGCCGCGAGGGCTTGTCGGGATGCGTGACGTCGCGGTAGGCGCCCACGTCGTGCACGTCCATGCCGAGCCAGTGGCCCGTGCCGTGCATGTAGAACGGGACGTGGGCCTTGTCCGCGATGGCGTCGTCGACCGTGGCGTATTTCGATGTATCGATCAGGCCCAGGTCGAGCATGCCCTGCACGAGCACACGCAGCGCCGCCTCGTGGAAGGCGCTGTACGGCCGGCCCGGCGCGATGGCGGCAAACGCCGCGTCCTGCGCGGCCAGCACCAGTTCGTACAACGTGCGCTGCGCCTCGGTGAAGCGGCCGTTCACGGGGAACGTGCGCGTGATGTCGGACGCGTAGCCATCCAGCTCGCAGCCCGCGTCGATCAGCACGAGCTCGCCGTCCCGCATCTGCCGGTCGTTGACGTTGTAGTGCAGGACGCATGCGTTCGGGCCCGACGCCACGATCGGCGTGTAGGCGGGGAACTGGGCGCCGTTCTTGCGGAACGCGTACAGCAGTTCCGCTTCCAGCTCGTACTCGAACATGCCGGGGCGTGCCGCGCGCATCGCGCGCGCGTGTGCGCCGCCCGAGATGACGCCGGCGCGCAGCATCAGCGCCTGTTCGTCGGCGTCCTTCACGAGGCGCATCTCGTCCAGCAGCGGCAGCAGGTTGACGAACGTGTCGGGTGCCGTCGTGCCCGTGCGGCCTTGCGCGCGCACGGCTTTGATCCAGCCCGTCACCTGCGCGTCGAGCGCGGCGTTCGAGGCCAGCGCGTAGTACAGGGCGGGCGCGTTGGCGAGGATGCGGACCATGTGCGTATCGAGTTCGCCGATCGGGTACGCGTCGTCGAACCCGAACGCCGTGCGCGCCGCTTCCGGGCCGTGGCGGTAGCCGTCCCAGATTTCGCGCTCCACGTTCTTCTCGCGGCAGAACAGGATCGCGCGCGCGGGCTTGTCGCCTTGCGCGGCGACGAGTACGAGCACGCTTTCCGGTTCCGTGAAACCGGTCAGGTAATAAAAATGGCTGTCGTGCCGGTACGGATAGTCGCTGTCGGCGTTGCGCGCGACTTCCGGCGCCGTGGCCAGCACGGCGACGCTGCCTTCCTGCATCTGCGCGGCCAGGCGCGCGCGGCGTGCCGCGTAATCCATCAGGCGCCCGCTTTCGGCTTGGAACCCGGCGGCGCGTTCAGTTCTTCCAGCTGGCGCACGGTGCCCACATTGACCCATTGGCCGTCGTAGATCTCGCCGCCGATGCGACCCAGGTCAATGAACTTGCGCATCAGGGGGCCCAGCCGCGAAACTTCGCCGGGCTTGATCCCGTCAAACATCTCGGGACGATAAACGCCGATGTTCGAGAAATTCCATTTCGGGTTGCCGTCGTTCGACAGCGTGTACATCGTCAGGCCGAAGTCGCCGTCCGGGTTGTGCCACGGGTTCGGCGTCAGGTACAGCCAGGCGATGTCGCGCTTCTCGGGCGGAATGGGCTGGCCGACGGCGTCCGTGTCCTTCAGCACGTCCTTGACCTGGTCGAAGTCGAAGTAGGGCGCGTAGATGTCGCCGGAGACGGCCAGGAACGGCTCGTCGCCGAGCAGGTGCAGCGCGTTGGCGATGCCGCCGGCCGTTTCCAGCGGCGTCGGCTCGTGCGAGTAGACGATGCGTGCGCCGTAGCGGCTGCCGTCGCCCAGCTCTTCCTCGATCATGTGGCCGAGGTGGGAGTGGTTGATGACGATGTCCGGCATGCCGGCGCGCACGAGGTTCAGCACGTGCCACGTGATGAGGGGACGGCCGCGCACCTTGAGCAGGGGCTTCGGGCACGTGTCGGTCAGCGGACGCATCCGCTCGCCGCGGCCCGCGGCGAAGATCATGGCTTTCATCGGATCGACTTTTAAAAGGTGTAGCCGACCTGCGGCGCCTTGTCCTCGAAGGCGTCGAGCAGGCGTACGAGCGGGCGCAGTTCGGTGTAGCGGTGGGCGGTCTTGCGCACGTATTCCATCACCGTGGGCAGGTCACCCATGTAGGTGGACTTGCCGTCGCGGTAGTTCAGGCGGCAGAAGATGCCGAGGATTTTCAGGTGGCGCTGCAAGCCCATGTATTCGAAGTCGCGGTAGAACGCGTCGATGTCCGGATTGACGGGCAGCCCGACCTGCTTCGCGCTCTGCCAGTAACGCACGACCCAGTCCAGCACGAATTCTTCGTCCCACTGGATGTACGCGTCGCGCAGCAGCGACGCGAGGTCGTAGGTGACGGGGCCGTAGACGGCGTCCTGGAAATCCAGCACGCCCGGGTTGCCCTGGTCGAGGAACATCAGGTTGCGGGAATGGAAATCGCGGTGCATGTAGACTTGCTGTTGCGCCAACACGTTGGCCGTGATCGCCTCGAACACCTTGTCGAGCTGGGCGCGCTGGGCGTCGTCCAGCTGCACGCCCAGGTGACGGCCGATGAACCACTCGGGGAAGATGTTCAGTTCGCGCAGCACGAAGGCGCGGTCGAATTCGGGCAGCACGCCGGGCTGGCTCGCGAGCTGGAACTTGATCAGCGCGTCGACGGCGTCCGAGTACATGAACGACGCATTGTCGACGTTCAGGCGCTGCAGGTACGTCGTCGTGCCGAGGTCGGACAACAGCAGGAAGCCGGCTTCCACGTTGCGGGCCACGATGGCGGGCACGGTGACGCCGGCATCGCGCAGCAGGCCGGCCACGTTGATAAAGGCGGGCACGTTTTCGCGCTCCGGCGGGGCGTCCATCGCGACGAGGGTGGCGCCCAGCTTGTCGCGTAGCGCCGGCACAACATCGAGGCGGAAATAGCGGCGGAAACTCGCATCCGTCGACGCGGGGCGGACACTGGCGACGTCGACGAGGTCGAGCGAACCGAGCCATTCTGTCAACAGGGCGAGGCGGGCATCCGTGTCGTGGGAGGTGGGAGCGTGTTGAGACTGAGAAGACATGAAGCGTCCCGGTGAAACGGGTTGGTGATAGGAATTCCCATATAATACGAGATTCAATCCAAAAAATCGCCCTCTATGGTGCAACGCGATCTTTCATGAGCTGGATGACGGCCCTACCATTCCCGCCGCGGCGAACCGCCGCCCTGTCCGCCCTCGTGGCCATGGCCGCGGGGCCGTTGTATGCACAGACGGCAGCGCAGCCGGCGGCCGCGCCCATGCCTGCGCCGGCCCATCCGAGCGACCAGGATCTGCCGATCACGATGCGCGCCGAGGAGTTCTCCGGCCGCCCCGATCGCATCCTGAACATGGTGCGCAACGTCGAGATCACGCGCGGCGCCACCGGCGTCACGGCCGACACGGCCTGCTACCGCCGCGTCGAGGACGAGGTCACGGCCGAAGGCAACATCACGATGTGGCGCTTCGGCGACCGCTACAAGGGCGATGCCCTGCAACTGAACCTGGAAACGGGCAAGGGCTGGGTGCTGCATCCCGCGTACCGCCTGCACGTGAACAATGCGCAGGGCAGGGCCGACCGCATCAACTTCCTCGGCGAGGACGAGGCCGTCGTCGTCGACGGCACGTACAGCACGTGCGAAGGCCCCAATCCCGACTGGTACCTGAAGTCCAGCACCCTGCGCCTGGACCAGGGCCGCGACATCGGCACGGCGGGCAAGACCATCATCTATTTCAAGGACGTGCCCATCATCGGCACGCCGGCGATGTCGTTCTCGCTGTCGGGCGCACGCCGCTCCGGCTGGCTGCCGCCCACCATCGGCCTGGGCTCCAAGGGCTCGGCCGAGCTGATGGTGCCGTACTACGTCAACATCGCGCCGAACCGCGACCTGACGCTGTTCCCGCGCTACATCTTCGCGCGCGGCCTGCAGCTGGGCGCGACGGGGCGCTACATCGGCGAGACGGGCGCAGGCGCGTACAGCGGCGAGAGCCACGTGGAATTCCTCGCGAACGACGGCCTGGCACACCGCAACCGCTGGTGGGTCGACACCCTGCACAACCAGGCGCTGGCGCCAGGCTGGGCGTTCGGCTGGAACGCGCATGCGGCGTCCGACAACGAATACCCGTCCGACTTCTCGCGCACCGTCGCCGCCAGCGCCGTGCGCCAGCTCGTGCGCGAACTGCACACGGAGTACTACGGCCAGTACTGGAACCTGACGGCCCGCGTGCAGGACTTCCAGATCCTGCAGGACCCGGGCGCCGTGCTGAATCCGGCGCTGACGGTGGCGACACCGTACAACCGCCTGCCGCAGGTGAACTTCCACGCCGGCCGCTACGACGTGCTGGGCGGCTTCGACTGGGCGGTCGACGCCGAGGCCGTGCGCTTCTCCCATCCGGACGAGAAACAGGTGCAGGGCAACCGTGCCAACTTCGTCGGCCAGGTCAGCTATCCTTGGGTGCATCCGGGCTGGTTCATCACGCCCAAGGTCATGCTGCACGCGACGCAGTACGACCTGACGAGCAACGTCGACAACGACAACCACATCTCGCGCGTGCTGCCCACGTTCTCGCTGGACGGCGGCATGACGTTCGAGCGCAAGTCGTCGCTGTTCGGCCCGGACGGCACGCAGACCCTGGAGCCGCGCCTGTTCTACGTGCGCACGCCGTACAAGAAGCAGGACGACATCCCCAATTTCGATACGGGCGTGGCGGGCTTCAACTACGCTCAGCTGTTCACGGAAAACCGCTTCGTCGGTGCCGACAAGGTGTCGGACGCGAACCAGCTGACGGCGGCGATCGTGTCGCGCTTCATCGAGTCCGACGGCGCCGAGCGCCTGCGCCTGGCCGTCGGTAGCCGCTATTATTTCTCCGACCCCAGCGTGCGCCTGAATTCGAGCGAGCCACGCAACCAGACGCGCTCGGACGCGCTGGTGGCGGCGTCGGGCCGCATCTCGGAGTCGTGGACCGTCGACAGCGGCGTACAATACGATGCACAGGCGCGCAGCCTGTACAGCTCGAATTTCGGGGTGCAATGGCAGCCGGCCCCGATGAAGGTGTTGAACCTGGAATACCGCTTCCAGCGCGACACCTTCGGCATTGCCAACGGCTTCCGCAACGTCGACGTCTCGGGCCAGTGGCCGCTGACGCAGCGCTGGTATGGCGTGAGCCGGGTCAGCTACTCGACGCGCGACCGCAAACTGCTCGAGAGCCTCGTGGGGCTCGAGTACAAGGCGGATTGCTGGGTCTTCCGCATGGGCGCACAGCGTTTCGTGACCGCCGCGCAGACCCTCTCCACGACGAGCTTCTTCCAGCTCGAGCTGAACGGCCTGTCGCACCTCGGCGTCGGCAACGCGCTGGATACCTTCAACAAGAGCATCCCCGGCTACACCCGGCTGAATACCAACGTCGGCCGCCCCTGACCGGTCCATGGACAACCCGATACCTGAAATGAGTGCTTTCCTGAATATGCGTACCACCCGTCTGTCCCCGCGCCGTCCGCACCAGCTCAAGCTGGCGGCGGTGCTGCTGTGCGCCTTCGCCGCCGGCGACGTCCTGGCCCAGGCCGCACCGGCCGCTCCTGCTGCCGCTCCTGCTGCCGCTCCCGCCGCCAAGCCGGCCGCCGCTGCGCCAACTGCCCCTTCGACGAAGCCGGGCACCGGCTTCCTGCCGCCGGCGTCCAGCGATGCCCACGTGATCGATTCCGTGTACGTGATCGTCAACGACGAAGTCATCACGAAGCGCGAGGTCGAGCAGCGCGTGGCCGAGATCATCCAGCGCCTGAAGGCCCAGGGCGCGCAGATGCCGGCCGAGGAAGACCTGCGCCGCCAGGTCGTCGAGGCCATGATCACCGAACGCGCCCAACTCCAGATGGCCAAGGAAATGGGCGTGCGCGTCGACGACACGACGCTCGACCGCGCCATCGGCCGCATCGCCGAGAACCAGAAGATGAGCGTGCAGGACATGCGCAACGCGATGGAGAAGGAGGGCCTGCCGTTCTCCAAGTTCCGCGAGCAGATCCGCAACGAGATCATGATGCAGCGCCTGATCGAGCACGAAGTCGACAGCAAGATCCAGGTCACGGACGCCGAGATCGACACGTACATGGCCGCCGAGAAGGCCGCCGCGGCCGACAAGGTCGAGATGGACATCGCGCAGATCCTCGTGCGCATCCCGGAAAACGCGTCGCCCGAGCAGATCGCCGCGCGCAAGGCCCGCGCCGACGAAGTCGCGCGCCAGCTGCGCACGGGTGCGGACTTCGCCAAGATGGCCGCCACGTATTCCGATTCGCCGGATGCACTGAAGGGCGGCGCCGTCGGCTGGCGCGACCCGGACCGCCTGCCCCCGATCTTCGCGAGCGAACTGCACAAGCTGAAGCCGGGGCAGGTCACGCCCGTGATCCGCACCAACGTCGGCTTCCACATCATCAAGCTGGTCAATGAACGCAAGCTGGAAAGCGAGCAGAAGCCCGACCAGGCCGTCGTGCAGCAGACGCACGCGCGCCACATCCTGCTGAAGATCACGCCGACGCAGACCGAGGACGAAGCCCGCAAGAAGCTCGAGGACATCCGCCAGAAGATCGTGAGCAAGCAGGCCACGTTCGAAGACATGGCGCGCCAGTTCTCGCAGGACGGTTCGGCGTCGAAGGGCGGCGACCTGGGCTGGCTGTTCCCGGGCGACGCGATGCCTGAATTCGAGAATCCGATGAACGCGCTGAAACCGGGCGACGTGTCCGACGTCATCAAGACCCCGCTGGGCCTGCACATCGTGCAAGTCGTCGAGCGCAAGTCGGAAGACGTGTCGAAGGAGAAGGAACGCTCGGCCGCGCGCCAGGTCCTCACCGACCGCAAGCGCCAGGAAGCGCTGGAAGACTGGAGCCGCCAGATCCGCGACCGCGCCTACGTCGAGTTCCGCGAGGACAAATAAGCGATGTCCCCGGCAGGCACACGCCCCACGCTCGCCATCACGGTGGGCGAGCCGGCCGGCATCGGTCCGGAGATCTCGATCCGCGCGGCGTGGGCGCTGCGCGGCGCGGCCCGGTGCGTGCTCGTGGGCGATGCCGCCTTTTTATCGCTGACGGCGAGCCTGATCGACCCGGCGATCCGCCTGTCCGCGATCTCCACGCTCGCACTGCGCCACAGCGGCCTGCCGCACTTCGGCCAAGACGTCATCCCCGTCGTCGACGTGCCGCTCGACGCCCACGTCGTGCCGGGCAAGCTGGATGCCGCCAACGGCCGCGCCGTGCTCGCGACGCTCGACCTCGCGATCGAGGGCACGCAGGCCGGCTGGTGGGATGCCATCGTCACGGCGCCGCTGCAGAAGAGCACCATCAACGATGCGGGTGTCGCGTTTTCCGGGCACACGGAATACCTGGCCGAGAAGACGCAGACGCCCAAGGTCGTCATGATGCTCGCCGGTTCACCCGGTAACGATCAACCCTACCTGCGCGTGGCGCTGGCCACGACGCACCTGCCTTTGAAAGACGTGCCGGCGGCGATCACGCGGGACGGCCTCGCGCAGGTGCTCGACATCCTGCACGCGGACCTCGTGCAGAAATTCGGCATCGCGTCGCCGCGCATCCTCGTGACGGGCCTGAACCCGCATGCGGGCGAGAACGGCTATCTCGGTCGCGAAGAGATCGACGTGATCGAACCGGTGCTGGCAGAGGCGCGCAGCCGCGGCATCGACGCACGCGGGCCATACCCGGCCGACACGCTGTTCCAGCCGAAGTATCTGCAGGATGCCGACGCCGTGCTGGCCATGTACCACGACCAGGGCCTGCCCGTGCTCAAGTACGCGACGTTCGGCCGTGGCGTCAACATCACGCTCGGCCTGCCGCTGATCCGCACGTCCGTCGACCACGGCACGGCGCTCGACCTGGCCGAGAAAGGCCTGGGGCAGGCCGATTGCGGCAGCATGGAAGAGGCGATCCGCGTCGCCGTCGCCATGGTGCGCGCACAACAGCAACAACCCGCATAAGACAATGAAACACGTAGCCCGCAAGCGCTTCGGCCAGAACTTCCTGACCGACGACCACGTCCTCCACAACATCATCGAATCGATCGGCCCCCGCCGCGGCGACACCATGGTCGAAATCGGCCCGGGCCTGGCCGCGATGACGGCGCTGCTGCTCAAGGAACTGGACCACATGCACGTGGTCGAGCTGGACCGCGACCTCGTCGCGCGCCTGGAAAAATCGTATCCGCGCGAACGCCTGACGGTCCACTCGGGCGATGCGCTGAAATTCGATTTCGGCAGCATTCCCGTCCCGGAAGGGAAGAAGCTGCGCGTGGTGGGCAACCTGCCGTACAACATCTCGAGCCCGCTGCTGTTCCACCTGGCCGACTTCGCCCACCTCATCGAGGACCAGCACTTCATGCTGCAGAAAGAGGTCGTGGAGCGCATGGTGGCGGAGCCGGGCACGAAAGCGTACAGCCGCCTGTCCGTGATGCTGCAGTGGCGCTACGACATGGCCATGCTGTTCGTCGTGCCGCCGACGGCGTTCGATCCGCCGCCGCAAGTCGATTCCGCCATCGTGCGCATGGTGCCGACGAAGCGCCAGCTGCCGGCCGACGCGCATACCCTGGAAGCCGTCGTGCAGAAGGCGTTCTCGCAGCGCCGCAAGGTGATCCGCAACTGCGTGGCCGGCATGTTCACCGAGCAGCAGCTCGTCGACGCCGGCATCGACCCGGGCGCGCGCCCGGAAGCCGTGGGGCTGGAACAGTATGTGGCGCTCGCCAACATACTGAAACCGGTGGCCTGACGCGCCTCAGCGGCCGGCCTGCCAGCCGCGGGCCCGCGCCGCTTCTTCTCCCGCCGCGTCGAGCGGCTTGCCCGCGATGCGTTCGTCGACGGCGTCCAGCACGGCCGCCGGCAACGCGCTGCCGGCCTGGCGGTAGCCGCCGCCCGCCTCGGGTGCCGTTTCCGACAGCACGGGAATCTTCCATTGCCCGCCCGCGCGGCACGCGAGGCCGGCCGACGTGCCCATGACGAAGGTGCGGCAGTAATCGCCGTCGCGGGCGGCGAAGCTGACGCCGACCTTCACCTTCCCGCTGCCCTGGCCGCCGACCTGGCGGTCGAGCGCGGACGCGAGTTCGCCCTGCGCCACCACCTGGCCGCCGTTGCCGGCGATGGCGGGCGCGCCGCCGGGGAGGACCTTGCCGGCCAGGACGCCGACGACGAGCATCGCCGCCAGCGCACCCCATTCCGGCCACGACCACGCGCGGCGCGCCTTCGCGGCCGTGCGCTCGGCCCGTGCCGCGTCGAGCGACAGCACGGGCGCCGGCGCCGGCGGCTGCAGCCGCGCGGGCACGGGCTCGTCGAGGATGCCGGCAAAGGCGGCGGCGACGTCGGACCGCAGCGCGCGGTGGTTGGCCACGGCATTGGCGATGGCCGGGTCGTTGCGCATCGCCTCTTCGATGGCGGCGCGCTCCTGCGGATCGAGCTCGCCGTCGGCATAGGCCATCAGGGTTTCATCGGAAAATCTCATCGTGTCCTCTGGGTCTGATCGGCGAGCAGCTGCTGCAGGGCGTCGCGGGCGCGGGCCAGGCGGCTGGTGAGCGTGCCGATGGGGATCTCCAGCACCTCGGCGGCTTCCTTGTAAGGCAAGCCGTCCACCAGCACGAGACCGACGACGAGCCGGTGCTCCTCGGACAGCAGGCTGATCGCCTTCTGGACCGCGAGCCGCTGCTGGTGCGCCTGCGCCGTGTCGTCGCCCACATGTTCACCTTCCTCCTCCGGCGCGAACAGCTCGGCGCGCCGGGTGCGGCTGCGTACTTCGTCGATCCATGCGTTCTTGATGATCCGGAAGAGCCAGCTGTCGAGCCGCGTCCCCGGTTCCCACTGTTCGCTGCGGCCAAGCGCGCGCTCCATTGCGATCTGCACCACGTCGTCCGCATCTTCGCGGTGAAAGGTCAGCGCCCGCGCAAAACGGCGCATGCGGGGCAGCAGGGCGGCAATCTCGTCGGCAAGCATGAACAGTATCTATGTCAGGTAAACGATCCGAACGGGGATTTTCTTCCCACCCCCGTTCGTTTATACGGTATCGCCCAATCATATATGATCTCCTCATGAAATTCCCTTTCGTAAACATGCGTGCCGCCTTGGCCGCCGTGCTGCTGGGCGCGACCGCATCCGCGCACGCGCAGCTGGGGCTGCCCTCGCTGCCGCTGCCGGGGCGCATCGGGCCGGTGGGGCTGGACGGCCTGCGACGTCCCGTCGACCGCCTGCTCGACCGGGCGCCGCTGCCGGACCTCGGCAGCCTGCGGCTGGACACCGTCAAACGATTGCTGCGCAATCATCCTGACCAGCTCGAGGCGGATCCGCGCGGCGAACCGGCGCTGCGGGGCGAAGTGCTCGCGTGGTCGCCGTCCGATGCGGCGCTGCAGGCCGCGCGCGACGCGGGGGCGACGGTCGTGAGCGACGACGTGCTGCCGGGGCTGGGCGACCGCATGGTCGTGCTGCGCCTGCCGGCCGGTGCGTCGACGGCCGCGCTGGTCGAGCGCCTGCGCACCGTCGATCCCGACGGCAGCTACGATTTCAATCACGTTTATACAGGCAGCGGCGCGGCCGGTGGCGTGCGTGCAGGCGATGGACCCGCGGTGCGCGTCGGCCTCGTGGACAGCGGCGTCGACGGCGATCATCCCGTCTTCGAGGACGCCGCCATCACGCGCTGGGGTTGCGGCGGCCAGGCCGTCCCCGCGCCGCACGGTACGGCGGTGGCCGCGCTGATGGTCGGGCGCTCCGACCACCTGCACGGCGCGGCACCCGGCGCCTCGTTGTACGCGGCAGACGTGTATTGCGGCAGCCCGGTGGGCGGCGCCGCGGACCGCATCGCCGCCGCGCTGGGCTGGCTCGACCAGCAGTCGGTGGGTGTCGTGAACATCAGTCTCGTCGGGCCGTCGAACGCGCTGCTGGCGCGCGCCGTCGCCGCGATGCAGGCGCATGGCCACCTGCTCGTGGCGGCCGTCGGCAACGACGGACCTGCGGCACCGCCGCTGTACCCGGCGAGCTATCCCGGCGTCGTCGGCGTGACGGGTGTCGACCGGCGCGGCAAGCCGTTGCCGGAAGCGGCACGCGGCCCGCAAGTGAAATTCGCCGCACCGGGCAGCCAGATGGTCAGCGCCGCGCCGGGCACGCCGCCATACCGCCAGGTGCGCGGCACGTCGTTCGCGGCGCCCATCGTCGCCGCGTTGCTGGCGCAGCGCCTGCCCAGGCCCGATCGCGCCGGCGCGGCGCGTGCGGTGGACGCGCTCGCGCGCGAGGCCGGCCATGGCCAGGCCGTGGTCAACGACGAGATCGGGTACGGCATCGTCGGCGCCGACGTGCGCACGGACCCGTCCGACCTGCGCTGAAAAAATTTTTAAAAATATTTTGGAAGGGATGGAAGAAAACGGCGAGCTGGTCCGTTTTCCAAGTATCGGCGGCGTACTTTGCCGCTCACTGACAAGGAGAACAGACATGAAAGCCAAACAGATTGCCCACCACATCGCCCTCATCCTCGCCATCGGCATGACCCACCAGGCGCATGCCCAACTGCTCGGCGGCCGCATGGGCGGCTCCATCGGCGGCATGATCGGCGGTGGCGGCATGGGCGGCATGGCCGGCATGGGCCGCATGGATTCGATGGGTGGCCTGCGCGGCGACGGACGCATCGTCCGCGATGCGACGGACGACGTGCGCGGCGGTGCGAATCGCGGCGCCGATGCGGCCGGTCACGCGAACCGCGGCACGACGGACACCGCCGGCGCCGCGCACGGCACGGCGGACGGGGCGCGCGGCAATGGCGTCCTCGGTGCCGACGTGGCCGGCCGCGCGACCCGCAGCACGGGAGACATCACCGGCACGGCACACGGCGCAGGCGACGGCGCGGCCGGTGCGAGCCGCAGCGGCGGCCAGGCAGCGGGCAATGCGTCCGGCAGCGGTGCCCTCGACGGCGCGCTGAGCGCGTCGCGCCAGCCGGCTCCGGCCTCGAGCACCGGCGCGACCCAATCCGCACCCCAGGCGGCAACCCAGCCCACGACCCAGCCCGCAGCACCGGCGCAGCGTCCGGGCCTGTTGTCGGGCATGGGCGGTCTCGGCGGGAATGCGTCCGGCACGGCGGGTGCGGAGCGTTCGGCGAACGTCGATGCGGGCAACGGTAAAGCCTCGGCCCGCGCCGACGGCTCCGGTTCGGCCGGCGTGGATGGCAGCGGCACCTTCGGCAGTGCAGCCGGCGCGGCACGCCAGGCACGTGACCGCGTGGCGACCACGGGCAGCGAAGCGGCCGGCACCGCCCGCGGTGCGGCCGGCCAGGCACGTGACCGTGCGACGACGGCCGGCAGCGAAGCGGTCGGTACGGCCCGCAACGCGGCAGGCGCGGCACGCGACCGTGTGGCGACCACGGGCAGCGCGGCGGCTGGCACGGCGCGCGGTGCGGCCGGCCAGGCACGCGACCGTGTGGCGATGGCGGGCGGTGAGGCGGCCGGTACGGCGCGGGGCGCCGCCCACGCGGTGCGCGACGGGGCATCGGGCTTGAACGGCAGCGTGGCGCTGGATGGCAGCGCGAGCGGCTCGGCGTCGGGCAGCGCGGGCGGTTCGTCCACGGGCGCGAGCCAGGCGTCGGGCGGCGCGTCGCACGAATAAGCCGGCACCGGGCAGGGAGGCGCCTACAGCTTCCCCTGCCAATACCGGCGCGCCTTGTCGAACACACGCGCACCGACCTTTCTTCCGAACGCCTGCGCATCGTCGCGGGCGTTCGTCATTCCGGCCGCAGCCGCCTGCGTGAACGTGGCCCAGCGCGCGCCCGCGCCCAGCCTGTCGCTGCCCGTGAAGCGGCGCAGGACCTCGGCCGCGCAGCCGGCCAACACGGACGGATCGTCGCGCGCCGCGCGTGCGGCGTCGGCCAGGCCATGGGCCAGCACGACGAACAGCAGCACGTCGCGATCGTCGTCGTAGCCGTCGCGCAGCGCTACGTGCCGGGCCAGGCGGCACCAGTGCTGCAGCGTGCGCATGGCAGCAGCAGGTTGCGGCGCGGCCGCGCGCAGTTCGGCGGCCTCGGGCGGCAGCGGTGCGAACGGTGGCCCGTCCCGGCCGTCGAGTGCAGCCGCCGCCTGGGCCAGGCCGATGCCCGCCGGACTGAACTGGGCGGCGGCCGCGGCCGGATCGAGGCCGAGGCTCGCCATGCGCGCGTCCGCGTCCGGTCGCGCGTGCGGGAGCAGATCGACGAGTACGCGGCGCGCCGCATGGCTCATCGCGGCGGCCTTGCTGGCGGCATCGCGCTCGGCGCGCGGCAGGCGGACGGCCACGCCGTGCACGGTCTGGCGCGCGCTGTCGTCGTAGGCGGCCCAGGCGTTGTACATGGCGCCGTGCAGCAGCGCGAGCACATGCGCGCCGTGCGGACGTGTGCCGATCGCCCGCAGCGCGAGCACGCTCCAGCCGCGCACCGTGCCGGCCGTCCGTGCCGCCCCGTTCGCATCGAGTTCCAGGATGTTCCAGCGTTCCATGTCGCCTCCACGTGTGCCGCAGAGGAGTATCGCCAGCGCAGGCGACGCGGCTGTTGAGCGTACGCATGCGCGCGCTCGCCTTGTCGCAACGCACCATCGCGTTTTTCGCCGCTTTATCCCGCATTTTGTGCAGTTCGTCGCAGTCCGGTGGAAGCCAAGGGCGCGTGCGCCTACAGTGACATCATCCGAAGCCGATCACGGCACCGACCCAACCGACGAACCTTCAAGGAGAAGCAAAATGAACGTCCTCAAGAACATGGAAGCCATCTTCCTCGCCGCCGCCGTCCTCGTCGGTGTCACCAGCGCCGCACAGGCCGCCAGCGTCGCCAAGCACGCCCGCTACGACGCCCAGGTGACGATCGAAGGCCAGCAGATGGCCGTCGTCAAAGTCACGGCGAAGCGCCTCCCGGCCGCCGCCAAAGCCGCCATCTGATCCACGCACGCCATCAAGGAGCCCGTCATGAACATCCTGAAAAACATGGAAGCCATCTTCCTCGCCGCCGCCGTTCTCGTCGGTGTCACCAGCGCCGCGCACGCCGCCAGCGTCGCCAAGCATGCCCGCTACGACGCCCAGGTGACGATCGAAGGCCAGCAGATGGCCGTCGTCAAAGTGACGGCGAAGCGCCTGGCCGCCGGCTGAAGCGCGGCCGCAGTACCGCATCACGCAACGTCTGACATACCGCAGCAAGCCACTGCCGCCCGGCAGTGAACGATGAAGAAACGGCCCGGCTGCCACGCAGTCCACGGCGCCGTGAAGGCAAGCCTTACCGACCATGCCGGCCTCGCGCCGGCACCCCGAGACCCCGACCGCGCGCGCTGCCGAGCCGCTGCCGATCGCGCTCGTCCTGTCGACGCGCCGGCATGCGGGAAAAATGCAGGCGAAAAAAAAGCCCGCTGTTGAGGCGGGCTTAAATCCAATTCTTTTCTGAGGAGAGTTGGAGGAGACAGGTGCAATTATGCTGCGCTACAGCATATTAATCCAATTTTTGTTTCGCATATTCGATATACGAATTCTCCATATCTCATCCATTCGGTGCGAACGGCCGCTCAGCTCGACTTGACGCAGGTGACGACGAGGTTCGTGACGCCGCCGGCTTTTTCCGCCGCATCGTCCATTGTGCCGCCGCCCGTGCCGTTGGCACCACCCGTGACGGTGCAGGTCTGGCCGGTAGGCTGGGTCACCACCGTCACGCCATACGTCGTGCCGTAGGGAACCGCGTTCATCGTGAGCGCCACGTCGGCGCCGGTCGGGGCGTTGGCGCTGTCCAGCGCCGGGCTGACGGGCACCGGGAGGTACGTGCTGCCATTGGCCAGGGTGAGGCCGGTTCCGGTCAGGCCCTTGACGGTGCCGGTGAGCGGGAACGTATTGATGGCGCACACGTAACGAATGTCGATCTTGGCCAGTTGGCCGGCCGTGCCCGTTTTCGGGAACAGCGACGACGAGCAGGTCTGGTGGGCAGGCTGCGCGCCCAGCGACGTGAGGGTGCCGTTCGTGACGACCTGGCCTTTCGGGATGACATCATACGTCTGGCCGTATTCGATCGGATTCGGGAAGACGAACGTGACGTCCGGGACGGCCGTGGCGGGCGGATTGACGGCGGGCGGGTTGACGGTGTAGTCCATGCCGTTCGTGCTCAGGATGAGGCCCGGGTATTGCACGTTGCTGACCGTGACGTTGATCGGGAACGTGGCCTTGCCGCCGCCGCACGACGCCAGCGTGACCGTGATCGCGAGGGCGAGGGCCGGACGCGCGAGGGAAAACTTCATGTGGGTCTCTCCAGTATTTAAGCGCAGGTGACGGTGACGGTCGTGTTCTCGTCCGAGCCCATGGTGCCGGAGCCGTTGCCGGTGCTGCCGCCGGTGACGGTGCAAGTGTGGCCAGCCGGCGGGTTCAGCACGGTGATGCCGTAGGGGCCGTCTTCGTTCACAGGCGACATCGATACCGACGTCGTGCCGGCCGGTGCATCTTTCTTGTCCGCGCCGTTGACGATCGTGATGCCGATGCCGGTCGGGTTGTTGACCACCACGGTCAGCGCATGCTGCTTGATCGTGCAGGCCACGCTGATCTGGTAGATCGAGTAATAGTTGGCGCGCGCCTTGCCGTTGTTGACATGGCATTCGCTGGCGTTCGTCGGGATGCTCTTGACCGTGATGTTGAACTGATCATCGGTCGATACACGGTTGTTGAACTGGAACGACGTATAGGGGGACACGACCGAGGTATCGTCGCCGCCATTGTTTTGCAGCACCAGGCCGTCCTTGGTCACGTTCTGGACGGCGCCGCCCAGGGTCAGGTCACCGCTCCCGCCGCCACAGGCGGACAGGACCAGCGCGCATGCCAGCGAGACGGCGCTGGCACGCAGGATCGAGCTCTTCATAAAATCTCCACAGTGGAATGATGGCGCGCACGCGGCGCCGGTACGGCTGAATGGAAAAATACCCATCATTTTAGTGCATTTGCCAAGCCCGGACGCCATTTGCCTTTGTATCACGGTGTAACCAAGGGCCCGCGCCGCGGCGGCATTGCATTTCCGCGCTGCCCTCGTTATGCTTGGACCGCTCCTTTCCACTCTCCAAGCTTCGTTTCCGAAGCCGCAATCGATGAACACGCGCCGTGCCTGGCCGAAGGCCATCCTGTTCGACCTCGACGACACGCTGTGGCCGATCGCGCCCGTGATCCTGCAAGCCGAAGACAAGCTGTTCGCGTGGTTGCGCGAGCACGCGCCGCGCGTGGCCGATCGCTTCACCATCGACTCCTTGCGCCAGGCGCGCCTGGAACTGCTGGCGCGCAAGCCCGAGTTCCACCTCGACCTCGGCAAGCTGCGCCACGCGGGCCTCGTCGCCGCGTTCGAGGAGGCAGGCGAGGACGCGGCCAAGGTCGAGCACGCGATGACGCAATTCTTTGCCGCGCGCAATGCCGTCGTGCCGTACGACGACGTGCTCCCCGGCCTGCTGCGCCTGAAGAACCGGGTGCTGATCGGTTCCATTTCGAACGGCAACGCCGACCTGCGCACGATCGGCCTGTCGCACCACTTCAAGGTGTCGGTGGCGGCATCGCAGTTCGGCGTGGCCAAGCCGGATGCGGCCATCTTCCTGGCCGCCTGCAAGGAATTGGACGTGGCGCCCGAGGACGCGGTCTACGTCGGCGACGACGTGCTGCTCGACGTGCAGGGCGCCCAGCGCGCCGGGCTGCGCGCCGTGTGGATGAATCGCACGGGCTCGACGAAGCACCTGGAGCACGACGTTGTGCCGGATGCGGTCGTGCGCGACTTTGACGAACTGCTCGATTGGCTCCAGCGCGAGCACGGATGAAGCACAAGCGCCCGTCGAACGGGCATAATGACAGAAATGAAACGATGACAACCGGGCGGAACACCCGTCCCCATTCAGGCTATGCAACTCGATAATCGTGCCCAAACCCTGCTGAAAGCCCTGGTCGAGCGCTACATCGCCGACGGCCAGCCGGTCGGTTCGCGCGCGCTGTCGAAGATTTCCGGCCTCGACCTGTCGCCCGCCACGATCCGCAACATCATGGCCGACCTGGAGGAAATGGGCTACGTCGCCAGTCCGCACACGTCGGCCGGGCGCATCCCCACGCCGCGCGGCTACCGCCTGTTCGTCGACACCTTGCTCACCGTGCAGCAGATCGACGAGAACGCCGTCGAAGCCGGCATGCGCCTGCCCGCGCACCAGCCGCAGAAGGTCATCGCCAACGCGGCCCAGATGCTGTCGTCGCTGTCGCAGTTCGCCGGCGTCGTGCAGAGCCCGCGGCGCGAATCGGCGTTCCAGCAGATCGAATTCCTGCGCCTGTCGGAAAAGCGCATCCTGCTCGTCATCGTCGATCCGCGCGGCGACGTGCAGAACCGCCTGCTGCTGACCGACGTCGACTACACGCCCGCGCAGCTGATCCAGTCCGCCAACTACCTGAACCAGCACTTCGCCGGCCTGTCGTTCGACCAGGTGCGCGGCCGCCTGACGGGAGAATTGCGCCAGCTGCGCGACGACATGGGGCGCCTGATGCAGGCGGCGGTGGAGGCGGGCAGCGAGGCGCTGGCCGAGACGGACGACATGGTGATCGCGGGCGAACGCAACCTGCTGTCCGTGGCCGACCTGTCGTCCAATATGAGTTCGCTACGCCAGCTGTTCGAGATGTTCGAGCAGAAGACGGGCCTGATGCAGCTGCTCGACGTGTCCAGCAAGGCCGGCGGCGTGCAGATCTTCATCGGCGGCGAGTCCAAACTCGTGCCGATGGACGAGATGAGCGTCGTCACGGCGCCGTACGAGGTGAACGGCAAGATCGTGGGCACCCTCGGCGTCATCGGGCCCACGCGCATGGCGTACGAGCGCGTGATCCCGATCGTCGACATCACGGCCAAGCTGCTGTCGAACGCGCTGAGTCATTCCTGAAGGGCGGCCGACGGATGCCGGCCGGGATGCCGGTCAGTGCCGGTGCGGGCAGTCGGTCTTCTGGCAGTGGCCGTAGATGGCCAGGGCGTGCTCGGCGATCTTGAAGCCCCGTTCGCTGGCGATCTTCTGCTGGCGGCTTTCGATCTCGTCGTCGTAGAACTCTTCCACGTGGCCGCAATCGAGGCAGACGAGGTGGTCGTGGTGCGATCCGGCGTTCAGCTCGTAGATCGCCTTGCCGGTTTCAAAGTGATTCCGATTCAACAGGCCGGCCTGCTCGAACTGGGTCAGCACCCGGTACACCGTCGCCAGGCCCACGTCCATATTGTCGTTCAACAGGGTCTTGTAGACGTCTTCCGCCGTCAGGTGCCGTACCGTGCTGTTCTGGAAGATTTCCAGGATTTTTAACCGCGGCAAGGTCGCTTTCAGGCCGCTGGCCTTCAGGTCGGTTGGATTGTTGCTCATGTTTTGTTACTCGGATATGGGCGGAGTGCTTTATGATATAGCGTTTTTAGAGCCTCCGCCTCATCGATTTTTAAGGTCAGATATGCGCAATAAAGCCGTTTTCCATCGTTCCCACGCGCGCGCGGCGCTCGTGGCCGGCCTCGCCTGCATGACGCTGGCGCTGTCCGGCTGTGCCGCCTGGCGCAACCAGACCAAGCCGGCGGAAGCGGCGAACACTGCCCCCGCCGCGGTCGCCGCCGACGCGAGCAAGTCCGCGGCCATCGCGAATTCGGGCGCGCAGACGACGACCGTCACCAAGCTGCAGAAATTCCTCTGGGTCTTCTCGCCGTACCGCCCGGACATCCAGCAGGGCAACTTCGTTTCGCAGGAAATGCTGAACCAGCTGAAGGTGGGCCAGACGCGCGACCAGGTCAAGTTCATCCTCGGCACGCCGCTGCTGCAGGACGCCTTCCATGAAAACCGCTGGGATTACCCGTTCTATCTCGCGCGCGGCAACGGCGAGCTGACGACGAGCCGCGTCACCGTCTACTTCAAGGACGACAAGGTCGACCACTTCGACGGCGGCAACCTGCCGACGGAACGCGAGTACATCAACCGCCTGATCGGTATTTCGAAATACGAGGAAAAGTCCGAGCAGGAATCGCTGGACGAGCTGAAGCGCAAGCGCGACGAGGCCGCAAAGGGCGGCGGTGGAGGACAATGATGACCCAACTGAAAATCGCCGTTGCCGGCGCCAGCGGCCGCATGGGCCGCATGCTGATCGAAACCATCGCCGCCGCGCCGGACGCCGTGCTCGCGGGCGCCCTCGACCGCGAAGGCAATCCGTTCATCGGATCGGACGCCGGCGCGTTTTCCGGCCAGCTGACCGGTGTGGTGATCCAGTCGGACCTCGACAAGGGCCTGGCGGACGCCGACTACCTGATCGACTTCACGCGCCCGGAAGGCACGCTGCGCCATCTGGAATACTGCGCCGCCCACGGCATCAAGATGATCATCGGCACCACCGGTTTCGATGACGCCGGCAAGGCCGCCATCCGCGCCGCTGCCGAGAAGACGGCGATCCTGTTTGCTCCGAACATGAGCATCGGCGTCAACGTCACGATGAAGCTGCTGGAAATGGCTGCGAAGAATTTCTCGGAAGGCTATGACATCGAGATCATCGAAGCCCACCACCGCCACAAGGTCGACGCCCCGTCCGGCACCGCGCTGAAGATGGGCGAGGTGATCGCCGACGCCCTCGGCCGCGACCTGAAGGAATGCGCCGTCTACGGGCGCGAAGGCGTGACGGGCGAGCGCGATCCGTCGACGATCGGCTTCGCCACCGTGCGCGGCGGCGACATCGTGGGCGATCACACGGTGCTGTTCGCCGGCATCGGCGAGCGCATCGAGATCAGCCACAAGTCCAGCAGCCGCGTCAGCTACGCCCAGGGCTCGCTGCGCGCCGCCCGCTTCCTCGCCGATAAACCGACGGGCCTGTACGACATGCAGGACGTGCTGGGTCTGAAGGGCTGAGCGCGCGCTTGCTGAACTGGACGGCCATGCCGGCAATCTGCTGGCATACTGGCCGCGAGGCGTTTTTTAGGAGAGTTACATGGCCACCGTCGAGCTCAACGGCGCCGCGATCACGGACGCGGAAAGCTTCCACGTCGAGAGCCAACGTGCGTTCGGCTTTCCCGATTCGTACGTGCACACGATGGATTCGTGGGTCGATTGCCTGAGCTATCTGCGCGACGAGGACGGCATGAGCAGCGTCCGCCTGAAGAAGGACGAGGTGCTGCACATCGTCGTGACGCACTCGGAAGCCCTGCGCGAGCGGGCGCCGGACGTGCTGGAAGAGATGGCGTTCTGCATCATCGGCATCAACGAGCGCTACGAGGACTACGGCGAGAAGCCGGCGCTGGAGCTCGAACTGCGATAGGGTAGAGTCGTTCGCTGCCGCCGGTTGACGAATGACACGATATAATGTTCTGCTCACCTCCTTCAGTCCGCAGAACATCATGCAAGAAAAATATAGTCCAGCCGAAGTCGAACAGGCCGCGCAGGCCTACTGGAAGTCGATCGACGCGTATAAAGCCGTCGAGAACGACCCGCGTTTCCCAAAAGGCAAGTATTACGCTTGCTCGATGCTGCCTTACCCGTCGGGCAAGCTGCACATGGGTCACGTGCGCAACTATACGATCAACGACGTGATGTACCGCTACCTGCGGATGAACGGCTACAACGTGCTGATGCCGATGGGCTGGGACGCCTTCGGCATGCCCGCCGAGAACGCGGCGATGGCCAACAACGTGCCGCCCGCGCAATGGACTTATTCGAACATCGCCCACATGCGCGGCCAGATGGAGTCGATGGGCCTCGCGATCGACTGGTCGCGCGAGATGACCGCCTGCAAGCCCGAGTACTACAAGTGGAACCAGTGGATGTTCCTCAAGATGCTCGAGAAGGGCATCATCTACCAGAAGACGGGCACCGTGAACTGGGACCCCGTCGACCAGACCGTGCTCGCGAACGAGCAGGTCATCGACGGCAAGGGATGGCGCTCGGGCGCGGTCGTCGAAAAGCGCGAGATCCCGATGTACTACGTGCGCATCACGGACTACGCCGACGAACTGCTGGACCACGTCGAGAACAAGCTGCCCGGCTGGCCGGAGCGCGTGCGCATCATGCAGGCCAACTGGATCGGCAAGTCGACCGGCGTGCGCTTCGCGTTCCCGCACGTGATCATGGACGAGCAGGGTGAACTCATCAACGACGGCAAGATGTACGTCTTCACGACGCGCGCCGACACGATCATGGGCGTCACGTTCTGCGCCGTCGCGCCGGAACACGCGCTCGCGCAGCACGCCGCGAAGGACAACCCGGAACTGCAGGCGTTCATCGCCGAGTGCAAACAGGGTTCCGTCATCGAAGCCGACATGGCGACGATGGAAAAGAAGGGCATGCCAACGGGCCTGTTCGTCACGCATCCGATCTCCGGCGAGCAGGTGCCGGTCTGGGTCGGCAACTACGTGCTGATCACCTACGGCGACGGCGCCGTGATGGGCGTGCCGGCCCACGACGAGCGCGACTTCGGCTTCGCGAAAAAATACGACCTGCCGATCAAGCAGGTGGTGACCGTGGAAGGCGAGACGTTCTCGCTGGACGGCTGGCAGGAGTGGTACGGCGACAAGGAACGCGGCATCGTCATCAATTCGGGCAAGTACGACGGCCTCGATTACACGTCGGCCGTGAATGCCGTCGCCGGTGACCTCGCGAACCTGGAGCTGGGCGACAAGAAGGTCACGTTCCGCCTGCGCGACTGGGGCATCTCGCGCCAGCGCTACTGGGGCACGCCGATCCCGATGATCCACTGCGACAAGTGCGGCACGGTGCCGGTCCCCGAGAAGGACCTGCCGGTCGTGCTGCCGGAAGACTGCGTCCCGGACGGTTCCGGCAACCCGCTGAAGAAACACGAAGCGTTCCTGAAGGTCGACTGCCCGTGCTGCGGCGCGCCCGCACGCCGCGAGACGGACACGATGGACACGTTCATCGATTCGTCCTGGTACTACATGCGCTACACGTCGCCGGGTTCCAACGATTCGATGGTCGACCCGGCCCGCAACGATTACTGGATGCCGATGGACCAGTACATCGGCGGCATCGAACACGCCGTGCTGCACCTGCTGTACGCGCGCTTCTGGACGAAGGTCATGCGCGACTTCGGCCTCGTGAAATTCGACGAGCCGTTCGTGAACCTGCTCACGCAGGGCATGGTGCTGAACGAGACCTACTACCGCGAAGACGCGGCGGGCAAGAAGACCTGGTACAACCCGGCCGACGTGACCCTGACGTTCGACGAGCGCGGTCGCCCGCAGTCGGCGGTGCTGAAGGAAGACGGCCAGCCGGTCGTCATCGGCGGCACCGAGAAGATGTCGAAGTCGAAGAACAACGGTATCGACCCGCAGGCGCAGATCGAGCAGTACGGCGCCGACACGGCCCGCCTGTTCACGATGTTCGCGGCACCGCCGGAGCAGACGCTGGAATGGTCGGAGTCGGGCGTGGAAGGCGCGAGCCGCTTCCTGCGCCGCGTGTGGGCATTCGGTTACGCACAGCGCGAGCGCATCGCCGCCGCACTGGCCGGCCAGCAGGCGGGCACGTTGGACGAAGCGCAGAAGACGCTGCGCCGCGAAGTGCACAAGGTACTGCAGCAGGCCGACTACGACTTCAAGCGCATCCAGTACAACACGGTCGTCTCCGCGTGCATGAAGATGCTGAATACGCTGGAGTCGGCGAAGCTGGCCGAAGGTGCGGCGTCTGATGCGGTGATCACGGAAGGCCTGTCGATCTTCCTGCGCATGCTGAACCCCGTCGCGCCGCACATCACGCACGCGCTGTGGCAGGAGCTGGGCTATGCCGGCAAGTACGGCGACATCCTCAACGTGGCCTGGCCGGAAGTCGATCCGGCCGCGCTGGAACAGGCGGAGATCGAACTGATGATCCAGGTGAACGGCAAGCTGCGCGGTTCCGTGAAGGTGGCCAAGGATGCCGACAAGGCCGCCATCGAGGCCGCCGCACTGGCGTCGGAATCCGCACAGAAGTTCATCGAAGGGACGCCGAAGAAGATCATCGTCGTCCCCGGCAAATTGATCAACATCGTGGTGTAACGGATGCGCGCCCTTTCCAGGAAGTGGGTAGTGCGCGCCGTCGCGGCCCTGCTGGTGGCAAGCAGCACGGCCGGCTGCGGCTTCCAGCTGCGCGGTTCGAACGGCAGCTACACGATGCCGTTCCACAGCATTTATCTCGGCTTCCCGGACACGTCCGCGCTGGGCACGGAACTCAAGCGCAACCTGCGCGCGACGGGCCAGCTGGAGATCGCCGACAAAGCGTCCGATGCGGAGGCGCAGTTCGTGCTGCTGAGCGAGTCGCGCAACAAATCGATCCTGTCGCTGAACAGCCTGGGCCGCGTGCGCGAATACCTGCTGACGTACACCTTGTCGTTCGCCGTGCGCGACGCCAAGGGTGTCGAGCTGGTGCCGCCCACGCAGATCTCGCTGCGCCGGAACATGGCGTTCGACGAGACGCAGGTGCTGGCCAAGGAATCGGAGGAAGCGCTGCTGTACCGCGACATGCAGGCGGACATCGTGCAGCAGATCATCCGCCGCCTGGCCGCCATGAAGCCGGCCACTTGACGGGCACTTGACGGCCACTTAACGACAAACCGAAAAGGACCACCATGCAGTTGCGGCCCGAGGCACTCGACGGCCACCTCGCCAAGGGGCTCGCGCCCCTGTACGTGATCACCAGCGACGAGCACCTGCTCGCGCTGGAGGCGGCGGACAAGATCCGCAGCCGCGCGCGTGCGCAAGGCTATTCCGAGCGCGACGTGCTCACGGTCGAGCGCAGCTTCAAGTGGGGCGAGCTGCTCGCCGCGAACCAGGCCATGTCGCTGTTCGGCGACAAGAAGCTGATCGAGCTGCGCATCCCCGGCGGCAAGCCGGGCAAGGACGGCAGCGCGGCGCTGCAGAGCTACGCGAAGGACCTGAACCCCGACAACCTCACGCTGATCACGTTGCCGAAGCTGGACTGGCAGACGGCGAAGGCGTCGTGGGTGGCGGCGCTGCAGCAGGCCGCGGTCTACGTCGAGATCCCGAACGTGGAACGCGCGCAGCTGCCGGGCTGGATCGGTACGCGCTTAGCAAGCCAGAACCAGAGCGCGGACCGCCAGAGCCTGGACTTCATCGCCGACCGCGTGGAGGGCAACCTGCTGGCGGCGCACCAGGAAATCCAGAAGCTCGCGCTGCTGTACGAGCCGGGCAAGCTGACGGTCGAGCAGGTGATGGACGCCGTGCTGAACGTGGCGCGCTACGACGTGTTCAAGCTGTCGGAAGCGATGCTCGCGGGCGATCCGGCGCGCCTCGTGCGCATGCTGGAAGGCTTGAAGGGCGAGGGCGAGGCGTTGCCGCTGGTGTTGTGGGCCGTCTCCGAAGAAATCCGCACGCTGCTAAAATTGAAGGCAGGGATGGCGCAGGGACGCCCGCTCGGCGCGCTGCTGAAGGAATACCGCATCTGGGGCCCGCGCGAGCGCATGATGGAACCGGCGCTGCGCCGCATCTCGCTGCCGACCTTGGAAGCGGCGCTGCAGCAGGCGGCGCAGGTCGACAAGATGATCAAGGGCCTGCGCGCGAAGCAGTTCGCGGGCGATGCGTGGGATGCGATGCTGCAATTAGCCCTTAGAGTCGCCTCTTGACGTAGGGTGGGCGGCCTCCGCCCACCAAACGCACGCACCGCGGCAACGCATCGGTGGGCACGTTTCATTTGAGGCCTCGGCCTCAAATGCCCACCCTACGCAACGAATATTACGGATAACGGACAAAGCACGATGGACATCACCGAGTACATGCACACAATCGGCCGCCAGGCCCGCGCGGCCTCGCGCGGCATGGCGCGCGCGGACAGCGCCACCCGCAACCAGGCCTTGCTGCTGATCGCCGCCGCCATCGAGCGCGACGCGGACAGCCTGCGCGCCGCCAACACGCGCGACATGGAAGCGGCCGCCGCCGCCGGCCTGGAACCGGCGCTGCTGGACCGCCTCGCGCTGTCCGACAAGGCGATCGCCACGATGGTCGACGGCCTGCGCCAGATCGTCGCGCTGCCCGATCCGATCGGCGAAATCACGGACCTGAAATTCCGCCCGACGGGCATCCAGGTGGGCCGCATGCGCGTGCCGCTGGGCGTGATCGGCATCATCTACGAAGCGCGTCCGAACGTGACGGTCGACGCGGCCGGCCTGTGCATCAAGAGCGGCAACGCCGCGATCCTGCGCGGCGGTTCGGAAGCCATCCACTGCAACCGCGCGCTGGCCGCCCTCGTGGAAGAGGGCCTGCGCGGCGCGGGCCTGCCGGAACATGGCGTGCAAGTCGTCGAGACGACGGACCGCGCCGCCGTCGGCGCCCTCATCACGATGCCGGAATTCGTCGACGTGATCGTCCCGCGCGGCGGCAAGGGCCTGATCGCCCGGCTGATGAAGGAATCGACGGTCCCGATGATCAAGCACCTGGACGGCATCTGCCACGTCTACATCGACGCGAAGGCCGACATCGCGAAGGCGCTTCCGATCGCGATGAACGCGAAGACGCACCGCTACGGCACGTGCAACACGATGGAGACGCTGCTGGTGGCACGCGCCATCGCGCCGACCGTGCTGCCGCAACTGGCCGAGCTGTACGCGACGAAGGAAGTGGAGCTGCGCGCGGATCCGGAAGCGCTGGCGATCCTGCAGGGTTATCCGCACCTCGTGCCCGCGACGGAAGAAGATTGGAGCACGGAATACCTGGCGCCGATCCTCGCTGTGAAGATCGTCGACGGCATCGACGCCGCGATCGAGCATATCAACACGTATTCGTCGAAGCATACGGACGCCATCGTCACCGAGGATTACACGGACGCGATGCGCTTCCTGCGCGAGGTCGATTCGGCCTCCGTGATGATCAACGCGTCGACGCGTTTCGCCGACGGCTTCGAATACGGCCTCGGTGCGGAGATCGGCATCTCGAACGACAAGCTGCATGCGCGCGGACCGGTCGGACTGGAAGGGCTCACGTCGCTGAAGTATGTCGTATTCGGTCACGGTGAAATTCGCAAGTAGCAAGTAGGGTGGGCTCCCCGAGCCCACCAAACGCACGCAACGCGGCAACGCATTGGTGGGCACAGGGTGCCCACCCTACGTAAAGGATCTGCATGTATCTGTGGATTAAGGCATTTCACATCGTCTTCATCGCCTCGTGGTTCGCCGGCCTGTTCTACCTGCCGCGCATCTACGTGAACCTGGCGCAGGAAAGCAACCCGGCCGTCGTCGAGCGCCTGCTCGGCATGGCGCGCCGGCTGTACCGCTTCACGACGATGCTGATGGTGCCGGCACTGTTGCTGGGCCTGTGGCTATGGCTGGGCTTCGGCATCAAGGGCGGCTGGCTGCACGCAAAACTGGCGCTCGTGCTGCTCGTGATCGGCTACCATCACGCGTGTGGATCGCTGCTGAAAAAATTTGAAAAAGGCGTCAATACGCGCAGCCACAAGTGGTTCCGCGTGTTCAACGAGGTGCCGGTCATGTTGCTGCTGGCGATCGTAATCCTGGTCGTCGTAAAGCCGTTCTGACCTGAAGACTCGAACTTGTAGTGGCGGCCGGGCCTGATCCCGGCCGTTTGTTTTTAACCAACGGATAAAGGGTACCCCTATGGCTTCCTACTTTTGCCCCTGCCCGCGCGGCATGGAACAGGCGCTGGCCGACGAGCTGGCCGAGATCGCACACACCACCGGCAGCGCCACGCTGAAGGTGCACAACCAGGTGCCCGGCGGCGTGCACTGCTCGGGCGCCGACGCGGACGCGTATCGCATCAACCTGCATTCGCGCATCGCGTCGCGCGTGCTGCTGCGCATCGCGAACCGCAACTACGCGAACGAGAACGACATCTACGACCTCGTGCTGGAACAGCCGTGGGAAGACTGGTTCAGCGTCGACCACACGATCCGCGTCGACATCACGGCCATCAAGTCGCCGCTGACGAGCCTCGAGTTCACCACGTTGAAGATCAAGGACGCCGTCTGCGACCGCTTCCGCGACCAGTTCGGCCGCCGTCCGTCCGTCAACACGCGCGAGCCGGACATGCGCATCATGGGCTTCCTCGACCAGCGCAACTTCACGATCTACCTCGACACGTCCGGCGAAGCGCTGTTCAAGCGCGGCTGGCGCGAAGAGACGGGTGACGCGCCGCTGCGCGAGAACCTGGCCGCCGGCCTGCTGCGCGTGTCCGGCTGGAAGCCGGGTGTGCCGCTGTTCGATCCGATGTGCGGCTCGGGCACGATCCTCATCGAGGCCGCGCAGATGGTACAGGGCATCCCGCCCGGCGCGCGCCGCCGCTTCGCGTTCGAGAAATTCCGGAACTTCAATGCGAAGGCCTGGCAGGAGATGAAGACGGCGATCAAGCCGCATCCGCTGCCGGCCGAGCCCACGATCTTCGGCTCCGACATTTCCGGCGACATGGTCGCGATGACGCGCCATAACCTGCGCTCGGCCGGCATCCTGTTCGACGTGCCGCTGAAGCAGATCGAGGCGCAGCAGGTGCAGCCGCCCGTCGCGACACCAGGCATCCTGCTGACGAACCCGCCGTACGGCGAGCGGATCGGCGTGCGCGGCGATTCCACGATCCCGCAGGACGAGATGGCCGTCGGCTTCTACCAGCAGCTGTCCGCCACGTTGAAGCAGCGCTTCGCCGGCTGGACCGTGTACCTGTTCACGGCCGACCTGGGCCTGCCCAAGATGCTGCGCCTGAAGGAATCGCGCAAGACCCCGTTCTTCAACGGCGCCCTCGAATGCCGCCTGTTCCGCTTCGACATGGTCGCGGGCTTCAACCGCCGCGACGCCGCGAAACCGAAAGAAGAATAACGATGCTGCCTGAACCCGAACCGGACAATCTGCCGAAAGACCCCGTCATCCCCGTCCCGCTGCCGGCGCCGCGCAAGATCGCGATGCTGTCCGCGGGCGGCCTCGCCACCCTGCTGGCCGCGCTGTCGATGCTCGGCCCGTTCTCCGTCGACGCCTACCTGCCCGCGTTCCCCGCGATCCAGGCGTCCTTGAACGCGACCGGGCTGGAAGTGCAGCAGACGCTGACGGCGTACATGCTGGCGTTCGCCGTGATGGCGCTGTGGCACGGCGCGCTGTCGGACGCGTTCGGGCGGCGCAACGTGGTCCTCGTCGGCTTGATCGTGTTCGCGGTCGGCACGCTCGGCTGCGCGTCCGCGCATTCCGTGCACTACCTGTGGGTCTTCCGCATCATGCAGGGCGTCTCCGCCGGTGCGGGCGTCGTCGTGGGCCGCGCGATCATCCGCGACCTGTATTCGGACGCGCCGGCCGCGCGCCTGCTGTCGATGGTGACGATGATTTTTTCCATCGCCCCCGCGATCGCGCCCGTGCTGGGCGGCTGGGTGGTGTCCGCGTTCGACTGGCGTTCGATCTTCCTCGGCCTGCTCGCGTTCTCGATCGCGCTGTGGTGGGTGTGCTGGAAGCACCTGCCGGAGACGATACCGGTGGAGCGCCGCCAGCCGTTCAACCCGCGCTTCCTCGCGCGCAGCTACTGGGACATCTTCAGCTCCGTGCTGTTCCAGATGAAGTCCGGGATCGTCGCCTTCAACTTCGGCGGCATGTTCCTGTTCATCGCGGGCGCGCCCGTGCTGCTGCCCGTGCACCTGCATCTCGGGCCGTCGCAGTTCGCGTGGCTGTTCGTGCCGGCCGTGAGCGGCATCTTCCTGGGCGCGCTCGCCGCCAACCGGCTGGCGGGACGCATGACGTTCTCGCGCCAGATCGGCATCGGCTACGCATTCATGCTGGCCGCCGTCACGGGCAGCGTCGCGTACCACGCCGCGCTGCCGCCGGCGCTGCCGTGGACCGTGCTGCCCATGTTCTTCTATAACTTCGGCAGTTCCATCATCAACCCGAGCGCCACGTTGCTCGCGCTCGACCTGTTCCCGCACATCCGCGGCACCGTCGCGTCGTGCCAGTCGTTCGTGACGACGTTGATGGGTGCGCTGGTGGCTGGCATCATCGCCCCGGCGCTCACGGATTCCGTGCTGGCGATGGCGCTGGGCCAGGCCGCGTTCGCGCTGGCGTCGCTGGCGTGCTGGTTGACATCCCGTCAATATCGCCGGTACAAGGCGTTGGCTTGAGCGTGAAGTTGTAATGATGCGAGCGATAAATAAATGCTAAATTTCTGCGTCTGATCTGAGCTTTGTCAATACGCCTTAGCTGAACTTTGACTCTAAAACGCATCAATTTTCACGGGAAATATTGTTCCCGGCCAGAAATGTATATATGCTAAGATAAGTTTTTCATGCCTGGAATAACGATGTAATAACTTTCCTGTTCCAGGGACCGCGAAAACGAACGCTGTGGCAGCCCCCGCAGGGGAGGCGGCCATCACCTAGAAAACAAGTTGGCGGCCGTGCTTGAATCCATACATCAACCAGACCAGGACATCCGCAATCGCCTGCTGATCGCGCGACTGCCGGCCATGCCGCAGATCCTCATCAAGCTGCTTGCGCATCTGCAAGCGGACGATCTGGGCATGCCGGAACTGGCTGCGCTGGTGGCGAAGGACGCGGGCATGACGGGGAAGATCCTCACGGTCGCCACGAGCTCCGCGTACCACCGCAACAGCCGCCAGCCGAACCTGGAGCAGGCGATGGTGGCGCTGGGCACGGACATGATCAAGACGCTGGTCATCAGCGACTCCGTCTTCCAGACCTTCAACAGCTTCCCGAATTCCGGCGCCACCGACTTGCGCGCGTTCTGGAAGAATTCGCTGATGGCGGCCGTGCTGGCGCGCGAAGTGGCGCGCCGCATCGGCTACGCGCAGCCGGAAGAGGCGTACCTGGCGGGCCTGCTGCACAACGTCGGCCGCCTCGCGCTGCTGGCGACGGCGCCGAAGGAATACGCGTTCAACTTCACGGCGCTCGACGACGAGGACTTGTGCGCCGTCGAGCAGCGCACCCTGCAGATCACGCACGCGGAAGCGGGCGCCTGGCTGATCGAACGCTGGCAGCTCGATTCCTTCCTCGCCGACTCCGTCCTGTACCACCATGAGCCGAGCGAGCGCCTGGAAGCGGCGCATCCGTTGATCCGCATCGTACGCGTCGCGCACGTGCTGTCCAGCCATGCGAACGACGAGGCGCTCGTCGACGAGGCGCGCGTGCTGTGCGGCCTCGATCCGGACGCGCCCGACGAATTGCTGGGCCTCGCCGCGCGCCAGGTCGAGAAGGCCGCCATCCACCTCGGCATCGACCTCGCGGGCGCCGACGATTTGCCGGTGCCGGCCGCGTTCGCGCCGCCGCCGCCCGTCGATCCCGTGCAGCAGCGCCTGTCGGAAGAAGTGCGCAACCTGGTGCTCGTGTCGGAAGTCGGGCAGACGTTCGCACGCCAGCAGGGCGAGTCCGGTTTGCTGGACGCGATGACGCGTTCGGCACGCATCCTGTTCGATTTCGAGAACGCCGTCGTGCTGCTGGAGAATCCGACCGGGCAAGCGCTCGTCGGCGCCCCGACGGTGAACCAGCAGCGCATCGCCGAATTCACGGTCCCGCTGGCGAAGGGCGGCGCCGTCGCGCAGGCCGCGCTGGACCGCAAGCTGGGCTTCATCCGCCGCGACGGCCGCCCGCTCGGCCTGGCGGAAGAACAGCTGCTGCGCATGCTCGGCACGGAATCGCTCGTCTGCCTGCCGCTCGTCGCGGGCGCGCGCTGCCTCGGCGTGCTGGTGGGCGGCGTCGCGGGCTGGCAGCTGCCGGCGTGCCAGAAGCGCGAGCGCTTCCTGCAGGCGTTCGGCGCGCAAGCCGCGGGCGCGCTGGAGACGGCGCTGTCGGAGCGGGGCCACGCGCGCCGTCAGTTGGCCCACGTCGCCGAGGAATACCGCGAGGCGTCGCGCCGCGTCGTGCACGAAGTGAACAACCCGCTTTCGATCATCAAGAACTACCTGTCGGTCCTGGACAGCAAGCTGGAACGCCAGGAACCGGTCAGCGCCGAGCTGTCGATCCTGAACGAGGAGATCGATCGCGTCGGCCAGCTGGTGGGCAGCCTCACGCAGATCCAACCCAATATCGAAGGCGGCGTGCCGGCTGCGGACGTGGCAAAAGTCGTGGACGACGTGCTGCGCCTGTTCCGCACGACGAATTTCGTCCCGGCCAACGTGGAGATCGTCGTCAGCATGCCCGACGACGCGGGGCGCATCGAGGGCGACCCGGACATCCTCAAGCAGATCCTCGTGAACCTCGTCAAGAACGCGATCGAGGCCTTGTCCGCCAGCGGTGGCCGCATCGAGATCGCCAACCGCGGCCACGTGAACCGCGAACGCAGGCTGTACCTGGAACTGGTCGTCTCCGACACCGGCCCGGGCCTGTCGCGCGACGTGTTGGCGAACCTGTTCTCGGCCGTGAAGAGCACCAAGGAAGGGCCGCACCACGGCCTCGGTTTGTCGATCGTGCACAGCCTGGTCAAGAAGCTGAACGGGCATATCGCCTGCCGCAGCGGCACGACCGGCACCAGTTTTGAAATCCTGCTGCCGGCGCATGCCGGCGCCGGCGCCCCGGCCATTTCGCCGGTGCGCGCGCTTGGATCCGTATAAGGCAACAATGAATCCATTCTCCGCCAGCGCCCCGTCGTCCAGCCCCCACGACGCGCAAACGTCGCTCGGCAACGACCAGCCCCGACTCCTGCTCGTCGACGACGAACCCCGCCTGCTCGCTTCCTTGTACGAACTGCTGCAAGGCCGCGGCTACCAGCTCGTCACGGCGTCCACCGGCAGCGAAGCGCTCGCGCACCTGTCGCGCCTGCGCTTCGACCTCGTGCTGCTCGACCTGCGCCTGCCCGACATCGGCGGCCACGAGATCATGGATTTCATCAACCAGAAGGGCATCGAGTCGGACGTGATCGTGATGAGCGGCGAGGTCGGCATCGACGCCGCGATCGGCGCGCTGAAACGGGGCGCGTACGACTACCTGCGCAAGCCGTACAGCCGCGAGGAGCTGCTGAAGACCGTCGCGAACGCGCTGAAGCAGCGCCGCCTGGAAGAAGCCAACGCACGCATCGCGAACCAGCTGGAAAACTCGGAGAAGATGTACCGCTACCTGGTCGACTCGTCGCCGGACATCATCTACACGCTGAACCACGAAGGCAAGTTCACCTTCATCAACGACCGCGCGTACCAGCTGCTCGGCTACAAGCGCGAAGAACTCATCGGCCAGCATTACTCGATCCTCGTGCACGACGAAGACCTGGAGCGCGCGCGCTACGTGTTCAACGAGCGCCGCGTCGACGAACGGGCGTCGCGCAACGTCGAGCTGCGCCTGAAGTGCCACGCGGGTTCGAACCAGGAACGCACGTTCAACAATACGCTGATGACGATCTCGCTGAACGCCATCGGCATGCATGTGCCCGACCAGGAAGTGCGCAAGCTCGAGTTCTACGGCACCTACGGCGTCGCGCGCGACATCACGGACCGCAAGCGCGCGGAAGAAGTGATCTCGTACCAGGCCTACCACGACATCCTGACCGACCTGCCGAACCGCATCCTGTTCAAGGACCGCCTGGGCCTCGCCGTCATCCAGGCCAAGCGCAAGCAGACCGAGCTCGCCGTGATGTTCATCGACCTGGACCGCTTCAAGCTCGTGAACGACACGCTGGGCCACGTGAAGGGCGACGAGCTGCTGCAGCAGGCCGCGGGCCGCCTGAAGGAATGCCTGCGCAAGGGCGACACGCTCGCGCGCCAGGGCGGCGACGAATTCACGATCGTGCTGCCGGAACTGCGCGACCGCGACGACGCGCGCATGGTGGCCGACAAATTCCTCGAGGTGCTCCAGGCGCCGTTCGACCTGGACGGCCACGCCGTGCACATCTCGGCGTCGATCGGCATCGCGGTGTATCCGGTGCACGGCGAATCGATCGACGAGCTGCTGCGCCATGCCGACATCGCCATGTACCAGATCAAGGGCCAGGGCAAGAACGGCCACGCGTTCTACGACCCGTCGATGCAGGACGTGTCGCACCAGAAGATCGCGCTGGAGCAGAGCCTGCGGCGCGCGCTCGAGAACGAAGAGCTGGAGATGTACTACCAGCCGCAGATCGACGCCATCAGCGGCCGCATCGTCGGCGCCGAGGCGCTGATGCGCTGGAACCATCCGACGCGCGGCATCGTCTCGCCGGGCGAGTTCCTGCCGTTCGCCGAAGAGAACGGCCTGATGCTGCCGATCTCGGACTGGATGATCGGCGCGCTGTGCCGCGACATGCTGCAGTGGAAGAACATCGGCGGCAACCAGGTGCGCCTGTCGCTGAACCTGTCGCCGCAATACCTCGACCGCGGCGACTTCTTCGAGAAGATGCGCGGCGCGCTGGTGCGCTACGGGATCGCGCCGAGCCAGATCGAGGTCGAGATCACGGAGAACATCTGCATCCGCAACCCGCAGCACGCGATCGAGCAGCTCAACAAGCTTGGGCAGCTCGGCGTGTCGGTGGCGATCGACGACTTCGGCACCGGTTATTCGTCGCTGGCCTACCTGCACCGCTTCCCCGTCCACACGATCAAGATCGACCAGTCGTTCGTCAAGGAGATCCACGACGAACACGGGCATTATCCGGTCGTCCTCGCCATCATCTCGATCGCGCGCGGCCTGGGCCTGAACCTCATCGCGGAAGGCGTGGAGACGGAGTCGCAAGCCCGCTACCTGCGCTCGAACGGCTGCCTGACGATGCAGGGCTATCTGTACCACCGCCCGATGCCGCTGGGCCGCTTCATCGACGTGCTGCGCACGCAGGGATTGCCGGCGGGCGCGTCGAACATCCTCGCCTTCCAGGCCTGATGCGCCATGCCCGACCAGGCAGCACGCCGCGAGCTTGAGGCCCGCCACACGGCGGAGTTCCTGCGCGTAAAAGCGCTGGCCGAGCGCGGCGTCGCGACGGCCCAGCACAGCCTGGGCTTCATGTACGTGAACGGCCAGGGCGTGCCGCGCAACTACGAGCTGGCCGTCGCGTGGTATCGCATGGCCGCGAGCAGCGGCCTCGAACAGGCCCAGTACAACCTCGGTGTGATGTACCAGAAGGGCCAGGGCGTCGCGCAGGACCTGGGCCAAGCCTTGCACTGGTATCGCCAGGCGGCCGAACAAGGCTACGTACAGGCCCAGTACAACCTGGGGTGGCTGTACGCGAAAGGCCAGGGCACCCCGGTCGACGTGCACGAGGCGCTGCACTGGTTCGGCAAGGCGGCCGCGCAGGGCGATCCGGGCGCGCAGCACAATCTCGGCATGATGTACGAGGGCGGCAAGGGCGTCGTTCAGGACGTCGCGCAAGCCATCGAATGGTATCGTCGCGCGGCCGAGCAGAATTACGCGCGCTCGCAGTTCAACCTGGCCCTCCGATACGACAGCGGCCAGGGCATCGCGCGCGACGTGCAGCAGGCCATCCACTGGTTCCGCAAGGCCGCGGAGCAGGGCTATGCGCCCGCGCAGTTCAACCTGGGCCTTCGTTACGACAAGGGCCAGGACCTCCCGCAGGACAGCGAGAAGGCGATCCTGTGGTACGGCCGCGCGGGAGAGCAGGGCCACGCGAGCTCGCAGTTCAACCTCGCGCTGATCTACGATACGGGCCACGGCGTCGCGCGCGATCCGCAACTGGCGCTCGCATGGTTCCGGCGCGCGGCCGAGCAAGGCCACGCCGCTGCGCAGGACAACCTCGGCCTGCGTTATGAACATGGCCAGGGCGTCGAGCAGGATCATGCGCAGGCGGCGCACTGGTACGCGCTCGCCGCGGAGCAGGGCTTCGCAGGCGCGCAGTACCACCTCGGCCAACTGTATGACACGGGCCATGGCGTCGCGCAGGATCCGTCGATCGCGCTGGACTGGTATCGCAAGGCCGCCGAACAGGGCCACCTGCGCGCGCAGTTCGATCTCGCGCTACGTTTTGAAAGCGGCAATGGCGTGCCGCAGGACGAGCGCGAAGCCGCGTACTGGTATCGCAAGGCCGCCGATCAGGACTACGCGCCCGCGCAGTACGCGCTGGGGCAGCTGCTGGACCGCGATGACACGGGCACCGTGGACCCGCGCCAGGCGACGATGTGGTACCGCAAGGCGGCCGAGCAGGGCCACGCGCTCGCGCAGTTCGCGCTGGGCCTGCGCCACGACAGCGGCCACGGCGCGGAGCGCGACTACGAGGCCGCCCATTTCTGGTACCTGTGCGCTGCGCGCCAGGGCCATGCGCGCGCCCAGTTCAACCTCGGCGTGATGTATGCGGCGGGGCAGGGCGTGCCGACGGACCTCGTGGAAGCCTACGCGTGGCTGCATCGTGCGGGTGCCGCCGGCATCGCGCCGGCTGCCAGCTACCTCACGCGCGTGAGCGCGCGCATGGAACCCGCGCTGCTCGCGCAGGCCAACGGTTATATCGGCGCCGCGTAACCCAACGTCTGCGCGAGGAACGACTCGATCGCATCCGAACTCGCCGTCGGCGCACTCAGGTGCGGACAATGCCCCACATTGTCGATCACGCGCAAGGTGCTGTGCGCCAGGTGGCGGTGCAGCCACTCGCCCACTTCGCGCGGCACGATCAGGTCGTCGCTGCATTGCAGGATCAGCGCGGGGACGGTGGACTTCACCACGTCGGCCCGCACGTCGGTGTTGAACGTCACGCGCGCGAAATGCTTGGCGATGGCGGGGTCGTTGCGGCAAAAGCTGCGCGCCAGTTCCTCGCCGAGCGCCGGCTGGTTCGGTGCGCCCATGATCGCGGGCCCCATCTTGCGCGACCAGTCGATGAAGTTGGTTTCCATCGCAGCCAGCAGGCCGTCGATGTCTTCGCGATTGAACCCGCCCACGTAATCGCCGTCGTTGACGTAGCACGGCGACGGCCCGACCAGCACCTGCGCGACGAAGCGCTGCGGCGCCGCGACCGTCGCCAGCACCCCGATCGACGCGCCCACCGAGTGGCCGACGACGATGCACGGGCCGGCCGCGCAGGCGTCGAGGATCTCCAGCAGATCCGTGACGTGACCCTGCAGGCTGCCGTACTTCGTGCGGTCGTAGGCCGACAGGTCGGAGCGGCCGCTGCCCGTCAGGTCATACAGCACGACACGGAAGCGGTCGGCGAAGGCCGGTGCGATGTGGCGCCACATGGTCTGGTCGCAACCGAAGCCGTGGATGAACACCATCGTCGTCGTGCCCGCACCGGAGACGTGGACGTTGTTGCGGAACTGTACAGACATGGTGAATCCTGAGCGGCATGGGGCGATCCGTCGATATTAACATCGTGAAATAGCAGCGGCCGGATAAAGCCGGATAAACATGGCGCAGCAACCGTGCGTGCGCGCACGGCGCGGCAGCCGCGATTTGCGATATACTGTACATATATACAGTATCGACAGCGCAATGGAACTCAAAGACAAGCTCGAGATCCTGGCCGACGCGGCCAAGTACGACGCCTCGTGCGCGAGCAGCGGCGCGCCCAGGCGCGACTCGGTCGACAAGGACGGGCTGGGCGCCACGAACGGCATGGGCATCTGCCACAGCTATACGCCGGACGGTCGCTGCGTCTCGCTGCTCAAGATCCTGCTGACGAATTTCTGCGTCTACGATTGCCAGTACTGCGTGAACCGGCGCACGTCGAACGTGCCGCGGGCGCGCTTTTCCGTCGACGAAGTCGTCAAGCTCACGCACGACTTTTACCTGCGCAACTACATCGACGGCCTGTTCCTCAGCTCCGGCATCATCCAGTCGAGCGACTACACGATGGAGCAGCTGGTCGAGGTCGCGCGCCGCCTGCGCGAGGACCACCAGTTCCACGGCTACATCCACCTCAAGACGATCCCGGACGCCGACCCGCGCCTCATCGAACTGGCGGGCCGCTACGCCGACCGCCTGTCCGTGAACATCGAGCTGCCCACGCAGGACAGCGTGACGAAGCTGGCGCCCGAAAAGAACGTGCAGACGATCAAGCTCGCGATGGGTTCGATCCGCACGAAGCTGGACGAAAAGGACGACCACCCGAAGGCGCCCGTGTTCGCGCCCGCGGGGCAGAGCACGCAGATGATCGTCGGCGCGGACGCGAGCGACGACCGGACGATCCTGAATACGGCGCAGACGCTGTACGGCAGCTACAAGCTCAAGCGCGTGTACTACTCGGCGTTCAGCCCGATCCCCCAAAGTCCGTCCAGCGTGCCGTCCGCGCCGCCGCCGCTGCTGCGCGAGCACCGCCTGTACCAGGCCGATTTTCTCCTGCGCGGCTACGGCTTCACGGCGAAGGAGTTGATGCCCGCGGCCGGCAACCTCGCGCTCGACATCGATCCCAAACTGGGCTGGGCGCTCGCGAACCGCGACCACTTCCCGCTCGACCTGAACCGCGCGGACGAGACGATGATCGCGCGCGTGCCCGGCATCGGGCTGCGCACGGCGAAGCGCCTGATCGACTTGCGGCGGTTGCGGCGCATCCGCTGGGAAGACCTGTCGCGCCTGCGCTGCAGCCTGAAGAAGCTGGCCCCGTTCGTCATCACGGCGGACTACAAGCCGGCGCAAGGCACCGCGTCGTCCGACCTGCTGCGGCGTAACCTGGCCGACGCGCCGCAGCAGATGAACCTGTGGCCGGAGCTGCAGGCCGCATGATGGATGCGCCGGCCGCACTCCAACCCGCGGATGCGCTGGTCCGGGCCGGGCGGCCGCTCGTCGTCGACACGTTCGCCGCATGGCGCGAGGCCGCGCGCGAGCTGCTCGTCCACGGCATCCCGCCGGAGCTGGTGACGTGGGGCGCGCCGCACATGGACGACCTGCTGTCCGGCACCGCCCCGGTCTCGGGTGCGCCGCCGACGGCCGAGGCCTCGCATAATCCTTCCACACCGCCGACCGAACCATTGCGGCCCGCGCCGCACATCCCGCGATCGCTGATGGAGATGCTGCAATCGGCCGCCTGCTGCCGCGTCCCGGACCGCTGGGCGTTCCTGTACCGCGTGATCTGGCGCTGGCAGCAGGGCGAGCACGACGTGCAATCTCCCGCCGACGAGGATGGCGCGCGCCTGCACGCGATGGTGAAGGCGGTGCACCGCGAGGAACACGACATGCATGCCTATATCCGCTTCCGCGAGCGCCCGGAAGAAGCCGGGCCGCCCCGCTTCGTCGCCTGGTACGAGCCGCGCCACGACGTGCTGCCCCAGGTGGCCGAGCATTTCGTCGCGCGCATGGGCAAGATCAGCTGGATGATCGCCACGCCGGACGCGAGCGTCCTGTGGGACGGCCACACGCTGCACAACACGGGCCCTCTCGTGCGCGACGCCGCCGACCTTGAAGACACCGGCGAAGCCCTGTGGCTGACGTACTACCGCAGCGTGTTCAACCCGGCGCGTCTGAACGCGGACGTCATGCACCAGCATATTCGATCGGATCAGTGGAAAAACCTGCCCGAGGCGAAGATCGTGCCCCAGATGGTGAGCGCCGCGGCGCTGGGCGCGCGCAAGGTGGGGCAGTACGAGGCCGTCGGCCAGCGCAAGGGTACGACGATCCCTATCGCCCCCGAGGACGCCCAGCCCGACCGCCAGCAGCCATCCACCCTGGACGAATGCCGCCGCTGCGAGCTGTGGGAATTCGCCACGCAGGCCGTCGGCGGAGAAGGCCCGAAACGGGCGAAGATCATGTTCGTCGGCGAGCAGCCGGGCGACCAGGAAGACCTGGCCGGACAGCCGTTCGTCGGCCCGGCCGGCAAGCTGCTCGACCGCGTGTGCGAGGCGGCCGGCGTCGACCGCGACACGATCTACGTCACCAACGCCGTCAAGCATTTCAAGTGGGAGCCGCGCGGCAAGCGGCGCCTGCACAAGACGCCCGCGCAGCGCGAGATCGAGGCCTGCCACTACTGGCTCGACAAGGAATTGGCGAGCGTGAAGCCGACCGTCATCGTCGCGCTTGGCGCCACCGCGCTGAAATCCGTGCTGCGCACGGCGAACGTCACGCTGAAGAATTCCCTCGGCAAACCGCTGCGCCACGAAGGCCGCTGGGTCGTCACCACATACCACCCGTCGTACGTGCTGCGCGTGCCCGGCGAGGACGCGAAGCGCGACGCGTTCAACACGATGGTCGAGGGCATCAAGCTCGCGCACGACCTGTTGAACCGCCCGATCGACGTGCCCGATGCGTGAACGTTGCCGTCCCGACATATGCATGTCAAAACTGTAACAGTTCGTTGCCCTGGTAGGCGGGGCGCATCCCTGGCGCTAATCTGTTGCGCACACAACAACAAAGGGATGCACGATGAGCAAACACATGACATGCGCGTTGTACCTGACTTTCCTGACGTTGCCGGCGCTGGCCCAGACCGCGGCCACTCCGGCACCTGATGCGGCCCCCGCGGCCGTGCAGCAGGCCGCCGAGGAGCCCGCGCCGGCCACTGTCGTCGTCGAAGGTCGCAGGCCCGGCCCTGGCGTCTGGAAAGTGTCGAAAGGCGACCACGTGATGTGGGTGTTCGGCCTGTACACGCCGCTGCCGCAAAAGATGGAATGGGATGCCTCGCATGTCGAACGCCTCGTCGCCAAGTCGCAGGAAGTGCTGCAGCCGCCCGGCTTCACCATCGGCATGAGTTGGTGGCGCGGATTGACCATGCTGCCGACGATGATCGGCCTGCAAAACAACCCGGACGGCGCCAAGCTGCAGGACGTGCTTCCGCCGGACGTGTACGCGCACTGGCAAGTGTTGAAGGACAAGTACATCGGCAACGACGACGGCGTCGAGCGCGACCGTCCGCTCTTCGCGGCCGAGAAATTGCTGCATGCGGGCCTGAAGAAAAACGGTCTCGTCCAGAACATGGCCGTGTCCGGCGAGATCGAGAAGATCGCCAAGCAGAACAAGGTCAAGCTGACCGGGACCATGTTCGGCATCGAGCTCGACGATCCGCGTGCCACGCTCCAGGCGTTCAAGAAGGCGCAGATGGAAGACCTGGCGTGCTTTACGCGGACGGTGGAGGGCCTGGACAAGGACATCGGCACGATGCGCGCCGGCGCCAATGCCTGGGCCGACGGCAATATCGCCGCGTTGACGCGTCTGGACCTCGCGGAGCGGGACGAGGTCTGTGCCGACGCCGTGCTGAACAGTTCCCTCGCCAAGACGACGCCCGCCTTCCAGAACGTGCGCGAGCGCATCCGCGCCAACTGGATGAAAGCGGCAGAGAAATCACTGGCCGACAACACGTCGACGTTCGCCCTGCTGCAGATGAAGGACATCGTCGGCCCGAACAATTACCTGGCCGACCTGCGGGCAAAAGGCTACACGGTCGAGAGCCCGAAGTGACACGGCCGGCGCGGGGTTGTTACATATGCATGTTAAACTCGTAACACTTCGTTGCATTTGCTTGTAGTCGCGCCGGCATCCCGAACGTTAAGCTTGCAGTACACAACAATAAGGATGCCACCCCGATGAGAAAGAGAACCCTGCGCCACGCCTGCGCGCTGTGGCTGGGCCTGCTGGCGTTGCCGGTGCTGGCCCAGAGCACGGACCAGGCCGGGCCACCGCCAGCCCAGCCGGCCGCGACGCCGGCCGCCCAGCCGGTCGCCACCGACGCCGCCCAGCCCGGCATGCCCGCGTCCGAGCCCGCCATCGCTGCGGATGTCGTGCCGGCCACGGTCGTCGTCGAAGGCCGCCGGCCCGGTCCAGGCGTGTGGAAAGTGTCGAAGGGAACGCATGTGATGTGGGTGTTCGGGACGTACGCGCCGCTGCCGCAAAAGATGCAGTGGGATGCGTCGCGCGTGGAGCGGCTCGTGGCCAAGTCGGACGAAGTCTTGATGCCGCCCGTCGCGAAAGCCCATATCGGCTTTTTTCGCGGGCTGACCGCGCTGCCCAGCCTCATCGGCATCAAGCGCAATCCGGACGACGCCGTGCTGCACGACGTCGTCCCCGCCGACGTCTATGCGCACTGGACGACGTTGAAGGCGAAATACATCGGCGACGACGACGGCGTCGAGCGTTACCGGCCCGTGTTCGCCGGCGAGGAATTGCTGCTCGCGGGTCTCAAGCAGAGCGGCCTGACCTACGGCAGCGAAGTGCTGGGCACGATCGAGGACATCGCGAAGAAGAACAAGGTCAGGATGAGCGATTCCGGCTACGACGTGATGCTCGACGACCCGCGCAAGCTCGTGCGCGACTTCAAGAATTCCCAGGTCGACGACCTCGTCTGCTTCACGAAGACACTGGACAGCCTGGACATCGACCTCGAGACGATGCGCGTGCGCGCGAATGCCTGGGCCAACGGCGACATCGGCCAGATCCGCGGCCTGAATTTCGCGGAGCGCCGCGATGCCTGCCTCGATGCGATCCTCAACAGTTCGATCGCGAAGGATGCCGCCGCGCTGCGCCAGATGCGCGAACGCCTGCGCCTGTCGTGGCTGCGGGCGGCGGAGAAGGCGCTGGCCGCCAATGCATCGACGTTCGCCGTGCTGGAAATCCAGGACATCGTCGGCCCGACGAGCTACCTCGCCGCTTTGCAGGCCAAGGGCTATTCGGTCGAGAGCCCTCGGTGAGCGGCGGACGTCAGGCCGGCTCGCCCGGCAGCCCGGGACAGTCCTCGCGCGACGCGGCCTGCGCCACGTGCGCGCCCGGCGGCACGTCGTGCGTGAGCCAGACGTTGCCGCCGATGACGGCACCCTTGCCGACGGTGATGCGGCCCAGCAGCGTGGCGCCCGCATAGATCACGACGTCGTCCTCGACGACGGGATGGCGTGGCAAGCCCTTCTGCAAGGTGCCGTCGGCATTCTCGGGGAAGCGCTTGGCGCCCAGGGTGACGGCCTGGTACAGGCGCACGCGCTGGCCGATGACGGCCGTCTCGCCGATCACGACGCCCGTGCCGTGGTCGATGAAGAAGCCGGCGCCGATCGTCGCGCCCGGATGAATGTCGATGCCCGTTTCGCCATGCGCCAGCTCGGCGACGATGCGCGCCAGCAGCGGCAGGCCGAGCCCGTACAGGTGGTGCGCGAGGCGGTGGTGGATCATCGCGAGGATGCCCGGATAGCACAGCAGCACTTCATCGACGCTGCGCGCGGCGGGGTCGCCCTGGTAGGCGGCGATCACGTCGCTGTCGAGCAGGATGCGGATGCCGGGCAGCGCGGCGCCGAACGCGCGCGTGGCGTCCAGCGCCTGTTGCTCGATGTCGGTATCGGTGAGGTGGCGCAGCGCGGCGCTGTAGCGCAGTTCGATGCGCACCTGGCGCAGCAGCGCGTGCAGCGCGGTGTCGAGCGCGTGCGCGACGTGGAAGTCCTCGCTTTCCTCGCGCAGGTCGGGCGGGCCCAGGCGCAGCGGAAACAGCACGCCCTTCAGCTGCGCCACGATGCCCGCGAGCGCGTCGCGCGACGGGAACTCGATGCCGCGCACTTCGCCGCTGGGGCGATGGGCCTGGCGCCACTGGCGGCGTGCGGCGTGCAGGTCGCGCACGATCGCGTTGATGTCGAAGTCGGCCATCAGTCGTGCTCCCGGCAGCGATCGTCGCGCAGGTGCGACCATAATGTGGACAATGAGTCGGCGCGCGCCACGGTGCCTCCGCTGTGTTGATGGACCAGTTGTCAATATACGAGCTCGACCATGGGCGGCCCAACGTTTTTTTCGGCACTAGCTCATGCTGAAAACGTCTAAGGCGGGTGACGATTGGCCTGAGCGCGGTCAATACGGCGCCTGCCGGCCGCCGTCGTTGTCAACCGAGGCCGATCCCGCGTAGAATGCAGGCAACGCGGGTGTAGCTCAATGGTAGAGCAGAAGCTTCCCAAGCGTGCGACTCGAGTCGCGAACAGGCGGGCCGGTCCTTCACACCACGATAAGAGTGTGAGAAGTTCGGCAGGTAGTAATGCAAGTTCTACGGCGAAGGCCGTATAAGTAATTGTCGTGATGCCTCCTCTGGAGGTAGGTGCGACCAAGGGTTCAGCCCCTTGTAGCCTAGGAGCGGTGCGTCACTGGTAACGGTGGGGTGCTGAGCGCTCTAACAATGTAGCCACCTTGCGGGGTACGCCATATCCCGCGAGGGGTCTGGCGTGAGTTCGGGAGTTGCACCCGGATGAGGCGCTAGGCTGGGTTGGATGGTTAACGTAAAGTGAACTGCTAATAAACGTCGTCAAGCTTATTGAGCCAAACGCAACTGGGCTCAGCCAAAATGGCAAGTGATCGGTTGTTTGCTTGCTTGGTGCAAACACGCTGACATTGGTATCACCGGCGAAAAGGCAGAACCTTCCCAACTCTGTTGCTTATACGGAACGAGGTAAGTCCGATATGACGTCTGGCCAGCACGGCAGACAAGGATGGCCGCAAGGTCTTCTGAAGTTCATAGCGGATAAAGGATGATGGAAAAAGCGAACGCCTCTCTGTAATGGAGGGGATAGGGGATGAAAGGATTGCCCTGACGCGAAAGCGTGCAGACTTCCATCAGGTGATCTGTCGCAAGATAGGTCTGTAAAATCGTACCCACGGGGATAACGTATAATCCCCGTCGGGGATAATGCGTCATCTCTTCAGGGTTACGCGGGTGTAGTTCAATGGTAGAACGGCAGCTTCCCAAGCTGCATACGAGGGTTCGATTCCCTTCACCCGCTCCAATCACCCGGAGGTTGATATGGACGCAAGTCTACAAGATTGCGATGTCGCCTCCGCAGCTTGGAAAGCTTGGCATGATGTTTCATGGGCCAAGGTTCATCAAGTTGTCGCGAGGTTACAGACACGCATTGCGAAGGCAGCAAAAGCAGGGGAATGGCGGAAGGTACGCGCCCTGCAGAGACTCCTAACCAAATCCACTGGTGCTAAAGCACTTGCCGTGAGGCGGGTAACGGAGAATCGTGGCCGAAAAACTCCTGGAGTTGATAAGCAAACCTGGAGCACGCCAGAAGCGAAATGGAACGCGGTCGAAAATCTCAGCAACAAGAGATATAAGCCACTACCTCTACGTCGCATCTACATCCCGAAAGCAAACGGTGACAAACGCCCTCTGGGCATTCCAACCATGCGCGATCGGGCCATGCAAGCGCTGCATCTACTGGCGCTGGAGCCTGTATCAGAAACACTCGCCGATCCTCACTCATACGGTTTCAGACGTGAGCGCTCAACGACGGACGCCATCGAACAAGTACGCAACGTGCTTAGTCGAGAAGTGTCTCCGAAATGGGTGCTTGAGGGAGACATCAAGGGGTGCTTCGACAACATCAGTCACGACTGGTTGGTTGCCCACGTCTGCATGGACAAAGGCATCCTCCGGAAATGGCTGAAAGCAGGATTTATCGAAATGGGAAAGCTCTTCCCGACAAGAGCAGGAACGCCACAGGGAGGCATCATCTCCCCTGTGCTGGCAAACCTCGCACTAGACGGATTGCAACTCGAGTTGACCAAACTGTTCAGAACAGTACGGGCAGCGAGGGAAGCGAAAGTCAACCTTGTGCGCTATGCGGACGACTTCGTAATAACCGGCAGCTCTCGCGAGGTGTTGGAAACCGAAGTGAGGCCTTTGGTTGAAAAGTTTTTGGCCCAACGGGGCCTAATCCTGTCAGCCACGAAAACCAAGATCACGCATGTGACCGAGGGATTCGACTTCTTGGGTTGGAACGTGCGGTACTTTAAAAAGGTACTGCTGGTACAGCCTGCGAAGAAAAACAAGAAAGCCTTTCTCGACAAAATCCGCGCGTTACTGCAACAAAGGAAGGCTGCGTCGCAGACCGAGGTGATCGAAAAACTCACTCCAGTTATTCGGGGTTGGGCGAACTATCACCGAAGTCAAAACGCAACCCGGACGTTTGCAAGATGTGATCATCAAATCTGGCAAGCACTGTGGCGCTGGGCGTGCCGCCGACATCCCGAAAAGGGAAAGAGGTGGATCAAACAGCGCTACTTCAAGTGCATCAAGGGACGAGACTGGCGATTTGCGGAAAAGGACAAGCTAATGCCGGTCTTGGTGGGGTACACAAAACGACCTCATACCAAGATCCAAAGCGAGGCGAATCCTTACGACCCAGAGTTCGACAAATACTTCTCCAAACGGCTCGCAAAGCGGATGGACAAGACATTCGAGGGAAAACGCAAACTTCGATGGCTGTGGTGGTGGCAAGAAGGTCTGTGCCCCTGCTGCGACCAGAAGATCACACGCGAGACTGGTTGGCACTTACACCACATCGTGAAGAAATCGGAAAGAGGTTCGGACAAGCTGACCAATTTGGCCTTGCTGCATCCGAATTGCCATATGCAACATCACTCGAAAGAGAGACACGGCACTGCCGGTATTTCTATGTTTAAATAGTTATACTGACGGATTGCTCGAGCCGTATGCGGGGAAACTTGCACGTACGGTTCTACGGGGAGGGGGGCGCAGCGATGCGCTCTCCTTACCCAACTTACGACGAGGGTTCGATTCCCTTCACCCGCTCCAATGAAAAAGGCGCCGAAGCGCCTTGGTCATTGCTCCACAAAATGCATGGCGCCCCACAAAAACCTGTTCGTTCTGACATAGAACGATCCAAGGCAAGGCGTCAGCCCAGCCGCAGGCCTCGTCCCATACAGTCTTCTATCGTCCGTCATCCGCGGCGCGCCACATGTTTATCCGGGCGCGCCGCTTTGTTCGGATGTCGACGAATCAACGCGCCTTGCGACGGCGACCGGCGGCAACGCCGACCAGGCCCAGGCCCAGCAGCGCGATGCTGGCCGGTTCCGGCACGGCCGAGGCGTCGACCGCATTGCCGGCGTATTGCATGCCGGTGTAGAAGAACGCGTCATAGGCGGAACCGCCGCCGTTGAGCACCTGCCGGACCGAGGTGAGGGGGCCGTTCAAGTCCGAGATGGTCCAGGAGACCGGTCCCGCGCAGCCATTGAAGCAGACCAGTCCGGTACCGAACGAGCCGAAGGAAGTACCCCAGCTGGTCCGGCCGCCCTGGGTCATGTCGGTCGAGGTGAAATGCCAGCCGGAATCGAGCGCCACGCCCGTCCAGCCCTGGTTGGCAGCGGTGTCGAGCGTGGCGGCCACGGTGCCGTTCTGGTTCAGCGACAGCGTCAGGCTGGCGATCGGATCGATCGTGCTGAGCGAGCCACTCCAGTTGTACTGCGTGGTGAAGTCGACTTTGACGACGTCGGCGTGAGCGGCCTGGGCGAACAGGGCGATGGTCAGCGAAGCGAGCAGTTTGTTCATGGTAGTTCCCGTGGAAAATGTTTGTTGTCTATAAGCATTAAGTGTGCCAATTGAGAAATATCAATTGTTTTCAGGTACTTATGGAAAACGCATAAGACAAACTGCACGCATGTGTAAAAAATTCCGACAGCTGAGTGGCCGGTTTCCTGGTGGAATGATATGCTGACAAGATTGTAAAAAGGGACACGTAGACTTTGTCGTTTTCGTTGCCATTTCCGCCGCGCAGCCGTGCGCGCCTGTGACATGCCCCTTATGGCACACTGATCTTGTTATCCCTACCAGTATCAATCATGCAAGAAGACGGACGATGGTCTGACCAAGCTGCCCTCCGCCCGGACCTGCCCGACGGCGCCGGCCCCCTGATGTTCCTGAGCGCCGGCGGCGAGATGGGCGCCATGATGCGTGCGCACGACTGGTCCGCGTCGCCGCTGGGGCATCCGCGCACGTGGCCGCAGGCGCTGCGCACGGTCGTGGGCCTGCTGCTGAATTCCAAGTTCCCGATGTTCGTCGCGTGGGGCCCGGAGCTGGGCTTCCTGTACAACGATTCCTACCGCGAGATCCTCGGCGACAAGCATCCGGCCGCGCTCGGCGGGCGCTTCCACGACATCTGGGCCGAGATCTGGCCCGACATCTCCCCGCTGATCGAGCGCGCCCTGCGCGGCGAGGCGACGTATGCCGACCGCCTGTACCTCGTCATGAACCGTCACGGCTACGACGAGCCCACGTGGTTCACGTTCTCGTATTCGCCCGTGCGCGACGAGACCGGGGCCATCCCCGGCATGTACTGCGCCGTCGTCGAAGTCACCGACCAGGTGCTGGCCGAGCAGTACCGCAACGAGGAGAACGAGCGGCTGCGCGGCCTGTTCGCGCAGGCGCCCGGCATCATGGCCGTGCTGCGCGGCCCCGAGCACGTGTTCGAGCTGACGAACCAGTCGTACATGCAGCTCATCGGCCACCGCGCCATCGTCGGCAAGCGGGCGCGCGACGCGCTGCCGGAAATCGTCGGCCAGGGCTTCCTGGAACTGCTCGACCGCGTGTACACGACGGGCGAGCCGTTCGTCGGCCACGCGCTGCCCGTGCGCCTGCAGCGCGAGCCGGACGGCCCGCTGGAAGAGCGCTACGTCGATTTCGTCTACCAGCCGATCCGCGACGCGAACGGCCAGGTGAACGGCATCTTCGTCGAAGGCAGCGACGTTACGGACCGCAAGCTCGTGGAGGACGAGCTGCGCGCCGCAAACCGTCAGAAGGACCAGTTCCTCGCGATGCTGGCGCACGAGCTGCGCAATCCGCTGGCGCCGATCATGACGGCGGCCCAGCTGCTGAAGCTCGGCCGCCTCGACGCCAAGAGCACGGCCAACGCCAGCGAGATCATCGTGCGCCAGGCCGAGCACATGACGGACCTCGTCAACGACCTGCTGGACGTCTCGCGCGTCACGCGTGGCCTCGTCACGCTGGAGAAGGAAGAACTGGACCTGAACGCGCTCGTCGCCGCCGCCGTCGAGCAGGTGCGGCCGCTGATCGACACGCGCCGCCACGCGCTGGCCTTGCACCTGTCGGACCGGCCGGTGCACGTGACGGGCGACCGCACGCGCCTCGTGCAGGTCATCTCGAACATCCTCAACAACGCGGCCAAGTACACGGCGCCAGGCGGCCGCATCGCGCTGGCCGTGACCGTGGACGACGGGCAGGCCACCGTCGCCGTGCGCGACAACGGCATGGGTATCGCGCCGGAAGTGCTGCCCTACATCTTCGACCTGTTCACGCAGGCCGAGCGCACGCCCGACCGGTCGCAGGGCGGGCTCGGGATCGGCCTGGCGCTCGTCAAGAGCCTCGTCGGCCTGCATGGCGGCACGGTGCTCGCGCGTAGCGACGGCCTGGGGCAGGGCAGCGAGTTCTCGATGTCCCTGCCGTGCGCGGCGCGCCCGCCCGCGCAGGCGCGCGAGGCCGGCGGGGACGGCACCGCGGTGCCGGACAGCGGCAACCTGCGCGTGCTCGTCGTCGACGACAATGCCGACGCCGCCCAGATGCTGGCCGCGCTGCTGGAAGTGCAGGGCCATGCCGTCAGCGTCGAGTACGACGGCCGCGGGGCCCTCGCGCGGGCGCGGGCCGAGCATCCGGACGTGCTGCTGCTCGACATCGGCCTGCCCGACATGGACGGCTACGAACTGGCACGCCGCCTGCGCGCCCAGCCGGAGAATGCGGCCGCCACGCTCGTCGCCCTCACGGGCTATGGCCAGAACCAGGACCGCGAGGAAGCCCAGCAGGCCGGGTTCGACCACTATCTCGTCAAACCCGCGGACTTGAACGAGGTCAACGAAGTGCTTGCGTTGGCGGAGGCGCGACGCTGATCCGCAGATTCAATCGTGCGCGTATTGCCGCTCGGAACCAGTAGGGATATTCTTGGTGCATGTGTCGCGCGGATGCATCCTGCATGCGTGGGCTGCGCGCCCGCGGCGCATATTTTCGTACCATTGGCATGTCATGCCGCGGCACGGCGGATACTGGAACGAGCGTATGGACGAACTCATCGGCATTATCGAAGGGACGGAGGACGACACCGCGTGGGCCGAGCTGGTCCATCCGGACACCACGGACGTGTCGCCCGCGCCGGCCAAGAGGCCCGTGGAGCGCCATCGCGAACGGCCCGCGGCGCCCGCGTCCACGCAGGCCGGCCATGCCGCCCATGCGACGGCGGGGCCGGCCATCCGGCGCGTGCTCGTCGTCGACGACAATGCCGACGCGGCGCAGACGGTCGCGATGCTGCTGGAAGTGCTGGGCCACGAGACGGCCGTCGAATACGATCCGCTGCAGGCGCTCGCCTGCGCGCGCGAACGGTCGTTTGACGCCTTCGTCCTCGACATCGGCCTGCCGGGCATGGACGGCCATGAGCTGGCGCGCCAGATCCGCACCTTGCCGCAGGCCGCGGGCGCCCTGTTCATCGCCCTGACGGGGTATGGCCAGCAGCAGGACCGCGACGCGTCGGCCGCCGCCGGCTTCCATTACCATTTCGTGAAGCCGGCCGACGTCGATGCGCTGGCGCGGGCGCTGGCCGGGGGCGTGCCCGAGTGACGTCGCACAGCCGTCATATTGCCTTGCCGCCTTGTCATCAACCTGTCACTTTCACTTCTTACACTGCGCGTTGCTGAACAGTAACTAAGCGTGTGCCGCCGGCGCGCGCCTTCTGACGGAAACCGCATGTCCAAGCCCAGTGCGCACACCGCCCCGCGCACCCACCGATTCCTCGCGCTGCTGTGGCCCGCGCTGGCGCTGCTCGCCTGCGCTGCCCTGTGGACCGCCACCATCCTGCACGGAGGCGCCGAACGGCGCCGCGCCGAGGAGCAGGCGTTCAAGGAGGCCGACGCGTATGCCGAGGCCTACGAGCAATACGTCACGCGCTCGGTCGCGCAGGTCGACCAGATCACCATGCAGCTCAAGCACAGCTGGGAGCATGCGCGCGACCGCAACCTGATCGAGAACATGCGCCGCGACGGCATGTTCACGGATGCCGCGTTCGTCAACGTGAGCGTCGTGGGACCGGACGGCGCGATCCGCTCGTCCAGCCGCATCCTCGGCCGCGCGCTGAACCTTGCGCACGCCGCGTTCTTCGTCCAGCACCGCGACAACATCTCGACGGCGCTGCGCATCGGCGTGCCTCCACCGGAGCTGGACGAGGCGCGCGGCACGATCCTGTTCACGCGTCGCCTCGACACGGCCGACGACGAATTCGACGGCGTGCTGCTGATGGCCGTCGACGCCGCCTATTTCACGTCGTTCGTCAGCTCGCCCACGCTGGGCCCGGGCAGCCTCCTGGCCCTTGTCGGCACCGAGAACAACCTGCGCGTCGAGCAGGATGCGCGCGGCGTCGTGCGTACCCAGGGCGCCGCGTCGCTGCTGCCCGCGAACGCCGACCGCTGGCCCGTCGCGCGCGGCGTGCAGCTGGTCACGGGGCCGGGCGGTTTCGCCGACGGCGAGGCGCGCGTGCTGGGCTGGCGTCGTTCCAGCGCGTATCCGCTCGTGGCCCTCGTCGCGCTGTCGCACACGGCCGTGCTGGAAGCGGCCGACGCCTACTGGACCGACAGCCGCAACCACATGCTGCTGGCCACGGCCATGCTGGTGCTGGTGGCGCTGGGCGCGAGCCTGCTGTCGCTGCGCGCGGGCGCGCGGGCGGGCGAGCGGGCCGAAATCCAGCGCGCCTACCGCACGGCGACGGAGAGCGGCAACGACGGCTTCTACATGGTCGCGCCGGTACGCGATCGCAAGGGCCAGACAGTCGACTTCCGCATCGTCGACTGCAATGAGCGGGGCGCGTCGTTCTACGGCGCCACGCGCGCGGAACTGGTCGGCAGCCTGATCTCGGAACTGCACCAGGGCGCCTCGTTCGACGACCTGGCCAACAACTACCGCACGGCGCTGGCCGTCGGCTTCCACCAGGAAGACCGGCGCATGCCTGACACCAACCGCCTGAACATCCGCTGGGGCCACCGTCGCATCGTGCGCGTGGGCGACGTCCTCGCCGTCACCTTGCAGGACATCAGCGAACGCAAGGAACACGAATCGCAGCTGGCGCGCCTCGCCAACGAGGACAGCCTCACGGGCCTGCCGAACCGCCACTGGTTCCTGAACTTCGTCCCGACGGCGCTGGCGCGCGCGGAGGACGGCGGCCACGGCGCGGCGCTGCTGTTCATCGACCTCGACGAATTCAAGCAGGTCAACGACACGCACGGCCACGCCATCGGCGACCGCCTGCTGCAGCTCGCGGCCGAGCGCCTGCTGTCGCAGCTGCGCCCCGGCGACAGCGTGGCGCGCTTCGGCGGCGACGAATTCGTCGTGCTCCTGAGCCCCTTCGACAGCGACCAGCAGGTGGCCGTCGTGGCCACGCGCATCGTCGACGCGTTCAGCAAGCCGTTCGCCATCGCCGACGACCAGCACATGATCGGCGCCTCCGTCGGCATCGCCGTGTACCCGCGCGACGGCCTCGATGCCGCGACGCTGATCCGCCATGGCGACATCGCGATGTATGCCGGGAAGGCCGAAGGCAAGGGCCAGTACCGCTTCTTCGACCACGCGCAGTCGACCATCCTCAAGACGCGCACCCAGTTGCGCCAGCGCCTGCTGGAGGCGATCGACAAGCGCCAGTTCGTGCTGCATTACCAGCCGCGCGTCGACACGCGCACTGGCGAGCTGCTGAGCATGGAGGCGCTGCTGCGCTGGGAGCATCCGCAGCTGGGCATGATCCGTCCGGACGAATTCATTCCGCTGGCCGAGGCGAGCGGCTTGATCGTGCCGATCGGCGCCATCGTGATCGACGTCGCCTGCGCTCAGCTGGCCGCCTGGCGCGCGCAAGGTGCGGTGCCGGTGCCCGTGTCGATCAACGTGTCGCCCAAGCAGTTCCTGCGCGGCGGCGTGCAGCGCGAGCTGGCCGACGCGCTGGCGCGCCACCACGTGCCGGCCGGCCTGCTCGAAGTGGAGATCACGGAGTCCGCGATGATGGGCGACCAGGCCGAGATCCTTGCGGAACTGGCGGCGATCCGCGCGCTGGGCGTCAAGCTGCACGTGGACGATTTCGGCACCGGGTACTCGTCGCTGTCGCAACTGCAGCGCATGAAGATGGACGTGCTGAAGGTCGACCGCTCGTTCACGGCCGAACTGGGACGCTCGAAGGAAGGCACCGTGTTCTTCCAGGCGATCGTGTCGATGGCGCACGCGCTCGGGATGGAGGTCGTCGCGGAAGGCGTCGAGAACGAGGCGCAGTTGACGATCCTGCGCGCGCTGAATTGCAATGAGGTGCAGGGCTACCTCGTCGCGCGCCCGCTGCCCGCGGCGTCGATCGCGCCGCTGCTCGCGCAGCGTTACCTGTTCGGCGACGCGCTGGCCGCGTGACGTGTTCTAGGCGCCGAGCAGGCTGCCGCTGCGCCACGCCGTCGCACTGGCGATCTTACAGACGTGCATCCCGCGCAGCAGGTGCCGGTGCGCCGTGCTGGCGAATAGCACACCCGATTGCGTCGGCCGCAACGTGGTCGTCCTGCCGCTGACCGGGTCGACGATGTCGGCGACGGCGTCGCCCGCCTGCACCTGATCGCCCAACTTTTTCAGAAACACGAGTACACCCGCGTGCGGCGCGTGCAGCGGCTCGACGCCTTCCAGCGGCGTGGGTGCGCACAGCGGAGGCGGCAGCGGTTCGACCGGCACGTCGACGACGCCTTCGCGCGCCAGGTATTGCAGCAGAGCGTGCGCGTCCCGTTCGGCGAGGTCGTAGCGCACGTCGTTCTCGCCGCGCAGCTCGACCGTCACGCCCACGCAGCCGAGCGGGATCGGGAAGCGGTCGCCGAAGTGCTTCCCCAGTTCCCACCACACGCGGCTGCAGGCCTCGTCGAACGGCTCGCCGCCCGATTCCGTCGCGAGCAGCACGGCGTGCGCGCCCATCAGCGCGGCCAGCGGCATGGCGCGTTCGGCCAGCGGGGTGCCCGTGTACATGTGCAGCACGGCCTCGTTGTCGCAATGGAGGTCGAGCATGATGTCGGCGTCGATCGCCATGCCCAGCAGCGTTTTCTTGAGTTCTTCCGTCGCGTTCTTCGGCAGCCATGCGGCCACCTCGCGCCGCGCGTGCTCGCGCACGAGGGCCGCGTTGGCGGCCGGGTCGGGCCCCAGCTTGTCCTGCAGCGACGTCTTCAGCGCGTCGGCCACGTGCCGGTACGAGCGGTTGAAATTGGTGCCCGTCGCCAGGTCGAAACGGCCGAACGGCGCGCCGTGGATCACTTGCGACAGCCCGATCGGATTCGCTGCGGGCACGAGAATGATCTCGCCCGTGACCTTGCCCTCCGCATCGAGCCGGTCGAGTTCGCGGCGCAGCACGTGCGCGACGAGCATCGCGGGCACCTCGTCCGCGTGCAGCGAGGCCTGCACGTAGACCTTCCGGTCGCGGCCCGGCGTGCCGTAGTGGTACGAGGTCAGGCGGTAGGCGGCGACGTTGTCTTCGGTGGCGATGGGGTGGGTCTGCTGGCGCATGGTGGCTCCTCGTTGCAACAGACGCATTATGTCCGAGATCGGTGCGCGCAAGCGCCGGGTTATAATGGCGCCCGCTTTTTCATCACTCTTCATCGATCTCCCATGTCCGCCGATACGCCTACCAACGAGCAGGGCCGCCCCATGCTCTACGACCCGACCGAACGCCGCATCCGCAGTTTCGTCACCCGCGCCGGCCGCCTGTCGACCGGCCAGGCGCGCGCGCTGGAAGCCTACGGCCCGCGCTACCTGATCGAGTACCGCAAGACGCCGTGCGACTTCCACGCCGCGTTCGGCCGCAACGCGCCGCTGATCCTGGAGATCGGCTTCGGCATGGGCGACACGACGGCGCACATCGCGAAGGCGATGCCGGACAAGGATTTCATCGGCGTCGAGGTGCACACGCCCGGCGTCGGCAGCCTCCTGAAACTGGCCGGCGAACAGGACATCCCGAATCTGCGCCTCATCCAGCACGATGCCGTCGAGGTGCTGAACAATATGGTGGCCGACGGTTCGCTCGCCGGCGTGCACATCTTCTTCCCCGACCCGTGGCACAAGGCGCGCCACAACAAGCGCCGGCTGATCCAGCCGCCGTTCGTCAAGCTGCTGTGCGAGAAGCTGGCACGGGGCGGCTACATCCACTGCGCCACCGATTGGGAAGACTACGCCGTGCAGATGCTGGAAGTGCTGGGCAACGAGCCGGCGCTGCAGAACACGGCCGAAACGTATGCGGAGAAGCCGTCGTATCGGCCGTTGACCAAGTTCGAGAACCGGGGCCTCAAGCTGGGCCACGGCGTGTGGGACCTCGTCTTCACGAAAAAATAAAACGACCGTTGCATCGCGGGTAGGGTGGACGGGTCTCCCGTCCACGCGTTCAATTCCCGCATGCGCTGCGGCGACATCTCCGATCGTTGGACGCGTGGACGGCAAAGCCGTCCACCCTACGCGGAATGTGACGCTCTGAGTTACACCATCTCGCTGATGATGCCGACGATCTCGTCGCCGTACGAGGTCAGCTTCTTCTCGCCGACACCCGACACGCCGCGCAGCTGGTCCAGCGACACGGGCTTGACCTTGGCGATCTCGCGCAAGGTGGCGTCCTGGAACACGACGTACGCGGGCACGCCGTGCGCGCGCGCCGTCTCCACGCGCCACCAGCGCAGCTTGTCGAAGATCGCCTGTTCGGACTTCGACAATTCCATCTCTTCGTAGCTCGCGCGCGGCGCCGACGTGCGCTTCGGCTTCACGGGTTTCTGATACTGGCGCAGCTGCACCGGCTGCTGGCCCTTCAGCACGGGGCGCGCGGCCTCCGTCAGCTTCAGGGAACTGAACGCGTCGTGGTCGACGGTGAGGAGGCCCAGCGCGATCGTCTGGCGCACGATGGCGCGCCATTCCTGCTCGCTGCGTTCGGCCCCGACGCCGAACACGGACAGCTTGTCGTGGTGCCACTGGACGATGCGCTCGGACGACACGCCGCGCAGTACGTCGATCACGTGGCCGGCCGCGAAGCGCTGGTCGACGCGGTAGATCGCGGACAGCAGCTTTTGCACGGGCACCGTCGCATCGAACGACGTCGGCGGAATGAGGCAGGTATCGCAATTGCCGCAGGGGCCGGAACGCTCGCCGAAGTATTCGAGCAGGCGCATCCGGCGACAGCTCAGCGTCTCGCACAGGCCCAGCATCGCGTCGAGCTTGGAGGACAGCACGCGCTTGAAATTCTCGTCGGCCTCGGACTCGTCGATCATCCGGCGCTGCAGCACGACGTCCTGCAGGCCGTAGGCCATCCAGGCGTTCGACGGCAGCCCGTCGCGGCCCGCGCGGCCCGTTTCCTGGTAATAGCCTTCCAGCGATTTCGGCAAGTCGAGGTGGCAGACGAAGCGCACGTCCGGCTTGTCGATGCCCATGCCGAAGGCGATCGTGGCCACCATCACGATGTTGTCCTCACGCAGGAAGCGTGACTGGTTGTGGGCACGCAGCGAGTGCTCCATCCCCGCGTGATAGGGCAGGGCGCGGATGCCGTTCTCGTTCAGGAATTCCGCCGTCTCCTCGACCTTTTTTCTCGACAGGCAGTACACGATGCCGGAGTCGCCCGGGTGTTCCGTCGAGATGAAGTCGAGCAGCTGCTTGCGGGCGTTCGTCTTCTCGACGATGGCGTAGCGGATGTTCGGCCGGTCGAACGACGACACGAACTGGCGCGCCTCTTCCAGCTGCAGGCGCTGGGCGATTTCCGCGCGCGTGAGCTGGTCGGCCGTCGCCGTCAGCGCGATGCGCGGCACGTGCGGGAAGCGCTCGTGCAGGATCGACAGGCGGATGTATTCGGGCCGGAAGTCGTGGCCCCATTGCGACACGCAGTGCGCCTCGTCGATGGCGAACAGCGAGATGTGCGCCGACTCGAACAGCTCCAGGCAGCGCGGCGTCATCAGGCGCTCGGGCGCCACGTACACGAGGTCGAGTTCGCCGGTGCGCACCATGCGCTCGATGCGCAGCGTTTCCTCGAACGTCTGCGTGGAATTCAGGAACGCGGCACGCACGCCCACCTCCGCGAGCGCGTCGACCTGGTCCTGCATGAGGGCGATCAGCGGCGAGACGACGACGCCGACGCCGTCGCGCAGCAGCGCGGGGATCTGGTAGCACAGCGACTTGCCGCCGCCCGTGGGCATCAGGACGAGCGCGTCGCCGCCGGACGCCACCTGCTCGACGATGTCGGCCTGCTGTCCGCGGAAGGCGGGGTAGCCGAATACCGTCTGCAGGATCTGCAGCGCGCGTTGCTGGATGTCGCTCGTCATGATGGTGCTTGCTGCCTGAGAATCAATCGGCCCAGACGACCCAGCCGAAATGGGCGGTGATCAGGACGACCACACCGAACACGATACGGTACCAGGCGAATCCCGTGAAGGTGTGCGTGCTGATGAAGCGCAAGAGCCAGCGGACGCACAGGAAGGCGGAAATGAATGCCGTCACGCCGCCGACGAGGAACAGCGGGAGATCGGTCGCGTGCAGCGCGTGGCGGGCCTTGAAGACGGAGTACACGGTCGCGCCCAGCAGCGTGGGAATCGCGAGGAAGAACGAGAATTCGGTGGCGGCCGTGCGCGACAGGCCGAACAGCATGCCGCCGATGATCGTGGCGCCGGAGCGGCTCGTGCCCGGGATCAGGCCGAAGCATTGTGCGCAGCCCACCTTGAGCGCGTCGAGCAGGGTCATGTCGTCCACGGTTTCGACGCGGTGCGCGCCCGGCAGCACCTTGTGGCGGTGTTCCGCCCACAGGATCACGAACGCGCCGACGATGAACGCGGTGGCCACGGGAACCGGCGCGAACAGGTGCGCCTTGATCGCCTTGATGAACAGCACGCCCAGCACGGCCGCCGGCAGGAAGCCGACGATCACGTTGAGGACGAGTTTCTGCTGGCGCCGATCGGACATGACGCCACCCACCGCGGCACCGATGCGTGCGCGGTATTCCCACATCACGGCGAAGATGGCGCCGGCCTGGATCGCGATTTCGAACACTTTGGCCACTTCGCCCGTGAAATTGATCAGGCTACCCGCCAGGATCAAATGACCCGTGGACGAGATCGGCAGGAATTCGGTGAAGCCCTCGACGAGGCCCATGATGATCGCTTTCAGGGCGAGAATGATATCCATTTGGTGTATGTGTTCGGTAGGGTTGGGGTCATGCGCGGACGGTGTTGCGCGGGCCGCAAGCTTACCATGAGGAAGGGGGCCGCCGTCGAGTTACCGTGTCTACATGGAGGCGGTCAAGCGCTCCAGTTCTGACAAAAAAAGCATGGCGTGCTCGCGCGTGTCCCCGCACATCTCGCGCGAGGGCGGCAGGCTGCCGCAGACGCGGGGCCGGTCCGGCTGCCCGAAAATCTTGCAGCCGTTGTGCTCGTCCAATTGCACGCAACGCACGCCGGCCGGCTTCCCATTCGGCATGCCGGGGATGGGGGACGAGATCGACGGGGCGATGCAGCAGGCGCCGCAGCCGGGGCGGCAGGACACGGAGGAAGACGGGGTAGGCATGTAAAGACGGGCGGCAGGCAAGCAGCCAGTATACTACCGACGGCGCCCTATCCTCAGGGTTCTTGACTGGCCCTATCCCCAGGTCTATATTTGCTGACTCAACAGTTAGTTGTCGGACAGAAGCATGCCATGCCCTTTTGACACCAAGCCGCGCTGGGAGCGCCGTAAGGACGCGCGGCCCCAGGAGTTGCTCGAGGCGGCCATCGACCTGTTCGTCGAGCGTGGCTATGCCGCCACACGCCTGGAAGACGTTGCGCGCCGCGCCGGCGTGTCGAAGGGCACCTTGTATTTGTATTACGAAAACAAGGAAGAGCTGTTCAAGGCCGTCGTGCGCAGCAATATCGTGCCCGTGATCGGCGAGGCGGAAGCGTCCGTCGCCGAATTCGACGGCCACAGTTCCGACCTGCTGCGCCACCTGATCCACTCGTGGTGGCAGCGGGTGGGCGCGACGAAGGCGTCCGGCATCATCAAGCTCGTCATGGCCGAAGCGGACAATTTCCCCGAACTGGCCCGCTTCTACCAGGAAGAAGTCATCAACCGCGGCACCCGGGCGATGTCGTCGATGCTGGAGCGCGGCATCGCGCGCGGCGAATTCCGGCGCATCGACGTGACCATGACGACCCAGGTGCTCTTCGCCCCGATGCTCACCCTGATCATCTGGAAGCACTCCGTCGGCCCATGTCCCCGCGGCGAGCTGGACCCGCAGGCGTTTCTCGACACGTTCCTCGACATGGCGCTGCATGGCCTGTTACCGGCCGCACCGGCCGCGTGATCTCTTTTCCTACGTCAAGACACGGTTTTCAGGGTTTCATGCCCCTTAAACTGCAGACTGTCGCAATTTCCCCTGGCGTCCGGCAGCATGTCGTTAAGATATGTTTGCTGAAGCCGTTCAACGATAAAATATCGGATTATTTATTTTCACACCGAGTCTACAGATGAATATCGAACAAGCCCGCTTCAACATGATCGAACAGCAGATCCGTCCTTGGAACGTGCTGGACCAGGATGTGCTCGACCTGCTGCACGTCGTCAAGCGCGAACAGTTCGTGCCGGCGGCGTACCAGAACCTGGCGTTCGCCGACGTCGAGATCCCGCTGCCGCGCGGCGAAGCCATGCTGGCGCCGAAGTTCGAAGCGCGCATCCTGCAGGAAGTGGGCGTCCGCAAGCACGAGACCGTGCTGGAAATCGGCACCGGTTCGGGCTATATGGCCGCGCTGCTGGCGCACCGCGCCGCCAAGGTGACGACCGTGGAAATCAATCCGGAAACGGCGGAACTGGCGAAGAAGAACCTGGCCAACGCGGGCATCCACAACGTGACGGTCGAGACGGGCAATGGCGCGGAAGGCTGGGCGAAAGGTGCGCCGTACGACGTGATCGTGATCTCGGGCGCGCTGGAAGTGCTGCCGGAAGCGTTCCTGAAGCAGGTGAAGGTGGGCGGCCGCATCGCCGCCATCATCGGCCAGGCACCCGTGATGGAAGCCTCGATCATCACGCGCACGGGCGAAGACACCTACGGCACGATCAAGGTGTTCGAGACCAACGTGCGCTACCTGGCGGGCGCTCCGGTGCCGTCGCACTTCCAGTTCTGAGCGGAGACGCCATATGCAGCACATTACCGCTCCCGAGTTGGCCACGTGGCTGGCCGACCCGTCGCGTCCGAAGCCGCTGCTGCTCGACGTGCGCGAAAACTGGGAATTCGAGACCTGCCACATCGAGGGCTCGACCCAGATCCCGATGAACCTGATTCCAATCCGCGTGAGCGAACTGGACGACGGCCAGGACATCGTCTGCGTATGCCACCACGGCGCGCGCAGCATGCAGGTGGCCGCCTTCCTCGAACGTAACGGGTTCAGCAACATCACCAACCTCACAGGCGGAATACACGCCTGGGCCGTGCAGGTCGATCCATCGATGCCGAAGTATTGACGACCTGCGTCCTTAACAATTGATGACTCCGACGGAGAAAGTAATGCAGAAGCCCCTCATCGCCGTACTGTTGGCCAGCGCGTTTTCGCTCAATGCCCAGGCGGCCGATCTGATCCAGGTGTACCAGCAGGCATTGGCGAACGACGCCACCTATGCCAGCGCCCGCGCGGCCGCCGCCGCCGGTCGCGAACGTATCACCCAGGGGCGTGCCGGCTTGCTGCCGACCGTCGGCGTCACCGGTGACGTCACGAAGAACAACTCCGACTTCACCGCATGGAACAACAGTCCGCTGCTGGGCGGCGGTTCCAACCTGCGCACGAACGAGGTCCAGGTCACGCTGCAGCAGCCGCTGTTCCGCTGGGACCGCTGGGAAACCTATCAGCAGAGCAAGCTGCAGCAGGCGATCTCGGAAGCCCAGTTCGCGCAGGCCCAGCAGGACCTGATCACGCGCGTCGCGCAGGCTTATTTCGACGTGCTGGCCGCGCAGGACACCCTGGAATCGACGCGCGCGCAAAAAGTCGCCGTGACGGAGCAGCTGGCGTCCGCCAAGCGCAACTTCGAAGTCGGCACGCAGACCATCACCGACACCCATGAAGCCCAGGCAGCGTACGACCTCGTCGTGTCGCAGGAGATCGCCGCCGTCAACGACCTCGAGACGAAGAAGACGGCACTGCAAGCCATCATCGGCACTGCGCCATCCACGCTGGCCACCTTGCGCACGGGCGTGAACCTGACGGCGCCGCAGCCAATCAACGTGGACCAGTGGGTGTCCGCCGCCGAGAACCAGAACTACGCCGTGACCGTCGCGCAGCTGCAGCTGGAATCGGCCAAGCGCGACATCTCGAAGAACCGCGCCGGCCACTACCCGACCGTGGACCTCGTCGCGTCGTCGCTGCACCGCGACGTGAATGGCCAGACCGTCTCGTCGGGCAAGTCCAACAGCAACGCGATCGGCATCCAGTACAGCATCCCCATCTTCAGCGGCTTTGCCGTGACGAGCCGCGTGCGCGAGTCGATCGCGCTGGAAGACAAGGCCCGCAACGACCTCGAAGCGAACCGCCGCAACGCCGCGCTGGTGGCACGTCAATCGTTCCTCGGCGTGAACAGCGGGCTCGCGCAAGTGAAGGCGCTGGAAGCGGCCGAGGTGTCGAGCAATTCCGCGCTGGAATCGAACAAGCTCGGTTACCAGGTCGGCGTGCGCATCAACATCGACGTGCTGAACGCCCAGCGCCAGCTGTACCAGACCCGCACCGACCTGGCCCGTGCGCGCTACAACACGATCCTGGCCGGCCTGAAGCTGAAGGCGGCGGCCGGTTCGCTGCGCGAGGAAGACCTGCAGCCGATCAATGCGTTGCTGCAGCAGCCATAAAGTCAGTCGGGGTCAGAGCTCAACCGAGAAATTCGAGCTCTGACCCCGAATCAGGAAATCAAAACGGCGCTGCGGCGCCGTTTTTTTATTGCCGACAGCGGTGCCGGCACCGTCGTCGCAGGGCAGGGGATCAGTTGCTGAGGCCAGCGCCGCCCGCGTGGTCGGGGCGCTCGATCAGTTCGACCTTGTAGCCGTCCGGATCGGTGATGAAGGCGATCACGGTCGTGCCGCCCTTGACGGGGCCAGGCGCGCGCGTGATGTTGCCGCCGGCCGCGCGGACCTGGTCGCAGGTCTTGTAGATGTCCTCGGCCGAGATCGCGATATGGCCGTAGGCCGAGCCCATGTCGTACTTGTCGACGCCCCAGTTGTAGGTCAGTTCGAGTTCCGCATGATCCGGGTTGCTGCCGTAGCCGAGGAAGGCCAGGCTGTACTTGTATTCGGGGTTCTCGCTCGTGCGCAGCAGCTTCATGCCGAGCACCTTCGTGTAGAAGTCGATGGAGCGCTGCAGGTCGCCGACGCGTAGCATGGTGTGCAGGATGCGCATTGTGGTCCTTGTCGTTTCATTGGCAAAGCGGGATTTTATGCGCTCGGGCGGATTCGTGCTGGCGTGCCGCGCACGGCACGCCACGGCACTCGGTCAGGCCTGCAGCTTCGCGTCCAGCGTGATGTTCGCATTGAACAGCTTGGACACCGGACACCCCTCCTTGGCCTTGCGCGCCGCTTCCTGGAACGCGGCGTCGCTCGCGCCGGGAATCGTTGCGACGAGTTCCAGGTGCACGGCGGGAATCGCGAAGCCGCCATCGACCTTGTCCAGCGACACGGTGGCCGTCGTCTCCAGCTTTTGCGCCGTCATCCCCGCTTCGCCCAGCTGGGCCGACAGCGCCATCGTGAAGCAGCCCGCGTGCGCGGCCGCGAGCAGTTCTTCCGGATTCGTGCCCGCTCCGTTTTCGAAACGGGTGTTGAAGCCATATTGCGACTGGTTGAGGACGCCGCTTTGCGTGGACACGGTGCCCTTGCCGTCCTTGAGTCCGCCGCTCCAGACGGCGCTTCCCTTACGTTTGATCATTTAGCTGCTCCCTGGTTGGTGGCGGCCGGCGTGATCCGCCAGATGGTGTTGCCGACGTCGTCCGCCAGCAGGATGGCGCCGGTCTTGTCGACCGCGACCCCGACCGGGCGCCCGTATGCGTGTTCATCCTTGCCGAGAAAACCCGTCAGCACGTCCTGCGGCGGGCCGCTCGGCGTGCCGTTCGCGAACGGCACGAACACGAGCTTGTAGCCGGCATACGGCTTGCGGTTCCACGAGCCGTGCTGGCCGATCAGTGCGCCGTTCTTGAACTGCGGCAGCAGGTCGGCATCGTAGAACGCCAGGCCCAGCGAGGCCGTGTGCGCGCCCAGCGCATAGTCGGGCGGGATCGCCTTGGCCACGAGGTCGGGGTTCTGCGGCTTCACGCGCGTGTCGACGTGCTGGCCGTAATAGCTGTACGGCCAGCCGTAGAACGCGCCGTCCTTCACGGCCGTCATGTAGTCCGGCACGAGGTCGTTGCCGAGTTCGTCGCGTTCGTTGACGGCGGCCCACAACGCCTTCGTCTGCGGCTGGAACGCCATCCCGTTCGCGTTGCGCAGGCCGCTCGCGTAGATACGCGACTTGTCGCTCGCGATGTCGTATTCCCAGATGGCGGCGCGGCCCTTTTCGACGTCCATGCCGTTCTCGGCTACGTTGCTGTTCGACCCGACCGAGATGTACAGCTTCTTGCCGTCCGGCGAGGCGACGACGTTCTTCGTCCAGTGGTGGTTGATGCCGGACGGCAGGTCCAGCACTTTCGTACCCTGGGCCGCGATGCTCGTGGCGCCCGTCTTGTACGGGAATTTCCACAGCGCGTCGGCGTTCGCGATGTACAGGTCGTTGCCGACGAGGGCCATGCCGAACGGCGCGTTCAGGTTTTCCATGAACGTGACCTTCGTGTCGGCCGTGCCGTCGGGCTTGAAGCCGCGCAGCAGGATGATCTTGTCGGGCGACGCGACACCCGCGCCCGCTTCTTTCTGCGCGACCCCCTGCACCTTGGCGCGGATGCCTTTTTCCTTCGGCGCGTTGCCGGGCTTGTTGCTCTCGGCGACGAGCACGTCGCCATTCGGCAGCACGTACAGCCAGCGCGGATGGTCGAGGCCCGTCGCGTACGCGGTGGCGGCCAGGCCGGCGGCCGGCGTCGGATGCGTGCCTTGCGGCCACGGGTCGGCCTTGGCGATGTTGATGGTGGGGATCAGCGAATGCTGAGGGGCGGGCAGCGTCGGGTTCGGCCCCCAGCCGACGGGATATTGCTGGGCGAAGGCGTTACCGGCGCCCAGCAGTGGAAGAAGCAGGAACGCAAGCCTGGCGCGTGGTGTCATCGGTTCTGCCCTCCGTCCGGGATCGTCGAATCGTGATCGCGCATGTCGCGGTGGCGGTCCGGCTGCGGGTTCGCCTGGCCCGTTGCGTCCGGTGCCGGCGTGACGGCTTCGCTGATGCCCGGGGTCTGGCGCGCATCGGTGTCGACGAGGCCCTGCTCGAGGTCTTCCGCCGCCTGCTTCATGATCCCGCGCGGCCTGACGCCCTGGGCGTCCGGCGATTCGTCGCGCTCGTGCGGTTCGCGCTTGTAGCTCTGGTCTTCGATGTTCCGGTCGGTATTCACGACACGGTCTTTTTCTTCCTGCACCATGACAACCTCCTTCGATTCAATTGATTAAATCCTAATCCTTCAGGTCGAAGGCGGTCGCGCAATTGGATGATGCTTTTTTGAAATTAACTGGTTAACATACTGGTTTATATGACAATTGCCCCCCAAGTCGTGAACACGCCAGCCCATCTTCACCACACCGCCAGCGATTGCCCGAACTGCGGGGCCATCGTTTCCGGCAATTTTTGCCACGACTGCGGCCAGGAAACCGTGCTGCATCCGCCCAGCACGCGCGAATTCCTGCACGAATTCATCGGCCATTACGTCGCGCTGGAAGGCAAGCTTTGGAAGTCGTTGCTGCTCCTTTTGTTCCGTCCGGGGCAGCTGACTTTGGAATACATCAAAGGCCGCCGGGTGCGCTACGTCCAGCCATTGCGGCTGTACCTCACGTTCAGCCTGATCTTCTTCGCGGTGATGAAGTACACCGGGCACGACGGCGTGAGCATCGGCAGCGCGGCGGACGAGGCGGTGACGGCGCAGGCCGGCGCGCATGGCAAGACCGAACTGGTGCGCGAAGACAAGCCGGGCGAGATCGTCGACGGCACGGCGGAACTGCGCCACGGTATCGCCAAGGTGAATTCACACTGGGGCGAGAACATCGAACGATTCACCAGACTGTCGCCCGACGAACGGAACCAGGTGCTGAAGACGGCCTTCTACGGCTACATGCCATATGCCGTGTTCCTGATGATGCCGGTGTTCGCGCTGTACCTGAAGGTGCTGTACCTGGGATCGGGGCGGCGCTTCGGCGAGTACCTGCTGTTCGCCTTGCACGTGAACGGATTCGCGTTCCTGGCCATGACGCTGATGATGCTCGTGCCCGGCGTCCTCGGCATCGTCGAGTGGGTGCTGGGCCTGTGGCTCGTGTTCTACACGCCCATCGCGATGCGGCGCGTGTACGGCGGCTCGCGCATCGGCACCGGCCTGCGCTGGGTCGTGCTGATGACGCTGCACGTGTTCGGCATCGCCCTGGCGATCGCTGCCGCGGTCGGGTTCGGCATCCTCCATTGAAGCGGGCTGGACCGTCCGCTTGCCGGAAGTCCATCCGCCCAACTATACTGTGCGTTTGTACAGTATTTGCTGAGTTGCGATAGTGCAGAAGCCGGGCGAATCGGTTAATCTTCTGTCTCCCTATCACCTGCTGCCGAGAGTCGTAATGTCCGTGACGCCTGAACCGCAACAAACCATCGCGCTCGTCGTACGGCACAACACGGCCGGCATCGACGAGCCCGTGCAGGCCATCGTCGACTTCCTGCAGGGCGCCGGCTACCGTGTCGTGTTCGAGCAGGAGACGGCGGGCCACGTGAAGGTGGCTGGCGTCGACGCGATGTCCATCGACGAGATCGGCGCGCACTGCCGCACCGCGATCGTCGTCGGCGGCGACGGCACGATGCTCGGCATCGCCCGCCAGCTGGCGCGCTACCGCGTGCCCCTCATCGGCATCAACCAGGGCCGCCTGGGCTTCATGACCGACATCCCCATCGACCGCATGCTGCCCGCGCTGGGCGACATCCTCAGCGGCAAGGCCAAGACGGAAGAGCGCTCGCTGCTCGAAGCGCGCGTCGTGCGCGACGGCGTCGAGATCCACTGCTCCGTCGCCGTCAACGACGTCGTCGTCGCGCGCGGCACGGGGGCGGGCATGGCGGAGCTGAAGGTCACGGTGGACGGCACGTTCATGTACAACCAGCGTTCGGACGGCCTGATCGTCTCGACGCCCACGGGCTCGACGGCGTACGCGCTGTCGGCCGGCGGCCCCCTGCTGCATCCCACCCTGGCCGGCATCGTGCTCGTGCCGATCGCGCCGCACGCGCTGTCGAACCGGCCGATCGTCGTGCCGAACACGAGCGACATCGTCGTCGAGATCATCAACGGCCGCGACATCAGCGTGAACTTCGACATGCAAACGTTCGCGAGCCTGCAGCACGGCGACCAGATCATGATCTCGCGCTCGCCTCATACCGTCACGTTCCTGCATCCGGAAGGGTGGAGCTACTACCATACGCTGCGCGAGAAGCTGCACTGGAACGAATATCCGTCCGGTGACGGCAAGCTCAAGTAAATCAGCATCCATCAGGAGATGAGTTTCTTCATGTTGCGCACATTGACCATCCGCGACTTCGTCATCGTCGACACGATCGAGCTCGAGTTCTCGAACGGCTTCACGGTGCTCACCGGCGAGACCGGCGCCGGCAAGTCGATCCTGATCGACGCGCTCCAGCTCGCGCTGGGCGGCCGCGGTGACGCCAGCATGGTGCGCGAAGGCGCGGCCAAGGCCGACATCAGCGCCGACTTCGCCCTCACGCCGGCGGCGAACGTGTGGCTGGAACAGAACGAGTTCGACACGGACGAGGGCGGCGCGCTGCTGCGCCGCGTGATCGACAACGCGGGCCGCTCGAAGTCGTACATCAACGGCGTCGCCGCCACCGCGAGCCAGCTGCGCGAACTGGGCGAGCTGCTCGTCGACATCCACGGCCAGCACGCGCACCAGTCGCTGCTGAAGCTCGACGCCCAGCGCGCGCTGCTCGACAACCAGGTCGCCGTGCGCGACCCGGGCGCGACCGCGCAAGTGCAGGAAGTCGCGAGCGCGTACAAAGCTTGGAAGGCACTGGCGCGCCAGCGCGAGGAATTCGAGACGAACGCGAAGAACGTGCTGCTGGAACGCGAGCGCCTCGAGTGGCAGGTCGGCGAGTTGGATAAACTCGCGGTGAAGCCGGGCGAGTGGGCCGAGATCACCAACGAACACAGCCGTCTGTCGCATGCCGCGAGCCTGATCGAAGGCGCGCAGGAGGCACTGATTGCGCTGTCGGAATCGGAGCAGCCGATCCTGTCGCAACTGTCGTCGCTGAACCAGAAGCTGGCGAAGCTGGCCGGCGTCGATGCGGGCCTGCAGGCTGTCCTCGACTGCATGGAGCCGGCGCGCATCCAGTTGCAGGAAGCCGTGTACGCGCTGAACACGTACGTCGACAAGGTCGAGCTTGATCCCGAGCGCCTGTCGCAGGTCGACGCACGCATGGATGCGATCCACAGCACCGCGCGCAAATTCCGCGTGACGCCGGACGAACTGCCGGACGAGCACGCCACGTTGAAAGCCAAGCTGCAGCAACTGGCCGACGCGAGCGACGTCGAGGGCCTGCGCAAGCAGGAAGAGAAGGCGAAGGCGGCCTACATGGCGGTCGCGCAGAAACTGTCCGCGACGCGCGCGCAGGCCGCGCAACGCCTGTCGTCGCAGGTGTCGGAAGCGATGCAGGAATTGTCGATGAGCGGCGGCCGCTTCGTCGTCGCGCTGAACCCGTGCGAGCCGGCCGCGTATGGCATCGAGCAGGTCGAGTTCCTCGTGGCGGGCCACGCGGGCGTCGCGCCGCGGCCGCTGGCCAAGGTGGCGTCGGGTGGCGAACTGGCGCGCATCTCGCTGGCGATTTCCGTCATCACGGCGAATGCGACGACGGTGCCGACCCTTATCTTCGACGAGGTCGACACGGGCATCGGCGGCGGCGTCGCGGAAGTCGTCGGGCGCCTGCTGAAGCGCCTGGGCCAGAGCCGGCAAGTGCTGTGCGTCACGCACCTGCCGCAGGTCGCGAGCCAGGCGAACCAGCACTTCCAGGTCGCGAAGGACACGACCGATGGCGGCAAGACCGTGTCCCGCATCGACGTGCTCGACAACAAGGCGCGCGTGGAAGAGGTCGCGCGCATGTTGGGTGGCATCGAGATCACCGAGACCACGCGCAAGCACGCGCGCGAACTGCTGGCGTCCTGAGCGAACGATCTCCATGCCCTTCAACAAAGAACCGCCGCACCAGCACGGCACCATCGCGAAGAGTGCCATCGTCCTCGTCAACCTCGGCACGCCCGATGCGCCGACGCGGCCCGCGGTGCGCCGTTACCTGAAACAGTTCCTGCTCGATCCGCGCGTCGTGGAGATTCCGCGTGCCGTGTGGAAGCTGATCCTGTACCTGGCGATCCTGCCGTTCCGCTCGGGCCAGTCGGCAAAAAAATACGCGACGATCTGGCGCCGCGACGGCTCGCCGCTGAAGGTGTACACGGAGCGCCAGGCAGTGGCGCTGCAGGCCATGCTCGCCCAGCGCGGCCATCACGACGTCGAGGTGGCGATGGCGATGCGTTACGGCGCGCCCGCGCTGCCCGACGTGCTGGACGACTTGAAGGCGCGCGGTGCCGAACGCATCGTCGTGCTGCCCGCGTACCCGCAATACTCGGGCACGACGACGGCATCGATCTGGGACGCCGTCTTTGACCACTACAAGAAGGTGCGCAACATCCCCGAGCTGCGTCTCGTGAAGCATTACCACGACCACGAAGGGTATATCGAGGCGCTGGCGCATTCCGTCGAGACGTACTGGGATGCGCACGGCCGCGGCGACAAGCTCGTGATGAGCTTCCACGGCGTACCCAAGCGCACGTTATTGCTGGGCGACCCATACCACTGCGAATGCCACCGGACGGCGCGCCTGCTGGCGGCCCGGCTGCGCCTCGCGCCGGACCAGTACATGGTGACGTTCCAGTCGCGCTTCGGCAAGGCCGAATGGCTGCAGCCGTACACGGCGCCCACGGTGCAGCAGCTCGCGCGCGCGGGCGTGAAACGGATCGACGTCATGTGCCCCGGCTTCACGAGCGACTGCCTGGAGACGCTGGAAGAGATCAACATGGAAGTCCGCCACGATTTCGAATCGAACGGCGGCCAGGACTACCACTACATTCCTTGCCTGAACGACAATCCGCCCTGGATCGTCGGCATGGCCGAGATCGCCGAACAGCACCTGATCGGCTGGCCGACGATGCTCACGCCCGCGCAACGCGAGGCGCAGCGCCGCGATGCGGAGGTCGCGCGCGAGCATGCTGCAAGAATGGGCGCGTAATCAACCGCGCAGAATCGATACGCGAGCATGACATATCGGCGTGTATGAATTTCCGTAGGGTGGGTGGGGAAGCAAGGCCGGGGGCCTCGCTTCCGCCCACGCGGATGTTCGCGACTCGCTGGCGTCCGCGTGGGCACGGGGTGCCCACCCTACGATATTCGGTCTGCAGTAGCCGGATGTTAGAATGCCACGTTTTGCGGCGCCGACCCGAGTTCCGCCAGGCAAATCGCAGCCAGCGCGAGCAGGGTGTAGATGAGCACGGCGCCGCTTATCAGATGCAGTTTCATGATCGTTCCCATCGGGTCGGTTCGGACGGATGTCTTAACAGAACGATAGTAGAACGGCTGGCTGTCGATGGTGACTACGAGCAAGTAAATCTTGTAACAAAAGACTACGCATATCTGCATATTAGTTCGGCAATTCCCCTTGAAAATGTAGGCGATTGCCCAATATGGGGGCCTGTGTAAGCGGTATAACCGTCCAATCAATCAGCCAAGTCCTTGATTTCAGGAGTTTTTTCGATGCAAGACCAAGAAAACCAAGAGGTGAGCAATCAGCCGGAGGCGGAAGTTGCCGACGCGGCAGCGCAAGGTGCGCCGGCGAACGAGCCCGGCCTCGAAGAACAGCTGAGCGCCACCGAAGCCAAGCTGGCGGAGATGCATGACGCGTTCATGCGTGCCAAGGCCGAGGCCGACAATATCCGCCGCCGTGCCCAGGAAGATGTGAGCAAGGCCCATAAATTCGCGATCGAAAGCTTTGCCGAGGCCATGGTGCCCGTGCGCGACAGCCTCGAGATGGCCTTGAAAGTCGAAGCGCCGACGGTCGAATCGATCAAGGAAGGCGTCGAGATGACCCTGAAGCAGCTCACCGCCGCGTTCGAGAAGAACCGTTTGCTGGAAGTGATGCCGCAGCCGGGCGACAAGCTCGACCCGAACAAGCACCAGGCCGTGGCCGTGGTGCCGTCCGACCAGGAAGCGAACACCGTGGTGACCGTCCTGCAGAAGGGCTACATGATTGCCGACCGCCTGCTGCGTCCGGCCATCGTGACCGCCGCGGCACCGAAATAATGTCGCGTTGAGAGCTCAATAAGCTCTTGAAAGCAGACGGTATTTCCCAATATTCGACACATCTGAAAACTGAGTACTAAAAAGGAAAATATTATGGGCAGAATCATCGGTATCGACCTGGGCACCACCAACTCCTGCGTGGCGATCATGGAAAATGGTCAGCCCAAGGTCATCGAAAACGCGGAAGGCGCCCGCACGACGCCTTCGATCATCGCTTATCAGGAAGACGGCGAGATCCTCGTCGGTGCGCCGGCGAAACGCCAGGCCGTCACCAACCCGAAGAACACCCTGTTCGCGGTCAAGCGCCTGATCGGCCGTAAATTCGACGAGAAGGAAGTCCAGAAGGACATCAGCCTGATGCCGTACACGATCACGAAGGCCGACAACGGCGACGCGTGGGTCGGTGTGCGCGACAAGAAGCTGGCACCGCCGCAGATCTCGGCCGAAGTGCTGCGCAAGATGAAGAAGACCGCCGAAGACTACCTCGGCGAAGAAGTGACGGAAGCCGTCATCACCGTCCCGGCGTACTTCAACGACTCGCAGCGCCAGGCAACCAAGGACGCCGGCCGCATCGCCGGCCTGGACGTCAAGCGCATCATCAACGAGCCGACCGCGGCCGCGCTGGCATTCGGCCTGGACAAGACCGACAAGGGCGACCGCAAGATCGCCGTGTATGACCTCGGCGGCGGTACGTTCGACGTGTCGATCATCGAGATCGCCGACGTGGACGGCGAGAAGCAGTTCGAAGTGCTGTCGACCAACGGCGACACGTTCCTGGGCGGCGAAGACTTCGACCAGCGCATCATCGACTACATCATCGACGAGTTCAAGAAGATCAACGGCCTCGACCTGTCGAAGGACCCGATCGCCCTGCAGCGCATCAAGGCCTCGGCCGAGCGCGCGAAGATCGAACTGTCGTCGTCGCAGCAGACCGAAATCAACGAGCCGTACATCGCCATGGCGAACGGCGCGCCGGTCCACCTGAACCTGAAGATCACCCGCGCCAAGCTGGAAGCGCTGGTCGAGGAACTGATCGCCAAGACCATCGAACCGTGCCGCGTCGCCATCAAGGATGCGGGCGTGAAGGTCTCGGACATCGACGACATCATCCTGGTCGGCGGCATGACCCGTATGCCGAAGGTGCAGGAAAAAGTTAAGGAGTTCTTCGGCAAGGATCCGCGCAAGGACGTGAACCCGGACGAGGCCGTCGCTGTCGGCGCCGCCATCCAGGGCTCCGTGCTGGCCGGCGACCGCAAGGACCTGCTGCTGCTGGACGTGACGCCGCTGTCGCTGGGTATCGAAACCCTGGGCGGCGTGATGACCAAGATGATCCAGAAGAACACGACGATCCCGACCAAGTTCTCGCAGGTGTTCTCCACCGCCGACGACAACCAGCCGGCCGTGACCATCAAGGTTTATCAAGGTGAACGCGAGATCGCCGCCGGCAACAAGGGCCTGGGTGAGTTCAACCTGGAAGGCATCCCGCCGGCACCGCGCGGCACGCCGCAGATCGAAGTGACCTTCGACATCGACGCCAACGGCATCCTGCACGTGGGCGCGAAGGACAAGGCCACCGGTAAAGAGAACAAGATCACCATCAAGGCGAACTCGGGTCTGTCGGAAGACGAGATCCAGAAGATGGTGAAGGACGCCGAGCTGAACGCGGAAGAGGACAAGAAGGTCAAGGAACTGGCCGAGTCGCGCAACCAGGCCGACGCGCTGGTGCACTCGACCAAGAAGTCCCTGACCGAGTACGGCGACAAGCTGGACGCGGGCGAGAAGGAAAAGATCGAAGCCGCCATCACCGACCTGGAAGGTTCCATCAAGTCGGGCGACAAGGCCGAGATCGACGCGAAGGTGTCCGCACTGTCGACGGCTGCGCAGAAGCTGGGCGAGAAGATGTACGCCGACATGCAGGCCCAGCAGGGCGCCGCGGGTGCACAGGCGGCCGGTGGCCAGCCGGGCGCTGAGCCGGGCAAGCAGGAAGACGACGTCGTCGACGCCGACTTCAAGGAAGTCAAGGACGCCAAGTAATGACGTCCTGGCGGGGCGGGCTCAACGGCCAGCCCCGCCGCCGCAACCCGCCGAGCCGAAGCGACCTCATGGTACCCGGCTCGGTTTTTTTGTGGTCTTGAACACCGCGGGTCCAACTAAGCCGTTGTTTTTACGGCCGAGTTGAGCAGGCCCGTCATGCTCACTGTATACTCGTATCCTTTTGGGCTGTGCGTTTGCAGGTGATTGCCTGGTTCGCCACAGTTCTTTTGTAGATAGACAGCAAGGTGCCGACAAATGGCAAAGCGTGATTTTTACGAGATCCTCGGCGTCGCGAAGAGTGCTTCGGAAGACGAGATCAAGAAGGCCTATCGCAAGCTTGCGATGAAGTACCATCCGGACCGCAACCCCGACAACAAGGAAGCGGAAGAGAAGTTCAAGGAGGTCAAAGAAGCCTACGAGATGCTGACCAATCCGGAAAAGCGCGAGGCTTATGACCGCTACGGTCACGCTGGCGTCGATCCGAACGGCGGCATGGGCGGCGGCTTCGGTGCCGGCGGCTTCGGCGATGCGTTCGGCGACATCTTCGGCGACATCTTCGGCGGCGGCCGCGGCCGCAGCTCGGGCCCGCAGGTGTACCGCGGCGCCGATCTGCGCTACAACCTGGAAATTTCGCTGGAACAGGCAGCCGCCGGTTTCGACACGACGATCCGCGTGCCCAGCTGGGACAAGTGCGACACGTGCCACGGCAGCGGCGCGAAGCCGGGCACGTCGCCTGTCACCTGCTCGACGTGCCACGGCCACGGCCAGGTGCGCATGCAGCAGGGCTTCTTCTCGATCCAGCAGACCTGCCCGAAATGCCACGGCAGCGGCAAGATCATCCCGGAACCGTGCGCGGCCTGCGGCGGCGCCGGACGCATCAAGCGCAACAAGACGCTGGAAGTGAAGATCCCGGCCGGTATCGACAGCGGCATGCGCATCCGCTCGACGGGCAATGGCGAGCCGGGCACGAACGGCGGGCCGCCGGGCGACCTGTACGTCGAAATCCACATCAAGCCGCACACCGTGTTCCAGCGCGAGGGCGACGACCTGCATTGCGAAATGCCGATCTCTTTCTCGAAGGCGGCACTGGGCGGCGAAATCGAGGTGCCGACTCTGGCCGGCAAGGTCTCGTTCACGATCCCCGAAGGCACCCAGACGGGCAAGACCTTCCGCCTCAAGGGCAAGGGCATCAAGGGTGTGCGTTCCGGCTATGCGGGCGATCTGTTCTGCCACGTCGTCGTCGAGACGCCCGTCAAGCTCACCGAGAAGCAGAAGGACCTGTTGCGCGAATTCGACCGCCTGACCAACGAAGGCGGCTCGAAGCACAGCCCGCAAAGCAAGGGCTGGATGGACAAGGTTAAGGACTTCTTCGAGTAAGATAGCGAATGGACCGCCGGGCGCGCGAGCCCCGGCGGTTTTTTTTGACCAGAGTGTGGTCGATTAAACAAGATTTAGAACAAGGTAAAACGCCATGGCAAAGACTCCCACCGGCCTCACGGCCGCCGACCTCTTCGAACGCAACCGCCAATGGGCGGCGTCGATGATCGAGGAGGATCCCGATTTCTTCAAGGACCTGGCCTCTCAACAAAATCCGGAATACCTGTGGATCGGCTGCTCCGACAGCCGCGTGCCCGCCAATGAACTGGTCGGCATGGCGCCGGGCGAGCTGTTCGTCCACCGCAACATCGCCAACGTCGTGTCCCACTCGGACCTGAACTGCCTGACCGTGCTGCAGTTCGCGGTCGACGTGCTGAAGGTCAAGCACATCATCCTGTGCGGCCACTACGGCTGCTCGGGCGTGGGCGCGGCACTGAACAATACGCGCGTCGGCCTGGCCGACAACTGGCTCGGCCACGTGCGCGACGTGCGCGACAAGCACGGCAAATACCTGGGCAACGTGGCCGGTACCGCCGCCACCAACCGCCTCGTGGAACTGAACGTGGCCGAGCAGGTCATCAACATCGCACAGACGACGGTCGTGCGCGATGCCTGGGAACGGGGCCAGGACATCACGATCCACAGCTGGGTCTACGGCGTGCACGATGGCCTGCTGCGCGACCTCGGCGTCACCGTCAGCAGCTACGAGGAGATACAGCCGAAGCTGGACCGCATCCTGCAAGGCTACCTCAAGTGACACAGCCCGGCGGCGAACTCGACCAGCTGCGCGCCATCGTGCGCCAGTTCGTCGAGGAGCGTGATTGGGACCAGTTCCACACGCCGAAAAACCTGGCGTCGGCGCTGTCGGTGGAAGCGGCCGAGCTGCTGGAACATTTCCAGTGGCTGAACCACGGCCGCGCCGACGAACTCGGCGCCGACAAGCTCGTCGAGGTGCGCCACGAGATGGCAGACGTGCTCGTCTACCTCGTGCGGCTGGCCGACAAGCTGGACGTCGACCTGTTTGCCGCCGTGCAGGAGAAGATGGTGCTCAATCGGGCCAAGTATCCGGCCGATCAGGTGCGCGGGGACGCGCGCAAGTATCACGAGTACAAACGTTAGGTTGGCGCACCCAGGTAATACGTCAGCAACCCATCCGAACTGTCGATCCCGACCACATCCATCAATCGCCTGAGCTCCGCATCGACCCGTTCGCGCCTTTCCGCGGACTGGTCGCGCGCATCCTCCAGCGCCGGCTGGAACTGTTTCAGCACCCAGAACTTCGTCGGATGCGTCGCGATCCCGGCGATCAGCTGGTCCGTCACGCGCGCGAGGCTGTCGTCCAGGCCGGGGCCGGCGCGGAACGCCCGCAGCGCGTCCAGGGTGCGCGGCACCACGAACAGCGGCGCGTCGCGCACCCAGCGGAACGGATCCTCTGCCATCACATGCCGCCCAGGCAGATGTACTTGATGACGAGATAGTCGTCCATGCCGTATTTCGATCCTTCGCGTCCGAGCCCCGATTGCTTGACGCCGCCGAACGGCGCCACCTCGTTCGAGATGAGGCCCGTGTTCACACCGACCATGCCCGTCTCGATCTGCTCGGCCACGCGCCACACGCGGCCGATGTCGCGCGCGTAAAAGTACGACGCCAGGCCGTATTCCGTCGCGTTGGCGAGGGCGATCACTTCGTCCTCCGTCTTGAAGCGGAACAGCGGCGCCACGGGGCCGAACGTCTCCTCGTCCGCGATGAGCATCTGCGGCGTGACGTCGGCGAGGACGGTCGGCTCGAAGAACGTGTGGCCCAGCGGATGGCGCTTGCCGCCCAGCAGCAGCCGCGCGCCCTTGCCCAGCGCGTCCGCAATGTGGTGCTCGACTTTCTCGACGGCCTTTTCTTCGATGAGCGGCCCCTGGTTCACGCCCGGTTCCATGCCATTGCCGACCTTGAGCTTCGCGACGGCGGCCGTCAGTTTTTGCGCGAACGCGTCGTACACGCCGTCCTGCACGTAGATGCGGTTGGCGCACACGCAGGTCTGCCCCATGTTGCGGTATTTCGAGGCCATGGCGCCTTCGACGGCCGCATCGAGGTCGGCGTCGTCGAACACGATGAACGAGGCGTTGCCGCCCAGTTCCAGCGACATTTTTTTGACGGTCGGCGCGCATTTTTCCATCAGCAGGCGGCCGACTTGGGTGGAGCCGGTAAAACTGAGCTTGCGTACGATGGGGTTCGCGCACATCTCCGCACCGATCGTCTTCGAATCGCCGATGACGATGGAGAACACGCCTTTCGGCACACCGGCGCGCTCCGCGAGCACGGCCAGCGCGAGGGCGGAATACGGCGTCAGTTCGGCCGGCTTCAGCACGATGGGGCAGCCGGCCGCGAGCGCGGGCCCGACCTTGCGGGTGATCATCGCGGCCGGGAAATTCCACGGCGTGATCGCGGCGCAGACGCCGATCGGCTCCTTCGTGACGACGATACGGCGGTCGCGTGCGGGCGCTTCCAGCACGTCGCCTTCGATGCGCTTGGCCTGCTCGCCGAACCATTCGATGAACGATGCGGCGTACGCGATTTCTCCCTTCGATTCCGCGAGCGGCTTGCCCTGTTCCGCCGTCATGATGGCGGCGAGGTCGTCGGCGTTGGCCAGCATCAGGTCGTTCCACGCGCGCAGGATCAGCGCGCGTTCGCGCGCCGTCTTCTTGCGCCACGCGGGCCACGCGGCCTGCGCGGCCTCGATGGCGCGCCGCGTTTCGCGCGCGCCCATGTGCGGCACGGTGCCGAGCGTGTCGCCGGTGGCGGGATTGCGCACGGCGACCGTCTTGCCGTCGTCCGCATTGCACCAGGCGCCGTCGATGTAGGCCTGCTGGCGCAGCAGGGAAGGATCGTTGAGGTTCAGCATCGGTTCCTCGTCATGTCGTTCGGGCGGCATCACGATAGCACGGTGCCCGGGAACGGGCCGTTTGTGTTGGCATCGTTCTTCAGTTGACGTTAAGCTTTTGTTACGGGTTACACACTGCGAACCCGTTCACAAGCAGATTCCAGGGAAGCGTTTCGCCGAACTGCGCATTCCTTGATGTGGAACAACGGCCACTCGCATTCGGACCAGTTTGTACGTATGATGGTTCCTGTGCGCTCACTACGAGGTAGAGACCATGCGCCCGATCGTTTTCGTCCCCGCTTGCACCCGCGATTTCGGTGAACACCCTTACCACGCGGCCCAGCACAAGTATGTCGATGCCGTCGTCCTCGGCGCCGATTGCGCGCCGCTGATCATGCCGTCGCTGGGGGAGGCGCTCGACCTGGAGACGATGCTGGCGCTGTGCGACGGGATCATGTTGACGGGCTCGGCCTCGAACGTTCATCCAAGCTATTACTCCGAAGAAGTCCTCGATCCGTCGCTCCCGCAGGATCCCGCGCGCGACCAGACGACCTTGCCGCTGATCCGCGCCGCCGTGAAGCGCGGCATCCCGATCATCGCCATCTGCCGCGGCTTCCAGGAAATGAACGTGGCATTGGGCGGCAGCCTGCACCAGGCCGTGCAGTCCGTGCCGGGGCACTTCGACCACCGCGAGAATCCGGAACTGGGCATGGACGAGCAGTATGGCGACGCCCACAAGATCCGGCTCGTGGAAGGTGGGATGCTGCATCAGATCATCGGTCTGCCGGAAATTCCAGTGAATTCCCTGCATGGCCAGGGCGTGAACGAACTGGCGCCCGGCCTCGTCACCGAAGCGACGGCCGAGGACGGGCTCGTCGAAGCGTTTTCCGTGGGCGGCGCGCCCGGCTTCACGCTGGCCGTGCAATGGCATCCGGAATGGCGCATCGTCCACAATCCACACTCGATGAAGATGTTCGGCGCGTTCGGCGACGCCTGCCGCACCTACCGGGCAACGAAACGGACACCGCTATGACCCCCGACGCGAAATGGGCGGTCACGCCCGTCCCATAGCTTCCCTGATCCCTGCTCGACACACACGCAGCCGAAAGGCGGCGCGCCCGCGCTTTGGCTGCTCCTTTCAACGGACAGAGGAAACATCATGGCTATCCGCGACAATTTTTCATACAACGACATGGACGAGTGGCTCAATGGCAAGCGAGTCACCGAAATCGAATGTCTCGTCCCTGACTTGACGGGCGTCGCGCGTGGAAAGATCCTTCCGCGCGTTAAATTCACCGAAGACCGCGGCATGCGCCTGCCGGAAATCGTGCTGGGCATGACCGTAACGGGCAACTCGCCGTCCGACGACGATGCCTTCGACCGCGCGATCTCGACGACGGACCGCGACATGATCCTGAAGGCCGACCCGGGCACGATCACGATGGTGCCGTGGGCCGTCGATCCGACGGCGCAAGTGATCCACGATTGCTATTTCTCCGACGGCAAGCTGGTCGACTTCGCCCCACGCAGCGTGCTGCGCCGCGTGCTGAAATTGTATGCGCAAAAGGGCTGGAAGCCGCTCGTCGCGCCGGAACTGGAGTTTTATCTCACGGCGAAGAACATCGACCCCGATCTGCCGCTGGCCGCGCCGATCGGTCGCAGCGGGCGCTCGGAGACGAGCCGCCAGGTCTACAGCATCGACGCCGTCAACGAGTTCGATCCGCTGTTCGAGGACATCTACGACTACTGCGACATGATGGGGCTCGACGTGGACACCCTGATCCACGAGATCGGCGCGGGCCAGATGGAAATCAACTTCCAGCACGGCGAGCCCCTGGGCCTCGCGGACAAGGTCTTCTACTTCAAGCGCACGTTGCGCGAAGCGGCGCTGAAGCACGACATGTACGCCACCTTCATGGCCAAGCCGATGGCTGGCGAGCCCGGCTCGGCGATGCACGTGCACCAGAGCGTCGTCGACGAGGAGAGCGGCCGCAACATCTTCAGCAACCCGGACGGCTCGCCGTCCGACCTGTTCCGCCACTACATTGGCGGCCTGCAGAAATACATGCCGTCCGCGATGGCCATCGTCGCGCCGTACGTCAACTCCTACCGCCGCATCGTGCGCCACACCGCGGCCCCCATCAACCTGCAGTGGGGCGTCGACAACCGCACGGTGGGCTTCCGCGTGCCCGTCTCGGGCTCGCAGGACCGGCGCGTGGAAAACCGCGTGATCGGCGCCGACGCCAACCCGTATCTCGCGCTGGCCGTCACCTTGGCGTGCGGCTATCTTGGCATGCAGGAACAGCTGGAGCCCACGCCGATGGTGGAGGGCAGCGCGTACAAGATGAAGGTCGAGCTGCCGCAGGGCCTGTCCGAAGCGCTGACGTCGCTGCGCGGCGACGACCGCCTGCGCGACGTCCTCGGCGAGCGCTTCATCGACGTCTATTCCGCCGTCAAGGAATTGGAGCACCAGGAATTTATGACGGTCATCAGCCCCTGGGAACGGGAACATTTATTGCTGCACGTTTGACCATGCGACGACGACAAGGAGATCATCATGACTTTCGACAGCATGGCAATCGGGACAGGCCCGCGCGCGACGGCCCGCGAAGACGCCGACACGCGCCTTGACACCCGCACGCTGCAACAGCTCGACAGCGCCCACTTCCTCCATCCATTCACCGACCACGGCGGCCTGAGCGCGAAGGGCGCGCGCGTGATCGTGCGCGGGGACGGCATCCACGTGTGGGATTCGGACGGGCACAAGATCATCGACGGCATGTCCGGCCTGTGGTGCGTGAACGTGGGCTATGGCCGCACGTCCATCACGCAGGCCGTCGCGCGCCAGATGGACGTCCTGCCGTTTTATAACAGTTTCTTCAACACGACGAACGTGCCGGCCGTGAAGCTGGCGGAAAAGCTCGCGGGCCTGGCACCGCCCGGCTTCGAGCACGTGTTCTTCACGAGTTCCGGTTCGGAAGCGAACGACACGGCGCTGCGCATGGTCTGGCGCTACTGGCAGCTGATGGACCAGCCGGAACGCCGCATCGTCATCAGCCGGCGCAACGCCTACCACGGCAGCACCGTGGCGGGGGCGTCACTGGGCGGCATGACGGCGATGCATGCGCAGGGCGCGCTGCCGATTCCCGGCATCGACCACATCGAGCAACCGAATTTCGCCGAGCACGGACGGGGCTTGTCGGAAGCGGAATTCGGCCTGCTGGCCGCGGACTGGCTCGAACAGAAGGTGCTGGAGCTGGGGCCCGAGAGGGTCGCCGCGTTCATCGGCGAACCCGTGCAGGGTGCGGGCGGCGTCATCATCCCGCCGCAGACGTACTGGCCGCAGATCCAGCGCATCTGCGACAAATACGGCATCCTCCTGATCTCCGACGAGGTCATCTGCGGCTTCGGCCGGCTCGGCACGTGGTTCGGTTGCGAGCGGATGGGCATGCGGCCCGACCTGATTCCGTTCGCGAAGGGCGTCACGTCCGGCTACGTGCCGCTGGGCGGCGTGCTCGTCGGCGAGCGGGTGGCGCGCGCGCTGGTCGAGCGCGGCGGCGACTTCAACCACGGTTTCACTTACTCCGGCCATCCCGTCGCCTGCGCGGCGGCGTTGGAAAACCTGCGCATCATCGAGGACGAGAAACTGGTCGAGCGCGTCGCGCGCGAGACGGGGCCGCACCTGAAGGCCGCGTTCGCCCGTTTGGCGAACCACCCGCTCGTCGGGCACGCGGAAGCGATCGGCATGGCGGCGGGGTTGAATCTCGTGCGGCGCAAGGGCGCGACGGTGCACGACTGCGAACCTTTCGCGCGCGACCTGGCGGTGGGGATGGTGTGCCGGCAGCACATGTTCGACAACGGCGTCATCATGCGCGCCGTCGGCGACCGGATGATCGTGGCGCCGCCGCTCGTGATGACAGTGGCGCAGATCGACGAGATGGCGGAGCGGATCAGGCTTTGCCTCGACCTGACGCTGGCGGACCTGGTCAGTCGAGGGTGGGTGGATTAAAAAAATGCCCCGATTGCGATCGGGGCATTTTGTTGGGTTACACGCTCAACGCCGTCTTGTGCGGCTCGTGCCGGTTCTTGAGCACCTGCGGCGCCAGCGACCCAACGAACATGCCCGCGAACGCCGCGATCAGACCGGCCAGCTGGCCCGGGAAGTGTTCGCCCAGCGACGAGATCTGCGGGAAGAACACGATCCACGTGGTGATGCCCGCCGCCAGCGACAGGATCGCGCCCTGCGTCGTCGCGCGCTTCCAGTACAGGCCCGTGACGAGCGGCACGAAGGCGCCCACGAGCGTCACCTGGTACGCGGACGACACGAGATCGTAGATCGACGTGCCCTTCATCGCGATGGCGTACGCCAGCACGAGCGATGCGAACACGACGATCGTCACGCGCATCGCGAGCAGCTGCTGGCGGTCGCTCATGCCCGGGCGCAGGTTCTTGAGGATGTTTTCTGTAAAACTCGTCGACGGTGCCAGCAGGGTGGCGGACGACGTGCTCTTGATCGCGGACAGCAGCGCGCCGAAGAACAGGATCTGCATGATCAGCGGCATCTTCGTCATCACGAACGTGGGCAGTACGCGCTGGTAGTCGCTCTTCGCCAGGTCCATCGCCTGGTTGCCCATCACGATGACGGCGCAGGCGACGACGAACATCGGCACGAACGCGAACATGATGTAGCTGGCGCCGCCGATCACGGCGCCGGCGCGTGCCGTCGGGGCGCTCTTGGCCGACATCACGCGCTGGTAGACGTCCTGCTGCGGGATCGAGCCCAGCATCATCGTCACCGCGGAGCCGACGAAGAAGGCGATGTCGGTGAATTTGCCTTCCGGCAGGAAGTGCCACAGGTCTTTCTGGTGCGCCATGTCGATGACTGCGCCCGCGCCGCCGGCCAGTTGCGCCGAGAACATGGCGATGATGGACAGGCCGATCACCAGCACGATCATCTGGATGAAGTCGGTGATGGCGACGGCGAGGAAGCCGCCGATCACGACGTAGATCAGCACGGCGAGCGTGCCGACGATCATGCCGAGCGTTTCCGACATCGCGCCGTTCGTCAGCACGGAAAACACGAGGCCCAGTGCCGTGATCTGCGCGGCGACCCAGCCCAGGTACGACAGGATGATGGCGGCCGAGCAGAACACTTCGATGCCCTTGCCGTAGCGGGCGCGGTAGTAGTCGCCGATGGTCAGCAGGTTCAGTTTATACAGGCGGGCGGCGAAGAACAGGCCGACGAGGATCAGGCAGGTGCCGGCGCCGAACGGGTCTTCCACGAGGGCGCCCAGGCCGCCCTGCACGAATTTCGCGGGGATGCCCATCACGGTCTCCGCGCCGAACCAGGTGGCGAACGTCGTCGTCACGACCATGATCAGCGGCAGGCTGCGGCCCGCGACGGCGAAGTCGGCCGTGTCCTTGATCCGCGTGCCGGCCCAGACGCCGAGGCCAAGCGTGCCGAGCAGGTAGAGCACGACGGATGAAATCAGGATGGTGTTCATATCAGTGAGTGCTCGGCGCGGCGCCGGAAATAAGAATTGGGGGCGGGAAAAATCTCGGATTATAGCGGCAGAAATCGGCGTTTGGATCGATTTTGTTTGCTAGTATCGGCCTGACAACAGCATGACGTCCGGAAGGAGGCAGGATGACCACGCAAAGCTGGCATGAGCGTTCCAAAACGGTGCAGATCGACGGCCGCGCCGTCATCCAGGGCAGGCGCGTCGACGCCATCTCCGGCGCCCGCTTCGACGATATCTCCCCCATCGACGGCCGCAAGCTGGGCGAAGTCGCCCGCTGCGACGGGGCGGATGCGGACGCGGCGGTCGCCAGCGGCAGGGCGGCGTTCGACGACGGCCGCTGGGCCGGCAAGGCGCCGGCGGAGCGCAAGCGCATCCTCGTCCGCTTCGCCGACCTGATGCTCGCCCACGAGGACGAGCTGGCCCTGCTGGAAACGCTCGACATGGGGAAACCCATCCGCTACAGCAAGAGCGTGGACGTGCGCCTCGCGCAGAACTGCATCCGCTGGTACGGCGAGGCCATCGACAAGCTCTACGACCAGGTCGCACCGAGCCTGCAGGACAGCCTCGCCTTGATCACGCGGGAGCCGGTCGGCGTCGTCGCCGCCATCATTCCCTGGAATTATCCGATGCTGATGGCCGCGTGGAAGATCGGCCCCGCACTCGCCGCCGGCAACAGCGTCGTGCTGAAGCCGTCGGAAAAGGCGCCGCTCACGTCGCTGCGGCTGGCCGAGCTGGCGCTGGAAGCCGGGGTGCCGGAAGGCGTGTTCAACGTGCTGCCCGGCTATGGCGACGAGGTGGGGCGCGCGCTGGCGCTGCACATGGACGTCGATTGCATCGGCTTCACGGGCTCGACGCGCACCGGCAAGCAGATCGTGCAGATGGCGGGGCAGTCGAACTTGAAGCGCGCGTGGACGGAGCTGGGTGGCAAGTCCGCCAACATTGTCTGCGCGGACTGTCCGGACCTGGACGCCGCTGTCGCCGCCGCCGTCGGCTCCATTTATTTCAACCAGGGCGAGAGCTGCAATGCGCCGTCGCGCCTGTTCGTCGAGGAATCGATCCGGCAAGCGTTCCTCGACAAGGCGCTTGCCATGGTGCCGCAATATGCGCCGGGCGACCCGCTGGACGAGGCAACGGTGATGGGCGCCATCGTCGACACGATCCAGATGAAGACGGTGTTGGGCTATATCGACGAGGGCAAGGCGGCCGGCGCGCGCCTGCTCGCGGGCGGCCGCGCGGCGCGCGTGGAGACCGGCGGGATGTACGTCGAACCCACGTTGTTCGATGGCGTGGACAGCAGCATGCGCATCGCACGCGAGGAAATCTTCGGGCCCGTGCTGTCCGTGCTGTCGTTCACGGATCTCGACGACGCGGTGCGCCAGGCGAACGCGACGCCGTACGGCCTCGCGGCCGCCGTGTGGACGTCCGACATGAGCCGCGCAATCCGCACGGCACGCAGGCTGCGCGCGGGGACCGTGCACGTGAACCAGTACGACAACGACGACATCACGGTGCCGTTCGGCGGTTATAAACAGTCGGGCAACGGGCGCGATAAATCGCTGCACGCGTTCGACAAGTACACGGAACTCAAGACCACCTGGATTCAGATATGACCCGGCAACGTCGGCGCTATGTTGGCGTTATGCGTGGGCACGGGGTACGCTGACCGGTAGGGTGGGCACCCCGTGCCCACCACGTGTTACCGCGATGCCTGCGTTTGGTGGGCGGAGGCCGCCCACCCTACGAAACCTGACCGGGCAACGTGGGCGATATGTTGGCGTTACTAAATCGCCATCTCGCGCAATACCTTGGATGCCTCGCGGCTCGCCGTCAGCACCGCGCCATCGCGCATCGTGATCTCGAGCTGCGACTGGTCGTCCGCCCGCATGGAGTCGACGAAGTCGAGGTTCACGAGCGCCGAGCGGTGGATGCGCATGAAGCGGCCCGGGTCCAGCTGGGCTTCCAGTTGCGAGATCCCGATGCGCACGAGGAAGGTCTGGCCGCGCGCGGAAATCGCCGTGTACTTGGCGTCGGCCATCATGTACGCGATCTCGTTCACGGACAGCGGGAAGATGCGGCCGCGGTCGCGCACGAGGATGCGTTCGAGCCGGGCCGGCGTGCGCTGCATGCCTTGCGCGAGGGCGCCGTCCACGACGTCGCGCGCGGGGACGGCCGTGCCGGGCGTGTCCAGCAGGCGCGCGACCGCGGCGTCGAAGCGGGCGCGCGTAAAAGGCTTCAGCAGGTAGTCGACGGCGTTCAACTCGAACGCCGTCACGGCATACTGGTCGTACGCCGTCGTGAACACGATGTCGGGGACGACGGTCAGGCGGCGCAGCACTTCCAGCCCCGTCATCTCGGGCATCTGGATGTCCATGAAGACGATGTCGGGGCGGATGCGGTCGATCTGCGCGAGCGCGCTGGCGCCGTCGGCCGCTTCGCCCACGAGGCGCAGGCCGTCGTGGGCATAGATGAAGTCGCGCAGGACGTCGCGCGCGAGCGGTTCGTCCTCCGCGATGAAGACGGTGCGGGCGTTCATGAAAATTCCTTGTCGTTGGCAGCGTGCGGGATGGCCATCGTGACGACGAAGCCGGCACCCGGCGACGTCTCGATGGCGAGGGCGTCCGCCGTGCCATATTCGAGCTGCAGGCGGCGCTCGACGGTGCGCAGGCCCAGGCCGTTCGACGCGCGCACGCGGCCGAGGTCGGCGCCCGGGCCGTCGTCGCCGACGGACAGCACGAGCGTACCGGTGCGCGGGTCGAGGCGCGTGCGGATCAGCAGGCGGCCCGGCCGGCTGTGCGGGTTGAAAGCGTGCTTGATGCTGTTCTCGACGAGCGGCTGCAGCGACAGCGCGGGCAGCACGTGGCTCGAGGCGGCATCGTCCAGGTCCCAGTCGACCTTCAGGCGCGTGCCCAGGCGCAGGCTTTCCAGTTCGAGGTAGTCGCGCACGAAGCGCAGCTCGTCGTTCAAGGTGACGTGGTCGCTGCCCGTCTTTTCCGTGTCCAGCACGTAGCGCAGCATGTCCGAGAACTGGAACAGTGCCGTCTCGGCGGCGTTCGGGTTCTTGCGGGTGAGGGCGATGATCGAATGCAGCGTGTTGAACAGGAAGTGCGGGTTGAGCTTGCTGCGCAGCGCGTTCAGCTCCGACGCGACGAGCAGCGCGTGCGCCTGCTGCGTCGCCACCTCCTGCCGGCGCCGCGCCGCGTTGGCGCGCACCATGTGGAACGTCGTGGCGATGACGCCGTAGCCCATCATCGAATACAGCACGGGCCAGACGTAGAACGACAGCGGCTGCGTCCAGCCGTAGATCAGCCCCGGCAGCCCGTACGACAGGGTCGCGTACGCGGGCGCGCCCACGCCGTGGATCAGGCAGCGCACCTTGAACGGCACCTGGCGGCGCTCCATCCAGCCGCTCAGGGGCCAGTGCAGGGCCAGCACGAGGGCTTGCGGCACGATCCACAACATCGGGACGAGGCCGCGCCAGTTGTAGGCCTGGGTGCTGGGGTCGGCCAGCCGCAGCACGACGGCCAGCAGCAGCATGTACGCAAGCCAGCCGAGGGCGTAGTTACGCCACATGCGGCTCGTGGGCATCGTCGTGGGTGTCGTCAGCAGGTCCATGCGGAAAGTATGCCGCAGGAACGCGCGCATGGCGATGGCCGCGGCGCGAAGTGCGGTAACCGGGCAACCAATTGCGGAAATGCGGAGTTGCGGCGGCAACCGGGCCGTCCGACCCGCGCGCGGCGCAATGATCCCCGATGCTATATTGGCCCCATCGAGTCAAGCGAGGAGTGTGATGGATTCCGAAGCGCATAATCCGATGCGCGATTTCCTGCGCGAACATAACATCCACGAAGTCGAGTGCGTCATTGCCGACATGACAGGCATTGCCCGCGGCAAGATCCTTCCGAAAGACCTGTTCCTGGCCGGCGAGCACATGCGGCTGCCGAAGAGCGTGCTGCTGAACACCGTGCACGGCGAACAGCCGAACAACACCCCGTACGTGGGGTCCACCGATCCCGACATGATCTGCGTGCCCGACCCGGCCACGATCCGCGTCGTGCCCTGGGCCACGGAGCGGGTCGCGCTGGTGATCCACGATTGCACGAATTTCGACGGCAGCCCCGTCGACCTGGCCCCGCGCGCCGTGCTGCGCCACGTGCTGGCCCGCTATGCCGAGCGCGGCTGGACGCCCGTCGTGGCGCCGGAGATGGAGTTCTACCTCGTCGCGCGCACGACGAATCCGCACGAGCCGCTGAGCCCGCCGACGGGCCGCAGCGGGTTCACGGAGCAGGGCCGGCAATCGTATTCGATCGACGCCGTCAACGATTTCGATCCATTTTTCCTGGAACTGTCGGCGTTCTGCAAGCAGCACGAGCTCGGTGTCGAGACGCTGATCCACGAGGCGGGCGCGGGCCAGATGGAGATCAATTTCACGCATGGCGACGCGCTCGAGCTGGCCGACCGCGTGTTCCTGTTCAAGCGCGCCGTGCGCGAGACGGCGCTGCGTCACGGCATCTTTGCCACGTTCATGGCCAAGCCGATGGAGACGGAGCCGGGCAGCGCGATGCACGTGCACCAGAGCATCGTCGACGCGGACGGACGCAACATCTTTTCCAACGACGACGGGTCGGAAAGCGCGCTGTTCCGCCACTTCATCGGCGGGCTCGAGCGCTACGTGCCGCCCGCGACACTCCTCTTCGCGCCGCACGTAAATTCCTATCGGCGCCTGTCGCGCTTCCAGTCGGCGCCGATGAACGTGCACTGGGGCTACGACAACCGCACGTGCGGCATCCGCATCCCGAATTCCGGCCCGGCCAGCCGGCGCGTGGAAAACCGCGTGCCCGGCGTCGACGTGAATCCGTATCTCGCGATGGCCGCGACGCTGGCCTGCGGCTTCCTCGGCATGGTCGAGGGACTGGAACCGCCCGCGCCGACGCCGGAAAGCGCGGAACACATCCACGGCGACCTGCCGCGCAACCTCGAGGATGCGATCCTGCAGTTGCGTGGCTGTCCGGCGCTGGCCGAGATGCTGGGGCCCTTGTTCGTGCAGGCGTTCTGCGAAGTGAAGGAGCTGGAGTTCGCCACGTTTTCGCGGGTGATCAGTTCGTGGGAGCGGGAGCACCTGATGCTTCTCGTCTGATCGTGCACGGTGGGCACGGGGTGCCCACCCTACGTAACCCGGTACGTTCAACCGGATGAGAGGCCGTAGGGTGGGCGGCCTCCGCCCACCATTGCGTGCGTCGCCGCGGTGTCACGCGCATGGCAACGTGATCGTCACCCGCGTCCGCCCGTCCCCCGTCTCCATGGCCGCGGCGCCGCCCTGGACCTCGGCCATCAGGCGGATCGAATACGTACCGAGGCCCAGCCCGCCCGGCTTGCCTGCCGTCGCGTATTTGTCGAAGAAGCGGTCGCGCATGGCGGGCGGCACTTCGCCCTCGTTGTCGATCGTGACGCGCACCCCGCCGGGGCCGGGCGTCACGTCGACGCGGATCGTGCCGCCCGGCGGCGCCGCCTCGGCCGCATTCTTGAAGGCGTTCGTGAACATCGAATAGCACAGCAGCGATTCACCGAGGCACACGACGTCGCCCACGCACTCCAATGCGATGCGGCGGTCGGGAAACGCGAGCTCCGTCTGCCGCGCCACGCGCGCGAGCAGCGCCGCCATGTCGAACGGCCGCAGCGCCGCGCGGTATTCGCCCTTTTCCATCTTGTGCACGTCGAGCGTGCGGTTGATCAGGTCGAGCGCGTGGTTGGCCGCCATCTCGATCATGTGCGCATGCTCGCGCTGCGGTTCGGGCAGGCCGGCATTGAGCAGTGCCTGGCTCGCGTGCAGGGTGACGGCGATGGGGCTCTTGAGGTCGTGGCGCGTCATGCGCTCGACGTCTTCACGCAGGTGCGCGTTCTCGATCAGCAGGCGGTTCTGGCGCTGCAGGTCTTCCATCGCCGTGGACAGCGCGAGGTGCGTGGCGATGCGCGCCTTGAGGATCGCCGGGTCCGCGGGCTTCGGCACGTAGTCGACGGCGCCCAGGCGCAGCCCGCCCACGACGTCGTCGACGGCGTCCTTCGCGGACAGGAAGATGACGGGGATGTGCGCCGTCTTCGGATCGGCCTTCAGCCGGCGGCACGTCTCGAAGCCGTCCATCACGGGCATCATGATGTCGAGCAGGATCAGGTCGACGGGGAAGGCGGCAGCGATGTCCAGCGCCTTGCTGCCGCTGATGGCGACCTTGATCGCGTACTCGTCCTTCAGCGCACCGGCGAGGACCTCGATGTTGGTCGGGATGTCGTCCACGATCAGCACCGTGCAGCGCTTCAGGCGCTCGGCCAGCGGCGCCTGCAGGCCGATGACGTCGGCCGGGACGGGCGCGGGCTCCGCTGCGGGCACGGCGGCAGCGGCCGCCGAACTGTCCGGCACCGCACCGATCATCGCCATGAACTTGCTGGCGAAGCTGTGCACGGTGAACGGCTTGATCATGTACGCATCGACGCCGGCCTGCAGCGCGCTGCGCACGGACGCCGGGTTGGCCTCGGCCGTCAGCATCATGAACGGCGTGCGCGCATGGCGCGCGTCGCGGCGCATCCAGCGCAGCAGGTCCAGCCCGCTCATCATCGGCATGCCCCAGTCGCCGATCACGACGTCGATGGGCTGCTGGCGCATCAGCTCCTGCGCCGCCTTGCCGTTATCGGCCTGGAACACGTTGGCGAAGCCGAGGTCCGCCAGCACCCGGCGCACGGCGGTGCGGATCAGCTGGTAGTCGTCGACGATCAGGATGGCGGCGGACTTGTCCATGGTGTTCCGATACTTGGTTCGACCCAGTGTAGCAACGAACGCATCCCCGTCCAACCGTCCGGCGGACGGAGTTAACGAAAAGATACGTTATGCATGTTTGCGCCTGTTTTGTCGCTTTATTGCGTGTTTTTGCTGGAGCGTGTACAGTGGCGGCTTCACAGGAGGGTTTATGCAATTGGCGGAAGAACGACGGCAACACATCGTCGACACGGTCGAGCAACAGGGCAAGGTATTGGCGGCCGAACTGGCGCAGCGGCTGGGCATATCGGAAGACACGATCCGGCGCGACCTGCGCGACCTGGATGCGGCGGGCCTGCTGCGCCGCGTCCACGGCGGCGCGATGCGGCGCACGCGCGCGGAACCCAGCTTCGGGCAGCGGCTCGACGCGGACGAGGCGCGCAAGGCCATGCTGGCGCGCGCGCTGGCCGACGCCGTGCAGCCGGGCGACACGGTGCTCGTGGACGCCGGCACGACGAACCTCGCGTTCGCGCGCCTGCTGGAAGACGGCCGCGCCGCCGCCATCATCACGAACAGTCCGCAGGTCGCGCTGGGCCTGGGCCACTTGCGCGCGACGCGTGTCGTGCTGCTGGGCGGGATCTATTCGGCCCACGCGGGCGCCGTGCTGGGCGCGCAGACCGTGGCGGAGATCCAGCGCCTGCGCGTGAACCTGGCCATCGTCGGCGTGTGCAGCGTCGAGGCCGACCGCGGCCTGGGCGCCAGCGACGCCGAGGAAGCCGTCGTCAAGCAGACGATGCTGGCGGCGGCCAGCCGGCGCGTCGTCGCCGTGCTGAACGAGCGGCTGGAAGCGCCGGCCCCGTTCCTCATCGCGCCGCTGGCGGACATCGACCGCCTCGTGCTGGAAGCGGATGCGGCGCCCGACGTGCTCGCGCGCCTGCGCCGGGGCGAGCGCGCGCCCGAGATCGTGCTGGCCGCGCCGGCGGCAAGGGGGCGCGCATGAGCCGCCTCGACGACGCCAACGCGCTCGAACGCGCACCCGCGACGGGCCTGAATGCCGCGCGCTGGTCCGTGTCGACGATCTTCCTGCTCAACGGCGCCGGCATCGGCGTGTGGGCCGCGCACGTGCCGCTCGTGCAGGCGCGCGCGGACATCGACACGGGCGTGCTCGGCTTCCTGCTGCTGACCATCGCGGGCGGCGCGATCTCGGCGATGCCGCTGTCCGGCTGGATGGCCGGGCGCTGGGGCACGCGCGCCGTCGTGATCGGCGCCGGCTTGCTGTTCGCGCTCACGAGCGCCCTGTTGATGAACGTGGGCGGCCTCGTGCCGCTGTTCGTCGCCGCGTACGCGTTCGGCGCCAGCAACGGCGTGCTGGACGTCGCGATGAACGCCAACGCCAGCGAGGTCGAGGCGGCGCGCGGCATCCCGACGATGTCGTCGTTCCACGGCTTCTACAGCCTCGGTGGCCTCATCGGCGCGGCGCTGGGCGGCCTGCTGATCGGCGCCGGCTTCGGCGACGGCAGCGGGGCGCTGATGGTGAGCATCGCCATCGCGGCCGTCGTCGCCGTGTGTGCGCGCCGCCTGCTGGCCGTGGCGCCGGCGCCGCACGCGAGCCACTTCGCGCTGCCGCGCGGGCCCGCGCTGTTCCTCGGCTTGCTCGGACTGTTGTGCTTCGCCGTCGAAGGGGCGCTCGTCGACTGGAGCGCGCTGCTGCTGACGGAGCGGACACGGGTCGACGCGGCGACGGCGGCCTTCGGCTACTCGGCGTTCTCCGTGGCGATGGCCGCGTGCCGCTTCGCCGGCGACCGCCTCGTGCTGCGCTTCGGCGCGCTGCGCGTGATGGTGGCGGGCGGCATCGGGATGTTCGCGGGGCTGATGCTGGCCGTCGTCAGCACGCACTTCCTGCTGTCGGCGCTGGGCTTCGCGCTGATCGGGCTGTCCGCGGCGAACGTCGTGCCGCTGATCTTCGCGGCAGCGGCGCGCATGCCGGGGATGTCGGCCGGCGGCGGGCTCGCGACGGTTGCGACGCTCGGCTATGCGGGGCTGCTGATGGCGCCGCCGCTGATCGGGTCGATCGCGGCGCATACGAATATCGCGGTGGCGCTGGGCATCCTGTCGGTGTCGGGGATCGTGATCGCGGCGAATGCGCGGATCGTGAAGCGGCACGGATGATCTGCCGAGGTGCCGTAGGGTGGGCACCCCGTGCCCACCAAACGCATGCGGTATGCGAACGTCCGGTGGGCACGGGGTGCCCACCCTACCGGTATTCTTTGAGGACGGTGTAGGTGCCGCCGCGCGATTCGACGAGGGCGTAACCCCCGACCGTCCAATCGATCGCGGGACCGCTGGCCGGCACGCCCGCGCCGCTGGCCCGCCGCGCCATCGTCACGTGCGGCCGGTACGCGCGCGCTTCCGGCGCGAGGCCCAGCGCCACCAAGGCATCGGACAGCCGCGCATGCAGGTCCAGCAACCCTTGCGGTTCCTCGTGCGGCGCGAGCCATGCGATCCCGCCGTGCATCAGCTCGGGGCGGCCGAACTGCAGGTTGAATGGCGAGAAGGGCACCTGCAACCCGGTGAGCAGCTCGGGCAGCCGCGCGGTGGGCTGGTTGCCGAGGAAGTGCAGCGTGACGTGCAGCTTGTCCGTGTGGACGGGCGTCGCGCCGCGCGGCCACGTCCACGCGTCGCGCCATGCGCGCAGCTGGTCGCGCACGGCGTCAATCGGCCACAGGGCCAGGAAGAGGCGAACGCTGTCCGGCTGCGTCGCTGTACTCATCTTCGCATCAGAAGCAGTGTTCCGCAGCCGGGAAACTGCCGTCCTTCACGGCCGCCACATAGGCCTGCACGGCCGCGTCGATGCTCGTCTGGCCTTCCATGAAGTTCTTCACGAAGCGCGCCTTGCGGCCCGGGAAGACGCCCAGCAGATCGTGCATGACGAGCACCTGGCCCGAGCAGTCGGGGCCCGCGCCGATGCCGATGGTCGGCACGTGCAGCATGCCCGTCACTTCCTTGCCGAGCGCCGCCGGCACCGCTTCCAGCAGCACCATCGCCGCGCCGGCGTCCTGCAGCGCCTGGGCGTCGCGCTTGAGCTGTTCCGCGCCTTCGTCCGTCTTGCCTTGCACGCGGTAGCCGCCCAGCTGGTGGACGAATTGCGGCGTGAGGCCGATGTGGGCGCACACGGGGATGCCGCGCTCCGTCAGGAAGCGCACCGTCTCGGCAAGCCACGCGCCGCCCTCGATCTTGATCATCTGGGCACCCGCGCGCATCAGGGCGGCGCAGCTGTCGTACGCTTGCTGCAGGGTGCCGTAGCTGCCGAACGGCAGGTCGGCCAGCACGAACGCGTGTTTGCGCCCGCGCACGACGGACGCCGTGTGGTAGGCGACGTCGGCCACCGTCACGGGCAACGTGGAATCGTAGCCCGCGCACACCATGCCCAGCGAGTCGCCGATCAGGAGGATGTCCACGCCGCAGCGGTCCATCAGCGACGCGAAGCTGGCGTCGTAGCAGGTGAGCATGGCGATCTTCTCGCCGGCCCCGCGCATCGCCAGCAGCGCGGGCAAGGTCACGGCCTTGCGCACCGGCGCATCGTTCGTCGAGTTTCCGCCCAAATAAGCGCTCATAGTCTTCCTTTGCAAATCGAGATGAGCCGGAGGATCGCCCCGGCGTGGCCACCGTCCGGACAGGCTTGCGGTGACAGGTGCGCCCGGGACGGTTTGTTAAGATGCGCGATCTTACCTGAAAACGCCAGCGACGGACGGCATCACCCCATGGCCACGACCATCCTCATTATCTTCCTCATCGTCTATCTCGGCATGATCCTCGGCGGACTGCCGTTCCTGCGGCTCGACCGCACGGGTGTCGCGCTGCTCGGGGCCATCGCGCTCATCACCATCAACGCGCTGAGCTTGGAGCAGGCCGTCGCCTCGATCCACCTGCCGACGATGGCCCTGCTGTTCGCCTTCATGGTCGTCTCCGCGCAGATGCGGCTCGGCGGCTTCTACGATTGGGTCACGAACAAGCTGGCCGGCCTCGGGTTCGGCCCCGCCAGCCTGCTGGCCGTGCTGATCGGCGTGTCCGCCGCGCTGTCGGCCGTGTTCAGCAACGACATCGTGTGCCTCGCGATGGCGCCGCTGCTCGTCGACGCATGCCGCCGGCGCCAGCTCGCGCCCGTGCCGTTCCTGCTGGCGCTCGCGTGCGCGTCGAACATCGGCTCGGCCGCCACCTTGATCGGTAATCCGCAGAACATGCTGATCGGCCAGACGATGCGGCTGTCGTTCGACGGCTACTTTGTCGACGCGATCCTGCCCGTCGCGCTGGGGCTCGTGCTGTGCTGGGTGCTGATCGTGCGCCAATCGAAGGGACGCTGGGAGGAAGCCGCGTCCGCGCCCGACGCGCAGGCCCCGGCCATCGCGTTCGACGCGTGGCAGACGACGAAAGGACTCGCCGTCGCGGGCGCCCTGCTGGTCGGATTCCTCGTGGCGCCGTGGCCGCGCGAGCACATGGCCCTCGTCGGCGCGGGCATCCTCCTGATGAGCCGCCAGCTGCGTTCGCAGAACATGCTCGGGCTGGTGGACTGGGAACTGCTCGTGCTGTTCATGAGCCTCTTCGTCGTCAACGCCGCGCTGCAGCGCACGGGATTGACGGGCGAAGCCGTCAGCTGGATGGCCGCGCACGGCCTGCACCTGGACCAGCCGGGCGCGCTGTTCGCGACGACGTTCGTGCTGTCGAACCTCGTCTCCAACGTGCCGGCCGTGATGCTGCTGATCCCCGTCGTCCACCACCCGCTGGGCGGCGTGATGCTGGCGCTCGTCAGCACGCTGGCGGGCAATCTGCTGATCGTGGGGAGCATCGCGAACATCATCGTCGTCGATGCGGCGGCGCGGCGCGGTATCGCCATCGACTGGCGGCGCCACGCGCGCGTCGGCGTGCCGGTGACGCTCGCGACGCTCGCGATTTCAGGCATCTATCTGGCCCTGCGGTTCTAACGTAGGGTGGGCACCCCGTGCCCACCGAGCGCTGCCGGTCCACGAACGTTTGGTCGGCACAGGGTGCCCACCCTACGGTTGATTCAGAAGCTTGGGATTTTCTCGATCGCCTGGTCGGCGACACCCGGCAGCAGAGAGGTCACAGATCCTCGACCGGGGATCACGAGATCGGGTTTGATGTCGGCCAGCGGCACCAGCACGAACGCACGTTCGTGCATGCGCGGATGCGGCACGATCAGCGTCGGCGCATCGTTGATGACCTCGTCCCCGTACAGCAGCAGGTCGAGGTCGAGCGTGCGGGGTGCGTTGCGATAGGGGCGCTCGCGTCCGAGGTCTTGTTCGATGGCGAGCAAAGCGCGCAGCAACGCGTGCGCATCCAGCCTCGTTTCGACGGCGACGACGGCGTTGATGTAGTCGTCGCCGGACGAATCGATGGGGGCCGTGCGGTACACCGGCGACACATCCGTGACGCGCACGCCGTGCATGTCCGCAAGGCGCTCAAGTGCCTCGTAGACGTTCGCCCGCGCGTCGCCGAGGTTCGCGCCGATGCCGATCCAGGCGATCATTCGCCGCTTGCCGCCTGTGCGTTCGACCCTGCGTCGGCCGGTGCGCCCGCACCTTCGCCTTCCGTGCGGCGCGGACTGCGGCGGCGCGGGCGTTTCTTCTGGCCGGACGGCTGGACGTCGCGCGCCGAATTAATTAAACGTTCGCGCTCGGCGACGTCGCCGGCGTAGAACGTCGTCCACCAGTTGCCGATCTCCGCATCGAGCTCGCCCGATTCGCAGCGCAGCAGCAGGAAGTCGAAGCCGGCGCGGAAGCGCGGATGCTCCAGCAGTTTATAAGGCGACTTGCCGTTGCGGCGCTCGAAGCGGGGCTGCATGGCCCAGATGTCGCGCATGTCGGTGGCGATGCGGCGCTGCAGGGCCAGGTTCTCGGTCTGGTTGTCGAGGACGTCGTCCGCCGCGAGGTGCAGCGCGGGAATCGGCGATTCGCCTGCCGCGCGGTAGGCGTTCCATTTTTCCAGGACCTGGTGCCACAGCAGCGATGCGAACAGGAAGCCCGGCGACACGCCCTTGCCGGCCTTGACGCGCGTGTCCGTGGACTCCAGGGCCAGGGTGACGAACTTCATGCCGATCGGCTGTTCCAGCACGACGTCCAGCAGAGGCAGCAGGCCGTGGTGCAGGCCGGACGAGCGCAGCTCCTTCAGGCAGGCCAGCGCCTGGCCGCTCATCAGGAGCTTCAGCATCTCGTCGAACACACGCGCGGCGGGCACGTTGTTGATCAACGGGGCCATCACGGGGATCGGCGCGCGCGTGGCCGGTTCGATCGTGAACCCGAGCTTCGCGGCGAAGCGCACGACGCGCAGCATGCGGACGGGGTCTTCGCGGTAGCGGGCTTCCGGCTGGCCGATGATGCGCAGGACCTTGGCGCGGATGTCCTCGATGCCGCCGTGGTAGTCGAGCACCGTCTGCGTGGCCGGGTCGTAGTACATGGCGTTGATGGTGAAGTCGCGCCGCTCGGCGTCCTCGTGCTGCGGGCCGAAGTTGTTGTCGCGCAGGACGCGGCCGTGTTCATCCTTCGGCGCGTTGTCGCTGCCCTTGCCGCGGAACGTCGTCACCTCGAGCAGGTCCTGGCCGAACATCACGTGCACGATCTGGAAGCGGCGGCCGATGATGAACGCGCGGCGGAACAGCTTCTTCACTTCCTCGGGCGTGGCGTCGGTGGCGATGTCGAAGTCCTTCGGCTTCACGCCCAGCAGCAGGTCGCGCACGGCGCCGCCGACGACGAAGGCCTTGAACCCGGCTTCCTGCAAGGTCTGCGTGACGCGCACCGCGTTGTTCGACACGAGCTTCGGATCGATGCCGTGCTGCTCCGGCCCGAGGATCACGGGTTCGGTGGGGTCGCGCTCGTCTTTGACACCGAGGATTTTGCGGATGAATTTTTTAATCATTGAAGAGATGCAGTGAAGTCCAGCCGAGGGTGGCGGCGTGTTGGCTCAGTTTCTCGCTCGGATTGGTCGCGATCGGGTGGGAGACGACCGACAGCAGCGGGATGTCGTTGTGCGAATCGCTGTAGAACCAGCTGCGCGCGAAGCTGTCGAACGGGCGGCCCAGGCCGTCCAGCCACGCGTGCATGTGCGTCACTTTGCCGTGACCCTGCGTGGGCGTGCCGGCCAGCTTGCCGGTCGGGTGGCCGCGCTCGTCCAGTTCCGGCTTCGCCGCGATCAGGTGCTCCACGCCGAACTCGCGCGCGATCGGCGCCGTCACGAAGGCGTTGGTGGCGGTGATGATCGCAACGAGGTCGCCCGCGTCCTGGTGCTTGCGCACGAGGTCCAGCGCTTTCGGACGAATGGCTGGCTTGATCACGTCGCGCATGTATTGCGCCTGCAGGTCCTTCAGGTGGGCCGGGTCGAAGCGGGCCAGGGTGCCGAGGGCGAATTCGAGGTATTCGACCGGGTCGAGCGTCCCGGCGTTGTACTGCGCGAAGAAGGCGTCGTTGCGACGCTGGTGTTCGCCGGCGTCGACGACTTTCTCACGCACGAGGAACTGGCCCCATTCGTAGTCGGAATCGATCGGCAGGAGGGTGTGGTCGAGGTCAAACAGCGCGAGGTCGTTCATTCTTTGGGTTCGGAGTGTGGACTGCCGGTATTTCCCTGTAGCAATAGATCGCGCAGCAGCGGTACCGTGACCGGGCGCTGGGTCTCGAGCGAATACTGGTCGAGCGCATCCAGCATGGTCGACAGGGAGCGCATGTCGCGCTTGAAATGGGACAGCAGATAGGGTAACACGCTGGCCGACAGCGTCAAACCGCGGGCTTCCGCGGCCTGGGTGAGGGCGGCGATCTTCTGGTCGTCGGACAGGCCGTGGATCTGGTACACGAGGCCCCAGCCCATGCGCGTGCGCAGGTCTTCGCGGACCGGGAGCACGGCCGGCGGCACCGGCCCCGTGCAGACCATGTACGCGCCATGCTCGCGCACCTGGTTGAACAGGGCGAAGGCGTCGATCTGGCGCTCGGGCGACAGCTGGTCGACGTCGTCCACGAGGTACAGGCTCACGTCCGGCGCGAGCACGAACGCCTCGGGGCCGCTGTCGGCCGCGATGTAGCGCGCGCCGTCCGTCGCGGCCAGGCCTTGCAGCAGGTGCGTCTTGCCGGCGCCCGTCTCACCCCACAGGTAGCAGAAATGCTCGCGCGATGCGCGCTGGGCGAACTGGTGCATCAAATGCGCCATTTCGGCATTTTCCCCTATCTGGAAGGTGTCGAGGCTTTGCGCCGGCTCGGCGCCTAAATCGAGCACCAGCTGTTTCATGGCTTGGTTCTCACAATGTCGTGTGCGTATGAATCAGCCATTATAAAAGCTGCTGCGCAGATAGTGGCGTTTCAGGTGACGGAATGCCACCATCAGCACCGCGGATGCCGGCAGTGCCAGCAGCACACCCACGAAACCGAACAGCTGGCCGAAGGCGAGCAGGGCGAAGATCACCGCGAGCGGATTCAGGCCGATGCGCTCGCCCACGAGGCGCGGCGTGAGGAAAAAGCCTTCGATGACCTGGCCCGCGCCATAGATGACGGCGACGGCGATCACCCCGCTCCAGTCGGAGAATTGCAGGATGGCGGCAGTGAGCGCCAGCACGAGGCCCAGGCCGTACCCTAGGTAGGGGATGAAGACGAGCAGGCCCGTCAATATGCCGACCGGCAGCGCGACCTCGAACCCGGCCAGCGCCAGCGCCGCCGAGTAGTACAGCGCCAGCACGAGCATCACGAGCAACTGGCCGCGCAGGTATTGCGCCAGCAGCGCGTTGACTTCCTGCGCCATCCCGACCGTCTGGCGCACCCAGCGGCGCGGCACGGCGTTTTCCAGCTGCAGCAGCAGGCGGTGCCAGTCCAGCAGCAGGTAGAACAGCACGACGGGGATCAGGATGGCCGTCGCGATCCAGCCGAGCAGCGCGCTGCCGCCCACGCGCGCGGACGCGAGCACCGTCGTCCAGATCTCGTCGCCCGACGTCATGATCTGCTGCGTGAGGATCGTGCGCAGGCTGCTGCCGTCGAGCTTGATGTGAATGCCCAGCTGCGCGAGGCGCGGCGACAGCACGGTGTCGATGCGCGCGAGCGCGTCCGGGATTTGCGCCTGCAGCAGCGGTAGTTCCGTGCGCAGCACCGGCACGACGATCAGCACGAGGGCGGTCACCGCGGCGAGGAATCCGAGGATCACGACCGCGACGGCGAGCGAGCGGGGCAGATGGAACTTGCCGAGGCGGGTGCGCTCCAGCCGGTCGACGGCGCCGTTCAGGGCGTAGGCGAGGATGGCGGCCGCGATGAACGGCGTGAGGATGGGGCCGAGGGCGTACAGCAGCAGACCGCAAGCCAGCCAGAGTGCCAACCAAAACGCCGATTGCTTCTGCTCCGGACTGAGGGAAAATGGCATGTATTGTTGTTCTTGGTGGTTAAAACGGTGCCGCGGCAGGCGGTTTTGATAAAATAATGGATTGACCGACCGACCATCGGTGCCCCGTACCGTCCGGCGCCCCGTTGTCAACCGCCTACTATTTTACCGCCTCCGCTGCCAAATACCATGAGCCAACCATCTAATGTTTCTCTCTCCTACCGCGACGCCGGTGTCGATATCGATGCCGGTGACGCCCTGGTCGAAGCGATCAAACCATTTGCCAAGCGCACCATGCGCGAAGGCGTGCTCGGTGGCATCGGCGGCTTCGGCGCGCTGTTCGAAATCAGCAAGAAGTACAAGGAACCGGTCCTCGTGTCCGGCACCGACGGCGTCGGCACCAAGCTGAAGCTGGCGTTTGAGCTGAACCGTCACGACACGGTCGGCATCGACCTCGTCGCCATGAGCGTCAACGACATCCTCGTGCAGGGCGCCGAGCCGCTGTTCTTCCTCGACTACTTCGCCTGCGGCAAGCTGGACGTGCCGACCGCGACCGCCGTCGTCAAAGGCATCGCGGCCGGCTGCGAACAAGCCGGCTGCGCGCTGATCGGCGGCGAGACGGCCGAGATGCCGAGCATGTACCCGGACGGCGAATACGACCTGGCGGGCTTCGCCGTCGGCGCCGTGGAAAAATCGCAGATCATCGACGGCACCAAGATCGCCCCGGGCGACGTCGTGCTGGGCCTCGCGTCGTCGGGTATCCACTCGAACGGCTATTCGCTCGTGCGCAAGATCATCGAAGTGTCGAAGCCGGACCTGGAAGCGGACTTCCACGGCCGCAAGCTGTCCGACGCGCTGATGCAGCCGACCCGCATCTACGTGAAGCCGCTGCTGGCGCTGATGCAGGCGATGGAAGTGAAGGGCCTCGTGCACATCACGGGCGGCGGCCTCGTCGAGAACATCCCGCGCGTGCTGCAGGATAACCTGACGGCCGTGCTGGATTCGAAGTCGTGGACCCTGCCGCCGCTGTTCCAGTGGCTGCAGCAGCACGGCGGCGTGGCGGATGCCGAGATGCACCGCGTGTTCAACTGCGGCATCGGCATGACCGTGATCGTCTCCAAGGAAAACGCGGACGCCGCGGAAGCCCAGCTGAAGGCGGCAGGCGAGACCGTGTACCGCATCGGCGAGATCCGCGCGCGCGGCGAAGGTCAGGCGCAGACGATCGTCGAATAAACGTTTCGGCTTGAACGTACGAACGGGGCGCTGCGGCGCCCCGTTGTCATTCCGGCGCCCGGATATGCGCCACGAGCCCGCCGCTCTCGCGCGGCGGCGGCGCCGTCAGGAGGCTCGCCACGACGAGCGCCAGCGCCCCGGCCGGCACGCCGAACACGCCGGCGGAGATGGGCGCGATGTGGAACCAGACGGCGTCGAGGCTCCCGCCCAGCATCGGATTCGTGTGCAGCATGTAGTACAGGCAGACGAGGAACCCGGTCGCCATGCCCGCGATCGCGCCCGCGAAATTCGCCCGCTTCCAGAACACGCCCGCCACCAGCGCCGGGAACATGGCCGACCCTGCAAGCGAGAACGCGGCGCCGACGAGCGACAGGATGTCCGCCGGCTTTTGCGACGCCACGTACGCGGCGATGAACGCGACGGCCAATAGCAGCAGCTTCGAGATCGTCACGCGCTTCTGCGTCGAGGCGCCCGGGTCGACGATCTTGTAGTAGATGTCGTGCGACAGCGCGTTCGAGATCGCGAGCAGCAGCCCGTCCGCCGTCGACAGCGCCGCCGCCAGGCCGCCCGCCGCGACGAGGCCCGAGATCACGTACGGCAGGCCGCCGATCTCCGGCGTGGCGAGCGTCAGCACGTCGCCGTCGATCGCGACTTCGGCCAGCTGCACGATGCCATCGCCGTTGACGTCGACGATGCTGATCAACGGGTTCGACTTGTCGACGTTGGCCCAGTACGAGACCCAGGTCGGCAGCGTGTCGTAGCTCGTGCCCACGACCGCCGTGTAGATGTCGTACTTGGCGAGTACCGCCAGCGCCGGCATCGTCAGGTAGATCAGCAGGATGAAGAACAGCGTCCAGAACACGGACACGCGCGTCTCGTGCACGGACGGCGTCGTGTAGGCGCGCATCAGGATGTGCGGCAGCGCGGCCGTGCCGAACATCAGGCAGAACACGAGCGCGAGGAAGTTGTTGCGGCGGATGTCCGATTCCTGCCGGGTCTTGCCGGGGAACGGTTCCGCGTGCGGCTCGGGCGGTTGCGCGCGCGCGAGGTTGGCGGCGCGCAGGTCGTTCCACACGTGTGCCGCTTCGTCCGCCGTGCGCGGATAGTCCAGCAGCGCGCGTTCGGCGCTGCGTACTTCGGTCAGCGGTGCGTTGCGGCTGCGCGCCGTGTCCAGGCGGCGCTGCGCCTCGATCTTGCCCGCTTCCCAGGAATGCGGCAGGCCCGCGATGCGCGTGCCGTAGTCGTCGGCGCGGGCGCGGAAGGCGGCGCGCACGTCGGCCTCGCGCGGGTCCGCCGCCAGTTGGGCTTCGCGCTTCGCCAGTTTCGGCAGCACGGAACCGTACGCCACCTGCGGCACGGGGTTGCCTGCCAATTTCACGGACAGCCACATGGTCGGGATCAGGAAGGCGACGAGGATGATGATGTATTGCGCGACCTGCGTCCACGTGATGGCGCGCATCCCGCCCAGGAACGAGCACACGAGGATGCTGGCGAGGCCGAGGAAGATACCGACCGAGAAATCGACACCGGTGAAGCGCGACGCGATCAGGCCCACGGCGTAGATCTGCGCGACGACGTACGTGAACGACACGACGATGGTGGCGCCGACGGCGAGCGCGCGCACCACGTTGCCGCGTCGTCCGCTGCCCGTGCCGTCGCCGTAGCGCGCGGACAGGAAATCGGGGATCGTGTACTGGGCGAAGCGGCGCAGATAGGGCGCGATCAGCAGGGCGACGAGGCAGTAGCCGCCCGTCCAGCCCATCACGTACGCCAGCGCATCGAAGCCGTGCAGGTATAACGTGCCGGCCAAGCTGATGAAGCTGGCCGCCGAGATCCAGTCGGCCGCCGTCGCCATGCCGTTGAACAGCGCCGGCACGCGCCGTCCCGCGACATAGTATTCGGAGACGTTGGACGTGCGGCTGACGACACCGATGATCGCATACAGCACGATCGTGGCGAACATGTACAGGTGGCCGATCCACTGGCGCGGCATGCCCTCGTTTTCCAGGATCGCCAGCGCGCCCAGGAACAGCCCGAAGCACAGCGTGAACCACAGGTAGTAGCGGGACAGGCGGCGGAAGTAGCTGCGCGTCTTCGCCTTCGCGGCGGCGGCGGGCGGGGCGGCGCCGGTCATGGCGTCGCCTCCAGCATGCGCGCGAAGTCGCGGTCGAGGATGCGCATGCGCCAGGCGTACGCGCCGATGATGGCCAGGTACGTCAGCGACGCGCCCTGCGCGGCGAGGTAGAACGACAGCGGCCAGCCGAACACGGACAGGTGCGCGAGGTCGCGCGCGAAGAACACCGTGCAGAAGCTCGTCGCGAGCCACAGCGCGAGCAGCAGCGCGACGAGGCGGCGCGCGCGCGCCCAGTGCGCGGCGCGTGCGGCGAGGATGCGCGCACGCCGTTGGTCGTCCTCGCGGTCGGGGTCAGAGGAAAGGGCGGTCTCGGTCGGCATCGGGGTCAGGCATGACGGTGGGCGGGAAGGTCAGCCGGAACAGGCTGCCGGGGAATTTCTTGTGCGTGCTGCGCGGGTTGTTGAAGATCTCGATCTCGGCGCCGTGCTGCTGCGCGATCTCGCGCACGATGGCGAGGCCCAGGCCGGAGCCGGGCGCGCTGGAGCCGAGGATGCGGTAGAAGCGCTCGAACACGCGGTGGCGCTCGGCGGGCGCGATGCCGGGGCCCGTGTCTTCCACTTCGAGCAAAGCCTGATTGCCGTTGCCGATATTCGTGCCACGCACGCGCACGGTAACGCTGCCGCCGGGCGGCGTGTAGCGCAGCGCGTTGTCGATCAGGTTCGACAGCAGCTCGCGCAGCATCATGGCGCTGCCGGCGATTTCCGGCGGGTCGCCGATCTCTTCGTAGCCGAGGTCGATCTCGTGCGCGAACGAGGCCTGCACCCAGTCCTGCACGACGTCGCGCGCGAGCGCCGCGAGGTCCAGCGGGGCCAGCGCCAGGCCCGCGTGCGGCTGGTTCTCGGCGCGCGCGAGCGCCAGCAGCTGGTTCACAAGGCGCGTGGCCGATTCCGAACTCTTGGCCAGCTGTTCCAGCGAGCGGTGGATCTCGTTCGGATCGACCTGGCGCAGCGCCAGCTCGGATTGCATGCGCATGCCGGCGAGCGGCGTCTTCATCTGGTGCGCGGCGTCGGCGATGAAGCGCTTCTGCGCGTCGATCGTGTGGGCGAGGCGCGCCAGCATGTCGTTCAGCGAGCCCACGAGCGGCGAGATCTCTTCCGGCACCTGGCGCGAATCGATCGGAGACAGATCGTCCGGCGGGCGCGCGCGGATGCGCTCCTGCAGCTGCGCGAGCGGCGACAGCCCGCGCGACAGGGCGAACCAGACGAGGGCCAGGATCACGGGCAGGATGATGAACTGGGGCAGGATCACGCCCTTGATGATCTCGTTGGCGAGCTGCGCGCGCTTGTCCAGCGTTTCCGCTACCTGCACGAGGGCCAGGCGCGGTTCCTCGGATGCGTCCAGCAGCGGCTGCAGGTTGACCCAGGCATAGGCGACGCGCACCGGTGCGCCGTGCAGCGTCTCGGTGCGGAAGTGGACGCGGCCGCTGCGTTCCGCGTCGTCGGGATTCGGCAGCGGCAGGTCGCGGTCGCCGTCGACGATCTCGCCGCGCGGGCCGCTGATCTGGAAATAGACGCTGTCGACGTCGTCGGCGCGCAGGATGTCGCGCGCCGTGCCGCCGATGCGCGCCACGACCTTGCCGTCCACTTCCTTGACTTGTTGGGCGAGCACCGTGACGCTGTCTTCCAGCGCATGGTCGAACGGTTGATTCGCGATCGACTTTGCGACGAGGTAGGTGATGGCGATGCTCATCGGCCAGAGCAGCAGCAGCGGGGCCAGCATCCAGTCGAGGATTTCGCCGAACAGCGAGTGCTGGATGCTTTCTTCCGGCTCGGGCTGCGGCGGGGCGTACAGCGGCTCCAGCGGCTCCCGCGGCGCCGCGACGGCGAGCGGATCGGGTCCGGCCGGGCGCCGCCTGAACAGCTTCACTTGTGGCTGCTGGCCGCGTCGGCGCTCTTGCGGGCGCCGTCGCGGGGATTGTCGGAATAGCGCTCGAGACAGTAGCCCAGGCCGCGCACGGTGGCGATGCGGATGCCGTCCGTCTCGATCTTCTTGCGCAGGCGGTGCACGTACACCTCGATGGCATTGTTCGACACTTCCTCGCCCCATTCGCACAGGTGGTCGACCAGCTGCTCCTTCGAGACGAGGCGCCCCGTACGCGCCAGCAGGATTTCCAGCAGGCCCAGCTCGCGCGCGGAGAGGTCGAGCATCTGGTCGTTGATGTAGGCGCTGCGGCCGACCTGGTCGTACACGAGCGGGCCGTGGCGGATCACGGTGGAGCCGCCGCCCTGGCCGCGGCGGGTGAGGGCGCGCACGCGGGCTTCCAGCTCCGACAGGGCGAACGGCTTCGGCATGTAGTCGTCAGCGCCGGCATCGAGGCCGCCCACGCGCTGCTCGATGGAGTCGGCCGCCGTGAGGATCAGCACGGGCAGCAGGGAACCGCGCGCGCGCAGGCGGCGCAGCACGTCGAGGCCGGACAGCCTGGGCAGGCCGAGGTCGAGGATCAGCAGGTCGAATTCCTGCGTGGACAGTGCCGTGTCGGCGTCCTGCCCGTTCTTCACGCAATCGATCGCATAGCCGGACTGGCGCAAGGAGCGCGTCAGCCCGTCGGCCAACACGCTATCATCTTCGGCAAGTAAAATACGCATCGCTCCCCCGGCTTTTGTTGTTCGATCCCGCTTACCCGCTTATTGTGTGTCAAGTTACGCAACATGTCGAATCGGTCAAGCGACAGCAAATACCGCTTGCCAAAACCACTGGGATTTTATACAGTACTTCCTATTGAAATCGCGCGAGCGGCCCACACCTTGGTTCACTCTAGGACAGAAAGAAAGTTATGGACGACAAAAAATCCGTAGTAAATGCAGCCGAGAAGGGCAAGGCGCTGGCAGCAGCCCTCGCGCAGATTGAGAAGCAATTCGGCAAAGGCTCGGTGATGCGCATGGATACCAATGCGCCCGTCGAGGAAGTGCAAACCGTTTCGACCGGCTCGCTGGGCCTGGACATCGCCCTCGGCGTCGGCGGCCTTCCGCGCGGCCGTATCGTCGAGATCTACGGTCCGGAATCGTCGGGCAAGACGACGCTGACCTTGCAGACCATCGCCCAGATGCAGAAGCTGGGCGGCACCTGCGCGTTCATCGACGCCGAGCACGCGCTGGACGTGACCTATGCGCAAAAGCTGGGCATCAAGCTGGACGAGCTGCTGATCTCGCAGCCGGATACGGGCGAGCAGGCTCTGGAAATCACGGACGCGCTCGTGCGTTCGGGCAGCGTCGACATGGTGGTCATCGACTCGGTGGCGGCGCTGACGCCGCGCGCCGAGATCGAAGGCGACATGGGCGACTCGCTGCCGGGCCTGCAAGCCCGCCTGATGTCGCAGGCACTACGCAAGCTGACCGCATCGATCAACCGTACGAACACGCTGGTGATCTTCATTAACCAGATCCGTATGAAGATCGGCGTCATGTTCGGCAGCCCGGAAACGACGACGGGCGGTAACGCGCTGAAGTTCTACGCCTCCGTGCGCCTGGACATCCGCCGTACCGGTTCGATCAAGACGGGTGACGAGGTGATCGGTAACGAAACCAAGGTCAAGGTCGTCAAGAACAAGATCGCGCCGCCGTTCAAGGAAGCGCACTTCGACATCCTGTATGGCGAAGGCACGTCGCGCGAAGGCGAGATCATCGACCTGGGCGTGGACAACAAGATCGTCGAGAAGTCGGGTTCGTGGTACAGCTATAACGGCGAACGCATCGGCCAAGGCAAGGACAACGCCCGTATCTTCCTGCGCGAGCGTCCGGCACTGGCACGCGAGATCGAAAACAAGGTCCGCGCCGCCCTCGGCGTGCGCGAACTGCCGCCGGCCCCGGCCGGTGATGCGCCCCAGCTGTCCGTCGTCGGCGACGAGTAATCGTCTCCGATGGTGCGCCAGCAGCTGAGCCTCAAGGCTCGCGCGTTGAAGTATCTGTCGACGCGCGAGCACAGCCGGCTCGAGCTGGCGCGCAAGTTGTCCCGTTATGCGGAGGAGGGCGACGACGTCGAAGCCCTCCTCGATTTCCTCGAAAAGAACAACTGGCTGTCGCAGGAACGGTTTGCCGAGTCGCTCGTTCACCGGCGTGCCGGCCGCTACGGCAACAGCCGGGTACTGTCCGAACTGCAGCAGCACGGCGTGAAGGGCGAGGCGCTCGACGAGCTGAAGTCCGGGTTGAAGGAAACGGAAATCAAACGGGCGAGGGAAGTCTGGCGCCGCAAGTTCGGCACCGTCCCGCAAGACGCCGAAGAGCGCAGCAAGCAGATGCGCTTCCTGCTGCAACGTGGTTTTTCCCAGAGTGCGGTGCGTGCCGCGCTGCGGGGTGGCGACGACGACGACTTCTGATTCGTCGGTCCACTGATCTCAGCATTGTGAATGACCGACTGCTGTGTTGTTTATGACAGTCCGGTGACGTGGCGATGCCCGCAAGCTTGCGGTTTCGTCATCACAACCTAGCAACATCTCCCCCGATCTTCCCTTCAAAAACCCTTGTGTCACCGAGGATTCGGTGCACAGGCCGGCACCCTGTGCTAAACTTTCATGGTTTAAGCAGCGCCGCAAGAGCGGTTGTTGCCGTAGAAGCTGCGGCAACGTGCATCAGGCACAACGGCTGCAAATTTTTTCGCCGCATTCCGGCATTGGTGTTTATGCCCCTGTCTCCACCCGCTCCGCGTAAGCCTCGGCACACGCGCGCCATCACTGTCGACGTGTTCGCGCGCGACGATGGCCTGTGGGACCTCGACGCCTGCATCCGCGACACCAAGACGCACGACATCACCCTGCCTTCCGGCCCGCGTCCGGCCGGCTTGCCGGTGCACGAACTCAAGCTGCGCGTGACCATCGACCGCGACATGACCATTGTCGACGCCGAAGCGGCGTCCGATGCCGTCCCCTATCCCGGTTATTGCGACACCATCGGCCCTGCCTACAAAAAGCTCATTGGCTTATCGCTGCTGAAACATTTCCGATTGCATCTGAAAGATCGCCTGTCCGGGGTCCTCGGCTGCACCCACCTGACCGAACTCGCGCAAGTCCTGCCCACCGCGGCAATCCAGGCCTTCGCCGATGACGCGATGGCCAACCGCTCGGCCGAGACTTCGACCGAACGGCCTTATGAACTGGACCGCTGCCACGCGCTGCGTCTCGATGGCCCTGCCGTCGAAACCTACTATCCGCGCTGGGCTCTCAAGGCGGTGCCGGGGTAGTGTTGTCCGGAGTAGACTCCGGGTTTGTCGCAATTTAAACCGCATTTCTAAACTACATCAGTAACAGAAGAAGGGAAGCCAGCATGAAAATCCATGAGTATCAGGGCAAAGAGATCCTCCGAAAATTCGGAGTGACCGTTCCGCGCGGCATTCCGTGTGACTCGGTCGACGGTGCTGTCAAGGCAGCTGAAGAGCTGGGCGGTCCGGTCTGGGTGGTCAAGGCCCAGATCCATGCTGGTGGCCGCGGCAAGGGCGGTGGCGTGAAAGTCGCCAAGTCGCTGGAACAAGTGCGCGAATACGCGAACCAGATCCTCGGCATGCAGCTGATCACGCACCAGACCGGCCCGGAAGGCCAGAAAGTCCGCCGCCTGCTGATCGAAGAAGGCGCCGACATCAAGAAAGAACTGTACGTGTCGATGGTCACCGACCGCGTCACGCAGCGCGTCGTGCTGATGGCCTCGTCGGAAGGCGGCATGGACATCGAAGAAGTCGCGCACAGCAACCCGGAAAAAATCCACACCGTCGCCATCGACCCGGCCGTCGGCCTGACCGACGCTGACGCGGACGACATCTCCCGCAAGATCGGCGTGCCGGAAGGCTCGATCGCCGCCGCGCGCGCGAACCTGCAAGGCCTGTACAAAGCGTACTGGGACACCGACGCATCGCTGGCTGAAATCAACCCGCTGATCCTGACCGGCGACGGCAAGGTCATCGCCCTGGACGCCAAGTTCAACTTCGACTCGAACGCCCTGTTCCGTCATCCGGAAATCGTCGCCTACCGCGACCTGGACGAAGAAGATCCGGCTGAAGTCGAAGCGTCGAAATTCGACCTGGCCTACATCTCCCTGGACGGCAACATCGGCTGCCTCGTGAACGGCGCCGGCCTGGCCATGGCCACCATGGACACCATCAAGCTGTTCGGCGGCGAGCCGGCCAACTTCCTGGACGTCGGCGGCGGCGCAACGGCAGAGAAGGTCACGGAAGCCTTCAAGATCATGCTGAAGAACCCGGGCCTGAAAGCCATCCTCGTCAACATCTTCGGCGGCATCATGCGCTGCGACGTGATCGCCGAAGGCGTGATCACCGCATCGAAGGCCGTCTCGCTGCAAGTGCCGCTGGTCGTCCGCATGAAGGGCACCAACGAAGACCTGGGCAAGAAGATGCTGGCCGACTCCGGCCTGCCGATCATCTCGGCCGACACCATGGAAGACGCAGCGAAGCAGGTCGTTGCCGCTGCAGCTGGCCAAGCTTAATTCGCGAAGGAAATAAAATGTCGATTCTGATTAACAAAGACACCAAAGTCATCACCCAAGGCATCACCGGCAAGACCGGCCAATTCCACACCCGCATGTGCCGCGACTACGCGAACGGCCGTGAAGCCTTCGTGGCAGGCGTGAACCCGAAGAAAGCCGGTGAAGACTTCGAGGGCATCCCCATCTTCGCGAGCGTCAAGGAAGCCAAGCAGGAAACGGGCGCAACCGTCTCCGTGATCTACGTCCCGCCGGCAGGCGCTGCCGCCGCAATCTGGGAAGCCGTGGAAGCCGAGCTGGACCTGGCAATCTGCATCACCGAAGGCATCCCAGTCCGTGACATGATGGAAGTCAAGGACCGCATGGCCAAGGCCGGTTCGAAGACCCTGCTGCTGGGCCCGAACTGCCCGGGCCTGATCACACCGGACGAGATCAAGATCGGCATCATGCCGGGTCACATCCACAAGAAGGGCCGCATCGGCGTCGTGTCGCGTTCGGGCACGCTGACGTATGAAGCCGTCGGTCAGCTGACCGCGCTGGGCCTGGGCCAGTCGTCGGCAGTCGGCATCGGCGGCGACCCGATCAACGGTCTGAAGCACATCGACGTGATGAAGATGTTCAACGACGATCCGGACACGGACGCCGTCATCATGATCGGCGAGATCGGCGGTCCGGACGAGGCGAACGCCGCGTACTGGATCAAGGACAACATGAAGAAGCCGGTCGTCGGCTTCATCGCCGGCGTCACCGCGCCGCCGGGCAAGCGCATGGGCCACGCCGGCGCGCTGATCTCGGGCGGTGCCGACACGGCACAAGCCAAGCTGGAAATCATGGAAGCCTGCGGTATCACGGTTACCAAGAACCCGTCGGAAATGGCTCGTCTGCTGAAGGCGATGCTGTAATCCTGCGGATTCGCATCCACTGAAACGGGACGCTTCGGCGTCCCGTTTTTTTTCGTCCAGCTGGCACGACGGGGCGACATTTTTTGTCGTGGCTTAACGAAATTCGTCCAACCGACAATTTTCGCCAAGTTCGGTGACAAAAATTGTCAGGCAATAAGGCAAAAAATACACCAAAAACCACAATTTATTAGCACGGCGATAACGATTCCGTGTGGAAATGACCTGGCACGCCGGTTGCATATAGGAAAGGGCAGAAACAAGCAGTACCGGATACGAAACAGCCCTTTAATTTTTGCAGTACCAACCTGGAGAGACATCATGAAAGCACCGAAAATCGTCAAGAAAGCCCAAGCCGGCTTCACCCTGATCGAACTGATGATCGTTGTCGCGATTATCGGTATCCTGGCCGCCGTGGCCATCCCGGCTTACCAGAACTACGTCGCCAAGTCGAAGTTCGCGGCAGCCCTGTCGGAAGTGTCGGCTGGCAAAACCGGCTTCGACGTCAAGATGAACGAAGGCACCAACCCGGCAACCGTCGGCGACGCTAACCTGCAGGCTTCGACCACCAACTGCGACATGGCCCTGAAGGACACCAACGGTGGCGGTCTGGTTTGCACGATCAAAGGCGGCCCGGCAGCTGTGAGCACCCACACCATCACCCTGAGCCGCACCGCTGACGGTAACTGGTCCTGCGCTAACAGCGTTGACGCTGACAAGCAAGCCGCCATCGTCGGCACCAGCTGCAGCGGTAGCTAATCTGTCCTGATCCAACTGACGTAGCGTCAAACGGCCGCCCAGTGTAAGCTGGGCGGCTTTTTTTTATTTATCGGATCGAACGAGGTCGAGCGTGCTGACGACAGAAACCCATCCACCGATGAACGGCTTCAGCATACAAGTGCTCCAGCACGCGCGTTTTGCGACGCTGCTGTGTTTGGCCATATTTGCCAACTTCATGGTGGTGGCGGGGCACGATCACCAGCGTCTCGTCGAGATCGGTACAGTGTTGCTCGGCGGCGCTTTCGTCCTGCTGCAGCGACGCGGAACGATGCCCGGCGTGTTTCGCGGCAGCGCCGGGATAGCGCTGGCAATATTCTTTGTTCTCGGTATTTGCAGTGCCGCGCTGGCATTCACGCCCCGTTTCGCCATGTTTGAAGTGGCGAATTTCTTTTTGCTGTATCTGCTGGCATCTGCTGTCGCCACGGAGGTCGCCGGCAACGGCCAGACTTCGTTCCTGACTGCAATCCGCGCACTCGCATTCGCCTGCGCGCCGTATGTTTTCCTGTTCATCGTTGCGTACTTCGGCGGACTCAGTCTCGGCATTCCGCTGGCACTGGACGACTTCACGACGAACTTCAGCAACATCCGTTTTTTCAATCACGCGCAAACGTCGACCCTGCCTTTGCTGATCCTGCTGTGCTGTTTAACCCCAAAAACCTCGAAACTGCGGTGGTTATGGCTGGTCGTGACGACGTACTGGTGGATGGCGCTGTTCGCGACCATGGGTCGCGGCACGTTGCTGGGCATGGCGGCCGGCTGGGTTGCCGCGGCCGTGCTCACGCGGCAGTCCGGGGCTTCGTACTTGAGAGGGGGCATGCTGACCGCGGCACTCGGCTGGTTCGCGTATTTCCTCTTGCTGACCGTCGTGCCGGCGCTGCTCGGCGTTGCAGGCATGCACTCATTCACGTTCGCGGTCGAGCGTACGGTAGCCGACCCGACATCCGCACGCTGGCCCCTCTGGCACCTCGCCGAAGCCTTGATCGCCGAACACCCATGGCTCGGCGTGGGTCCGATGCATTTCGCGCACTACACTGGCCACCTGCACATTGCCGCTCATCCCCACGACTGGCTGCTGCAGATCGGCGCCGAATGGGGATTGCCAGCCTTGCTGTGCCTGCTGGTTGCCGTCGCGCTGGGGGGGCGCGCATTACTGCGGGCCGGTGCGCGCATCGAGCGCGACGACGTCACCAACCACGCCATCTTTGCCGCACTGGTCGTCGGCGCCGTCGCGATCCTCGTCGACGGTCTCGTGTCGGGCATCTTCGTGATGCCGCAGAGCCAACTGGCCGTCGCGCTGTATCTCGGCTGTGCGATGGGGTGGCAGCGGTCCATTATCCCGGCAGTGCCGACTGCAGCGCCGAGTGGCACGTGGCGCGTGGCGGGCATGGTATGCATCGTAGCAGCGATGGCAGGCGTGATTGCCGGAGCATGGCCTCAAGCGCTGGCGAAGCTGCGTAACGAGGAGTTGACGCCGGCCGAGCAGGCACTCAACACCGGTGACCAATGGCCGCGGCTGTGGAAAGCCGGCCACTTTTGATCAGACGATCTTCTGCCGATCCGCCAGCAACGCCTCATACGTGAGGTTCTGCAGCAACGTGTAGTGCGCCGGATTCAGGCCCGAGAACTGGACGCCATAGGCAAAGCCTTGAGCCTGTTCCGTTCCCGTCGCCAGCGCGCTGATATTGCGCACGGTCGACCGCGCACGCACGCGCACTTCCTGGTTGTTGGGCGGCGCCATCAGGACGAACTCCAGATCGAATTCGTCCTCGTCTTGCGGCAGGCTCTTCTGTGATTCGATGCGCGCGCCGCTCACGCTCAGGTTCGTCATCAGGCAGTCGGCGGGCGGGACGGTGCCGTTCACCGGGACGATCTTGGCCGGGATGTCGACCTTGACCCGGATCGCCGTCCGGAGGCTCGTGCCCTGGATCGAACGGGGGAATGAGATGTGTAGGTACGACAGCGGCCGGCCGAACACGCGCTCGACCGTGGACGCGAACGAGCATACGTGGATGCCGGAGAACACGCGTATCGTCACCCGCTCGCCTTCGACGAGTGCGATGGGCGCGCCGCTGTCCATCGGCATCTTGACGATCAGGTATTCGTCCTTCAGCCAGCCGATCAGCGTCGAGAAATGCTGGACGGGCTTCAAGGTCCGGTGCGTGATGAATTGCAGGCGTACGCCGACCTGCAAATGCATCGATTCGAATTCGAATTCCTGGGGCTTGAGTTCGTGTTCCGTTTGCGGCTCGCTCATGGTGCTCCTTTAACCGTGCTCAAGACCAAGTTTACGATCTTGTGACACAGCAATAGTAGCACCATGGGCGGCTGCGGGGGTTCGTATTTACTGTTTCAGGTGCTGGTCGAGCCATCCGATGACGGTGTGATGCCACAGCAACGAATTGGCCGGCTTCAGCACCCAATGGTTCTCGTCCGGGAACACGAGCAGCTTGCTCTCGATGCCGCGGCGTTGCAGCGCCGTGAACGTGGACAGGCCCTGGGCTGTCGGGATGCGGAAATCGAGGTCGCCCTGCACGACGAGCATCGGCGTCTTCCACTTGTTCACGTGCAGTACGGGGTTGAAGCGCTCATGCTTTTCCGGCACCGTGAAGTACGGGCCGCCGTTTTCCCAGTCCGTGAACCATTGTTCCTCGGTCGAATAGGCCATGCCGCGCGTGTCGAACACGCCGTCGTGGTTGACGATGCATTTGAAACCGTCCGGCCAGTTACCCTCGATCCAGTTCATCATGTAGCCGCCATACGACGCGCCCAGCGCGCAGGCGTGCGAGCGGTCGAGCCAGGCATATTTCGCCACGGCCGCAGCCAGGCCCTTTTTCAAGTCTTCCAGCGGCTTGCCGCCCCAGTCGCCGCTGATGGCGTCCGTGAATTTCTGGCCGTAGCCGGTCGAGCCGTGGAAGTCGATGAAGACGGTCGCGTAGCCGGCGCCGGCGTACACCTGCGGATTCCAGCGGTAGCTCCAGCTGTTGCCGAAGCTGCCTTGCGGGCCGCCGTGCACGAGGAAGGCGATCGGGTACGATTTGCCGGGCTCGTAATTCCACGGCTTCATCACGTGGCCGTAGACCGTGTCGCCGTTCGCGCCCTTGAACGAGAACTGCTCGTACTCGCCCCAGCGCACGTCGGCCAGCTTGGCTTCGTTCACGTGCGTCAGTTGCGCCGCCTTGTTCGTGCCCAGCTGCATGCCGAACAATTGCGCGCCCGATGCCAGGTTCGTTTGCGTGTAGGCGACGGTATCGCCGCGCACGTCGAAGCCGCCGATCGAGCCCTTGTCGGTTAGCGGCGACACCTTGCCGCTGGCGACGTCGATGGCGAACAGGCGATGCTGGCCGACGTCCTCCGCGTCCGCGACGAGCGTCTTGCCGTCGGCCGTCCACTGCAGGCCGCCCGGCGAGCGGTCCCAGCTTTCGGCCACGTTGCGCTTCTTGCCGCTGGCGAGGTCGAGCAGCACGATGTGGTAGCGGTCGGCCTCGAAGCCGGGGCGCGACATCGCGAGATACGCGAGCGTGCGGCCGTCCGGCGAGAACACGCCCTTCGTGTCCCAGGCGTGGTTGTCGGCCGTCAGGTTGCGCGGCGTGCCGCCGGCGGCCGGGACCGCATACAGGTCGAAGTTGGTCGACCATGCCTCGGTCTTGCCCGCGATGCGGACGGAGAACACGACGGTCTTGCCGTCCGGGCTGAAGCGGAACTCATCACGGTCGCCGAACGGTTTCGACGGGACGTCGCCGTCGAGCGAGCCCGACAGGCTGACGGGCGTGCCGTTCACGCGGCCGGACGCATCCAGCGGGGCCGCGTACAGTACGTTGTTGCGCCCGTCGGACCACGTGTCCCAATGGCGTACGAACAGGCGGTCATAGATCTTGCCGCTGGCCTTGTCCTTCTCTTTCGCGTCCAGGCGCGCCTTCGTGCAGGCGAGATCCGCGCAGTCGCGGAACACGGCCATGCTGAGCAGCATGCGGTCGCCCGCCGGCGCCACGCGGAATGCGTCCACGTCGAGCGGCAGGTCCGTCACGCGGACCGCGTCGCCGCCCGTCGCCGACACGCGCCACACCTGGCCGGACCCGGAGCGCGACGACAGGAAATACACGGCGTCACCGTTCGGCGACCATTCGGGATCCGTGCTGCTGGCCGCGTCCGACGTCAGCCGTTGCGGGGTCGGGTTGGCGGCGCGCAGGTCGACGACGTACACGTCGGTGTGGCCGCGGTTCTTCCCCATGTCGGTCGTGCGCACCGTGTAGGCGACGCGGCCGCCGTCCGGCGACACCACCGGGCTGCCGACCCGTTCCATCGCCACCAGGTCCTCGACCGTGAATCCGCGCGGTGCGGCGACCGCGCCGAGCGTCGTGCCCGCCATGGTTGCGGCCAGCGCCAGCATGCCTAATTTCATTCTGTCCTCTCGCTTGTGGCTTGTGAATACGCGGCCTGCCGGGTTGGCTCGGCCGGTGAAAGGAAGCAATTTACCACGCGAAAAAGGTGTTGGGAATGCAAGGACGCGGCGGCGCGGTACCGGAAAAAGAACGCCCCCGACTGGGCGGGGGCGTTGCGTAACGGCAGGACGCGATTGGCCGACGGTCAGAACTCTTCCCACTCGTCCGCAGCCGCTTTGGCGGGGACGGGTTTCGCGGGGCCGGCCGTCCGGGGGACGACCTTCCCGGCAGGCTTGATGGCGGGCTTCACGAAGGCCGGCTTCGCGACAGGCGCGGCGAGCGCGGTCGGGGCCGGCGCCTTGGCGCGCGCGGCCGGCGCGGGGGCGGCGACGCGCGCGGGCGCAGGGGGCATCGGCGGAGCGGGCGGCGCCGACGCCGCAGCGTCAACGCCGCGGTCGTCGATGCGGAACACGCTGACCAGCTCCGCCAGCTTGCCGGCCTGGTTCTGCAGCGCTTCCGACGCGGCCGCCGCTTCCTCGACGAGGCCGGCGTTCTGCTGCGTGACGTTGTCCATCTGGCTGATGGCCTGGTTGATCTGCTCGATGCCGCTCGTCTGTTCCTGGCTGGCGGCGCTGATCTCGGCCATGATGTCGGTCACGTGCTGGATGCTCTCGACGACCTCGTGCATCGTGCTGCCGGCCTTGTCGACGAGCCGGGTGCCGGTGGCGACCTTTTCGACGGAGTCGCCGATCAGCGTCTTGATCTCTTTCGCCGCGGCCGCCGAACGCTGGGCCAGCGTGCGCACTTCGCCCGCGACGACGGCAAAACCGCGGCCCTGTTCGCCCGCGCGCGCTGCCTCGACGGCCGCGTTCAGCGCAAGGATATTCGTCTGGAAGGCGATGCCGTCGATGACGGTGATGATGTCCACGATCTTCTTCGACGAATCGTTGATCGAGCCCATCGTCTGCACGACCTGCGCGACGACGTCGCCGCCCTGGCCGGCCACGGTCGAGGCCGTTTGTGCCAGCACGTTGGCCTGGCGTGCATTGTCGGCGTTCTGCTTCACGGTCGACGTCAGCTCTTCCATCGACGATGCCGTTTCCTCGAGCGAGCTGGCTTGCTGTTCCGTGCGCGACGACAGGTCCAGGTTGCCGCTGGCGATCTGGCCGGACGCCGAGGCGATCATGTCCGTGCCCTGGCGCACTTCGATGACGATGCGGGCGAGGCGGTCGCGCATGGCCTTCATCGCGAACAGCAGGCTCGTCTCGTCGCCGGCACGCAGTTGCACTTCCGTGCCCAGGTCGCCGTCGGCGATGCGGCCCGCGACTTCGGCCGCATACGCCGGTTCGCCGCCCAGCTGGCGCGTCAGGCCGCGCGTGATCAGCACGCCGAATGCCGTGCCGGCCAGCGCGCTGAGCACGACGAGCACGAGAAGCGTGGTGCGGCTGCTTTCGTACTCGCTCTTGTTGTGCAAGTTGTTTTGCTCGGCCAGCTTCTCCTTGAAACGGGTGAGGGTCACCATTTTTTCATCGATGCTTTGTGCCTTCGGCAGGAACGTATCGAACAGAAAATCGACGGACGCGCGTTGTTGCGCGAGCGGCTCCGCCTTCATGCGCTTGATCAGTTCCGTGATCAGGCCGTCGAAATCGCGCACCTGAGCATCCGCTTCCGCGAACGTGCGCTTGCCGTCCTCCGTGTAGAACAGCGGGCGCGCATTGTCGAGGTTCTGCTGGAGCGCCTGCTTGTATTTGTCGAGGTTGCCGAGGATCTTGGCGCGCTGTTCTTCGGTCGGCGCCAGCAGCGCACCGCGCAGCGCGCGGCCGATGTAAACGACATTGATGTTGGCTTCCTTGACGTAGGAAATGCCCAGCAATTCCTTCTGGTACATGACTTTCGCGCGCTCGTTCATTTGCGCCATGTTGTAGACGGCGATGCCGGCGACGATTGCGCCAAGCATGACGACGGTGAGGAAGCCAAGAGTGAGCCGGGTGCCGACTTTCATTTGCTGGAACATAGTGGTCTCCTGAGAAGTGGAGAGAGTCGGGAAGGATCGCCCGCACGCTGCGTGTTCGTGTCGGGTCGATTCCATGTTAATTGATGTGCGGCAATAATCCTAAGCACAAAACTAACGAATACTCACAATCTGGCGCGTTTTCCCAACACTCATCAAGGAGGAAGTTTTGTCTCTTATCAGGTGATCAAGCAATGATTTGGCAAGAAGGCATTTTTTATGAACTCCCTGTCCATTTTGTCGGAATGGCATCGGGCGTCCATACGAATGTGACACAATTGTCGAGTTCAATAAAAACGATAAGGGGAAGAGACAATGAACGATGGATACAAACCCGACGGCTACAACGCCGTGTCGCCCTACCTGCTCGTGAAGGACGTACGCGCGCTGCTCGACTTCCTCGCGCATGCGTTCGGCGCGGCCGAATTGCGGCGCCAGGTCGACGCCGACGGGGCGCTCCGGCACGCTGAAGTCCGGATCGGCGATTCTGTCCTGATGGTCGGGTTCAGGCCGTGGGCCGAGTTACCGATCGGGTCCGTGCACGTGTACGTGGAGGACGTCGACAAGGTGTATGCGCGGGCGCTGGACCAGGGCGCGACGAGCCTCGCGGCACCGCGCGACCTGCCGTACGGCGACCGGTCGGCCGGCGTGCAGGATGCGCAGGGCAATTACTGGTGGATCGGGACGCGGCTGAGCGGCGTGGCGGAAAACGTCCGATGACCCGCCCGGCAACGCGTTCGCATGCATGGCATCGCCGCGGTAGCGGTTGAACGCGGTGCTGTTGTACCGGATGGCAGGCGTCCGGCGGCGGGGACGATCAGAATTCTTCCCAACCGTCGTCGGCCGTGGTGGCGGGAATCTTTGCCGTCGTGCTGGTCGGCGCGGAACGGGCCGCCGGCTTGGCGACTGCGCGGGTTACCGGGCGCACAAGTGCCGCGGCGGCCGGCGTTGCCGCCACGGCGCGATCGTCGACGCGGAACACGCTGACCAGCTCCGCCAGCTTGACGGCCTGGCGCTGGAGCGCTTCCGACGCGGACGCTGCTTCCTCGACGAGGCCGGCGTTCTGCTGCGTGACGGTGTCCATCTGGCTGACGGCCTGGTGGACCTGCTCGATGCCGGCGGTCTGTTCCTGGCTGGCGGCGCTGATCTCGGTCATGATGTCCGTCACGCGCTCGATGCTGGCGACTACATCGTGCATCGTGGCGCCCGCCTGGTCGACCAGTTTCGTGCCGGCCTCGACCTTGTCCACGGAATCGTCGATCAGTGATTTGATTTCCTTCGCGGCCGCTGCCGAGCGCTGCGCCAGCGTGCGCACTTCGCCCGCGACGACGGCGAAACCGCGCCCCTGTTCGCCCGCGCGCGCCGCCTCGACGGCCGCGTTCAGCGCGAGGATGTTCGTCTGGAAGGCGATGCCGTCGATGACGGTGATGATGTCCACGATCTTCTTCGACGAATCGTTGATCGAGCCCATCGTCTGCACGACCTGTGCGACGACGTCGCCGCCCTGCGCGGCCACGGTCGATGCCGTCTGCGCCAGCGCATTGGCCTGGCGTGCATTGTCGGCGTTCTGCTTCACGGTCGACGTCAGCTCTTCCATCGACGATGCCGTTTCCTCGAGCGAGCTGGCTTGCTGTTCCGTGCGCGACGACAGGTCCAGGTTGCCGCTGGCGATCTGGCCGGACGCCGAGGCGATCATGTCCGTGCCCTGCCGCACTTCCCTGACGATGCGGGCGAGGCGGTCGCGCATGGCCTTCATGGCGAACAGCAGGCTCCGGTCGTCGCCGGGGCGCAGCTCGACGTCGGTGTACAGGTCGCCATCCGCGATCCGGCCCACGACTTCGGCAGCATACGTCGGTTCCCCGCCCAGCTGGCGCATCAGGCCCCGCGTGATCAGCACACCGAACGCCGTGCCGGCCAGCGCGCTGAGCGCGACCAGGGACAACAGCAGGGTGAGGCTGCTTTCGTAAGCGTCGCGATTGGAAACGTTGGTGAGCCGGGCATTCTTTTCCTTGATGCGAGCCAGTTCCGTCATCTTGTCGTCGATCAGCTGCGATTTCGGCTGGAAGGTATTGAACAGGAAATCGATCGAGTCACGCGGCTGTGACGCGTCTTCCGACCGGATTCGTTTCGTGAGCTCGTCGACCACGCCGAAGTAATCGCGCAGCAGGGCGTCGGCTTCCGCGAACGTACGCTTGCCGTCTGCGGAGTAGAACAACGGGCGGGCCTTGTCGAGGTTGTCCTGGAGTTGTCGTTTGTATTTCTCGACGTCGTCGAACTTTGCGGCGCGTTGCGCTTCAGTGTGCACCAGGATGGCGCTGCGCACGATGCGGCCCACGTAGATCAGATCAATGTTGGCTTCCTTGACGTACGAGAGCCCCTGCAGGTCTTGTTCGTACATTGCCTTCGACCGGTCGTGCATTTGCATCAGGTTATAGATGGCGATGCTGGCGACGGTAGCGCCCAGCAGGAGGACGACAAGAAAGCCAACGGTCAGGCGCGTGCCGACCTTTAGTTGTTGAAACATCGAATCTCCTTTGGTCAAAACGACAGCTTTTACCAGCTGCTATTTCTCAATAGTACTTGACCAAAGGAAATTGTATGAAGAGAATAATTCGATGGGAGGCTTGTTTTTCGGTATTTTTGCCACAATGAATTCGATTGCAGCCGTTGTTTTACCCGAAGTTAATGAAAAATTTCTTTTTTGCAACAATATGGCCGGAGCGTTTACCCGGCCTCGATCGCCGTCCAATCGCCCGACTTGCCGCCATGTTTTTCCAGGACGCGCACATTGGTCATGACCATCCCCCGGTCCGCCGCCTTGCACATATCGTAGATGGTGAGCAGGCCGACCTGTACCGACGTCAGCGCTTCCATCTCGACGCCGGTCTTGCCCACCGTCTCGACCTGCGCGCGGCAGTGGACGCTGTGGTTCGCGTCGTCGATCTCGAAGTCGACGGCGACGCGCGTGATGGCCAGCGGGTGGCACAGCGGGATCAGGTCGCTCGTGCGCTTGGCCGCCATGATCGCGGCGACGCGCGCCACGCCCAGCACGTCGCCCTTCTTGGCGCTGCCGGCTTTCACGAGGTCGAGGGTGGCCGGCTGCATGCGGATCGTCCCGGCGGCGATGGCGATGCGGTGGGTCGCGTCCTTGGCGCCCACGTCGACCATGTGGGCCTGGCCGGTGGCGTCGAAATGGGTCAGGGGGCTGGCGTCGGCGGAGGGAGTTGTCATGTTGTCGTGGGAGCGGAGTCACAAAATAAAACCCGGCAGTGGCAGCGGCCGGGAAGCGGGTATCATAGCACCGTGAAACCACACCCGATTTCGACGATGTCCCAGCGTTCATCACGATGGCCATGGCGGCGTGTCGCCACGGCCATCGGCCTCGCCGTGGCCACTGCCGCCGCCCTGGCCGCCCCCACCGTCCCTGTCCTGCACGGGAGCGCCGATACCACCGGCCTGCCGACGCTCGGCGACAGCGCCCGCGCCGACTTGTCGCCCGTGATGGAGCGCAAGCTGGGCGAAGAAATCATGAACGACATCCGGCGCGATCCCGATTACCTGGACGACGACGCGATCATCGAGTTCCTGAACAACTTCGGCGAGAACCTCGTGTCGTTCGCGCCCGGCGCGCGCGGCGAGATGAATGCCGATTTCTTCTTCTTCGCCGTGCGCGACCCGATGATCAACGCGTTCGCGCTGCCCGGCGGCTTCATCGGCGTGCACTCGCAACTGCTGCTGTCGGCGCAGAACGAATCGGAACTCGCGTCCGTGCTGTCGCACGAGATCGGCCACGTGCAGCAGCGCCACATCGCGCGCATGATCGGCCAGCAGAAGCAGGATGCGCTGCTGCCGCTGGCCGCGCTGCTGCTGGCGGCCCTCGTCGGCAAGGCGGGCGGCGGCTCCGATGCGGCGATGGGCGTCATGATGGGCGGGCAGGGCCTCGCGATCCAGCGCCAGCTGAACTTCAGCCGCGACGCCGAGCGCGAGGCCGACCGCGTCGGTTTCCAGACGATGCGCGCGGCCGGCTACGACACGTCGGGCATGGTGGCGTTCTTCAAGCGCCTGCAGAGCACGACGCGGATCTACGGCGAGGCGCCGGCCTGGCTCAGCAGCCACCCGCTGACGGGCGAGCGCATCGCCGACATCCAGTCGCGCATCCGCGAGAATCCGAAGCCGATCCACATCCGGCCGGACAGCATCGAATTCCACCTCGTGCGCGCCCGCGTGCGCGTGCTGCAGGACGAAAGCCAGAAAGGCCGCGAGGAAGCGAAGGCCACGTTCCAGAGCCAGCTGGCGCAGCAGAACATGCAGCAGCAGACGGCGGGCATGTACGGCATGTCGTTCCTCGCGCTGAAGCAGGGCGACCTGAAGGGCGCGCAGAGCTGGCTCGACAAGGCAAAGGCGTCGACGAAGCCGCGCCCCGGCGTGTTTTCGAGCGAGCGCAGCGGTACGGACGGCAGCGCCATGTTCGCCGCGCTCGGCACCGAGATCAAGCTGGCGCCGGGGCAGCCATCCGACGTCGTGCACCAGGCCGTGCAGGATGCGGAGGCCGCGTACCAGAAATTTCCCCTGTCGCGCATGCTGGCACGCCAGTATGCCGACGCGCTCGTGGCCGACGGCCAGCTGGACAAGGCGGCCCAGTTCCTGCGCGACCAGGTGCAGCAATATCGCGAAGAGCCGAAGCTGTACGACCAGCTCGCCAAGACCTACGCGGCACAGGGCAAGATCGCCTTGCAGCACATGGCGCTGGCCGAATCGTACGTGCTGACGGGCGCGCTGCCCGCCGCCGTCGACCAGCTCAACCTGGCGCGCAAGGCAAAGGACGTGTCGTTCTACGACCAGGCCGTCATCGACGCCCGCGAGCGCGAATTGAACGAGCGCCAGAAGGACGAAAAGAAAGAGAAGAAGGACAAGGACCGCTGACGCGGACTTTACACCTTGTCGGGCCGGCGCACGAAGCCGAAGCGGCCCGGCACGTCGTCCGCCGCAATCCTTCCGACGACGAGGCGCCGGTCTTGCCAGCGCAACGCGAGTTCGCCGTCGCCGCCTTCGAGCCACGCCATCACGTCGTCGTCCGCCGCCGGACGGCCATCCAGTTCGAACGCCTGCAGCAGTTGCGCCGCGTCGCGGTCGTCCAGCTGCGCGACCGTCTGCCCGGCGCGCAGCACGATCCCGCCCGCGTCCGTGAGCAGCGCCTCGTCCGGCGCGCCCAGCGGTTGCCCCGTGTGCAGCACGAAACCGTGCGCGGGATCGGTGCGCGCGACGAACGGCGTCGCCTCGAGGTTCACGTACACGCGCTGCGGGCCGTTCTGGAAATACCAGCAGCCTCGTTCATCCGCCAGGTAATTGCGGGCGATGAAGCCGACCAGTGCGGCATTCGTCAGCCTGTCGCCGGGCGCCCCGGCGCGTTGCGCGGCCTCGTCGCGCATGCGCCAGCCGCCGCGCGCATCCAGCGCGAGCCAGCCGTAGCAGTACGGTACGTTCGGCCACTTGGCCATTGCCTGTTTTACGATGTCGTCCATGGGTTCAAGCTTGACATACCCGCGCTTGTGTCGGCGCGCGCGTGGCGTCGGGATTGGCGCGGCCGGCCACGTTGTCGAAGAAGCTCAGGATGCGTTGCGGCAGCCAGTCGAGTCGTCCCGGGAAGGGAGCTGTGGAAAAGCCGACGTGGCCGCCCGTCGCGGGATACTCCAGCGTCACCGCCGGCGCGGCCGTCTGCGGCAGGTGGCGGCCGGGCAGGAACGGGTCGTTCTTCGCGTTCAGCACGAGCGTCGGGACGACGATGTCGTGCAGGACGTGGCGGGCGCTGGCGCGGTGCCAGTAATCGTCCGTGTCGCGGTAGCCGTGCAGCGGCGCCGTGACGACGTTGTCGAAACTGTATAAATCGTTTGCGGCCAGCAGGCGGTCGCGGTCGAACAGGCCGGGGAAGCGTTCCAGCTTGGCGAGCGCCTTCGGCTTCAGCGTCTGCAGGAACATGCGCGTGTACAGGCGGTTGAAGCCGGACGACAGCGCGGCGCCGCCGGCCGCCAGGTCGAGCGGGGCCGACACGGACACGGCCGCGTCGACGATGTCCGCGCCATGCCCTTGCTCGCCCAGCCAGCGCAGCATGGCATTCCCGCCGAGAGAGACGCCGGCCACGTAGAACGGCCCGGGATAGCGGGGGCGCAGGCGGCGGATGATCCAGTCGAGTTCTTCGGCGTCGCCGGAGTGATAAAAGCGCGGCGCCAGGTTCGCTTCGCCCGAGCAGCCGCGGAAATGGGGGATTGCGCCATGCCAGCCGCGCGCGGCGACGGCAGCCATCAGGCTGCGCGCGTAATGGCTGTCCGACGAGCCTTCGAGGCCGTGGAACAGCAGCACGCATGGGGCGTCGGCCGTGGTACCGTCGACGAGGTCGACGTCGATGAAGTCCAGGCCGCAAGGCGTGTCCCAGCGTTCGCGGCGATACGCGACGGCGGGCTTCGCGATGCAGACGGCCGGATAGATCGTCTGCAGGTCGCCGCCGGGCAGCCACCAGGGCGCCCGGTAGGCCGATGCGGCGGAGGCCGCGGCGCGGGCAGGGCTCACGGCAGGCGCACCGGGCAGGAAGAAATCAGTGGTGGGCCAGTACGGTGCCCGGCTTCAGGCGGTACTGGGTGCCGCAGTACGGGCACTTGGCATTGCCATCGTGATCGAAATCGAGGAAGACGCGCGGGTGCGACGACCACAGCGGCATGGCCGGGTTCGGGCAATAGGCCGGCAGGTCCTTGGCTTCCAGTTCCACGACCGGGATGGTCTTGTCGTTCATTGATTTCTCCGTCAGCAAGATGAGCACAGGGAATCCCGGTTCGGCATTCCCAAAACCACGATTTTAACGGATTCGATGTCGTTGCCGGAATGGCCCAGTAGAATAGCGGCCTTAAATTTTCCACAAAGAAACCTGCGCGGGCGCGGGAAGCGCACGTTGTTGCAAGCCGATCACCCTGCCGTGCCGGTATGGACTGTCCTGAGCGTTTCTGGTGTTTTCCACAACCGCCACTAAGGTAAAATAGCGTTCTTTAAACATTCCATCACTCTGACAATGGCCGTTCTCAACTTCACCCGCTTGCAAGACCTGATCGACCAAGGCGCGCTGAAAGGTAAGCGCGTCTTCATCCGTGCCGACCTGAATGTCCCGCAGGACGACGCCGGCAACATTACGGAAGACACGCGCGTGCGCGCTTCGGTTCCCGCGATCCGCGCTGCGCTTGATGCGGGTGCTGCCGTGATGGTCACGTCGCACCTGGGCCGTCCGACCGAAGGCGAGTTCAAGCCGGAAGACAGCCTGGCACCGGTCGCCAAGCGCCTGTCCGAGCTGCTGGGCCAGCCGGTCGAGCTGAAGCAGAACTGGGTGGACGGCGTCGATGTCGCCCCGGGTCAGGTGGTGTTGCTGGAAAACTGCCGCGTCAACAAGGGTGAAAAGAAGAACTCGGACGAGCTCGCGCAGAAGATGGCCAAGCTGTGCGACGTTTATGTCAACGACGCGTTCGGCACCGCGCACCGCGCCGAAGCGACCACGCACGGCATCGCGAAGTTCGCGCCCGTCGTCGCCGCCGGCCCGCTGCTGGCCGCCGAGCTGGACGCGCTGGGCAAGGCGCTGGGCGCGCCGCAGCGTCCGCTGCTGGCGATCGTCGCCGGCTCCAAGGTGTCGACCAAGCTGTCGATCCTGCAGAGCCTGGCCGACAAGGTCGACAACCTGATCGTCGGCGGTGGCATCGCCAACACGTTCATGAAGGCCGTGGGCCTGAACATCGGCAAATCGCTCGCGGAAGCCGACCTCGTCAGCGAAGCGAAAACCATCATCGACAAGATGGCCGCGCGTGGCGCGACCGTGCCGATCCCGGTGGACGTCGTGTGCGCGAAGGAGTTCTCGCCGACCGCCGCCGCGACCGTGAAGGATGTGAAAGACGTGGCCGATGACGACATGATCCTCGACATCGGTCCGAAGACGGCAGCCCAGCTGGCCGAGCAGATCGGCAAGGCCGGCACCATCGTGTGGAACGGCCCGGTCGGCGTGTTCGAATTCGACCAGTTCGCGGAAGGCACGAAGACGCTGGCCCACGCCATCGCCTCGTCGAAAGGCTTCTCGATCGCCGGCGGCGGCGACACCCTGGCTGCGATCGCAAAATACAATATTGCCGACCAAGTCGGCTATATCTCGACCGGCGGCGGCGCCTTCCTCGAATTCCTCGAAGGTAAGACGCTTCCGGCGGTGGAGATCCTGCTGCAGCGTAGCGCTGCGAAATAACACCTCACGGTCACCAGCGCAGTCCACGGGCTGCGCTTTTCACTTCAAGGATAGACAATGTCTCGTGGTACCAAGATCGTCGCAACCATCGGCCCCGCTTCCTCCGACTTCGATACGCTCGTTCGCATGATTCGTGCGGGCGTGGACATCGTGCGCCTGAATTTCTCGCACGGCCGCGCCCAGGATCACATCGACCGCGCCAACCTGGTGCGTCGCGCCGCCGCCGAATGCGGCCGCGAAGTGGCGATCATGGCCGACATGCAGGGCCCGAAGATCCGCGTCGGCAAGTTCGAAGAAGGCAAAATCCTGCTGGAAAACGGTGACCGTTTCATCCTGGACGCCCGCTGGGGCGAGAACGGCGAACTGGGCAACCAGGAGCGCGTCGGCCTCGACTACAAGGCACTGCCGAACGACGTCCGTCCGGGCGACACGCTGCTGCTGAACGACGGCCTGATCGTGCTGATCGTCGAGCGCGTGGCGGGCAGCGAGATCCACACGATCGTGAAAGTCGGCGGCGACCTGTCGAACAACAAGGGCATCAACCGCCTGGGCGGCGGCCTGACGGCGCCGGCGCTGACCGCGAAGGACATGGAAGACATCAAGACCGCGATGAGCTTCCAGGCCGACTACCTGGCGATCTCGTTCCCGAAGACGGCGACCGACATGGAAATGGCGCGCCAGCTGGCGAACATCGCTGGCGAGCCGTCGGGCCACAAGCCGATGATGATCGCGAAGATCGAGCGCGCGGAAGCGATTCCCGTGCTGCAGGAAATCCTGGACGCCTCCGACGGCATCATGGTCGCCCGCGGCGACCTCGCCGTCGAAGTGGGCAACGCGGCCGTGCCGGCGCTGCAGAAGCGCATGATCCGCATGGCGCGCGATTCCAACAAATTGGCGATCACCGCGACGCAGATGATGGAATCGATGATCGTCAATGCCGTGCCGACCCGCGCCGAGGTGTCGGACGTGGCGAACGCCGTGCTGGACGGCACCGACGCCGTGATGACGTCGGCCGAGACGGCCGCCGGCAAGTGGCCGGTCGAGACGGTCGAGATGATGTCCGCGATCTGCGTGGAAGCGGAACGTTCCGAATACAACAAGCTGGAAGCCGACTTCCTGAACGTGCAGTTCACCCGCATCGACCAGTCGATCGCGTACGGCGCCCTGTTCACCGCGCACCACCTGCGCGTGAAGGCGATCGTGGCGCTGACCGAGTCCGGTTCGACCGCGCTGTGGATGAGCCGCCACCACGTCGACACGCCGATCTACGCGCTGACGCCAAGCGTCACCACCCAACGCAAGGTTGCGTTGTATCGTAACGTGCATGCGTACCACCTGACGCAGCGCGGCGACAGCAGTGCCGTCCTGAAACAGGCCGAAGACCTGATGGTCGCGAATGGCATCGTCAAGAAGGGCGACATGATCGTCGTCACGTGGGGCGAGCCGATGGGCCAGGTCGGCGGTACGAACGCGCTGAAGATCGTTCGCGTCGGAGAATTCGATTAAGAGGGAGCTCAATACCTGCGCGCGCGGCCGCAACTCGCGGCCGCGCCAAACTGTCGAACGGAGTGATGTGCATGGCTGACGCGCCTGTCGCGCGAGGCCGGCTGCATCCGCGCGCGCAGCAGGTGTGAGACCCGGAAAGGTTTCTTTATTCCTATGGAGCTAAACCATGGCACTCGTATCAATGCGTCAACTGCTGGACCACGCCGCCGAACACGGCTACGGCCTCCCGGCGTTTAACGTCAACAATCTGGAGCAGGTCCAGGCCATCATGGCCGCGGCCGACCAGACCGGCAGCCCGGTGATCATGCAGGCGTCGGCCGGCGCCCGCAAATATGCCGGCGAAGCGTTCCTGCGCCACCTGATCGACGCCGCCGTCGAAGCCTATCCGCATATCCCCGTCGTCATGCACCAGGACCACGGCCAGTCGCCGGCAGTCTGCATGGCCGCGATCCGCTCCGGCTTCACGTCCGTCATGATGGACGGCTCGCTGGAAGCGGACGGCAAGTCCGTCGCGTCGTACGACTACAACGTCGAAGTGTCGAAGGAAGTCGTCAAGTTCGCGCACTCGATCGGCGTCACCGTCGAAGCGGAACTGGGCGTGCTCGGCTCGCTGGAAACGATGAAGGGCGACAAGGAAGACGGCCACGGCGCCGACCGCACCATGACCCGTGAAGAGCTGCTGACCGACGTCGCGCAGGCCGCCGACTTCGTCGCGCGCACCCAGTGCGACGCGCTGGCCATCGCCATCGGCACGTCGCACGGCGCCTATAAGTTCACGCGCAAGCCGACCGGCGACATCCTCGCCATCGACCGCATCAAGGAAATCCACGCGCGCATTCCGAACACGCACCTCGTGATGCACGGCTCGTCGTCGGTCCCGCAGGACCTGCTGGCCATCATCCGCGAATTCGGCGGTGACATGAAGGAAACGTATGGCGTGCCGGTCGAGGAAATCCAGGAAGGCATCAAGCACGGCGTTCGCAAGATCAACATCGATACCGACATCCGCCTGGCGATGACGGCCGCGATCCGCAAATACCTGTTCGAGAACCCGTCCAAGTTCGACCCGCGCGACTACCTGAAGCCGGCTCGCGAAGCGGCGACGCAGATCTGCAAGGCACGCTATATCTCCTTCGGCTGCGAAGGCATGGCTGCCAAGATCAAGCCGATTCCGCTGGAGAAAATGGCTGAGCGCTATAAAGCCGGCGAACTGGCGCAGATCGTTCAGTAAGGGTAGGGTGGGCACTCCGTGCCCACCAAGCGTGACCGCGACGCATGCGTTTGGTGGGCTCGGAGAGCCCACCCTACGAAAAGCGTCCCGTTGCATGCGTCCCGTGGGCACATCGTGTCCACGGCACCGGATCCCCGTTTTCGCGGCGATGACGGCTGTAGTGCAAGAATTCGCGTAAAATATCGCTTTGGCACCGGTTCTCCCGAACCGCCGCCCATCCGACCGGCCTCTTCGCCGGTCTCGCTTTATCAAGATATCCCCTCTATGAAAAGCCTCTACCAATCCACTATTTCTTCCCTGCCATTGCTGGGCCGCGGCAAGGTCCGTGACAACTACGCCGTCGGCGACGACAAGATCCTGATCGTCACGACCGACCGCCTGTCGGCCTTCGACGTCGTCATGAACGAACCGATTCCCGGCAAGGGCATGGTGCTGAACCAGATGACCGATTTCTGGTTCGAAAAGCTCGGCCACATCGTGCCGAACCACCTGACTGGCGTCGCGCCGGAATCCGTGGTTGCGCCGGAAGAAGTGGAGCAGGTGAAAGGCCGGGCCGTCGTCGCCAAGCGCCTGAAGCCGATCCTCGTGGAAGCCGTCGTGCGCGGCTACATCATCGGTTCGGGCTGGAAGGATTACCAGGCGACCGGCGCCGTCTGCGGCATCCAGTTGCCGGCCGGCCTGCGCCAGGCCGACAAGCTGGCCGAGCCGCTGTTCACCCCGGCCGCCAAAGCCGACCTGGGCGAGCACGACGAGAACATCAGCTTCGCCGACATGGAGCAGCGCATCGGCGCCGAGCTGGCGAACAAGATCCGCGACATCAGCATCCAGCTGTATAAGACCGCCGCCGACTACGCGGCCACGCGCGGCATCATCATCGCCGACACCAAGTTCGAGTTCGGCCTGGACGACAACGGCGTGCTGCACCTGATGGACGAAGTCCTGACGGCCGATTCCTCGCGCTTCTGGCCGGCGGACTCGTACGCGCCGGACATGTCGCCGCCGTCGTTCGACAAGCAGTTCGTGCGCGACTACCTGGAAACGCTGAAGGACTGGAACAAGACGCCGCCGGCGCCGCCGCTGCCGCAGGACGTCATCGAAAAAACCCAGGCCAAGTACTTCGAAGCCATCGAGCGCCTGACGGGCGAGAAGCTGAAGGTCTGAGATGGCGGAACAACAGAAACCGCTGGTCGGCGTGATCATGGGTTCCAGTTCCGACTGGGACGTGATGCAGCACGCCTGCGCCACGCTGAAGCAGTTCGGCGTGCCTTTCGAGGCGCAGGTGATCTCGGCGCACCGGATGCCGGACGAGATGTTCACGTACGCGGAAACGGCCCGTAGCCGCGGCCTGCGCGCCATCATCGCCGGTGCCGGCGGTGCCGCGCACCTGCCGGGCATGGTGGCCGCGAAGACGGTCGTGCCCGTGCTGGGCGTGCCCGTGCCGTCGAAATACCTGCGCGGCGAAGACTCGCTGCTGTCGATCGTGCAGATGCCGAAAGGTGTGCCCGTGTCGACGTTCGCGATCGGTGAGGCCGGTGCCGCGAATGCAGCGCTGACGGCGATCGCCATCATCGCCACGACGGATGACGCGCTGGCCGGCCAGCTGGAACAATTCCGCCAGCAACAGACCGCCGCCGCCAAGGCCATGACCCTGCCCGTGAACGAGTGATGAGTAATACGAAGTCCCAAGCCTATCTCCCGGCGGCCGGCGAACCGGCCTGGCTCGGTGTGATGGGCGGCGGCCAGTTGGGCCGCATGTTCGCCCACGCCGCGCAGGCGATGGGCTACCGCGTGGCCGTGCTGGAGCCGTCGACCGACTGCCCGGCCGGCCAGGTGGCGGAGCGCCTCGTCGAGGCGGGCTATGAAGATGCCGCCGGCCTCGATGCGCTCGCGGCGCAATGCGTGGCCGTCACGACGGAATTCGAAAACGTCCCGGCCGCGAGCCTGTCGCGCCTCGCGCAGCAGGTGTTCGTGGCGCCGAACGCGCACGGCGTGTCCGTCGCGCAGGACCGCATCGCGGAAAAATCGTTCTTCGTCGCCTGCGCGGGCAAATCCGGCGTGATGCCGGCGCCGCACAAGGTGATCGCGAGCGATGCCGACGTCGACGCCATCGCCGACGACCTGCTGCCCGGCATCCTCAAAACGGTGCGCATGGGCTATGACGGCAAGGGCCAGGTGCGCGTGCGCACGCGCGAGGACGTGCGCGCGGCGTGGGAGTCGATGGGCCTCGTGACCTGTCTGCTGGAAAAGATGCTGCCGCTGGCATACGAAGTGTCCGTGCTGACGGCGCGTGGCGCGGACGGCGAGTCCGTCGTCTACCCGATCGCGGAAAACGTGCATCGCGACGGCATCCTGTTCACGACGACCGTGCCGGGCCCGAACGTGTCCGCCGACTGCGCGCGCAAGGCGCAGGATGCGGCGCGCGCCATCGTGGCCGAGCTCGGTTATGTCGGCGTGCTGTGCATCGAGTTCTTCGTGCTGGCCGACGGCTCCCTGGTCGTCAACGAGATGGCGCCGCGCCCGCACAACAGCGGCCATTACACGATCGACGCGTGCGTCACGAGCCAGTTCGCGCAGCAGGTTCGCGCGATGGCGAAGTTGCCGCTGGGCGATTGTCGCCAGCATTCGCCCGCCGTCATGCTGAACATCCTCGGCGACGTGTGGTTCGACGGCGCCGGCGACGTCGTGCGCGAACCCGCGTGGGACCGGGTGCTGGCGCTGCCCGGCGCGAACCTGCACCTGTACGGCAAGACGGATCCGCGCCGCGGCCGCAAGATGGGTCACGTGACGTTCGTCGCCCCTTCGCTGGCCGAAGCCCAGGCGAGTTTCGCGCAAGCCTGCGCCATCCTGGGGATCGCGTTGTGACGGATGATGTGATCGCCGCGGCCGCGCGCGCGCTCGAGGCCGGCCGGCTCGTCGCGCTGCCGACGGAGACCGTGTACGGCCTCGGCGCCGATGCGGAAAATCCTGCCGCCGTCGCCGCGATCTATGCCGCCAAGGGCCGTCCGCAGGATCACCCTGTGATCGTGCACGTGGCGCCTGGCGCTGACCTGGATTACTGGGCGACCGACATCCCGTCGGAAGCGCGCCAGCTGGCCGACGCCTTCTGGCCGGGCCCGTTGACGATGATCCTCAAACGCGCGCCGCACATTCCGGACGCCGTCTCGGGCGGCCAGGACACGGTCGGCATCCGCTGCCCGTCGCACCCGGTCGCCATCCAGTTGCTGCAGGCGTTCAAGGGCGGGAAGGGCGGCGTCGCCGCGCCGTCCGCGAACAAGTTCGGCGCCGTGAGTCCGACGACGGCGCAGCACGTGCGCGACGAGTTCGGCGACGACATCGGCGAACACGGCCGCATCGCGTTCGTGCTGGACGGCGGCCAGAGCGAGGTCGGCATCGAATCGACGATCGTGGATCTCTCCCGCCTGGCCACGCACGGTCCCGTGCTGCTGCGTCCCGGCCATATCTCGGCGGATGCCATCGCTGCCGTCATCGACCAGGTGCCGGCCCGTCCCGATGCCGCGGCGCCCCGCGCCTCCGGCACGCTGGAATCGCATTACGCACCGCATACGCCCGTCGCCATGCAGGACACGGCGACACTCGTCGACACCCTGTCCCGCCTGCATGCGGCCGGGCGCACCGTCGCGTTGATCCATTACTCCGACCTGCCGGCCACGCATGCGGCCGTCCGCCTGCCGGCCTCGCCGGACGGTTTTGCCCATGCCTTGTACGCGGCGCTGCGGGCGATGGACGGCACGTCCGCCGACGTCATCCTCGTCGAAGCACCGCCGCAGGATGGCCCGTGGCTGGGCGTCAACGACCGCCTGCGCCGCGCCGCGCACGGCTCGACCGGCATCGTGCACGGGCTGATCAACGACGCGCCCGCGTTGTAAGCCATCCCGCATCTTCCTCCGCGACAGGCCCGGGCGTTCCCGCCCGGCTGTCGCGCGCATGCCACCGATTTGTTTTTATTCAACATTGTCACATTCCGTCATGAATATGCCGGTGGCGTTGCTATAATCGGCCGCTGCCGGCCTTGTCCCTAGCGCCGCTAACCGCGTGTTGTTGCTCGTGCACGATAAAGGTTTTCGCTATACAACGCTGCTGAACACTGGCATATTGTTAAGACACGAATAGCACGGCCGTTCGTTGTAGAAGAAAAATTTCTTTAGGAGACACAATGCGTAAGACCTCATTCGCGCTTGCACTGTTGACCGCCGCCGCACTGGCGGCATGCGGCGGCAGCAGCCCCCGCGGCGGTGACCAAACCCCGGCCACCAAGTTCAGCGCCCAGGTATCGTTCGGCGACAGCCTGTCGGACGTCGGTACCTATGCGGTTGGCACCGTCAAGGCACTGGGTGGCGGCAAGTTCACGATCAACGGTGACAATACGCCGATCAATCCCGACCTGACGGGCAAGAACTGGACCGAATTCGTCGCTGCCCAGTTGCAGTTGCCGGTACCGTGCCCGGCCCAGACCGGTCTGCAGGGAAATGCGGCGCAAGGCCTCAACGTACCGATCACCTTCAACGTCAACTGCCTGAACTATGCACAGGGCGGCGCGCGCGTGACGAACCCGGTTGGCCCGGGCAACGCGCTCACCGGCGCGGCGCTGGGCGCAACCACTGTGCCCGTGGTAACGCAGATCGCGAACCACTTGGCCAAGACCGGCGGCAAATTCAGCGGCACCGAGCTGGTGACCGTGATGGCCGGCGGTAACGACATCCTGTTCCTGATGGGCCAACTGTCGGCCAACGCGACGGCAGCCGGCACCGCGGCCGGTGCGCAGGCATTCGCCGTGTCGCTGGCCACGCAGCTGGCAGCCGGTGCGACGAACCCCACCACCGCGTTCCAATCGATCGTCCTGGCGATCCAGACGGAATCGGCGCGCACAGGACACACGAACGATACGATCGTCGCCGCGGCCGTCCAGGCAGCGGTCCTGGCAGGCAACACGCCGGCCGCGCAATCCTCGGTGTACCTGCCGATGGCCGTCAAGGCGAAGGCCGATGCCGATGCCGCCGGCCAGCAGGCCGGCGCCACCTACCTGACGAACAATGGCCCCGGTGTCGTCACCGCGATGGCCACCGCGGGCGGCCAGCTGGCGGCCCTCGTCAAGACGCAGATTGTCGCCAAGGGCGCGAACTACGTCGTCGTGAACAACCTGCCGGACGTGGCATCGACGCCGTCGGGCAAGTCGCAGCCGGCTGCCGTGCAGACCCTGATCCAGACGGCCGTCGATGCGTTCAACGCCCAGCTGAAGGCCGGTGTCGCGGGCGATTCGAAGATCCTGTACGTCGACCTGTGGACCGTCAGCCACGATGAAGTGATCAACCCGGCCCCGTACGGCCTCACCAATACGTCGACCCCGGCTTGCGGCCCGAACGCCCTGGGCACCACCTCGCTCGTCTGCAACGCGAAAAACGTGATCGCCGGCGACGTCAGCCACTACATGTTCGCCGACGACGTGCACCCGACGCCGTTCGAGAACTGGCTGGTCGCGCGCTACGTCCTCGAGCAGATGGCCACGAAGGGTTGGCTGTAATCGTCACGACAGCCCGCCGGGAGACGGCGGGAGATCAATAAGAATCAGGAGAAAACATGAAAGTAAGTTCCAATGTCGTGAAACTGCTGGTTGCCGCGGGCGCGCTGGCCGTGGCGGGCAGCGCCGCGGCGCAGTCGAAGGGACAGTGGGCCGTGTCGGCCGGTGCCGCCCAGATCACGCCGCACGTGACGAGCGGCGCGATCACGGCCCCGGCCCTGCCGAATTCGCTGGGCGACGTCGGCAAGGACACGGAACCCGTGCTCGTCGTGAACTACGGTATCACCGACAACATCAGCGGCGAATTCACGTTCGCGAAGCCGTACAAGCACAGCCTGTATGGCGCGGGCGCCATCGCCGGCACGGGCGAACTGGGCACCGTGCAAGCGCTGCCGCCGACCGCGTTCCTGCAATACCGGTTCTTCCAGCCGACGTCGGCGTTCCGTCCATACGTGGGCTTCGGCGTGACCTATGCCTACTTCTACAAGGAAACCGGTTCGTTCCGCATGACGGCGCTGACGAACCCGGGCGGTCCGGCGACGACGTTCAGCATCGACAACAAGTGGACCGTGTCGGGCCAGATCGGTGGCGTGTGGAATTTCAGCCCGAAATGGTTCCTCAACGCGGCGCTCGTGAAGACCCGCCTGCGGACCGACGTGCACTTCTCGACGCACCAGGGCCAGCACATGAAGCTGGATCCGAACTCGACGGTGCTGACGCTGGGCTACAAGTTCTGATTCGGTTTTGCGCATAAAAAAACCCGCCGGCTGGCGGGTTTTTTTTTCGTCGACGAACTCGTCAGAACGCGGCGATACCGGTCTGTGCACGCCCGAGGATGAGCGCGTGGATATCGTGCGTGCCCTCGTACGTGTTGACGACCTCCAGGTTGACGAGGTGCCGCGCCACGCCGAACTCGTCGCTGATGCCGTTGCCGCCCATCATGTCGCGGGCCGTGCGCGCGATGTCCAGCGATTTGCCGCAGGAATTGCGCTTCATGATCGACGTGATCTCGACGGCGGCCGTGCCTTCATCCTTCATGCGGCCCAGGCGCAGCACGCCCTGCAGGCCCAGTGTGATCTCCGTCTGCATGTCGGCCAGTTTCTTTTGGATCAGCTGGTTGGCGGCCAGCGGCTTGCCGAACTGCTTGCGGTCCAGCACGTACTGGCGCGAACGGTGCCAGCAGTCTTCGGCGGCGCCCAGCGCGCCCCAGGCGATGCCGTAGCGGGCGGAGTTCAGGCACGTGAACGGACCCTTCAGGCCGCGCACTTCCGGGAACGCGTTTTCTTCGGGACAGAACACCTCGTCCATCACGATCTCGCCCGTGATCGATGCGCGCAGGCCCACCTTGCCATGGATGGCCGGTGCCGACAGGCCCTTCCAGCCTTTTTCAAGCACGAAGCCGCGGATCTTGCCTTCGTCATCCTTGGCCCAGACGACGAACACGTCGGCGATCGGCGAATTCGTGATCCACATCTTCGAGCCGGACAGCGAATAACCGCCGTCGACCTTGCGCGCGCGCGTGACCATCGAGCCCGGATCGGAGCCGTGGTTCGGTTCCGTGAGGCCGAAGCAGCCGATCCATTCGCCCGTCGCCAGCTTCGGCAGGTATTTCTGCTTCGTCGCCTCGTTGCCGAATTCGTAGATAGGCACCATCACGAGCGACGACTGCACGCTCATCATCGAGCGGTAGCCGGAATCGACGCGCTCGACTTCACGCGCGATCAGGCCGTAGCTGACGTAGTTCAGGCCGGGGCCGCCGTATTGCTCGGGGATCGTCGGGCCCAGCAGGCCCAGTTCGCCCATCTCGCGGAAGATGGACGCGTCGGTACTTTCGTGGCGGAAGGCTTCGAGGACGCGCGGCAGCAGCTTGTCCTGGCAATAGGCCGCGGCGGCGTCGCGCACCATGCGCTCCTCGTCGAGCAGCTGCTCGTTCAGCAGCAGCGGGTCATCCCAATGGAACTGGGCTTTGTGGGGCGTAGCGGAACGGCTCATGGGGCTCCTGTCTCAATTCTTGTAAGAATGGTGGGCGGGCGAAAGGATGGCCGCCCGGGTCGAGCCATTATAGAAACCCCGCCTTGCCGCATCTTTTCAAACTGCGACAGGCATTTTCATTTTTAAACGAGCAAGAACGCGCGTGGTCCGGATCAGGTGCTGCTGAAGCGCCCGCCATGGAACAGCAGGGCGGACTGCGGATGCACGGCGCAATCCTCGACTTCACCCACGAAGATCACGTGGTCGCCTTCCGGATAGCGGCTGCGGTTGTGGCATTCGAACCAGGCGGAGACGCCTTTCAGGATCGGCTGTCCGGTGCGCGACAATTCGTACTCGACGCCCTCGAACGGATCCTGGCCGCGGCGCGAGAACCGGCGCGCCAGCTCTTCCTGCCCGGCGGACAGCACGTTGATCACGTAGTGCGAATTCCCGGTAAAGATGGGCAGGCTGTTGGCGATGTTCGACAGGCTCCACAGCACCAGCGGCGGTTCCAGCGACACGGAATTGAACGAGGATGCGGTCAGTCCACGGAATTTGCCGTCGCCGAGGCGCGTCGTGATCACGGTGACGCCGGTCGCGAACTGCGACAGGGCTTGGCGGAAATGGGCGGAATCGAAACCGCGCGTGGCGGCGCGAGGTGAGCTGGTGTTCATGCGCGCATTATGCCACCAATGAGCTATTCCCCTGGGGCCGGCCCTGTTTCGGTCCTGCACAAGCATGCGCTTTCGGTTACAGTGAAGCTATGGAAAACAATTCATTCCTCGAGGAGTCAGTATGAGCCAGCAATCCGCAACCGAAGTGGCCATCCTGGGCGGCGGGTGTTTCTGGTGCCTGGAAGCGGTCTATCTGGAAGCCCGCGGTATTCTCCGCGTAGAATCGGGCTATATGGGCGGCACGACACCCGCCCCGACGTACGAACAGGTGTGCGCGGGCACGACGGGCCATGCGGAAGTGGTGCGCCTGGAGTTCGATCCGAACGTGATCAGCTACCGCGACATCCTGGAAATCTTTTTCACCATCCACGACCCGACGACGCTCAACCGCCAGGGCAACGACGTGGGCACGCAATACCGGTCCGTGATCTTCTTCACGTCCCCGGAGCAGGAAGTGATGGCACGTAAGGTAATGGCCGAGATGGCCTCCGTGTGGGACGCGCCGATCGTCACGCAGGTGTTGCCGGCCGAGCAGTGGTTCAAGGCCGAGGATTACCACCAGAATTATTTCGCCCAGCACCCGCTGCAGGGCTATTGCGCGTTCGTCGTGGCGCCCAAGGTGGCCAAGTTCCGCAAGACGTTCACGGACCGCGTGAAATAATCGGTGGGGCATTTCAAGCCCCCGGCTTGAAATGCCCCACCAAGCACATCGGTCACCGATACATATATTTGCGCGACCACGGTATCAGGTCCGGCGTGTCCCCCGCCTTGCCGCACACGATCTGGTACAGGCTGACCCAGTCGTGCGCGAAGCCATACGCGCAGCCGGCCAGGTAGACGTGCCAGATGCGGAAGGTCTTGGGATCGCATGTGGCCCGGATGCGGTCGGCATTGTTCTCGAAATTCTCCGTCCACAGCGCGCACGTGCGGGCATAGTGGCGCCGCAGGTTTTCCACGTCGCGCACTTCGAGGCCGCCTTCCTGCATCGTGCGGATGACGGTCGACAGGTGCGCCAGCTCGCCGTGCGGGAACACGTATTTGTCGATGAACTCGCCACTGCCGTGCGGGCTGTTACGCTGTTCGACGTCCGTCGTCGTGATGCCGTGGTTCATCACGACGCCGCCCGGCGCCAGCAGCTTGTTGATGCGCCCGAAGTACTCAGGCAGGTGGTCCACGCCGACGTGCTCGAACATGCCGACGCTCGTGATGCGGTCGAACTGGCCGTCGACGTCGCGGTAGTCCTGCAGGCGGATCTCGATGCGGTCCTGCAGGCCCGCCTCGGCCACGCGCTGGCGCGCGAGCTCGCATTGGCGCTCGGACAGCGTGACCCCGACGCAGCGCGCACCGAACTTGCCGGCCGCGCGCATGACGAGGGCGCCCCAGCCGCAGCCGATGTCGAGCAAGGTCTGGCCCGGTTGCACACCGATCTTGGTGAGGATGTGGTCGATCTTCTTTTGCTGGGCCGTGGCGAGGTCCTCGTCGCCGTTCTCGAAATAGGCGCACGAATACACCATGGCCGGGTCGAGGAACAGGCTGTAGAACTCGTTGGAGACGTCGTAGTGGTAGCGGATGGCCTCCGCATCTTTCTCGCGCGTGTGCGGCGAGACGAGGCGCATCGCGGCGTTGGCGATGCGGCTCGTGCGCGCGGGCTTGCCCGTCGTTTCCGCGAGGGCCGAGCCCACCTGGATCATGTCGGCCGCGCGGCCTTCGATCTCGAGCGCGCCTTCGACATAGGCCTCGCCCAGGTTGCCCAGCGACGGCGCGAGCAGGTAGCGCAGCCCGCCCGGATTCGGTACGCGGATCTTCACGCGCGGCTGGTCGGACGACAGGTCAACATGCGCGCCATTCCACAATTCGACGCGCAGGGGCAGGTTGAACTTGCTGCGGATGCCTGAAGTCCAGGCGGAAAGCTTCATCTGGTCGAACACGCGTATTCCTCCGGCTAGTCCTGGACCAGATGGCTGGCTCAGGGTTGCAAACGTTGCCGCGCCCAGCTGCCGTCTTCCTGCCGCGTGTAGACGATGCGGTCGTGGAAGCGTGAACGCCGCCCCTGCCAGAACTCGATCCGTTCCGGCACCAGGCGAAAACCGCCCCAGTGTTGTGGCCGTGGCGGTGCTTCGCCATATTGACGCGCCACTTCCTCGTAGTGTTCTTCGAGGGCGGCACGGTTCGCGATCGGTTCGCTTTGCTCGGACGCGATCGCCGACAGCCGGCTCTTCAGCGGTCGGCTGTTGAAATACTTATCGCTTTCCTCGGCACTCGTACGCTCGACTTTTCCTTCGATCCGCACCTGCCGTTCAAGTTCACTCCAGAAGAATAGCAGAGCCGCAAAAGGTCTGCTTTCCAGTTGCTTGCCTTTTTGGCTCGCATAATTCGTGTACCACGTGAAGCCGCGCGCGTCGAACTGCTTGACGAGCACGATGCGCGACGTCGGCCGCCCATCCACGTCGACGGTGGCCACGCTCATCGCGTTCGGCTCGTTCACCTCGGCCTTCAGCGCTTCCTCGAACCAGCGCGCGAACTGCGCGATCGGGTCGTCTGCGACGTCGCTCTCGTCCAGGCTCGCCTGGCCGTAGTCCTTGCGCAGGTCGGCCACGCGTTCGCCGATTGTCGGGGCCGCATGTGACGCCGGTGTGACGGGCGCCGCCGGCTCGTCCAGGCCGCGGCGCCGGCGCATCGCACCGCCCAGGCGGGCCATCTGCTCCGGCCCGAACAGGCGCAGCGCCATCGGTGCCACCATGCCTTCCTCGCGTTCCATGTGGCCCTGGTAGCTCTGCACGAAGCGGCGCACGATCGAGGCGGACAGCTGCGTGCCGCTGCCGTCCGCGATGGCCGTCAGCTGCTCGTGCAGGTCTTGCCACATCGCGTCCATGTCCTTGTGTTCCTGCAGGATGCGCGGCGCCAGCGCCTGCAGCGTGGCCGCGTCCTCGCCTTGCGCGACGGCACGCAGCATCGGCAGCAGGTCCTGTTCTTCGTCGTCGTGGTGCAGGTGGGCGGCCTTGTCGAAGTATTTCAGGACGGCGCCTGCCGCCTGGCGCGCCTGCTCGTCGGCGCCGTATTCCGGCAGGTGGGCGAGCAGTTTTTCCAACGTGGCGAGCTGCTTGCGGATCCGCCCGTGGCAATGCTTGAGGACGGCGACGGGCTGGTCGAAATCGGGAGCGGGTTCGGGAAGTAAGGTGTTCATGGTTGCTGTTGTGGACGCGCAGTTTGCGGATGATTTTTTGATTGACTGAAAGTTATTTTAGGGCAATGAGCGCCATTCCGTCCGGTAAAATGAAAGGATCATGACTACGATTTCCACCTCCCTCCCTGTGACGGTTGCGGACGATATTCTCGCCGACGTCGACTTCGGCCGCCGCTTCGGCGGCATTGCCCGCCTCTACGGCGAGCGTGCACTGGAACGTTTCCGCGCGGCGCACGTTTGCGTGGTCGGCGTCGGGGGCGTCGGCTCCTGGATCGTCGAAGCGCTCGCGCGCAGCGCCGTGGGCCGGCTCACGCTCATCGACCTCGACAACGTGGCCGAATCCAACATCAACCGGCAGATCCAGGCCTTGTCGACGACGGTCGGCATGCCCAAGATCGAGGCGCTGAAGCAGCGTATCGCGCTCATCAATCCGTATTGCGAAGTCGAGCTCGTCGAGGACTTCATCGATCCGGACAATATCCCGCAGATGATCGGCGAAGGTCGAGCTGGAAATGCGCGTTTCGACTACGTCGTCGACGCCATCGACAGCGTGAAGGCGAAGGCCGCGCTGATCGCGTACTGCAGCCGGCAGGCGATTCCGCTGATCGTCATCGGCGGCGCCGGCGGCCAGCTCGACCCGACCAAGATCGAGGTGCGCGACCTCGCCCGCACCGAGCAGGAGCCGCTGCTCAAGAAAGTGCGCAAGGTGCTGCGCGCCCAGTACGGCTTCGCGCGCGGCGAAAAGAACAAGTACCACATCGACGCCGTGTTCTCGATGGAGCCGCTGCGCTACCCGGAAGCGGGCGATGCGTGCGCGGTCGACGCGAACAGCGTCACGGGCCTGAACTGTGCGGGCTTCGGCTCGAGCATGGTCGTCACGGCCACGTTCGGCATGGTCGCGGCCGGGCATCTGCTGCGCAAGCTGGCGGAAGAGGCCAATGCCGTGCCCGCGCCGGCACTTGTAACCGAGTCCGTCGACGCTGTGCAACCCGAGGAGGCCTTGCTATCATAGGATTGGTTTTTTCTTACTGATCCATGAAAGAGGCTCCATGATCCGTCGTATCGCCTTCGCAAGCCTGCTGCTGGCGGCTGCCGCCGCCCACGCGCAGGACGCATCCCAGCAGGCCGGCAACGGCCTGCAAGGTCCCAAGGACCCGGCCCAGGCCACCGCCACGGCCGCCGCCCCCGCGAACCCCACCAATCCCGTCAACCCGGCACCCGTCGCCCAGGAAGAGCAGGGGCCGAAAGTCCAGGTCATCGACCACGTGATCGGCAAGGGCGCGGAAGCGACCATCGGCAGCAACGTCGTCGTCAACTACACGGGCTGGTTCTACAAGCCGTTGGCCACCAAGCAGCACGGCCGCAAATTCGACTCGTCGCTGGATGCGGGCCGCGAACCGCTCGAGTTCCAGCTGGGCGCGCACCAGGTCATCAAGGGCTGGGAGCAGGGCGTGCAGGGCATGAAGGTGGGCGGCAAGCGCACCCTGATCATCCCGAGCGACCTCGCCTACGGCAAACGGGGCGCCGGCGGCGGCTCGATTCCGCCGGATTCCGACCTGATCTTCGACGTCGAACTGTTGAAGGTCAAGTAAGTCCAAATTCATCAACCTGGAGGACTGCATGCGTATCGCGAACGACGTGACGGAATTGATCGGCAATACCCCCCTGGTGCGGATCCGCCGCCTGGCGCAGGGCGCCGGCGCCGACATCACCGCCAAGCTCGAGTTTTATAACCCGGCCCACAGCGTGAAGGACCGGATCGGCTGGGCCATGATCGAGGCGGCCGAGCAGGCCGGCAAGATCGGCCCGAACACCATCATCGTGGAACCCACGAGCGGCAACACGGGCATCGCGCTGGCGATGGTGTGCGCGGCGCGCGGCTACCGCTGCCGCCTCGTCATGCCCGAGACGATGAGCAACGAGCGCCGCATGCTGCTGCGCGCGTACGGCGCCGAACTGGTGCTGACGCCGGGGCCGGAAGGCATGCTGGGCGCCATCCGCCGCGCCGAGGAAATCGTCGCGTCCGACCCGAACTGCTTCATGCCGCAGCAATTCAACAACCCGGCGAACCCGGACGTCCACCGCCGCACGACGGCCGAGGAAATCTGGCGCGACACCGACGGCAAGGTCGACATCCTCGTGGCCGGCGTCGGCACGGGCGGCACGATCACGGGCGTGGCCGAAGTGATCAAGGCACGCAAGCCGGGTTTCCAGGCGATCGCGGTGGAACCGGAAGCGTCGCCGATTCTGTCCAAGGGCACGAAGGGCCCGCACCCGATCCAGGGCATCGGCGCCGGCTTCATCCCGGAAGTGCTGAACACGAAGGTCTACGACGAGGTCATCACCGTCAAGAACGACGACGCGTTCGAGACGGCCAGAGCGGCCGCACGCGAGGAGGGCTTGCTGGTCGGCATCTCGTCGGGCGCCGCCCTGTGGGCCGCGATCCAGGTCGCCAGGCGGCCGGAGAATGCGGGCAAGCTGATCGTGACGATCATCCCGTCGTTCGGCGAGCGCTACCTCAGCACGGCGTTGTTCGCGAATCTCGCGGGCTGATCAGCGCGCGTTTCAAACAAAATGGCCCGCCGATGTGCGGGCCGTTTTTTTTAGCAGGCTCAATGCGGGTGCGGGTGGGCGCCGTGACCGTGATCATGGCCGTGATGGTCATGATCGTGGTCGTGATCATGCTCGTCGTGCGCATGCGCTTCCAGCCCGTCGTGCAGGCTGCAGCTGCTGTGCTTCGTCGTGCCTTGCTCCACCTGCAGCGTGCAGTGGTGGATCGAGAATTGTTCGCGCAGGTGGCGGGTGACGTCATCGATGGCCGCATCGCCCGGATAGCCGGCCGGCATGACGAGGTGGGCCGTCAACGCCGTCTCCGTCGTGCTCATCGCCCAGATGTGGACGTCGTGCACTTCCGTCACGCCGGGTTGCGCGGCGAGGAACGCCGTCACGGCCTTCGCGTCGACGCTGGCCGGCACGCCCGCCAGCACCATCTGGATCGATTCCTTCAGCAGCGACCACGTGCCGACGACGATCACGATCACGAGCAGCAGGCTGACGACCGGGTCCAGCCACGTCCAGCCCGTGTAGATGATGACGACGCCGGAAACGACCACGCCCAGCGACAGCACGGCATCGGCCGCCATGTGCTGGTAGGCGCCGCGCACGTTGATGTCGTCCTTGCTGCCGGCCACGAACAGCCAGGCCGAGAAGCCGTTGATCAGCACGCCGATGAAGGCCACGATGGACACGGTCGTGCCGGCCACGGGTTCCGGATGGGCGAAGCGGTGCAGCGCTTCCCAGGCGATGGCGCCGCACGCGACCATCAGCAGCAGGGCGTTGGCGAGGGCAGCCAGGATGGTCGTCCCGCGCATGCCGTACGTGAAGCGGCGCGTCGGCATGCTTTTCGTGAGCAGGGCGGCGCCCCAGGCGAGGCCAAGGCCGAGCACGTCGGACAGGTTGTGGCCGGCGTCGGCCATCAGTGCCGTCGAGTTGGCGATGAAGCCGTAGACGAATTCGATGGCGACGAAGGCCGTGTTCAACGCGATCGCGAGGCCGAACGCGCGGCCGTTGTCGCCTGGCGCCGGGTGATGATGGTGGCCATGTGCATGGCCGTGGGAATGGTGGTGACTCATGCGTCCAGTCCGGTGGTTGGTTCGGCGATGTGTTCGAACATGTTGGAAAGCAGGCCGCTGATGTGGGCATCGGCGGCCGCATAGAACACCTGCTTGCCTTGGCGCTCGGCCTTGACGATGCGGGCCGCGCGCAGCAGGCGCAGGTGGTGGCTGACCAGCGAGCTGGAAAGGTTCAACGCCCCCGCGATGTCACCCACCGCCGTCGGCTGCGCGAGGCAGGCGAGCACGATGCGCAGGCGCGTCGGGTCGCCCAGCAGGTGGAACAGGTCGGCGAGTTCGTCGACGGCATTGTCGATGTCGGGTGGGATGCTCATGCTTAACGTGTGAAGAACTGTTCATATGTTAAGCGCATGGACGGGACGAGCGCAAGTTACATTTGACGCCGTGCACGATGCCTGTTGGGTTTGCCGTAATCAACATGACCACAGGGCTGCGCTACAATTATCCTTTTCGCCATGCAATAAATATGGTCAATACGCCGACTACCCCCACTAAATTGCCACTCTTCATCCGCGTGCTGAGAAGCCTCATGTCGCGCGTCGGCAAAGTCACGGTAACCGGTACCGAGCACCTGCATGGCCCGGTCGGAAAAGTCATCGTCTGCAATCACGTGGGTTGGGCGGATCCGTTATGGGTCGGCTACGCGGTGCTGCCGCGCGTCCTGCACCAGATGGCGAAAAAAGAGCTGTTCGATCATCCGGTCAGCGGCTGGTTCGTACGCTCCGGGGGCGGGTTCCCGGTGGATCGGGGCAACCCTTCGACGGCCACCATCAAGCACTCGGTATCCCTCGTCGAGCAGGGCGGCCTGTTGCTGATCTTCCCCATGGGCACGCGTAATCAGGACAATGCGGACGCCAAGCGGGGCGCCGCGACGATTGCGTTGCGCGCCCGCGGAGAAATCGTGCCCGCCCATTACCAGGGACCGGACCGGATCCGCTTCGCTCATCTGTTCCGCCGGCCGACGATCCGCATCACATTTGGCCCGGCCGTCGCCGTGCCGCCAGACGCCACCGCCAATAAAGCGATGGCGCTGCAGTTGACGAACGAGCTCGACCAGGCGATGCAACTCGTATCGCAGCAAGCCGCGTCCGTCTGAATCGTGTGAGTGGCGGCCTCAGGCCGTCACTGCACCTGCCCATCCGCATCGCGCACTTCCGGCGTGCCGAGTCCCAGCTTCTGCAACTGCGGCGCGATCGCCGCGCGGTCGCCCACGGCGATCACCTTCAGGCGGTCGGGCTTCAGCCACGTTTGCGCCGCCGCCTGCACCTGCGCCGCCGTCACGGCGCGGAACCGGTCCGGCAAGGTGCGCCAGTAGTCGGCCGGCAGGTCGAAGACGTACGTCTCGGCCAAGCTCGCGACGATGCCGCTGTTCGTCTCGAACCGGCCCGGCAGCGAATACACCTGCGAGTCGCGCGCGCCCGCGAGCTCGGGGGCCGGCAGCGGCTTGTCGCGCATGCCGTTCACTTCCTTGAAGATCTCCGCGACGGACGGCCCCGTGACGTCCGTGCGCACGCTGCCCGCGATGGTGAACGGGCCCGGCGTGCGGTCGTAGCGGAACGCGGAGAACACGCCGTAGCTGTAGCCCTTTTCCTCGCGCAGGTTGAGGTTGATGCGGCTCGAGAACAGCCCGCCCAGCGCCGCGTTCATGACTTGCATGGCGGGGTAGTCTTGTGTCCTGCGCGCGGCCGCGATGGCCGTCACGCGCAGCGCCGTCTGCGGCGCGCCCGGCTTGTCGACGACGACGAGGCGCGCCTTGCTGCCTTCCGGATCGCCCACCGCCGACACGGCCGCGTCGGCGCGCTCCCAGCCGCCGAAGCGCTTCTCCGCCAGCGCGCGCAGCTCGTCCAGCGTGATGTCGCCCGTGACGACGAGGGCCGCATTCCCCGGCAGGTAGTGGCGGCGCCAGAAGCGCACGAGGTCTTCGCGCGTCGTGGCGCGGATTGCCTGCTCCGTGCCCAGCTGGCCGTAGCCGTACGGGTGGTTCGCGCCGTACAGCGCGCCCGCCGCGGCGACGGCGGCGACCAGCGCCGGGTCGTCGCGCTGCTGCGTCAGGTCGCCCAGGCGCGCGGCGCGCTGGCGCTCCACCTCGGCGGTGGGGAAGGCCGGATGCAGGACGACGTCCGCCAGCACGTCCAGCGCCTGCCCGAACGTCGAACGCAGCGCGAGCAGCGACACCGTCGACGCGTCGTTCGACGCGGCGCTGCCGAGGAAGGCGCCGAGTTGCGCGACTTCGTCGGCGATGCGCGGCGCGCTGCGGGTGGCCGTGCCTTCCTGCAGCATCTGCGCCGTGTAGCCGGCGAGGCCCGGCTGGTCGCCCGGGTTGGCGTCGGAGCCGCTTTTCACGACCAGTTCCGCCGCCACGAGCGGCAGCGCGGGGTTCGGGTGATGGATGACGGTCAGGCCATTCGGCAGCGTGAACGACGCGCCCTGAGGTAGCGCGAAGCGGGGGGCCGGCCCCGGCTTCGGCGGGCTGCGGCGCCACGGCTCGTCGCGGTTGATGCCGGCGGACAGTCCCGTCTTCGACGCCTTCGGCGGAGGCGGCGTCGGGACGTCGGGCCCGAGGTCCGGCTTGCCCGGCACGCCCTGGACGATCACGCGCGCGTTCGGTGCTAGAAACGCCTGCGCCACGCGGCGCACGTCGGCCGCCGTCACGCGGCGCAGGCGCTCGATGTCCTTCGGCAGGTAGCCGGGGTCGCCCGTGTACTGGTTGTACTGGTTGATCTGGTTCGCGAGGCCCGTGCCGCCCAGCTTCTCGATCCCCGTCAGCATCGCCGTCTCGATCGTGTTGCGGGCGCGTTCGATCTCCTGTTCGGACGGGCCGGTGTCGCGCAGCCTCTTCAGCTCGGCGTCGATCGCGGTTTCCAGTTCGGCCGCGTCGTGGCCCGGCCGCGCGGTGGCGTCGACGATGAACGTGGACGTGAGCGCATTCGAATTCTGCGCGGCGGACGCTTCCTGCGCGATCTGCTGTTCGTACACGAGCGACTTGTACAGCCGGCTCGATTTGCCGCCGGCGAGGATCTGTGCCGTCACCTCCAGTTCCGCGTCGCCCGGCTGGAATGCCGGCGGCGTGAGCCACGCCATGTACACGCGGGGCAGCTCGACGCGGTCCGGCACGACGATGCGGCGCTCGCGCGTGATGGGCGGCGTGGCGACCTGCGGGTGGACGACGGGCGCGCTGCGCCTGAAGCTGCCGAAGTATTTGGCCACGAGGGCACGCGTTTTGGCCTTGTCGATGTCGCCGGCGATGACGATGCTGGCGTTGTTCGGGCCGTAGTAGCGCTTGAAGAAGTCGCGCACGTCGGCCAACTTGGCGTTCTGGATGTCGGCGTGCGAGCCGATGACGGCCGCGTAATACGGGTGCGTCTTCGGGAACAGCGCGTGGTTCAGCGTTTCCTCGACGATGCCGTACGGTCGGTTCTCGACGCTCTGGCGCCGCTCGTTGCGCACGACGTCCTGCTGGTTCGACAGCGCCGTCTGGTCCAGCACGTCGAGCAGGTAGCCCATGCGGTCGGCGTGCACCCACAGCGCCAGTTCCAGCTGGTTCGACGGCACCGTGTCGTAGTAATTCGTGCGGTCGTAGTCCGTGCTGCCGTTGCTGTCGGTGGCGCCCGCGCCTTCCAGCAGGCGGTCGGCGAGGCCGCGCGGCAGGTGCCGGCTGCCGGCGAACATCATGTGCTCGAACAGGTGGGCGAACCCGGTCAGTCCCGGCGCCTCGTTGGCGGGGCCGACGTGGTACCAGATGTTGACGGCCACGATCGGCAGCCGGTGGTCCTCGACGAGGATCACTTCGAGGCCATTCGGGAGCGTCGTCTTGTCGTAGCGGACCTGCGGCACGGCCGCCGCCGCACCGGGCTGCGCGAACGTGGCCGGCGCGCCCGCGCACAGCACCAGCAGGGACAGGGCGGACAGGAGGCGTTTCATGGGGACTCCGTTTTTTTAATGACAGGCGGCGCTGCCGTGGTCGGCCGGCGCGACCCCGAACGAATACAGCCGGGTGGACTCGACGAATTCCCAGCCGTAGCCGCCCGGGTACAGGCGCAGCCGGAGCACGCCGGTGCGGTTGCTGTCGCGGACTTCGCTGTGCGGCACGGTGAGCAGGAACGGCGTCGGATACGCGCCGCCCGTGCCGACGACGAACTGGCGGATGCCGCGCGCCGGGTCGAGCCGGCCGTCCGCGTCCTGCGGGGCGAAGCGTTCGTAATCGTGGTCATGCCCGGACAGCACCAGTTCCGCGCCGGCGTCGTACAGCACCTTCCACGCGTCGTGCATCTTCGGGATGCTGCCATGGCCGCCCGAGCTGTACAGCGGATGGTGCCAGTAGGCGAGCGTGCAATGCGCCGGATGAGCGGCCAGGTCGGCGCGCAGCCAGTCCAACTGGGCCGCATGTTGGGCCGGGGCGAGGTTGCTGTCCAGCGAGACGATGTGCCAGCCGCCGAGGTCGAAGCTGTAGTAGCCGCGGCCCGCGCGCTCGCCCCACCAGGCGAAATAGGGCGTCGCGCCCGGCGTGTAGTACTCGTGGTTGCCGGGCGCGGGCCACGTGCGGTCCTTGAAGCGGCCCCACGTGGGCGCGTAGCAATCGGTGAATTCGCGCGCCGCGCCGCGCGGGTAGGTCAGGTCGCCCAGCGCCAGCACGACGGCACGCGGGTCTTGCGCGAGCCCGGCCGCGACGGTGGCGGCGGTGTCGGCCGCGCCCGAGTACGCGGGGTCGGGATAGGCGCAGCGCGCGATGTCGCCGGCCGCATACACGGTGACGCCCTCGTCGAGGTCGGCGGCGGCAGCCGGACCGGCGAGCGCGGCGAGCAGCGCCGCCGCGGCCCGCATCGGCACACCCCGCATCTTACTCGAGGAGGCGCAGCAGGCCGGCCAGCGCGTGCGCCACGGTCTGCTCGCGCACGGCGTGGCGGTCGCCGGAGAAGACGAGCCGTTCCGTGTACGTCGTATCGCCCTTGGACCAGCCGAAGCACACGGTGCCCACGGGCTTGCCGGGGACGGCGCCCGTCGGGCCGGCGATGCCCGTCGTGGAGACCGCCACGTGGGCGTTGCTGTTGGCGACGGCGCCTTCGGCCATGGCGCCGGCGACTTCCTCGCTGACGGAACCGAATTGTGCGATCAGCGCGGCCGGCACGTCCAGCATCTCGGTCTTGGACGCGTTCGAATAGGTCACGAAGCCGCATTCGAACCAGCCGGTCGAGCCGGGGATTTCCGTGATGGCCTGGGAGACGCCGCCGCCGGTGCAGGATTCGGCGGTGGCCAGCAGCAGGCTCTTGGCTTCGAGTGCCCGGCCCACACGGGTGGCCAGGTCGAGGATGTCGTTCGTCACGTGTCGCTCCTTTGTATGATGGCGGCCGGGGTGCGCCGCCAGGGTCTCCAGGATCAGTCGTGGGCGCGCCGCCGTGTGCCGGCGACAGGATCCGCAGCGCGCTCGGGTCCATTCTAGCGCGCCTTCCCGTGCGCGGCGTTGGAATCTTAACGAAAAGCCACGGCGGGCACGATGCGCCGGCCGTCCATACGATTGCCGGTGTATTTATCGTCGTGAATGCATGCCTTCGTTCCGTGCGACATTACCTGCGGCCGTGCTGCTATCCTGCTCGACTTGCGGGCCGGCCGTGGGGCTCGCCCGCACCGTTGTCCACTGACCGAACCAGGACCTCGCATGCCGCTCGACCGTTTCGCGCATGGCCATCCGGGGCCGGCATACCCGTGATGGCGTCGTCCTTCTCAGCCGCGCGTCGCGCCCGCCAGGCGCTGCTGTGCCTGCTGATCCTCGCAGATGCCGCCCAGGCCCGGGCCGCCCCCGTTGCCGCCCCTGAGCGCAAGCTCAAGGCGGCCTACCTGTACCGCGTCGCCACGTTCGTCGACTGGCCGGACGCCGCATTCCCGCGTCCCGGCAGCCCCTTGAACGTCGGCGTCGCCGGCGACGACGCGCTGGCCGACGAGGCCGAGCGCTACATGGCGGGGCGCCTCGTCCACGGCCATTCGCTGGCCGTCCAGCGCATCGACCCCGCACGTGCCGTGCCGCCCGGGCTGCAGGTCCTGTACGTGGCGCCGGGGCCGGCGCGTACCCGCCTGCTGGACGCGGTACGCAGCCGGCCCGTATTGACGGTCTGCGACGGCGCGCCCGTGCAGGGCTGCGTGATCGGGCTCGTGGCGGACGGCGCCCACCTGCGCCTGCACATCGACCGGCCCGAGGCGCTGGCCGCGCAGCTGCGCATCAGCGCGCGCCTGCTGGCGCTGTCCGCGTGGTGACGCCATGATCCGGCCGCGCCGCTCCATTCGCGAAAAACTCGTCACGATCGTGATGTCGACGACGCTCGCCGCACTCGTCGTCTCCGTGGGCACCGTCGTCGCCTACGACCTGCGCAGCTACAAGCACGCACTGCTGAACGACCTGGCGACGCAGGCGGAACTGGTGGGCCACATGACGTCGGCCGCGCTGGCCTTCGACGATGCCCGGCTGGCGGGCGAGAACCTCGCGCTGCTGCGCAGCCGGCCGTCGGTGCGCGCGGCCGCCATCTACGACGAGCACGGCGCGCTGTTCGCGACCTACGTCGCGCCCGGCGAGGCCGGCGTGTTCCCCGTGCGGCCGGCGAAGGGCGGGCGACCCGTGCGCGCGGGCGCCAAGGAGACGTATGTCGGCGACGGGGACGAGCTGGTGCTGTACAAGCCGATCAGCGAGAACGGCGACCTGCTCGGCACCGTGTACCTGCGCTCGCAGAACCAGATGATGGCGCGCATGCGTGACTACCTCGTGATCTGCGCCGGCGTCACCGTGCTCGCGCTGTTGACCGCGTGGTTGCTCGTGCGCCGCCTCGGCCACACCATCACGACCCCCATCGACGCCATCACGAACATCGCGCGCGAAGTGGTGGCGCGGCGCGACTACTCGCGGCGCGCGCCGCGCATCAGCGAGGACGAGGCGGCGGAACTCGTCGACTCGTTCAACGCCATGCTGACCGAGATCGAGCAGCGCACGCGCGCGCTGGAAGACTCGAACCGCGAGATCGCCCGTGAGGCGCAGGAGCGGGCGCGCGCGCAGCAGGAAGTGATGCGCCTGAACGAAGGCCTGGAAGCGCGCGTGCAGGAACGCACGGCCCAGCTGGAGCTGGCGAACTCGGAACTGGAGCTCGCGATCGAGGAGGCGCGCAACGCCAACCAGGCGAAGTCGGCATTCCTGTCGTCGATGAGCCACGAACTGCGCACGCCGCTGAACGCGATCCTCGGCTTCGCGCAGATCCTGGCATCGAACGACATGCCGACGACGCCCGAACAAAAGCAGGAATTCGCGGGCCACATCCTGAAGTCGGGCCGCCACCTGCTCACCTTGATCAACGAGATCCTCGACCTGGCCAAGGTGGAGGCGGGCGCCGTGTCGCTGTCGATGGAACCGGTGCCGCTCGCCGACGTGCTGGCCGAATGCCAGGGCATGATCGCGCCGCTAGCCGCCACGCGCGGCGTGCGCGTGCTGTTCCCGGAAGCGCCGACGGCCCGCGTGCAGGCCGACCGCACGCGCCTGAAGCAGGTGCTCCTGAACCTGCTGTCGAACGCCGTGAAGTACAACCGCGACGGCGGCGCCGTCGTCGTCGACTGCGCGCAGCCGACGCCGCAGCGCCTGCGCCTGTCCGTGCAGGACACGGGCATGGGCCTGTCGCCCGAGCAGGTGGCGGGCCTGTTCCAGCCGTTCAACCGCCTCGGCCAGGAGGCGGGCACGCAGGAAGGCACGGGCATCGGCCTCGTGGTGACGCGTCGCCTGGTGGAACTGATGGGCGGCGAGATCGGTGTCACCAGCAGCCCCGGCGTGGGCAGCGTGTTCTGGATCGAGCTGGCCTGCGTCGACCTCGGTGCGGCCACGGCGCCCGAGGTGCCGCCCGCCGCGCATGCGGCTGCGCCCCTTCGTGCCGACGGCGCCTCGGCCGCAAGTCCGGCCACCGTGCTGTACATCGAGGACAATCCGGCCAACCTGAAGCTGGTGCAGGAAATCGTGCGCTTCCGTCCCGACCTGCGCCTCGTGTGCGCGCCGGACGGCCACTTCGGCCTGTCGCTCGCGCGCAGCCAGCTGCCCGACGTGATCCTGATGGACCTGAACCTGCCCGGCCTGTCGGGGTTCGAGGTGCTGGCGCAGCTGCGCCGCGAACCGGACACCGCGCGGATCCCGGCCATCGCGGTGTCCGCCAACGCCATGCGCGCCGACATCGACCGTGCGCTGGCCGCCGGCTTCGCGCGCTACCTGACCAAGCCGATCGACATCGGCCAGTTCAACGAGGCCATCGACGGCGTGCTCGCCACCCGCGCCGTCGACGAGAAACAGCCCCAGTGAGGACGTTCCATGATTTCGCCTACCGACATCCGCCGCGCGCACATCCTCGTCGTCGATGACGAGCCGGTGAACGTGCAGCTGCTCGAATTCCTGCTCAAGTCCAGCGGCTACGAGCACGTCGCCAGCACCACCGATCCGCGCCAGGTGGCCGCGCTGCACCTGCAGCACCGCTACGACCTGATCATCCTCGACCTGCAGATGCCGCACATGGACGGCTTCCAGGTGATGGAGGCGCTGAAACCGATGGAGCGCGAGTCGTGGCTGCCCGTGCTCGTCGTGACGGCGGAGCCGGACAAGAAGCTGGCCGCGCTGGAGGCCGGCGCGCGCGACTTCATCGGCAAGCCGTTCGACACGGTCGAGGTCCTGACGCGCATCCGCAACCTGCTCGAAGTCCGCCTGTTCCACAAGGAGTCGCGCGACTACGGCGCGCGCATGGAGCGCAAGGTGCGCGAACGGACCGCGGAGCTGCAGCGCTTCCGCGGCGCGATGGACGCGACGTCCGACGCCATCTTCCTCGTCGATGCACGCACGATGGCGATGGTCGACGTCAGCGACGGCGCCTGCCGCATGCTGGGTTTTTCGCGCGAGGCGCTGCTGCGCATCGACCCGGTGGCGCTGGGGCTCGCGCAGCGGCCGCAGCTCGAACGCTATGCCGACCCGGCGTCGGCGTCGCGCGAGCACGACATCGTCGAGACGGAGCTGCTGCGCGCGGACGGACAGGGCGCCGTGCCGGTCGAGATCAGCTGGCAGCTGCAGTACGAGAACCATGACCGCATCCTGATCGCGGTCGCGCGCGACATCAGCGAGCGCCTGCAGGCGGCGCAGCGCCTGAAGCACATGTCGAACTACGACAGCCTGACGGGCCTGCCGAACCGCAGCCTGTTCTTCCACACGCTGCGCGACGCCATCGAGCTTGCGCAGGACAAGAACTGGCGCATCGCCGTCCTGTTCATCACGCTCGACCGCTTCAAGATCGTCAACGATTCGCTGGGCCCCGCGCTGGGCGACGAGCTGCTGCGCCAGTTCAGCACGCGGCTGGTGCGTTGCGTGCGCCTGCGCGACACGATCGGGCGTCTCGGCGGCGACGAGTTCGCGCTGATCCTCACGATGACGCGCGAGCAGACCGAGGACGAGGCCGTGAGCGTCGCCAACGAGGTGCGCGAGGCGCTGCGCGCGCCGTTCGACCTGAACGGGCAGCAGGCCGTGCTGACGGCCAGCATCGGCATCGCGATGTACCCGGACGACGCCGTCGACCCGGGCACGCTGGTGAAATACGCCGACGTGGCCATGGTGCGCGCGAAGGAGGCCGGCCGCGACGGCTACCGGTTCTTCACGGCCGGGATGAACGTGCAGGTGCTGGCGCGGCTGGAGCTCGAGCTGGCGCTGCGCGGCGCCATCGACGGCAACCAGTTCGAACTGCACTACCAGCCCAAGCTGGACCTGAACACGGGCCGCGTGACCGGCGTCGAGGCGCTGCTGCGCTGGCGCCGTCCCGGCACGGGCCTCGTGTACCCGGCCGAATTCGTGCCCATCCTGGAAGACACGGGCATGGTCGTGCGCGTGGGCGCGTGGATCATCGGCGAAGCCTGCCGCCAGATCGCCGCGTGGATCCAGGACGGCGTGCGCGACGTGCGCGTGGCCGTGAACGTGTCGAGCCGCCAATTCGTCGAGGGCGACCTGGAAGGCGACATCCGCGCCGCGCTCGCGGAATACCGCGTGGACCCGGGCCTGCTCGAACTGGAGCTGACGGAGAGCGCGCTGATGTCGAACTTCGAGCACACGGTGCAGGTGCTGGAGCGGCTGAAGGCGCTCGGCATCCGTATCGCCATCGACGATTTCGGCACCGGGTATTCGAGTCTCGCCTACCTGAAGCGCTTCCCGATCGACAAGCTGAAGATCGACATCGCGTTCGTGCGCGACATCACGACGAACCCGGACGACGCGGCGATCGCGCTCGCGATCATCAGCATGGCGCACAGCCTGCACATGCAGGTGATCGCGGAAGGTGTGGAATCGCGCGCCCAGATGGCGCTGCTGCGGCGCCACCGCTGCGACGAGATCCAGGGCTTCCATTTCTCGCGCGCGCTCGCGCCCGCCGACCTGGCCCGGCTCGTGCTGGAAAACCGCGCCCAGCCCACGCGGCCGGCAGAGGATGACCGCAACGTCCAGACGCTGCTGCTCGTCGACGACGACGTCAACATCCTGGGCACGCTGCACCGCCTGTTCAGGCGCGACAACTACCGCGTGCTGACGGCCGCGTCGCCGGCCGAGGCGTTCGAGCTGCTGGCGCTGTACCACGTGCAGGTGATCCTGTGCGACCAGAAGATGCCCGTCATGAACGGCACCGAATTCCTCAGCAAGGTCAAGGAGATGTATCCGGACACGATGCGCATCATCCTGTCCGGCTACACGGGCGTGGAGACGGTGCTCGACTCGATCAACCGCGGCGCGATCTACCGCTTTTATACGAAGCCGTGGAACGACACGGAATTGCGCGACAACGTGCGGCTCGCGTTCCGGCAGTACTGGCTCACGCACGGGCCGTACGACGATCGCAAGGCGCCGCGCGGCGACGAAGAAGCCGCGTGACGGGATGCACTTGGTGGGCTCGGGGAGCCCACCCTACGATGTCTCGTGTCCCGTTTCCCGTGTTCTGTGTCCCGTTTGCCGTAGGGTGGGCACCCCGTGCCCACCATTGCGTCACCCCGGGCTGAAATGGTCCCAGCCCGCTAACTGCAGGTCGAGCCCAACGCCATCGCCGTCGACAAGACGCAATCCCACCTCGGCCGTGATCGTGCCCACGCGCGTGACGGCCGTCCCGCTGGCTTCTCCGGCCGCCAGGATCGCCGCGCGCTTGTCCGCCGGCGCCGTGAAGCACAATTCGTAATCGTCGCCGCCCGCCGCCGCGAACCGGCGGCGCAGCGCGCGCGGCTGGCGGGCCAGCGCGGGTCCCGTGGGCAGCGCGTCCACGTCCAGCACGGCCCCCACGCGCGATGCGGCCAGGATGTGCTGCAAATCGCCCACGAGGCCGTCCGAGACGTCGAGCGCGGCGTGCGCCAGGCCGCCTTCCGCCAGCAGGCGGCCCAGCGCCACGCGCGGCGTCGGCGCGTGCATGCGCTGCGCGGTGGCCGCATGGTCGGCGGCATCGAGCGCGACTTCGCTGCGGCGCGCGGCCAGCCACAGGCGCGCGTCACCGAGCGTGCCCGAGATCCAGATGTCGTCGCCCGCGCGCGCGGCGTCGCGGCGCAGCGCCTTTCCCGGCGCCAGTTCGCCGAAGATCGTGATGCAGACGTTCAGCGGGCCCTTGGTCGTGTCGCCGCCCACGAGCTCGCAGCCGTGGGCGTCGGCCAGCGCGAACAGGCCGCGCGAAAAGCCGTCCAGCCAGTCGGGGTCGGCCGCCGGCAGCGCCAGCGCGAGGGTGAAGCCGAGCGGCGTCGCGCCCATCGCGGCGAGGTCGGACAGGTTTACGGCCAGGCATTTGTGGCCCAGCAGCAGCGGGTCGGCGCCGGCGAAGAAATGGCGGTCCTCGACGAGCATGTCGGACGAGACGGCCAGCAGCTTGCCGGGTGTGGGCGCGAGCAGGGCGCAGTCGTCGCCCACGCCGAGGGCCGTGTTGGCGCCCGGTGCGCGGTCGCGCTGGAAGTAGCGTTTGATGAGATCGAATTCGGAGAGCATCCCGCGATTCTAATCCGGGACACCGGTCAGGCGGCAACCGCTGCCGGCGCCGCCGCGCGCGCCGCGCGCCGGTAGCCGCCGGGACCGACGCCGTAATGGCGCTTGAACACGCGGTTGAACGCCGCCTCCGACTGGTAGCCGACGGCCAGCGCCACGTCGCCCACGGCCCCCTCGCCGTGCAGCAGCGCGCGGGCGGCACGCGCCATGCGCAGCTGGGTCAGCACGTCGGCCGGCGGCATCCCGCACAGGCGCGCGAACAGGCGCGCGAACGTGGCGCGCGACATGTGGCACGCCTCGGCCAGGTCTTCCACCTTCCACGCCCGCTCGGGCGATTCCAGCATCCGGGCCAGTGCATTGCCGAGACGGCGGTCGGCGAGGACGGCGAACAGGCCGGGTGCGGTGCCGTCCGCGCCGGCCAGCCAGGCGCGCAGCAGCAGCGCGAACAGGGCGCCGGACAGCTGTGCCACGACGACGTCGCTGCCGGGCCGGACCGACGTCGTCTCGTGCTGCAGCAGCCGCACGAGGGCATGCAGGCCGGGGAAGTCGTCGGCGCGGCTCGCGCGCACGACCATCACGTCGGGCAGGGCGCGCACGAGGGCCTGGCGCGCGGCGCCTTCGAAGACGAAGCTGCCGCACAGGATCGCGGTACCGGGGCCGGCGCCGCCGTTGCCCATGCGTTGCAGCGGCCCGTCCGCGGCGAGCGGGCGCACCGGCGCGGCGTCCGTGGCGGGACCCGCGTGCAGCCGGTGCGCGCTGCCGCTGGGGAAGACGACGACGTCGCCGGGGGCGAGGTCCAGCGTGGCCTGGCCCGGCACGTCGACGCGGGCGGCGCCTTCGACGATCACGTGGAACGGCGCCACGCCCGGCGTCGCGGCCGGTTCGTCCAGCACCCAGGGCGCGGCCAGTTCGCAGCGGATGTCGAGCGACGTGCGGATCGTGTACAGCGAGAGGAGGCGGCTCAATGTGTCCATGTGGTATCCGAATGAGACGATCGGACAAATTATGGCAGCAACTCGGCATTCATTGTGCGGTCGGCGGGCACGCCCACGGCGTCATGGCGGGCTGCTCCGCCATGCTACCCGCCCTTGGTCGCTGCTGTCGATACCAAGAAATACGTAGACGGAGGACCGTGACACTCTGCTAAAATCGTAGACCCCCCGTCAGTTCAGGAAGGCAGCAAAGCATGGATTCGTCAATCGATAAAAAAGAAGAACTACGTCAACAACTGCGGGCTGCCGCGCTCGAGTACCACCAGTTTCCCACGCCCGGCAAGATCGCCGTCACGCCGACCAAGTCGGTCCTGAACCAGCGCGACCTGGCTCTGGCGTACTCGCCGGGCGTCGCCGCACCCTGCGAAGAAATCGTCAAGGACCCCGCCACGGCCTATAAGTACACGGCGCGCGGCAACCTCGTCGCCGTGATCTCGAATGGCACCGCCGTGCTCGGCCTGGGCAATATCGGTCCGCTGGCGTCCAAGCCCGTCATGGAAGGCAAGGGCGTGCTGTTCAAGAAGTTCGCCGGCATCGACGTGTTCGACATCGAGATCAACGAAAACGATCCGGACAAGCTGATCGAAGTCATCGCCGCGCTGGAGCCGACGTTCGGCGGCGTGAACCTCGAGGACATCAAGGCGCCCGAGTGCTTCTACATCGAGCGCAAGCTGCGCGAGCGCATGAAGATCCCCGTCTTCCACGACGACCAGCACGGCACCGCGATCATCGTCGGCGCCGCCATCCTGAACGGCCTGAAGGTCGTCGGCAAGGACCTCAAGAAGTGCAAGCTGGTGGTGTCCGGCGCGGGCGCCGCGGCGCTGGCCTGCCTCGACCTGATCGTCGACCTCGGCTTCCCGATCGAGAACATCTACGTGACCGACCTGGCCGGCGTCGTCTACAAGGGCCGCACCGAGCTGATGGACCCGGACAAGGAACGCTTCGCGCAAGACACGCCGGCCCGCTCGCTGGCCGAGATCATCCCCGACGCCGACATCTTCCTGGGCCTGTCCGCCGGCGGCGTGCTGAAGCCGGACATGGTCGCGAAGATGGCGCCGAACCCGCTGATCCTGGCGCTCGCCAACCCGAACCCGGAAATCCTGCCGGAAGACGCGAAGGCCGTCCGCAACGACGTCATCATCGCCACCGGCCGTTCGGACTACCCGAACCAGGTCAACAACGTGCTGTGCTTCCCGTACATGTTCCGCGGCGCGCTGGACTGCGGCGCGACGACGATCACGCGTGAGATGGAAATCGCCGTCGTGCACGCGATCGCCGACCTGGCCCACGCCGAACAGTCGGACATCGTGGCGTCCGCGTACGGCATTTCGAACCTGTCGTTCGGCCCGGAATACCTGATCCCGATGCCGTTCGACCCGCGCCTGCTGACGCACATCGCGCCGGCCGTCGCCAAGGCCGCGATGGACGGCGGCGTCGCCACCCGTCCGATCGCCGACCTGGCTGCCTACGCCGAGAGCCTGCAGCAATTCGTCTACCGCAGCGGCAGCTTCATGAAACCGCTGTTCCAGATCGCCAAGACCGCGCCGGCCGAACTGAAGCGCATCGTCTACGCCGAGGGCGAGGAAGAGCGCGTGCTGCGCGCCGTGCAGGTCGTCGTCGACGAGAACCTGGCCCGTCCGATCCTCGTCGGCCGTCCGGCCGTGCTGGAAAAGCGCATCGAGAAGTTCGGCCTGCGCCTGAAGCTGGGCAAGCACTTCGACGTCATCAACCCCGATTTCGACGAGCGCTACCGCGACTACTGGCAGTCGTACCACCAGATGGTCATGCGCAAGGGCATCACGGAAGACCTCGCCAAGCTGGCCATGCGCCGCCGTCACACGCTGATCGGCGCGATGATGATCCACAAGGGCGACGCCGACGGCATGATCTGCGGCACCTACGGCACGACCGACGTCCACCTGCAGTACATCGACCAGGTGCTGGGCAAGCGTGCCGGCGCCAACGTCTATGCGGCGCTGAACTTCATCATCACCCAGGAACGCCAGCTGGCGATGGTCGACACGCACGTCAACGAGAACCCGACGGCGGAAGAGCTGGCCGAGATCACGCTGATGGCGGCCGAGGAACTGGAACGCCTGGGCATCAACCCGCGCGTGGCATTGCTGTCGCATTCGAACTTCGGCACGTCGAACAGCGCGTCCGCGAAGAAGATGCGCGCGGCGCTGGCCCTGATCCAGCAGAAGGCCCCGGCCCTGGAAGTCGACGGCGAGATGCACGGCGACACGGCGCTCGACTCGAAGCTGCGCGCCAAGATCATGCCGCAGTCGACGCTGAAGGGCGACGCCAACCTGCTCGTCATGCCGAACATCGAAGCCGCGAACATCGCCTACAACGTCGTCAAGACGGCGGCCGGCAGCGGCGTCGCCATCGGCCCCGTGCTGCTGGGCTGCGCACGTCCGGTGCACATCCTGACGCCGTCGGCCACCGTGCGCCGTATCGTCAACATGACGGCGCTGTGCGTCGTCGATGCCGTGTCGGAGCGCTGACACGTGCTGTGGTAGATCCGCCACCGGCGGCAACATCCGACAAAAGGGCCCATCCGGGCCCTTTTGTCATTCAACTGTAGGAATTTTCTACAAATTGTGAAGATGTAATAAGGATGAGGTAACAAGTAACAATACGTAATCACGCGCCGTCTTTTCACGGTTTCAGTTCATAATAGACGAGTAAATCTTGTTCATTTTGCATTTTTTTCCTCGAATGCAAGACCCAAGTGAAACTCGCGGCAACGTGGTTTATCGGAGTGTGATTGCCTCCGCGCCACCGCGTCCGACGTCCCGTGCCGTCCCGCCAAGGCGGTCGCGGCTGTCGCTATGGATCATCAACTGACACCAAGAACATGCAGACTACGAAAACGGCCGTGATCACCGGCATTACCGGCCAGGACGGCGCCTACCTGGCGCAGCTGCTCCTCGACAAGGGCTATCACGTGACGGGCACGTTTCGCCGGTCCAGTTCGGTCAACTTCTGGCGAATCGCCGAGCTCGGTATCGAGCAACACCCGAACCTGTCCCTCGTCGAATATGACCTCACCGACCTCTCGTCGAGCGTCCGCCTGGTCGAATCGACCTGTCCGGACGAGGTGTACAACCTGGCTGCGCAAAGCTTCGTCGGCGTCTCGTTCGAGCAACCCGTGACCACGGCGTCGATCACAGGCCTTGGTGCCCTCAATTTGCTGGAAGCGATCCGCATCGTGCATCCGAAAGCGCGCTTCTACCAAGCGTCGACGTCCGAGATGTTCGGCAAGGTGCAGGCAGTACCGCAGGTCGAGTCGACGCCGTTCTACCCGCGCAGCCCGTACGGCGTGGCCAAGCTGTATGCCCACTGGATGACGGTGAACTACCGCGAATCGTACGGCATCTTCGGCAGCTCGGGCATCCTGTTCAACCATGAATCGCCGTTGCGCGGCCGTGAGTTCGTCACTCGGAAGATCACGGACGCCGTCGCCAAGATCGTCCTGAACAAGCTCGACGTGCTCGAACTCGGCAATCTGGACGCCAAGCGCGACTGGGGCTATGCGCGCGAATACGTGGAAGGCATGTGGCGCATCCTGCAGGCTGCCGAGCCGGACACGTTCGTGCTTGCGACCAACCGCACGGAAACCGTCCGCGACTTCGTGACCATGGCCTTCCGCGGCGCCAACGTAGATGTCGAGTGGAAAGGCGCGGCCGAACGAGAGACGGGTTATTGCGCCCGTACCGGCAAACTGCTCGTGCGCGTGTCGCCGAAGTTCTACCGCCCGGCCGAGGTCGACCTGCTGATCGGCGACGCATCGAAAGCGCAGCGCGAGCTGGGCTGGAAGGCCGAGACGTCGCTGGAACGGCTGTGCCAGATGATGGTTGACGCCGACCTGCGCCGCAATGAAGCTGGTTTCTCCTTCTGACATGAATCACGTGTTCACGGAAGACATTGTCCCCAGTGCTGAGCCCGATGCCAACTGGCGGGACGAACTTCGCGAGGGAGAAGGCAAGCGTGCCCTGATCACGGGCCTGCGCGGCTTCACGGGCCAGTATATGGCGCGCGAATTGGCCGCAGCCGGCTACCACGTTTATGGCACCGTAAAGTCGAGCTTGGAAACGGGGCCGGACATATTTACCGCTGACCTTCTCGACCGCGCCGCGTTGGCGGCGGTGGTCGAGCAGACGCGGCCGGATGTTGTTGTTCACTTGGCTGGAATCGCTTTTGTCGCCCACGACGATGTCGAACAGATGTATCGTGTTAACGTGGCCGGCACTCGGAACTTGCTGGAAGCGCTGGCGCGCGGCGCGCACAAACCGGCGTGCGTGCTGCTGGTCTCGTCGGCCAATATTTACGGTAACGCTGCGGTGCCCGTGATCGACGAATCCGTGGCACCTGCGCCGGCCAATGACTATGCCGTCAGCAAGCTCGCGATGGAATACATGGCGCGCCTGTGGATGGCCAGGCTGCCGATCGTGATCGCGCGGCCATTCAACTACACGGGTGTCGGCCAGCACGAGAATTTCCTGCTGCCGAAGATCGTGTCGCATTTCCGCAAGGGTGCACGTCGCATCGAACTGGGCAACCTCGCGATCGCGCGCGATTTTTCCGACGTGCGCATGGTTGTGAAGAGCTATCGCAGGCTGCTTTCGCAGTCTCGTGGCGGCGAGATTTTCAACATCTGTTCCGGCCACTCCTACTCGCTTGAGAGCGTAATCGAGATGATGAGCGATATCGCCGGTTATCACATCGACGTGCACGTCAACCCGGCTTTCGTGCGTGCCAACGAGGTCCTCACACTGTCGGGCAACAACGTCAAACTGGCGCGCGCGATCGGTATTATCGAATCCCCGCCGCTGGTCGACACGCTGCGCTGGATGTACGAGGCGTGAGCACGATGCAGACCGGCCAGGACAAGAACATGATCGAACTGGGCCTCCCCAAACGACGAGCGATCGGCGCTGCCGGCCTCCAGGACCACCTCCGCACGCTGGCCAGTACCGCCGAGGCCGCGAACGACGCGCTGGCGTTGCCCGACCTGCGCATTGGCCTGGGCACGACCATGATCGAACCCGCATACACGGGCGGCCACCTGGACGGCATCGGCGTCTATACGCAGGCGCTGCTGCGCCACCTGCCCCGGGCCGGTTGCGCGCTGCTGCCATATTCCTGGCCGCGCGTGCGCGGCGGCGCCGTCACGGCGGGCGAGGCGCTGCCCCATTCGTTCGAGCGCGCGTCGTTCGTCGACCTCGTGACGCCGTGCACGCACCGCGTGCACATGCCCGTCGACGTGTTCCACGTGACGGACTACCGCGTCGTGCGCATGGATTGCCCCGTGGTGGCGAGCCTGCACGATGCGCTGCCGGTCAAGCATCCAGAATGGTGCAACCCGACGCTGCGCGGCGTGAAGAACTGGCTGCAGCGCAAGGCCGCGCAAAAGGCCGACCACGTGATCGCGTTGTCGCATTTCGCGATCCGCGAACTGGTCGAATGCTTCGGCATCGACGAGCGCCGCATCACCGTCGTGCCGTGCGGCGTCGACGACGAATGGTTCGACCCGCCGCCGGCCGATGCCGTGGCGGCGACGCTGCGGGTCAATGGTTTGCGGCCGGGTTATTTCCTGTTCGTGGGCACGCTGCAGCCGCGCAAGAACGTGGAGCGCTTGCTGGATGCCTATTTGTCGCTGCCGGCCGCCGTGCGCGCGGAACGCCAGCTCGTCATCGTCGGCAGTGCCGGCGCGCGTTCCGACGACGTGCTGCGCCGCATCGCGGCCGCCGTGCAGGACGGCGCCGACGTCGTCTGGCTGAACCACCTCGTCGACAACGCCGACCTGCGTCACGTGTACGCGGGCGCGGGTGTCTTCGTGTTCGCCTCGCTGTACGAAGGCTTCGGCATCCCGGTCGTGGAAGCGTTCGCATCCGGCGTGCCCGTCGTCGCGTCGAACACGACGTCGCTGCCGGAAGTGACGGCCGGCGCGGCGCTCGACGTCGACCCGCTCGACACGGGCGCGATCGCCGACGCGATGCTCACCCTGGCGCGCGAACCCGCCGCGCGGGCGCGCTGCATCGCGGCCGGTCGCGCGCGCGCGGCCCAGCTGACGTGGGCCGAGACGGCGCGCCAGACGGCCGCCGTCTATCGCGCCCTGCTCTGAAGATCCCGTCCATGTCGAAACCCCTGCGCGTCGTACACTTCTATAAAACCTATTTCCCCGATTCCGTCGGCGGGGTCGAGCAGGTCATCCGCCAGATGTGCGTGAGCACGGGACGCCTGGGGATCACGAACCATGTGCTGTCGCTGTCGCGGGACCAGAACCTCGAGCCGTTCGACTACGAGGGCCACACGGTGCACCGGGTGCCGCTGAATGTCGAAGTGGCGTCGAACGGCGTGTCGGTGCAGGCGATCGGCGCGCTGGCGCGCATGGCGGCGCAGGCCGATGTCGTGCACTACCATTTCCCGTGGCCGTTCATGGACATGGCGCACTTCCTGGCCCGCATCGACAAGCCGACCGTCGTGACGTACCACTCCGACATCGTGCGCCAGAAAACGCTGCTGAAACTGTACCAGCCGCTGCGGCACCGGTTCCTGCAGAGCGTCGACGCGATCGTCGCCACGTCGCCCAACTATCTCGCATCGTCCGCCGTGCTGGATCGCTACCGCGACAAGACGCGCGTCATCGCGTTCGGCCTCGACAAATCCAGTTATCCGGTGCCGGAGCAGGCGCGCCTGGACCATTGGCGCGCGCGCGTGGGGCAGAAATTCTTCCTGTTCGTCGGCGTGCTGCGCTACTACAAGGGCCTGCACATCCTGCTCGATGCCGTGGCGGGCACCGACTATCCGGTCGTGATCGTCGGCGCCGGGCCGATCGAGGCGGAACTGAAGGCGCACGCTGCGCGCCTTGGCCTCAAGCACGTGCAATTCGTCGGCGCCGTCGACGACCACGACAAGGTCGCGCTGCTCGACCTTTGCTACGCCGTCGCCTTTCCTTCGCACCTGCGTTCGGAAGCGTTCGGCATCTCGCTGCTGGAAGGGGCGATGTACGGCAAGCCGATGATCTCCAGCGAGATCGGCACGGGCACCACGTACATCAACGTACACGGCGAGACGGGGCTCGTGGTCCCGCCATCCGACCACGAGGCCCTGCGTGCCGCCATGCGCGAGCTGTGGAACGACCCGCGCATGGCGCGCGAGATGGGGCAACGCGCCGAGGCGCGCTACTGGCAGCTGTTCACGTCGGCGCAGATGGCCGAGAGCTATGCGCGGCTGTACGAGGAACTCGTGGCGCGCAAGGCGGAGGTGCGGCTCACGGCCGCGGCGCGTGTCGGATAACTGCATGGTCGGCACGGCGTGCCCACCCTACGCGTGACATGTCCACCCACGCGTTGCATCTGCTGTAGGGTGGGCGGCCCCCGCCCACCATGCCTTCACGCGACCTACGCGGCCGCGGGGATCGGCGCCGGCACCGGCTCCTGTTCCGCCCAGCGCGTACGGATCGCGCGGATGGCCGGCATCTGTTCGAGGAACAGGTCGACCAGCACCGGATCGAAATGCCGTCCCTTCTGCTTGACGAGGAAGTCGAGCGCCTCCTCTTCCGTCCACGCTTTCTTGTACGGGCGCACGGACGTCAGCGCGTCGAACACGTCGGCGATGGCGCAGATGCGGCCTTCGAGCGGGATCGCGGCGCCGGCCAGGCCGTTCGGGTAGCCGCTGCCGTCCCATTTCTCGTGGTGGGTGAGGGCGATGTTGCGCGCCAGCGCGAGCACGCCGTGGTCGTGCTGGCCGATGATCTCGGCGCCGATCAGCGCGTGCCCCTGCATGATGTGCCATTCGTCCGCATCGAGCGGCCCGGGTTTCAGCAGCACGCGGTCGGGGATGCCGATCTTGCCCACGTCGTGCATCGGGGCGGCGTGCAGCAGGTCGTCGGCTTCGGCCTCCGTCATGCCGGCGGCAAGGCCGAGGATGCGCGCGAAATGGCTCATGCGGATCACGTGCAGGCCCGTCTCGTTGTCCTTGTACTCGGCGGCGAGACCCAGGCGCTGGACGATTTCCAGCCGTGATGCGCGCAACTCTTCCATGCGCACGAGCGACAGGTGCGTGCGCACGCGCGCGCGCACGATCGGCGGGCTGACCGGCTTCGTGATGTAGTCGACGGCGCCGGCCTCGAAGCCTTCCAGCTCGTCGGCCGTGTCGTTCAGCGCCGTGACGAAGATGACGGGGACGGCCGCCAGCGCCGGATCGGCCTTGAGGGCAGCGCACACTTCATAGCCGCTCATGCCGGGCATCATCACGTCGAGCAGGATCAGGTCGGGGGTTTCCTCGCGCGCCAGCTCGAGCGCGCGCGGGCCGTCCTTGGCGAAGCGCAGGCGGTAGTGGTCTTGCAGGATCTGGCGCAGCAGTTGCAGGTTGCTTGCTTCGTCGTCGACCGCGAGGATCAGCGGCTGGTTGACGGTGTTCATTCGATAATCTCCTGTGCCGGCTCGTCGATGGCCGCCAGCACGGCGTCAAGTTGTTGCAGGGCGAGGTCGAACTCGAAATCGGAAATGGCGGTGTGCACCTGGGCCACGCGGGCGGCCAGCGGGTGGCCGCTCGTGGCGGCGGCGAGGCCGGCCAGCGCGGCGTCGTCCAGGCCGCCGTGCTTGAGCGCATCGCGCAGCACGTTGGCCGCGCGTCGCGCGCGGTCCAGGTCGGCCGCGGGACGCGTGCCCGCGGCTGTCGTCTTCGCAGGCTGGGTGCCGGCGCGGGATGGTTCGATCGCGCGGATCGCACCCAGCGCCTCGTCCAGCAAGGTGGCCACGTTGGCCAGCGTGGCCTCCAGCGCGTCCTCGGTGCCGGGATACGGCTTGCCGCTGTCGCCGTCGACGAGGCCCTCCAGTCGTGCCAGCGCGTCGGCCAGCAGCTCCAGGCCGAGGTTCGCGGCGATGCCGCGCACCCGGTGCGCCTGCATGCGCAGCGCGAGGTAGTCGGCGGCGGTGGCCTGGGCCGCGAGCGTCGCGGCCAGGCCGTCGTGCTGGGCGGCGAAGTGGGCGAGGGCTTCCACATACGCGTCTTCCTTGCCGCTCCAGCGGCGCAGGCCGGCGTGGCGGTTCAGCGTATGGTGCTCCTGCGCCGGCAGGTCGTCCGGCTGCTGGCCGGGGCCAAGGCCCAGCACGCGCGCGATCTCGTGCGACAACGCGAACCAGTCGACGGGCTTGCTGGCGAAGCCGTCCATGCCGGCCTCGATGCTGGCGCGACGGTGTTCAGCGAGCACGCTGGCCGTCATGGCGATGATCGGCACGCGCGGGCGCCCCGCCGCCGCGGCCTGCTGCCGGATCATGCGCGTGGCCGAGAGCCCGTCGAGGGTCGGCATCTGGAAGTCCATCAAGATCACGTCGAACGTCTCGCGGGCCGCCATCTCGACGACGGCGGCACCGTCGCCGACGGCCGTCATCGTGTGGCCGCGGCGCGCCAGCAGCAGTTGCAGCAGCTCCTGGTTCTGCGGAACGTCGTCGGCCACGAGGACGCGCAGCGGCGGCAGGGCGGCGGCCGTACGCACGCGCGGCTGCTGCGGGGCGAAGCGCGCCAGCACGAGCGGCAGCACCACGTGGAACGTCGTGCCGCGGCCTGGTTCGCTCTCGGCCCAGATGCGGCCGCCCATCAGCTCGACGAGCTGCTTGCAGATCGTCGTGCCGAGGCCCGTGCCGCCGAAGCGGCGCGTCATCGTGGCGTCGGCCTGGGTGAATGGTTCGAAGATGGCGGACAGGCGGTCCGGCGCGATGCCGATGCCCGTGTCGCTCACCATGAAGTGAAGTTGCTCGTCCTTCAGCTCGGCGCGCAACGTGACGGTGCCTTTTTCCGTGAACTTGATGGCGTTGTCGAGCAGGTTCGTGAGCACCTGGCGCACGCGCAGCTCGTCGCCGCGCAGGCACGTGGGCAACGTCGGGTCGTAGTGGATGTCGACGTGCAGGCCCTTGGCGCGCGCGTTCGCGGCCAGGGTGGACGACAGTTCGTCGATCAGCGACAGCAGGTTGTAGTCGTTCTGTTCCAGCTCGACCGCGCCCTTTTCCAGCTTGGCCGTGTCGAGGATCTCGTTGAGCAGGCGCAGCAGCGCGCGGCCCGAACTGCGGATCGTGTCGAGGTGGCGGCGCTGGTCGGTGTTCAGCTCGCCGTCCAGCAGCACGTCGGTGAAGCCGAGGATGGAATTCATCGGCGTGCGGATCTCGTGGCTCATGTTGGCGACGAAGCTGGCGCGCGCCGCCGCCGCCTGTTCGGCGTTTTCCTTCGCGACACGCAGCGCGTCTTCCATGTGGCGGCGCTCGGTGATGTCGAGGATGACGCCGTCCAGCCAGCACAGCTCGCCCGCGTCGTTGCGCACGCCGGTGCCGTTTTCCCACATCCAGCGGGTGCTGGCGTCCGCGTGCAATAAACGGTATTCGACGAGGTAGGGACGGTCCTCGCGCAGTGCGGTGGCGATCGTCTCCGACACGCGCACGCGGTCGGCCGCGTGGATCAGCGGTGCGAACGCGCGGCGCGGCGTGGTGCCGAGGAAGTCGCGGCCCGGATAGCCGGTGACGCGCTCGACGGCATCGCTGATGAACAGCATCGGCGCGTCGCCTTCGACGAGGCTGCTGCGGTAGGAAATGCCGGGGATGTTGCCGATCAGCGAACGGAACTGCTGCTCGCTGGCGCGCAGCGCCTGCTCCATCTTGCGGCGGTCGCTGATGTCGGTGATGAAGCAGACGAACAGGTCCTGCTGGTCCAGGCGCGCGTGGCCGATGGCGCGCCGGATCGGCACGATGCTGCCGTCCCTGCGGAGGCCCGTCACGTCGGCGCCGCGCGCGCTGGGGCTGATCTCGCCCGTCTGCAGCGAACGCAGCAGGCCCACTTCCTCGGACGCGGTCTCGTTGCCGATCAACTGGCGGATGTTGCGGCCGACGATCTCGTCGCGGCCCCAGCCGAAGATGCGCTCGGCCGACGCGTTGAATTCGTGGATGGTGCCCTGGCGGTCGACCGTGATCACGCCATCGACGGTGGTGGTGAGCAGCGCGCGCATCCACGCTTCGCTGCGCGACAGTTCGCGGAACATCTGGCGGTAGCGCAGCAGGCCGTTGGCCGCCAGCACGAAGACGGTGAACGCGACGACGATCAGCGTGATCGCCAGCGCGAGGAAGGTGTCGTTGCTGGCCTTGTGCGGCGTCAGCGTGTCCACGTGGCCGACGAAGCGCGCCGCCTCCATGCCCGTGTAGTGCATGCCGGAGATCGCGCAGCCCATCACGATGGCGGCCAGCAGCAGGCGGCGTTGCTCGCTCAGCCGGTGCGACAGGCTGGACAGGCCGAAGCGCACCCACAGCGCCAGCGTCGCCAGCACCACCGCGACGACGATGGACAGGCCGAACATGAACGGATCGTAGCGCAGCCCGAGGTCCATGCGCATGCCGGCCATGCCGGCGTAGTGCATGACGCCGATGCCGGCGCCGACCAGCACGCCGCCGGCCAGCAAGCCCCAGCCGCCCAGGCGGTCGCGTGCGATCACGGCCAGCGCCACGAACGAGGCGGCGATGCTCGGCAGGCTCGACAGGATGGTGGCGGTCGGATCGTAGTCGACGGCCGTGCACAGGTCGAACGCGAGCATGCCGATGAAGTGCATGGCCCACACGCCGGCACCGAGCGACAGGCTGCCCGTGCCGAGGATGATCCAGCGCTGGGCGCGGTTGGCCGTGGCCTGGCCCGCGATCTGCAAGCCCATCCATGAAGCGAAGATGGCGACGAGCACGGACAGCGCGACCAGCTTCGGCGTGTAGAGTCCGTAGCTGAGCAGCGACGGATCGGTGGGGAGCGTGAACACGGACAACATGGCGCGTGATTTTTTGAGAGAATTGATGAGTTTGGTCAGGAGTATGGCATTTCCGGAAGTGAAAGTCTTTCCAATGAGAACTTAATGCCAGATGAATACGTAAAGTTGTCGCATGTACGCCACCTGAAGTCAGACAATGTTGCCAGTTCGGCACGCGTTGCCGCATTTGCGATGTTGCTGCTATGCTAGTTAAACGGATCGTCCGCCCTGGGGCGGCCGCATTGGGTTCGACGTGTATGAAAACGACAGTTTTTGCCGCGCTGCTGGCCGCCGCCTGCGCGCTGGCGCAAGCGGAGCCGGCGCCGCGGCTGTATCTGACCACCGAGACCTCGGCACCGTACAGCATGCGTGAAGGCGATCGCGTGACGGGCATCGGTACCGACATGGTGCGCGAGATCATGGCCCGTTCCGGCGTCGCCTATTCGATCGACCTGCTGCCGTGGAAGCGCGCGTACACGGCTGCGCTGGAACGCAAGGACGCCTGCGTCTACTCGACCACCCGCACGCCCGAGCGCGAACCGCATTTCAAGTGGATCGGCCCGATCGGCGAGGCCGAGTGGGTGCTGATGGGCCGCGCCGACCGCCATTTCGACGTGCGCAGCCTGGACGACGCGCGCGCCTATCGCGTGGGCACGTACAACGGCGACGCGCGCGACCAGTTCCTGCGCGCCCGCGGCTTCAACGTCGACCCCGCCCCGAACGACCTGATCAACCCGCGCAAGCTGATGATGGACCGCATCGACCTGTGGGCCGCCAGCTTCCGCCGCGACAGCCTGACGCTCGACCGGCTGGGCTACGCGGGCAAGCTCGTGCCCGTGTTTGCGTTCAACCGCATCCGTGTTTACCTCGCGTGCAACCGCGCCGTGCCGGACGCGCTCGTCGCGCGCATGAACGGGGCGCTGGATGCGATGGAACGTGACGGGACTGCGCGGGCCATTGTGCACAAGTATGATGGTTGGGGTGTGCCGGCGAGGTAGTGCGCGTGCGGTTGCTCAGTAAACGGATGGCTCGATGCTGTCGCGCGGACTAGTACACTGCGCTGTAACTGAGCCGAGGCCGTCGGCCATAAGCAGACGCTCATCATGTATTTTCAACAGGGGAAACCGTGGGACTCTTGACCTTCAGTATCAACGTCACCCTGGACGGCTGCATCGATCACCGGGAAGGAATCGCCGACGATGAGACGCACGCTTTTTTCACCCGCCTTATGGACGAGAGCGGAGCGATGCTTTGGGGCCGCGTCACCTACGAGATGATGGAGAGCTACTGGCCAACGGTTGCCCGAGGCGACACAGAGGCGCCACCGATGATGCGCGAGTGGGCGTGCAAGCTGGAGGTCAAGCCGAAGTACATCGTGTCCTCGACGCGAAACGATTTCCGCTGGACGAACAGCTACCACATCGCCGGGGACTTGCTCACGGACGTACAGAAGCTCAAGGACGTAACGCCGAAGGGCGTGCTCCTCGGTAGCGGCAAGCTCGCTACCGAGTTGGATCGGCTGGGTTTGATCGACGAGTATAAATTTCTCGTCCATCCCAGGATTGCCGGCCATGGCCCGACCCTGTACGAAGGCGGGCTACCCAGCACGCGACGGGTCGAGTTGGTCTCGGCGACGCCGCTCCGCAACGGCGCGGTCGCCATGCACTACCGGCGCGAGCGTTGAGCTTCCCCTTTTGTTGCGAGAACGCGGGCTGATGATGGACGAGCCCAAACTTCGGCGCACAAAAAAACCGCGTTCCCAGAGCGAGAGACGCGGTTTCATGGACTTTGCGGGACTACTACAGATGAGTAGGTGGTGCTCCGGCCGGAACCGCTAAACCTCTTGAGACCCGCATAGATGCTGGGTTTGTCAGATTTTTAGTCTAAATTTGGATGCACTCATGGATAAAAAAATCTTCTTGCCTACTTGTTGGCGGGAGCGGACGGCCGTCTACGTCGAGATGCAACTAGGCCCGTAACTTTATTTTTCTCTGTCTCACGAATACAACACGATATCGCGTCAAGTTAACCCGAATTGACCACGCGAATCAGCCGATCCTCCAACCAATTTTTGTCGAGAGGGGAAGTCGAATTGTTGAGCCAACTTCATGATTTATAATAACTTTCTAATTGAACGCACTCATCAATGCCCCCAAATATGCCCCCAAAAATCTAACGAATCGACACTACGGTAGGTTTCAAACATGCGTGACAACGCCCGTGGGGGAGCGACTTTTCATTTTTTGATGGGAAATGCCGAGGATTGGGAGCGTTGTCGAGTAGCCACATGGCAGCGCAGACGGCCCTCCGTCACCTGCCGGGAAAAATATCTGCACTGGTTCACGCTCCGATTCACTTGCAGTCAGCCATTGTAGTCCATGTGCTCTTGCTTGGATCGCGGGTCTTGATCTCAAGTACCTGTATCTCACATACACTCCACGTTACACTCGTAACGACTGGTGTGTGTGTATGACGCGAGAAAAGCAATCCAGAGCATTGCGCAATAGCAATTTGATACCTTGAATACGCTACAATGCTCGCATGACCACCATTGTTAGCGGAGCATGTAGATGGCTAATGACTACTCAGCACTAAAGCGGTTTGTCCTGCCTGAAAAGGAGATTTCGTTAAAGCTCGTCTTTGACAACGCGCGCAACTACGTCATTGTCGGGGCGTTTGTCGCTATGGCTCGTTGGTTTGGAAGGGGGAAGGTGCCCGATCTATTTTTTGGTGACGACAACTATTCGTATGAGCGCACTGTGTTCACAATGCTGTGTGTTGGGATCGCAGGCATTCTGTTTATTCTAAACGCTGCGCAAACCGTTGGCATTCTAAATCGTTTGTTACGTGCGTTGCCGGTAAATAACGAGACAGGTAAGACCACCCCGGTCAAGCATTCGCTGCAGGTATCTATTTTAATGCGAATTATAACCTGCTGGTATTATGCCATGGTTATCATTTTCGCGGTTATTTCGATAAGGATGGCACTATATGTCGCGTGGTTCTCAGCTGTCGGCAGCGGACACTAGCGTTGCTACCGGCAGACGCTCAGGCCGCTACCTTCTGCGATTTGATGATGCGATAGACCGAAGCGATTCCAATTTTTAAATCCTTAGCAATCTGTTCTTTGCTGTGGCCTGCAGCCAGCAAGGCATGCACGCTTGCCGCCTTCTCTCTTGCTGTAGGCTTCGCCCCACGATAGGAGCGCTGTTCCAACGGCAGAGTCTTGTCTTTCGCTTTGGCGGCTTCGATGCCGATGCGTTGACGGACCAACATTTGGTCGCGTTCAAACTGTGCAACGCTGGCAAAAATGTTCAGCATCAGCTTGCCGGTTGGGGTATCGGTGTCAATGTTCATGTCAAGGATTCGGATGGATGCACCGATCTTGTCAAGGGCTTGAGTGATCTTCACCATATCCGCGATATTGCGAGCTGCGCGATCAATTTTGGTGATTGTAACAACGTCGCCTTCCTTCAAGCCATCCATCAGCTTCTTCCACTCGGTACGGCCTTCCATGTCGGTAGCGCTTATCTGTTCGGAAAAGATGCCATCACAGCCCGCCTTTGTTAGTTGTTGAATCTGATCTTCAAGTCCGTACTGCTGATCGAAGGTCGAGGTACGCGCATATCCGTAGTTCATTATTTCTCCATTTTTCTCAATCACTTCTTAGATGCAGTGATAATACCGATTATCAAATTAATTTTCAACCTTATTGATAGACATTTGAATGATCTATCAGCACATCACTGGGGCAAGGTCTATTGGTAAGAAATTCCTGCATAAGCTTTCGCCGCGACCATCATTCTTTACTTTACGACAATCCTCTTGCGCAGTAGAATCAATCGATAGACCATAAAGGAGAATCCAATGCACCGTAAATTTTCACTTGGCTTTCCGTTTCTACTAGCGGCTCTCGTTTCAAGCACTGGATTGCTATCCGGCTGTGCCTCGATGGCAGGTAGCGCGGGAGTGAACTGGTCAGCAATGAATCCCGGTCCTGTACCTGACTATGAAAGCGCAAAGCAGCAAGCCCAAGCTGCCATTAAGCGCTCGCTTAAAGACCCTGACTCAGTACAGTTTCGAGACGCCACCCCCATCTTTAAGACTCTTTATAACTACGGCTTCGGTGCAGTCGGAAACTACGAGCCGCTTTGGGCTATATGTCTTGAAGTAAATGCCAAGAATTCGTACGGAGGCTATAACGGGTTCAAATACTGGTATGTAAAATTCCGTAACGGTCGACCAGTTCAAGGCGATCTTGGGGTGAACATTGGGGAATATGAATGCCAAAATGGCCCAGCCAATGCTGCTCGTTTAGCTCGCCGCTAACGCAGACATACCAACATCTAGGCATTGCAGATTTTTCCTTACGTTAGTAACACGCGTACTTCTGCTGGCGCTATAAACCTCACCACTCGCAGGCTTGGAACGTCCTTTATAGATATAACTGATCCAAACCTTGGCATCCTCTATTTTTTCTTGTTTTGAGGGTGGAAGGCTCATATAGTTTTCGCCTGAATGCATCGGGTCTTGCGGGGGATTGATAAAGACAAAAATCCCTCGCTTTCTTCCATAGGTTGCAAGCCACCCCTTGTCCTTCCGATTCAGGATGTGGCATGGGTTATTCAGCGATGCTTCACAGCATAAGAAAACGTGAAGATGATCGCCTCTGCTCTCGTCAATCTCCCTTGCTGCTCTCCAACTGCATCGGATGCGCTTACGACGCAATCGTTGTGTCACATCTTTGAGCATACTTTTATGAGCTTGATACTCTGCACCAGTAAAGCAGAGATGATACAGACGAGGACTTTTGTACTCCAACGAACATTGCTCTATCCACTCCCATGCTTGGCGAGTATGTTGAGGTGCATGGTTCCCTTCATTGCATTCTGTAATCAGTGTTTGATACTTCAATCATTCTCTCCTTTCATTGCTATTCTTCTGATAGTCCTTACTCTCATCCTTGTCACTACAATACTACTTAATAACAAATCGCCTAAAACAAGACTCCCGCTTACTACGTATGTTCAATAACGTCCACGGGCGTTTAAATTCTCCAGCGAGCATTCACATAAGCAGTCGAAAAAGACGAAAAGCACAGCAATCCGACAAAACAGTGTTTCTAACTCGCCACTTTTAGCCTCAAATACGTATGCTGCCTAAGCGAGGTCAACAAGACAGCTATCGATAGCTGACGACGCAAGTCAGCCATTCACATGCGAGAAATGCGACCAAGAGGCGTTTGAGTCACATCAACCCCTCCACACCTTACCCATCGAGAGGAAATCGATTCAGAGGCCGCTAACCGCTTTTAAAACGGGTTTATTGTTCATCCGAAGGTCAGGGGGAGTCATCGTGCGCATTCGGGCTTATGAAGCCTGCGAAGCGGAGCGCATGACAGCCCCAACAATTAACCTCTAAGACTACTTCGTTGCGCCGTTTTTTCGCCCCTTAGCAGGCTCATCCAAAAGAGAGTAGAGAGTTACGTTCTTTCGCTTAACGCCGCTAGCTTCAACGATGTCGATTCGTCGCCTGTGGATTACGTAGCCCTTAGCAATGAGCTCACGGATACGCGGAGCAGGATTGGCAACCCCCAGCGTGCGAAACTCATACGTATTACGAGGCTTCAACCGAAGGAGGTGAACGATCAGTTGATAGGTGAAGTGTGTCATCAGATCACCTCCCGCGACATGGTGACAAGTGAACTGATGAACTCGTCAATGTCTGATGAGAGCCAGCCGACAGCCCTTTCACCAAGCTTGATGGGCGGGATCAAGTGTCCCGACTTGATACGGGCATAGATAGTAGAGCGGGAGAGGCCCGTCCGTTGGATCACGTCGGGCAAGCGGAGGATGGTGTTATTTGTCATTCGTCATTTCCTTTGTGTTGTCATCCGAAATTGGATAACGCCAGTGTAGTGATGACGAACTTGGGCGGGAATTCCTCGTCTTTGGGGGCGTACAGTCTCTTAGAGACGGTATGGACGAGGACAACAGGATGTGCTATGGAATTAGGGGAATGCAGCTAGGCACATTTGATCGAAATAGTTGGCGTACATATAACCTTCTTCCCCCAGTTCGACAAATGCTTCAACTCTCTTAATATCATTCTCTTCTTTGGCACGAACGAAATTTCGTGCGTTTTGAATCGCCGCTTCAGAAGCTGAATTTTGGCTAATAATCGAGAGGGCTTGCCGTTGTTTTTCTAATAGAAGCCTCCCTGCATCCGTTACATTGCATTTTGCCAAAAATTTTTTATATTTGCTAATGAGTAAAGATAGGGTTCTGGCCTTCATGCCGGTAAGCTTCGGTTTAACATCGACCAGCTTTGCTGCCGCAGCATCATTTGATAATTCTTCGAAATCATTTTTGGTATAAAAAATTAATACCAGTTTTTTGTCCTCTAAATCGTCTTTATTTCGTTGAGATTTTCCTCTATTGATTTTTTCCTTGAGTTCGCCTGTTCGCAGTCCTATATAATATTGAATTGAAAATGCCGATGACATTGCCTTCTCAAACTCACCCGACATAAATTCTTCGAATGCAATCTTTTGCGCCATTATTCCATGCATCCAAAATTCAATAAATGCATCGGGCACATCTTCGTTAGGAAATTCGCTTGAAATCTTTTTAAATGCTTCCTCAAGATTTGAGATTTCAGGATCGTCAAATTTCCATCCAAGAACCCAATTCGCCAGTTCGCGTGACTCGATACTTAGTGCCAAATTGGCTAATTTCTTTTTTTGATCAAATAACTGATCGCACAAAATTTCTTCCCAGCTATCGACAGTATCATCGACTGTGCGTTTTAGAGTCACGCTGTATATCTTTTTTATCATGCTGCCCTCCCCAAATCGCAAACCACAATGTTACCTTGCCTGATTGCGTCAAGGTAGTCTGCCCAGCGCTGCATCATTAGTCGACGGGCGGGAAGGTGTGCCGTCCGGTTGTAGGCACGTCCGTTCGGGTCTTTGACGGCGTGAGCAAGCTGGTGTTCGATCAGATCGACCCGTTCGCCCAGCACTTCGTCCATGATTGTACGTGCCATCGCGCGGAAGCCATGGCCGGTCATCACGTCCTTGCTGTAGCCCATGCCGCGCAAAGCCGCATTGATAGTGTTCTCGCTCATGCAGCGGGCGCTGGTGCGGACACTAGGGAATACGAACTTGCCATGTCCTGTCATCGCATGGAGGCCCCGTAGCAGCTCGACGGCTTGCGTTGCCAGTGGCACGACGTGCTCCTGTCCCATTTTCATCTTTGAGCCGGGGATGCGCCACTCCGCTGTGTCGAGGTCGATTTCGGACCACTCAGCGGTGCGCAGCTCCCCAGGGCGAACGAATACCAGCGGCGCCAGCTTGAGCGCGGCGACAGCGTAGGGATGCCCGCTGTAAGCGTGTATGGAGCGCAGCAGTTCGCCTGCTTGCTTGGGTTCGGTGATCGCGGCGTAGTGCGCTTCCGGGACTGCTGATAACGCGCCGCGCAGGTCTACGGTCACATCGCGTTCAGCCAGCCCGCAAGCGACTGCGAACCGGAATACTTGGCCGCAGAGCTGCTTAATCTTGTGCGCAGACTCAATCGCGCCTCGGGCCTCGATCAGGCGCAACGCGACCAGCACGTCTTTTGGCTTGATGGTGGAAATAGGGAGGGCGCCGATAGACGGAAAGATGTTCCGCTCAAGCCATGCGGTGTTCTTGTCCTGTGTGCTGCTAGCGCGGTCTGCCGCCGTCTTGGTTAGCCATGTGCGCGCGACGGCCTCGAAGGTGTGGACTGCGGCGATTGCCTTGGACTGTTTTTCTTCGCGTTTGGCCCTTGCAGGATCGGTTCCTTGATCCAGCAGCTTGCGGGCCGCCAGCCGCTTGTTGCGGGCCTCGGCGAGCGTCACTTCGGGGTACTTTCCGAAGGTCAGTCGGTTTGGCTTGCCGTTCTCCTGCCGGTAGGCCATGCGCCAGAATTTCGAGCCGTTCGGCGTGATCTCCAAGTACATGCCGTCGCCGTCGCCCAAGGTGTACGTCTTATCCTTGGGTTTGGCGTTTCGAACGGCGGTGTCCGTCAGTGGTGTGGCGAGTTTAGGCATCTTGTATCCAAGTCTTCTGCGGGTTTGCATCCATGGATAAAAGTATGGATGCAAAAATGCCGGATCGCAATGGACGCTAAAGACGTTTGACGAACAAAAAACCCGCGTTCTCACTATGAGTGTCGCGGGTTCAGTGGACTTTCCTGGACTGCTTGGAACTTACTTTTGGTGCCTCCGGCCGGAATCGAACCGGCACGCCTTTCGGCGCTTGATTTTGAGTCAAGTGCGTCTACCAATTCCGCCACAGAGGCTGCAAGCGCAGGCGCGCATATTAGCACATGCGATGCCAAACTGACCAGTGCCCGTCGCGACAAGCGTGGATGGCATGCCGCCGCAGTGGGCGCTGCCACCGTTCCGGCGTATGATCTCGCCTACCTGAGCAAATGCGCCGTCCGGCAAGGCGGCCTGTACGATGAAGAATAAGAAAATACGCGAGATCATCCTCGGCAAGCCGCTCGACCCCATGAAGAGCGAGACGCGCCACTCGATGGCCCTGGTCGCCTTCCTCGCCTGGGTCGGGCTCGGTGCGGACGGCCTGTCCTCTTCCTCGTACGGTCCTGAAGAAACCTTCCGCGCGCTCGGTCCCCATACGCATCTCGGCCTGTACATGGCCATCGCGACGGCCGTCACCGTGTTCATCATCGCGCTCGCCTACAATCAGGTGATCGAACTGTTCCCGACCGGGGGCGGCGGCTACCGCGTGGCCACCAAGCTCGTCGGCCCCTATCTGGGCCTCGTGTCCGGTTGCGCTCTCATCCTCGACTATGTGCTGACCATCGCGATCTCGATCGCGTCCGGCGTCGACGCGCTCGCGTCGTTCCTGCCGCTGGGGTTCCAGCCTTATAAATTGTGGGCCGAGGCGTTCTTCATCGCGCTATTGATCGTGATGAATCTGCGCGGCCTGAAGGAGGCGATCCAGATCCTGCTGCCGATCTTCCTCGGCTTCGTTGCCACCCACCTCGTGCTGATCGTGTACGGCATCGTCGCGCATGCGTCGCACCTGCCGCAGCTTGTGCCGAACACGATCGCGGAGACGGGTTCGCTCGCGCGCGACATCGGCTGGGCGGGCGTCGCCGGCATGCTGCTGCTCGCGTACTCGCAGGGCGGCGGTACCTACACGGGCCTGGAAGCCGTGTCGAACAACGTCAACCTGCTGGCCGAGCCGCGCGTCCGCACGGGCAAGATGACGATGTTCTATATGGCGCTATCGCTCGCCGTCACGGCCGGCGGCATCATTTTGCTGTACCTGCTGTGGGATGCACAGCCCACGGCCGGCGAGACGCTGAACGCGACCGCGTTCCGCCGCATCATCGCCAGCATGGGGTTCGGCAGCGAACTGGTGAACCAGGTGCTGCTCGCCGTCGCGCTCGCGTTCGAGGCGGGGCTGCTGTTCGTGGCGGCGAACACCGGCTTCCTCGGCGGCCCGTCCGTGCTGTCGAACATGGCGTCGGATTCGTGGGTGCCCCACCAGTTCCGCTACCTGTCGACGCGCCTCGTCACGCAGAACGGCATCCTCGTGATGGGCATCGCCGCGCTGGCGATCCTGTTCTGGACGCGCGGCCAGGTCACCTTGCTCGTCGTGCTGTATTCGATTTCCGTGTTCCTGACGTTCGCGATTTCGCTGTTCGGCCTGTGCCTGTACTGGTGGCGCCATCGCAAGGACACGGACAACGTGCGCTGGGTGCGGCGCTTCCTGCTGTCGGCGGTCGGCTTCGTGATCTGCGCCGGCATCCTGGCCGTGCTGCTCGTCGAGCGCTTCACGCAGGGCGGCTGGGCGACGGCGCTCATCATTGCCGCCATCGCCGGTCTGTGCATCCTCATTCGCAACCACTATCGTGAAACCAAGCGCGCCATCCGCTCCGTCGACCGCGTGTTCGCGAACCAGCCGTTCGGGCCGGTGACGGAGCCCGTCGAGCCGGATCCGGATGCGCAGACGGCCGTGTTCATCGTCGGTAACTCGCGCGGCGGCGGTCTCCACGCGCTGCTGTGGGTGCTGCGCATGTTCCCGGGGCACTTCAAGAATTTCCTGTTCGTGAACGCGCGCACGGTCGATTCGCATGCCTACGGCGGCGAAGGCGCGCTCGAAAAGATGCGGGAAGATGCGGCGCGGACGTTGGAATACTTCGTCGATTTCTGCCAGAGCCACGGCCTGGCGTCGGCGTCGTACATCGGGTTCGGTACGGATGCGGTGGAAGAGGTGACCCGCATGTGCGAGCAGCTCAATCGCGAGTATCCGAACACGATCTTCTTCACCAGTAAATTGATCTTCGCGTCCGACAACTGGTTCACGCGGCTGCTGCACAACCAGGCGTCGCTGGCGGTGCAGCGCCGGCTGCACCTGGAAGGCTTGCAGATGGTGATCTTGCCGATGAAGGTGTGAGCCTGCCTGCGTTGTCCTTCAGCAGCTGAGATGGCGGCGCAGGGCACGCAGCGTGCGTACCGGGCCGGTGACTTCGAGCAGGTGGTCGCGCACGGTCACCGTGATGTCCGCCCCGCGCGACAGCGGCCAGCGCGCAGGGCGCATGCGATAGCGTACCGTCCCGGGACCGCGGTCGGTGGGGGCATAGCCAAGCCGTTCCATGGCATCGTCCAGCGTGCCGACCAGGTGGCATGCCGAGAAGCGCGTCGTGACTTCCAGGCGGCCAGGCAGGGTTCGCGCGGCCGTCGGCAGCAAGGCGCCCATCAGGACCGGCACGACGATGTAGCCGAGCGGCGCCGTCGGATCGATCAGATGGAAGGCGACGACCAGGGCCGGCAGGCCCAGCACCATGCTCAGCACGAGCAGTACGAGGCGCTGTGCGGGATCGGCGGGGACGGGACGATGCGGGCCCTGCCGGACGCGCTCGATCTCGGAAAACGTCACGCTTTTCATGGGAGAGTCCTTTCGTTGAAAGGCGGCTGGGACCGGCCACACGTCCCATTTTGATCAAGCGCCCTTACGGCAGATTGACTTCTCTCAAATTCGGTCTTTCCGAGGTGAATCGTTCTGCGAATGGAAAGTTCCTAGGCGAAACACCATTTTCGATGCAGAAATGTGGCGACGCCGCGGCAATAAAAAAGGCCACCCGGGCAGGTGGCCTCGTGTGGAGGACGCCGCGTCAGCGCACGCGCCGGTACAGGCGGAAGCGTTCGTCGCGGTCGGATGGACGCCGGCCTTCCCACAGCAAGGTCCAGTCGCGTCCGTTGAACGGCACAGCGGCGCTGCCGCGCACGAGTGCGCCGTTCTGTATCGCGCTGTTCTGTGCGGCTGCTTTCTTGCCGACGCTGTCTTGCAACAACAGGACGCTGCACTTGCCGCCGTCGACGGGGGCGAAGGGCAGGTGGCCGAAGTAAGCGAACGAGGCGCGCTGGGCCGGGCCGACGTTTGTGTCGATGCAGTCGGCGTCGGCAGGCAGGCGCGCTGCGATCTGCTGGGCCACGCTGGCGTAGCTCTTGCCATAGTTCAGGTCGGGCAGGAATAGCGTCATCAGCAGGACCCACAGCAGGATCAGCCCGCCCGACGACAGCACCACGGCGCGCCACAGCACGGATGGCTGGCGCGACAGGCGCCAGTGCACGAGGTAGATCCAGCCGACGGTCGTCGCAGCCGCGACGAGGAAGGCGACGAGGCCGAATTCCGGACGGAAGCCCGGCACGAGCTTCAGCGCGTTCTTGGCCAGTTGCGCGGGCCAGCCCGTCAGCTTGGCGATCCAAAACGCCCAGACGAGCCCGCCCAGCAGCGTGAGCACCATCACGGAGAACCAGTCGATCGCATTGATCGCGCCGCGTTTCATCGTCGGCAGGCCGAACGCGGCCATCAGCGCCATTGGCGGCAGCAGCTTGAGCAGGTCGCCGCTCTCCGGCACGGGGTCGCACAGGATCACGAGCGTGAGCACGCCGACGAAGCAGGTCGGCACGATGATGTGCAGCAGCCCGTGCTGGCGCCGCCAGGCCCAGGCCGCCCAGGCGGCGAACGGCCACGCAGGCCAGAAATACCAGATGCCGACGCGGAAGAAGGCCTTGATCGCATGCCAGCCCGGCACGCTCAGCTGGTCGGCGTTCCAGGCCAGCCAGCCGGCGACGGGCGACAGGCCGTACGGATGCGCCAGCGTGGCCGGCACGGCCCACACGAGCGTGATCAGCAGCGCGGCGCCCGCCGCCTGGCCGAGGCGGCGCAAGGTGAGCGTGGGCGGCAGCTTGAGGAAACGCGTGCACAGGTACAGCGCGGCCAGCAGTGCGAGCGACGGGGCGTAGCCGCGCGTCAGCGTGAGCAGGCCCAGCGCGACGCCGACGAGCATGGCGTTGCGCGGCGTGGCGTCCTCGATGTAGCGCACCGAGCGGAACAGGAACCAGGACAGCAGGGCGCCCTGCAAGGTCACGGCCAGGGTCTCGTGGCTGTGCAGCAGCAGGCCCAGGCAGCCGAGGTAGATCAGCACGGCCGTGTCGGCCAGCGTACGGCCGTAGTCGTCCGGTTCCGGCTGGCCGCCGAAGGCCAGGCGCAGCGGCTGTGCTTCCGAGCGCCGGCCCAGGTGGAAGGCCGTGTGCCACAGCGACAGGGCGCCCAGCGCGAAGATGCCGATGGTCGAGATACGCGCCCCGAGCACGTCGCCCACGAGCCAGCCGAACAGCTTGATGCACAGCGCGCCGAGCCAGAAGGCCAGCGGTCCTTCGTCGGGCACGGGCAGGCCGGCGATATGGGGCATCAGCCAGTCCTGGATGCCGCCGTGCGCCATCGTCCACATGATGCCGAAGCTGGCGGCATCATCCTTCCACGGATCGCGCCCGATGAGGCCCGGCAGGATGTACAACAGGCCGAGTGCGTACAAAGCCCAGCGTGGCAGCGCGAGGGTGGCGGCGGCGGGAAGGCGGACGGGTTTCATCGATAGCGCGAAGTCATGCAATAAATTATTGTCGCGTAGTATAAGGGGAGCTTGGCAAAGCGTCGCGGTTGGCATTGCTACCAGGCGTAACCCGAGGGCCCCATTGGCGATCCGGCGAAAAAAAAAGGAAGCCCGCAGGCTTCCTCGTGTTCGCTCGTCGGGGACTTAGCCGTTGGCGACGCTGGTCTTCGAGCCGACCGAGCCGAACTTCTGGCGGAATTTTTCAACGCGGCCAGCGGTGTCGACGATCTTGTGCTTGCCGGTAAAGAACGGGTGCGATTCAGCGGACACCTCGATCTTGACCAGCGGGTAGTCTTTACCTTCGAAATTGATGGTTTCGCGGGTAGCGATGGTCGAACGGGTGATGAATTTGAAATCGCAGGACAGGTCGTGGAACACGACTTCGCGGTAATCCGGATGGATATCGGTCTTCATGGTTTTGCCTCGGTTAAGTTGGTAGCCAAACGGCACTTCGTCGGTCGACCTGCTTCTTGACCCGATTGCCGATCACTTGCCAGGGTTGGATACGGAACCGGAGATTATAAGCCAGCCGTGCCGCCAAGGCAACGGGTGCGGTTCAGCCGCCGTGCAGGCGTGCCATCATCGTGAGGATCATGCCACCGAAGCCGAACACCATGGTGACGGCCGTGGCCGCCATCCACTTGCTCAACCGCGCGGCTTCCGCATGGATGTCGGTCTTGAGTTCGGCTTTCAGTTCCGAGAGGTCGGCTTTGTTGGGCAGCATGGTCAGTGTCGTATCGAAGCGGGTTTCGAGGACAGTCAGCCGGCGGTCGAGCATCAAGTCCTTGGTGCCCTGGACTGGCGCGTCATGCAAGTCGTTGGAAGTCATGAGAGTCTCCTTGGTTGTCTCGGTGCGGATTCTCCGCTCCTTGACCACCGTCGACTTGACATACATGAATCGTAGCGCAAAAAGCAGAAAAGGCGAGTACGACTCGCCTTTTCGTTCGATGCCAGGGCTAAAGAATCAGCCGCCGCGACGCATCAGGTCGAAGAATTCGACGTTGTTCTTGGTCGCGCGCATCTTGTCGAGGATGAACTCCATCGCCTCGATCTCGTCCATCGAGTACAGCAGCTTGCGCAGGATCCAGATCTTCTGCAACTGGTCCGGCTTGATCAGCAGTTCTTCGCGGCGGGTACCCGATTTGTTCAGGTTGATCGCCGGGTAGACGCGCTTCTCGGCCAGGCGGCGCTCGAGGTGGACTTCCATGTTACCGGTGCCCTTGAATTCCTCGTAGATCACGTCGTCCATGCGCGAGCCGGTCTCGATCAGCGCCGTCGCGACGATCGTCAGCGAGCCGCCTTCTTCGACGTTACGGGCGGCGCCGAAGAAACGCTTCGGACGCTGCAGCGCGTTGGCGTCGACGCCGCCGGTCAGCACCTTGCCCGACGCCGGGATCACGGTGTTGTAGGCGCGTGCGAGACGGGTGATCGAGTCCAGCAGGATCACGACGTCCTTCTTCATCTCGACGAGGCGCTTGGCCTTCTCCAGCACCATTTCCGCGACTTGCACGTGGCGGGTGGCCGGTTCGTCGAACGTCGACGCGACCACTTCGCCGCGCACCGAGCGCTGCATCTCCGTCACTTCCTCGGGACGCTCGTCGATCAGCAGGACGATCAGCGTGCAGTCCGGGTGGTTGGCCGTGATCGCGTGGGCGATGTGCTGCAGCATGACCGACTTGCCCGACTTCGGCGAGGCGACGAGCAGGCCGCGCTGGCCCTTGCCGATCGGCGAGATCAGGTCGACGATGCGGCCCGTGATGTTTTCCGCGCCGTTCATGTCGCGCTCGAGACGCAGCGGCTCGTTCGGGTGCAGCGGCGTCAGGTTCTCGAACAGGATGCGGTGCTTCGAGGCTTCCGGCGATTCGCCGTTCACCTTGTCCACCTTCACCAGCGCGAAGTAGCGTTCGCCGTCCTTCGGCGTGCGGACTTCGCCTTCGATCGAGTCACCCGTATGCAGGTTGAAGCGGCGGATCTGCGACGGCGAGATGTAGATGTCGTCCGTCGAAGCCATGTAGCTCGCATCCGGCGAGCGCAGGAAACCGAACCCGTCCGGCAACACTTCGAGCGCACCGTCGCCGAAAATCTGTTCGCCTTGTTTCGCGCGCTTCTTGAGGATCGCGAACATCAGTTCTTGTTTGCGCAGGCGGGCTGCGTTGTCGATATCCAGGCTGATCGCCATCTCCAGAAGGGCGGAGACGTGCATTGCCTTCAGTTCAGATAAGTGCATGTGTCGGGTGTCCCGTGACGGGAAAGTAAAGGTAGGGGAGGGAACTGCGTGGGTTAATCAAAGGGATAGGATCGGAATCGATCGTCTACCCGGTCCGGAACAGGCGGCAGTGCGGGCGCGCTGCCGCCACCTATGGTATCAGATGTTGCTATCGATGAAAGCAGTCAGCTGGCCTTTCGCCATTGCGCCGACTTTCTGGGCGGCTGCCACACCGTTCTTGAACAGGATCAGCGTCGGGATGCCGCGGATGCCGAACTTGGCCGGCACGGCCTGGTTCGCATCGACGTCCATCTTCGCGATCAGCAGCTTGCCATCGTATTCTTTCGCGACTTCTTCCAGGATCGGCGCAATCATCTTGCAGGGGCCGCACCACTCGGCCCAGAAGTCGACGAGGACCGGACGCTCGGACTTCAGCACGTCGGTTTCGAAAGATGCATCGCTGATGTGTTTGATGTTTTCGCTCATGTTTTCCTCAAGAGAGGTAGGTCAATTAACGCCTGCAGGTCGTCGGGCACGTTGAAAACCTACTGCGAACTCGCGACGGTTTTCAAAATGCCCTTTTAATCCAAATCCTGCTCGGTAGTGTCAGCCGGTTCCCGTACTTGTCAGACTGGCTTGCTGCACAAAGGTGGTGCCAATGTGTGCAATATTCAATAGTGGAAGAGCTGCAAGAGGATGTCAGGCGGGGTTTAAGCGGAATAATAACCGATTTTTTTGGAACGTGTTCGTAAGCTTTGTACAAAATCTCAACATGCTCACGTTTCCTGATCGCGCGCAGCCATGAGCGCGAAAGGAACACCGGTACGGCGACGGCGCCGGAACTATTTTGCGCGCCGTGGTCCGACTGGCATCGTCAGCCCACGCTGCCCGTGAACTTGTACAAATGACCCGGGTGCCACATCGTCACGACGGACGCCACGCGGCCGTTCGACGTCGTGCGGCGCTTGAGCACGAGGCACGACGTGCCGGGGGCGACGTCGAGCATCTCCGCCACGTCGCGCGGTGCCGGCAGCGCTTCGATGCTGTAGGTGGCGCCTTGCAGCGGCGCCGCTTCCATCAGGTGTTCGTTGGGAGTGATGCGCGCGAAGTCCTGGTCGAGGTAGGCCGGTGCGCAGTCCGGGTTGACCCAGCGGTCCTCGACCTGGATCGGCTGGCCGTTCTCGTCGTGCACGATCAGCGAATGGAACAACGGCGTGCCGGGGGCGAGGTCGAACTGGCGCGCCAGCGCTTCGCCCGCGAGGCTTTGTTCCAGCAGGCGCGGACGGCTCGCGTGCACGTGGCCGCGCGCGCGGACCTCGTCGGCGATGTTGCGGATCTCGACCAGTGTCGCCTGGTACTTCTGCGGCGCGACATAGGTGCCAGAACCCTGGCGGCGCGTGAGCACCTGTTCCGCCGTCAGTTCGCGCACGGCGCGGTTGACGGTCATGCGCGAGACGCCGAACTGGCGCACGAGCGCCTGCTCGGACGGCACGAGGTCGCCTTCCTTCCAGCGGCCCGATGCGATCTCGCCCAGCAGGTAGTCCTTGATGCGCTGGAAAATGGGCGTGCTGTCTTGCGCGATCTGTTCGTCCAAACTACTCTCCGGAATTCGGGATGCCATCTCGTCGATTAGAGGCGTCATTCTAACACCGCGGGCCGGGCACGGCCCTGCCGCGAATTCGAAAGCAAGACCCGAAGTGTTTGCCGCGACGCCCGCGCTTACGATGGGGCCATCGAGAATCTGGAGAACGAGATGAACACTGCCACCATCCGCCGGCCCGCCGCAGCGGCCCCTGCATCGCCTGCAACCTATACCACCGACGACGAGCGCTGGGCCGCGGTCGTCGCCCGCACGCGCGAGGCCGATGGCCAATTCTTCTATTCCGTGCGCAGCACAGGCGTGTACTGCCGGCCCTCGTGTCCGTCGCGCACGCCGCGCCGCGCCAACGTCGCCTTCCACGCGACGACGCAGGATGCCGAGGCGGCGGGCTTCCGCGCCTGCCTGCGCTGCCGGCCCGACGAACCGCCGCTGGCCGAGCGCCAGGCCGAGGCCGTCGCGAAGGCGTGCCGCCTGATCGACGCCGCCGAGGAAGAACCGGACCTCGCCAGCCTGGCCGCGGCCTGCGGCATGAGCCGCTTCCACTTTCACCGCATCTTCAAGGCGCACACGGGCATCACGCCGAAGGCCTATGCGGCGGCGCGGCGCGCCGAGCGCCTCAAGCAGGGCCTCGCGCAGGCGGGCACCGTCACCGCGGCCGCCTACGATGCCGGCTTCAATTCCAGCGGCCGTTTCTATGCCGCGTCGTCCGGCGTGCTGGGCATGACGCCCAAGCGCTACCGCGCGGGCGGCGGCGGGGAGGCGATCCGGTTCGCCGTCGCGCAGTGCTCGCTGGGCGCGCTCCTCGTGGCGGCGACCGAAAAGGGCATCTGCTGCATCCTGCTCGGCGACGACCCCGACGCGCTCGTGCGCGATCTGCAGGACCGCTTCCCGAAGGCGGACCTGATCGGCGCCGAGCCGGGGTTCGAGCGCACCGTCGCGCAGGTCGTCGCATTCGTCGAGGCGCCACGCCTCGGCCTCGACCTGCCGCTCGACGTGCGCGGCACCGCGTTCCAGCAGCGCGTCTGGCAGGCACTGCGCCAGATCCCGGCCGGGCAGACGGTCGGCTACGCGGAACTGGCCGCGCGCCTCGGCATGCCGCAGGGCGCGCGCGCCATCGCGGGCGCGTGCGCGGCCAATCCCGTGGCGGTGGCGATTCCGTGCCACCGCGTCGTGCGCAACGACGGGTCGATCTCCGGCTATCGCTGGGGCGTCGAGCGCAAGCATGCGCTGCTCCAGCGCGAGGCCAGCCAGGCCGATGCGCACAAGGCCGAAGCAGCATGAAGGACATCGACTGGGACCGCGTCGGGAGCGACCTCGATGACTTCGGCTGCGCCGTGCTGCCCGCGTTGCTGGATGCCGGGCAGTGCGCGGCCTATGCGGCCGGCTACGCGGACGACGCGCGCTTCCGCAGCCGCGTCGTGATGGAGCGCCACGGTTTCGGGCGGGGCGAGTACCGCTATTACGCGTATCCGCTGCCGCCTGGTCTTGCGGCCATGCGCACGGCGCTGTATCCGCCGCTGGCGCGCATCGCCAATCGCTGGCAGGCGGCGCTCGGGCTGCCCGAGCGCTATCCGGACGCGCACGCCGACTACCTGGCACGCTGCCATGCGGCCGGCCAGCTGCGGCCGACCCCGTTGCTGCTGCAATACGGCCCGGGCGACTACAACTGTCTCCACCAAGACCTGTACGGCGACTTCGTGTTCCCGCTGCAGGTGGCCGTGCTGCTGTCACGCCCCGGTCTTGACTTCGCCGGCGGCGAGTTCGTGCTGACGGAGCAGCGCCCGCGCATGCAGTCGCGCGTCGAGGTGGTGCCGCTGGGGCAGGGCGATGCCGTTGTCTTCCCCGTGCACACGCGCCCCGTGAACGGCACGCGCGGCATCTACCGCGTGAACATGCGCCACGGCGTCAGCCGCATCCGCAGCGGCCGGCGGCATACGCTCGGCATCATCTTTCACGACGCGGCCTGAATCGCAATTACGAAATTCGCCGATCGCCTCACAATTTTTGCGAGGTGCTTCGCATGCATACGTTTCCGTCGTAGGATCGACGAACCTGCACGTCAGCAGGCACCACAACGATTCCAATGGAGACTAGCATGAGCGTATCGCGTCGCCTGTTCCTGGCCGCCCTCGGTGTGGCCGGTGTCGCGGGCGGGAGCCTGGCCCGGGCCGGGGACCTGCCGCAACCCCTCGTCGCCTTCGACGACGAGTTGAAGAACGGCTTCCAGAACTGGAGCTGGGCCAAGACGCAGTTGTCGGTCCCGGCCGGCAACGGCAAGGCGATCCGTGTCGAAGGCGACCCGTGGAGCGCGCTCGTGCTCCACCACGAGCCGTTTTCGACCGAGGGTTATACCAAGCTCACCTTCGTCATCAACGGCGGCAAGGACGGTGGCCAGGCGCTGACGATCAGGGCCATGGCGGGCGGCAAGGCGATCGACGCCAACTACGCCATCCAGCCCAAGGCGAAGACGTGGGCCGTCGTCGAAGTGCCGCTGAAGGACATCAACGCGGTGGGCAAGACCATCGACGGCATCACCTGGCAGGCCCAGGGCGACCCGTATTCCGCGTACTACATCGCGCGCATCCAGTTCGAGTGAACGCGCGTCTGACTGCAATCAGGGCAGCTCGCTACCCGAGAACGGATCGATCGAGTATGGGTACACGGTGCCCAGGAAGCCCGGCTGCCCGCGCACCCGGTCGATCCAGCGCATGACGGCGGGATGGCCGGCCAGCGCCAGCTCCGCCTCGTCGGCCCGGTGGACGTAGGCGAACAGCGACATGTCCGCGATCGTGTAGACGTCGCCCGCGATGAACGGGCGCCGGGCCAGCTCGTGCTCGAGGATTGCCAGCGCCCGGTGCGCGACGTGGCGCAGGCGTTCGACGAGCGCCGGTGCGCGCCGCGCCAGCTTGCCCGTCAGCGTCCAGTGGCGCAAGGTGGCGATCGACGCCACGTGGTCCTGCTCGAACGACAGCCATTGCTGCACCTTCGCGTGCCCGAACGGATCGGCCGGCAGGTACGGCGTGCCGTGCGCCAGGTACGCCAGGATGGCATTCGATTCGGCCAGGGTGCGGCCGTCGTCCAGGCGCAGCGCCGGCACGGCGCCGGTCGGATTCACGGCCAGGAAGGCCGGCTGCTGGCCCTCTCCCTCGAAGATGCGGACGATCTCCGTGCGGTACGGGATGTCGAGGTGGTTCAGCAGCAGGCGCACTTTCCAGGCGTTTTGCGAAGGCAGGTAATCGTATAGCGTAAGCATCGTGGTCTCCAGCGATCGGATGCCCATTGGACCATCGCACCCCCGCCGCGCACGCTCCGAATCTTGCGCTCGAACTTTGCGCTCGAACTCCGGACAGGCGATGAGCCGCGCATTGACCACAATGTAAATTTATATACACTCTGTTTCTTGCTGTTGAACCGTACCCCGGCTCATCCATCACAAGAACGGAGACCCCATGCGCAAGCCCACGAGGCCACTGCAGTGTTCCATGCTCGCCCTGACCTTGGCCTTTGCCATCGCCGCGGCCCACGCCACCACCGTCATCGACAATGCCAACGGCTACACGTTGAACGCGAAGGGCGACGTCGTCCAGTTCGCGTCGCTCGCGTTCGACGATGCCGGCCGCATCCTGGCCGTCGGCACCTCCACCGACGTGGCTGCGAAGGTGCCGCAGGCAACGCACGTCGACATGGCGGGCCGTACCGTGCTGCCGGGCCTCATCGACGCCCACGGCCACGTGTTCGGCCTGGGCCAGATGCTGACGCAGCTGGACCTGTCCGCCACGACCTCGTTGTCGCAGGCGCTGGCCGCGATCGGCGACTACGCGCGCGCCAACGCGCAGGCCGCGTGGGTGCGCGGGCGCGGCTGGAACCAGGAGAACTGGAAGCTGGGCCGCTTTCCCACGGCGCAGGAGCTGGACGGCGTCGTGGCCGATCGCCCCGTCTGGCTGGAGCGTGTCGACGGCCATGCCGGCTGGGCCAACGGCCGCGCGCTGGCGCTGGCCGGCATCACGGACGAGACGCCCGACCCCGTCGGCGGCAAAATCGTGCGCGATGCGGCCGGCCACGCGACGGGCGTCCTGGTCGACGCGGCGCAGGCCATGATCGGCAAGGTGCTGCCGCAGCCGACGGAGCAGGAAGCCCGCACGATGCTCGACCGCGCGCTGGCGACGATGGCCAGCGTCGGCCTCACGAGCGCGCACGACGCAGGCATCGGTGTCGGCGAGGACCGGCTGTACCGCGACTACGCCGACCACGGCAAGCTGACCGCGCGCATCTACGCGATGATCGGCGGCACCGGCGCCGATTTCGACCAGTTGGCGAAGAACGGCCCGCTGAACGGCTATGGCCACGACATGTATGCGCTGCGCGCCGTGAAGCTGTACGCGGACGGCGCGCTGGGCAGCCGCGGCGCCGCGCTGCTGGCGCCGTACACGGACGACCCGCATTCGCACGGCCTGCTGTTCCATTCGAATGCCGAGATCGACGCGATGATCGCCAAGGCCATGAAGCAGGGCTACCAAGTCAACGTGCACGCGATCGGCGACGCCGGCAACCGCCAGATCCTCGACACGTTCGCCAAGGAGATCCCGCTGCACCACGCGCAGGCGCTGCGCCACCGCATCGAGCATGCACAGGTCGTCGCGCCGGCCGACATCCCGCGCTTCAAGAGCATCGGCATCATCCCGTCGATGCAGCCGACGCACGCGACGTCCGACAAGAACATGGCCGAGCAGCGCATCGGCCCCGAGCGCATGAAAGGCGCGTACGCGTGGCGCACGTTCCTGGCGCAGGGCTCGCGCATCGCGTGCGGGTCGGACTTTCCCGTCGAGGCGCCGAACCCGTTCTTCGGCATCCACGCCGCCGTCACGCGCCAGGACGCGGACGGGAACCCGATCGCCGGCTGGTATCCCGAGCAGGAGATGTCGCTCAAGGAAGCGTTCCGCTGCTTCACGCTCGACGCGGCGTACGCCGGACATCAGGAAAACACGCTAGGCTCCCTCGAAACGGGCAAGTACGCCGATTTCATCGTCGTCGATCGCGACCTGTTCAAGATGTCGCCGTACGACATCCACAAGACAGTCGTGCTGGAGACGTGGGTCGGCGGGCACCGGGTCTATCGCAAACCATGACATCACTTTCCGGAGGAACCGTGTCGAAAGCCGTTGTTGCCGCTCTCGCTCTCGCTGCCTTGGGGCCGGCCGGACAATGAATTGCTGCGCTATCGGCCGAACCTCAGTTACCGTCCTTGACCGTCGCGCTTGACGTAGTTGTATAGACAACTTAGACTTTCTGGAATGCGGGGCGGGCGTTCGTCCCGCGCATCCTTAGCGAGGAGTCTGTCATGACCAAAGCCTCTCCCAGCGGTGACCCGCGTTTCGATCCCACCCGCGTCATCCGCGCCCCGCGCGGCAGCGAGCTCACCTGCAAGAGCTGGCTGACCGAGGCGGCCTATCGCATGCTGCAGAACAACCTCGATGCCGAGGTGGCGGAAAATCCGCAAGGACTCGTCGTCTACGGCGGCATCGGCCGCGCGGCACGCGACTGGGCGTCGTTCGACCAGATCCTCGCGTCGCTGCGCGAGCTGGACGACGACCAGACCCTGCTCATCCAGTCCGGCAAGCCGGTCGGCGTGTTCCAGACGCACCCGGACGCCCCGCGCGTGCTGTTCGCGAACTCGAACCTCGTGCCGAAATGGGCGACGTGGGAGCATTTCAACGAGCTCGATCGCAAAGGCCTGTTCATGTACGGTCAGATGACGGCCGGCAGCTGGATCTACATCGGCACCCAGGGCATCGTGCAGGGCACGTACGAGACGTTCGCCGAGGCCGGTCGCCAGCACTTCGGCGGCGATATGGCGGGACGATGGATCCTGACGGCGGGCCTGGGCGGCATGGGCGGCGCGCAGCCGCTGGCCGCCACGTTCGCGGGGGCGGTGTCGCTGAACGTGGAATGCCAGCAGAGCAGCATCGATTTCCGCCTGCGCACCCGCTATCTCGACAAGCAGGCACGGGACATCGACGAAGCGCTCGCGATGATCAAGACGCACAAGGAGCGCAAGGAAGCCGTCTCCATCGGCCTCCTGGGCAACGCGGCCGACGTGCTGCCGGAGCTGGTGCGCCGCGCAAAAGAGGGCGGCCTCGTGCCGGACCTCGTCACCGACCAGACGTCGGCCCACGACCTGATCCACGGCTACCTGCCGCGCGGCTGGACCGTCGAGCAGTGGCTGGCGGCGCAGCGAGACCCCGCGCAGCATGCGGCCCTGAAGGAGGCCGCGGCCGAATCGTGCGCCGTGCACGTGCAGGCGATCCTCGATTTCAAGGCGATGGGATCGTACGCCGTCGACTACGGCAACAACATCCGCCAGGTCGCGTTCGACCACGGGGTGAAGGACGCGTTCGACTTCCCCGGCTTCGTGCCCGCGTACATCCGCCCGCAGTTCTGCGAGGGCCGCGGTCCGTTCCGCTGGGTGGCGCTGTCCGGCGACCCGGAAGACATCTATAAAACGGACGCGAAGATCAAGGAACTGTTCCCGCACCACACCCGCGTGCACCGCTGGCTCGACATGGCGCGCGACCGCATCGCGTTCCAGGGCCTGCCGGCGCGCATCTGCTGGCTGGGCCTCGGCGAGCGCCATCTGGCCGGCCTCGCGTTCAACGACATGGTGCGCACGGGCGAATTGAAAGCGCCGATCGTGATCGGGCGCGACCACCTGGACACGGGCTCCGTCGCGAGTCCGAACCGCGAGACGGAAGCGATGCGCGACGGCACGGACGCCGTCTCCGACTGGCCGCTCCTGAACGCCATGCTGAACACGGCCGGCGGCGCGACGTGGGTGTCGCTGCACCACGGCGGCGGCGTCGGCATGGGCTATTCGCAGCATGCCGGCGTCGTCATCGTCGCGGATGGCACGGAGGCCGCGGACAAGCGCCTGGCCCGCGTCCTCGTCAACGATTGCGCATCAGGCGTGATGCGCCACGCGGACGCCGGCTACGAGCTCGCGATCGAGACGGCCAAGCGCTTCGGCCTGCGCCTGCCGATGATCAAGTAACACGGACAATCGAGATGATGACCCAAGACCACCACCTGACCCTGCAACCCGGCGCCCTGGCGCTGACCGACCTGCGCGCCGCGTGGGGCACACCCGGCACGTTGACCCTCGCCCCGGAGGCGTATGCCGCCATCGAGACGTCGGCCGCCACGATCCAGGCCATCGTCGCCAAGGGCGACCCCGCGTACGGCATCAACACGGGCTTCGGCCTGCTCGCGAAGCGCCACATCCCGCAGGCGCAGCTCGAACAGCTGCAGCAGAACCTGATCCTGTCGCATGCCGTGGGCACCGGCGACTACCTGCCGGACCACGTGGTGCGCCTGATCCTGCTGACGAAGATCGGCAGCCTGGCGCGCGGCTATTCTGGCGTGCGGCCGCTGATCGTCGACACGCTGATCGCCCTGTACAACGCCGGCATCATGCCCGCGATTCCCTGCCAGGGCTCCGTCGGCGCCTCGGGCGACCTCGCGCCGCTGGCGCACATGACGCTCGCGATGCTGGGCGTCGGCGAAGTACGCATGCGCGGCGAGATCATGGACGCGCGCGCCGCGCTGGCCGCGGCCGGGATCGAGCCCGTCGTGCTGGCGGCAAAAGAGGGGCTTGCGCTGATCAACGGCACGCAGGTGTCGACGGCGCTGGCGCTGCACGGCCTGTTCCTCGCCGAGCGCCTGCTGGAAGCGGGCATGGTCTCGGGCGCGCTGTCGCTGGACGCCGCGCGCGGCAGCGACGCGCCGTTCGACCCGCGCGTGCACGAAGTACGCGGCCAGCCGGGCCAGATCGCGGCGGCGAAGATCTATCGCCAGCTGGTGGCGGGCAGCGCGATCCGCGCGTCGCACCTCGTCGGCGACGAGCGCGTGCAGGACCCGTACAGCCTGCGCTGCCAGCCGCAGGTGATGGGCGCCGTGATGGACCTGATCGCCCAGGCCGGCCGCACGCTCCTCATCGAGGCCAACGCCGTCACGGACAACCCGCTCGTGTTCCCGGAAACGGGTGAAGTGATTTCCGGCGGGAATTTCCACGCGGAACCCGTCGCGTTCGCGGCCGACACGCTGGCGCTGGCCATCGCCGAGATCGGCGCGCTGGCCGAACGCCGCATCGCGCTGCTGATCGATTCCACGCTGTCCGGGTTGCCGCCGTTCCTCGTGCGCGAGCCGGGTGTCAATTCCGGTTTCATGATCGCCCACGTGACGGCGGCCGCGCTGGCGTCGGAAAACAAGTCGTTGGCGCACCCTGCCAGCGTCGACAGCCTGCCCACGTCCGCGAACCAGGAAGACCATGTGAGCATGGCGACGTTCGCGGCGCGCCGTCTCGGCCAGATGGCGCACAATACGGGTGTCATCGTCGGCATCGAGCTGCTGGCGGCGGCGCAGGGGATCGAATTCCACCGGCCGCTGACGAGTTCGAGTCACCTGGAACATGTCCATGCCAAATTGCGCGAGCAAGTGCCGGCCTTCGACGAAGATCGGTTCTTCGCGCCCGACATCGAAGCGGCACGCCGGATGGTGATGGACGGCGATCTGTCCGCCGCCTGCAAGGACTTGTTCGCCGCGCTGCACTGAAAGGACGGGAGTCACGATGGATTTCAGGTTCAAGCCGGGGCGTGTACCGCTGCTGCTGTCGATGCCGCACGCCGGCACCGACATTCCCGACGACGTCGCGGCCCACATGGCGCCGTGCGCGCTCGCGCGGGCCGACACCGACTGGCATCTGCCCGACCTGTACGCGTTCGCGGACAGCCTCGGCGCGTCGACGCTGTCCGCGCGCTGGTCGCGCTACGTCATCGACCTGAACCGTCCTCCCGAGGACACGAACCTGTATCCCGGCCAGGACACGACGCGCCTGTGCCCCGTCGACACGTTCGGGCGCGAACGCCTGTACCAGGAAGGGCATGAGCCGGATGCCGACGAGATCGAGCGCCGCCTCGAGCAGTACTGGCGCCCGTACCATCGCCAGCTGCGCCTGGAGCTCGACCGGCTGCTGGCGCTGCATGGCCAGGTGGTGCTGTGGGATGCGCACTCGATCGCGTCCGTCGTGCCGCGCTTCTTCGAGGGGCGCCTGCCCGACCTGAATTTCGGCACGGCCGACGGGAAATCATGCTCGCTGCAGCTGCAGGGCGAGATGATGCGCGTGGCCGAAGCGCAGGACCACTATTCGTTCGTCTTCAACGGCCGCTTCAAGGGTGGCCACATCACGCGCTTCTACGGCGATCCGGCCACAGGCGTGCACGCGATCCAGCTCGAGATGTGCCAGTCCTTGTACATGGACGAAGCACCGCCGTTCGACTACCTGCCCGACGTCGCCGGCAAGGTGCAGCCGCTGCTGCGCGAATTGCTGGAAGCTGCCATCTTGTGGGCGCGCGCGGGAGGGCACGCAGGAGGACGCCAATGAGCGCCCTGTTCGCGCGCCACGCGTTGCTGGCCGACGGCTGGCAGCGCGACGTGCTGCTCGAATGGGACGTGCGGGGCGATTTGACGAAGGTCGCGCCGGATGCGGCGCCGCCGCTCGGCGTGGCGCGCGCCGATTACGTCGTGCCGGGCATGATCAACCTGCATTCCCACTCGTTCCAGCGCGCCATCGCCGGCCTGACGGAACGGGCGGGCGAGAGTCCCGACAGCTTCTGGACGTGGCGCGACTTGATGTACCGCGTCGCCAACCGCATCACGCCCGAGCAGATGGAAGCCGTCGCCGCGCAGCTGTATGCGGAATGCCTGCGCCACGGCTACACGGCCGTCTGCGAATTTCATTACGTGCAGCGCGCGCCCGGCGGCCATGAATACGGCAACCCGGCCGAGACGGCGCAGCGCGTGGCCCAGGCCGCGCGCGAGTCCGGCATCGGCGTGACCCTGCTGCCCGTGATGTACGCGTATGCCGGCTTCAACGACGCGCCGCTGCGCCCCGACCAGGAGCGCTTCCGCACCGATCCCACCCAGGTGCTGCGCATCGTGGAAGCGCTGGAACCGCTGCGCGGGCCGCAGCTGGAAGTGGGCGCGGCGCCGCATTCGCTGCGTGCCGTGTCCGTGGGCCAGCTGCGCGAGCTGGTGCAGGCGCTGCCGGCCGGGCGGCCGCTGCACATCCACATCGCGGAACAGCAGCTCGAAGTGGCGCAATGCCTGGAGGCCACGGGCATGCGTCCCGTCGACTGGCTGATGCACCACACGGACGTCGACGCGCGCTGGTGCCTCGTGCACGCGACGCATCTGTCCGACGGCGAGCGCGACCGGGTCGCGGCCAGCGGCGCCATCGCCGGGCTGTGTCCGACGACGGAGGCGAACCTAGGCGACGGCCTGTTCCCGCTGGCGCCGTATGTCGCGGCCGGCGGCCGCTTCGGCATCGGCAGCGACAGCCATGTGTCGCAGAGCCCCGTGGAAGAACTGCGCTGGCTCGAATACGGCCAGCGCCTCGTCCACCAGCGCCGCAACATCGCCGTGCATGGCGCCGAGCGCGACGTCGGCACGTTCCTGTGGCAGGGCGCGCTGGCAGGCGGCGCGCAGGCGGCCGGGCGCCGGCTCGGCGTGCTGGCGCCGGGCCGCCGCGCGGATCTGCTCGTGCTGGACAGCGCGCACCCGAACCTGGATGGTGTGCCGCCGCACGAGGTACTGGGCCGTTTCCTGTTCAGCGGCAACGACAACCTCGTGCGCGACGTGCTGGCCGGCGGGCATTGGGTAGTGCAGGGCGGCCGCCACATGGCGCAGGACACGATCGCGCAGAATTACAAGGCCGCCGTGCGCGCGCTGCACGCGTATTGATGCGACAATCGCTTCCGTTTCGAACGACGATGAGGTGCAAGTCATGACGATGCTGATTCCGTTTGCGGGTCTCGAACCGGTGTCGTGGAAGAACGGCGGCGGCAGCACGACCGAGATCGCCGTGTTCCCGCCCGATGCCGGCTTCGACGACTTCGACTGGCGCGTGAGCCTGGCCACCGTCGCCGCCGACGGCCCGTTCTCCGCCTTCCCCGGCATCGAGCGCACGCTGGTGCTCGTCGACGGCCACGGCATGACCCTGGAGATCGACGGCGAACCCACCCTGCTGTCGAAGGTGGATCCCATCGTCTCGTTCGACGGCGAGTCGCGCGTGGAGGCCAAGCTGAACCGCGGCGCCAGCACCGACTTCAATGTCATGACCCGCACCGACCGCTGCTGGCACCGCTTTGGCCGCCGCCAGCTCGATGGCGACTCCACGTTCGTCGCGCGCGCCGACGTCACCGTGCTGTTCCTGGCCGACGGCGACAGCCTCGAGCTGTGCAGCGACGACCAGCGCATCAACCTCGTGCGCTTCGACGCCGTCGTGATCGACCCCGACACGACGTGGAAGCTGCGCGCGGAGCAGGGCGCCATCTTCATCGTCGACATCCATTACTACGACGACGAGAACGACCTGGACAACGAGGACGGCGCGTATGAGTGACGTGGCCGATGTCCTGTACGTGAATGCCCGGCTGGCCACGCTGGTGGACGGCTATGGCGTCATCGAGGACGGCGCCGTGGCCGTACGCGACGGACGCATCGCGTGGGTGGGGCAGCGCGCCGACGCGCCGCGCGCGGCGGCCATCCACGATTGCGACGGCCTGTGGCTGACACCCGGCCTCGTCGACTGCCACACGCACATCGTCTACGCGGGCAACCGCAGCGACGAATGGGAAGCCCGGCTGAACGGCGCCAGCTATGAGGACATCGCGCGCGCGGGCGGCGGCATCATGTCCACCGTGCGTGCCACCCGTGCGGCGTCCGAGGACGACCTGCTGCGCGCCAGCCTGCCCCGCATCCGCGCGCTGCTGGCCGAGGGCGTCACCACGTTGGAGATCAAGTCCGGCTACGGCCTCGACGTCGCATCCGAAGCGAAGATGCTGCGCGTGGCGCGCCGCGTGGGCGAGCTGTTGCCGGTGACCGTGCACACGACGTTCCTCGGCGCGCACGCGCTGCCGCCGGAATACGCGGGCCGGCCCGATGCCTATGTCGAGATGCTGTGCGCGGAGATGCTGCCGGCGCTGGCGGCGCAAGGCCTCGTGGATGCCGTCGACGCGTTCTGCGAACGTATCGGCTTTTCGCACGACCAGACGGCGCGCGTGTTCGACGCGGCGCGCCGGCTCGGACTGCCCGTCAAGCTGCATGCGGAGCAGTTGTCCGACCAGCAGGGTGCGGCCCTCGTGGCGCGGTACGGCGGCCTGTCTGCCGACCACCTCGAATGGCTGTCGCCCGAGGGCGTGGCCGCGATGGCGCAGGCGGGCACCGTCGCCGTGCTGCTGCCCGGCGCCTACTACTTCCTGCGCGAGACGCGCATGCCGCCGCTTGCGGCGTTACGGGAAGCAGGCGTGCCGATGGCCGTCGCCACCGACTGCAATCCCGGCACGTCGCCCATGACGTCGCTGCTGCTGGCAATGAACATGGCGTGCACGCTGTGGCGCCTGACGCCGCTGGAAGCGCTGCGCGGCGTCACCGTGAACGCGGCGCGCGCACTGGGCCTTGGGGACGCCGGCACGCTCGAAGCGGGCAAGCGCGCGGACTTCGCGCTGTGGGACATCGCCCGCCCGGCTGACCTGGCATACTCGATCGGCGCAAATCCGTGCCGGGGTGTCGTCCATGCCGGCGTGTGGCGCGATCGGTTATCCTGACCGCTGATCCACAACGCCAACGGAAGCCGCATGCTGAGATTTGCCATGCTGGTGCTGGCCTGCGCCGGCATCCTGTCGTCCGCCCACGCGGGTGAACCGTTGCGCGTCGGCTCCAAGCGCTTCACGGAGTCGTACATCCTTGGCGAGATCCTCACGCAGACGGCGGCCCGCACAGGGCCGGCCGAACACAAGCAAGGCCTCGGCAACACGGCCATCGTGCTGGGCGCGTTGCGTTCGGGCGCGATCGACGTCTATCCGGAATACCTGGGCACCATCGACCTGGAAATCCTCAAGAATCCGCAGCCGACGTCGCTCGATGCGATGCGCGCGGCGCTGCGTCCGCTGGGCCTCGGTGTCGCCGTGCCGCTGGGTTTCTCCAACGGTTACGCGCTCGCGGTGCGGGGTGACGTGGACCTGCGTCGGCTGTCGGACCTGGCTTCACATCCCGAGATAAAAATCGGCCTGTCGCACGAGTTCCTCGGCCGCGCTGACGGCTGGCCTGGCCTTGCGCGGCGCTACGGCCTGGCGCAACAGCCGCGCGGGCTGGACCACGGCATTGCGTACGAAGCGCTGGCGCAGCGGCAGGTGGATGCCATCGACATCTATTCGACGGACGCGAAGATCCGCCAGTACGGCTTGCGGGTGCTGGACGACGACAGGCAATATTTCCCCCGCTACGATGCCGTGCTGCTGTACCGGCTCGACGTGCCGCAGCGCTTCCCGCAGGCGTGGCGCGCGATCGAGCGGTTGGAAGGCAGCATCAAGGCCGACGACATGATCGCGATGAACGCGGCGGCCGAGCTGGATGGGCAGAGTTTCGCGGCCATCGCGAAGACGTGGCTGGGTAGGGTGGACGGGTCTCCCGTCCACGCGTTCAACGCGCCGTCGAACGCCGCGACAGTGCAAACGCCAGTTGGACGCGTGGACGGCACAGCCGTCCACCCTACGCGCGATGGCTTGCTGACGAAAACCTTCGGCAATGGCTTCGCATCACTGGCGCGCCAACACCTGCTGCTCGTCGTTTTCGCCGTCCTGCTCGGCTGCATCGCCGGTATTCCACTCGGCATCGTGGCCGCGCTCATGCCGCGCCTGCGCCAGGCCGTGCTGGCCGTGGCGGGCGTACTGCAGACGGTGCCGTCGCTGGCCCTGCTGGCGATCCTGATCCCGCTGCTGGGCCGCATCGGCACGATCCCGGCCCTCGTCGCCCTGTGCGCGTACGCGCTCCTCCCGATCGTGCGCAATACGTGCACGGGGTTGCTGCAAGTGCCGGCCGGACTGCGCACGGCGGCGCTCGCGCTGGGGATGACCCGGCGGCAATCGCTGCTGCAGGTCGAGTTGCCCCTCGCCGCGCCGACGATTCTCGCTGGCATCAAGACGGCCGCCGTGATGAGCGTCGGCACCGCGACCATCGCCGCATTCATCGGCGCTGGCGGCTTCGGCGAACGGATCACGACGGGGCTCGCGCTGAACGATAACGACATGCTGCTGGCCGGCGCCATTCCTGCCGCGTTGCTGGCCTTGCTGACGCAGGCCGCGTTCGAAGTGGGCGAGCGCGTGCTGGCGCGGCGGCGCTACAGCGACTGAAGCTTGGAACGTGTGGTGGAGATCGCGCGGTGCAGGATGCGTTCCGCGTGGAAGTCGTTTTCGCGCTGGATGGCGATCGCGTGCAGGTTGCGGGTATAGGTGTCGATCCGGGAACGCAGCCAGGCGCGGTAGACCCATCGGGTGATCGACATGCTGTGCGGTTTTGTCGGCGTTTTCATGTCCGTGTCCTCGTCGTTGGCCACATTGTCCCGCTCGACGCGCGCTTGCATTTGTGATCACTCAATCGCGTCCGGTCGACCGAATCCAACCATTCTGTTACCGAGGTAAGCATTTGTAAGGAACCTGCAAATGCCCTCGTGTGCGGCTTATATTGAAGCCGTTGGATTCAAGTCTCCCCTCCCCATCCGACGAATGGGTTCACCCACGGCGCTGCCACGCAGCCCGTGGGTTTTTTCTTTTCAACCTTCGGCCAGCGCCGTCAACGGTGCGCCCGTGACGCGGCAGATGCGCCAGTCGGGCAGGATCTCGGCACCCATGGACTTGTAGAAATTAATTGCCGGGGTGTTCCAGTCCAGCACGGACCACTCGAAGCGGCCGCAGCCGCGCTCGACGGCCAAGCGCGCCAGGTGCTTCAGCATGCGGCTGCCGTAACCGTGGCCGCGGTGGGTTTGCCGCACGTACAGGTCTTCCAGATACAGGCCGCGCTTCGTGAGGAAGGTCGAGAAATTATGGAAGAATAGCGCGAACGTCACGACTTCGCCGTCGACCTCGCCGACGATGGCTTCGCAGGCCGGATGCGCACCGAACAAGCCTTCGTGCAATTTTTCTTCCGTCGCCACGACGAGGTGCTCGAGTTTTTCGAAGACGGCCAACTCGAGGATCATAGCCTGGATATGGGTGACGTCGGCCGGGGTGGCGGGGCGGATCGCGAAGGTGGAATCAAGAGTCATGGCGTTGTTTCGATTGCATCGTTGAGGTTGACGGGTGCTGCAGGTTTTGCGGCCGGCGCGCGCAAGGCCCAGGCGACGCTGCCCAGGCAGACGGCCATGCCCAGCCATTCGGCGGGGCCGGGACGGTAGTGTTCCAGCTTGATCGACAGCAGCACGGAGATCACGGGCGTGATGACCCCGATATACACCGCCTTGTTCGAGCCGATGCGGTTGATCAGCGTGAAATAGCAGATGAACGCGACGACGGAGCCGAAGATGGACAGGTGCAGCAGGCCCAGCACGTAGCTGGCCGTGCGCGGAATGATGAAGGGCTGGCCCGTCGCGAGACACCACACGGCGACCATGCACGTGCCCCAGAACATCGACCATCCGGTCGACAGCATCAGGTTGTTCGTTTCCTCGCGCACCTTGCCGACGACGATGCTGCCGGCCGCGCTGGCGATCGACGCGACGATGCCGATCAGCAGGCCGAAGATGAAATGGCCCTGGCCGCCCTGGTGCAGTTCGCGCAGCGCGTTGGCAAGCGAATGCCAGAACAGCAGCGTGACACCGCCGATCGCGGCCGCGCCGGCACTCCACGTACGGCGCGGGATCGGCGTGCCGAAGGCGAGGCGCGAGAGGATTGGCGTCCAGAACACCATCAGCGCGAACAGCACGGCGACGAGCGCGGAGACGACGTATTGTTCGGCGTTATAGGTGCAGACGTAGGACACGCAGAACGTGAAAAAGCCCTGCAGCAGGAGCCAGCGTTGCGCGCGCCAGGGCAGGCGCAGCTTGTCGCCGCGCAGCAGGCAGAACGCGAACAACGCGAGCGAGGCGAGCGCGAAGCGGTAGACGACCGAGACGGCGGGCGGGACTTCGCCCAGTTCGAGCGTGATCGCGAAGAATGTCGATCCCCAGATCAGGGAGGCGATGGAGAACAGGACGTAGGAGGGCATCGCGAAAGTATATCGCGATCCCTCATCCGTCGTGGCCAGACGCTCCCGTCAGTGCGTCACGCGCGTCGTGTAGCCGTTGCTGAGCAGCCGCACGCGTTCGCCCGGCCGGAACATTTCGTCGGCGGCTTGCGTGATGGAGCGCAGTTCGCCGTTGTCGAGCTTGACGGTGATTTCGAAGCCGGGCCGGTTATTCGCCTGGTTCTCGACGCGGTTGCCGATGATGCCGCCCGCGACGGCTCCGATGATGCCGACGGCGGCCGAGCCGTTGCCGTGCCCGACCTGCGAACCGCCCAGGCCGCCCAGCGCGGCACCGGTCATCGTGCCGACGCCGGATTCGGGGTTGGCGATGGTGACGTTGCGGACGGATTCCACGGTGCCCATGCGCACGATCTGTTCATTCATGGTCTGGGCGCTGCTGTAGACGCTGGCCGAGTTCGACGGGCCCGCGCAGGCGCCGAGCAGCGCGGTCAGCGGCAGCAGGGCGAGGATGGCGTATCGTTTCATGTTCAACACTCCAATGCGGTCGGATTAACCTAGCTTAACCGTTCCCGTACCCATGGGCGCGCACATCTCTGCTGTCGAGCAGTGTCAATAGACTGGCGTCAATAAGCGACGTGAAAACGGCGGTACAGGAAGCCCAGCACGAACAGGGGACCGATCAGCAGGAAGCGCAGGTCGTCGAAGAACGACGGTTTCTTGCCTTCGATCTTGTGCCCGATGAACTGGCCGATCCACGCGACGACGAAGATCGCGATCGACAGCGGCAGCACGGTTCCCGCCGGCATCAGCGCCAGCAGGGCCAGCATCACGGCGCTCATCAACAGCATGCCGAACGCGAACGGCGGCGACAGCCGGAAGTAATACACGAGCGCCGCGACGACCGCCGCGACGGCGAGCGCCGCGTGGATGCTCCACAGGATGCCCAGCAACGTAAACACGATCACCGGCACGCACACGAAGTGGATGAGCTCGTTGGTCGGGTTGCGGTGGCTGTCGCTGTACTGGTCGAGCAGCACGTCGATGGTGCGCGGCTGGTTCATCGGTGTCTCCTGGTCGTTGTTATGTCTCCGATTCTACACCTGGCCCTAGGCCGTGAGCGGCACCAGCAATGGCGCCGTCGGCGCTGTCGTGCGGGGGACGGCGCCCATGTGCATGTACGGGTTTGCGGCGAACAATTCGGCCACCCATTCCACGAACACGCGCACCTTCGCGGACAGGTGGCGGTTCTGCGGATACACGACGTGGACCGGCGCCGGGTCGCTGCGCCAGTCGCCCAGCACCTGCACCATGTGGCCCGTCTCCACGTACTTGTCGAGCATGTAGTCCGTCATCTGGATCACGCCCAGGCCCGCGAGGCCCGCCTGCACATAGGCGTTGGAATCGTTCAGCGCGATCACGCCGCGCATGGGCACGTCGAAGCGCTCGTCGCCGCGGCTGAAGTCCCAGTCGTAGATCTTGCCCGTCTTGGCCGAGAAGTAATTCACGCAGCGGTGGCGTTCGAGGTCGCGCGGGTGCTGCGGCATGCCGTGGCGCGCGATGTACGCGGGAGACGCGGCCGTGACGAAATTGATGACGCCGACGCGCCGCGCGATCAGGCTCGTGTCGGCCAATGCGCCGCCGCGCACGGCGCAGTCGACGCCTTCCTCGACGAGGTCGACGGGACGGTCGGAACTGCCCAGCTCCAGCATGATGTCCGGATAGCGCTCGAAAAAGGCGGGCAGGGCGGGGACGAGGATTTCGCTGGAGAGGCCCGTCGGCGCGTCCACGCGCAGCCGCCCGCTGGGCGACAGGCGGGTGCGCGACAGCGATTCCTCCGCGTCGCGCACGTCCGACAGGATGCGCAGGCAGCGTTCGTAATAGGCGGCGCCGTCCGTCGTCACCGTCACCTGGCGCGTCGTCCGGTGCAGCAGCTTGGCCGACAGCGCTCCCTCGAGCGACTGCACGAGCGTCGACACCGTCGCCTTGGGCAGGTTCATCATCTCCGCCGCACGCGTGAAGCTGCCGGCATCGACGACCTGCACGAAGACTTCCATGGCTTGTAGCTTGTTCATGACACAACCTTGTCGATCAGGATACCCGCATAGGCATCATACAAATGGTGAGAATGCGTGATTGTTCAAAAATCTGAACAATGGATTCGCAAATGGACTATTTATTGGATTGTAGATGAAGTCTATGATGTCGTTACGGTAGCTGATAGTTTCGAGATTTGTAAAACCCAACGACAGGAGAGCATCATGAAAACGCAACGCGATGCAATCGCGGCAGTGTTCGGGCTGATACTCGGCGTGGTGGCCATGGCAGGCACGGTACTCACCGACGAGTACGCGCATGCAGCCGTTGCCGAGGCGCGCGGATACGATGCGTTGTTCCACGTCGTCGCCACGGGCGAGCAGTGCGATGCGAAAGAGCTCCCCGCCGTGCTGGTCGCGGCCAACGAGGTGAACCGATGAGCGTTGCGCGCAAGGCCGAGGATGGCCATACGCTGGCAGTGCGCGACCTGCAGGTCGTGGGCGCGGAAGGACCGCTGGCGGCGCGCCTGTACAAGGCTGCTGTCGACGGCAGGCGTGACGTGCTGATCGTGTTTTTCCATGGCGGCGGCTTCGTCGACGGCGACCTGGAAGATGCCGATCCGTTCCTGCGCCACCTGTCCGTGGCGAGCGGCTATCCGGTCGTGCTGTCGTCGACCTATACGCTGGCGACCGTGAAACCGTTCCCGGCCGCCGCGGAAGACGCGCATGCCGTGCTGACCTGGGCAAAGAAGAACAAGACCAAGCTCGGCTGGACTGGCAAGCGGATGCTGGTGGCAGGCATCGAGGCGGGCGCGAACCTGGCCGCCGTGTGCACCCTGATGGCGCGCGACCGGGGCGCGCCGCGGCTGGCGGGGCAAATCCTCTTGATGCCGATGCTGGACCCGGGCCTGTCGACGTGCTCGATGCGCGAGATGCCGACGTGCCCCGACAAGGCCAAGGTGTTCGACGAATGCGCCGCGGCCTACCGGGGTTATCTGCCGCACGCGGCCGACCGCAGCCATCCGTATGCATCGCCGCTGCAGTCGAGCCGTTTGAAGAATTTGCCGCCGGCCTTGATCCTGTCGATCGAGGACGATCCGCTGCGCGACGAAGCGGAAGCCTACGGCGGCAAACTGATCCAGTCGGGCGTGCCGACGACGGTCAGGCGCCTGCATGCGGCGCAAGCCCTGCAGGAACCGAATGCACGCGATACGTGTGCCTGCAGGGGCCAGGCCCTTGCCGAGATCGCCAATTTCATTGCCGGTCTCGACGAGGAAGGCGAGCCGGCCAGCTGTTGATCCTGCGGATCACCCAACTTAATTGATCGCCGCGATCAATTAACTCATCACTAACCATAACAACGTGCCTGCGAGGCGCGAGAGACCTGTCTTTTCCTGAAAAAAGCCTGGGAAGGACCGTTCTCGTCCAACCATTAATAAATAGTTAATAACGGAGGGCTAACCATGAAACCGATTCAACAATTCCAGATGGCCGTGCGTCCCGTCGTGCTGGCGCTGGGTGCCGCCGGCATCGCGGCCCTGATCGCCGGCTGCTCCGACGCGACCGGCAAGGCTGCGGAAGCGCAGGCACAGGCGCAGGCGCAGGCAGGTCCGCCGGTCTCGGCCTCCGTCGTGCTCGAGAAGCAAGTCGCGGAAACGCAGGAATTCTCGGGCCGGCTGGAAGCCGTCGAGCACGTCGAGATCCGTCCGCGCGTGTCCGGCTACATCACGGCCGTGAACTTCAAGCCGGGGGCCGAAGTCAAGAAGGGCGACGTGCTGTTCGTGATCGATCCGCGTCCGTACCAGGCGGAAGCCGACCGCGCCGAAGCGGCCGCCAAATCGGCCCGTGCCAAGGCCGAACTGGCCCGCACGGAACTGACGCGCGCCGAGCGCCTGCTGGGCGACAAGGCCATCGCACAGCGCGAATACGACGCGAGCCTGTCGAGCCAGAAGGAACTCGACGCTTCCGCCCGCGCCGCCGAAGCACAGGCCCAGGCCGCGCGCCTGAACCTGTCGTACACCCGCGTCGTCGCGCCGATCAACGGCCGCGTGTCGAAGGCCGAGATCACCCTGGGCAACCTGGTCGACGCATCGGCCGTGCTGACGTCCGTCGTGTCGCTGGACCGCATCTACGCCAGCTTCGACGGCGACGAGGAAACCTATCTGCGCGTCGCCAAGCAGGCGCACGATGGCCAGTCGGTGCCGGTGAAGGTGGGCCTCGTCAACGAAGACGGCTACCCGCACGAGGGCAAGCTGGAATTCGTCGACAACCAGCTCGACTCGCAGACCGGCTCCGTGCGCATGCGCGCCACGTTCGAGAACAAGGACCGCAGCATGGCACCCGGCCTCTTCGCCCGCGTGCAGATCGGCGGCGGCGACGCCAAGCCCGCCCTGCTGATCACGGACCGCGCCGTCGGCACGGACCAGAGCCACAAGTTCGTGTTCGTCGTCGGTGCGGACGGCAAGGCCGAATACCGCGAAGTGAAGCTCGGCCCCGTCGTCGACGGCCTGCGCGTCGTGCGTGCCGGCCTGAAGCCGGGCGAGAAGATCGTCGTCAACGGCCTGCAGCGCGTGCATCCGGGCGCACCCATCACGGCGCAGGTCGTGCCGATGGTGGCTTCGCTGGCACCGGCCAAGAAGGATGCGAAGCTGGCCATGGCAGATACCAAGTAAGTCCAAGAATCTGAGGGACAAGAACAAATGAACATCTCACGCTTTTTCGTCGACAAGCCGATCTTCGCGGCCGTGCTGTCGGTGCTGGTCTTCGTGGCCGGCCTCATCTCGATCTTCGAGTTGCCGATCTCCGAGTATCCGGACGTCGTGCCGCCCTCCGTGGTGGTGCGCGCCCAGTACCCGGGCGCCAATCCGAAGGTCATCGCGGAAACCGTCGCGACGCCGCTGGAGCAGGAAATCAACGGCGTCGAAAACATGCTGTACATGACGTCGCAGAACACCTCCGACGGCGCGCTGATGCTGACGGTGACGTTTAAAATCGGCACCAACGTGGAGCAGGCCGAAACGGCCGTGCAGAACCGCGTCCAGCGCGCGCTCCCGCGCCTGCCGGACGAGGTGCGCCAGATCGGCGTCACGACGGTCAAGAGCTCGCCCAACATCACGATGGTGGTCCACCTGCGTTCGCCGGACGGCCGCTATGACGACCTCTATCTGCGCAACTACGCCACGCTGAACGTCAAGGACGAACTCGCGCGCATCAACGGCATGGGCGAAGTCCAGCTGTTCGGTTCGGGCGACTACGCGATGCGGGTGTGGCTCGACCCGCAAAAGGTCGCCGCCCGCAACCTGACCGCAAGCGACGTCGTGAACGCGATCCGCGAGCAGAACGTGCAGGTCGCGGCAGGTGTCGTCGGCCAGGGCCCGTCGAAAGGCGCGGACTTCCAGCTGACCGTCAACACGCAAGGCCGCCTGCAATCCGTCGAGGAGTTCGGCAACATCGTCATCAAGACGAACGCCGACGGCGCGACCACCTTGCTGAAGGACGTCGCTCGTCTGGAAATGGGCTCGAACTCGTATGCACTGCGCGCACTGCTGGACAACCAGTCGGCCGTCGCGATCCCCATCTTCCAGGCGCCGAACGCCAACGCGCTGCAGCTGTCGTCGGACGTGCGTGCCAAGATGAAGGAACTGTCGAAAGATTTCCCGGAAGGCGTCGAATACAGCATTGTGTACGACCCGACCCAATTCGTGCGCGAGTCGATCCGCTCGGTCATCCACACGCTGCTCGAAGCGGTGATCCTCGTGGCCATCGTCGTCATCGTGTTCCTGCAGACGTGGCGCGCATCGGTGATCCCGCTGCTCGCGGTGCCGGTGTCCGTCGTCGGCACGTTCGCGGTGATGCTCGCCTGCGGCTTCTCGATCAACACGCTGTCGCTGTTCGGCCTCGTGCTGGCGATCGGTATCGTCGTGGACGATGCGATCGTCGTGGTGGAGAACGTCGAGCGCAACATCGCGAACGGCCTGAATCCGCATGATGCGACCGTGCAGGCGATGAAGGAAGTCTCGGGCCCGATCATCGCGATCGCCCTCGTGCTGTGCGCCGTGTTCATCCCGATCGCGTTCGTGTCGGGCCTGACCGGCCAGTTCTACCGCCAGTTCGCGCTGACCATCGCCATCTCGACCGTGATCTCCGCGTTCTCGTCGCTCACGTTGGCTCCGGCCTTGGCCGCTGCGCTGCTGAAAGCGCACAACGCGCCAAAGGACCGCCTGACGCGCATGATGGACGCCGTGTTCGGCCGCTTCTTTGCCGCCTTCAACCGCTTCTTCGGCCGCTCGTCGCAGAAATATGAGGGCGGTGTGCAGGGTGTCCTGAAGCGCAAGAGCGCCGCGCTGGGCGTGTACGCGTTGCTCGCCATCGCCGGCATCTTCATGTTCAAGGCCGTGCCGCCGGGCTTCGTGCCGTCGCAGGACAAGGCCTACCTGATCGGCTTCGCGCAGCTGCCGGACGCCGCCTCGCTCGACCGCACGGACGCCGTCATCCGCAAGATGTCCGACGTCGCCAAGCAGATCCCGGGCGTGGAATCGTCGGTCGCGTTCCCGGGCCTGTCGATCAACGGCTTCACCAACGCGCCGAATGCCGGCATCGTGTTCACCACGCTGAAGCCGTTCGACGAACGTAAAGGCAAGGCTCAGAGCGCCGAGGCGATCGCCGCCGAGATCAACAAGCGCATGGGCGCGATCGAAGACGCATTCGTGATGGTGCTGTCGCCCCCGCCGGTGAACGGCCTGGGCACGACGGGCGGCTTCAAGATGATGATCGAAGACCGCGCGGGCGTCGGTTACGACGAGCTGTATAAAGCCGTGCAGACCATCCAGGCCAAGGCATGGACCGACAAGCGCCTGCAGGGTGTGTTCTCGGGCTACCAGATCAACGTGCCGCAGCTGTTCGCCGACGTCGACCGCGTGAAGGCCAAGCAGCTGGGCGTGCCGCTGGCCGAGATCAACCAGACCTTGCAGATCAACCTCGGTTCGCTGTACGTGAACGACTTCAACCAGTTCGGCCGTACCTATCAGGTGCGCGTGCAGGCCGATGCGCCGTTCCGTTCGCAGCGCGAGCAGATCGCGCAGCTGAAGGTCCGCAACGACAAGGGCGAGATGATTCCGCTGTCCTCGCTCATGAAGATCAAGGACACCTACGGACCCGATCGCGTCCAGCGCTACAACGGCTACGTCGCCGCCGAGCTGAATGGCGGCCCGGCACCGGGCGTGTCGTCGGGTCAGGCGCAGGCCGCGATGGAAGAAATCGTCAAGGCCAATCTGCCGAAAGGGATCTCGTACGAATGGACGGACCTGACGTACCAGGACATCCTGGCCGGTAACACGATGATCTATGTGTTCCCGCTGTGCGTGCTGCTCGTGTTCCTCGTGCTCGCCGCGCAGTACGAAAGCTGGACCTTGCCGCTGGCCGTGATCCTGATCGTGCCGATGTCGATCCTGTGCGCGCTGATCGGTGTGAAGCTCACCGGTGGCGACAACAACATCTTCACGCAGATCGCCCTGTTCGTGCTGGTGGGCCTCGCATCGAAGAACGCCATCCTGATCGTGGAATTCGCGCTGGAGCTGGAACATCATGGCCGCAGCGTCGTGGCCGCCGTGGTGGAAGCCTGCCACCTGCGCCTGCGTCCGATCCTGATGACGTCGATCGCGTTCATCATGGGCGTGGTGCCGCTGGTGCTGTCGCACGGCGCCGGTGCCGAGATGCGCCACGCGATGGGTGTCGCCGTGTTCGCCGGCATGCTGGGCGTGACGTTCTTCGGCCTGTTCCTGACGCCGGTGTTCTACGTCCTGCTGCGCACGTTGGCCAAGCGTTTCGAGAAGCCCAAGCATGCCCACGCCCACGACGCCGCACCGCATGGCACCGGTGGCGACCATGCGCCGGCACTGAAAGGACACTGATATGAAAACGATGATTGCAAGGGGCGTGGCGCCGCTGGTGGCAGCGCTGCTGCTGACGGCTTGTGCCGCCCCGACCTTCAAGCAACCGGACGTCGTCACGCCGACGGCGTTCAAAGAGTCGCAGACGGTGCCTGCCGCTGCGGCGAACGACGTGCGCAGCGCCGCCGACGGCACGACGTGGACCGTCGGCCGCCCGGCCGAAGCCCAGCCGCGCGGCGAATGGTGGCGCGCGTTCAACGACGAGACGCTGAATGGCCTCATCACGGAAGCCACGGCCAACAACCAGAACCTGACGGTGGCCGCCGCCCGCGTGAAGCAGGCCCGCGCCATCGCGGGCATCGCCGAGGCGGACCGCATGCCGCAGGTCGGCGTGGGCATCGGTGCCGAGCGCACCCGCCTGTCGCCGCTGGAGGCCAACCTGCCGAAGGGAACGAACGTCCCCGCCGTCAACACGTACTCGGCGCGCCTGTCGGCGAGTTATGAGGTCGACCTGTTCGGCCGCGTCTCGTCGAACGTCGCCGCGGCGCGCAGCGATGCGGGTGCCGTGGAGGCGACGTACCGTTCCGTGCTGCTGTCGCTGCAGGCCGACGTGGCGCAGACGTATTTCCGCCTCCGTTCGCTGGACGCGGAAATCGCGACGGTGAACCACACGGTGCAGCTGCGCGAGGAAAGCGTGCGCGTGACGGGCCACCGCTTCGACGCGGGCGACATCGGCGAATTCGACCTGTCGCGGGCGAAGACGGAGCTGGCGACGGCGCGATCCGAAGCCATCGGCCTGCAACGCCAGCGCGCCACGGCGGAACACGCGCTGGCTGTCCTGCTGGGCAAGCCGGCGTCGAACTTCAGCGCGCCTTCCACGCCGCTGCTTGACGCCGCCGCGCTGCCGCTGATCCCGGCCGGCCTGCCGTCGACGTTGCTGGAACGCCGTCCCGACATCGCCAGCGCCCAGCGCTCGATGGAAGCGGCCAACGCCCGCATCGGCGTCGCACGCTCCGCGATGTTCCCGGCGCTGAACCTGTCGGCGGGCGCGGGCGGCGTCGGCACCAGCTTCGCCGAGGTCTTCAAATGGAGCAGCCGTTCGTGGCTGCTGGGCGCCGCGCTGTCGATGCCGCTGATCGACGGTGGCCGCAACCGCAACAACGTCGTGCGCAGCGAGGCCGCGCTGGAAGAAGCCGTTGGCTCCTACCGCCAGAGCGTGTTGAGCGCGTTCGCCGAAGTCGAGGACAACCTGGCCGGCCTGCGCATCCTGGCGGGGCAGAGCGCCGAGCTCGAGGCGGCAGTCGTATCCGCACGCCGCTCGGCCGACCTGGCGCAGAAGCTGTACGACGCGGGCCGCGGCAGCTACCTCGAACTGCTGGACGCGCAGCGCAACCTGGCCAACGTCGAGCGCACCGCCGTGCAGCTGCGCGGCGACCGCGCGATCACCACCGTGGCGCTGATCCGCGCGCTCGGTGGCGGCTGGGACGCGGCGCCGGCCGTGGCGAAAATCGACGACACGGCGCAGGCGCGTAACTAACTGAATCGACTGTCCCTGGCTTTACTGGTATCCGGTAATGCCCTTTGCGGCGGTACGTGCAAGCGTATCGCCGCTTTTTTCTTTTGCAGACGCTAGAATCGTCGCATGCCGACCTCTACCGATTCCATCCAGCTCACGGGCCTCGCGCCCGTCATCGCCCCTGACACCCGCATCCTCATCCTGGGCAGCTTCCCTGGCGCTGCGTCGCTGGCCGCCCAGCAGTACTACGCCCATCCGCGCAACCAGTTCTGGAAGCTGGTCGGCGCCCTGGTCGGGGAAGACCTGTATGCGTTGCCGTACGCCGAGCGCCTGCCGCGCGTGCTGGCGCACCGCTTCGGCCTGTGGGACGTGCTGGCCGCGTGCGAGCGCGAAGGCAGCCTCGATTCCGCCATCCGCAAGCCGGCCGCGAACGACTTCGAGCGGCTGCACCGCTTGTGTCCGGAACTGGAAACGGTCGGCTTCAATGGGCAGACGTCGGGCAAGTTCGCGCCGCAGTTTGCCGAGCATGGGTATCGCACGGTGGTGCTGCCGTCGAGTTCTCCGGCGCATATGGCGATGACGTTTGCGCAGAAGCTGGAGGTGTGGCGGGACCTGCTTGAATGTTGATCTGTCGCAAGATATGTTTCGGAACGTCGATCTGAAGTGTAAACGATAGAAATTTTCCTATATTCTCCCCATCGTTAGTGATTTATCAAAATTTTCGGAGGCGATGTGGCAGAGCGAGACAATGGATTTGAGTTTCCCGTTATTCCGACGGATCGAGAAATTCAAGAAGTTATCGACGTGGTGACCGAAGCTACGCTCGCAAAGCGGCCGCTACTTCCTCAAACAATATATGAGCGTCGTGCAAATGCTGTTGGGCAGTGGTTCTTTTCACACTCGATGCACGCGTCGTTGCTCATGTTTGCGACAGCTATCCTTGCCTTTTATCTGAAGTCGAGGCCATTGATTGATACATCGATCGCATTAGCCGCAATTTCTAATATTTTGTTCTTTGGCGTGCTCTGCGCTATCATTTTAGGTAGTATCCCATTTTTGTGGTACGTATTCAGATCGCCATATGGACCATTTTTAGCTCTTGTGGAGTCGTCAGCGTACTTCGATCTCAAATTCGTTCATGCACTTGATGCTTGCTCGGTAGAGGCAGTGCGTTATGTTCTAGTTCAATATCGACAGCAGCGTAACGTGAGTGAACGCCGCGCAGGGATGGTTGCCGGCGCTATAGATAAGGTGGGTATTTTCCCTGCCTTGGCGGCGCTTGTTATCCTCTTGACGAATTTACTGAAAGCTCCGGGGACGGTGCCTTGGGCCAGTATCTTTGGGCCGCTTTTGCTCGCCTTTAATTTTCTTTCGATCGGGGCTTGCGAAATGCTGCAAAAAATGGACAGAGTGATTGCCTTGCTGGAATTTGACATCCAACGCAGAAAATAAATAATTTATTACTCCGGAATTAATTGATTGGATACAAAAAAGATCCGCGAATGATGCGATTGGAGCACCGGCAATCCGCAACGACGTAGTAGCGAAATGCTCGTGGTTGCGACAGCCGATGAGCTACCCAAATAGGATCGACCGACGACGTTGCCACACAGGATAAATTGCGGCGTTCTGCGCAAGGTGTCGCGCTGACAAAGGTATTTGCGTCCAGATTCATCGGGCTCGATCATTCCTGAGGCTGCAAAAAAGGATCAGGAAAGTTCGAGCAAATCTGGCACCAATATGCCTCGGGATCGCTCGGCCCGCAGACTTAGTGGCGAGCGGATTCAACCGGTACTTCGGACGTGGCCGGCGCGTTCGCTCATTGCTCCTCGGCGGCGACCGATGCGGCCCGCACCTGCACCTCGAATTCGCCCGCCGGCACCGGCTTGCCGAACAAATAGCCCTGGAACGAATAGCACCCCTGCGCCACGAGAAAATCGCGCTGCGCGGTCGTCTCCACGCCCTCGGCGATCACGTCGAGCCCGAGGCCGCGGCCCATGTTGATGATCGTCTGGGCGACCATCGCGTCGCGGTGGCTCGCCGGCAGTTCGTCGACGAAGGACTTGTCGATCTTGAGCTGCGTGAGCGGCAGTTTCGTCAGGTAGTTGAGCGAGGAATTGCCGGTGCCGAAGTCGTCGAGCGAGATGCTGAAGCCGTTGTCCCTGAGCGTATGCAGCTTGCGGCTCGAGGATTGGACGTCGCCGATCGCCAGGCTTTCCGTGACCTCCAGTTTCAGCTTCTCCGCGGGCGCGCCCGTGCCCCGGATCTCGGCCAGGATGTCGTCGACGAAGCTGTCCGACTCGAACTGGCGCGCACTGATGTTGACGGCGAGCGTCAAGCCACGCATGGCGTCTTGCCGCGACCACGCGGCGAGCTGCCGGCACGCGGTGGCGAGCACCCAGCGGCCGATCGGTTCGATCAGCCCGGTCTCCTCGGCCAGCGGGATGAACGCGGCAGGCGGGATGGCGCCGCGTTCGGGATGGAACCAGCGCAGCAGGGCCTCGGCGCCGATCGGACGATCCTCGGCATCGACCTGGACCTGGTAGTGCAGCGTCAGCTGGTGGTCGCGGATGGCGTCGCGCAACGCCTTCTCGAGCCAGTTGCGGTCGTCGAGTTCGGATTGCATCTCGTGCTCGAAGACACGCGCCGTGTTGCGTCCGCTGCGCTTGCTCTGGTACAGCGCGAGCTCGGCCTGGCACAGCAAGGCCTCGGGATTCTCGGTGGCGTCGCGGAACAGCGTGATGCCGATCGATCCGGTGCAGGTCAGCCGATGGCCGTCGAGGAGCATCGGCTCGGCGATCGTCGCCCTGATCGCATCGGCCGTCAGCAGCGCGCGGGCGACGGCCGCCTGCCGGTCGGTGCCCAGGCGTTCGGCCAGCAGCACGAAGCTGTCGCCGCTGAAGCGCCCCAGCGTATCGTTGTCGCGCATGATCGAACGGATGCGCCGCGCCGTCTCCACGAGTAGCCGGTCGCCTGCGGCATGGCCGAGGGAATCGTTCAGCTTCTGGAAGTGGTCGAGGTTCACCATCATGACGGCGCCGAATTCCTGGGCGGCACCGGCCATCGCGCGGGTCATGCGGTCGGCGAGCAGGGCGCGGTTCGGCAAGTCGGTCAGGTGGTCGAACAGCTTCAGGTGCTCCGCCAGCGCGTGGGCCCGCTTTTCCGACGTGACGTCCTGCAGGTTGCCGACGTAGTGGATCGTCCGGCCGTGTGCGTCCGGTACGGCCGTGATGGAGAGGCGCGCCGTGTACAGGCTGCCGTCGCGGTGGCGGTTGATCACTTCGCCGGTCCAGTAGCCCGTCGTCGTCAACTGCGACCACATGGACGCGTAAAAATCGTCTTCGTGCAGGCCGGAGCGCAGCAGGCGCGGACTGTGCCCGATCGCCTCAGGCGCGGTGTAGCCGCTGACGCGGGTGAAGGCGGCGTTGACGCGCTCGATGCGGCCCTGGGCGTCCGTGATCAGCATGCCGTCCTGGCTTTCGAACGCGACGGACGCGATGCGCAGTTCACGCTCCGCGCGGCGGCGCTCCGTGATGTCGCGCGCGACGGCGAGGACGCCCGCAATCTCGCCCTCATGCGCATGGATCGGCACCTTGATCACGTCCAGGTTGCGCATCGTGCCGTCCGGCCCCGCGAGCTCTTCTTCGTACCGGCGCGTCTGGCCGGTGCGCAGCACGTCGTCATCCGTTTCCTTGATGAACGCGGCGAACGCCTTGTCCAGAAACAGCTCGGCATCGGTCCGCCCGATGACCTTGTCGCCCGGCAGGCCGAACAGCGCCTGGGCGCCGGCGTTGCAGTGCACGTAGACGTTGTTCCTGTCTTTCAGCACCATGGCATCCGGGCTGTTCTCGACGAGCGTGCGCAATTGCGCTTGCTCGACCATGAGCGCGCGGGAGGATGCCTCGAGTTGTGCGTTCTTTTGCTGGATCTCGGCGGTGCGCGCATGTACGGCGCCGCGCAGCGAGCGGATCCACAGCAGCGTGGCCGCCAGCGCGGCCAGCGCGCCGAGCACGACGAACGCGATGATGCGCAGATAGGGCCGAAACTGGATCGGCTGGGTGAACCACTTGTCGCGCAGCGCCTGGCGTTCTTCCGGCGTGATGCGCGCCATGCCTTGCTCGACCAGGTCGTAGCTCGCCTTGTCGCCCTTCGCGACGGCCCGGTGAAACTGCGCCGTATAAATGGTGAAGGCCTTGGCGAACTTCTTCTGGTCGCGATAGAGATAGAGGTAGTAGTTCGCCGGCGTGTCGTCCATGCAGAAGATCTTGATGTCCCCAGCCCGAACGGCATCGAGGATGGCGACATAGCCCGGGTAGGGCACTTGGTTGGTGATACCTTGCCTTGCCATCTGTTCGGCGCAGGCGTCGCCACGCTGGACGCCGACGAGGAAGCCGTTCATCGACTGGACGTCGTGGATGCCGGAAATCGATGGATCGACATAGATCCCGACCGACACCGTGTCGTACGGCGGCAAGTAGTCGAACAAGGGTTCGCGTCCCGGGGTGCGGAAAATCATGTCGATCACGTCGGCCTGGCCGTCGTGCATCCGCTGTAGCGCGTTACTCCACTGCATGGGCTGGAGGTCGACATGGACGCCGGTCTTGTGTTCCCACAGGTGCCAGAGGTCGACGAGATACCCTTCCGGCCGTCCGCTCGAATTCAGGTAGAGGTAAGGCGGATAGTTGTTGTCGGTGACGACGCGTAGCGTCTTGGCGTCGGCATGCAATCCGTACGCCAGCAGCGCGATGATCAAGACGAGCCGGCGGCAGATGGCGCCCCCTGGCGTGATGGGACTCTTCGAGCCCATGAATTCTCCCTGTCGCACGCTGCGCCAGGCTGCGTGCGGGTACCGGCCCTGGCCGCGCGGCGGTTATCTGTGTACTTTTATGATTGCGGCTTCTTGCATTGGCCGATCTTATCAAGCAAGCTTAACATGGGATGTTGGGAAACTCGACAACTTTTGGCCGTACGGCAATACTTGTTGTAAATGCCGTTCTGCCGACGTTTTCGATGCCCCATTTTGGGGCATCGACATCTGGCACCGCCATCTGTTGGTGTCAGTAGGACCCGAACACCCTGTCCAGCGCGTCCTGAATGGCCGACCGGTAATCCTGAGCGGAACCGATCCTGACCTTGAGCTCACTCGACGGTATGGCACCCAGTTGCGGAGTGTCAAGAAAAAGCTCTGTGCCGTCGATGGTGATGAGCGGGAACAGGTCAGGGGGAAGGGTGACCTTGGAAAAACCGTCAAGCTGGCGCAGCGGTATGACGATCCTGGTCGCCAGACCGCTGATCACATTGCTTTGCACGTCGACCAGATAGGGAATGGTCGCCTTGTTCCTGCCCGGATTGTCGTAGATATCGAAGCGCGCCATCAGAACGCGCGCCATTCCTGCAACGCCACGCCTTCCGTTTCGACCACGCTGTTATAGGTGGCGAGAAAGCCGGCGTGCTGCTCGTTCCACTGTTGTTCCTTGCGTTTTTGTATTTCTTCGCGGAGTTTTTGTTCGCAGAGCTGAGAAATATTGATGCCCATGCTTTTGGCGTCCAGGTACACGTCCATTGCCAGGGTGATGTTGGTGGCTTTTTTGCCAGGAGCTTTTTCCGGGGAAGTCGAGTGTACGAGTTTCATAGTGGGTTCTCGATGCGCATTCGGAATGTGGGGGATTTATGGGGATCGCGCTGCCATTGTACTCCCGGCAAGGCCGTCATGGTACGCGCATGGGCTTGATGTGCATCGTACGGCGCCCTTTTTTTCCGGCACAACGTCCCCATATCGAACCCATCCCCTCCACGGCGCCGCGATGCAACCGGCGCCGTATCTTTTCCCGACCCTTTGCAGGCAATGCGTGACCAGCGTCCCGAGGATGACGCTGCGATGGCGTATTCCCATCCCGGACGCGTGCCGATGCAAGGCGGGACGACATCGAAAGGAACACCATGAAAGAAGAACTGATCGAAATGAATGGCAAGGTCACCGAAGTGCTGCCGGAGATGCGTTTCCGGGTGGACCTCGAGAATGGCCACCAGCTGGTCGCCTACACATCCGGCCGGATGAAGAAGAACCACATCCGCATCATCGCGGGCGACCGCGTCACGCTGGAGATGTCGCCGTACGACCTGAACAAGGGGCGCATCGTGTTCCGCCATCTCGAGACGCGCGGCAACCCCGCGCCGTCGGCTGCGCGCCAGCGGCGCCGCTGATCGACCTGCCGGTCGTCAGTACACCTGCACGCTGTTCGCGCTCTGGCGTCGCAGGTGGGCCAGCTTGGCCGAGTAGATCTGGCGGTTGTCGGCCTTCGTGCTCGTGTCGATCGCCTGCGTGAGCTGTTCGCGCGCTTCCTTCGCGTCGCCCAGCTGCACCAGCGTTACCGCCAGCCAGAAGTGGAATTCGTCGTAGTAGGGCGCGCGCTTGACCTCGCGTTCGAACAGTTTGCGCGCCGTGTCGTAGTCGCCTGCCTTGAGCGCTGCCATGCCCTTGTCGAAATACTCGAACGGCGGGACGGGTTCGATGCTGGCCACGCGCCGCGCCAGCTCGGCCGCTTCGGCCGTGCGGCCCGTCTTCGCCAGCAGGGGACCCAGGTTCTGCATCACGACGAGGCTTTCCGGCTCACGGTCGAGCGCCACGCGGAACGCCCGTTCGGCCATGGCGAGATCGCCGTGGCGCTGGTAGATCACGCCCAGCGTGTTATAGGTGATCGCGGCCGGCGGATTCGTCGCCACGGCCGCGCGCGCCCACCAGTAGGCGTCGTCGAGCTTGCCCAGCACGAGGTTCTCGGCCGCGCGGTTGTTGAGGTATAGCGTGACGAGGTCGTTCTGTTCCAATTCGCGGCTGCGCAGGCGGCTCGCGTCCGGCGGCGGCAGGAAGTCGACGACCAGTTCGTGCTCGGACGTCTCGTCGTACAGGATGCCGTCGGGCTTGCGGTGGCCCAGCGCGATGTTGACGTGCGAGGCGACGAGGTAGATGCCGTTGTCGCGGCTCCAGGTGCCGTCCACAAGCACGCTGCGGAAATGCACCGTCATGCCGAGTTCGCGCGCGAAGGCGGCCGTCATGACGACGAGCGACAGGCAATTGCCGGCACGTGCGGCATAGGTCTCGGACGCCGTGCGCGTGCGCGTGGCATCGTATTCGAGCTTCAGGTCGGTCTTGCTGTACAACGCGTCGATCAGGCCCCGTTCGAGTCCCTTGCTGCGCAAGTGCGCCGTGAAGGCGGGACTGTGCGCGTAGGCGCGCATGGCGGGGCTCAAGGTGAACAGGTCTTGCGCGCCGACGGGCTCCGACGGCGGCTTGAACGACGCGTCGCTGAACAGCGGCGGGGTGGGGTGTTGCTGCTCCATGCCGGCACAGCCGGCCAGCAGCAGGGGCAGTACGATCAGCAGCGACGCCAGGCGTTTCATGTCTCCTCCTCGGCCGGCGTTTCATCGACCGGTCTCGTGAAGAAGTATCTGCCCGTCCTGGCCGGATGTAAAGACGGCTTACTGCTCGGCGTGAAAGGCTTCGTGCAGTTCGTCCAGGAGCTCGGCCGTCTCCTCGTCCGACAGGCCCAGGTAGGCCAGCGCGCGCGCCCCGCCTTTGTTCCACTCGAGCGATTCCGCGTCGCCCTGGTATTTGCGGATCGCGTTCTCGGCCAGCAACGACAGCGCCACCAGCGAGCGCACGGTCGACGACGTGTCGGCATCGTCCAGCACGGCGTAGTCGTGATGGTGCAGGATCGACCAGGCGACGTCTTCGGACAGTCCCCAGTTGCGCGCGAGCAGGGTGCCGATCGCCGTATGGCTTGTACTGTGGCGTTCCTGTTCCAGTGCCGTGAACGGACGCTCCGCCTCCAGCGATGCGGCCGCATAAGTGGTGGCATACGCGGGAAAGCGGTCCATCAGCAGCGGCACGCCCGTGTCGCAGAACAGGCCGAACGTATGCGCCACGTCGGTCTCGCCGATGCGCAGGCGGCGCGACAGGAAGACCATCGCTTCGGCGCGCCGGCTCGACACGTCCCAGAAGCTCGCCAGCGCCGCGCTGTTCGCCGGAATCGCCTGGCGCGCGAGCAGCCCCGTCATCAGCGAGGCGACCTGGTTAATGCCGAGGAACAGGATGGCCTGCTCGATCGACTTGGCCTTGCGCCGGCCGCCGAAGATCGACGAGTTGGCGAGCTTCAGCAGCGCGCCCGACATCCCGACGTCGCTGGCGACGATGCGGGCGATCTCGGCCGGGCTGGGATCGGACGATGCGAGTTCCCGCTGCAAGTCTGCAAGCAGGCTGGGGCGGGGCGGGATGCGGATCGACTTGATGAGGGCGTCGACGGGATCCTCGGCGGCGCTAGGACGCGCCAGGGCAGCTGCTGTACTCATGACTGGACGGGAAAAACGGTGCTGGATGATGCTGCACGGAAAGACGTGCGAAGCGTGTCACTATAAACGAGTGCCGTTGAAGTTGCATCAAAGTATTGCTTTTGTGTAGCAAAACAGACAGTGCGACCGGTCAAATCTTAACAATATAGAATTGCTCCATGTCTTCAACCATCCTTGCCGGCATTGATTTTTCATCACCTTCGCACCTCGTCGCCCGTCAGCTGATCGGCGTCACCGTGCTCATCGACGGCGTCGGCGGACGCATCGTCGAGACGGAAGCGTACGACGGCGAAGATCCCGCCTCGCACAGCTACTCCGGCCCGACCGACCGCAACTTCGCGATGTTCGGACCGCCGGCCCATGCCTACGTGTACCGCTCGTACGGCATCCACTGGTGCCTGAACTTCGTCTGCCGGGAAGAGGGCCATGGTGCCGGGGTCCTGATCCGCGCGCTCGAACCCGTGACGGGGCTGGAGACGATGGTCGAGCGGCGCGGCACGACGGACCACTGGCTGCTGTGTTCCGGGCCCGGCAAGCTGTGCCAGGCGCTGGGCGTCACGCGCGCCCTGAACGGCCAGTCGCTGGCGGCGCCGCCGTTCGAACTGGCGCCCGCGCCCGCCGGCATCGAGGTGGTCAGCGGGCCGCGCATCGGCATTTCGAAAGCCGTCGACGTGCCGTGGCGCTTCGGCCTGGCCGGCTCGCGCTGGGTCAGCAAGCCGTTCCGCTGAGCGCCGTCAGCCGTTGGCGGCGCGGCGTGGACGGAGCGTGTCCGCGGCGTCCGCGGGCGCGTGCGCGAGTGCGGGCCGGCCGCGCAGCGGGCTGTCCGGTGCGCGCCGCTCGACGGGCGCCTCGTCCCCGCTGTCTTCGATGCGGAAGATCGCGACGGCGCGCGCCAGGTTGACGGTCTGCTCGTGCAGGCTCGCCGCCGCCGCCGCGGCCTGCTCGACGAGGGCGGCGTTCTGCTGCGTCATGTCGTCCATCTGCCCGACCGCGCGGTTGATCTCCGCGATGCCGTCGGCCTGCTCGCTGCTGGCGGCGCTGATGCGGTTGATGATGTCGTTCACCTGCTGCACGGACGCGACGACGCTGCCCATGCTCGACCCTGCCTCGCCGACGGCCACGCTGCCGCTGTCGATGATCGCGACGGAATCGGCGATCAGCGCCTTGATCTCCTTCGCGGCGGACGCGGAGCGCTGCGCGAGCGTGCGCACCTCGCTGGCGACGACGGCGAAGCCGCGCCCCTGTTCGCCTGCGCGCGCCGCTTCGACGGCGGCGTTCAGCGCCAGCAGGTTGGTCTGGAACGAGATGCCGTCGATGACGCTCGTGATCTCGACGATCTTGCGCGAGCTGGCACGGATCGATTCCATCGTCGCGACGGCGCGGTCGACGGCGCGGCCGCCGCCTGCCGCCAGCCGCGCCGCCTCGGCTGCGAGTTCCGTCGCCAGCCGGGCGTTGTCGGCATTGCCCTTGACGGCCTGGGTCAGCGTCTCCATCGTGCTCGCGGTCTGCTGCAGCGAGCCGGCCTGCAGCTCGGTGCGGCCCGACAGGTCGAGGTTGCCGCTGGCGATTTCCTGCGACGCCGTGTCGATCGAGCGCACGGCATCGAGCACGCTGCGCAACGTGGTGTTCAGGTTGGCGATGGTCTGGTCGAGCGCGCGCGCCGTGTCCGCGATCTCGTCGCGGCCGTCGTTGCCGGCGCTGGCGCACAGGCGTCCCTCGGCCAGATCGCCCACGACGACGGAGATGGCGGCGATGTCGCGCAGCATGGCGCGGCGCACGACCATCGTCACGGCCAGCGAGACGATGATCGACAGCAGCACCAGCGCGGCCATCCACGTGCCGAGGCTGTGGAATTCCGCGCGCGCGGCGGTGTCGGCCTGCTCGCTGAGCGTCTGTTCCATCGCCGCCAACTGGGCCAGTTGCTGGTTCAGCACGACGAATTCCTTTTCCGCCTTCTGCATCGAGTTGGTGGCGATCGACTGGTCGACCTGCGCCATTTCGATGGTGTCCTGCACGGCCTTGCGGTAGGCGGCGAGTGCTGCCAGCGACGCCTCGACCGGTTTGCGCTCGGCGCCGTCGGTCGTGCGTGCGAGTTCCTGCAAGCGTGCCTGCACGGCGGCGTGGCGGGCGGCGATGTCGGCGATCAGGGCGTCGAGGCGGTTCTTGGCGAAGCTGCCGTTGATCCAGGCCAGCAGCTGGTAGGCGTTGGCATGGACATACTTGGCGTCGCCCGCCACGTCGGCCACGTGTTTGAGGCGTGCCGCGCGGACCTGCACGATGTTTTCCAGCGACGCGTTCTGGCGCACCATCCCGTACCAGGCGGCCCCGGACAGCATCAACAGCAGCACCAGCACCAGGCCGGGCGCCAGCAGCAGCTTGGGACCGATCCGTAGTTTCTTCAGCATGCTTCGCTCCGCAAGTCGCAACACGGGCATGCCGCCCGCAGGCACGTCGTTCGCGCTTGTGCGCTTACTTCTTGTACAGCCCCGCCTCGAGCACGACGCCGTCCACGAGCAGGATGTACGTCGTCTTCGGCTCGATCTTGCCGCTGGCCGGATTCTTGTACTGGTAGTCGACCCAGCCCTTGCCCTTGGCGGCTGCCAGTTCGATGATCTCGCGCCGGTATTTCTTGCCGTTGGCGTCGGGCACGTCCGTCAGGTCCTTGCCGACGATCGACGGGTTGTACGGATGGGCCAGCACGATGCCGGTCTTGACGTCGCGCATATCGATGTACAGAGAGCCCTGGACGAACTCCGGGTCCTTGGCCGTGATGCGTTTCATGACTTCGTCCTTGCCCTTGGACTTGACCATGGCGGCGCCGCGCTCGGCCATCGCGATCGCGTCTTTTGCGGTCGGTTCCGAGGCGAGCGCGCCAGCGCAGGACAGGCACAGGACGGCGGAGAAAACGGTTGCGGTCGGTTTCATAGGATGTCCTTTCGGGGAAGAGGGATAGGTCTAAAAGTTGCCTATTTGCATTTCGTACTCTACGCCGGGGGTCTGGCTGGGCTGTTGTGCTAACGCAAGCGGTCTCCGATGTGCGGGCGCAAAGGCAACGCTGATCTCGCGCAGTGCGGGTGGAAATGGGTGAGAAACGGGATGCGGACTTGACTCTCGGCAATTCAACCTGGATGCCGGCTCCCTACTATCGCTTCCTGTCGGCAATTATTTCCATGCGTCACCTTTCGCTGCCATCAACCACTTCTCACCAGGAGAACTCCCGTGACCCTCGACGCGACGCCCGCCAAGTTCAAGCCCTATACCCGCCAGTCGATCCAGAACGCCCGCCAGTGGCAATGGATGAGCCCCGACCTGCAGGAAGCGGTGCAAGTGGTCTCCCATGTGCTGCCGTTCCGCACGAACGAATACGTGATGGACCACCTGATCGATTGGAACAATATTCCGGACGATCCCATCTACCGCCTGACGTTTCCCCATCGCGACATGCTGCCGGCCCGCGAATACGAACAGTTGCGCGACCTCGTGCTGTACAAAAAGGACGACGCCGCGATCGCAAAGCTCGTGCACGACATCCGCATGCGCATGAATCCGCATCCGGCCGGCCAGATGACGCACAACGTGCCGCGCGTGAACGACGCGCCCCTGAAGGGCCTGCAGCACAAGTACAAGGAAACCGTGCTGTTCTTCCCGAGCGCCGGCCAGACGTGCCACGCCTATTGCACGTTCTGCTTCCGCTGGCCGCAGTTCGTCGGCATGGAGGAGATGAAATTCGATGCGCGCGAGTGCACGGAGCTCGTGTCGTACCTGGCCACGCATCCGGACGTGACGGACGTCCTGATCACGGGCGGCGATCCGATGATCATGAATACGCGCTCGCTGGCCGAGTTCATCGAACCGCTGCTGGCGCCCGAGCTGGCGCACATCCAGAACATCCGCATCGGCACCAAGTCGGTCGCGTACTGGCCGCAGCGCTACGTGTCGGACAAGGACAGCGACGACCTGATGCGGCTGTTCGAGAAAGTCGTCAAGGCCGGCAAGAACCTTGCGCTGATGGGCCATTACAACCACGCCGTCGAGCTGCGCCAGCCGATCGCGCAGCAGGCCGTCAAGCGCATCGTCGGCACGGGCGCCACGTTGCGCATGCAAGGCCCCTTGATCCGCCACATCAACGAAGACCCGCACAGCTGGGCCGAACTGTGGACGACGGGCGTGCGCCTGGGCGCGATCCCGTACTACATGTTCGTCGAGCGCGACACGGGCCCGCGCGAGTACTTCGCACTGCCGCTGGCGCGCGCGCACGAGATCTTCCAGTCCGCGTACAGCATGGTCTCGGGCCTGTCGCGCACCGTGCGCGGGCCGTCGATGAGCGCCTTCCCGGGCAAGGTCGTGATCGACGGCGTGGTCACGATCAACGGCGAGAAGCTGTTCGCGCTGCAGTTCCTGCAAGCGCGCAATCCGGACTGGGTGCGCCGGCCGTTCTTCGCGAAATACGATCCCGATGCCACCTGGCTCGATCACCTGAAACCTGCGTTCGGCCGCAAGAAGTTCTTCTTCGAGGGCGGCGAGGACGACCACGACGCCGCGGGCGCGCTCGGCCGCGTGATCCCGATCCAGGCTGTATCCGCGCACGACCGCCGCGCCAGCGACAGCCAACCCGACGCGGCCTGAGTCGCAGGAGGTGTTCATGGAAACCGACCAGAGCCAGTCGCGCCTCAACGGGGTGGCAGTGTTTTTCTACGTGTTCCTGCCGTTCGCGCTGGGGCATTACCTGTCCTCGCTGCTGCGCAACGTGAACGCCGTGCTGGCACCGCATCTGGTCGGCGCGCTGGCGCTGACGCCGGGCCAGCTCGGCCTCCTCACCAGCGCATTCTTCTTCGCGTTCGCCCTCGTCCAGCTGCCGGTCGGGATCGCGCTCGACCGCTACGGCCCGCGCAAGGTGCAGGTCGTGCTGATGCTCGTGGCGGCGCTGGGCACGCTGCTGTTCGCCACGGGGCGCAACTTCGGCCAGCTGGTGCTGGCGCGCGCCGTCATCGGCTGCGGCCTGGGCGGCTGCTTCATGTCGGCCGTGAAGGCGATCTCCACGTGGATCTCGCCCAAGCGCCTGCCGTCGGTGCAGGGCTATCTGATCGCCGTGGGCGGGCTGGGGGCGGCGTCGAGCACGATGCCCGTGCGGATGCTGTTGCAGCACACGGACTGGCGCGGCCTGTTCGTGCTGCTGGCTGCACTCACGGCCTGCTGCGGTGCGCTGATCTGGCTCGTCACGCCGAAGTCCAACGGTACCGGCGGCGCACTGCCCACCGTGCGCTCCGTGCTGGACGTGTACCGCGCGCCCGCGTTCCGCACGACGATCTCGCTCGTGCTGCTGCCGCACGCGATCTTCTTCGGCATCCAGGGCCTGTGGATCGGGCGCTGGCTGTCGGACGTGGCCCGCTTCCCGGACGGTGCCGTCGCCTACCTGCTGTACATGGGGATGGCGTCCGTAATCTTCGGCGCCATCGCCGTCGGCATGATCACGGAATGGGCCGGCCGGCGCGGCATCGAGGCGCTGGACGTGGCCGCCGTCGGCGTCGCGCTGTTCGTGCTCGTGCAGGTGGCGATCGCGTGCAACTGGCGTCCCAGCCTGCAACTGCTGTCCGTGCTGTTCACGCTCGTGGGAACGATCACGGGTATCGAGTACGCGATCGTCGCGCAAAGCCTGCCGCGCGCGCTGACCGGGCGGGCCGCCACGTGCCTGAATCTCCTGATCTTCATCGGCGCGTTCCTCGTGCAGGCGGGCTTCGGGCTGATCGTCGGCCTGTGGCGGCTCGACGCGGCCGGTCATGTCCCGGCGATGGCCTACCGTGTCGCGTTCGGCGTGCTCGTGGCGCTGCAACTGCCCGGCCTGGTCGGCTATGCCCTCAACTTCCTTCAACGGCGTCAAGTAAAATGCGGCATCGTTTTGCTCACCCAGAAGGAAGAATATGAGATTGGTTCGCTACGGTCGCCCCGGTAAGGAAAAACCGGGCCTGTTCGACGAGGAAGGCCGCCTGCGCGACTTGTCCGGCGTGATCGAGGACGTCGACGCGTCGGTGTTGTCGGACAAGGCGCTGCGCAAGCTCGCGAAGGTCGACTGGAAGACGCTGCCGCTCGTGCGCGGCAACCCGCGCCTCGGCGTGCCGGTCAAGGGCGTCGGCAAGTTCATCGGGATCGGCATGAATTACTCCGACCACGCGTCCGAAGTGGGCGCGCCGATTCCGAAGGAACCGATCATGTTCATGAAGGCGACGTCGTGCCTGTCCGGCCCGGACGATCCCATCCAGCTGCCGAAAGGCTCGAAGAAGACCGACTGGGAAGTCGAGCTGGGCGTCGTCATCGGCACCCGCGCGCAGTACGTGGACGAGAAGGACGCGCTGAAGTACGTGGCCGGCTATTGCGTCGTCAACGACGTCTCGGAGCGTGCCTACCAGTTCGAGCTGGGTTCGCAGTGGGACAAAGGGAAGGGCTGCGACACGTTCGGACCCGTCGGCCCGTTCCTCGTGACGAAGGACGAGATCTTCGACGTGCAGGACCTCGACCTGTACCTGGAGCTGAACGGCAAGCGCGTGCAGACGGGGAACACGTCGAAGATGATCTTCACGGTGGCGCACATCGTGAGCTACCTGTCGCGCTTCATGACCCTGGAGCCGGGCGACATCATCACGACGGGCACGCCGCCGGGCGTGGGCCTGGGCCGCAGCCCGCAGCGCTTCCTCAAGAAGGGCGACAAGCTGCGTCTCGGCATCGCAGGATTGGGTGAGCAGCAGCAGGAAGTGGTCGCGCATCCCAAGGCCTAATGCCGTCGAGGTGACGCGCCATTGTCGTAGGGTGGGCACCCTGTGCCCACGCGCACGTCAGCATGATACGAACGTCCGCGTGGGCTCGGAGAGCCCCCCCTACGATCACAACGCAGTTTGTTTCAACGCCCCGTCGATCGAGTCCTTCAGCCGCCCCACGATCTCGCCCAGGTCCCCCTGCGTGACGACGAACGGCGGCGCCAGCAGCACGTGATCGCCATTGCGGCCGTCGATCGTGCCCCCCATCGGATACACGAGCAGGCCGTTCTCCATCGCGCGCGCCTTGATCGCCGCGTGCAATTTCAGCTCGGGCGCGAACGGCGTCTTGCCCTCGCACTCGCGCACGAGTTCCAGCGCCAGGAACAGCCCGCGGCCGCGAATGTCGCCCACGTGCGGGTGATCCTCGAATTCCTCGTCCAGCATGGCGCGGAGCGTCGCGCCGCGCAGGCGCACCTGGGTCAGCAGGTCGTCGCGCTCGATCACCCGCTGCACGGCGAGCGCCGCCGCCGCCGCCACGGGGTGCCCGATATACGTATGCCCGTGCAGGAACACGCCGCTGCCCGCGCGCAGGCGCCCGACGATGGTGCAGCTCACGAGCACCGCGCCGATCGGCTGGTAGCCCGCGCCGAGGCCCTTCGCGACCGCGATCAGGTCCGGCGCGACGCCGTCCTGCTCGATCGCGTACATCGTGCCCGTGCGGCCCATCCCGCACATCACCTCGTCGGCGATGAACAGGATGCCGTACTTGTCGCACAGCGCACGCACGCCGCGGAAGTAGCCCGGCGTGGGCGGGATGGCGCCGCCCGTCGCGCCCACGACGGGCTCCGCGCAGAACGCGATCACCCGCTCCGGGCCGGCCTGCAGGATCGCCGCCTCCAGTTCGTCCAGCAGCATCGCCGTGTACTGGTCGACGGTCTGGTCGGCGGCGCGGCCGCGGTATTCGTAGCAGGCCGAGACGCGCTCGACGTCCATCAGCAGCGGCGCGAACGGCTGGCGACGCCACTCGTTGCCGCCGACGGCCAGCGCGCCGAGGGTGTTCCCGTGGTAGCTCTGGCGCCGCGCGATGAACAGCGACCGCTGTGATTCTCCGGCCTCGACGAAGTACTGGCGCGCCAGCTTCAATGCCGTCTCCATCGCTTCCGAGCCGCCCGACACGAGGTACACGCCGTCGATACCGTCCGGCGCGTTCGCGACGAGGCAGTCGGCCAGTTCCTCCGCCACCTCGGTCGTGAAGAACGCGGTGTGGGCATAGGCGCAGCGGTCGATCTGGCGGTGCATGGCCGCGATCACGTCCGGATGGCCGTGTCCCAGCGACGAGACGGCCGCGCCGCCGCTGGCGTCGAGGTAGCTGCGACCGTGGCTGTCGTACAGGTAGACGCCGGCGCCGCCGACGGCGACGGGCGGCGTCAGGCGCAGGCTGCGGTGGAGGATATGGCTCATGGACGCTCCCGGTATGGTTGGTGATTGACGAAGATGGAAAATAAGCGGGAAGCGCCCGGATTCTTTTGATTTTTGCCTGAAGGCATGCGAATATTTTCGCCCATGACCGACCGCCTCCGCCCCATCCCCCCGGAAGACTGGACCGACGCCCAGCGCGCCGCCGCCCAGGACATCATCAATGGCCCACGCGGTGCGCTGTACGGCCCGTTCGTGCCGCTGCTGCGCAGTCCCGAGCTGATGGGCTATGCCCAGAAGCTGGGCGAATACCTGCGCTACCGCAGCGCCATCGGCGTGCGGCTGTCGGAACTGGCGATCCTCGTCACGGCGCGCGAATGGGACCAGCAGGTCGAGTGGGCGATCCACGCGCCCATCGCGCAGCAGGTCGGCGTTCCTCCCGACGTCGTCGCGGCCATCGCGCGGCGCGAGCGGCCGGCCGCACTGCTCGTCGACGAAGCGGTAGTGTACGACTTCTGCATCGAACTGCACCGCCACAAGCGCGTATCGGACCGCGTCTACGACGACGCGCTCGCGCTGTTCGGCGAGCAGGGCGTCGTCGACCTGATGGGCGTGAACGGCTATTACACGTTCCTCGCGATGGTGATGAACACAGCACGCACGGCCGTGCCGCCGTCGAGTGCGGCGCCGCTGCCGGACTAGCCCGTCGGCCCCCGGCCGCGTTCGTCGCGGCGCAGCGGCCGTCCGTCGCATGGCCCCGCGGGTCGTTCCCGCCGCCGGCATAGTGACGGCTCCCAACCACTCGTGAAAGACCAGCCGATGAAACCGCACTACATCCTCGCCGCCGCGGCAGCCGCCACCACCGTCCTCGCGCTGGCCGCGCAGCCCGCGCCGCTGCCGCCGAGCTGGCACATGACCGGCGACAATCCCGACAAATTCACGGCCGGCGTCGACACGTCGCCGGAAGGGCACGGTGCCAAGTTCTTGCGCAGTAAGACGAACGATCCGGACGCATGGGCAGGGCTGCTGCAGTCCGTCCAGGCGCAGCGCTACCTCGGCCAGCGCGTGCGTTTCCGGGCGCGCCTGCGTACCGAAGCGATGAGCAAGTGGGCGGGATTGTGGATGCGGATCGATAGCCCGGAGGGCAAATCTCTGGTCTTTTATAACACCCATGACAAGCCGGTCAAGGGCACCAGCGGCTGGCAGGAGCGCAGCATCGTGCTGGACGTGCCGGCGAACGCGGGAACGATCGTGTTCGGTGCCATCGGCGCAGGGACGGGCGAGGTCTGGATGGAGCCGGTCGCCTTCGAGACCGTCGGCCGCAACGTTCCCGTCGACCGGATGCCAACCGAAGCGCTCCCGACCGCGCCCACGCTGTGAACCCGGCGATGACCGACGACGACTGCGCCCGCGCCATCCGCCGCCTGTACGGCTGCACGTGGCATCAAGGGATGCTGAGCCTCCTGTGCCTGGCGCTCGTCGCGGGCGGCGCGCTGCTGCTGGGGCGCCACGCCTTGCTCGCCCTGTTCGGCGCGATCGTCGTGACCGGCTTCGCGGCCTGCGCGCTGCTGCTGCTCGCGGCGCGCCTGCTCGGCCACCGGCTCGGCTGGACAGGCGCCGCCGGCCTGCTGCTGGCCGCGGCCGGCGTCGGGGCGTTAGCCGCGCTGCCCCTCTACCAAAGCACGCTCGCCGCGTGGGAGGTGCAGGCGCTGCCCGATGCGCAGCTGCTGGCCTGTGTGTTCGGCGTGAACGCGGCCGCGCTCGGGCTGCCGCTGTGGTTCGCCCGCACCCGCGCGCGCGCCCAGCAACTGGCCGACCTGCGCAGCGCGGCGCTGGCGGCCGAGCTGAAAGCGCTGCAGGCCCAGGTCGAACCGCACTTCCTGTACAACACGCTCGCCAACACGAGATACCTGGCGCGCCACCAGCCGCCGCGCGCCGTCGAGATGCTCGAACACCTGATCGCCTACCTGCACAGCGCACTGCCCGACATGCGCAGCGAGACGTCGACCCTGGGCCGTGAATTCGAACTGGCCGGGCATTACCTGGCGCTGATGGCGATCCGCTTCGGCGAGCGCCTGCAATACAGGCTCGATTGCCCGTCCGCGCTGGTATCCACGGCGATGCCGCCGCTGCTGTTGATGACGCTCGTGGAGAACGCCGTGCGCCACGGCGTCGAACCGAAGCCGGGCACCGTGCGCATCGCCGTGACGGCGAGCTGGCAGGCCGACGTGCTGACCATCGTCGTCGCGGACGATGGCGCCGGCATCGGCAACGCGACGCTGGGGACGGGCGTCGGCCTGCGCAACCTGCGCCAGCGCCTGCAAGCGTTGTACGGCACGCGCGCCGGCTTCGTCCTGCGCCGCGGCGATGCGGGTTTGACGGAGGCTGTGCTGACGTTGCCGGCGCTGGCCGGCGCGGAGCTGGCGGCATGACGGCGCCCCGCATTCTCGTTGCGGACGACGAACCGCTGCTGCTAGCGGAACTCGTGGAGGCCCTGGAACGCCTGTGGCCCGAGGCCGACATCGCCGTCGCGCAGGACGGCATCGAGGCATTGCGGCTGGGCCGCGACTGGATGCCGGACGTGGCCTTCCTCGACATTCGCATGCCGGGTCTGGACGGCCTGGAAGTGGCGCGCGTGTTCGGCGCGCGCACGCACGTCGTGTTCGTGACGGCCTACGGCGAGCACGCGCTGGCCGCGTTCGACGAAGGGGCCGTCGACTACGTCGTGAAGCCGATCGCGCTGGAACGCCTTGCGCGCGCGGTCGAGCGCGTGCGAGCGCGCCTGGCATCGCCGCCGCCGGACCTCACGCACCTCGTGTCCCGGTTGCGGCCCGTCCCGAAGGCGCCGGCCTGGCTGCAGGCGACGGTCGGCAACACGATCCACTTCATCGACCTGGCCGACGTCATTTATTTTTGCGCCGACGCCAAGTACACGCGCGTCGTGACGGACGGCCTGGAAGCCCACATCCGCCTGAGCCTGAAGGAATTGGCCGATTCGCTCGACCCGGCCGGCTTCTGGCAGATCCACCGCGGCTATATGGTGGCCGTGCGGCGCATTGCCACTGTCGCGCGTGCCGAGGATGGCGCGCTGTGGGTGCACCTGCGCGACCACAAGGCGCGGCTGCCCGTCAGCCAGCGCTTCCAGCATCTGTTCCGCGGCATGTAGCCACGCCCTTTCGCTTCACCCATCCAACAAGGAGTATCCATGTATCGCAACATGTTGCGGGCGGCCGTCTGCGCCCTGTCGATGACGTCCGCCGCGCTCGCGGCCAGTCCGCCGCCCGTCGTCAACGTGTCGTTCGTCCCGTCGCAGCAGCTGCTCGACGACGCGGCGCTGCGCATTCCGGAAGCGGACATGCCGCCGATTCCGGCCACGTGGCGCAACGACGTGCTGGCCCGCCGCCACGCGATCCGTTCGTTGTTCAGCGCGGACTTCAGCGATCTGCAATTCCTCAAGCCCCTGCTGGAAGGCAAGCGCATCGTCCAGTTGGGTGAAGCGTCGCATGGCGCGGCCGAAACCAGCTGGGCGAAAGTCAGGCTGATCAAGTTCCTGCACCAGGAAATGGGTTTCGATGTGGTCGCGTTCGAGGGGGCGTTCGACCAATGCTTCGACGCGAACAAAGAGATCGGCACGCGGGCGCCGCACGAAGTGATGGACCAATGTATGTTCGGGATATGGCGGACCGACGAAATCCGCACGCTGTTCGAGTACATGGCGGCAGTACGCAAGACCGCAACGCCGCTGACGCTCGCCGGGTTCGATATCCAGATCACCGGCAGCGTCGTGGACAAGACGCGGCTGCGCGCCATGCTCGCGATTGCGGACGCTTCGCTGGTGTCGCGCCTGGACGAGGTTGAAAAGGAGGTCGGCGCGAGCACGCTGCTGACGGCGCAGCGGGGCGCAGCGGTCCAGGCATTCTACGAGGACGTCGCCCGGGCGCTCGGTGCGCGGCGCGCGGCGTTGCGCAAGGCTGGTTATGCCCCGACGGATATCGATGTCGAGATCCAGGCCGCGCACGCGCGGGCGTGGCTGGCGCGCCGGAACGAACACCTCGATGTCCCTAACGGCAAGGACAGCAACACCGTCCGCGACGCGGGCATGGCGGAACAACTGGATTTCCTGCTCGACTCGCTGTACCCGCACCACAAGGTCATCGTATGGGCTCACAACATGCACGTGTCCAATGCACCGGCGGCCGACGATTTCCCGAGCATGGGCGAGCGCCTGGCGCAGCGGCGCCGGGCGGAGATGTACACGGTCGGGTTCTACATGGGGCACGGCATGGCCAACAACGGGGCGCCGGGTCCGAGTCCGGTGTACGCCCCGCCTCCGGATACGGTCGAAGGCGTCCTTGCGAACGGCGGCGTGAAATACGCCTTCGTCGATTTCTCGAAGGCGGCCCCCGGCCCGTCGACCACGTGGTTCACGGCGCAAAACACGGTACGTGAATTCGGTGTGTGGCGCAAGAAAATCGTCCCGGCCCGATCATTCGACGCGATCTTCTACATCGACACGGTGACGCCATCCGAAAAATACTGAGACGGGGCCTGCCGGACCGGGTCGTCCGGCTTACGCCAGCGCTTCCTTCGCGGCCTGCTCCGGGCTCAAGCCTTCGTAGAACATGTCGGTGAACCACTCGACCTGTTCCTCGATGTGTTCCTGCGCCTGTTTCTGCGTGGCGCCACCGGCGACCAGGTGGTGTTCGACCTCGATGCACCAGTGGATGAGGGCCAGCGTCTCGTCGTCGAGCTGTTCTTTCTTTGCCATGGTCAGGCCAGTACTTTCTTCAGCCACGCCGAGATGTCCTGGACTTCTTCCAGGCACAGCGAGTGCTGCATTGCGTATTCGTGCCATTCGAGCGCGTAGCCCAGCGAGACGAGCAGGTCGCGCGACGCCTCGGCGCGGTTGAACGGCACCACGTTGTCGTAGCGGCCGTGCGCCATGAAGATCGGCGTCGATTTGCTGGCTTCCGTGCGCTCCGTCCCGATCTTCGCGGACAGCGGCACGTAGCCCGACAGGCACAGCAGGCCCGCCAGCGTTTCCGGATGGCGCAGGCCCGTCTGGATGGCCATCGCGCAGCCCTGCGAGAAGCCGGCCAGCACGATGCGCGAGGCGGGGATGCCGCGGGCCTTCTCGCGCGCGATGAGCGCTTCGATGTCCTTCTGCGAGACGCGCAGGCCGTTCTCGTCCTCGCGCCGGGCCGCTTCCAGGCCACTGATGTCGTACCAGGCACGCATCACGTAGCCGTTGCTGATGGTCACGGGCATCGTCTTCGCATGCGGGAAGATGAAGCGGATGCCGGGCAGACCGGCGAGATCCAGTTCGCGCACCGTCGGCACGAAGTCGTTGCCGTCGGCGCCGAGGCCGTGCATCCAGATGATGGCGATTTCCGGGTTGTCGTTGGTCTCGACCTGGATGTGTTCGAGCAGTTCGCTCATGCGGTGTCCTTGTGTGAATTCAGGATGCGGCGGGCCGCTGCGCCGATTTCGGGCGGAAGGCCTTGCAGACGGCGGGATCGGTCTCGGCGTACGGGCCGCCGATCAGGTCGATGCAATACGGGACGGCCGCGAAGATGCCGCCCACGGCGGTCTTGCCGTCCGCGTCCTTCAAGCCTTCCAGCGTTTCCTTGATCGACTTGGGCTGGCCCGGCAGGTTCATGATCAGCGCGGCGTGATCAAGCGTCTCGCGGATCACGGCCGTCTGGCGCGACAGGATCGCCGTCGGCACGAAGTGCAGGCTGATCTGGCGCATCTGCTCGCCGAAGCCGGGCATCTCCTTCGTGCCCACGGCAACTGTCGCTTCCGGCGTGACGTCGCGCCGCGCGGGGCCCGTGCCGCCCGTCGTCAGCACGAGGTGGCAGCGGACCGTGTCGACCAGCTCGACGAGCGTCTGCTCGATGCTGGCGCGGTCGTCCGGGATCAGGCGCGTCTCGACGCGGAACGGCGTGACGAGCGCCGCTTCCAGCCATTCGCGCAGGGCAGGGATGCCCTTGTCTTCGTAGACGCCGCCGCTGGCGCGGTCCGAGACCGACACCAGGCCGACGACCAGTTCTTCGACTTTATTGTCCAGACTCATCGTCTTCGTCCTCGTCTTCCGAGGCTTCCTCTTCCGCGGCGGCTTTCGGCGCCTTGGCCAGGTCCTTCAGGATCTGGAAGATTTCGCGGTAGGCCTTGGGCGGCTTGTTCTCGGCCTGCTCCTTGCGCGCGTTGCGGATCAGGGTGCGCAGGTGCTGCACGTCGAGGTGCGGGTGTTCTTCGAGCAGCTGGGTGAGGGCCTTGTCGTCGGCCAGCAGCTTGTCGCGACGGCGCTCCAGCGCGTGCAGGGCGGCCGCCTCGGCCTTCGACGTGCCTTTCCAGCTCTCGATGGTGCGCTGGATGACGGCGACTTCTTCCTCGTCGAGGGAGCGCATCAGCTTGCCGACGAATTGCAGCTGGCGGCGCCGGCCTTCGTGGTTGGTGATGGTCTGGCACGTGAGGATGGCGTCGCGGACTTCCTCCGGCATCGGGACGCGCTTGACGCGGTCGCGCGGGGCCTCGATGAGTTGTTCGCCGAGCTTCTGCAGCTCGTTACTCTGGCGCTTGAGTTCGGACTTGGAAGGGCGGTCGTATTCCTGGTCGAACTCGTCGGAGCGGAAGCCGACGGAGCCGCGGTTGGCATTTGGCATGATGATGTAGATTCGACAGGCGCACGGCCCGGCGGTAAAAACGGTAAACGGCTGCTATGATAACTGTTTTAGGGCTCGCCACGAAAAACACACATGAACGACACCGTCTTCACCCATACCCAGGATCAGCTCAAGCAGCTCGCACAGGACGTGCTGGCCATTGCCAAGGAAACGGGCGCCAGCGATGCGTCGGTCGAGATCAGCGAGGGTAGCGGACTGGCGGTGACGGTGCGCAAGGGCCAGGTCGAGACCATCGAGCAGAACAAGGACAAGGGCATCGGCGTGACCGTCTACTGCGGCAAGCGCCGCGGCCACGCGAACACGTCCGACTTCTCGCGCGATTCGCTGCGCGCCACGGTCGAGGCGGCGTACAACATCGCCCGCTTCACCGCCGAGGACCCGGCCGCCGGCCTGCCCGACGCCGAGCTGCTGGAAACGAACCCCCGCGACCTGCGCCTGTGCTACCCATGGGACATCAGCGCCGAGGATGCCGTCGTCATCGCCCAGCGCTGCGAGGCAGCCGCGTTTGCCGTCGACAAGCGCGTGACGAACAGCGAAGGCGCGAGCGTCTACGTGCAGCAGTCGCACTTCGTGGCGGCGAACTCGCTGGGCTTCTGCGCCGGCTACCCCTTCTCGCGCCACACGCTGTCCGTGGCGCCGATCGCCGGCAAGGGCGCCCACATGCAGCGCGACGACTGGTATTCGTCGGCGCGCGATCCGAAGAAACTGGGCGACCCGGAAAAGATCGGCCGCTACGCCGCCGAGCGCGCCCTCGCGCGCCTGAACGCGCGCAAGCTCGACACGCGCACGTGCCCCGTGCTGTTCGAGGCGCCGCTGGCCGCCGGCCTGCTGGGCGCTTTCGTCCAGGCAACCTCGGGCGGCGCGCTGTACCGCAAGTCGAGCTTCCTGCTCGATTCGCTGGGCAGCAGCATCTTCCCGTCGCACATCCAGATCGTCGAAGACCCGCACCTGATCGGCGGCGTGGGCTCGGCCCCGTTCGACGAAGAGGGCGTACGCACGCAGCGCCGCAAGGTCGTCAGCGATGGCGTGCTGCAGGGCTATTTCCTGTCGTCGTACTCGGCCCGCAAGCTGGGCATGCAGACGACGGGCAACGCGGGCGGCTCGCACAACCTGGAACTCGTCTCGAAGGACACGAAGATCGCGGACGACTTCGAAGGCATGCTGCGCAAGATGGGTACCGGTTTGCTCGTCACGGAGTTGATGGGGCAGGGCACGAACTACGTCACGGGCGATTATTCGCGCGGCGCGTCCGGCTACTGGGTCGAGAACGGCGTCATCCAATACCCCGTCGAAGAGATCACCATCGCGGGCAACATGAAGGACATGTTCCAGGCGATCGTCGGCGTGGGCAACGACGTGCTGACGCGCGGTAACAAGTCGACGGGGTCGATCCTGCTCGAGAAAATGGTGGTCGCCGGCAATTAACGGCCGCTGAGGGGAGCGCGTGCGGATTCGGGCATGCCGCACGCGACATCCGGGTTCCTGCAATAATGTGCACATGCACATTTTTGAAGAAAGGAACCCGATGGATATTCTCGCCGCCGCCCGCAAGCGCTACACCGCCAAAGCGTACGACCCGTCCCGCCGCGTACCGGAAGACACGATGCAGCAAATTTACGAGGTGCTGCGCAACAGCCCCTCGTCCGTGAACTCGCAGCCGTGGCACTTCATCGTCGCCAGCACGCCGGAAGCGAAGGCGCGCCTGGCCAAGGGCGTGCAGGGCCCGTACAGCTACAACGAAGCGAAGATCCTGAATGCGTCGCACGTGATCCTGTTCTGCACGCGCGTGGATGCCGAAGGCGGCCACCTGGAGCGTCTGATCGAGCAGGAACAGCGCGACGGCCGCTTCAAGGACGATGCCGCCAAGGCAGGCCAGGCCAAGGGCCGCCTCGGCTACGTCAACCTGCACCGCTACACGCTGAAGGACTTGCCGCAGTGGTTCGAGAAGCAGGCCTATATCGCGCTGGGCAACGCCATGCTGGCCGCCAGCGCGCTGGGCGTGGACACGACGCCGATGGAAGGTCTCGACCCCGCCGCGCTGGACGCGGAACTGGGCCTGCACGAGAAGGGCCTGGCGAGCCTCGTCCTGCTGAGCTTCGGCTACCACGCCGACAGCGATTTCAATGCCGCGCTGCCGAAGTCGCGCCTGGCGCACGAACAGGTGTTCACGTTCCTCTAAGCACGATAAAAAAACGCCACGGAGTGCCTTAGCGGCCGTGGCGTTCGCTGTTCCAGACGGGGCGAGCCGCCCCGTTTTTATTTCTCCAGCTGACGGACCGCCAGCAGCACCGGCTGCAGCACGGCCGCACCGAGGCGCGCGCTGCGGGCGCCATCCCAGCCGACTTGCGGATCGGGATCGTTGGCGTTGTCCTTGAACGGCAGTTCCAAGGTCAGCGACAGGCAGCCGAACGCGTGGGTCACGTATGGCGAACCCATCGTCAGCACCTCGTCCGTGTACGGCTCCTTCGGATAGCCGTGGACGTCCTGGAAGTCGGGGCTGGCGATCATGAATGCGTCCGAGAATGCCTTCTGCGCGGCGGCTTGCTCGGCCGTGAACGTGGGCAGGGCGTCGGAACCGGCGATGAAGACGTACGGCAGGCCCTCGTCGCCATGCACGTCGAGGCACAGGTCGACGCCCGTCTCTTCCATTTTCTTGCGGACCAGGAAGACTTCCGGGCTGCGTTCCAGCGTCGGGTTCAGCCACTCGCGGTTCAGATTGGCACCGGCAGCGTTCGTGCGCAGGTTGCCGCGGACGGAGCCGTCCGGGTTCATGTTCGGCACGACGTAGAACACGGTCTCCTTCAGCAACTGGCGGCCGAACGGGTGCGCCGGGTCGAGCAGGGCGTCGAGCATGCCTTCCACGAACCACTCGGCCATCGTCTCGCCCGGGTGCTGGCGCGCGATGACCCAGACTTTCTTCTTGCCGGCGTCCGGCTCGCCGATGACGAGCAGGTTCAGGTCGCGGCCATCGATGGTCGAGCCGAGGTCCAGCATGCGCACGTGCTCGGACATCTGGGCGCGGTCCAGCAGTTCCAGGTGGCGCTCCCAGGAATAGGGTTCGAAATAGGCGTAGTAGACGCTGTCCATCGCGGGCGTGTGCTCGATCGTCAGGACCTGCCCGTCGAAGCGCGTCGGCACGCGGAACCAGTGCACGCGGTCGTAGCTGGCCATTGCCTGGTAATCCTCCCAGCCCTTCGGATACGCGGACTGGCCGGCATTGAGCAGGCGGATCGTGCACGGCTCGCCCTGCGCGCCCTGCAGGCGGAAGTAGAACCACTGGGCGAAGTCGGCGTTGGAGTCCTTGCGGATGTTCAGGTCGATGGCGTGCGCGCTCGTGGCGTTCACGATCTCGATGGCGCCAGCGTCGAACTGGCTGCTGATCTTGATAGACATGGTGTGTCCTGTTGTTGTTGGCTGTGAGGCGGCATGATACCGCTTTCGCCGGCGGAATCGGATGCTCTGCTCGCGCGCAAAGCTCGACGCCGGGCCTGCTGCTACTGTTCCTGCTTGGCCTCATCGAGGAGACGGAGCATGATGACGATCCGCGTGGCGCGGCCGGAAATCACGAGCATCGACCGGCGCGGCTTCTGGCTGCGCTGGCGCGAGGAAGAGCTGTACCTGCCGTTCGCGCTGTTTCCCTGGTTCGAGCATGCGACCGTCGCCCAGCTGTGCCGCATCGAACACCTGGGCCGCGAATGCCTGTACTGGCCCGGGCTCGACCTGGAACTCGCGCTGGACCGGATCCGCCATCCGATGGCGGCCGCGCAGTTCGCCGTCGATTGCTGATCAGCGCAGCCCGCCGAACCGGTCGTACAGGCCCGCATCCGCCTCGGGCGCGTCCGCATCCTCGCGCCGCAGTACGTCCATCAGGTGTCGTTCGGCCGGCTCCCACACGAGCCGGTAGATCGCCTGCGCGAGCGCATACGCTTCCGACCCCGGCCACGGCTGCGGCAGCAGCGCGAGCGGCAGCATCGGATCGTGCAGCTGGACGCGGCGGTACGCATGGATCAGCAAGGTGCGCACGATGAACGCCTGCTGCGGCGCCGGTGCCGGTTCCTCCCGCAGCACGTCCAGCAGCGGCGTGAACTGCTCGATGAAGCGGCGGTAGCCCGTCACGACGGCGGACAAGTCCCAGCCTTCGCGCACGAGCTCGGCCAGCGGGCGCGCGCCGACGTCCGGCAGCTCCGTCGCGGCGCACACGAAGACCTTGCCGCTGGCTTCCACGCGCCGCAACACCTCGGCCACGCCGTCCAGGTCGGCGGCCGGATGCGCGAGCAGGCCCGGCGCGAGCATGGCAAAACCTTCCCATTCGAGTTCCTTGCGCACGGCAGCGCGCAGGGCGCTGTCGATGCTGCCGTTGGGCGCGAGCAGCAGGGTCCAGCGGCCGTCCCAATCCACGCCCGGCGGGGCATAGATGCGGTGGTTGGCGCGGGCGAAGCGGGGCGCGGCAGCGGGCTGCAGCGCGTAGCTGCTGCGCCGGCCCTCGCGTTGCGCCACCAGCCAGCCTTCCTGCACGAGGCGGAACACGCTCGTGCGCACGAGCCGGTCCGTCACGTCGAGCGGCGCCATCAGCTCGATCAGGCTGCCCAGCCACAGGCGTGCGCCGTGCGGCGCGATGGCGTCGCCGAAGATCGTCATCACGAGCGATTTGGAACGGGGCGGGTCGGTCGCGAGGAAGTGGGCGATCCACGCTTGGCTGCTGGTCTGGGTCATGGGCTGCGATTCTACCGCGTCTCAATATGATTCAAAATTTCGCTATACATCTCGATTCTTGTATCGTATTATGGATTCAGACAGATCGCAAACGGAGACTGATCATGTATGCACAGATGGTGGACACGGGGCTGAAACAGGTCCAGACCCGCGCCGACATGAGCGAGGAAGAGCAGGCGTTCCAGGCGCGCGTCGACGCCGGCGTGAAGATCGAGCCGAAGGACTGGATGCCCGAGGCCTACCGCAAGACCCTGATCCGCCAGATTTCCCAGCACGCGCATTCCGAGATCGTCGGTCAGCTGCCGGAAGGCAATTGGGTGACGCGCGCGCCGACGCTCAAACGCAAATCGATCCTGCTGGCCAAGATCCAGGACGAAGCCGGTCACGGCCTGTACCTGTACAGCGCCGCCGAGACGCTGGGCGTATCGCGCGACGAACTGTTGGCCGCCCTGCACGCGGGCAAGGCCAAGTACTCGAGCATCTTCAACTACCCCACGCTGACCTGGGCCGACATCGGCGCCATCGGCTGGCTCGTGGACGGCTCCGCGATCATCAACCAGATCCCCCTGTGCCGCTGCTCGTACGGTCCGTATGCCCGCGCGATGATCCGCGTGTGCAAGGAAGAGTCGTTCCACGCGCGCCAGGGCTACGACATCATGATGAAGCTCGCGCAGGGCACGCCCGAGCAGAAGGCGATGGCGCAGGATGCACTGAACCGCTGGTGGTGGCCGTCGCTGATGATGTTCGGCCCGTCCGACGCGGAATCCGTCAACAGCGCCCAGTCGACCGCCTGGCGCATCAAGCTGTTCTCGAACGACGAGCTGCGCCAGCGCATGGTCGACCAGACCGTGCCCCAGGCCGAATTCCTTGGTCTCACCATTCCTGACCCCGACCTCAAATGGAACGAGGAACGGGGCCATTACGACTTCGGCGAGATCGATTGGGAAGAGTTTTATAACGTCCTCAAGGGCAACGGCCCCTGCAACAAGGACCGGCTGCGCACGCGCGTGAAGGCGTACGAGGACGGGGCGTGGTTCCGCGAGGCGCTCGTCGCGCACGCGGACAAGCAGGCTGCAAAAAAAGCAGCCGCATAAGGAGACAATCAATGAGCAAAGAATGGCCCCTGTGGGAAGTCTTCATCCGCAGCCAGCACGGCCTCGCCCACAAGCACGTGGGCAGCCTGCACGCGCCGGATGCCGAGATGGCGATCAACAACGCGCGCGACGTCTACACGCGCCGCAACGAAGGCGTGTCGATCTGGGTGGTCAAAGCCGCCGACATCGTCGCCTCGAGCCCGGCCGACAAGGACGCGCTGTTCGAACCGTCGAACAGCAAGGTCTACCGCCACCCGACCTTCTTCCCGATGCCGGAAGAAGTCAAGAATCTGTGAGCCGACCGTGGACGCCAACAAGTTCGCTCAGTTCAAGTTCGAGTATCTCCTGCGCCAGGGCGACAACGCGCTGATCCTGTCGCAGCAACTGTCGCAGCTGTGCGGCAAGGGCCCCGCGCTGGAAGAAGACATGGCGCTGACCAACGTCGCCCTCGACCTGCTCGGCCAGACCCGGATGTGGCTCACGTATGCCGGCGAAATCGAAGGCCAGGGCCGCGACGAAGACCACCTTGCCTACCTGCGCGATGCCCGCGACTTCCGCAACTGCCTGCTCGTCGAGCAGCCGAACGGCGACTACGCGCAGACCCTGACGCGCCAGTTCCTGTTCGACACGTGGCACTATTTCCTGATGCGCGGCCTGACCGATTCCACCGACCGCCGCATCGCGGAGATCGCGGAAAAATCGATCAAGGAAGTGACGTACCACCTGCGCCGTAGCGGCGACCTCGTCGTGCGCCTCGGCGACGGCACGGACGTCAGCCGGCGCAAGATGCAGGACGCGCTGGACGAGTTGTGGACGTATGCCGGCGAGATGTTCATCTACGACGACGTCGACCTCGCGATGGTCGAGCAGGGCGTCGCGCCGGCTGCTGAAGGACTGCGCGCCGCGTTCCTGGGCCACGTCGCCGAGGTGCTGGAAGAAGCCACCTTGACGATGCCGCCGGTGGATGCGTACGTCCAGCGCGGCGGCAAGCAAGGCCGTCACACGGAGCGGCTCGGCTACATCCTGGCCGAGATGCAGTTCCTGCAGCGCGCCTACCCGGGCGTGGAATGGTGATGACCGCGTCGCGCATCACGGCCGACCAGGTGCGCGCCTGGCTGGGCGACGTCCCGGATCCCGAAATCCCGGTGATCTCGGTCGTCGACCTGGGCATCGTGCGCGACGTGGAGGTGGCCGGCGACGGCGCATGCACCGTCACGATCACGCCGACGTATTCCGGCTGCCCCGCGATGGAAGTCATCGCCGAGGACATCGACAAGGCGCTGCGCGCACGCGGCGTGGACAACCTGCGCATCGTCACCCGGCTGTCGCCCGCGTGGACGACGGACTGGATGAGCGAGGCGGGCAAGGCCGCGCTGAAAGGCTACGGCATCGCCCCGCCGGTGCAGCAGGTGATCGACATCAGCGCGTTGACCCGCGGCGTGAAGCGCCACGCGATCGAACAGCCGGTCGTGGCGTGCCCGCATTGCAGCTCGACGCACACGCGCCTGACCAGCCAGTTCGGTTCGACGCCATGCAAGGCGCTGTACCAATGCTTCGATTGCCGCGAGCCGTTCGATTACTTCAAATGCCATTGAGGCTGACATGAGCAAGTTCTACCCATTGACCGTGGCGCAGGTGAAGCACGAGACGCGCGACGCCATCGCCGTCACCTTCGACGTCCCGCCCGACCTGCGCGACGCGTTCAAGTACCGCCAGGGCCAGCACCTGACCTTGCGCACGACGATCGACGGCGAGGACGTGCGCCGCTCGTACTCGGTCTGCGCGGCCGTGCAGGACGAAAAGCTGCGCGTCGCCATCAAGCGCGTGCCGGGCGGACTGTTCTCGACCTGGGCCAACGAGACGATCCGCCCCGGCGTCACGCTCGACGTGATGCCGCCGGAAGGCCGCTTCAACCTGCCGCTGGAACCGGAAAGCCGCCGCCACTACCTCGCGTTCGCGGCCGGCAGCGGCATCACGCCGATCCTCTCGATCGTCAAGACGACGTTGATCGCCGAGCCGCACAGCCGCTTCACCGTGTTGTACGGGAACCGCGCGTCGTCGTCCGTGATCTTCCGCGACGAGCTGGCCGAACTGAAGGACCAGTACATGGAGCGGCTGAACCTCGTCTACGTGATGAGCCGCGAACAGCAGGACATCGAATTGTTCAACGGCCGCATCACGCAGGACAAATGCCGCCAGCTGTTCCAGCACTGGCTGCGCGTGGAAGACGTCGACTACGCATTCATCTGCGGACCGGAAGACATGATGCACGGGGTCTCCGCCGCGCTGCAGGAAGCGGGCATGCCGAAAGAACGCATCCGCATCGAACTGTTCGTCGCCGGCGCCGCGCAAGAACCGCGCAAGCCGCGGCGCCAGGTCGTGGACGACGCGCACCACCTGACCGAAGTCACCGTGATCATGGACGGCAACCACGCCAGCTTCACGATGGACCGCGACAAGGAATCGATCCTCGACGCCGGCCTGCGCGCGGGCCTCGACATGCGCTACTCCTGCAAGGGCGGCGTGTGCTCGACGTGCCGCTGCAAGGTGCGCGACGGACAGGTCGATATGGACGTCAACTACGCACTGGAAGACTACGAGGTCGCACGCGGCTTCGTGCTGAGCTGCCAGAGCTTTCCCGTGACGGACAAGGTCGTCGTCGATTTCGACGTCGTGGAATGATGCCGTAGGGTGGGCACCCCGTGCCCACCGAAGACCATAACGAGGAGACACACGCATGACCTACGACACCATCCTGTTCACGATCGAACAGGGCATCGCCACGCTCACGCTGAATCGCCCCGATCGCCTGAACAGCTTTACGCAGGCGATGCACCTCGAAGTGCGCGATGCGCTCGAGCGCGTGGAACAGGACAAATCCGTGCGCGTGCTGCTGCTGACGGGCGCCGGCCGCGGTTTCTGCGCCGGCCAGGATCTGAACGACCGCGCCGTGGAACCAGGCGCACCGGGCGTCGACCTGGGAGAGTCCGTCGAAAAATTCTATGCGCCGCTCGTGCTCACGTTGAAACGCCTGCCGCTGCCGGTGATCTGCGCCGTGAACGGCGTGGCCGCCGGCGCGGGCGCCAACCTGGCGCTCGCCTGCGACATCGTGCTCGCGGCGAAGTCGGCATCGTTCATCGAAGCGTTCTGCAAGCTGGGGCTGATCCCCGATACGGGCGGCACATGGGTGCTGCCGCGCCTCGTCGGACCGGCGCGCGCGCTGGGCCTCGCCCTGCTGGGCGACAAGCTGCCGGCCGAGAAGGCCGAGCAATGGGGCCTGATCTGGCGCTGCGTGGCGGACGAGTCGCTGATGGACGAAGCGCTGACCTTGGCCCGTCACTTCGCCACCGCGCCCACGAAAGGCCTCGCGTTCACGAAGCGGGCCATGCAGGAAAGCTGGGGCAATACGCTGGAACAGCAGTTGCAGCTGGAAGCGGGAATGATGCGCGAACTGGGCTACAGCCACGATTACCGCGAAGGCGTTAGCGCGTTCATCGCCAAGCGCCAGCCGCAGTTCAAGGGAGAGTGACGATGGTCCAGGCACTGGAAAAGAACAGCGTCGTCGCCGTCATCGGCAGCGGCGCGATGGGCTCCGGCATCGCCCAGGTCGCGGCAGTCGCGGGCCATACCGTGAAGCTGTTCGACACCCGCCCGGAAGCCGTCGACAAGGCCATCGCGGGCATCGCCAAGGCGCTTGCGCGGCTCGTCGAAAAAGGCCGCATGGGCGCCGCGGAAGCGGACCTCGCGCGTGAGCGCGTGCACGCGATGCGCGCGCTGGCCGACGCGAAGGATGCGGCGCTCGTGGTGGAAGCCGTCGTGGAAGACCTCGACGTCAAGCGGACATTGTTCGCGCAACTGGAAGAGGTGGTAGCCCCGGACTGCATCCTCGCGACGAACACGTCGTCGATCTCGGTCACCGCGATCGGTGCGATGTTGAAACGCCCGGAACGCCTGGTCGGCATGCACTTCTTCAACCCGGTGCCGCTGATGGCACTCGTGGAAGTGATCTCCGGCCTCGCCACCGACAAGACCGTCGCCGACACCGTGTACGCGACCGCGGCAGCCTGGGGCAAGAACCCCGTGCACGCGAAGTCCACGCCGGGCTTCATCGTCAACCGCGTGGCGCGTCCTTATTATGCGGAGGCGTTGCGCCTGCTGCTCGAACAAGCGGCCGACCCGGCCACGATCGATGCCGTGATGCGCGACTGCGGCGGTTTCCGCATGGGACCTTTCGAACTGATGGACCTGATCGGCCACGACGTCAATTACTCGGTCACGCAATCCGTCTTCAACGCCTACTACGGCGACCCGCGCTTCGCGCCGTCCATCGTGCAGCAGGAGCTGGTGAATGCCGGCTTCCTCGGTCGCAAGACGGGACGAGGCTTTTACCGCTACGACGACGGCGCCGTGCTGCCGCAGGCGCACGCCGAGGCGATGCAGGCAGCGTCCGCGCAGGTGCGCGTCGCGCGGCCCGGGACACATGCCGTGTTCGATGCGCTCGAGGCGCGCCTGCGCGCTGCTGGCATCGATATGACGGCGGCGGACGGTGACGCCGGCCCGGCGTTTTACACGGGCGGCGCGGCCATCCACCTGACCGACGGCCGCAGCGCAACGCAGCGCGCGTGCGACGACGGCCGCCCGGATACGATCGTGTTCGACCTGCTGCTCGACCCGGCGAAGGCCACGCGCATCGCGCTGGCCCGCGCCGACCAATGCAGCGACGCGGCGTGGAGCGGCGCTGTCGCCTTGTTCCAGCAGGCAGGCTTCACGGTGACGCGTCTCGACGACGTGCCCGGCATGGCCGTGATGCGCACCGTCGCCATGCTGGCCAATGAGGCGCTCGATGCCGTCAACCAGGGCGTGTGCTCGCCGGCCGCCGTCGACATCGCGATGCAGAAGGGCGTGAACTATCCGCGCGGTCCGCTGGCGTGGGCCGATGCCATCGGCCTGCGGCACGTGCTCACCGTGCTGGCCAATCTGGGCGCGGCGTATGGCGAAGACCGCTACCGCGTGTCGCCGCTGCTGCGCCGCAAGCTCGCGGCCGATCCCGACGGAGCGCGCATCCATGCATAGCGATCCGCAAGCGCTGGCCGAACTGGCCGGCAAGACCATGTACGAGCGCGATCCGGCCAGCCAGGCATTGGGCATGACGCTCGACGCGATCCGCCCCGGCTATGCGCGCATGCGCATGCGGGTGCGCGACGACATGCTGAACGGCCATGGCACGTGCCACGGCGGCTACATCTTCATGCTGGCCGACAGCGCGTTCGCGTTCGCCTGCAATTCGCACAATTTCAATACCGTGGGCGCCGGCTGCACGATCGACTACCTCGCGCCGGGACGCGCGGGCGACGTGCTCGTGGCCGAAGCCGTCGAGCAGGCGCTGTCCGGCAAGACGGGCGTCTACGACGTCGTCGTGACGGACCAGGACGGGCGCAAGATCGCGCTGTTCCGCGGGAAGTCGCACCGCGTCGCCGGCCACGTGGTGCCGGTCGACGCGGCCATGTGAAACGGAGGAGGACACGATGGTGCAACGCATCCCGCAACCCGGCGATCTGGAGCCGATCGAGCGCGCGAGCCGCGACGAACTGCAGGCCGTGCAGCTGGAGCGGCTGAAATGGAGCCTGAAGCATGCCTACGACAACGTGCCGCACTACCGCCGCGCGTTCGATGAAGCGGGCGTGCATCCGGACGATCTGAAGACGCTGGCGGATCTCGCGAAATTCCCGTTCATGGAAAAGAAGACGCTGCGCGACAATTATCCGTTCGGCCTGTTCGCCGTGCCGCGCGAGCAGGTCGTGCGCGTGCACGCGTCGTCCGGCACGACGGGCAAGCCGACCGTCGTCGGCTACACGCAGCGCGACATCGACACGTGGGCGAACGTCGTCGCCCGCTCGATCCGCGCCGCGGGCGGCCGTCGCGGCGACATGGTGCACATCGCCTACGGCTACGGCCTGTTCACGGGCGGCCTCGGTGCCCACTACGGCGCCGAGCGCCTCGGTTGCACGGTCGTGCCGATGTCGGGCGGGCAGACGGAGAAGCAGGTCCAGCTGATCCAGGACTTCAAGCCGTCGATCATCATGGTGACGCCGTCGTACATGCTGAACATCGTCGAGGAATTCAAGCGCCAGGGGCTCGATCCGGCCGCGTCGTCGCTGCAGGTCGGCATCTTCGGCGCCGAGCCGTGGACAGATGCGATGCGCCGCGAGATCGAGGAACGCGCGGGCATCGATGCGGTCGACATCTACGGCCTGTCCGAAGTGATGGGGCCCGGCGTCGCGAGCGAGTGCATCGAAAGCAAGGACGGCCCCGTGATCTGGGAGGATCACTTCTACCCCGAGATCATCGACCCGGACACGGGCGAGGTGCTGCCGGACGGCGCGGAGGGCGAGCTCGTATTCACGTCGCTGACGAAGGAAGCGCTGCCGATCATCCGCTACCGCACGCGCGACCTGACGAAACTACTGCCGCCGACGGCACGTTCGATGCGCCGTATGGGCCGCATCAGCGGCCGGTCGGACGACATGCTGATCATCCGCGGCGTGAACGTGTTCCCCAGCCAGGTCGAGGAACTCATCTTGCAGATGCCGGCGCTGGCGCCGCATTACCAGCTCGTCGTCACGCGCGACGGGCATCTCGATGCGCTGGCCGTGCTGTGCGAGCTGCGCGAGGGCGGCGCGGACAACGTGGATGCGCTGGCCCGCGACCTGCAGCACCGCATCAAGACCTATATCGGCGTGACGACGGCCGTGACCTTGCTGCCCCCGCTGGGCATCGAGCGCTCGCTGACGGGCAAGGCACGCCGCGTGGTCGACAAGCGGCCCAAGAACAACTGAGGAGATTCCAAATGACTGACGCATTCATCGTCGACGCCATCCGCACCCCGTTCGGCCGCTTCGGCGGCGCCCTAGGGAGTGTCCGCGCGGACGACCTGGCCGCACTGCCGATCGCTGCGCTCATCGACCGCAACCCCGGCATCGATTGGTCGCAGGTCGACGACGTGCTGTATGGCTGCGCGAACGGCGCGGGAGAAGACAACCGCAACGTGGCCCGGATGGCCGCGCTGCTGGCCGGCCTGCCGCCGTCGGTGCCCGGCTCCACGATCAACCGCCTGTGCGGTTCGAGCCTGGACGCCGTCGGCAGCGCCGCGCGCGCCATTCGCGCCGGCGAAGCGAACCTGATCATCGCGGGCGGCGTGGAGAGCATGACGCGCGCGCCGTTCGTGATGGCCAAGGCCGACAGCGCATTCTCGCGCACGGCGAAGATCGAGGACACGACGATCGGCTGGCGCTTCGTGAATCCGAAGATGAAGGCGCAGTACGGCATCGACTCGATGCCGGAGACGGCGGAAAACGTGGCGCGCGACTTCGGTATCGCACGGGGCGACCAGGACGCGTTCGCGCTGCGCAGCCAGCAGCGCTGGGCGGCGGCACACGCGGCCGGCGTTTTTAAAGACGAGATCGTGCCGGTGACGCTGCATGGCCGCAAAGGCGAGTCGCGCGTGTTCGACACGGACGAGCATCCGCGTCCGGAGACGAGCCTGGAATCGCTGTCCCGCCTGAAAGGTGTCGTGACGCCGGACGGCACGGTCACGGCGGGCAACGCGTCCGGCGTCAACGACGGCGCCTGCGCCGTGCTGGTGGCCTCCGGTGCCGCCATCGACAAATTCGGCCTGACGCCGCGCGCCCGCATCGTCGGCATGACGACGGTGGGCCTCGAACCCCGCATCATGGGCTTCGGCCCCGCGCCCGCGACGAAGAAGCTGCTGGCGATGACCGGTTTGAGCATCGGCCAGATGGACGTGATCGAACTGAACGAAGCGTTCGCGTCGCAGGGCCTGGCCGTCCTGCGCGACCTCGGCCTGCCGGACGACGCGGCGCACGTGAACCCGAACGGCGGCGCCATCGCCATCGGCCACCCGCTGGGCGCGTCCGGTGCGCGGCTCGTGACGGCGGCCGTGAACCAGTTGCATCGCACAGGCGGCCGCTACGCGCTGTGCACGATGTGCATTGGCGTAGGTCAAGGCATCGCCCTCATCGTGGAACGTGTCTAGCATGGTCAAGGTCTATGAAATCGATGGACTGCGTCCCGTCGTGCACCCGACGGCGTACGTGCACCCGACCGCAGTGCTGATCGGCGACGTGATCGTCGGTCCGCGCTGCTACGTCGGGCCGCTCGCGTCGCTGCGCGGCGACTTCGGGCGGCTGATCCTAGAAGAGGGCGCGAACGTGCAGGACACGTGCGTGATGCACGGCTTTCCGGAAGACGACACGGTCGTCGAGGTCGACGGCCACATCGGCCACGGCGCCGTGCTGCACGGCTGCCGCGTGGGGCGCAATGCGATGGTCGGGATGAATGCCGTCGTGATGGACAAGGCCGTCGTCGGCGCGGAGTCGATTGTGGGTGCGGCGGCGTTCGTCAAGGCCGGCATGGTGATCCCGCCGCGCAGCCTCGTGCTGGGCGCGCCGGCGAAGATCGTGCGCGCCGTGTCGGACGAAGAGATTGCATGGAAGAGCTATGGCACGCGGCAGTACCACGATTTGAACGTGCGGTCGATGCGCACGATGCGCGAAGTCGAGGCGTTGACGGACGTCGAGCCCGGCCGGCCGCGCATCGTGTTCGACGAGCCGCACAAGCCAAAACAATGAGGAGACGAGGATGCACACCCCAACCACCCTGCAAAGCCTGATCGCCGGCCGCTGGCTCGGCAGCGAAGCGCACCAGCCGCTGCACAGCGCGCTGGACAACCAGCTGATCTACCACACGCATGCGGACAAGATCGACTTCGGCGAAGCCGTCGCGTATGCCCGCAAGACGGGCGTGCAGGCGCTGATGCAGATGGATTTCCAAAAGCGCGCCCAGCGCCTGAAAGCGCTTGCCGCCTACCTGATGGAACGCAAGGAAGAGCTGTACGAGATCTCGCACCTGACGGGCGCCACGCGGCCGGACAGCTGGGTCGACGTCGAAGGCGGCATCGGCACCTTGTACGCCTATGCCAGCATCGGCGGGCGCGAACTGCCGTCGTCGAACGTGCTGCACGAAGGCCCGGCGATGGCGCTCGGCAAGCGGGGCGGCTTCGCGGGCACGCACATCCTCGTGCCGCGCGGCGGCGTCGCCGTGCACATCAACGCCTTCAACTTTCCGATCTGGGGCCTGCTGGAAAAATTCGCGCCGAGCTTCCTCGCCGCGATGCCCTGCATCGCCAAGCCGGCCACCGCCACGAGCTACCTCACGCATGCCGTCGTCAAGATGATGATGAAGTCGGGGCTGCTGCCGGAGGGCTGCCTGCAGCTCGTCATCGGCTCGACGGGCGACTTGCTGGACCGGCTGAACGGCTTCGATGCCGTGACGTTCACGGGCTCCGCCGACACCGCCGCGAAGCTGCGCGGCAACGCGAACCTGATCCGCGAATCCGTGCCGTTCACGGCCGAGGCGGACTCGCTGAACGCCGCCATCCTCGCACCGGACGTCACGGCGGACGACGAGGAGCTGGACCTGTTCGTCAAGGAAGTGGCGCGCGAGATGACGGGCAAGGCGGGCCAGAAATGCACGGCGATCCGCCGCGTGATCGTGCCCGAGCACCTCGCGGACGTCGTGGGCGAGCGCCTGCGTGCACGCCTGGCGAAGATCGTCGTCGGCAATCCGAAGGTCGAAGGCGTGCGCATGGGCGCGCTCGCGTCGCTGGACCAGCACCGCGACGTCAGCGAGCGCGTGGAGATGCTCGCGCGCGGCAACGAAGTGCTGTTCAGCGCCCGCGACGGCTTCCAGCCCGTGGGCGACGGCGTCGCGGCCGGCGCCTTCTTCGCGCCCACGTTGCTGCTGTGCCGCAACGCGATGGTCAACGACGCCGTGCACGACATCGAAGCGTTCGGCCCCGTCAGCACGATGATGACTTACCGCGACATCGACGAAGCGCTGGCGCTGGCCGCGCGCGGCAAGGGCAGCCTCGTGACGACCCTGGTGACGAAAGACCCGGCCATCGCGGCGCATGCGGTTCCCGTGGCGGCGGCGTCGCATGGGCGCGTGCACATCCTCGACCGCGTCGCCGCGGTGGACTCGACGGGCCACGGTTCGCCGTTGCCGATGCTCAAGCATGGCGGTCCGGGCCGTGCCGGCGGTGGCGAGGAACTCGGCGGTATCCGCGCGGTCAAACACTTCCTGCAACGGGCGGCGGTGCAAGGTTCGCCGACGATGCTGGCCGCGGTCACGGGCGAGTACGTGCGCGGCGCGGCCGTCAAGGAATCGGACGTGCACCCGTTCCGGCGTTATTTCGAAGACCTGGAGATCGGCCACTCGCTGCTGACGCACCGCCGTACCGTCAGCGAGGCCGACATCGTCAACTTCGGCGGCGTCTCGGGCGATTACTTCTACATGCACTTCGACGAGATCGCCGCGAAGGACACGCAGTTCGGCAAGCGCATCGCGCACGGCTATTTCGTGCTGTCGGCGGCGGCGGGCCTGTTCGTGTCGCCGGCGCCCGGCCCCGTGCTGGCGAACTATGGTCTCGACAACCTGCGTTTCGTGGCACCGGTGGCGATCGGCGACACGATCCGCGCGCGCCTCACGTGCAAGCGCAAGGTCGACCGCAATCGCACGGACGACCAGGGGCGCGGGCAGGGTGTGGTTGCGTGGGATGTCCAGGTGACGAATCAGAACGACGAACTCGTCGCAAGTTACGATATCCTGACGCTGGTGCAAAAGCGCGGCTGAGGAGGGGCCGAAGTCGCGCGTAAAACTGAAAGGGACCTCGAAAAACCGTTGCCAGGTTTTTCGACGTTCCGTGAAAGGAGTGATCCATGTCGCGGCTAGACCTGAGCAGTATTCCCGTGCTGACCGGTACCGGGTATCCCGATCCCTTCGCCGAAGCCGTCAATGGCCGCAGCAGACAGGCGCTGGGCGATGCCGGTGGGCTGACGCAGTTCGGCGTCAACCTCGTCGAGCTGCAACCCGGTGCCGCCTCGTCGCAGCGCCACTGGCATACGCACGAGGATGAGTTCGTGACGGTCGTCTCCGGCGAATTGACGCTCGTCACGGACGAGGGGGAGACGTTGATGCGCGCGGGCGATTGCGCGGCTTTCCCGGCCGGGCGGCCGAACGGCCACCAGCTCATCAATCGCGGCTGGGGCAACGCGCTGTTCCTGTGTGTCGGCTCGCGCATCGCCGACGACCAAGCCCACTATCCGGACATCGACCTCGTGTACGACGGCAAGACCGACAGCTATGCCCACCGTGACGGCACGCCGTATCCGAAGCGCGACACGCGCACGTCGACCATGCCGGCGGCTGCCGCGTCCATCGAAACGGACGAAAAGACGCTGGACCCGCGCGTGTTCCGGGCCGACCACGGGGAGCAGGCCGGCCTCAATCCGCACGAACCCTGATCGTCACGGGCGCCGCTGCACGCGCAGCAGGCCGTCCGCCGTCGTCACGGCACGCAGGTCCGCGTAGTCGAGTACCGCAGCGACGTCCGTGTCGAGCGGATGCGTGTGCGTGACCGTCACGACGATGCTCGCCATGCCGGCGGCGGCGGCCGAGCGCAGGCCGGCAAGCGTGTCTTCGAACACGAGGCAGTCTTCCGGCTTCACGCCCAGCTTGCGTGCGCCCAGCAGGAACGGATCGGGCGCGGGCTTGCCCCGTTCGACGTCCTCGGCGGCCACGAGCACCGCAGGCAGCGGCAGGCCGGCCGCGGCGATGCGCGCTTCGGCCAATGCGCGCGGTGCAGACGTGACGATGGCCCAGCGCTCGGCCGGCAGGCTCGCGATGAAGGCGGCGGCGCCTGCGATGGCTTCGATCCCGGCCACATCCTCGATCTCGGCGAGCGTGACGCGCGCCGCTTCCGCTACCGGGTCGACGCCGGGCAGGGCCAGCGCGCGGATCGTTTCTTCCGTCCGCTTGCCGTGGATGGTGGGCAGGAAAGCGGCCACGTCGAGCCCGTGGCGCGCGGCCCAGTTGCCCCAGACCTTTTCGGCGGACTGGATGGAAGTGAGGATGGTGCCGTCCATGTCGAACAGGAAGGCGGCGAAGTCGCGTTGGGGCAGGGTTGGCGTTGCGGTCATGGGTCTTTCTTGTGAGTTACAGTCGGCGCGATTTGATCTTGCGCGCGTAGCGGTCGTGGACGTGCTGGCTGATGAAGCTCGACAGGCCACGCCCGGCGCGCGCCAGTTCCTGCATGGTCGCGATGTTGGCGGCGCCGGCGCTGTCTTCCGTGTAGAGGTAGCGTTCGCCGTTGCGGAACTGGACGATGATCTGGCCGGCATCGATGTCGTAGGCGACGACGCCGGATTCGCGGCTCTGGTTGCCGTAGCGTTGCATGGTGCTCTCCGAAACGTGGGGCGGACATCCGTGCCCACCCCACGCGAGCACCGGATGGCGTTATTCCGCCAATTGTGCCCGCACGCGCGCGATGGCCGCGCGCACCTGGTTCGGCGCCGTGCCGCCCACGTGGTCGCGCGCCGCGACGGAGCCTTCCAGCGTGAGCACGGCGAACACGTCCTGGTCGATCAGCGGCGAGAACTCGCGCAGGCGCTCCAGCGACATCTCCGACAGGTCGCACTTGGCGTCGTCGCATGCGCGCACGGCATGCGCCACGGCCTCGTGGGCGTCGCGGAACGGCAGGCCCTTCTTGACGAGGTAGTCGGCCAGGTCGGTCGCCGTCGCATAGCCCTGCAGGGCGGCGGCGCGCATGTTCTCGGCCTTGACCGTGATGCCGGATGCCATGTCGGTGAAGATGCGCAGGGTATCCAGCACGGTGTCGACCGTGTCGAACAGCGGTTCCTTGTCTTCCTGGTTGTCCTTGTTGTACGCGAGCGGCTGGCCCTTCATCAGCGTCAGGAGGCCCATCAGGTGACCGTAGACGCGGCCCGTCTTGCCGCGTGCCAGTTCCGGCACGTCCGGGTTCTTTTTCTGCGGCATGATCGACGAGCCGGTGCAGAAGCGGTCGGCGATGTCGATGAAGCCCACGCGCGGGCTCATCCACGTCACCAGCTCTTCCGACATGCGCGAGATGTGCATCATCAAGACCGATGCGGCTGCCGTGAACTCGATGGCGAAATCGCGATCAGATACAGCGTCGAGCGAGTTGTGGCAGACGTCCTCGAACCCGAGGGTCTTTGCGACGCGCAGGCGGTCGATGGGGAAGGTGGTGCCCGCCAGGGCGGCGGCACCCAGCGGCAGGCGGTTCACGCGGCGGCGCGTGTCCTGCATGCGCTCGGCGTCACGGCCGAACATTTCCACATAGGCCAGCAGGTGGTGGCCGAAGGTCACCGGCTGCGCGACCTGCAGGTGCGTGAAGCCCGGCATGATCGTGTCCGCGTTGCGTTCCGCCAGGTCGGTCAGGGCGCTGCGCAGGCTGTTCAGCAGGGCGAGGATGTCGTCGATGGCGGCGCGCATGTACAGGCGGATGTCCGTCGCCACCTGGTCGTTGCGCGAACGGCCCGTGTGCAGGCGCTTGCCCGCGTCGCCGACCAGTTCCGTCAGGCGTTTTTCGATGTTCAGGTGCACGTCTTCCAGGTCGAGCAGCCACTCGAACTTGCCGGCTTCGATTTCGGCGCGGATATGGGCCATGCCGCGTTCGATCTCGGCGCGGTCCTGGGCGCTGATGATGCCCTGGGCGGCCAGCATCTCGGCATGGGCCAGCGAGCCCTGGATGTCGAACAGCGCGAGGCGCTTGTCGAAGAAGACGGATGCGGTGTAGCGCTTGACGAGGTCGGAGACGGGTTCGGAGAAGCGGGCCGACCAGGCTTCCGCTTTTTTGGCAAATTGATCAGTCATGATGGGGGGCGGGTGACGGGATTTTCTTGAATTCCTGATTATAAACTGTGCAGCCGCGACCCCGCCGATCGGCGCCGCGCACGTTTCCGTACACTTTCCGGCGTAAATGCCCGATCATGTGTCTGTTCTTGGCAGTTCACAAACATAACGAGGAGACGACATGCGAACAGGGTATTGGATCGGGTGGGTCGCGGCGATGGCGCTGGCGCTTGGCGGTGCCGCGAACGCGCAGCCAGGGCAGGTTCAGCCGACGGTGCCCCAGGCGGCGGCTGCGCCGATAATGGCAGCGCCGGCCGCTTCCGCCGCAGTGAGCGCCCGCCCGGCCGACGTCGCCACGGTCGACGGCATCGTCGCCGCGCTGTACGACGTCATTTCCGGCCCCGCCGGCCAGGCGCGCGACTGGGACCGGATGCGTTCGCTGTTCGCACCCGAGGGCCGGCTGATGGCCGTCGGCGCGCGGCCGGAAGGCGTGTACGCGTTGCGCACGATGACGGTCGACGACTACATCAGCCGCAATGCGAAGGCGTTCGCCACGATGGGCTTCTTCGAGCGCGAGGCGGCGCGCAGCACGGAGGCGTTCGGCCAGATCGTGCATGTGTTCAGCACGTACGAGTCGCGCCATGCGCCCGGCGACGCCGAGCCGTTCCAGCGCGGCATCAACAGCATCCAGCTCGTCAACGACGGCAAGCGCTGGTGGATCGTCAACGTGCTGTGGCGTGCAGAGGATGCGTCGCTGCGCCTGCCCGAACGCTACCTGCCCCGGCGCTGAACGGCGATGCACGCACGATTGATGGAATCGTCCATGTGCCCCGGAACGGGGCTAGAATTGGTTTTTTTACCAGATTGACGGTGTAGCGTGTCCATGATTCCAACCACCAACGATTCCAGTTTCCAGATCAGCACGGACCGGACGCGGCTCGATATCGCGATGATCTACCGCTTCCTCAGCGAGCAATCGACCTGGGCCGTGGGCATCTCGCGCACCGTGGTCGAGCGCTCGATCGAGAATTCGCTGTGCTTCGGCGGCTATCTCGACGGCCGCCAGATCGCGTTCGCGCGGGTCGTCACCGACTATGCCACCGTGGCCCACCTGGAGGACGTGTTCGTCGTGCCTGAGTACCGCGGACGCGGCTACGCCAAGCAGCTGATCCGCATCGTGATGGAACATCCGAGCCTGCAGCGGCTGCGGCGTTTCACGCTCAACACGGGTGATGCGCACAGCCTGTTCGCCCGGTTCGGCTTCGCGCCAGCGCAACGCCCCGATAGCCTGATGGAGCGCTACTACCCGAACATCTATCTTTCCTGAGCCGACTCAACACGGTGACAGTCCTCTACAATCAGTCTTACGATCGGTCTGTCCGTGCAAAGTTGAAGTTGGGAAGGAAATCAATGGTTCGGTACGTGCTGCGTCTTCTGCTGTCCGTGTTGCTGCTGGCTGGCGCGCCCTGGTGCGCCGCTGCCGATGCGCCGCCGCCCAAGGGAACGCTTGTCATCATCGGCGGTAATTTGCGCCCCACGAATGCGCCCGTGTGGGAGCGCATCGTCCAGCTGGCGGGCGGCAAGGGTGCGCGCATCGCCGTGTTCGCGTCCGCCTCCGGCACGCCGGAACGGTCCGGCAAGAGCCTGGTGGAACGTCTCAACAGTTATGGCGCGAAGGCGTTCTTCGTGCCCGTCGCGGTGAAGCTGTCCGGCAGCGATTACCAGGCGGCGGCCGACGACCCCGGCCTGGCCGAGGCCGTGCGCGGCGCGGGCGGCGCCTTCTTCGCCGGCGGCGACCAGAGCCGCATCACGCGCGCGCTGCGCCACGAGGACGGCAGCAATACCCGTGTGCTCGATGCATTGTGGGACATGTACCGGCGCGGCGGCATGATCGCAGGCTCCAGCGCCGGCGCCGCCATCATGAGCAGCACGATGTTCGGCCGGCCCAAGGCCGTGCTCGCCACGCTCAAGCTGGGCGTGGAAGAAGGAGAGGAGATCACGGAGGGGCTCGGCTTCATCGGCGACGACGTGTTCGTCGACCAGCACCTGCTCGTGCGCGGCCGCTTCGCGCGCATGCTGCCCGCGATGCTCAAGAAAGGCTACAAGCTGGGCCTCGGCATCGACGAGGACACGGCCATGGTCGTGCTGCCCAACCGCGACGTCGAAGTGATCGGCTACAAGGGCGCGCTCGTGCTCGACCTGTCGAATGCCACCGTGCACGAAGGCGCGTTCAACGTGACGAACGTGCAAGTCAGCTACCTCGACAATGGCGACCACTTCAACATCGTCACGCACGAGTGCACGCCGTCCGACGACAAGGCCGACAACAAGCTCGACCCGTCGCGGCCGTACTACCGGGAGCCGCTGTTCACGGCCGACATCCTCGGCAACACGACCGTCGTCGACCTGATGAGCAAGCTGATCGACAGCGACCAGCCGGACGCCATCGGCATCACGCTGGGCAGCCCGAACGGCGTCCAGCCCGACCTCGGCTTCGAATTCCGCTTCACGCGCACGGACGACAGCGTCGGCTACCAGTCGTCGTCGATGGAGTCGTATTCGATCTACAACGTGCGCATGGACATCCGGCCCATCCTCATCCGGCGTCCGCTGTACCAGTACAAGTAATCGTCAGGCCTCGAGCAGGAACGCCAGCCGCGGATCCGTTTTGCCCGGCTTGATGTCCAGCACTTCAGCCTGGACGATGCCGTGGGCCACGAACGGATCGGCATCCACGCGCGCCTGCAGGTCCGCCAGCGATTCGCCGTGCGCCACGATGGCGCCGCCCAGGTTCGGCTGCAGGCTGCCCACGACGAGGAACACGCCATCGTCGACGCCGCGCTTGATCCAGGCGTTGTGATCCTGCATGAAGTCGCTGGCCTTGCTCTTGTTTTCCGCAAATTTCAGAAGCACCACGTACATTGGATCCTCCGATCGATTCGTCAAACCGCTTATTGTAATGACGGGATTGCCGATCGATCTCTCCAAAAATCACGTCAGGCCGACATGACCCGTTCGTGGCGCTCGCGGCGATACCGTCCCGGCGGCGCCAGGCCGTGTGCGCGGAAATGCCGGCGCAGCGATTCGGCCGAGCCGAGTCCGGCCAGGTCCGCGATCGCGTCGATGGCCAGCTGGGGCCGCGACTCCAGCAATTGCGCGGCCAGCGCGACGCGTTCGCGCACGAGCCAGGCCAGCGGTGCGAGCCCCGTCCTCTCCTTGAATTTGCGCTGGAACGTGCGCGTGCCGAGGCGTGCGTCGGCCGCCATCGAGGCGATCGTGTGACCGGCGCGGATGTTCTCGCGCACCTGGTCCATCAGCCGGGCGATCGTGTCCGTGCCGGCATCGGGCAGGGGACGCGCGACGAGCTGCGCCTGGTCGCCGTCGCGGTGCGCGGGAATCACGAGGCGCTGCGCGACCTTGTTGGCGACGTCCGCGCCGAAGTCGGACCGCACGAGGTGGAGCAGCATGTCGAGGCCGGCCGCGGACCCGGCCGACGTGACGATGCCGTCCGCCTCGACGTACAGCGCGGACGGATCGATGCCGATGCGAGGAAAGCGGGCGTGCAGGTCGTCCAGGTAGCGCCAGTGCGTCGTGGCCTGGCGGCCGTCGAGCAGGCCGGCGTACGCGAGCACGTACGCGCCCGAGCAGATCGAGCAGATGCGCGCTCCGCGCGCGTGCGCGGCGCGCAGCGCGTCGACGAGGGCGGCCGGCGGCGCTTCGGTCCGGTCGCGCCAGCCGGGGATGACGATCGTGTCGGCGTGCGCCAGTGCGTCGAGCCCGTGCGGCACGTGCACCATGAGCCCGCCCATGGCGCGCAGGGGGCCGGGCTCGACGGCGCACACGGTGTGGCTGTACCAACGCACGCCCAGCTCCGGGCGTTCCAGGGCGAACAGCTCGATGGCACAGCCGAATTCGAAGGTGCACAGGCCGTCGTAGGCGACGATGGCGACATGATGGGACATGGCGCGATCTTACCAATTTCTGTCACGCAAGGCACTGCCGGCGAGCCGCTGCCGCTGCGACACTGGCGTCTCACTGAAAGGAGAACGTATGACATCATCCGTAGCCGCAATCCCCGCCGCGTCCAGCGACCGGGCCATCGCCCACTTCGGCACTGCCTTCGAATTCGAGACGGATTGCTGGGACGTCCACGACGCCATCGCCGGCGGCCGCCAGGATTTTGTCCTGTTCGACGCGCGCAGCCCCGACCTGTATGCGCGCGGCCACGTGCCGCAGGCGATCAGCATGCCGCACGGGAAAATCGTCGAGGCGAAACTGCGCGACTATCCACTGGACACCTTATTCGTCGTCTATTGCGCCGGTCCCCATTGCAACGGCGCGCACCGCGCCGCGTATCGGCTCGCCAAGCTGGGGCGGCCCGTGAAGCTGATGATCGGCGGCATCACGGGCTGGATCGACGAAGGTTTCGAGCTGGCGCGCGGCAGTGGCGACTGAGCGCTTCACCGTCCGCGCGGCACGGCCGGACGACGCCGATGCGCTCATCGGCATGATGCGCGCGCTCGCCGCATTCGAGGGCTACGTGCCGCAGTTCCGCGTCACGGCTGACGATCTGCGCGCCCGTGCATTCGGGGCCGACGCGCAGTGCGGTATCCTCGTCGCGCAAGGGAACGATGGCGACCTTGCCGGCTACGCCGTCTGGCTCGTGCAGCCGTTCACGTACGACCTGCGTCCGACCGTGATCCTGAAGGAATTGTTTGTGGACGCGGCGTACCGGCGCGACGGGATTGCATCGCACCTGCTCGCACGGTTGCGCTGCGAGGCGGAGCGCATCGGCGCGGGGCAGGTCACATGGCTGGTCCTGCCGTCCAACGATGCCGCGAAGCGTCTTTATCGCCGTTTCGGAGGCTCGCAGGACAGTGACTGGGAACATTGGCGGCTGGCGCTGCCGGCACCCGACTGCGGCCTCGATTGATTGTCAGAAAACCAAACCTGCGCTAGATTGCACGTTTTATATCTGGCGCAGGTGCAAGCATGCATTTCGAGGTTCCGAAGTCGAAGAAGCTGAAGGAGTTCGGCGGCGAATACGTGATGATCGTCATCAGTATCCTCACCGCCCTGGCACTTGAACACGCCGTGCAAGCCGTCCACCACAGGCACCTTGCACACGAGGCGGCCCAGCGGATCGAGGCCGAACTGCGTCTCAACGCGAAGGACGTCAACGACGTGCTCGAGCGTAACGAGCGCGACCTGAAGGAGATCCAGCGCGTGCGCGCCGAGCTGCTGAAGGGCATCCGCGACAAGGTGCCCGACGCCGATCTGATGGCGCACTTCAAGACCGACTGGAAGACCGGTCTCACCCTCGGCATCAAGGTGCCCACTTTGCGTCACGAAGCATGGGACGCCGCCGTCGCCAACCAGGCCGTGACGTGGATGCCCGACGCGCAACTGCAACGCTATGTGACGGCCTATGCCGACATGCGCGACGTGCAGACATTGGTGACGTCCGGCGGCGCGACCTTCGTCGATGGCCCGCGCATGATGGACACGCTGAGCGACCTGGACACGGGCACGGCGACGCCGCACCAGATGCTCAAGACCCTGTCCCAGCTGCGCAGCGCCTACGGCAGCGTCGACGGCAACCTGCAGGGTTTGCTGAAGAACTTCCCGACGGCCGGCGACGTCCTGGCCGACGCACACTGACGAAGGAGCGACCATGAGCCGATCGGTATTACCCCTGCTGGCCGCCTGGGCCGTCCCCGCGCTCGCGCTGGCCCAGGCGACCCAGCCCGCCACTGTCCGCCTCGACTACATCCACAGCGGCAATGCGCTGTCCGAACAGTACGCCATCGAGCGCGTGCTGATCGAACCGCTGCCGTGGCCGGGCGACATGGCGCGGCCGTTCGACGACACGAACCGCGGCAACAACCGCGTCGAGGTGGCCGATGCGAAGACGGGCGACCTGCTGTATTCGCGCGATTTTTCCACCGTGTTCGGCGAGTGGAAGACGACGGAGGAGGCGAATAAACTCAGCCGCGGATTCCACGAGTCCGTGCGCTTCCCGAAACCGGACCGGCCCGTGCGCGTGCGCATCCTGAAGCGCGACGAGCGCAACCAGTTCTCCGCCGCGTGGAGCGTCGACGTCGACACGGACGCGCAGGACGTCGTGCGCGCACAAGGGCCCGCACCGGCGCAGCCGATCCCGATCAAGGTCAGCGGACCGTCGCCGCGCAAGGTCGACCTGCTCGTGCTGGGCGACGGCTACACGCGGGCCGAACTGCCGAAATTCGAAGCCGACGTGCGCCGCCTCGCGCAGCATTTGTTCGAGGTGTCGCCGTTCAAGGAGCGCGCGAACGATTTCAACGTGTGGGCACTGGCCGTGCCGACACCGGAATCGGGCGTGTCGCGGCCGTCGACGGGCGTGCATCACGCGTCCGCGCTGGGGACGCGCTACGACATCTTCGGCAGCGAGCGCTACGTGCTGACCCTCGACAACCGTGCACTGCGCGACGTCGCGCAGTACGCGCCGTACGAATTCATCGAGATCCTCGTCAACAACGACACGTATGGCGGTGGCGGGATCTTCGGCCAGTTCAGCACGGCCGCGGCCGGCAACGACTGGGCGAACTACCTGTTCGTGCACGAGTTCGGCCATCACTTCGCGGGGCTGGCCGACGAGTACTACACGTCGCCCGTCGCGTATCAATCCAGCGGCGCGCGCATGGAACCGTGGGAGCCGAACGTGACGGCGCTGCGCGACCCTGCGCACGTGAAATGGCAGAAATACGTGAAGGTCGGCACGCCGCTGCCGACGCCGTGGCCCAAGGCCGAGTACGAAGCGTATTCGCGCGAGTACCAGAAGAAACGTGCGGCGCTGCGCGCGGCGAACCGGCCGGAGTCGGAGATGAGCGCGCTGTTCCGCGAGGACCTGGCGCACACGAAAGCCTTGTTCGCGCAGGCCCCGTATCGCAAGGCGATCGGTGCGTTCGAGGGCGCGAATTACGAGGCGACGGGCTATTACCGCCCGGCCATGCAGTGCATCATGTTCGACCGCAGCGAGCAGTTCTGTCCCGTCTGCCAGGACGGCATCAGCGACATCATCGACCTGTACGCGGGCCATCCGGCCAAGAGATAGCCTGCAGCGCCTGCGCAAAGCTGCCCTGGGTGCGCTCCCGAACAGAGCCGCCCGGGCGGCGCTCCTATCCTCGTTTCGACCTGTCATCACCTATGAAACGAGATCATCATGAAGACATTCCTTTCCACGCTCGCGTGTGCCCTGCTGGCGTCGTCGGCCTGGGGCCAGACCACGGCGGATACACCTCCGATCGGCCAGGCCGTGTCCGGCCATAACACGACGGCCGCTGGCGTATCCGGCACCGGCTTGCGCACTGACGGCACGGCGAATACGCGCTCGAAGCACGGCGACACGGGCCGGCAGGCGGCCGGCGTCGATGCGTCGGGCAAGGTCATCGGCAAGAGTACGGCCGTGATCAATCCGGCGGCGGGCAAGTCGGACGACGTGAACGCCCAGGCCACCAACACGACGGCGCCGAACAGCAAGGATACGAAGGCGGCGGCCACGGGCGGGCGCGGCGAAGTCGGCACGAAGGCCGAGAGCGACATCATGCATGCCAACGCGCGGGCCGTGAAAGAGCCCCCGGGCAGCCGCCTCAAGACGGAGGCTGCAGTGAAGGCGAGCAAGAAAAAACATGCGGAGTCGCGCCGCAAGGGTGCGGAGAAGGCAGCCGCACGCACCGGTTCGTGAGCCTGAAAAATCTGGTCACAATTTGGATGATGGCCGGTATGTACTGCGTGCGCTGGCGAACAGAGACGAACGGGCACGAGGCCTATTCTGAAGGCTCGAGTTAACAAAAACACACGGCGCCTCCGCGCGCCTCCTCACCATAGTCACCTCAGGAGAATCATGATGAATAAACTGCTCGCCACCCTGATCGCCGGCCTGTTCGCCACCTCGGTCTACGCCCAGACCGCCGCCCAGAGCACCACGACGGCGCCGGCCACCCCGGTCACGACCACTGCACCGGCCACGACCACGTCGATGGGCCAGAGCGGCGCGGCCGGCATGACGTCGACCGGCGACGCGAAGGCCGACAAGAAGATCAACAAGGCTGACGAGAAGGAAGCCAAGGAGGTCTCGAAGCAGGACGAGAAGATCAGCAAGGCCACCAGCAAGGCCAACGAGAAGAAGGCCAAGGCTCAGGCAAAGGCCGAGAAGAAGATTGCGAAAGCGAACGAGAAGGTCGCCAAGGCTGATCCGGAAGACAAGGCCAAGGCTGAAGCCAAGGCCGAGGAAAAGACCGCCAAGGCCGATTACGACGCCCAGAAGACCATGATCAAGGCCGATGAAAAGGCGCAGAAGAAGATCGTGGACGCGAATGCCGACAAGGCCAAGGCCCACGCGAAGGCCGGCGAGAAGCGCGCCGAAGCCACCGCTGAAGCGAAAAAGGACGCCGCCAAGTAATCCCGGCGCCCTCGATGGACGGGGCGACCCGTCCGCAGAATGAAAAACGGACCATCGGGTCCGTTTTTCATTTGACGTATGCATATAAATCAACTTAGCGCTTGATTTATATCAGGTTTTCCGCATTTTGTTGTTTTTTCGAACATTAAAAAACTGTAATGTTGCGCGCCTTGTAAGCCCATCTGTGTCTGCGTACACTCGATCGCTCAACACTTTATTACATTTCATTACAAATTCCATCGGAGGAGTTGGGCGATGCAACGTTCGTCAGTCTATCCGCATCGGGTTGTCCTCCACGCTGCACGCGCGCACGAGCGATTGCGCCCGCGCTGATCCACCACTTCACAGAATCGACTGATTCCGCCGCGGCAACGCAGAGCGGAGTTTGCAAGGCATTCGAGCGCCAGGACGCGTCACGTCCGTCGCTGGGATAGGTCGCCGGTGCAGGCCACAAGCCTGGCGGGCGGTCGCTGGATAGCCCGATACGGGCGCGTTTCTTAAAAAACCTTTATGAAGGAAAAATAATGAAATTAAGCCGCAAACTCAGCCTGTTGACCGTCAGCCTGGCATGCGCGTTCGCAGCGCACGCCCAGACCGTGAAAGAAACGCCGAATTCCCAGTTCAAGCCTACCGGCAAGGGCTGGGGCGAACTCGACAACGTCGCTACCGCGGCGTCGAACGGCAAAGCAGGCGGCGGGGGCAGTGCATCGACGCGCAGCAATCTGTCGTACCACGGCGGCCCCGTGATGACCGCGCCCAAGAACCTGTATTACATCTGGTACGGCTCGCAATGGGATGCCGCGTCGCAGAACGTGCTGACCAATATCGGCCAGCATCTCGGCGGCTCGCCTTACTTCAACATCAATTCCACGTATTACGATGCCGCGGGCACCCACGTGCAGAACAGCCTCACGCTGGCGGGCACGACGGTCAACAGCGGCACGTATGGCACGCAGCTGAGCGACGCGAACATCGCATCGATCGTGTCCGACGCGATCACGTCCGGCAAGCTGCCGGCCGATGCGAACGGCGTCTACGTCGTCCTGACCGACCATTCGACCACGGCGACGTCCGGCTTCTGCACGCAATATTGCGGCTGGCACGACCACACGACGATCAGCGGCAAGGACATCAAGTACGCCTTCGTCGGCAATGCGGAAACCCAGTGCGCGTCGGCGTGCGGTGCTACCAGCCCGAGCCCGAACAATACGCCGGGTGCCGACGGGGCAGCCAGCGTGCTGGCGCACGAAGTGGAAGAGGCAACGACCGATCCGGACCTGAATGCCTGGTACTCGAGCCTCGACGGTTCTGAGAACGGCGACAAGTGCGCCTGGAACTTCGGCACGACGTCGACCGCATCGAACGGTGCACCGTACAACCAGACGTTCGGCACGATGAAATACCTCATCCAGCAGAACTGGCTGATTGCCAGCACCCAGCGTTGCGTGCAGCATTACCCCTGAGCCTGGGTCTTGACCGTACCTTGAGTTGATGTGCGGCGGCCGCGTCCGCGGTCGCCGCTTTTCCTCTTTTCTATTCGAGCATATGAAACGATTCCTGATTGCGCTGGGCATGCTCGCCGCGTTCGGCGGCGCGCTCGCGGCGGAGCAGGCGACGCCGAGCGGCCGTGGTACCGTCGTCACGCCGACCCGCAACATCCTCATCTTCACCAAGCTGGAAAACGAGTGGCAGGACGCCATCCGGCGCCACGACGCGCAGGCGATCCGGCGCTACGTCACGGACGATTTCGAGATCCGCGCGAGCCCCGTCCCCGGCGTGCCGACCGCGCTCGTCGATGCGCTGGACCAGTGGGGCCGCGCGCCGGCCACGCCATCGTCGATCGGCCAGATGGCGGTGCACGAGTACGGCGACCTGATGCTGGTGAGCTTCAAGTGGACGCTCGCCGATGGCCCGTCGTACTTCGTCGTCGACGCGTGGAAGCGCGTCGGCACCGAGTGGAAGGCGGCCGTGCGCTACGCCGCGCCGGTCGACGAGAACGCTCCCATCGTGCCGGGCGCGGTCATGCCCAGCGCACAGTCGGTGCGCAAGAAGCCTTGAACGGCATGGCGTCGCTGTTCGACAGCAAGGCGGCGGTGGGCCTGGCGTGCGTCGTCGCGGTGGCGGTCGGCGCCGGGTCGGTCGTGTGGTTGCGTGGCGACGGCGCCGCCCCCGCCGCGGCGCCCACCGTACCGCGGGCCGGTTGGGATGGCCCCATCGGCCCTGGCGTCGTTGCCGCGCCGGCGGCGGCCGCGCTGGACGGCCCGCCGCTGGCCGATGCCGCGGGCAACCTGCGCATCGACCCCGCCTTGCACACGCTGTTCGACAGCTATCTGGCAAAGCCCGGCGGCGCCGCGACCTTGCACGCCTACCTGGACCATCGCCTCGCACCGCCGGCACGCAAACAGGCGGCCGACCTCGTCGACGCATACGTGCGCTACCTGCAGGCCGACGACGCGTTGCGCGCGCGCGTGCGCGTGACGCGGCCCGACCCGTCCGGCCTGAGCGACCGCCAGCTGACGGACTTGCTGGCCTGGCAGCAGGACCGCGAGCAGCTGCGGGCCCGCATGCTGGGCACGGCCGTGGCGCAGGCGTGGTTCGGCGCCGACGATGCCGATTGCCGGATCGCGCTGGAAGACTGGCGCAAGATGCGCGCAGCAGTGGACAGCGAGGACGTGGATTCGAACGAGTTGCGCGCGCGCCGCAGACATGGCGCCGTGCTGGAGCAGGGCCGCAACGAGCGCGCGCAGGCTTGCGTGCGCCGCCTGCTCGCTGGACATTCTGGAGAGAGACAATGAAGCATATGTTGGCGCTGGCCGCCGCGCTGGTCGCAACCACGTGGGCGCAAGCCGAAACGCCGGACGAGGCGCGCGTGCACAAACTGGTGGAACCGCGCATGGGCAGCAACGTGAAGGTCGACGCCGTGACCAAGACCGGCTACGGCGGCTTGTATGAAGTGCGTTCTGGCGGCGACATCTTTTACACGGACGCCGGTGCGCGCTACATGTTCGTCGGGAAGATCGTCGACCTGACGACGTTGCAGGACCTCACGCGCGCGCGCGCCGACGAGCTGGCCGCGATACGCTTTGCCGACCTGCCGCTGGACATGGCGATCAAGACCGTCAAGGGCAACGGCCAGCGCGTGATGGCCGTGTTCGAGGATCCGAACTGCCCGTACTGCCGCAAGCTGCACCAGACCTTGGGCCAGATCGACAACGTGACCGTCTACACGTTCCTGCTGAATATCCTGTCGGACGATTCGGCCGCGAAGTCGAAGAACATCTGGTGCGCGCCCGACCGCTCGCTCGCGTGGCAGCAGTGGATGACGGAGGCGAAGCCGGCGCCCGGCGCGCCCGCCGCTTGCCCCACCCCGAACGAGCAGGTGCTGGCGCTGGGACGCAAGCTGCACGTGCAGGGCACGCCGACGATTTATTTCGCCGACGGTTCGCGCAGCGGCAGCGGTTTCGACGCGGCCACGTTGGAAGCGCGCCTGCGCCACGCGGCCCGCTGAAACGACAAATGCGCCCGCGGGCGCATTTGTTCAGGTCACGACGAAGGCGCTCAGGCGCCGTCGCCCGTGGTGCGCATCGCCAAGTCCTTGGCCTTGAGCTTGGCCGACAACGGCTTGCCCTTGTTGGCGCGCTTGCCGAAGTGCGGTTCCAGGCCCGAGGCGAACAGCTCCACGGTGCGCGGCTTGTCGCCGGCCCACGTGCCGACCACGTTCAGGCCCTTCTGGTTGATCGGCTGCACGGCCAGCAGCTTTTCCTTCGGGTCGAGGCCCATCAGGATCACGCCGCGGCCGCCGTTCTGCAGCACCTTCATCTCGTCGATGCCGAACACCAGCACGCGGCCCTTTTCGGACAGGCAGGCGATGGCGCCCGCACTGTCCGAGACGACGCGCGGCGGCAGCGGCACGGCGCCGTCGTCCAGGGTGATAAACGATTTACCCCCTTTCAGGCGCGTGATCATGTCGCCGGCCTTCGTGATGAAGCCGAAGCCCGTCGACGTGGCGAGCAGCAGGCGCGTGTCGCCATTGCCCGCGAAGTAGTACAGGATACGTCCACCGCCCGACATGTCGACGAGCGTCGTGATGGGCACGCCGTCGCCGCGCGCCCCGGGCAGGGCAGCCACCGGCACGGAATAGACTTTGCCGTTGTCGCCGACGCACAGCAGCGTGTCCACAGTCCTGCATTCGAACGCGCCGTACAGCGAGTCGCCCGCCTTGAACGTGAACTGGGCCGGATCGTGGCCGATGCCCGTGCGTGCGCGCACCCAGCCTTTTTCCGACACGATGACGGTCACCGGTTCGTCGATGATCTTCTGCTCGGCCACGGCCTTCTGCGCTTCCTCGATCAGGGTGCGGCGGTCGTCGCCGTACTGTTTCGAGTCCGCTTCGATCTCGCGGATGATCAGGCGCTTCATCGACGACGGGTTCTCGAGGATGTCTTCCAGCTTTTCCTTCTCGCCGCGCAGCTCGGCCAGCTCCTGCTGGATCTTGATCGCTTCCAGACGCGCCAGCTGGCGCAGGCGGATCTCGAGGATGTCTTCGGCCTGGCGGTCGGACAGGCGGAAGCGCTCGATCAGCGCTGCCTTCGGCTCGTCCGAATTGCGGATGATGTGGATGACTTCATCGATGTTCAGCAGGACGGTCTCGCGGCCTTCCAGGATGTGGATGCGGTCGTTGACCTTGCCCAGCCTGAATTCCGTGCGGCGGCGCACCGTGACGAAGCGGTAGTCGATCCACTCCTGCAGGATCTCGGACAGGCCCTTCTGGCGCGGACGGCCGTCGCCGCCGATCATCACGAGGTTGATGGGGCTCGACGTTTCCAGCGACGTGTGCGCCAGCAGCATCAGCATGAATTCCGTCTGGTCCTGGTTCTTCGACTTCGGCTCGAACACGAGGCGCACCGGCGCTTCGCGGCCGGATTCGTCGCGCACGGCGTCCAGCGCGCCCAGGATCGTCTGCTTCAACGTGAGCTGCTCGGGCAGCAGCGTCTTCTTGCCGACCTTGATCTTCGGGTTCGTGAGTTCCTCGATCTCTTCCAGCACGCGCTGCGACGACACGCCGGGCGGCAGCTCGGTGACGACGGCCTGCCACTGGCCGCGCGCCAGTTCCTCGATCTTCCAGCGCGCCCGCACCTTCATCGAACCGCGGCCGGCCGCGTACATGTCGGCGATGGCGGACGCCGGGGTGATGATCTGGGCGCCGCCTGGGTAGTCCGGACCGGGCATGAAGGTCATCAGCTCGGCGTGCGTGATCTTCGGATTGCGGATCATCGCGACGGCGGCCGCTGCCACTTCGCGCAGGTTGTGCGACGGGATCTCGGTGGCCATGCCGACCGCGATGCCGGACGCGCCGTTCAGCAGCAGCATCGGCAGGCGCGCGGGCAGGGTGCGCGGCTCCTCGCTCGAACCGTCGTAGTTCGGCTGGAAGTCGACGGTGCCCATGTCGATCTCGTCGAGCAGCAGGCGCGAGACGGGCGTGAGGCGCGCTTCCGTGTAACGCATCGCCGCGGCGCCGTCGCCGTCGCGCGAGCCGAAGTTGCCCTGGCCGTCGATCAGCGGGTAGCGCAGCGAAAAGTCCTGGGCCATGCGCACGAGGGCGTCGTACACGGACTGGTCGCCGTGCGGGTGCAGCTTACCGAGCACGTCGCCGACGACGGTCGCGGACTTGCGCGGCTTCGCCGTCGGGCCGAGGCCCAGTTCGTTCATCGAGTACAGGATGCGGCGCTGGACGGGCTTCTGGCCGTCCGAGACATCCGGCAGCGCGCGGCCTTTCACGACCGAGACGGCGTAGTCCAGGTAGGCGCGCTCGGCGAAGGTCGAGAGGGTCAGCGTCTCGGCGTCATCGCCGCCGCCAGGTGGAGTGGTTTGTTCGAAGAGGCTTGCTTGCGTCATGATTTCGTATGTTCGTATTCGTTCGGCGTCGGATCGGTGGGCACGTTTCATTTGAGGCCCCCGGCCTCAAATGCCCACCCTACGGCGGATGCAACGTAGGGTGGGCACCCCGTGCCCACCGATTACGTGCCTATCAAATGTCGGCTTCCGTCTCGTTACCGTGTTCCTCGAGCCACGCCCGGCGGGCGGCGGCTTCGCCTTTACCCATCAGCATGTTGAAGCGCGCCGACGATTCGGCCAGGCCGTAGTCGCCCAGCGCCACCGGCAGCAGGCGGCGCGTGTCCGGGTTCATCGTCGTTTCCCACAGCTGCTCGGCGTTCATCTCGCCCAGGCCCTTGAAGCGGGAAATGCTCCACACGCCTTCCTTGAGGCCTTCTTTCTTCAGCTTGTCCTCGATGGCGAGCAGTTCGCCGTCGTCCAGCGCGTACAGCTTCTGGATCGGCTTCTTGCCACGCGCCGGCACGTCGACGCGGTACAGCGGCGGGCGTGCGACGCACACGTGGCCGTTCCTGAAGAGGGCGGGGAAGTGCTTGAAGAACAGCGTGAGCAGCAGGACCTGGATGTGCGAGCCGTCCACGTCCGCATCGGAGAGGATGCAGATCTTCCCGTAGCGCAGGCTCGTGAGGTCCGGATTGTCGTCCGGGCCGTGCGGGTCGACGCCGATCGCGACGGCGATGTCGTGGATCTCGTTGTTGGCGAACAGGCGGTCGCGGTCCGTCTCCCACGTGTTGAGGACCTTGCCGCGCAGCGGCAGGATGGCCTGGAATTCCTTGTCGCGGCCCATCTTCGCGGAGCCGCCCGCCGAGTCGCCCTCGACGAGGAACAGCTCGTTGCGGGTGATGTCGGTCGATTCGCAATCCGTCAGCTTGCCCGGCAGGACGGCCACGCCCGACGATTTCTTCTTCTCGACTTTTTGCAGTGAACGGAGGCGCGACTGCGCCTGCTTGATGACGAGTTCCGCCAGCTTGCGGCCGTATTCGACGTGCTGGTTCAGCCACAGTTCGAGGGGCGGCTTGGTGAACGTCGACACGAGTTTCACGGCGTCGCGCGAGTTCAGGCGTTCCTTCGTCTGGCCCTGGAATTGCGGGTCGAGCACTTTTGCCGACAGCACGAACGAAACGCGCGCGAACACGTCTTCCGGCAGCAGCTTGACGCCCTTCGGCAGCAGCGAGTGCATCTCGACGAAGCCCTTCACTGCGCCGAACAGGCCGTCGCGCAGGCCGGATTCGTGCGTGCCGCCGCTCGGCGTGGGGATCAGGTTGACGTACGATTCGCGCACGACGGCGCCTTCTTCCGTCCACGCGACGACCCACGCCGCGCCTTCGCCTTCCGCGAAACCTTCGTCGCCCGCGGCCGCGTATTGCGCGCCTTCGAACAGCGGGATCAGGGTCTGGCCGCCGCCGGCCGTCTGCGCCAGCGCTTCCGTCAGGTAGCCGCGCAGGCCCTCGTCGTAGCGCCACGTCTGCTTGTCGCCCGTCTTCGCATTCGTCAAGGTGACGGTGACGCCCGGCAGCAGCACGGCCTTCGAGCGCAGCAGGCGCTGCAGCTCGCTCATCGGGATGTTCGGCGAATCGAAGTATTTACCGTCCGGCCAGGCGGTGACGCGCGTGCCGTTCTTCTTGCCGCCGCGCTCGAACGGCTCCGACGTCAGTGGCTCGATCACGTCGCCGTCGGCGAACACGAGCTTGTGCATGCCGTTGCCGTCGTCGTCCTTGCGCCACACGGTGATCTCGAGGCGCTTGGACAGCGCGTTCGTGACGGACACGCCCACGCCGTGCAGGCCGCCCGAGAACGCGTAGGCGCCGCCGGAACCCTTGTCGAACTTGCCGCCGGCGTGCAGGCGCGTGAACACGATCTCGACCGTGGAGACGCCTTCTTCCGGATGCAGGCCGACGGGAATGCCGCGGCCGTCGTCCTCGACGGTGATGGAGCCGTCCGCGTTCATCGTCACGTCGATGTTCTTGCAGTAGCCGCCCAGCGCCTCGTCCGAGGCGTTGTCGATCACTTCCTGGATGATGTGCAGCGGATTCTCGGTGCGGGTGTACATGCCCGGACGCTGCTTGACGGGCTCCAGTCCTTTCAGGACGCGGATGGATGATTCGCTGTAATCGGGTGCGGGTTTCTTGGTGGCCATGCTTGATCTTCAATCATTCGAATGCTGCGCATTCTATCTTGTCGGGCGGCAAATAAGCGAAGCGGGCCGCGCGGGACGTTGTTGTTTTGGGAGCGGGGATGCGGTGCGCGGGCAAAACAACTGTATGGAAATACAGTATTCTTGCCTGCCGAGCGCAAGTTTGCAAGTACTCGTTGCGTGGATTGCCAAGTCGGCGGCATCCCGGCATCCTTGAGTTCATTACTAAAACGATATTTTTTACAAATCCGAATCGTGCGCGACCGGCGCAAGGATATATTGAGATCATGGCTCAGGACAATGACAAGCACGCTGACAAGCCAAGCGAACCCGACCCGCTGCAGGACGGCCCGTCGGGCTCGCCGCGCGTGCCTGACCGTCGTGCCGGGGGCCGCGCCTCGCGCTACCTGCGCACGGACGACACCCCGCTGAACCTGGCCGGCCGCGTGCTGCGTTCGCGCTGGCGCGCCCTGAGCGATAAATTCAATCGCGACTTCATGCGGCGCACGCTGCGCATTGGAGTCTCGGCCCGCATCTTCCACCCGGAACCGGGCGCGCTGGGCTTGCGCAGCAAGAACCTGCAATATCTCGAGGAATCGATCGCGCAATGGGTGATGTCGCGCGACGTGCTCGTGTTCATGGTCCCGACCGTCAACACGAACGGGCTTCTGCACCCCAGCAACATCACGATGCGCCATTACGCGCGCCACCTGGACGGCCTCGTGCTGCAGGGCGGGGCGGACGTGTCGCCGATGACGTATTCCGAGGAGCCCACGCGCCCCGAGTGGAGCGGCGACCGCGCGCGCGACGTGTACGAGCTGGAACTGCTGCACGAATTCGTCGACGCCGGCAAGCCCGTGCTGGGCATCTGCCGCGGCTGCCAGCTGATCAACGTCGCGTTCGGCGGCACGCTACACCAGGACGTGGCCACGGACGTCCCCGGCGCCCAGCCGCACGTGCACGACCTCTACGATGCGCACCGCCACGCCATCGTGTTCCCGCAGGGCTCGTCGCTGCGCAAGATGTTCCCCAGGCACGAGCGCGCCGTCGTGAACTCGATCCACCACCAGGCCGTCAAGGACCTCGGGCGCGACATCCACGTGGAAGCGATGTCGGAACCCGACGGGATCGTCGAGGCCATCCGCTACCAGCGCGCGCCGTTCGTGATGGGCCTGCAATGGCATCCGGAATTCCACCGCGCCAAAGGTGGCGACCTGCTCGACTGCACGCCCGTGCTCGATGAATTCCTGCGCGCGGCGCGCGAAACGCGCCTGTGATCAAAGAGGCAGCGGCCGGCTGTGGACGATGCTTTTCATCACGAGCGTCGACCGCAAGCGCAAGACGTTCGGTAACGTCGACAGGCTGTCGTCGTACAGCTTCTGGAACGCGGCGACATCCGTCGTGACAATGTTCAGGATGTAGTCCGGATCGCCGAACAGGCGCTGCGCCTGGATGATTTCGGGCACGCCCGGCACGGATTCCTCGAAGGTGCGCACGCTGTCCCGGTCGGTTGCCTTCAGGCTGACGAACACGATGGCCGCGAAATTGAGGCCGACGGCCGCCGGATCGATGGTCGCCCGGTAGTCGGCAATGATCCCCGCGTCTTCCAGTGCCCGCACGCGTCGATGGCAGGGGGACAGGCTCAGGCCGATGCGTTCCCCCAGGTCGGTGAGAGAAAGTCGCCCGTCCTTTTGAAGTTCCGCAAGAATCTTTCGGTCGTAATCGTCCATGCGGGAGATGTTGCCTCATCTGGCCGTTCTTTGCCAAGAGTTAGGCAGCACTTTTTCGCTGTAGCGCGTTACGCTGTTCCGCATGAATACCCATACGCTCCTGCTGTTTTCCGCCACCGTGCTGCCGCTGGTGTGCACGCCCGGCCCGGACATCCTCTTTATCGCTTCGCAAGCGATGTCCGGCGGGACGCCGGCCGGACTGCGCGCCACGACCGGCGTGCTGCTCGGCTATTGCGTCCATTCCTTTCTCGTTGCGCTCGGCCTCGCTGCCGTCGTGGCGGCGTCGCCCGTCCTGTTCGAGGTGATCCGCTGGGTGGGAATCACGTACCTGGTCTACCTCGCCTCGAAGCTGATCCGGGCGGCGCTGCGCTCCGGTGAACTCGTCGTTTCGCAAGGGCAGGTCACGAATCAGCTTTACAAGGGTTTCCTCACGTCCCTGCTCAATCCAAAAGGGATGATGGTCTACGTCGCCATCCTGCCCCAGTTCATGGATAGCCACGGCGGCAATGCCACGCTGCAGGCGGTCCTCCTGTCGGCGGCCTTCATGTTCTGGTGCGCGGTCGTGTACGCCGCGGTAAGCCTGACGCTCGGCCGGGTAGGGCGGCGCCGGCTCAGCGACAGGCGCCGCCGGATGATCGATGGCTCGGCCGGCGGCATGGTGCTGGTTGCGGCGGGGTTCATGGCCCTGGTGCGTCAATAGGTGGATTCCGCTTGCGTTCGTGCGCGGCCGGATTCATAATCGCAAATGAGAATCATTCTCAATAATTTGCGAGGAGGCCTGATGGACGACGATCTGCTGGACGAACTGAACGCGCCCGCCGCGCGGCGCACTCCGCGCCACGAGTTGCTCGTGGCGGCGCTGCTGCACCTGATGTCCCAATACACGGTGAACAATGCGGACGCGTCCGACCGCGCCAGCGGCGATGGCCCGTGCGTGAAGCTGGCCTCGGTGATCGAGCGCCATTTGAACGCGCTGGCGCGCCTGCCCGATGCGGACCCCGTGCTGCGCGCCACGTGCGAGCAACTGAGCGTGAAGTGGGCGGGCCTCGTCGACCGCGCGCTGCCGGCGCCCGCGCGGCGTCCGCTGCTGGCGCGCATCCTGGGGCAGGGCAGGCCGGCCCCGGCAGCCTGAATCAGCCCAGCCAGGCCCGCAGCGCCGCTTCGCCGTCCGTGCTGAACGCGAGCACGCGCGAATCGGGCACGCGGCGCGCCCAGCCCAGTTGCTGGAAGCGCTCCAGCAGCGCCGTCCCGAGCGCGCCGGCCAGGTGGTGGCGGCGCTCGCTCCAGTCCAGGCAATGGCGGCACAGCGGGCGCCGGACGGCACTCGGCAGCGGATCGATGCCGACCTGCACAACGAGCGCGCGGCCCGCATCCGTGAGCGCGACGCCGCCCGCATCCAGCGCGAACGCGCCGCGGCGGGCGAGGCTTTCGTAGACGAGCACGCCGAGTTCGCCCGCGAGGTGATCGTAGCAGACGCGCGCCTTGCGCAGCGCCGGCTCGCGCGGGCTGCTGCGCACGCGCACGGCGCCCGTGCCGAACGCGACGCCCATCAGCGACTCCAGCAGCTGGGCGACGTCGGCGTCGGCGATGCGGAAATAGCGGTGCCGGCCCTGCGCCTCGACGGCCAGCAGCCCCGCTTCGCGCAGCTTGGCCAGGTGCGTGCTGATGGTCTGGCGCGTGACGCCGGCGGCGTCGGCCAGTTCGGTCGCTGTCAGTGCCATGCCGCTCATCAGCACGTTCAGCACCTCGGCGCGGGCCTGGTCGCCGATCAGGGCGGCGATGTTGGCGATGTTTGGTCCGTCTCTCATTGTTCGATCTTAGCCGAAGCATCGGGCCGGGGCCAGCCGCTACGATGGCATTTCAACGACACGAGGAGCCATCATGCCCATCACCTGCTTCATCCGCTACGAGATCGACCCCGTCCAGCGCGACGCCTTCCGCGAGTATGCCGAGAACTGGGGCCGCATCATCCCGCGCCTCGGCGGCCGCCTGCTCGGCTACTTCCTGCCGCACGAGGGCACGAATTACGAGGCGTGGGGCCTCGTCGGCTTCGACAGCCTGGCCGCGTACGAAGCCTACCGGCTGCGCCTGAAGGAAGACGGCGAGGCGCGCGCGAACTTCGCTTTCGCGCGCGAGCAGCGCTTCATCCTGCGCGAGGAACGCACGTTCACGGAACCGGTGGAAGGTACGTTGCCATGATGGCCGTGATCTTCGAAGTCGAGCCCGACCCCGCGCGGCGCCAGGACTATCTCGACGCGGCCGCCGCGCTGCGTGCCGAGCTGGAGGCGATCGACGGCTTCGTCTCCATCGAGCGGTTCGCGTCGCTCGCGCAGCCGGAGAAGATCCTGTCGCTGTCGTTCTGGCGCGACGAGGAGGCCGTCAAGCGCTGGCGCACGTTGCCGTCGCACCGCGCGATGCAGACGGCGGGCCGCGCCGGCATCTTCCGCGGCTACCGCCTGCGCGTGGCCGCGGTCGTGCGCGACTACGGCATGCACGACCGCGCCGAAGCGCCGCCAGACGCGCGGGCCGTGCACGGTTGAGGCTTCATTCCTTGATCTCGGGCTCGACGAGTTGCGCGAGAAGCTGCAGCGATTCCTGCCAGCCGAGATAGCACATCTCGACGGGAATCGCGGCGGGAATCCCTTCCTGCTTGACCTTGATTTCGACGCCGCAGAACACGTCGCGCAGCTGCACGGTCGTCTGCATGCGGCCGGGCAGGTTCGGATCGTCGAATTCGGCCGTGTAGACGAGGCGCACGCTTGGCTCCAGTGCCAGGTATTCGCCGCCGAACGAGTGTCCCCCGCCCGTCGTGAAATTCGTGAACGACATCTTGTAGCGCCCGCCGACGCGGCTGTCCTGCTCGTGCACGGTGCAGGTGAAGCCATGCGGCGGCAGCCATTTGGCGACGGCGGCGGGCGTGAGGAAGGCGCGGTAGACGCGGTCGGCGGTGGATTTCAGAACGCGGTGCAGCTCGACGGTATTCGTGGACATGATAGTTTCCTTGGCGTGAGTGGCAGAGGACGTCCCTCTGATGCTACGACGAACGGCATGCCGCCGGATCGACAGCGCGGCGCAAAAATATCTATTTGCTGAGCAGCCGCATCGCCCGTTCGAGCCCGTCGATCGTGACGGGGAACATGCGGTTGCCCATGATCTGGCGGATGACGGTGATCGACTGCCGGTACTGCCACAAATGCTCGGGCTCCGGATTCAGCCACGCGAACTTGGGAAACGCATGGCAGAACCGCGCGAGCCATTCGGCGCCCGGTTCGTCGTTCGCGTATTCGACGGAGCCGCCCGGCGCCAGGATCTCGTACGGGCTCATGGTCGCGTCGCCGACGAAGATCAGGCGCGTGTCCGGCGGGTAGGTGCGCAGCACGTCCCACGTGGGGAAGCGCTCTGCGTGGCGGCGGCGGTTGTTCTTCCACAGGTGGTCATAGACGCAGTTGTGAAAATAGTAGAACTCCATGTGCTTGAACTCGGCCTTCGCCGCCGAGAACAGCTCCTCCGTGCGCTCGATGTGATCGTCCATCGTGCCGCCCACGTCCAGCAGCATCAGCACCTTGATGCGGTTGCGCCGCTCGGGCTGCATCTTGATGTCGAGCCAGCCCGCGTTGTTGGCCGTGGAACGGATCGTCTCGTCCAGCGCCAGTTCGTCGGGCGCGCCCTGGCGCGCGAAGCGGCGCAGGCGGCGCAGCGCCACCTTGATGTTGCGGATGCCCAGTTCGCGCTCGCCGTCGTAGTCGCGGTAGGTGCGCTGGTCCCACACTTTCACGGCGCTGCGGTTGCCGCCCTTGCCACCAATGCGGATACCCTCGGGATTCGTGCCGCCATTGCCGAACGGGGACGTGCCGCCCGTGCCGATCCACTTGTTGCCGCCTTCGTGGCGCTCCTTCTGCTCCTTCAACAGTTCCTGCAGACGAGACATCAGCTTGTCGTAGCCCAGCTTCTGCAGCTCTGCTTTCTGTTCCGGCGTCAGCTCGCGTTCCAACCGCTTGATCAGCCAATCCAAAGGAATGTCGGCCTTGGCGTCGAACACCGTCTCGATGCCCTTGAAGAAGGCGCCGAACGCGCGGTCGAACTTGTCGAAATGGGCTTCGTCCTTCACAAGGGTGAGACGCGCGAGATAGTAGAACTCGTCGAGCGACGGCGCGATCACCTGCTTCTGCAGCGCTTCCAGCAGCGTGAGGAATTCCTTGATCGAGACGGGGACCTTCGCGTCGCGTAGGGTGAAGAAGAAGTCGATCAGCATGCGCGCCTCGTTACTTTGCGTGGCGCGCCAGGCGGTAATGCAGGTGCGACTTGATTTCAATCCACTCGCCGCGCACGATGCTGTACATGACCGTGTCGCGCACGGTCCCGTCGCGGCGCGGCGCGTGGTGGCGGATCACGCCATCCTTCTTCGCACCCAGGCGCTCGATGGCGGCCTGCGACGCGTAGTTGAAGTTATCGGTGCGCAGGCCGACGACGGCGCAGCCCAAGGTGTCGAACGCGTGCGACAGCAGCAGGAGCTTGCAGCTCGTATTGACGTGGCTTTTCTGGCGGCTCTTCGCGTACCACGTGTAGCCGATCTCTACGCGGTCGATGGCGGGCATGATGTCGTGGTAGCTCGTGGTGCCGATCACGGTGTCGGTCGAGGCGTCGACGACGGCGAAGGCGAGGCGATTGGTCATCTCCAGCGCCGTGCGGACATAGGTTTCCGTCTCGTGCGGTGCCGGGACGGACGTGATGCGGAGGTTCCACAGCTCGCCGTCGGCGGCCGCCGCGCGCAGGCCCTCCACGTGGTGCAGGCCGAGCGGTTCCAGGCGCACGCCGTTGAATTCGAGGGTGACGGGATCGACGTGGATCATCGGTTGTGCCTCGCCATCGCCACGAGGCGCTCGAACAGGCTCACGTCCTGCTCGTTCTTCAGCAGGGCGCCGGCCAGCGGCGGCACCACCGACTTGCCATCCTGGCTGCGCAGGATCTCGGGCGGGATGTCCTCGGCGAGCAGCAACTTCAGCCAGTCGAGGAATTCCGACGTCGACGGCTTCTTCTTCAGGCCCGGCACGTCGCGCAGTTCGTAGAAGCTTTGCAGCGCGGCGGACAGCAGGTCGGCCTTCAAGGTCGGATAGTGGACCTTCACGATGTCCGCCATCGTGTCGCGGTCGGGGAATTTGATGTAGTGGAAGAAGCAGCGGCGCAGGAAGGCGTCCGGCAAGTCCTTCTCGTTGTTCGACGTGATGATGACGAGCGGGCGGTGCTTCGCGACGACCATCTCGCGCGTCTCGTACACGTAGAACTCCATGCGATCCAGCTCGCGCAGCAGGTCGTTCGGGAATTCGATGTCGGCCTTGTCGATCTCGTCGATCAGGAGGACGACGGGTTCCGGTGACGTGAACGCCTGCCACAGCACGCCCTTGACGATGTAGTTGTGGATGTCGCGCACGCGCTCGTCGCCCAGCTGCGAATCGCGCAGGCGCGAGACGGCGTCGTATTCGTACAGGCCCTGCTGGGCCTTCGTCGTGGACTTGATGTGCCACTGCAGCAGCGGCATGTTCAGCGCGGCCGCCACTTCCTCGGCGAGCATCGTCTTGCCGGTGCCGGGTTCGCCCTTGATGAGCAGCGGGCGGGCGAGGGTGAGGGCGGCATTGACCGCCAGTTTCAGGTCATCGGTGGCGACATAGTTATCGCTGCCTTCGAAGCGTCGGGGTGCGTGCATGGGCCTGGACCGGTCGTAGGGAAATGCCAATGAGTATATGACAGAACGCGGGGGCGCGAAGGCTGTCCATGCTGCGGTGCCCAATGGACTCGACCATATTCTTCGGATAGAATCGGCCGGCTCGTAATATAAATGCCAAGTGTTTTGCAGTCGCAGTACCGGGGGTCTCGAAAACCTGCTGCCGCCGCACGGGTCGCAAGGCGCCCTATCGATTCAACCCAACGATAGGTCATCCATGAAAATTTCAACCGCTTTACTCGTGCTTGCCGCCGGCGCCTCGATGGCCGGCACGGCCGGCGCGGCCGACATCGTCGGCAATCCGAAGGCAGCACCCAACAAGATCGAGATGTGTATCGGCTGCCACGGCATCCCCGAATACAAGGGCAGCTTCCCCGAAGTCTATCGCGTACCGAAGATCGGCGGACAGTCGGCCAAGTACATCGAAGCCGCGCTGCAGGCGTACAAGAAGGGCGACCGCAACCACCCGTCCATGCACGGCATCGCGGCCAGCCTGTCCGACCAGGACATCGCCGACATCGCCGCGTACTACTCGCAACAGACCCCGTCCAAGTAAGGAGCGCGCCATGAACAAACTGATCGTCGCGCTGTCCCTGGGCGCAGCAACCCTCGCCTTGTCCGGCCAGGCTCTCGCATCGGGCGACGCCGCCAACGGCGCCGCACTGACGAAAAAATACAACTGCGCGTCGTGCCACGGCGCCGACTTCAAGACCCCGATCGACCCGAGCTATCCGAAGCTGGCCGGCCAGCACGGCGACTACCTCGTGCACGCGCTGACCGCGTACAAGCGCGGCAACAAGGTCGCCAACGGCCGCAACAACGCCATCATGGCCGGCATGGCCCAGCCGCTGTCCGACCGCGACATGGCGGACATCGCCGCCTACCTGGAAAGCCTGCCCGGACCGCTTGTCACGAAACGCTGAACGGGGCGCCGCCCATGAAAAATCCCTCGCGCCGGCACGTCCGGGACGAGGGATTTTTTTCGTCGGGCGTCCCGCTCAGCGCACGCGCCTGCGCACGCACGCGACGTACGCGTCCGTGTCCGGCTGCGTGCCGTGGCGCTGCGCCGACCAGATCATCTCGCCCAGGCATTCCATCATCTCGTGGTGCGCCTCGTGCTCGCCGACGCGCGCGGCGAGCAGCTCGAACGCGGCGCGGATGCCGCGCGGCTGGTCGATCGACACCTGCTCCGTGATCGACAGATGCATCGACAGGTGCAGGAACGGGTTCGGCTGGCCGCCCTCGACCGCATAGTCGCGCGCCACGGCTTCTTCCGCATCCGCCAGCGCGTCGTGGTATTCGGGATGCTGCTCGATCCAGTCGGCCGCGATGGCATCCATCGGGGTCAGGATCTCGCCGGCGCGGCGCTTGCGGTAGGCCTCGCAGAAGAAGCGGCGGACGTCGTGGGAGGAGGGGGTGAACATGGCGGGACCGTCGGAAACACTGGGGGAAGGCCGCCATTGTAGCGCGCCGCCGGCCATCCCGCCGGCGGGCCGCGTCACAGGTCCAATGCGCAGTTCGCGTGCAGCGCTGCGCGCAGCGCGCCGGCCTCAAGCGTTTCGCCGCGGGCATCATGCCATTCCATCATGAACGCCTGCGCCGTGCACGTGCGGTCGTGTGCGAACTCCGCGTCCTTGCCCGCGTCTTTCAGCAGGCGTGCCGCATCGATCCTGCCGAGGTAGAAATCGGCGATCGGCCTGGGCCAGTCGTCCTCCTTCTGGCGCTTCAGCGCGGCAACCAGTTCCGTCTGCGCCAGCGCGGACTCGCCATTGCGCACGCGGGCCACGTACAACCACAACGGGCCGTAGCGATGGGCCGGCAACTGGTCCAGCGCGCGCCGCAGTTGCGGGATCGCCTTGTCCAGGTGCCCGTCCAGCATGTCGCGGCGGCCAACCTCCAGCACCGCGTTCGGCTGGCCGGAGGCCGCCGCCTTGTCCAGCCAGGCCTCGGCCTGCTTCGGGTCTGCTTTCACGCCCGGCCGTTTTCGTAAATATTGGCCAGCGCATACTGGGCGTCGCCGCTGCCGGCGTCCGCTTCCGCGCGCATCCACGGTTCCAGGCCCGTGCCGCGCGTGAACACGTCGCCGCCCAGGTAGGCGATGTACAGGTTCCTCTGGCTCATCGCGAACAGCACGCGGTGCGCGCGCAGGAAGTCCTGGCCCAGCAGCACGTCGAAGTCACGCGCGCCTTGCGGGTCGATGACGCCGATGTCGACGTTGCCGATGGCTTCATCGCCGAATCGCACGGTCTTGACGGGCGCGACCCAGTGAGGCGCGCGGTCCTTGCCGACACCGCCGACGTCGCCGAGACGGACCGCGCCCGGTCCGTTGACGTCGATGCCGGCCCGCTTGGCCGCGTCCAGCGTGATGACGCTGCGGTGCGCGCCGGAGTCGATGATGGCGTCCATCTCCTTGCCGTTGACGACGATGGTGAAGTGCGGATTCGGACTCGGATCGTCGGTGCGCTCGAACGGCAGCATGATCGTGGGTTCCTTCCACAGCAGCAGCTGCGTCTTGTCGCAGTCGTGCGACTTGTAGAACGTCATCCGCTTCGCGCGCAGGTCGAACTCCAGGTCCGTCTGCAGCAGGACGGGCGCGCCGAGGATGGCGTCGAAGGCCGGCGTGTGCGACATGCTGCCGATCACGGTCAGCTCGGTGCGGGAGTTGTTGTGCATCGGACCGATCGAGAATTCCTTCGCCCTCGTCCTGTAGAGAAGCGCGGCGCCGCCGATACCCTCGATCCAGGTGCCGGTGAGGCGCAGGGGCAGGTCGCGCCGCGTTGCGCCGTTCATGGTCAGCGAGGTCTCGGAGCTGCCCGTATCGACGAGCATCGCGGCAGGTATGCCGTTGATGGTGCCGTCGACGGCCGGGACGAGGCCTTCGCCCACATAGCGCAGCGGCAGGCTGCCCAGTTCCGTGTAGGTGCATTGCGAGGCGTCGCCGGCGGCGTGCGCGAGGCCGGACAGAAGGCAGAACAGCAGCGGGGCGATACGGTGGATCATGGTCATGGTCGAGCAGGTTGGATCATCGTCCGGTGTCAGGGCGCGCTCGCGCAGCTCTTGTTCCACGCCGCCTTGAACGGTTCGGCGCCAGCGGTGTTTCCCTGCGCGAGGTACAGGCCGGCCATCTCGTCGAGGGCATCGCAGCCGCGTTCGCGGGCGAAGTCGGCGTCCGCGGCTGCCAGCGCCTGCAGCCGCGCGCCATCGATGTGCCCGAGGAAGTACTCGGCGATGGGCGCCGGCCAGGCCTCCTTGGCGAAGCGGGCGTAGCGCGCCGCCAGCTCCTCCGCGCCGAGCGCCTGCTTGCCGCTGCCGACCCGCGCCCGGTACAGCGCAAGGGCCTCGTAGCGGCCGTCGTCGGTCTTGGCGATGACTGCCTGCAGGCGCGATGCGGCGTCGGCATAGCGTCCGGCGTGCAGCTTGCGGTAGCCGTCGACCAGGTTGGCGTCGACGTGGCCGAGCGCTGCCGCCTTGTCGAGCCAGACCTGGGCCTGGGCCTCGTCCCGCTCGGCGCCTTTGCCCTGCAGGTAGTGCCGGGCGAGCCGCATCTGGGCGTCGGCGTTGCCGTTCTCCGCTTCCTTGCGCATCCAGGGCTCGATGGTGGCGCGCGGCGTGAACACGTCGCCGCCCAGGTAGCTCAGGTAGATGTTCTGCTGGCTGATCGCGAACAGCACGCGATGGGCGCGCAGGAAGTCGGTGCCGAGGATGACGTCGACATCGGAGTTGCCGCGGTCGTCGATGACCTGAATGTCGGCGTCGAGGATGGTTTCGCCGCCGATCTTGATCGATTGCGTGTGCGTGATCCAGGTCGGGGCGTGCCGCGTACCGATGCCCGTCGTGTAAGACAGGGCCTTGGGATCGGGCTTCGAGGTCGCGAACCCGAATTTCCTGGCGGCGGATGCGCTGACGGAGCTCACCATTGCCCCCGTATCGATGATGGCGCTCATCAGGTTGCCATTGATCTCGATGGAAAACACCGGCCAGGGCGCGCCCTGGCGCCGGTACGGAATGACGACTGCATGGCGGTCCCAGTAGGCGAGAAACGCGTCATCGCAACCCGTGGCCTGGAAAAACCTGAGTTCCTTGTCGGCCAGGGCCACTTCCAGGTCCATCTGCATCAGGAACGGCACGCCGGCGATGGCGTCGTAGGCAGGCTTCTCGCCCGTGTCGACCAGCACCCGGGCCCAGCCTTTTGCCGGCCGGGTTGCGCCGATCGAGAACGCGTCGAGATAGGCTTCGTACATCTCGGACCTGCCGCCGACGCCGATGGCGTATTCGAACGCTTCTCTCCGTTTCAACTGCAGCGCCTCGGCGGTGGTCCTGCTCACCGAGATGAAACCCGCGCCCGTATCGACGAGCATCGTGGCCGGTTTGCCGTTGATTTGGCCGTCGACCGTGATCTCGAGGCCGGGACCGCGATATTCGACCGGCATCTTTGCCACCTGCACGTATTGGCAGCTGCTGGCCGCGCGTGCCGGTGCGGCGTGAAGGAGGGCGGCGCACACGACGGCGCCGCACCAGGCCAGGGATGTAGTGTTGAACATGCTGAATCGATCGTGGAGATTTGGAGTGTCGGGATGCCTGCGCAAGCGCAGGTCTCACGGCGCCGCACCGCCGGTCGGCAGTGGCTCGGCCGCCGGCTTCGGGGCCGCCGGGGCCGGCGGGGCTGCGCAATTCGCGCGCAAGGAGGCCTTCAGCGCGATGGCCTCGGCCGTTTCGCCACGTGCGTCGTGCAGTTCCGCCATATAGGCATCGGCCATGCACGTGCGCGCGTGCGCGAGCTTCGTGTCCTTGCCCGCTTCTTCCAGGAGCTGCGCCGCGTTGGCCTTGCCGAGGTAGAAGTCGGCGATCGGGGCCGGCCAGTCGTCGTTCTTTTGCCGTTTCAGCGCGGCTTCCAGTTCCGTCTTCGCGAGGTCGGCCTCGCCGTGGCGCACGCGCGCGACGTACAGCCACAAGGGGCCCAGGCGGTCGGCGGGCAGCTGGTCGAGCGCACTTCTGAGTTGCGGGATCGCCGTGTCCAGGTGCCCGGCCAGCATCTGTTGGCGCGCAACGTGCAGCGTCGCATTCGGCTGGCCGCCGGCCGCCGCCTTATTCAGCCAGGTCTTTGCCTCGGCCGGGTCGCGCGCCACGCCGTGGCCGTTGGCGTACATCGTGGCCAGCGCGTATTGGGCATCCGCGTTGCCTTCGTCGGCTTCCTGGCGCATCCACGGTTCGAGACCGGTGCCGCGTGTGAACACGTCGCCGCCCAGGTAGGCGACGTACAGTTTTTCCTGGCTCATCGCGAACAGCACGCGGTGGGCGCGCAGGAAGTCCTGGCCCAGGAGCAGGTCGAGGCCGCGCGGGCCCTGCGAGTCGATCACGCCCAGCTCGACGTTGGCGATGGTTTCGTCGCCGAGCTTGACGCTCTTGACGGGGACGACCCAGGACGGCGCGCTGTCGGAACCCACGCCGCCGGCATTGCCGATGCGGACGGCGCCCGGGGCCTTGACGTCGATGCCGATGCGCTTCGCCGCACCCAGCATCATGAAGCTGCGGTGCGCGCCCGAGTCGATCACGGCGTCCAGTTCCCTGCCGTTGACGACGACCGTGAAGTGCGGGTTCGGACTCTGGTCGCTGCTGCGTTCGAACGGCAGCACGACGGTGTCTTCCTTCCACAGCAGCAGCGGCGTCTTGTCGCAGTCGTGCGGACGGTAGAACTTCATGCGATGGGCGCGCAGGTCGAGTTCCAGGTCCATCTGGAGCAGGAACGGCGCGCCGAGGATGGCGTCGAACGACGGGGTGAACGTCGTGCTGCCGATGACGGTCAGCTCCGTGCGGTGGCCGCTGTGGATCGGACCGATGGAAAAATCCTTCAGCCTGGCCGTGTAGAGATGCGACCGGCCGCCGATTCCCTGCACCCAGCGCCCGGTCGAGAACAGGCCCAGGTCGCGCCGCGTCGCACCGTTCCTCGTCAGCGAAGTGTCGAAAGCGCCCGTGTCGACGAGCATGACGGCCGGGGTGCCGTTGATCGTGCCCTCGACGGCGGGCATGAGGCTTTCGCCCACGTAGCGGATCGGTAGGCCGCCCACGTCGACATAGGTGCACCGCTTGGCGTCGTCCTCGGCGCGGGCGAGGCCCGACAGGCACAGCAGCAGGGCGGTGGCGTGGACGAGGCGGGAACGGAGCAGGGCGCTGTTGATCGTGATCATACTGACAATTCTACAGCGCAACTTTTCAAAAAAGACATTCCAAAAAAGCAAAAAGGCAAAGACAACCGCTCGCACGGCTGCTTTGCCTTTATTTTGTTGCTTCTGCGCTACTCGCGCATCATTCCTTGCGGGTGGCCCCTTGCTGCGCCAACACCGCCTTGGAACTGCCCGCTGCGTCGGCGATGGCCTTGCTTGCAGCCGCCACCGCCTTGCTGCTGGCGTTGGCATTGGCACCGGTGGACGCGGCCTTGCCGCCGCCATTGCCATTGCCGCCATTGCCACCGCTGCCGCGCCGCTCGTGCGGCTGGCGCAGGTAGCGCGAGCTGTGACGGCGGTCGCCATTCGCGGGCCACGTGATGAAACGCGACAGTTCCTGCAGGGCGCGCTGGTACACGTCGCGCTTGAACTCGATGACGACGTCCAGCGGGACCCAGTAGTCGTGCCAGCGCCAGGCGTCGAACTCGGGGTGGTCGGTCAGGCGCAGGTTGACGTCGTTGTCGCGTGCGACCATGCGCAACAGGAACCAGATCTGCTTCTGCCCGCGATAGTGACCACGCACTTCGCGCTTGATGAAGTGATCGGGCACCTCGTAGCGCAGCCAGTCGCGGGTGCGGCCCACGATCTTGACGTGCTCCTGGCGCAGGCCGATTTCTTCCTCGAGCTCGCGGTACATCGCCTGTTCCGGCGTCTCGCCGTATTTGATACCCCCTTGCGGAAATTGCCAAGAATGCTCACGCACCCGCTTGCCCCACCACACTTCGTTGTTGGCGTTCAGCAGGATGATGCCGACGTTGGGGCGGAACCCTTCACGATCGAGCATAATTCACCTCGAAACTTTCTGCCGGCCGATTCCTCTTAGTTTTTACTTACAAATCCCCGGAGACTTGCTGAACCCGCAAGGCTCCTCAGGTGCTGAAGTCGTTTACCTGCATAGGAACAACAGTCTGCACCACTTGTTTTGGATCCATTTGTATAAAGATTGGATGCATCAGCCAGCTAATCCTTTAAAATTAGGTCGATTATAACCCTCTCTTTTTAAAAAGAATTCACCGATATGCGTGCCTCACGATTTTTTATCTCAACGCTCAAAGAAGCGCCCTCCGACGCCGAGATCGTCAGCCATAAACTGATGATGCGCGCCGGGATGATCAAGCGACTCGGCTCCGGCATCTATACGTACATGCCGCTGGGCCTGCGCGTCATCCGCAAGGTCGAGGGCATCATCCGCGAAGAGATGAACAACGCAGGCGCGATGGAACTGCTGATGCCGATGGTGCAACCGGCCGAGCTGTGGCAAGAGACGGGCCGCTGGGACAAGATGGGGCCGGAACTGCTGCGCCTCAAGGACCGTCACGGCCGCGACTTCGCGCTGCAGCCGACGTCGGAAGAGGTGATCACGGACGTCGTGCGCACGGAAGTGAAGTCGTACCGCCAGCTGCCGTTGAACTTCTATCACATCCAGACGAAGTTCCGCGACGAGCGCCGTCCCCGCTTCGGCCTGATGCGCGGCCGCGAGTTCACGATGAAGGACGCGTACTCGTTCGACCGCGACGTCGAAGGCATGCAAAAGTCGTACGAGACGATGTTCGATGCCTACGTCCGCATCTTCAACCGCTTCGGCCTGAAGTTCCGCGCGGTGGCCGCCGACAACGGCGCCATCGGCGGCACGGGCTCGCACGAGTTCCACGTGATCGCCAGCACGGGCGAGGACGCACTCGTCTACTGCCCGCAATCGGACTACGCCGCGAACATGGAGGCGGCCGAGGCGCTGCCGCTGATCGCCCAGCGCGGCGCGGCCACGCAGCCGCTGACCAAGGTGTCGACGCCCAACATGACGAAGTGTGAGCAGGTCGCCAAGCTGCTCGGCATCGACCTGGCGCAGACCGTCAAGTCGATCGCGCTGACCGTCGAGAAGGACGACAATGGCCGCCAGGTCAAGGAAAACTGGCTTCTGCTGCTGCGCGGCGACCATGAGCTGAACGAAGTCAAGGTCTCGAAAGTACCGGGCCTGAAGGACTTCCGCTTCGCCACCGAAGCCGAGATCCAGGAAGCCTACGGCACCGTGCCGGGCTACCTCGGCCCGATCAATACGAAGCAGCCGGTCAACATCGTGGCCGACCGCACCGTCGCCAACATGGCCGATTTCGTGTGCGGCGCCAACGAGGCCGACTACCACCTGACGGGCGCCAACTGGGGCCGCGACGTCGCGGAACCGGTCGTCGCCGACCTGCGCAACGTGGTCGAAGGCGACGCGTCGCCGGACGGCAAAGGCGTGCTTGCCATCGAGCGCGGCATCGAAGTGGGTCACGTGTTCCAGCTCGGCACCGCGTATTCCGCCGCGATGAACTGCGTCTACCTGGACGAAAAGGGCCAGCCGGCCCCGATGCAGATGGGCTGCTACGGCATCGGCGTGACCCGCATCCTGGGCGCCGCCATCGAGCAGAATTTCGACGACAAGGGCATCGTCTGGCCGGACGCCATCGCGCCGTTCGAGCTGGTGCTGTGCCCGATGGGCTACGACCGCAGCGACCTGGTGAAGGCCGAAACGGATCGCCTGTACGCCGAGCTGCAGGCGGCCGGTGTCGACGTCATCGTCGACGACCGCGGCCTGCGTCCGGGCGCCATGTTCGCCGACTGGGAACTGGTGGGCGTGCCGCACCGCGTCGTCATCGGCGAGCGCGGCCTCAAGGAAGGCAACCTGGAATACCAGGGCCGCCGCGATGCCGAGGCAACCGCGGTTCCCGCCGCGGACATGGTCGGCTTCATCAAAGGCAAATTGGGTAAGTAATGGCACGACGGTTGATTGCCCGGGCAGCAGCCCGGCTCGGCCCGGTCTTGCTCGCCGCTGCGTTGTTGAGCAGCGGCGCGGCGCAGGCCGGCAACCAGAAGGAAGAGCTGCTGGGCGACGCCGTGCGTCTGGCGCTCGAACACGCGATCCGCGACGGCCGTCCGCCGAAGCCGGTCTTCCGCGACGAGGTCGCGCGCGTGCGTTATCAACAGTGGTTCGACGCGATGTCGGCGCGCCTCAAGCGCCGCCTGCCGGACGACCAGACGCGCACGGAATTCCTCGAAATTGCATGGTACGAGGCGACGCGCGCGGGTCTCGATCCGGGGCTCGTGCTCGGACTGATCCAGGTCGAGTCGGCGTATCGCAAGTACGCCGTGTCGATGGTCGGCGCGCGCGGCTACATGCAGGTGATGCCGTTCTGGACGAAGGTGATCGGCGATTCGAACCGCCGCGCGTTGTTCGACATGCAGACCAACCTGCGCTACGGCTGCTCGATCCTGCGCATGTACATCGACATGGAAGGCGGCAACCTGTATCTCGCGCTGGGCCGCTACAACGGCAGCCGCGGCAAGCCGGAGTATCCGAATGCGGTGCTGGCGGCGTGGAAGAACTGGGAATTCAAGCAGGACGTGATGATCTCCAGCCGCTGATTGGTGAGGCGTTCGGTGGGCACGGGGTGCCCACCCTACGGCATGAATAAACGTTCGGTGGGCATGGGGCCCCACCCGGTACTGCATGAACAAACGTAGGGTGGGCGGCCTCCGCCCACCATCACGCACGGATTTCTTCGACTAATTGCTGCGCATGCCGCGGCAACCCATCGAAGCTGCGCATGCACAGCGTGAGCTGGCGCACCGCCCACGCGTCGGCCAGTTCCAGCACCGCGATGTCCATCGTGCGCGCACAACGCCGCGCGGCGGGTTCGGACACGATCCCGATCCCGACCCCGCTCTCCACCATCCGGCACACCGCGTCGAAGCTGCGCAGGCGCACGCGCGCGCGCAACGTGCGGCCGGCGCGTTCGGCCTGCTGGCTCAGATAGCGGAACAGCGCGCTGTCGCCCGTCAGCCCGATGTGGTCGAAGTCCACGAGGCGCGCGAACGCCACTGCCTGGCCGTCCTGCGTGACGAGCGTGCGTGCCAGCGCCGGCTGCGCGACGGCCACGAGGCGGTCGGTGCAGAACGGGAAGGTGTCAAGGCCAGCCAGGTCCACCGTGTCGGCCACGATGCCGAGGTCCGCGCCGCCTTCGCGCACGGCGCGCGCGATGTCGCTGGACAGGCGCTCTTCCAGGTCGATGTCGACGTCCGGATGGCGCGCCATGAAGCCGGCCAGCGCCTCCGGCAGGTATTCGGACAGCGCCGCCGTATTGCACAGCAGCCGCACCTGGCCCTTCAGCCCCGCCGCGTGCTCGCCCAGTTCGGCGCGCAGGCGCGCCAGTTGCTGGAACACGAGGCGCGCGTGGCGCTGCAGCGCGAGGCCCGCCGCCGTCGGCTGCACGCCGCGCCGGCCGCGCACGAGCAGCGGCACGCCCAGCGCCGCTTCCATGTGCTGGATACGCTCGCTGCTGGACGCCAGCGCCAGGTGCGCCCTGGTCGCGCCGCCCGTGATGCTGCCCGCGTCCACGACGTGCAGGAACAGCTGCAGGTCCACCAGATCGAATCGCATCGTTCCTCCATGATTTCGGCTGGGCCGAAGGCTGGCTGCGGAAATTCCGCATTGGCAAGCGCCCCTGTCCGGAGCAGAATCTCCACATGGATACTATCTCGTTCGCGCACGGTCCGCATGGCCTCGTGCTGATTTTCGCCGTGTTCGTGCTGGCAGGACTCGTCAAGGGCGTCGTCGGGCTCGGACTGCCGACGGTGGCCGTGGGCCTGCTCGGCATCGTGATGGCGCCGCGCGAGGCCGCCGCGCTGCTCGTCGTGCCTTCGCTGGTGACGAATGTCTGGCAACTGGTGGCCGGACCCGCGTTCGGGCCGCTCGTGCGCCGTTTGTGGCCGATGCTGGTGGCGATCGTCGTCGGCACGGTCGGTGGTGGCGTTCTGCTGCCGGGTGCCGGCGGTGCCGACGCCGCCGCGGCGCTGGGCGGGGCGCTGCTGCTGTATGCGGTGGCCGGGCTGGCGTCGTTCGTGCTGCATGTGCCGGCCGGTGCGGAGCGCGGCGCGAGCCCGCTCGTGGGCCTGGTCACGGGGCTCGTCACGGCGGCGACAGGCGTCTTCGTGATCCCGGCCGTGCCTTATCTGCAGGGGCTGCGCCTGGAACGCGACGCGCTCGTGCAGGCGCTGGGCCTGTGCTTCACGGTGTCGACGGTGGCGCTCGGCGCGTCGCTGCTGCTGGCGGGCGAGTATCCGGCGGGGGCGGCCGGGATGTCGCTGGCGGCGCTGGTGCCCGCGATGATCGGCATGATGTGCGGACAGTGGATACGGGGGCGCATCCAGCCGCAGACGTTCCGGCGCTGCTTCTTCGTCGGGCTGCTGGCGCTTGGCTTGCACCTGATGCTCAAGCCGTTTGTGGCATGATGCATGCATTTGGTGGGCAAGGGTTGCCCACCCTACGACTCAAGCCGTTTATCGCGTAGGGTGGACGGCTATACCGTGCTGCCGGTATTGCGTCGGCCTCAATGCCGTCCACGCGGTCAGTGCATGCCGCGCATCGATTCAACGTGATTTGAACGCGTGGACGGCAAGCCGTCCACCCTACGCGTTCGAGCGGCGCGCATCAAAACAAAAAGCCCCGGCTCGCCGGGGCTTTCTGTATCGGGGCCGGTGGGACGGCCGGCGAGGTGTTCTTATTTGAGGTGATCGGAGATCAGCTTCGTCATTTCGAACATCGACACCTGCGCTTTGCCACCGAAGACGGCTTTCAGCTTGTCGTCGGCGTTGATCATGCGACGGTTGGCCGCGTCTTGCAGGTTTTGTGCCTTGATGTAGTCCCAGACTTTCTTGGTCACTTCCGTACGCGGCAGCGGTTTCGCGCCGACGACGGCGGCCAGCGTTGCCGACGGGGTCATCTCTTTCATGAAAGCGGCGTTCGGCTTGCGAGCCGCTGCCGGCTTCTTTGCTGCTGCGGTTGCTTTTGGTGCGGCTGCTTTGGCAGGAGCTGCTGCCTTTTTCGCTGCGGGCTTCGCCGCCGCAGCAGGCTTGGCAGCGGCTTTCTTAGCGGGTGCTGCGGTGGTTTTTTTGGCTGTTGCCATCTTCGAGCCTCCTAAACGGAACACATGGAAATTTGCGCGTGAGCGCACCCGGCTTATATTGGTAGGGTTTTAGTGTTCGTGCAAGTCTTTTTCGAAATTTTTTCACTCTTACAAGGGCTAAATCGACCGCTTGTGTTACCTGTGCCCCCCTGGAGCCGAAAAACGGGCGTCCCAAACGCAAAAAAGCCGTGCGGACGGGTCGTCGCGCACGGCTTTCGTAGAAGCGGGCAGGGATCAGCGCATGCCCGGCATCATGCCCTTCATACCACGCATCATCTTCATCAGGCCGCCGCCCTTGAGCTTCTTCATCATCGTGTTCATCTGCTCGTACTGGGTCAGCATGCGGTTCACTTCCTGCACCTGCACGCCCGCGCCGGCCGCGATGCGGCGCTTGCGATTGGCCTTGATCAGTTCCGGCTTGGCGCGTTCGGCCGGCGTCATCGAATCGATGATGCCGCACATCCGGCGCACCTGCTTCTCGGCTTGATCCATGTTGGCGCCGTTGGCGGCTTGCTGGAACTGGGCCGGCAGCTTGTCGAGCAGGCCGGCCATGCCGCCCATCTTCTTCATTTGCGCGAGCTGGGCGCGGAAGTCGTTCATGTCGAACTTGCCGCCCGATTTGATCTTGTTGGCCATGTCGGCCGCGGCCTTCATGTCCACGCCCTTGCGCGCTTCCTCGACGAGGGCGAGGATGTCGCCCATGCCCAGCACGCGGTTGGCCATCCGGGCCGGATCGAAGGCTTCCAGGCCGTCCAGCTTTTCCGACACGCCGGCGAACTTGATCGGCTTGCCCGTCACGTGGCGCACGGACAGCGCGGCACCGCCGCGCGAATCGCCATCGAGCTTGGTGAGGATCACGCCCGTCAGCGGCAGCGCCTCGTTGAACGCTTTCGCCGTGTTGATCGCGTCCTGGCCGACCATGGCGTCGACGACGAACAGCGTCTCGATGGGGTTCACGGCCGCGTGCACGGCGGCGATCTCCTGCATCATCGCTTCGTCGATGGCGAGGCGGCCCGCGGTGTCGATGATGACGACGTCGTGGTAGTGCTTCCTCGCCCAGTCGATCGCGTTCTTCGCGATGTCGACCGGCTTGTCGCTGGCGGTGGACGGGAAGAAGTCGGCGCCGACCTGCTTCGTCACCGATTCCAGCTGCGCGATCGCGGCGGGGCGGTAGACGTCGGCGGAGACGGTCAGGACCTTTTTCTTCTTCTCTTCCTTCAGGTATTTGGCGAGCTTGCCGGTGGTGGTCGTTTTACCGACACCCTGCAGGCCGGCCATCAGGATCACGGCCGGCGGCTGCTGCGCGAACGACAGTTGCGACGCTTCCGGGCCGAGGTCGGCGCCCATCAGCGCGCCCAGTTCCTTCTGCACGACGCCGACGAGGGCCTGGCCCGGCGACAGCGAGCCGATGACTTCCTCGCCCAGCGCCTTTTCCTTCACTTTGGCGATGAATTCGCGCACGGCCGGCAGCGCCACGTCGGCCTCGAGGAGGGCCAGGCGCACTTCGCGCAGCATCTCGGCGGTATTGGCCTCGGTCAGGCGGGCCTCGCCGCGCATCGTCTTGACGACCTTGGCGAGACGTTGGGTCAGGTTATCCAGCATGTTCTACCTTTTGTACTGATATATATATGAGCGGGCATCGCACAAACGTCCATTCTACCCCATGTGAGGGCGCGTTTTCCCCTTCGCAAGCCGAGCGGTCAAGCGTTTCGTTTGATTCTTGGTAAACGCTGCCGGGACGGTTTGACAATGCATTGCTTCCCGTTTATTTTCCACAGGTCCACGGCGGCCTCGTCCGTTCGCAGGCACCGCAACACGCAGTCATTCCAATAACGATCGTACCCAATCGGAGAGAAGAGGCAATGAAAGCAAACGTGTTCCGCAAGACCCTCGTCGCCGCCGCGCTGCTGGCCGCGGGCGGTGCCCAGGCCCAGGACGTCGTCCGGCTCGGCAATCTCAAGTTCGCGCACTACGGCGCGGTCTCGTACATCAAGGAAATCGCACCGAAATGCGGCATCAAGGTCGAGGAGCGCGTGTTCGCGAAGGGCCTGGACGTGATGCAGGCCATCATCGCGGGCGAGCTCGACGTCGGTGCGACGGCGTCCGAGGCCGCCATCTCGGGCCGCGCCGGCGGTGCGCCGATCTACGTCGTGGCCGGCTTCGCCAAGGGCGGCGTGCGCCTCGTCGCGCGGCCGGACGGCGGCATCAAGGGCGTGAAGGACCTCAAGGGCAAGAAGGTCGGCGTGACGCGCGGCGGCATCCAGGAAGTGCTGTTGATGGCCGAGCTGCAGAAAGCGGGCCTGTCCGCCGACGCCGCGCCCGGCAAGGACGTGCAGATCGTCTACCTCGCCTACGCGGACCTCAACCAGGCGCTGCTGGGCAAGAACATCGACGCCATGATGCAGTCGGAGCCGCAATCGTCGCAGGCGATCAACAAGGGCTTCGGCGTCGAAGTCATCAAGCCGTACGACACGCCGATCGGCGAACCGGTGCGCACCATGGTCATGACGGAGAAGTTCTACGGCACGAAGCATGCGGTGGCCGAGAAATTCATGCGCTGCTTCGTGATGGCGACGAACGCCTTCATCAAGGACCCCGCGCTGGCCGAGAAATACGTGCGCGAAGTCGTGTTCAAGGGCCAGATCACGAAGGACGATTTCGACGACGCGATCAGCAATTCGCCGTACTCCTACGACATCACGCCGGCACACATCCAGACCACGACGGACATCATGGTCAAGACGGGCGTCGGCCGGATGGCCAAGCCGCCGGTGGCGACGCAGTGGGTCAAGACGGATCTGCTGGACGAGGCCAAGAAAAGCCTCAACATCAAATAAACGTTGAGTTGCAGCGCGGAGGATCGGAATGACGAAACGCAGGTGGCAAGACATCGCAATCGGCATGGTCGTGCCGGTCGTCGCGATCGCGATCTGGCAGTGGGTGGCCGGCATGGGATGGGTCAACGAGAACATCCTGCCGTCGCCGCTGCAGGTCTGGCGCAAGTGGGTCGCGTACCTGCTGCCGCTGCAGGACTTCGCGACCTGGCACGAAACGAACCACGGCAGCTGGTTCGCGTGGGCCGTGTCCGGCGAGTTGATCACGGATGCCATCGGCAGCTTGTACCGCGTGATCGTCGGCTTCCTCGTCGGTGCGGGCCTCGCGCTGCCGGTGGGCCTCGTCATGGGCGCGAGCCGCGTCGCGTACGGCTGGCTGAACCCGCTGTTCCAGCTGCTGCGGCCCATTCCTCCGATCGCCTACATCCCGCTGTCGATCCTGTGGTTCGGCCTCGGCAATCCGCCCGCCATCTTCCTCATCGCGCTGGGCGCCTTCTTCCCCGTGCTGATGAACACCATCGCGGGCGTGCGCCAGGTCGACGGCATCTACCTGCGCGCCGCGCGCAACCTGGGGGCCAGCGGGCCGACGATGTTCCTGCGCGTGATCCTGCCGGCGGCCGTCCCGTACATCCTGACCGGCATGCGCATCGGCATCGGCACGGCGTTCATCGTCGTGATCGTGTCGGAGATGATCGCCGTGAACAACGGCCTCGGCTTCCGCATCCTCGAGGCGCGCGAGTACTTCTGGTCGGACAAGATCATCGCCGGCATGATCACGATCGGCCTGCTGGGCCTCGCCATCGACGCCGGCATGAACCGGCTGAACAACTATCTGCTGCGCTGGCACCGCGGCCTGGAGCACTGATATGACCGCTCACATCGTGATCGACAAGGTGAGCAAAGTGTTCGAAGGCGACGGCCGCAAGATGGTCGCGCTGCAGGACATCACGCTCGAGATCCCCCGCGGCCAGTTCGTGTGCCTGCTGGGACCCTCCGGCTGCGGCAAGTCCACGTTGCTGAATGCCGTCGCCGGTTTCGCGCCACCGACGTCGGGCACGGTGCTGGCCGACGGCGTCCCCGTCACCGGACCCGGACCGGAGCGGGGCATGGTATTCCAGGAATACGCGCTGTTCCCGTGGATGACGGTGGAGCAGAACGTCGGCTTCGGCCTGGAGATCAAGGGCATGGCGCGCGCGCAGATCGCGGCCCGCGTGGCCCAGCTGCTGAAACTTTTGTCGCTGGAGGATTTCGCCAAGCGTTATCCAAAAGACCTGTCCGGCGGCATGCGCCAGCGCGTGGCGATCGCGCGCGTGCTGGCGCTCGACTCGCCCATCCTGCTGATGGACGAACCGTTCGGCGCGCTCGACGCACTCACGCGGCGCAACCTGCAGGACGAGCTGCTGCGCCTGTGGGCGGAGCTGAAGAAGACGGTCATCTTCGTCACGCACAGCATCGAGGAAGCGATCTACCTGGCCGACCGCATCGTCGTCATGACGTACCGGCCGGGCACGATCAAGCGCGACATGCTCGTCGAGCTGCCGCGCCTGCGCGATCCGGCCGCGCCCGAGTTCAACGCGCTCAAGCGTGAACTGGGACTGATGGTGATGGAAGAGCAGCAGCGCCACCACGACGCCGAAATCAAGGCCGCCGCCGTCGATTGATAAAAAGCCAAGCTGTTCCCGCCCATTCCGGATGGTGTAGACTCGCGCGTATGCAACTCACCCTATTCATCGCCGCGGCCATCCTGTACGCGGTATGCGCCCTGCTGCCGTCGCGGCGGGGCTCGGCCATTTCGGCCGTGACGGCCGTTGCCTGGGCCGTGCACGGCCTGGCGCTGTGGCCGGATATCGTGTCGAACGGCACCTTGCGCGTCGGCTTCGCGTTCATGCTGTCGGCCGCGCTGTGGATTTCCGTCGCCGCGTACTGGATCGAGAACCGCAACTTCGCGCTGGACAGCATGCGCCGCATGGTGATGCCGTGCGCGGCCGTCGCGGCGATCCTGCCGCCGCTGTTCCCCGGCAACCTGATGCCCGTGCAGGACCAGTCGCCCGCGTTCGGGTGGCATGTCGCGGTCGCGGTGTCGGCGTACAGCACGCTCACCATCGCCGCCTTCCACGCCGTGCTGATGGCGCTGCAGGAGGCGCGGCTGCACACGAAGCGCGCGAACAAGGGCTGGCTGGGGGCCGCGATCGACCAGTTGCCGGCGCTGCTCACGATGGAGCGGCTGCTGTTCCGCATGATCGGCATCGGCTTCGTCCTGCTCAGCCTCACCGTCCTGTCGGGCGTCGTGTTCTCCGAACAGCTGTTCGGCCGCGCGCTGCGCTGGGATCACAAGAACTTTTTTGCGCTGCTGTCGTGGTTCCTGTTCGCCGCGCTGCTGGCCGGACGCCGCTGGCGCGGCTGGCGCGGCAAGACGGCGCTGCGCTTCACCTTGGCGGGATTCGCCACGTTGGCGCTGGCGTACGTCGGCAGCCGTTTCGTATTTGAAGTCGTTCTGCACCGGGGGTTCGTATGACGCGACTGCTTTTCTGGATTGCGCTCGTCATCCTCGTGGTGATGGCCGTGCGCAGCAAACTGCGCGCCGCGCTGGCGCGCGCGCAAGGCCAGGGCGCCGGACCGGCGCCGGCCGGTGCCGACGCGACGGCATGGAGCCGCGTCGAGGACAAGTCCGAACCGATGCTGTGCTGCGCCCGTTGCGGCGTCTATTTCCCTTCGTCCGAAGCCGTGCGGGCCGACGGCCGCGATTACTGCAGCCCCGCGCACGCGCAACTGGAAGCCAGGTAAGCCGCCGCATGGCGCCCTGGCTGTTTCTTTCCGCCGAGTCGCGCTCGACGTTCTGGCGCTCGCTGCAGACGCTCACGGTCACGCGCATCGTGATCGCGCTCGTGCTGTTGCTGTACCTGTCGCTGGACGTGCGCCGCGGCCGCGTGGACGGCACCGTGTATGCCGAGACCTGCATCGCCTACCTGCTGGCTGCGTTGCTGTTCGCGCTCGTCACGCAGCGCTGGCGCCGGCGCTTCATGTGGCAGTTGTTCGGCCAGGTGCTCGTCGACATCGTCGCGATCTCGCTGCTGTACCTTGCCGCCGGCGGCATGCGCAGCGGCCTCGCGCTGCTGTACCTGTTTCCGCTGGCCGGTGCCGCGATCCTGGCGCCGCTCGTGCCCGCGCTGTTCTCGGCCGCGCTGGCGACCCTGGTCATCCTGGGCGAAAGCACGTGGCAGGCGTTCACGCACGGCGACGACGTGCCGCTGACCCAGGCCGGCCTGACGGGCGCCGCGTTCTTCGCGGTCGTGCTGGTGGTGAACCGCCTGGCGGCGCGCCTGATCAACCAGGAAGAGCTGGCCGCGCGCCGCGGCGCCGACTTGCGCATCCAGCAGGCGATCTACCGGATCGTCGTGGACGACGTGGCCGACGGCATCCTCGTGCTCGGGCGCGACGGCACGGTCTTCGGCGGCAACCCCGCGGCGCGGCGCATGCTGGGACTCGATGTGCAGCCGGGCGAGGACGGCAACGTGTTCCTGCTGACCGACGTGCCGGCGCTGGAGCCGGTGGCGCACAGCTTCGCGGCCTGGGGCGTCCATGGCGCCGACGCGACGGACGGCTACGTCACGGTCAAGCGCTGGCACGAGACGGAAGGGCCGGTGCGCGGCCGCCTCGACCAGCCGGTGCACCTGAAGCTGCGCTTCGCGCGCGTGGACACGCCCGAGGGCGCGGCCGAACGCAGCCTCGTGTTCCTGCAGGACGTGAGCGCCATCGAGAACCAGGCGCAGCAACTCAAGCTCGCGTCGATGGGGCGCCTGACGGCCAGCATCGCGCACGAGGTGAGGAATCCGCTGTCGGCGATCGGCCACGCGACGTCGCTGCTGGCGGAGGATCTGCACGGCCCGGCCGAAACGCGTCTGCTGCGCATCGTGAACGACAACGTGGCGCGCGTGAACCGCATGGTCGAGGACATCCTGAAACTGTCGCGCAAGGTGCAGCCGAACGGCACGCCCGTGGCGCTCGACGACTTCCTGCCCGAGCTGCGGGCCGAATTCACGGAAATGCACGACATGGCGAGTGATATAGTGTGGGTGGGCGATGCCGGCGGGCGCAGCGTGCGTTTCGACGGCATGCACCTGCGCGAGGTGCTCGTGAACCTGCTCGGCAACGCGATCCGCTACGCCAGCGGCAAGCCGGCCAGCATCCGCGTGTGCCCCGTCGTCGACCCCACGGGCCGCATGGAGCTGCACGTGCAGGACGACGGCCCCGGGATCACGCCCGAAGTGCGCGCCCACCTGTTCGAGCCGTTCTACACGACGTCGAGCAAGGGCACGGGCCTGGGCCTGTACCTGGCGCGCGAGCTGTGCCTGAACAACGGCGCGATGCTCGACTACGAATACCGCACGGAGGACACCGGCCCGGACGGCGGCACGGGCGAGGCCAGCGGCCGCTTCGTGATCACCTTCGCCGCATCCATCTAACGTCACGGAAACATAGATAGCCATGAGCTCACCCCGCATCCTGGTGGTCGACGACGAACCCGACCTGCGCGAGCTGCTCGAGATCACGCTGCTCAAGATGGGGCTGGACGTGGACAGCGCGGCGACCGTCCGCGAAGCGCGCGCGCTGCTGGGCCAGAAGGCCTATGCGCTGGTGCTGACGGACATGCGCCTGCCCGACGGCCTGGGCCTCGAACTCGTGCGCGAGGTCGCCGCCAATCATAAAAGCACCCCGATTGCCGTGATCACGGCGTACGGCAGTGCCGAGAATGCCGTCGTCGCGCTGAAGGCCGGCGCGTTCGACTACGTGTCGAAGCCCGTCGTGCTGGACGATTTGCGCGCGATGGTGCGCTCGGCGCTGAAGCTGTCCGACCCGGCCGCGCAGCCCGCGGACGCGCCGGGCGGCACGTCGCGCCTGATCGGGGCGTCGCCCGCGATGCAGGCGCTGCGCGCGCAGATCGCCCGGCTGGCGCGCTCGCAGGCGCCGATCGCCATCAACGGCGAATCGGGCAGCGGCAAGGAACTCGCCGCGCGCGAGATCCACGCCCAGAGCGCGCGCGCCGGCAAGCCGTTCGTCGCCGTGAACTGCGGCGCGATTCCCGAGGCGCTGATGGAGGCCGAGTTCTTCGGCTATCGCAAGGGCGCGTTCACCGGGGCGAACGACGAGCGCGACGGCTTCTTCCAGGCCGCCAACGGTGGCACGTTGATGCTCGACGAAGTGGCCGACCTGCCGCTCGCGATGCAGGTGAAGCTGCTGCGGGCGATCCAGGAGCGGCGCGTGCGCAAGATCGGCGCGACGGCCGAGGAACCGGTCGACGTGCGCATCATCAGCGCCACGCACAAGGACCTCGCGAAGTGCGTGGAGAACGGCAGCTTCCGCCAGGACTTGTTCTACCGCCTGAACGTCATCGAACTGACGCTGCCGCCGCTGCGCGAGCGCCTGGACGACCTGCCGCTGCTGGTGGACGCCATCCTCGCGCGCCTGGCCGGACCGGGTGGCGCGCGCCTCGGCCCCGGCGTGCTGGACGCGCTGCGCAGCTATGCGTTTCCCGGCAACGTGCGCGAACTGGAGAACGTGCTGGAACGCGCGCTCGCGTTCGCGGACGACGGCGTGATCGAAACGGGCGACCTGCTGCTGAAAGGGGCGAAGATCGGCGATGCGGCCGTCGTGCCGCAGGCCGCGGCCGCTGCACCCGTTGCACCGGCTCCCGTCGCGGCGCCGGAAGAGGAGAGCCGTGCCGTGCCGGAGGCCGCCGCGCCGGCGCAACCGCCGAGTGCCGACGCATTGCCGAGCAACCTGCCGGACTACCTGAGCCAGGTCGAGCGCGACATCATCCTGCGCGCGCTGAACCAGACCCAATTCAACCGCACGCAGGCCGCGAGCCTGCTCGGGATCAGCGTCCGGCAGCTGCGCTACCAGATGCAGAAACTGGATATCCACGCGCCCGAACCGTGAACCGACGTAGCCTTTTCGCCAACGCAGCAAACCCGGATCAGCGCGTTTTCGGCCGTTTTTGCACGAATAGTAAGCAGCGCGAAACGCGCCAAAAAATCAATGTTAGTGCTTACTTCGGCGTGGAGGCTTCAGGTATCGGACCTGACCGATGTCAAGGAAAAAATCTTGGTAGCAGAGCTCTTAAAATTCCTGTACATCGACTACAATTAGGTCTGTAAGGCCGTTGTCTACTACATCTAGTGGTCAACGGCCTTAATGCCGAACAGAAGGGATAGGGGCGCAACCGCGTTTTTCTCAGTATTGCAGCTCCTATTTTTTATCGGCAGAAAGTTATCGAGTTGCCAATTTTGATGAGTTGGCACCTCTCCCCGCGTTATCGACGCGGGGATTCTCATCTACCTAATTCGAGAAGGCGCTGGCATTCGTAACGACGCCATGCTGGGAGGCTCAATGCAAACATCTTCGGACATTTCCATCAACCCGCACGCCGCGGCAGGAGCGAGTGCGGCCGAACTGGTCGCGAATGGCGACTATCGCATCATCCGCCGTAACGGCGCCGTGGTGCCGTTCGCGCCGAGCAAGGTCGCCGTTGCGATGACCAAGGCTTTCCTGGCCGTGAACGGCGAGCAGGGCCGCGAGTCGGCACGCATCCGCGAACTGGTCGAGCAGCTGACGAACAACGTGGTCGCGGCGCTGGTGCGCCGCCAGCCGAACGGCGGTACCTTCCACATCGAGGATGTGCAGGACCAGGTGGAATTGTCCCTGATGCGTTCGGGCGAGCATGACGTCGCGCGCGAATACGTGCTGTACCGCGCCAAGCGCATGGAAGAGCGCCGTGCCGCCAAGGAAGCCTCCGGCGCCGCGCAGATCGCCACCCCGCAGTTCACCGTCGTCGACGGCGGCGTGCGCCGTCCGCTGGACATGAACGAAGTGTCGAGCCTGATCAACGCCGCCTGCGCGGGCCTGGAAAAGCACGTCGACGCCGACGCCATCCTGGCCGAGACCGTGAAGAACCTGTACGACGGCGTGCCGGTCGAGGAACTGCACAAGTCGGCCGTGCTGGCCGCGCGCGCGCTGATGGAAAAAGATCCGGCCTACAGCCAGGTCACCGCACGCATCCTGCTGCACTCGATCCGCAAGGAGATCTTCGGCAAGGAAGTGCCGCAAGCCGGTGCCGCCGCCGAATACGTCACCTACTTCCCGCAATACATCGCCAAGGGCATCGACGCCGAGCTGCTGGACGAGGAGCTGGGCAAGTTCGACCTGCAGAAACTGGCCAAGGCGATCGTCGCCGACCGCGACCTGCAATTCGGCTACATCGGCCTGCAGACCCTGTACGACCGCTACTTCCTGCACATCCGCGACACCCGCATCGAGATGCCGCAGGCGTTCTACATGCGCGTCGCGATGGGCCTGGCGCTGCGTGAAGAGAACCGCGAAGCGCGCGCCATCGAGTTCTACAACCTGCTGTCGACGTTCGACTTCATGAGCTCGACGCCCACGCTGTTCAACTCGGGCACCCGCCGCTCGCAGCTGTCGTCGTGCTACCTGACCACGGTCGCCGACGACCTGGAAGGCATCTACGACGCCATCAAGGAAAACGCGCTGCTGTCGAAATTCGCCGGTGGCCTGGGCAACGACTGGACGCCGGTGCGTGCGCTGGGCTCGCGCATCAAGGGCACGAACGGCAAGTCGCAAGGCGTCGTGCCGTTCCTGAAGGTCGCCAACGACACCGCGGTCGCCGTCAACCAGGGCGGCAAGCGCAAGGGCGCCGTCTGCGCCTACCTGGAAACGTGGCACCTGGACATCGAGGAATTCCTCGACCTGCGCAAGAACACGGGCGACGACCGCCGCCGCACGCACGACATGAACACGGCGAACTGGATTCCCGACCTGTTCATGAAGCGCGTGATGGAAAAGGGTGAGTGGACCCTGTTCTCGCCGTCGGAAGCGCCGGACCTGCACGACAAGGTCGGCAAGGCGTTCGAAGAGGCCTACCTGAAGTATGAAGAAAAGGCCGCCCGCGGCGAGATGACCGTGCACAAGAAGGTGCAGTCGCTCGACCTGTGGCGCAAGATGCTGTCGATGCTGTTCGAGACGGGCCACCCGTGGATCACGTTCAAGGATCCGTGCAACATCCGCTCGCCGCAGCAGCACGTCGGTGTCGTGCACTCGTCGAACCTGTGCACCGAGATCACGCTGAATACGAACGAAGACGAAATCGCCGTCTGCAACCTGGGCTCCGTGAACCTGCCGGCGCACATGAAGGGCGACGGGCTGGACGTGGTCAAGCTGCAGAAGACCATCCGCACGGCAATGCGCATGCTCGACAACGTCATCGACATCAACTACTACGCCGTCGACAAGGCCAAGAACTCGAACATGCGCCACCGTCCGGTCGGCCTGGGCATCATGGGCTTCCAGGACTGCCTGCACATGATGCGCGTGCCGTTCGCGTCCGACAAAGCCGTGGAATTCGCCGACCGTTCGATGGAAGCCGTCTGCTACTACGCCTACCTGGCGTCGACGGAGCTGGCCGAGGAACGCGGCCGCTACCAGTCGTACGAAGGTTCGCTGTGGGACCGCGGCATCCTCCCGCAGGACTCGATCAAGCTGCTGGCGGAAGAACGCGGCGGCTACCTCGAGCAGGACACGTCGGAATCGATGGACTGGTCCCTGGTTCGCAGCCGTATCAAGCAGTTCGGCATGCGCAACTCGAACTGCGTGGCGATCGCCCCGACCGCGACCATCTCGAACATCATCGGCGTGTCGGCATGCATCGAGCCGACGTTCCAGAACCTGTACGTGAAGTCGAACCTGTCGGGCGAATTCACCGAGATCAACGCCTGCCTGGTGCGCGACCTGAAGGCGCGCGGCCTGTGGGACGAGGTCATGATCAACGACCTGAAATACTTCGACGGCTCGCTGTCGCGCATCGACCGCGTCCCGCAAGACCTGCGCGACATCTATGCCACGGCGTTCGAAGTCGAGCCGAAGTGGCTGGTGGAAGCCGCGTCGCGTCGCCAGAAGTGGATCGACCAGGCCCAGTCGCTGAACATCTATATGGCGGGCGCCTCGGGCAAGAAGCTGGACGAGACCTATAAACTGGCCTGGCTGCGCGGCCTGAAGACCACGTACTACCTGCGCACGATCGCCGCGACGCACATGGAGAAGTCGACCACCCGTACCGGCGCGCTGAACGCCGTGCCGGTCGATGGGGGGCTGTCTGCAGCCCCGGCCGCAGCCGCGCCGGCACCTGCTCCCGCAGCGACGCCGGACGTGGTGGACGGCGCCGCCTGCTACCTGCGCCCGGGCGATGCCGGTTTCGACGAGTGCGAAGCTTGCCAATAAGCTGAACCAAGCAGAACGACACCCTGACGTATCAACCCGCATCGCTCGGCACCGCCGGGCGATGCCGCTAAAAGAATTCAAGAAGGAAAACATCATGGCTCTCTCCTGGGACGATGAACCGGCCGCCGCGCCGACTCCCGCAGCTGCCAGCCCCGAAGTCAGCGCCGCCGACGTCGCCAAGCGCGTGAACGCGGACGACAAGCGCATCATCAACGCCAAGACCGACGTCAACCAGCTCGTACCGTTCAAGTACAAGTGGGCGTGGGACAAATACCTGGCCGGCTGCGCGAACCACTGGATGCCGCAGGAAGTGAACATGCAGCGCGACATCGAGCTGTGGAAGAACCCGAACGGCCTGACCGAAGACGAGCGCCGGATCGTCAAGCGCAACCTGGGCTTCTTCGTGACCGCCGACTCGCTGGCCGCGAACAACATCGTGCTGGGCACCTACCGCCACATCACGGCGCCGGAATGCCGCCAGTACCTGCTGCGCCAGGCGTTCGAGGAAGCGATCCACACGCACGCCTACCAGTACATCGTGGAATCGCTGGGCCTGGACGAGAAGGAAATCTTCAACGCCTACAACGAGATCCCGTCGATCCGCGACAAGGACCAGTTCCTGATCCCGTTCATCGAGGTCATCAACGATCCGACGTTCCACACCGGCACGCTGGAAAACGACCAGAAGCTGCTGCGCTCGATCATCGTGTTTGCTTGCCTGATGGAAGGCCTGTTCTTCTATGTCGGCTTCACGCAGATCCTCGCGCTGGGCCGCCAGAACAAGATGACGGGTGCCGCCGAGCAGTACCAGTACATCCTGCGCGACGAATCGATGCACTGCAACTTCGGCATCGACCTGATCAACACGATCAAGATGGAAAACCCGCAGCTGTGGACGCCGGCATTCCGCGACGAGATCAAGGAACTGTTCCTGAAGGCCGTCGACCTGGAATACCGCTACGCCGAAGACACGATGCCGCGCGGCGTGCTTGGCCTGAACGCAGCCATGTTCAAGGGCTACCTGCGCTTCATCGCGAACCGCCGCGCCGTCCAGATCGGCCTCGACCCGCTGTTCCCGAACGAGGAAAACCCGTTCCCGTGGATGAGCGAGATGATCGACCTGAAGAAGGAGCGCAACTTCTTCGAGACGCGCGTGACCGAGTACCAGACCGGCGGTGCGCTGAACTGGGACTGATCCCGGCGCGCCCGATACGCACGAAGAAGCCCGCCGCCTGGCGGGCTTTTTTATTTGCGGGGCCGCTCAGCTCAACGGTCGTCGAGCCAGGCGAGGACATCGCCAGCCACTTCCGGCGTCAGTTCCAGCGCGGCTTCCGCCACGTCGCCCGACCCTTTGACCGCCGCCAGCGCCGCCATCGCGCACGCGAGGAACTCGTCATCCCATTGGCGCACGGCGGCGGCCGCGATCAAGCGGGGCAGGGCAGCCAATGCCGCGAAATAGGCTTCGTGCAGGTCGCGCGGCACGGCGACGCCTTGCCGCTTGCGGCAGATTTCGATCCACGCCGGAAACTGCAGGTAGCCGGCACCGGCCCGATCGGGCGCCATCGCCAACGCACGCACGACGTGCGGCACGGCCGCGAACGATTATGGATGCGCTCCACCTTCCAGCATGTCGACCGCCGCACCGGCCACTCGCACCATGCTATGCTGCCGCCCTTTCGGCACTTGTCCCCGCATCCGTGATGCTCACCAGCCCGCTCCTCGACGACCCCGCCCTCGTGCACGGCTTCGGCACCCGCCACGACGACATGGCCGCGCTGCTGCCCGGCTACTGGCCGCGCCGCCCCTTCCAGCGCGAACGCCACGGCACCCGCATCGCCATCGCGACGCGCGCGAACGAGGATTGCGGGGAAGTCGACGGCATGCTGACGGACCGTCCCGGCCTGCTGCTCGCGATCTCCACCGCCGACTGCGTGCCGGTGCTGCTCGCGCGGCAGGACATGCGCGAAGTGGCCGCGCTGCACGTCGGCTGGCGTGGCGCCATGGACGGCATGGTCGATGCGTTCGCGGCACTCGTGCGTGCGCGTGGTGGCGATCCGGCCGAGTGGATCGCGGTCGCCGGACCTGCGGCACATGCCTGCTGTTATGAGGTCGGGCAGGACGTGATCGACGGCTTCGTCGCGCGCTGGGACTTCGCGCCGCGCTTCGTCGCACCGCATGGGCGCATGCTCGACCTGCCCGCCATCGTGCGTCGCCAGCTCGAGCGTGCGGGCAGCGGCCGCGTCGCGTCACACGCCGAATGCACGATGTGCCATCGCCGCGACGACGGCCGCTACACCTTCCACAGCTACCGCCGCGACCGCGCGACGCGCACGCCCATCGTCGACGTGCACTGGTCCGCGATCGCGATCGCCGATCGCTAGACACACCGCGCCACGCTGTGTCGACGCACGACGTCGGCACACGAGGATCGCGCAGATGCGCCCGTCATCGAGGCGCGCGCACCGCGTTCGCAAGGGTCCTGGAGTCGCGCAAAGAACACGCCGCATCGATCATGCGGCGTCTTCATCACGATTTTTATGCGTGCCTTGCGCCACAAGCTTCTCACTGAGGCTATCATGCGCTCAATTCAATCCAATCGATGTCGCCATCGTCGATCGAAGCCATGGTCCGAGTCCTCGTCAACCGCCAGAATCCGCAGTGCCGGTCGCGCCGGTCGATGCGGCATGTGCGGGCGCGCAGCGGCGCAGGCGTCGCGCACGTGAACGCAGGGGAGGTCGCATGACGGACCGCTTCGCCTTTCACTGCGCGCCCGACGGCCATTCGGGCCGCCAGGCCGCGGGCACCGGACTGCTGCGCGCCGTCGCGGCCGCGCCCGATCTGGAAGCGGTCGGCTGCTTCGCCGGCGGCCAGGCCCACGCGGCCGAGGGCGAGCGCCTGCTGCGCGAATACGGCTACGCGGGCCAGGTGGAATGGATCGCACAGGGCCACCCTCAAGACCTCGAGCGTTACGGCACGCTGTACCATCCCGCGCCCGGCATCGAACGGCTCGCGTGGCGCCGCCTCGGCATCGGCGAGCGCCGCTACAGCCTGTGCGGCGTCACGCACGCGACGGCCGGCCATGCCGTGATGTCGAGCCTCGCTAACCTGCTCGTGGCGCCGGTGCGCAGCTGGGACGCCGTGATCTGCACGTCGCGCGCCGTGCGCGACAGCGTGCGCCGCGTGCTCGAGCGCCAGGCCGAGTATTTGAGTGCGCGCCTCGGTGCGCAGCGCTTCGAATTGCCGCAAGTGCCCCTGATCCCGCTCGGCGTGCATGCGGCCGACTTCGATGCCGATCCGTCCCGCCGCGACGCGGCGCGCGAGCGCCTCGGCATCGCCGGCGGCGACGTCGTCTTCCTGTTCGTCGGGCGCTTGTCGTTCAGCGCGAAGGCGCATCCGCAACAGATGTTCGTCGCGCTCGAACGGGCGGCGCAGAACGGCGCGCGCGTGCACCTCGTGCTGTGCGGCGCGTTCGCCGGCGAGGCTGTCGACAAGGCCTTTCATGAAGCGGCCGCGCAACTGTGCCCATCCGTGCGCCTGTCCGTGCTGGAGCGCGGTGTGGACGTGAACGAGGCAGATGCGTGGGCCGCCGCCGACGTCTTCATCTCGTTGGCCGACACCGTGCAGGAAACATTCGGCCAGGCACCGCTGGCCGCGATGGCGGCAGGCCTGCCGTGCATCGTCAGCGACTGGGACGGCTATCGCGACATCGTGCGCGACGGCGTCGATGGCTATCTCATCCCCACCGTGATGCCGGGCGCAGGTGCCGGGCTCGATCTCGCGCAGCGCTACGACGACGGCGTCGACAGTCACGACACGTATTGCGGCCACACGAGCCAGGCCGTCGCGCTGGACGGCGCGGCGCTCGCGCGGGCGTGCGCACGCCTCGCCGACGACGCGGCGCTGCGGCGGCAACTGGGCGACCACGCACGCCGGCGCGTGCGCGCGGAATTCGACTGGGCCGTCGTGTTCGGACGCTACCGCGCGTTGTGGCGCGAGCTCGACGAGCGGCGCCGCGCCGATGCGGCACTCGGTCCCGCGCTGCCCGTGGCCGTGCCGGACCGGCTCGATCCGTTCGAGCTGTTCGCCACGTATCCGACGATGCAGATCACGCCGGCGTCGATGGTCGAACTCGCGCCCGATGCATCGCTCGCGCTGTTGCGCCAGTATCGCGAACTCGCGATCAACCGCTACGCACACGCGGCGCTGCCGACGCTGGAAGAGTTTGGACAGATCTTCGGATCGATCGAATCGCGTCCGATGCAGGTCGACGAGTTGCTCGACGCACTCGGACCGTGCGACCGGGCGACTTTGCTGCGCGGACTCGCGTGGTTGTGCAAGATGGACTTGCTCCGGATTGCCGCGGGTCAAGCGTGAATATTGAATATCGCCTTTAGATAAAGGCTTTATACGAAATAGCAGTAACGTGGCGCATCGATTTGCGCGCTTGTTTTTGGAGACAAAGCAGAACGAGGAAGGAATCAACCGTTATCGCAGCGATCGTTTCGATTGATGCTATCGCGGGTTCACCCCGTAAAAGATACGAAAAATATTGTGTGTGGGTTGCGCACTGACAAGGTTTTCGTGTACTTTACGTGATTGAATTTGTCAAAACGTGAAGACGCTGATTTTGGTAGCGTCAAACGGGAAACAAACCGATCAAAAAAGGGACGCTGATTCATTCAGTATGCACGTAAAGCTTAGCGAAAAGAACAAGCCGCATTGCCTGATAAACGTCGGGTATGGCGGCTTTTTCTTTTCGCGGCCCTGCGGGCTGTGATGTGGACAGCGCAGTGAACCATCGGACTTTAGTCGATTAGGTCGTCGGCGACGACGATAGCCGAAGTGCCGTGGAGCAGTTCTACTGTATAAAAATACAGTATAGCGCAATTCGAGAATGGATGCCCGGGCTTTTACGGGTTTTATCGAATCGCCGCGGTAGTTCGGCTGGTGCCGGATTCATTGACGCAAACGCCGCGTTTGCGCCGATGAATAATTCGCCCGACCAAGCAGACTGGGTTGGACGGGTTCAAATCATGTAGCGTAAATTTCTCATCGCAGAGAAGGAGAACACAAAATGGCAACCGCCGCGAAGAAACCAGCAGCAAAGCCGGCCGCTAAAGCCGCCACCAAACCGGCCGCAAAGGCAGCAGCAGATAAACCGGCAAGCAAAACCGCAGCCACCAAAGCCGCCGCCAAGCCGGCAGCGAAAAAAGCCGCTGCAACCAAGGCCCCGGCCGCCAAATCGGCCGCAACCAAGACCGCCGCCAAACCGGCAGCCAAGAAAGCCGCAGCAACCAAGACCGCCGCCAAACCGGCAGTCAAGAAAGCTGCAGCAACCAAGACCGCCGCCAAGCCGGCAGCGAAGAAGACGGCAGCGACCAAGTCGACCGCAAGCAAGACCACCGCCAAGTCGACCGCGACCAAGTCGGCAACCAAGTCGGCCGCCAAGTCGACCGCGACCAAGTCGGCAAGCAAGACCGCCGCCAAGTCGACGGCAACCAAGTCGGCAACCAAGTCGGCAAGCAAGGCCTCCGCTAAACCGGCCGCGAAGAAGACTGCCGCCAAGTCGACTGCAACCAAGTCGGCAAGCAAGTCCGCCGCCAAGCCGGCAGCGAAGAAGACCGCTGCCAAGTCGACCGCCAAGTCGGCCGCCAAACCTGCTGCGAAGAAGACTGCTGCCAAGTCGACCGCGACCAAAGCCGCAAGCAAGACCGCCGCCAAGTCCGCAGCCAAGACCACCGCCAAGTCGACCGCCGCCAAACCGGCTGCGAAGAAGACTGCCGCCAAGTCGACCGCCGCCAAGCCTGCTGCCAAGAAGACTGCCGCCAAATCGACCGCCGCCAAACCGGCTGCGAAGAAGACGGCTGCCAAGTCGACCGCCACCAAGTCGGCAAGCAAGACCGCCGCCAAGTCGACCGCGACCAAGGCTGCAACCAAGACCGCTGCCAAGCCGGCCGCGAGCAAGTCGACGGCAACGAAGGCTGCTGCGACCAAGACCGCCGCCAAGCCGGCTGCGACCAAGTCGACTGCCACCAAGTCGACCGCCACCAAGGCCGCCGCTCCCGCCGCCAAAAGCGCCGAGTCCAAGCCGGCCGTGAAGAAAGCCGCTGCCAAGCCGGCCGCCAAGAAGGCCGCTCCGGCCAAGACCGAAGCCAAGCCGGAAGCGAAGCCGGAAGCCAAGCCTGAAGCCAAGGCCGAAACGAAGACCGAAGCCAAGACCGACAGCAAGGACACCGCCACCCAGGCCGCAAGCCCGGCGCCGGCAGCCAAGTCCGTGATCGCACCGGCAGCATGGCCGTTCCCGACGAGCAGCCGTCCGTAAGCCATTCCTGCCTGGTTCAGGCAAAATACCGCTGTGTGAGCTTTCACACAGCGGTTTTTTTTTAAGGAGTCCTCGTGCTGTCCATTCTGAAGTTGATCGTCGATACCGCGGCCGGTGTGCTCGGTGGGGTGTTGTTGCTGCGTTTCTGGATGCAGCTGATCCGCGTGCGTCCGCCGTCGTCCGTTGCGCAATTCACGTTCACGCTGTCCGACTGGCTCGTGCGTCCGCTGCGCCGCATCGTGCCGGGCATGGGCGGCTACGATTGGGCCAGCCTGCTGGGCGCCTTCCTCGTCGTGCTGGCGGCGACGTCGATCCTGATGCTGGTCGGGACGAGCGGCCAGGCCGTCGTGCTGATCGCGCTCGTGCGCCTGCTCGACTGGATCCTGTATGGCTTCATGGGCCTCCTGATCATCGAGGTGATCTTCAGCTGGGTCAATCCGCATGCGCCGCTGGCGCCGTTCATCCGTGCGCTCAACGACCCGCTGCTGCGTCCGTTGCGGCGCGTGATCCCGCCCGTCGGCGGTCTCGACATGTCGGTGCTCGTGGCGTTCATCCTGATCCAGATCGCGCAATTCCTGCTGCGCCAGGTCTTCTACATCTGACGCCGGGCGTCATAAAAAAAGCGCGCCGGTCCCGCGAGGGACGGCGCGCTTTTTAATTCCCGTGCGCGTCAGAAGCGGTAGCCGAAGGCCGCCTCGAACCGATCCGCGATCTCCTGCTGCGTGAAGGCGTGGTTCTGGCCGCCCTGGTGCGCGATCTTGATGGAGCCCAGCAGGCTGGCCAGGCGGCCCGTCGTGGGCCAATCGAGGTCGTTGGCGATGCCGTACAGCAGGCCGGCGCGATAAGCGTCGCCGCAGCCCGTCGGATCGACGATGGCAGTTGCCGGCACGGCAGGGATCTTGTGGTGGTCGCCGCCCGCATAGATGTCGGAACCGGCTTCGCCGCGCGTGACGATGAGCGCATCCAGGCGCGCCGCGATGTCTTGCAGGGCCAGGCCCGTGCGGTCCATCACCATCTCGAATTCGTAGTCGTTGCAGGCCAGGTAGCTGGCCTGGTCGATGAAGGTCAGCAGTTCGTCGCCGCTGAACATCGGCAGCTGCTGGCCCGGATCGAACATGAAAGGCACGCCCTGTTGCGCGCAGTCGCGCGCGTGCTTGATCATGCCGTCGCGGCCGTCCGGCGCGATGATCGCGACGCGCAGCGGCAGGTAGTCGGCCAGGCTGTTCTCGTGCGAGAACTGCATCGCGCCCGGATGGAACGCGTTGATCTGGTTGTTGTCCAGGTCCGCGGTGACGAAGCACTGGGCCGTGTACGCATGGGCGATCGTGCGGATCGCATTGGTGGCCAGGCCTTGCTGCTCCATGCGGTCGAGGTACTCGCCGCCGTCCTGGCCGATGGTGCCCATGATCAGCGGATCGCCGCCCAGCAATTTCAAGTTGTAGGCGATGTTGACGGCGCAGCCGCCGTATTCCGTGCGCAAGGTGGGCACGAGGAACGAGACGTTCACGCGGTGCAGCTGGTCGGCCAGCAGCGTTTCGCCGAAACGGCCGTGGTATTGCATGATCTTGTCGAAGGCGATCGAGCCGCAGATCAGCGAGGTCTTGGTCATTGGGGCCTCAAGGATAGAAAACGAAAGTGTGATAGCCGGACGGCTGCAGGCCGGCCAGCGTGAAATGCAACGCGACCGGCTGCTCCGAGCGCGGCGCGAAACCGTTGGCCGCCGGCGTGCCGGGCGGCAGGTAGTCGGCGGGCGCCAGCACGCGGCGCAGCACCGGCTTGTCGTTGGCGTCGGTCAGTTCCAGTTCGATGCTGGGCCAGGCCAGCACGAGGCTACCCTGGTTGCGCAGCACCGTATTGAGCGCGTACGTGCCGGGGCCCAGCGTCGTCAGCTCGCCCGTCTCGATGACGAGGTTCTCGGCCTGGGCCGGCAGCTCCACGCGGCAGCCCAGCACGGCGCAGGCGGCCTGCAAGACCGGTTTCAGGGTCGGATGCTGCGCGGCCAGCACGTTGCGGTAGCCCAGCACCGCCTGGGCCAGCAGCGCGAGCAGCAGCGCGACGCTGCCTGCCGCCATCCACAGACGCTGCGTGCGGCCCATGCGTTCCTGGCGGCGGCTGCGCTTGACGAATTCCGGCTCGTCCGCGTCGGTGTCGGCCGCGATGCGCAGCTTCGGCGGCTCGATCTTCGTCGGCGTCAGCTTGGAGCGGCGTGCGCGCGCCTCGGACGCGCGCGCGGCCTTGCTGCGCGTGGGCGCCACCACGGGCGGGATCATCGACGGCGCGGGCGCGGGCGGTTCGCTCGCGGCCGATGCGCGCAAGGGCAAAGCGGCGGGCGGGATGTCGGCGGCGGACGCGGCGCCCGCCGGCGCGGCCGGTGCCGGCGTCGATTCGGGAACCGGTGCGGACATCGGCTCGGGTTCGTGTTGCGGCGCCGATTCCGGTTCCGGTTCGTAGTCGGGCAGTGGCTGGGCGACGAGCTCCTCGTCCACCGGCAGGCCGAAGTTCGGCTCGACGCGGCCGGCGGGCGCGTAGGCGCTGGCCGGCGCCGTGTCCGCGTGCGGGGCCGCGACGGCGTCGCCAAGCGGTTCCGGCGACGGGGCGGCAGCCAGGTCGGGCTCCGCCTCGAATACGGGTTCCAGGCGCGGCTCGACGCGTCCGGCGGGTGCGTAGGCCGCGGCGGAGGGCGCAACGTCGGCCGGTTCGCTAGGCGCCATGGCAGCGGGTGCCGGCAGGTTGGCTGGCGTGGCGCCGGCGTGCTCGATATCGTCTGGTGTAGCGGTTACCGGTTCCTCGGCGCGCTCGGCATCGATCGAGGCGGCATCAGCCATCGGCGTCTCGGCCGGCGCAGCATCGGCGACGGGACCGTCAGCGGCTTCCGCGTCGTCCGCGTGCGCCGCCGGTGCGACGGCCGCTGCGGGCGATTCGGGCGCTTCTCCACCCTCGGGCGCGCGCGCGCCACCCGTGCGCCACACCTGCGCGCGCGGCACCGCGGGCGCGGGCGCCTCGTCCCGTTCATCCACGTTCGGCAGGATGCCGAGTGGATCGAACGTGTGGTCGAAGTCGAGGGTGTAGACGGGCAGGGCGTCGTCCTGCGCGGGCTGTGCCGGCGGCGTCTCGGTGGGCGCGGGAGCGGCCGGCTTGGCCAGGTCGATCAGGTGGGCGTTGCCGTCAAAGATGCTATGGCAGGCTCCGCAGCGGACGATGCCGCCGCGGAGCTTGAGCTGGTCCGCGGCGACGCGGAACGTGGTATGGCAATGCGGGCACTGGGTGGCGAGCGCCATGCCTTATTTGCTGCCGTCGGCAGTCGCGCGTGGCTCCGGTGCCGTCGCTGCGCCGAGCTGCCCGTGCAAAGCGACCCAGCCGTCCAGCTCGGCCCAGACGCCCAGCTTGATGAACGGTGCGTACGCGGCAGCCACTTCGTCGGCCTGGCGCGCCAGGACGCCCGACAGGATCAGCGAACCGCCGTCGGCCACGCGGCCGGACAGCATCGGCGCCATCAGCTTCAATGGGCTCGACAGGATGTTCGCGACGACGATGTCGAAGCGCTCTTCGCCGTGCTTCGACGCGACGAAGTCGTCCGGCACGTAGAAGTCGATCTCGCAGCGGTTGCGTTCCGCATTGAGCTTCGCGGATTCGATCGCCTGCTCGTCGATGTCGACGCCGGTGACGTCCGCCGCGCCCAGCTTCTTGGCGACCATCGCGAGGATGCCCGAGCCGCAGCCGTAGTCCAGCACGGACTTGCCCGGTGCCGGATGGGCTTCCAGCCACTCCATGCACAGGCGCGTCGTCGGATGGCTGCCCGTGCCGAACGCAAGGCCCGGGTCGACTTCCAGAATGAGGGCGTCAGGATCCGGCGCTTCGTGCCAGCTCGGCACGACCCAGATGTTCTTGCCGATGTGGATCGGTTCGAACTGCGATTGCGTGAGGCGCACCCAGTCGGCGTCCGCGACGGCGCGCGTCGTGAAGCCCGGTGCCTGCGCGAGGCCGATGGCGCTTGCTGCTTCCGCGACGATGGCGGCCTGGTCGGCATCCTCGTCCGTCAGCGCGACGACGCGGCTGTGGTCCCAGGCGGCTTCCTTCGGCACCATGCCCGGCTCGCCGAACAGGGGCTTCTCGTCCTCCGTGCCTTCGTCCGCGTCTTCCACCGAGACCGACAGTGCGCCCGCTTCCATCAGGGCATCGGAGAGGCCCTCGGCGTGCTCGCGTGCGATCTCGATGACGACTTCAGTCCAGCCCATTATTCAGCCTCGGATTTGGCGCCGATCGCGCCATCCTTCGGCAGGTCCGGCTTGTGCGCCAGCTTCTGCTCCAGGTAGTGGATGTTGGTGCCGCCTTCGATGAAGCGGGCGTCGACCATCAGTTCGCGGTGCAGCGGGATGTTGGTCAGGATACCCTCGACCACCATTTCCGACAACGCGATCTGCATGCGGCGGATCGCCTGGTCGCGCGTGGCGCCATAGGCGATGACCTTGCCGATCATCGAGTCGTAGTGCGGCGGCACGTAGTAGCCGGCGTACGAATGCGAATCGACGCGGATGCCGGGGCCGCCCGGCGGATGCCAGCCGGTGATGCGGCCCGGCGACGGCGTAAACTTGAACGGGTCTTCCGCGTTGATGCGGCACTCGATCGCGTGGCCCGACAGCATGATGTCGCGCTGGCGGAAGCGCAGGCGCTCGCCGCAGGCGATGCGGATCTGTTCCTGCACGATGTCGATGCCGGTGATCATTTCCGTGACCGGGTGTTCGACCTGCACGCGGGTGTTCATCTCGATGAAGTAGAACTCGCCGTTCTCGTACAGGAATTCGAACGTGCCCGCGCCGCGGTAGCCGATCTTGCGGCAGGCTTCGGCGCAGCGGTCGCCGATCTTCTCGATCAGCTTGCGCGGGATGCCCGGTGCCGGCGCTTCCTCGATCACTTTCTGGTGGCGGCGCTGCATGGAGCAGTCGCGCTCGCCCAGCCAGACGGCCTGCTTGTGCTCGTCGGCGAGGACCTGGATTTCCACGTGACGCGGATTCTCCAGGTATTTCTCCATATAGACTTCCGGATTGCCGAACGCGGTGCCGGCTTCCGTCTTGGTCATCGCGACGGCGTTCAGCAGCGCGGCTTCCGTGTGCACGACGCGCATGCCGCGGCCACCGCCGCCGCCGGCGGCCTTGATGATGACCGGATAGCCCACGCGACGCGCCGTCTGGATGATCTCTTTCGGATCGTCGGGCAGGGCGCCGTCCGAGCCCGGCACGCACGGCACGCCGGCGCGGATCATCGCCTGCTTGGCCGAGACCTTGTCGCCCATCAGGCGGATCGATTCCGGACGAGGGCCGATGAACACGAAGCCCGATTTTTCGACGCGTTCCGCGAAGTCGGCGTTTTCCGACAGGAAGCCGTAGCCCGGGTGGATCGCTTCCGCGTCCGTGACTTCGGCCGCGCTGATGATCGCCGGCATGCTCAGATAGCTTTGTGCGGACGGTGCCGGGCCGATACAAACGGACTCGTCGGCCAGCTTCACGTACTTGGCATCCTTGTCGGCCTCGGAGTGCACGACGACCGTCTTGATGCCCATCTCGCGGCAGGCACGCTGGATGCGCAACGCGATTTCACCACGGTTGGCGATAAGAATTTTTTCAAACATGGTAAGTTCGGTGTTTCTTTGAGTGCCGGCGGTTTGCCGGGAGGGCGCGGTCGAGCGACCGCGCCGGGAGACTTTAACCGATTACGAACAGCGGCTGGCCGAATTCGACAGGCTGGCCGTTTTCCACCAGGATCTTGGTGACGGTGCCGGAGATATCGGCATCGATTTCATTCAGGAGCTTCATCGCTTCGATGATGCACAGGGTATCGCCTTCCTTCACGGTCGAACCGACGTCGACGAATGCCGGAGCGCCCGGCGCCGAGGAGCGGTAGAACGTACCGACCATCGGCGACTTGACGACGTGGCCGGTCGGCTCGGCCGGTGCGGCCGGGGCGCTGGCGACCGGCGCGGCGGCCGGGGCGTGCATGGCCGGTGCGGAGAATTGCTGGACGCCTTGCTGCGGCACCATGACCATCTGATTCTGCGGGATTGCGGAGGACTTGACGATGCGGACCTTGCTTTCGCCTTCCGTCACTTCGAGTTCGGCGATATCCGACTCGGCGACGAGGTCGATCAGTGTCTTGAGTTTTCTTAGATCCATGTGAAACCCCTTGGAATTATTTGTTTAAGAGCATACGGCGCGTCGGGTGGTGCGCACTTTCGCGCGGAATGCGTGAAGTTGACGTAGATTAACGCTGTTTCAGCGCGAAGTCGATGGCAAACCGATATCCATCAGCACCCAGCCCGCAGATCGTGCCTTGCGCGATCGCCGACAAAAAAGAGTGGTGCCGGAATTCTTCGCGCTTGTAAATATTAGAGATGTGTACTTCAACGAACGGAATGTCCACGCCGGCAAGCGCGTCGCGCAGCGCCACGCTGGTATGGGTCAGTCCGCCAGGGTTGATCACGATCGCGTCCACACCCTCCTGGCGGGCAGCGTGGATACGGTCGATCAGCGCTCCTTCATGGTTACTCTGGAAACAGGCAATCTCCGCCCCGGCCTCCTGTGCCTGGGCGGTGGCGGCCCGCTCGATGTCGGCAAGCGTCGTCGCGCCGTACACCGCAGGCTCACGCGTCCCCAGCAAATTCAAATTGGGGCCATTGAGCAGCAGTAGCTTTTTCGCCATGTTGAACCGTCAGTTTGCCCGAAAGACAGGCATTTTGCCGCCAACGTTACGTGTTGGCAAGCGATATAAATTACCCGGAAAATAAGTGAACGACCGTTCGCCGACCGCCGGCCGCGCCCTACAGCTTGGCCAGGTCGGCGCGCACCTGATCGAACTTCAGGCGGCCCAGGTACGTCTTGCGAACCTGCCCATCTGCGCCGATCAGCACCGTAAATGGCAGGCCGCCGTTCGCGTTGCCAAGGCCGCGCGCCAGGTCGGTGCCGCCCATGCCGCCTACGTACAATGGGTAGGAAATCTTGATTTTGCGGGCAAACTCGGCGAGGTTCGACGGTGAATCGATGCCGATGCCGATCACGTTGAAATGCTTGCCGCCGTCCTTGGCTGCCAGTTCCGACAGTTCCGGCATTTCGGACACGCACGGTGCGCACCACGACGCCCAGAAATTCACGAGTAGCGGCTTGCCCTTCCACTGGCCCAGCGGCTGCGACTTGCCGGCGAGGTCGTTCAGCGAGGATGCATACAGGTTCGTGACGGGCGTTTGCGGCCGGCCATCCGTCTTGTCATAGGTCGTCGTCAGCGGGCCCTTGGCGTCCTGCTTGACGCCGGCGATGGCGCCGAGCACGGTGAAAGCGGCGGCCAGCGCCACATAGCCGGCCAGGTGTTTTTTATTCATCTTGTTCGGAAGAGTCATTGTTCATCAGGGTGCGGAGGGCGGCGGCATCGGCGCGGTGCAGGCGGCCGTCCGCACGGGGTTTCAGCGCCCCCCGCAGGTCGTTCATTTCATATAGCTCGGCATGCACCATTTCTTTTTGCCACATGAAGCTGACCGTCTCGACGGGATCGTGGCGGCCGCCCTTGAAGTGCGGCGTTTCCGAGATCTCGATATTGACGTTGCGGTTGAGGAGAAAGATTTCGACGTCCTTGGCGCTATCGGCAAACAATTGCAGGTGGATGTCGTCGTGCTCGCCCGCCGTGCCGTTCAGCACGGGGCCCGTGACGTAGGGACGGAACTCGGCCAGCTGCTCCATCACTTCGAGGGCCGCGCTGCGCATGTGCTTCACGCGTGCGGCCTGGGACGGGCCCTGGAACAGGCTCTGGTAGCGGCGGACCTCGTCTTCGACTTGTATATTGTCCGGCAGGTAATTCGGGGACGGGCGATCCACGCCGAGCACCTGGCGCGCCGCCTTCGTCTTTGCCGTGGAATAGTCCGCGCCGTCCTGGGCGATCATGCGGGCGGCCGTCGCGGCGATGCGCGCGCGCACCTGCAGAAGGTCGTCGTTTGAATTGGGCATCATGTTCAAATCATACCCTTGAACGCGAAATGGCATCGCGTCACTGGCGTGCCCCGCCTTGCCAATACGCTTCCACCAGGCGCAGCACGGCCTTGGACTGGTAGCCCCTGGCCAGCGCGCTCAACCGGTTGGCGAACGGCCGGTAGCGTTCGTCCAGCGCGGCCAGCCGCTCGGCCTGCGCGACGATGTCCTGCATGTGGCCCGACCGAGCGAGCCGATGCAGCACTTCCATCTCGGCGGCGGGCGGGGGCACGATGGGCCCGTCGGCCGGCGGCGGCGTCGCCGTTTTTTCCGCGCCATATATCCACTCCAGCTGCAGCAGCCGGGCGATGTGCTCCAGCAACCGCTCCGTGTCGAGCGGCTTCGGCAGGAAGGCGTCCATCCCGGCCGCCAGGCATTCCTCGCTGTCGCTCGTCGACACGCTGGCCGACAGCGCGATGACCGGCAAGCTGCGGAACGCCTCCTGCCGGCGCAACCGGCGCACGACTTCCAGGCCGCCCACGCGCGGCATGGCGACGTCCAGCAGCACGAGGTCGGGCCGCAGGCGGTGCACCTCGGCCAGCGCGGCCTCGCCGTCGGCCGCCTGGGCCACCTCGAAGCCGAGCGACGTCAGCAGGTCGGCCGCGACCTCCCGGTTCTCGGCGACGTCGTCGACCACCAGCACGGTCCGGCGCGGCCCCGCATAGCCGGTCACGGTGCGGGAGACGGCTGCGGCCGTCAACGCCTGCACCGGCGGCGCCCGGACGTCGAACCGGAACGTGCTGCCCCGGCCGACCTCGCTGTCGACGCGGATGTGGCCATCCATCAGGCGCACGTACTGGCGGCTGATCGTCAGGCCCAGGCCCGTGCCGCCCAGGTGCCGCCGCACGTCGCCGGCCTGCTCGAACGGCTCGAAGATGGCGTCCAGCTGGTCGGCCGCGATGCCGATCCCGGTGTCGCGCACCTCGAATGCGAGCCGGTCCGGCTGCATGAAGCGCACTTGCAGCGTGACCTGGCCGGCGTCGGTGAACTTGACGGCGTTCGACATCAGGTTCAGCAAGACCTGGCGCAGCCGCTTCTCGTCGACCCGGACCCAGGCCGGCAGGTCGGGCGCGAGGTCGCACACGAGGTGCAGCTGTTTTTGCGCCGCTTTCACGCCCACGATGTCGGCGATGGTCTGCACGAAGCGGGCGAGCGGAATGTCGGTGGCGTACAGCTCCATCTTGCCCGCCTCGATCTTGGCCAGGTCGAGGATGTCGTTGATGAGGGTGAGCAGGTGCTCGCCGCTCTTGCGGATGACGTTGACACCGGCCAGCTGGCGCTCGGTCAGCTTCGGGTCGCGTTCCAGGATCTGGGCGTAGCCGAGGATGCTGTTCAGGGGCGTGCGCAATTCGTGACTCATGTTGGCGACGAAGGCGCTCTTGGCGCGGTTCGCGGCTTCGGCCGCCTCGCGTCCTTGCCGCTCGGCCTCGGCCCGCTTGTGCGCGGACAGGTCCAGCACGAAGGCGACGCCCTGGTCGGGCGAATCGTCGAACAGGACGGCGCCGATCAGCACGGGCACGCAGCTGCCGTCCTTGCGCCGGAACGCTTTCTCGTAGGGCGTGCTCGTCCGCGTGGCGCGCACCTCCTCCAGTTTTTGCGCGTCGATGGCCTTGAATTCCGGCAGCGTCATGCTTTCCCAGCGCACGTTCCCCGCGAGCAGGTCCGCGCGCGTATAGCCGACCATGTGCAGGAACGCGTCGTTGGCGTCGCTGATGCTGCCGTCCATGCCCCAGAATACGATACCGATGATGCTGGACTCCACCAGCCGGCGCATGCGGGCTTCGCGCGCCTGCAGGCTGGCGTACAAGGTGGCGTTTTCCAGCGAAATGGCCGCCTGTGACGCGAGCAATTCCAGCACGGCCAGGTGGTTGTGCGTGAACGCGCGCGGCGCGAGGCGGTTTTCCAGGTACAGGATGCCGACGAGGGTCGCCTGTTTCGCGAGGGGGATGCACAGTACCGAGCGCGGCGGCGGCTGGGCCTGGAAATACGGATCGTCGGCGAACGGGTGCGGCGCGGCGACGTCGTCCAGCAGCACGTTCTCGCGCACCCGCGCCACGTAGCGCAGCAGCGACCCGGGCAGCGCCGCGGGGCTGACGGCGGGACCCCGGAGGATGACGTCGATCCCGGCATGCGTGCTCAGGGCCTCGGCTTCGACTTGGAACCCGTCCGGCGCCGGCAGGATCAGCAGGCCCCGGTCGGCGCCAGCATGTTCGACGGCGATTCGCATCAGGGTCTCGACCAGCGCGGGCAGCACGATCTCGCGCGACACGGCCTGCGACGCCTTCACGACCGTGGCGATGTCCAGCTGCCGGTTCGACGTGTCGCCGGCCAGGCCTTGCGCCGGCGCCAGGTTGCTGGCGGGCCGGGCATAGTGCCGGTCCAGCTGCGTCACCTTGCCGTCGGCCCCGTAGCGCGCGTAGCCGGCCCTGGCCTGGCGCAGATAGGTCGCCGCGATCTCCGCGAAGCCGCGCGCCCGGTAGAAATTGGCCGCCAGTTCATAGGCCAGCGCCTCGTTCTGCACCATGCCCTGTTCGCGCGCGGCCGCGATCGCCTCTTCGTAGTGGCGCATCGCTTCCATGTCGCGCTGCTCGATGCGGGCGATCTCGGCGGCGACGAGCGCGGCGCGGGTGCGGAAATTGTCCGGGCAGTTCGCCGCCCAGGTCGCGATCTGCTGGTGGTGGGCGGCGAGCGTCTGCCTGAGCACGGGCCTCGCGTCGGCGGGCGCCGTGTCGTAGTGGGCCGCGGTCGCCAGCGCGTGATAGAAGTGGTACTCGGCCAGTTCAAAGAACGAGGGCAGCGTCCACAGCAAGGTGCGGGCCTGCGTCGCGGCGTCGATGGCGCCGCGCGTATCGCCGTCGAAGAAGCGGATCTGCAGCTTGCGGATCCAGTACGAGCACGTGGACACCGCCAGGTGCGGATCCTGTTCGAGGTGCCGCCGGAACGCATCTTCGCTGCACGCCGTGCCCGGGGATAGCTCGAACCGTTGCGGCAGCCCGCGCAGCGCGCGCATCAGCATCAACTGCCCGTTCATCGTGGCGATGACGAGGCCGAACCGGGCCTTGTGCGCGAAGGCGAACAATTGCTCGGCCTCGCTTTGCACGTCGCCGAGGGATTCGCCTTCCGCCAGCCGCAGCGTGATCAGGCAGTTGCAGCAATAGGACGCGTAGACGAGGTTGCCGCTCTCGCGCGCGGCGTCGAACGCGCGCCGCACGGCGTCGATGCCGGCGCTGACGTGGCGTGACCACGGGCTGATCAGGAAGCCGAACCCCAGATAGGTCTGGGCCTTGAAGCGCTGCAGGCCGCGCTGCTCGAGCAGGTCGAAGCCGAGCTTGCCGAAGCGGTAGCCCGCGCGGTAATCGCCGAAATGCGGGCCGAGCACGGTGCCCAGCGCCACATAGGCGAGGCACGACGCGTCGCTGTTGCCGTGCTCCATGCTGATGTTCGCCATGTGCGCGGCGATCAGTGCGAGGAGGTTCGCATCCGTGTGCAGCGCCGGCGCCTGGCCCCACATGAGGACTTCCAGCGTGCCGCGCCACGATGCGTCCGTCATCGGGGGCAGGTCGATGAGGTCCTCGATGGCGCGGCTGCCCATGCGTTGCCACATCGCGTCGAACTCGCGCTGCACGTCAGCGTCGCCCGGATGCGGGGACCACGCGATGCCGAGGCGGCGCAGGTACTCGATCACGGCCAGCACGCTCAGGTCCGGCCGGTCCAGCATCGCGTACAGCGCCGTCTGGGCGCAGGCGACGGCGGCCGCGTCCACGAGGCCGGACGCGCGTTGCGCCAGCCGGGCCAGCCGTTCTTCCGCGCCCGACGTCGCGCCCGTCAGCGACTCGCATTCGGCCCGGCCGAGTTCGAGGGCGAAGGCCAGTGCGTAGTGCCTGTCCCAGCAGTCCGGCGCGAGCAGTCCGCATCCGGTCGTGAAGAAACCCAGCGCCGATGCGTACGCCGTGGCCGTCGCGGCGCGCCTGCCCGCCATCAGGTTCAGTTCGGCCAGGCGCGTGCGTTCCTCGTCCGCCGTCATCAGCGCGGCGCCCCGATTGAGCTGGTTCACGACGTCGAACACCGTGTCCGCCAGCGCGTCCGGCGGCGTGCGGGCCAGCAGCAGCCGGCCGATGCGCAGGTGCGCGGCCGGGCGGTCGGCGGCGGGGATCAGGGAATAGGCGGCTTCCTGGACGCGATCGTGCAGGAACACATAACAACCGCGCTTGCACCACACGAGCCCCGCACGGTGCGCTTCCCACAGCGCGCGGTGGCTCGCGTCTTCCGGTTCCCCGCGCACGAGCGCCAAGGTGGCGACGTCGCCCGCGTTGCCGAGGCACGCGAGCTGGCGCAGCGCATCGCGCGTCACGTCGGGCAGGCGGGCCAGTTTCGCGACCAGCAGCTCGACGACGTTGTCCGTGTAGCCCTTGGCGTGGATGCGCTCCACAATCCACGTCCAGGCCCCCTTGCGCGCGTCGAAGGCAAGCAGCCCCTCGTCGTGCAGCGCCATGACGAACTGGATCGCGAAGAACGGATTACCGGCCGTTTTCTCGTGCACGAGCGCCGCCAGCGGCGCGACGGCGCGTCGCGTGCGGTGCAGGGAATCGGCCAGCAGGTGGGCCACGTCGTCGACCGACAGCGGGGCGAGGACGATTTCCGTGACGTCGACGCCGGCCCGCCGCAGCGCGTCCAGCCGCAGCATGAGCGGGTGGTCGGGGCCGACCTCGTTGTCCCGATAGGCGCCGACCAGCAGCAAATGGCGTACCTCGCCCTCGGCGATCAGGCCTTTCAGGATGCGCAGCGTCGCCGCATCCAGCCACTGCAGGTCGTCGAGGAACAGCACGAGCGGATGATCCGGCTGGGCGAACACGCACAGGAAGCGCCGGAACACCCGCTGGAAACGGTTCTGGGCTTCCAGCGGCGGCAGTTCCGGCACCGGGGGCTGTGCGCCGATGACGAGTTCCAGCTCCGGCACCAGGTCGATCATCAGCTGGCCGCACGGGTGCACCGCTTCCAGCAGCGCCGCGCGCCACCGGCCCAGCTCGGCTTCGCTCGTGCCCAGCAGGCGGTGCACGAGCATCTGGAACGCTTGCGCGAGCGGTGCGTACGGAATGTCCCGCTTGAACTGGTCGAACTTGCCGGACGCGAAAAAACCGCGCGGTCCCACGATTTCCCGCTGCAATTCATTGACGACGGCCGATTTGCCGATGCCGGCATACCCGGACACGAGGGCCATCCGGCTGTCGCCCGTCGCGACCACGTGCTCGAACGCGTCCACGAGCGTGCGCACCTGCGCCTCGCGGCCGTACAGTTGTTCCGGCACGCGCAGCCGGTCCGGGATGTCTCGCCGGCCGAGGCGGAACGGGCGGATGGCGCCGTGTGCCGCCCATTGCTCGCGGCAGCGGCGCAAGTCCGCCACGAGGCCGGCCGCGGACTGGTAGCGCGCCTCGGGCATTTTCGCCAGCAGCTTCATGACGATGGCCGACACCGGTTCCGGCAAGCCGGGACGGCGTCCGGCCGGTGGCACGGGCTCGCGGGCGATGTGGCTGTGGATGAGTTCCAGCGGATCGGCCGTGGCGAACGGCAGTTCGCCGGTGAGCATGCGGTACAGGATGATGCCCAGGGCGTAGAAATCGCAGCGGGCGTCGACGGAACGGTTCATGCGGCCCGTCTGCTCCGGCGCCAGGTAGGGCAGGGAGCCGGCGATGATCTCGGACGGTTCCAGGTCGTGGCGCTCGCTGGGCAGTCGTGATGCGCGGCCGAAGCCGAACAGGCGCACCTGTTCGCCCTGCACGAGAACGTGGGCCGGCGCGAGATCCTGATGGATGAGACCACTGGCATGGACGTGGCCCAGCGCATCGGCGAGGGAGATGGCGAGCGCGAGGGCGCTGTCCACGGCGAGCGGGGCGCCGAGGCGGCTGTCGAGCAGGTCGCCGCCGGGATCGTCCAGCAGCAGTACGAGCCGGCCTGCGTCGTGCATCAGGGCGCGGGGGCGCACCGCCCAGGCCGGGTCCAGCTCGGCCCTGAGCGCGTATTCGTGTTCCAGACGCGCCAGCGTCGCGGGTGCCGGGTGCTCGTCCAGGGCGGTCAGCATGAGGAAGGACGTCGCGTCGCCGGCAAAACCCCGGTAGCAGGCCAGTTCGCCATCCTGCCCGAGGACCTCGACGCGTTTCCCGTGAAAGGTAGTCATCTCAGCATCCGAAGCGCACGAAACGATTATATAGGTCATGCGTGCCGACGGGTGGGCCCGTTGCCGCCGTGTCGAAACGGCCGCTGCGGGGGATGAGGTGTTTGGTAGAATCGCGTATTCGCTATTTCAACGATCCCTTCGGCACGTCATGCACATCCATATCCTCGGCATCTGCGGCACCTTCATGGGCGGCCTCGCGGTGCTGGCCAAAGAGGCCGGCCACCGCGTCACCGGGTGCGACGCCAACGTCTACCCTCCGATGAGCACCCAGCTCGAAGCCCAGGGCATCGAACTGATCCAGGGTTACGGGCCGGATCAGGTGAACTTGAACCCGGACCTGTATGTCGTCGGCAACGTGATGACGCGCGGCAATCCGCTCATCGAGGAGATCTTGAACCGCGGCCTGCCGTATGTGTCTGGGCCGCAATGGATTGGCGACCATATTCTGCGTCATAAATGGGTGCTCGCCGTCGCGGGCACGCACGGCAAGACGACGACGTCGTCGATGCTCGCCTGGATCCTGGAAGACGCCGGCTATTCGCCCGGCTTCCTGATCGGCGGCGTGCCGCTGAACTTCGGCGTGTCCGCGCGCCTGTCCGGCGCGACCGATTCCGATTTCTTCGTGATCGAGGCGGACGAGTACGACACGGCATTCTTCGACAAGCGTTCCAAGTTCGTGCACTACCATGCGCGGACGGCCGTGCTGAACAACCTCGAATACGACCACGCCGACATCTTCCCCGACATCGGCGCCATCGAAACCCAGTTCCACCACCTCGTGCGCACGGTGCCCGGCGTCGGCCGCATCGTCGTCAACGGCGACGAGGCGTCGCTGGCGCGCGTGCTGAAGCGCGGCTGCTGGAGCGAAAAGGAAAGCTTCGGCAGTTCCGAAGGCGTCAACTGGAGCCTCGTCGAGCATCCGGGCGGTTCCAGCTTCGACGTCCTGTTCGACGGTGTGCAGCAGGGCACCGTCCACTGGGACCTGACCGGCCACCATAACCGCAGCAATGCGCTGGCCGCCATCGCGGCCGCGCGCCACGTGGGCGTGCCGCCCGCGCAAGCGATCGAATCGCTGGCCCGCTTCCAGAGCGTCAAGCGCCGCATGGAAGTGCGGGGCACCGTCAACGGCGTGACCGTGTACGACGACTTCGCGCACCACCCGACGGCGATCGCGACGACTGTGGGCGGCCTGCGCCAGAAACTGGGCACGGGCGGCAGGATCCTCGCGGTGCTGGAACCACGGTCCAACACGATGAAGCTGGGCGCGATGAAGGATGCGCTGCCGGGCAGCCTGAAGGATGCCGACCTCGTGTTCGGCTTCGGCAGCCAGCAGGCGCTTGGGTGGTCGCTGGCCGACGCGCTGAAACCGCTGGGCGCCAACGCGCACAGCTTCGACCAGATCGACTACCTCGTGCAGGCCGTCGTCCAGGCCGCGCAGCCGGGCGATCACATCCTCGTGATGAGCAATGGCGGCTTCGGCGGCGTGCACCAGAAGCTGCTGGAGGCATTGGCGACATGAGCGGGATCCCGCATCTGTTGTACCTGCACGGCTTCCGCTCGTCGCCGCGGTCGTTCAAGGCGCGCGTCGTGCAGCAGCGCATGGCCGCGGCCGGTCGTGCCGACCTCCTGATCTGCCCGCAACTGCCGCCGTCGCCGCAGGCCGCGATGGCGCTCGTGCTCACGCTCGTCGAGCGCTACGCGGCGAAAGGGCCGGACGAACTCGCCATCGTCGGCTCGTCGCTGGGCGGTTTCTACGCCACGTGGCTGGCGGAACGCTTCGGCTGCCGCGCGGCCGTGATCAACCCGGCTGTCGACCCGCTGCAAGACCTCGACCAGCACGTCGGCATCACGACGGAATGGCATACGGGTGAGCCGTTCGAATTCAAGCGCGAGTACATCGACGAGCTGGCGGCGCTGAAGGTCGGACAGATCACGCGGCCGGAGCGCTATTTCCTGCTGGCCGCCACCGGCGACGAGGTGTTGGACTACCGCGACATGGTTGCGCATTACGCAGGTGCGCACCAGCACGTCATCGAAGGCAGCGACCACGCGATCTCCGAATTCGAGCAGTATGTCGACGAGGTGCTGGCATTCTGCCTGACGGGTGAATCGAAAGGCTCGGCCGGATCGGACACGGCAAGGTGAGGCCGGCGTCGCTGCGCCGGGCCCGCTGGCTGGCGCATCCGGACGGGGTCGGCGCCCCGGCCGCCATGCGCGACTGGCTGACGACGCCGGGCTCGCTGACGGCGCGCCTGATCGCGCACAGTGGGCATTTCCGGGTACAGAAACTGCGCCAGGCGAGCAATGTCTGCCTGGCGGACGAAGCGGGCGCGATCGGCCTTGCGCGGCCCCAGCGCGTGTGGGAACGCGAAGTGCTGTTGCGTTGCGATGACCGGCCCGTCGTGTACGGCCACACGGTCGTGCCGATGAGCGCGAGCGCGAGCGACTGGCCGCTGTTTTCGGCGCTGGGCGAGCGTTCGCTCGGCACCACGCTGTTCTACGATCCGAAGGTCACGCGCGGCGAGCTCGAGTTCGCGCGGCTGCGCCCCGGCCATCCGCTGCTGGCCCGCGTGCACGATGTGCTCGGCATCGACGGCCCGGTGAATGAAACTTATTTTGCGCGGCGCTGCCTCTATCGCCGCCGCCAGGGCGTACTGCTCGTCACCGAGGTCTTCCTGCCGGCGGTACTCGACCTCGCAGCGCCCGCAACTCATTTGAATACGAATACAAAATGAACTTATTTTTTGAAGAGTCCGGGGATTTCAAGGTCGGCACCGTGTTGTCGCAGGCGGGCGAGGCCTACCAGGTCGAGATGCCCAGCGGGAAGCGCACCAAGGTCAAGGCGCGCGACGTGCTGCTGCAGTTCGACAAGCCGGACCCGGCCGCCTTGCTGGAACAGGCGAAGGCCGTCGCGGCGGATGTCGACCTGGAATTCCTGTGGGAAGTCGCGGGCCAGGAAGAATTCGGCTTCGCGGAACTGGGCGCCGAATACTTCGGCCATTCTCCGCTGCCGTTTGAAGCGGCCGGCCTCGTGCTCGCGCTGCACGGCGCCCCGATTTACTTCTACAAAAAGGGCCGCGGCCGCTACAAGGCGGCGCCGGAACAGTCGTTGCGCGCGGCGCTGGCCGGCATCGAAAAGAAGAAACAGCAGGCCGTCGTGCAGGCCGCGTACGTCGAGGAACTGAAGGCCGGCAAGCTGCCGCAGGCGATGCAGCCGCTCGTCCAGCAACTGCTGTTCAAGCCGGACAAGAACAGCATCGAATACAAGGCCCTTGAGACGGCCGCCGACGAATTGCAGACGACGGCGCCGCGCCTGATGCTGTCCGCGGGCGGCATCGCGTCCGCGAAGGACCTGCACATGGGCCGCTTCCTGTTCGAGCACTTCCCGCGCGGCGCCGGCTTCCCGCCAGTCGCGGTGCCGACGCCGCCGGCCGACCTGCCGCTCGCGAACGTGGCCGCGTTCTCGATCGACGACGTGACGACGACGGAAATCGACGACGCGTTCTCCGTCGAGAAGCTGGACGACGGCACGGTCCGCGTCGGCATCCACATCGCGGCGCCGGGCCTGGGCATCCGTCCGGACGACGCCATCGACAAGATCGCCCGCGCACGCATGTCGACCGTGTACATGCCAGGCGATAAGATCACGATGCTGCCGGACGACGTCGTCAATGCTTACACGCTGGCCGAAGGCAGCGACTGCCCGGCGCTGTCGCTGTACGCCGTGCTCGACCCGGCCACGTGGACCGTGCTGTCGACGACCACGCGCGCCGAACGCGTACCCGTCAAGAACAACCTGCGCCACAACGACCTCGACGAGCTCGTCAACGAGGACACGCTGAACAGCGGCGAAGGCGACTATCCGCACAAGGTGGAGCTGGGTCTGCTGTGGCAATGGGCGCTGCAGCTGGAAGCGGGCCGCATGAAGAAGCGGGAAGCGTTCGGTTTGAAACCCGAGCAGGCCAACCGCGTCGACTTCAATTTCTACGTCGAGGACGACGTCGTCACGATCGTGCGTCGCAAGCGCGGCGCGCCGCTCGACAAGATCGTCGCGGAGCTGATGATCTTCGCGAACAGCACGTGGGGCAAGCTGCTGCACGATTGCGGCGTGCCGGGCATCTACCGCTCGCAGGGGCCGGGTGCCGGCGGCTGGGCCGCCAAGATGCAGGTGCGCATGGTCACGCACGCGGCGCCGCACCAGGGCCTCGGCGTCGATCAATATGCGTGGTCGACGTCGCCGCTGCGCCGTTACACGGACCTCGTGAACCAGTGGCAGATCCTCGCGTGCGCGAGCAACGGCGTGACGGCGCCCCTGGTCGCGCCGTTCAAGCACCGCGACGCCACGCTGTTCTCGATCGTGTCCGCGTTCGATGCCGCGTACTCCGCGTATAACGACTTCCAGCAGAACATGGAGCGCTACTGGTGCCTGCGCTGGCTGGCGCAGGAGCACGCGAAGCAGGTCGATGCCGTCGTGTTGAAGGACGAGGTGCTGCGCCTCGTCGAGATTCCGCTCGTGATCCGCCTGCCGGGCATGCCCCAGGTGGCGCGGGGCGCGCAGGTCCGCCTGGACATCGTGCGCTGGGACGAGGTCGACCTGGCGCTGGAGGCGCGCCTGCTCGAGGTGGCCGCCGTGGCGCCGGAAGCAGCCGAGGAGCTGGGCCTGGACGAGGAAGAGGAAGCCGGCGACACGGGCGAGGCGGCGGCCGCCGAAGTGGCCGAGGCCGAAGGCGCGGTGGCCGTCACCGATCCGGAGACGCAGACGGACGTGGCGGGCGAGCAGGCCGATCCTGCGGCTGCGTAGGGTGGACGGCTCTGCCGTCCACGCGGTGATACGCGACGCTGGATATATCGCGTCCGTGCTGGCGCTGGTTGAACGCGTGGAGTCATTGAGTCCGGGGGACTCAATGACGAGCCGTCCACCCTACGTTGAAACGATGACAACGTGTTGTTATTTACCGAGTGCGGAGTTTCCACAAGGCTCGCAAATCGGCCGGCCCGCACGGTAGAATGGGTAGTTCGATGACCCCAACCGTCCCACCCCGCAGCGCGTGAACACCCTCCGACACAACCGCCCCCTGATGATCGCCATCACCTGTTCGGTGCTGGCGCACGCCTCCCTGCTGGCGGTCCGCTTCGCCGCGCCGGACGCGTTCCGGCTGCAGCCGGCCGACCCGGGCCTGGAGGTCATCCTCGTCAACGCCAAGCACGCGCGCGCGCCCGTGAAGGCCGACGCGCTGGCCCAGGCCAACCTGGACGGCGGCGGCAATGCGGACGCCGGGCGGGCCCAGTCGCCGCTGCCGGATTTGCGCAAGGTCGAGAACGGCGACAGCATCCAGGCCCTGCAGCGCCGCATCGCGGAATTGGAACAGCAACAGAAAAGCGTGCTGACGAAAGTCCGCCAGTCGCAGTTCAACAGCGCGCCCGTCGCCGACCAGGCCAAGCCGGACCCCAGCCGCACGGGTGTCGACAACCTCGATTCCACGAAGGCCATCGCGCGCATGACGGCCGAGATCACCCAGCGGATCTCCGACGAGAACAAGCGCCCGAAAAAGACGTTCATCAGCCCCAGCACGCGCGAAGTCGGCTACGCCATGTACTACAAGGCGATGCAGAAGCGCGTCGAGGAAGTCGGCACGCTGAATTTCCCGCAGCAGAACGGGAAGAAGCTGTACGGCGAACTGGTCGTCTACATCCCGATCTTCCAGGACGGCACCCTGTACGAAAAAGAGGGCGGGCCGTGCATCGAGCGCAGCTCCGGCAACGCGGCGCTGGACAAGGCCGCGCTGGCTATCGTCCGGCGCGCGGCGCCGTTCGGCAAGTTCCCGGCAAATATGCGTTCGAGCGACAAGGACGATTTGTGGATCGTCGTCACCCGCTTCAAATTCACGCGCGAAGAAAAACTGCAGGCGGAATTGCGCGGCGACGGCTAACAGGAGATCGAATGACGGACAAGTATTGCGTGATCGGCAACCCGATCGCCCACAGCAAATCGCCGGACATCCACGCCGCCTTCGCGGCCGCGACCGGCCAGGACATCGCGTACGAACGGCGGCTGGCGCCGCTGGACGGTTTTGCGGACACCGTCCGCGACCTCGTCGCGCAAGGCTATCGCGGCGCCAACGTGACGGTGCCATTCAAGCTGGAAGCGGCCGCCCTCGCGACGCGGCTGGAAGAGCGCGCGCGCCTGGCGGGTGCCGTCAACACCTTGCGCTTCGACGGCAGCGAGATCGTCGGCGACAACACGGACGGCCCGGGCCTCGTGGCCGACATCGTGAAAAACGCGGGCGTGCCGCTGGCCGGCAAGCGCATCCTGCTGCTCGGCGCGGGCGGCGCGGCGCGCGGCGTGATCCTGCCGTTCCTGCGCGAGAAGCCGGAGGCGATCGTCATCGCCAACCGCACGCGCGCGACGGCCGATGCGCTCGTGGCCCATTTCGCCGACCACGTCGCGTACCCCGGCCAGATCGCGGCCTGCGGTTTTGCCGACATCGCGGGCCCGTTCGACGTCGTCGTCAACGCCACGTCGGCGAGCCTGTCGGCCAACCTGCCGCCCGTGCCGGCAAGCGCGTTCCGCGCGGGGACGCTGGCGCTGGACATGATGTACGGGAAGGAACCGACCCCCTTCATGGCATTCGCGGCGCAGCATGGCGCGACCGTGCGCGACGGCCTCGGCATGCTCGTCGAGCAGGCCGCCGAAGCGTTCGCCGTCTGGCGCGGCGTCCGGCCGGACACCGCCGCGGTGCTGGCCCGCATGCGCGCAGCGTCATGAGCGGCGTCGGCACGCTCAACGCGCGGGCGCCCGTGCGCGCGAAGGCCGGCGGGCGGCGCTGGCTGAAATGGATCATCCTCGGACCGCTGCTGCTCGCCGTCCTGCTGCAGCTGTACTTCTTCGCGATGGTGTGCTGGTGGACGCAGTTCAATCCGTCGTCCTCGAGCATGATGCGCCAGCAGCTGGCGGCGCTGCGCGAACAGAATCCGAACGCGAAGCTGGAGCACATGTGGGTGCCGTATGCGCGCATCTCGGACAACCTCAAGCGCGCCGTGATCGCGTCCGAGGATGCCAATTTCGTCGACCACGACGGCGTCGACTGGGATGCGCTGGAAAGGGCCTACGAGCGCAACAACAAGAAGCACAAGGTCGTGGGCGGCGGGTCGACGATCACGCAGCAGCTCGCGAAGAACCTGTTCCTGTCCGGCTCGCGCAACTACCTGCGCAAGGGCCAGGAGCTCGTCATCGCGTACATGCTGGAAGCGGTGATGGACAAGGAGCGCATCCTGGAGATCTACCTGAACGTCGTCGAATTCGGCCGCGGCGTGTTCGGCGCCGAAGCGGCGGCGCGCCACTACTTCCACACGGCGGCCGCGAACCTGAGCCCGACCCAGGCCGCGCGCCTGGCCGTGATGCTGCCGAACCCGCGCTACTACGACCGCCACCGCGACACGAGCTACCTGGCGCGCCGCACGGCCGTCATCCAGCGCCGCATGAACGCCGCCGAGCTGCCCTGATTCACAACGCCTGCTCCCACACGAGGCGCCAGGTCGTGCGCACGCGGTAGACCGTGGTGCGTGCGCGCCGGCTGGCGCCGTCCCATGCGATCTGTTCGCGATAGTCCTGGTGCAGCAGGTCCGCGACGGACAACCGCAGCCGCGTCGTCGCGTCGCGCTTCCACACCGCATACAGGTCGAGCTGGCGCTTGATGCCGTCGTCGCTGGACAGCAGGGCACTCGTGCGGCCCGCGACCCGGCCGCGGTAGCCGTAGCTGCCGCCCACGTCGACGCGGGCGGCGGCGTAGTCGAGACCGACGTTGCCGCTGTACGCCGGCTGCCCTTCGATGCGGTTACCCGGTCCCGGCACGCTGTCCACGTTCGACCAGTTGCGCGCCGCGTTCACGCGCGCCGTCAGCGCGCCGCGCGTCGTCTTGCCCTCGAATTCGATGCCGCGCACGGTCGCGCCGCCCACGTTGTCCGGCATCGAGATCCACACGCCGTCCGTGAGGAACGTGCGGTACAGCGTGACGTCGCGGATGCGCTTGTGGAAGACGCTCACGCCCACCATGCCGTCCTTGCCGAGCGTGCGTTCCCAGGCAAGGTCGACGGAAAGCGCCAGTTCCGGGCGCAGGTTCGGGTTGCCCTGCTCGTCGGGATACGTGGCGCTGTTGTTGTTGTCGACGGTGTAGCGGCGCGGCATCAGCTGGATGATGTTCGGCGCCTTGTACGTGCGGCTGACGGCGAGGCGGAACTGGTCGCGCGGCCCCGTGTCGCCGTTCGGGCGCGCCGGCTTGAACAGCGCCTGCAGGATCGGGCTCCAGGCACCGGCATGGACGTCGACGGCGGCGTGCGCGTTACCTTCTCCCGTCGTGCGCAGGTCTTCGCGGCGCAGGCCGACGTAGGCCGACCAGGCGTCGTCGATGTCCCACTCGTCCTGCACGAAGAACGCAGCGCGCGCGACGCTGGCGCGGTAGTCCTCGTCGCTCGCGAGCAGCAGCGCATCGTCCGCGTCGGTCTGGCGCTCGCGCCGGTATTCGCTGCGCCGCTTGCGGCCCAGTTCCCACCCGGCCGCGAGCAGGTGGCCGCTCCACATGGGACGGCGCCAGCTGCCGTTGAACGTCCATTCGCGCTCCGTCGGGCCGGACGCCACGCGGTGGGTCTCGAGCAGGGCGTCGCGCACGTCCATGCCGCGGTAGACGAAGTCGGCATCGCGCGTCGTGGTGTAAGCGGACAGCTTGGCCGTCAGGCGCGCGCCGCCGTCCAGCTTCCGGGTCCAGGCGGCGTCCGCATAGGCGTGCAGCGGGTCCGCCGCGAAGCGCTGGACGGCATGGGGAAACGCGGTCGGACTGCCGATTGCCGTCGTCTCCGTCTCGCGCTTGGTATTGTCCAGGCGGCGCCGGCGCACATAGGCTTGCGCCGTGACGGTGTCGCGCGCGTCCGGCTGCCACGACAGCCGCGGCGCCAGTTCCGCCACGGCCTCGGTCTGGTGGTCGGTCCAGGTGATGCTGCGCATCAGGTCGGGTTGCGTGCCCGTCTCCGTCGTGACGGCCGTGACGGGCTTCTCGTCGTGCTTCAGCGTAGCGACGACCGTATAGGCCAGCGCACCCGCGCGGCCGCTGTGCTGGGCGACGAACTGCGGCGCGAGGTAGCCGTCCACGATGGCGCTGCCCGTCTTGACCTCCGTCGCGGCGGCGCCCCGGGTGGGACCCGCGCGGCGCAGGATCACGTTGATGGTGCCGGCCACGGCCTGGCTGGAGGTCTCGGCGGTGGCGGTGCGCTGGATCTCGATGCGCTCGATGACGTCCGGGCCGAGCGACTCGAGCGCGAAGCCCGCCGGCGCTGGCACGCCATTGAGCAGCAGCGCGACATAGCCGCCGCCCATGCCGCGCATGCGGATCGTGGCGGCCTTGCCCGGGCTCGCGTCGACCGTGATGCCGGGCTGCCGCTTCAAGACGTCGGACAGCGTGGCGTCGCCGAGGCGCAGGATGTCGTCGCGGCCGACGACGATGGACGTGGTGGTCGATTGCGCGCGCCGCGCGTCGGCGCTGACGACGACTTGCTGCATGGGCTCGGGCGCTGTCTGGGCATGGGCGCAGGCCTGGACGGCCAGCAGCAGCGCACCGGCGCTGCGGAATCGGAAAGTGTGCATGCGGCGATTATTCGACGGCCGCCCCGGCTGCGGAACAGCGGTGGGATGAACGCACGGGACGATGGGACGAATGCCGCCGCCGGCCCAGGGGCGGGTATTTACCGCAAAACGCGCGTTCGGGCTGGCCGGGCTCAGGGCTTAAAGGTACACTTGCGCTGTTTCCGAATCCGGCCGAGAAAGCAGCGCATGATCAACGTATTTGTCCTACAAAATGGCCGACTGAACCAGGTACCGATCGCCTCGCGTACCGATCTGGAGAACGTGCCTGCCGTCTGGGTCGACCTCACCGATCCCACGGACGAGGAGCGCGCCTGGGTCAAGGCGACCTATGACGTGATCCTGCCGGGCGAGGACGAAGTCCAGGACATCGAGGCATCGGCCCGCTACTACGAGGCGGAAAACGGCGACCTGCACCTGCGCACCGACTTCCTGCGCGAGGAAGAGGACGGCCCGTCGCGCATCGTGACGGTCGCGTTCATCCTCGCGAAGAAAATCCTGTTCTCGGTCCACACGGACGAGCTGCCCGTGTTCCGCCTCGTGCGCCTGCGCGCGCGCTCGCGCCCGGGCTCGATCGAGGATTACATGGACGTGCTGCTCGACCTGTACGCGACGGACGCCGAATACTCGGCCGACGCGCTGGAAGGCATCTATGAAAGCCTGGAAGACGTCAGCCAGCGTGTGCTGCAGAAGGAATTCACCGACCAGGACGCGGCCGCCGCGCTGAATGCGATCGCGCACGAGGAAGACTTGAACGGCCGCATCCGCCGCAACATGATGGACACGCGCCGCGCCGTCAGCTTCCTGATGCGCGGCCGCCTGCTCAACACGGACCAGTTCGAGGAAGCGCGGCAGATCCTGCGCGACATCGAATCGCTGGACGGCCACACCTCGTTCCTGTTCGACAAGATCAACTTCCTGATGGACGCCACGGTCGGCTTCATCAACATCAACCAGAACAAGATCATCAAGATCTTCTCGGTGGCCTCCGTCGCGTTCCTGCCGCCGACGCTGATCGCCAGCATCTACGGCATGAACTTCGAATTCATGCCCGAGCTGCACTGGCACCTCGGCTATGGCTGGTCGCTGGGGCTGATGGTGGTCAGCGCCATCGCGCCATTCCTGTACTTCCGGCACCGCGGGTGGCTGAAATAAGGCGCCGCCGCACTCTCGCGGCCGTGTTGGCCTGCGCGTCGCTGCATGCGCAGGCCGCCGCACCGGAAGCCGTCACGCCGGCCGCCGATCCGTTGGCCGCATGCCGTCTGGCCGCGCAGTCGGCGCGGCGCAGCGTCTCGCTGGGCATTCCCCGCGCGCCGTTCCGCCTGAAGGCAACGGGCGACGTGCGCTTTGCCGTGCTGTTCGTCGACTTCGCCGATGCACCGGCCGCGATGACGCCGCAGAAGGCATTCGCCGTGATCGCGCCCGCGGCGGATTTCATTCGGACCGTGTCTTACGGGAACATGCGCCTTGCGTTCACGCCGCATTATCGCTGGCTGCGCATGAGCAAGCCGTCGACCGACTACGGGATGACCCGTGGCACCACGTTCCAGGCGCACAAGGCCTACATCGAGGAAGCCGTCCGTCTCGCCGGTAATGACCTGGACGATGGTGACGTGGATGCGCTGCTGGTGCTCGCGAATCCCGCCGTGAAGGCCATCGACGCGGGCCCCGCGTTCACGCCGACGCCGGGCGCCGGCATTCGCGTGGGCGGCAAGGAAATCCTGAACGCCGTGACGTCGGGCGGCGATCTCTTGAATTGGGGCTGGGCCTGGCTCCCGCACGAGATGGGACACGATCTGTCGCTGCCCGACCTGTATGGCGATGGCCGCGACGGACGCGACCCCCACGCGTACGTGGGCGAGTTCGGCATCATGGGGCTGATCAGCGGTCGCGCACCCGAATACTTCGCGTGGGAGCGCTGGCAGTTGGGCTGGCTCGATGACGCGCAAGTCGCCTGTGTCACGGGACCGGCCCGGCAGGTGCGGTTGGCGCCGGTCGAGCGCGCCGGCGGCGTCAAGATGGCCATCGTGCCGACGGGGCCCGCCAGCGCCGTCGTGGTCGAGAGCCGGCGTGCGGAAGGCTATGACCGCGCCCTGCCGCGGCCGGGCGTGCTGGTCTACGACATCGATACGCGCCGCCGGTCGCAAGAAGGGCCGCTGCGCCTCCTGCCGGACGGCGCCCCCGACGGTGCCCGCTTCGGATCCGTCCTCGTGCCGGGCAAGGTAGTGCGTGTCGGCGACGTCTCCGTCAAGTTCACGGCCCGCGATGCGGACGGCGACACGGTGGACGTCACGCACGACACGGGTGACCGCTGAGTCCTTACAGCGGCACGTCGTCCACCTTCAGGTACCACGTCAGCGCCCGCACGACCAGCGCATGGTCGTCCACGCCGGCAAGACCGGACACGGTGATCGTCCCGACCTGTCCCGTGCCCTTGACGACGATGGGGAAGGAACCGCCGTGCGCGGCGAAGTCCTTGCGGTCGAACGTCGGCAGGTTGTCGTAGTCCTGGCCGCGCTCGATGGCCTGCAGGTGCGTGAAGAACGACGCGCGGCCCGTGCGGTTCACGAGGTTGCTCTTGCGCCGGATCCAGTCGATGTTGTTCGGGCTCGTGCCCGCCATCGCGTGGAAGAACAGCGGGTTGCGGTTGACGGCGACGTCGACCGTGACGCCGACCTTGTCGGCCTTGGCCATCTCGACGATCTTGTTGCCGATCGCGAGCGCGGCGTCGTTGTCGAACGAGGTGAACTGCAACGCCTCTTCCTGGCGCTTGATGGTGTCGAGTGTTACGGGTTTCTTGTCCATGCCGGTTCCTGCGGAGTGATCCGCAAGTATACCGGACAGCGCTTCGTTACTGCTTCAGGTTCAGGAACAAGTTGGCGGCAAACGCGAGGATGGCCAGCGCGGCGACGATTTCCCCGATCGCGAGCACGGGTGCGATGCCCATATGGCCGAGCAGCAGCAAGGTCAGCGCGCCCATCATGACGGGCAGCGCCAGGTTCAGCAGCCAGAAATGCAGGCGTGCCAGCCTGCTTTCGCCCGCCTTCGGGAACACGCTGTAGATCAGGCCCGCGAGCGCCATCGTCGTCCAGCCCAGCAGGTTGATGTGGGCGTGCACGGGGCGCAGCGTGAAGTTCTGGCTGGCGCCCATCGCGATGCCCAGCGAGATGCCGAGGATCAGGTAGAGGACGGCCAGCTTCAGCCAGATGACCCCCGCGTGCGAGAACTGCGGTTGCGGGATCGAGGAAACGGTCGTGGTTTGCATGATGCGGCTCCAGTGGGTGTGTACATGAGAGGAGCGCATCGTAAGCTGCCCGCCCGCGCGGGTGCAGCCCCACGCGTGGGGGTGATTGACCCGGTCACAAGGTCGCGAACATCGCCACCACGGCCACCGTCATCACCGCGACGCCGGCCCAGCCGATGAGCGTATGGCGCGTGGTCAGCGTGTACGCGCCCATGATCTTGCGGTTGTGCGCGAGCATCATCATGACGGCCATGATGGGCACGGCGATGACGCCGTTGATCTGCGCGGACAGCACGAGGGCCGCGATCGGGTCGACGGGGGCGAAGTCGAGCAGCACGCCGCCCAGCGTGGCGAGGGCGATGATGCCGTAGAACTCGCGCGCCTCGACCACTTTCAAGTCCATGCCGTTGCGCCAGCGGAAGCTCTCCGTGACCGCGTACGCGGCCGAGCCGGCCAGCACGGGCACGGCCAGCATGCCCGTGCCGATGATGCCCAGCGCGAACGCGAGGAACGCGAACTCGCCCGCCACCGGGCGCAGCGCCTCGGCCGCCTGGCTTGAGGACTGGATGTCCGTGATCCCGTGCGCGCCCAGCGTGACGGCCGTCGTCAGCATGATGAAGAACGCGACGATGTTGGAAAAGCCCATGCCGATCAGCGTGTCGGACTTGATGCGGCGGAGCTGCGCGACCGCGTCGCGTGGGCGGGTGCGCAGGGCGCGCGTGTGGTGATCGTTGCGGATCTCCTCGACTTCCTGCGATGCCTGCCAGAAGAACAGGTAAGGGCTGATCGTCGTGCCGAACACGGCGACGATCAGCGCGACGGACTCCTTCGTGAACGTGAAGTGGGGCCAGACGGTGCGCGCGAACACTTCCGTCCACGGCATGTGCACGGCGAACGCCGTCGCGACATAGGCCAGCAGGCCCAAGGTCAGCCATTTCAGGTAGCGCACATAGGTCGCATACGGCAGGAACACCTGCAGCGCGAGGCACAGCAGGCCGAAGCCGAGCGCGTACAGGTGGCTGGAGCCGGTGCCGGTCACGAGATACAGTGCTTCGCCCATGGCGGCGATGTCGGCCGCGATGTTGATCACGTTGGCGACCAGCAGCAGGGCGACGATGACGTACAGCAGCCACGGCGAATAGGCGCGGCGGATGTTGGCGGCGAGCCCGCGTCCCGTCACGCGGCCGATGCGGGCCGACACGAGCTGGATGCCGACCATGAACGGATACGTGAGCACGAGCGTCCACAGCGTGTTGAAGCCGAATTGCGCGCCTGCCTGCGAATAGGTGGCGATGCCGGAAGGGTCGTCGTCCGCGGCACCGGTGATCAGGCCCGGGCCCAGCGATTTCAGGGTGGCGTTGTCGGTGAGACGGCGGAAAAGCTTGAACGGCATGTCGGGCTCGCGCGAATGAACACAGGCGCGCGGCCGTAAGGATCAGCGCGCCGGGGCGATCGGGTTGGTAGAGGGAAGGTCCATGATTGGCGCGCAGTGTAGCATGGGGGACACGATTCCAACGTGTCCCCTCGGTAACAAAAGCGAGAAATAAGCCCCGTTTAAGCGAGGCGGGCGAACACGCGGCGCGCCGCCTCGACCGTCTCCGCGATCACGGCATCGTCGTGCGCGGCCGACACGAAGCCCGCTTCGAACATCGCCGGCGCGAAATAGACGCCCTCGTCCAGCATGCCGTGGAAGAAGCGGTTGAAGCGTTCCTTGTCGCCGGCCATCATCTGCGCGTAGCCGGTCGGCACCGTGTCGGCGAAATACAGGCCGAACATGCCGCCGACGCTGTCCGCGCAGAACGCGATACCGGCATCCTTCGCGGCGCCGGCCAGGCCGTCGACCAGTTTCTGCGTCTGCGCCGTCAGGTGCTCGTAGAAGCCCGGTTGCTGGATCAGCTTCAAGGTGGTCATGCCGGCGGCGACGGCGACCGGGTTGCCGGACAGCGTGCCCGCCTGGTAGACGGGGCCGATCGGGGCCATCTTCTGCATCAGGTCGGCGCGGCCGCCGAACGCGGCGACGGGCATGCCCCCGCCGATGACTTTACCCAGCGCCGTCAGGTCCGGGGTGATGCCGTACAGCGCCTGCGCGCCACCGATGCCGACGCGGAAGCCCGACATCACCTCGTCGAAGATCAGCACGGTGCCGTATTCCGTGCACAGTTCGCGCATGCGGTGCAGGAACTCCGGCGTCGCGCGGATCAGGTTCATGTTGCCGGCCACGGCTTCCACGATCACGCAGGCGATGGTGTCGCCCATCGATTCGAATGCGTCTTCCAGCTGCGGGATGTTGTTGTAGTCGAGGACGATGGTGTGCTTGACGAAGTCTTCCGGCACGCCGGCCGACGTCGGGTTGCCGAACGTGAGCAGGCCCGAACCGGCCTTCACGAGCAGCGAGTCGGCGTGACCGTGGTAGCAGCCTTCGAACTTGACGATCTTGTCGCGGCCCGTGGCGCCGCGTGCGAGGCGCAGCGCGCTCATCGTCGCTTCCGTGCCGGACGAGACGAGGCGCACCTGCTCGATCGACGGCACGAGGCGGCAGATTTCCTCGGCGATCTCGATCTCGCCCTCGGTCGGCGCGCCGAACGACAGGCCGCGCGCGGCCGCATCCTGCACGGCCTTCACCACCTGCGGGTGCGCGTGGCCGACGATGGCCGGGCCCCAGGAACCGATGTAGTCGATGTAGCGCTTGCCGTCCGCGTCCCAGAAATATGGCCCCTCGGCGCGGGTGATGAAGCGCGGCGTGCCGCCGACGGAGCGGAAGGCGCGCACGGGCGAGTTGACGCCGCCCGGCGTGGTCTGCTGGGCGCGGGCGAACAGGATGTCGTTCTTGGACGTGGTTGCGGTAGCGGTCATGGTGTCTCGGTGAATCCGGCGCCGTGCCCGCGACGGGGCTGCGCCGTCTGGGTTAGCAGGCCGCGCCCGGGGCGCGGAAGATCTTGTTCGGGATGAGCCGGCCCATGCCGAAACGGCACGCGTTGGCGAGGGTGCCGGTCACGTACTCCTGGGCCGGCGGCAGCGCATCCTGGGCGCCGGTGCCGCGCGCCATGACGGCCGCCAGCGCGGCCGACAGCGTGCTGCCGGCACCGACGAACGGGCCGGGCAGGAGCTGCGACCAGGGCAGGGCGGTGGCCAGGCCGTCCGCGTCGTACAACTCGTTGCGCCGGGTGCCGTCGCCGCCGCCGATGCCCGTCACGAGCACGTGGCCGCAGCCGATGCCGGTCAGATCGGCCGCGTCCTCGGCGACGGTCGCCAGGCTGGCCGGGTCGCGCCAGCAGTCGGCGAAGCGCGCCAGTTCCGGTTGCGACAGCAGGAACACGCTGGCCTGCGGCACGAGCAGCTGATGAATGAGCGTCATCATGTCGTCGTCGCGCGTGCCGCAATCGGGCAGGGACGACGTGAACGGATCGAGGATGAGGGGCACGTCCGCATAGTCGGACACGATTTCCGCGATCGCGGCGATCTGTTCCAGGCTGGCCATCGTCCCCACCTTGATCGCGGACACCGGCATGTCCTCGAGGAGCATGCGTGCCTGTTCGACGACGAACGAGTGGTCGGTCGGCTGGATGTCGTCGACGCGCGCGGAGTCGGCCACGAGCAGGCCCGTCACGACCGACAGGGCGTGGCAGCCATGCATGGCGAAGACGGTCACGTCGGACTGGATGCCCAGTGCCCCGACAGGGTCGGCGGGGCCGAACGTGAGGATGAGTGGAGACGATTGGTTTTGCACAGCGGGTAGAATAATATACCTTTCCCTCATTTTATCTGATGGGGACCGTTAGGCTAACACTGAACTGAAAAGAGGAATTGAACGTGAGTACTGAAACACAGGTGTATCAGACCTGGATGTGCCTGATCTGCGGCTGGGTCTACGACGAAGCCGCCGGCGCGCCGGACGACGGCATCGCGCCCGGCACCCGCTGGGCCGACGTCCCGATGAACTGGACGTGCCCGGAATGCGGCGCGCGCAAGGACGACTTTGAAATGACCGCCATCTGAGCGGTTCTTTGTCGCCCGGACAACGAACGATGACGTCCCGCCAACGCTTGATGTCATCCTCTCAACGCCATCTGTATCAGTGAGTTGACGTATCGCAACACTTCATGCACAAGCCCCAGACGCTATGCTATCTTGCGGGTTCATGCTGAAGTGAAACGAATATGACGACGCAACCGACAGGCTTGACGATCATGGTGATCGACGACAGCAGCACGATCCGTCGGTCTGCCGAGATTTTCCTGACACAGGCCGGCTACCGGGTGGTGCTGGCCGAAGACGGCTTCGACGCGCTGGCCAAGATCAACGACCACCAGCCCGCGCTGGTGTTCTGCGACATCCTGATGCCGCGGCTCGACGGCTACCAGACCTGCGCCCTGATCAAGAAGAGCGCGAAATTCCATGCCACGCCCGTGATCATGCTGTCGTCCAAGGACGGCCTGTTCGACCGTGCGCGCGGCGCGATGGTGGGCTCGAGCGCCTACCTGACCAAACCTTTTTCCAAGGACAGCCTGCTGGCGGCCGTGCGCGATCATGCGCGAGGCCAAGCCGCTGCTGCCTGACCAACGATGCGGAGCCCACCGTGGCCATACAAAAGATCCTGATCGTCGACGATTCCCCGACCGAACGCTACTACCTGACCGACATCCTCGTGCGCAACGGCTTCACCGTGACGACGGCCGACAACGGCGAGGAAGCGCTGGCCAAGATCCGTGCCGAGCGTCCGGAACTGATCCTGATGGACGTCGTGATGCCCGGCGCGAACGGCTTCCAGGTGACGCGCTCGATCGCGCGCGACCCGGAACTGGCGTCCGTCCCCGTCATCATCTGCAGCAGCAAGAACCAGGAAACGGACCGCATCTGGGGCATGCGCCAGGGCGCGAAGGATTATTTCGTCAAGCCGGTGGACCCGGTCAAGCTGCTGGCCACCATCGCCACGCTCGGCGCCTGAGATGGACGCCAGCGACGCCGGCGGACAGAAGGGCGCGGCCAGGCGCGCGCGCCTGCGCCAGTACCAGGAACAGCTGCTCGAGCGCATGCAGGCCGCGCGCACGAGGAGCGGCGCGCGCGCGCACCAGCTGGGCGTCGAGATCGGCAGCGTCCGCTATCTGCTCGACCTCGTCGAAGCCGGCGAGATCGTGCCGCTGCCGCCGCTGGCCGCTGTTCCGCTGACGCAGCCGTGGTACCTCGGCCTCGCGAACGTGCGCGGCAGCCTTGTGGGTGTCGTCGACCTGGCGCGTTACCTCGATCCGGATGCCGCGCTTGGCTCACCCGCCGCTGCCCCGGCCGCCGGTGCGCGCCTCGTGACGTTCGCGCCAAGCCTGGCGTTTCCGTGCGCGCTGCTGGTCGCACGCGTCGTCGGCCTGCGCCACGCGGCCGACATGACGCCGGAAGGCGGACGCCTGCTCGACGCGGACGGGCGCGAATGGACGCCGCTGTCGCTGGCGGGCCTCGCGCGCGAGGAACGGTTTCTGCAAGTCGCACGCTAAATCAATCACAACGGGTTCTCCACTGGAGCTGGAATGGGATTCGCATCCAAACTGTCGATGAATTTCTTCCCTAAAAACGAGGGCGGCGCCGCGCCGGCCCGCGACGGGGAGGCGGGCACCGTGCTGGCGTCGCCGGACACGCAGTTCGGCACCGGCACGGCACCGGCGCCGGCAGCTGCCCCGTCACCGGTACCGTCCGGCCCCGTCAGCGGCACGGCGCCGACCGGTTCCGCGGACGATGCGGCGCTGCGTCTGGGCCTGCCCGGCCGCCGCAAGCAGCGCACTGCGGACAACGCCGCCGCCGACGCCGAGGACGACCTGCGCCTGCCGCTGATCGGCCACCTGTCGCTGCCGCGCCAGTTGCGCATCCTGCTCGCCGCGTTCGTCGTCGGCATCCTGCTCACGCTGCTGTCGCTGTGGCGCAATGCCGGCAGCGGCGCCATCGCCAGCAGCCAGACCCAGATCGCCAGCGAGGCGCTGATGCACTCGCAGCGCGTCGGCAAGGCGGCGCCGAACGCGATGCAGGGCGTGCCGGACGCCTTCACGCAGCTGCAGGACAGCCGCATCGCCCTGTCGCGCGACCTCGACCTGCTCGCGAAGGGCGGTGAATTCAACGGCAATACCATTCCCGCGTCGAGCGGCGACCTGGCCGCGCAGCTGGCCAACGTGCGCAAGAAGTGGAACGTGTCCGACGCGGCTGCGGCCAGCATCCTCAAGATGAAGCCGGAGCTCGTCGCCTTCGACAAGAACCTCCAGCAGCTCGACGTGCTGACGCCGGAAATGCTGGCGGCGACGGAAGAGATCCTCACGGAGCGCACGGCCCGCGGCGGCAGCCCGCGCGAACTGGCGGCGCTGGGCCGCATGATGATGCTGACGCAGCGTCTGTCGCGCAGCGCCAGCGAATTCCTGACCTCGGGCGGCATCCGGCCCGAGACGGCATTCCAGATGGGTCGCGACACGACCACGTTCCGCGCCACCGTCGACGGCCTGCTGAACGGCAGCACGGCGCTGGGCCTCGCGCCGCTGCGCGACCCGGACCTGCGCGCCAAGCTTTCGGAAGTGCAGTCGAAGTTCGACATCTGCCAGCGCCTGATCTCGACCTTCCTCGACAAGCTGTCGGACATGACGGCCGCGAAGGCCGCCGAGCAGAAGATCTTCGGCGATAACGAAGCGCTGCGTTCCCAGCTGACCGCCCTGCAGGCGTCGTACCGCGCCGGCGAAGGCAGCGCGAGCGGCTGGTTCTGGCTGCTGGTGGCCGCGTCGGTCTTCAGCCTTGCGACGGCGGGCAGTATCTCGCGCGTGATGCTGCAGGATTCGCGCAACCGCACCCGCGGCGCCGACGCCCGGCGCCAGGAAGCGGAAGCGATGCGCCTGCTGGCCCAGGCCAAGGAAGAGGAAGCCAAGGCGACCAACGACCAGAACCAGGCCGCGATCCTGCGCCTGATGAACGAGCTGCAGGAAGTGGCGGACGGCGACCTGACGGTGTACGCGACCGTGTCGGAAGACATCACGGGCGCCATCGCCGACTCCGTGAACTACACGGTGGAAGAGCTGCGCGGCCTCGTCGTGCGCGTGATCGACACGGCGGAAAAGGTGACGCACGCGTCGAACGACGCCCAGCAGGTGGCGAGCCGGCTGCTCGTCGCAGCGGGCCAGCAGGCGCGCGAAATCCAGGACACGTCGGCCACGATGCTGCGGATGGCCGGCGAGATCACGGACGTGTCCAGCTCCGCGAAGGAATCGGCCGAGGTGGCGCGCCAGTCGGTGGCTGCGGCCGAGCAGGGCGCGACGGCGGTGCAGAACGCGATCCGCGGCATGGGCGAGATCCGCGAGCAGATCCAGGAAACGTCGAAGCGCATCAAGCGCCTGGGCGAATCGTCGCAGGAGATCGGCGAGATCACCGAGCTCATTTCCGACATCACGGAACAGACCAACGTGCTGGCGCTGAACGCGGCGATCCAGGCCGCGTCGGCCGGCGAGGCGGGCCGCGGCTTCTCCGTCGTGGCGGAAGAGGTGCAGCGGCTGGCGGAACGCTCGGGCGATGCGGCCAAGCAGATCGGCGCGCTCGTGCGCACCATCCAGACCGACACGCACGATGCCGTCGCGGCAATGGAAAAGTCGACGCAGGGCGTCGTCGAGGGTGCGCGCGTGACCGATGCGGCCGGCGCGGCACTCGCGGACATCTCGCGCGTGTCGAACCGGCTCGCTGAACTGATCCAGGGAATGGCCGTCGCCGCGGGCCTGCAGGCGACGTCCGCGAACGGTGTGGCGCATAATATGCAGCACATCCTCGCGATCACCGAGCAGGCGCAGGGCGGCACGCAGCAGACGGCGCAGTCGATCCGGCAGCTGGCGGAGCTCGCGCAGGAGTTGAAGAATTCGGTGTCGCGCTTCCGCGTCGCCGCCTGAGCACCGCTTGAGTAACGCCTATTTGCCCACATGACCCAGCATTCGCACGCGTCCGCCGCACCGCCCTTCGATACCGGCCCCCTGTCCTGGGTCATCGCTGAAATCCGCGATGCGCTCGGGCGCTCGGCCAAGGCGCTGCGCGATGCGGTCGGCCGCACGGCGGAAGCCCAGCCCACGCTGCTGCTGCACGCCAAGTCGCACCTGCACCAGGCGCACGGCGCGCTGCAGCTGGTCGACGTCGCCGGCGTGGAACGGCTGAGCGAGGCGGCCGAACAGGTCCTCGACCGGTTCAAGGACGGTACGCTGGCCCTCGACGCCGACCGCGCCGGCGCGGTGGACGAGGCCTACCGGGCACTCGTCGAATACCTGGAAGAATTGCTGGACGGCGCCGCCCCGCAGCCCGTGCGGCTGTTCCCGTACTACCGCGCGCTGCAGGAATTGCTGGGCGTGGAACGGGTGCACCCCGGCCAGATGCTCGTGCTGGACCTCGCACCCGCGTTGCTGCCGGGCGGCGGTGCCGGCTTGACGCCGGACTACGCCGCGACCCGCGCCGCATTTGAAAAAGCGCTGCTCATGTTCCTGCGCAGCCAGGACGTCGATGCCCAGCGCACCCAGGCGGGCGCCATGCGCGACGCGCTGGCCCCCGTCGTGGACGGCCAGCCGCAGGCCGAAGCGCACGCGTTCTGGCTGGCGCTGCAAGCGGCCGCCGACCTCGTCGCGACGGGCCAGGTCGCGCCGGACCTGTACGTGAAACAGCTGTTCGGCCAGATCAACCTGCAGCTGCGCCGCCAGGCGCAAGGCCATACGGAACTGCCGGAAGCGCTGCTGCGCGACGCGCTGTTCTTCATCGCCGCCGCGCTGGAACCCACGCCCGACGCACGCCGTCTGCGCGACGCCTACCACGTCGGCGGCCAGGTGCCGTCGGACTACCTGGAGCGCCGCTACGGCCGCGTCGATCCGGACGTGCTGAAGGACGCCAAGGAAGCGCTGGTCGAGACGAAGCAGGGCTGGGACCGCGTCGCCGCGGAAGGCCACGACGTGCTGGACGGCGGCTTCAACGACGCCTTGTCGAAACTGGCCGGCGCCAGCGAGAAGCTGGGCGCGCCCGCGCTGGCGAACCTGCTGCGCGAGCTGGGCCAGGCGGCCAGCGAATCGATGACGGGCGACCGCAGCGACCAGTTCAGCCTCGAGATGGCCGAGGCCATGCTGTTCGTCGAGCACGGCCTGGACCAGGTGCGCCAGCTCCCCGACGACTTCGGCCAGCATGCGGAAGCCGTCGGCCAACGCCTGCTCGCGCTGGCGCACGGCGAGACGCCGCCGGACGCCCCGGCATGGCACGGCGAGATGGCGCGCGAGCTGCAGCAGGGCCAGACGGTGGCCGTGCTGGCGGGCGAGATCCGCACGGGCCTGCGCCAGGTCGAGAAGCTCGTCGACGAATACTACGAAGACCCGACGCGCGTCGCCTCGCTGGAACAGGTCGACCCGCTGCTGCACCAGCTGCAGGGCGCACTGGACATCCTCGACCAGGACCAGGCCACGCAGGCCGTCGCGCACGTGCGCGCGAAGGTGCGCGCGCTCGTCGCCGACCAGCCGGATGCGGCCACGCGCGGCGCCGTGCTGGACAACATCGCCCGCAACATCGGCGCGCTCGGCTTCTTCACGGACGCGCTGGCGCAGAACGTCGACGGCGCACGCAGGCGCTTCCGTTTCGACGCGGACGAGGGCCTGTTCCGCGAACTGCCGTTCGACGGCCAGGCCGCTGAGCCGGCCGAGCCGGCGCCCGCACCTGAGCCGGCTCCCGCACCTGCACCTGCACCCGAACCCGTGCCGGAAGCGGACGCCGTCGAGGCCGAGCTGCTGGAGATCTTCATCGGCGAGGCGCGCGACGTGCTCGATGTCGTCGCGGCCGCGCTGCCGGCCGCGCAGGCGAATCCGGCCGACCAGGACACGCTGACGCGCCTGCGCCGCGGCTTCCACACGCTGAAGGGCAGCAGCCGCATGGTGGGCCTGGAGCAGTTCGCCTCCGTCGCCGCTGCCATCGAAAAGGTGTTGAACCTGTGGCTGGCCGAAGCGCGCGCCGCGACGCCCGACGTGCTGGCGCTGCTCGCGCACGCGCACGGGGCGCTGGCGGCGTGGGTCGACGAGCTGGCGGCGGGCGGATCGAGGCGCGACGGCACGGCGCTGGTCGCGACGGCGCAGCGCGTGCAGGACGGCGAGCCGTTCGTGGCGCCTGATGCCGCGCCGGCCGCGACGCCCGAAACGCCCGCGGACGAAACGATGTCGTTCGCGCCGGCCGACAACGTGGTGGCGTTCCCCGTCTCGGAAGCGAACGTCAAGCGCGTGGGCGGCCTCGAGATCCCGCTGCCGTTGTATAACATCTACCTCGGTGAGACCGAGGAACTGGTGCGCACGCTCGCCGCGGACTTCGCCGCCTGGCGCGCGGAACCGCTGCACGCCGTGACGGCGCAGGCGCTGAAGGCCGCGCACACGCTGGGCGGTACGTCGGCCACCGTCGGCTTCGAGGCGCTGCGCGACCTGTCCGCGGCGCTGGAGGAAGCGCTGCAAGTGGCCGTGCCGCCGCTGCAGGGCGACCAGTTCGACCTGCTGGACGAGACGGTCGAGCGCATCCGCGTGATGCTGCAGGTGTTCGCACTGGGCGAGTTGCCGCCCGCGCAGCCGGAATTGCTGGCGCGCCTGGGCGCGCTGCGCGACGACCTGGGACGCCAGCGCGCGGACGCCGTGTTCGATGACGCCGATGCCGAGCTGGCGCAGCGCCTGGACGCGCTGTTCGCCGCCACCTACGCCAGCATCCTGGCCGATCCGCCGCTGACCGGCAGCGCGCCGTCGCTGCCGGCCAGCACGGAGCTGGCGCCGCGCGCGCCCGCGCCGCGCCAGGACGATCCGGCCGTGAGCGCCGTCGACGACCTGTTCGATTCGTATTTCGGCGAGCCGTTCGCCGCGCCCTCGCTGGAGCAGGCCGAGCCCGCGGCGCCGCCGGCGGCGCAGCCGGATGCGGATGCCGCCATCGACTTCGATGCGCTGTTCGACATGCCGGCCGCGCAGACCGCGCCGGAACCGCAGCCCGAGCCGGAGCCGGCGATGGAGCCGCAGCTCGTGGCCGAAGCCGAGCCGGAACCCGAGCCGCAGCCTGTCGCCGAAGCCCAGCCCGAACCACAGCCCGAATCGGTGCCGCAGCCCGTCGCCGTGATCGAGCCGGACGCCGAGCCGCAACCGACGTCCGAACCGCAGCCGGAACCTGAAGGCGTCCTCGCCGCGGAGCCCGTGTTCGTCGACGACCTCGACCCGGACCTGCTGCCCGTGTTCATGGAAGAAGCGTCCGACCTGCTGCCGCAGATCGGCAACGGCCTGCGCCAGTGGCAGCAGAACCCGGCCGACGCGGCGGTGGCGCAAGGCCTGCTGCGCGCCCTGCACACGGTCAAGGGCAGCGCGCGCATGGCCGGCGCGATGCGCCTCGGCCAGCACACGCACGCGCTGGAAACGCAGATCGAGAACATGCTGCACGCCGGGACGACGAATCCGGCCGCGTTCGACGAACTGCTCGCCAACTACGACCAGGCGCAGCTGCTGTTTGAACAGTTGCAGCAGCCCGCGGCACCGGCGCCTGCGCCGGCCGCGGACACCGCTGCGCCGGAACCGCTGCCCGCGGCGCCCGCGGACGAGCAGGCCGCGCGCGCGCCGCTCGTGCGCGTGCGTGCGGACATCCTCGACCGCCTCGTCAACCAGGCCGGTGAAGTGTCGATCACGCGCTCGAAACTGGAAACGCAGGTCGGCGCGCTGAAGGGCATGCTGTCCGACTTCGCCGACAACCTCGCCAATCTGCGCCGCCAGTTGCGCGAGGTCGAGGTGCAGGCCGAATCGCAGATCGCGTCCCGGCTGTCGATTTCCGGCGAGCGCGAATTCGACCCGCTCGAGTTCGACCGCTTCACGCGCCTGCAGGAACTCACGCGCATGATGGCCGAAAGCGTGAACGACGTCGGCTCGTTCCACGACGGCCTCGCGCGCACGGTGGAGGCGGCGGGCGACGACCTCGCCGCGCAGTCACGCCTCACGCGCGAACTGCAGCGCGACCTGATGCGCGTGCGCATGGTGCCGTTCGCGAGCCTGTCCGAACGCCTGTTCCGCGTGGCGCGCCAGACCGCGAAGGAAACGGATAAACGCGTGAACCTGGACATCCGCGGCGGCGGTGTCGAGATCGACCGCAGCGTGCTGGAACGCATGGCCGCGCCGTTCGAGCACCTGCTGCGCAACGCCATCGTGCACGGCATCGAGCCGCGCGAGCAGCGCGTCGCGGCCGGCAAGCCGGAGACGGGCGAACTGCTCGTGCAGGTCAGCCAGCAGGGCAACGAAGTCGAGATCCGTTTCGCCGACGACGGCGCGGGCCTTGATCTCGCCCGTATCCGCGCCAAGGCCGCGTCGCTCGGCCTGCTGGCCGACGGCGAGGAGGTGTTCGATGCGGATGCCGCCGAGCTGGTGTTCGAGCCGGGCTTCTCGACGGCGGACACGCTGACCGAACTGGCCGGCCGCGGCGTCGGCATGGACGTCGTGCGCTCGGAAGCGCGCGCGCTGGGCGGCCGCGTCGACGTCGACACGACGCCGGGCCGCGGCGCCGCCTTCGCCATCCACCTGCCGCTCACCCTGGCCGTCACGCAGGTCGTGCTCGTCGCCAGCGGTCCGCGCACGCATGCGCTGCCGGCCGTGCTGGTCGAGCAGGTGCTGCAGGTGCGCGAGGCCGACCTGCATGCGGCGGAAAGCGCCGGCGCGATCGGCGTCCACGGCGAGAGCATCCCTCTGCACTACCTGCCTGCGCTGCTGCACGAGCCGGGTGGCGCGGGCGGCCAGCGCTCGTCGCCGGTGCTCGTGCTCAGGAGCGGCAATACGCGCATCGCCGTGCGCGTGGACGAGGTGCTGGGCAATCGCGAGGTCGTCATCAAGAACATCGGGCCGCAACTGGCGCGCATGCCGGGCATCGCCGGCGCCACCGTGCTCGGTTCGGGCGAGATCGTACTGATCCTCGACCCCGTGCAGCTGGCGGGGCAGGGCGCGCGTCCCGGCCGTGCGCCGGCCGCGCAGGCGGAACCCGTGCAGGCGCCGGCGCGCATCGCGACGATCATGGTCGTGGACGACTCGCTCACCGTGCGCAAGGTCACCCAGCGCCTGCTGGAGCGCGAAGGCTATCGCGTGCTGCTGGCCAAGGACGGCGTCGACGCGCTCGAGCAGATGCAGGAGACGCGGCCCGACCTGATGCTGGTCGATATCGAGATGCCCCGCATGGACGGCTTCGACCTCACGCGCAACGTGCGCGGCAACGACGCGACGGCGGCGCTGCCGATCATCATGATCACGTCGCGCACGGCGGACAAGCACCGCAACGTCGCGCTGGGCCTCGGCGTCGACGCCTATTTCGGCAAGCCGTTCCAGGAAGACGCGCTGCTGGCGGCGATTACCGGCTTGCTGGAAGCCCGGTCACGCTGATCACGCGGCGCGGATCGCCTTGAACCGCGCCAGCGTCTTCTCCCGCGCCGCGTCGTGGTCCACGACCGGCCGCGGATAATCCGTCCCGAGCACGACGCCGGCCTTCTCCAGCGCGTCCGGTCGCGCCAGCCACGGTGCGTGGATGGCCGCCCCGCTCAAGCCCGCCAGTTGCGGCAGGTACTGGCGGATGAAGTCCCCGTCCGGATCGAAGCGCTTCGATTGCGTGACCGGATTGAAGATGCGGAACCAGGGCTGCGCATCGCACCCGGTCGACGCCGCCCACTGCCAGCCGCCGTTGTTCGACGCCAGTTCGTAATCGTTCAGCTTCAGCGCGAACCAGCGCTCGCCGCGCCGCCAATCGATGCCCAGGTCTTTCGTGAGAAAGCTCGCCGTCACCATGCGCAGGCGGTTGTGCATGAAGCCCGTCCGCTCGAGCTGCAGCATGGCGGCGTCGACGAGCGGGTAGCCCGTGCGGCCCGCGCACCAGGCGTCGAACAACGCATCCGCATCCGGCCCGTCGTCCCACGCGACGGCGTCGAACGCCTGCTTGAACGATTGCGTGACGACGCGCGGATGGCGCGCGAGGATCATCATGTAGAACTCGCGCCAGACGAGTTCCGCCAGCCACACGGGCGCGCCAGCGCCGCCGCTGCCGTCCGCGATGCGCGCCTGCAGCAGCGCGACGAGCCGGCGCACGCCGACCGTGCCGAAGCGCAGGTGGATCGACAGGCGCGACGTGGCGTCCAGCGCCGGATAATCGCGGTCGTGGTCGTAGCGCGCGAGGCGATCCTCGAATTGCGCGAGCAGGTGCTCGGCGCCGCTCATGCCGGGATGTGCGATGGGGACGGCGTTCGGCACGAAGCCAAGGTCCGTCAGCGACGGCAGCGCGTGGTCTGCGGGCGCCGGCGCCAGCGCGGCCGCGTGCGGCACCGTCTCGAACGGACGCACGGCCTCGGGCTCGCGCGCGAGGCGTTTCAGCCACGCGTTCTTGTAGGGTGTAAAGACGGCATAGGGGCCGCCGGCCAAGGTGAGGACCTCGTCGTGCTCGAAGATCACCTGGTCCTTGAACGTCTGCAGGCTGCGGCCGGCCGCGCGCAGCGTCGCCAGTACGGCGCGGTCGCGCGCGAGCGCCTGCGGCTCGTAGTCGCGGTTCGCGAAGACGGATTCCGCATCGAGCTCGGCAGCCAGCGCGGGAATCACCTGCGCGGCGCGCCCGTGCCGCACGATGAGGTAACCTCCCAGGGAACGCAGGCGCGCATCCAGCTCGCGCACGCTGTCCAGCAGAAACTGAACGCGGCGGTCGTCCGGCGGCAGGCCGGCCAGGATGTCGGTGTCGAACACGAACACACCGAACACACGGCGCGACGAGAGCAGGGCGTGATGCAATGCGGCATGGTCGTCCACGCGCAAATCGCGCCGGAACCAGACCAATGAGTTTCTCAAAGTCATCTTCTGTGTGCGGAGTCAATGCGGTCCAGAATTTTACTGTCTACCATCTCTCAGGTTTGCCCCGGCTAGCGCCTTCCGTGGCTCGTCGGGCGATTCGGTGTAAACTAGCGAAAAGTCTTTTTCAGTCTAGCAATGCCGCGGTAACCGAGAGAGTGAGCCAACAGAGAGTATGAGCATGAAAAAAAGTAAGGTCGGCAAGCCTCTAACCATGCCCGGGATGCCCCAGGAAGAGGTTCTTAACCTGGGGACGGCGAGTGCGCCCGTCTCGCAACTGAACCTGGCTAATCATTTCCTTATTGCAATGCCGTCGATGAATGACCCGATCTTCGGCGGCACGGTCGTGTATATCTGCGAGCACAACGACAAGGGCGTTCTCGGCGTCGTCATCAACAAGCCGACGGACATGACGATGGACGTCCTGTTCGACCGCATCGACCTGCAGGTGGCCGAAGGGCTGCGCGCGAGCGTCGTCAACGAACCGATCATGTTCGGCGGCCCCGTCCAGGACGACCGCGGCTTCGTGCTGCATTCGCCGGGCGGCCGCTATTCGTCGTCGCTGTCCGTCACGGACGACGTCGCGTTCACCACGTCGATCGACGTGCTGGAAGCCGTCGCCAACGGTTCCGGCCCGCGCCGCATGCTCGTCTCCATCGGCTATGCCGGCTGGAGCCCCGGCCAGCTGGAAGAAGAAATCGCCCGCAACGGCTGGCTCACGGTCGGCGCCGACGCGCGCGTGCTGTTCGACCTGCCGATCGAGGAGCGCTACAACGCCGCCATCAAGCTGCTGGGCATTGACCCTCTCATGCTCGCCACCGAGGCCGGTCATGCCTGACGGTCGCACCACGACCCGGAGTCGACGCAAGTAATGGTCGACATCGTCCTCGGCTTCGACTTCGGCATCAAGCGCATCGGCATCGCCATGGGGAATACCCTGACGGGACAGGCGCAGCCGCTGTCCGTCATCAATGCGGTCGACAACGCGACCCGCTTCAAGGTCATTGGCGACCTGATCGAACAATGGCGCCCCGCGCGTCTCGTCGTCGGCGAGCCGCGCCATCCGGACGGTACGGAGCACGACATGACGCTGCGCGCGCGCCGCTTCGCCAACCAGCTCCACGGCCGCTTCGACCTGCCCGTCGAACTCGTCGACGAACGCTATTCGTCCGCCGTCATTCCGTCCAAGCGGGGCGAGATCATCGACGCCAAGGCCGCCGCCATCATTTTGCAACAATACTTTGACGATCATGCCAACTCTTATTAACGACGCGGAACCGGCAAGCTTCGACGCCGAAGCCTTGTACGGCAAGCTGCTCGCACAGCTACGCACCGGCATCGACGGCGTGCAGGATGCCGCCATCGTCGGCATCCACTCGGGCGGCGCCTGGCTCGCCGAGCGCCTCGCGCACGACCTCGGGCTGCAGGCGCGCCTGGGCTTCATCGATGTCTCGTTCTACCGCGACGACTTTGCCCGCAAGGGCCTGCATCCGGACGTGAAGCCGACCCGGATCGAATTCAACGTCGACGGCGCGACCATCGTGCTCGTCGACGACGTGCTGTACACCGGCCGCACGGTGCGCGCCGCGATCAACGTGCTGTTCGACTACGGCCGCCCGCAACGCATCATGCTGGCCGCACTGGCGGACCGCGGCGGCCGCGAACTGCCGGTGGCCGCCGATTTCGTCGGCGCCCACGCCCAGCTGGCACCGGGCCGCTCGCTCGCGCTCGCGCGCGACACGAACGGCCAACTTTCGCTCACGATCGAAGACGACAATGCATAACCCGCAACTGAACAAGAACGGCGAACTGCAGCACCTCCTCACCATCGAGGGACTGCCCAAGGCCATCATCAACCACATCCTCGATACCGCCTCGAGCTTCGTGAGCATCTCCGACCGCGAGGTCAAGAAGGTGCCGCTGATGCGCGGGAAAAGCGTCTTCAACCTGTTCTTCGAAAACTCGACGCGCACGCGCACGACGTTCGAGATCGCGTCGAAGCGCCTGTCGGCCGACGTCATCAACCTGAACATCGCCGCATCGTCGACGAGCAAGGGCGAATCGCTGCTGGACACGATCGACAACCTCTCGGCCATGCACGCCGACATGTTCGTCGTGCGCCATGCGCAGTCGGGCGCGCCGTACCTGATCGCCAAGCACCTGAACGACACGAAGCAGAACCACGTCCACGTCGTGAACGCGGGCGACGGCCGCCACGCGCACCCGACGCAGGGCCTGCTCGACATGTACACGATCCGCCACTACAAGAAGGATTTCACGAACCTGCGCGTGGCCATCGTCGGCGACATCCTGCACAGCCGCGTGGCCCGTTCCGACATCCACGCGCTGACCACGCTGGGCGTGCCGGAAGTGCGCGCCATCGGCCCGCACACCTTGCTGCCGGGCGGCCTGGAGCAGATGGGCGTGCGCGTGTTCACGAATATCGAAGAGGGCCTGAAGGACGTCGACGTCATCATCATGCTGCGCCTGCAGAACGAACGCATGTCGGGCGCGCTGCTGCCGTCGGCCGGCGAGTACTTCAAGAGCTACGGCCTGACGCCGGAGCGCCTGGCGCTCGCGAAGCCCGACGCCATCGTGATGCACCCGGGCCCGATGAACCGCGGCGTGGAGATCGATTCGGCCGTGGCCGACGGTGCCCAGGCCGTGATCCTGCCCCAGGTCACCTTCGGTATCGCCGTCCGCATGGCGGTTATGAGTATTTTGGCTGGAAGTCACGCATGACGAATTTGCTTATCAAAAACGGGCGCCTGGTCGACCCGGCGGGCGGCATCGACGCCGTCCAGGACCTCTACATCGCCGACGGCAAGATCGCGGGCATCGGCGCCGCGCCGCAAGGCTTCACGGCCGCGCGCACGATCGACGCCGCGGGCCTCGTCGTCGCGCCGGGCTTCGTCGACCTGTCCGCGCGCCTGCGCGAGCCGGGCTATGAATACAAGGCCACCCTGGAATCGGAAATGCAGGCGGCCGTGCAGGGCGGCGTGACGACGCTCGTGTGCCCGCCCGACACCGACCCCGTGCTGGACGAGCCGGGCCTCGTAGAAATGCTGAAGCACCGCGCGCGCCTGCTGAACCAGGCCCACGTGCATCCGCTGGGCGCGCTGACCGTCGGCTTGAAGGGAAAAGCGCTGACCGAGATGGCCGAACTCACGGAAGCCGGCTGCATCGGCTTCGCGCAGGCCGAGGAACCGATCGAGGACACGACCGTGCTGCTGCGCGCCATGCAGTACGCGAAGACGTTCGGCTACACCGTCTGGCTGCGCCCGCAGGATCCGCACATCGGCCGCGGCGGCGTCGCCCACAGCGGCCCGCTGGCGTCGCGCCTGGGCCTGTCCGGCGTGCCCGTGATGTCCGAGACGATCGCGCTGCACACGATCTTCGAACTGATGCGCGCGAGCGGCGCGCGCGTGCACCTGTGCCGCATCTCGTCCGCCGCCGCGCTGGACCTGATCCGCGCCGCCAAGAAGGAAGGCTTGCCCGTCACGTGCGACGTCGGCGTGCACCACCTGCACATGACGGATGCCGACATCGGCTTCTTCGATCCGAACGCGCGCCTGACGCCGCCGCTGCGCAGCCAACGAGACCGCGACGCGATCCGTGCGGCCGTCCTGGACGGCACCGTGGATGCCGTCTGCTCGGACCACACGCCGGTCGACGACGACGAGAAGCTGCTGCCGTTCGGCGAGGCGTCGCCCGGCGCCACGGGCCTCGAACTGCTGCTGGCGCTGATGCTCAAATGGGCGGCGGAGCAGGGCCACGACGGCAAGGCATTGACGACGGCGCTGGCGAAGATCACGAGCGACGCGGCGCGCACGGCGGGCCTCGCGGCCGGCACGCTGGCGCAAGGCGCGAGCGCGGACGTCGTGCTGTTCGATCCGGACGTGCGTTGGACCGTCAACGCCGCCGCGCTGGCAAGCCAGGGCAAGCACACGCCTTTCCTCGGCTACGAACTGGCGGGCCAGGTGAAGACGACGATCGTCGCGGGCCACGTCGCATTCGAACGCTGATCGTCCTTGCACCCGGCCGTGGCGGTACAATCGCTGCGGCCGCGGCCCGCGCGGCGTTTCGTGTCGAGTTCCCATTGAAGATCAAGCTTGCGTGGCGCCTCGCGCGCCTCGTCCTCCACCTCGTCCAGGGCCTGGTCACGTGCGCCCTCGTGTTCCCGTGGGCGAGCGACGCCTGGCGCGAGCGCCTGGTCCGGCGCTGGTCGGCGCGCCTGCTGCGCATCTGCCGCGTGCGCCTCGAGCGCGTGCCGGGCGAAGACTCCCTCGCGCATGCGCTGATCGTGGCGAACCACATCTCGTGGCTCGACATCTTCGTCATCAATGCCGTCCACCCATGCCGCTTCGTGGCCAAGGCCGAGATCCGCGCCTGGCCCGTCGTCGGCTGGCTCGTCGCGCAGGCCGGCACCGTGTTCATCGCGCGCGGCAACCGGCGCGACCTGCGCCACATCTTCAAGGGCATCGTCGATGCGCTGGCCGAGCGCCGGCGCGTGGCGTTCTTCCCGGAGGGGACGACGGCGAGCCAGGGTACGCTGCTGCCGTTCCACGCCAATCTGTTCGAGGCCGCCATCGACGCCGCCGTGCCCGTGCAGCCCGTCGCGTTGTCGTATGTGGACGCCCGCGGCACCTGGCACCCTGCCGTCGACTACACGGGCGAGACGACGTTCGTCGACAGCGTCCTGCGCATCGTGCAGGGCGAACCGGTCGTGGCGCGGCTGGCCTGCCTCGCACCGCTGGCGGCGGCGGGCGCGCACCGGCGCGAACTGGCGCAGGCCGCGCACGACGCGATCGCCGCCGCGCTTGGGCAGCACGCGGCGTCCGACCGCACGCGCCACACGGCCGGCTGACCCTATTTCCTGATTCTATTTTTTGCCGCTGTGCTCCCGGTACTCCGGGCAGTCGACCTGCAACAGCGTGCGGTCGTCCAGGCAGACGGCCGTCAGCTTGCCGCCCCATACGCAGCCGCTGTCCAGGCCCACGAGATTCGGCCGCAATACGAGACCCAATGCCGACCAGTGCCCGAACACGACCGTGACGTCGGCCGTGCGGCGGTCGGGCAGGTCGAACCATGGCTGCAGGTCGGAACCTTCCGGGCCCTTGTCGCTTTCCTTGTGCGCGAAGTCCATGCGGCCGTCCGGCCAGCACAGGCGCATGCGCGTGAGGGCGTTGACGATGCAGCGCAGGCGGGGCATGCCCGTCAGGGCCTCGTCCCAGCGGTCCGGTTCGTTGCCGTACATCTGGCCGAGGAAGTCGATCCAGCCATCGCTTCGCAGCACCGCCTCGACTTCGGCCGCCAGCGCCATCGTCTGCGCCGCCGTCCACTGCGGCGGCACGCCCGCATGCACGAGCAAATGCGCGTCGACGAACATCGCGAGCGGCCGGCGGCGCAGCCACTCGATCAATGCGTCGCGGTCGGGTGCGGCGAGGATCGCATCCAGCGTGTCCGAGCGGCTCGTTTTCTGGGCCCCGACGGCGACCGCGAGCAGGTGCAGGTCGTGGTTGCCGAGCAGCGCATCGACGCGACCGCCGCTCGCCTCCGACAGCGCCTTCATGTTGCGCAGCGCGCCCAGCGAATCGGGACCGCGGTTGATCAGGTCGCCGACGAACAGGATGCGGGACTCCAATCCGGCGTCGCTCCGGATCCGATCCAGCAGCAGGCCGGCTTCGTGGGCGCACCCCTGGAGGTCGCCAATGACATATGTTTTCATTTCACTCGTTTTATGGTGATGCGTCGAAAGGCCGTCGTGCGCGGCATGGACGGAACGGCGAATCTTCCGGATTCTGTTTTTGCAGGATCGATACTAATTGATTTGCGCGGGTTTCGTGCACGAGGTCGTCGCGGCGATATCTATTACCGATTGTAAATTTTCTTGTCAATTGCGCGGCAGCGCATGTTTCATTTCCCTCAATCGGAACCGGGTCAGCGCACGTAAACTGAGGGGCCGATTGCCGGATGCCATTCCGGTACAATGGCACAGTTTGCCTTCTTCATCGCCAGGAATCGGACACGCGGTACTGGTTTTTCCGGACCGGGCACTTTCGCCAGCGGGATCTTGCATTTTAAAAATAATAAGATGTTTTCCTTCATCGTAAGTTTTTTCGCCTCCGCATTGCTGACGCTCCTCGTCGTCAAGCATTCGAAATTGCACAGTCCCGCACTCGACGATAATTTCGACGGCGTGCAGAAGGTGCATCTGCATGCGGTGCCTCGCATTGGTGGATTGCCGATCTTTTTTGCCGTCGTGCTGACCGCCTGCATTTCCGTATGGCGCGTGCCGGATCTCGGCTTTTGGCTGATGACGCTGCTGGGTTGTTCGGCGATTGCATTCGCCGGCGGTATCGTCGAAGACTATACGGGCAACGTCCGTCCGTCGCGTCGCCTGATATTGACCATGGTGGCGGCGCTGCTCGGCTATCTGGTAGTGCGCGCGCAAATCGTGCGCCTCGATATGCCTTTCGGCACGTGGCACCTGGATTCGCCGTGGCTCGTATTGCCGCTGACCGTGCTGGCCGTTGCCGGTATTGCGAATGCGGTCAACATCATCGACGGTTTCAACGGCCTGGCCAGCGTCGTCACGATCTTCATGTTGTTCTCGCTCGCGTACGTGGGCTGGCAAGTCGGGGATATGTTCGTGCTCGTGTCCGCGCTGACGGTGGCAGGCGCGACGGCCGGTTTCCTGATCTGGAATTATCCCGCCGGCCTCATCTTCCTCGGCGACGGCGGCGCCTATTTCATCGGATTCATGCTGGGGGAACTGGCGCTGCTGCTCGTGATGCGCAATCCGCAGGTCTCGACCTGGTATGCAGTATTGCTGCTGATTTATCCGGCATTCGAAACCATTTTCTCCGCTTATCGCCGCATGTTTGTACGTGGGAAATCTCCTACAATGCCGGACGGAATCCACCTGCACAGCCTTATTTTCCGGCGCATCGTCCAATGGACCGTCGGTCGCAAGGAAGCCCGTGCGCTGATGAAAAGAAATGCACGGACGTCGCCTTACCTGTGGTTGTTTTCGCTCACCGCCGTTATCCCGGCAACCGTGTTCTGGCGGAATACCGGAATCTTGATATTCTTCTGCTTGCTGTTCATTATCAGCTACGTGTGGTTGTACGCACGTATCGTCAGATTCAAGTCGCCGCGCTGGCTGATTTGGCACAAAAAACACTGAAGAAATTTCAGTTGTAGTATATTGCGACAAATGGCGATTATTCGATAAAATCCCGTCACACCGACTCTACTTATAAAGGAACCAAGATGGATCTGTCTAATATGTCCTTGGGCGATTTGCGCAATCTGCAGGAGCAGATCAAGCAGGAGATGAAGAAACGTGAGGTGCAGGAGGTGCAAAAAGCACGCGAGCAGATCCTGGCCATCGCGCAGAGCGTGGGCGTGCCTTTGAAAGACCTGATCAGCGCCAGCGGGCGTGGCGGCAAATCGGGCGGAAATACGGGCACCGTCGCTGTCCGTTTTCGCAATCCGGACAATGCGTCGCAGCAGTGGACCGGCCGCGGCCGTCAGCCGAAATGGGTCAAGGAATGGGTCGAAGGCGGTAAATCGCTGGACAAACTGCGCGTCTGATTCCGCGTAGTCACGCAATTGTTTTACCGGGGAGCGCTCGCGCCAGGGCGGGCTCCCCGAATAGCCATTGCACCGGATTGCCATCCGGCGTAATGCTGTTTCCGGGCGCGCGCATTCGCGGCTCGCCTTCTTCTGCACTTTGCGCACCGCGTCCGCGGCACGCAAACGCCGGCAATCGGGCCCCGCGGCCTCTCGTTGCCGTTACAATATCCCTTTTTCGACATTCATCCGATCCAAGCGGTGGTCGCAATGCGCGCGCGTGCATGCGAACGCCCCGTCCTGCAAGGTAGATACTTCATGGTCCCTCTCTCGAAAACGATCTTCAAGGCTTATGACATCCGCGGCGTGATCGGCAGCACGCTCGACGCGGGCATCGCACGGCGCATCGGCCAGGCCTTCGGCGCCGCCGCGCTGGCCAAGGGAGAGCGTACCGTGATCATCGGCCGCGACGGCCGCCTGTCCGGCCCGGACCTGGCGCAGGCGCTGGCACAAGGCCTGCAGGCCGCCGGCGTCGACGTCGTCGATCTCGGCATGGTCGCCACGCCGATGGTCTATTTCGCGACCAACGTGCTGAACGCGCGCTCGGGCATCATGGTCACCGGCAGCCACAACCCGCCCGACTACAACGGCTTCAAGATGGTCCTCGCCGGCGAGGCGATCTACGGCGACGCCATCCAGGCGCTGTACCAGGCCATCGAACGCGACGACTTCCAGTCCGCGGCCAAGCCGGGCAGCTATTCGACCCACGACATCAAGTCCGCCTATGTCGAGCGCATCGTCGGCGACGTCAAGATCGCGCGCCCCATCAAGATTGCCGTCGACTGCGGCAATGGCGTGGCCGGCATGGTCGCGGGCGACCTGTTCCGGGCCATGGGTTGCGACGTCATCGAACTGTTCTGCGACGTCGACGGCCACTTCCCGAACCACCACCCGGACCCGGCGCACCCGGAAAACCTGCAGGACCTGATCGCATGCCTGAAAACGACGGACGCCGAGATCGGCCTCGCGTTCGACGGCGACGGTGACCGCCTGGGCGTCGTCACGAAGGATGGCCAGATCATCTTCCCGGACCGCCAGATGATGCTGTTCTCGCAAGACGTCCTGGCGCGCAACCCGGGCGCCGAGATCCTGTACGACGTGAAATGCACGCGCCACCTGGGCCCGTGGATCGAGCAGCACGGCGGCCGGCCGCTGATGTGGAAGACGGGCCACTCGCTCGTCAAGGCCAAGCTGAAGGAGACGGGCGCGCCGCTGGGCGGCGAGATGAGCGGCCATATCTTCTGGAAGGACCGCTGGTACGGCTTCGACGACGGCCTGTACACGGGCGCACGCCTGCTCGAGATCCTCACGCGCGAAGCCGACCCGTCGGCGCTGCTGAATGCCCTGCCGATCGCATCGAGCACGCCCGAACTGCACCTGCACTTGAAGGAAGGCGAGAACTTCGCGCTGATCGACAAGCTGCGCGCCGAGGCGGAATTCCCCGGTGCGGACCGCATTGTCGACATCGATGGCCTGCGCGTGGAATACCCGGACGGCTTCGGCCTGGCGCGCGGCTCCAACACGACGCCCGTCGTCGTGCTGCGCTTCGAGGGCGAGAACCCGCAAGCGCTGGACCGCATCCAGAAAGCGTTCGCCCGCGTGATCCTGGCCGCCAAGCCCGACGCGAAGCTGCCGTTCTGATGAAGATCCTGCTGGTGCGGGTGTCGTCGCTGGGCGACGTCCTGCACAATCTCCCGATCGTGGCCGACATCCGGCGCCACTTTCCGGATGCCCAGGTGGACTGGGTGGTGGAAGAGGGCTACGTGAGCCTCGTGAAGCTCAACCCGCACGTGCGCAAGGTGATTCCGATCGCGCTGCGGCGCTGGCGCAAGGGCCTCGGCAACGCGGCCGTGCGCGCGGAACTCTCCGGCTTCTTCCGCGACTTGCGCGCCGAGCGGTACGACTATGTATTCGATACCCAGGGCCTGATCAAGACGGGCATCGTGATGGCCTGCGCCCGCACGCGCCCGGGTGGCCAGAAGGTCGGCATGGCCAACGGCACCGAGGATTCGGGCTACGAAGGCGTCTCGCGCATCTTCCACAGCCGCAGCATCCCTGTCGCGCCGCGCACGCACGCGGTGGCGCGCGGGCGCGAGGTCGTGGCCGCGGCGCTGGGCTATGCCGTCGACACGCCGCCCGATTTCGGGCTGCCGGCGCCGGGCACCGGCGCGCGTCCCGCATGGATGCCGGCCGGCGACTACGCCGTGTTCTTCCACGGGACGGCGCGCGACGCCAAGAAATGGCCGGCTGCGCACTGGATCGCGCTTGGCCAGGCGCTCGCGCCGCTGACGATCCTGCTGCCATGGGGCTCGCCGCGCGAGAAGGAGGAGGCCGAGCACCTCGCCGCCGCGCTGCCGCATGCGCGCGTGCTGCCGAAGTTGTCGATGATGGACGCGGTGGAGCTGGCGCGCCACGCGGCGCTCGCCGTGGGCGTCGACACGGGCCTGACGCACATCGCCGCTGCCTTCGTGCGACCGACGGTCGAGATTTACGCCGATTCGCCCCGCTGGAAGACGGAGGGCAACTGGTCGCCGCGCATCGTCAACCTGGGCGACGCGGGCGCACCGCCGACCGTCGACGACGTCACGACGGCCGCACACCGCCTGCTGGAGCAGCGTTGATGCGCGTGCTGTATTCGCTGATGTGGTGGTTGGCGCTCCCGCTCGTGCTGGGCCGCCTGTGGTGGCGCGGCCGGCGCGAACCCGGCTACCGCACGCACCTCGGCGAGCGCCTGGGCTTCTACGGACGCGCGGCCGACAGGCGTCCCACGATCATGGTGCACGCCGTTTCCGTCGGCGAGACGCGCGCGGCGGAACCCCTCGTCGAAGCGCTGCTTGCCGCGCGGCCCGATTACCGCATCCTGCTCACGCACATGACCCCGACGGGCCGCGCCACCGGGCGCTCGCTCTTCGCGCATCATGGCGACCGCGTGATCCAGTCGTTCCTGCCGTACGACACGGGCTTCATGGTCGGCCGTTTCCTGCGTCATTTCCAGCCTGCCGCCTGCATCCTGATGGAGACGGAAGTGTGGCCGAACCTGATCCACGGCTGCGCCGCGTATAACGTGCCGGTGGCGCTCGTCAACGCGCGCCTGTCGGAGCGGTCGCTGCGCCGCGGCCGCAAGATCGGCACGTTGATGACGGATGCGGCCCGTGCCATCACGCTCGTGGCGGCGCAGACGGAAGCCGACGCCGCGCGCATCGCGTCGCTGGGCGCGCCCAACGTCGCCGTCACGGGCAGCATCAAGTTCGACGTCGTGCCGCCGCAGGCCGCGCTGGACACGGGCGCCATGCTGCGCGCGCGGTTCGGCGGTCGTCCCGTGCTGCTGTGCGCGTCCACGCGCGAGGGTGAAGAAGCCCTGATCCTCGACGCCTACCGGGACATGGACGGGCGCCCGGCCGGCATGCTGCTCGTGCTGGTGCCGCGCCACCCGCAGCGTTTCGACGAGGTCGCGCGCATGGTCGAGGGCCGCGGCCTGACGCTGGCGCGCCGGTCGGCCTTGCCGGACAGTGTGGACGCCGACGTGTTGCTGGGCGATTCGATGGGCGAGATGTTCGCCTATTACGCGGCGTGCGACTGCGCGTTCATCGGCGGCAGCCTGCTGCCGCTGGGCGGCCAGAACCTGATCGAGGCCTGCGCGCTCGGCAAGCCCGTGCTCGTGGGTGAGCACACCTTCAACTTCCTGCAAGCGACCGAGGAAGCCGTCGCAGCGGGCGCCGCGCTACGCGTGGCCGACGCCGCGGCGCTCGTGCGCACGGCCGCCGGCCTGCTCGACGACGACGCGCGCCGCGCCGCGATGGGCGCGCACGCGCTGGCCTTCGCCGCCCGCCATCGCGGCGCAACAGTGCGCACTGTTGAACTCTTGCAACAAATTATCGCCTAGCTTTTGTTACCATTCTCTTTAGATTAGAAAACGAAAGGGGATGCACATGTTGTGGTCAAATCGCTCGCGAGCGGCCGGCAACGTGGATGGCGGGGCCGTATTGCTGGACCAGCCGGACACCGAGGATCTTGGCGCCGACGCGATGCCGGCGGCCACCATCCCGGTCGTGCATCCGCCCGCGGAGCGCTACAGCCTGCACTTCTGGGTGCGCTACTCGTTCGCGGAATACGTCGGCTTCATGTGGGAGCACGGCGGCTACCTGATCCGCCGCCGGCACATCCGCTGGCCGATGGGTGTCTACCTGCGCCTGAAAAGCACGCTGTCGGCCGCCGCGCATTTCGTGCTGCTGCAGCGGGGGAAGCGCACGTACGAATTCCAGATCGACCGGCACGGCATCGTGCGCACGAGCGATACGGGCGTGAGCTTGATCGACTGGAGCGACGTGCAACGCATCCGCACGTATTCGAGCGGCTTCATGATGATCTTGAAGCGGGGGACGCTGCCCATTCCGTTCCGGTGCCTGAACAAGGACGAGGTCAGCGCGATGCGCGGGATCGTCGAGGCGCGCGCGGCGGGCGAGCTCCAATACCGCGCTTCATAACGTATTTGGGGTTTCGTAGGGTGGGCTCCCCGAGCCCACGCGTAAGTGTGCGGATCGCGAACGTCCGCGTGGGCACAGGGTGCCCACCCTACGTCAATCGATGTACCGTTTCACTCGTCCGGAAATAACACCGGCATCTCCACCGACCGCTTCTTGAGCGCCGCCTTGGCGCCATCGTAATCCGGAAACACCTCGCCCACGACGGCCCAGAACGCGGGGCTGTGGTTCATCTCGCGCAGGTGCGCCAGTTCGTGCACGACCACGTAGTCCAGCAGCGCGAGCGGGTAGTGCACCAGTTTCCAGTTCAGGCGGATGTTCCCCGCCACCGTGCACGAGCCCCAGCGCGTGCCGGCCGACGAGATCGCGAACGCGTTGTACGCGACGCCCACGCGCGGCGCGTACAGGTCGAGGCGTTCGCCGAACAGGCGCCTGGCCTCGTCCTGGAACCACAGCTTCACGCGCGCGCGGATCTGCCACGTCTCGAGGCCCGGCGTTACGCCCAGGTGCAGCGTGCGCGTGTCGGCATCGTAGACGCAGTGGCTGCGCGCGGCCGGTTCCAGGCGCAAGGTGATGTCGGCACCCAGGTAGGGCAGCTGCGCGCCGTCGACCCATTCCACGGGCGCGCGCTGCGCACGCTGGGCGCTGCGTTCGCCCCGCTCGAACAGCTTGGTGAGGATCCAGCGCTGCTTGGCGCGGATCGCGCGTTCGATGTCGTCCAGCGGCGCGCGGTTCGGCGACGTGACGAACAGGCCGTCGTCGCAGACCATGAAGCCGTGCGAGCGGCGCGCGGAGCGGCGCAGCGCGTAGTGCACCGTGTGCGATCCGAGCTGGATGCGCCGCAGCGGCGGGTCGTTCGGGCCGACGGGGGGAATGGGAAGGGTGCGGGTCGGCACGGGCGGTGCCTTGAACAGCGGGGCCGGCGGCACGGGCTTGGCCGCCGGTGCCGGCGCGGGCGCCGGCTTGAGCGTCGCGCCGGGTTCCTGGGCAAAAAGCTCCAGCTGGTTCGCGTCGGTCGTTGGGGAGGTCATGGTGGGCGGCTTCGATGATGCTTGGGTCTGCGCGCCCAATTCATTCAAGTACCTGAATAGGCGTGGGGCGAAATGACGCGCATTTCCGATTCTATCCAATTTTCGACCTCTTGCATCAGACTGTCGGGAGTGTGGTTTTCCGGCGAAATCGGCTTGCCGATCGAGACCGTGATGAGACCCGGCCGCTTGATGAACGAGTTCTTCGGCCAGCACTCACCTGAATTATGCGCGATCGGCACGACAGTCGCACCTGTCTCGATCGCCAGGCGCGTACCGCCGCTCTTGTACTGTCCTTTCTGACCAACAGGGATGCGTGTCCCTTCGGGGAACATGATGATCGACATGCCGTCGGCAAGGCGCGCCTTGCCGTTCTTGACGACGTGCGCGAACGCGCGCTTGCCCTTGCTGCGGTCGATCGGGATCATGCGCAGCAGCGCCATGCCCCAGCCGAAGAACGGGATGTAGAGGATCTCCTTCTTGAAGACGTACACGAGCGGCCGCTTCATATTCGGCAGCATGAAGATCGTCTCCCATGCCGACTGGTGCTTCGACAGCAGGATCGCAGGTTGGGGCGGCAGGTTCTCGTAGCCTTTCACCTGGTAGCGGATGCCGCAGATGACGCGGGCGCACCAGATGATGAAGACGTTCCAGCGCGACGTGACGAAGAACCGGGTCCGGTACGGGAACGGCGCCGCGAGGAAGCAGACGCAGGCCCAGACGACGGTGGCGACCGTCATGACGATCGCGAAGAGCAGGGAACGCAGGAACAGGGCAGCAGTACGCAAAGGCGTGGTCTCCAGGGCGGGGGCGGCGGCGATCACGCGCTCGTCGCGGGCGCGGCGCTGGGCGCGGCCGTCGTCTTCAGGAAGGCATCGACCATCGCGGCGAGATCGGGGAAGACTTGCGTGCCGGGCGGCAGGCCGCCCGTCGCGTAGGTCTTCTCGCCCTTGCCCGTCAGGACCAGGTAGGGCACGCAGCCGCAGATGAAGCCGGCCTGCAGGTCGCGCAGCGAGTCGCCCACCGTCGGTACGCCCTTCAGGCTGAGCTTGAAGCGCTTGCTGATTTCCTCGAACATGCCGGCCTTCGGCTTGCGGCAGTCGCAGTTGTCGATTGCCGCGTGCGGGCAGAAGAAGATCGCGTCGATGTCCGCGCCGACCAGCTGCGCGCTCGCGTGCAGCTTCTGGTGGATCGCGTTCAGCGTGGCGATGTCGAACAGCTCGCGCGCGATGCCCGACTGGTTCGACGCGATGACGACGCGGTAGCCGGCCTGGTTCAGGCGCGCGATCGCCTCCAGCGAGCCCGGGATCGGAATCCACTCCGCGGGCGACTTGATGAATTCGGGGGAGTCATGGTTGATGACCCCGTCCCTGTCGAGGATGATCAGCTTCATTGCGATTACGCTGCCAGCTTGGAGATGTCGGCCACGCGGTTCATCATGCGGTGCAGGATGGCCAGCAGGGCCAGGCGGTTGTTACGCAGCGCGACGTCGTCGGCCATCACCATCACGTCGTTGAAGAACGCGTCGACGTCGTCGCGCAGTTGCGCCAGCGTCTTCAGGGTGCCCGTGAAGTCGCCGCGCTCGAATGCCGCGTCGACCTCCGGCTGCACGCGCTGCACGCTCGCGTACAGTGCCTTCTCGGCGGCGTCCTGCAGCAGCGCCGCATCGACCTTGCCTGCCTGCGCCAACGCGTCCTCGTTCTTCTTGAGGATGTTGGAGATGCGCTTGTTGGCTGCGGCCAGCGATGCGGACTCCGGCAGCGCGGCGAACGCCTGCACCGCTTCCAGGCGCTGCACGACGTCGTCCACGCGGTCCGGGTTCTGCGCCAGCACGGCTTCCACTTCGTTCGGCGCGAAGCCGCGGTCGCGCAGCAGGCCGCGCAGGCGGTCCAGCATGAACGCGGTGACGTCCGCCGTCGGATCTTTAAATGTCGGCATATAGTCGAACACGCCGGCGGCATCCTTCAACAGGTCCGACAGCGCGAGCGGCAGGCGTTTCTCGACCAGCATGCGCATCACGCCCAGCGCGTGGCGGCGCAGCGCGAACGGGTCCTTCTCGCCGGTCGGCTGCAGGCCGATCGACCAGATGCCCACGAGCGTTTCCAGTTTGTCGGCCAGCGCGACGGCGAGACCGGTGTTCGTCGACGGCAGCGCGTCGCCCGAGAAGCGGGGCTGGTAGTGCTCGGACGCGGCCAGCGCGACTTCCTCGTGCTCGCCGTCGTTGCGGGCGTAGTACGTGCCCATGATGCCTTGCAGTTCGGGGAACTCGCCGACCATGTCGGTCAGCAGGTCGGCCTTCGCAAGCTGCGCGCCGCGCTCGGCCAGCAGCACGTCGTAGCCGAGGCGGCGCGCGATGGCGCCCGCGAGGCGCGTGACGCGCTGCGTGCGCTCGGCCTGCGTGCCCAGCTTGTTGTGATAGACGACGTTCGCCAGCAGCGGCAGGCGCGATTCCAGCGACTTCTTTTTGTCCTGCTCGAAAAAGAACTTGGCATCCGACAGGCGTGGGCGCACGACGCGCTCGTTGCCGCCGATGATGGCGGACGGGTCGTCGGTCGCGAGGTTCGAGACGATCAGGAAGCGCGAGCGCAGCTTGCCGTTCGAGTCCGTCAGCGCGAAGTACTTCTGGTTCGTCTGCATCGTCAGGATCAGGCATTCCTGCGGCACGGACAAGAACACGTCCTCGAACCGGCATTCGTAGACGACGGGCCATTCGACGAGCGCGGCGACTTCGTCCAGCAGCGATTCCGGCATCAGGACCTGGTCGGCGCCGGCCTTGGCCAGCAGCTGGGTGCGGATCGATTCCTTGCGTTCCTCGGCATTCGCGACGACCTTGCCGAACACCTTCAGCAATTCGTTGTAGACGTCGGCATGGGGAATGTCGAACGGATGGCCGTTCGACAGGAAGCGGTGGCCCAGCGTGGTGCGGCCTGCGTGGAGGCCCAGCAGCGACAGCGGCACGATGGTGTCGCCGAAGAGCGCCAGCAGCGAGTGCACGGGGCGCACGAACTGCACGGTGGCGCCGTCCGGGCGCTGGTAGCTCATCACTTTCGGGATCGGCAGCTTGGCGACCGTCTCTTCCAGCACGGGTTGCAGGCCGGCGGCAAGCTCGCTACCGGGCGCCGTGTACGTGTAGAAGAAGCTGTCGGCCTTGCCGTCCGGTGCGCGTTCCAGGTCCGCGATCTGCAGGTCGGGGAAGCCGAGGGCCGCCAGCTTCTTCGCGAGCGGCGCGGTCGGGTTGCCGTCCTTGTCGAGGGCGACCGTCACCGGCAGGATTTTTTCGCGGATGGTCTTGTCCGGCGACGTGCCGCGCACGTTCGTGATCGACACGGCCAGGCGGCGCGGCGTCGCGTACGACGTCACGACGCTGTCGGCGCCGAGGAAGTCACGGGCCTTCAGGCCGTTCGCGATGCCGCTGGCGAAAGCGGCGCCCAGTTTCACGAGTGCCTTCGGCGGCAGTTCTTCGGTCTGCAGTTCGACGAGTAGTGTTTGATTCATCATGTATGTCTTCTGTTCTGGACTCAGGCAGCGGCTCTTGCGTCGTCGGCGGTCTTCGGCAGCATCGGGAAGCCCAGCTTCTCGCGCGAATCGTAATAGGCCTGCGCGACGAGGCGCGACAGGGTGCGCACGCGGCCGATGTACGCGGCGCGCTCGGTGACGGAGATGGCGCCGCGCGCATCCAGCAGGTTGAAGCTGTGCGAGGCCTTCATGATCTGCTCGTACGCGGGCAGGGTGAGCGCCAGCTCGATCAGGCGCTTGGCTTCGCTCTCGTGGTTTGCGAAGGCCTGGAACAGCAGGTCCGTGTTCGAATGCTCGAAGTTGTACGTCGATTGCTCGACTTCGTTCTGGTGGAAGACGTCGCCGTAGCTCAGCGTTTTCTTCTCGCCGTTCTCTTCCCACTCCGTCCACACGAGGTCATAGACGTTCTCGGCGCCCTGCAGATACATCGCCAGGCGCTCGATGCCGTACGTGATCTCGCCCAGCACCGGCTTGCAATCGAGGCCGCCGACCTGCTGGAAGTACGTGAACTGGGTGACTTCCATGCCGTTCAGCCAGACTTCCCAGCCAAGGCCCCAGGCGCCCAAGGTCGGGCTTTCCCAGTCGTCCTCGACGAAGCGGACGTCGTTCTTCTTCAGGTCCAGGCCCAGCGCTTCCAGCGAACCGAGGTACAGGTCGAGGATGTTTTCCGGCGCCGGCTTCAGCACGACCTGGTACTGGTAGTAGTGCTGCAGGCGGTTCGGGTTCTCGCCGTAGCGGCCATCCTTCGGGCGGCGCGACGGCTGCACGTAGGCGGCGCGCCAGGGTTCGGGGCCGATCGCGCGCAGGAAGGTGCCGGTGTGGAAGGTGCCCGCGCCGACTTCCATGTCGTACGGCTGGAGCAGGGCGCAACCCTGCTTGTCCCAGTAGGTTTGCAGAGTCAGGATGATTTGTTGGAATGTGAGCATAGTATCGGCTGTGTGCTGGCGGCTTGGCGCCGAGGCTTCGCGCGCACGGGGCGCGAACACGGTGAGTTTGCTAAAACACCAATTCTAGCGTTTTTTGCTGGTTGGCTTGAAGTGAATCGCTATTTTATTCGGTCGTCTGTCGCCGCCGCCCCGCGAACCAGGCGCCGGCCAGCATCAAGGTGCCCACGGCCAGGAACAGCAGGTTGCCGAAGCGGATGTACGGCGTGCTGCCGGCCATGCCCTGCACCGTCGCGGCCAGGGTGCCCTGGCTGTAGAACGGCAGCAGTGCCGTGACGTTGCCGCGGCCGTCGATGACGGCGGTGGCGCCGTTGTTCGTCGCGCGCAGCATCGGGCGGCCTGTCTCCAGCGTGCGCATGCGCGAGATCTGCAGGTGCTGCGGGATCGCGACCGATTCGCCGTACCATGCGAGGTTCGACACGTTCAGCAGCACGGTGGCGGGATGCGCTTCCTCGCGCAGGTTCCTCGCGATCTCTTCGCCGAACACGTCTTCGTAGCAGACGTTCGGCAGCACCAGCTGGTCGCGCACGGCGAACGGCGCCTGCACGGCGGGGCCGCGCGTGAAATCGCCCAGCGGGATGTTCATCAGGTCCGTGAACCAGCGGAAGCCCGTCGGGATGAATTCGCCGAACGGCACGAGGTGCTGCTTGTCGTAGCGGTAGGTCTGTCCCTGCGGGCCGATGCCGGCCACGCTGTTCGCATACACGGTCATGCTGTCGGCCAGCGGGATGCCGAACAGGTAGGCGCTGCCCGTGCGCGCCGCGTAGTCGCGGAACGTCTGGAGGTAGTCCGGCGGCAGCTGGTTCGGGAACACGGGGACGGCCGTCTCCGGCGCGGCGATCAGGTCGGCCGGCGCCGCCGTCATCATGGCGCGGTAGCGCGCGAGGATGTCGCCCAGGTGTTCGGCGCTGAATTTCTCGTCCTGGCGGATGTTCCCCTGCACGAGGCGCACGGTGAGCGGTTTGCCGGCAGGTGCCGTCCACGCGACGTGAGTCAGGCCCCAGCCGGCCAGCAGCAGCGCGGCGAACAGGCCGACGGCCGGCAGCTTGCGGCGCTGCGTGAGCATCGCGATGCACGCGGCGCACACGGCCACCAGCACGCCGATGCCGTACACGCCGACGATAGCCGCGAAGCCGCCCAGCGGCGCCGCCACGTGCGCATAGCCGGATGCGGCCCACGGGAAGCCCGTAAAGACCCAGCCGCGCATCCATTCCGACACGCCCCAGCAGGTGGGGAACACGAGCAGCAGGAAGGCGGCGACCGGCAGCGACCAGCGCTTGCGCAGCCACGTGGCCACGCCCGCGGCGAGCGCGCCGAACAGGCCCATATAGAGACCCAGCAGCGCGATGGCGATGGCGGACAGCACGGCCGGCAAGTTGCCGAAGCGGTTCAATGCGATGTACAGCCAGTGCATGCCGGCCACGGACCAGCCAAAGCCGAACGCCCAGCCGAGGAACACGGCGCGGCGGGTCGAGCTGCCCATGCCGACCTGGTAGAACAGGTAGGCGAGGGCCACGAACTGGATGGGCCACCAGCCGAACGGTTCGAACGAGAACAGGCTGCAAGCGCCTGCGAGGGCGGCGACGAGAAGGCCGGTGATACTCGGCCGCGTGCCGCGCAGCGCGGGATCGGGCGCCACGGCGGGCTTGCGGCGGCGCCGCAGGTTCAGGCTGGAGTCGAGCAATGCGGGACCTGCGTCAGTCGTGATCGTCGTCGTTGGCGGGGAGTTTTTCGACCAGCAGCACGTGGATCTGGCGCGCGTCGGCGCGCAGCACCTCGAAGCGCAGGTTCTCGAGGTCGAACACCTCGCCCTTGTGCGGCATGCGGCCCAGGTGGCTGGCGACGAGGCCGCCGATGGTGTCGACGTCGTCCTCGGGCAGGTCGACGCCGATTTCTTCGTTGAACTGCTCGATCTCCGTCAGCGCCTTCACGCGCCAGCGGGGGCCGATCTGGCCTTCCTTGATCGAGAGGATGTTGTCCTCTTCCTCGTCGAAGTCGTATTCGTCCTCGATGTCGCCGACGATCTGTTCCAGCACGTCCTCGATGGTGATGAGGCCCGCCACGCCGCTGTACTCGTCGACGACGATGGCCATGTGGTTGTGGTTCGCGCGGAAGTCGCGCAGCAAGACGTTCAGGCGCTTCGATTCGGGGATGAAGATCGCCGGGCGCAGCATGTCGCGCACGTCGAACGATTCTTCCGCGTAGTAGCGCAGTAAATCCTTGGCGAGCAGGATGCCGACCACCTTGTCGCGCTCGCCCTCGATGGCGGGGAAGCGCGAGTGAGCCGTCTCCAGCACGATGGGCAGCCATTCCTCGATGGGCTTCGTGATGTCGATCACGTCCATCTGGGAGCGCGGGATCATGATGTCGCGCACCGACAGGTCGGACACCTGGAACACGCCCTCGATCATGGACAGGGCGTCGGCGTCGATGAGGTTGCGTTCGTGGGCGTCGTGCAGAACTTCCAGCAGTTCGGCGCGGTTTTCGGGCTCGGGGGAGATCAGTGCGGTCAACCGTTCGAACAGCGACCGGTGGGTTTTGCCGTCCGAACGGACGTCAGCAGGGTGCTCGGGCATAGTTGGCGTGAAGCCGTTGTTGCGATGGGCCATAGGATACACCAAAAGCCGGAATGCCTGTTTTTTATGCAGCATGCGGCCCCATGCACGCGTGCGACATCGACCCGACCATTCGTCCTATAGTTGGCAATACGCTACGGAAAGGAATCCCCATGCCCGCCTTGAACGTGAACGGCACGTCCACCGACCTCGACATCCCCGACGACATGCCCCTGCTGTGGGCCATCCGCGACGTGCTGGGCCTCACCGGCACCAAGTTCGGCTGCGGCGCCGCGCTGTGCGGCGCGTGCACCGTGCACCTGGACGGCCAGGCCATCCGCTCGTGCGTGACGCCCGTGTCGGCCGCCGCCGGCAAGAAGATCACCACGATCGAGGCGATCTCCAACGACCCCGTCGGCGCGAAAGTGCAGGATGCGTGGCGCAAGATCGACGTCGTCCAGTGCGGCTACTGCCAGTCGGGCCAGATCATGTCCGCCACGGCGCTGCTGCACGCCACGCCGAAGCCCAGCGATGCCGACATCGACAACGCCATGGCCGGCAATATCTGCCGCTGCGGCACTTATAACCGCATCCGCAAGGCCATCAAGATCGCGGCAGGCCAGGCATGAAAGGGGAGCACCGCATGGACCAGATCACGAAGGAACCCGTCTCCAACACGCGCCGCCAGTTGCTGAAAGCGGGCGCCGTCGGCGGGGGCGGCCTGTTGTTCGGCTTCTCGCTGTTCGGCTGCACGAAACAAGGCTCGGCGCCGGCCGGCGACCGCAAGGAACCGCCGTCCGAAAAGGCGGTCGGCCAGGCGTCGACGGCGATGACGAACGAGGCGCCGGGCCTCGCGCACGACGCCTTCATCCGCGTCGACCGCGACGGCATCGTCACCCTCATCATCCACAAGGTCGAGATGGGGCAGGGCACGTTCACGTCGTTGCCGATGCTGCTCGCTGAGGAACTCGGTGCGGACCTGTCGAAAGTGAAGCTGGAGCAGGCACCCGCGAACAATGCGCTGTACGCCGACGCGCTGCTGGGCGGGCAGGTGACGGGCGGCTCGACGTCGATCCGCTCGACGTTCAAGCCGTTGCGCGAAGCGGGCGCCAAGGTGCGCACGGTGCTCGTGCAGGCCGCGGCCAAGAGCTGGAACGTCGACCCGGGCGAAGTGAAAGTCGTGGGCGGGACGCTCCGCCACGAGGCGTCGAACCGGTCCGTCCATTTCGGCCAGGTCGCGGACGCGGCGTCGCAGCTGAAGTTCCCGGCCGAGGTCAAACTGAAGGACGCGTCCCAGTTCGCGCTCGTCGGCAAGCCGGTCAAGCGCCTGGATTCGCCGGCGAAGGTCAACGGCTCCGCGCAGTTCGGCATCGACGCGCGCCTGCCGAACATGGGGATCGCGGCCGTCGCGGCATCGCCGGTCCTCGGCGGCAAGGTCGCGGCGGTCGACGAGCAGAAGGCGATGGCCGTCAAAGGCGTGCGCCAGGTGCTGCGCATCGAGGGCGCCGTCGCGGTCGTGGCCGATCACTTCTGGGCCGCGAAGCAGGGCCTGGCGGCGGCTGCGCCGCGCTTCGACGACGGCCCCAATGCGAACGTCAGCCTGGCCGGCATCGTCGCGGACATGATGAAGGTGTCGCAGAACGCGGGCGCGATCGCGACGGACAAGGGCGATGCGCTGAAGGCGCTGGACGCGGGCCCGGGCCGGCGCATCGACGTCGTCTACGAGGTGCCGTTCCTCGCGCACGCAACGATGGAACCGATGAACTGCACGGTCGATTTAAAACCCGACGGCTGCGACATCTGGGTCGGCACGCAGGTGCCGGCGCTCGCGCAGGGCGCGGCCGCGAAGATCACGGGGCTGCCGCTGGAGAAGGTCCGCGTGCACAACCACTACATCGGCGGTGGCTTCGGCCGCCGGCTCGAAGTGGACAACGTGATCCAGGCCGTGGAATTCGCCAAGCTGGCCAAGGGCCCGATCAAGATCATCTGGACGCGCGAGGAAGACATCCAGCACGACATGTATCGCCCGTACTACGTCGACCGCATGTCGGCCCGCATCGACGACAAGGGCATGCCGGTGGCTTGGTTCCACCGCGTGACGGGATCGTCGATCATGGCGCGCTTCGCGCCGCCGATGGTCAAGAATGGCGTCGACCCGGACGCGGTGGAAGCGGCGGCCGACCTGCAGTATTCGATTCCCGCCATCCGCGTGGAGTACGTGCGCCACGAACCGCCGGGCCTCGCGACGGCGTTCTGGCGCGGCGTCGGTCCCACGCACAACGTGTTCGTCGTCGAGAGCTTCATCGACGAGCTGGCGTATGCGAGCAAGGCCGATCCCGTCGCGTTCCGCCGCTCGCTGCTGCAGAAATCGCCGCGCACCCTGGCCGTGCTGAACCTCGCGGCCGAGAAGGCCGGCTGGGGCAAGCCGCTGAAGCCCGTCGCTGGGCGCAAGCTGGGCCGCGGCGTGTCCACGCAGTTCGCGTTCGGCAGCTATATGGCGCAGGTGGCGGAAGTGTCCGTGGGCCCGGACGGCGACGTGCGCCTGCACCGCGTCGTGTGCGCGGTGGACTGCGGGCAGAACGTCAATCCGGACACCATCGTCGCGCAGATGGAAGGCGGCACCATCTTCGGCGCCAGCGCGGCGCTGTGGGACGAAGTGACGGTGGAGAAGGGGCGGGTGCAGCAGACGAACTTCTCCGACTACCGCGTGATGCGCATGCCGGAGTCGCCGGTCGTGGAGGTCTACATCGTGAACAGCCACGACGATCCAGGTGGCATCGGCGAGCCGGGAACGGCGGGGATCGGGCCGGCGCTGGCGAATGCCGTGTTTGCGGCGACGGGCAAGCGGGTGCGCAAGTTGCCGATCGCAGAACAGCTCAAGAAGGCGTGACGTGAACGTCGTCCCCGCGCGCGCGGGGACGACGGGTTATTCGTTGTCGGCGTACGGATCCGGATACCCGAGCACTTCCATGATGTCGCGCTCGAGCTGCTCCATCTCTTCCGCTTCCTCGTCCGTCTCGTGGTCGAAGCCCTGCGCGTGCAGCACGCCGTGCACGACGAGGTGCGCCGCGTGTTCCTCGACCGTCTTCTTCTGTTCGTCGGCTTCGCGCTGCAGCACGTCCGTGCACAGCACGATGTCGGCCTGCGTCGGCTCGTCGTCGGCGATTTCCGCGCCCTCGTTGTAGGCGAACGTGAGCACGTTGGTGGCGTAGTCCTTGCCGCGGTACTCGCGGTTCAGGGTCTGGCCTTCCTCGGCGTCGACGAAGCGGATCGCGAATTCGGCCGGGCCGAGGAGGGATGCGCGCACCCAGCGCTCGACCATGTCGGGCGTGAGGTCCGCTTCCAGGCGGGTGTCGGGGTACTGGACATCCAGTTCGAGGTTATGCTTTTTTTCGGACATGGCGGGTGGCTGGTTTGTTCAAAGTGCCCGGGAGCGCGCCGAGTTCCTGCATCGACGCGGCCTTTTCATACGCGTCGACGATGCGCGCCACCATCGGATGGCGCACCACGTCGGCGCTGGAGAACTGGGTGAAGGCGATGCCGCGCACGTCCTTCAGCACGTGCATGGCGTCGACGAGGCCGCTCCTCTGCGTCTTGTGCAGGTCGACCTGCGTGACGTCGCCCGTGACGACGGCCTTGCTGCCGAAGCCGATCCGCGTGAGGAACATCTTCATCTGTTCGACGGTCGTGTTCTGGGCTTCGTCCAGGATCACGAACGCGTGATTCAAGGTGCGGCCGCGCATGAACGCGAGCGGCGCGATCTCGATCACCTGTTTCTCGAACAGCTTCTGCGTGCGGTCGAAGCCGAGCAGGTCGTACAGCGCGTCGTACAGCGGGCGCAGATACGGGTCCACTTTCTGCGCGAAGTCGCCGGGCAGGAAGCCCAGGCGCTCGCCCGCTTCCACGGCGGGGCGCGTCAGGATGATGCGCTTGACGGCATCGCGTTCCAGTGCGTCGACGGCGCAGGCGACGGCGAGATACGTCTTGCCCGTGCCGGCCGGGCCGATGCCGAAGCTGATGTCGTGTTCGAGCACGGCCTTCAGGTACTGGATCTGGTGCGGCGTGCGGCCGCGCAGGTCGTGGCGGCGCGTCTTGAGCATCGGGCTGACGAGGTCCTCGTCGTCATCTGCCGCATCAGTGCCCTTGTCGGCTTCCTCGGTGACGGCGGCGCCGGGTTCTTTCGGCGGCGGCGCGTCGGCGTCCGGCGACTTTGGCTTCAGGCCCGCGCGCTGTTCGACGAGCGCCAGCTGCACTTCCTCGATCGGCACGACCTTGTCGGCCACGGCGTAGAAGCGCTCCAGCAGTTCGACGGCGCGCTCCGCATTGGTGCCGCTGACGATGAACTTCTCGCCGCGCCGGAAGATGGTCACGTCGAGCGCGGCCGAGATCTGGCGCAGGTTCTCGTCGAGCGGTCCGCAGAGGTGGGCGAGCCGCGTGTTATCGAGCGGCTCGGGGATGAAGTACGAAGGCGGGGTAGGCGTTTTCAACTGGCTTTGGCAATCGTATCGAGGCTGGCGACCAGGTCGCCGCGCAGGGTGTAATCCAGGCTTTCCGTGATACGCACGTCGACCAGCTGGCCGACGAGCACATCGCCGGACGCGCCCGGGAAGAAGTTGACGACGCGGTTGTTCTCGGTGCGCCCCTGGAGTTCGCCCCCGCCTTTCTTGGACGGGCCTTCGACCAGGATGCGCTGCACGGTGCCGACCATCGCGGCACTCGTCTTGCGGGTGTTGGCATCGATCTGCGCCTGCAGGCGTTGCAGGCGCGCGAGCTTGACCTCGTGCGGCGTATCGTCCGCGAGGTTCGCGGCCGGCGTGCCGGGGCGCTTGCTGAAGATGAAGGAGAAGCTGTTGTCGAAACCGACGTCCTCGACGAGCTTCATCATCGCCTCGAAATCGGCGTCCGTCTCGCCAGGGAAGCCGACGATGAAGTCGGACGAGATCGAGATGTCCGGGCGCACGGCCTTGATGCGGCGGATGATCGATTTGTATTCGAGACCCGTATAGCCGCGTTTCATCGCCTGCAGGATGCGATCGGAACCGTGCTGCACGGGCAGGTACAGGTGGTTCACGAGCTGCGGGATCTTCGCGTACGCGTCGATCAGGTGCTGGGTGAATTCCTTCGGGTGGCTCGTGACGAAGCGCAGGCGCTCGATGCCGGGGATCTCCGCCACGTATTCCAGCAGCAGGGCGAAGTCCGCGATCTCCCCGCTTTCCATCGCGCCGCGGTAGGCGTTCACGTTCTGCCCCAGCAGCATGATTTCCTTGACGCCTTGCGCGGCCAGGCCCGCGACTTCCGTCAGCACGTCCTCGAAACGGCGCGACACTTCCTCGCCGCGCGTGTACGGCACGACGCAGTAGCTGCAATATTTGCTGCAGCCTTCCATGATCGACACGTACGCGACGGGACCGTCGACCTTCGCCGGGGGCAGGTGGTCGAACTTTTCGATCTCCGGGAAGCTGATGTCGACCTGCGCGGCGCCCGTGTGGCGGCGCAGCTGGATCATCTGCGGCAGGCGGTGCAAGGTCTGCGGGCCGAACACCATGTCCACGTGCGGCGCGCGCTTGACGATGGCTTCGCCTTCCTGCGACGCCACGCAGCCGCCCACGCCGATGATCAGGTCGGGCTTCGCGCGCTTGAGTTCCTTCAGGCGACCGAGGTCGGAAAACACTTTTTCCTGCGCCTTTTCGCGCACGGAGCAGGTGTTGAACAGGATCACGTCGGCGTCATCCGGCGTGTGGGTGCGTACGAGCCCGTCGGACGCGCCCAGCACGTCCGCCATCTTGTCCGAGTCGTACTCGTTCATTTGGCAACCGAAGGTCTTGATGAATACTTTTTTCTGCATGGAATGCTTACAAGTGCTGATGCTTTGACAAGTGGAAGTCCAGTTTACCGTAAATCTGATAAGGGGCCGGCAAAGCGGGTGCGTGCGGCCGTGCGCGCGACCCGCGCGTGCTTCGCGGCATTGGGAATTTCCGGTGATAAATTTTCAAACAGTCGGTTACATTGTTAAATCTTGAATTTTCCTTGCCAGCTGTTATCTTTAAAGTTGCCGACCCGACTCGAACAGGTTTCCTGTTGTGAATCAACCAGTTCGTGTAGCTCGGCAATTGCAAAATTAGTCTAAAAAAACACTTGCGTGCGCCACAATTTGTCACCATGTGCTGAAATGACTATGTGACAAGCTTTCCACCGGTTAGCTTGATTTCGGCCAACGATTTTTGTGCTCAGGTCGAGTGTGAACCCGGCATATGAGTTTGATAATTTGTCCGAAAAACAAGTGCATGTGGGAAGCGGGAAGTGCAAAAACCGCAGCGGCGACGGCAGTTCTGTCGCGGCGCCCCGTCCGGCAACGCAAACCGCCTGGCGGTGCGCGGGGTACGGACAGGTTCCGACGCTGCATCGGTTTTTCGTGCTTCCCGCCGAGGGGGCGCACGCGGTCCGGTAACGTCGCCGGCAGGTCAGGTGAATGCCTGGTCAGTCGGCAACGCGATTCCGGAACTTATGTTGACGAAACTTAGTCATTTACACGGTTCGTAAAAGAACTATTTTAACCATTCACGAGGTCATCATGGCACATCATGCTTTGTCATCACAGGAAAGCTACAACCCGAACCACTTGCTGGACATTCTGCTCGGCAAGATGCAGCTGAAGAACGATGCGGCGCTGTCGCGCATGCTGGAAGTCGCTCCGCCGGTGATCAGCAAGATCCGTCACCACCGCCTGCCCGTCGGCGCTTCGCTGCTGATCCGCATGCACGAAGTGACCGGCATGAGCATCCGCGATCTGCGTGACCTGATGGGCGACCGCCGGACCAAATATCGTCTGTCGGATGCGCAAGGCCGTCCGAAGCCTGAAGAAAAAGCTGCACAGCAGGCCGCCCAGCAGGCTGCGCAACAACAAGGTCAGCCGCAAGTTCAGCAGGGCCAACAGTCGCAACCGAACGACGCTTCGCCATCCAAGCCGTCGGGCAACTATGCGCACTGAAGCCGTGGGCATGACAGACGGTCCTGTCATGCCTTCGGTTCGACCCGGCAGCGAGACGTCGTCGCTGCCGTCATCATGACCATCCTGGGCCTGGACGGCCTCGTTCAAGCCATCAGGATGGTCGACATCTCGCCGAACTGCACTTCCGTTTCGCGGAACAGGTGCAAATAGGCTTCCTCGTTCAATCCCATCGCATCCCAGGCCACGCTGGAAACGCGCGGCACCAGTTCGTCGTCTTCGCCGGCCAGGTCGAGCGCGTGGACGATGGCATTGGCCACGTGCACGATGGCCGCAAGGAAACCTGCGCCGTGCATGTCCGGCGCATGGTGGCAGGCGATCGCGTGGCGCATCGTGTCCGAAAAATTCCAATGGTCGGCCAGTGCGACCCCGGCGTCGACGTGATCGATGCCCAGCACGGCGCGTTCGGCTTCCAGCCAGTCGCCGCCATGCTGCGCACGCCAGGCGACGACCTGGGCATAGGCGTCGGGATGGCCCGTCACGAGCACGAGTTTGCCGATGTCGTGCAGCAAGCCGGCCGTGAAGGCGATGTCCTGGTTGAAGCGCATCCGGCGCGCGAGCGCGCGAGCGCACACGGCCGTGGCGATCGAATGGCGCCAGAACGACTTGTCGTGAAACCCGGCGCAGCGTCCGCTGGGGAAGCACCCCGTAACGGCGGCCGCCGTGATCAGGTTGCGCGTCGCCTGGAAGCCGAGGAACGTGATGGCTTGCTGGATCGTCGTGACCTTTACCTGCAGGCCGAACGACGACGAATTGGCGAGGCGCAGCGTCTTGGCCGTCAGCGCCTGGTCGTACGACACCTTTTTCGCCAGCACGGAAATGTCGATGTCGTCTTGTTCTATGCTGCTCAGCAATTCCATGACGACCGCGGGCAGCGACGGCAGGTCTTGCACGCCGGCGGCGAGCTGTTCGGGTAACAGGCGGTTCATGCGTCCTCCCCGCGTTGCAAACGATAATCTTCCACGTAACGGCGCAAGATGCCGGTGCCCCAGTCGCCGAGGTCGTCGCGATCATGCATACGGAACAGATGGTCGAGCCGCGCCTGGATCGCCACTGGATCGATGGGCACGGGCGGCGGAGCCGCTTGCAGGATGGGCAGCATGTCGATGCCGTGCCGCCCCAGCGACGCGAGCATCGATTCCGTCAAGACCACGCCCTGCGCCAGCAAGACGTTGCCCCTGCCGTCGAGCACGACATCGGACAACACCATTCCCGGACGGGTCTCGGCCAGCGGCGTCAGCTGGAAAGGACCGCTCATGCTTCCCTCATTTATTCTTGGCAATGTATTGATATTACCATCCGGTCAGGGGCTGTGAACCGCTTAATGCAGTCTTAATCCAGGCACGGTACGATGGCCGGATGACCAGTCAACGCTATATTGCTTTATTAAGAGGCGTGAATGTTGGGCAGGCAAAACGTGTTGCCATGGCCGACTTGCGCAAACTGATCGCCGATCTCGGCTACGACAATGTGCGCAGCCTGCTCAACAGCGGCAACGTCGTCTTTACCGGTCCTGCCAAGCCGCACGACACGGTGGCGGCCGAGATCGAGGACGCGCTGGTGCTCAAGCTCGGCGTCGCATCCCGCACCACCGTGCTCGGATGCGCTGACCTCGACGCGATCATTTCTTCCAATCCCTTGCTCGACGTGGCGACCGACCACGCGCGCCTGCTGACCTTCATCCTCGGCGGTGCCCATTCGCGCGCAGCCATCGAACCCTTGTGCGGCCAGGACTGGCGTCCGGGCGCGGTGGCGCTGAGCGAGCGCGCAGCCTATGTCTGGTGCCCCGACGGCGTCCTCGACAGCAGGGCGGCGGCGGCGCTGGGTAAGCAGTTGGGCGATGGGACGACCGCACGCAACTGGGCGACGCTGAGCAAGCTGCGCGCGCTGTGCCAGGAGTTGCCGGCCTGAGCCATCAGGGCGCGACACCGGCCCGCTACATTGGACGATTTCGCGCCGATGAATAGATGGCAAAGTTAATCAATTCGCCATGCGACAAATGCATTCATTATTCGAACGGCTATTGATAAGTTATTAAAAGCCGCAGTGATTGATTGCGATTTATTTATCGAATAGATGGGATTGGCAATAAAAAGCGATATCAACTTGATCATCCGTGTTGCGATTCAAAATTTTTTCCGCGCACGGTATACACGACGCTTTTCTTTACGAGTATAGTCTCCATATCCCCATTGCCTTCGGGCATCAAAACAATATCAAACGCACACGTTTGAATACCCTGCGGTCCCGCACCGCCGCCTTCGCGTCCACTCGGCACTTCGGAAGGCATGCAACACCCAGCCGTATCACGCACCTTCGACTTTGTAGAGTACCGATATGCCCAATTTTGCCCGACTTCAAATTGCCTTTAAGAATGTTTATGTCCGGATTCTCGCTGCGGTATTGCTCGGCGTCGTCACGGGCTGGGCAATCTACAAGGCCGATATCCCGCAAGATCCGTCGCCGGTCGTCTATTCCCAGAACATTTCCGAGATCACCCAACTGGCATCTCAGAAAGACCGCCTGGATTATCTGATCGTGGCAAAGCCGCTGTCGGATTCGCCGCGCTATATCTATAAGTTCAAAGGCACGCCGGAATTGCACGTCGTGAAAGTGCCGAGCACGTCGCACCTGTCGCTGGAGCGCGAAGTGCTGCTGAAGAATGCGATCCCGTATTCGATCGCCAAGGACGACTACCTGGCGTCGCACAAGGCCGTCATGCAGGACGAAGGCGAAGGCGTCGGTGCCGACATCCTCGACTTCATGAAGCGCCACGCGCTCGACCTGACCGTGCTGCTGGTGATCCTGTACGCCATGAAATTCGGCATCCCTGGCATGGGCATGAGCAGCCAGCTGATCACGCCGGACAAGCTGAAGGGCAGCCTGGACGACCTGATCGGCATGGAAGACATCAAGCAGGAAGTGCTGCACCTGGAAGACATGATCCGCAACCGCGAGTTGTACAAAGAGCACAACATCGACAAGCCGTTCAACGTCATGCTGACGGGGCCGGCCGGTACGGGCAAGACGAAGCTGGTGGGCTATCTGGCCAAGCGCCTCGACATCCCGCTGATCCAGGCGTCCGGCTCGGCGCTGGAATCGGGTTATGTCGGCGGCGGTTCGAAGGCGCTGAACGCCCTGTACCGTAAGGCGTCGAGCAAGGGCCGCTGCATCATCTTCCTGGATGAGGCGCAAAGCCTGTTCATGCCGCGCGGCCGCAGCGAAAAGAAATGGGAAGACGATACGGCGAACACCCTGCTGGGCCTGCTGGACGGCGTCAAGAGCGACAAGGGCCAGGGCGTGATCTGGGTCGTCGCCTCGAACTTCGACGATGCGTCGACGGAGATGGACGAAGCGATGCTGCGCCGTTTCTCCGTGAAGATCAATTTCCGCCTGCCGAACAAGGGCGAACGCAAGGAACTGCTGCGCAGCTTCCTGGCACGCAAGAAGGAAGGCCTCGTGGATTGGAACGACCTCGACCTGGACCAGGTCGCGGAAATGACGCAGAACCTGAGCCCGGCGCTGCTGGAAACGGTGGTCGAGCGCGCGTCGATGATCTCGATCCAGGAAAAGGCGATCATCAACACGGACCTGCTGTTCCGCGCCTACGAGCGTGCCACGATCGGCTTGACCGACCGCGCCACGACGGCCGAGAAGCACAAGCAGCGCGAGCGCATCGCCGTGCACGAACTGGGTCACTTCTTCATGCAGATCGACCCGTACCTGCGCGCCGGCATGAGCTTGGCCGAGGTCAAGGAAAAGTCGCATCTGCTGAAGATCAGCACGGAAGCGGTGTCCAAGATCGGTGCGCTGGGCTATGTGCTGCAATCCGGTGACGACATGTCGCTGCGCACCCTGGAAGAAATGGAGCGTGACGTGATCGGCCTGTACGGCGGCGTGGCGGCGGAAGAACTGTTCTACGGCGCACGCGGCATTTCCGTCGGTAGCCAGAACGACATCGAAAAGATCACGAAGATGCTGAACCTGATGGTCGGCCGCCTGTCGATGTATTCGCGCGCCAAGATCGACTACAGCCAGTTGCAGAACGACGCGTCCGGCGAGCACACCTTGCGCCAGGTCGAGGAGAAGTCGGACGAGCTGTACAACTACACGCTGAATTCGATCCGCGATTACAAGGACGTGATCCTGTCGATCAAGGAAACGCTGCTCGACCAGTACGTGCTGTCGAAGGATGCCGTGTTCGAGTTGCTGGAAGAGCACCAGGATGCGCTGATGGCCGGTTTGAATGCGCCGCGTCACGCGAGCCTGAAGCTGTGCGCCGAAGAGGCGGCGGTGGCTTAAAAAAAGTTTGGTGGTGGTGATGATGCGGCGGACAGCGATGTCCGCCGTTTTTTTTGCTGAATATTGCGCTCGTGCAATAATGTTTCGTATCGAGTCGCAGGCGGAACAGCATGAGTTACATCATCGAGATCGCGGTACCGGCCCTGCCGGACGATGACCGGCTGGCCTGGGAGGCCGCCATCGCATTGCGCGAGAGCCAGGAGGACGAGGCAGGCAAGGATCCTGTGCTGGTCCGGCTGCTCGATATCCTCACCGCGGTCTATCCTTGCATGTCGAGTTACCCGGACGGCGATCCGCCGCTGGACGAATGTCCATGGTCGGACGGGCCGCTGATCGACAATGTCGGCAGCCGGATGGCCGTGTTCGGGCTGAACGGCGGGGCGCAACTGGCCGTCGCCGCCCGGTTCGTGACCGATGCCGCCACCATGCTGGGATTGACCGCGCTCGACCAGCAGGCTGGCAGGATCTACCGTCCGGATCCGGAGCGCCGCGTCACCACGTATTTCGTGACGGTGAACGGGGTGTCGCGCGGCGCGCGCAAGGACGGTGTCGCCGCCCGGTTGGCGCAAGTCTTTGGCCGCGACCCGGCGCAGGTCCGCGCCATGCTCGACCGGCGCACGGCCATCGTCAGAGCCGGGCTCGACCGGATCGGCGCGCTGCAATACCGTCATACGCTGCTCAAGTTCGGCTGCAACAGCAGCATGGGACCGGAAACCGCCGGGCTGCCGATCCTGATGGAAGGCGGCAACCAGCCCGCCGTCCTGCAGCGCCTGCACGCTGCCGCCGGGCAGGGCATGGCAGCGGCCCAATGCGCGCTGGGCTTCTTGAACTGGCGCGGCATCGACGGACCGCAGGACAGCGCGCTAGCCGCCAAGTGGTTTCAGCTGGCGGCCCGGCAGGGCGACCCGACCGCGCAAAAGGCGTTGGCGCTGCTTTACCAGAAAGGCGATGGCGTCCCCATGAGCCATGCCTGGGCGCTCGAATGGATGCGCCAGGCGGCGGCCCAGGGCGACGTCGATGCGCGGGAGGACGTCGCCACGCGCTACCGGACCGGCCAGGGCGTTGCCCCGGATGTCGCCGAGGCGATCCGATGGTACCGCCTGGCGGCGCAGCAGGGGCATGTCCGGGCCTGTTATCGGCTGGGGCAGCTCCTGAGCGACGCGGCCACGCCCGGCGCCGATCCCGTGGACGGGGCCGCCTGGCTTGCCAAGGCGGCTGCCCTGGGCGATGCCGACGCGCAGGTGGCCTACGGCGACATGCTCCGGTCCGGGCAGGGCGGCCTGTCGCGCGACCCTGCGCAGGCATTTTCCTGGTTCGTCCGCGCCGCCGGGCAAGGAGAGGCCACGGCGATGGCCTATGTCTCGCTCTGCTACGAAGCGGGCGAGAGCGTGGGGCAGGACGAAGCGTTGGCGCTGCGCTGGTGCCGCAAGGCGGCGGAGGCGGGCAATGCATGGGGGCAGACCCGGCTCGGGCGTCATTATGACGAGGGAGATCGTTTGCCCGAGGACAAGCGCCAGGCCTTCACCTGGTACGAGCGGGCGGCCCTGCAGGAACATACGGACGCGCAATGCCGGTTGGCTCTGCTTTGCCTCGACGGCTGGGCTGGCGATGGTGTGGACGGTCGCCAGCAGGCCTTGTTGTGGCTGCGCAAGGCCGCGGGGGCCGGCGACGACGTCGCGCGAACCATGCTGGCGCGCCTGCGCGGCTGAGATCCGTTTTCAGGCGGGTGATCGACGAGCGCCCGCGCGGCCCGTCAGGTCGTCATTCCGGCCGCTGCACGACCCGGATCTTGCCGCTGCCGCCCCCGCCGCAGAAGAAGCGGTCGACGCCGTCGGACTCCAGGCCAGACACCATCGCGTCGGGCGGCATCTCGACGCATTGCAGCACGTCGCCCGTGCGCGGGTCCACGCGGCGCAAGTCGCTGCTGTCGTTTTCCCACGTGGCGTGCCACAGCTCGCCGTTCAACCACGTCACGCCGGTGACGAAGCGCTTCGATTCGATCGTCTGCAGGATCGCACCCGTCTCCGGATCGAGGCGGTGGATCTTGCGCGCGCGGTGCTGGCCGATCCACAGCGAACCTTCGGCCCAGGTGAGGCCGGCGCCGCCGCCGTCCGGCGTCGGGATGCTCGACAGGACGGCGCCCGTGTCGGGATCGATCTTCTGGATGCGGCTGTCCGCGATCTGGTACAGGTAGCGGCCGTCGAACGCGGTGCCCGCGTGGGCCGGGACCGGGAGGGAGCGCTGCAGCCGGCCGCTGTCGGGGTCGACCGCGTTCAAGCGGTCGCCGGATGCGAACCACAGCCGGGAGCCGTCGAAGGAGACGCCATGCACGCCGGGCTGGTCGTCGAAGGGCCCGTACTCGCGGACGATCTGGGCAGGTGTCGTTTTCATATGGCCATTCTATTGAACGCCCGGCGCCGTGGGGAGTAACAAGCTTGTCGCGAAACCGGGCAGCGGGAGCATCGCCCAGCGGCGCGCCCGGGCCTGGCCGAATGCCTGGATCCTGCCGCCGGCCGCCAGCGCTTCCAGCGCGCGCTGGACGGTGCGCTGGCTCGTGCCCAGCGCCTGCGCGAGCGCGGAGCTGGACCACGCCTCGCCATCCGACAGCAATGCCAGCAGCGGCGCGTGGTCGTCGTCGACGGGGCGGGCGAGCACGGCGACGTCGTGGCCGTCATGCGGCACCAATTGGAAGCCGCGCGGCGTCGCACGCACGCCGGCCGCATCGCGCAGCACGGAACGCAGCCGGCCCATCTCCACGCGCAGCCGCGCGCGGTGCGTCTCGTCCGGATGGCGCGTGCGGAACGCCGCGAGGATCAATGCGTCGCGCGGCGCATCGCGGGGCCAGGCCTCGGCCAGCGCGCGCACGAGGGCGAACAGCACGGGCCGCCGCGCCAGCGGAATCGCCTGGGCGCGGTGGTGCACGGCGTGCAGGCAGCCATCGACCACGAGCGCGGTCGAGGCCATCAACCGCTCCACCTCGTCGAGCAGCACGTCGCGCTGGCCGTCGGGCGTGATGAGGCGCGCGGCGGGCGCGTCGAGCAGGCGCGCGGCCCACTCGACTTCGGCACCGAGGGCAGCGATGCCGGCCGCGCGCGCGTGGGCATCCGCGCGGCCGAGCGCCGCGCGCGCCGCCTGCGCGCGCATGCGGCGCACCGCGATGCCGGCCGCCGTCAGCTCGTGCGCGGCACGCAGCGCGCGCGGCAGGCCGGACGCGTCCAGCGCGGCCAGGCGCTGCTCGGCATCGTCGAGGCGGCCCGTCAACAGCAGGCGGCGGATTTCCAGGTAGCGAGCATGCGCCGCGTTGGCGTGGTCGCCGTGCGCGTCCAGCGTGCGGCACGCGTCGGCGAGCAAGCTCGCGCACGTGTCGAAGTCGCGCGCCGCGAGCGCGATCTCGGCTTCGGCGAGCTGGCAGCGTGCGCGCGCGACGGCTTCTCTCGCGCCGAACGCGCGGGCGGCGCGGCGCACGAGCTGGCGGGCGCGCGCGAGATCGCCCAGCTGCGCCATCGCGATCCCGCGCAATGCCAGCGCGGGCGCGTCGTCACGCAGGGCGACGCGGGAGAGGGCGCCGAGCGGGTCGCCGTGCGCCAGCGACAGGGCTGCCGCCGTGATCATCGAGTCCATCGGAATCGCGCCAAACTTGTCACTCCCGTCATGTGCCGTGCCGTCCCTACTATAGCACCGCATTCAACCACCTAAAGGAACGACCATGACCACGCATCAGACGGCAACCCGGGACGAATGGATGGCCGCGCGCCTGCGGCTGTGGGAGGCGGAGCGCGAGCTCACGCACCGCGGCGACGAGCTCGCGCGCCAGCGACTAGCCTTGCCCTGGGTCCGCATCGACAAGGACTACCGCTTCGATACCGGGGCCGGCACCGCGACGTTGGCCGACCTGTTCCAGGGCCGCTCGCAACTGCTCATCTACCACTTCATGTTCGGCGTCGACTACAAGGCGGGCTGCCCGTCGTGCTCGGCGATCGCGGACGGGTTCGACGGCATCGTCACGCACCTGGCCAACCACGACGTGACGTTGATGGTCGTGTCGCGCGCGCCGCAAGCCAGGCTGCAGGCGTACAAGGAACGCATGGGCTGGAGTTTTCCGTGGGCGACCGCGCAGGCGCTGCCGGGCGCGGACTTCAACGCCGACTTCAACGTCTGGTTCTCGGAAGCGCAGCAGCGCGAAGGCGGCATCGAATACAACTACCGCCGCGAACCGCCGATGCAGCAGACGACCCGCACCGACTGGACGATGCTGGACAGCGGCAGCCCGGCCGCGCTGCAGGCCGCGGCGACGGGCACCGATCTCGCCACGTACACGCGCGACCGGCCCGGCGTGAGCGCCTTCGTGCTGGAGGACGGCGTCGTCTACCACACGTATTCGGCCTATGCGCGCGGCCTCGACGGCCTGTGGGGCATGTTCCAGTGGCTCGACCGCGCGCCGAAGGGCCGCAACGAGGACGGCGTCTGGTGGCGGCGCCACGACGAGTATCCCGTGCGGTGATGGGCCAGATCCCGATGCCGGGCGGGTGGACCATGGCGGCGATGTGGTTGCCGATGTGCGGCCAGTCCCGGCTCGGCTCCATGGCCGGTTTCATCGGGACGTGGGCCGCGATGATGGTGCCGATGATGCTGCCGCTCGCCGTGACGCCATTGCGTCGTTATCGCGCGGCGCTGGTCGGGACGGGACCGTGGCGGGCGGGCCTGCTCACGGCGGCGGCCGGGGGCGCGTGGGCCTTGGCCTGGACGGTGCCCGCGCTGCCGCTGTACGTGGCCGGCACCGTGGTGGCGCAGGCGCTGGTGGAGCTGCCCGCGCTGGCGCGCATGGTGCCCATGCTGGCAGCCGTCGCCGGCGTGGCGGGCGCCGGCTGGCATGCGGCGTCGTGGTGCCGCCGTCCGGCGCACGGGCTTGAATCCGTGTGCGCGCGGCCCGCCGTCGTCGCCGCGCTGCGGCAGGGCGCGCGGCTGGGCAATCACTGCGTGCGGCGCTGCGCGGGCATGACCGTCGCGATGGTGGCCGCGGGCTTCATGGAGACGGGCACGATGGCCTGCGCCATCGCCGTCGTGGCCGCGGAATCAGTGCGCCTGCGCGAGCGCCAGGCCGTCCAGCACGTGGCGCGTCATGCTGCGGGCCAGTTCGTGTTCGCCGACGAGGACCGTGCCGCCCGTCTCCGCGCGCAGCAGGCGGGCCTCTTCCTCGTTGTGCGTGCGCACGACGCAGCGGATGCCGGGGTTCAGTGCCCTGGCCGTTTCGACCATCGCGCGCACGTGGAAGGTGTCCGGCGTCGCGATCACGAGCATGGCGGCGCGCGCGATGTGCGCCTGGATCAGCACCGCCGGTTCGGCCGCGTTGCCCGCCACGGCGGGCTGGTCGCGCCGGCGCAGCTGGTCGACGATGTCGCGGTTCTGTTCCGCCACCACGTAATGGATGCCGGCGCCGTCCAACTCCTGCGCGATGCGTTTGCCCACGCGGCCGTAGCCGACCAGCACGACCTGGTTCGTCAGGCGCCCGTGGTCGACCGTCATCGGCAGCTCGGCCAGCGGATCGGGCGAGCGCGCCAGCTTGCGCGCGCGTTCGGATGCCGACAGCATCCGCTCCTGCAGCGGGCCGACCAGCTTGAACATCAGCGGATTCACGGCGATCGAGATGATGGCGCCTGCGAGGATCAGGTTCTGGCCCATTTCGGGCAAGAGACCCAGCGAGATGCCGAGGGCCGCCAGGATGAACGAGAACTCGCCGATCTGCGCGAGGCTCGCGGACACCGTGATCGCCGTATTGAGCGGATAGCGCAGCGCCAGCACGAGGACGAACGCGGCCAGCGATTTGCCGACGAGGATGATGGCGACGACGCCCAGCACTTCCAGCGGGCGCTCGACGAGCACGCGCGGATCGAACAGCATGCCGACGGAGACGAAGAACAGCACGGAGAACGCGTCGCGCAGCGGCAGCGTCTCTTCGGCCGCGCGGTGGCTCAGCTCCGATTCGCGCAGCACCATGCCGGCGAAAAAAGCGCCCAGCGCGAACGACACGCCGAACAGGTGCGACGAGCCGTACGCGATGCCGACGGCGGCCGCAATCACGGCGAGCGTAAACAGCTCGCGCGAACCGGTCTTCGCGACGCGCCACAGGAACCACGGGAACAGCTTGCGTCCGACGAGCAGCATGAAGGCGATGAAGGCACCGACCTGCAGCAGGGTCTTGCCCAGCGAGAGCCACAGCGAACCGCCTTCGCCCTTGCCGCCCAGCGGCCCGGCCAGCGCGGGCAGCAGCACGAGCACGAGCACCGTCACGAGGTCTTCCACGACGAGCCAGCCGACGGCGATGCGGCCGTTGAAGGAATCGAGCTGGCCGCGGTCTTCGAGTGCACGCAGCAGCACCACGGTGCTCGCCACGGACAGCGCGAGGCCGAACACGAGGCCCGCCCCGAGATCCCAGCCCCACAGGTGCGTGAGGCCGATGCCGAGCAGGGTGGCCACCGCGATCTGCAGCACGGCGCCGGGCAGGGCGATGCCTTTCACTTCCAGCAGGTCGTCCAGCGAAAAATGCAGCCCGACGCCGAACATCAGCAGCATCACGCCGATCTCGGCCAGCTGCGACGCGAGGTGCACGTCGGCGACGAAGCCCGGCGTGGCGGGGCCAATGAGGACACCGGCGGCGAGATAGCCGACCAGCGCGGGCAGGCGCAGGCGCACGGCGAGCATGCCGAATACGAGGCCAAGCCCGAGGGCGGCGGCGATGGTGGTGATCAGGCTGATGTCGTGCTGCATCCCGGCTCCTTCATGTGAACCGGGTCAGTATAAGCGACACGAGAAATGGCCGACGCGTTGGACGTTACGGCACTGTGGCCAGGTTGAGCAACGCCTTGCGCAACGCCGCCCGCACGGCCAGGAACTGGTCGCGGCGCGATTCGCGGTCGAGGCGGAACAGCATCAGCCCCTCGATCTGCGCCACCATCAGGATCGCGCGCTGCATGTATTCCTCGTCGGGGATGGCCGGGTTCAGCCCGCGGATCAGGTTGTAGACGGTCTTGCGCTCGCGGCCCAGCATGCGGTCCATCAGGCTGGAGGCGAACGCGTTGCGCGATGCCAGCGCCCAGATCTCGAAGAACAGCGCGTGCGTCACGGGGTTCGTGATCTCTTCCAGGAACATGTCGGTCGTCGACACGAACTGCTCGAGGCGAGGCCGCTCGCTCATCTCCGCGGAGATGCGGTCCATCTTGGCCTGGAACTCGTCCATCGTGGACAGCAGCACGGCTTCCAGCAGCACCTCCTTGCTGCCGTAGTAGTGCTGGACGTTCGACAAGGTCATCCCCGCTTCGGCCGCCACGCGTCGCATCGACAGGCCGGCATAGCCGTCCGCGGCGAGCAGCCGGCGCGCCGCCTGCAGGATGGCGTGCACGCGCTCCCAGCCCTTTTCCGTCGTCAGGGAGGATTTGTGGCGCAGGGTCTGGTCGAGCGTCGGGTGCATGGACGCATTATCGCATGGCATGCTTTCAAAACCAGTACGACTGACCTATAATCGTGTCGACAGGTCGGATGACCAAATAAAAAGCGAGGAGACGACGATGAGCCGCAAAGTCCATGTGACGGGTGTCGGGATGATCCCGTTCGCCAAACCGGGGGCGAGCGCCCCGTACCACGAGATGGGAGCGATGGCCGCGCGCGCCGCGCTGGAGGACGCCGGCATCGCCTGGGACGACGTCGAACAGGCGTATGCCGGCTATGTCTACGGCGATTCCACGTGCGGCCAGAAGGCCTTGTATGGCGTCGGCATGACGGGCATCCCGATCGTCAACGTCAACAACAACTGCTCCACGGGGTCCACCGCGCTGTATCTGGCGCGCCAGGCCGTGCAGGGCGGGGCGGCAGACTGCGTGCTCGTGCTGGGCTTCGAGCAGATGAGTCCTGGCGCGCTGGCGTCCGTGTTCACCGACCGGCCCGCGCCGTTCGACGATTTCGACGCCGTCACCGACCGCCTCGTCGGCAAGCCCGAGATCCCGCTGGCGCTGCGCTATTTCGGCGGCGCGGGGCTCGCGCACATGGAAAAATACGGCACGCCGCTGGACGCGTTCGCGCGCATCCGCGCCAAGGCCAGCCGGCATGCCGTGAACAATCCGCTCGCGCTGTTCCGCAAGGAGGTCAGCGTGCAGGACGTGCTGGACGCGCCCGCGATCTGGCCAGGCGTGATGACGCGCTTGATGGCGTGTCCGCCCACGTGTGGCGCCGCCGCGGCCGTTCTCGTGTCCGAGGAGTTCGCGAAGAAGCGCGGCCTGCGCGCCGACGTCCACATCGCCGCGCAGGCGATGACGACGGACCGTCCCGGCACGTTCGATTCGAACGACATGATGCGCCTCGTCGGCTACGACATGAGCCGCGAGGCCGCGCAGAAGGTCTACGAGCAGGCCGGCGTCGGTCCGGACGACCTGGACGTCGTCGAACTGCACGACTGCTTCGCTCACAACGAATTGATCACGTACGAGGCGCTGGGCCTGTGCCCGGAGGGCGGCGCCGACAAGTTCATCCGCGAAGGCGGCAATACGTATGGCGGCCAGGTCGTCACGAATCCATCCGGCGGCCTGCTGTCGAAGGGGCATCCGCTCGGCGCGACGGGCCTCGCCCAGTGCTTCGAGCTGACGCACCAGCTGCGCGGCAGCGCGGGCGCGCGCCAGGTCGAGGGCGCGCGCACGGCGCTGCAGCACAACCTCGGGCTGGGCGGCGCCTGCGTCGTCACGCTGTACCAGGTTTGAGGAGGCAACCATGACTTCTCCCTGGATGACACCGGAACTGGACACGTTCCGCGACGCCGTGCACCGCTTCGTCGCGCACGAAGTCGTGCCGCACCAGCAGCGCTGGCGCGAGCAGCAGCACGTCGACCGCGCGCTGTGGAACAAGGCGGGCGAACTCGGTCTGCTGCTCGCGGACGTCCCCGACGATTTCGGCGGCTCGGGCGGCACGTTCGCCCACCAGGCCGTCGTGTTCGAGGAACTGGCGCTGGCCGGCGACACGGCGTTCGGCCTGCACGTGCACGCGATCGTCGCGCACTACCTGCTGCACCACGGCACGGACGACCAGAAATACAAATACCTGCCGCGCCTCGCGAGCGGCGAGATGATCGCGGCCATCGCGATGTCGGAGCCGGGCGCCGGGTCCGACCTGAAGGGCATCCGCACGACGGCCGTGCGCACGGACCGGGGCTATCGCCTGAACGGTTCCAAGACCTTCATCTCGAACGGGTATCTCGCCGACTTGGTCCTCGTCGTCGCCAAGACCGATCCTGCCGCGGGCGCCAAGGGCATCTCGCTGATGCTGCTGGAAACGCGCGACAATCCGGGCTTCCGCGTCGGGCGCATCCTCGAGAAGATGGGGCAGAAAGGGCAGGACACGTGCGAGCTGTTCTTCGACGACGCGGCCGTCCCCCTCGCGAACGTGCTGGGTGGCGTGGAAGGCCAGGGCTTCGCCCAGCTGATGGCGGAGCTGCCGTACGAGCGCACGATCGTCGGCGTGGCCGGCGTCGCCTGCATCGAACGGGCGCTCGAGCTGACCGTCACGCACGCGCGCGAGCGCAAGGCATTCGGCCAGGCCCTCATCGACATGCAGAACACGCGCTTCGTGCTGGCCGAGTGCAAGACCGAGGCGACGGTGGCGCGGGTGTTCATCGACCGCTGCATCGAGGACCTGATCGCCGGCCGCATGGACACGGTGCGCGCGTCGATGACCAAGTACTGGATCACGGACTTGCAGTGCAAGATCGTCGACCGTTGCCTGCAGCTGTTCGGCGGCTACGGCTACATGCTCGAATACCCCATCACGCAGATGTACCTGGACGCGCGCGTGCAGCGCATCTACGGCGGGGCGAACGAGATCATGAAAGAAATCATCGCGCGGTCGCTGTGATGACGAGCGGACCTTTGCAGGGCCTGCGTGTCATCGAGATGGTCGGCATCGGCCCGTGCCCGTTCGCCGCGATGATGCTGGCCGATATGGGGGCGGACGTGATCCGCATCGACCGCAGGCCGGACCCTTCGGCACCGAACCCGTACCCGACCCTGGGCACGAAGTACGACGTGATGGCGCGCGGCCGCCGTTCGCTCGCGCTGGACCTGAAGGATCCGCGTGCGCGTGCGCTGCTGCTCGACCTGGTGGGCAAGGCCGATGCGCTCGTCGAAGGCTTCCGGCCCGGCGTGATGGAGCGACTGGGCCTGGGCCCGGAAGTCTGCCACGACCGCAACCCGAGGCTCGTGTACGGCCGCGTGACGGGCTGGGGCCAGGCGGGCCCGCTCGCGCAGGCGGCGGGGCATGACCTGAACTACGTGGCGCTGTCCGGCATGCTGCACGCGATGGGTGACGCGGACCGGCCGCCTGCGCCGCCGCTGAACCTCGTCGGCGACTTCGGCGGCGGCGGCATGATGCTGGCGTTCGGCGTCGTCTGCGCCATGCTGGAGGCGCGCGCGTCGGGCCGCGGGCAGGTCGTCGACGCCGCCATGACGGACGGTGCCGCGCTGCTGGGCGCCATGACGTACGGCCTGCGTGCGCACGGCACATGGTCGGCCGCGCGCGGCGCCAACCTGCTCGACGGCGGCGCGCCGTTTTACGCCACGTATGCCTGCGCCGACGGGCGCTTCATCGCCGTGGGCGCCATCGAGCCGCAGTTCTATGCGCGGCTGCTGGCGCTGACGTGGGCGTCGGACCCGGCGTTCGCACGGCAGTGGGACCAGGAGGACTGGCCGGCACTGAAAGACAAATTCGCGGCGCTGTTCGCCACGCGCACGCGCGACGCGTGGTGCGCGCTGCTGGAGGGGACGGACGCTTGCTTTGCTCCGGTTCTCGACATGGACGAAGCGCCGCATCACCCGCACAACGTCGCGCGCAAGACGTTCGTCGACGTCGACGGCGTCACGCAGCCGGCGCCCGCGCCGCGCTTCTCGCGCACGCCGGGCCAGGCGGGGCCCGTGGCCGCCGCGCCGGGGCAGGACGGGGCCGCCGTGCTGGCCGACTGGGGCTGGTCCGGGGACGCCATCGCGGGGCTGCGGCGCGACAATATCGTCTAGGCTGGGCTACCATGGCGGCATGGAGACCATGCCTCACAAGGAACGCGAGCTGCGCCAGTCCAAGCGCCTGGCGCTGGGCTTCTTCGTCGGTGCGGCCGCGCTGTTCGTCCTGTCGTTGCCGCTGTCCGTCCGCTGGCCGGGCAATTGGTGGATCGGCCTCCTCAAGGCGTTCGCGGAGGCCGCGATGGTCGGTGCGCTGGCCGACTGGTTCGCCGTCGTCGCGCTGTTCCGGCGCGTGCCGATCCCGCTCGTGTCGCGCCACACGGAGATCATCCCCGCCAACAAGGAGCGCATCGCGGACAACCTGGCCGCGTTCGTGCGCGACAAATTTCTCGACACGGATTCCATCGTCCGGCTGATCCAGCGCCACGACCCCGCGCAGAAAGTCGCCGATTGGCTCACGAAGCCGGAGAACACGGAGCGCCTGGGCGACACGCTCGTGCGGGTGGCCGGCTTCGCGCTCGACGTCATCGAGGACGCGGCCGTGCAGAACTTCGTGCGGCGCGCCGTGCACGGGGCGATTGGCGGCATCGACCTGTCGCAGACGGCGGGCACGATCCTGGAAAGCCTGACGCGCGACGGCCGGCACCAGCAAATCCTCGACGAGGGCATCGATCAGCTGGCGCACCTGCTGGCGAACCCGGACACGCAGGCGTTCGTCGCCCAGGGCATCGTCGACTGGCTGCGCGACGAGTACGCGTTCATGGAAAAGATGCTGCCGACGGAGCTCATTGGCCGCAAAGGGGCGGACATCGCCGTGCGGCTCGCGGCCGGCATCCTGACGCGCGTGAGCGCCGACCCGGACCACCCGCTGCGCCGCCGCTTCGACGTGTTCACGCACGATTTCATCGAACGGCTGAAGACCGATCCCTCGTTCATCGAAAAGGGCGAGGACATCAAGCGCCACCTGATCGGCGACGCCGCCGTGAACGCCTACATCGGTTCGCTGTGGAGCGACCTGAAAGGCTGGATCAAGGCCGACCTGCACCAGGAGGATTCCGTGCTGCGCAGGCGGATCGTCGCCACCGGCGCGTGGATCGGCAGGACGCTCGCCGAGGACGCCGTGCTGCGCGCGGCGCTGAACGAGAACCTGGAACTGGCCGCGCGCGGCGCGGCGCCCGAGTTCGCGGGCTTCCTGACGCGCCACATCGCCGACACGGTCAAGCACTGGGACAGTGGCGAGATGTCGCACCAGGTGGAGATCAACATCGGCAAGGACCTGCAATACATCCGCATCAACGGTACCATCGTCGGGGGCCTGATCGGCGTCGCGCTGTACCTGCTGTCCGCGCTGCCGGGCTGGCTGGGCTAACACGGAGGATCATCATGCAAGCAACGAGCGACATGCTGAACGCGGCGCTGACCGGCGCACCCGACCTGGCGCGCCTGCCGGGCCGCGACCTCGTCGAAGTGGCGCGCTACCTGATCCCGCTGGAAGCGAACCTCGTGCAGGGCTGCCTCGCCGCCTCGGGCGTGCCGGCCGTGCTGGCCGACGCCCACCTCGTGCAGACCGACATGCTGCTGGCGCCCGCGCTGGGCGGGGTGCGCATCCTCGTGCCGCACGATCATCTGCAGCAGGCGCAGGCCGTGCTGGAAGCGTTCGCGCGCGGGGAGTTCGCGCTGGGGGACGATGCCGACGTCGGCGCCTGACCTTATTTCAACAGCGCGGCAGCGCGTGCGTCGTCCACGGCATACAGGTGAGCGGGCAGGCCGACGCCACCGCCGCACGGCACCGTGACGCTGGTGCCGTCGCGCAGGCCGAGCGTCGTCTTGCCGTGTGCCTGGCATGCGGCCACCGACGCCTTCACGCCGGCCGCGTCGCCGAACAGCGGCAGGCCCTCGGCCTTCACGATTTCCATGCCGGCGCGCAGCGTACCGCACGTGGGGCCTGCTCCGATGCGCGCAGCCGCTTCTTCCTCGTAGATGCTGGTGGCGCCGCCGCAATCGGCCGCCATCACGCGCCCGAGATGACGGAACGCGAACATCGTGGCCATGGCCGGGCTCCATGCGTCGGTCGTGCGCAGCAGGGCGCCCGGCTGGCGGGTGTAGTCGAGCAGCACCGTGTCGAGCGGCTCGCTGCCCGCCAGGCGCGGCAACCAGCGCGGCGTGCAGTCCTTGGCATCGCCGCATTCGATGTCCTGCGCGAAGTCCGTGCGTTCGCCGTCGCGGGCCTTGCGGTTGTAGTCGCGCAGGCGCAGCAGCGGGTGGTTCGTGTTCGCGGCGGACAAGCCGATGGCGTAGAACGCCAGCCCACACTGGTACGGACGTTGGCCCCAGCCGCGGTCGCGCATGGCCTTCCACGGCTTGCCGTCGGCCGACACGGCGCAGCCGTTCACCGCCGTTTCCAGCGCATCCTTCAGCGCGGCGCGGTCGAGCCAGCCGAGTTGCGCGGTCGCGGCGACGCGCAGGAATTCCGCGCCGCCTTCCTTGATCGTCGCCTCGTCGGCCTGCCACGTGTCGTGCCAGGCCGCCGGTTGCAGCAGGTGGGCGATCTCGTGGGGCACGAAGCGGCGCAGGACGCCGTCCTGCGTGGGGCCCGGCGCGGACGGGAAGGACAGGCGCAGCACGGTGTGGTTGGCGACGTCCCCGCGCCACGCGGGCGGTGTCGACGGCGCCGCCAGGGTGAACGGCACCGTGAACGGAATGCCCGGCATGTCCTGCGCGAGCTGGCGCGCGGCACCGGCGACGGTGGCGTCGAGGCGTTGCAGGGTCTGCGGCGCGAAGCGCGCATCGGCATGCACGCGCCGCCCTTCCATCGCGCGGAACGGCGCCTGGATCAGCACCGTCGGCATGTAGTCGGCACCGGTGCCCGCGGCCCGCGTGCCCCGCTCGGCCGCCATGACGCCATCCACGACGACGGTGCCGCCGGGCGCTTCGAAAGTCCAGTCGACGGGGCCGCAGGCGTCCGTGACGGCATACACGTCCGTGTGCACGTACAAACCCTTTTCGACGGGATAGGCCCACGGGTAGATGCGGTCGACGTCGCGCGCGCTGGCGGGCACGCGCAGGCGCAAGGTCGTGCACGCGGTCTGCTTGCGGACGATGCGTCCGTTTTCCAGCGCCGTGCAGTCGTCGGCCGCGCGCCAGTCATCGCGCAGTGGGGCGGTGGCGTTCGGCTGCATGTCGGCGGTGCGGAATTCCAGCGCCGTGCACGCGGGTGGAATCCGGTAGCTGACCTCGAGCGCGCCCGGATCGCGCATCGTGATGGTTGCCTGTACCGGCGCGGCGGCGTGGGCGAAAGCGGGCGCGCAGGCCAGCAGCAGGGCGGACAGGGGAAGCTTCACGACGTCTCCAGGGATGAAAACGGCATGATATCTCGACAATATTGCCTAGCAGCACTGCCTGATCGGATAGGTTGCGCATCGGCGATCGGCAGCAAATGAAAAAGCCGCCGGTCCTTGCGAACCGGCGGCTTTCCGAATCTGGTGGTGATAGGTGGACTTGAACCACCGACCCTAGCATTATGAATGCTATGCTCTAACCAACTGAGCTATATCACCAAAACCTGAGGTGCTGCTAAAAACAAAATGGCTCAGCATTGCGCGCCAAGCCATCTCGCTTGAATCTGTGGTGGTGATAGGTGGACTTGAACCACCGACCCTAGCATTATGAATGCTATGCTCTAACCAACTGAGCTATATCACCGGAACGGGGTGCATTATGCCGTTCGGCCCCGGAAGTGTCAAGGCTACCCGCTCCGGATCACCCTGTCCAGACCCGTTCGAATCGTCTCACCCCCGCAACGTGGACAGATGATCAAGCATCCGCGGCGCCGGGTCCGGGCCGAGGCAATCGATCACGATCCGCTCCGGCATCGAACGCAGCCACGTCAACTGGCGCTTGGCCAGCTGGCGCGTCGCGACGATGCCCGTCTCGCGCAGCTGGGCGCGGTCGATCGTGCCGTCGAGGTATTCCCACGCCTGGCGGTAGCCGACGCAGCGCATCGACGGCAGGTTCGGGTGCAGGTCGCCGCGCGCGCGCAGGCCCGCGACCTCGGCCACGATGCCCGTGTCGTCGCGCTTGCCCAGCATTTGGTCGAAGCGCAGCGCGATGCGCTCGTGCAGCACGGCGCGGTCGGACGGTTCCAATGCGAACGGCACGAGGTCGAACGGCAGCTCGGGCTTCTCGCGGCGCGCGAGCAGCGCGGACATCGGCTTGCCCGACAGTTCGTAGATTTCCAGCGCGCGGTTGATGCGCTGGGCGTCGTTCGGCGCGAGGCGGTCGGCCGTCACCGGATCGACGTCGCGCAGCTTCGCATGCATGCCGGGCCAGCCGATGCGCGCGGCTTCCGCGTCGAGGCGCGCGCGCACGTCCGCGTCGGCAGTGGGCAGGTCGTCGAGGCCATCGTTGAGACCCTTAAAGTACATCATCGTGCCGCCGACGAGCAGCGGCAGCCGGCCGCGCGCCTGGATCTCGGCCACGAGCCGGATCGCGTCCGCGCGGAACTGCGCGACGGAGTACGCGTCGAGCGGATCGATGATGTCGATGAGGTGATGGGGCGCGCTCGCCAGTTCCTCCGCCGACGGTTTCGCCGTGCCGATGTCCATGCCCCGGTAGACGAGGGCGGAGTCGACGGAGATGATCTCGACGGGCAGTTCCTTGGCGATGGCGAGGGCCGCCGCCGTCTTGCCGGACGCGGTCGGGCCCATGATGGCCACGGCCAGCGGTTTGTGTTGCGATGTCATGGGATGCTTTACTGGCCGCGCAGGAACAGCTTGTCGAGTGCGGCGATTTCGAGTTGGACCCAGGTGGGGCGGCCGTGGTTGCACTGGTCGGCGCGTTCCGTCGCTTCCATCTGGCGCAGCAGGGCGTTCATCTCGGGCTGCGTGAGGATGCGGTTCGCGCGCACCGCGGTGTGACAGGCGAGGGTGCCGAGCAGTTCGTTGCGGCGCTCGATCAGTACGCGCGAGCCGCCGAATTCGCGCACGTCGCGCAGCACGTCGCGCGCGAGCGTCTGCGCGTCGGCGTTCTTGAGCAGGGTCGGGACGGCGCGCACGGCGAGCGTCGTCGGCGATACGGCGGCGATGTCGAAGCCGAGCGCCTTCAGCGTCTCCTGCTCTTCCTGCGCCGTGCCCACTTCGATGGCGTCGGCGAAGAACGTCACGGGGATCAGCATCTGCTGCACCTGCATCTGCTCGCCGCCGGCCTGGGCGTCGAGTGCATTCTTCAACTGCTCGTACAGGATGCGCTCGTGCGCCGCATGCATGTCGACGAGGACCAGCCCTTTGCGGTTCTGTGCCAGCACGTAGATGCCGTGCAGCTGGGCCAGCGCGAAGCCGAGCGGGAAGTCGTCCTCGGACGCGGGCTTGGTCGTCTCCGGCAGCGGGGCTTCCTGCACGCCGAGCGGCTGCGCCAACTTCGCCGCGCCGGTGAACAGCGCGCCATAACTGTCCGTGCGTTGCGGGACGCCGGCGGACGTCGGCGCATCCCAGCGGCTGCCGGCGGGGAATGGCGACGGCGAGAACGTCGACGATGCGCGCGCGCCACCGCCACCGCCCGTACCGCCGCCCGACGTCCACGCGGGCGATGCCAGCTGCGAGCCGAACGTCGTCTGCTCGTGCGGGCGGCGCCATGCCGTATCGCCCAGCGACGTGGACGACGGCGTGATCTCGGCCGCGCTCACGGGCGCGGGCGCGTTGCCGTGCGCCGTCGCCGACGTCTGCGCGAGTGCGCGCTGCACGGCGTGGAACACGAACTGGTGGACGGCGCGGCTGTCGCGGAAGCGCACTTCGATCTTCGACGGGTGCACGTTCACGTCGACCATCGCCGGGTCGAGTTCGAGCGCCAGCACGTACGACGGGAAGCGGTCGCCGTGCAGCACGTCCTCATACGCGGCCTTCACGGCGTGGACGAGCAGCTTGTCGCGCACGAAGCGGCCGTTGACATAGAAATACTGGCTGTCGGCGCGCGCCTTCGATGCCGTCGGCAGGCCCACGTAGCCGTGCAGCCGCAAGGGACCTGCGCTTTCGTCCAGCTGCAGGCGAGCTTCCGCGAAGTCGCCGCCGAGGATCTGCGCGCTGCGCTTGGCCGATTCGCTCGTGTTCCAGTGATCGATCGTGCGGCCGTTGTGCGACAGGCTGAACGACACGTCCGGCCGCGCCAGCGCGATGCGGCGCACGACTTCCGCGCAGTGGCCGTATTCGGTCTGCTCCGATTTCAAGAACTTGCGCCGCGCCGGCGTGTTGAAATACAGGTCCTGCACGTCGATCGTCGTGCCGAACGGGCCGGACGACGGCGACACGGTGCCCTGGTGCGAGCCGACGATCTCCCACGCGTGTGCGGCGCCTTGCGTGCGCGACGTGATCTTGACGGCGGCGACGGACGCGATCGACGCGAGCGCCTCGCCGCGGAAGCCCAGCGTGTTGACGTTCTCGAGGTCGGTCAGCGACGCGATCTTCGACGTCGCATGACGCGCCAGCGCGAGCGGCAATTCCTCGGGCGGGATGCCGCGGCCGTTGTCGGTGATGGCGATGCGCTTGACGCCGCCTTCCTCGAGCCGGACAGTGACCTGCGTGGCCCCGGCGTCGAGCGCGTTTTCCAGCAACTCCTTCACCACGGCCGACGGCCGCTCGACGACCTCGCCGGCGGCGATCTGCGAGATGAGCTGGTCGGGAAGCTGCTGGATGGGGCGGTGGGTAGGGGCCGGGGCGTTCATCCCCAAATTATAGCTCGCGGCCGGCCCCGGAAACGCCGCTGTTTGATTTTTGCCAAACCGTAGTTTGTGCCCGTTAATTGCCTTCCCAATAATCGAGCGACTGGTCCGCGCGGCCGATGAAGGCGAAGCGGTCGTTCGAGCCGGGACGCTCGGCCAGGATGCCGAACTTGCCGGAATCCGGGTAGTCGACGAGTTCCGGCGATTCCTTCGTGCTGACGGCCAGGTAGCGCAATTCCTCGGTGCCCGTGTTCACGATCTGGTGAGCCACGTCCTTGCCGCCGGGCGGGCAGGCGATGACGTCGCCCGTGCGGATCGGGTGCACGGCATCGCCCATGCGCAGTTCGCCGCTGCCCTGCAGGATGAAGAACATCTCTTCGTTGACGTGGTGATTGTGCAGGGGAAAGGCGCGCTTGCCCGGCGGTACCGCCGTCAGGTTGTAGCCCAGCTTGCGGGCGCCGATGCGCGTGCCAATGAAACCCATCTTCGCATCGTATTTCTCGGCGGCTTCGCCCTTCGGTGACATCGCCGGCGGGCGCGGGTCCAGCGTGACGTCGGCGATGTTGATGATCGGCTTGTCCATGCTTTCCTCCTGAAGGTCAAGGTTGTTCGCGCACCGGGATCGGCGCGGCGCACAGGTCGAGATGGCCGGCCGGAACCTTGGTCCACGGTCCGCCGCGGTTGCGCTGGGCATCGAGCACGGCCTGGTAGGTGGCGCTGTCGGTGCGCATCACTTCAAAATGACTGCGCTGGGCCGGCGGGACGTCGGCCGCCACCTTGATGCTGGTGATCGGCACGTTCATCTCCGGCTTGTCGTAGAAGCCCATCGGCGCCGGTCCGCGCGGCAGCGCGGCCAGTTGCGGCATGCCGGAGATCACGCGGCCCACTACCGTGATGTTGCGGTCGAGGTGGCGCGCCGGGCCGATCACGGCGTACAGCGCCGTGCCGCCGCCGCTGTCGGCATCGTTGTCGCGGCCCACGCCGACCATGCCGTAGCAATGCGCGAGCCACGTCTCGCCCGTCTTCGGATCGCGTCCGACCGGGAAACCGTTCGAATGTCCGACCTGGGGCGCGTAGCCGTCGACGTCGGGCAGGCGCGTGAAATGCGTGTCGTTCTTGATGGGGACGGTGAATTCGGCCTTCAGCGTCTTCTGCGCGGTCTTCACGGGCCTGGCCTTGTCGTTGTCCTCGTTCGGGTCGGCCCATTGCACGACCCAGTTGTCCTGCACGCGCACGATGGCCAGGCCGTCGAAATAATGCTCGCGCACGAGTGCCTTGATGTTCTTCGCGTGGTTCGGCGCGAATGCCGGCGCCAGTTCGATGACGACGCGGCCGAACGGCATGTCCATGTACAGCGTATTGTCGGGATCGAGGGGACGCCAGTCGGACGGTTTCGATGCCTTGACGATGTCGGCGACGCTGGGTTTCGGCGGAAGTTCCCGGGCGGTGCCGGCGGTCGCGGCGAAGAGGGCGCAGGCGGCGACGAGGAACGTGCGCCGGAAGGTCGGGTAAGCCATCAATCTCGTCTCCTTGGCCGCTTGTGGCGGGCCCTGTCGGGTGGGTGTGTCGCCGATTGTAATATGGGAAATAGCCAAAACGGAAACGCTTTGACAATCGAGAAAAATCGCGGCGCGGACGGGCCGGCGGCCATTTGCGGCACCGGACTGATGGTATGATTCGGCGCTACCATTTAGGAAAATTATGGATCTGATGCAATTCATCGACATGATCCTCCATGTCGATAAAACCCTGGGCACACTGCTGGCCCAATACGGGGTGTATGTCTATGCCGTGCTGTTCGCCATCGTGTTTTGCGAAACCGGCCTCGTGGTCCTGTTCTTCTTCCCCGGCGACACGCTGCTGTTCATCGCGGGCGCCTTCTGCGCCACGGGCGAGATGAGTTATGCCTTGCTCACGACCCTCCTGATCGTCGCGGCGGTGACGGGCAATACACTGAACTATTACATCGGCGGGGCGATCGGCCACCGCGTGTTCACGCACGATTACCGCTGGCTCAACAAGGATGCCCTGCGGCGTACCCACGAATTCTTCGAGCGCCACGGCGGCAAGACGATTATCCTCGCCCGCTTCGTGCCCGTCGTGCGCACGTTCGCGCCGTTCGTCGCGGGCATTTCGGACATGACCCATACCCGCTTCCAGATGTACAACGTGACGGGCGCCGCCGCGTGGGTCATCAGCCTGGTGACCGGCGGTTACTTCTTCGGCAATATCCCCGTCGTGCGCGACCACCTGACCGTCATCGTGCTGGTCGGCGTGGGCGCGGCTGTCGTGCCGCTCGCGCTGGGCGGCCTGTACAAGGTGGGACGCCGGATGATGAGCCGCTGAGACAATCTTCGTCCGGTCACGCAGCGCGCCGCGAGTCGGCGCGTTTTGCGTTTACGGCACTTGATAGAAGGTCTTGATACAAGGAATTATTCCCTGGGCTCAAGTTTACTGTCGGTCACGCCGATAACGCAGAAGAGAGCAACACTACTGGATTCCCATGCGTAACTTGATCGCCTTGTTCGCTTGCAGCTGCGTCACCTTCTGCGCAAGCGCCGCGAACGATCCCGCGGCCGCCGCCGCGGCCAAACTGGCGGCTTCCGTGTCCCGTCCTGCGTCGGCCATGGTGCCCGTCGCGAAGAAGGCCGAGCCCGTCGAGAAAAAGGCCGAGCCCGTCGAGAAAAAGGCTGAGCCTGTCGCGAAGAAGGCTGAGCCCGTCGAGAAGAAGGCCGAGCCGGCCACGAGCGGCGCTTCGACGAACGAGGACGAGGCCGAGGTCGAACTGTCGGCGAAAATCGCCCAGCGCCTGGCCGCCTTGCGCGAGCGCCAGCAGGCGCGCGCGACCGCGGCCGCGCGCGCGAAGAAACTCGCGGACGCCAAGCGCCGCCAGGACGAGCAGGTCGCGCTCGCCGCCGCTGCGGCTGCCGCTGCTGCTGCCGCACCGAAGCACGGCACCGTGTGGTCGTATGAAGGCGAGACGGGGCCGGCCAACTGGTCGAAGATCAATGTTGACTGGGCCCGGTGCGGCACGGGCAATCGCCAGTCGCCGATCGACCTGCGCGACGGCATCAAGGTCAACCTCGAACAGATCAGCTTCGACTACCACCCGTCGTCGTTCAGCGAAGTCAACAATGGCCACACGATCCAGGTGACGGTCGGGGGCGGCAACTTCATCACCGTGGGCAACACGGCGTACGAGTTGCAGGAATTCCACTTCCACCGCCCGTCGGAGGAAAAGATCAACGGCAAGGGCACGGAAATGGTGATGCACCTCGTGCACCGCAGTGCCGAGGGCAAGGTCGCGATCATCGCCGTGCTGCTCGAACGCGGCCAGCCGCACCGCCTGATGCAGACGATCTGGGACAACCTGCCGCTGGAAAAATACGACACGGTCTCGCCGTCCATCGTCATCGACCCGACGGACGCGTTGCCGGAGCGGCGCGAATACTTCACCTACATGGGGTCGCTGACGGAACCGCCGTGCACGGAAGGCGTGCTGTGGATGGTGTTCAAGCAGCCGATGCAGGCGTCGCCCGCGCAGATGGCCTTGTATTCGCGCATGTATCCGCTCAATGCGCGCCCCCTGCAGGCGACGTCCGGCCGGATGATCAAGGAATCGAACTGAGCGGCGACGTCGTCAGTGCCAGCGGCGGCCGCCTCGTCCGTACCCGCCGCGGCCGCCCCGATCGTACTCGTGGTAGCTGAAGTCGAGCGAGATGGGCGGCCCCACATAGGCCGGGCCGTAGCCGTACGGCGAGTAAGGAGCGTCGTAGGCCGCGTAGGGCGGTGCGTAGACGGCACAGCCCGACAAGGCCCCGCCGGCCGCCAGTACCAGCGCCAGGCGTTTCACCCAGCCAGTCGTTCGCGTATCCATCGCATCACCCCGTTTGGTTGCCTGTCTGTAGTCTAGGCCGGCCCACGCGGTTTGCCGTTCTTTTTTGCTACAAAATGAAACGCCGGCAAGCGCCGGCGTTGTCGTTATCCTTACCCGGCCTGCACCACGGCCCGGTAGGTGCCGCGCCACGTCCCGCCCGGCGCCAGTTGCTGCGGTCCCAGTAGCGCGGGTTCGATGCAGACGAAGCGGCGGTATTCTTCGTCGTCCATGTCGGACAGCGCCGCCGCGTCGGCCGCGCCCGGGTTCCACACGACGGCATCTGTGAAGCCCGTCTGCTCCAGCATCACCTTGTCGGCGCCCGAGTCGAACGTGATCGGGCCGGGGATGCGTTCGAACACCTGGTCGAGCTTGTCGGTGAGGGCGAGCGTCTCCGACTGCACGCCGTCGATGCGCACGGCGTCCACGTCGTCGACGAGGTGGTACGTGTGCAGCGCGGCGGCGAACGGAAACGCTTGCGTGCCTGTATTGCGCACGGCCAGTTGCATGTCCAGCTCGGCGGCACGGACCGCGACGCGCAGCTGCAATTCGAACGCGTAAGGCCACGCCGCCGCGACTTGCTGCGGCAGGTCGGCCTGGTTCAGCGCGAGGACGGCGAACGCGGCGCCGTCGGCCTCGCCCTGGTCGACGACGCGCCACGTGGCCACGCGCGCGAAGCCGTGGCGCATGCCGTTGCCGCGTTCGGCGAACTGGGGAAAGATGACGGGGACGCCGCCGCGGATCGCCTTCTGTCCGTCCAGTGCCGACAGGCTGCTGAGGAACAGGCGCTCCTGCGCGGGTCCGCCGGTCATCGGCACGGGCTTCCACGACACGAGGTGGGCGCCGTACAACGTGATGGTGGCCTCGGCGCCGTCCGGCGCGCGAAGTTGCAGAGCGGGCAATTGCCCGAATTGAGTGGTCGTTGCGTTCACGAGAATCCTCCTCAGGGACGCCCGTGGGCGTCCATTAAGTCATGCGGCTCTTCGCCAGCGGCGGATTGTACGCGAAGTAGCGCTTGATGCCTTTCGTGATCGCGTCGGCCAACTGGTTCTGGTACGCGTCGTCCTTCAGCCGCGCCTCTTCCTCCGGGTTGGAGATGAACGCGGTCTCGACGAGGATCGAGGGAATGTCCGGCGCTTTCAGCACGGCGAAGCCGGCCTGTTCGACGACGCCGCGGTGCAGGCGGTTGATGCCGCCGATTTCCGTCAGCACGGCCTTGCCGAGCTTCATGCTGTCGTTGATCTGGGCCGTCTGCGACAAGTCGATCAGCACGCTCGCCAGTTCGCGGTCGTGCGTACCGAGATTCACGCCGCCGATCAGGTCGGCCTTGTTCTGGTCGTTCGCGAGCCAGCGGGCGGCGCTCGAGCTGGCGCCTTTTTCCGACAGCACGAACACGGAGGAGCCGCGCGCCGTCCGCTCCACGAAGGCGTCCGCGTGGATCGAGACGAACAGGTCGGCCTGCACCTTCCTCGCCTTTTCCACGCGCTGGCCCAGGGGGACGAAGAAGTCGGCGTCGCGCGTCAGCATCACGCGCGTGTTCGGCATGTCTTCCAGCTTGGCCTTCAGGCGCTTCGCCACTTCCAGCACGATGTCCTTCTCGTGCACGCCCGTGGCACCCGTCGCGCCGGGGTCCTCGCCGCCGTGGCCGGGGTCGAGCGCGATGGTCACCATACGCACCACCTTTTGACCAGGCGCTGCCTTGGCGGGCTGCGGCGTCGTCGGCTGCGGCTGCGCGGGCGTGGACCCGGCGCGGGCCGCGTCCGCTTCCAGCTTGGCGATGGCGTCCGGACCGGCCTGGCCGACGGTCGCGTCGCCCGGCTGCACGGCCGGGGTCGGCGTGGCGGGCGCCGCGTCCATGCTCCAGTTTTCCTTGGCGATCATGCTCGCGAGGGGATCGACGGCCTTGACGGGATACAGGTCGAAGATCAGGCGGTGGTGGTAGCCGGCGATGGGCGCGAGCGTAAAGACCTGCGGCTTGACGTCTTCCTTCAGGTCGAACACGAGGCGCACGACGTTCGGCCGGTTCTGGCCCACGCGCACCTGCTTGATGTACGGGTCGTTCGATTCGATCTTGGCGACGAGGCTTTTCAGCGTGTCGTTCAGCGCGAGCCCCTCGATGTCGACGACGAGGCGCGGCGGGTCCGGCACCATGAAGTGCGTCGCTTTCAGCTCGCCGTCGTTTTCCAGCGTGACGCGCGTGTACTCGTCGGCGGGCCAGACGCGCACGGCCATGATCTGGGCGGCGGACGCGGGCAGCGGGGCGATCACGGACAGCAGCAGCGTGCCGCCGGCCTTCAGGATCGTGCGTCGGGTCAGGGAGCCGGGAATCAGGGCGTCGGGGGGTAATGCAGGCGTTCGAGGCATAGCAGGCCCAAGTCGGACAACGCTTGCAATTCTACCTCACGCCCGTAACCGCTGACCTTAAGCAACACTTTAACGTCGGGTGGCGGCAACACCGGCGCGCCTTTTTCCGGCCACTCGACGATGCAGACGTTGTCGCCGTTGAAATCTTCGCGGAAGCCCGCGTCCAGGAATTCCTCAGGGCTGGACATACGATACAGGTCGTAGTGGATCACGTTGATCACCCGGCCATCCAGTTCGACGCGGTACGGTTCCGACAACGTATAAGTGGGGCTCTTGACGGCGCCCTTGTGGCCGGCCGCGTGCAGCAGCGCGCGCGTGAGCGCCGTCTTGCCCGCGCCGAGATCGCCGTGCAGATACATGACGAGCCCCGGACGCAGCGCGCGCGCGAGGGCGCCCCCCAGGGCCTGCGTGGCCGATTCGTCGGGAAGATAAGCGTTCAGTTGTCGTTTCGGTTGCTGCTGCATCGAATAAAATATGAGGTTTGTAGGTCCGCCCATGTCCGCCCAGCTTCCCGTCCAGCTTTCCGCCGAGCCCGATCTTTCCGCACTCGCCCAGGCCATCAAGACCTGGGGCGTGGAACTGGGCTTTGCCGACGTGCGCATCACCGACGTCGACCTGGCCGACCAGGAGCCGGGCCTGCAGGCATGGCTGGACGCCGGCCATCACGGCGAGATGGATTATATGGCAAGCCACGGCATGAAGCGCGCCCGGCCGGCCGAGCTGGTGCCGGGGACCGTGCGCGTCATCACCGCCCGCATGGACTACCTGCCGATGGACCTTGATGCCGACTGGCGCGCGCGCGAACACCTGCGCCAGAGCGATCCGCAGGCGGCCGTGGTCTCCATTTATGCGCGCGGCCGCGACTACCACAAGGTGTTGCGCAACCGGCTGCAGCAGCTGGCGGACCGCGTCCGCGCCGCCGTCGGCGACTACGGCTACCGCGTGTTCACGGATTCCGCGCCCGTGATGGAGCTGCCGCTGGCGCAGAAGGCGGGCCTCGGCTGGCGCGGCAAGCACACGTTATTGCTGAGTCGTGACGCCGGCTCCACGTTCTTCATCGGCGAGATCCTCGTCGACCTGCCGCTCCCCGTCGATGAACCGACGGGCGCCCACTGCGGCCAGTGCAGCGCCTGCATCGATGCGTGCCCGACGGGCGCGATCCTGGGGCCGGGCCGGCTCGATGCGCGCCGCTGCATCTCGTACCTCACGATCGAGCTGAAAGGCGCGATTCCGGAAGATCTGCGCCCGCTGATCGGCAACCGCATCTACGGCTGCGACGATTGCCAGCTCGTCTGCCCGTGGAACAAGTTCGCGCAACGCTCGAGCCTGCCCGATTTCGACGAGCGCAACGGCCTCGGCGCGGCGGGGCTCGTCGAACTGTTCGGATGGAGCGAGGACGACTTCAACCGCCGCCTCGAAGGCAGCCCGATCCGCCGCATCGGCCACGAGCGCTGGCTGCGCAATCTGGCGGTCGGGCTCGGGAATGCGGCGGGCGCCGCGCCGTCGGACGAGATCGTCGCCGCGTTGCGCGCCCGCGCGGACCACCCGTCGGCCCTCGTGCGCGAGCACGTCGCGTGGGCGCTCGCGCGCCACGGCGCGGAGGCGTGAGCGTTACGGTTCGATGCGTTTCATGCGCAGCCCCGACCAGTCGCCGTCGATGGAAATCATGGCGACGCCCGTGATGCCGTTTTCCTTGGCATAGGCATTGATCGAATCGCGGTTGATGTCGGTGGCCTTGGAGGCCGTCTGCTTCAGGTAAGCGACCCACAGCGAGCCCTTGTCGCCCAGACGTTCCTTGGCGATGGGGAAATATTGTTCGAGTTCCTTGCGGTTCATGGCGAACAGCAACACCACGTCGACCTTGTCCTGGTCCGGCTTGATGAGACTCGCCGGCATCTGCGACACCATGCCCGGATGCACGTTCCCGTTCAGGATCAGCATCGATTTCGCGGTCTTCAAGAACATTTTGTCGGCTATTGTCTTCTCGCTCATCTGCGTTCCCTAAAGAATGTTTCGACGTGGTGAGTTCGACCACTCCATGTTCAGGTTGATTTTACAAGCGAACCCCGCGCGGCACAGGCCACGCGGCCACCCGTGCGCGGGTGTTACTTTAACAATCCGGCCAGCTCGACGGCCGTCTTGACCTGCATCTTGTCGAAGATGTGCGCCCGGTGCACTTCGACCGTGCGCATGCTGATGCCGAGCTTGTCCGCCACGACCTTGTTCATATTGCCGGCCAGGATGAGATCGAGGACTTCGCGCTCGCGCGCCGACAAGGTGGCGAGGCGCGCGCGGATGGCGTCGCCGGAGGCGGCCTTGCGCGAGGCGGCGAGGGCTTCGTCGACGCGGTCCATCAGCTGGTTGTCGTTGAACGGTTTTTCGAAGAAGTCGAAGGCGCCGCGCTTGAGGGAATCGACGGCCATCGGCACGTCGCCGTGGCCGGTCAGGAAGATCACGGGCAGGCGCGCCAGCAGGCCGCGAGCCACCAGCTGGTCGAACACGGCGATGCCGTTCATGCCCGGCATGCGCACGTCCAGCAGCACGCAGTCGCCATGCTCGGCGTCGGCGCTGAAGCGGTCGCCCAGGGCGTCGAGGAAGGCCTGGCCGCCCGCGTGGCCGCGCGCCGGCAGTCCGCGCGAGTGCGCCAGCCATTCGAGGGCGTCGCGGATGACGTCTTCGTCGTCGACGATGTGCAGCATGCGTGTCTCCTTTTTTTCGCCGTATTGTAACGGGAAGGCTCAGGTAACGGGCGCTTCCTGCGCTTGCTGCAAGGTGAACGTAAAGATGGTGCCGCCGCCCGGATTGGCCGCGTGGGTGAGGGTGCCGCCGTGGAATTCGATCGCGGTGCGGCAGATCGACAGGCCCATGCCCATGCCTTCCGCCTTCGTCGAGAAGAACGGCGAGAACAGGCGCTCGGCCACTTCCGGCGCGATGCCGTGGCCGTTGTCGATCACGGACACGGCGACCTGGCCCTGTTCGCTCATCTCGGCAGCGATGCGCAGCACGCGCCGCTCCGGATCGACGGCCTGCATCGCCTCGATCGCATTGCGCGTGAGGTTCAACAGCACCTGCTCGATCAGCACGCGGTCGGCCAGCACGGGCGGCAGGTCGGGCGGGACGTCGACGACGAGGCTCACGTAGCTCTGGCGCGCCTGCAGTTCGACGAGGGCGCGGATGCCGTCCACGACGTGCGGAATGGCGACGGTCTCGCGGCGCGGCTCGCGCTTCTTGACGAATTCGTGCACGCTGCGGATGATCTGGCCGGCCCGGCGCGCTTGCGTGTTCGCCTGTTCCAGCGCGCGCTTGAGCATGCCCGCGTCGAGCGCCGTCTTCGCTCCGTCCGCGCCGGCGCCGTCCGCGCGCGCGAGGACGTTCAGTGCGCCCGCCGTGTAGCTGGAAATCGCGGCCAGCGGCTGGTTCAGTTCGTGCGCGAGCATCGACGAGATCTCGCCCATCGTGGCGAGACGCGCGCTCGTCTCCAGCTTTTCCTGCTGCTGGCGGTTGAGTTCTTCGGCGCGCTTGCGGTCCGTGATGTCGAGGATGGAACTCATCCAGCCCGTGTGGTGGCCGTTGGCGTCGACGAGGGGCGCCTCGAACACGAGCACCGGCACGCGCACGCCGTCCGAGCGCTGGAACACCGTCTCGAACTGCGGCGTGGCGTGACCGGCCAGCACCTGGCGGAAGCGGTCCTCGTATTCGGCCATCGCTTCCGGCGCCCAGTAGGGCATCGGCGGCGTCTTGCCCAGCAATTCTTCCGGCGGCAGCCCGACGATGCGGCAGAATGCCGGGTTGACGTAGGTGACGCGGCCTTCGAGGTCGCGCGCACGCAGGCCCGTGAGCAGCGAGTCTTCCATCGCCGTGCGGAATGCCATCTGCTGGCGCAGCGCGTTCTCGGCCGCGATCGTGCGCGCGATGTGGCGCCACAGCGCGACGAGCGAGATCACGAGGCCCAGCGCCAGCACGACCACGGAACCCACGAGCAGGTTCGGCAGCAGCTTCGGCGCGCCCTTGACGCTGTCGGTGGACAGCACGATCTGCGACCCCGGCAGGTCGAGCGCGCGTTTGTGCGTGTAGACGCCGCGGCCCGGACCGCCCGCGGCACGCTGGGCCACGACGTGGTCGTCGCGGTCGAGCAGGGCGAGGGCGTTGTCCTGCGCGAACCACCATGGCACGTTCTCGTCCAGCAGGGTCTGCAGGTTGTACGTGGCGACGAGGCTGCCCATGTACTTGCCGGCGTGGTATAGCGGCAGGTGGAAGTCGATCAGGCCGTGGACGAGGCCCGTGGCGCCATACGGTTCGCTGTAGCGGCCCAGCCGGGTGCTGCGCGACATCACCGCGGCGTCGCGCGACGACTGCGTGAGGCCGTCCGGCGGCAGTTCCAGCCCGCGGCTCGCCTTGACCTGGCCGTTCGCGTCGTACCAGATGATGCGCTGCAGTTCGTGGCCGTTCTTGAACATCTGCGTCAGGCGCGCCTGCAGGGCGGCGGGCGGCGGCGTCTCGATGGCGAGGTCGGCGCCCAGCGCGGCCAGCGCTTCCTCGCTGCGCGCGAGTTCGAAGCGTAGCGTCTGCTCGACCCACAACGTGTCGGCGATCAGCTGTTCCTGGCGCTCGTTGCTCTCCATCTGGCGCGCCTGCCACGGCAACCACAGCAGCACGAGCAAGAACAGCAGCACGAGCAGCACGGGCACCAGCCAGCGCCATGGGCCTTCCGGAACGGGGCGGGGCAGGGTAAAGGATGTTTTCATGTGATAACGTTTCATCTTTTGCCAGCGACCGCCTGTCGTGGTTTTCCACGATAGCGGCCTGGCCGCCGAACCGGCACACTGGCACTCGGTATCCGAATATACACCGCGGTAAGAGGAAATTTATGCGCATCAAAGCCATGCTGGCCGCGCTCGCCGTGCTGGCGGGACTCGGCGTCGCCGGCGGCGTGCAGGCCCAGGCTCCCATCGTCATCAAGTTCAGCCACGTCGTCGCGCCGGACGCGCCGAAGGGCCTGGCCGCCGAACGCTTCCGCGTGCTGGCGGAACAGTTGACGCACGGGCGGGTCAAAGTCGAAGTCTATCCGAACAGCCAGCTGTACAAGGACAAGGAAGAGCTGGAAGCGCTGCAGCTGGGCGCCGTGCAGATGCTGGCGCCGTCCCTCGCGAAGTTCGCGCCGCTGGGCCTGAAGGAATTCGAAGCGTTCGACCTGCCTTACATCTTCCCCACGAAGTCGGCGCTGTACGCCGTGACGGAAGGCCCGATCGGCAAGAGGCTGCTGCAAAAGCTGGAATCCAAGGGCATCACGGGCCTGGCGTATTGGGACAACGGCTTCAAGGTGATGTCGGCCAACCGCCCGCTGCACAGCCCGGACGACTTCCACGGCCTGCGCATGCGTATCCAGGGCTCCAAGGTGCTCGACGCGCAGATGCGTGCGCTCGGCGCCGTGCCGCAGGTGCTGGCGTTTTCCGAAGTCTATCCCGCGCTGCAGGCGCACGTCGTGGACGGCACGGAGAATCCGCCGTCGAACATGCTGACGCAGCGGATGAACGAGGTGCAGAAGTACGTGACCGTGTCGAACCACGGCTATCTCGGCTACGCCGTCATCGTCAACAAGAAGTTCTGGGACGGCCTGCCGCGCGACATCCGCGACGAACTGGAACAGGCCATGCGCGAAGCCACCGCCTACGAAAAGACGATCGCCCAGCGCGACAACGACGCGGCCCTGGAAGCGATTCGCAAGACGGGCAAGACGAAGGTTTATACTCTGACGCCGCAGGAACAGGCCGACTGGCGCCGCGCGCTGCTGCCCGTGCAAAAACAGATGGAAGCGCGGATCGGCAAGGACCTCATCGATGCGATCAACCAGACGACGTCGCGCACCATGGCGCCCATGACGGCGAAGGCGTGGTGACCACGCGCGCAGCCTGTGCACCATAAGGTGTCTTCACCGAATATTAGTTACCTGCAGTCAATGAAACACGGGGGGTAGACTTTTTTATGCCATGTCACAGGGGCTTATGACCGAAATATATTTCGTGAATGTATATAAAAAACTACGCTTTTCTTATGCGGTTGCGTTATGATGGGGCACCTTTTGGCACCAACCTGGTGCGGCGAAAGCGAACCGAATACGATTTGGGGAGAGGGAAAAGAAACCGGTAAATACAAAATTTACTGGAAAACAGTTAGGAGGAGACACACGTTTTATATGATGCCGCCGGCATTGACCAGGCAGCCGAAAACGTGACCAAATTAAAAGCGCACCCGAGGGTGCGTTTTTTTTTGCCCGGACCGGGACTTGCGATCGTGCGTGCCGGGTCTTACACTGCATCGATGAACACACAACAAGGCAGCGACATCTTCAGCGCCATCATCGCGGCGCCGTTTGGAGCGATGGGCATCCGCACCGAGGATGGCCGGCTGCGCGAGCTGGTCTACCTGCCGGCGCATTACGAGGAAAAATCTGCGCAGGATGCCGTCGCCGAGCAGGCCGCCGTCCAGGTGGCGCGCTATTTCGACGATCCCGATTTCCGCTTCGACCTGCCGCTGAAGGAAGCGGGCAGCGCGTTCCAGCGGCGCGTGTGGGACACCATTTGCGCGATCCCGCGCGGCAGCGTGCGCACGTACGGCCAGATCGCCAAGCAGCTGGAATCCGCACCGCGCGCCGTCGGCCAGGCCTGCGGTGCCAACTGGTTCCCGCTCGTTATCCCGTGCCACCGCGTGACGGCATCCGGCGGCCTGGGCGGCTTTTCCAGCAGCGACGACGAACACGGATTCCAGCTCGGAATCAAGCGCTGGCTGCTGCGTCACGAAGGCGCGCTGGCGCTCGAGATGCCATGGCAGCAGCAGTCAATCTTCCCCTGATCGACGCGTTCTGCGACACGCTCTGGCTCGAGCACGGCCTCGCGAAGAATTCCCTCGACGCCTACCGGCGCGACCTGCGCCTGTTCGCGCGCTGGCTCGAGGTCAAGCGCCCCGGGCGGCGTGACCTGTACGCCGTCGAACCGCACGACATCGCCGCCTATTTCGCCGAGCGCCATGAAGACACGAAGCCCAGCTCGGCCAACCGCCGGCTGTCGGTGCTGAAGCGTTTCTATCAACTCGCGCTGCGCGAGCGCCGCATCGACACCGACCCATGCCTGAAGATGGCGTCGGCAAAGCAGCCGCAGCGCTTCGTGCACACGCTGACGGAAGCCCAGGTCGACGCGCTGCTGGCCGCACCCGACGTGGCGACGCCGCTGGGCCTGCGCGAGCGCACGATGCTGGAACTGATGTATGCGAGCGGTCTGCGCGTGTCGGAGCTCGTCGCGCTGAAGGTGGTCGAGCTGAGCCTGAACGACGGCGTGCTGCGCATCACGGGCAAGGGGAGCAAGACACGCCTCGTGCCGTTCGGCGAGCAGGCGCGCGACTGGCTGGAGCGCTACATGAAGGAGGCGCGCGCAATCATCCTCGACGGCCAGGTCGACGACGCGCTGTTCGTCACGAACCGCGGCGGCGCGATGACGCGCCAGATGTTCTGGGTGATCATCAAGAAGCATGCGGCGAAGGCGGGCATCACGGCGCCGCTGTCGCCGCACACCTTGCGCCACGCGTTCGCCACGCACTTGCTGAACCACGGCGCCGACCTGCGCGTGGTACAACTTCTGCTGGGCCATTCCGACATTTCGACGACCCAGATCTACACCCACGTCGCGCGCGAGCGCCTGAAGCACCTGCACGCACAGCACCACCCGCGTGGTTAATTCTCAAGACGACGCGGGGTGACTGGTCCATAATGGCCCGGTACGACCTTTCCAACGACAGCCTCGAGGTGAGCATGGCCAAGACAAATTTCCAGTACGAAAAACGGCAACGGGAGTTGGAGAAGAAGCGCAAGGCCGAAGAAAAGGCGCGCAAGAAGCAGGAAGCCAAACAGCACAAGGGTGAAGGCGAGGGCGATGCGCCGGCGCTGGACGAGGATTCGGGCGAGGAAACGCAGCAGGAGCACGATCCGGCTTGACGTTGTCGGTGGCCCGAAAACCGCCGGGCAATCGTAGGGTGGACGGCTTCGCCGTCCACCCTACGCCGTGGCAGCCTCTTCGTCGTGCCCTTTCTTGAACCACGCCGCCACCCGCTTGCCGAAGCTGTCGAGATAGGTGTAAGCAACCGGCACGACGACCAGCGTCAGCAAGGTCGACGTGATCACGCCGCCGATCACCGCGCGCCCCATCGGCGCCTGCGTTTCGCCGCCTTCGCCCATGCCGATCGCCATCGGCAGCATGCCGAAGATCATCGCCAGCGTCGTCATCAGGATCGGGCGCAGGCGCACCTGGCCCGCTTCCATCAGCGCGTCGAATTGCCCGCGGCCTTCGCGCTGCCCGTGGTTCGCGAAGTCCACGAGCAGGATCGCGTTCTTCGTCACGAGACCCATCAGCATCACGACGCCGATGACGGAAAAGATGTTCAGCGTCGTCTTCGTGATGAGCAGCGCGACGAGCACGCCGATCAACGACAGCGGCAGCGACACCATGATCGCGATCGGCTGCAGGAAGCTGCCGAACTGCGATGCCAGCACGAGGTAGATGAAGATGACGGCGATGCCCAGTGCGACGCCGAAGCCGGCCATCGTCTCGTCCATCTGCTGGGCGTCGCCGCCGATGTCGAAGCGCACGCCGTCCGGCAGCTGCATCGCCTTCATCGCCTTGTTCACCTCGCCCATCACGTCGCCCAGCGGGCGCCCGTTGAGACCCGCGTAAATGGCGACGCGGCGCTGCAGGGCCTGGCGCTTGAGCATCTGCGGGCTCGTGGACGGGACGAATTGCACGACCTGGCGCAGCGGTACCATGACCGGGTTGCCCATTGCATCGCGCTTGCTCGACGCCACCGACAGGTCGGCCAGGTCGGCCACCTTCTCGCGGCCCGACTTGGGCAGCTGCACGTTGACTTCGTAGTTCTGGCCGTCCGGCGCGAGCCAGCGGTTGGTCTGGTCGCCGGCGACGAACGGACGCAGCGCCGTGCCGATCTGCTGCACGGTGAGCCCGAGGTCGGACGCCAGCTCGTGGTTGATCTTGACGATGGTGGCCGGGTTCGCGCCTTCCTGGCTGTACTCGATGTCGGCCACGCCGCGGATCTTGCGCATCTTGTCCATCAGCGTGTGCGCGACCGCATCCAACTTCGTTTCGTCGTTGCCGAGGATGGCGATGAAAATGGGGCGCTGGCCCACGGTCAGCGAGATGCCGGCGATTTTTTCGAGGCGTTCGCGGATGACCTTTTCCATCTCCTGCTGCGAGCGGCGGTGCGTCTTGTGCACGTTCGTCAGCTTCAGGTTCACCTGCGAGTAGTTGCGGCCTTCCCACGAACCGACGATCGTCGAGACGCTCTCGATTTCCTTGAACCCGGCCAGCGCCGCTTCGGCCTGGCGCAGCTTCGCGTCGGAGTAGTCGAGGCTGGAGCCGATCGGCGTCTTCAGGCGCAACTGGATGAAGCCGTCGTCGACCTGCGGCACGAACTCGCCGCCGATCTTCGGCACCAGCAGCAGGCTGCCCGCAAACAGCACGACGGCCAGCAGCAGCGTCGATTTGCGCCAGCCCAGCGCCAACGCCAACACCTTCGCATACACGCGGTGCAGCCACTCGATGCCGTGCTCGATGCGTGCCATCAGGCGTCCCAGCCACGGCACGTATTTGAAGCGGTCCTTGGCGGGGTCGGGCCACACGGACGACAGCATCGGGTCGAGCGTGAAGCTGACGAACAGCGACACCAGCACGGCCACGGCGACCGTGATCCCGAACTGCAGGAAGAAGCGGCCGATGATGCCCTTCATGAATGCGATCGGGACGAACACGGCGACGATGGCGAACGTCGTCGCCATCACGGCGAGGCCGATCTCGTTGGTGCCGTCTTCCGCGGCGCGCACGTGGTTCTTGCCCATGCCGAGGTGGCGCACGATGTTCTCGCGCACGACGATGGCATCGTCGATGAGGAGGCCGATGCACAGTGACAGCGCCATCAGCGTCAGGAAGTTCAAGGTGAAGCCGAACCATTTCATCGCGATGAAGCTGGCCAGCACGGAGATCGGCAGGGTAAGGCCCGTGATGATCGTGCTGCGCCACGAGTGCAGGAAGAAGAACACGATCACCATGGTCAAGAGGGCGCCCTCGACGATCGTCTCCTTGACGTTGTCGACCTGGCTCTGCACGTTCTTCGCCTTGTCGTCCAGGATGCGGAAGTCGATGTCCTTCGGCAGCGTGTCCTTCATCGCCGCGATGGCGGCCCGCACGCCGTTGCCCACGTCGACCGTGTTGGCGTCCTGGATTTTCGCGATCTCCAGCGTGATGGCGCGTACGCCGTTCACGCGCGAGATCGATTGTTCTTCCGCGGCGCCGTCCGAGATGTCGGCCACCTGGCTCAGGTAGATCGGGCCGCCCGTGCGGTTGGCGACGACGATGCGCTTGAAGTCGGCCGCTTCCTTCATCTTGCCTTCGATGCGCACGAGGTTTTCGCGCGCGCCGTGGCTGATGCGGCCCGCGGGCAGGTTGGCGTTGGTCGCCGTGATGGCGTTCATCACCTCGTCGATGCCGACGTCGAGGCTCTTCAGCTGGTCGGGGCGGATGTCGATCAGTACCTGGCGGTCCTGCTTGCCGTTGACGCGGACCTGGCCCACGCCGGCCACGGCCTGGATGCGCTTGACGATCACCTGGTCCGTCAGCATCGACAGGTCGCGCAGGCTGCGTTCCTTCGACGTCAGTGCCAGCAGCACGACGGGTTGCGTGTTCTCGCCTTCCTCGCGGAACACGACCGGTTCCTTCACTTCGCGCGGGAAGCCGCCGCGCACGGTGCTGATGCGGTCGCGCAGGTCCTGCACGGCGCGGTTCATGTCGACGGTCAGCTGGAATTCGATGCCGACGCCGGAGCGGCCCTCCCACGACGTGGCGCGGATGGTCTTGATGCCGCCCACCGTGTTGGCCGCTTCCTCGATGGGACGCGTAACGTCATTCTCGACCTGTTCGGGCGACGCGCCCGGATACTGCGTCTCGATGAAGACGGCCGGGATCTCGATGTTCGGCATGCTCTCGACGCCCAGGCCGCGGTACGCGAACAGGCCGAGCACCATCAGGCCGACCATCACCATCGTGGCGAAGACGGGATACTTGATGCTGGTGCGGGTGATCCACATGGCTCAGCCTTTCTTCGCCAGGGCGGCCGTGTCGGCGGTGGTGGCATCGGGTAGTTTCACCTTGCTGCCCGGCTTGACGCCGTCCAGCGGCACGGCCAGCACCGTCATGCCGGCCTGCGCGCCGTCGAGCGCTTCGACGAGCCCTTCGTCCTGGTTGCGCAGGCCCAGCGTGACGGGCTGCGCGATGACCTTGCCCGCCTCGACGCGGTAGACGACGTCGCGGCCGTTGTCCTGGCGGACGGCACCGATCGGCAGCAGCGGATGCGGGGCCGACTTCTCGGTGACGATGGTCCCTTTCGCGAACATGCCGGCGCGCAGGACGCCGTCCGGGTTCGCCACGTCCACGTACACGATCATGGCGCGCGAGCCCGTCTCCGTGGCCGGGTTGATGCGCGCGACCTTGCCGGCGAAGGCGCGGCCGTCGAAGCCGTCGACCTTGAACTGCACGTCCTGGCCGACGCGCACGCGCGGGATGTCGGATGCCGGCACCTGCGCGTCGAGCGTCAGGTGCTTCAGGTCGACGATCGAGAACACGGGGCTGTCCGGCGCCAGCTTCTCGCCGGCCTGCGCATGGCGCCTGCTGACGACGCCCGAGAGAGGCGCATGGATCGTCGTGTCGGCCAGCGCGATGCGTGCGAGGTCGAGCTGGGCGCGCGTGGAGTCCACGGCGGCCTGTGCGAGGTCGACGGCGTTCGCGGAGGTGTCGTACGCGTTCTGTGCGATGAAGTTCTGCTTGAGCAGCGACGCGCTGTTGGCCAGGTTCTTCTTCGCCAGCGCGAGGCGCGCCTGCGCGTCCGCGAGCATCGCCTGCTGCTGGGCCACGCGGGCGCGCGCCTCGGCGGGGTCGAGTTGGGCGATCACCTGGCCGGCCTTCACGTCCATGCCTTCCTGCACGGCGGTCGACAGCACGATGCCCGATACCTTCGATTTGACGGTGGCTTGCGACAGCGGTGTCAGCGAGCCCGTGACGGGCAAGGTGACGGCCAGCGGCCGGGCCTCGACGCGGGCGATGTCGCGCGGCGACAGCTCATGCACGGGGTCCTTCGCGGCGGGCGCCTGCGCGGCCGCGGGGGCGGACGCGGCGCGGTGGCTGAGCGCGTAGACGCCGGTGCCGCCGAGCGCGACGGCGAGCAAGGTCAGCGCAACAACCTTGGTGCGGCGACGCGGTGCGGTGTGCGTGGTGGGGTGTGCGGCGGCCGGCGGCAGGGACTCGATCTTCATGATTGTTCTGTAGTGAGGGTGAGCACGAGCGGAGCGGGGAGCGCAAGTGCTCCGTCCTGCAAGGCAGGATGGAGCTCCCGGCGCATGAGAGCATCCTAGGTGCGACGATGACGAACCGCTATCGGAATGCGACGAGCGGTGCAAAAGGGACGCTGAACTGCGTAAAAGCCGGGGCGGACGTGTGTCTGGTTGGACGGGGTATGCATGGACGTGACGTTCGCAAACCGCATGCATCCGCGTGGGCTCGGGGAGCCCACCCTACGGCGTTTGCGGATCGTGGGTGGGCACCCCGTGCCCACGCGAACGTTCGCAGTCAGCCGTCGCCGGTTGGCGTTCCGGGCTGATCGAACAAGCGCAGCCGCGCCAGCACCTGCCCGTGATCGGACGCCTCCGGCAACCCGAGGTCGAGGTGGTCGTTCAGGTAAACGACGTCGACGACCTCGCCCAGCGCACCCGGCAGGTCGCGATTGAACTCCGCTGACACGAGGATGTGGTCGATGGTCGTGTGATAGCCATCGTGCACGTTGGAAAATCCGACGTGGCGCAGCAAGTCCTGGCGGCCCTGCAACTGGCAAGCGTCATATAAACGGTCGCCGCTGGGCGCGCCGAGGCCCAGCACGATGCCGGTCGTGACGGCGTCGGCCACGTCGTTGAAGTCGCCCAGGACGATGCGCGGCCGGCGCTGTCCGCGGCCGAGCTCGGTCAGCAGCACGCGCAGCGCGGCGGCCTCCGTGCCGCGCCGGATCAGCGAGCGCAGCGACGCCAATGCATACAACTGCGGATCGTCGCCCGGGTCGCCCGCGCGATAGTCGGGGCGGCGCGACTTCAAGTGCACGACGACGACGTCGGCGACGAGGTCCGGTGTCAGCTGGATGGCCGCATGCAGCGGCGCCCGGGTGAAGCGCTCGGGATCGCGATTGCCGGGAGGCATCGATATGCCGGGCGGGAAATAGGGGAGCTGGCGCGGCGCGTCCGCCAGCGGCAGGCGCGAGGCGAGGGCGACGCTCGGGGTCAGCTTGTCGGCGTCCGGATCGGGATCGAAGCCGACGTGGACGGCGTCGCGGAAGCGCCGCGTGCGCGACAACGCCTCGGCCAGCGCGGCCTGGGAAAACACTTCCTGGAAACCGATGACGTCGGCGCCGAGCATGTCGACCTGGTGTGCGGTCCAGGCGATCTTCGCTTCGTATTCCTCGGGCGTGCTGGGTTCCAGGTTGTCGTACAGCCTGGCGCCCGGCGGGGCGAGGTTACACACGTTGAAGGTGGCAAAGCGAATCTCTTGCTGCATAATAAGCAACTCCTCCGTTTGCATTTAGCGTAACACGCATGGCCAAGAAAGAGCACATCTCCGAAACCCCGGCAACACAGTTCCTGCGCAAGCATGGGGTCGCGTTTTCGGAGCATCCGTACGAATACGAGGAACATGGCGGCACGACCGTGTCGGCGCGCGAACTGGGCGTGGACGAGCACGCCGTCGTCAAGACCCTCGTCATGCAGGACGAGGCGGCCAAGCCGCTGATCGTGCTGATGCATGGCGACTGTAAGGTGTCGACGAAGAATCTGGCGCGCGCCATCCCGTGCAAGTCCGTCGAGCCGTGCAAGCCGGACGTCGCCCAGCGCCATTCCGGCTATATGGTGGGCGGCACGTCGCCGTTCGGCGTGCGCAAGGCGATGCCGGTGTACGTCGAGGAAAGCGTCCTGCAGCTCGACAAGATCTATATCAACGGCGGACGGCGCGGTTTCCTCGTCGGGATCGACCCTGCCGTGCTCGTCGACGTGCTGAAGGCCCGTCCCGTGCACTGCGCGCTGGCCGACTGACTATCGCCGGGCTCGGCCGTGGTGTATATTTCACGCGCGCCGGATTCCCGGCCAGGATGAAGAAAAGAGACTCATGTACACAATTCTGTTCACCATCGCAGCCTACCTGATCGGCTCGATTTCCTTCGCCGTCGTGGCGAGCCGCCTGTTTGGCCTCGCGGACCCGCGTACGTACGGCTCCAAGAACCCGGGCGCCACCAACGTGCTGCGCTCGGGCAGCAAGAAGGCCGCCATCGCCACGCTCGTCGGCGACTGCGCCAAGGGCTGGCTGGCCGTGTGGCTCGCGATCCAGTTCGGCGAGCGCTTCGGCGTCGAGGACGGCGGCGTGGCCCTCGTGGCGATCGCCGTGTTCCTGGGACACCTGTGGCCCGTGTTCTTCCGCTTCGTCGGCGGCAAGGGCGTGGCGACGGCGCTGGGCGTGCTGCTGGGCCTGAACGTCTGGCTGGGCCTGGCGACGCTGGTGACGTGGCTCGTCGTCGCGTACGCGTTCCGTTACTCGTCGCTGGCCGCGCTGGTGGCCGCCGTGTTCGCGCCGTTTTATTACGGCCTGCTGTTCGGCGCCGACGAAAAACTGTTCGCCGTCATCGCGATGAGCCTGCTGCTGCTGTACCGCCACAGCAGCAACATCGGCAACCTCCTGGCCGGCAAGGAATCGAAGATCGGCAGCAAATCGAAAGGCGCCGCGCCTGCCAAGCCGGCGGTGAGGAAGAAGTAAGCACAGGGGCCGCGCAGGCCCCTTTTTTAAATTCGGGGTCAGAGCATAGATTCGGGGTCAGAGCACTTTTTCTGGCAATGGCTTCGTGTCACCTCCCGCAACCCGACTAGCCCAGCGTCGCGCCTGCGCAGCCATTTTCGCCTCTGTTCCCGGCCGTCGCAGCCGGGCCGCTACCTGGGTGACATTTCTCCGTAAAGAGCTCTGACCCCGGATTTCGGAAAAAAATGCTCTGACCCCGAATTTATTCGCCGAATTTGTTTGGCGCGCTGCCGCATTTCGTTCGATGTGTCACCATATGCCAAACCCGCTGCAAAAATGATGTGGCGTCATTGAATACATAAAGGAAGGCGGTGAAACGTGAGCAAGCAGATGAGAATCGATTTTGTGTCGGACGTGTCGTGTCCGTGGTGCGTGATCGGTCTGAAATCGCTCGAGCAGGCACTGGACCGCGTGTCCGACGAGATTACGGTCGACATGCACTTCCAGCCCTTCGAGCTGAACCCCGGCATGGGGCCCGCGGGCCAGGACATCGTCGAGCACCTCACCGAGAAATACGGCGCCACGCCCGCCCAGCAGGAACAGTCGCGCGAGATGATCCGCCAGCGCGGCGCGGACGTCGGCTTCACGTTCGACATGGGTCTCCGCGGCCGCATCTACAACACGTTCGACGCGCACCGCCTGCTGCATTGGGCGGAAGGCCAGGGCCACCAGCAGGCGCTGAAGGAAAAGCTGTTCGAGGCGTATTTCACGCAAGGGGAGAACCCGGGCGCGCACGACGTGCTGCTGCGCGCGGCGGGCGAGGCGGGCCTCGACGTCGAGGCCGCGCGCCAGGTGCTGGCATCGAACGCGTATGCCGACGAGGTACGCCAGATCGAATACTACTGGCAGCGCGCCGGCATCCGTTCGGTGCCTGCGATCATCATCAACCAGCGCCACCTGATCTCCGGCGGCCAGCCGCCCGAGGTGTTCGAGCAGGCGCTGCGCCAGATCGCGCAGCAGGACGAGGAACTCGAGCAGGACGAGGAACCGGCCGCGTAAGGCGGGACGGTTTAGTCCAGTTCAGCTCAGTTCAGTTCAGGTGATGTCCAGCACGATGGGCTGGTGGTCCGAGGCCGACGTCTCGGACTGCACGCTCACGTCGGCCACGCGTCCGGCCAGGTCTTCCGTGACGAAGAAATAATCGTAGCAGCCGGGCTTGTCAGGCCATTTGAAGCCGTGCAGGCCCGCCGTCGGCGCGCGCGCCATGTCGCCGTGGCGCACGTGCCAGGCGTCGAGCAGGGCGAGCGAGCCGGCCGGCGCGGGCGCCACCAGCGCCCGGTAGTCTTCCGAATCGGGGCCGAAATTGAAATCGCCACAGTAGATCGCGGTGCCCGGCCGGAAGCCCAGCTGGCACGGCGGCTCGAGCTCGGGATCTGGCTGGTACACGGCCGCACGGGCGCACGCTTCGTCGTGCAGCTCGCGGATGCGGCGCACCTGCGCGCGGCGCTGCACGGGCGAGCAGTACTCGAGGTGCGTCGTCAGCAGGCGCAGCTTGCCGCCGGGCGCTTCGAGCACGGTCTCGATGAGCCCGCGCGGCATGCCTGCCGGGTGTTCCGGATCGACGGGCCACGGCAGCATATGCCGCTGCGCCTGCGTGATGCGGAATTTGGACAGCAGCATGTTGCCGAACTGGCGGGGCAGGTTGTTGCGGTAGATTTCGCTCGGCGCCTGCTCGATCATGTGGTAGCCGCCGAACGCGCCGGCGAGCTGCTTGAACTGGCTGGCGCTGGCGCTGCCTTCCAGCTCGGGATGGTTGGCAGCCACTTCCTGCAGGCAGATCACGTCGGGATTCAGCTTGCGCAGCACGTCGATGATGGCGTGGATGCGGATGCGTCCGTCCCTGCCACAGCCCCAGTGAATATTCCAGCTTACCACGCGCATTCGATGCCTCCGTAAAACTCAACTGCCAGAGTTTGCCATTCTTTGCGGAATCGCGGTCACACGGTAGGATCGATGTCAAGCTTACAAGTTCATTGGCGCCGTGTCCAGGACGGCACGTTTCAGAAACGGCGTGCGTTGCTTCGCCGGTGTTCCGCAGCCTCTTTCAGCAACTGGTCAGCCTCCGCCGGATCTTTCGGCGTCAGCTCGTCCCCCGTCTGCTTGACGAGGGCCAGCTGCTGGATCGCGGCCGGGTAGTCGTGGTCGGCCGCGCGCTCCAGCAGGTCGCGCGCGCGGCGCGGGTCGGCCGCCACGCCGTCGCCGTCCGCATACGCGTTCGACAGCAGGAACATCGCGTGCGCATCGCCCGCCTGTGCGGCCACGCCCAGCCAGTGCGTGGCCGCGGCCTTGTCGACGGGGACGCCGGTGCCGTTCTTGAGCAGCAGCGCGAGTGCCAGCGCGGCCTTCGCGTGACCCTGCTGCGCGGCCTGGCGATACCACTGCGCGGCGCGGCCGTTCGTGCTGCCGTCCTGCGCGCGTTCGCGTTCCAGGTCGCCCAGCCGGTAGGCGGCCTCCGCATCGCCCTTGCGCGCGGCACGGAGGAACAGGCCGCGGGCCTGGTCCTCCTGATGGCGCACGCGGTACAGCAGGGCCAGTTCGCGCTCGGCCACGGGCATGCCGTCGTCGGCCCAGGCGCGCAGGCGCCGCTCGGCGGCCTCGTCGCCGCGCTGGACAGCGTCCATCGACACGGCTTCGATCTCGGCGGGCAGCGGCGCGCGCCCGCAGCCGGCCAGCAGGCAGGACAGCAGCGCGGCGGGGACCAGGGTGCGGTAAGAAAGGACTCGCACGGCCGCTTATTTCGACAAGTCGATCGCGTACTTGGCGAAGCCGCTCGCGTCCAGGCCACCCTCGGCCGTGACGGCGGCAAGGCCTGCGGCCTGCGCGAGCGCCAGGTGGCCCGGCGCCGAGCGCAGGATCACGGGGCCGCTGGTCGCCGTCTTCACGAAGCTCCAGCTGCGCGCGCCGCCGTTGGCGGCCAACGTGACCTTGCCCGTCGCCGCCCCGATCTTCTGCAGGTAGTTGCTGACGACGGCCTGGTTCGCGTCCGGCGACTTGATGATCGTCTTGCTGCCGTCGATGCCGGGGAAGTTGCCGCCGCCGCCCGCGCGGTAGTCGTTCGTCGCGACGATGAAGTCGTCCGTGTCCGCCACCGGCTTGCCCTGGTACGTGAGGTTGACGATGCGGCTGCCGGCCGGCTTCGTCACGTCGATCTGGTACTGCAGCGCGTTGTTCTCGGCATAGAACACGTCGTAGTTGTAGATCGTGCCGTACGACGGGACGAGATCCTGCTCGCCCGTGGCTGCCGGGTTGATCTGCGCGAACTGCTTCGCGGCCGTCTCCAGCCAGTTCTTCAGGTCCGAGCCCTTGATCTTCACGGCTTGCAGGTTGTTGTTGCTGTACAGGTAGAGGTCGCCCGGGTTGCGCACCTGGAGGCCGACGGGGGCGGCCGGCGTCGCGCCCGGCGCCACGTCCGTGAAGTCCGACGCGCCGTTGCGGCCCGCCTTGAACGGCGCACTGCACGAGATCACGGGAATGTTCTTGTAGCTGGACAGAGTCGCGTCCGTGCTCGTGGCGATGGCATTCTTCACGTAGTCGATCTGGGCTTGGTTCACGAGCTGGATCGCGGACACGTCGCCGACGAGCGCGAAGTACGAGGACATCTCGAAGTCCGTCGACACGCCCAGCGGCTGCTTCGCATACGCGATCGTGGCGTCGTGCTCCGTTTGCACGGCGGCCGCGATGGCCGGGTCGGCGGCCACGCTGGTGGTGCCGTCCTTGTATTTGTAGCCGCGCGATTCGACGGTCGTCTGCGCCGGCTGCACCACCCATTTACCGCCTTGGTACGCGAGCGTCATCCTGACGATGCCGAGGCGCCGGCCCCAGCTCTGCGCCATCACGGTCGGCACGCCGTTGACGAAGCCGTTCACGGCATCGACCTTGGCCGAGGCGGGGATCGCGGCGAACGACGGATCGAGCGCGGGGGCGCCCGTCTCTTTCCCCTTCGGGAAGATGAGGTGCGAGTGGCCGATCAACAGGGCGTCGATGCCCGTCGTGCTCAGGTGGTAGCTCTGGTTTTCCATCTTCGGGCTGTACGCGCTCGGGTCGAGGCCCCCGTGCGACAGCGCGACGACGAGGTCCGCGCCCTTGCCGCGCATCTCGGGCACGTACTGCTTCGCCGCCTCGACGGTGCCGCCGACGGCGACCTTGCCGGCCAGGTTCTTCTGGTCCCAGTCGAGGATCTGCGGCGGCACGAAGCTCATCACGCCCACGTTGACGGTGACGGGCATCGTCTCGCCGTTCGGCTTCGTCGCCGTGAAGGTGCGCGCGAGAATGCGGTAGGGATCGTAGATCGTCTTGCCGGTGGCGACGGCCGTCACGTTCGATAGCACGAGCGGGAAGTTCGGGCCGCCGCAGGTGCCGGCGGGTTTGCTCACGCCGGGGATGCCGAAGTCGGTGTTCGTGACCTGGCTGAGGAACGGCAGGCCGTAGTTGAATTCGTGGTTGCCCAGGCCGCCCGCGTCGTACTTCAGCGCGTTCATCGCCTTGTGCACGGCGAGCGTGTCGCTGCACTTCACGGGCGAGGTGACGGCCTGCAGGTCGCCCAGCAGGGTGCCCTGGATGACGTCGCCGTCGTCGAACAGCAGGTTGTTCGGATTTTCCGCGCGCGCCTGCTGGATCAAGGTGGACGTGCGGTCCAGGCCCAGGGTGGCGTCAGGGGCGAGCGAGTAATAGTTGTAGCCCAGGACGTTCGAATGGATGTCGGTGGTCTCGAGCAGGGCGAGGCTGACGGTCGTCCCTTCGGGGATGACGTTGGCGGGCGTGGACGGCTCGCCGCAGCCGGTCAGGCCGGCGGCGAGGGCCGCGAGCAATACGTGGTGACGTTTCAAGATCGTGGGTCCGTTGTGAGGTTGTGAAGTAAACCGGGCGCACTCTATCTTGATTCGATGACAACGCTGTGACAGCCGCGCATGTGCCCCGCGTGCGCCACGCCGACGCACGCTGCACGGTTCCGGGCGTCCATGCGCCGCCGTCTCGCACGCCTGCGCACGCAATCGGTGTGCAATCCCGTTTTTCGTGGTGCGTCGGCACAACGACGGTGCCGGCGCACCGTTTTGCTTGTTGGCATGGCACTTGCTGTATTGACTGCAACGGCGCAGGAGCTGGCCACTCCGCTTGCCGCCGACGTTGTCTCTTCTTTCGTTTGCAGTCAACAAGGACCAACATGACCGATACAACCAATCTGACCCGCCGCCGCCTGCTGGCCGCCGGTGCCACGGCTTCGCTCACGGGACTCGTCTCCGGCGGGGTGTTCGCCGCCGGCTCCGACGCCCCCGAGAAAACGGAAGTGAAGGTGGGCTTCATCCCGCTGACGGACTGCGCTTCCGTGGTGATGGCGTCGGTGCTGGGCTTCGACAAGAAGTACGGCATCAAGATCGTGCCCAGCAAGGAATCGTCGTGGGCCAGCGTGCGCGACAAGCTCGTCAACGGCGAACTGGATGCCGCGCACGTGCTGTATGGCCTGATCTATGGCGTGCAGATGGGCATCGGCGGACCGAAGAAGGACATGGCGGTGCTGATGGGCCTGAACCAGAACGGCCAGGCGATCACCTTGTCGAAGAAGCTGGCCGACGCGCGCGCGGTGGACGGTGCGTCGCTGGCAAAGGTGATGAGCACGGACAAGCGCGAGTACAGCTTTGCCCAGACCTTCCCGACCGGCACCCACGCGATGTGGCTGTACTACTGGCTGGCCAACTATGGGATCCACCCGCTGAAGGACGCGAAGACGATCACGGTGCCGCCGCCGCAGATGGTGGCGACCATGCGGGTCGGCAGCCTGGACGGCTTCTGCGTGGGCGAGCCGTGGAACCACCGCGCCATCGCGGACGGCGTCGGCATCACCGCCGCGACCACGCAGGACATCTGGAAGGACCACCCGGAAAAGACCCTGGGCACGTCGCTCGAGTGGGTGAAAAAATATCCGAACACGGCGCGGGCCCTCGTCGCGGCCGTGCTGGAAGCGAGCCGCTGGATCGACGCGAGCATGTCCAACAAGGTCAAGATGGCCGAGACGATCGCCGACAAATCGTACGTCAACACGTCGGTCGACGTGATCAACCAGCGCATCCTGGGCCGCTACCAGAACGGCCTGGGCAAGACCTGGGACGATCCGAACTACATGAAGTTCTACAACGACGGTGCCGTCAACTTCCCGTACTTGTCGGACGGCATGTGGTTCATGACCCAGCACCGCCGCTGGGGCCTGCTCAAGTCCGATCCCGACTACCTGGCGGTGGCGTCGAGCGTCAACCAGGTCGGCGTGTACCGCGATGCGGCCGCCATGGCGAAGGTCGCCGTGCCGAAGTCGCCCATGCGGTCCGCGAAGCTCATCGACGGCACCGTATGGGACGGGAAGAACCCGGCCGCGTATGCCGCCGCTTTCAAGATCAAGGTCTGAAGGGAGGACATCATGAATAGCGTCGTGAATTCGAGATCGGGCGCGCGCGTCAAACCCGACGTGCGCCTGCCGCGCGGCCTGGCGCTGCGCCTGCCGAACGGCCGCGCCGTTTTGCTGGCGGTGCTGCCGCCGCTGCTGGGCCTCGCGCTGCTGGTGCTGATCTGGCAGGGCATCGCGGCGAACAACAGCAACTTCCCGTCGCCCGCGGTGACGTGGGACGCCGCGGTGAAACTGTTCGCCGACCCGTTCTACAGCAACGGCCCGAACGACCAGGGCATCGGCTGGAACATCCTGGCATCGCTCAAGCGCGTCGCGCTGGGCTTCGGCCTCGCAGCGGCGGCGGGCATCCCGCTCGGCTTCCTGATCGGCCGCTCGCGCTTCCTGGCCGCGATGTTCAACCCCATCATCAGCCTGCTGCGGCCCGTGTCGCCGCTGGCCTGGCTGCCCATCGGCCTCCTCGTGTTCAAGGCCGCCAATCCGGCCGCCATCTGGACCATCTTCATCTGCTCGATCTGGCCGATGGTCATCAACACCGCCGTCGGCGTGCAGCGCGTGCCGCAGGATTACATGAACGTGGCGCGCGTACTGAACCTGTCGGAGTGGAAGATCTTCACGAAGATCCTGCTGCCCGCCGTGCTGCCGTACATGCTGACCGGTGTGCGCCTCGCGATCGGCACGGCATGGCTCGTGATCGTCGCCGCGGAGATGCTGACGGGCGGCGTGGGCATCGGCTTCTGGGTGTGGGACGAGTGGAACAACCTGAACGTGCCGCACATCCTCGTCGCCATCGTCGTCATCGGCGTGGTGGGGCTGGTGCTGGAACAGGCATTGGTCGCGCTGGCCCGTGCCGTCACTTACGAAGAGAGTGGATCATGAGCGAACCGAAATTCATCGAAGTGCAACAGGTCGAGATGCTGTTCGACACCCGCAAGGGCCGCTTCCACGCCCTTACCGACGTCAACCTGAAAGTGGCGCGCGGCGAGTTCATCACGTTGATTGGCCACTCCGGCTGCGGCAAGTCCACGTTGCTGAACCTGCTGGCGGGCCTGACGCGTGCGACGGAGGGCGTCCTGATCTGCGCCGGGCGCGAGATCGCCGGACCGGCGCCGGAACGTGCGGTGGTATTCCAGAACCATTCGCTGCTGCCCTGGCTGACGTGCTTCGAAAACGTCTACCTGGCCGTCGAACGCGTGTTCGGCGACCGCGAAGGGAAGGAGAAGCTGCGGGCGCGCACGGCCGATGCGCTGGCCCTCGTGGGGCTGTCGCACGCGGCGCAGAAGCGGCCCAGCGAGATCTCGGGCGGCATGAAGCAGCGGGTCGGCATCGCGCGCGCGCTGTCGATGGAGCCCAAGGTGCTGTTGATGGACGAACCGTTCGGCGCCCTCGACGCGCTGACCCGCGCCCACCTGCAGGACGAGCTGCTGCGCATCGTCGCGCAGACCGGCTCCACGGTGGTGATGGTCACGCACGACGTGGACGAGGCGGTGCTGCTGTCGGACCGCATCGTGATGATGACGAACGGCCCGGCCGCGACCATCGGCGAGATCCTGGACGTGCGCCTCGCGCGCCCGCGCGAGCGCGTCGCGCTGGCGCACGATGCGCTCTACAACGAGTATCGGACCCACGTGCTGGAGTTCCTGTATCACCGGCAGGCGCGGCCGGTGAAGGACGCGGCCTGACGGTCAGGCCGGCTCGATCTCGTCCAGCGGCCAGCGCGGCCGCACGTTGAATCCGTACTCGCGCTGCGCCGCATCCGGATTGCGCTCCAGCCGGAGCGCGCCCGCGAACGCGATCATCGCGCCGTTGTCCGTGCAGAATTCCAGTTCCGGGTAATAGACCTTGAAGCGCTTCTTGGCGGCTGCCGCATCCAGCGACGCGCGCAGCTGGCGGTTCGCGCCCACGCCGCCCGCGATCACGAGGCGCTTCAGGCCCGTGTGCTTCAGCGCCAGTACGCACTTCGCCGTCAGCACGTCGACGATGGCATCGACGAAGCCGCGCGCGATGTTCGCCTTGTCCTGTTCGCACACGTTGGCGATGTCGGAAGCGTTGTTCTTCACGACCGTCAGCACGGCCGTCTTCAGGCCGGAGAAGCTGAAGTTGAAATCCTTCGAATGCAGCATCGGCCGCGGCAGCTTATACGCTTCCGGATCGCCGAATTCCGCCAGGCGCGAAATCGCGGGACCGCCCGGATAACCGAGGCCCAGCAGCTTGGCCGACTTGTCGAACGCTTCGCCGGCCGCGTCGTCCAGCGTCTCGCCCAGCAAGGTGTAGCGGCCGACGCCGTCCACGCGCATCAGCTGCGTGTGGCCGCCCGACACGAGCAGGGCGATGAACGGGAACTCCGGCCGCTCGGTCGCGAGCAGCGGCGACAGCAGATGGCCTTCGAGGTGGTGCACGCCCAGCACGGGTTTATCCAGCGCGAGCGCCAGGCTGCACGCGACGGACGACCCCACGAGCAGCGCGCCCGCGAGGCCCGGACCCTGCGTGTAGGCGATGGCGTCGATGCGCTCCATCGGCAGGTCGGCCTTGGCGAGCACCTGTTCCAGCAGCGGCAGCGCGCGCCGGATGTGGTCGCGCGACGCCAGTTCCGGCACGACGCCACCGTACTCCTCGTGCATTGCGACCTGCGAGTGCAGTGCGTGGGCCAGCAGGCCGCGCTCCGTGTCGTACAGAGCCAGGCCGGTTTCATCGCAGGAGGATTCGACGCCGAGGACAATCATGGGAAAGCAGGAACAGTATGAGGAAGACAAGGCCGGCGCGCGCCGGGGCGGCGCGCAATCCGCCATTGTACCGTAGGGGATCGGGGCGCGCAGCCGGCTGCGCGCCCGCAGAAGGGCCTTATGGCCGCTGCAGCAACTCCGCGTGCGCGCTGCGCAGCATGGCTTCCGTGTCGTCCCAGGCGATGCAGCCGTCGGTGACGGAGCAACCGTACTTCAGCTGCGACAAATCGCTCGGAATCGGCTGGCTGCCGCCGGCGATGTTCGATTCGATCATCACGCCGACGAGCGACTGATTGCCGTGCTTGATCTGCTGGATCACGTCCGACATGACGAGCGGCTGCAGTTCCGGCTTCTTGTAGCTGTTGGCGTGCGAGCAGTCGACGACGAGGTTCGCGGGCAGGCCGGCCTTCTTCAGAGCCTGCTCGGCAATCGCGACGGAGACGGAGTCGTAGTTCGGACGGCCGCCGCCGCCGCGCAGGACGACGTGGCCGTAGGCGTTGCCGCGGGTGCGCACGATCGACACGCTGCCCTGGTCGTTGATGCCCAGGAAGGAGTGCGGGCTGGACGACGACAGCACGGCGTTGATGGCGATGCTGACGTCGCCGTCGGTGCCGTTCTTGAAGCCGACTGGCGTGGAGAGGCCGGACGACATCTCGCGGTGCGTCTGCGATTCCGTCGTGCGTGCGCCGATCGCGGTCCAGGCGATCAGGTCGCCCAGGTATTGCGGCGAGATCGGGTCGAGCGCTTCGGTGGCGGTCGGCAGGCCCAGCTCGCACACGTCGAGGAGGAACTGGCGCGCGCGCTCCATGCCGACGTCGACGCGGAACGAGTCGTCCATGAACGGGTCGTTGATATAGCCTTTCCAGCCCGTCGTCGTGCGCGGCTTCTCGAAATACACGCGCATCACGAGCACCATCGTGTCTTCCACCTCGGCCTGCAGCGCCTTCAGGCGGCGCGCATAGTCGAGGCCCGCGACGGGGTCGTGGATCGAGCAGGGGCCGACGACGACGAACAGGCGCTTGTCCTTGCGGTCGAGGATGTTGCGCAGGGTCTCGCGGCCCTTCATCACGGTGGTGAAGGCCTTGTCCGTCAGCGGCAGCTTTTTATGCAGCGCGCTGGGCGTCGGCATGGTCGCGAACGAGGTGACGTTGGTGTTTTCGATATCGGGCGTGATCAGCATGGCAATCGTATTTATTCCGGGAGGGATCAATGAGTCTAGCCTGAAATCTTACACCCTGCATCGTCTTGCTCAAAAATGTCGCATCTGTGAGCCGCTGCGCGGCGATGGTATGCTGTCACTATGGACACGACGAACATCACTGAATCCTTCCCGGCCGCCCGCTTCATCAAGGAGATCGGCCGCGGCGTGAAAGGCGCGCGCAGCATGTCGCGCGACGATGCCAGGCTGCTGTACGCGGCCATGCTCGACGGGCGCGTGTCCGACCTGGAGCTGGGCGGCATCCTGCTCGCGATGCGCATCAAGGGCGAATCGGTGGAAGAAATCGCCGGCTTCATGGACGCGGCGGAAAGCTCATTCGCGCTGCTGCCCGCACCGCCCGGCGAGTTCGCGCCCGTGCTGATCCCCAGCTACAACGGCGCGCGCAAGCTGGCCAACCTGACACCCCTGCTGGCGCTGCTGCTCGCGCGCGAGGGCGTGCCCGTGCTCGTGCACGGCGTGCAGGAAGACCCGGGCCGCGTGACGACGGCCGAGATCTTTGCCGAGATGGGCATCGGCCCCGTCGGCTCCACCGCCGACATGCTCGACGCCTTCGCGAACGGCCGCCCGTGCTTCATGCCGATCGAACTGCTGGCACCGGAGCTGGCGCACCAGCTGTCGCTGCGCCGCATCCTCGGCGTGCGCAATTCCACGCACACGCTCGTCAAGATCCTGCAACCGTTCGAGGGGCCGGCGCTGCGCCTCGTGTCGTACACGCACCCGGAATACCTGGCGATGCTGACCGAGTACTTCGAGACGGCCGCCCCGCATGCGCGCGGCGACGCGTTCCTCATGCGCGGCACGGAAGGGGAGACGGTGGCGAACGCCAACCGCGCCCAGGAAATCAACTGGTTCCACGCCGGCCAAAAGACGCTGCTGGTCGAGCGCGACGCGCCGACCGACGAACTGGCCCCCGCGCCGGAAGGCCGCGACGCGGCCGCCACCGCCGACTGGATCGCGCGCGCGCTGCACGGCGAGCAGCCCGTCCCGCCGCCGATCGCGGCGCAGGTGGCGCAGTGCGTGCAGGTCGCGCGCGCGTTACGCACCGCGTGATCGCCTGAACGTACGGGATAATTCGCCGAATCCGCCGTTTGACCAAACGCATGCGTTGCCACAACGCGCGGTGGGCACAGGGTGCCCACCCTACCACTACGGCGAATTATCCCGTACGTGCTCAGTAGGGTGGGCACCCCGTGCCCACCACACGCACGCGTGCCGGTGACGTACAATCTCGCCTTTTGCGCGCAGCATTTACGGAAGAGGCATGGCAAAACACTACGACGTGGCGATCATCGGCGCCGGCGCCGCCGGCATGATGTGCGCCGCCACCGCGGCCAAGCGCGGCAAGCGCGTCCTGCTGGTCGACCACGCGGCCAAGCTGGCCGAAAAGATCCGCATCTCGGGCGGTGGCCGCTGCAACTTCACCAACGTCAACGCCGGCCCGCAGAACTTCCTGTCCGAGAATCCGCATTTCTGCCGCAGCGCCTTGTCGCGCTACACGCCGCAGGATTTTCTCGCGCTGGTGAAAAAGCACCGCATCGCGTACCACGAAAAGCACCGCGGCCAGCTGTTCTGCGACGACTCGTCCGAACAGATCATCGCCATGCTGAAGGCCGAATGCGACGCCGGCGGCGTGCAGTGGCGCATGCCGTGCAAGGTGGCCTCCGTCACGAAGTCTGCCGAAGGATTCCGCATCGACACCGACGGCGAGCCCATCTTCGCGAGCAATGTCGTCGTCGCAACGGGCGGCCTGTCGATTCCGAAGATCGGCGCCACGGACCTGGGCTACCGCATCGCAAAGCACTTCGACCTGAAGATCGTCGAGACGCGCCCCGGCCTCGTGCCCCTGACGTTCGACGGCCCCAGCTGGCAGCCGTTCGTGCCGCTGGCCGGCATCGCGCTCGAAGTCGATGTCGAGACGGGCTCGAAGAAGGGTAAGAACGCCCGGTACGGCTATTTCCGCGAAGACTTGTTGTTCACGCACCGTGGCCTGTCCGGTCCGGCCATCCTGCAGATTTCCAGCTTTTGGCAGCCGGGCACGCCCATCGTGCTGAACCTGCTGCCGGAAATGGACGTGGCGGAAGAGCTGATCGGCATGAAGACGACGGTAAAAAAGCAACTGGGCAATATTCTGTCGCAATGGCTGCCCACGCGCCTGGCGGAAGGCCTGTTGACCGGCAACGGTTTCGCCCTCGATGCGCGCCTGCCCGACATGGCGGACGCGAAATTGCGCAAGCTGGGCGACGCCATCAACCGCTGGGCGATCGTACCCACGGGATCGGAAGGCTATAAAAAGGCCGAGGTCACGCTGGGCGGCGTGGATACGCGCGAACTGTCGCAGCAAACCATGATGGCGAACAAGATCCCGGGGCTGTATTTCATCGGCGAAACGGTCGACGTCACCGGATGGCTCGGCGGCTACAACTTCCAGTGGGCATGGGCTTCCGGTGTCGCGGCGGGCGGCGCGATCGAGTGATTCTGTGGCATGTGGCAACTTTGCACATTGATGAAAAACTTCGCACAGCGCCGGAAAAGCTGTTAGAATTTCGTTCTTCCCTAAATCCAACGGTTTCATTTTTACATGACCACTATCCGCCTTAAAGAAAACGAGCCGTTCGAAGTCGCTATGCGTCGCTTCAAGCGCACTATCGAAAAAACCGGTCTGCTGACGGAACTGCGCGCTCGCGAGTTCTACGAGAAGCCGACTGCAGAGCGCAAGCGCAAGCTGGCCGCTGCCGTGAAGCGTCACTACAAGCGCATCCGCAGCCAGCAACTGCCGAAGAAGCTGTACTGATTTACATTCACGCCTGATCCGGTGACGGCCGATTGCCAGTCCCGGTTATGCAAGGCCTGAATCCGACGAAGCCCGCTCCGGTTGTGCCGCAGCGGGTTTTGCCTTTTGCCCCTATCGAATGGAGTTTCCATGAGCTTGAAAGACCAAATCACCGACGACATGAAAGCCGCCATGCGCGCGAAGGACAGCGAGCGCCTCTCCACCATCCGCCTGTTGATCGCCGAGATCAAGCGCAAGGAAGTGGACGAGCGCGTCGAGGTGGACGATGCGCAGGTGGTGGCCATCGTCGAGAAGATGATCAAGCAGCGCAAGGATTCGATTACCCAGTTCGAAAATGGTGGCCGCCAGGATCTGGCCGACAAGGAAAAGTCGGAACTGGCCGTGCTGTCGACCTATATGCCGGCCGGCCTGTCGGATGAGGAAGTCGCCGCCGAAGTGGCCGCCGCCGTCGCCGCATCGGGCGCCGCGGGTCCGCAGGACATGGGCAAGGTGATGGGCATCCTGAAGCCAAAGCTGGCCGGCCGTGCCGACATGACGGCCGTCTCGGCCCAGGTCAAGAAAGCGCTGGCAGGCGGCTGATCCCGCCACGACACGGCTGCGGCGTCGCCGCCACGGCCGTGTCTGTTTTTGATGCGCCGGAGCGGCAACGCCATGTTGCATTGTTGCAAATCAACTTGTAACGAGCCCTGCGGTATAGTCTGACCTGGGACAAATACTGTTAGATCAAGTAGATCAAGTGATTCCGCAATCATTCATTACCGATCTGCTCAACCGCGTCGATATCGTCGACGTGGTAGGGCGTTACGTGCAGCTGAAAAAGGGCGGCGCCAATTACATGGGGCTCTGTCCGTTTCACAACGAAAAATCTCCCAGTTTCACCGTCAGCCCGACCAAGCAGTTCTATCACTGCTTCGGCTGCGGCGCGCACGGCACCGCGATCGGCTTCATGATCGAATACTCGGGCATGGGTTTCGTCGACGCCGTCAAGGACCTCGCGCAAAGCGTGGGCATGATCGTGCCCCAGGCCGACGACAAGATCCCGCCGGCCCAGCGCGCCGCCCAGCAGGCGCAGACCTTGGCCCTGTCGGATGCGTTGAGCCAGGCTTGCGATTTCTACCGTGCCCAGTTGCGCGCCGCGCCGAACGCCATCGCCTACCTGAAGGGCCGCGGCCTGACGGGCGAAGTGGCCGCTCGCTTCGGCCTTGGCTACGCGCCCGGCGGTTGGGACAACCTGCGCTCCGTGTTTCCTGACTACGACGCCGTGGCGCTCGTCGAGTCGGGCCTCGTCATCGACAAGGTGGACGAGGACGGCAACAATAAAAAGCGCTACGACCGCTTCCGGGAACGGATCATGTTTCCGATCCGGAACACGAAAGGGCAGGTGATCGGTTTCGGCGGCCGCGTGCTCGACGGTGGCGAACCGAAATACCTGAACTCGCCGGAAACCCCGCTGTTCCAGAAGGGCCATGAGCTGTACGGCCTGTTCGAGGCGCGCCAGGCGATCCGCGACGCCGGCTACGTGCTCGTGACGGAAGGCTATATGGACGTCGTCGCCCTGGCCCAGCTTGGCTTTCCGCAAGCCGTCGCGACACTCGGCACCGCGTGCACCAGTACCCACGTGCAAAAGCTGCTGCGCCAGACGGACAACGTCATCTTCAGCTTCGACGGCGACAAGGCCGGCCGCCGCGCCGCCCGTCGCGCGCTGGAAGCGTGCCTGCCGCAAGTGACGGACAACAAGACGATCCGATTCCTGTTCTTGCCGCAAGAGCACGATCCGGACAGCTATGTGCGCGAATTTGGTGCGGACGCGTTCGCCCAGGAAATCAACGAAGCGATGCCGCTGTCGCAATTCCTGCTGCGCGAAGTGACGACGGAACATGACCTCGACACGCCGGAAGGCCGGGCACGCGTCCAGTTCGATGCGAAACCGCTGCTGCAATCGATGACGCCGACGGCGCTGCGCCTGCAGATCGTGCGCGGTCTCGCGAACCTGACGGAGTCAACGCCGGCGGAGATCGAAGCGTTGTTCGAGCTGTCCAAGCCGGTCGCCGTCGCGCGCAAGGCGCCGCCCCGCCAGGGGCGTCCGGAGCCGGTGGGCCTGGAGTTGCAGATGTCGCGCATCCTTGTCGCGCATCCGGCGCTGGCGCTTGGACTGGACGAGTCGGCGTTGCGCGCGTTCGACCATTTTGGCGTCGAGCAAGCCGAGCGCTTGCGCCAGCTCGTGGCCATGGCGCAGGCATTGGGCGCGAACGGGACGTTTGCCGCATTGTCGGAGCAATTGAAGGAGACGAGTTCGGACTACGACAACCTCATCGCGTCGATTGCGGTGGAACCCGAATCGGATAGCGAGTCCGATCGTGTCTGGCTCGTAAGTGCTGTGAGGCAAGTCAAGAAGGACGTGCTCAAACAGGAGTTAAACCAGTTGTTTTCTTCCGGATTGACCCCAGATCAGGTGAGTGCCCGCTATCGCGAAATCACAGCTCAGCAGCAGCTCTTGGAACGCGAGGAAGCCAACGACACCCCTGCGAAATTCGCCTGAACGGGGAGCGGCGCCGGGGCGGCGTTCTCGACTGGAAAGAACAGGGGCGCGTGCTATAATAAAACGCTAACTATTGCAAGCATTGAAACGATTTTTCGTGACAATTCGGGCTGGGTGTTTCAGTTAGCTAGGCCACAGTGCGTGGCTGCAGCGTGATGTAAGGTAACAAAACTTTATCTTTAACCATAGTAAAGTGGTCGTTGTGACTTCGAAAGCGCCTGTGCCAACCAAGAAACCCGAAACCAAAGTGGCTACCAAATCCACCAGAATGTCCGCAAAAGTGGACAATTCGCAAGACAAGGCGGAAGCCCGCGTCGCGGGTGTCGCCCCAGTCAACCAGACGACCGACGCGGAAGCCCTCGCCGCGATCGACACGTCGGGTTACGTGCTGCCGGCCGTCAAAGTGCCAGGCCGCCGTGGCCGCAAACCCAAAGAATTTACCCCCGAGAACGATGAAGTCGCCGCACTGAACGCGGTCGAGCGCGCCGAGCTGAAAGCGGTCGACAAGGCCAAGGCCAAGGACCGCAAGGCCAAGGAAAAAGCGCTGCTGAAAGACGCGTTCTCGTCGGACACGGAAGCGAGCGAAGAGGAACTGGAAATCCGCCGCCAGAAGCTCAAGGCCCTGATCAAGTCGGGCAAGGAGCGCGGCTTCCTCACGTATTCCGAGATCAACGACCATCTGCCGGACAACATCGTCGATCCGGAAGCAATCGAAGGCATCATCGGCACGTTCAACGACATGGGCATTGCCGTCTACGAGCACGCGCCCGATGCCGAAACGCTGCTGCTGTCCGATAACGTCGCCACCGTCACCAGCGACGACGAAGCCGAGGCCGCGGCCGAGGCCGCGCTGTCGACCGTCGACTCCGATTTCGGCCGCACCACCGACCCCGTCCGCATGTACATGCGCGAGATGGGCTCCGTCGAGCTGCTGACCCGCGAAGGCGAGATCGAGATCGCCAAACGCATCGAGGACGGCCTGCGCGACATGATCCAGGCGATCTCTGCCTGCCCGGTGACGATCGCCGAAATCATCGACGCGGCCCGCCGCATCGAGAACGACGAGATCAAGATCGACGAAATCGTCGACGGCATGGTCGATCCGGACGAAGACGAATCGACGTCGCCGAGCGCCGTCGCCCCGGCCGCCACCGAGTCCGACGACGACGAGGAAGACGACGAGGAAGAGGAAGAAGAGGAAGAGGAAGAAGAGGCGGGCGCGAGTTCCGGCGCCGCCGGCTATTCCGCCGAGCAGCTCGAGCAGCTGAAGAATTCGGCCCTCGATAAATTCCGTGAAATCGAACAGCAGTTCGACCGGATGCGCAAGGCCTACGAAAAGCAGGGCTACAACTCGGACGGCTACATCAAGGCCCAGGAAGCGATCTCGAACGAACTGCTCGGCATCCGCTTCACGGCGAAAGTCGTCGAAAAGCTGTGCGACACCTTGCGCGGCCAAGTTGACGAAGTGCGCCACATCGAGAAGCAGATCCTGGACGTGGCCGTGAACCGCTGCGGCATGCCGCGCGCCCACTTCATCAAGGTCTTCCCGGGCAACGAGACGAACCTCGAGTGGGTCGACGGCGAAGTGAACGCCGGCCACGCCTACAGCGCGATCCTCGGCCGCAATATCCCGACGATCAAGGAACTGCAGCAACGCCTGATCGACTTGCAAGCCCGCGTCGTGTTGCCTCTGCCGGACCTGCGCAACATCAACCGCCAGATGGCGGCCGGTGAAATGAAGGCGCGCAAGGCCAAGCGTGAAATGACGGAAGCGAACTTGCGTCTCGTCATCTCGATCGCGAAAAAGTACACGAACCGCGGCCTGCAATTCCTCGACCTGATCCAGGAAGGCAATATCGGCCTGATGAAGGCGGTGGACAAGTTCGAATACCGTCGCGGCTACAAGTTCTCGACGTATGCGACGTGGTGGATCCGCCAGGCTATTACCCGCTCGATCGCGGACCAGGCGCGCACGATCCGTATTCCGGTGCACATGATCGAAACGATCAACAAGATGAACCGGATCTCGCGCCAGATCCTGCAGGAGACGGGCGCCGAGCCCGATCCGGCGACGCTCGCGATCAAGATGGAAATGCCGGAAGACAAAATCCGGAAGATCATGAAGATCGCGAAAGAGCCGATCTCGATGGAAACGCCGATCGGCGACGACGACGATTCGCATCTGGGCGACTTTATCGAGGACAACAACACGCTGGCGCCGTCGGACGCCGCGCTGCACGCCTCGATGCGCGGTGTCGTGAAGGACGTGCTCGACTCGCTGACGCCGCGCGAAGCGAAGGTGCTGCGCATGCGCTTCGGCATCGAGATGTCGACGGACCACACGCTGGAAGAGGTCGGCAAGCAATTCGACGTCACCCGCGAGCGCATCCGTCAGATCGAAGCGAAGGCACTGCGCAAGCTGCGCCACCCGTCGCGTTCCGACAAGCTGAAGAGCTTCCTCGAGAACAACAGCGGCTGAGGCTTGACGTACCTACGCTAAAACAATATCCTCTCGCCACTTCGGCCGCATCGCGACCGCAAGTGGCGAGTTTTTAGCGTCTTCGGATGTACCAGTTTCGGGCCTCTAGCTCATGCCTGGTTAGAGCAGCGGACTCATAATCCGTTGGTGCCCGGTTCGACTCCGGGGAGGCCTACCAATAAAATCAAGGACTTGCGTCAAGTTTCGGATACTGCCTAGTTCCGTAAAATGGCGCAAGTTCCGCAAAACCTGGGACATCGCCTCCCGCTCCCCAGCTCAGCTACCTCACATAGATGTCGCACAGTCTGTCTAATAAGGCCGCTCGCGTGGCTGCGAGAAAAAAACTTCTTCATGCATTTTCTAAATCGAAGCTACTACAAAAAGTAGTGCCGATTTGGAATGACGAGTACAAAGAGTTTAAGGCCGAAATTCGGAAATCAAACCCATCTTGGCTTCGAGATGATGATATTGATCAGATTATAGTTCTGAGCTATTTAGAACAGCGCGGTGAAGAAGATCCTGACGGCGTTTTAGTTGAAATTCACAGTCAGGACTTTTTGGATGAACTTGCGGATAAAATTATCGACTGTTTGATCGCTCCAACGGACTACTGGTTTCATTTTCCATTGCCTCAAATTTCTATCGATGAGAACATTGAGTTAAGTGATTCCGTGATCTTTTGCAAACACACAACTCGTGTTCAACAGTCGTTCTTAATAGAAGGGCCTATCGAAAAAACCAGCGTGGTCTTGAAAGTGCGGGGAACCGGCTACGTCTTCACGGACCGCACCCAAAGTGCTTTTGTCGATGCAATGACAAAAGCAAAGTGGGCACTGCAAATTGCTTCGCTGTACGGCTTTTTGCGGAGGTCTCCCAAAAAGAAGGGTGGAATACTTGCTGCTCTTGGCGGCATGGACCAGGCAGACGTTTATGACGCGTCATGGAAAGCTGATAAACCAAGTCCTCTTGCGTCTAGCAAAATAAAGCTGGGACTGGGCTTCTCAAAATATTTGTCAGAGCTCGCGTTCACAGACGGTGAATGGACCAAAACCAAATCTCACTCATTTCAACTGTATGTCGGTAGAGTATTCAAGGCAATCATTGACCCGGCCGCTATCGACAATGTGAAGTCTATTCGGAGGTCGCTTGAGTGGTCGTTTGATGCTCAGCTCGATGAAGATGAGCACATGCGATTTATGAAAGCCTGCATCGGGCTCGAGGCGGCGATTGCCGAGCAAAATGAAGAGTTAGGGATTACTGAACAATTAGCTGATCGATGTGCATTTTTGCTTGATAAAACGGCTGTTTCTCGACGAGAAACACGTGAAGCGATGCGGAAAATATACAAACTTCGATCGAAACTTGTTCATGGCGCTGCAGCGGGATTGACAGGCTCTGAGCGGAGCATAGCAATGGAAGCTGAAAGAATCCTAGAAAAGGTTCTTTCTAAAGAGCTAAAAGCGGTAACGGAATGGTACGCCGAACGCAACAAGTAGGCTTGTAATTATTTAGTTGGCTTTACAAGTTTGCCTTCCGATGCCTGACATCCGGCCTCGCCATTGTGGCCGAGGTATACCCCAAGTTGGCTTTGAGCTGTTTCCATGCCCTACTGTTCTCCTTGTCCCTCCCGCCTGTCGCGCGAAGATTTCGAACTGTAACTCAGGAATTTCCCTCTCAAGGTCTCGGCGCACTTCAATAGCCTGTCGCGCGCTTGGTCGAACGCATAGCCAAATTTTCCCTCGCTCATCGGGATGAGCGCTAGGCCCGTTACCGTCCCGCTCTTGTTGCGGGTCAGAATGCGGTTGATGACGAGCTCAAGCTCCCCTCGATTGCGATACGCGGCTTAGCTTTGTCTTTGTTCTGCTGGGCGCACACCGCCCCGTCCTTGAGGGCCGTAAGGCTGACCTTGAGTGCGTCGCCCTTTCGTTGGCCAATCAGATACGTCAGGTCCGTGGCGTCTCGGAGCTTCACGCCGGCGCACTCCCGCACCAAATTGTAGATATCGTTCTCGATGTACACGCCGCGGCCTACTTCTTCGTGGCCCATGGCCCGTGCGCATGGCTTGGTTAGCTTGGTACGCGCTTTTTCTCGGACATGGTTCCAGCTATGCGAGAACAGCGCTTTTTCGCCGTTCGCCCGGATGTGCCCAAGATCATAGGGAACGGGTATGCGAAGGCGACGATCCAGATTATTAACAACAGTGTCGGCGGCAGCGGTATCTGGGCGCAGATGCAGGTCAAGATCGGCGGCGGCAAGTTGCTCATCAAGGTCAACGATGCGATCGAGAGCGCTTGGGAGAACTGGTGCGACAAGGACACCTGCGACCCGGCCGGCAAGCTGTGGTTCCAGGACATGGAGCGCCCGATCATGGGGGCGATCGTTGAAAACGGCGAGGTTTTTGTGTACCACGCCGCTTATCGGCAGCGCTGCTGGACTAATAAACTCCTACGATGTTCGGAAGTTCTGCAAGCTCGACTTCAGCTTTGCTCCGCAACTGGTCACGTCATCCTCGAACGCGATCGAGACACCTTCGATTCGGTGGCGACTGGAACCGCTGGCGATGGTGCAGTTGCTATGTCCCGATATGGGGCAGCTGCAGGCATCGCCAACGCAAGCGACCGGAATCCCGCCCACCTTGAAGTTCGTCGCACGCGTACTGATCACCTTGCCCCCGTGGGAGGTGGCATCACCGAGCCGAATAACCTTGCGCATGGTTGTCCTGATCTATTGTCGAGCATTAGGGTGTGATGCACTTGCTTCGGGCGCCGTCGACGCCTTAGTGGCCTGGAGGACCGCGCCCACCGTCGGCGGTTTGTAGTTCTCCGGGGCGATGGCTGGGGTGACGTTGTGCTTGAACACGTTCATTCCGTGCTGCTTCTTGCGGCTCGCCTCGCTCGGCGGGCTGATGAAGACGATGCTTGCGCCATTGGGATCGCGCAGGTTGACGGCGGCCGACGTGCCGCCTTCGATGTAACTGCCCATGACGCCGATCGCCATCTGCATGAAGAAGGTGGCCGCGCCCGTGTTGCCGAGTCGATGATCAGTGTTGATGAACTGCACGGTCTTGCTGGTATCGATCTCGGGACCGCCCTGCGTCGCATAGGTGTGCAGTACGCCTTCCAACGCGCGCTGTTGTTCGACATGGTTGCCGAAGGTGCCGACGATGCGGGCGGGGCCCGTTGTGCGCTCGGCGTCTGGCAGGGTTTGCAGGGCCTGTTGCCAGCCGGCTTCCAGTATGTTCTGGCGCGCATCGCGGCGCTTGACCGGATGTCCCTGTTCGTCCTCGAATTTGACGAAAACCGGGCGGTGGATATACCCCAGCGAGGGCAGATCGTCGAAGGCTCTCATCTGGTTGCGGTTCCACGGCAGCGGGAACCAGGGCGTCGGTTTCCAATCCTTCGGCGGGTCGTTCAGCCAGCGGCGGAAAGCCGCAAGCGAGATGCGGGCTTCCCTATCGTCATACACGGGATGCTTGGCGAAGACGGCAGCGGCGGTCAGCCATTCTGCAACCGAGGGCTGGCGACCCCCGTGGAATTTTTCTTGATTGGCCAGCTTCTCAGGAGTGGGTACAGATTCCATGACGTCGTAATACATCATTCGCAGGTTTTCCTGCAGGTAGTCGTTGTCCGGATCGTCCCAGACATAGGGCCGGAGCGGCTCGACCCGTTCGCGCCGTGCCAGTACGAACACCGTCGTGGAGTCGGGCATGTCAGGAATGTAGTAGCCGTCCCTGATGAGCCGCGGCGCTTCGGGCGGAAGGCCGCTGTCGCGTGTGGCCGAACTGTCGTCCGCCAGCAGGACAATATACGGCAAGTCCGGATGCGCGTCGAAGAAAGCGAACACCTGTTCCAGCAACTGGTCGGGACGCTCGCTCAGCTGCCACGGGCCGGTGACGAACAGGTGCCAGGCCATCCCCGTGCCCTCCGCGCTGGCGGCCAGTCCCGCCATCGGGCGGATATCGCTCGGTTGATCGGCGGGATCGGGAATCGGAGCTGCCGCATAAAAGGTGGGAACGCCCCAGAACATCGGCGAAAATTTGGCACCGTTTTCCAGCGCGTCACAGGCCCGGCCACCACTGACGCCTATCTTGTCGAAGCGCGCCCACTCATACTTCTTCGGGTCTTGCTCGCGGATGCTGGTGAAGGGCCCTCCCTCCTGGAGGGCGTCCCACAGCTTCCCCTGCCGATATTTTTCGTAGGTTACCCCCAAGCCGATCACTTCGAGGACGTATTCGCGGCGGGCCTTTTCGGTATGTGCGGCGGCTTCCTGCTGCTTGAGTTGCAAGTTCTTTTCCTGCCATTCGCGTGCGCGTGCGCTGGCGGCCATCGAGGAATATACCCATTTGCCACCGAACAGCAGAACGACCGCCACCAGCGGCACGCCAAACCAACGCAACCTATCCATTGTCGTCTCCACAGTTACGTTTGCCAGTTCCGGATGCAGCACCCGGAAATCCAGAATCAGCCAAAGCAGGAATAAAAAAGGAAAGGCGATCACGGCGCCGGCAATGTGCATCCACGCCTTGGGCGGTTTAATGGTTTCCATGTCGGGCACTGCCGGGCTGCTCATGACTTCTCCTTCACAGCGCTTGCTTGAACAACGCGCTTGCCTGCCGTCGTCTCGGAGACCACGATGTCCGACAACTTGCCCGTCAACAGTGGCAAGCACCGCGGGAGTACACCCAAACTGTAGTAGTCGGCATTACCCTCGATGAGCTCATACCGCCACTGCGGTTCGCACTGCAGGTACACTTGGAAGTCGGTCACGAAAACCTTCCACTTCAGTATTTCAGGACGCGGCTTATCGCTCGGCGCAGGCTTTTTCAGCCGCCAATCCGCCACCGCACACAAATACGCATAGAACTTCGGATCGCTGGACGCCTTGCCGCTGCCTATGGCCACGTCATAAGCAGTGACCTGACTGTGGTTCTTGCGGCTGTCGAAGATCGCACTGTGAAAAGACTTCGCACCCACTTCGTGCTGCCAACGCCTTCGCGCCGCGTTCGGGCTTTCCTCGATCACCGCGATCACCTTGCCATCCGGATGGCGCGTTGCACGAATGATTTTGAATCGATCGTTCAGGTCTTCGCTCTTCGGGTTCTTTTCCTGGTTGTAGGCATCCGTCATCCGGTCCAGTTCTGACTTGGTCAAATCCTGCGGCGTGCCGGGACGGTGAATGTGCCCTGTTGGGTCAGGTCGCGCTTCAAGATGGGTTTGTAATCCGCCGCTGGCCGTGACCGCGATGGCCGCCGTGATCGGATCGACGTCGTCGCATGGCCCACGGTCTGCCGGCTTTAACTTCGCATGTTCCGAAGTCGCGGGGATCTTGTCCGCGTCGATCTGACTGCCCCGCATGTCCGCCTGGCAGGGCTTCGCCAGAGGCTCGCCGTTGATGGTCCGGATGCCGTTGCGCTGTTGTTCGGGTTTGTCATCCGGACGGATCGGCCATCTGGCGATCGGCAATGTCGCGCGCAGGCTGCGCCCGCTCGACTCGACGTGTGCGTGGTCGTCCTCGCCTTTGATTCGCAAAGCGAAATCGTGGGGTGGCTGGCCCACCAGCACGAAGCCGACTTTCCGGGTGCGCGGGTCCAGACGCTGCTTCGCGGTGAACACGCGCTGGCGGAAGCTCTGCCCCAGTTCCACGAGAGGCTGCCTTGTTATCTTTTCGGCCCGCCACTTCGGGCTGCCGCCAAAATAGCCCTTGCTGGCAGCATAGCCGCTGACGTCGAGTGTTTCCGTCATCCGCTTGCCATCGATATAGTCCGGCACGCCTTGCCACCCGATGCCCTGCATGTTGTCGAGGGCGACCGTCATGTCTTCCGGGCTGAAATACAGGTAGACCTTGCCCCGGTTGTCGCGATCGCCGCCAGGTTTCCACCGCCCTTCGACCATGCCTCCACATGTGGTCTCATCGATCTTTTCAAAAACCGGTACGGCTGTCTTGGCTTTCTCCAGGCCTTGCACGATATTGACCAGCGTCTGTAGCCTTCCATGCAGGGTTTGTACGCCATTGATGCTGTCGTAATGGCCCGTCATCGCGGGATCGGTGCCACCGGAAAAAAGGTTCGCGATGCCGGCCGCCGTGCCCGGATCGTCCACGAGACTATATGGCGGGTGGGTCAGGATCAGCGTGTCGGCAGGGCGCTCTTTGCGTTCCAGCAGGAAAGCCTGCGCGAGCAAACTGATCAGGCAACCCTGGCTGTGCGCGACGATCGTGACGGTCTCATGGTCCTCGTAGTCGCGGATCATGCTGATCAAGGCTGCGAGCCGTCGCGCGGCCAATATCATGTACATGCGGCCGGGACCGTCCCTGAGCGGCCGCAACGCATCATGCATGAGATCCATCGGTGCCCCGACGCCACGGTTCCACATGTCGGGCAGGCTGCTGGTGGCGTTGCCGAATGGTCCGCCTCCCTTTGACAGATCTTTGTCGAGCCGGTTGCCGTAGCGGTCGGTAAATTGGCCGTTGACGGTCTTCGTCTTTCTGCCGACTTCCCTGTATCCCCAATAAAATGGAATCACCGGGCTGAGCGTCTCGCTCGTTGCTTTACGCTTGAAGTACGCGGCATCCGGATCTTCGACCACCTCGTCCTTATTGGTCGGCATCGTGTAGCCGGCGGGCTGGAAATGGCGGAACAGTCGCTGCTCCAGCCCTTCGCATAAACCCGCTTCCACTTCGTTATATCCGGTGCCCACATCGTTCACGCCGTGGATGATGATGATGTTGCCCGGCTGGTCACGTGGATGCTCGATGACCTTGTCGGAAACCCGCTTGTGCTTCAGTACCGTAGGGTTTTGCCTGGCCACGTATTCCGGCTTCGGGTATTTGCCGCCCATGTCTCCTCCAAGTCAGCTTATTGATCGCCACCACGCATCAGGCTTATCTCGGCGATGTGCATGGCATCGCGCTCGATCAGGTCGGATTTGCCGTCGGCGCCGCTGCGCGCCTGCATCGCTGAGCCATCGCTGAGGGCAATCTTCAATTTCGCGTCCTTGACGACTGCACCGGGCGGCCGCTCGCCGTTCTCAAGTGGGATGCCCGGTGCGTAGCGCACCATGAGCTTCTGGTCCGCGCGACCTTCGCCGAAGGTCGGGAACTGGGCCGTCATGGTTTCCGATTCGTCGTAGAGGAACTCCGGCGCGTGGAACTTGAGAGGCTGTTTGCTGCCCAGGACGGGCGGGCCATCGCCCAGCTTGAGGAAGGAACCGTCCTCGGCGACGAGCAGAATGACCTTGGCCGAGATCGTTGCCGTGCCCTCCGTGGCAGTCAATGTCAGGTTCTTTGCCGAGTTGATGTCGGTGTCGTCATGCTGGCTTTGGAGTAATACCTTGCCGGCGTGGGCGATGCCGGTGAATCCGCCGCTCTGGGCGAACAGAGAAATGCCTTTGCCGGCATTCAGGTTGAAGCGCTGGCCGGCGGTCAATTGGAGGTGTTGTTGCGCGACGGTGTCGATGTTTCGGGCCGAATAGCTTACGATCGCTTTGGTGCTGGCGAAGCCGATGCCGGCCGGCGATGTGATGCCGATGACCGCCTTGCCGCGTTCGGCCGCGTCCGGGACGGTGTTACTGCCGTCTTCCCACGTCTTGAAACGGGCCAGCAGGTCCTTCTGTTCCTTCGTGTCGATCGGTAGCCCATTGTGCTCGACCGCGTAGTCGCCGAGCGCTGCGCAAAGTTCGCCGCATTCGCGCAGCAGGTCGAGATAATCGTCACGCGCGAGCTGCCTGCCTTTCAAACCCGCGCCACCCAGCAGCTTCCACGTGCTGAGCAAGATCCCTCTGGCGGCCCGCAGGGCGATCGCTTCGTCGCTACGCAACTCCGCTCCCTCACCCCGGGGAGCGGTACTGCCGTCCCGACGCAACTCGGTCAGGTAGCCAAGGTTCAGCTCCGCGCCGGCATGATCGCTCGCCAGCTGCGCGCTGATCTGGCCCGGCGTGTCGTCCAACCTCAGCTGGTTGCCTCGCTGGCCCCGTATTTCGCGCGACCGGATGCCCGACTGGTATTTTGTCGTTGGCAGACCGCCCTCATGGCGGAATGCGGGCGGCGGTGCCGCGCCGTTGAATAGCTGAGCAATGATGACTGGCTTGTCCGGGTCTCCTCCCGCGAAGGCGACCAGCACTTCGCTACCGACCGGCGGCAGCAGACGCGTACCGCACGGACCGCGTGCACCGAGTGCGCTGCCGGCCCAACTGGATGCAACGCGCACCCAGGCCGAATCGGTGTCAGAGTCCGAGCTGCCGGCACCGCCTGCGTGCGCATGGTCTTCCGGGCGCGTGGCGGGGAAACGGATCTTGACGCGGCCGAGCTCGTCGCACCAGACTTCTTCATTGACGGGACCGACGACGATGGCAGTTTGCAGTTCCGGACGCGGCAGGACGGGACAGGGCGGCACGATACGGATCCCGCGCCGGACGCAGGTAAAACGCGTCTTGTAGCGGGTTGGTTCGCCGGGATTGTCACTGTCGGCAGACACGGCGTACTCGCCGCCATTCCAGCCGTTGCGATTGAACAGGCGCTCAACCCGGGCGCCAATCTCGACCGGAAGATTGTTTTGGGCTGCGATTCGCTGGCTCGTGATGACGAAGTCCCGCTCGTTCTCGGGATGGCTGTCGATTTCCGGGTGTCCGCTAAACCTGAACCATTCACCGACCGCGAGGTCCCGTACGCCGCCTTCGCCGAGAAAGCTCTTGGCGGCATACTCGTAGTGGGCCATCTGCACCTCGCCCAAATCGGCCAGGTCGTTGAACGTGTCTCCGATGTGTGGCGCGGCGACGTGGTAATCGTCCAGCGCGGCCGCCAGTTCGTTGCCACGCCTGCCCTGGTCGGCACGCGAACTTGCGGATGTCGCCATGAACTCGCCGACGCGCGGCTGCTTGTAATTCCATGAATGCATCGACATGCTGCCTGGCTGAACAACGCGCATGGCGCTCCAGCCAGTGATGGCATCGCGCTGCTCGGTTGCAGCGTCGCGATGGAAACGAACGGTGCCCGCGGCATTCCGTGTCAACCGGGTCGAATCGTTGAACAGGACGAGCGTGTGGCCGATCGCGTCCCGTTGCGCTTGATGTCCGCGGAACTCGGGCAATCCACTACGAAAAAACCAGGCGATACCACGGCGCTGCAGCAGGCGTCGGATGAAGGCGGCATCCGATTCGTTGTGTTGCATGATGAGTTCGCGCGTCGGGCACCTGTTGTCGAGGCTCGTGGCCGCGTCCAGGTCGAAGGTCTCGCACAGCACGCCGTTGCGTTGACGCCATTCGGCCACCAGGATCCTGACGATATCCAGCTCGCTTTTATTGCGAAACACGCGAGTGTTCTTGCGGCCTTCCATGATCGACAGGGCATCCCGCATCACCAACTCGTAGGTGGCGAGAGCCCCATCGCTTTGACCGGACGCCGCCTCCGTAACGATGCCGCAGATGCTCCGGAGCCGGCCCGTGTCGGTGACGATGCGCAGTGCTGCGGGCAGTCCAATGAAATCTTTGAGGGCCAGTTCGGCGTCGTCGGCCACGCACAGGATGCGGTGTTCGAAGCCGCCACACATGGCTTCATGTCCGATCATGCGTTGGGGCAGCAGGATGTCGTCGCGTTTCCCGTCGGGGCACGCTAACGTCAGCCCGATCGGACGATCATGCGTGCGGAGCGTGTACTGGGCCAATTCGAGCGCGCGCGCCGTGGTGTTTGCCATGATCAGTTCCCTTTGCGACGCAGCACATGGCCAGTAAGATCGGGCGATGACCTGCAGTGCTGCGCTTCATGTGAAAGCGGGAATGTTAGCGTGCAGTCAACGGGACATCATGCGTTGGCGCAACTAGCTGCTCATTGGCACGTTCGCCAAAAGTTGATTTGACGGCGGACCACGACTTGGAAGCGTTCAAGACACGGCCATGTGGTCGAAGCACTCACATCGCTCACGCATACAGCGCCGAAACCACCCGCACCCGCGCCACCAGCGCGCGCCTGAGCCTCCCCGGCCCCGTCACCTCCACCTCCGGCGCCAGCCGCAACAACTGCCCGGCGCCATGCTCGACCGACTCGATGGGAACCCGCACCGCCACCCGCCCATCTTTCCGCCGAGAAGGCCGCGCCTCCGCCACAGCCCGCGCCACAGCAGCATTCAGGTACCGCAACTGCTTGAGCCCGCTTGGGGTAGCCAGCACATCCGCATAATCCGTGTAAAGCTCCGATTCAAACCGCGCGACAGACTCCGCCCAATGCCGCGCCAGATCAAACCGCGCCGGCCGCCGCACGCGAGCCTCGAGCATGCTGGCGCGTTTGATGTTCGAAATCCGATACGTGCGCGGCTTGCCATCCGCTGCCGCAACGAGATACCACGCACCGGCCTTCAGCACGAGACCCAGCGGATGCACGACCCGCTCGACTTCATCGCGCCAGCTTTCATACGACATGCTCAATTGCCGCTCCGACCAGACGGCGTCGGCGACGGTCGCCAGGTGCGGCACCGCATCGGCTTCGCGGTACCAGTCGACCGGGTCGAGATGGAAGCGCGACTGCATCTTCTGCGCTTCCGCACGCGACGCGGCCGGCAGTGACGTGAGCAGCTTGAGCTGTGCGCCCTGCAGCGGCTTGTCGAGGCCAAGGTCGGCTGCGGGGCCGGCCAGGCCGCTGAGGAACACGACTTGTGCTTCGGCGGGTGTCAGGCCCGTCAGGCGCGTGTTCCAGCCGTCGAGCAGGCGGAATCCGCCCGTGCGGCCGCGTTCCGCGTAGATCGGTACGCCCGCCGCGGTGAGCTGGTCGATGTCGCGGTGTAGCGTGCGGACCGAAATCTCCAGCGCGTCGGCCAGCTCGGTGGCGCTCATCGGGCCGCGCGTCTCGAGCATCATCTGGATGGAAAGCAGTCGGCTGGCGCGCATGGTCGGGCGGAATATATGACATCAGATGGCAGATATTCTATTCGATACTGGACGACACCGAATTCAAGAGGAGAGTGCCATGACCAACGAATACCCGCCGCCGCACGATCCGCAGGTCGTCGAGCTGCGCCAGTACACGCTGCGTCCGCGGCAACGCGACGTGCTGGTCGAGCTGTTCGACCGCGAATTCATCGAATCGCAGGAAAGGGAAGGCATGCGCGTGATGGGACAGTTCCGCGACCTGGACGATCCCGATCGCTTCGTCTGGCTGCGCGGCTTTGCCGACATGGCGTCGCGCGCGCGTGGGCTGCAGGGATTTTATGGCGGCCCGACATGGGCGGCCCACCGCGATGCGGCGAACGCGACCATGGTCGACTCGGACGATGTCCTGCTGCTGCGGCCGGCGTGGCACGGCGCCGGCCTCGTGGTCGATCCCGAGAGGGGGACGGCGCCCAAAGGGCTCGTCGACATCACCGTATTCAGCCTGCGCGAGGCAGCCGGCCCGGCACTGCTCGACTTCTGTCGCGAGCATATGGTGCCGACACTCCGGCGCGCACAAGCGCTGGCACAAGGCTGGTATGTCACGGAACACAGTCCGAACAATTTCCCCAGATTGCCCGTGCGGGAAGGCGAACACGTCCTCGTCGGCGTGGCTGTGTTCGAGGACCAGGCGAGCCATGACGCGTTCCTGGCCGGCGGCAGCTGGCAGCGCGACGTGGCGCTGGCGTTATCGCCGTGGCTGGCGAAAAAGCCGCATGCCATGCGCCTCGCCCCGACCGCCCGCTCGGCCATCCACGCTTGAGGAGCACGCCATGAACGAATCCAACCATGACCACCATGACGGCCGGTCCGATTTCGATTTCCTCGTCGGCCGCTGGGTCGTCCACCATCGGCGCCTGAAGGAACGGCTTGCGGGATGCGCCGAGTGGGATGTGTTTGACGGGACATGTACCATGCGACCGATCCTGGACGGCCAGGCGAACGTCGACGACAACGTGCTGGCGCTGCCGTCCGGGACGTATCGTGCGTCGTCGATCCGCGCCTACGATCCAGTCACGCGGCGCTGGTCGATCTGGTGGCTCGACAGCCGCCATCCCCACGACCTCGGCACCCCGGTCGTCGGCGTCTTCGCGGACGGTACCGGTACCTTTTTCGCCGACGACACCTTGAACGGTAGGCCGATCCGCGTGCGCTTCCTCTGGACGGACATCACCGCCGCGAGCGCCCGTTGGCAGCAGGCGTTTTCCGCGGACGGCGGTGCGACGTGGGAGACGAACTGGATCATGGACTTCGAACTCAGCGATGATCCGTCACGCCGATCTGCGCACACATGTCCAGCACAGGACACGTCGAACACCGCGGCCGGGTCCCCGTACAGATGTGCTTCCCGAACGGCACGAGCAGGCGATTGATGTCGATCCAGTAACGCTGCGGCAGCGTCGTTTCCAGCGCCGCCAGCGTTTTCTCGGGCGTCGATGCCTTGACGTAGCCCCAGCGTCCCGTCACCCGGTGCACGTGGATGTCGACGCTGATCACGGGCGTCCCGCACGCCACGCCCAGCACCAGGTTCGCGCACTTGGGACCGACGCCCGCGAACGACAACAGCACGTCCCGGTCGCAAGGCAACGTGGCGCCGAACCGCTGTTCCACCTCGCGCGCGATGGCCAGGATCTGGTTGGCCTTGCGTTCGTGAAACGTGCAGGGACTGATCAAGGCGTCCAGCTCTTCCCAGGTCAGCTGGCCGACGGCCGCGGGCGTACGCGCGCGCGCGAACAGCTTGCGCGACACGGGCAGCGTCACCTCGTCATACGTGCGGATCGAGATGATGCAGGCCAGCAGTTGCTCGAAAGTCGACACATACCCTTCGTCCGACAATTGAAACAACGCCGCCTTGGGCCACGGGCGGACGGCTTCCTCGATGCGGTCGAGCGCGATGTCGATGTCGAATGACTCATTTCGCATGACTCCGCTTCCCCGCGTGGTCGAAACGTACAGGTTACGCGGTTGTTAACGAACGCACCGTTCCGTAGCAGGTCTGCCCTACTAAAAGGCAACAAAACAGAAACAAACGGTGACTGTCGTCTTGCACGCACCGAAAGCGTGAGGTATCTTGACATACCGCAAGGAATATTTACTTAAATCAATCATGTCGGCCTCTTCTGCTGCAACCTCGCTCCAGCCTGTGGCCCGTCTTCTGGGGCACGCCCGCTATGTGTTTGGCGGCCTGCTGTTGTTGACGGTCGCGTTGCTCGTCTGGCAGCACGTCGGCATGGAAGAAGTGCTCGAGTTGGGCGGCGGTCATTTTTCCGTGAAAGTCACCGACGACAAGTCCGAAGGCGGCGCTTCGCAGGGATGGGTCGAGCGCAAGGGGCAGGATCTCGTCATGCATTGCCGCATCGTCAAGAAGATCGACTGGCCTCATTGCAAGCTGAGTTTCGATTTCCTCAAGGGCGCCAAGGGCATCGACATGTCGCACTTCGATTACATGATCGTGGACGCGGGTTATGCCGGGCCGGGTAGCTTCAAATTCGGTGTCGTCATGTCCGAGGTGGAGGAGGGGTACACCCGGCTCGACACGTGGCAAACGTACAAGGTCGAACAAGTCGAATCGCTCGAGCTGCCGTCCCACGGCAGGATGTTGATCCCGATGAACTGGTTCATCGTGGCGCAATGGTGGAAGGAGATGGCGAAACCGCCGATCGAGCATTCCATCGTCAACCTCGACAACATCGTGTACACCGACCTGGCGTCCAGTTTCGGCGGCGTGGAAGGCGACCATGTCCTGACCCTGCACAGCCTGCGCTTGCACGGCAAGTTGATCAGCCGGGATACCCTGCTGCTGTGGCTGGTGGGCGCGTGGGTCGCGTGCGCCGTCGGCTGGCTGGCCGTACTCACGCTCTCGCTGCGCGGACAGCTCAAGGAGAGCGCGGCGGCCATCGAACTGCTCAGCACGGTCAACAAGGCTTTGGAACTCGAAGCACGCGACCTGGCCGGGCAGGCGTATATCGATCCGCTCACCGGCGTGCTGAACCGGCAAGGCTTGCGCGCGGCGCTGATGAGCACATCAAGCCTGCTGGCCGATCCGATGGCCGTGATCTTCATCGACATCGACCATTTCAAGTCCATCAATGACACGCATGGCCATGACGTGGGCGACGATGTGCTCCGCAAATTCGCCAACGTCATCGCTTCCGGCATCCGCTCGTCCGACCGGCTCGTGCGCTGGGGCGGCGAGGAATTCCTGATCGTCTGCCCGATGACCAATGTGTACCAGGGGAAGATCCTGGCGGAGAACCTGCGCCACGCGCTGCACCACCACACGTGGCCCGCAGGGTTGCGCGTGACGGCCTCGTTCGGCGTCGCCCAGCATCATGAACACGACGAAGTGGGCGTCGTCATCAAGAATGCCGACGAGGAGCTGTATCGCGCCAAGCGGAGCGGCCGCGACCGCGTGTGCGCGCATATCCCGGGCGAGCTGACCGTGACCGCCACTGCGGCTTGAGGGCAACGCCGCGCGCAGGATCAGAAATTTCCTATTGACAAAAGTTGTTGGCGGAGCAACCATATAGAATTATCAAACCGATAATTCTTCTGATGAACCGTCACCTGTTGTCCATATTCACGGCCGTGGCACTGCTTGCCGCACACACGTGCGCGCATGCCGCCGACCGTCCTCCCGTCGAGAGTTTCTTCGCCCATCCCGACGTCAGTTTCGTGACGCTGTCGCCCAGCGGGCGCTATGTCGCAATGTTGAACCGTTTGAGTGACAGCAAGCAGGCGCTCGTTGTTCGGGAAACGGCGAACCTGGAGAAGGTCACCGTTGTCGCCAGGTTCGACAGCCTGCGCCTGCGGGATATCGAATGGATCAACGACCAACGGCTCACGTTGACGTTGAAGAACACGCAAATCGAGTTCGAAGGCAACGACGACCAGATTGCCGTCGACCGCGACGGCGCCAACCTGACGCACCTGATCTCCGGCCACTGGGACCATAAACAGGAAACGACGGGTTCGTTCATCAAGGACCGGGTGCTGACGGCCGACTATATGTTCATGGACGTGACGCACGACGGTTCGGACGACATCATCGTCGGGAAGCTCAGCTGGAACAACATCGACCAGCAGCCGCAGGCGATCCACCCGTTCCGCCTCAACACGCGCACGCGCGTGCTGACCGACATGCTCACGGGACCGCAGCCGGAGCTCGTCTTGGATTGGCTGTTCGACGCGGCCGACCAGCCGCGCGTGGCCGCCACCCGGGGCAAGGGGCGGTGCATCGTCTATTATCGGAAGGGCCAGCAGGGGCCGTGGAGCGAGATCAGCAATCGCGATTGCCTCAAGGACGAGATCTTCGATCCTGTACTGTTCGACAACCGGAACACGATGTACGTGCGCGCCGGCTACAAGGGACGCACGGCCCTGTTCACCTTCGACGTGGATAAAAAGACCCTCGACAAGGAACCCTTCGTCGACATCGACGGCTTCGATTTCACGGGCAGCGTCGAGCAGGATTTAGTCAACAAGAAAATCCTGGGCGTGCATTTCGTGTCCGATGCCGCTTCCACGGCCTGGATCGACCCGGTCATGCAGGCGATCCAGAAGAAGGTCGACGCCTTGTTGCCGGGCGCCGGCAACCGCGTCACGTGCCCACGGGATTGCCGCGAGCCGGCCGCCGTCGTCGTCACGTCCAAGTCCGACCGGATGCCGCCTGCCTACTACCTGTACACACCTGCGGATGGCCACATCATCGGGCTGGGCAGCACGCACCAGGCCATCGACCGCAAGCAGATGGGCAAGCGCGACTTCCTGCACTATGCCGCGCGCGACGGCCTGCAGATTCCTGTCTACGTGACCATGCCGCCGGACAAGGCCGCCGGACCGCGTCCCGCCATCGTGCTCGTGCATGGCGGCCCGTACGTGCGGGGCGGATCGTGGGAGTGGGACGCCGAAGCGCAGTTCCTGGCGTCGCGCGGCTACGTCGTGCTGCAGCCGGAGTTCCGCGGCAGCACCGGGTTCGGCAGTGCGCACTTCCGCGCCGGCTGGCAGCAGTGGGGCCGGGCCATGCAGGACGACCTCGCCGACGCCGCCGCCTGGGCCGTCAAGCAGGGGTGGGCCGATCCCAAGCGTATCGGCATCATGGGCGCCAGCTATGGCGGGTACGCGACGCTGATGGGCCTCGTGCGCAATCCGGACGTCTTCCGCGCCGGTGTCGAGTGGGCGGGCGTGTCGGACATCAAGCTGATGTTCACGGACGTCGAGAGCGACGCGTCCCAGGATGCGCTCAGGTACGACATGAAAACGCTGATCGGTGACCCGCTCAAGGATCCGTCCGCGTTCGACGACGTGTCGCCGCTGGCGCAGGCTACCCGCATCCGCCGGCCGCTGCTGATGGCCCACGGCGCCCACGACAGCCGCGTGCCTGTCGTGCACGCGACCAAGATGCATGACGCCGTCAAGAAAACGAATGCCAACGTCGAATACGTCGTGTATCCCGAAGAGGGCCACGGCTGGCGCCGGGAGGAGGACAGCATCGACTTCTGGAAGCGCGTCGACGCCTTCCTCGACAAGAACCTGGCGCACGCGGCGGACTAAGGCCCGCCCTCGACTCGCCCGTTACAGCGCGATCTCCGTTCCGAGCCGCTTGAGGAATTGCGCCATCCACTGCGGATGCGCGGGCCAGGCCGGGGCGGTGACGAGGTTGCCGTCCGTGACGGCCGCGTCGACCGCGATGTCGGCATAGTCGCCACCCGCCAGCCGGACTTCCGGCGCGCATGCGGGATACGCGGACACGCGCTTGCCGCGGATGACGTCGGCCGCCGCCAGCACCTGGGCGCCGTGGCAGACGGCGGCAATGGGCTTGTCGGCGTGCGCGAAGCCGCGCACGAGCGCGATCACCTGCGGGTCGAGACGCAGGTATTCCGGGGCGCGGCCGCCCGCGATGACGAGGGCGTCGTAGTCGTCGGCGTTCGCCTCGGCGAAATCGGCGTTCAGCGCGAACTGGTGGCCGGGCTTTTCGGTGTAGGTCTGGTCGCCTTCGAAATCGTGGATCGCGGTCTTGACCTTGTCGCCCTTCTTCTTGCCGGGGCAGACGGCATGCACGGTGTGACCCACCGCCTGCAGCGTCTGGAACGGCACCATGGTCTCGTAATCTTCCGCAAAATCGCCGGTCAACAACAGGATCTTCTTCGCTGCCATCGTATTCTCCTTCGAGGTTCCCTGGGGTGTCGGAATGACCTCGACAAAGATACCATCGTCGCACCGGGCTCGTAAGGCTTGATTTTGGGCACGCTTCGTTGCCCGGGGCGGACCGGTCACGCAGCCGGCACCCGCTCCTCGAGCACGCGCGCGCGCAGTGCCGCCAGCGGCAGCGGGCGCGCCAGCAGGTAGCCCTGCACGTAGTCGCAGCCGGCCTGGCGCAGCCAGTCGAACTGCTCGGGCTCCTCGACGCCTTCCGCGACCACGGTCAGGTTGAAGCCGTGGGCGAGGGCGATCACGGCGCCGGCGATCGTCGTGCCGGACGTGGGCAGCAGGCGGACGAAGCTGCGGTCGATCTTGAGGTGGTTGATCGGGAAGGTCTGCAGGTAGGCCAGCGACGAGTAGCCGGTGCCGAAGTCGTCGATCGACAGGCGCACGCCCAGCGCGCGCACGTTGTGCATGAAGTCGACGGCGCCGTCCAGGTCTTCCATCAGCATGCTTTCCGTGAGCTCCAGCTCGAGCCGGTCGGCCGGCATGCCCGTGGCGAGCAGCGCGCGTTCGACGACGCCAATGAAGTCCTTGTCGCGCAGCTGGCGCGCGGAGACGTTCACCGCCATGCTGAGCCAGGTGCCGGTCTGGCGGTGCAGGGCGACGGCGTCCATGCAGGCGCGCTCCAGCACCCATTTGCCGATCTCGACGATCAGCCCCGTTTCCTCGGCGACGGGAATGAATTCGGCCGGCGAGATATAGCCCTGCTCCGGATGCGGCCAGCGCAGCAGCGCTTCCACGCCGACCATCTTGCGCGACCCGCAGGCGAATTGCGGCTGGTAGCACAGTTCCAACAGGCCCGCGTCGAGGTGGCGGCGCAGGTCGCGTTCCAGGCGCGCGCGCCGCTGCGTGGCGAGGATCATCTCGCGCTCGAATACGGCCACCGTGTCGCGGCCGTTGGCCTTGGCGCGATACAACGCGGCGTCGGCGTTGCTGAGCAGTTCGCTCATCGTGCGCGCGTCGTTGGGAAACATGCACGCGCCGATGCTCGCGGTCGGCCGCACTTCCAGACCCTCGACCTGCAGCGGCTCGCGCAGCGCGGCGACGATGCGCCGGCCCACGCGTTCCAGTTCGTCCGGATCGTCCAGCGGCGCGACGATCACGGCGAATTCGTCGCCGCCGATGCGGCCGATGCGGTCGCTGGGGCGCGCCGTTGCGCGCAGCCGGCTCGCGACCTGGCGCAGCAGGTGGTCGCCGGCCGCGTGGCCGGCCGTGTCGTTGACGACCTTGAAGTTGTCGAGGTCGATCAACAGCAGGCCCACGCGGCCGCCTCCCTCGGCGAGCTGGGCGATCTCGAGTTCCAGCGCCTCGTACGTGCAGCGGCGGTTCGGCAGGTCGGTCACGGTGTCGGTATAGGCCAGGTGCTTCAGCTGCGCTTCGGCCTGGCGCATGCGTGCCTTGGAGCGGCGCGTGAGCAGCGACGTCGTCACCAGCGCGCCCAGCGAGGCCAGCGCGAGCAGGGCGCCGTAGCGCAGCAGGCCGTTGCGGATGCCGACCGTGTCCGCCGTCAGCACGACGCGGCCCAGCGTCATGCCGCGGTAGCGGACCGGGCGCGCCACCGACAGCGGCGCGAACAGCGTCCAGTCGCGCAGCAGCGGCGGCGTCTCGTCGACGGCGCCGTTGCGGTACGCGGCGAATTCCACGTCCTGGCGGTCGTACACGGTGGCGGCCGCGAGGAACGACGAGTGACGGAACGAGCGCAGCATCTCGTGCGCGGCGTCCTGGTCGCGGAACATCAGGGTGGCCGCCACGTTGTCGGCGATGATCGCGGCCTGCACCGTGAGGTCGTCCGTCAGGTTGCGGCGCAGCGCGACGAACTGGTAGGCGAGCAGGATGCAGCACGCGACGCCGAGCGCGGCTGCCGCGGCCAGCAGCTGGCCGAAGCCGGCCATGCGGCTCAGGTCCCCGGTGCGCCGTGCGGTCGTCGGGTTCATAGCACGTTCCTCGCGAGGCGCAGCAGGTGCGAGGAAAAGCGCAGGCCGTTCCTGGCCGCTTCCTGCGTGTCGATGTCGAAGCGGATGTGTTCGTCGTCCTCGACGAGCGTGATCGCGGCCTTGCCGCCAGGGCCGTCGCGCACGACCAGCATGCCCAGAGGCGGCAGCGCGGGACGTTCCACCGTGCGCGCCAGCACGGCGATGTCGCAGCGCGGCGCCTTCGGGTGCGCGAGGTCGGTCAGAGTCCAGGGCCGGCCGTTGACGGGCTTGCCGTTCAGTGCCTGCAGGCGGGGCCACAGCGCATTGTCGGGGCTCGCGCACACGACGAGCGGCGCCTTCGCGTTCCCGTCCGGCCAGGTCGTGAACAGGGCGAAGTTGAAGATGTAGGCCGCCTTCAGGTCCGCGCCCTCGACCTGCGCCAGGCATGCGTTCGCCGCCAGTCCGAGGCCGGCGGTCAGCGCGAGGACGGTGAGCATGCGGACCATGGTCAGAACCGCCAGTCCAGTTTCGCCGCCAGCGTCCGGCCTTCGCGCGCGAGCGCCGGCTGGATGAAGGCGGGGCCGGCGATGTCGGCGTAGCGCTTGTCCGTCGCGTTGTACGCGCTCAGCGACAGCTCGGTGTGCGGCAGCAGCTCCAGCGCGGAGACCGTGACGTTGGCCACGCAGTAGCCGCCCGCGACGCCCGTGTCGGCGAGGCGCTTGCCGCTGCACAGCAGTTCGGCGCCCACGCGACCGCCGCGCCAGCCCAGCGGCGCCGTGAGGTTGGCCTTGGCCAGGTGGCGCGGCGAATCGGTCATGGCGGCGCCGTTCGTGCCGCGCGCAAGCTGCCAGGAATAGCTGGTGCGCAGGCGCACGGGGCCGAAGTCGCGGTCGAGCGCGGCCTCGAGACCGCGGGCGTTGGCGTGGTCGATGTTGTCGAAGATGAGCATGCCCGTGCGCGGATCGACCTGCTGGCTGATCAGGTCGTCCATGGCGTAGTGGAACAGCGACAGCGTGGCATGGCCGCCGCCCGCGAGCGTGTGTTCGAGCACCAGTTCGCGCGTGGCGATCCGTTCCGGCCGCAGGTTCGGATTGGGGAGCATGGCGTTCATGGCCGGCAGCGCGTAATACATCTCGTAGGCGCTGGCCGCGCGGAAGGCGCTGCCCGCGATCAGCTTGACGGTGTCGGCCGGCGTCGCCTTGTACACGACGGCCACGCGCGGGCTGAAGCGATGCACGTCCGGATCGTCGCGGTCGTCGTAACGCACGCCCGCGTTGACCAGGAAGCCGGCCGGCAGGTGGATCTCGTCTTCCAGGAAGACGGCGCGACGCGTCGCGCTGCGGCGGTCGTCCAGCAGCGGCTCGTGAGGCAGTTCGTTGTAGTTGGTCTGGTCGCGGTGCACGTCGCGCCCCAGCTCGGCGCCGATCACGATCTTCTGGTGCGGCAGGGCCGTCAGCGTCGCATGCATGCCCGCGTCGTACCAGCGCGCGTGGGCGCCGTCGATGTTCAGGCGGGGCGCGCCGGTGGCGTCCGGATACCAGCCGGGACCCACGTAGTCGGCCTGGCCCGACTGCAGCTCGGCCGCGAGCGCCAGCGCGGGCGCGACCTGGGCGCTCCACGTGAGGCCGATGCTCGTCTGCGTGTCGCGCGTCTGGTCCGGCATGCCGAACACGGCGCCGAAGGAGCCCGTCGGCACGCCCTTGGTGCGCGCCACGTGGCTGGCCGACAGCGTCACGCCGCCGAAGCTGCCCTTGACGAGGAAATTCTGCGCGCGGTCCCAGTCGAGGCCCTTGGCCACGCCGTTGTTGGTGGCGGGCGAGTCATACTCCGGGAAGTACAGGTCGCGGCCCGTGCGGTGGTACGCGCTGGCGGACAGGAGCACGTCGGCGCCGTTCTGTCCGTGCCAGCCGTAGCTCGTGCGCGCCTTGCGCTCGCCCTGCGTTCCGGCGGCAACAGTGCCGCGCACGCCGGACAGGCCGCTGCCGTCGCGGGTGACGACGTTGATCACGCCGAACAGCGCGTTCGAGCCATACACGGCCGAGCCGGGACCGGGCACGAATTCGATGCGCTTGACCATGTCCATGTCGAGCAGCCCTTCGGTGCCGATGAGGGCCTGGTCGTACACGGCGTCGTTCACGCGCACGCCGTCGACGAGCAGCAGGAAGCGGCTGTTGTAGTCGCCCGGCCGGAGGAAGCCGCGCGCGCCAAGGTAGGCGTAGTTGCGATCGTTCGTCACGTACAGGCCGGGCAGCGTGGCCAGCGCGTCGGCCAGCGTGCACCAGCCGAAGTCGCGGATGTCGGCGGCCGTCAGCACGACCGCGGACGACGGCGCGTCGCTGATCGGTTGGGCGAATTTCGACGCGGCCGTCACCACGCGCATCTGCATCAGGTCTTCCAGCGGGATCGTGGTGAGCGCGCGGATGTCACCGTCCGCGGGCGCATCCGTCCCAGCCGGGCCCGGCGCCGCGTGGGCGAAGGTCAACTGGAGCGTGCAGGCGAGGAGGGGCAGGACGGGGATGCGTTTGGACATGGGATGACGCGGGCCGTCGGTAACGGCACGTCTCCTTCAAATTGTTTCAAATAATCACTTATATGTACTATAGAGAAACTTCGGCGCGCTGGCATCCAAAGTTGCATCAAAAAGACAGAATTTTCATGTTTATGGTGCGCATCATTCCACAATGCACCAAAAGGGGGAAGTTACACTCGCTTGCAATTGATACTGTTTCACTATTTCCAGATTGATTCCCGGCAGTTAATCTGTGCATATGTTTGTTACAACGATAAGGGGAATACCATGCAACGCACCTCCACCCGCCTGATGTCGCGCGCCGTCCTGGCCGCCGCACTTGCCGCCGCCAGCGCCACGCCGTTCGCCGTCCAGGCCGCACCCGACCACCACGCGCGCGCCGAAGCGGAATGCCGCAACTGCGGCACCGTCGTGTCGAACCATACGTACAAACGTGAACCCCAGAGCGCCAGCGGCGTGGGTGGCGTGGGCGGCGCCGTCGTGGGCGGCCTGCTGGGCAACCAGGTCGGCAGCGGCCGCGGCCGCACGCTCGCCACGGTGGCGGGCGCGGTCGGTGGCGCCTATGCCGGCAACCGCATGGAGCGCAACATGAAGGCCGAGACTTATACCGACGTGCGTGTGAGGATGGCCACCGGTAGTTACCGCACGTTCACGGAAAAGGGCGTGGCGCGCTTCCGCAACGGCGAGCACGTGCGCGTGCTGGACGGCCGTCTCGTCCGCTGATTCGCCTAAGTTCCTGAATCCGGCGCGCGCACGTTCGTGATGACGAACCCGCTCGCCGGCAGCGCCGGAATCCGCCGCAGGCTGACCGTCAGGTCCTGCGGCGGCACGTCATAGGCGATCTCCTCCGAAAACAGCTGCAGGGCCGACCGGACCAGGTCGCCGGTGACGGCTTCGCCGGGGCAGCGGTGGCCCGAATACGGGTCGCCGCCGCCGTGCGGCACGTAGTCGAAGCCGCTGCTCTGCCAGCGCTCGAAACGCTCCGGGCGGAACACGTCCGGATCGCCCCACAAGGCCGGGTGACGGTTCGTGCCGTACAGGTCGAACAATACCCACGTTCCTTTTTTGACGTGCAGCCCGTGCCAGTCGAAGCCGTGCAGCGCCCGGCCGCCCATCGCCGGGACGAACGGGTAGAAGCGGCGCACTTCCTGCACGAACCAGTTGGCGTAATCGTCGTCGCCGGCCGCGATGCGCGCGCGGCAGTGCGGATGCTCGTGCAGCGCCAGCAGCGCGAACACGACGTAGCGCGCGACGGCCATCGTCGGGCGCAGTAGGTTGATGAGTTCCACGCCCGCCTGCTTGCGGTTCATGAGTTCGCCGTCGGCGTCGCGGTGGCGGGCAACGACGTTCAGCGGGCTGTCGAACGCCGGCTGCACCTGGCCGGCGCGGACGGCGTCGACGAGGGCGCGCGCCCACTGCTCCGTGCGCGTGCGCACGAGCAGGGCGCGCCAGTTGCGCGGACCGGCCGAGCCGGCGCCATCGATCATGCGCGCGAATTCGCGGGCGCGCTGCGCCGCTTCGCCCGCGCTGACGGGGATGCCGGCCCAGCGGCAGACGGCCCGGCACAGCACTTCCTGCGCGGCGTCGTGCACGACGATGCGTCCCTCCGACGGCCAGCGCGCGAACTGCGTGCGCCATTCCGCCGCGGCCAGGCCGACGAGGCGCTGCCGCTCCAGCGGTCCGAACAACGACATCAGCATCGCCTTGCGCTTGCGGTGCGCGTCGCCGTCCAGTGCCATCACGCTGCCGAAATCCTGCAGCAGGGCCATCGTCGTCGCCGGCAGCGCGTGGCGGCGCGTGAAGCGGCCGGGCTGGTAGAACATGCGCGCCGCGTCCTCGCCGCGCACGCACAATGCGCGGCGCAGCATCAGCCGCGTGGCGAACGTGTCGCTGCCGAGGGCCGCATGGCGCCGCGGCATGAAGTCGTAGCCTTCGGCGAGGAACGCGAACGTGTTGTCGACGCCGGGCGTGTGTGGCGCGGCGTCGAGGGCGTCGGCGTGGTGGTGGGGGAAATCGGTATTGCTCAAACTGTCTCCAGCGGGTCGGTCGTGATCAATGCGGCACCGGCATGAATGCCGGATCGGGCGTGTCCTGCAGGGCGCGCGGCAGGTAGATGGTGACGGTCGTGCCTTCGCCCGGCTTGCTCGCCAGCCGGATGTGGCCGCCGCTCTGCTTGACGAAACCGTGCGCCATCGACAGGCCCAGGCCCGTACCCTTGCCCTCGGGCTTGGTCGTGAAGAACGGCTCGAACGCGCGCTCCATCACGTCGGGCGGCATGCCGGTACCCGCGTCGCTGACGGCGATCGTGACGAATTCTCCGGGCCGGATGCCGGGGTAGGCCAGCTGGTCGGCCGGGTCGATCGTCATGTTGGCGAGCCGGATGGTGACCTGGCCGCCACCCTCCATCGCGTCGCGCGCGTTGATGACGAGGTTCAGCAGCACGTTCTCGAGCTGGTTCGGGTCGACGAGGACGTTCCACAAGTCGGGCGGAATCGCCATGTCGATCGCGACGCTGTCGCCGGCCGCGCGGTGCAGCAGCGTGTCCATGCGTTCGATGAGCTGGGCCAGGTTGACGACGCTCGGGTGCAGCGGCTGGCGCCGCGCGAACGCGAGCAGCTGGGCGGCCAGCTTCTTGCCGCGTTCGACGGCGTCGAGGATGTTCAGCAGGCGCTTGCGGCCGTTGTCCTCGCTGCGCAGCATCAGCTGGACGTTGGCGCTGATGATGTGCAGGATGTTGTTGAAGTCGTGCGCCACGCCGCCCGTCAGCTTGCCGACGGCCTCCAGCTTCTGCGAGCGCAGCAGCGCGGCGCGCGCTTCCTCCAGGCGCTGCTGGCGCTGGTGTTCGCGCTCGGCCGCTTCCTTGCGCGGGCGGATGTCGCGCACGAACGCCGTGACGCCGTAGCCCTGCGTCGTGGCGAGCGCGGTGAGCGCGATCTCCACCGGAATCGCGTGGCCGTCGCGCGTCAGCGCCGCCGCTTCCGTGGGGCCGGCCAGCCGCTCGCATGCGCCCGTGCGCGCGAACTCGTCCAGGCAGGCGCGCCACGGGTCGCGCTCGGGTTCCGGCAGCAGCAGGTCGAGCGCGTTGCGTCCGACGGCCTCGTCCTCGCGCCAGCCGAACAGCTTGCAGGCCTGCAGGTTCCAGTCCGTGATGCGGCCGTCGGGCGCGATCGCGATGAAGGCGTCGTACGCCGTCTGCAGGATCAGGCGCACGCGCTCGCGCTCCGCGTCGATGCGGTCGCGCGAGGCGCGCAGTTCCACCGTCATTCCCTGCGCCAGCTGCAGCGCGCGACGGCGCTCGGACGCGAGCAGCCACACGACGAGCGCCAGCAGCACGCCGAGGCCGATGCCCGTCAGTGTGATCGCGACCGTCGTGCGGTGGTCGAGCGCCGCCTCGAAGCGGGGCGTCGAATGCACGACGACGGTCCAGGGGCGGCCGGCGCTGTCGACCGTTGTCTGGTAGCTCAGCAGGGGACGCCGGCCGGTCGACTGCGCGGCGGGCGAGCGGTAGAGCAGGGCGTCGGGCGTGGGCGCGAGGCCGTCGTAGATCTCGACCTGCAAGTCGCCCGCGTGCTCGCCGCCCAGGCCCTGCATCAGGTCGCGCATGCGGAACGGCGCGTAGACCCAGCCGACGATGGCGGCGCGCCGGGCCGCGACCGTGTCGTGCGGCAGACCCGCGCGGTACACGGGCACGTACATCAGGAAGCCGGCCCGCTCGACCCGGCCGCCTTCCTGCACGAGGGCGACCTTGCCGGTGGCCGCCGGGTGTCCCGTGTCGCGCGCGGCCTCCATCGCCGCGCGCCGCGCCGGCTCGCTGAACATGTCGTAGCCGAACGCGCGCAGGTTGCGTCCGGAAAAAGGCTCGATGCGGGTGACCGCCGTGAGCACGGGCCGCGACCCGGGCGGGTTGAGCGCGTAGTCGGGGAAGCCCGCGGCGCGCATCGCGGCGACGTGGGCGGCCAGGCGTCCGGGCGGGACGAGCGCGGCGACGCCGAGGGCCTCGATGCCGGGAAAGCGGTCGTTCAGGCGCAGCTGGGCGTAGTACTCGGCGAATTCGGCGCGGCCGACGTCAACCGAGCCGCGCAGGAAGCCGCTCGTGGCGAGCAGCACTTCCTCGTAGACGTCCATGCGCCGGTCGATGCTGCCGGCCAGGTCGCGCGCGCGGAAATTGAAATTGCCGGCCAGTTCATCCGCCGACGCCCGCTGCGCATTGCCCGCCACCGTGTAGGTCACGATCAGCGCGGCCAGGAACGCGAGCATGGCCAGGAGGATGGGGAGGTGGGCTGCGCTGCGCGGGGACGTACGGTTGGACGATATGGGCAATGTGTTTCGATGCTGCATGGATGCGGTACGCTGTTCTCGACAAGGGAAGAACGGTCATGGGTCCGTTGCCGGCATGGCAAAGCGCGCCGTCCCGTGCAGGATACGCCCGTATGGACGGGACGGGCGCACAACAGGCCGGCGCCGCGCTCCGGCTACAATGAGCGTTTTACGCCAAGTCCATGCCTTTCCGATTCGTCCCCGTCAGCCGCCCCGCGCCCATGGAGGCCGGATGAGCCTGCTGCACCGCGTACGCTGGGGCGCCGCGCTGCTCCTCGTCGCCGTCCTGCTGTGGGCGGCGCTCGCGCCGCTGCGCTATCCGACGCGCGAGCGGACCCTCGTGTTCCCGCCCGGCGGGGCAGGCGCCACGCCGGTGCCGGCCGAGGTACGCCTGACCCTGGGCGTGCGCGACGTCCTCCTGCTGCACAACCGCGACACGGCGCCGCACGTGTTCGGCCAGGTGCTCGTGCTGCCGGGCCGCGTGTTCCGCCTGCCGTTCGAGCAGGCGGGCGACTACGTGTACGCGTGCGACGCGGCGCCCGGCCAGGCCGTCACGGTGCGGGTGGCGAACCAGCCGGACCCCGGCTGGGCACGGCTGGGCTGGCGCCTGCGGGCGTTCGTCGAGGCCGTGCGCACGCTGCCGATCGAAGCGCCGGGCGACTGAGAGGGCAGCAATCGTGCACCGTCCCGCGCGGCGAATCTGTCATCATGCGCGCATGGCCACGATCACGTTACCCCTGTTCCCGCTCAGCACGGTGCTGTTCCCGGACGGCGTGCTGCCGCTGCAGATCTTCGAGGTGCGCTACCTCGACATGATCAGCCATTGCCTGACCGAGAACGAACCGTTCGGCGTCGTGCTGCTGACCCATGGCCAGGAAGTGCGCACTCCGGAAGGACAGGAGCAGTTCGCGCCCGCGGGCACGCTGGCGTCCGTGCAGGACACGACGGCGTCCACGCCCGGCCTGCTGCAGGTGGTGTGCCGCGGCGGTGCCCGGTTCAACGTGGTGGCCAGCGAGCGCCGCACGAACGGCCTGTGGATGGCCGAGGCCGAATTGGTGGAAAACGACCGCATCGTGCGTATCCCGTCCGACCTGAAGGGCGCGTCCGATGCGCTCGACCGCGTGCTCGCGTCGCTGCACGACGTGCCGCAGAGCCGCTGGCCCGTGCAGCCGCCGTTCCGCCTGGACGATTGCGGGTGGGTGGCCAACCGCTGGTGCGAGCTGCTGCCGCTGCCCAATGACCAGAAGCAGAGCATGCTCATGCTCGACAATCCCATGATCCGGCTGGAGCTGCTGCATGACGTGCTCGACGAGCACGGCCTCATCACGTCCTGAGCGCGGCGCCGGGCCGCCGGGTGCACACATGACAATATTGTAATTTGCCCCCAAAAACGCGGATTTCATATACAGGGGGTACGATTTGAGGTAACCTTGAGCGCGATTTAGACTCTCTACGTCCGTGCGGCGCCGTGTGGCGCTGACCAGGCAGCCACCACCGCTCCCGGCCAAGCCGCGCGAAGCGCGTCCCGTCACCCCGGTTTTCCCGCGTTGGCTCTGCCAGGGCAGCAGCCCGGCCGTAGAACGCAACGATTCATTGCCCGAAAGAAAACATGTCTGAAACACCGACCACCATTGAAACTGGCGGCGCGCCGACCGTGCGCTTCGCCGATTTCGGCCTGGCGCCTGAGATCGAGCGTGCGCTGTCGGACCAGGGCTATGTCCACCCGACCCCGATCCAGGCCAAGGCGATCCCCATCGTCCTGCAGGGCCGCGACGTCATGGGCGCGGCCCAGACCGGCACCGGCAAGACGGCGAGCTTCTCGCTGCCGATCATCCAGTTGCTGCTCCCGCACGCCAACACGAGCATGTCGCCCGCGCGCCATGCCGTGCGCGCCCTCGTGCTGACGCCGACGCGCGAACTGGCGATCCAGGTCGCGGAAAACGTCAAGGCCTATGCCCAGCACACGCCGCTGCGCTCCACCGTCGTCTTCGGCGGCATGGACATGAAGCCGCAGACCGAGATCCTGCGCCGCGGCGTCGAGATCGTCATCGCGACGCCGGGCCGCCTGCTCGACCACGTGGAGCAGAAGAACATCAGCCTGGCCCAGGTCCAGATGCTCGTGATGGACGAGGCCGACCGCATGCTCGACATGGGCTTCCTGCCCGACCTGCAGCGCATCATCAACCTGCTGCCGAAGAAGCGCCAGAACCTGATGTTCTCGGCCACGTTCTCGCCCGAGATCAAGAAGCTGGCGTCCAGCTTCCTGAACGACCCGCTGACGATCGAGGTCGCGCGCAGCAACGCCACGAACACCTCCATCACGCAGGTGCTGTACAAGGTCGACGAAGAGCAGAAGCGCAACGTCGTCGAGCACCTGATCCGCGCGCGCGACCTGAAGCAGGTGCTCGTGTTCTCGAATACGAAGATCGGCGCCTCGCGCCTGGCGCGTTACCTCGAGCAGGCCGGCATCAAGGCGTCCGCCATCCATGGCGACAAGACGCAGCAGGAACGCATCGCGGCGCTGGACGCTTTCAAGAAGGGCGACATCGACGTGCTCGTCGCGACGGACGTCGCGGCGCGCGGCCTCGACATCACCGACCTGCCGTGCGTGATCAACTACGACCTGCCGTACAACGCCGAGGACTACGTGCACCGCATCGGCCGCACGGGCCGTGCCGGCGCGACGGGCGATGCGCTGTCCGTGTTTTCGGACAAGGACGAGCGCCTGCTGGCCGACATCGAGAAGCTGATCAAGCAGACCATCACCCGCGGCGAGCTGACCGGCTTCACGCCGTCGCGCGGCCACGACCGCGGCGCGGACCGGGGCGGCGACCGCCGCGGCGGCCGTCGCGAGACGGACCACCCGCGTGGCGAGCGCCCCGAGCGCACGGAACGCCCGGGCCCGCGCAGCATGGGCGCGCCACGTCGCGAGAAAGTCGATCCGTGGTTCCTCAAGCCGTACGAGCCGTCCGTCGCCCCGCGCAAGGAAGCGGCGCCGGCACCGGCCGCGTCGAACAAGGCGAAGCCCAAGCTGGCTGCGCTGCTGGGCGGGTTGCCAAAAGCCTGAACGGGTAGGGTGGACGGCTTGTCATTGAGTCCCCCGGACTCAATGACTCCACGCGTCCAAACCAATTTCGAGTCAATGTGCGGTCTGCACCTGCCGCTTTAACGCGTGGACGGCGCACATCGTGCAGCCGTTCATCCGCAGCGTGTGCAGCCGTCCACCCTACGCGCGCAACGCCGCCTCCACGCGTTCGAGCAGGTCGCCGTGCTTGTACGGCTTGGCGAGCACGTTCAACCGCTCCCCCTGGGCCTGGCCCGGTCCCGGTAATTCGTCCATATAGCCCGTCGTGACGAGCACGGGCAGGCGCGGGCGCAAGCGGTGCGCCTCGTCGACGAGCTGCAGCCCGTTCATCCCGCCCGGCATGATCACGTCCGTGAACAACAGGTCGACGCGCGCGCCCTGGCGCAGCAGCGCGAGCGCCTGTTCGCCGCTGGCCACCGCCAGCACCGCGTAGCCGGCCATGCCCAGCACGCTTTCCGCCAGCTCGCGCACGTCGTCGTTGTCCTCGACGACGAGCACGCTGGGCCGGCTGCCGGCCAGGTCGTCCCCGTCCGGCGCGGCCGCGCCCTGGTCCGGGCCGTTGCCGCCCGCGTCGGCGCCGTTGTCGGCCGCGGGAAAGATCATGCGCACGATCGTGCCCGCGCCCGGCGTGCTGTCGATTTCCAGCCGCCCGTGCGACTGCTGCACGAAGCCGTGCACCATCGCGAGGCCGAGGCCCGTGCCGGGGCCCTTCGTCGTGAAGAACGGTTCGGTCGCGCGCCGCAGCACCTCGGGCGCCATGCCGACGCCCTTGTCGATCACGCACAGTGCGACGTAGGTGCCGGGCGCGAGGCCGTGCACCTTGAGGCGGTCGTCGCCGCGCACGATCGACGTCTCGACCGTCACCTCGCCGCCGTCCGGCACCGCGTCGCGTGCGTTGATCAGCACGTTCAGCAGCGCCATCTCGAGGTGCGTCGGGTCGAGCCGGCAGACGGGCAGGCCGGGGCGCAGGTCGAGGCGCAGGTCGACCCGGTCGCCCAAGGTGCGCACGAGCATCTCGGAGAATTCCACGACGAGGTTGTTGATGTCGACGGGCCGCGGTTCCAGGCGCTGCTTGCGCGCGAACGTGAGCAGTTGCTGGGTGAGCTTCCCGGCGCGCATGGCGGCGCGCTGCGCCCGTTCCAGCGCGGCGCGCGCCATGTCCGGCCGCTCCAGGCTGATCAAGGCGACTTCGAGGTTGCCGTTGATGACCTGCAGCAGGTTGTTGAAGTCGTGCGCCATGCCGGCCGTCAGCTGGCCGATCGCTTCCATCTTCTGCGCCTGCATGTGCGATTCCTGGCTCAGGCGGCGCTCCGTGATGTCCATCTGCGACGCGAAGAAATACAGCAGCGTGCCGTCCTGGTCGAAGATGGGGCCGATGAACAGCGCGTTCCAGAACGGCGTGCCGTCGGCCTTGTAGTTCAGGACGTCGACGGCGACGGCGCGCGCCTCGGCGACGGCCTTGCGCACCTCGTCGATCGTGCGGCGGTCCGTTTCCGGGCCTTGCAGGAAACGGCAATTGCGGCCGATGACGTCGTCTTCCTTGTACAAGGTCAGGTCGAGGAACGCGCCGTTGCAGAACACGATGGGGTTGTCCGGCTGGCGCGGGTCGGTGACGGTCATCGGCATGCGCGTCATTTCGACGGCGGCGAAGAAGATGTTGCCGCGGTCGTTCAAGCCGTCGTTGCGGATGTAGCTGGCCTGCCAGTGGTTGACCCCCGGATTGCCCATCGGCTCGAAGGCATTGCCCTCGACCTCGCCGGCGGCGAGCACGCCATAGCTCTGGCCGCCGCCCTGTTCGTCCAGTTGCCGGTGCCGGCCTTCGTCCTTGTCGCGCCCTGTCGTCATTGGGATGATTCCTCGAACGGTTCGGTATCTACTACAGGGCCGATCCTAAGGGAGTGACGATGGGCCTACCGTTAGAGCGCGCACGCACGCAAAGGTGCTGCGGCGGGTGACCGGTGTCCTTGCGCTAACACTTGGACACATATTTTACCTGTTGACAAACATATACCGTTTTTCACAATTTTTGTACATGAGTTAAAATATTTCGGTTGTAAACTAGCAACGCGCTCTCTTTCTGGCGAACTATTGTTTGGGCGCTCCTGCCTCGTCAGAGAACCGTCCAAAAGGGATTCCAGCAATGTTTGGCATGTTGTCGGGCGCATGGCGCTACCGATTTTTCATATCGTCGTCGATACGGACGGAGCTGCGGACGAAATTCGTGCGCAGCCGCCTCGGCGGCTTGTGGATGATCTTGAATCCGCTGGCCCAGGTCGTCATTTTTGCCTTCGTCCTGTCCGCCGTGCTGTCGTCCAAGCTGCCCGGCATCACGAACCGCTATGCGTACGCCATCTACCTGATGGCCGGCACGCTCGGCTGGTCGCTGTTCGCCGAAATCGTCAACCGCTGCCTGACGCTGTTCATCGACAACGCCAACATCCTCAAGAAGCTGTCGTTCCCCCGCATCGCGCTGCCGTGCATCGTCGTGGGCAGTGCGCTCGTCAACAACGTGCTGCTGTTCTTCGCGGTGCTGCTGATCTTCGGCGCGCTCGGTCACGTGCCGGGCACGGCGCTGCTCGCGCTGCCCGCGCTGATGGTCCTGACGATCGCGCTGGGCCTGGGCATCGGCCTGGGCCTGGGCGTGCTCAACGTCTTCATGCGCGACGTGGGGCAGGTGGTGCCCGTCGCGATGCAGTTCCTGTACTGGTTCACGCCCGTGGTCTACATGGCGAACATCATCCCCGAAGCCTACCGCTCGTGGCTGGCGCTCAATCCGCTCGTGCCGATCGTCGTCGCCTACCACGACATCCTCCTGTACGACCGCGTGCCGCAGGCCGGTACGCTCGTCGGCGCCGCCGCCATCGCGGTCGTGTCGCTGTTCGTGTCGCTCGTCCTGTTTCGCAAGGCCATCCCGGAAATGGTGGACCAGCTATGAGCGGCGAACTGGAGGTGCGCGGCCTCGGCAAGGCGTACCGCCGCTGGGGCAGCGAACTGCGTCGCGTGGCGTCGTGGTTCTTCCCGGGCGTGCGCCCGCAGCACGAGCACTGGGTGCTGAAGGACATCGGTTTTTCGATCGCGGCGGGCGAGGCGGTGGGCATCATCGGCCAGAACGGCGCCGGCAAGTCCACGCTGCTGAAGCTGATCACGGGCACGATCCAGCCGACGGTCGGCCAGGTCGCCGTCCGCGGCCGCGTGGCCGCCATCCTGGAACTGGGCATGGGCTTCAACGGCGACCTGACGGGGCGCGAGAACGTCTACCACTCGGCCGGCCTGATGGGCTACGCCTGGGACGACATCCACCGGGCGATGCCCGAGATCGAGGCGTTCGCCGAGATCGGCGCCTATTTCGACCAGCCGATGCGCACGTATTCGAGCGGCATGCAGGTGCGGGTCGCGTTCAGCGTCGCCACGGCGTTCCGGCCCGACCTGCTGATCGTGGACGAAGCCCTGTCCGTCGGCGACAGCTATTTCCAGCACAAGAGCTTCGACCGCATCCGCCAGTTCCGCGAACAGGGCGTGTCGATCATCTTCGTCAGCCACAGCCTGAGCGACGTCCGCACGCTGTGCGACCGCGTCATCCTCATCGACAAGGGACAGGTCTTGAAGGACGGGGTGCCGGACGAAGTCGTCGACTACTACAATGCGATGATCACGGAAAAGGAAAACGCCAAGCTGACGGTCGAGCAGCGCCGTGCCAAGAACGGCTGGCTGACGACGCGCAGCGGCTCCGGCGAGGCGCGCGTGGCCGACCTGCGCCTGGTCGACGCGGCGACGGCGCAGGAACTGGCCGTCGTCAACGTCGGCCAGCGGGTCGAGCTGCGCCTGCAGGTGACGGTCCACGCCGATCTGCCGCGCCTCGTGCTCGGGTACATGGTCCGCGACAAGCAGGGCCACATCATCTGGGGCACCAACACGTGGCACACGCACCAGATCGTCGAGGCGCCGCGCGCCGGGGAAACGATCGTGTTCCGCCTGCCGTTCACGTGCACGCTCGGCCCCGGTTCGTATTCCGTGTCGCCCGCGCTCGTGAGTTCGGACACGCACCTGTCCGACAACTACGAGTGGGTCGACAATCTGCTGGTCTTCGATGTCATCAACGTCGACCGCGATTTCTTCATCGGCAGCACCAGTCTCGATGCACGCTTCGTCATCGAGCGCAACGACGTCAAGGTCATGTGATGGGTTTTCTTTCGTACGCGCAGAATTTCGAGGACGTCATGCTGTGGCGTGCACTCGGCCATGTGTCCAACGGGCTGTACGTCGACGTGGGCGCCCAGCATCCTCGCATCGATTCCGTCAGCCGGGCGTTCTACGAGCGCGGCTGGCGCGGCGTGCACGTCGAGCCCGTGCCGGCGTTCGCGCAACTGCTGCGCGAGGACCGGCCCGACGAGACGGTGCTGCAGGTGGCGCTGGGCGAGCGCGAGGGCGTCCTCGAGCTGAACGTGTTCGCCGATACGGGCCTGAGCACGGCCATTCCCGGCTATGCCGAACGCCACCAGGCGGAACGGGGCTATGCGGTCGAACGCATCCAGACGCCCGTGCTGACCTTGAAGTCGGCGCTGGAACGGCTGGACGGGAAGGATGTCCACTGGCTGAAGATCGACGTCGAGGGCTTCGAGGAGCAGGTCCTGCGCGGCTGGGACAGCGCGCGCCTGCGGCCGTGGATACTCGTCGTCGAGGCCACCGTGCCGAATTCGACGGAGACGGACCACGACAAGTGGGAGCACCTGGTCACCGCCGCCGGCTACCGCTACGTCTATTTCGATGGCCTGAACCGTTTCTATATCGCGGACGAACATCCGGAACTGGCCGCCGCCTTTTCGGCGCCGCCGAACATCTTCGATGCCGTGGAAGTCAGCGGCCAGGCCAGCTGGGGCTTGTGCAACGTCGCCGTCGCGCAGTACCAGGGCCAGGTCGCCGACCTCACGGCCCGCCTGCACGCGCGCGACGCGGAACTGGCCGACGTCACCGCGCGCCTGCACGCCAGCGAGGCGGCGCGCGTGGCTGCCGAACGGGAGGCCAAGCGGGCGGCCGAACTCGACGCGCGGCTGGCCGCCCTGTCCGGGCAAGCCGCCGCGGCCCAGGACAAGGTCAAGGAACTCGAGCACAAGGCCTATTTCTGGTGGCAGGCGGCGGAGGAGCTGCGCAAGCAGGTCGACGCGCTGGGCGGCGAGCTCGGACACGTGTATGCGAGCAAATCGTGGCGCGTGACGGAACCATTGCGCTTCGCGTACACGCATGCGAGTCGCGGCCGCCGCTTTGCCGGCCGCGTGGCACGCTGGGCGCTGCGCCAGACGGGCCGGGTGGCGCGCGTCGTGACGGGGCAGGGGACGGACGCCGCGGTCGGCAAGGCACCGGAGGCACCCGTCGTCGTCGTGTCGCAGGGCGGCGCGCCCGCCGTCACGCGGCGCCTGTCGCCGCGCGCGGCGCGGCTGTACGCGGAACTCAAGCAGGCCGTCGACAAGGACGCCGAATAATGCGCATCCTGATCGACCTCCAAGGCGCGCAGACGGAAAGCCGCTTCCGCGGCATCGGCCGGTACTCGCTGTCGATCGCGCAGGCGATCGCCCGCAATGCCGGACGACATGAGGTCTGGCTGGCGCTGAGCGGCGCCTTTCCGGACAGCCTGGACGACTTGCGCGCCGCATTCGCGGGCCTCGTGCCGCCCGAGCGCATCCGCGTGTTCGACGTGCCGCGTCCCGTCGCCGAGCACGAGACGACGAACCGCTGGCGTGCGCGCGCGGCGGAACACGTGCGCGCGCATTTCCTGGCCGAGATGCAGGCCGACGTCGTCCTCGTCACGAGCCTGTTCGAGGGCTATGTCGACGACGCCGTGACGCGCATCGACAAGGACGTGCCCGGCGTGCGCACGGCGGCCATCCTGTACGACCTCATTCCCTACCTGAAGCCCGAGGTCTACCTGCCGACCACGTTGCTGCGCCAGTACTACGACCGCAAGATCGACTCGCTGCGCAACGCCGACCTGCTGCTGTCCATCTCCGCGTACTCGCGTGCGGAGGCGGTGGCCACGCTGGGCCTCGATGCGGACCGCGTCGTCAACATCTCGACGGCGGTGGACGGACGCTTCCAGCGGATGCAGTACCCGGACGAACTGACGCGCGCCCTGCGCGAGCGCCTGCACATCCGGCGCGACATCCTCATGTACGCGCCGGGCGGCTTCGACCACCGCAAGAATTTCGACGGCTTGATCCAGGCGTACGCGCAGCTGCCGGCGCAGTACCGCGCGGCGTACCAGCTCGTCATCGTCAGCAAGATCAACCGCGGCGACCAGGCCAACCTGCAGGCGCTGGCCGCCCAGGCCGGACTGCGCGACGACGAGCTCGTGTTGACGGGCTATGTGTCCGACGACGAGCTGGTCATGCTGTACAACATGGCCGCGCTGTTCGTCTTCCCGTCGCTGCACGAGGGCTTCGGCCTGCCGGTGCTGGAGGCGATGTCGTGCGGCGCGCCCGTCCTCGGCGCGAACGCCACCAGCGTGCCCGAGGTCATCGGGTGCGACGAGGCGCTGTTCGATCCGACCGCGCCGGCGCAGATCGCCGCGAAGATCCAGCAGGCGATGGCCGACGACGCCCTGCGCGCACGCCTGCGCGAGCACGGCCTGGCGCAGGCACGCACGTTCTCGTGGGACCGCAGCGCCGTGACCGCGCTCGCCGCGCTGGAAAAACTCGTCGCGGACGCCGCCCCCGCGGCCGCGATGCCGTGGGAACGCCAGCAGGCCCTGTCGGCGGCCCGCTACCGCGACCTGCTGCGCGACGTGGCGCGCGAATACCGTGCGGCCGGCGTGCAGGACGACGAGGAACTGAAGCTGCTGGCCGACGTCATGGCGCGCAACCTGCAGCAGACGGAACGCATCCGGCGCGGCCGCGCGCTGCCCGACAAGCTGACGTGGCGCGTCGAGGGGCCGTTCGACAGCAGCTACAGCCTTGCGCTGCTGAACCGCGAGACGGCGCTGGCGCTGCGCGAGCTGGGGCACGACGTGGCGCTGCATTCGACCGAGGGCCCGGGCGATTTCGCGCCCGATCCCGCCTTCCTGCAGGCGAATCCGGCGCTGGCGGCGCTGCACGCGCGCGTGGCATCGCTGCGCGAGGAAGACGCCGACGTATGTAGCCGCAACCTGTATCCGCCGCGCGTGGACGACATGCGCGGCCGCCTCAACCTGCTGCACCATTATGCGTGGGAAGAGTCGGCGTTTCCCCATGACTGGACCACCGCGTTCAACGCGCACCTGCAGGGCATGACGTGCCTGTCGACGCACGTGCAGAAGGTGATGGTCGACCAGGGCGTGTGCGTGCCGATGCGCACGTCGGGCTGCGGCGTCGACCACTGGCTGCGCGTGCGGGCCGACCGCACGCGTCCTTGCCCCGGCCGCGCGTTCCGCTTCCTGCACGTGTCGTCGTGCTTCCCGCGCAAGGGCGCCGACGTGCTGCTGCGCGCGTACGGCGACGCGTTCACGATCGCCGACGACGTCACCCTCGTCATCAAGACGTTCGCCAATCCGCACAACGACATCCACACGTGGCTGGCCGACGCACGCCGCGATAATCCGGCGTACCCGGACGTCGTCATCCTCGAAGAGGACTTGAGCGACGCCGAGCTGAAAGGCCTGCTGGAGGAATGCCACGTCCTCGTCGCGCCGAGCCGGGCCGAGGGCTTCGCCATGCCGCTCGCGGAAGCCATGCTGTCGGGCCTTCCCGTCATCACGACGGGCTGGAGCGGCCAGCTCGACTTCTGCAATCCGGAGACGGCCTGGCTCGTCGACTTCACGTTCACGCCCGCGCAGACGCACTTCGGGTTGTTCGGCTCCGTGTGGGCGGAACCCGACCAGGGCGACCTCGCGCGCACGATGCGCGACGTGCACGCGCTGCCCGCGCCCGAGCGGCGCGCGAAGGCCGATCGCGGCCGCGACCTGCTGCTGGAGCGGTTCACGTGGCGCCACGTGGCCGAGCGCCTCGTCGACGCCGCGCGGGCATTCGCGCAGCCGGGCCATGCGGGTGAGCAGAAGATCGGCTGGGTCACGAGCTGGAACACGAAGTGCGGCATCGCGACGTATTCGGCGCACCTGGTCCACAACTTGCCGGCCGACGTCACCCTCCTGGCCGCGCACGCGACGGAGCGCACGGCGGCCGACGGCCCCGAGGTCGTGCGCTGCTGGGAGCAGGGCGACCACGACACGCTGGACGAACTGGCCGCCGCCATCGATGCCGCCGGCGTGACGACGCTCGTGCTGCAGTTTAACTACGGCTTCTTCCAGCTCGAGCGCCTAGCCGCCTTCCTGCTGGCGCAGCGGGCCGCGGGACGCATCATCGTCGTCACCTTGCACGCGACGATCGACCCGGCGCACGTGCCGCACAAGCGGCTGGAGATCCTCGTGCCGGCGCTGCGCGCGTGCCAGCGCGTGCTCGTGCACGCGCCGGCCGACCTGAACCGCCTGAAGCGCCACGGCCTGCTCGACAACGTCACCCTGTTCCCGCACGGGATCCTCGACTGGCCCGAGCCGGCCCCGCGCCGCGCGGCGAAGACGTTCGAGATCGCGTCGTACGGCTTCTTCCTGCCGCACAAGGGCTTGCCCCAGCTGGTGGAGGCCCTGGCGCTGCTGCGCGCCGAAGGCCGCGACGTGCGGCTGAACATGGTGAACGCGGAATATCCGATCGCCGAGTCGGCGCAGCTCGTCGCCGACGTCAAGGCGCTGGCGAAGCGGCTGATGGTGGACGACCTGGTCGACTTTTGCACGGACTTCCTCGACGACCACGCGAGCCTCGGCAAGCTGGCCGCGTCCGACCTGATCGTCTTCCCGTACCAGAACACGGGCGAGTCCGCGAGCGGCGCCGTGCGCTACGGCCTCGCGAGCGGCCGCCCCGTCGCCGTCACGCCGCTGGCGATCTTCGACGACGTGCAGGCCGTCACATTCCGCCTGCCGGGCCAGGCGCCGCAGGAGATCGCGGCGGGCATCGCCGCGCTGATGGACGACGTCGCGACCGGCGCGCCCCGCGTGGGCGCCATCCAGGCGGAAGCGGGGCGCTGGCGGGCCGCGCACCGCTATTCGCGCCTGGGCGAGCGCCTGCACAATATGCTTTACGCACTCCATCTCGAACATCATGCATAGCGACCGTCAGATGAACCGCTCGATCTCCCGGCAACTCGGTACCCGCCAGGACCTGCTGCTCTGGATCCTGGCGATCGGGGCGGTCGTCACGTACTTCCTCGATATCCTCGTCGACAACGCGGTGTCGTTCCACGACGAGTATGTGTACAAGGCTGCCGCCGATCACCGCCTGCCGCCAGCCGAGCTGTATGCCAAGGGGGCGATCGAATACATTCCGAACCGCCTGTACCTGGCCGTCTACCGCATCGCCTCCTGGGCGGAACAGAATTACTACGCCGCCGCGCAGTTCTTCAACGTGGTGTTCTGGGCGCTCGGCCTGCTTGCGGTGTGCAGGCTGGCACAGCTGCTGGGCGTCACCGGCAGGCGCCTGGTCGCCTTTGCCGTGCTGGCGGTCCTGCTGCCGTTTGCCATCTACACGAAATACTTCATGCCGGAAGCGATGTATTTCTGCCTGTTCGCGTGTGGGGCGCTGCTGCTGTTCAAAGCCGTCGCGTCGGGCTCGCACCGGCTCATGCTGGCAGCGGGATTGCTGGCGGGACTGGCGTACTACGTTAAGCCGCATGCACTGATCTTCTTCGGCGCCACCGTGGTGTTCCTGCTGGCGACGGGCGGCGGGCTCGCGGGACGCTGGCGCAGCGTGTGCGCGTACGGAGCCGGCTTCGTGCTCGTCGTCATCGTCGGCACGCTGGTCATCGACAAGCCGCAGGGACTGGCACGCCTCGGCGTCTACGACCAGATGGTCAAGGGGATGATGGGCACGGCGACGACGATCCTGCACGAGCCCGGCGCCCACCTGCGCGCCGTGGGGACCGTCGGCATCGGCCATGTCGTGCTGCTGCTGTCCAGCTGGACGATTCCGCTGGCGCTCGCCGTGTCGGCCTGCGCCGGCACATGGCGTGTCGCGCGCACCGGCACGCACGATCCGGCCGGACAGGAGGTCCGCCTGTTCGGTACGTGGCTGATGATCATGGTCGTCGCCCTGGTCTGCGTCGTGGTGGCCTTCACGGTCCTCGTCGCCGAAGTCGGCCGCATTCATTCCCGCTACTATTGCTTCCTGTACCCCTTCCTGCTGCTGGGACTGTTCCTCTACGAGCCGGCACGCCATGGCCGCGGCGGCAAGCTGGCGATGAGTGCCGTTGCGCTCGTCCTCGGCCTCGCCCTGCTGGCCATGCCCGCCTACTCCGGCATCCTCGGCATCAGCCTCGTGTCGGACTCGCCGGAGCTGGGTTTCGCGTTCTTCCCGCGACCAGTCGCGAGTGTCGCCGTATTGCTGCTGGTCGCCGGCCAGCTGTGGGCGGTGTGGCGCAGCCCGCGGCCGTTCTGGCTCATCCTGGCCGTGACCTTCGCATGCAGCCAATACTATGTGCGCCAGTCGCAGGGCCATATTTTCCGCGGCCCCTATACGGATGGGAGGGATGCCGCGGCGGTCGAGCAGGTGCTCGGGGCGGAGCGGCTGCGCGCGGCGGTCGTCGTGGGCGACAGCCGCGATGCGGTCAGCAAGTTCCTGTTCAACCTGTCGGTGGTGCCTGTCGTGGCCCAGCGCCCGTTCGACCAGGTCGGGACGCTCGTCAAGGATTATCCGAATGCCGACACCTTCCTCCTGTTGACCGACAAGGTCGACGACATTCCCGGGTTGAGCTGTGAAAAACTCGGGCAACGCGTCGTGCGTTGCCTGAAGAAGTGAGTATTCGCATGAAATCAAAGGCACGCATCGCCGTCGTCATTCCCAGTTTCCGGGTCACGCGCCACATACTCGGTGTGCTCGCGCAGATGGGGCCCGAGGTCGACCGCATCTACGTCGTTGACGATAAATGCCCTGACGGTTCAGGGGCGCTGGTCGAGCGCGACTGCCGTGATCCACGCGTGAAGGTGCTCTATCACGAGGAAAATCAGGGTGTGGGCGGCGCGGTGATGACCGGCTACCAGGCCGCGATCGCGGAGGGCATGACGGTGATCGTCAAGGTGGACGGCGACGGCCAGATGGACCCGCGCCTCATCGCCAGGTTCGTCGCGCCGATCTTGCGTGGCGAAGCCGACTACAGCAAGGGCAACCGATTCTTCGACCTCGAGCAGATCCGCGCGATGCCGACCGTGCGCCTCGTCGGGAACGCATTGCTGTCCCTGATGACCAAGCTGTCGTCAGGCTATTGGGACCTGTTCGATCCGACGAACGGCTTTACCGCGATCCATGCGGACGTCGCGCGCCATCTGCCGTTCAACCGCATCAGCCGCCGTTATTTTTTCGAGACCGATATGCTGTTCCGGCTGAATACCCTGCACGCCGTCGTCGTCGATGTCCCGATGGATGCGCGCTACGGCGACGAGGTCAGCAATCTCAAGATATCGAAGATCGTGACCGAGTTCCTGGTGAAGCACAGCCGTAATTTCATCAAGCGTATTTTCTACAATTATTATTTGCGGACGATGTCGCTCGCCTCGATCGAATTGCCGGTCGGGCTTGCGCTGGTGGCGACCGGCGCGGTGTACGGCATCGTGCACTGGATCGCATCGGCCCGTGCGGGCGTCGAAACGCCGGCGGGCACGGTCATGCTGGCGGCATTGCCGATCCTGATGGGCGTGCAGCTGATCCTGGCATTCCTGGCGAACGACATCGCATCGGTGCCCAAGCGGCCGCTGCATAAAACGGCCGGCTACGAGCGACTGCCATGCAACGAGTGATGAAGGTGTCGCCGCAGTTCCTGGTGTTCGTCGCCGGCGGCGTATTGAGCACCCTGGTGGATATCGGTGTCCTGCAGTTGCTGCTGGCGAACGGGGTGGGGCCATTCGCCGCCACGACAACGGGATTCCTCGCGGGACTGGGTGTGAATTATGCGTTTCACGCCAGGGTGACCTTCAAGAATGTCACCACCCTGGGAACGTTGACGCGCTTTCTTTGCGTGGTCGGCATGAATTACCTGATCACACTGGCCTTCGTGGGGGCGTCGCTGGCGTTGTTTCAGTTGCCGCTGCCGGGAAAACTGATATCGTTGCCCGTGGTTGCCGTGAACGGCTTCTTCCTGAGTAAACATTGGATCTTCAAATGATGCAATTTGTTCCCATCGGGTTTGACCAGCCAACGCTGGCGGAGTACAGCGCCCTGTTTTCCGCCTGCTTTCCCGGTACGGACAAGTTTACGCCGGAGTACATCGCCTGGCTGTACGTGCAGAACCCGGATGGCAACGCGTTCGGATTCGATGCGCGCGAAGACGGTGTCCTTGCCGCGCACTATGTGTGTATTCCGGCGCAGGCGCGCATCGACGGGCGCACCGTCCGTGTGCTGCTGTCGCTGAATACGGCGACCCATCCCCGGTTCCAGGGACAAGGTTTGTTTACGAAGCTGGCGGCGATGACCTTCGACGCCGCCGCCGGCGCCGGGTTCGAAGGTGTCTATGGCGTGGCGAACGCCAACAGCACGCCGGGCTTCATTCGCAAGCTCGGATTCCAGCTCGTGCGTCCTCTCGAAGCGCTGGTCGGCGTCGGGCGCACCGGTGCAGTGGATGACGGCGCGCGGCCATGCGCGTTCGAGCGCCTGTGGACGACGCAGGCATTGGAATGGCGTTGCGCCAACCCGGATAATCCGGTGGCATGCCGCCGGCGCGGCGATACGTGGCAGTTCCATGCGCGTGCATTCGGGCCGTGGATCCACGCGTACGCGGAACTTGCCCTGCCCGCGGATATGTCGCCCGCGACCCCGGCAACCGGCGGCACGCCCCTGTCGCCGTTCAGGCTCTATCTGGGCCTGTTGCCCGATGACGTCAAGCGGTCGGGCGGCTATGCCAGCATTCCGCAGCGCCTGCGTCCGTCGCCGCTGAACCTGATCTACCGTTCGCTCGCGACGCCCGGGAGCCAGCTGGACCAGAAGCGCATCAATTTCTCGTTCCTCGATTTCGATGCCTATTGAGCCGCATCGCGCCGGATCCGTCGCGCTGTTCCTGTTTGCCCATCAGGACGATGAGTTCGGCGTGTTCCATGTGATCGAAGACTGCCGCCAGCGCGGGCAACGGGTCGTGTGCGCCTACCTGACGCGGGGGAACGCCGGCACCGGGCCGCGTCGTAACGCCGAATCGACGCGGGTGCTCGCCAGTCTCGGTGTGGGCCCGGACGACATCGTGTTCGTGGGCGACCAGCTGGGCATCGACGACGGGGCGCTGTACCTGGCGCTGGAGCGGGCGGATGCGTGGATCGGGCAATGGTTCTCGTCGTTCGAGACGATCGGGGCGATCCACGTCCTTGCATGGGAAGGCGGCCATCATGACCACGATGCGTTGCACGCGTTGGCAGCACAGGTCGCCGACCGGCTGGGCCTGCTCCCACGCCTGCGCCAGTTTGCCCTGTACAACGGCTATCGCTGCCCCGGCCCCCTGTTCCGGGTGCTGGCGCCGCTGGCGGCGAATGGTCCCGTCGAGTCGTTCGCGATACCGGTGTCGCGGCGCCTTGCCTACTTGCGTCTGTGCCTGCGCTATCCATCGCAGTGGAAGACCTGGATCGGCCTGTTCCCGTTCGTGCTGTTCCATTACGTGATCGATGGACGGCAGACGTTGCAGCCCGTCCGTCTCGACCGGATCGAGGAGCGGCCCCATGCGGGCACGCTCTATTACGAGGCGCGCAATTTCTGCCGGTGGGAGCGCATGCAGGATCGTTTGCGCGCATGGCGGAGCCGGTGCGGCGCGTGATGCCGCGGATTCACGCCATGGAACGGGACTGAATCAGGGCTTCGATGGTCGGCCAGGCCGGGTCCCCCGCGTGGACGTCGTCGGCGAGCGCGACGAGGCTGCCCATCCATGCCGGCACGTTCGCGGACAGCGGGTCGGCGGCGGCGAGATGCAGCGTGATGCCGTTCCGGTGCAAGTGGTCGAACAGGCCGTCCGCGACAGCCGCCTCGAGCGCATGCAGGTCGGCGCATGGGCACACGAGGATGTCACCCGTGCGCATGTCGGCAACCGGACCGGCGCCCGGCAATTCGTTCGCATGACCCCGCGCATAGCGATAATGCCAGACCCCGCCCTGCGCACTGAGGAACACGGGAACGGCCTGCATGCCTGCCGGAGATGCCTGCAGCAGCTCGCGCACCGGTCGGACATCGTCCATCCCGCTGACGTCGATCAGCAATTGCCGCGGCGCGTCCGGCTTCGGCAGGGAAGCGAGGCTCGATGCCAGCGCGAGGAGGGTGGCGTTGTCCGCCGCCAGGGCCGGCATGGCGGCCAGCGCCTGCAGCAGCGCCTCCCGTGCGCGCGGCCGCACCGGCGCGCCCGTGCCGGCCAGCGCTTCGAGCGCGCGCAGCGCACGTCGCGCCGTGTTATCCCATGAGAATTTAGCTGCCTGCGTGCGCCCGTGCGTGCGCAGGCGCGCGCCGAAGGCCGGATCGGCCAGGACCTCGGCCATCTTCGCGGCGATCGCTTCCGGCCGGCGCGGGTCGAACATCGCTTCTTCGAGCCCGATGACTTCCGGGATGCTGGTGCTGTTCGAACCGATCACCGGCGTGCCGCAGGCCATCGCCTCGAGCGCCGGCAGGCCAAAGCCTTCATGCAGGGACGGGAAGACGAACAGCGCGGCGGCACTGTACAGGGCGATCAGCATGTCGTCGCTGACGTAGCCGGTCAGGATCAGTTCGTTCTTGGTAAGGCCATTCGCCTGCGCATGCTTTTCGAGTTGCACGCGGTCGTGGTCGGTGAGGCGGCTGGCGATGAGCAATTGATGCCCTGCACGCACATCGGCCGGCAGGAGGCCGTAGGCGGTAATCAGGCCGGGCAGGTTCTTGCGCGAATCGTAGCCGCCGGGCGCGCACATGACGAAGGGGCGGGTGATGCCGAAGCGCTGGCGCAGCGCGTCCAGTGCGTCGGCGGTCGGCTCGGCCGGCACGAAGCTTTCGTCCACAGCGGTCGAGATCGCCACGATCCGGTCCGGCGGCAGGTCGAGTGCGGCGATGGCTTCTTCGCGCGCATAATCGGAAATCGCCAGCAGGCGCCCGGCGCGCCTGAGCGATTCGATCTTGCGCATATAGCATTGCCGTTGCGCGGGCGAGCCGAGATACACGTCCTGGTTGAGCAGCGGAATCAGGTCATACAGGATGACGGCAGTCCGCGCACCGTCGATGAACGTGCCGACCGAACCGATGGCATCGTCGACATAGCCTTCGAACAGGCTGGTCACCAGCACCACGTCCGGTTCCAGCAGGGCGATGAACTGTTCCCGGATCATCTCGGCGGCACGGCAGCGGGGCGCCGCGCGGCTGTCCATTTCGGCGACCCGGCCGGGCGGCTCGAAGACCCGGATGCGTTCCCGCGGCACGAGACCGGCAAAGCCGGCACGGATCGCTGCCACGGATTCGTCGAGTGCGCCGTTCAATACCAGCCACACCTCGTGGTCGCCGGCATGGCGCAGGATGCCGCGCGTGAGCGCCATCGTATAGCGGCCGATGCCGCGGAAACGGCTGGCGGTCTGCGCGCCCTGCAGGTCGATCACGATGCGCATCAGCGCTTCCTCGCCGCGAAATGCCGTTTCAATTCACGATACATGGCCTCCGTATCGGGCGACAGATCCCCGACGTCCTGCGGCACGTGGGCGCGGCGCGGCGGTACATCATGACGATGGAGTATGCCGTACAGGCGCGTCTGCAGGGCCGGGAAGCGCTCGAGCGCCGCGCGGGCCAGCCATTTCACGCGCGCCTGGCGCGTCAGCATACGTATGCACCACAGTGCGGTCGCGCGCATTGCGCCCGTCAGGCCGGAACGCACCGGCTTTGCGCTCATGCCTGCGCTTGGTCCGCGTGCGCGCAATGCGGGCACGACTTGCCCACGACGTATTCCGGCGCCAGCTGCTGGCGCGGCGTCACGACGGCGCGGCAGGCGAAGCATTGCACGGTTTCCGTCGGCTCCAGCTTCGGGTTGAGCGCGGTGCGGTAGTCGAACACGAAGCAGTCGCCCGTGTAGTGGTCGCCGCCCACTTCCTCGAAATATTTCAGGATGCCGCCGTCGAGCTGGTAGACGCGGTCGTAGCCGATGTTCTGCATGTGGATCGCGGCCTTTTCGCAGCGGATGCCGCCCGTGCAGAACGTGACGACGGTCTTGCCCTGGAGCTCATCCTTGTGCTTGGCGACGACCTCGGGGAACTCGCTGAACTTGTCGATGCGGTAGTCCAGCGTGTTCTCGAACGTGCCCACGTCGACTTCAAACGCGTTGCGGGTTTCCATCATGACGACGGGGACGCCGTCGTCGTCGTGACCCTGGTCGAGCCAGCGCTTGAGCGTCTTCGGCGCCACGGACGGCGCGCGGCCCAGTTCGGGCTTGATCAGCGGCATGCGCATCGTGATGATTTCCTTCTTGATGCGGACGAGCATGCGGCGGTGCGGTTGTTCGTTCGACAGGCTTTCCTTCCACTCCAGGTCGGCCAGGCGCGCGTCGCTGCGGACCCACGCCAGATACTGGTCGATCGCCTCGCGCGGCCCGGACACGAACATATTGATGCCCTCCGGCGTCAGCAGGATGGTGCCCTTCAGGCCCAGCTCGTCGCACAGCGCCTGGTATTGCGGGCGCAGCTCGTCGAGGTTGTCCAGGGAGACGAATTTATAGGCGGCGATGTTGACGTGCATGATCGAGAAATACGGTGCGAAACGGGGAAGAAGCCGACTATTATAAGCCAGCAGCCGCCCAAAGAGCACGTCCGCGACGCTTGTCAAGCCTCGCACCGTGCCTGGATGCAACCCTCAATTCCGGCCGTCCAGGGTAAAATGACAAGATGACTTCCCCGATCTTCACCCACCTCCGCGTCCATACCGAATACTCGATCGTCGACGGCCTCGTCCGTATTGACGACCTGGTGGCTGCCGCCGCCAAGGACCAGCAGCCCGCGGTGGGCGTCACCGACCTGGCCAACGCGTTCTGCCTCGTGCGCTTCTATAAAGCGGCGCGCGGCAAGGGCATCAAGCCGATCGTCGGGGTGGATGCGTGGATCACGAACGACGACAACCGCGACAAGCCGTTCCGCCTGCTCATCCTGTGCAAGAATAAGACCGGCTATCTGCAGCTGTGCGAACTGCTGTCGAAGGCGTGGCTCACGAACCAGTACAAGGGCCGGGCCGAGATCCGCGTCGAATGGCTGGAAGCGCTGGCGACGTCCGTTTCCACGTTGGAGCCGGACGTGCCCCAGTCGAACGGTCTCATCGTGCTGTCGGGCGCGCAATTCGGCGACATCGGCCAGGCCATCGACAACGGCGACCTGGACAAGGCCGAGGCGTGCGCGCGGCGCTGGGCGCAGATCTTCCCCGGCCATTTCTATGTCGAGATCCAGCGCGCCGGCCAGCCGAACCAGGAACAGCAGGTGCGCCACTCGGTGGCGCTGGCGAACCGCCTGGGGCTGCCCGTCGTCGCGACGCACCCCGTGCAATTCATCAGCAAGGATGAATTCATCGCGCACGAGGCGCGCGTCTGTATCGCCGAGGGCGAGATGCTGGCGAACGCCAAGCGCGTGCGCCGCTTCAACGAAGGCATGTGCTTCAAGTCGCAGGCCGAGATGGCGGAACTGTTCAAGGACTTGCCGGGCGCATTGGCCAACTCCGTGGAGATCGCCAAGCGCTGCAACGTCACGCTCACCCTCGGCAAGCCGCAGCTGCCGAACTTCCCGACGCCGGGCATGACGATCGACGAATTCCTCGTCGCGGAAACGAAGAAGGGCCTGGAAGAGCGCTTGATCGAGTTGTACCCGAACGAAGAACAGCGCGAGAAGGAGCGGCCGCGCTACGAAGCCCGGCTGGAGTTCGAGAACAACACCATCATCAAGATGAAGTTCCCGGGCTACTTCCTCATCGTGGCGGAGTTCATCCAGTGGGGCAAGAACAACGGCGTGCCGATCGGCCCGGGCCGCGGCTCCGGCGCGGGCTCGCTCGTCGCGTACGCGCTGAAGATCACCGACCTCGATCCGCTCAAATACAACCTGCTGTTCGAGCGCTTCCTGAACCCGGAACGCGTCTCGATGCCCGACTTCGACATCGACTTTTGCCAGGAGAAGCGCGAACTCGTCATCCAGCACGTGAAAGATCTGTACGGCCGCGACGCCGTGTCGCAGATCGCCACGTTCGGTACGATGGCCGCGAAGGGTGCGATCCGCGACGTGGGCCGCGTGCTCGATTTCGGCTACAACTTCTGCGACGGCATCTCGAAGCTGATCCCGTTCAAGCCGGGCAAGCAGGTGTCGATCGCCGAGGCGATCGAAGAAGAGCCGATGCTGAAGGAACGCCTCGAGAACGAGGAAGAGGTGAAGCAGCTGATCGAGCTCGCGCAGCAGGTCGAAGGCATCACCCGCAACATCGGCATGCACGCGGGCGGCGTGCTGATCGCACCCGGCAAATTGACGGACTTCTGCCCGCTGTATACGCAGGGCGGCGATGCGGGCGTCGTGTCGCAGTACGACAAGGACGACGTGGAGGCTGCCGGCCTCGTGAAGTTCGACTTCCTGGGCCTGACCACGCTGACGATCCTCGACCGCGCCGTCAACTACATCCGCGCGCTCGATCCGGCCGACAAGGATTTCGACCTGTCCAAGCTGCCGCTGACGGACCGGCCCACGTACAAATTGCTGACGGATGCGAAGACCGTCGCCGTGTTCCAGCTTGAAAGCCGCGGCATGCAGGGCATGCTGAAGGATGCGCGGCCCGACCGCTTCGAGGACATCATCGCGCTCGTGGCGCTGTACCGTCCGGGCCCGATGGACCTGATCCCGGACTTCTGCAAGCGTAAGCACGGCGAGAAGTTCGACTATCCCGATCCGCGCACCGAGTCGATCCTGTCCGAGACCTACGGCATCATGGTCTACCAGGAGCAGGTGATGCAGATGGCGCAGATCGTCGGCGGCTACTCGCTGGGCGGCGCGGACATGCTGCGCCGTGCGATGGGCAAGAAGAAGGCCGAGGAGATGGCCGAGCACCGCGCGATCTTCCGCGCCGGCGCCGCGAAGGACGGGCTGACGACGGAAAAGGCCGACGAGATCTTCGACTTGATGGAGAAGTTCGCGGGCTACGGCTTCAACAAGTCGCACGCGGCTGCGTACGCGCTGCTGTCGTACCACACGGCGTACCTGAAGGTCCACCACACCGCCGCGTTCATGGCAGCCAACATGTCGCTCGCGATGGAAGACACGGACAAGATCAAGATCCTCGTCGAGGACTCGATCGACATGTGCGGCCTGACGATCCTGCCGCCCGATGTCAACGAATCGCAGTTCCGCTTCACGCCGGAAGGCCCGCCGCCGTCCGTCACGGGCAAGCCCGTCAAGAACATCCGCTACGGCCTGGGCGGCGTGAAGGGTGCGGGGCAGGGCGCCATCGAGGCGATCATCGCGGCGCGCGAGTCCGGCGGCAAGTTCAAGGACTTGTTCGACTTCTGCAAGCGCGTCGACCGCAAGCAGATCAACCGCCGCACGGTCGAATCGCTGATCCGCGCGGGCGCGATGGATTGCTTCGGCGTCGACCGCGCCGTGCTGCTCGCGTCCGTCGCGTTCGCGGTCGAAGTGGCCGACCAGGCGGCAGCGTCCGCGAACCAGGTGAGCCTGTTCGGCGGCGACGATTCCGACCTCGTCGCGCCACCCGACTACGTGAAGGCGACGCCGTGGACGGACCGCCAGAAGCTGTCCGAGGAAAAGACGGCGCTGGGCTACTACCTGTCGGGCCACATGTTTGACTCGTACGCGGCCGAGGTGCGCCGCTTCGCGAAGACCAAGCTGAAGGACCTGGAACCGTCGCGCGACCCCCGCATGCTGTGCGGCGTGATCACGGGCGTGCGCACGCAGCTCACGCAGCGCGGCAAGATCCTGATCGTCTCGCTGGACGACAAGTCCGGTGTCGTCGAGGTCACGATCTACAACGAGCTGTTCGAGCAGCACAAGAACGTCTTCCGCGAGGACGAGTTCCTGCTCGTCGTGGGCAAGGTGTCGGAAGACCGCTTCAACGGCGGCCTGCGCATCACGGCGGAGAAGGTGTTCGACATCGCGACCGCGCGCATCCAGTACGGCCACAAGCTGGAGATGGACGTCGCGTGCACGATCGCGCCGGCGAAGCTGGCCGAGATCCTGCAGCCGTACCGCCACGAACACGGCCTCCCGGTCAGCCTGCGCGTGACGCCGCAGGGCATCCCGTGCATCTTGCAACTGGGCGATGCGTGGCGTGTGGCGCCGTCGGACGAGCTGAAATATGCGCTCGAGCTGCAGCTCGGGGCGAAGGACGTCGCGGTCGAGTATTAAGCGGCGCGGTGACGCATGGTGGGCACGACACATTATGAACAGGCAAGACGTTTTGCCAACTGTGTTGTACCGCCGCCGCTCCCACATGGCTGAATCCTAATTATTTAGGTGTAATTGCATTCCTGCCATTGGCGTTTGCCCACGCCAGGCGAAATATATTGGTTAGCGGAAATTTCTCCGCGTTGTAAAAGCCAGGACGACGGCGCTGACCACTATGAAAATTACATTTCGCCAAAAACTTTTCCTTCCCTTACTCCTCAGCTGGATCTGCCTGCTCGCCGTGTTCACCGTGAACGCCGTGCAGAGCCGTAGCCTGCGCCTCGAGGAGCGCAAGATCCAGTTGTCGAATGCCGGCGAGATCGCCGCCTCCATCGCCAAGGACTACGCGGCCCTCGCCGCTGCCGGCACGCTGCCTCTCGACGAGGCGAAGAAGCAGGCGCTGGCGCGCACGCGCGCGCTGCGTTTCGGCACGAGCGGCTACCTCGTCGTCTACGACGACAAGACCGTCCTGATGCACCCGATCAAGCAGGAACTGGTCGGCACGGCCATCGACCAGACCGTCGATCCGGAAGGCCACAAGCCTTACGTGGACGGCATCGCCGCCACGCAGGCCAACGGCGGCGGCTTCGTCGGCTACCTGTGGGCCAAGCCGGGTTCGGACAAGCCGGAGCCCAAGCTGACCTATATCGCCGCGTACAAACCGTGGGGCTGGTACCTCATGACGGGCCTGTACATCGACGACCTGGACCATGCCTTCCGCGCCCAGCTCGCGGGCGCGGCTGCGTGGCTGGCCGTGATCGGCGCGCTGCTGACGGCCATCGTGTGGTTCGTCGTGCGCAGCGTGGAGCGCTCGATCGGCGGCGATCCGGAGGCTGCCGTCGACGTGGCGCAGCGCATCGCGGCGGGCGATCTCGGCATGGACGTGCCGGTGCGTGCCGGTCTTGATGCCAGCCTGATGGCCGCCATGAAGCGCATGCGTGACGCGCTGGCCGGCATCGTCGGCGACGTGCGCGCCGGCACGGACTTGATCGCCACGGCATCGCGCGAGATCGCCAGCGGCAACCTCGACTTGTCGAGCCGCACGGAAGAACAGGCCAGCTCGCTCGAAGAGACGGCCGCGTCGATGGAAGAACTGACGTCGACCGTGAAGAACAGCGCCGAGAACGCGCGCGCAGCGAGCCGCCTGGCCGATTCCGCCGCCGAGGTGGCGGGACGCGGCGGCGCCGTCGTCGCACGCGTCGTCGATACGATGGGGGCGATCAACGATTCGTCGAAGAAGATCGTCGACATCATCACCGTCATCGACGGCATCGCGTTCCAGACGAACATCCTCGCGCTGAATGCGGCCGTCGAGGCCGCGCGTGCGGGCGAGCAGGGCCGCGGCTTTGCCGTCGTCGCGGGCGAAGTGCGCACGCTGGCCCAGCGGTCCGCCGCGGCCGCGAAGGAAATCAAGGCGCTGATCGGCGATTCCGTCGCCCGCGTCGACGATGGCGCGAAGCTCGTCGAGGAGGCGGGCGCCACGATGCAGGAGATCGTGGCCAGCGTGAACAAGGTCAGCACGATGATCGGCGCCATCAGCAGCGCCACGCAGGAACAGGGCGAAGGCATCGAGCACATCAACCAGGCCATCGCCCAGATGGACCAGGTGACGCAGCAGAACGCCTCGCTCGTCGAGGAAGCGGCCGCCGCATCGGAAGCGATGCAGGAACAGGCCGCGAAGCTGGCCCAGGTGGTGAGCGTGTTCCGGATCGAGGCGCCGGCCCCGGCCTCGGCCCGTGCGGCCGCTACGCAGCCGGTTGCGCGTGCTCGCGCAACCCGATCGTTGCCTGCGTAACCTTACTCGCAGCGCGCTCCAGGACGACGCTGCGGTTGCTCGTCTCCTGGTCGCGCTGCGCCTCGCGGTGCCACAGGTGGAATACTTCGGTGGCGAAGGCGCCGTCCTTGCGCATCACCCCTGCGTGGAACAGGCGCACGACGAGGTCGGAATCCTCGTGGCCCCAGCCCGTGAAGCTCTCGTCGAAACCGTTGACCCGGTCCAGGTCGCTGCGCCACACGGCCAGGTTGCAGCTCTTGATGCGCCGCCAGGAGAACTTGCGCGACGTGCGTCCCGCGTCGGGCCAGCGCAGCCCCAGCGGCTGCAGGGTCTTGTTCAGGTCGCCGTGCAGGCGCCACCGCAGGCGCGTGAGCGGGGACGTGGCGCCGACGTCGATCCCATCCTGCAATACGCGGCGCGTCAGCGCTTCCGACATCAGGATGCGGCTGCCCGACACGAGGTAACCGGGCTGCGACAGCGCGCGGTGGCGGGCGATGAAGTCGCGCTGCGGGACGCAGTCGCCGTCCAGGAAGATGATGTAGTCGCCGCTGGCCGCCAGGGTGCCGCGGTTGCGCGCCATGGCGGCGCGAAAGCCCTCGTCGGGTTGCCAGACGTGGCGCAGGCGCACGGGCGCGTCTGCCGCGAGCCGCTCGACGCAGGCAACCGTGTTGGCAGTCGAGCCATCATCAGCGATAATGATTTCAAAATTCTTGTCGTTCTGCATGAAGCATGCCCGCACCACCGCCTCCAGCGCGTCCGGCCGGTTGTAGGTGGTGATCACGACCGAGATAGTCTGTGCGTGACGCATAAGGTCCAGTGTACACTGCCGTATTCAGGGGCGTGAGTATCCCACAAGAACATCGATGAACAGTAATCCGACGTACATGCGGGCGCCGATGCGGATCTCGGTCGGCGCCCTGGCCTTTCTGTTGCCGTTTTCGAGCCTCGTCACCTCGCCCGGCGTCAGCGCTGCGAGTTTCCTCTTCCTGGCCACCGCCTTGATCACCTTCAAACCGTGCCGTGACGCGGTCGTGCGCCATTGGGCACAGGTACGCGGGGTCGTGCTAGCCTTTCTCCTGTACTTCCTGTTTGTCCTCGCGTGCGTGCTGTTGCGTGGCGAAAAGATGAGCGTGCTGGAAAAACCGCTGCGCATGCTGCTGGCGGCAAGCGCGCTGGCGCTCGTCGTGGCCGTGCGTGCGCCGCGCCGCGCGCTGTGGTGGGGCGCGAGCGCGGGTGCGGTGGCGGCGCTGCCGTTCATCGCCTGGCAGCGTTTCGTGCTGCATGTCGACCGGCCTGGCGGGCTCATCAATTCGATCACGTTCGGCGATCTCGCGCTCGTGCTGGCGCTGCTGGCCCTGGCCGGCGCGATCGACATGCGCGACCGCGCGCGCGACGCCGTGCTGGCCGGCATGGCCGCGTTCGCGGGCCTCGCGGCGTCCGTATTGACGGGCACCCGCGGCGGCTGGACGGCCCTCGTGTTGATGGCGCTCGTGCTGGGGCGCCACGTGGTTGCGATCGACAGCCGTCGCGTGCGTGCGCTGCTGGCCGGCGGCGTGGCCTTGCTGGCAACTGCCTGGTTCGCGCCGGCGCTGGGGGTGCAGCAGCGTTTCGCCGAAGGCGTCAGCGATGCGCGGATCTGGTACGAGGGCGGCAACGTGTGGACCAACGTCGGCACCCGGCTTGAATTGTGGAAAGGTGCCGCCATGTTGATCCGCGAGCACCCGCTGCTGGGCATGGATTTCGACGCGTGCCGCGCGCGCCTGGCCGAGTATGCGCACATGGGCCGGCTCGACCCGATGGTGCTCCAACTGCCGCACCTGCATAATGACGGGTTGCAGGTGCTGGCGACCGGCGGCGTGCTGGGCTTTTCGTTCTGGGCCGCCACCTTGGCCGCGCCGCTGCTGTTCTTCCTGCGCGCGCTGCGCGACGGCACGCGCGCCCCGCAGTTCGCCGTCGCGCTGGGCGGCGCGATGGTCGTGCTCGGGTACGTCGGCTTCGGGCTGACGGAAGTGATCTTCTGGTCGATGAAGGGCAGTCTGTTCTATGCGCTCATGGTGTTCCTCCTCATGGGCTTCTGTTTGAACGCGAAAGAAAAAATTGGATAACAGTGTCATCATCAAGCGCCTGTGGGCGATCCTGAAACCGTATCGCGGGCGCGCGTTCCTGTCGCTGCTCGCGATGGCGTTGACGGCCGCCACGCAGCCGCTGCTGGGCGAGGCCCTGAAGCTGTTGATGGACAAGGGCTTCAAGCACAAGGTGCCGTTCAGCCTGTGGTGGATCCCGGGCGTGCTCGTGTCGATCTTCGTCCTGCGCGGCATCGGCACGTTCGCCACCGCCTACTACAACAACTGGGTGCTCTCGCGCGTCCTGAACGATTTGCGCGCCCAGGCGTTTGAACGCCTGCTGCGCCTGCCCGTGGCGCGCTTCCACGAAGAGTCGACGGGCAAGGTGATCAACACCGTCGTCGGCGACGTGCGCCAGGTCGTGGACATGATCAACTCCGTGTTCATCTCGTTCGTGCGCGACGTGCTCGTCGTGGTCGGCCTGCTCGGCTCGCTGCTGTGGCTGAACTGGATGCTGACGCTCGTCGCCATCGTCGTCGTGCCGCTCACGGCGGTGATCGTGCGCACGACGAGCAAGCGGTTGCGCCACCTGAACCGCGAGAACACGCGCGTGACGGGCGAGATGACGCAGGTCGTCGAGGAAGCGGCGCGCGGCCATCAGGTGATCCGCGTGTTCTCGGGCGAACGGTACGAGAGCCGCCGCTTCTTCCAGCGCAGCGAGGCGCTGCGCGGCTTTTCCCAGCGCATGACGGTGGCGTTCGCGGCGACGACGCCCGTCACGCAGATCGCCACGTCGATCTCTCTGTCCGTTGTCGTCGTGCTGGCGCTGAAGGCCGACATGACGGTCGGCGAATTCACCCAGTTCGTCACGTTGATGCTGATGCTGCTGACGCCGCTGAAGGCGCTGGCCGAGGTGAACGGGCCCATGCAGCGCGGCATCGCCGCCGCGGAAATCGTGTTCGAGCTGATCGACGCGCCCGTCGAGCACGACCCGGGCACGCGCACCATCGAGCGCGCACAGGGCCACGTGCGTTTCGAGCACGTGAAGTTCCGCTATCCGAACACGCAGGCGCTGGCGCTGGACGACGTCTCGCTGGACGTCAAGCCGGGCCAGACCGTCGCGCTGGTGGGCATGTCGGGCGGCGGCAAGTCGACGTTCGTGAGCCTCGTCACGCGTTTCTACGAACCGGAGTCGGGCCGCATCCTGCTGGACGGCGTGCCGTACCAGGACATCAGGATGGCGTCGCTGCGCGCCCAGCTGGCGCTCGTGAGCCAGAACGTCGTGCTGTTCGACGACACGCTGCGCGCCAACATCGCGTACGGCGTCGAGCAGGTCGACGAGACGCGCCTGCAGGCCGCCATCCGCGCCGCGCACCTGACCGATGTCGTCGCGCGTCTGCCGGAAGGCGTCGACACGATCATCGGCGAGAACGGCATGCGCCTGTCCGGCGGCCAGCGCCAGCGCGTGGCGATCGCGCGCGCCATCTACAAGGATGCGCCGATCCTGATCCTGGACGAGGCCACGTCGGCGCTGGACAACGAGTCGGAACGCGCCGTGCAGGCCGCCCTCGACACCCTGATGGCCGGCCGCACCACGTTCGTGATTGCGCACCGCCTGTCGACCATCGAGGGCGCCGACCTGATCGTCGTGATGGAGCACGGCCGCATCGTCGAGCAGGGCACGCACGAACAGCTGCTGGCGAAGGGCGGCATGTACGCGAACCTGTACCGCCTGCAGTTTTCCACGGTGGTGGAAGAGACATGAACGGGAAGGCGCGCACGCTCGTCATCTCGCCGAACTGGATCGGCGACGCCGTGATGGCCCAGCCGCTGCTGCGCCTTCTCAAGCAGGCGCATCCGGATCGCGCGATCGACGTGCTGGCGCCGCCGCACGTGGTGCCCGTGTGGCGCCGCATCCGCGAGGCCGACGAGATCCTCGTGACGCCGTTCCGCCACCGCGCCTTGCAGCTGGGCGAACGCTGGCGTTGCGCGCGCATGCTCGCGGCGCGCGGCTACCTGGATGCCTACGTGCTGCCGAACACGCTGAAATATGCGCTGATCCCGTGGCTCGCGGGCATCGGCCGCCGCGTCGGCTACAAGGGCGAGATGCGCTACGGGATGATCAACGTGATGCACCACGACGACCATCCGCCCCGGTCGATGGTGCCGTTCTACGCGGCCCTCGCGCGCGCGCCCGGGCCGGCGGGCAAGGCGGTGCGCCCGAGCCTCGCCGTCGGGGGCGACGAGATGGCGCAGGTGGGGCAGCGCCTCGGCGTCGACCGGGCGCGTCCCCTCGTCGCGTTCGCGCCGGGTGCGGAATTCGGCAGCGCCAAGCGCTGGCCGCCCGCCTACTACGGCGCGCTGGCGGCCAGCGTGGCCGCTGCCGTGCCGGGTGTGCAGGTGGTGCTGCTCGGTTCCCCGAACGACCGCGACACGTGCGAGCAGGTGCAGCGCCACGCGGGCGCGGCCGCGTCCAGCGTGCTGAACCTGGCCGGCCAGACGTCGCTGGACGAGGCCATCGTCCTGCTGGCGACGGCACGCGCCGTCGTCTCGAACGATTCCGGGCTGATGCACATCGCTTCCGCGCTGAACCGTCCCGTCGTGGCCTTGTACGGCTCGACGGACCCGGACTATGCGCCGCCGCTGTCGGACGTGGCACGCGCCGTGTCGCTGCGCCTGGCATGCTCGCCATGCCGCAAGCGCGAGTGCCCGTTGGGGCACCACGATTGCATGAACCGGATGAGTGTCGACAGCGTGTGGAGCGAGCTGGCACCGATGCTGGTGCCGCAGCGCGACAGCGCGGTCAGGGCGTGACGGAAACACACCGCGAACGTGCCCACCCTACGCATCTACGGGCTGGTGCCGATCCCGAGGCCGGAGTCCGTAGGGTGGACGGCTCTGCCGTCCACGCGTTCAACCGGTGTCAGCACGGATGCGATGTGTCCAACGTCGCGTATCACCGCGTGGACGGCGAGCCGTCCACCCTACCGTAAAGCTGCACACACCTCATCGGCCAGCCGGCTCACGAGCTCGTGCCGCTTGCGCGCCTCCGACCGCTTCTTCGACGGGATGCCGTCCAGGTCCGGCGCTGCCACCGGCGCGCACCCCAGCTCCCAGTCGCCGTCGGGCCGCAGTTGCGCGCCCAGTTCCGTCCACAGCTGGTCGTAGTCGGCCAGCACGCGGCCGTTGCGGATCGCCTTGTAGATCACGCGGTTGCGGTTCGACACGAGCACCATCCGTTCGCAGCCGTATTCATGGCCCAGCTGGCGCACGAGTGTCGCCATCAGCTGCTTCGGCCGGATGCCGTGCAGCTCGCGCGTCGCGGTGCGGATCGCCTCGCGTGCATCCTCCGTCTTGCCGCCCTGGATGCAGCCGACATTGATGGCCAGCCGGCCGTCGCGCGGCGCCACGGTGAACGCCACCGTGTACAAGGCCTTGTCGTCCTGCGTCAGCTGCAGCACCAGTTCGCCCTCGCGGTCGAACATGTTCACGGTGCGCAGCTGGACCTGGTACGGCAGCCCGCTCTTGCCGGCCGCCTCGGCCAGCACGACGGGGCCGACGCTCGCGCGCGCCAGGGTCTCGCGCAGGCCGCGCCGGAACATGAAGTCGTAGTGCGCGCGGATCGCTTCCAGGCGCTCATTGGCATCCAGCGCGTGGCTGATGTACGGGCGGTAGACCTTGTACAGGAAGCGCGGGCAGTTGCGCACGTATTCCGAGAACGCGGGGTGCGCGTTCAGCAGGTGCAGCCAGCGCGGCGTCTGGCGCGGATGCAGGACGGCCCGCAGCCGGATCTTCGCGAGTTCGCGCATCGACTTGAAGCCCGCCAGGTGCGGCGGCACGGCCGAGCGCAGGGTGACGGACGGCGCCGCCGACGCGATCATGCGCTCGGCCCAGCCATGTTCTTCCCGATAGAGTTTCATGTCGACCGTCCGGCTGCGGCAGACGAGGGGCACAGGCTGTAGCCTGCATACATACCGGATGCCGCGGGTAGCGGCGGGCGAGGGAAGTCGGACATGGTAGTCGCACTAAGGTGGCGTAAAGTAACGCTAAGTAACGTAGTGTAACTAAAGAAATTCCGGTGGTAAATACGGTATTGACAGAATTATGAAAACACAACAACGGCCGCCCGCAGATGCGGGAAGCCGTTGTTTCCACAGGGAAAATTACTGCTGCCGGTCGGGCCGGATCAGCTGGCGTAGTGCGCCGATTCCAGGCCGTCCGGGCGCTGTTCCGCCATCTCGCGTTCGCGCAGATAACGGGCCAGCGCATCGTCGAACGACGGCAGCAGCAAGCCCCGTTCGCTGCTCATGGCGCTGTTGCGCGGCCGCGCGGCGCGCAGGCCGAGCTCGGCGGTCGTGCGCACTTCCAGCCCGCCGTCGTCGACGCCGGCTGCAGCGCAGGCCCGGCGCACGAGGTCCGCCCAGCTCAGCGCCGCGCCATTGGTCAGGTGCCAGATGCCGCATTCGCGGTCGATCAGCAGGTCGAGACAGGCGTTGACGAGATCCGGCACGTACGTGGGCGATACGACCTGGTCCGACGCGGCCACGAACGGCCGCCCGGCGTCGAGCGCGTCGAGGGCTTGCGTGACGATGTTGTGCTGGTCCCACGGGCCGAAGAAGGCGCTCGTGCGGATGATGAGCGCTTGCGGGTCGGAATCGAGCACGCGCCGTTCCGCATCGGCCTTGCTGCGGCCGTACACGCCCAGCGGCGCGACCGTGTCGGATTCGACGTACGGACGGTCGAGCGTGCCGTCGAACACGAGGTCGCTGGAAAAGGTCATGAAGCGCAGCGCATGGCGGATGGCGGCCAGCGCGAGCACGGTGGGACCGTGGGCGTTGTCGCGCATGCAGCGCGCCGCGTCGTCCTCGGCGTCGTCCACGCGCACATAGCCGCCTGCATTGATGATGGCCCAGGGCTTGAAGCGCACGATCGCCGCCTCGACGGACACCGGATCCGCGATGTCCATCTCCTGGCGCGTCAGCACGTGGCAGGCGAGGTTGCGGCGCTCGCAGATGCGGGCGAAGGCGCGGCCCAGGGTGCCCGTCGCGCCCGTGATGAGGATCGGTTGCGGGAACGTGGAGCGCAGCGCCCCGCGCACGGCGATGTCGGCGACGGCCGTGCGCGTCGCCACGGGCTTGGCGAGGAAGCGGCCGGGACGGCGCCACCAGCCCTGGCCCTGCAGCACCGGATGCGACAGGGGGCGGCCGCTCGCCAGTTCGCGCATCAGGGTGGCGACGGCGGTCGGGCGGGGCTGCGGGCCGCGCACGTCGAACGGGCCCGGTTCGTAATAGCCGTGGCATGCGGTGACGAGGCAGTTCCAGTCGAACGAGCCGAGCAGGGCCCAGACGGTGACGGCGCGGATGTCGGCGCCGCCCTGCTGGACCTTGCGCGCGGCATTCCAGATCTCCACGAGCCAGCGCAGCTGGTCTTCCCGGTTGGCGTCGATGTGCGCCTCCGTGACGGCGATCGGCAGGCCGTAGCGGTCCCACGTTTCCTGCAGCAGCGGGCCGATGCCCGGCGTCGGCGTGGCGAGCACGCGCGAGCATTCGATGTCGGCGTGCGGGATGCCGCGGTATTGCGTGCGGTGGCTTTCCGGATAGCGCTCGGCGCGGTGGTCGAGCCAGCGCTCGCTCGTGATGTAGTAGTTGACGCCGATGACGTCCGGCGGGCAGGGATTGTCCTTGAACCACAGCAGCTCGTCGGCGCCCGCACCGTTCTCGAGCAGGTAGTCCCACAACGCGTGGCCGGGGTCGATCTTCCCGCACAGCATGTCCCACGCCAGCCAGCGGCGTTCGTTGAAGAAATTCGCGATGTCCGCCATCTCGGGCGTGCCGTACGTGCGCGACAAGTCGTCGGTCTGCACGAGCTTCGCATCCGGGTTCACGGCGCGGATCGCGCGCATCGACAGGACGACGGCGCGGCACTGGTTGATCAGGGCGCGGATGAAGCCTTCCTCGCTCGTGTCGTGCGGATACCAGACGCCGTTCAGGCCGGAGAAGCGGGCGGTCGTGCATGGCTCGTTGACGGGCGTCCAGTACTCGACCCACGGATAGCGGCGCGCGACGGCGCCCGCATACTCGGCCAGCTTCTCGGCGAAATCGGGCGAGACGAGGCTCGTGTGGCGCGGCCCGCTGCCGTGGTGGACGAGACCGACGATGGGCGTGACGCCCAGCTGCTGCAGCGCGGGCAGGCGCTCATCGGACCACGACCAGTCGGCCGACTCGATGCCGTCGGGCGCCGTCCGCTCCCACAGCACGGGGTAGCGGATGGCGCGGATGCCGAGCGACGCGAAGCGCTCCAGGTCCTGGAGCCGTTCGGCGTGTCCATTGCGTTCCATTTGGGAGAAGTACTGATCGCGTACGCGGTTGACGGTGCATTCGAGGCCGCCCCAGAGCTGGAGCGGCGAACTTGCTGGCTGGATATGGTTGTTGAGATTCATATGCATGTCCTGCTGTTGATCCAAGACGTAAGCCTAGTCGGCTGGCCCGGCTTCCTGTGTGGGGTGGCGAACATATAGGCCGGATTTAGGACAAGTCCTACATACTGTCAGTCGCGCTATAACGCGGACGCGTGCGCCTTGACAGGCCACGCGCGCGCCCACACGATGCGGCCAGGAGGAACCGACATGTACATGGTGTACTGGACGATCGAGGAAGGGGACAACCATACCCCGCATGCGCAGCCGTTCGCGACGACGGCGATGGTGGACGCGATGCGCTTCATGGAAGACTTGCGGCGGCGCCAGCGCGAAGGCGAGGGCGTGCGCTTCGTGACGATGTGTTCCGAGCATCCGGACGTCGTCGGGCATCCGGGCGTCGACGTGACGGGCCCGGGCTACGACTGGAAGAAGCGGCGCAGGTGACTACGGCCGCGCGGCCGTCTCCGCAGCCATCTCCTTCAGCACGTGCTTGAGTACCTTGCCGTTCGCGGCGGCGGGCAGTGCATCCAGCATCACGATGCGCGCCGGGCGTTTGTACGGCGCCAGCCGCGCGGCGGCCCACGCGCGCAGTTCGGCTTCAGGCGGCGCGCGGCGCGGATCGGGCTGGACGTAGGCGATCACTTCCTCGTTGCCGTCGGCGACCGGACGCCCCACGACGGCCGACTGCGTCACGCCCGGGTGCGCGTTCAGCACCGTCTCCACTTCCAGCGGGAACACATTGAAACCCGAGCGGATGATCAATTCCTTCGTGCGGCCGACGATGAACAGCGCGCCGTCCGCGCCCCGCGTCGCCATGTCGCCCGTGTTCAGCCAGCCGCCGGGACGCAGCGCCGCCGCCGTCGCCTGCGGGTCGCGGTAATAGCCTCGCATCAGGTTCGGTCCGCGCACCCACAGCTCGCCCGGCGTGCCGTCGGCCACGTCGCGCCCATCCTTGTCGACGACGCGCGCTTCCACGCCGGGAATCGGTTGCCCGACGGACGTGTCGGCGCGCGGTGCGTCGAGCCGCGTCTGGCTGACGGTGGGCGCCGCCTCGGACAGGCCGTAGCCGTTGTGCAGCGGGACGTGCAGCAGGCGCTCGACGGCGGCCTTCAACGCCGGGTCGAGCGGCGAGCCGCCCGCGTACGCGAAGCGCAGATGGGACGGCAGCGGAGATGCATCGCCCACGTGTTCCAGCAGCCGCGCATACATCGCGGGCACGCCCTGCACGATGGACAGGCCCTCGTCGCGGATGGCCGCCAGCATGGCCTCCGGCGTGAAACGGGGCGCCAGGTGCAGGCAGGCGCCCGCGCTGAGCGTGCCCAGCATCACGGACGTGAGGCCGTACACGTGCGAGATCGGCAGCACGCCCCACGCGCGGTCCGCCGGCACGAGGCCCCGCAGCCGGCTCGACACGGCCGCCACGAACAGCAGGCTGCGGTGGCTCAGCATCACGCCTTTCGGCTTGCCCGTCGTGCCCGTCGTGTAGACGAGGGCAGCCACGCTGTCGTCGTTTTCCGGCACGCAGGCCTCGTTCAGCGGGCCCACCATCAGGCCGTCGTCGAACACGGCGCCGGCCCTGGCCGCGTGCGCCTCCGCTTCCGCCGACACGGCCGCCGTGTACAGCGCGATGCGGGCGCCGGCGTGGTCGCGGATCGCGTCGAGCTCCGGTGCCGTCAGGCGCGGGTTCGCGTTGACGATCCACGCGCCAACGGCGGACGCGGCGAAGATGAGCGCGACCTGGTCCGCGCAGTTCTCGCTGGCCAGCAGCACGCGGTCGCCCGGACGCACGCCGCGCGCGCGCAGCTGGTCGGCGCGGCGGTCGACGAGGTTGTCCAGGTCGCGGAAGGTCAGCGTGCGGCCGCCGTCGACGAGCGCGGGCGCGTCGGGCGTGCGCGCGGCCGCGGTGCGCGCGATCGCGTCGATGCGCGCGGGGAGGGCGGCCAGCAGGGAAGGGATGTCGATCATGGCCGCGATGATAACCGGGCGGCCGTCTACCCGCTGTAAATATGGCTGCGTTTGCCCACACGTGTTACGCTCGCGCTGCTGTAAATGTTTCCAGAAATATACACTCTGAAAAAACCAACGACACGGAGGGAACATGGCATTACTGGATATGCTGGACAAGGAACACACCGTGGCGCAGCCCGGTTTCAATCGCTGGCTCGTGCCGCCTGCCGCGCTCGCGATCCACCTGTGCATCGGCATGGCCTACGGGTTCTCCGTGTTCTGGCTGCCGCTGTCGAAGGCGGTCGGCATCAAGGAATCGCTGGCCTGCCCGGCCGGCATGGATTTCCTGGCCGAGATCACGGCGACCACGTGCGACTGGAAGATCTCGATGCTGGGCTGGATGTTCACCTTGTTCTTCGTGTTCCTGGGCCTGTCGACGGCGCTGTTCGGCGGCTGGCTCGAGCATGCCGGGCCGCGCAAGGCCGGCGTCGTCTCGGCGCTGTGCTGGTGCGGCGGCCTCGTGATTTCCGCGCTGGGCATCTATCTGCACCAGATCTGGCTGATGTGGCTCGGCTCGGGCGTCATCGGCGGCATCGGCCTGGGGCTCGGCTATATCTCGCCCGTCTCCACCCTGATCAAATGGTTCCCCGACCGGCGCGGCATGGCGACCGGCATGGCCATCATGGGCTTCGGCGGCGGCGCCATGATCGGCGCGCCGCTGGCCGACCGCCTCATGAAGCACTTCGCCACCGCCACCTCGGTGGGCGTGTGGGAGACGTTCCTCGCGCTGGCAGCGATCTACTTCGTCTTCATGAAGGGCGGCGCGCTGTCGTACCGCGTGCCCGCGTCCGGCTGGGCGCCGGAAGGCTGGACGCCGCCGGCCGCCAAGGGGGCGAACGCGATGATCACGGACCGCCACGTGCACGTGAAGCGCGTGTGGGGCATCCCGCAGTTCTGGCTCGTGTGGCTCGTGCTGTTCCTGAACGTGTCGGCCGGCATCGGCATCCTGGCGATGGCGTCGCCGCTGCTGCAGGAAGTGTTCGGCGGCCGCCTGATCGGCGTGGCGGCATCGTTCAACGAGCTGACGGCGGCGCAGAAGGCGCAGATCGCGACGATCGCGGCGAGCTTCACGGGCCTGCTGTCGCTCTTCAACATCGGCGGCCGCTTCGCGTGGGCGTCGTGCTCCGACTACATCGGCCGCAAGGCGACTTACTTCGTGTTCCTCGTGCTGGGCTTCGTGCTGTACGCCTCGATTCCCACGCTGGCGCACGGCGGCCATCTCGCGCTGTTCGTGGCGTTCTTCTGCATTGTCCTGTCGATGTACGGCGGCGGTTTCTCGACCGTGCCCGCCTACCTGGCCGACCTGTTCGGCACGCAGATGGTGGGCGCCATCCACGGCCGCCTGCTGACCGCGTGGGCCGCGGCTGGTGTCGTCGGCACCAGCCTCATCAATTACATCCGCGAGTACCAGATCGCCCATGGCGTGCCGAAGGCGCAGGCGTATGATACGGTGATGTATGTGCTGGCAGGCCTGCTGGTGCTGGGCTTCCTGTGCAACCTGATGGTGCGCCCGGTGGCGGCGCGCCATTTCATGAGCGAGCAGGAACTGGCGGAAGAAAAACGCCTGGCGCACGAGCGCGACGGCGCGTCCGGACGCGCGCCCGCGAGCGTGCCGGGCGTGGCCGGGATCGCGGGCGGCGCGGCCGTGGCGGTGCCGGTGGCGACGGGCAATCCGCTCGTCGCGGCGCTGGCGTGGGCCGTGGTCGGCGTGCCGCTGTTGATCGGTGTGTGGATCACGCTGCAGAAGGCCATCGTGCTGTTCCAGTGAGGTCGGTGAACCGGTGGACGGTGCGCCGGTTCACCGGCACCGTCCCGGCTGCCCATTCAACGTAACGCAGGATCGACCATGAATCACCCCGTCATCCCCATCGCCGCGCAAGGCCCGAGCCGCCAGCGCAAGCGTGAGGCCCCCAAAGGAAGGCGCGTCGACCCGCAAGCCCTCGCCGACGTGCAGGCTGCGCTGGGCGACGCGCCACGCCGGCGCGACCTGCTGATCGAGCACCTGCACAAGATTCAGGACCGCTACGGCGCCTTGTCGGCGCCTCACCTGGCGGCACTCGCGCAAGAATTGAAACTGGCCCAGTCCGAGGTCTACGAGGTCGCGACGTTCTACCACCACTTCGACGTGCTGCGCGACGGCGAGGCAGCACCGCCCGCGCTCACGGTGCGCGTGTGCGCGGGCCTGTCGTGCGAGCTGGCCGGCGCGCGTGACCTGCTCGACCGGCTGCCCGCGATCCTCGGCACCGACGTGCGCGTGCTGGCCGCGCCGTGCATCGGCCGCTGCGACGGTGCGCCCGCCGCGCTCGTGGGCCAGCGGCCCGTCACCGCCGCGACCGTCGAGTCGGTGCAGGCGGCCAGCGTCGGCGACACCACGGACGTGCACACGGGTCACATCGATTACACCGCGTATCGCGAGGCCGGCGGCTACCGCCTGCTGCGCGCGTGCATGGCAGGACGCTTCGACCCGGAGAGCGTGATCGTCACGTTGATGGCGTCCGGCCTGCGCGGCCTGGGCGGCGCAGGCTTTCCGGCCGGGCGCAAGTGGCGCATCGTCAAGAACGAGCCGGGACCGCGCCTCATGGCCGTCAACATCGACGAAGGCGAGCCCGGTACGTTCAAGGACCGCCACTACCTCGGACGCGATCCGCACCGTTTTCTCGAAGGCGCACTCGTCGCCGCCTGGGCCGTGGGCATCGAGACGATCTACCTGTACCTGCGCGACGAATACCACGGCCTGCGCGCGATGCTGCAGACGGAACTCGACCGGCTGCGCGCCGACCCGCCGGTGCCGGACATGCCCGAGATCGTCCTGCGCCGCGGCGCCGGCGCCTACATCTGCGGCGAAGAGTCCGCGATGATCGAATCGATCGAGGGCAAGCGCGGCATGCCCCGCCTGCGCCCGCCGTACCTGGCGCAAGTGGGCCTGTTTGGCCGGCCCACGCTTGAACACAACCTCGAAACCCTGCACTGGGTGCGCGACATCCTCGAACGGGGCGCCGAGTGGATCACGAACCAGGGCCGCCACGGCCGGCGCGGGCTGCGTTCGTTTTCCGTGTCGGGCCGCGTGCGCGAGCCGGGCGTGAAGCTGGCGCCGGCCGGCATCACGATGCGGGAGCTGCTGGACGAATACTGCGGCGGCATGCAGGACGGGCACACGTTCTACGCCTACCTGCCGGGCGGCGCGTCGGGCGGCATCCTGCCCGCGTCGCTGGCCAACGTCCCGCTCGACTTCGATACCTTGCAGCGCCACGGCTGCTTCATCGGCTCGGCCGCCGTCGTCGTGCTGTCCGACCGCGACACCGCGCGCGCCGCCGCACTGAACACCTTGCGCTTCTTCCGCGAAGAATCGTGCGGCCAGTGCACGCCGTGCCGCGCCGGCACCGCGAAGGCTGTCGCGCTGATGGAGCGGGACGTCTGGGACACGGCGCTGCTGGCCGAGCTGTCGCAGGTGATGCGCGACGCGTCGATCTGCGGGCTGGGCCAGGCCGCGCCGAACCCGTTCGACTGCGTCATCCGATATTTTCCGCACGAGCTGGAGGCATCATGAATGCGAACGTGCTCAACGTGACCTTCGAGATCGACGGCCGCGCCGTCGAGGCCCAACCGTTCGACACGCTGTTCGATGCGGCCGCGCGCGCCGGCATCGACCTGCCGCACCTGTGCCACAAGGACGGCCTGGAGCCGGCCGGCAACTGCCGCGCGTGCGTCGTCGAAGTCGATGGCGAGCGCACACTGGCGCCGTCGTGCTGCCGCCATCCGGCGCCCGGCATGAAGGTGCGTACGGACAGCGACCGCGCCGTCGCCGCCCGCAAGATGGTGCTGGAACTGCTGCTGTCCGACCTGCCGGCCACGGCCCGCACGCGCGACGACGAGGTCGCGCAGTGGGCAGAAAAGCTCGGCGTAGGCGCGTCCCGTTTTCCCGCCACGCGCGCGGTGCCGGCACCGGACCCGAGCCATGCCGCCATCGAAGTGAATCTCGACGCCTGCATCCAGTGCACGCGCTGCGTGCGCGCCTGCCGCGACGAGCAGGTCAACGACGTCATCGGCCTCGCGGGCCGCGGCGAGAATGCGCGCATCGTGTTCGACCAGGGCGACCCGATGGGTGCCTCCACGTGCGTCGCGTGCGGCGAATGCGTGCAGGCTTGCCCGACGGGCGCGCTGGCACCGGCGCGCGGCGCCGCGCTCGCCGTGCCCGACAAGCAGGTCGATTCCGTCTGCCCGTATTGCGGCGTGGGCTGCCAGCTGACGTACCACGTGAAGGACAACCGCATCGTCAAGGTGGAAGGCCGCGACGGTCCTGCGAACCACGGCCGCCTGTGCGTGAAGGGCCGCTACGGCTACGACTACGCGCACCATCCGCAACGCCTGACGGTGCCGCTGATCCGGCGAGAGGGCGTGCCGAAGCGGGGCGACTTCACGATGGACCCGGACCGCGTGCTGGACGTGTTCCGCGAGGCGACGTGGGAAGAAGCGCTGGCCGCAGCCGGCGGCGGCCTCGCGCGCATCCGCGACGCGCACGGCGGGCGGGCGCTCGCAGGCTTCGGCTCGGCGAAGGGCAGCAACGAAGAAGCGTACCTGTTCCAGAAGCTCGTGCGCACGGGCTTCGGCAGCAACAACGTCGACCATTGCACGCGGCTGTGCCACGCATCGTCCGTCGCCGCGCTGCTGGAAGGGATCGGCTCGGGCGCCGTGTCGAACCCCGTGATGGACGTGACGCGGGCGGAGGTCGTGATCGTGATCGGCGCCAACCCGACCGTCAACCACCCCGTTGCCGCCACGTGGATGAAGAATGCAGCGCGCACCGGGGTGAAGCTGATCGTCGCGGACCCGCGCCGCTCCGACCTCGCGCGCCACGCGCACCGCTTCCTGCAGTTCAAGCCCGACACGGACGTCGCGCTGCTGAACGCGATGATGCACACGATCGTCGAGGAAGGCCTCGTCGACCCCGCGTTCATCGCCGACCGCACGAGCGGCTACGATGCGCTGGCCGCGAACGTGGCGAACTACAGCCCGGAAGCGATGGCGCCGATCTGCGGCATCGATGCGGAGACGATCCGCTACGTGGCGCGGCTGTACGCGACGGCCAAGGGCGCGATGATCCTGTGGGGCATGGGCATCTCGCAGCACGTGCATGGCACGGACAACGCGCGCTGCCTGATCGCGCTCGCACTGATGACGGGCCAGATCGGCCGTCCCGGTACGGGCCTGCATCCGCTGCGGGGCCAGAACAACGTGCAGGGCGCGTCGGACGCGGGCCTCATCCCGATGATGTATCCGGACTACCGCCGCGTCGACGAGCCGGACGCGCAGGCGAAGTTCGAAGCCGCGTGGGGGCAGAAGCTGGACGGCAAGGCCGGCCTGACGGTCGTCGAGATCATGGACGACATCCTCGCCGGTGGGATCAAGGGCATGTACATCATGGGCGAGAACCCTGCCATGTCCGATCCGGATGCGAACCATGCGCGCGAGGCGCTGGCGGCGCTGGACCACCTCGTCGTGCAGGATATTTTCCTCACCGAGACGGCGTACCTGGCCGACGTGATCCTGCCCGCGTCGAGCTTCGCCGAAAAGACGGGCAGCTTCACCAACACGGACCGCGTCGTGCAGCTGGGCCGCCAGGCGCTGGTGCCGCCGGGCGATGCGCGCCAGGACCTGTGGATCATCCAGCAGGTCGCGCGCCGCCTCGGGCTGCCGTGGAACTACGACGGCCCGGCCGCCGTGTTCGACGAGATGCGCAAGCTGATGCCCAGCATCGCCGGCATCACGTGGGACCGCCTGGAACGCGACGGTGCCGTCACGTATCCGTGCCGCGCGGAGGGCGATCCGGGCGAGCCCGTCGTCTTCACGCGGGAGTTTCCGCGCGAGAGCGGCCGCGCGCGCTTCGTCCCGGCCGACATCATCCCGGCCGACGAACGGCCCGACACCGAGTACCCCGTCGTGCTGATCACGGGCCGCCAGCTCGAGCACTGGCACACGGGCAGCATGACGCGCCGCGCCGGCGTGCTCGATGCGCTGGAACCGGACCCCGTCGCGCTCGTGCACCCGCTCGACCTGGAAGCGTTGGGCGGCCGGCCGGGCGACGTGATCACGATCGCGTCGCGCCGCGGCGAGGTGGCGCTGTACGCACGCGCCGACGACGGCACGCCGCGCGGCGCCGTGTTCGTCCCGTTCTGCTACTACGAGGCGGCGATCAACCGGCTGACGAATGCGGCGCTGGACCCGTTCGGCAAGATCCCGGAATTCAAGTACTGCGCCGTGCGCGTGCAGGTGGGCGGGCACGTCGCGCACCAGGGTTCCTACGGTGGCGGCCAGATTCTGGGGGACATGGCAGAATTGCAGGCATGATCTCTCGCATGAACTCTTGTTATCGTCCGCAGCTTTCGCAGGCCAGCGTAAGCCTCACGCATCCCGTGACGGCCGTCGACGAGCGGGGGCGCCGCGAGACCTTGCACATCCCGGCCGAGCGGCCGCTGACGGTCTACGTCGACAAGCGCGAACTCGTCACCCTGATGACACTGGGCGCGGCGCCGGAAGCGCTGACGCTGGGCTATCTGCGCAACCAGCGCCTCGTGCGCTCGCTCGAGGACATCGTGTCCGTGCAGGTCGACTGGTCCGTCGACGCGGTGGCCGTCGTCACGCGCCGCGGCATCGCCGACGTCGAAGAGCGCACGGCGAAGAAGGTCGTCACGACGGGCTGCGGCCAGGGCTCCGTGTTCGGCGGCCTGATGGACGAAGTCGACCGCATCGTATTGCCGCCGGACGCACGGCTGCGCCAGTCCGTCGTGCACCGCATCGTCGAGACGGTGCGCACGCAGCAATCCGTGTACAAGCAGGCCGGCTCCGTGCACGGCTGCGCGCTGTTCACGAACGAGGGCGAGCTGCTGTGGTTCATCGAGGACGTGGGCCGCCACAACGCCGTCGACGCCATCGCGGGCCTGATGTGGCTCGAAGGCGTCGAGGGCGCCGACAAGGTGTTCTACACGACGGGGCGGCTGACGTCCGAAATGGTCATCAAGGGCGCGCAGATGGGCATCCCGTTCCTGCTGTCGCGCTCGGGCACGACACAGATGGGGCATGCGGTGGCGGAGCAGGTGGGCATGTCGCTGCTGGCGCGCTGCAGCGGCCACCACTTCCTGCTGCTGTCCGGCGAGGAGCGCCTCGTGTTCGAGCCCGAGTGGCTCGCCGCCCTGGAGACGGCGCGCACCTTGCGCACCGCCTGACGTTAGCTCATGAACGACATCGCGGATGCCGTCGCGCGCGCCTTCGCGCTGCTGTTCACGGGCGACCCGGACCTGTGGCGCATCGTGTGGGTGTCGCTGAAGACGAGCATCGTCGGCCTGCTGCTGGCCACCCCGCCCGCGATCCTGATCGGCTACGTCGTCGCGATGCGGCGCTTCACGGGACGGCGCATCGTCATCTGGCTGGCGCAGGCGGCGCTGTCGCTGCCGACCGTCCTGATCGGCCTCCTGCTGTACCTGCTGCTGTCGCGCCACGGGCCGCTGGGCGGCCTGCATTGGCTGTTCTCGCAGTCCGGCATCGTGTTCGGGCAGTGCATCGTCGCGCTGCCCGTGCTGCTCGCATTCACCCTCGCGGCCGTGCAGGGCCTCGACCCGCGTTATGCGGAGACCGCGATCGCGCTGGGCGCGTCGCCCATGCAGGTGATGGTGCGCGTGCTGCACGAGGCGCGCTTCGGCGTGATGGCGGCCGTCTTGTCCGGCTTCGGCCGCGTGATCTCGGAAGTCGGCTGCGCGCTGATGGTGGGCGGGAATATCGAAGGCGAGACGCGCACGATCACGACGGCGATCGCGCTGGAGACCAGCAAGGGCGAGTTCGCGCAAGGCATCGCACTGGGCATCGTGCTCGTCACGATCGCCCTGCTGATGAACGGCGCGCTGATGCTGCTGCAGGGCGACGCCCACACGGTGCGGGAGCGCGCATGAGCATCGGCATCCACGCGCAGATCGCGGCGGCCGTGGTCGAGAACGCGGACGCTCCGCAGCGCGACGAGCGCCGCAAGGCCTTGCTGGGCGTGCGCGGCCTGCGCAAGCGCCACGGTGACCGGCTGCTGTTCGACATCGACGTGCTCGACATCGCGACGCACAGCGCCTACGTGCTGACGGGGATGAACGGCGCCGGCAAGAGCACCTTGCTGCGCGTGCTGGGCGGACTGGAACGGGCCGAGATCGACAGCCTGCGCTTCGCCGGCGAGGACGTGCTGCGCGTGCACCCGTACCCGCGCGCGCTGCGCCGCGCGATCGTCTACGTGCACCAGCATCCGATCCTGTTTTCGACGAGCGTCGCCGACAACATCGGCTACGGCCTCGTCGTGCGCGGCGAAAAGCCGGAAGCCGTGCGGCCCGTCGTGGCCGAGGCGATGGCCTGGGCCGGCGTGGCGCATCTCGCCGACACGGATCCGACCAAGCTGTCCGGCGGCGAAAAGCAGCGCGTGGCGCTGGCGCGCGCGAAGGTGCTGCAACCGCGCCTGCTGCTGCTGGACGAGCCGACGGCGAACCTGGACGGCGCCGCGCGCGAACAGGTGCTCGCGCTGATCCCGACGATGGTCGATGCGGGCAGCAGCGTCGTCATCGCGTGCCACGACCGCGACCTGATCAACCTGCCCGGCGTGCAGCGGCTGAAGCTGCGCGACGGGCATCTCGAACATCGCTGATACCTAAGGAGAATCCATGCAACGCCGTTCCATCCTCGCCTTCGTCGCAACGCTCGCCTTTGCTGCGCCGTGCGCGCACGCGCAATCGGACAAGGTGCTGCGCCTGTCGACCACCACGAGCACGGAGAACTCGGGCCTGCTGGGCTATCTGCTGCCCGCGTTCGAGGCGAAGACGGGCATCAAGGTGGACGTGATCTCCGTGGGCACCGGCAAGGCGCTGGAGCTGGGCAAGAACGGCGACGTCGACGTCACCCTGGTCCACGCGCGCAAGCTGGAAGACAAATTCGTCGCGGAGGGCTGGGGCATCGACCGCCACGACGTCATGTACAACGACTTCATCGTCGCGGGGCCCGCGAGCGACCCGGCGGGCGTGAAGGGGAGCCGCGACGTCATCGCGGCGTTCAAGAAGATCGCGGCCGCGAACGTGAAATTCATCTCGCGCGGCGACAATTCCGGCACGGACGTGATGGAGAAGGGCTATTGGCAGCAGGCGGGGACAAAGCCTGCGGGCGCCAACTACGTGGCGGCCGGCCTCGGGATGGGCGAGGTGCTGAACATGGCGGCCGAGTTGAACGCGTACACGCTGACGGACCGCGCGACGTATGGCGCGTACAAGGCCAAGACGGGGCTCGCGATCCTCGTCGAGGGCGACAAGCGCATGTTCAATCCGTACGGGATCATCGCGGTGAATCCGGAGAAGCACAAGGGCATCAATTACCGCGGCGCGAAGGCGCTGATCGACTGGATCACGTCGCCGGAAGGCCAGGCGCGGATCGCATCGTTCAAGCCGGCGGGGGAGCAGTTGTTCTTCCCGGACGCGAAATAATCTACGGTTCGCATGGTGGGCTCGGGGAGCCCACCCTACGAAGAGTGCCGTAGGGTGGGCACCCCGTGCCCACCAAACGTGTGCGTAACAAAAACAAAGGGCCGCACGTGGCGGCCCTCGCTCAACGGGATCGTACGGGCTTACGCCAACGCGTGCATCACCGCATCGACGGGAATCGCCTTGACCCAGTCATGCCGCTGGACGGCCGTGACGACGGTGCTGTTGGCCTTGTCGACGGGCGCCCATTCCGGCGTCTTCTGGCGCATCAGCGCGACGACCGGCACGCCGACGGCGTTCGCCAGGTGCATCACGGCCGTTTCCACCGACACGATCAGGTCGCACTGGGCCAGCATCGCGGGCAGCTGGAAGAAGTTTTCGTTCGCGCTGAACAGTTCCGTGCGATCGAGCTGGCGGCGGCCCAGCATCGCCTTCACGTTGTCGACTTCCTGCGGGACGGCGTTGACGATGAAGCAGGCGTCGCGCCATTCCGGCTGCGCGCGCATCGTTTCGATCAGCTCGGCCACGCGCTCGACGGGCCAGCAGCGCTTGCGCGTCTTGGCGAACGGGTTGATGAACACGAGCTTGCCCCGGCGCGCATCGAAGCCCCATTCGTGCAGGCGCGCCTTGGCGCCGAGGGTGAATTGCTCGGGGATGTGCACGAACGGAATGCGCGCAGCGGGCGGGATGTCGACGGCGGCCAGCTGGCGGAACCATTCCGCGTGCACGTCGCTGATGTGCGGCGCGGTGGCGCGGTCGACGGCGTCCGGGTCGAGGCTCGCGTCCAGCTTGCGGTAGCTGAACCAGTGGTGCAGGCCGAACAGACCCATCGGTTTTTTCAGGCCGAACACGAAGCCGTCCGGGCTGATCTCGCGCGCGAGATTGGCGTAGAAGTGGGGACGCAGGGTGCCCAGCGAGACGACGATCGGATAATGCTCGCGCTGCGCTTCGCCGATCGACTGGCGGAACAGCTCGGGCGAGTAGTTCTGCTTGTAGACCTTGTCGATGAAGTCGCAGGCGTCGAGCCAGTCGTACAGGACGTTCTTCTTCAGGTGCGGCCACTGCGACGCGTCGCTCGTGCGGCGGACCTCGTCCACCCACAGGTGCAGCTTCAAGTGCGGGTACGCGCGCGCGAACGCCTCGAAGCAGTTCTGCAAATACGTGTAGTCGCCCAACGCCAGGTGGGCGATGAACAGGATCTTGTCCGATTTCTTGAGGAGATCGGAAGGAATGAGGGGTAGGTTCATTGTCTCTTACGGGTCGCCTGCCAGTTGTTGTCCGACGCCGCCAGCGGTGAATCAGTCTGCGATCAGCAGCGCTAACCGGTCGGCTGGCCGCGCACCAGAGGCCTGGTGTCGGTGTGCGCTACCGCCAACTCTCGAAAATCTTCAACAAATTGTCTCGAATTGTAGTCCAAACCGGACGATAGCGTTGCCCCAAGCCATATTTTTGGATGCATTGTCCTGCGCGAGCAACAGAACTGGACAGGATGACATGCCCGGCCATAGCGGTGACGTCGGCGCGGTGCCTTGCCAGCGCTGCGGACAGGATTTTACGCGATCGGGCAGGCGTCCGGAGGATCCCGGCGTTGATGCACGCCGAGCAGGACGCCCGCCGCCGGAGCGCCGGCCGCGGGGACGCCGGCCGCGGGGATGCCCGCCACCGGGACGCCGGCCGCCGTGATCAAGCCGACAACAGGCGCACGACGCCGCTCAGGCCGTGCGGCTGGCCGGCCGTCACGGGGCACAGCACGCTCAGGTGGAAGCGCGCGTCGCCGGCCGGGAAGGGGATGCGCAGCGGTGCCGGCGCGGCCGCGGTCTTTTCGCCGACATTCTTGCCGTCGATGAACACCTGGCACGGGCCCGTCACCTCGACGAATTCCAGGATGCCGCCGTGCTTGCGCACGCGCGCGAAGGCCCAGGCGTCGGTGGCGTAGAGCACGTAGCCGGTCCGTTCGGCCGGCCTTGCGCGGGTGCCGGGCGTGACCCAGCCCCACGAATTCATGTCGGTGTCGGCGGGGCGCACGTTCGGATCGACCGGGGCCGCGCTGAGCGGGGAGGAGCGCCAGCCGTCGAGGCCCTGCACCGGTTCCGACGTGGCCTGGTAGGCCCACGGCTGGGCTGCGCGCACCTCGACGTCGAGCACGGCGCTCTTGAGGCCGGGCGCGCTGGCGCCCAGCCGGAGTCGGCCCGACGTGCCTTCGCGGGTCTGCACGATCACCTGGGCCAGCCCATTGAACAGCGCGCGCGTGTTGCCCTTCTCGCTGCTGGTGTCGTTCGGATCGCCGTTGCCCAGGCCGATGATGTCGCCGCCTTCGACCGTGAACACGACCTGGTGCTGTGCCAGCGGCACGTGGCGGCCCTTCGCATCGAGCGCCTCGACCTGGATGGGTTGCGCGTCGAGGCCGTCGCCGCGCAGGAACGCGCGGTCCGGGGTGAGCTTGAGCGTGACGGGCGCGCCCGTGGTCTCGACCTCGAACCGCTTGACGACCTTGCCGCCGCGGTAGCCGACGGCCGCCAGCGTGCCGGGTGCATACGGCACCTGCCAGCGGTTCATGGCGTAGATGTCGCCCTTCTGGCGCCCTTGCGAGCGGCCGTTCAGGAACACCTCGACTTCGTCCATGTTGTGGAACGCCATCACGGTGATCGCCTGACCTTCCTTGCCGGCCCAGTTCCAGTGCGGCGCCAGGCGCAGCACCGGTTCCTTGCGCCACTGCGCCTGGTGCAGCCAGAACGCGTCCTTGGCGAAGCCGCACAAGTCCATGATGCCGAAGAACGAGGAATTCGACGGCCATTCGTACGGCGTGGGTTCGCCGTGGTAGTCGAAGCCGGTCCACACGAATGCGCCGGCCACGAACGGACGCTCGGCCACCGCCTGCCAGCCGACCCTGTGCGTCGAGCCCCACGACGACGCATCGTCGTCGTAGCCGGCGAAGATGTGCTTCTCCGGCACGGTCACGTATTCGCCGCGCGTCTGGAAGGCCGAGGTATCTTCGGACGACGTCATCGGCACGGTCGGGAAGGCCTGGTGGAACCCGTCGTAGGCCTGGTACTGGTAGTTGAAGCCGACGACGTCGACTGCCTGGCCCGCGTTGGCGGGCTCGAACTGGCCCGTGTTCATCGCGGCCGTGGTGGGGCGCGACGTGTCGAGCGCGTGCACGGCGGCGACCATCCGGCGCACCATCTCGTAGCCCTGTTCCGTGCCCTGGATCGGTTCTTCGTTGAACACCGACCACAGAATGATGGACGGGTGGTTGCGGTGGCAGCGCACGAGCCAGGTCAGCTCGTCGACGTGTTCCGGCGACGGATTGAACACGCGGTTCTCGTCCATGACGAGAAAGCCCAGCTCGTCGCACAGCTCGTAGAAGCGCTTGTCCTGGGCATTGTGCGAGCAGCGGATGGCGTTGACGCCGAGTTCCTTCAGGCGCCGCATGCGGTAGTCGAGCACCCCGTACGGCACGGCCACGCCGACGCCGGCATGGTCCTGGTGGATGCATACGCCCTGCAGCTTGACGTGGCGGTCGTTCAGGAAGAAGCCGTGTTCGGGATCGAAGCGCTGGGTACGGAAACCGCAGCGGCTGGTGACTTCGTCCAGCACCTTGCCGTCCTGGACCACACGCGTGCGCACGCTGTACAGATTGCGTTCTTCCAGGCTCCACAGCTTGGGCGCCGCCACGCGCAGCGTGCCGGTGACGACCTGGTGCGCCAGTACGCCGACGTCGGCCGGGGAGGTGAAAGCGGCCACGGACTTGCCGTCCGCATCGATAAGGACGCTTTCGACCTGCACCCGCTGCGTGCCCTTGCGGATGTTGTACAGCGTGACTTCGAGCGGAATGGTCCACTGGCCGTCGGCGAATACCGGATGGGCGAACACGCCGTCCGTGACGATGTGCACCTGCTCGCGCTTGACGAGCCACGTGTTGCGGTAGATGCCGGCGCCTTCGTACCACCAGCCCTGCATGGTGTTCGCATCGGCGCGGATCACCAGCGAGTTCAGGGCGTCGCCGTACGTGGCGAACGGCGTCAGGTCGATGTAGACGGAGTTGTAGCCGCTCCAGACGTGCGCGACCTGCGTACCGTTGAACCAGACGGTGGCGAGCGTCGAGATGCCGTCCAGCTGCAGTTCGATGTGCTTGCCGTGGTCGGCCTCGTCGAGCCGGATGAGGGTGCGGTACCAGCCGATGCCGCGCTTGCGGTAGCCCTGCGACACGTTGGCGTCCTGCTCGGGCAGCTGCGCGCTGGCGAAATCGTGCGGGAGCACGACGTTGGTCCATTCGGAATCGTCGAAGCCGGGCGCCGCGGCGCCGCTGGCGCTGCCGGCCTTCGCATTGGCATAGGTCCAGCCGTGGCCGCGGATGACGGGGAAGGCGATGTCGCCTTCGTGGAAGCGCCAGCCCTTGTTGAGTGACACGACCGTGCGCCCGGGCACGGTCGCGGCGCGCGCGTGTGCAGTGGACGCGTACGCCGCGGATTGGCCGAAAATGGAGGTCGTGGCGAGCGCGCCGGCGCTCTTGAGGAAGTCGCGTCTGTTAGGCATGGCCGTCACACTATCAAGCGCGGCGCCGCCTGTCGACCATAAAACCACCGATGCCGGTTACGATTTTCCGCAACCGGCACGCGGTGCTACATGAGGATCACGTCGTACTGTTCCTGGTGATACCCGCGCTCGACCTGCAGCGAAATCCTCTTGCCGATGAAGTCGCCCAGCATGGCCAGGTGCTGCGATTCTTCCTCGAGGAACAGGTCGATCACTTCCTGCGACGCGACGATGCGGAATTCGCGCGGGTTGAACTGCTTGGCCTCGCGCAGCAGTTCGCGCAGGATCTCGTAGCAGATCGTGCGGCTCGTCTTGACTTGTCCCTTGCCGCCGCAGGCGGGGCAGGGCTCGCACAGGATGTGGGCCAGCGATTCGCGCGTGCGCTTCCTCGTCATCTCGACGAGGCCCAGCGCCGAGAAGCCGCTGACGGACACCTTCGTGCGGTCGCGCGACAGGGTCTTCTTGAGCTCCGCCAGCACGGCGTTGCGATGCTCGTTGTTCTCCATGTCGATGAAGTCGAGGATGATGATGCCGCCCAGGTTGCGCAGCCGCAGCTGGCGCGCGATGGCGTGCGCCGCTTCCAGGTTCGTCTTGAAGATCGTGTCGGCGAAGTTGCGCCCGCCGACGAAGCCGCCCGTGTTCACGTCGATCGTCGTCATCGCCTCGGTCTGGTCGACGATCAGGTAGCCGCCGGACTTCAGGTCGACGCGCCGGCCCAGCGCGCGCAGGATCTCTTCCTCGACGCCGTACAGGTCGAACAGCGGGCGCTCGCCCGTGTAGTGCTGCAGGCGCGACAGCACGCTGGGCGTGTACACCTGCGCGAATTCGACGAGTTTGACGTAGTTCTCGCGCGAGTCGACGAGGATCGCGGCCGTCTCCTCGTGCACGAAGTCGCGCAGGACGCGCTGCGCGAGGCTCAGGTCCTGGTACAAGAGGCTCGTCGCGGGCCGCGTGCGTGCGCCTTTCGTGATGGCGCCCCACGTCTTGCGCAGGTAGTCGATGTCGGCGGCGAGGTCGGCGTCGGACGAGTCCTCGGCCTGCGTCCGCACGATGTAGCCGCCGCTCTCGTCCGGCGGCAACAGGCCCGTGACACGCGCGCGCAAGGCTTCGCGCTCGGCCTCCTTCTCGATCTTCTGCGAGATGCCGATGTGCTTGTCCTGCGGGAGGTAGACGAGCATGCGCCCGGCGATGGAGATCTGCGTGGACAGGCGCGCGCCCTTCGTCCCGATCGGGTCCTTGATCACTTGCACCGTCAGCACCTGGCCGTCGAACAGGATTTTTTCGATCGGGGTGGGCGGCGCGCTGCTGCTGCCGTTGGCGTTGTCGTGCGGCCTCGCTTCCCAGATGTCGGCCACGTGCAGGAACGCGGCGCGTTCGAGGCCGATGTCGATGAAGGCCGACTGCATGCCTGGGAGTACCCGCACAACCTTGCCCAGATAGACGTTGCCGGCGAGCCCACGGGTGAGCGTGCGCTCGATGTGCAGTTCCTGGACGGCACCCTGAACCACCAGCGCGACGCGCGTTTCCTGGGGGGTGATGTTGATCAGGATGTCTTCAGTCATGTGGCCGCGTATCGATTGTTGTCCAGAGCCACATCATACACGGCGGTTTGCATGGCGGGTTGCATGCATGGGCCGCCGGAACGCAAGATCAGAGGATGCTGACGCCCGCCTTTTGCAGCAGCTGCGCCGTCTCGAACACGGGCAAGCCCATGATGCCGGAATGGCTGCCCTCGATATGCTCGATGAACAGCGCGGCCAGGCCCTGGATGCCGTAGGCGCCGGCCTTGTCGTAAGGCTCCGGCGTCGCGCAATACGCGCGGATGGCGGCCGGGGTCAGCTTGGCGAAGCGCACGTCCGACACCTGCGTCACCTGCTCGAACACGTCGGTGTAGTGCAGGGCGACCGACGTCAGCACCTGGTGCGTGCGGCCCGACAGGCGTTCCAGCATCGCATACGCTTCCTTGGGGTCGTTCGGCTTGCCGAGGATCTCGCCGTCGAGAGTGACCGTCGTGTCGGCCGACAGCACGGGACGCAGCGGCATGCGGCGCAGGTGCAGCACGTTCCACGCGAACGCCCCTTTTTCGCGGGCCACGCGCGCGACATAGTCCTGCGCCGGTTCGTTCGCGTACGCGTCTTCGCTGACGTCGATGCCGCGGGCCGGGTCGGCGCGGAGGCTGAGGATGTCGAAATCGATGCCGACCTGGCGCAGCAGTTCACGCCGGCGCGGGCTCTTGGAGGCGAGGTAGATTTTCTTGTCGAGCGCTTTCATCGGGTCACACTCGATGGTAGGGATGGTTCTGGGTGATTGACCATGCACGATATAACTGTTCCGCCAGCATCACGCGCACGATACCGTGCGGCAGCGTCATGCTGGAGATGCGGATCAGACCGTCGGCACGGGCCTTGAGTTCCGGATCGAGGCCGTCGGCCCCGCCGATCAGGAAGGCGCAATCGCGACCGTCCTGCTGCCACGCTTCCAGTTGCTGCGACAAGCCGACGCTCGTCAGATCCTTGCCGCGTTCGTCGAGGGCGATGATGCGCACACCCTTGGGCAGCACGGCCTCGATGCGTTCGCGCTCGAGCGCCATCGCGGTGGCGGCCGTCTTGCTGCCCGACCGTTCGACAGGCTTGATTTCCTTGAGCACGATGCGCAGCTCGGGCGGCATGCGCTTCGCGTATTCCGCGAAGCCCGTCTCGATCCAGGCCGGCATCTTGTGACCGACCGCGGCGATGATCAACTGCATCGTCGCTTATTCTTCGGCTTTCTTGACGCGGCGGATGACTTTCTTCGCGGGTGCGGCGCCTTCGGCGGCGGCCTTCGTCGCGCGCTTCGGTGCGGCGGCGGCTTTCGCGGCCTTGGCGGCCTTCGCGTCCGCGGCGGCAGTCTTCGACACGGCGACCTTCACGGTGGCGCCCGTCGGGATCTTCTTCGCGGCAGGTTTCTTCGCGGCGGGTTTCGCGTCACCGGTTGCAGCCTTCTTGGCCGCCGGCTTGCGCTCGCGCACCGGCTTCGCGTCTTCCTGTTCCTGGTTCGCGGCGAGGTGCTTCGACTTCGACTTCGGCGCGGCCGCTTCCTGGCCTTCCGTCGTCGACTTGCGCTTGGCGGCGCCCAGCTTCACGGGCTTGTCGCCCCAGATTTCCTCGAGGCGGTAGTACTGGCGGATGGCCGGCTGCATGATGTGCACGATCATGTCGCCCAGGTCGACGAGGACCCATTCGCCCGTGTCTTCGCCTTCCAGCCCGACCACGTCACCGCCTGCTTCCTTGACCTTGTCGCGCACCGAGGCGGCCAGCGCCTTCGTCTGGCGATTCGACGTGCCCGACACGACCGCGATGCGGTCGAACAGGCTGGTCAGGTGCGTCGTGTCGAACAGGACGATTTCCTGGCCCTTGACGTCTTCGAGGGCGTCGACGACGAGCGTTTGCAGTTTCTTGATATCCATTAGTTTTTGTACAAGTTATGTTGTTGAATATAGTCTAGCACTTGCGGCGCAACGAGCGCGCTTATGTCAGTACGGGGCGTCGCGTGCAAGGCCGCGCGCACTTGCGTGGCCGAGATGTCGACGGCCAGCGTATGCGCCAGGCAGACTTTGCCGGCGCTGCTCGCGCGCACGTCGTCGAACGACGCGCGCCGCTGCGCCAGTTCGGCCGCCACGGCCGGCGGCAGCGCGGCATCGTCGAGCCGGTAGCCGGGGCGGGCGGCGACGCCGAAATTCGCGAGCGCGAACAGGTCGCGCCAGTCGCGCCACGTGTCCAGCTTCTGCAACTGGTCCGCGCCCATCACGAACACGATGGAGGCGTCGGGGCCGGCTTCCGCGCGCACGTCGCGCAAGGTTTCGACCGTGTACGTGGCGCCGTGGCGGTCGATCTCGCGGGTATCGATCGTCACCGGCGCCGTGCTGTCCGCGAAGGCCAGCTTCAGCATGGCCACGCGGTCGGCATCGCCGGCTTCGAGGCCATTCTTTTTCTGCCACGGCTGGCCGGCGGGCAGCACGCGCAGCTCGTCCGGCCGCAGCAGGCGCGCGAACAGCTCGGCCAATGCGACGTGGCCGTGGTGCGGCGGATCGAAACTGCCGCCCAGCAGGGCGATACAGGATGTCACGTAGCGAGCCAGTCCCGGTGCGGCAGGAAGTCCGAGTACAGCTTTGCTTCGGGGCTGCCCGGCTCCGGATGCCAGTCGTAGCGCCAGGTGACGATCGGCGGCATCGACATCAGGATCGCCTCCGTGCGCCCGCCCGACTGCAGGCCGAACAGCGTGCCGCGGTCCCACACGAGGTTGAACTCCACGTAGCGTCCGCGCCGGTAGGCCTGGAAATCACGTTCGCGCTCGCCGTACGGCTGGTCTTTGCGGCGTTGCAGGATCGGCAGATAAGCGTCGAGGAAGCCGTTGCCCACGCTTTGCATCATGGCGTACGACTGCTCGAACCCCAGTTCGTTGAAGTCGTCGAAAAAGATGCCGCCGACGCCGCGCGCTTCCTTGCGGTGCTTCAGGTAGAAATAATCGTCGCACCAGCGCTTGAAGCGCGGATGCAGTTCATCACCGAACGGCGCCACCGCGTCGTGGCAGACCTGGTGGAAATGGCGCGCGTCGCCTTCGTCACCATAATAGGGCGTGAGGTCCATGCCGCCGCCGAACCACCAGACCGGGTCCTTGCCGTCCGCCGTCGCCTCGAAAAAGCGCACGTTCATGTGCACGGTGGGCGCATACGGATTGTGCGGGTGCAGCACGAGCGACACGCCCATCGCTTCCCACGCGCGGCCCGCGAGCTCCGGCCGCGCGGCCATCGCCGACGGCGGCAGGCTGGCGCCGCGCACGTGCGAGAAGTTCACGCCGCCCCGTTCGATCACATTTCCACCCTCGACGAGGCGCGACACGCCGCCACCGCCCTCGGCCCGTTCCCACGTATCGCGCAGGAAGGACTTGCCGTCGACCTCTTCCAGCGCCTGCACGATGCGCGCCTGCAGGTCGAGCAGCCACGTCTTGATGGCGGCGGGATTCGGGGTGCTCATGTTGAATTGTGGAAATGTGAGAGAAATAAACGAACGGGAGATTGTACACTGATGCGGTAGATCGTCATAGACGACACGTCATCACATCAGTTTCCCACTGGAAACTGCTAACACATCCCCAGATGCCTGGTAGCACGACCACTACCACGCATGCATAAAACTCTTCAATTTTCTGCACATTTCAAGCTTTCGTAGTTGCAATTGCAAGCGGTACGTACGCTTTGCTAATAGTCTCGATCTCAACAGAAACGGCTTTTCTTTGTCGGCCCCAACGGCCGGCATCCGGATCCTGGAACCATCCGGCACGACAAGACCGAATAACGACAACGATCGGAGATCCGCCTTGAAGCTAGCACTCACTCCCTCGCCGCGACCTTAGCGTCGGCGCGCACTGGACGGCATCGTCTGTCTCTCTCCCATCCTTATCTTCCCGCAGGCGCGGCCGGCTGTGTCCGTGCCCAGTGGACTGCTGCATCGCAACAAAACGGGCGGTTCGTCCGCCAACCCGGTAGTCACGATTCACTTTTTCTCGGAGTCCAAGCATGAAGAAGCAAACTCTCGCCCTTGCCTGTGTCGTAGCCGGCATCGCGGCAGGCTGCGGTGGCGGCAGCGGCACCAGCACGTCCTCGCAGTCGCCAACCTTTGCCGCGACGGTCGGCAGCGTCGACGTCACGGGTACGCGATGGCAGAGCGTGAAGTATGGCGGCGGCGGCTACGTGCCCGGGCTGATCTACCACCCGACGAGCCCGAACGTGGTCTATGCGCGTACCGACATCGGCGGCGTCTACCGCTGGAACCCCACGACGTCGAGCTGGGTAGCGATCACGGACGGCCTCGGCGTCAAGGAAGGTTTCTACATGGGCAGCGAAACCTTGGCCCTGGACCCGAACGACGACAAGCGTGTGTACATGAGCACCGGCTTGTACGATTGGAGTGGCCAGAACGGCCGCCTGTACATTTCCACCGACCGTGGCGACACCTGGACGCACGTCGACCTGCCGTTCCGCACCGGCGCCAACGACCCGGGCCGCGCCATCGGCGAGCGCCTGATGGTCGACCCGAACAAGTCGTCGGTGCTGTACTACGCCACCCGGACGTCCGGCCTGTGGAAGAGCGCGGACTACGGCCAGACGTGGAACCAGGTGACGTCGCTGACGTCGTTCCAATACCCCGGCGACCAGATCGGCTCGCTGCCCGGACGCACGTCGGGCGGCATCGAGGGCGTGCTGTTCGACACGTCGACGACGGGCTCGGGCACGGCCACGCAGACCATCTACGTGTCGGTGGGGCCGGATTATGGTGCCGCGGCGGGCCTGAGCGCGAGCCTGTACAAGTCGACCGACGGCGGCGCGACCTGGACCGGCGTGACCGCGCCCGAGACGGGCTTCCACATCCCGCACATGGTCCGTGCCAAGGACGGCATGATCTATGTGGCGTTCACGAAGGACATCGGCCCCGGTGCCGGCGGTCCATGCAGGCTGTACAAGTTCGACGGCACCAACTGGACGCTGCTGAAGAGCTATGAACCGGGTCAATGGACGAACTGGGGCATCGGTGGCCTCTCCGTCTCCGGTTCGGGCCCGACGACCCGTATCGCGCTGGGTATTTCGAATACCTGGGGTAACTGGCAGGGCCTGCCGATCGTCCAGTTGTCCGACGACGCCGGCCTGACGTGGCGCGAGATCGCGACGCAGATGCCGCACTCGCCGGACGTGGGCTTCTCCGGCTGGATTGACGACGTCGAGATCGACCCGAGCAACCCGGACCACATCACGCACGTCACCGGCGGCGGCCTGTGGGAGACGAAGAACGCGTCGTCGCCGACGCCGTCCTGGAACGAGGTCAACAACGGCATCGAGGAAAACGCGACGCTCACCCTGATGACGCCGCCCAAGGGCGCCAACTACACGCTGCTGAACGCCTCGGGCGACATCGGCGTGCACGTGCAGACCGACCTGCTCAAGAAAACCACGCGTGAGCCGCAGGGCAAGTTCGCCAACGGCGTCGGCATCGACACGGCCTGGTCGAATCCCGCCTACATCGCGGCGATCGGCGTCCCCGGCTATGTTCAAAACGGCGTCCACGGCATCTATTCGACCGACTCCGGTGTGACCTGGACGAATTTCGCGAGCGAACACCCGGATGCGGCGACGGACGCAGCGGGCGGCAGCGAAGCGAGCATCGCCGTGACCGCGCCGGGCAAGGCCGTCTGGGCACCATCGAATTCGCGGCCGGCCTACACGACCGACAATGGCGCGACCTGGACCTACACGAACCTGCCGGCCCTGCCGGGCGTGGGCATCGGCCGCGGCTACCGCGTCGTCGCCGACCGCAAGAACCCGAACAAGGTCTATGCCTTCAACTCGGGCGGCGCATGGTGGAACCAGTGGGCGGACACGTCGCACTTCTGGTACTCGACGGACGGCGGCCACACGTTCACCGAGAGCACGACGTTCGTGGGCGCAGGCGCACGCGTGGCCAGCTACGGATCGTCGTCGATCGCCGTCAATCCGAACGCCGAAGGCGATATCTGGGTGGCGGACGGCTACAACGTCCTGCACTCCACCGATTCGGGTGTGACGTGGACCAACCTGAACGTGACGACGCAGGACTGGGGCAACAACCCGACGTGGATGACGCCGGAAGTGCCTGGTGCATCCTCCATCGCGCTGGGCAAGGCACCCTTCGGTGCGACGTATTCGTCCTCGGTCTACATCGTCGGCATCGTCAACGGCGCGTGGGGCGTGCATCGCTCGGATGACGGCGGCAAGACCTGGCGCCGGATCAACGACGACAAGCACCAGTACGCCGGCATCGGCAACCTGGCGGCCGACCAGGTCGTAGCCGGACGCGTGTACGCCAGCGGCAACGGCCGTGGCGTGGTCTTCAGCTACTGATGACGGCAGGGCCGGCGCCCTCGGTGGCGCCGGCCGTATCGACTTTTTTCGGAGAATCCCATGACATTCAAATCCATTCTCGCCGCCATCGCCTTCCTGGCCGCAGGCAGCGCCAGCGCGACCGTCCTGAACTTCGACGACCTGACCGAGATGACGTACGGCGGCGGCAGTCCGCTCCCGAGCAATATGGCGTACGACGGCACGAACCTGACCTATGTGCAGTCCGGCTTCCTGGTGACGCTGCACGCGCCCAATGCGGCGCCGGGCGCGGTCACGATCGGCACCTACTCGTACGAGCCACAGACGTTCAACTGGCTCGACGGCATCGACAACGGCACCGGCACCTTCCTGACGCTGAGCCGCGTCGGCGGCGGCAAGTTCAACCTGAACGGCTTCGACTATTCCGTCGACTATCCCGACACCACCGACGTGGCCGCCGACGGCGTCTCGGTCGGCGCCATCCAGGGCCCGGGCACGTGGACCACGGGCCTGACGGGCATCAGCGAACTGCGCCTGACCGTCGACGCCTTCGGCTTCGCCCAGGTCGACAACATCGACGTGACGGCGGCCGCCGCCGTGCCGCTGCCGGGCACGCTGGCGCTGATGGTGGGTGGCCTGGCCGCGGGCGCCCTGGCGCGTCGTCGCCGCGCCTGATCTTTCCCGGCGGGCCACGCCCGCCGGCATCCCTGCTTGCCCGCCGCCGCGCGGGCGCCATCCTGACTGACTCGAGAAAGGAGAGACGTGGGCAGCACGCTGCCGCCCAGATGCGTCGCTCTACCCGTGGCACGCGTCGAGCTATCCGATCGGGGGAAAATAATCAGGAGATGACAAGCATGAAATGGATGAAAACAACGCTCGTGCTGGCGGCGGCAATGGCCGCGGGCGGCGCGGCGGCGCAGAATTCGGCCGGCTATACGTGGAACAATGTACCGATGGGCGGTGGCGGCTTCGTCACCGGCATCTTCCCGGCCAAGACGCAGCAAGGCGTCGTGTACGCCCGCACCGACGTGGGCGGCGCGTACCGCTGGGATAACTCGGCATCGCGCTGGGTGCCGCTGATGGACTGGATGTCGCAGGACGACATGGGGCTGATGGGCGTCGATTCGATGGCGGTCGACCCGAAGAACGCGGGCAACGTCGTGCTGCTGGCGGGCACCAGCTACTTCAGCAACGGCAAGACCGTCATCATGCGCTCCACGAACTATGGAGCGAGCTGGACGACGACCGACGTGTCGTCCCTGTTCAAGACGCACGGCAACGGCTACGGCCGCCAGAGCGGCGAGCGCCTCGCGTTCGACCCGGGTTCCAGCAACGTCCTGTACGTCGGCACCCGCTACAACGGCCTGTTCAAGAGCTGGGACTCCGGCGCGACCTGGACCCGCCTCAGTGGCATCAACGTGACGACCACGCCGAACGGCAACGGCGTCAACCTCGTCCTCCCGGATCCGACCAGCGTCGTCAACGGCGCGGCGCAGCGCATCATCGTCGGCGTGTCGCGCTACAGCTATACGGGGCCGAACCTCTACCGCAGCGACAACGGCGGCCAGAGTTTCTATGCCATCAACGGTGCACCCGGCAACCTGATGCCGCAGCGCGGCGCCTTCGACGGCCAGGGCAACCTCTACATTACCTACGCCAACGGCGCAGGTCCGGGCGGCATCGATCCGAACCAGATCGCGGACAATGCGATGACCCAGGGCGCCGTGATGAAGTACAACGTCAACAACGGCAGCTGGACCAACGTGAGCCCGAACGGCATGACCACGCCGTTCAGCGGCGTCAGCGTCGATGCGACCAATGCCAACCGTGTACTCGTGTCGACCATTAACACGTATTGGAATCAGTGGAACGGTTCCGACGGCAACCCGATCTATGGCGATCGCATCTTCCTCAGCGCCAACGGCGGCGGCAGCTGGACGGACCTCGTGGCCACCGGCACCAAATCCACCGGCGGGGTCGACTGGGCCGTCGACGCGGGCATCCATTGGTCCGGCTCCGTGGTGTTCGATCCGTTCAACGGCGCGACCGCTTGGGTCACGTCCGGCAACGGCATCTTCAAGTCAACCAATGTCGGTGCCGCGCAACCGAACTGGACCTTCAACGTGAACGGCCTGGAAGAAACCGTGGTGCTGGGCGGTGTCAGCGTGCCGGGCGGCCCGCTGATCACCGGGCTCGGTGACGTCGACGGCTTCCGCCACTACAACACGTGGGGCTATGGCGCCCGTCTCCAGCCGTACATGGGCAACACGTCCGGCCTGGCGATCGCCGGCAGTAATGCGTCCGTGCTGGCCCGCGTCGGCAACAAGGTGCAGGTGTCGCTGAACGGCGGTGTCAACTGGTTCGTTTCCGGCAGCATCAACGGCAGCCAGGGCCAGGTGGCGCTGTCGGCCAATGGCGGCGTGCTGCTGCACAGCCCGTCGGGTTCCACCGTCACCTACCGTTCCGTCAACAACGGCAACAGCTGGACCGCGGTGAACAACCTGAACATCTCCGGTGCGACCGTCGTCGCCGACACCGTCAATTCCAATCTGTTCTATGCCTACGACAACACCAATGGCAAGGTATGGGTCAGCTATGACGGCGGCGTCAACTTCTACAACACCACCACGGTGTCCGCCTGGGGCAATCCGCGCATGCGCACGGCACCCGGCATCCAGGGCGACATCTGGCTGCCGATGTACGGCAACGGCCTGATGCGTTCGACCAACTCCGGCTCGTCGTTCAGCAAGATCAACAGCGTGACGGAATGCCGCGGCATCGGCTTCGGCAAGGCCGCCGCAGGCAGCACGTACCCGACCATCTTCATGTGGGGCATCGTGAATGGCGTGCGTGGCATGTTCCGTTCGACCGACACGGGCAACAGCTGGGTGCAGATCAACGACTGGTCCCACCAGTACGGTGCCGATGGTAGTGTCGTCTTCGGCGACATGAACACGTTCGGTGTCGTGTACATGAGCACGATGGGCCGCGGGCTCGTGGCGGGCCGTCCGCAGTAAGCGTCACGTACCCCAACAAGGACGGGACAAGGCCATGGGCCCTGTCCCGTTTTTTTGCGCCGTGTCAGCGGATGTTGAATGCGACGGCCGTGGCAAACGGCATCTCGGATGGAGTCGTGATGACCAGGCCATCGGCGTCCTGGCGCCAGGTGAGCGGCGCGCCTTCGTGACCGACGAGGGACACCGACGTGACCGGCTTGCCCAGCAGGTTCTCGCGCGCGCCGAGCGACGTGATCTTCAGCGTGGTGCCGGGCTTCGGCACCATCATCGTGAACGCGTACAGCGAACCGTCGCGGCCGACCGTGAAGCGGAAATCGTGGGGGCCGAACGCAAAGTCGGCCTGCTCCTTCCCGAGCTTCCCGGCGGGCAGGGTGCGCAGCTTGCCGTCCTCGCCTTCGCCCAGCCGCACCCAGGCCTTGCTGCCATAGATGCCCTGGCCGTTCACGCGCATCCAGGCGCCGACTTCCTTCAGCATGCGGATGCTGCCTTCGTCCAGCGAACCGTCCGGCAGCGGCGAAATGCAGATCGCCACGTTGCCGTCGCGCGCCACTTCCTCGAGCAGGTAGCGGATCACGGCGCCCGAATCGTACGTGAACCACGGGGCGTAGTACCAGTCGCCCACGGCCGTTTCCGCGATCCACGGTTCATCGTTCCGGATGCCGCGCGGGATCGAGCCTTCTTCCGTGCTGACGGTGCCGTTGAATTTGGGATGGAACTTGACGATGCTGAACGTGTCGACCTTGCCCCGCTTCTTCAGCGTGCGGTTGTAGAAATCCGCCATCACGATCTGCATCGCATCGGACTTCATGCCGGTCCCTGTGCCGTTGCCGCTGAACGGCTGGTCGCTCGTGCCGTCCGTGTAGATGAAGTCGGGGTCGTAATGTTCCACCACGTCCATCATGCGCAGCGCCCACCGTTTCGCGTACCACTCGGCATAGGCGCCGTGGCGGCTGAAGATGCCGGCGGGCGGCGGTTGCCAGTCCGTGTGTGCCGCCGCCGTGACGCCCTTGTATTCGCGCAGGTCCGGGCCGTACAGCAGGCGCGGATCGAGCCCTTCCCACCATTGCCCCTTGCCGTCGGCCAAGGTCAATGCGCCGTCGTACGGCTTGCCGGCGAACGGGCCCGTCGGGTCGCTGCCGAACGCGGTCTGCCACCACCACCACGTGTATTCATGGTGAAACGCGACGCCATAGCGCAGGCCGTTCGCCTTCGCCGCGGCCGCCCACTCGCCGAGCAGGTCGCGCTTGGGACCGAGGCGCTTCGCATTCCACGGCTGGTAACGGGAATCCCACAAATCGAAATTGTCGTGGTGGACACCCTGGATGAGGAGGAAGCGGGCGCCGGCCTCCTTGTACAACGCCGTCAGCTTCGCCGGGTCGAGCTTGCGCGGATTCCAGTCCCGCAGCACTTCCTTGTAGCCGGTCTCCGAAGGATGACCGTAAGCCTTGAGGTGGCTGGCGTAGGCCGACGTGCCCGGGACGTACAGCCGGCGGGCGTACCAGTCGCCGCTCATGCCCGCCGCCTGCGGACCGAAGTGGACCCAGATGCCGAACTTGGCCTCGCGCAGCCATGCCGGCGTGCCCGGGTAGTGCTGTGCGATCGAGTCCCACGTCGGCTGGAACGGGCCGTCCGTGACCGGCAAGTCCAGGTGCACCGCGGGCGCGGTGCGCGAGTCTCCCATGGCGACGCTGTCGGGGGCCAGCTTCTCCGGCACGGCCGGCATCGGGCCGAGCACCGGCAGCGCGGCGTGGACAGGGAGGGCGGTGGCGAGGATGCCGGCCAGTGCCAGGGTCATGGTCTTCAAGGTCAACGCTCCGTTCGACGGTGGGATGGCGGCGAGTGTATTCTATATATTTTAAACAATCAACGATAAAAAAACGGGACAAGGTTTGCACCGTGTCCCGTTTTTCACGCTGCGCGCGCTACGCCGTCAAGCCGACTTGATGCCGCGCCAGCCGATGTCGCGGCGGTACTGCGCGCCGTTGAAGTGGATTTTCTCGACCGTCTCGTAGGCCTGCTTCTGCGCCATCTTGACGCTGTCGCCGAGGCCGACGACGCACAGCACGCGGCCGCCCGACGTCTGCAGGGTGCCGCCCACGATCTGCGTGCCCGCGTGGAACGTGACGCATTCCGGCGTTTCGGCGGGGATGCCGTCGATGACGTCGCCCTTGGCCGGCGCGTCCGGATAGCCGGCCGCCGCCATCACGACGCCCACCGCCGTGCGGCGGTCCCATTCGAGTTCGACCTTGTCCAGCGTGGCGTTGCACGCGTGTTCCAGCACCGTCACGAAGTCGCTCTTCAGGCGCGTCATGATCGGCTGCGTTTCCGGATCGCCCATGCGGCAGTTGAATTCGATGACCTTCGGCACACCGGCCGCGTCGATCATCAGGCCCGCATACAGGAAGCCGCTGTACGGGATGCCGTCCTTGGCCATGCCGTGGATCGTGGGGTTGATGATCTCGCGCATCACGCGCGCGTGGATCGACGGCGTGACGACCGGTGCCGGCGAGTACGCGCCCATGCCGCCCGTGTTCGGGCCCTGGTCGTGGTCCTTCAGGCGCTTGTGGTCTTGCGACGTGGCCAGGGCGACGACGTTCTTGCCATCGCACATGACGATGAAGCTCGCTTCCTCGCCGGCCAGGAATTCCTCGATCACGATGCGTGCGCCCGCGTCGCCGAAGCGGTTGCCCGACAACATGTCGTCGGCGGCCTGGTGCGCTTCTTCCAGGGTCATGGCGACGACGACGCCCTTGCCGGCCGCGAGGCCGTCGGCCTTGATGACGATGGGCGCGCCCTTTTCGTCGATGTAGGCGTGGGCTTGCGCAACGTCCGTGAACGTCTTGTACTCGGCCGTCGGGATGCCGTGGCGCTGCATGAAGGCCTTGGCGAAGTCCTTCGAGCTTTCCAGCTGGGCTGCTTCCTTCGTGGGGCCGAAGACCTTCAGGCCGCGCGCGCGGAACAGGTTGACGATGCCTGCCGCCAGCGGTTGCTCCGGGCCGACGAGCGTCAGGTTGACGTGCTCGGCGACGACGAAGTCGGCCAGCGCGGCCGGGTCGGTGATGTCGATGTTGACCAGGCGCGCATCGCGCGCGGTGCCGCCATTGCCCGGTGCGACATAGACCATCTGGATGCGATCGGATTGGGCCAGTTTCCAGGCCAGGGCATGTTCACGGCCGCCAGAGCCGACTACCAGGATTTTCATGGATTGCTTTCGCTGCCAGGCGATGCCTGCTTAAACTTGAACTTGAATTGAGACTGCTGCTTACTCGTCGATCACGGCGTTCGTATAGACTTCCTGGACGTCGTCCAGGTTCTCGAGGGCGTCGAGCAGCTTCTGCATCTTGAGCGCGTCCTCGCCGGTGAACACCGTCTCGGTATCCGGCTTCATGATCACTTCGGCCGAGTCGGCCTTGAAGCCTGCCTTCTCCAGCGCTTCCTTGACGCCGGCGAACGCGTTCGGGTCGCACAGCACTTCGAAGCCGCCTTCGTCGTCGGCGATCACGTCGTCGGCGCCGGCTTCCAGTGCCGCTTCCATCAGCTTGTCTTCGTTGACACCCGGCGCGAACAGGAACTGGCCGACGTGCTTGAACATGAACGACACGGAACCTTCCGTGCCCATATTGCCGCCGAACTTGCTGAACGCGTGGCGGACTTCGGCCACGGTGCGCACGCGGTTGTCGGTCATGCAGTCGACGATGATGGCGGCGCCGCCGATGCCGTAGCCTTCGTAGCGGATTTCCTCGTAGTTGACGCCTTCCAGGCCGCCGGAGCCGCGCTGCACGGCGCGGTTGACGTTATCCTTCGGCATGTTCGCGTCGGCCGCTTTCTCGATCGCGAGGCGCAGGCGCGGATTGGTGTTGGCGTCGCCGCCACCCATGCGGGCGGCCACGGTGATTTCCTTGATCAGTCGGGTCCAGATCTTGCCGCGCTTCGCGTCAGTTGCGGCTTTCTTGTGCTTGATGTTGGCCCATTTGCTGTGTCCAGCCATGTCGAGTCTTCCTTGAGCAGGGGACCTCGGCAAACTGCGATCATGGAGGCCCCGGGTATGATAATCCTCGACATTTTAGCATAGGCACCCCACCTAAAAACTGTCAGGGAAACAACAACACGGTGCCCAATCCGACGAATCCGAGGCCCGTTCGCGCACGCGACGACGGCCGCGTTCGGAGGCACCCTCAGCCGGCAAAATGGATTCCTCGTACAATCGTTGGATGAGTAAAACTGCAAGCGACGTTTCCGTTGCACCGACCACACACCCGTCCATCCTGGGCGGCCTCACGATCGCCATCGGCGGCGCCATCCTGTTTTCCATGAAGGCCGTCGTCGCCAAACTGCTGTACCGGTACCACATCGATGCCGTCACATTGATCGGGTTCAGGATGATGTTCTCGTTTCCCGTGTTCGCCGCCGTCGCGCTGTGGAAGATGCGGACCGAGCCGCCGATCGCCGTGAGCGACCGCTGGCGCCTGGGCGGCCTGGGCCTGATCGGCTACTACCTGTCGAGCTACCTGGATTTCTGCGGCCTGCAATACATCTCGGTGGGCCTGGAACGCCTGATCCTGTTCCTCACGCCGACGTTCGTCCTCCTGATCACGGCGCTCGTCTTCAAGCGCCGCATCGGCCGCGCGGAGTGGCTGGCGCTGGCGTTGTCGTACTGCGGCATCGTGCTCGTGTTCGCGCACGATCTCGTGGGCGGCAAGGGCAGCACGGTGACGGGCTCGCTGCTCGTGCTGGGCTCGGCGGTCTGCTACGCGATCTATCTGCTGGGCACGGGCGAGATGGTGCGTCGCATCGGCGCGCTGCGCCTCGTCGCGTACGCGATGTGTGCGTCGAGCGTGGCGTGCATCGTGCAGTTCTTCGTGCTGCGCCCCGCCAGCATGCTCGTGCAGCCGCTGCCCGTTTACGAGCTCTCGCTCGTGAATGCGATATTCTGTACCATCCTCCCTGTCTTCATGACGATGGCGGCTGTCCAGCGCATCGGGGCGACGACGGCATCGCAGGCCGGCATGGTCGGTCCGGTGTCCACGTTGTTCCTGGGCTGGGCCATCCTCGGGGAGCCGATCACGACCGTGCAACTGGCCGGAACGGGCCTCGTGCTGGGCGGGATCTACCTGCTGTCGAAGAAAAAAACCACCTGATAAAACGAACGGAACGGAACATGAAACCTCGCATCGCCCTGATCGCCCACGACAAGAAAAAAGACGACATGATCGCGCTCGCCGCCGAATACGTCGACTTCCTGCGCGGCTGCACGCTGTCGGCCACGGGCACGACGGGCGGGCGCCTGATCAACGAGCTGGGCCTGGATGTGACGCGCATGCATTCCGGCCCGGTCGGCGGCGACCTGCAGATCGGTGCGCACCTCGTCAACGGCGAGATCGACTGCGTGATCTTCCTGCGCGACCCGATGACCCCGCAGCCGCACGAACCGGACATCAACGCGCTCGTGCGCGCCTGCGACGTGCACAACATCCCGTGCGCGACGAACGTCGCCAGCGCACACCTCGTGCTGTCGCAACTGCAGTCGACGGCAGACTGATACGCCAGGAGGCGGCCATGACCACGGCAAAAGCGATCCGCTTCGCCCGCACGGGCGGGCCCGACGTGCTGGAATACGTCGACGTCGAAGTCGGCGACCCCGGCCCGGGCGAGGCGCGCGTGCGCAACCACGCGATCGGCGTGAATTTCATCGACACGTATTTCCGCTCGGGCCTGTATCCACTCGACCTGCCGAACGGCCTCGGCCAGGAAGCGGCGGGTGTCGTCGAGGCCGTGGGTGAGGGCGTCACGCACGTGCGGCCGGGCGACCGCGTCGCGTATGCGGCGCGCCCGAACGGCGCCTACAGCCAGCTGCGCGTGATGCCGGCCGACGTGCTCATCCCGCTGCCGGACGACATCTCGTTCGAGACGGGCGCCGCGATGCTGCTGCAGGGCCTGACCGTGCACTACCTGCTGAAGCAGACGTATGAAGTGAAACCGGGCGAGACGATTTTGTTCCACGCGGCGGCCGGCGGCGTCGGCCTGATCGCGTGCCAGTGGGCGCGGGCGTTGGGTGCGAACCTGATCGGGACGGTAGGGTCCGACGAGAAAGCAGCGCTCGCCAGGCAGCACGGCGCGGCGCACGTCATCAACTACAACACCGAGGACGTCGTGCAGCGCGTGCTGGAGATCACGAACGGGGAGAAGGTGCCCGTCGTCTACGATTCGGTCGGCAAGGACATGTTCACGCGCTCGCTGGACTGCCTGCGGCCGCGCGGGCTGATGGTCAGCTTCGGCAATTCGTCCGGTCCGGTGCCGCCGTTCTCGCTGAACGAGTTGTCGGCGCGCGGCTCGCTGTACCTCACGCGGCCGACCTTGCAATCGTATGCGGCCACGCGCGCGCAGCGCGAGGCGATGGCGGCCGACCTGTTTGCGATGGTGTCGAGCGGCCAAGTGGGCATCGAGATCCACCAGCGCTTCCCGCTGGCCGACGCGGCCCAGGCGCACGCCGCCCTCGAAGGCCGGCGCACGACCGGCAAGACGATATTGCTGCCATGAGAGAATTCAGCGACGACAATGAACCGCCGGTCGATCCGCAACCGGCGACGGAACCGCGCTTCGGGCGATTGCTCGTGGTGCTGATGCTGGCTGTCCTGCTGATCGTGGGGATCACGTTCCTGTCCGAGGCGTATTTGTCCTGAACGGGATGCAGTTGGTGGGCACCCCGTGCCCACCATGTGTCGAGAGAACTCAACCGTTTTGCTGCGGCTCCTGCTTCAGCTCGATCACGCGCGAGCCGCCATTCGGCCCCGGGAACCCTTCGAACGCGCTCTGCACGAGGGCCGGCATCACGGCCGGCGTCGACATCTGCCGGCTGATGTTGCGCACGGTGACGTCGAACAGCCGCTTGCCGTCCGCCGCCGACGCGATCGAGATCTGCACCTGGCGGTGGTAGCGGTGCTCCTCCTGCACGTCATACGCGGGCAGCGGGCCCCACAGCGGGTCGTAGAACGGGCTGTACCAGCCGCCCCAGTAGCGCCGGCGCCATCCCATGTAGGCGAAGCGGGGCGAGTACATCGGCTCGAACGTGGGGTAGATGACCTGCGTCGGCACGTCGATCGTCGAGAAGCGCATCGACACCTTCAGCGCCGGCGCCTGGGGCGACTCGTGGAAGCCGAGGCGGGCGAGCTGGGCGCGCACGAGGTTTTCGTAGCTCTGCAGCTCCAGCGTGTTGTCCTGCGGCGGCGGCGCCTCGAACGCGTAGCTCTTGTCGGGCAGCTGGGCGGGCCATTGGTTGAACGTGGTGACATCGCTGCGGATCGTCGTCGCACAGCCGCCCAGCAACAGGCTTAGCGAAGCGACCGCGGCGATCAAGGTGCGTTTCATGATGGACTCCATCGGTTCGGTATTCCCCTCGTGTCGAATTTCAATCCTGTAATCGGTCTTGTTCAGGAGACCATATTATTCCTGATGCGTGATGTTCGTCGATACATTTACGCGTGGTTACGGCATCTACATGGCGATACAAAAGAAAGGTAGACGGAGCGCACGCGAAGCTGTTGGTAAAATAAGCATCCCACCAACGGCTTTGCGGACCCAGACCATGCGCACCGATACGCCTCAGACCATCTACCGGAAGGATTACACCGCCCCCAGCTATCTGGTCGATACCGTGGAACTCGGCTTCGACCTCGACCCCGCCCGAACCGTCGTCGCGAACCGGATGACGGTGCGCCGCAATCCCGCCAGCGCCCAGCGCGAAATCGAGCTGTACGGCGAAGACATCGAACTGGTGAGCCTGCGCCTGAACGGCCGGACGCTGGTCGAGGGCGACTACGTCATCGAGGGCACGCTGCTGCGCATCCCCAACGCGCCGGAAGAGGCGACGCTGGAAATCGAAACCATTTGCGTTCCGGAAAGCAATACTACCCTCAGCGGCCTGTACACGTCCAACGGAAGTTTCTACACGCAGTGCGAGGCCGAAGGATTCCGCCGCATCACCTATTTCCCGGACCGCCCGGACGTGATGGCCCGCTACACCGTGATGCTGCGCGCCGACAAGGACAAGTACCCGGTACTGCTGTCGAACGGCAACCTGATCGACGAAGGCATCCTTCCGGACGGCCGCCGCTACGCGCTGTGGGAAGACCCGTTCAAGAAGCCGTCGTACCTGTTCGCCCTCGTCGCCGCGCGCCTCGTGTGCCAGGAAGAGGATGTCGAGCTGGCCGACGGCCGCACGGCGCTGCTGCAGGTGTGGGTGGAAGAGGGCAACCTCGACAAGACGGACTACGCGATGCAGTCGCTGAAGCACAGCATCCGCTGGGACGAGGAGCGCTGGGACCTCGAACTCGACCTCGACCGCTTCATGATCGTCGCCGTCGGCGACTTCAACATGGGGGCGATGGAAAACAAGGGTCTGAACATCTTCAACACGAAGTTCGTGCTCGCGAATCCGCGCGTCGCGACGGACGTCGACTTCCAGGGCATCGAGGCCGTCGTCGGCCACGAATACTTCCACAACTGGACGGGCAACCGCGTCACCTGCCGCGACTGGTTCCAGCTGTCGCTGAAGGAAGGCCTGACCGTGTTCCGCGACCAGGAATTCTCGGCCGACATGATCGGCACGAACACGGGCCGCGCCGTCACCCGCATCGACCAGGTGCGCACGTTGCGTCAGGCCCAGTTCCCGGAAGACGCCGGCCCGATGGCGCACCCGGTCCGCCCCGACTCCTTCGTCGAGATCAATAATTTTTATACGGTCACCGTGTACGAGAAGGGCGCCGAAGTCGTGCGCATGTACCAGACCCTGCTGGGCCGCGACGGTTTCCGCAAAGGCATGGACCTGTACTTCGAGCGCCACGACGGCCAGGCCGTCACGTGCGACGACTTCCGCATGGCGATGGCCGACGCCAACGGCCGCGACCTGACGCAATTCGAGCGCTGGTACAGCCAGGCCGGCACGCCCGTCGTGCAGGCCGAAACGCGCTGGGATGAGCAGGCCCAAACGTACACCTTGCGCCTGATCCAGTCGTGCCCGCCGACGCCGGGCCAGCCGGAGAAACTGCCGTTCCATATTCCCGTTGAAGTGGGCCTGCTGGGCCAGGACGGTCGCGACTTGCCGTTGACGGTCGACGGCAAGGACCACGGGACGACCGCCGTACTGGAACTGACGGAAGCCGACCAGACCTTCACGTTCACGAACGTGGCGGAGCAGCCGACGCCGTCGATCCTGCGCGATTTTTCCGCGCCCGTGATCCTGAAATACGGCTACAACGACGCCGAACTGGTCCACCTGTTCAGCCACGACAGCGACCCCGTCAACCGCTGGGAAGCGGGCCAGCGCCTGGCGATGAGCCGCCTGCTGAAGCTGTCCGGCCAGGTCGCGGCTGCCGGCAATGCCGATCCGAAGCTGGACGTGGACGACGTGTTCATCGATGCCATGCGCAAGATTCTCGCCGACGACACGCTCGACCCGGCCTTCCGCGAACAGGCGCTGCTGCTGCCGTCGGAAACGATGATCGCGGACCAGCTGGACGTCGTCGATCCGCTCGCCATCCACACGGCGCGCCAGTTCGTCCGCGCCGCCATCGGCACCCGGCTGCGCGGGGAACTGGAAGCCCAGTACGACGCCAACCAGACGCCGGGCGAGTACAGCCCGGACGCCGCATCGATCGGCAAGCGCGCGCTGAAAAACCTGGCGCTGGCCTACCTGTGCGCCGCGCCGGACGACGCCAGCCTCGACCTGGCGCGGCGCCAGTTCGACGGCGCCACGAACATGACGGACCGCGCGGCCGCGCTGTCCGCGCTCGTGCATGCGCGCGCGCCCGCGGCGGGCGATGCCCTGCAGCGCTTCTACGACGAATTCCAGGGCGAGCCCCTGGTCGTCGACAAGTGGTTCGCGATGCAGGCCGCCGCCCCGACGACGGACGTGAACCGCGTGCGCGACCTCATGACGCACAAGGCGTTCACGTTGCGCAATCCGAACCGCGCACGCAGCCTCGTGTCGACGTTCTGTGCCGGCAATCCGGTGGGCTTCCACGCGCCGGACGGCAGCGGCTACACGTTCTGGGCCGAGCAGGTGATCGCGCTCGACGCGCTGAACCCGCAGGTCGCCAGCCGCCTGGCCCGCGCGATGGACCGCTGGCGCCGCTACACGCCTGACCTGCAAGCCCAGATGAAGCGGGCGCTGCAGCAGGTGGCGGGGCAGGCGAAGCTGTCGAACGACGTGCGCGAAGTGGTCGGCAAGGCCCTTGCGAATTGATGGGATGCATGGTGGGCACGGGGTGCCCACCCTACGGTTGTTTTGGTCGCGATCGTGAATACATGGCGGGCCGTAGGGTGGGCGGCCTCCGCCCACCATGCGCCACCGCAATAACGAATTTTCACAAACTGAAGGAACTCCATGAAACGTGTCAGCCTGACGCAATACCTCGTCGAGGAACAGCGTCTCCACAGCAACATCCCCGCATCGCTGCGCCTCTTGATCGAGGTGGTGGCGCGCGCCTGCAAGACCATTTCCCACTCGGTCGGCAAGGGCGCGCTCGGCGACATCCTCGGCAGCGCGAACACGGAGAACATCCAGGGCGAAGTGCAGAAGAAACTCGACGTGATCTCCAACGAGATCCTGCTCGAAGCCAATGAATGGGGCGGCCACCTGGCGGCGATGGCGTCGGAAGAAATGGAATCGATCCACCCGATCCCGAACCGCTACCCGATGGGCGAATACATGCTGCTGTTCGACCCGCTGGACGGCTCGTCGAACATCGACGTCAACGTGTCGATCGGCACCATCTTCTCCGTGCTGAAGGCGCCGGAAGGCATGACGCAGCCGACGGAAGCCGACTTCATGCAGCCCGGCAGCCAGCAGGTCGCGGCCGGCTATGCCGTGTACGGCCCGCAGACGATGCTGGTGCTCACCACCGGCAACGGCGTCAACTGCTTCACGCTGGACCGCGAGATGGGTTCCTGGGTGCTGACGCAGAAGGACATGCAGATCCCGGAAGAGACGAAGGAATTCGCCATCAACATGTCGAACCAGCGCCACTGGTATCCGCCCGTCACACGCTATGTCGACGAAATGTTGGCCGGCAAGACCGGTCCCCGCGGCAAGGATTTCAATATGCGCTGGATCGCCTCGATGGTGGCCGACGTGCACCGCATCCTGAACCGCGGCGGCATCTTCATGTACCCGGCCGACCAGCGCGACCCGTCGCAGCCGGGCAAGCTGCGCCTGATGTACGAGGCGAACCCGATGGCGTTCATCGTCGAGCAGGCCGGCGGCGCCGCGACGGACGGCCGCCAGCGCATCCTCGACATCGCGCCGCAGAAGCTGCACCAGCGCGTGCCCGTGTTCCTGGGCTCGAAGAGCGAAGTGGAGCGCGTGACGAGCTATCACCAGGAATGATTTTTGGCCTGTCCTGCATAAAATTGCCGAGTCGGACTAGCAAGTTTGCGAAGTTGTTGTTAGAATGCGGGCTCCTTCGCGCTGCAGCTCATCTGGATGAGCAAGCAAGCGATGGCCTTCGGGCCGCCAGCAGTCTGATGGCAGGTAATGCAGGCACAGGTTAAACGGTAGTACAGGTTTAGCCGCTGTAGCTCAGTCGGTAGAGCAGCGCATTCGTAATGCGAAGGTCACCAGTTCGATTCCGGTCAGCGGCACCAAGTCAGCAGTAAAGATCAAGGGTTGCATGCGCAAGCGTGCGACCCTTTTTCTTTTCGGCTGCTCGTTCGTCTTCATGTAACCGCTGTGACACCCCGCAGGGCCAACGCGGCGGCACCCGTGCCGCCAACCTGCGCTCACGGCTGCCGGTACCGCAAGGCTTCCACGACCAGTGCAAACGCGGACGAGGGTTGACGCCGGCTTGGATAATACAGGTGGTAGCCCGGGAACAGGTTGCACCAGTCGTCGAGCACACGGACGAGTCTGCCTTCGGCGATATGAGTCTGCACCGTGTCCTCCAGCATGAAGGCCAGTCCGGCACCCGCCAGCGCAGCCTGCAAGACCTGCGGGAAGCCATTCACGATCAGCGGTCCTTCGACGCGCACGTTCAACGCGCGTCCATCCTTGCTGAAGTCCCACGGCAGCAATCCGCCATGCGTGGGCAGCCGCACGTTGATGCAGTCGTGGCTCGTCAGGTCCTGTGGCTTTTCAGGGCGTACACGTGCGGCGAAATAGGACGGCGCCGCGACGACCGCCATCCTGACGTCGGGTCCGATGCGCACTGCAATCATGTCCTTCGCCAGATGTTCGCCGAGGCGCACGCCGGCGTCGAAACGCTGTTCGACGATGTCGATCATCCGGTAATCGGTGTTGATTTCGAGCTGGATGTCGGGATAGCGGGCCAGTAGCGGCAACAGCTTCGGCAACACGATCGAACTGGCGGCGTGGTCGGAGGCCGTGATGCGGACCGGGCCGGCCGGCTTGTCGCGCAATTCGCCCAGCGCTGCCAGATCGTTTTCGATCCCATCCAGCCGCGGCCCGATGGCGCCCAGTAGGCGTTCACCGGCATCGGTCGGTGCCACTTTGCGGGTCGTACGCATCAGGAGCCGTATGCCAAGCCGTTCCTCCAACGCCCGGATCGTCTGGCTCAAGGCCGACTGTGAAATGCCAAGCCGGGCTGCCGCCTTCGTAAAGCTCCCCTCGCGCGCGACGAGCACGAAAGCGCTCAGATCGTTGAGGTTCTCTTTCATTCATTAGCTCCGCTAATCAAGGCATGCGGATTGTACCGGCTTATCAAGCAATGACGGCGCCGATACAGTATCCATATTGACCGACAGGGAGCAAACGATGGAACAGCGTGAACTGGGAAAAAGCGGACTGCGTGTCTCCGCGATTGGACTCGGCTGCATGGGACTCAGCTATGGATATGGCCCGGCGGCCGAGCGTGGCGCCGCGATCGAACTGATCCGCATGGCGGTAGAACGCGGCGTGACCTTTTTCGATACTGCCGAGGCCTATGGCGCAAACGAAGATCTCGTCGGCGAGGCGCTGGCGCCGTTTCGTGACCGGGTCGTGATCGCCACCAAGTTCGGCTTCCGCGACGGTGACCCTCGTGCCGGCCTGGACAGCCGACCGGAGCGTATCCGCGAGGTGGCCGAGCAATCGCTCAAGCGGCTCAGGACCGACCGCATCGATCTGTTCTACCAGCACCGGCCCGATCCCGCCGTGCCGATCGAGGACGTGGCCGGCGCCGTGGGGGACTTGATCCGCGAAGGCAAGGTCAAGCATTTCGGCCTGTCGGAAGCGGGCGCGGCGACGATCCGCCGTGCGCATGCGGTACAGCCCGTGACGGCGTTGCAGAGCGAGTATTCGATGTGGTGGCGCGAGCCGGAAGCGGAGATCCTGCCGCTGTTGGAAGAGCTGGGTATCGGCTTCGTCCCGTTCAGCCCGCTCGGCAAGGGCTTCCTGACCGGCGCGATTCAGGCGTCCACGCAGTTCGACCCGACCGATTTCCGCAACACCGTGCCGCGTTTCGCGCAGGAAGCGCGCGAAGCGAATCGGGTGCTGGTCGACCTGCTCGGCCGGATCGCTGCCGGCAAGGGCGCGACGCCCGCCCAGATCGCGTTGGCCTGGCTGCTGGCGCAACAACCCTGGATCGTCCCGATTCCCGGCACCACGAAACTGCACAGGCTAGCCGAGAACCTCGGCGCCGCGTCGATCCAATTGGCACCCGACGAGTTGCGCGACCTGACCGATGCGCTGTCCAGGATCGCCGTGCAGGGTGCGCGTTACTCCGCCGATCGACAGAAGCTGGTCGGCAAGTGAAGGCGGGACAGTTTTTTATGAATATGGAGAAGAGCATGAAAAAACGTAAACTGGGCGACAATCTCGAAGTCTCGGCAATCGGTCTGGGCTGCATGGGCTTGAGCTTCGGCCTCGGCCCGGCCACCGACAGGAGCGAGGCGATCAAGGTTATCCGAAGCGCCGTCGAGCGCGGCGTGACGCTGTTCGACACGGCGGAGGGCTACGGCCCCTTCGTCAACGAAGAACTGGTGGGTGAAGCCTTGCAACCGATCCGCGACCAGATCGTGATCGCTACCAAGTTCGGTTTCAAGATTGACGAGAACAAGCAGCTCGTCGGCCTGGACAGCCGCCCCGGGCATATCCGCGACGTTGTCGATGCTTCGCTCAAGCGCTTGCGAACCGACCGCATCGATTTGCTTTACCAGCACCGCGTCGATCCGAATGTCGCGATCGAAGACGTGGCAGGCACCGTCAAGGACCTGATCCGCGAAGGCAAGGTCAAGCACTTCGGTCTTTCCGAGGCCGGCATCGAGAACATCCGCCGCGCACATGCGGTGCAGCCGATCGCAGCCATCCAGAACCATTACTCGCTATGGCAGCGTGAGCCGGAGCAGGGTACGCTGGCGCTGTGCGAGGAACTCGGTATCGGCTTCGTTGCCTGGGGACCGCTGGGCCAGGGCTTCCTGACCGGGAAGATCACCCGTGACATGAAATTCGATGACCCGTCCGACCTGCGTTCGAGCTTTCCCCGCTTCAGCAAGGAAGCACTCGACGCCAACTTCGCCGTCGTCGACTTCTTGAAAGACCTCGCCGCGCGCAAAGGCGCGACGCCGGCCCGGATCGCACTGGCCTGGCTGCTCGCGCGGAAGCCCTGGATCGTGCCTATTCCCGGGGGTACGCAGATGGCGCACCTGGACGACAACCTGCCGGGAGCGGAACTACAACTGGGCGACAGCGATATGCGCGAAATCGACAAGGCCTTCGCCACCATCGATATCAAGGGCGCACCCCTGTCCGAGGCGCTCGACGCTGCGATCGTCCGCTGATCCTGGCCATTTCTGGAGGCTGCCGGCAGCCCGCCGCCGGCCCATCGGTCGACGTACCGGCGGGCGCTCTCCGAGTTCGATCGGCTGTGGGAAGAACCGGCGAGTCGAAACGGCGGCCACACCGGATGCGTGAGCTTCTCGTACTGATTGAAGCGGCCGAGAACGCATCACATGTGCAGTTCATCGAGGGAGTCAACAATGCAATATGTAACGCTTAATAACGGTGTGCAGATGCCGATCCTTGGTTTCGGCGTCTTTCAGATCCCGGACCCCAAGGCATGCCAGCATGCTGTGATCGATGCGATCGCGTCGGGCTATCGTTTGATCGACACGGCTGCCTCCTACATGAATGAAGAAGCAGTCGGGCAGGGCGTTCGCGACAGCAGCGTACAGCGCAAGGAGCTGTTCATCACGAGCAAACTGTGGGTCCAGGACACGGGCTACGAACGCACGAAAGACGCGATCGACAAGTCCTTGCGGCGCCTGCGCATGGACTATCTCGACCTGTTCCTCATCCACCAGCCGTTTGGCGACGTGCACGGCTCGTGGCGGGCAATGGAAGAGGCTTGCCGTGCCGGCAAGCTGCGTGGCATTGGCGTCAGCAATTTTCACCCGGACCGGCTGATGGACATCATCGCATTCAACGACATCGCGCCTGCGGTCAATCAGGTCGAGGTCAATCCATTTCATCAACAGGGCGAGGCGACGGCCTTCATGCGCGCGAACGACGTCCAGGCTGAGGCATGGGCGCCTTTTGCGGAAGGGCGAAACAGCCTGTTTCAGAACGATGTGCTGGCGACAATTGCAGCCCGCCATGGCAAGACAGTGGGGCAGGTCGTCCTTCGATGGCTAGTCCAGCGCAATATCGTTGCCTTGGCAAAAACAGGTCGCCGCGAGCGGATGGTCGAAAACCTGGACATCTTCGATTTCGCACTGAAGGACGATGACATGGCCGCCATCGCGACACTGGAAACCGGGACCAGCAGCTTTTTCTCCCATCGCGATCCCGACATCGTCAAGTGGATGAGCGAACGCCAACTCGATATCTGATACCGGAAGGAGAAATGCAATGAGTGAAGTTATCGTTGTGATCGGGCCGGGATCGATCGGCCAGGCAATCGCCCGGCGTGTCGGCTTGGGTAAGCTCGTATTACTCGCAGACGTGCGTGCAGAAAACGCGGAAGCTGCCGGCAAGACCCTGAGTGAAGCAGGCTTCGAGGTGAAGGCGGCGCATGTCGACGTATCGTCCCGCGGGTCAGTCCATGCGCTGGCCGAGCTGGCGGCTTCGCTTGGCGCCGTAAAGGGCCTGATTCATGCGGCGGGCGTCTCGCCGACGCAGGCCGCACCGGAGACGATCTTGAAGGTCGACCTGTACGGTACGGCGGTCGTGTTGGCGGAGTTCGGCAACGTGATCGCGCCAGGCGGCTCGGCCGTCGTCATCGGGTCGCAGTCGGGTCATCGTCTGCCGGCGCTCACCGAGGCGCAGAACAAGGCGTTGGCCCTGACCCCGGTGGAGGACCTTCTGGCTTTGCCGATGTTGCAGCCAGACCAGGTGAAAGACCCGCTGCATGCCTATCAAATATCCAAGCGCGGCAATTCGCTGCGGGTCATGGCCGAGGCGGTCCGCTGGGGCAAGCGTGGGGCGCGCGTGAATACGATCAGCCCCGGGATCATTTTCACGCCTCTGGCGAAGGACGAGTTCGCCGGTCCGCGCGGCCCGGGATACAGACGCATGATTGAACTATCGGCCGCGGGGCGCGTCGGCACGCCCGACGAGGTGGCGAATGTCGCGGCCCTCTTGATGGGACCTGAAGGCGGCTTCATCACGGGCAGCGACTTCCTGATGGATGGCGGTGTCACTGCTGCCTATTGGTATGGCGAGTTGGCACCGAGGTAAGCGTTTCGAAAGGGTGGACGTTATCGCTGCGAATCGCAACGATGAAGTGAAGGTCATCAGTTCGATTCCGGTCAGCGGCACCAATATTCAGCAGTAAAGATCAAGGGTTGCATGCGCAAGCGTGCGACCCTTTTTTCTTTTCCGCAGCCTTCAGGCATGCATCAGCGGATACAGCACAAGCCCCGCCACCGCAGCCGCGGCAATGATCACAGGCTCCTGCAGCTTTTTGAAACGCCACAGCAGCGCGATCGTCGTCACGGCCAGCAGGGCCGTGGGAATATCGATGATGGAACGCCGCGCCAGTACGACGACCGACCCCGTGATCGCGCCGATGGCCGCCGCCGTGATGCCGTCCACGAACGCCGCGAGGCCGGGGTGCTTGCCGTAGCGCTTGAAGTAGGGCGCGGGGATGACGGTGAACAGGTAGCACGGGAGGAACGTCGCGAGCGCCGCCGTCGACGCGCCCGCGAAGCCCGCGATCAGGTAGCCGATGAAGCCGACCGTGATCACCACCGGGCCCGGCGTGATCATGGCGACGGCCACCGCGTCGACGAACTGCTTGTCGTTGAGCCAGTGGTGTTCCGTCACGACGCCGCCGTACAGGAACGGCACGATGGCAAGGCCCGACCCGAACACGAACGCGCCCGCCTTGCCGAAGAAGGCGGCGATCTGCGCCAGCAGCGGCACGTTGAGCGACCCGAGCAGGCCGGCGCCGACGAGCGCCTGGTCGGCCGCCGCCACGCCCAGCGCGCCCTTGCCGATCCACCGCGGCGGCGCGCGCAGCAGCCAGACGAGCACGCCGCTGGCGATGAACAGCCACGTGATCTCCGACTCGGTCGCGATGGTCGACAGCATCAACAGCAGGTACACGGCCCACAGCAGCTTGTCCTTGCCGAGCGTCTTCTGCGTCAGCTTCTTCGCGCTCATCGCGATCAGGCCGATGACGGCCGCGCCGACGCCGTAGAACACGGCCTGCATCCACGCCAGCCCGCCGAAGCGGACGTACGCCCAGCCCAGCGCGACGACCATCAGGAACGACGGCAGCACGAACGCGATGCCGGCGAGGGTGGCGCCGCGCAGCCGGTAGTGCACGAAGCCGAGGTAGATGCCGAGCTGGGCCGCCAGCGGGCCGGGGGCGATCTGCGCCAGCGCCACGCCTTCCTTGAAATCTTCCTGCGTGATCCAGCCGCGCGCGTCGACGAGGTCGCGCTGCATGTAGCCGACCAGCGCCACGGGGCCGCCGAAGCCGAGCGCGCCGAGCCGCAGCATGTACAGCACCAGTTGCATGAGGGTGTAGGGCGGTCGTTGCGGGTCCGTCATCGGGGGCTCTCCTTGCCGTAGTGGGTGTGCAGCGAATCGAGGACGGTGCCGATCTCGCGCAGGAAATCGTCGTCGTCCGGCACCCGTGCGCGCGCGCCGGACAGGATGGCTTCGAAGCCGGCCGCTTCCGGCGCCGAGGCGCCGCCGACGTCGAGCACGTGGATCAGCCGCGCCAGCTGCGCGAGACCTCGTTCGTCCTCGAGGCCGAAGCTGGCGAGCAGCACTTCGAATGTCACCTTGTCGCCCACGTGCGTGAAGGCGGCGCCGTCGAAATCAAAGCCGAGCGCATCGGACGGGCAATCGGCTGGATTTGCAAGCCACAGGAAGCGCGCGTCGGCGTCGATGAAGCGCCGGATCAGCCACGCACTCGCGACGCGGTCGGGCCCCAGGCGCCGCCGCGTGGCCCACGTGCGGCCCTGGTAGCGTTGCCGGTCCAGCCGCGCGATCGTGCGCTGTTCGGCATGCGGTTCGCCGGGCGACAGCACGGCGTTGGCCCCGTCCTCGAAGTCGGACCACGCGGACCGGATGTCGTCCGCCGCATGACCCGGAAAGAAATCGATGCGCCGCACGGCCTCGAGTTCCTTGCGCAGCCGGCGGACGGTCTTCGCGACGTCGGCCGCGTCCTGGCCGGCCAGCGCCCGCTTGGCGGCGAGCAGCTGCGTCGCGAGGGCGGCATAGTCGGCCGAGCGGTCGAACAGGGCGCGGAACGCGGCCTCCGTGTCCGCCGAGCGCGGTGCCACGTTCACGACGCAGCCCGTGCCGCCTTCCTCGTTCGTGCGTGCGGCCAGGTCGTCCAGCGCCGCGGCGTGGGCCGGCGTGTCCGGCAGCAGGTACGCGCCGTCGCGCAGCGACGCACAGCCGAGCGCCTTGATGGCGCGCCACAGCCGCATGCGGGCCGTCGCACCCGTCGTTGGCAGGCTGGCGATGAACAGGAGCCAGGAAGTCGGCATCGCAACGTCGTGTTGTGGATGAAGTAATAAAGTCTACATAAACATAGATTCATCTACAACAAGCGACGATGGGTGGTGCCCGAATGTATGTTGTCACGCCGCCGCGCGCTGTTTTTTTTGCAAGGGATCGATGTTATATTGTCTGGATGGCCAAGGATGAGGCATCCTGTCCGCCGCGGCTCCGGCCGTATTTTGTTACCAACGATTCCTTCGCCAATGCATGGACCGGCAAAACCGCGCCATGCAGGAACCAGCCCGACCGGTTGCCATGCTCTTCAATTCCTTCACGTTCCTGTTCCTCTTCCTGCCCATCACGGCCGTCGGCTACTTCCTGCTCGCGCGCAGGGGCCACACGTGGGCCGCCGGCTGGCTGGCGCTCGCGTCGCTGACGTTCTATGGCTGGTGGAGCTATGTGTACATCCCGCTGCTGGTGGGCTCGATCCTGTTCAACTACTGGATGGGGCAACGCATCGGCCACGCGGCCGGCGCGGCGCGCAAGCGGTGGCTGACGGCGGCCGTCGCCGTCGACCTGCTGCTGCTCGCCTACTTCAAGTACGCGGATTTCTTCATCTCGGGCGTGAACTGGCTGGCAGCGGCGGACATCCCCGCGCTGCACGTCGTGCTGCCGATCGGTATTTCCTTTTTCACGTTCACGCAGATCGCCTACCTCGTCGACACCTACCAGGGCAAGGTCAAGGAAGCACGCTTCCTGCACTACGTGCTGTTCATCACGTATTTCCCGCACCTGATCGCGGGCCCCGTGCTGCACCACGCGGAAATGATGCCGCAGTTCGACCGGCCCGGCAGCTACCGCTTCTCGTACCGGAACCTCGCGGTGGGGCTCAGCGTCTTCGCGATCGGCCTCGCCAAGAAAGTGCTCGTCGCCGACAACCTGGCGCCGCACGCGACGTTCCTGTTCGACCAATCGGACATGTTTTCGTTCGCGAACGCGTGGGGCGGCGTGCTCGCGTATGCGTTCCAGTTGTACTTCGACTTCTCCGGCTATTCCGACATGGCCATCGGCATCTCGCTGCTGTTCGGCATCCGCCTGCCGCTGAATTTCGACTCGCCCTACAAGGCCGCGAACATCGTCGATTTCTGGCGCCGCTGGCACATGACGTTGTCGCGCTTCCTGCGCGACTACCTGTACGTGCCGCTGGGCGGCAACCGCAAGGGCCCCGTGCGCCGCTACGTCAACCTGATGACGACGATGCTGCTGGGCGGCCTGTGGCATGGTGCCGGCATGAACTTCGTCATCTGGGGCGCGCTGCACGGCATCTATCTCGCCATCAACCACGGCTGGAATGCGCTGGCGGAGAAGCTGCGCCTGCCGCGGGGCCGCGTCTGGGCCGCGTTCAGCATGGCGCTGACGTTCGTCGCCGTGTGCGTGGCCTGGGTGTTCTTCCGCGCGACCCACTTCGACAAGGCGATGACGATCCTGCGCGGCATGGCGGGCCTGGATGGCGTGGGCCTGCCCGCGTCGATCGGCTTGCAGCTGGGGCCGTTGAAGGGGGCGCTCGAGCAGCTGGGCGTGTCGTTCTACCTGGGCGGCGGCTCGCGCTTCCTGGAGACCTGGCAATGGGTCGCCGTCGGCGCCGCCATCGCGTTCTGCCTGCCCAACACGCAGCAGATCATGGGCCGCTACGAGACGGCACTGGGCGCGCCGAGCTCGCCGCGCCGCACCGGCTGGCTGCTGTGGCTGCCTGCGCGGCGCTGGAGCATCTACATCGGGGCGATCCTGCTCGGCAGCCTGCTGTCGCTCAGCCGCCCCGCCGAATTCCTGTATTTCCAGTTCTGACGCGAGGGCAGCCACATGGAACAGACCCAGCGCTACGAAGACGACCTCGCCGTCCTGGCCGACACCCCGGCCGCGGACGCCATGCGCGCCGAGGCCCCGTATCGCCGATTCACGGCCTGGTGCGCGGCCGTCGTCGCGGCCGGCGTATTGCTCGTCGTGGGCATCGTGGCCATCGTCGACCCGTATCACTTGTATGGCCTGGTCGACAGCCCGCGCCTGAACCACGTGAAACCGCTGCCGGAGCAATACCGCGAGCAGATCAAGCTGGCGCAGGCGGAAGCCGTCCGTCCGGACGTGATCCTGCTGGGGAATTCGCGCGCCGAGGTCGGCCTCGACCCGGACAGCCCGCTGCTCGCCGCACGCGGCCGCGGCGCCTACAACATGGGGATGTCGGGCACGAAACTGACCGTGTCGGAGCGCATGTACGCGAAGCTGCGCGCGGATGCGGCGCCGGCGTCGACGGCCGTGATCGGCGTCGAGTTCCTCGATTTCCTCGTCTCGCCCAACAGCAGGCTGGAGCCCGCGCCCGTGCAGGCGCCGTCGCCGTGGCAATGGCGCTTCGATACGCTGTTCTCGATCAAGTCGTTGACGGACGCGCTGCGCACGGTGCGCCTGCAGAAGGCCGCCGATCCGGAGACGATGACGCAGCGCGGCCAGACCCCGCTGCGCGACTACAACCGCTACGCGCGCACGGAAGGCTATTACTCGATCTTCCAGCAGAAGGCACGCGACAACGCGAAGGCCATCCTGAGGAAGCCGCACAACCTGTTCGTCGTGGGCACCGACAGTTCGGAAAGCATCGGCCGCCTGCGTGCGCTGCTCGACACGATGGCACGCGACCGCACCGATGTGCACCTCATCATCTATCCGTACCACGCGCAGCTGATGGCCATGTTCGAGGAGGCGGGTCTGCTGGGGACGATGGACGAGTGGAAGCGCATGCTCGTGCGCGAAGCGGATGCCGCGCGCGCCCGCCATCCGGATGCGCACATCAGCGTGTGGGACTTCAGTGGCTATGGCGACATGCGCTGCGAACGCATCCCGGCGCCCGGCGACACGCGCTCCGTCACGCGCTGGTACTGGGAAGCCGGCCATTTCAAGTCCACGCTGGGTGACCTGATGCTGCAGCGCATCTTCGGCGGTGACGGGACGTTCGGCGTGCGCCTCACTGCCGACAGTCTCGACGCCAACCGCCAGCGCATCGCCGCCGAGCGCGACCAGTGCGCCGGTGCCTATCCCGACGTCTTTGCCGGTGCCAGCGACCTCGTCTCCGCGGCCCGCGATTCCACGCCCTGATCCGCCGGGCCGGCCCGCGCCGGTCCCGCGTTCCTCATCCCGTCTTTGTTATGCAGCGCACAGTCGGGACCGACCAAAAGTTATATTTTTTTTATTGTGGCACCGCATTCTGCCGGTGTCGTCAGAACGTCGCGCGACAGCGCAACGCGAAAGGACCGGCTATCGGTCGAACTTTTGAACGGATGCACGGTCAGGAAGATCGGTCTACTCCGCGTTGGTCAAAAACTTACAAGAGGAATTCATCATGGATAATCAGAAGCCGAGCGAAGCAAAAGGGAGCAACCTGGGCAACCAGGGTAAGGACAGCGGCCTGCCGAACGCCAGCGGCGCCGGCAACCTGGGCAGCACCACCGGTTCGGACAGCCTGAACAAGAGCAGCCAGCTGAACCAGGGCAAGGACCAGCACAGCTCGACTGGCAGCAGCACCGGCGGCGCCACCGCGTCCAGCACGGGCGCCATCGGCGGCACCAGCAATGCCGGTAGCGCATCGTCGTCGTCGGGCATGGGGTCGATGGGCGTCGCCAGCCAGAACAAACAGAGCGCCGGCGCGGCCACCGGCTCGGGTGTCGGCGGCGATTCGCGCGACATGGGCGCCCAGGTGAACGCCCGCGCGCAAGACCTGCACCAGTCCATCGACAAGGCCGCCGACGCCGCCCGTCCGATGGTCGACAAGGCTGCCGATGCGGCTCGTCCCGTCGTCGACCGCCTCGCTTCGACGGCCCACGCCGGCGTCGACAAGCTGCAGGGCATGCTGAGCGGCGCCACGGTCAACCTGGGCCAGCGCCAGCAACAGCTGACGGACGCCTACGGCCAATGGAAGGAAGCGAGCTTCGAGTACGTGCGCCAGAAACCGGGCACCGCGATCGCCATCGCCGCGGCCGCCGGCTTCGTGCTGGCCAAGCTGCTGGGTGGCCGCAACCGCGATTACTGATCGGACTTCGATCGGCAAAAGAAAACCGGCTCGCGCCGGTTTTCTTTTTGCGGAAGACGTCAAGTCCTGCATGCGTCAGGACGACATTGCCGGCCGCTGGACGCGTGGACAGCGGACCTGTCCACCCTACATCCGTTTCAGCGCAACTGTTAGTGGGCACGCAGCGTCGATTCGATCGCCGTGAGCTTTGCTTGCGGTTGCAGCGCGGCACCGTCGTCATCGTCAGCACGGCGGCGCGCGCCTGCGCGAGGTCCGCCTCGACGGGCGCCGCGTCGAACACCGCGAGCAACTGGCCCTCTTTGACGACGTCGCCCACGTTGCCTTCACGTCCGCCAGGCGCAGGCCAGGCGTCCGGGAATCATGGCGATCAGAGCAGATCGATGCCGAAGCGTTTCAGCGCGAGGGCGAACAAGAGTATGCTGGCCACGGTGAGCGCGACGCCGGCGACCAGCGCGGGCCAGAAGCCGAAGCGGCCGAGCAGCCAGGGAAACGCGGCGAACATGGGCAGCGTCGGGAGCACGTACCACAGCGTGTACCACGCGTGGTTGGCGATTTTTTCCTGCGGCTGGCGCTCCACGTGCAGCCAGATCAGCGTGAGCACGGTGACGAGCGGCAGCGACGCGATCAAGCCGCCGAGACGGTCGGAGCGCGCGGCCGCTTCCGACACGAGGACGACGACGGCCGCGGTGACGAGGTATTTGGTGACGATCCAGGACATGGCGCAGGACGAGAGAGCGTCCCTCAGTGTAGCAAAGCACACCTTGTTCGGTACGCACGGCCCGGGAACGCGGCCGTTACAAATCCTTACCATTGATACGCCCCGTCGCTATCCATGCTCGTCCGTTCAAGGTTAAATGAGGATCCACGAGGAGTGCACACCATGATCCAGCGCGCATCGCTAGCCCTGCTGACCGCAGCCCTGATGGCGACCGGCCTCGCGTCGGGTGCGCCGCCCGCGGCCGCGCCACCGCCGGCGCAGGCGGCTCCGCTCGATGCGCAGGCGCAGGCGCTGCACGTGCTGAACCGCCTCGCGTTTGGCCCCCGTCCCGGCGACGTGGACCGCGTGGCGAACATGGGCGTGCAGCGCTGGATCGACGAGCAGCTGCATCCGGAGACGATCCCGCTGCCGCCCGACCTGACGGCGCGCCTGGCCGCGCTGGATACCGTCAACCGCAGCGCCGGTGACTCGCTGGCCGAATTCATCGAGCTGCGGCGCGAAGTGCGGATGGACGACGAGGGCGCGAAGCAGCGTCGCCGCCAGACCGAGATGCGCGTGGCGCGCCAGGCCGCCGAGGCCAGGCTGCTGCGCGCCGTCGAGAGCCCGCGTCAGCTGGAAGAAGTCATGGTCGACTTCTGGTACAACCATTTCAACGTCTTCGCCGGCAAGGGCATCGACCGCGCCCTGGTGACGAGCTACGAGCGCGACGCGATCCGCCCGTACGCGCTGGGCTCCTTCCGCGCGCTGCTGGGCGCGACGGCGAAGCACCCGGCGATGCTGTTCTACCTCGACAACGTCGTGTCGTCGGCGCCGCGCCCCGATGCCAAAGGGAAGGCGCGCGGCCTGAACGAGAACTACGCGCGCGAGCTGATGGAATTGCACACGCTGGGCGCGGACGGCGGCTACACGCAGCGCGACGTGACGGAACTGGCGCGCATGCTGACCGGCTGGACGTTCGACCAGAAACGCCTCGCGCGCGCAGGCGAGACGTTCCGCTTCGACGCCGGCCGCCACGACCGCGACACCAAGACGTGGCTGGGACGCGAGATCGCGCCCGCGGGCCAGCAGGAAGGCGAGTACGCGCTGGACGTGCTGGCCGTGCACCCGTCCACGGCCCATCACGTGAGCTTCGAGCTGGCCCAGTACTTCGTCAGCGACGATCCGCCGCCGGCCCTCGTCGACCGCATGGCCGCCACGTGGATGGCGTCGCATGGCGACATCCGCGCCGTGCTCGCGACGTTGTTCGCGAGCCGCGAATTCATGTCGGCCGGCGCGGCCGGCGCCAAGTTCAAGACGCCGTACCAGTTCGTCGTGTCGGCCGTGCGGGCCAGCGGCGCGCCGGTGGCGAACGTGATGCCGCTCGTGAACACGATGAACCAGCTGGGCATGCCGCTGTACGGCTGCCAGACGCCGGACGGGTACAAGAACACGCAGGACGCGTGGCTCAACCCGGACGCGCTCACGCGGCGCATCGCGTTCGCGACCGCGCTCGCCGCCGGCAAGCTGCCGCTGGCGGTGCCGCCCGTCGATGCCCGTCCCGCCATGGCGGCGATGGCGCCGAACATGGCCGGTAGCGACGCGATGGCACCGCCTGCACCGGCCGAGCCAGCGCCGGCCGCGGCCAAGCCGTCGGCGCCCGTCGATCCGGCGCGCCTGCAGGCGACGCTGGCCGGCTCGATCTCGCCGCGCACGCAGGCCATCGTCCAGCGCAACCCGGACAATCTGCGCGCCGCGATGCTGCTCGGCAGTCCCGATTTCATGCAGCGCTGATACCTTCGGAGAACGACATGCAACGCAGGCACTTCCTCAACGCGCTGGCGCTGGGCGCCGGCATCCTGCTGCCGGTCGGCCGCAGCGCGTGGGCCTTGAGCGGGCCCGCGGCCGATCCCACCGGCCGGAAACTCATCGTCGTGATGCTGCGCGGCGCCGTCGACGGCCTGAACGTCGTCGCCCCCGTCGGCGACGCGAATTATGCGCGGCTGCGCCCCACGATCGGCCTGGGGGCGCCCGGCATGGACGGTGGCGCGCTGGACCTGGACGGCTATTTCGGCCTGCATCCCGCGCTGGCAAGCCTGCAACCGCTGTGGCGCGCGCGCAGGCTGGCGTTCGTCCACGCGAGCGGCTCGCCCGACGCGACCCGCTCCCATTTCGACGCGCAGGACTACATGGAATCGGCGACGCCGGGCCGTAAGAGCACGCCGGACGGCTGGATGAACCGCCTCGTCGCGGCGCTGCCCGGCCCGCAGTCGCCCAGCCGGCTGCTGGGCATCGGTCCCGTGCTGCCGCGCATCCTGTCCGGCCAGGCGGCGGCCGTGAACCTGCCGAACGTGGCCGGTGCCGCACGCGCCGACCTGCTGGACCGCCCAGCCGTCAAGGCCGCGTTCGACGAGCTGTACGCGGGCCATCCGCGCTTCGGGCGCGCGTACGCGGACGGGCGCGCGGCGCACCGCGAGGTGATGGATGCCCTCGAGAGCCACGAGATGCAGGCGGCCGACCGCGGCGCGCCGCTGCCGAACGGCTTTCCCGACGATGCCGCGCGCCTCGCGGGCCTGATGCGCAACGACCCGAAGATCCAGCTGGCGTTCGTCGCGCTGGGCGGCTGGGACACGCACGCGAACCAGGGGGCCGCCTCCGGGCAACTGGCGAACCGCCTCGCGCCGCTGGGCCAGGGCCTGGCCGTGCTGGCCGAGCGCCTCGGCCCCATGTTCGATGACACGGTCGTGGTCGTGATGTCGGAATTCGGCCGCACGGCGCACGAGAACGGCAACGGCGGCACGGACCACGGTCACGGCAACGTGATGTGGGTCATGGGCGGAAAAGTCCGCGGGGGTAAGGTATATGGCGATTGGGAAGGCGTCGGCGAGGCCCAACTGAACGAGGGCCGCGATTTACCCGTCACGACCGATTTTCGTTCGGTGTTAGCGCAGATATCTGAAGAACATTTAATGTTAGGCGATAAACGTCTGGAGCGCGTGTTTCCCGCAATGCCGCAAAAACGCACGGGCTTCCGCCTGATCGGCGCCTGATTCTTCACTCTAGAGGCGATACTCTAGATACCGTAGTTCTACCGTATTGCGGTGCACAAAAAATAGGGCTATAGTAGAACCGTCTCCTCCAGTTTTTCTCCGAAATTCTGGATTTAGCCCGCACCGCAAGGTTGCGGGCTTTTTTTTTGTTCGCCGCTAACAGTTGGGGTTGCGCGGCCGGACGGCCGCGCGGAGGACGGTTCAGGCGCCCGTCGTTTCGGCGTCGTCGCCCTGGAAGGCGCCGGCGCGCCACGTGAGCACGAGGGTGTCGCGGTGGCCGTTCTCGCCGACCGGCTGGATCGGCGTCGATTCGTGGATGACCGCGGCGTCGTCGAGCAGCAGCAAGGTCCACGGTTCCGTCATCGTGAAGCGCTGGCCTTTCGGGCCGCTCGCTTCAAACACGCGCGTCTCGCCGCCCTTGATGTCTTGGCGCCCGATCAGGATCACGGCGACGAAATCGACGCCGTCGCGGTGCGCGCCTTCCGGCGTGGGGCGGCCGATGCCGTCGGCCGTATCGATGCGGAACTGGTGCGCTTCGACGTACCACGTCTGCGGGCCTTTCACTTGCGAGCACACGGTACCCAGTGCGCGCAGCAGCCGGCTCCACGCGGGTTGCTCGATGGTGGCGTGTTCGATGGGGACGAACAGGCGGTGCATGCCGCCGTGCAGCGCGTTGTATTCGACGGGCTGCCAGTGCGCGCGGTGCGGGCTTTGCGTGAGGGCGTCGCCGCTGTCGACGAAGCAGGAATGCCGGCGCCGGCGATAGCGGCCGCCGTCCTTCAGGTAGTTGTCGAGTTCCAGGTGTTCCCAGCTGGGCGCCAGCGCCATCAATTCGTCGAGCGTGCAGCCGGCAAGCCGCGCCACGTCGGCCGGGCGCAGCAGCGCATAGCCGTCGCCGCGCAAGGCGTCGACGACGTGGGCGGGATCGGTATAAGGTGGTTGCGGAGTTGTCATCCTCTTAGCCTAGCACTTTTTTGGTGCGGTCGTGAATGACCGCCGGCTTACCAGTTCTTGACGAGCGTCAGCCGGAACGTGCGCGCTTCGATCGGATGGAAGTGCACGTCCTCGCGCGGCGCCGCCTCGCCGCGCAGTTGCGACGCGTAGTAGTAATCGATCGCCGACGCGTGCCGGTTCGCCAGATTGAACCCTTCGAGTTCCAGCCGCAGGTCGCGGTTCACGCGATAGCCCAGGCGGCCGTTCAGCGTCGTGCTGGCGCGCGAGCGCACGCTGTCGTCGTCAAGCAGGGGCCGCGGTCCGAACCAGCGCAGGCGCAGCGCGCCTTCCCACGGCCCCAGCCGGCTCACCGTCAGCGCGAGCTGGCCTACGCCTTCGATCGCTTCCGGGATGCGGTCTTGTCCCGGCGCGGCCTCGCGCGTGCGTGCATGCGCGTACGCGGCATCGAAGTCGACCGATAACCATTTATACGGTTTATAGCTATTCGAGAATTCGATGCCGACCCGGCGGCTGGGCGGACCCGCTTCCGTCGTGCCCGCGTCGCCCACGTACGTCAGTTCGGAGTCGAAGTCGAGGCGGTACAGCGAGATCGCCGTCTGCAATTTCGGGACGGCCTCCGTGCGCATGCCCAGTTCCATGCCGCGCGAGCGCACGAGGCCCGTGCCGATTTGCGTGACGGTGCCGCGCGCGTCGTTGCTGTGGAAGCCCGTGCCGTAGTTCGCGTAGAACTCCGTCAGGCGCCACGGGCCGAACACGAGGTTGGCGGACGGGCTGGCCAGCGCATCGTGCGTCGTGCCCGCATCGGCGAGGGCGCTGCTGCGCACGCGGAACCGGTAGCCGTCCATGCGCGCGCCCACCGTCGTACGGAACCAGCTGTTCCAGCGCGTCGCGTTCTCGATGAAGGCGCCCATGCTCGTCTCGGTTACGTGGTCCGCGCGCGTGACGGCCAGCAGGCGGCGCGCGGCCGTGTGAGCCAGGCCGTTGAAGATATTGTCGTTCTGCGCTTCCACGCCGACCGTGACGTCCGACGCCGACATCTCCCCGCGGTGCACATGCCAGCTGTGGATGGCGTTGAAACCGCTTGTGACGCGCCGGTCCGGCTGGGCGAACTGGTCGCCGTTGACGGGGTCGTCCATGAAGTACGTGAAGTCGGACCACAGGTCGAGCTGGTTGCGGATGACGTAGCCGCTGACCTTCGTCGCCGCGTCCTGGCCCGTCTGGCGCCACACGCCCGACAGGCTGAAACGCTTCGCCTCGCCGCCGTCCGTCGGGTCGACCGTGTCGAAGCGGCCGAGCAGGCCCGCGGCGACGGCGCGCGCGGGCACCTGGTCCGTCGCGTTCCAGCGGCCGCGGTAGGCCATCGCCGTCACGCTCCAGCCATTGTTCGCATAGCCGCGGCTGTAGCGCAGCACGCCGTTCAGTTTCTGGTAATCGTCCGGATGCGTGAACGGCCCATCGTTGTGCAGGGCTTCCAGCGCATACGTCAGCACGCCGTCGCCCATCTCGTGCGATGCCGCGAGCGCCGTGCGCGCATAGCCGTCTTGTCCGATGCCGACGGTGGCCACGTTGCGTGCGAGGCGGTTCGCATAGGTGATCGCGGCGCTGCCGGCCGACGCGAAATCGCCTTCGCGCGCCGAGTACGGCCCCTTTTTGTAGTCGAGGCGGACCGTCAGTTCCGGGATCAGGAAGTTCAGGTCCGTCCAGCCCTGGCCGTGCGCGTGGCTGCGCTGGTTGACGGGCATGTCGTCGAGCCAGGTCGCCAGGTCGGTGCCGTGGTCGAGATTGAAACCGCGCAGGAAGAACTGGTTCGCCTTGCCTTCGCCGCTGTGCTGGCTGACGATCAGGCCCGGCGCCGCCTCCAGCAATTCGCCGGGGCGGTACACGGCCATCGCCGCCAGCTCCTGCTGGCTGACGGTGCCGGCGCTGGCGGTGTCCGCGATGCCCAGCTGGCTCGCGCGCGCGCCCTCGACGAGCACGCGCTGGATGATGGGATCGTCGGCGCGGGCGCCGGCGTGGACGAATGCTGCGGCGAGCAGCAGGGCGCTTGGGCGCATCAATGGACGGCGAGTTCCGTGCGGCTGTTCGTGAAGCCGAACGTGCGCAGGCTGCCGTTCGCTGTCAGGTTCACGGTGTTCTGCTGGTCGGGCAGGAAGTCGCTCAGCACGGCGTCGTGGATGGTCTCGACCTTCGTGACGGGTGTGCGCACGGCTTCCTGGTACACGACGACGCTGTCCGTGTCGACCGTCACACCGACCCAGCCGAGCGGCAGGTGATGGCCCTCGTTGTCGGCCAGCCAGAACTGCTTCTCGACGTAGCGGCGGAGCACGGCCTGGTCGTCCGGGTCGGACAGGTCGAACTGGCGCTGGTACAACGCGGTGAGCAGCGACTCGACGTCGTGCGCCATGTACGTGTGCACGATTTCCGTGCTGCCCGTGCGCTCGTTGTAGCTGATGTCGGTGATGCCGGCGTGAAAACGGTGGGCGGCCGTATTCAGGCAGACGGCCGCGCACAGCAGCGCGAGGAGGCGGCGCGCGTGCATTCCGATGGTGGTGGCGGGCTTCGTCATGGTGTCTGTTGTTTCAGATGGCGGGCACACCGTGCCCGCCAAACGTCTGCGTTACTCGGACTTCGGCGCTACCGTTTTTTCGGCGTCGGCCTTGTCGTCCTTGGTCTTCAGCTTCTCGTTGAACTCCTTCATCAGGTTGTCCTTGTCGTGCTGGGTCTTGTACAACTCGAGACGCGACGGCATCGCCTTGCGCGGCCAACTGTTGTTGCTGACGTCCGTGTCGGCCGTCTCCCAGTACGGGTCCTGCGTGAGGGCGACCATCGGCTCGTCCGTCATGATCAGCTTCGTGATCTTCTTCGGAGAATAGCGCCACACCTCGGCCGGGATGCGCTCGATGTACTTCTTGCCGCTCGCGAGCGTGATCTCCAGCACGAGCGGCGTCACGAGGCCGCCGAGATTGCTGAAGTCGACGAGGTACAGGTGCTTGCCTTCCTTCAGCAGGTTCTTTTCCCAGTCCTCCAGATCCTCGATCGCCTCATTGTACTGGTTGCGGTCGTGGTTCGTGACGGTGAACTGGTCGTGCTCGTTGTAGAAGTCCTTCAGTTCCGGATGCGCGTCCACGCGGCGCGGCAGGGTGCCCTTGTTGCGCTGGTCCGTGATGGAGATCGGTTCCGCGTCGTGCTGCGCCTTCTTCCACGCCTTCTCGATTTCCGGATCCTTCGTGCCGACCGTGTATTCCGTGATGCCGTCCACGCTCACGTCCACGTGGTCCGTCGTGTAGAACCAGCCGCGCCAGAACCAGTCGAGGTCCGTGCCGGATGCGTCTTCCATCGTGCGGAAGAAATCGGCAGGCGTCGGGCGCTTGAACTTCCAGCGCTGCGCGTATTCGCGGAAGGCGAAGTCGAACAGTTCGCGGCCGAGGATCGTCTCGCGCAGCACGATCAGCGCGGCCGTCGGCTTCGCATACGCGTTGTAGCCGAGGGCGGCGATCGATTCCGAGTTCGTCATGATCGGCACCTGGTTGGCGCTCTTCATGTAGTCGACGATGACGCGCGGTTCGCCGCGCGACTGCGGGTAGTGCTCTTCCCAGGCCTGCTCGGCCAGGTATTGCAGGAAGCTGTTCAGGCCCTCGTCCATCCACGTCCACTGGCGCTCGTCGGAGTTGACGATCATCGGGAAGTAGTTGTGGCCCACCTCGTGGATCACGACGCTGATCAGGCCATACTTGGTGCGGCTGGAGTACGTCAGCTCGCCCGTCTTCTTGTCCTTCGTCGGGCGCGGGCCGTTAAAGCAGATCATCGGGTATTCCATGCCGCCCACCGGGCCGTTCACGGAAATCGCGACGGGGTACGGGTAGTCGAGCGAATACTTGTTGTACTCGGCGATCGTGTGGATCACGGCGGCCGTCGAGTATTTTTCCCACAGCGGGTTGCCTTCCTTCGGGTAGAACGACTGCGCCAGCACGTTGGTCGAGTCCTTCCTGAAGCCCTGCGCGTCCCAGATGAACTTGCGGCTCGACGCCCACGCGAAATCGCGCACGTTCTTCGCGCGGAAGTGCCACGTCTTCGTGCCGGCGGCGCGCGTCTTTTCCTTCGCTTCCGCTTCCGCCTGCGTGACGATGATCACGGGCTTGCTGGCCGTGCGCGCCTGCTCGAGGCGCTGGCGCTGGCCGGCCGTGAGGACGTCGCCCGGATTCTGCAGTTCGCCCGTGCCGGCCACGATGTGGTCGGCGGGGACGGTCAGCTGCACGTCGTAGTCGCCGAATTCCAGCGTGAATTCACCGGTGCCGAGGAATTGCTTGTGCTGCCAGCCCATCACGTCGTAGTACGCGGCCATGCGCGGGAACCACTGGGCGATCTCGAACAGGTCGTTCTTGTCCTCGTCGAATTTCTCGTAGCCGGAGCGGCCGCCGAGCACCTTCTGCTCGTTGATGTTGTAGCTCCAGTCGATCGAGAACGCGAGCTTCGCGCCCGGCTTCAACGGCTGCGGCAGGTCGATGCGCATCATCGTGCGGTTGATGACGGTGTGCAGGGTCCGTCCGCCCGCATCCTTCACGCCCGCGATCTTGAAGCCGCCATCGAACGTGCTCTTTTCGAGCACTGCGCGCAGCGCGTCGAATTTATAGCCGTCTTCCGGCCCGCGCGCCTTGGCCCACGCGTCGCGCGAGGACAGGGTGGCCGTCATGCGCGCGTCGGAGTCGCGCTTGTAGATGTTCTGGTCGAGCTGGACCCAGAGGTATGACAGGGTGTCGGGTGAATTGTTGTGATACGTGATCGTCTCCGTGCCCGTGATGGCGCGGCGGCCTTCGTCCAAGGTGGCGCGGATCGCATAGTCGGCGCGCTGCTGCCAGTACGCATGGCCGGGCGCCCCGGAAGCGGTGCGGATGGAGGTCGGGGTCGGCAGCAATTCGTCGAGCTGGCGGAATTTGTCGTCGAAAGGTTCCGCCGCGATTGCCGACATGGTGAGGCATACAGCCGCCAGTCCGATCGGGAAACGTATCATATTTACCCTGCATTCATGGTTGAAAGAAGGAAAATATTCTAGTCTTGCCATTCGGTCAGATGCCGTTTGATTTGTAACAACATTGATACAAAGGCCGAGGCGTGGTGCTGGCGATACGGTCGGACATACGGACACCGCAACGGACACGGATCGGACATGCGTGCGGACACCGCCGGCTCCGCAGGATTACATGAATGTTGTAATTGAAACAATTGGAGAGATTTACATATGGGCAAGAGTTTTATACTTATGGAATTGAAATTGGAATGACAACGTCGTCATTCGCTTGGGGATCAGATGGATGCGTTTACACTCGTCGTGGCGACCGCACTCGCGGCGCTCACGATGGCGGCCGGCATGGGCCTGCTGTATCTCGCCAGCGCGCGCCAGGCGTGCCTCGTCGACTGGACGCTGGCTGCCGCCTGCTTCGCCTTGAGCAGCGTGGCGACCGCGGTCGGTTTGCAGCTGCAGGCGCTCCCGCTCGGTTTCGTTGCCTGCGTCAACGCATTCCACGTCGCCGGTCACTTCGGGATGCTGGCGGGCGTGAGGCGTCACCTGCGTCTCGCGCCGCGCTGGGGATGGGGCGGGCTGCTCGCGCTCGGCGCATTGGCCGTCCATGCGCTGCCCGTGATGCAGAGCGCGCACCTGGTCCGGCTCGCGGTGTTCGTGCCGGTGGTCTGCGCGCTCAACGTGGCGTCGGCCTGGCTGCTGTGGCGCCGCGGCGAAGGGGAGGTGCGGACGTCGTACCTGCCGCTGATCGCGCTGCAGCTGCTGTCCGCGCTGCAACTGGTCGTGCGGCTCGCGATCGTGGGCGCCGACGGCGCCACGCCACACCTCATGCACGGGCAGTTGTCGCGCACGTGGGGCGCGCTGGCGATGCTCGTGTACCTGTCGCTGGCGACGATGTGCTGCGCGCTGATCGTCACCCACCAGCAGACGCTGGCGCTGCGCCGCGCCTCGTTGACGGACGTGCTGACCGGCTGGCTGAACCGGCGCGCCCTGCACGACATCGCCACGCGCGAATTCCGCCGCGGCCGCCGCACGGGCACCGCACTGTTCTTCATCACGTTCGACATCGACCACTTCAAGGCCATCAACGACCGCTACGGCCACGGCGTGGGCGACGCCGCGATCTGCCACGTGACGGCATTGTCGGCGCGCGTGCTGCGCGGCTACGATGCGCTGTTCCGCATCGGCGGCGAGGAGTTCGCGGTGCTCGTCGTCGGCGAAAAGCTGAGCGGCGTGTGCGTGATCGCCGAACGCCTGCGCGAGGTGGTGGCGTGCGCGCCGCTGACCGTCGACGGGGTGCCCGTCCCGATGACGGTGAGCGTGGGCGTGGCCGCGCTGAACGCGCAGGACCAGAAATGGGAAGACATCCTGCGCCGCGCGGACGAAGCGCTGTACCACGCCAAGCAGCACGGCCGCAACCGCGTCAGCGTGCATGGCCGCGACCTGGCGGAGCACGGCCACCTGGTGCGGCTGCAGGTGGTAGGCACCTGAGCCGCGTGGCCCGGGGCGGTTACTTCATCCAGACGGCGTAGTTGTTGCCGGAGGTCTGCAGCGTCCAGCCGGCGCCCGGGCTCCAGCTGTTCGGGCCGATCTTCATCGCCAGCTGGTGCGTGTTGCCGGTGATGATCGCGGCGTACAGGCCTTGCGTGGCCTGCTGGATGGCGACGGCCGACGTCGACGTCACGCCCGCGTTCTTGCGGGCCGCCATCAGCGCCGCGATCTGCGTCTTGAGGTTCCAGTTGTAGATGTGCGGGTAGAACACGGTCGGGATGCCCGGGTGCGACAGGATGTACGCATAGCCTTCCATCACGGCGCCGCACGGCACCGGCCACAGGTTCTGGCCCGTGCCGCAGCTTTCGGCGGGACCCGTGTCGTGGTTGTCGACGAACGTCACCGACATCGCCGGCCACCAGCCGATGGCGCCCTGCGGCTTGCCGTCCGTCGCCTTCAGGCGCCAGTAGTTGCCGTTGGCGAGGGCGTCGTTGAGGATGCCCTTCGTCGTGAAGTCGAACGCGCCGCAGCTGTTGCTGGTGCCGTTAATCCAGTTCATGATGGCCTGGCGGTTCGCGTCCAGGTTGTTCAGGTCGAACGAGTCCGGCCACATCTCGCCCACGCAGAAATCGGGTGCGAACGCATTCGCGTACTGGCCCACGTAGCTGGCGGAAAAGCCCTTCACGTAGTCGAAGCGCAGGCCCGAGAAGCCCACCGGTTTCAGCGTGTAGTTGAGCCAGTTGATGATGCCGTTCTGGACCTCGCCCACGTTCTTGTGGTCGAGGTCGCGCCCGCCGGAAAAGCCCTGGCCCGTGTCGGCGTTGCCAAGGCCGCAGTTGCACTCGTCGCCGTTGACGATGGAATAGGTGGTCCAGTTGGGGTTCGTGAAGTCGGACCAGCCCGTGGTGCCCACGCGGTGGTTGACGACGACGTCGACGATCGATTTCACGCCGCGGCTCTTGAACGCGGACACGACGTTCGTCAGTTCGGCCGAGCTGCCGTAGCTGGAATCGAGCTTGTTCAGCTGGCGCGGCAGATAGCCTTCCTTGGCGCCGGAATCCGACGGTGGCGGGAACCACACGTGCGTGAACCCCATGTTGCTCAGGTCGCCGACGTTGTTCAGCAGCGTGTTGTACCAGTCCGGGCCGGCATAATTGGCCGAGTTCCAGTGGAAACCCTGCAGGACGATGGCCGTGCTGCCGCCGGCCTGCTGCGTGGGGGTGGCCGCGTGCGTCGCGGCCGCCATGGACGTCATCATGCCCGCCGCCAGCAGGGCGACGATGGTGCTCTTCTTCATGCTTCTCCTCCGATGTGTACGGGTAAGGTCCCGGCCGGTCAACGGAGGTCGTGCAAAAGTCCGTTGCTCAGACAGGTACTTTTACTACGTATCGGGCGATCATTCTGTGATGTTTTTCGTGCCCGACGGGGGAGATTCTTAGCTATGCGTATTTTGGTGTCAATCTAAATCGCATAACGTGTGTAGTTTTAATACTATCGACTTGCGTGGCCTCAACCGTGCTTGCCCTGGACCCGGTCGGCCAGCGCGCGCGAGACGACGTCGCGGATGAAGTCCTCGAGCGTCGTCGCGCCGCGCTCGGGCGAGTCCGGCCAGCGGTCCTGCTCGTCCAGCACGGTCCCCGTCATGCAGGCATACGTGCGCGCAGCCGCCGGCGAGAAGCCCAGCTGGCGGAACGTCTGTTCCCACGCGTGGCGCGGGATGACCTCGACGTCGACGGGTCGTCCCAGCGCGTGCGCGAACGCGGCGGCGACGTCGCCCGGCGTGTAGCGGCGCGGTCCTTCGATGTAGCAGGTGTCCGTGCGGTCGGGCCCCTCCAGCAGCCGGCGCGCGGCCGCCTCGCCCAGGTCGTTCGGCGCGACCATCGGGATGGCGGCGTCGGCCGGGAAGAAGCTGGTCAGCTTGCCGCGGTGGCGCACGGAGTCGAGCATCTCGGCCCAGTTGCTCATGTAGTAGGCGCCGCGGTTGACGGCGACCGGGACCGCCTGCGCGCGCAGCTTCTCTTCAAACTCGAACAGCACGGTAAGATCGCCGCACGGGTCGCCGGGCCGCGCGCCGAACGTGGAGACGGCGACGGCCTTGCGCAGTCCGGAGCCCGTCACGGCGTCGACGATGGCGGCGGCATTCGCGCGTTCGACGGCGTCCGTGTCCGTGAACGGCGCGGCCGGCGGATTCAGCAGCAGCGCCGTCGTGCCTGTGCGCAGGATGGCGCGCAGCGCGCCCACGTCGCGCACGTCGGCCACGGCGACCTTCGCGCCGGCCGCCCGCAGATCGGCCGCGTGGCCCGCGTTGCGCGTGACGACCGTGACGGGCTCGCCGCGGCGCAGCAGTGCGCGCGCCGTCGCCGAGCCGACGTGGCCCGTTCCTCCGATGATGATATGCATGGCGATCTCCTTTCGTGTTCGTGAGGCGACGGCTCGCGAAAAGAGGGCGTCGCCTCGTCATGCCGGCATGACGAGGCGACGATGTTACGCGGGACTCCTGACAGGTTTTGTCAGGAGTGACGAATCGTGCGTGCGCTATTTTGGCGTGAAGGCCATGCACCACCCGTCGGGACTGACGGGGCCGGCGACGATGTTGCACGTGCCAAACGCCTGGCCGTCCGCGGGCGGGACGAACGCGGTGCAGCTGGCGCAGTGCCGGCCTTCGTTCGGGTGGTCCTGGTAGTGGAAGTCTTCCTTGCGCGCGCTGCCGGCGCGGGCCTGTGCGCTGCTGCCGAGCAGCGGTAGCGCCACCGCCACCGGCACTGCGGCGGTCAATGTGCGCAGCACGCGGCGACGCGACAGTTCGTGGTCGTTCATGATGATGTCTCCTTGAAAGAATCAGCGGACTCAGAACATGAACCAGCCGACCAGGTATACGGTGTCGTTGTCGGACGCCTTGCGGCCGAAGCCGTCGTAATTGAGCTTGGCGCCGTTGAACTTGTTGTAGTGCGTGAACTGGAGCATGAGCCGGATGTCGCGGCGCGGCAGATAATTGAATTCCATGATGGTGCCGGCGCTGTCGGGACTGCCGGTACCGCTGCCGGTGACCGCCTCGCCGGTGCCGTACAGGCCGCCGTCGGCCGAGCCATGGACGCTGAAGCGGCCCACGTTGATGCCGTAGCGCTTGTCGTAGTAATAGGTGGCCTTGGCGCGGAATGCATCGAGCCTGTCGGTGCGGTTGCTCGTCTGCGCATCCGGGTTCCAGCGCTGCCATTCGCGCGTGTAGTTGAGCTGCGCGGAGATCCGGTGCCGATCCGTGATGTACTGGTATTGCGCGTCGACGCCGAGGTCGCGGAAGTGATCCGTCGGTCCCGTCAGCACCTGGTTGTCGGGAAAGACGTTCGCCACGAGACCATAGGTGCCGATCATCGCGGAGTGCTTGCCGCCGTCCCACTCGTGCTGCGCGGCCAGCCGCCAGTACGGGTTATAGCCACGCAGCGCGGCGGCCGTGTCCCGTTCGACACCGAGCCGCAGCGGCGAGAACACGTGGTTGCTCGTGCGGTAGGCCGTGACTTCCGCGTAGATCGTGTTGCGCCACATGACGTAGGCGCCCATGCCGGCGACCTGCTGCGCCAGGTTTTCGATCAGCGGGGCGGCGGCCGGCACGTTCGCCGTCGGCGAGGAACTGAACGGGAAGCCCCAGGTGCTCGTCGTGTTGTACACGTCCTGCACCTGCGGATTGTTGTGCAAGGTGAAGCCGTAGAGCAGGTCGTTCGACGCGAGGCTGAGGTGGTTGGCATAGCGCAGGTCGACGTTGTCGATGCTCGCGCGGTGCTCGACGCCGTCGAACGTCGCCTGGGAAAAGATGCCGACGTGGTCGCTGAGCTTGCCGTTGTAGAACAGGCTGACCTGCTGCAGCACGACGCCGCGGTCCAGCGGAAAGTTTTGGCGGAAACTGTCGTCGGACTTCCGTGTACTCGAGTAGGCCACCTGCAACATGCCGGCCACGGGGACGGCCAGCCGTCGTCCGAAGGTGTAGCCGTTCAGCTTGAACTGCCTGCCGGTGGGCGTCAGTTCCGGCCAGCTGACGTGGCAGGTGAAGCAGTCCAGCCCGGTCTGGCGTGCAAAGCTGGGGACGGCCTTGGCCGGCGGCGCGCAGCACGCCAGCGCGATGGCGACGGCCGCCAGCCGCCACGGAACCTTGAAGATGGATGTCATGACGATGCCCTCGCTGGGATAGCCTTGAACCTGGCCCGCGCGACGTGCCGCGGGGAGTTCCGGTTAATCCCGCCGGGGGCGGACAACGTTCAATGCGGGTTCAGCGGACCCGGTCTGCGGCGTTACGCCGCCTTGATGTCCATGTCGGCAATCATTGGTCACGCCGCCGCCTGGACACCACGCTCGCCGTGGCGGCGGCAATCGCACCGATGGCAACGCATAAAGGCCATCCGAAAAAGACAATGGCTACGGCGGTCATCGGGGCGCCTCCGCCCTGGGGAAAAGCTTCCGATCGAATCGACCAGAAGAATATTGGAACGGACGCCCACGCTGCCGCAACGCCGCCCACCCTGCTGAACGACGACAGGATGAGAGCCGGTATCGCTGTAATGATCGCGAGGATGAGCGCGGATTTTACCGTCATGGAGGACGATAACGTGATCCAGGCGCCGATACCGGCGTAGCTGAAAATCAGGGCATAAAGCGACCGTCGCAGACTGAAGAATCGAGGTGTCATGAGGTAACCGGATCGGTACATCAGTCGAATCCCCGTACCGGAAAACCGGCATCCCGCTGGATCCAGTTGCGCGGCGAGTACGCCGTCCGCGCATCCGTCACGTGCAAGGTGAACGCATGGCGCGACACGGGCGAGCGGTTCGGCGCGCTGTAGTGCGGCAACAGGCCGTGGAAGCAGACGAGGTCGCCGGCCTTCGCTTCGAGCGGGACGGCCGTGCTGTCGTCCGGCCACGGCGTACTGTCCAGCTTTTCCATCGTGATCGCATCGCCGTCGCGGAGAAAACGTTCGCGCAGCGGGCCCCGGTGGCCGCCCGGTTCCACCCACAGGCAGCCGTTCTCGATCGTGGCGTCTTCCAGCGCGAACCAGAACGTCGTCACGCTGATCGGCGTCGAGTCGAAGAACGTCGCGTCCTGGTGCCAGCGCACCTCGCCGCCGATGCCCGGCTGCTTGAAGATGTACATCGACTGCCAGACCTGCGGCTGCGCGAGCCCGAAGTCGCGCGCGACGGCGGCCAGCTTCGCGTCGCGCGTGAAGGCTTCGAAGACCGGATCGAGGTCGTGCATGGCGTGGCCGATCTTGTTGATCGACAGGGCCTTGGCCTGCTTCAGCTGGCCGTCCGGGCCGAAGGCTTCCTCTTCGAAGAAGCAGCGGATCGTGTTGTCCGAGCCGAGGAACCAGGCATCGGAGGCAGCCGCCTGGTCGCGGGTCGTGAACACGGCGCGCGATTCCGCCGGGTCGAACGCGTCGACGATCTCGCCGGCGCGGGCGCGCAGGCGCGCGATCTCGTCCGGCGATTTGAAATTCGGGATGACGATGTAGCCGTCGCGCTGGTACTGGTCGCGTTGTTCGGTGGTGAGCATGATGTCCTTTCAAAGTCACCTGACAATCTTACGACAATGCTGTGCCGCAAACGCGACTACGTAACCTGACGTATGTTCTTGCCGCCCCTCGCTGGCGATCATGTCCACAAGACAACCACCCAACGAGAGGACAAGAATGGCGTCACTAGGGAACAAGGCCGCGCTGCTGGCACTGATCGGGATCGCGGGAAGCTTCTCCGCACTGGAGGCGAGGGCCGGCTCGACCGTGAACATCGGACCGGACCAGTCGGTGAGCATCGGCTTCGGCATGCGCACCAGCTACACGAACGCCGAACACGGCGCGCCGGACGGCTCGCGGTCGAACGACTTCAACCTGGACAGCGCCCGCATCTATCTGGGTGCGTCGCTGAACCAGCAGATCAAGGGCATGTTCAGCACCGAATGGGACGGCGACAAGGTCCGCGTGCTGGATGCCGCCGGCCAGTTCGCGTTCTCGCCCGAACTGAACGTCTGGGCCGGGCGCCTGCTGTCGCCGAGCGACCGCGCCAACATGGCGGGGCCGTACTACTCGCTGGGCGGCGGCTACTGGGCCGGCGTGGCCTCGCGCTACGGCTATAACGGCGGCATCTTCCGCGGCCGCGACGACGGCGCCGTCGTGTGGGGCAACCTGCTGGACGGGAAGCTGGGCTATTCCATCGGCGCGTTCGAGGGCCACACGTTCGGCATCGGCTCGCTCACGCAGAACGAGGCCAAGGCCGCCGGCATCAAGGCGTCCGACAAATTGATGATCGCGGGCCGCCTGCAATACGACTTCTGGGACGCGGAGCCCGGCTACTACGGCACCGGCAACTACCTGGGCACCAAGGACATCCTCGCCATCGGCCTCGCGGCGCGCACGCAAAAGGATGGCGTGTTGACGCCCACGGCGGTCGGCGACTACCGCTCGTGGAACGTCGACTTCCTGCTCGAGAAGCGCTTGCCCGGCGCGGGCGCGGTGTCGCTGGAAGGCGCGTGGTACGACTACGACACGGACAACGTCGTCAAGGCCGAGCAGGGCAGGGCCTGGCTGGTGGCCGTGGGCTACATCGTCAACCGCCTACAGCCGTTCGTGCGCTACCAGAAGTTCGCGGCCGATACGGGCATCGACACGCGCCAGGGCGACGTCGGCGTCAACTACATCATCGACGGCTACAACGCCCAGCTGGCGGCCCTGTATTCGCGCACGACGGTCACGAACGTGCCGAACCAGTCGAAGTTCGCCGTCACCCTGCAGCTGCAGTACTGATCAACCCATTCCATCGCGAGGCTCACCATGACCAACCGCCGCAATTTCATTTCGTCCCTCACCCGCGTGGCCGCCGGCGCCGCCCTGCTGGCAAGCGGCCTGTCCGCCCACGCCGCCGACACGATCAAGGTCGGCATCCTGCATTCGCTGTCCGGCACGATGGCGATTTCCGAGACGTCGCTGAAGGACGTCGCCCTGATGGCCATCGACGAGATCAACGCCAAGGGCGGTGTCCTCGGCAAGAAGATCGAGCCCGTCGTCGTCGACCCTGCGTCGAACTGGCCCCTGTTCGCGGAAAAGGCGCGCCAGCTGATCGCGAAGGACCACGTCGTCGCCATCTTCGGCTGCTGGACGTCGGTGTCGCGCAAGTCCGTGCTGCCCGTCGTGAAGGAGCTCAACGGCCTGCTGTACTACCCGGTGCAGTACGAAGGCGAGGAACTCGAGAAGAACGTGTTCTACACGGGCGCGGCGCCGAACCAGCAGGCGATTCCCGCCGTCGAGTACCTGATGAGCAAGGACGGCGGCGGTGCCAAGCGCTTCGTCCTGCTGGGCACCGACTACGTGTACCCGCGCACGACGAACAAGATCCTGCGCGCCTACCTGCACAGCAAGGGCGTGAAGGACGACGACATCAAGGAGCTGTACACGCCGTTCGGCCACGCCGACTACCAGACCATCGTCGCCGACATCAAGAAGTTCTCGGCCGGCGGCAAGACCGCGGTCATCTCCACGATCAACGGCGACTCGAACGTCCCGTTCTACAAGGAGCTGGGCAACGCGGGCCTGAAGGCGACTGACGTGCCGGTGGTGGCGTTCTCCGTCGGCGAAGAAGAGCTGCGCGGCGTCGACACGAAGCCGCTCGTCGGCCACCTGGCGGCCTGGAATTACTTCGAATCCGTCAAGAACCCGACCAACGCGGACTTCGTCAAGAAGTGGAAAGCGTACGCCGCGGCCAAGCACCTGCCGAACGCCGCGACGGCCGTCACCAACGATCCGATGGAAGCGACCTATGTCGGCATCCACATGTGGGCGCAGGCCGTCGAGAAGGCGAAATCGACCGATACCGACAAGGTGATCGCGGCGATGGGCGGCCAGACCTACAAGGCGCCGTCCGGCTACACGCTCGTGATGGACCCGACCAACCACCACTTGCACAAGCCGGTGATGATCGGCGAGATCAAGGGCGACGGCCAGTTCTCCGTCGTCTGGAAGAGCAAGGAAGCGATTCGCGCGCAGCCGTGGAGCCCGTACATCAAGGGTAACGAGGGCAAGCAGAACCTGTGATGTCGCACGCCGCCGCGCCCGCGCCCGCGGGACGGCGGCAACCCCGATCGGATATACGATGAAGCCTCTCTTCAAACACATGCTGGCCGCGCTCGCGCTCGCGCTTTCCTTGCCCGCGCTGGCATACGCCGCCATCGATCCGGCCACGCTGCGGCCGCTCGCGGGCGACGATCCCGATGCCCGCGTCGCCGCAGTCGCCGGCATCGCCGCGACGGGCAGCCTTGACGCGCGCCGCGTGCTGCAGGCGCTGCTGGACGACGAGCTGGCCGCGACGCCGTCCGGCCAGGTGCTGATCGTCCACGACGGCACCGCCAGCGACGCCGCCACCGGTGCGGCGCTCCCGCTGCCCGACGGCGTTGACGGCATCGTCGTCAACAACCGCCTGCGCGGCGCCGTGCAGGCCGCGCTGTCGGGCCTCGCGCTGCTCGCGCCCGCGCGCGACGAGCGCCTGGCCGCCGTACGCGCGTTGCAGGCGCAGGATGCCGACCCGGCCCAGGCGCCGCTGCTGCGCCAGGCGCTCGCGCACGAGACGGATGCCGACATCCGGGCGCAGCTGGCCCTGCTCGTCGCGCGCGCCGACCTGGGCTCGCCCGACCCGGCCCGCCGGCTCGCGGCCGTGACGGCGCTGGCCGACAGCGGCGACGCCGCGTTGCGCCCGCAACTGGAAGTGATGCTGGCGCAGGAGCCGGACGCCGCGCTGCGCGCCGCCGTGGGCGTGGCGTTGCGGGCCATCGACCAGCGGGGCACCCGCAACGAGATCATCGGCAACCTGTTCTACGGCGTCTCGCTGGGCAGCGTGCTGCTGCTGGCCGCGCTGGGCCTGGCCATCACGTTCGGCCTGATGGGCATCATCAACATGGCGCACGGCGAACTCCTGATGATCGGCGCCTACACGACGTACGTGTGCCAGTCGCTGTTCCGCCACTACCTGCCCGGCGCCGCCGACTGGTATCTCGTGGCCGCGCTGCCGGCCGCGTTCCTCGTCGCGTTCGCGGTCGGCGTCGTGCTGGAGCGCAGCGTGATCCGCTGGTTGTACGGGCGGCCGCTGGAAACGCTGCTCGCCACCTGGGGCATCAGCCTGATGCTCATGCAGGCCGTGCGCACCGTGTTCGGCGCGCAGAACGTGGAGGTCGCGAATCCCGCGTGGATGTCGGGCGGCGTGACGGTGCTGGGCTCCCTCGTGCTGCCGTACAACCGCATCGCCATCATCGTGTTCGCCGTGCTCGTCGTGGCCGCGGTGTGGCTCGTGCTGAACAAGACGCGCCTCGGGTTGTTCGTGCGCGCCGTCATGCAGAACCGGCGCATGGCCGATTGCGTGGGCGTGCCCACGGGCCGCATCGACATGATGACGTTCGGCCTCGGTTCCGGCATCGCGGGCCTCGGCGGCGTGGCGTTGTCGCAGCTGGGGAACGTCGGGCCGGATCTCGGCCAGTCGTACATCGTCGACTCGTTCATGGTCGTCGTACTGGGCGGCGTCGGCCAGCTGGCGGGCACCGTGCTCGGTGCGCTGGGCCTCGGCGAGATCAACAAATTCCTGGAGCCGCTGGCTGGCGCCGTCATGGCCAAGATCTGCATCCTCGTCGTCATCATCGTCTTCATCCAGCGCCGGCCGCAGGGCCTGTTCGCACTGAAGGGCAGGAGCCTCGAATGAACCGCACCGCATCGTTATTCCCGCCCCGTGCCTGGGCCGCGCTGATGGCGTGCACGCTCGCGGCAGCCCTGCTGCCCGTGCTGCACCTGGCGTTCCCGGACGGGCATCCGCTGCACGTCTCCGGCTATGTGCTGGGCCTCGTCGGCAAATTCATGTGCTATGCGCTGGCCGCGCTGGCGCTGGACCTCGTGTGGGGCTACACGGGCATCCTGTCGCTGGGCCACGGCACGTTCTTCGCGCTGGGCGCCTACGCCCACGGCATGTACCTGATGCGCGCGATCGGCCGTGACGGCAGCTACGGCAGCGTGCTGCCCGACTTCATGGTCTTCCTCGACTGGAAGGACTACCCGTGGTACTGGGCGTTCACGGACCATTTCTGGTACTGCATGCTCCTCGTCGTGCTGGTGCCCGGCCTGCTGGCGTTCGTGTTCGGCTGGTTCGCGTTCCGCTCGCGCATCAAGGGCGTGTACTTTTCCATCATCACCCAGGCCATGACGTACGCCTGCATGCTGCTGTTCTTCCGCAACGACACGGGCTTCGGCGGCAACAACGGCTTCACGGACTTCAAGCGCATCCTCGGTTACCCGATCACGGCGCCCGGCACCCGCGTCGTGCTGTACCTGGCCACGCTGGCGCTGCTCGTGGGCGCGCTGCTGCTGTGCCGCTGGATCGTCCGCTCGAAACTGGGCCGCGTCCTGCAGGGCGTACGCGACGCGGAATCGCGCCTGATGTTCATCGGCTACGACCCGCTCGCGTTCAAGTTGTTCGTGTGGACCCTGTCCGCCGTGCTGTGCGCCATCGCGGGCGCGCTGTACGTGCCGCAGGTCGGCATCATCAACCCATCCGAGATGTCGCCGGCGAACTCGATCGAGATGGTCGTGTGGGTGGCGATCGGCGGCCGCGGCACGCTCGTCGGCCCCATCGTCGGCGCGTTCGCCGTCAATGGCCTGAAAAGCTGGTTCACGGCCGCGTTCCCCGACCTGTGGCTGTTCGCACTGGGCCTGCTGTTCATCCTCGTGACGCTGTTCATGCGCCGCGGGATCGTCGGCACGCTGCCCGCGCTGGCGCGCATCCTGCCGGGCCGCAGGGCGGCCGTGGCGACGAAGGAGGAAACGGCATGAGCCTCGACATGAGCCTGAAGCGCGACGGCGTGGACACGCGCCACGGCGCCGTGCTGTACCTGGACGACATCACCGTGTCGTTCGACGGTTTCCGCGCGCTGAACAAGCTGACCCTCGACATCTCGGTCGGCGAACTGCGCTGCATCATCGGCCCGAACGGCGCCGGCAAGACGACGATGATGGACGTCATCACGGGCAAGACCCGGCCGACGTCCGGCAGCGCCTTCTTCGGCCAGACGTTCGACCTGGCGAAGATGTCCGAAACGGAGATCGCGCATGCCGGCATCGGCCGCAAGTTCCAGCGCCCGACCGTGTTCGAGCAGCACACGGTGTTCGAGAACCTGGAACTGGCGATGAAGATGGACAAGCGCGTGCGCCCCACGCTGTTCGCGCGCCTGACGTCGGAACAGGAGGACCGCATCGCCGCCACGTTGCGCCAGATCTGGCTGCACGGCCAGGAAGACCGGCTGGCCGGCCTGCTGTCGCACGGCCAGAAGCAGTGGCTCGAGATCGGCATGCTGTTGATGCAGGAGCCGCAGCTGATCCTGCTGGACGAACCGGTCGCCGGCATGTCCGACGCGGAGACGGCGCGCACGGCGGAGCTGCTGAACGAATTGCGCGGCAAGCATTCGATCATGGTCGTCGAGCACGACATGGGGTTCGTGGCCGAGATCGCGCAGCAGGGCAAGGTCACGGTGCTGCACGAGGGATCGGTGCTGGCCGAGGGCCGCATGGACGACGTGCAGTCCGACGAGCGCGTCATCGAAGTCTATCTGGGGAGGTAAGCATGCTGCAGGTCGAACACCTGAACCAGTACTACGGCTCGTCGCACACGTTGCGCGGCGTGTCGCTGACGGTGGAAAAGGGCCAGTGCATGGCCCTGCTGGGCCGCAACGGCGTAGGCAAGACCACGTTGTTGAAATGCCTGATGGGCGTGCTGCCCGTCGCGCGCGGCACCGTCACGTGGAACGGCCGCGACATCACGCGCATGAAGCCGCACCGCCGCGCCGCGGGCGGCATCGCCTACGTGCCGCAGGGCCGCGACATCTTCGCGCGCCTGACCGTGGAGGAGAACCTCTTGATGGGCATGGCCACCTTGCCCGGGCGCGAGGCGGCGCGCATCAGCGGCGAGGTCTACGAATTGTTCCCCGTGCTGAAGGAGATGCTGGGCCGGCGCGGCGGCGACCTGTCGGGCGGCCAGCAACAGCAGCTCGCGATCGCGCGCGCGCTGCTGCAGCGGCCCGCATTGATCATCCTCGACGAGCCGACGGAAGGCATCCAGCCGTCCATCATCAAGGACATCGAGCGCGTGATCCGGCTGCTGCGCGAGCGCGGCGACATCGGCATCCTGCTGTGCGAGCAGTACTTCGATTTTGCGCGGGCGCTGGCCGACAAGTTCGTCGTGCTGTCGCGCGGGGAGGTCGTCGCGAGCGGCACGGCGGACGAGATGGACGGTGAACACGTCAGGCGCCACCTGGCCGTGTGATGTTACGCCGCGCGGATCCGGTTCGTCGCGAGCGTGGCGGCGGCCGTCCGCGTCTCCACGCCGAGCTTGTCGAACACGTGCTCCAGGTGCTTGTTGACCGTGCGCGGACTCATGCCGAGGATGTCGCCGATGTCGCGGTTCGTCTTGCCCTGGATGACCCAGTGCAGCACTTCCGATTCCCGCTGCGTCAGCCGGAACAGGGCCATCAGCGCCTGCACGCGTGCCGTGTCCGATTCCTCGCGCAGCACGATCATCCATTGTTCTGACGAGCGGGTGTCGGCGGCCGTGAAGACGAGCCGCGCCGAGCCGCGGATCACCGTCAGCGGCTGCGCGGGCCCCGCCGCCAGCCAGGCCGCCAGTTGCGCCGGGCAGTCATTGTCGTCCGCGCCGAACCAGTGCTCCATCCACTGGCGCGCCAGCGGCGTCTGCCAGACGATGCGGCCGTCGTGCGGCGTCACCGCCAGCACGGCGTTGCCGAACGCGTCCAGCGCGCTGCGTGCCTGGTGCATCAGCCGCGCCGTGTGCAGGTGCGACGCGATCCGGGCCAGCACCTCGCTCTGGCGCACGGGCTTCGTCACGTAGTCGGTGCCGCCCGCGTCGAAGGCGGCCACCACGTGCTCGGTCTCCGTCAGGCCCGTCATGAAGATGATGGGCACGGCCCGCGTGGCGATGTCGGCGCGCAGGCGGCGGCACACGTCGAAGCCGTCCATGCCCGGCATGACGGCATCGAGCAGGATCACGTCGGGCACGACCTGGCGCACGCGTTCGAGCGCCGCCGCGCCGTTGTTCGCGACGAGCACCGTGTACCCGGATTCGTCCAGCGCATCGTGCAGCACGGCGAGGTTTTCCGGCACGTCGTCCACGATCAGGACCACCTGGCCGGCTTGGCGGTCGAAGGGTTTGTCGTTCATGGTGTTCCTTGGTCGAGGAAGGCGGACATCGCTTCCAGGTCGAAGCGCGCGGCAAGCGCGCGCAGGGTGTCGGTGAAGGGGGCGTATTGCGGGTCGAGCGCGGCGATGGCGTCGAGCTGGCGCGTGATACCCCGCACATAGCCGAGTGCCAGCTGCGCGCGCAGCGCCTCCAGGTGCGCCGCGGGCGGAAAGCGCAGCGCGGGCCGCTCGGCGGCCGCTGCGGGCGTGGCTTGCATGAGCCAGTCGAGGCCGAGTCGTGTGCCGATCCGCTCCAGCAGCTCGCCCACGTTGACGGGCTTGACGATGAAGTCTTCCGGTGCGATGCCGGCCGGGTTCTCGAGTCCCTTGTCGTACGCATTGGCAGACACGATCAGGATCGGCACGGTGACGCCCCGTTCGCGCCGCAGGATGCGGCTCGCTTCCCAGCCGTCCATCACGGGCATCGCGAGGTCCATCAGGATCAGGTCCGGCAGCGCGTGCGCGCAGTGGGCGATGCACTCGGCGCCCGTCTCGGCCTGCGCCGTGTCGAAGCCGAGCGGTGTCAGGATGTTCACCAGCAGTTCGCGGTCGTTCCGTTCGTTGTCCACGACGAGGATGCGGCGCCGCGGGCCCGCATACCCGGCCGGCGCGAACGCGGGGACGGCCTGCGCGGGCGCCGGCGCGTGCACGCGCGGCAGCTGCAGCCGGACCTTGAACGTGCTGCCGAGGCCAGGGGTCGTGTCGACCGTCAGCTGCCCGCCCATCAGTTGCACGAGCATGCGGCTGATGGGCAGCCCCAGGCCCGTGCCGCCGGCGCCGACGGCGGCGCCAGCGCTGCCGCGCGCGAACGGTTCGAAGATCTTTTCTTCCTCGTCGGGCAGGATGCCGGGACCGCTGTCCTCGACGTCGAACGACGCCATCTCGCGCGCGTAGCGCACGCGCAGCACGACCTCGCCCCGCATCGTGAACTTGACGGCGTTGCCGAGGATGTTCATCAGGATCTGGCCGAGCCGCTTGCGGTCGGCGCGCACGAAGTCGGGCAGCGGGCCGTCGACCTCGTAGCGGAACGTGAGGCCCTTGTCGCGTGCCTGCTGCTCGAACATGCGGACGATCTGGCCGAGGAAGTCGGGGAAGGCGAGCGTGCGGATGTCGAAGCTGAACTTGCCGCCCTCGATGCGCGCGATGTCGAGCGAGCCTTCGATCAGCGACAGCAGATGCTCGCCGCTGCCCCGGATCACGCGGATCGCCTGGCGGCGCGGCGCGGGAATCGTCGCGTCGTTGTCGAGCAGCTGGGCGTAGCCGAGGATGCTGTTCAGCGGCGTACGGATCTCGTGGCTGATGGCGGCGATGTAGCGGCTCTTGGCCTGGTTGGCGTGGTCGGCCTGGCGCTTGGCCTGCTGCAGCTGGGCGTCCGTGCGGCCGTGCAGCTCGATCTCGCGCTGCAGGAGGCTCGTCTGGCGGTTTGATTCCTCCTGCGCCACGCGCCGGCTTTCGCTCGTTAGCACGAGCCACCACGCGACGATGCCGCCGGCCAGCACCAGTGCGCCGAAGATCTTCACGAAGGTCAGGCGCAGCGCGTCGACCATGACGGCGCTGGCGGCGGCGCCGAGTGCCCCGCGCTCGTGCACGTACAGCAGGGCGAGCAGGCCGCCGAGCAGCGACGCCGTCGTCACCATCAACAGCAGGTAGTGGCCCAGGCGGCTCGTCATGTAGGGCCACATCGACACGGGCAGCAGCGCCTTCGCCGCCGATTCCCACTGCTGCGCGAAGCGCGCGTGCGGCTTGCAGGCATCGCCGCAGCGGGCGTCGAGGCAGCAGCACAGGGAGCAGATCGGGCCCTGGTAGGCGGGACAGTGCGCCATGTCGTCCGTCTCGTATTCCTTTTCGCAGATGCAGCACGTCTGCGTGCGCGCCGATGCCGGCCAGCCCGCGACGGGACGGGCAAGATAATATTTGCCGCGCGTGGCCCAGGCGATCAGCGGTGCCGCGAGCAGCGCCGTCGCCAGCGCGATGAACGCGGAAAACGCGCGCGCGTGGGCGCCGAACACGCCGGTGAAGGCGGCGATCGACAGCGCGGACGCGAGCAGCATCGCGCCCACGCCGACCGGATTGATGTCGTACAGGTAGGCGCGGCGGAACTCGATGCCCTTGGGGCTGAGGCCCAGCGGCTTGTTGATCACGAGGTCGGCGACGACGGCCGTGATCCACGCGATCGCGACGTTCGAATACAGGCCGAGCACCTGCTCCAGTGCCTGGAATACGTCCAGCTCCATCAGCAGCACGGCGATCAGCGCATTGAACACGGCCCAGACGACGCGTCCCGGATGGCTGTGCGTGAGGCGGGCGAAGAAGTTCGACCATGCCAGCGAGCCGGCATACGCGTTCGTCATGTTGATCTTGACTTGCGAGATGACGACGAACAGCGCCGTCGCCAGCACGGCCAGGCTGCCGTTTGCGAACACCTGGCGGAACCCGGCGAGGTACATCTGGTTCGGATTGACGGCCTGCGCGAGCGTGGCGCCGCCCTCGATCGCGAGCAGTGCCAGCAGCGCGCCACCCAGCATCTTCGCCATGCCGAGCAGGATCCAGCCCGGGCCGGCCGCCAGCACGCCCAGGTGCCAGCGCACGCGGTTCGCCGGCGTCTTTTCGGGCATGAAGCGCAGGAAATCGACCTGTTCGCCGATTTGCGTGATCAGCGCGACGCCGACGGCCGTCGCGGCGCCGAACTGCAGGGTATCGAAGCCGTGCGCGCCTCCGTGGCCGGAAAAGTGTCCCAGCTGCGCGATCAGGTCCGGCTGCCTGGCGGCGATTGCGACGAACGGGAGCGCGAGCAGCACGAGCCAGACGGGCTGCGTGACCATCTGGATGCGGCTCACCAATGTCACGCCGTGCGTCACGAGCGGGATCACGGCGAGCGCGCTGACGAGGTAGCCGACGTACAGCGGCAACCCGAAGTACAGCTCCAGCGCATACGCCATGATGGCCGCTTCCAGCGCGAACAGGATGAACGTGAACGATGCGTAGACGAACGAGGAGATCGTCGAGCCGATGTAGCCGAAGCCGGCGCCGCGCGTGAGCAGGTCCATGTCGACGCCGTGGTGGGCGGCGTAGTAACTGATCGGCAGGCCGGTGGCGAAGATGATCACGCCGATGGCGACGATGGCCCAGAACGCGTTCTCGAAGCCGTAGTTGACGGCGATGGTGCCGCCGATCGCTTCCAGCACGAGGAAGGAAATGGCGCCGAACGCCGTGTTCGCGACGCGGAACACGGACCACTTGCGGAACGCGCGCGGTGTGAAGCGCAGCGCGTAATCCTCGATGGTTTCGTCGGCGACCCACGTGTTGTAGTCGCGCCGGATCTTGACGATCCTGAGGGGCGGTTCGGTGTCGCGGGCGGGAGGCTGGGTGGCGGTATCCATGCCAAAAACGTAAGCAAAATCCGGGCCCGCTACCCGGCAGGCGTCACTCCCGAACGGTCCATGCCCCGTCCGCGTACACGCGCTCGTCGTCCAGATAGACGGCATCCGTCACGACGAACACATCGATGTGGTAACGGGCATCCTTGCGCTTGAACCCAGGCTTCGCGTACACGCCGTGCTTGGCACCGAGCGACAGGTGGATGCCGCACATGCGCTCGTACGTGCCGATGTCGTCCACGCGGCGCTCGCGCGTGAACGCGCGGTTCATGCCGAAGCCCAGCTCGCGCACCCACACTTCGCCTTCGTCGCGGCGGATGATGTCCAGCACTTCCTGGAACGCGGGCGTGGCGTTCTCCGTGCCGACGACGCGGCCCTTGTCGACGATGAGCGTGATCGGAGCGTCCGGCCGGTTCACGAGGTACGAGGTGTCGCCGAACACGTGCACCTGCGCACGGCCGCTGACGGCTTCCAGGTCCTGCGCTTCCGTGAACACTTCGCCGATCGGGAACTGGCCGCCCACGTTGGTCATCGCGCGATAGTCGCCCACGTTCAGCTTCGCGGCTTCGAGCGGCGAGTCGAACACAAGGACGTCGCCGCCGCCATGGACCTCGGCGCGGCGCGCGCCGTCGATGCGTGCCTTCAGCGCGTGGCCCACGCCGCGGAAATACGCCGGGTCGTAGGCCAGCGCGTCGATATAGTGTTCGCCCTGCGCGCCCGGCATGCGCGACAGGTGCACGTGCTCGATTACCTTCAGGCCCAGCTTGAACAGTTCGACGCGCAGGCGGAAGCCGTCCAGGCGGAAGTTCGTCGACTGAACGAGCACGACGAGGTCTTGCGGGGCCAAGGTGCGGAACGTCGCCAGCACGTGGTCCGGTGCCACCGTGTCGAAGTCGATGAACGTTGCGTCCGGAAGGTTCGCGCGGTACGCGTCGACGAGGGCACGGGCCAGCGGCGTGCGCGTGTCGAACACGACCAGTGCGCGCCGCTCGGGCGTGTGGTCGAGCGCGATCGCGAGCACGTCGCGCAGGTGCGCGGTGGCGGCGGCGATGGCGGCGGCGGGCAGGGCGTCGGTGGGCGTCATGGCATCAGGCGGAAGGGAGACAACCCGGCATTATACGTGCTCGGCATGCTTGCGGCAGCTCACGGCCGGCCCGGTCGGAATGGGGCAAAGTCTGGCTGTCAGGAGTGCCATCATGTTGATTCATAAAGGAAATTTCCTCAAGCGTAAGTGGACGTCGACCCTGCTGGCGGCCGCGCTGGCGGGCCTCGCCGTGCCGCTGCCGGCGGCGCGGGGCGCGGCGCTCGCGGTGGCCACCGTGCGCGCGCCGGACGCCGTGGCCGCGGAATTCTACGGCTGGTTCCTCGCGACGCTCGATGCCGACCAGGACCCGCTCAGCGACCGTTACGAACGTCTGCATGCGTACGTCGCGCAGCCCCTCGTCGACCAGTTGGTGGCACGCGGCCAGGGCGCGGGCGATTACTTCCTGCAGTCGGCCCACCTCCGCGGCGCCTGGCTGCGCGTGCCCGTGCGTACCGCCGTGCTGCGGCGCCAGGCACGCGTGGCCGACGTCCTCGTCACGTTCGATGGTGGGGGCGATGCGCGGCACGACGTCGTGCTGACGATGGAACTGGACAACGGCACGTGGAAGATCCGCAGTGTCAGCCGCGCGGCAGTCGATGCGGCCGAAAGTTCCGCCGGCCGGCCCGGTATTTGATCCCGGAAGCACAGTCACGCGCTACTCGGTGAACAGGGCGCCGTCGCCTTGATCGGGGCGCTATGATTCCAAAACGATAACGGGCCCGAGTTTGAGCGGCCCGCGATCCTTTTGACGAATCGACGGTGGAGCGCATGGCATACCGATGGGAAACGCCGACCAGCGTCTGGCTGGAGGACGAGCGAAGCGGGCAGTTCGAGCTGGCATCCAGCGACGGCCTGGGCCGGATCGACTGGCAGGCCGCCGCGCGCGGCCGCCTGGCCGATTGCGCGCACCTGCTCGGCGCCTCGCTGCCGCAGTCCTGCGACCATGCCGCGATCTATCCGGAAGGCTTCGCGTTCTGCCCCACGTGCGGCCGTCCGCTCGCACGCCTCGGCGCCGCGCCGGAGCGTCATCCGGACTGGTGGGGCCCGTATGCAGACGCGCTGCTGCCACGCCACGTACCGCACGGCTTGCCCGTGACGTCGCTGGCGCTGGGCGACAGCCTCGAGGAACGGCCGCCTGCGCCGGAGGTCGGCCGCTTCGACGTCGCGATGCCGCCGCCGCCGAACGCCCATTGCGTGTTCGCGGCGGGCACCTACGGCTTTCCCGAACAGCGCCTGCTCGCGCTGGCGCCGGGGCGCGGCGTGCTGCAATACTGGGACCCGCTGTCCGAGGTCTGGCACGTGATGGTGCCGGAAGAGGGCACGGCCGATCTCGCGTTCGGTGCATCGGACTATGGCTGGCTGCCGATGGCGCACCTGCAGGTGCCCGCACGGCGCGGCGACGTCGCGCTCGTGCCCACGGCGCGCGGCCTGTACCGCCTTGGCGTGAATCCCGTCAGCGAGACGTGCCGCACGGAGGCCGTGCTCGCGGCACCCGTCGTCGCCGCGCCGGGGCTGATGCGGCGCCAGCTGGGCGTCCTCGTGCGCAATCCGGGCGGCACGCTGGGCTTGTGTGCGCTCGGCGCGGACCTGTCCCCGGGCCCGCAATTCGATTGCGGCGCGCTGCCGCTGTCCGGCTGGACGCGCCCCATCGGCTACGACGGCCAGCTGTTCTGGCTGCACGGCGAGGGCCAGTTCGTGTGGCGTCCGGGAGAGTCCCCGCGCTGGCTTCCCTGGCCGGACACGTGGCTGCCGAGCCTCGACCTCGGCGGCCCCACGCTGAGCCGCGACGGCCGCATGTGGCTGATCGGGCACGACGGCCAGTCGTACTCGTTCCTCGAACTGGGCGTGGAGCGCCCGCAGCGCGAAGCGATCGACGGCGCGCGCCTCGGCTTCGCCAATCTGCTGTTCCGGCGCGGCCATCCCGTCGTCGACGAGCCGTGGTCCGGCGAGCACGTCGAGGACCAGCACGAAGACGATTCCCTCGTGTTGCCGCTGCTGCGCAGCTTCAACAACAACCGCAGCCAGCCCAGCGGGCTCGTGCTGCGCTTCCACAAATACACGGGCCGCGCGGAAGACGCGCTGGCCAACCGCGTGATCGCCCGCACCACGGTGGAGTGGATCGGCCGGCGCAACGTGATCCTGGACGAAGTGGCGCGCCTCGCGCGGCCGCTCGACTTCGTCCCCTTCGTCTACGCCAACCGCCTGTGGCTGCACCACCCAGACTGGAACCGGATCCGCGGCTGGAACCTGGACGCGCCGACGTGAGGGCCGCCCGCGTTTTCATCCTGCTTCTCGCGCTGTGCGGCATCGCTCCCGCGTGGGCCGTACCGCAGGTGGTGCTCGTGCAGAATTCCGGCTGGATGGAGCCGTTTTATACGGACCCGCACTCGCCGTTCAAGCCGCTGGTGGCGGCGCTCGCGGGCAGCGTCGCGCAGCCGGGCGACGCGCTCGTGCTGGCGGCATTCAACCAGTCGCTGCCCGGTGCGCCGTCGCCGCGCGCGCTGTTGTCCGAGCAGGTCACCAATGCCACACAAGCGCACGTGCAGGCCGCGCTGGCGGGCCTCGACACGGCGCGGAAACCCGGCGGCGCGGCGCTCGCCGACACGGACCTGGGCGAGGCCGTGGAGACGACCATCAGCCGCGTGCTGGACGGGAAGGGCGGCCTCGTCTGGCTCGTGACGAACAATCGCAACAGCCCGAACAACGACCAGGCGACGGCGCAGCGCAACCGCGAATTCTATGCGCTGATTCATAAGGGTGCCCGCATCACGAAGGCGCTCGCGTTCCCGCTGCGGATGCCGGTGCAAGGCCAGCACTACCGCGCGAACGGCCTGATGGTGTACGTGTTCGCCGTCGGCCAGGACGGCGCGCGCGCCCTCGACGCGCTGCTCGCCGCGGGGCGCGTGCAGCGCGTGATCACGGAACCGCCCGCGCGCCTGAAACCGCTGGACCGCGACACGGTGCGCCTCGTGCCGCGCAAGGTCGAGGATGCGCCCGGCGTCGAGTTCTCGATGGACGCGGCGGGCCGGCTGCGCGCCGACGTCGCGCCCGACGCGCGCTCGCCCAGCGCCACGATCCGCTGGCAGCTGGAGAACACGATGTATCCGTACACGATCGAGAATGCGGCACTGTCCGCGCGCTCCGTGCTGGGTGGCGAGAACCGCCCGATCCAGCTGCGCACGACCGCCGTCACGGGGCTCGCGCCGGGCCGTGCGGAACCGCTCGTGTCGACCGTGCAGCTCCCGGTCGCGCAACTGCCCGGCAAATGGTCGCTGGAGGCCCTGAAATCGGCGGGGTCCGCGTACGTGCTGCCGGGCCGCATCGAGCTGCACCTGCAGGGCCAGAAGCTGGAACTGTCGCAGGCGTTCCGCGCCCGGATGGCGGCGCTGTTCCCCGGCGACCCGCTGCCCGACATCTTCACGCCGCCGGCCGACGTCCAGGCGTCGACGGCCGTGCTGCCCGTCGAGGTGCACGTGCATTACGGGTCCGGGCCGCTCGTGCTGCTGCTGGGCGGCGGCCTCGCGCTGCTGGCGGCGGGCGCCGGCGCCGCGTACGCGTACGGCCGGCCGCGCCGGGTGCAGCTCGTCGTGGAGGACGAACTGCGCACCATGCACACGCGCGCAGGTGCCACGCAACCGATCTACGACAAGGCGGGCAATGAGGTCGCCCGCCTGAAGACAACCATGTTCGGCCACCAGTTGCTCGACCTGCGCGAAGGTGCGCAGGTGCGGCTCGGCCGATGAACCCACCAGGAACCGCGACCATGCAGAACGCCCAGACCAAACCGAACCCGCCGGCGCCCGATACCGCCGGGACGTCCACCGATCCCGGCTTCAAGCTGCCCGGCCAGGACGCTGCCACGCCGCACGATAGCCTGCCGAAGACGACGCCCGACACCGCGACGCAGCCCGTCGAGATCGCACCGGGCGGCGCCACCAACACGACCGCGGCGCCGCTGCGCGACACGGCGGGGCGCGACATGGCGATCGGCGCCGTCGTCTTCGCCGTGCTCCTGGTGATTTACTTTTTCGTGCGGAACGCGTACGTGCACCACCTCGTCGTCAAGCGCGTGGCGCCGTCGTCCGCGGGCAGCGCCGGCTGGCTGCTGTTCGTCGGCATGGGCTTCCTGTCGGCCGCCGTCGTGCTGGCCATCGTCAACGCGAGCCGCTACCTGACGCCCGCGATCACCGGACCGCTGGTGGTCGTGGGCGTTGTCACGCTCGTCGCCGCGTTCTTCGTCGGCCGCCGCTGAATTTCAAAGAGACCACCATGGCAGATTTTCCCGATCCCGCATCCCTGGGCAATAAAGCGGAGCTCAAAGTCGACTTGCGTCCGACGCTGTTCATCGGCGCCGGCGGCACCGGCATGGAAGTCATGATGCGCATCCGCCGCCGCATCCTCGCGGCCGTGTGGAACCGCCGGCATCCGACCCGCGTCGACTCCATCGCCGACTTCCCCGTCGCGCGCTTCCTCCACTTCGACCTCGATGCAAATGCCGTCATCGACGAGGGCAAGTCGCAGCGTACGGACCCGTGGTTCGAGCTGGTCAAACTCTCCGACGAGGAACGCCTGGTCGAACCGCTCGACCTGCCGCAATACCACGAGTCGGACGACAGCCTCGCACGCTTCCCCCTGATCGAGAACTGGATGCCGCTGCGGCCGAAGAAACTGCGCTCGCTGGGCATCGACCCGTCGAAGGGCGCGGGCCAGATCCGGGCGCTGGCGCGCTTGTACCTGTTCGACAAATACCCGAAGCTGCGCGGCCGCATCAAGGGCGCGCTGAATTTCTTGAGCAGTAACGCGGGCATCGAGCGCAAGGAGAATTACCAGCGCCTCGGGCTGCAGGTCGACACGTCGAAATTCCGCATCGTCGTCATCGCGTCGAACGCGGGCGGCACGGGCGCGGGCAGCGCCATCGACCTCGGATGGATCGCGAAGGCCGTCGCGCGCCAGGAAGTGTCGGACAGCCAGGTCGACCTCGTGATGTTCCTGCCGTCCGGCTATGCGAAGGCGAACAAGGAACGCACGGAAGCGAACGCGTACGCCACCTTGATGGAACTGGAGACGAGCATGCGCGACATGAACGCGCGCGTGCAGTGGATGGAGCCGGACAGCATCGTCGGCCGCGGCACGCCGTTCGACGACGTGTACTTCGTCGACACGGCGAACCTCGCGAACAAGGCCACGCAGGACGTGAAGGACGTGTACCAGATGGTCGCGGACACGCTGTTCGAGGATTTCGCGTCGGCCGATTTCGCCAACCGCAAGCGCTCCGTCGCCGTCAACCAGCAGCAGCACAAGCTGGGGCCGTACAACCCGCGCGTGCCGGAGCAGCGCTTCGGCGACATGCGCCTGTCGTACTCGAAGGTCTATTCCGCGTTCGGCCAGGCCGTGCTTGACACGCAGCAAAGCCTGCGCGAAGACATCCGCGCATATGAACTGGCGGCGCTGATGGTGAAGGCGTTCTTCGGCCTCGTCGCGGCCGACGGCACGGCCGCACGGCGCGCGACGGACCAGGAACGGGACGCGTTCATGCGCGAGCAGATGGGCATGGCCGAGCATCCGTTCGCGGAATTCCCCGATTTTAAAAAGGGCACCGTCGACGTCACGCCGTTCCCCGAATACGCACTGACGGACATGCTCCTGCTCGACAAGGACCAGCGCTCGCTGCTGGAACGGGTCGAGAGCAAGGTGCAGCTGGAGATGGACCGCATCATGGCCTCGTACGATCTGAAGCTGTGGCGCGAGAAGGTCGTCGAGCTGCTGCCGCACCTGGAGCGCGACGCGATCCGCGAGGCCGGCGCCACGGCGGAGACGAGCGAGGACCGCATCAAGCGGCACACGGGCGAACTGCTCGCGCAACTGCGGCTGAACGTGCGCGGCCGGCTGTACATGCTGCTGGACGACCGCAAGCAGGGGGGGCTCGAATTCGTGCTGTCGTTGCTGGAACAGGTGAAGGCGCGCCTGGCGCAGCGCGACCTCGCGAACGTGCAGCGCAACGGCAAGCGCTACCGCGACGTGCGCGACGCGCTGCGCACGCGCCAGGTCGAGGAATCGCTGAACAACCTGACGCAGGCCGCGGGCCGCCTGTTCGGCAAGGATGCGCAGGCGCGCGAAATCATGAACCACCTGAAGCGCGACATCGCGGACTACCTGCGCTTCCACCTGCTCGCCGTCGCGGCGGGGCAGGCCGTCGAGGTGATGCACAGCCTGTCCGCGTGGCTGGGCGAACCGCAGGCGCCGGACGAACATGGGCAAGTGCGGTGGAGCGGCGTCGCCGGCGAATTCCAGGAAGGGCGGCGCAACGTGGGCGCGATGCTGGCGGCCGTCGACCAGCGCATCGGGCAACTGCGCGCCGACGCGCGCCAGGAACACGCCACCTACATCAAGCTCGCGAGCGATGTCTTGCCGGAACCCGTGCGGCTGACGGGCGACGTGAGCGCATGGAGCGAAGAAGTGTTGCTGGAATTCGGCGGTTCCGCGCGGCTGTTCCCGCAGCTGGGCGACGAACGCATGCGGTCCGACCTGCTGCTGAAACTGTTCCGGCGCGCGCAGCTGCAGCTCTCCGGCGAGCAGGCCGTGGCCGAGCTGCCCGATCCGCTCGTGGAGCGCCTCGGCGCGCTGTCGCCGCAGGAACGGCACCGCATCTTTTCGGAATGGATCAAGAGCGCCATGCCGTGGATTAATGCGCGCTTCTCGGCCGAGTTCACACCGAGCGCCGACCAGTTCAAATGCTTCATCGGCGTGGGCGACCCGGCCGCGTGGCGCAAGCTGGAACCGGAAATCCGCGCCGCCGTGCCGACCGGGTTCTTCCACGGCGACCTCGTGTCCGTCGTGAACACGGGCGTGCCGGGACGCGCCGTCTGCTACATCGAACTGTCCGGCTATCCGATGACGATCTTGCGCGGCCTGCCCACGTGGCGCGCCAGCTACCAGATCGAGAACCCGAAGATTCCCACGCACCTGCACTTCGATTCGACGAGGTTCCGCCATCCGATCTCGCCATCGATGGACGAACTCAATCGCCTCGCCGACGACTACGAATTCTTCCTCGCCGCGATTGCGCTGGGCGTCCTGCGCCGCAAGCAGGACGCGGGCGACCGCGAGGCCGCGTTCCAGCCGCGCGGGCAATACCTGTTCGAGGTCGAGCCGGGGTCGGGCGAGTGGCTCCAGATCGGCAACGAATACGCGATCCGCTCGAATGGCTTGCCGCCTTACTACCGCGAGCAGGTGATCGCCGCGACGCGCCAGCGCCTCGCGGCAATGGGCCCGCACCAGCTGGCGCTGCTGGCCGCGCTGATGCGCCACTATCAGTTGCGCGTCTACGAGCCGAAGCTGGAAGTGGACGAGACGGGCGCGCAGCTGCCGTCGCCGTCACTCCCTTACATCACGGCGCGCCGGCTGTACGACCAGTGGATGCGGCGGGCGGTGGCGATCGATCCGCAGCTGTCGCCGGCGCAGGTCGAGGCGGCGCTGGCACAACTGGACACGTGGACGGAGACCGTGCCCGATTCCGCCTCCGATGCGTACGCGTGGGAAGTGGAGCGGCCCGCGGACAAGCGCGTGATCCGGCCGGAATTCCTGTCCGCCGACGCGCGCGCCGCGCAGGCGCTGGAGCGGCGAGCAGCCGCATCCGTCATGCCGTCCGCGCAGTACGCGCCGGCGGAACCCACCGTTGTCGCGCCGACGCCGGGCGCGCCCGAAGGTGTCGCTGCGCCGAGCCTCGGACCGGCCGCCTACGTCGTCGGTGCGACGTCGATCCCGGCGCGCTACAAGCTGTTCGTGGGCGGCGTCCAGCGTGGGCCGTTCGCGCTCGAGGAAGTCGTGCAGCAGCTCACGCGCGGCGAGATCGATGCGGGCACGCGCATCTGGAACATGCAGTGGAATCCGCGCACGGACAAGTGGAAGACGGTCGGCGACATCCCCGAAGTGATGGCGGGGATCGAGACCGCGATCCCCGATCCGGACGACGATATCCCGGACCCGGAATAAGGACGCGCCGTGCAGGACGAAGCGATCTACCGCTGCATCAACGCCGCCTGCGCGCGCGGCATGCCGCGCCGCGTGAATTACTGCCCGTATTGCGGCACGGCGCAGGCGGACGGCGCGGCGCCGCCGTCACGCGACGAAGGGCGGCGCGCGGCTGCCGTCGCCGGCGCGGAGGCTGCGGCGGCGCTGTCCGGCTGGTCCGATGCGCCGGGCACCGGCGTGGAGGACGAGTCCACGCCGGCGGTCACGGCGCGCGGCGCCGCTGCCGCGGCCGCGCCGGCGCCAACCCCCGCTGCGGCGTCAACCGGGTCCGCCGCGCCCACGCCCTCGGCGACCACGTTCGGCCACAGCGGCCGCCCCGTCGACCCGGCAGGCAGCGCGCCCGCCCGCGGCCGCGGCATCCCGTGGCCGCCGTCGCCCGCGCCGGCCGCCCGGCCGGCGGGCCGCCAGCCGATCCGGCTGCGCTGGTGGATCATCGCGCTGGCCGTGCTGTGGGGCGTGTGGTTGTTGGCAAAACCGTCGGCGCAAAAGATCGACAAGCGCATCGACGCAGCCATCGCGCTGGCCCAGTCCTGCCAGGGCAAGCAGGCGCAGGACGAGCTGATCGCGCTGCGCAAGAGCCGCGCCACGCCGGAGCAGCTGGAACGGCTCCAGCGCGCGCTGAACGATGCGTCGAGCGCGTGCACGCGCAAGCGCCAGCGCGCGAGCGCGTGGAGCGAGGCGCGCGGCGGCGTCGAATCCGCGCTGGCCGCGGGCAACGCGGAGCGGGCGCACACGCGCCTGCAGGCGTTCACGAAGCGCTGGGGCGAGGACGACGACACGCGTGCGCTGAAGGCGAGAGTCGATGCGGCGCGCGGCGACCATCCGCTGGCCGCACCTTCTGCAAGCGGCGACACGCCGTCGGCGCGCAACCTCGTCCGGGAAGCGCGGGCGGACATGGCCCGCGGCGACTACGGCGCCGCGCGCGACAAGATGGACTTGTGCCTCACGATGGTCGACCCCACGGACCGCGACTGCGCCGCATTGAAGCGCGACGCCGAGCGCGCGGCCGGCGGGCAATGACGTCCGTCACGTCGCTAGCCGCGTGAAGCCGTCGTCGCTCCACCCTTCGCTGCCCACGCCGTGGCGCACGAAGAACAGCCCTTGCGGATCGTACTTCTCCTTGATGCGCGCGAGCCGCGGATAGTTGGCGCCCCAGAACGCCGTCTGCCAGTCCGGCTGGAAGTAATCGCTTTCCGACACGTAGGAACCGGCGCGCGGTGCGACGGCCAGCAGCGCATCCATCGCGCGTCCGATCGCCTGCGCGCGGTCGCGGCAACGGGTCGCGTCGATGGCGCCGCCCGGCATGCCGGGAAAGCGGGGCCCGTCGCCGCCCGCGATGATGGCCAGCGCGAAGGCGTCGAGCACGGCGGGATTGGTCGCGGTATCGCGCGCGGCGTCGATCTCGGCGGCCGGCGCGCCCGCCAATCCCTTGTTGAAGTGCAGGCCCACGCTCCAGTGCCGGCTGGCGCGGAACAGCGCGTCGGCGAAGCTGGCCTGGCGCGATGCGTCGAGCAGCGTCGCCGGCAGCCACGCGGACTTGTAGCCGTGGATGAACCAGCCTTCCTGTTCCGTGTCGCCCTTCCAGATCACGTGGTGCGCGGGCGCGCCCGGACGCGGGTCGGCGACCATGAAGCCGGGCGCGTGCTCGCGGAAGAACGCGGCGTCCCACAGGTGCCGCGCGGGCAGGGCGAGCACCTTGAACGGCTTCTCGAACGTGTAGTCGGGGTCCGCGTCCAGCCAGGCCAGCAGCGGTGCCCACGTGCGCGCGGCGCCGGCCTCGTCGAGGTCCTGGAACACCATCGAGACGTCGACGGTGTTGTTGCCGTGGATGCTGATCTGCTCGCCCCAGTGCGGATTGAACAGGTCCTTCGCATAGAAGTCGACGAGCTTGCCGAGCAGCGCGCGGAACGCGTTGTCGCCGGCCGCGCGTATCTTGCAGAAGACGCCGCCGAACGTGGACGGCAGGTCGCGCGTGCGCAGCGTGAGCCGCGTGACGATGCCGACGCTGCCGCCACCGCCGCCTTTCAGGGCCCAGAACAGGTCGGGGTTCGTGCACGCGTTGGCGATGCGGACCTGGCCGTCGGCCGTCACGACTTCCGCCTCCAGCAGGCCGGCGGCCGCCGTGCCGTAGCGCTTCGAAAAGCTGCCGAAGCCGCCGCTCTGCACGAGCCCCGCCACGCCGACGGTCGTGCAGCCGCCGCCCTGGACGTAGCGGCCCGCGCGCGTCGTCACTGCATCGTAGGCGTCGATCCACATGGCACCCGCGCCCAGCGTGACGGCCGGCTGCGGCGCGGCGCCGCAGTTCTGCGCGACGAACGCGGGGTCCACGCGCACGTCGTTCATGTGCCGCGTCCAGACGAGCAGCGAATCGGGCGCATCGGACGTGCCCTGGTAACTGTGGCCGCCGCCCTTGACGACGAGGCGCAGGTCGTGGGTGCGCGCGAAATCGACGGCCGCGACGACGTCCGCCGTCGTGCGCGCGGCGACGGCGTAGGCGCTGGGCTGCGACGACCAGGCGTCGAGCCAGCCGCTCGTGTGCGTGAAGTTCGGCTGGTCGCCCACGTCGAAGCCGTTCTTCAGGCGGGCGAGCGCGGTGGCGCAGGCGGGGGCATCCGCGCCGGCGGCGCAGCCGGCGAACGGCGCGTCGAGCTTGACGAGGCGGCCGCCCACGTCGCGCTTCAAGTCGTCCCACGCGGCGGCGGACGGCCAGCCGGGGGCGCCCGGGCGCACGCGTGCGCGGCGTGCGGGCGCGGCCCACGCGAGGTTCGCCGGATGGGCAAGCGCGAATGGCAGCGCCGTCGCCGCCTTCAAAAGGAATCGTCGTTTCATCGCATCTCCGAAAGGTCGCCGCATCGTTCGTGCGGCCGTCGTCGATGCACTGTGCCGGACGGCGCCGCCCCGTGCCAGTGGAATGTGGCGAACCGGGAGGCGGGTGGGGCGAAACGGATCTAGGCCGCGCCGGGCCTGCCCAGCGCCGCCTTCGGCAGGCCGAACAGGAGGTCGAACGCCCAGTTGAACGCGAAGCTGTACAGCATGAAGAACACGACGAGGCCGATGTCGAGCAGGAAGGCGTCCTGCAGCGACGTGCCGAGCGCCCACGCGAACATCGGCACGATGGCGAGCACGAGGCCGCCCTCGAAGCCGATGGCGTGGACGACGCGGCGCAGCACGCTGCGGCCGCGCGTGCCCTGGCGCGCTTCCCACGCTTCGAACAGCGTGTTGTAGACGAGGTTCCAGATGACGGCGGTCACCGACGCGAGGACGGACGCGAGGCCGGCGGCGCCCGTGTCGTGGCCGCCGACGCCGGCGAGGCCCGCCGTCGTGCACGCGATGGCGATGGCTTCGTACAGTGCGACGTAGACGATCTTGCGTTTGATGCCTTGCATGTAGCGCTCTTTGCGAAATTCCTGATCAGGCAAGGATAACCCGGATGCGGCGCCGACGTGCGCGCCGCCGCCCGGCGCGCAGGTGTATATTCGGCAACAAAAGCGACGACAAGGAGGATGCGGCATGAATCGCACATTCATCTCGGGGACGCTGCTCGCGGCCGTGCTGCTGGCCGGCTGCAACCGCTCCCACGACGGCGTAGGCCCGGCCCAGCAGGCCGGCAAGGCCATCGACGACGCGGGCGCGCGGGCGCAGGCGAAGGTCGACGAGGCCGGCGTCCGGGTGCAGCAAAAGCTCGACCACGTGAACGGGAAGATCGACGAGATCAACGCGAAGGTGGAGACCAAGGTCCAGGCCCAGGTCCAGAAGGCCGACGAGGCCGTGCGCGAGGCGCGCGAAGGGGCGAAGGCGGCGACCGAGCAGGTCGGCCAGAAGGTCGAGAAGGCGGGCGAGAAGATGCAGCAGGCGGCGAAGTAGCGCGCTGCGGCGTTACGACGCCATCCGCAGCTCCACCATCGGCGGCGTCACGACGGACAAGTCGATGAGCCCATCGCGCCACGCTTTCTCGATGTCCTGCTCGATCTCGTCCATGTTCGCATGATCGAGCCCGGCCAGGCCGCGCACGCCATAGGCACGGTTGCGGCCGTGGCCCTTGGCCATGTACAGCGCCATGTCGACGATGTTGATCGCGCGTTCCCACGAAATCGAGGCGGCGCCCGCGATCAGCGGGAACGGCGCGAAGCCGATCGACACGTTCACCGACAGCCGCGTGCCCTGGTAATCGATCGTCCGTTCCGGGATGCCGACCAGCAGCCGGCGCGCCACCTCGTCCAGGCTGCCCCGCGGCACGGCCGGCAGGAAAGCGAGGAATTCTTCGCCGCCCCAGCGCACGATCATGTCGGTCTCGCGCAGGATCTCGCGCAGCGCGTCGGCGATCTCGCGCAGCACGGCGTCGCCGGCGCCGTGGCCGTGCGTGTCGTTGATGTGCTTGAAGTGGTCGACGTCCAGCAGGAACATCGCACTGACGATCTCGTCGCCGCTCGGGTTCGTGCCTCGGCGCTCGATCTCCTGGTGCGAGCGCATGAATTCCTGGAAGTGGCGGCGGTTGTACAGCGCGGTCAGCGGGTCGCGCGCGCTCTGCTGCTTGAGTTCCAGGTTCTTTTCCTCGAGCTGGGCGTTGGCGTGCCGCACCTTGCGGTACAGGATGCCGACGATGACCGACGCGAGCGCGAACACGAGCGCCAGCAGCCACCAGATGCGCTGCTGCAGCCGGCGGTTGTCGATTTCCGTCGACTTGACCTGGTTTTCCTGGCGCAGCATCTCGATCTGGCGCTGGCGCTTGTCGGCCTCGTATTTTTCCTGCAGCTCCATCATCGCCTTCTGGCGGCGCATCTCGAACAATTCGTTCGACAACTCGCGCTCGCGATGGTATGCGGCCAGCGCGCCGGCCAGGTCGCCCGCGCGCTCGAGGGCGTCGCCGTATTCGACGAGCACGCCCTGCTGGTCGGGCTTGTTGCCCGAGCGCTGGTACCAGTCCATGCCTTCTTCGATGTGTTTCTTGCCCTCGGCCAGGCGGCCCATGCCCAGGTAGGCCTGGCCCACGTTGACGCGCGCGGTGGCGGCGAGCGAGTCGTCGTGCAGCTTCTGCGCCTGGTCCAGCGCCTGCTGCGCATACGTCAGTGCGCGGCGCCAGTCCTGCTGGCGCAGATAGATATCGGCCAGGTTGACGAGCGTGTTGGACACCATCGCGTCGGCGCCGATGCCGCGTTCCAGCGCGAGCGCCGCCAGCAGCGCCTTCGTGCCGCGCGCGACGTCGCCGTTGCTGACGGCCAGGATTGCTTCGGTGGTCTTGAAGATGGCCAGGCGGCCCGGCGAGTCGATCTGCTCCGCGAGTTTTTCCGCTTCGGCGACGGCCTCGAACCCCTTGTCGAATTCGCGCATCTGGCCGTACAGATAGGCCAGCGACTTGAGCGCGATGGCGATCTGCAGCGGATCGCCGTGCTGGCGCGCGAGCGTCACGGCGCCCTGCAGCTTGTTCAGCGCGACGGGGAAGTTGCCTTCTTCGGCGTACGATTCGCCCGACGAGATCAGCACGAGGATGCGCAGGTCGGTGTCCGGGCTGTTGGCGGCAAGGCGCTCCGCTTCCCACACCAGCTGGTGCGATTGCACGGATTCGTTCAGGCCGAACACGGCATAGGCTTTCGACAGCAGCGCACGCGCGACGACGCTGTCGTCGTGCGCCTGGCGGCCCAGTGCCAGCGCCTGCTCGCACAGCTGGACGGCTTCCTCGTGCTTGCCGAGGCGGTGGCTCAGGTCGCAGGACAGCGTGAGCGCGCGGGCGTGTTCGGCGGGCGAGCGGCCTGCCTCCGCTTCCAGGGCGGCCACGAGCGGCACGGCGCGCTCGGGCGTGACGCGGATGACTTCCCCGATCCCGGTGTAGCGGTCCGGCGTGGGCGCGGGGACGTCCGCCGCCGTGGCACCGCCGGCAGCGAGCAATAGCAAAGCCAGCAGCGCACGGCTGCGTCGGTGCTGCGATGCACGATAAAAGCCTGCCGACATAATTCCCCGAGAAGTGTAGTCCCTCGATTTGGGACATCTCTTTACATGATTATAGGCTCTTGCAATTGAGAAAGATCAGTATTTAGAACGATTATGCGTAAATGACACAGTTTCGTATCGAAAAAGCCGCGCCCTGACAAAAATGATGTTCAGATAACAAACATGTCATTATTGACATGATGTCGATACGGCAATCACAGCGGGTCAGACGCTCAGCTGCTGCAGCAGATACAGCCGCTGGTACAAGCCGCCTTCGATGCGCATCAAGTCGTCGTGGCTGCCCGCTTCGCTGATGCGGCCGTGGTTCAGCACGACGATGCGGTCGGCGTCGCGGATCGTCGACAGGCGGTGCGCGATGGCGATGATCGTCACCTGGCCGCGCAACTCGTCGAGCGCCTGCTGGACGATCTGCTCCGTCTGGCTGTCGATGCGCGACGTCGCTTCGTCCAGCAGCAGGATGCGGGGCCGGCCCGCGAGGGCGCGCGCGATGGCGATCAGCTGCTTCTGCCCGGACGACAGGCGCGAGCCGCCTTCGCCCAGCGGCGTGTCGTAGCCTTGCTCCAGCCGCGTGATGAAGCCGTGCGCGTGCGCGGCGCGCGCGGCCGCCTCGATCGCTTCCTGCGGCAGGCCGCGTCCCATGTCGATGTTCTCGCGTGCCGATGCCGCGAGCAGGAACGGGTCCTGCGGGACGAGCCCGACCTCGGCGCGGAAACGCTCGTTGCCAATGCCGGCCAGCGGCTCGCCGAACAGGGTGATCGTGCCGTGTTCAAACGGGTAGTAGCGCAGCAGCAGCGACAGCAGCGTGGACTTGCCGCTGCCGGTGTGGCCCACGATGCCGAAGAAGGCGCCTTGCGGGATGTCCAGCGACAGGTCGTGCAGCACGGTCTGGCCGGGGACGTAGGCGAACGACAGGCCGCGCACGCGCACGGCCGGCACGTCGGCCGCGACGGGCTTCCGTTCGGACGTGGCGCGGCCGGCCAGGTGTTCCGCGGCGCCCGCCTCGTCGAGCAGCGCGGCCACGCGTGCCGTCGCGACGACGGCCTGCTGCAGGCCGGAGAACTGCATCGTGATCTGGATGAGCGGCTCGACGACGCGCGCGATGTAGCTGATGAACGCATACAGCACGCCCACTTCGACGGCATTCATGCTGCGCTGGCCGAAGCTGTAGATGACGACCGCGAGCAGCACGACGTTGAGGAAGTCGAGCGCGGGCCGCAGCAGGAAGGCGTTGGCGCGCAGCTCGGCCACGCGGGCCGTGTAGTGCTGGTCGTTCGTGTGCGCGAAGCGCCGGCCGAAGCGGTGCTGCGCGTTGTTCGCCTGCAGCACGCTCATGCCGCCGATCGATTCCGCCATCTGGCCGTTGATGTCGCTGCGCAGCGCGCGCGCGCGGGTGACGGCGGGCGCGGACAGCCGCTGGTACAGCCACACGATGCCCAGCACCGCGGGCACGAGCGCCAGCACGATCACCATCAGGTGCCAGTCCAGCCAGGCCATCGCGATCGACGTGCCCACGAGGACGATGCTGGAATCGAGGATCACGAACAGCACCTGGATGTACAGCGTCTTGACGGCTTCCGTGTCGTTCGTGACGCGGCTTACGAGCTGGCCCGTGATGGCGCGGTCGAAGAACGCCATCGGCAGCCGCAGCACGTGGCCGTAGACCCATTCGCGCAGCCGCTGCACGGCGCGCATCGCGAGGCCGGACAGGCGCACGAGTTGCAGGAAGCGCAGCCACGACGCGGCCCAGCCGAAGACGACGACGCCGGCCAGCAGCCACGCCATGCGCGGCCAGTCGAGGTGGTGCGGCAGCAGGTGGTCGTCGATCAGCTTCTTGCCCAGCAGGGGACCGAGCACTTCCAGGCCCGCCGCGATGACGAGCCACACGGTCGCCCACGCGAGGTGGCCGCGGTCCGGGTGCGCGGCGCGGCGCAGCAGGCCGGCCGCCTGGCGCGCCTGCGCCGCGGTGACGCTCTTTTTGATCTCTTCAGACGGCATCGAGGCTGGCCTCCAGTTGCTGGTAGCGCCACTGGCTGGCGTACCAGCCGTCCAGGGCGAGCAGTTCGTCGTGCGTGCCGCGCTCCACGATGCGGCCATCGCGCAGCACGACGATCAGGTCCGCGTTGACGACGGCCGACAGGCGGTGGCTGGCGATGATGGCCGATAGTTCCGGGCGTTCGCGGCGCACGTCGTTCAAGTGGTCGAGGATGTTCGTTTCCGTGCCCGTGTCGACGGCGGACAGCGCATCGTCGAGCAGCAGCAGGGCGCTCGTGCCGAGGAGTGCGCGCGCGATCGCGACACGCTGGCGCTGGCCGCCCGACAAGGTGATGCCTTTTTCGCCGACGGGCGTGTCGTAGCCGTCCGGGAAGCGCAGGATGTCGTCGTGGATGGCGGCCATCTTCGCTGCCTGCTCGACGTCGGCGCGCGACGCGCCGGGGCACGCGAGCGCGATGTTTTCCGCGATCGACGCCGAGAACAGGAACGACTCCTGCGGCACCCAGCTGACGTGCGCGCGCAAGGTGGCGAGCGTGTATTCGTCCAGCGCGTGGCCGCCCCACGTGACGGTGCCGTGCTGCGGCGTGGCCTGGCGCAGCAGCACGCGCAGCAGGGTGGACTTGCCCGCGCCCGTCGCGCCCACGAGGCCCAGCGTCTTGCCCGGTTCCAGGCGCAGCGACACGTCGTCCAGCGCGGGACGCGCGTCGTCGCTGTAATGGAAGGTGACGTGGTCCAGCACGAGCGGACCGCGCGCCAGCACGTCGACCGTGCCGTGGTCGTCGACGGTCAGCGGCGCGTCGAGCAACGGCTGCAGGCGCGCCAGCGCGGCGCGTCCCCGTTCGATCAGCGACAGCACCCAGCCCGCCGCGAACATGGGCCAGATCAGCTGGCCCAGGTACATCGTGAAGCTCGTGAGGCTGCCGATCGTGATCTGGCCCTGCCACACGAGATAGCCGCCGAGGCCCAGCGTGAGACCCGTGGCCGCGGTCAGCGTGAGGCCGACGGCCGGTTCGTACGCGGCCTCCCATTTCTGCGCGGCGAGGCTGGCGTCGGCGGCGCGCGCCGCGAGCTGTGCGAACTGGTCGGCGCTGCGCTGTTCGAGGCCGAGGGCGCGCAACGTGCGCACGCCGGACAGCGTTTCCTGCACATGGTCGTTGAGCGCGGAAAAACGCTTCAGCGAATCGGTGGATGCCTTGTGGATGTGGCCGGAGATGCGCCAGAACGCCAGCGCCATCAGCGGAAACGGCAGCAGGGCGATCGTCGTGAGGCGCCAGTCGACGCCGAGGAACATGATGCCCAGTACCATGACGAGCGTGAGCGTGCCGTCGAAGCCGGCCAGCATCGCCTCGCCGGCGGCCTGCTCGATGGCGTCGATGTCGTTGGTGCCGAGCGCCATCAGGTCGCCCGTGCGCTGGCGCTGGAAGAACGCGGGACCTTGCGCCGCGAGGCGGTCGTACAGCTTCGTGCGCAGTTCCACGCCGAGCCGGTACGACGCGGAATACAGGCGCAGGCGCCACGCGACGCGCAGCCCGTAGATGGCGAGGCCGAGCCCGAGCAGCTGGCAGATCTGGATGACGAGGTCGTGGCCCGCCAGGCGGTGCGCGGCGAGGCCGTCGATCATCGCACCGACCTTGCGCGGCACGAGCACGGTGCACAACGCCACGCCGAACAGCATCACCGCCGACGACGCATAGGAACGCCAGTGGCGGCGCACGAAGCCGCCGATCAGCCTTGCCAGACCCATTGAAGCATCCTGTTGATTGGTGGGGCGTGCCAAAAGAAAAAGCGGGCACGCGGCCCGCTAATGTACTATTTTTTGATCGTCGGCGTGGGCGCCCCTGTGCCCACGCGGACGTAGGCGTCTTACTTCTTGCGCGACGAGCGCGTCGACTTGCTACCTTGCGTCACGACGCGCAGCGGCGGCGTGGTGTCGGCCGGCGTGACGATCGGCAGGTCGACCTGCGGACCCGCTTCCAGCGGCACGGTGGAGGCGATCGGATGCTCGGCGGCGGCCGGTTTCGGCGCCACCTCGTTCAAGGCCTTGGTCAGCGGCTTGGCCTTGGCGGGCGGCACGTCGTCGGCGATCGCGGTCTCCACCGGATCGGGCGCGGGCGCCGCCGGTGCCGCGGCCACGGCCTCCGTCACGGTCGTCGTCGGCGCCTCGGCCGGCGCCGCGTCGGCGTGAGCGTGCACCAGCGGGTCGGCGCCGTGGGCGACCGCATCCAGCGCCGCCTCGGCCATCGCACCACCCGTGTCGATGGCGGCCTGGGCGATCTCGCTGTTCACGGTCGCGGCATCGGCCGTCGCGATGGCCGCCTGCTCCATCAATTGCGGTACGGACGTCGGGATGTTCATCGTCGCGGCGGGGACGAGCTGCAGCGGCGACGGCTGCGTGCTCCACGTGCGCTCGTGGGTGCCGGTGGCGATGCCCAGCAGCTCGCGGCCGTAGGAAAAGAATTGTTGCCACTGCCCCTGGGCCGTCGAGCCGATGGCGAACAGATCGCGCGGATTGTTCACCTCGAGCAATTGCTTGAACGTGCCCGCGGCTTGTTCCACCGATGCGCGGGAGGTCTTCATGTTGAGTGCAATCAGCTGCTCTGCGCTGTCGAGCGCGCGCTTGCTCAAGGCCCGGAACACGTCGAGCTGGGCTTCCCATTGGGACTTGCGGACGGCGGACAACTGTTCGGAAAATGAAGTCATCTGGGTTCCTTGTCTTTCAGGTTATGACCGTTAAGTTTTATGATGCACTGCAATAAGATGAGTGTAAATGGCTTTATGCGGGTTGAAAAGCGAATTCTATGTTGTTTTTATAAGGAAATCTTGCGGTGCAGCATTAGGGTTTGATGTAGATCATTGACAAGATGATCATCGTGGTAATCTGATGCGGTGCCAACTCATCGGGAGTCACCCAGCATGGATCTCGTCCTTCGTAACGCCACCCTGCCGGACGGCCGCCGCGCCGACATCGGCATCGACGGCGCCCGCATCGCCGCCGTCGAGCCCGCTTTGCCGCAACGCGGCGCGCGCGAGATCGACGTCGGCGGCGACCTCGTGACCCCGCCGTTCGTCGACGCCCATTTCCACATGGACGCCACGCTCAGCTACGGCCTGCCGCGCGTGAACGAATCCGGTACGCTGCTGGAGGGCATTGCGCTGTGGGGCGAGCTCAAGCCCCAACTGGCGCAGGAGGCGCTCGTCGAGCGAGCGTTGCGTTACTGCGACTGGGCCGTCGCACGGGGACTGCTCGCGATCCGCACGCACGTCGACGTGTGCGACGACCGGCTGCTCGCGGTGGAAGCGCTGCTCGACGTCAAGCGCCGCGTCGCGCCCTACATCGACATGCAACTCGTCGCGTTTCCGCAGGACGGCCTGTTGCGCAGCCCGACGGCCCTCGCGAACCTGAAACGCGCGATCCGCATGGGCGTGGACGTCGTCGGCGGTATCCCGCATTTCGAGCGCACGATGGCCGACGGCGCCGAATCCGTGCGGCTGCTGTGCGAATTCGCGGCGGAGCAGGGCCTGATGGTCGACATGCATTGCGACGAAAGCGACGACCCGCTGTCGCGCCACATCGAGACCCTGGCCGCGGAAACCTTGCGCCTGGGCTTGCAGGGCCGCGTGGCCGGGTCGCACCTGACGTCCATGCATTCGATGGACAATTACTATGTGAGCAAGCTGCTGCCGCTGATGGTGGAATCCGGCGTCGCCGCGATCGCGAATCCGTTGATCAACATCACCTTGCAGGGCCGCCACGACACGTATCCGAAGCGGCGCGGCATGACCCGCGTGCCGGAACTGCTGGCGGCCGGCGTGCCGGTGGCATTCGGCCACGATTGCGTGATGGACCCGTGGTACGGCCTCGGCTCCGGCGACATGCTGGAGGTGGCGCACATGGGACTGCACGTCGCGCAGATGACGGGGCAGGCCGCGATGCGCCAGTGTTTCCAGGCCGTCACCGAGACGCCGGCCCGCATCCTCGGCCTCGCCGGCTACGGCATCGCGCCGGGGTGCCGCGCCGACCTCGTCTGGCTCGATGCCGGCGACCCCGTCGAGGCGATCCGCCTGCGCGCGGCGCGCCGGCTCGTGCTGCGCGCGGGCCGGGTCGTCAGCGAGGCGCCGCCCGCGCGCGCGACCTTGCACTTGCCCGACCGGCCGGCGACCGTCGATTTCCGTTTGGAACGTCAGAAGCAGGCGGGGCAGTAACGCACGGCACGGAATCTTTCCTACCTTAATTCAACCGAAATTTTCTACGTCCGGTTACGCGTTTGGCAGCCGTGCAGCCAAATCATTAGGTAAAATCTTGCGCTTTCGATACATCCCAGCAGGTCACGCAGTGAAAGATATCCAGATCCGTCCAGCAACTGAAAGCGATTTCAATGCGATGTGGACCATCTTCCAGTCGCACGCGGCCGAGGGCGAAACGTATGCCCAGGATGCCGGGACGAGCCGCGAAGACACGTACGACTACTGGTTCGCGCCCGAGGCCTCGACCTATGTCGCCTTGCGCGGCGAGGACCGCATCCTCGGGATGTACAAGCTGCAGCCGAACCACGTGGGACGCGGCGCGCACGTGGCGAACGCATCGTACATGGTGAGCCCGAACGCGCAGGGCGTCGGCGTGGGCCACCTGCTCGGGGAGCACAGCATCGGCGAGGCACGGCGCCAGGGCTATCTCGCCATGCAGTTCAACTTCGTCGTCAGCACGAACAACCCGGCGATCCACCTGTGGAAGCGGCTCGGCTTTTCCATCGTCGGCACCTTGCCCAAGGCTTACCGGCACCGCCGGCTGGGCTATGTCGACGCGTACGTGATGTACAAGCTGCTCGAAGACCCGGCGCGCTGGCCGCTGCCGGAAGAAGACTGACGCGTGGACATCGCCGCGACAGCGCGCCTGCGCCTGCGTACCGCCCACCTCGGCGACGCCGACTTCTACCTTGCGCTCGTCAACGACCCCGGCTTCCTCGAGCACATCGGCGACCGCGGCATCCGCACGCGCGACGATGCCGTGCAGGCGCTGCTCGACGGGCCCATGGCGATGCAGTATGCGCGCGGCCATTCGCTGTACGTCGTCGAGCTGAAGGAGGGCGGGGCGCCGATCGGCATGTGCGGCCTGATCAAGCGCGACACGCTGGACGGCATCGACATCGGCTATGCCTACCTCGCCGCGCATCGCGGCCGCGGCTATGCGTACGAGGCCGGCATGGCCGTGCTGGGCCTCGCGCCGGCGCTGGGCCTCACGCGCGTGCTGGCGATCACGAAGCCGGACAACGTGGCGTCGAACGGCCTGCTGCGCAAGATGGGCATGCGGTTCGAGCGCTTCGTGCACCTCGTGCCGGGCGATGCGGGCAGCAATTTGTACAGCATCGATATCGCGCCGCTGCCCGCGCGCAGCATCACTGGCGCGCCGATCCCCATGGGAAGAACCAGGTAAGCGGCTTGTCGACGCGCGCGGCCCACGATGCCTCGTTGTGGCGTCCACCCTCGGCCTTGTAGAACAGCAGGTCGTCGCCGTCGCGCCAGCCTTTCGCGAGCATGGCGTCGCGCATCTTCGTCGTGTCGTCCAGGCCGTCGTCGCGGGTGCCGGCATCGAGGTAGAACTTCACGGGCACGCGCTCCGGCACCTTCGTCAGCAAGGTCCCGTTGTTCCACCAGAACGAGCTGGAAACGCCGCCCGCCTTCGAGAAGATGTCCGGATGGCGCTGCGCGATCAGCACTGACGCGATGCCGCCCAGCGACGAGCCCATGATCGCCGTCGTGTCCTTGCCGGGCAGCGTGCGGTACGTTCGGTCGACGTACGGCTTCACCGTCTCCACGATGAACGCGTCGTAGGCATCCAGCTTGCCGCCGCCGTATTTCGGGTCGCAGCACGGCGTGTATTCGGCGATGCGCTCCGGCGTGTTGTCGATGCCGACGACGATCACCTCGTCCATCACACCCGTCGCCACGAGGCGGTTGATCGTCTCGTCGATACCCCATTCGACGCCGAACGACGCCGTCTTCGCATCGAACAGGTTCTGGCCGTCGTGCATGTACAGCACGGGATAGCGCTTCGCGGCGTTCTCGCCGTAGCTGGGCGGCAGGTAGATACGCAGCGCGCGCTTGTTGTTCAATTGCGGCGACGCGACGTCCTTCACGATCGTCACCTTGCCGAACGGCGGCCCGAAGAACGGGTAGATGTCGAGCGTCGAGCCGGCGGGCAGCTTGTACACGCCGCCGATCGACACCTTGTCCGCGCCGAGCGTCGGCTTCATCTGGATGTCGCCCAGCGCGTCCGGCCACGTGAACGTCCACACGTTCAGCGGGCCGGGGTCGCGCGTGGCGGGCACGCCTTGCGACCAGCCGGCGGCGCCCTTGTCGGCGCGTACCTGGATGCCGTCCTTGCCGGCTGCAGCGTAGTGCACGCGCACGGTGGTGGCGCCGGCCGGCGCCTGCGCGAGCAGCAGGGCCGCCGCGGCGATTGCGATGTGTTTCATGGTTCCGTTCCGTCGATGGTCAGCACGCGCACGCCGTAGATGTCGAAGCGGTTCGACGGACCGTCGGTGCCGCCGGCCGCGCTGAAGCTGCGGTTGCTGTCCAAATAACTCATGTTGTAGAAGTCGCTCAGCTCGATCCGGTACGGCACGTTCGCCTTCAGGCGCGCCGCCAGCGGCGTCGAATAGACGGTCGGCGTGTTCGCCTTGTCGATGCGCGCGTGCGGCAGTTGCACGACGCCCTGGGCGACGATGCGGCCCGACGTATCCTTGAGCGCCAGCCATTTTACGCCACCGCTGATCCCGAGGTTCACCTGGTTGGCGCCGTTGTGGTACCGGACCTGCACGGCGTAGCGCCCGGCCGCCGGCACGCGCACGTCGCGCACTTTGAGGCGGTCGGCCGGCTGGCCCCAGTTCGCGAGATGCGGTTCCGCGAAGCGCGCGTTCGCCGGCGCGATGGCCACGTTGGCGTCGACCCGTGCATCCGTCGCGGCGATCGCGACGCCCGCGTCGACGCAGCGCGGCACGCTGTGGTGGCTGCGGTTGCCCGATGCCGCGTATTGCGCTTCGACGGCATAGCACGCGGCCGCGCTGCCGGCGGCGTCCGTCCACGCACCGCTGGGGACATTCGCTGCGACCAGCTTGCCGTCGCGGTAGACGTTGTACGTGATGCCGGCCTGCGCATCGGCAGGTATGATCGTCAGCGTCGTGCGCCCGCCCGCGCGCGCGAGGCCGTCGATGCGCGGTTCGCGCGGGCCGAACACGGACGGCGCTTCTTCGTACGGATCGGCGTTCACGCGGTGGATCGCGGTGTCGCCCGCGACGAGGTCGCCCAGCCGCACTTCGATGGCGCTGTGCGCACCGAGCGAGCGCCACGGAATACTGCTGCCCGCCGGCTTGTCGTCGACGAGGATCTGTTTGACGGCGTAATAGCCGCTGCTGCCGGCCGGCGGCACGGGCGGCAGCACGAGCTTGACGTCGATGGCGTGGCCTTGCAGGCGCAGGTTGTACAGCGCGATGCCGTCGCCGCCCGCGAACACGCCGCCGCGCAGCTTCGCCGTGACGAAGGGTGTCACCTCGATACCGTCCTCCGTCGTGGACACGCCGAACACGTCGCGGATCACCATGCCGAGGTAGGCGCCGACGGACCACAGCTGGCGCTTCGAATTGATGACGGGGCCGATCAGGTTCGGGTGCGCTTCGTCCAGCAGCACCGGCTGGCCGGACAGCCACTCCAGGTTCTCCATGTTCGACAGGTTCAGTGCGGCCCCGCGCATCAGCGCGTCGTACGCCGCGTCGGCGACGGCGACGTTGCGTCCGACGATTGCCGCGCGCAGGCCGTATGCGGTGACGAACGGCCACATCGCGCGGTTGTGATAGACGGGCATGTCCTGCTGCTGCGGCCAGATGACGGGCGCGCCCATCGGCCCGTGCGGATAGCTGGCCAGGATCCGCTTCGCACGCGCGCCATCCGCGACGCCCGTGACGATGGCGAGCGCTTGGCCGAGCCAGTCGAATTTGTGCAGCGGCGCGCCGTCGAAATGCGCGGCCGTGAGGCTGCTGTACATGCCTGCGTCGTCCAGCCACAGGCGCGCGTTGATGGCGCGCTTCAGGTCGCGCGCCCAGCCGTCGTAGCGTGCGGCCCCGGCCTTGTCGCCGTGTTCGCGCGCCAGTTGCGCAGCCACCGTCAGCGCCTTGTAATGGCCCACGTTCGTCGACAGCGCCTTCGAACTCGCCATCGACGCGATGTCGTCGGTGATCCACTTCGCGTAGGTCTGGTCGCGCCAGTCGAGGAACGATTCTTCGCCCGTGTACAAGCCCGTCGCGCCGTCGAACGCGGCGATGCGGTCGTTCTCGATCGTGTTCGACAACGCCTTCAAGGCCTGTGCGGCGAAGGCCGCGCGCTCGTCCGCGGGCAGCGTCTTGAGGACGTCGTCGGCTGCGAATGCCCACGTGACGCGGTCCGTGCTGACGGGCCAGCTGCCGCCGCTGCCCGTATCCTGCACGACCTGCAGCCCGTCCGGCGTTCCCGCGACGTGCGGCGCCTTCGTCACGCCCGCGCGCCAGCCGGACAATTTGAATAGCAGCGAATTGCGCACGCGCTGCGGATCGAGCATCGCAAGGCCCAGGTCGGCCGCGTACGACAGGTCGCGCGTCCACACGTAATGCCATTTTTCGCCCGTCTCGAAGCAGTCACACGGGATCGCAGCGCCGCCGTTGTAGTTCCCGTCGCGGATCTCTTTTACGGCGTCCAGCTTCATCTCATGGCCGGCCAGCGCGAACAGCGCGTCGAACGCGAGGTTGCCACTGCGGACCTGCGGAAGCGACGCGTCTTCGTCGTAGGTCGTGGATTGGGGGCCGGGATCGCGCAGCTGCTGGGTCGTCGATTGCGCGTAGCTGCGCAGCGGCGCCTGCGGATCGCGCACGGAAAAGCGTGCCGTCTCTTCCTTGCCGTCCCAGGTGGGGAACGTCAGCGCGGCCGTCGCGCCCGCGCCCGCGTGCGGATCGCGCGCAGGCGCCGCCGCGGGCGTATCGAGCTTCGTGACCGTCAGCACGGGGTGCTTCGGATCGGATACGTCGACGCGGAAGCGGAATGTGACCGTCTGCTTCGTGAACAGATAGTCTTCCGGCCCCGCCTCCGTCGCCAGCGGATACGCGGCGCCGGGCTTGACGGTGACGCTGGCCGCCGGATTCGCAACCCATTCCGCGGCCCAGTCGCGGCTGCCGACCTTGAATGCGTGGTTGCCGGGGCTGACGAGGATATCGGCCTGGTAGACCCCATTGCCCTGGTAGACGAGCGCGTTGTCCGTGCCCCAGCCGTTGAAGGCGCCGCGCACATAGATGTCGTAGTTCAGCGGCGGGGCGGCCACGGCCACCGAGGAGACGAAAACGGCGGCGAAAAGGGTCGGCTTGATCATGAGATTCGCTAGTCGGCGTAGTGCAACTACAGGAAAATATGCAGTTGATTGCATTAAGGCAATGAATTTACTACATCATTGTCCGGAGAATACTACACGCCCTTGAGGCCAGCAACGCGCACAGGGGGTAGCCGCCCTAGTTTTGCTACACCGATCGGTGAGGCCTGGGCAATACCAAATCTGGGCAAATCCCAACGCTCTGTAAAGCTACTACGGGAATTCGCACCAGATTGGTGCAATTTTGTGCTTATTTGATGCATGGAAATCAATTTGTAGCGCGACTACATGGGCGATACGTATATTTTGTAGCTCGAATACAACGCGAATCGTCGTTTTTAGGGCAAAACGGCGTAAAACCCCTACATTCTCGTAATTGAAAGCAAGTCGCGTTGACACTGAATCTAGTTTTAATACAGAATCATTGACAGAACGTATAAGAACGTTTGCTTCTGGCTCCCGTGTGCGGGCTTCACGCTGTCGTCCTCGGGAAAATAATGAGATCTGATGATTTGAGGGGACAAATGAAGATTTTTAATGGCAAGCACGCGCGCAACGGCGCACTCGTGTTCAAGCTGAGCCCGGTGGCTGCCGGTTGCACCGTGTTCCTGTCGGCGCTGGGCGCCAACGTGTACGCGCAGGACGCCACCGTGTCGCAGGCCGTGCAGGCGACGGATGCCAACGGCAATCCGATCAGCCAGGTGACCGTGACCGGTATCCGCCGCGGCATCGAGGCGGCGATCTCCATCAAGAAGAATTCCAATTCCATCGTCGAGGCGATCTCGGCGGAAGACATCGGCAAGCTGCCGGATGCGACCGTCGCCGAATCGATCTCGCGCCTGCCGGGCGTCACCGCCCAGCGCGACAAGTCGTCGGGCCGTGCGTCCGCGATCTCCGTGCGCGGCCTGTCGCCGGACTTCAACGGCACCCTGCTGAACGGCCGCGAGCAAGCGACGTCCGGCGACGGCCGCGGCGTCAAGTTCGACCTGTACCCGGCCGAGATGCTGGGCACCATCACCATCTACAAATCGCCGGACGCCAGCCTGATGGGCCAGGGCATCGCCTCGACGATCGACCAGCGCACCGTGATGCCGCTGGACTTCGCCAAGCGCACCGTCGCCATCGGCTACAAGTCCATGCGCTTCGGTGAGCACAACAACGGTCTCGCCAGCGGCACCGGCTACCGCAGCACGCTGACCTACATCGACCAGTTCGCGAACCGCACGATCGGTGTCGCGCTGGGCGCCGTCAAGTTCAACGATACGGGCGCGGAACAGTTCCAGGCCGACGGCTGGGGCGGCGGTCCCAACACGACCACGTACAACGGCCAGACCGTCAAGGTGCCGAACGGCTTCAAGACGGACGTGCAGCGCGACCCGCAGACGAACAAGGGCGTGATGGGCATCCTGCAGTTCCGCCCGAACAAGGACTTCGTCACGACGGTCGACCTGTTCCACTCGAAGAACACTGACAACACCAAGAAGACGGGCCTGGAAGGTTCCGTCTGCGGCAGCACCGGTTCGTACGACCCGAACGGCGTCCTGACCAACGCGACCATCGTCGACGGCGTGGCGACCTCCGGCACCTGCTCGAACTTCAAGGGCGACGTCCGCAACCACATCGAGGCCGTGACCGACACGCTGAATTCGTGGGGCATCAACAGCCGCCTGCGCCGCGACGGCTGGACCGTTACCGGTGACGTGGCCGGCTCCAAGGTCAAGCACGACTCGAGCCGCTATGAAACGACGGCCGGCCAGCCGGGCGACGCGACGAACCTGTCCACCATTTCCTGGACCGGCTACGGCGGCAACGACAACCTCGCGCCGAAGTACACGACCTCGCTGAACTACGCCGACCGCAGCCAGGTCGTCCTGACCGACCACGCTGGCTGGGGTGGCGGTCTTGCGGGCAACCCGCAGGCCGGCTACGTGGCCGTGGGCGTGACGACCGACGACGTCAAGTCGTACCGTCTCTCCGCCAAGCACGACCTGGAACTGGGCCCGCTCACCGCCGTCGAATTCGGCGTCAACCGCACGAACCGCAACAAGGGCCGCGACCAGAACGAAGGCAACCTGACCGTCGGTACGGGCCCGTACGGCTCGGCGCCGGTGCCGGGCACCGACGTCGTCGTGACGCCGCAATCGGGCATCCCGGTCGTCGCGTGGAATCCGCTCGGTTCGCTGGGTTCGATCTACCAGCTGCTGCCGAAGGTCGACCAGCCGATCCAGACGGACAAGAACTGGGACGTGTCGGAAAAAGTCTCGACCGGCTACCTGATGGGTAATCTGGAAGGCGAACTGTTCGGCCTGTCGTATCGCGGCAACGTCGGCGCGCAGTACATCCACACGGACCAGAGCTCGACCGGTACCGTCGTCGACACCAGCAAGTGTGCCGGCGTCGCCGGCCAGGCTTGCCCGGCCTACGTCGTGCAGGGGCACCATTCGTACAACGATTTCCTGCCGAGCCTGAACCTGGGCTTCGAGCTGCCGCATGACCAGATGCTCCGTCTCGGCCTCGGCAAGACGCTGTCGCGCAGCAAGATGAATGACATGCGTCCGGGCGGCGGCGTGAGCCTGAACAACGCGTTCCACGACGGTCCGATCCTGTCGGGCAGCGCAGGCAACCCGAACCTGGAGCCGTTCCGTGCGAAGGCGCTGGACGTGTCGTGGGAAAAATACTTCTCGGTTAACGGTGCCAAGGGCTATGTCGCCGCGGCCGCGTTCTACAAGAAGCTGGACACGTATGTGCTGACCATACCGAAGACCGTCGACTTCGCGACGAGCGGGCTGCTGAGCGCCAAGACTCCGCTGCCGTCGTCGGGTCCGTTCGCCGGCTCGACCGTCGGTATCCTGAACACCCCGGTCAACGGTACGGGCGGCAACATCAAGGGTATCGAGCTGACGGCGTCGCTGCCGTTCGCCATGGTGACCAAGTACCTGACCGGCTTCGGCGTCGAGGTCAACTACTCGAACACCCTGAGCTCGGTGAACCTGCTGACGACCGGCCTGACCGTGGAAGACACGGGCGGCGTCAGCACGATCCCGCTGCCGGGCCTGTCGCATACGGTGACCAACGCACGTGTCTACTACGAGAACGCCGGTTTCCGCGTGTCGGTGGCTGCCAAGAAGCGTGGCGACTTCCTGGGCGAAGTCAGCGACTTCCAGGATAACAATCAGCTCACCTTCATCCGTGGCAACACGACTGTCGATGCGCAGATGAACTACGACTTCCCGGCCACGAGCGCGCTGAAGGGCCTGACGCTGTCGGCGGCCGTGAACAACTTCACGAACTCGCACTTCATCCGCTTCGCGGGTAATCGTGACAGCATCGCGGAAGACATCAGCTTCGGCCGTACCTACAGCGTGGGCGCGAGCTACAAGTTCTAAGTTATCCTGTCCACGTCGACAGTTAGCGAAACACCCCTGCCGGCCCTGGTCTGCAGGGGTGTTTTTTCATGACCGCATTCCGTACGAGACCAGCATGCAAGTCCCTCACCTGAACACCATCGTCATCGTCGGCGGCGGCACCGCCGGCTGGATGACGGCCACCGCGCTCGCCACCGCGCTGCGCGGCCGCTATCGCATCCGGCTCGTCGAGTCCGACGAGATCGGGATCGTCGGCGTGGGCGAGGCCACGATCCCGATGATCCAGCGCTTCAATACCGTCGCGGGCATCGACGAGGCCGAGTTCTTGAAAGCGACCAACGGCACGTTCAAGCTCGGTGTCGAATTCGTCAACTGGGGCCGCCGTGGCGACCGCTACATGCACGGCTTCGGGCGCCTCGGCCAGGATTTATGGATGGTCGGCTTCGAGCAGTACTGGCACAAGATGCGCGCGCTCGGGAAGGCGCGCGACCTGGCCGACTACTCGATCACGCGGGCCGCCGCGCGCGCGAACAAATTCATGCTGCCGCGCGCCGACCTAGGCAATTCGCCGCTGGCCGAGATCACCTACGCCTACCACTTCGACGCCGGCCTGTACGCGCGCCACTTGCGCATGCTGTCGGAAAGCCGCGGCGTCGAGCGTATCGAGGGCAAGATCGTGCGCGCGACGCAGCGCGCGCACGACGGCCACGTGGACGCCGTCGTGATGGAAAACGGCGACCGCATCGAGGGCGACCTGTTCATCGACTGCTCCGGCTTTCGCGGCCTGCTGATCGAGCAGACGCTGAAGACCGGCTACGAGGACTGGAGCCACTGGCTGCCGTGCGACCGCGCGCTGGCCGTGCCGTGCGAATCGGTGCCGGTCCTCACGCCGTACACGCGCGCCACCGCGCACCAGGCGGGCTGGCAATGGCGCATCCCGCTGCAGAACCGCATCGGCAATGGCCACGTCTATTGCAGTCGCTACATCAGCGACGACGAGGCGGCGCACGTGCTGCTGTCCAACCTGGACGGCAAGCCGCTCGCGGACCCGCGTCCGATCCGCTTCACGACGGGCATGCGCAAGAAGGCGTGGGAAAAGAACGTCGTGGCGATCGGCCTGTCGAGCGGCTTCCTGGAACCGATCGAATCGACGAGCATCCACATGATCCAGGATGCGATCCAGCGCCTGCTCGATTACTTCCCCGACCAGGGCTTCAGCCAGCCGGACGTCGAAGCGTTCAACCGCCTGTCGCGCTTCCACTACGAGCGCACCCGCGACTTCATCATCCTGCACTACTACGCGAACCAGCGCGACGACGCGGAGTTCTGGCGCGCGTGTGCGCACATGGAGATTCCTGACGCGCTGCGCGAAAAGATCGACCTGTTCCGCACGCACGGCCGCCTGCGCCGCGTTGACAACGAGTTGTTCACTGAGGTCGGCTGGCAGCAGGTCCTCGTCGGCCAGAACATCCATCCGCAAGCCTATCACCCGTTGGCGGACGTGCAGTCGGAAGAGGGCATCCAGGAGTATATGGACAGCGTGGCCGACGTCATCCGCCAGTGCGTCGACTACATGCCCGATCACGCCGCTTTCATCGCCGAGTATTGCAAGGCCCCCTCGATGTAATTCCTTGCGCCGCCGGTTGCGCCAACCGGCGGCCTCGTTCTTCTTCACCTCCGCTTCCTGTCGACGTCCCGACGGCGTGCATCGCCGCGTCCCTCGCATTCGGCCTTCCGTCAGGTTTTGTACTCGAACTACATCCGCAAAATGTATGTATTTATCGAAACTGCCAGTTGGAAAGCCGCCTCGACCCCATTCTGTGGGCGAAAGCCACAAACATGTCATTAAAATTCGCGCTTCGTTGACACGCAATCTAGTTTTAATACAAAATCGGTTCCGAACGTTGAAGCCCGGGTCGGCGCACGCTTCGGCACAAGGCTGACGTTCCTCTGATAAGCACATTGATTATGTCGAGGGGACACATGAAGATTTCGAAGGGCGCTCAGCCCGCATTCCAACTCAGTCCGGTCGCCGTCGGTTGCGCCGTCTTCCTGGCGCTCGCGGGCGCGCAGGCGTCCGCGCAGACGCAGGCTGGCGAAGCCGCCCAGGCCGCGCCGGTCGCGACCGTCACCGTGACGGGCATCCGCCGCAGTATCGAAGACGCGATCGCCGTCAAGCGCGATGCGACCAGCATCGTCGAGACCATCTCCGCCGAGGACATCGGCAAGCTGCCGGACATCAGCATCGCCGAATCGCTGGCGCGGCTGCCGGGCCTGTCGGCGCAGCGCGTCAACGGCCAGGCGCAGCAGATCAGCATCCGCGGCACGTCGGGCGACCTGTCGACCGCGCTGTTGAACGGCCGCGAGCAGGTCAGCACGAGCGCGAACCGCACGGTCGAGTACGACCAGTATCCGTCGGAACTGATCAACGCCGTCACCGTCTATAAAACGTCGGACGCGGCGCTCGTCGGCCAGGGCCTGTCGGGCACGGTCGACCTGAAGACGATCAAGCCGTTGTCGCTGCGCGAGCGCGTCATCACGCTGAACGTGCGCGGCGAAAAGAACAGCCAGGGCAAGATCAGCGCCGGCGCCAAGGACACGGGCAGCCGCATCAGCGCCTCCTACGTCGACCAGTTCCTGAACCGCACGCTGGGTGTTGCCGTGGGCTATGCGCGCGCCGACAAGCCGAACGAGTCGCGCCAGTTCGAGACGTGGGACTGGGTCGACAACACGTCGGCCGTGCCGGGCAAGACCGTCAAGGTCCCGAAAGGCATCAAGTCGCTGGCGCAGACGGGCAACCAGGTGCGCGACGGCCTGATGGGCGTCGTCGAATGGCACCCGATCCGCGAATTCACGTCGACCATCGACGCGTACCACTCGCGCTTCAAGCTGAACGAAGACCGCCGCGGCATGGAAGTCCAGCTGACGGACGATAACAACGTCTCGTTCACGCCGACGACCGTCAACGGCAACGGCATCATGACGGCCGGTACCGCCAACAACGTCAACCCGGTGGTGCGCAACAACCACTATCGCCAGAACGACACGCTGACGGCCTACGGCTGGAACAACAAGTACATCGCGGGCGACTGGACCTTCGTCGCGGACCTGAGCCACTCGCAGGCCGACCACAAGGAAGAACTCGACGAGATCAACACGGGCCTCGCGTCGCGCCAGACGATGACGTTCGACTACGCGAACGGCACCGTGCCGAACATCGGCCTGACGGGCGTCTACAACGATCCGTCGCTGTTGACGATCGGCGGCCAGTACGGTGACGGCTACGTCAACGCGCCGCACCTGAAGGACAAGCTGAATTCGTTCCGCGTCAGCGCCGAATACCGCTTCGACAGCAAGCTGTTCAACGGCGTCGAAGTGGGCTTCAACTCCTCGAAGCGCGATAAGGAAAAGCACCACCTCGAGACGGGCTTCACGAAGCTGGGCACGGGCGCGATCGCCGCGGGCGCGGTCAACGGTTCGCAGTCGCTGTACGCGCTGCCGGATACGCTGAGCTGGGACATCCCGACCGTGCTGTCGCAGAACTTTGCGCCGTACACGCCGGCCGTGCTGGTGCCTTGGGGCGCGACGAAGAACTGGAGCATCACGGAGAAGGTGCAGACCGGCTACGCCAAGCTGAACATCGACACGGAACTGATGTCGATGCCGCTGCGCGGCAACGTCGGTATCCAGGCCGTGCACACGGACCAGAGCTCGACCGCCCAGACGCTGCGCGCGTGGCCGTTCGCCGACCTGGTGCCGCTCACGGACGGCAAGAAATACAACGACTACCTGCCCAGCCTGAACCTGATCTGGAGCCTGCCGGAGCAGCAGATCGTGCGCTTCGGCGCCAACAAGACGCTGGCCCGCCCGCGCCTGGACGAACTGAACGCGTCGCGTGAAGTGGGTCTGACGCACCAGAGCACCGGCACGCCGTACGGCAACGGCGGCAATGCCCAGCTCGATCCGTGGCGCGCGAACGCCGTCGACCTGTCGTGGGAAAAATACTTCGGCAACAAGGGCTACGTGCAGGTGGCGGGCTTCTACAAGGACCTGAAGTCGTACATCTACACCGTGACGGAGCCGCGCGACTTCTCCGAGTACCAGCTGCAGGGCGCGACGAGCAATATCGGCACCATGACGCAGCCGAAGAACGGCAAGGGCGGCAAGCTGGAAGGCCTGGAACTGGCTGCTTCCGTGCCGCTGGACCTGTTCACGCCAGTACTCTCCGGCTTCGGCATCACAGCCAACGCGGCGTTCACGACGAGCGAAATCTCGATCAAGAACCAGAGCTTCGGCGACATGAGCATCCCGCTGCCGGGCCTGTCGAAGCGCGTGTTCAACGTGACGGCGTACTACGAGGACAACGGCTTCTCGGCCCGCATCGCCCAGCGCTACCGCAGCGACTACGTGGCCGAGATCGGCGGCATCGGCGGCGCGACGGAACTGACGTTCACGAAACCGGACCGCGTCGTCGACTTGCAGCTCGGCTACGACTTCAAGGAGATCAAGGGCCTGTCCATGCTGTTCCAGGTGAACAACCTGACCGATACGGCGTTCCAGACGTACTCGGGGTCGACGGACCGTCCGCGCGGCTACACGAAGTACGGCCGCCAGATGCTGTTCGGCTTTAACTACAAGCTGTAAGCGCGTCCCGGCGTCGCACGAAAGCCCCTTGCCGGTGTTGCGGCAAGGGGCTTTTTTCATCGGCGCCGTGCCAAATAATCCTGAACCCGGGCGTGCGAAGTAGTAAACTGTACGATTGCCTACGATTTTTTTTTGAAGATTCCCTCCATGCATGACACACAGCTCCAGACGTTCGCCGACCTCGACATCCCCGCACCCATCCTGAAGGCATTGAAGGAGGTCGGCTACGAGACGCCGTCGCCGATCCAGGCCGCCACGATCCCCCTGTTGATGGAAGGCCGCGACGTGCTGGGGCAGGCGCAGACGGGTACCGGCAAGACGGCCGCGTTTGCCCTGCCGGTGCTGTCGCGCATCGACGTCAAGAGCCCGGCCGTGCAGGCCCTCGTGCTCGCGCCCACGCGCGAGCTCGCGATCCAGGTCGCCGAAGCGTTCCAGAGCTATGCCGCGCACCTGAAGAATTTCCACGTGCTGCCGATCTACGGCGGCCAGAGCTACGGCCCGCAGCTGTCGGCGCTGCGCCGCGGGGTGCAGGTCGTCGTCGGCACGCCGGGCCGCGTCATCGACCACCTCGACAAGGGCTCGCTCGACCTGTCGCAGCTGAAGACCCTCGTGCTGGACGAAGCCGACGAGATGCTGCGCATGGGCTTCATCGACGACGTCGAGCGCATCCTGCAGGAGACGCCGGAAACGCGCCAGACGGCGCTGTTCTCCGCCACGATGCCGGCGCAGATCAAGCGCATCGCCAAGACCTATCTGCACGAACCGAGCGAGGTGACGGTCGCCGCCAAGACGACGACGGCCACCAACATCACGCAGCGCTACTGGCTCGTCGCGGGCCTGCAGAAGCTCGACGCCCTGACGCGCATCCTGGAAGCGGAGCCGTTCGACGGCATGATCGTCTTCGCGCGCACGAAGCTCGGCACCGAGGAACTGGCCGCCAAGCTGCAGGCGCGCGGCTTCGCGGCCGCTGCCATCAACGGCGACATGGCCCAGCAACAGCGCGAGCGCACGATCGAGCAGCTCAAGAACGGCAAGATCGACATCCTCGTCGCCACCGACGTCGCTGCGCGCGGCCTGGACGTGGAGCGCATCAGCCACGTGATCAACTACGACGTGCCGTCCGACCCGGAGAGCTACACGCACCGCATCGGCCGCACGGGCCGCGCGGGCCGCAGCGGCGACGCGATCCTGTTCATCACCCCGCGCGAACGGAGCCTGTTGAAAGCGATCGAACGCGCCACGCGCCAGCCGGTGGCGCAGCTCACGCTGCCGACCATCAAGGCCGTCAACGAAGTGCGCATCACGCGCTTCAAGGAACAGATCGGCCAGACGCTGGCAGCGGGCGGCCTCGACGTGTTCCGCTCCCTCATCGAGGACTTCGAGCGCGAGCAGAACGTGCCGGCGATCGACATCGCCGCGGCGCTGGCCAAGCTGTACCGCGGCGATGAGCCGCTGCTGCTGGAAAAGCCGGACCGCGAGCCGAAGCCGGAATTCCGCGAGCGCGAACGCGAGCGCGACGAGCGCCCGGCGCGCGCGGGCCGGGAAAGCTTCGGCGACGAGCGTCCCGCGCGTCCGACCCGCGACAGCTTCAAGAAGGAACGCGTGGAGCGCGCGCCGGAGCCGGGCATGGCCACGTACCGCATCGAGGTGGGGCATCACCATGGCGTCAAGCCGGGCAATATCGTCGGTGCGATCGCGAACGAGGGCGGCATCGCCGCGCGCGACATCGGCCGCATCGAGATCTACGACGATTTCAGCACGCTCGACATGCCGTCCGACCTGCCTCCCGACCTGCTCGACCACCTGAAAAAAGTGTGGGTGGCGGGCCAGCAGCTGGGCATCACGCGCGACGGGCAGGAGCCGCCGGAGAAGAAGCCGGCCAAGCGCAAGTTCGCCGACAAGAAGCCGCGCAAGGGGTAATCGGACAACTTCATTGCATCTGTGTTGTTTGACTACATTTTCTGAGGCGTTAGGGCGTATTACGCGTTGACACTCAGAAAACCCCATGTTACTTTGCTACATATAGCAGCCTGGCACGCGTCCGGGCGCGTCAGGGGACACAGATGGAAATGCAAACTCACACGCTCAAGCCGCGGCTGTCGTTCTGGCAGCTGTGGAACATGAGCTTCGGCTTCTTCGGCATCCAGTTCGGCTTCGCGCTGCAGAACGCGAATACGAGCCGGATCTTCGCCACCTTGGGCGCCTCGCCCGACGACCTCGCGCTGTTCTGGCTCGCGGCGCCCGTCACGGGCTTGCTCGTGCAGCCGGTGATCGGCTACCTCAGCGACAACACGTGGCACCCGACCTGGGGCCGCCGCCGCCCGTTCTTCTTCCTCGGCGCCATCCTGGCCGCCATCGCGCTGTTCCTGATGCCGAATTCCGCCGCGGTGTGGATGGCCGTCACCGTGCTGTGGATGATGGACGCGGCCATCAACGTGTCGATGGAACCGTTCCGCGCGTTCGTTGGTGACAAGCTCGACGTCTCGCAGCAGACGGCGGGCTACGCGATGCAGACGTTTTTCATCGGCTGCGGCGCCGTCATCGCGTCGCTGCTGCCGAAGCTCTTCTCGGATTACCTCGGCGTGTCGAACGTGCCCGTGAACGGCGCGATTCCCGATACCGTGCGCTACTCGTTCTACATCGGCGGCGCCGTGTTCCTGGCCGCCGTCAGCTGGACCGTGTTCACTGCGGACGAACTGCCGCCGGCGGACCTCGACCGCTTCCAGGCGCAGCGCAAGGAAGCGCGCAACCTCGGCGTGGCGCTGCGCGAAATCCTCGGCGGCTTCGCGCACATGCCGAAGACGATGGTGCAGCTCGCGTTCGTCCAGTTCTTCACGTGGATCGCGCTGTTCTCGCTGTGGATCTACACCGGCACCGCGATCGCGGACAACGTGTTCGGCACCACGGATGCGCAATCGGCCGCGTACCAGGAAGCGGGTAACGTCGTCGGCGTGATGTTCGCCGTGTACAGCGGCGTCTCGGCGCTGGCTGCCTTCATCCTGCCCGTGCTGGCGCGGGCCACGAGCCGCAAGGCCTGCCACGCCGTGTGCCTGGCCATCGGCGGGCTGTCGCTGGCGAGCCTGTTCTTCATCCGCACGCAGTCGATGCTGATGGTGCCGATGATCGGTGTAGGCATCGCTTGGGCCAGCATCCTGACGATGCCGTACGCGATCCTCGCCGGCGCGCTGCCGCCGAACCGCATGGGCTATTACATGGGCCTCTTTAATTTCTTCGTCGTGATCCCGCAAATCGTCAGCGGGCTGCTGCTCGGCTTCTTCACCAAGCACCTGTTCGACGGCCACGCCGTGCGCACCCTCGTGCTGGGCGGCGCCTGCATGGTGCTGGCGGCCGTGCTGACCTTGCTCGTGACGGACCAGTCGGACCGCGCGGCCCACTGACGCGCCGGGCGAAGCGCTGCGCCACGGGGCAGGCGAGTGTCGTATCCTTACGGGTTTGACAACAACACCCCCGACAGGAGCACGATATGACGATTCAGACCATTGCGACAACCCCGTTCGCCGGGCAGCGGCCCGGCACATCCGGGTTGCGCAAGAAGGTGACGGAGTTCCAGCAGCCCGGCTACCTGGAAAACTTCGTCGAGGCCATCTTCCTGACCTTGGGCGACTTTCAGGGCCGCACGCTGGTGCTCGGCGGCGACGGCCGCTACTTCAACCGCCAGGCAATCCAGACGATCCTGCGCATGGCCGCGGCGCACGGCGTGGGCCGCGTGCTCGTCGGCCGCGGCGGCATCCTGTCGACGCCCGCCGTCAGCTGCGTGATCCGCAAGCGCGCCGCGCTCGGCGGCATCGTCCTCTCCGCCAGCCATAACCCGGGCGGCCCGGACGGCGACTTCGGCATCAAGTACAACATCGACAACGGCGGCCCCGCGCCGGAAAAGATCACCGAGGCGATCTACGAACACACGAAGACGCTCACCGCCTACCGCATCAGCGATGCCGGCCCCGTCGACCTGGACAAACTTGGCAGCATCCGCATCGAAGACATGGAAGTGGAGGTGATCGATTCCGTCGCCGACTACGCCGAGCTGATGGCCGGCCTGTTCGACTTCGACGCCATCCGCGCCCTGTTCGCGCGCGGCTTCACGATGCGCTTCGACGGCATGCACGCCGTCTCCGGCCCGTACGCAAAGGCGATCATCGAAGGCATGCTGGGCGCGCCCGCCGGCACCGTCATCAATGCCGAACCGCTGGAAGACTTCGGCGGCCACCATCCCGACCCGAACCCCGTCAACGCGGCCGAACTGATCGCGTTGATGGACGGCCCGGACGCGCCGGACTTCGGCGCCGCGTCGGACGGCGACGGCGACCGCAACATGATCGTCGGCCGCAAGCTCGCCGTGGCGCCGTCGGACAGCCTCGCCATCATCGCGGCGAATGCGACCGTGGCGCCGGGCTACCGCGACGGCATCAAGGGCATCGCGCGCTCCATGCCGACGTCGCAGGCCGCCGACCGCGTCGCGGCCGCGCTGGGCGTGTCGTGCTTCGAGACGCCGACCGGCTGGAAATACTTCGGCAACCTGCTCGACGCGGGCCTCGCGACGCTCTGCGGCGAAGAGAGCTACGGCACGGGCTCCGCGCACATCCGCGAAAAGGATGGCGTGTGGGCCGTGCTGTTCTGGCTGAACCTCATCGCCGCGACCGGAAAGTCCGTGAACGAGATCGTGCAGGCGCACTGGGCCCGCTTCGGCCGCAACTACTATTCGCGCCACGACTACGAAGCCGTCGACGCCGCGGCCGCGAATGCCGTGATGGACGCGCTGCGCGCCAAGCTCCCATCGCTCGCGGGCCAGACGTTCGGCGACTACCGCGTGCAGCTCGCCGACGATTTCACGTACACCGACCCCGTCGACCATTCCGTCTCCGCGCGCCAGGGCGTGCGCATCGTGATGACGGACGGGTCGCGCATCGTGCTGCGCCTGTCCGGCACCGGCACCGAGGGCGCGACCGTGCGGTTATACCTCGAACGCTACGAAGCCGACCCGGCGCGCCACGACCTCGACACGCAGGCCGCACTGGCGCCGCTGATCGCCATCGCCGAGCAGGTGTCGGCACTCAAGCAGCGCACGGGCCGCGCCGAGCCGACCGTCGTGACCTGATCATCCACCCACCACAGGACCCCGCATGAAACTCCCCGTTCTCGCCGCTTCCCTGATGTTCGCATTCGGCGCCGCCTCGGCCGCGCCGGACCTCTCGCCCGTCAAGGGCAAGCCGTTCACCTGGGATAACGCGACCGTCTACTTCCTGCTGACGGACCGCTTCAACAACGGCGATCCGTCGAACGACCACGCCTACGGCCGCAAGAACGACGCGGCCGTGGCGCGCGGCTTCCTGGGCGGCGACCTGGCCGGTGTCACGGCCAAGATCAAGGACGGGTATTTCACGGACCTGGGCATCGACGCGATCTGGATCTCGCCGCCGGTCGAGCAGATCCACGGATCGACGGACGAAGGGACGGGCGTCAGCTACGGCTTCCACGGCTACTGGGCGCGCGACTTCACGGCCGTCGACGCGAACCTCGGCACCGAGAAGGACGTGCGCGACCTCGTCGCGGCGGCGCACGCGCGCGGCATCCGCGTGCTGCTCGACGTCGTGATGAACCACACGGGCCCCGTCACGGCGGAAGACACTGTGTGGCCGGCCGACTGGGTGCGCACGGCGCCGACGTGCACCTTCAAGGACGTCAAGGGCACGGTCGACTGCGCGCTCGTGAAGAACCTGCCGGACTTCCGCACCGACAGCAACGCGAACGTCGCGCTGCCGCCTTTCCTGGTCGCGAAGTGGAAGAAGGAAGGGCGCTACGAGCGCGAAGTGAAAGAGCTGGACGACTTCTTCAAGCGCACGGGCTATCCGCGCGCGCCGCGCTACTATCTGATGAAATGGCACGCCGACTGGGTGCGCAAGTTCGGCTTCGACGGGTTCCGCGCCGACACCGTCAAGCACACGGAACCCGGTGTGTGGAAGGACCTGAAGACGGTGGCGAGCAAGACGTACGAGGACTGGAAGCGCACGCCGGCCGGCAAGGAAGCCGTCGAGAAGATGGGCAACGTGCCGTTCTTCATGACCGCGGAAGCGTTCGGCCATTCGATCGCGGACGGCCGCCAGTTCGCGTATGACGACGGCACGAAGGTCGACTATTACAACAACGGCTTCGACAGCATGATCAACTTCACCTTGCCGCGCGATGCGGGGCAGGGCTACGAAAGGCTGTTCTCCGATTACTCGACGCAGCTGAACGGCCCGCTGAAGGGCGTGACGGTGCTGAACTACCTCGATTCGCACGACGACGGCCATCCGTTCGACCCGCTGCGTGAGCACCCGTTCGAGGAAGCGGACAAGCTGCTGCTGGCGCCGGGCCAGGCGCAGGTCTATTACGGCGACGAGACGGCGCGCGTGCTGAAGATCGACGGCGCCGAGGGCGATGCCAACCTGCGTTCGTTCATGAACTGGGACCAGCTGCGGAACAATGCGCGCGTGGGCCTGCACGGCGTGGCCGAGGTGCGCGACTACTGGGCGCGCCTGATCCGCTTCCGCCACGCGCATCCGGCGGTGGGCGCGGGCGTGCACCAGATGATCGCGTCGAGCCCGTACACGTTCAAGCGCACGTACGAAAAGAACGGCGTGAAGGACCGCGTCGTCGTCGCGCTGGGCTTGCCGCAGGACCGTACGGTCGCCATTTCCGTGGGCGGCGTGTTCGGTGACGGGCAGACGGTGCGTGATGGCTTTACCGGCAGGACGGCGATCGTCGCGGATGGCAAGGTGACGTTCGATACGCGTGCGCCGGTGGCGTTGATCTCGCAGGATTGACGTCGGTTGAACGCGTGGACAGCACAGCTGTCCACCCTACCCGAAACGCGTGCAGCACCGGTAGGGTGGACGGCTCGTCCGTCCACGCGTTCAACCTTCGTGGGCACGGACGGGCAGCAATCACCCCAACCACGGATGGGCGGCCAGCCACCGCCCCAATTCATTATCGTTCGCACACTGCAGCTTGCTGAAGATATTGGCGCGATGCGTCTCCACGGACCGCGGCCCGCACGGCGGCACGAGCAGCCGTGCGATCTCCTTGTTCGGCTGACCGAGCCCCACGAGCCGCGCCACTTCCCGTTCGCGCGGCGTCAGCTCCGCCCATAGCCGCAGCGCCTGCGCGCGCGATCGCGCCTCCGCGATGGCGGCAGGCAGCTTGTCGAGCAGGTGCTGCGTATCCGGCTTTTCCACCCAGTCCCAGGCGCCTTGCCGCACCGCTTCCAGCGCCGTCGGGATGTCGCCGTGCCCGGACAGGAACAACGTGACGAGCGGACTGTGCGCCGTGCGCAGGCGGTCGAACACCGCGAGGCCGCTCATGCCGCCGAGGCGCAGGTCGAGGATCAGGCAGCCCGGCTGGCGCATGTCGACGGCGTCGAGGAACGCCTCGCCGGACTCGAACGCCTGTACGGCGAGACCCTGCGAAAACAGCAGCAGCAGGAGGGAGCGGCGCAGGGCTTCGTCGTCGTCGACGACGTACAGGGTCAGCGGGATGTCTTTCATGGCACGGTGGGAAGCGTGAAGGAAAAGGCCGCGCCGCCGGAGGCACGGTTCTCGACGGTCATGAAACCGCTGTGCGCCTCGACGATGGTGCGGCAGATATTGAGGCCCAGTCCCAGGCCGTCGGGGCGCGTCGTGAAGAACGGCGCGAAGATCTGGTCGAGCTGTTCCGGCGGGATGCCGGGCCCGGTGTCGCTCACGGTGACGCGCACGCCATGCTCGACGCGGGCAGCTGTCAGTTCGATGCACGCTCGGCGCGGCGGCAGGTCTTCCATGGCGTGCATCGCGTTGTGGATCAGGTTGACGAGCACCTGCTCGAGCAGCACGCGGTCGCCGCGCACGCCGGCATCGCCATCGTCCAGCGACAACTGCAAGGTGATGCCGTCGCGCTGCAGCTCCGGCGTGAGCAGGGCCGCCGCATGCGTGATGACGCCGGCGATGGGCAGCCGTTCGTACTGGCCCCGCTGCGGATTGATGAACGCGCGCACGCGCTTGACGATCTCGCTCGCGCGCTTGGATTGTTCGACGATCTCGTCGAGCGCGCCGGCCAGCAGGTCGCGCGGCGCCGACTGGGCGGCGAGGGCGCGCGCCGCGACGGCGAAATTCGACAGCGCCATCAAGGGCTGATTCAATTCGTGCGCGAGCGTGGAGGCCATCTCGCCCACGCTCGCGAGGCGCGCGCTGCGCTGCAGGCGGACTTCCTGGTCGCGCTGGCGGGCTTCGGCCTGCTTCTGCGCCGTGATGTCGACGACGGAACTCATCCAGCCCCGGTGCACGCCCTGCGCGTCGACGAGCGGCGCCGTGTAGACCATCGTGATGACGTCGTGGCCGTCCTTGTGGCGGATGCGCGATTCGAAGCCGTGCGGCGCCGCGCGGCCCTGCAGGGCGTCGGCGCTTTCCCGTTCGTGCTTTTCGTGGTCGTCCGGATGCCAGTAGGGGTAGGGCGGACGGCGGCCCAGCAGCTCGTCCGCGCTGTAGCCCACCATCGCGCACAGGGCCGGGTTGACGTAGATGATCTTGCCCGACGGGTCGCGCGCGCGCATGCCCACGAGCAGCGAGTCTTCCATCGCCTTGCGGAACGCGTGCGCCTCTTCCAGGTCGCGCGTGCGCGCCTCGACGCGGCGTTCCAGTTCGATGCGCGCCGTCTTCTGTTCGATGAAGCGCTTCTCGCGCAGGCGCCAGTACAGCACGCCGAGCAGCAGCAGCGCGACGGCCAGCGCGGCCAGCATTAGCGCCAGCTGGCGCGCCTGCACGACTTCCTTCATGTCCGTCGTGACGGTCAGGGTCCAGCCCAGTTCCGGCAGCGGCGTGTCGAGCGCGAGCAAGTCCATGCGGCGGTTGGCGACGCTCGTGCGCAGCACGACACCCGGCGTGCCGGCGCGCGCTTCCACGTGCCACGGCAGGACGGGGAACCGCGTCCGGTCGCCGTACTGGCGGTGTTCGGCAATCCATTTCAGGTCGGCCGCGGGCACGGCGCGGATGGCGTGGAACAGCCATTCCGGCACGGCGGACAGGAACACGATGCCGTGGCTGTCGCGCAGCACGACGGGATCGGCGCCGCGCTGCCACGCGGCCTGCAGCGGCTCCAGGCTGATTTTCACGACGACGACGCCGAGGATCGCGCCGTCCGCGCGCACGGGTTCCGCGATGAACAGGCCGGACTGGCCCGTCGTCAGGCCGAGGCCGTAGAACAGGCCGCGCCGGCCCTGCACGGCGTCCTCGAAATAGGGGCGCTGGCGGTACGACTCGCCGACGAAGCTGGACGGCAGGTTCCAGTTGCTGGCGGCCAGCGTCAGGCCCGCGCGGTCGACGAGGAACAGCGCGGCGGCGCCCGTCGTCGACTGCAGGTCGGCGAAGTAGTCGTTCACGCGCGCGCGCAGGGCCGCGTCGCGCGGCGCGCGCAGCAGCGCCTGCACGTCCGGATGGCGCGCGGCCGCGTGCGGGAGGAAATCGTGGCGCTCGACGAGACCGCGCAAGCCCAGCACGTGCGCGGCCGCGGCCTGGCGCAGGCCTTCCGTCTTCGTCTGCAGCTCGTGGCGCTCGGCCCAGTCGCCCGATGCCGCGATGACGGCCAGCGCGCCGGCGGCGACGAGGAACCGGCGAACGAGGCGGGGAGAGGGCAGCGGGGGCATGGAGCAAACGATAGCAGTTGCGCGGGGCGATGGGAACCGCCTCCGTAATTTTACGGAGGAGGACGCGCCGATGTTGCGGATGTGCGCCGGCCCGCCGGCTGGGATAGTGGGCATACGAATAAAAGGAGACATCCATGAATACCATCACATCCAAGGCCGGCGCCCAGGCAGGCCTCGACGCCGGCGAGCGCATCTCCGGCCAGCGCCTGAAGGCCATCTTCATCGGCTCGGCCGGCAACCTCGTCGAGTGGTTCGATTTCTACTGCTACTCCGCGTTCGCGCTGTACTTCGCCAGCGCGTTCTTCCCCAAGCAGGACGCGACCGCGCAGATGATGTCCACGGCGGGCATCTTCGCGCTGGGCTTCTTCGTGCGCCCGATCGGCGGCGTCCTGTTCGGCCACATCGGCGACCGCCTCGGCCGCAAGACGGCGCTGATGACGTCCGTGCTGCTGATGTGCTTCGGCTCCCTGCTGATCGCCTGCGCGCCGACGTACGCGGCGGCCGGCATCCTGTCGCCGTGCATCCTGCTGCTGGCGCGCCTGCTGCAAGGCCTGAGCCTGGGCGGCGAATACGGCGCCAGCGCGACGTATCTGTCGGAGATGGCGGACTCGAAGCACCGCGGCTTCTACAGCAGCTTCCAGTACGTCACGCTGATCGGCGGCCAGCTGCTGGCGCTCGTGCTGCTGCTCGTGCTGCAGAAATTCCTGCTCGACGCCGACCAGTTGCGTGCGTGGGGCTGGCGCATCCCGTTCTTCGTCGGCGCCTGCCTCGCGCTGCTGGCCATGCGCATGCGCCACGACCTGCCGGAGACCGCGTCGTTCGAGGCGGCCCGCAAAAAGGCGAAGACGATGGGCGGCCTGAAACAGCTGGCGCAGCATCCGCGCGAAGTGCTGCTGGTCGTCGGCCTGACGATGGGCGGCACCTTGGCGTTCTACGTCTACACGACGTATATGCAGAAATTCCTGCGCCTGTCCGTCGGCCTGACCGACTCGCAGACGACGGCCGTGTCGGCGGCATCGCTGCTGTTCGCCATGTGCCTGCAGCCGCTGTACGGCGCGCTGTCGGACCGCATCGGCCGCAAGCCGCTGCTCATCGGCTTCGCGCTGCTCGGCACCCTGTTCACCGTGCCGCTGCTGACCGGCATCCGTCACGCGAGCGGCCCGTGGGAAGCGTTCGCGCTGATCGCCTGCGCGTGGATGATCGTGTCCGGCTACACGTCGATCAACGCCCTCGTCAAGGCCGAACTGTTCCCGGCATCGATCCGCGCCACGGGTGTCGGCGTGCCGTATGCGTTCGCCGTCTCCGTGTTCGGCGGCACGGCCGAGTACCTGGCGCTGTGGTTCAAGTCGATCGACCTGGAGAGCGGCTTTTACTGGTACGCGACGGCCGTCATCGCCTGCACGCTGGCCGTCTGCTGGTTCATGCGCGACACGGGCGCGCTGTCGAAGATCGATGCGGAGGCACGGGGGCAGTAGCGCGGCCTGGTCTTGTCGAAATGGAAAGGGCGGTCCCGCGGGGCCGCTCTTTTCGTTGGCACCGTCCGAAACGGTCCACAATCGCTTTTTGGTGCATTTCAATCAATGGTATCCTACGCGCCAAAGATGAACACCGACCCGAGACGCGCGACCATGACGTTTGAACCCGACACCGAACAGAAGCCGACCCGCGCCGCCTATTCCGACGGCCCGCGCCTGCTGGCCGACATCGGCGCCACCCATGCGCGCTTCGCCCTCGAGATCGCGCCCGGCGTGCTGCGCAACGTGGCCGTGCTGCTGTGCGACGACTACCCGGGCATCGCCCAGCTGCTGAACGCCTACCTGGCCCAGACCCAGGCGCAGAGTGGCGGCGCACGCATCACGCACGCGGCGTTCGCGCTCGCGAACCCGATCAGCGGTGACTTCATCCGCATGACCAACCGCGACTGGCAGTTCTCGACGGAAGAGGTGCGGCGCACGCTCGGCCTGACGACGCTGCTCATCGTGAACGACTTCACGGCGCTGGCGATGGCGCTGCCGGGCTTCAAGCCGGAAGACCTGCTGCAGATCGGCGGCGGCAAGCCTGCGTCGAACGCCGTGGCCGGCGTGCTGGGGCCGGGCACGGGCCTGGGCGTGTCGGGCGTGATCCCGACCGTGGACGGCTTCGTCACCCTCGGCAGCGAGGGTGGCCACGTCAACTTCGCCCCGGCCGACGAGCGCGAGTTCGCGATCCTGCAATACGCCTGGCGCGAATGGCAGCACGTGTCGAACGAGCGCCTGATCTCCGGCCCCGGCATGGAAATCATTTACCGCGCGCTGGCGCTGCGCAACGGCGTGGAAGCGCCGCAGCGGGACGCCGCAGCCATCATGACGGCCGCGCTGGAACAGAAGGACGCGCTGTGCCTGGAAGTCCTCGAATGCTTCGCCGGCATGCTGGGCGGCGCCGCGGCCAACCTCGCGGTCACCTTGGGCGCGTTCGGCGGCATCTTCATCGGCGGCGGCATCGTGCCCCGGATGGCCGAGTGGTTCAAGACGTCGCCGTTCCGCACGCGCTTTGAAGCCAAGGGCCGCTTCTCCAGCTACCTGGCGCAGATCCCGACCTACGTGATCATGATGCCGACGCCGGCGCTGTACGGCGTGTCGAGCATCCTGTCCGAACACCTGCGCAACCGCAGCGGCGCGAACACGCTGATGGAGAGAGTGCAGCACCTGCAGGCGGAACTGTCGCCGGCCGAGCAGCGCGTGGCGCAGCTCGTGATCGAGCATCCGCGCAAGGTGCTGTCCGAGCCGATCGCGGAGATCGCGAAGCTGGCCGACGTCAGCCAGCCGACCGTGATCCGCTTCTGCCGCTCGCTGGGCTTTTCCGGCCTGGCCGACTTCAAGCTGAAGTTCGCGGGCAGCCTGACGGGCACGATCCCCGTGCGCCACAGCCAGGTGCGCATGACGGACAGCACGCACGACCTGTCGGCGAAAGTCATCGACAACACGGTGTCCGCGATCCTGCGCTTCCGCGACCAGCTGGACGTGAACTCGATCGACCGCGCCATCGATATCCTCCGCAAGGCGAAGCGCGTCGAGTTCTACGCGATGGGCAATTCGCGCGTCGTCGCGCTGGATGGCCAACATAAATTCTTCCGCTTCCGCATCCCGACGTCGTCGTACGGCGACTCGCACCTGTTCGCGCTGGCGGCCGAGCTGCTGGGGCCGGGCGACGTCGTCATCGCCATCTCGACGACGGGCCAGCTGCCGGAACTGCTCGACGCCGTCGACGTGGCACGCAATGCGGGCGCCGACGTCATCGCCATCACGAGCAGCAAGTCGGCGCTGGCGCGCAAGGCCAGCGTGTGCCTGTCCGTCGACCACAGCGAGGACAGCACGACGTTCCTGTCGATGATCTCGCGCATCCTGCAACTGCTCCTCATCGACATCATGGCGGTCGGCATCTCGCTCGGGCCGGCCGGCGAAGCGGTCGCCGACGGCGACAGCGAACGCCGGCGCCTGCTGATCTCCCACCTCGACATCTGACCCGACCATCGTGGCGCGCGCGACCTCCGCCACGATCGGCCTCACTGCGCTGGCGATGGCGGCGTTCGCCGCGAATTCGCTGCTGTGCCGGGCCGCGCTTCGTGACGCGCACATCGACCCGGCCACGTTCGGCGCCGTGCGCGTGACGTCCGGGGCACTCGTGCTGGCGCTCGCGATGCGCGTGCGCGCACGCCCGGCGGCCGTCGCGGACTGGCGTGCCGCCGCCATGCTCTTCGCCTACGTGGCCGCCTTCTCGTTCGCCTACCTCACGCTGCCCGCGGGCACGGGTGCATTGATCCTGTTCGGCGCCGTCCAGCTGACGATGTTCGCCGTGGGCCTCGCGCGCGGCGAACGGTTCGCACCGCGCGGCTGGGCGGGCCTCGCGCTGGCGGTGGCCGGTTTCGTCGTCCTCGTGCTGCCCGGCGTCGCGGCACCGCCGCCGGCCGGCGCCGCGCTGATGGCCGTCGCGGGCATCGCGTGGGGCGCGTACTCGCTGCGCGGGCGCGGCGTGCCCGATCCGCTTGCCGCCACGGCGTCCAATTTCATGCGCGCGATGCCGCTGGCGTTGGCGCTGGGCCTCGCGTTCGTCGCGCGCGCGCATGCGGACGTTGCCGGCATCCTGCTGGCCATCGCGTCGGGCGCGCTCACGTCGGGGCTCGGCTACGTGATCTGGTATGCGGCGCTGCGCGGGCTGTCGGCGCTGCAGGCTGCAAGCGTGCAGTTGTCCGTGCCCGTGATCGCGGCGTGCGCGGGCGCCTTGTGGCTCGATGAGGCGTTCACGGCGCGGTTGCTGGTGGCCGTCGTCGCGATCCTGGGCGGGATCGCGCTCGTGCTGACGGATCGGGCGCGCAAGCGGGGGTAGGGCGTGGCGTGACATTTTGTGATTTTTGCGCGTCGGCAAGCTGTTATGCTGGGTCGCGTTTTCATCACTGAAGCGACAAGCCATGACGATTCGCATTTCGCGTAGCACTGCAATGTCTGCTGGCGCGCTGGCGCTCCTGCTGGGCGGTGGCGGGACACCGGCACTGGCCGATCCGGGCGCGCTGCGGGCGCCCGAGCAAGTCCGCTGCATCCACCTGCCGGCCGTCCTGTCGGGCATCGAAACGAAGGGGCTGTTCAAAGTCGAGTCGGAAACGCGGCTCGAGCGCGGCCCGTATATCTCCGAAGGCGAAGACGCGGAAGGCACGTATTACCGCGCGCCGCCGGGCGGCGTCTATCAGGGACCGCCGAAAGACAAGCCGGCGAATGGTGCGTGGCAGCTCGATCGCGACGGCGGCATTTTCGTCCCCCGCGATCCGTCGGCACCGCCGCAACTGTATTCGTACGTCATCGAGAACGGGACCTCCGCCGCAACCCTGGTTCCGCCAGCTGGCGCGGATTGCACGAACACGAAATATGTCCGCGATCCCAACACCAAGGCCGTGCGGGTCGCGGCATCCCAGGGTGAGGGCGCGACAGCGACCGGCGCGAAGCGAGTGGGCGTGGCCGGTGGCAGCGTCATTGGTTACGCCCTCAACGAGTTGGTCGAGGGGCGCAACGTGGGCAGGATCATGAAGCTGCCGCAGTCGAAAAATGCCGAGTTCAATGCCAAGCTCGGCGAGTTCGCGCGGAATGCAGTGCCGATCAAGGCCCAGGATGCGCAGGACTGAATGGCTCGCGATGCAAATGAGCGCTTGATCGATTGGCTCAGGGCACGATGGAAGGTTACCCCATGATTTGTTCGATCCGTACATTCACGACTACCCTCGGCTTGCTGGTGTTGGCAGGAACGGCACAGTCACAGACGCAAATTCAATCGACGACGTTGGTGCCTCCCCAACCGGCGTCTGCGTCACGTTGTACCAAACCGGTTTATCCGATCGATGCACTCCGGGCCGAGGCCGCGGGTGTCGTGACGATGCGATTCCTGATCGGGGCCGACGGTGCCGTACAAGAGACAAAATTGGTGAAGTCGAGCGGACACGCAAGCCTGGACCAGGCAGCCATCGATGCGCTGTCGAAGTGCCGTTTCAAACCCGCGGCGGTCGACGGCAAATTTGTCGAGCATTGGCAGGAAGTGACATATACCTGGTCGCTCGATTAAACAGGCTCCTATGCGTTTCCGATGCTAGAGAACAAGCGGGTTCAACGTAAATCCGTGTTGCTGCTGTTTGCCACGTTGTCGGCAGGCGCGGCAAGCGCCAGATGGGTTCCGTACGAATGGTTCATGTCCGTGCTGGGCTACAGCCTTTTGATTGCGCTGATTCTGGCCATCCTTGTCGCCCTCGACGCGAAGAATGAGCGCCACGCGCCGGCGCCTTTCGCGTTATTGCTCGAGGTGCTATTCCTGCCTTCCCGTAATGCGGACATAACACTTGGATGGGGTCTCTGGGCGTTTTTTCATGCGGCCAGTTTTGTGACCGGTTTCCTGGTATGCGCCATGTTTCTGCCAATGTTCACCTAGCGCCGCACTGATCGGAAAAGCACTACACTGCCAGGATATTTCGGTTTCACCACCACAGCGGGAGCCGCAATGGATATCCAACCGAACGCGCGCACGACCGTGTGGCAACGCGCCGCACCGGCCCTGTTGATGATGATCCTTGCGCCCACGTTCACCGAGCTGCTGCTCGGCGGAACGCGCCTGTCCACCTTGATCGCGTTCCCGCCCGTGCTGCTGATGGAGATCCTGGTCTGGGGCGGTGGCGCCGTCCTGTTGCGCGGCCTGGCCCGCAAGCTGAAGCTCGGCTGGAGCAGCCTGCAGTTGTTCGCCCTCGCGCTGGCCGTCGCCGAGGAATTCGTGATCCAGCAGACGAGCCTCGCGCCGCTCGTCATCCAGCTCAAGGGCGTGGAGTGGGGCCGCGCCGCCGGCATCAATTATGTCTACGCGCTGTGGGCACTCGTCTACGAAGCGGCATGGGTCGTGCTGTTCCCCACGCTGGTTGCCGAGCTGGTCTTCCCGGACAGGCGCGACGGGACCTGGCTCAGCACGCCGATGGCCGTCGTCCTCGCGATCCTGTTCGTACTGGGCGCCATCATGGCGTGGTTCGCGTGGACGCACATCGCCCGGGTCAAGACGTTCCATCTGCCGCTGTACAACCCGACCCGTGTCGAGCTCGTGGCGGGCATCGCGGTCATCGTGGGCTTGATCGCCTGGGGCATCCAATTCCCGCCGGCGTTCGGCCACGCCTGGCGTCCGGCCAGTCCGGCGGTCGTCGCAGGGCTCGGCGGCCTGTGGGGCGTGTTGTGGTTCCTGCTCGCGGTTGTCGCCTTCGGCATCGCCCCTCAGCTTTCCGCGCCCGCCGTATTCGCGGCCGGAGCCGCCGTGTTGCTCATCGTCGTGCTCGTGCTGCCGCGCTGGACGTCGCACGCGGCATGGACGCAGCGTCATTCGTACTTCTTGTTCACCGGCGCCTTGACGGGCGCGATGGCAGCGAGCTTCCTCGGCTTCCGCGGCGCCGCGCGCGAGGATATCGTGTTCAAGGTGGTGACCAACGCGATCGCATTGCTGCTGATGTTTTTCCTCGGTTGTAAGAAGACCGCAGTCCCGCACACACAGGAGGAAACATGCCCAAATTCGTGACGATCGGTTATGGCGACCGTGCCGGTTACGACCGGACCAGCCTCGAGGTCCGCAACGCGGCCCACGCCAACGATGCGGCGTTGAAGCGGCGCGGCGCGTTGATCGGCATCGCGGGCGCGCCCGTCCAGGTCCGCAATCCGGAAGCGCGCGGCGTCGAAACGGACAACGCGCCGTTCATGTCGGCACCGCTGCCGGTCGCCGGATTCGCGATCATCGAAGCGGCCGACATGGCGGAAGCGATCCGGCTCGTGTCGACATCGCCCTGCGCGGTTGCGCATGGCACGATCGAAGTCTGGCCGTTGCAGGAGTGACGGTGCGCGCCGTTCGATCGGCGCGACAGATTCACACTCGATGATGTAGTTTGACTACTGATTGAAATGATGGTCTCCGGGTTAAAATGTTGTAAGTATATGATTTACATGCATATTTAAATAAAGTGCGGGTTTTTGCGCGGATTGTCACGGCGTGTCTCATCCTGTATATTGCGTAAAAATTACCAAAGGGACACCCATGACCATTCCATCGCACGACAAGAATCCGTGGTGGCGCGAAGCCATCATCTACCAGGTCTATCCGCGCAGCTACCTCGATACGAATGGCGATGGCGTGGGTGACCTTCCCGGCATCACCGCCAAGCTGGATTACATCGCCAGCCTGGGCGTGGACATCGTCTGGCTGTCGCCGTTCTTCAAGTCGCCGATGAAGGACTTCGGCTACGACATCGCAGACTACTGCGACGTCGACCCGCTGTTCGGCACCCTCGCGGATTTCGACGCACTCGTCGCCCGCGCGCACGCGCTGGGCCTGAAGATCATGATCGACCAGGTGATGGCGCACACGGCGGAGAACCACCCGTGGTTCGTCGAAAGCCGCTCGAACCGCGACAATCCGAAGGCCGACTGGTACGTGTGGTCCGATCCGCTCCCGGACGGCAACCCGCCCAACAACTGGCTGTCCGTGTTCGGCGGCTCGGCGTGGCAGTGGGACAGCCGCCGCAAGCAGTACTACATGCACAACTTCCTCGTCAGCCAGCCGCAGCTCAACTTCCACAATCCGCAGGTGCAGCAGGCGCACCTGGATTCGCTGCGCTTCTGGCTCGAGCGCGGCGTCGACGGCGTGCGCATGGACGCCTGCAACTTCCACTTCCACGACCGGACACTCCAGAGCAATCCGCCAGCGCTGGTGCGCGACACGTCGACGGTCACGGACGTGAACCCGTACGGCATGCAGGCCCACATCCACGACAAGACCCAGCCCGAGAACATCGCGTTCCTGCAAAAGCTGCGCAAGCTGCTGGACGAATACGGCGCTGTCGCCATCGGCGAGGTGGGCGCGGACGATTCGCTCGCGGTCATGGCCGACTACACGTCGGGCGGCGACAAGCTGCACATGGCCTACAGCTTCAACCTCTTGACGCCGCAGTTCTCCAGCCGCCACATCCGCCGCCAGGTCGAGGAATTCAATGCGCGCGTGAAGGATGGCTGGGCGTCGTGGTCGGTCGGTAACCACGATTCGATCCGCGTCGCGACGCGCTGGTCGAGCGGCGAACGGACTCCAGCGCTGTCAAAACTGGTGCTGGCGCTGCAGCTGTCGTTGAAAGGCACGCCGTGCCTGTACCAGGGCGACGAGCTGGCGCTGCCGGAAGCGGACGTCCCGTACGAACTCCTGCAGGACCCGTACGGCATCACGTTCTGGCCCGAGTTCAAGGGCCGCGACGGCTGCCGCACGCCGATGGCGTGGACGAGCGACGCGCCGCATGCGGGCTTCACCACGGGCACGCCGTGGCTGCCGGTGCCGCCCGAGCACGTGGCACTGGCCGAGGAAGGCCAGGACAAGGACCCGCATTCCACGTTGAACTTCGCGCGCACGATCATCCATTGGCGCCGCAGGCAGCCGGCGCTGACGCGCGGCGACATCGTGTTCTTCGACGTGCCCGAACAGGCGCTGGCGCTGCGCCGCGATGCCGACGGCGCCCCGTCCGTGCTGGCCGTGTTCAACGTGACCAATGCGCCGCTGACGTTCGACTGGCCGCAGGCGGCCGGCGCGACGAAGCTGGAAGGCCACGGCCTGCAGGGCGACGTGAACGGCACGACCGTCACGCTGCCGCCATACGGCGGCTGGTTCGGTACAATCGCGTAATGGAAGAACAACCCGACAACACCCGCACCGCGTTCGCCGACGGTGCGCGCCTTCTCGCCGACATCGGCGCCACGCACGCGCGCTTCGCGCTGCAGACGGCGCCCGGCACCTACCGCTCCGTGCGCGTGCTGAAGTGCGACGATTTCTCGGGCATCGTCCCGATGCTGCGCTTCTACCTGGACGAACACGCGGATGCGCGCCTGCACCACGGCGCGCTCGCGCTCGCGAATCCGGTCGATGGCGACTACGTCCGGATGACGAACCGGCCGTGGGAATTTTCGACGGACGCCGTGCGGCGCGAGCTCGGTCTCGACACACTGTTGATCGTGAACGACTTCACGGCGCTGGCGATGGCGATCCCAGGCCTGAAAGAATCCGACCTGATGCAGGTGGGCCCCGGCAAGCCCGTGCCGGGCGCCGTGCTGGGCGTGCTGGGGCCGGGCACGGGGCTGGGCGTGTCGGGCGGCATCCCGACCGTCGACGGCTTCGTCACGCTCGGCAGCGAAGGCGGCCACGTGAACTTCGCGCCCAGCGACGAGCGCGAGTTCGCGATCCTGCAGACGGCGTGGCGCGAATGGAGCCACGTGTCGAACGAGCGCCTGATCTCGGGCCCCGGCATGGAAATCATCTTTCGCGCGCTCGCGGAACGCAACGGCGTCGATACGCCGCCGCGCACGTCGGCCGAGATCATCACGGGCGCGCTCGAGGGCAACGACCCGCTGTGCCTCGAAGTGCTGGAATGCTTCTGCGGCATGCTGGGCGGCGCCGCGGCGAACCTCGCGGTGACGCTGGGCGCATTCGGCGGCATCTTCATCGGCGGCGGCATCGTGCCGCGCCTGGGCGAGTGGTTCAAGACGTCGCCGTTCCGCACGCGCTTCGAAGCGAAGGGCCGTTTTTCCAGCTACCTGTCCGACATCCCGACGTACGTGATCTCGACGCCGCACGTGGCGTTCGACGGCGTCGCGAACATCCTGTCGGAACACCTGCGCGGCCGCAGCGGCGGCAACACGCTCATGGACCGCATCCACAAGCTGCGCCCGGAACTGACGCCGGCCGAGCAGCGCGTGGCGGCACTCGTCCTGGGACAGCCGCGCCTCGTGCTGAACGAGCCGATCGCCGGCATCGCGAAGCTCGCGGACGTGAGCCAGCCGACCGTGATCCGCTTTTGCCGCTCGCTCGGCTTCCTCGGCCTCGCCGACTTCAAGCTGAAGTTCGCGAGCAGCCTCACGGGCTCGATCCCCGTGCGCCACAGCCAGGTGCGCGGCAGCGACAGCACGCACGACCTGTCCGCGAAGGTCATCGACAACACGATTTCCGCGATCCTGCAGTTCCGCGACCAGCTGGACGTGCGCGCCATCGACCGTGCGATCGAACTGGTGAGCCGCGCCAAGCGCGTGGAGTTCTACGCGATGGGGAATTCGCGCGTGGTGGCGCTGGACGGCCAGCACAAGTTCTTCCGCTTCCGCATCCCGACGGCGCTGTACGGCGACTCGCACCTGTTCAAGCTGGCGGCCGAGTTGCTGGGGCCGGGTGACGTCGTCGTCGCGATCTCGAACTCGGGCCGCCTGCCGGACCTGTTGTCGGCCGTGGATGCGGCGCGCGCGGCCGGTGCCGACGTCATCGCCATCTGCAACAGCCAGTCGCCACTGGCACGTCGCGCGGACGTGCTGCTCGCGGTCGATCACGCGGAGGACAGCACGCACTTCCTCGCGATGATCTCGCGGATTTTGCAGCTGCTCCTCATCGACATCATGGCGGTCGGGATCTCCGTCGACGTGCATCATGCGCGGGCGTTGCCGCCGGCGGCGGTGGAAGGCGAAGGCGAGGGACGTCGCGCGTTGATCTCCCACCTGGACTCGTAACGCATGCATCTGGTGGGCTCGGGGAGCCCACCCTACCAACGTCACGGTGCCGTAGGGCGGGCACCCCGTGTCCACCGTGCGTCACCGATGCGATTCAATTTTCGGTAAGAACGCTGCAAGAATCCCCAGCAACGGCAGGAACGCCGCAATCCGATACACCGTCTCGATCCCCGCCACATCGGCAATCTGCCCCATGGCCGCGGCGCCGATGCCGCTGAAGCCGAACATCAGCCCGAAGAAGATCCCCGCGACCATGCCGACCTTGCCCGGCACGAGCTCCTGCGCGAACACGACGATCGCGGAAAACGCGGACGACATCACGAGCCCGATCACCACCGACAGCACACCGGTCCAGAACAGGTCCGCGTACGGCAGCGCCAACGTGAACGGCGCGGCGCCGAGGATCGACACCCAGATCACGCGCTTGCGGCCGATACGGTCGCCAATCGGCCCGCCCGCGAACGTGCCCGCAGCGACGGCCGCAAGGAACGCGAACAGGTACAGCTGCGCCGTGCCGACGGGGACCCGGAACTTCTCGATCAGGTAGAACGTGTAATAGCTCGACAAGGTCGACATGTAGACGTATTTCGAGAACACGAGCAGCGCCAGCACGACGAGCGCACGCATGACCGTCGCACGCGGCAGCGCGGGGCCGGCGTGCGCGGCGACGCGGCGCGTGGACGTCTGCAGGTGCCCGGCATACCAGCGCGCCACGCCCACGAGCACCGCTACGGCCGCGAGGATGAACAGCATGAACCACGCGATGCGGCCTTGGCCGCGCCCGACGATGATGGCGGCCGCGAGCAGCGGGCCGAACGCGGAACCGAGGTTGCCCCCGACCTGGAACAGCGATTGCGCGAAGCCGAACCGGCCGCCGGACGCGAGCCGCGCCACGCGCGACGCTTCCGGGTGAAAGGTCGACGAACCGACGCCGATCATGGCGGCGGCCAGCAGCAGCATGCCGAAGCTGGCGGCGACGGACAGCAGGCCGACGCCGGCCAGGGTCACGCACATCCCGGCCGGCAGCAGGAACGGCAGGGGGCGCTTGTCGGTGTAAAGGCCGATCCACGGCTGCAGCAGCGACGCGGTGCACTGGAACGTCAGCGTGATCAGGCCGACTTGCGTGAAGCTGAGGGAAAACTGGTCCTTCAACAGCGGATAGATCGACGGCAGGACGGCCTGCACGCAATCGTTCAGCAGGTGCACGAAGGCGACGGAAAACAGGATCTGGAGCACGGTCGCGGGCGCGGCGCTGGCCGGCCGGGCCGCGCCTACGACGGGCGAGCTTGGCGTGGTCATGGTGGCTTTCTCGATGAATGGCAGGCCAGTGTAATATGTGCAATTCGAACGCATATTCCATCTTTCGTCGCCCAAGTGACACTCACGCCATCGCCCCGCTACCGCCAGAAATTCCGCCAGCTGCCGCGCAGCGTGACGGCCATGCCGTCCATCGTGCCGCACGGGGAACTCGTCGAAGCCCACAGCCATCCGTGGGTGCAGTTGCTGTACGCGAGCGAAGGCGTGATGCGGGTGCGCACGGAGCTGGGCGTGTGGATCATCCCGCCCCGCCGCGCCCTCCTGATCGCGCCCGGCGTCGTGCACGAGCTGACGATGCTCAGCCGTGTCAACATGCGGGCGCTGTACATCGACGCGGATGCGGCGCGCGGCCTCGTCGAGGGCTGCCGCGTGCTTGAAGTGAGTCCGCTGCTGCGCGAGCTGATCCTCGCGTTGTCGCTGGAACCCGTCGACTATCCGCCCGGCGGGCGCGGCGAGGCGCTGGCGCGGCTGATCCTGTCGGAACTGGCCGCGATGGAGACGGTGCCCATCGCCGTGCCGTGGCCGCGCGACCGCCGCCTGCAGGCCCTGTGCGGGGACATCATGGCGAATCCGGGCAACCTGCGCCGGCTCGACGACTACGCGCTCGACGCGGGTGCCAGCGCGCGCACGCTGATCCGGCTATTCCCCCGCGAGACGGGGCTGCACTACCGCCAGTGGGTCCAGCAGGTGCACCTGGCGCACGCGTTCGAGATGCTGGCGCGCGGCGAGAGCGTGGGCAACGTGGCGCACGCGCTGGGCTATGCCAGCCCGAGTGCGTTCACGAGCATGTTCCGCAAGCTGCTGGGCAAGACGCCGCAGCACTATTTGGCGGAGTGGCGCGCGCGGAGTTGAACGGGAAGACGAGAAGGCGCCGCCGACCGGGGGAGGAGTGAGCCACCGGTCACGCGAATGAGCGGTGACGCAGCACGGTCAGCGGCAGCGTCCACGATAGACGCGTTGGACGGTCGCAGGTTTGTGTTCGGTCAACCGGACTTCAGTTCGACGTTGCGGATGTTGCGCCGCCATTCGGCCAGCGATTGCACGGTGTCGTTGTCGAGGTCTTCGACGAGGATCTCGTCGCCCTCGTGCGCCACGAGGAAGCTGGCGCGGCGGTGCACGTTCTGCTTGCGGTCTTCCACGAAGCTCAGCTGGTAATACGCCTTGCCGCCGATGACGCGCGGGTTCGGGTCGTCCTCGATGACGGCGCCGTGGGCCGCGCCGTGCGAGCGCTTTTCGATCTGTTCCGACCAGGTCTTCAGCTCCGGCAGCGCCATCAGGGCGGCGATGGCCTGGTCGCGCGTGCGCGCGGGCGCGGCCTGCGCCTGGACGGCGGCAGGCTTCGGCGGCGGCGCCGGTTTCTCGCCCTTGCAGGCGGCGAGCGCGCCCAGGGCGAACAGGGTGGCGCTCAGCAGGCGGATCGGACGTGCGGACATGGCGGCTCGATGGGGAGAAAGAACCAGTCTAAACCAACTGGTGTCACCCGGCAACTCAGCAGTTGCCGCCGCCCGATCGAACCGCGGTCCTTCAGCCCTTGAGCTGCAACCCGTGCTCGTCGCACCAGCGCTGCAGCGCCGTGCGCGTTTCCTCCGTGCGGAAGCGCTGCCACGCCTCGGTCGCGCCGCGCTCTGCCAGCAGGCGGTCGAAGCCGTCCGTGTCCTGGGCGCGCATGAGGTCGCGCACGGCGGCCTGGTCGCCGGCCATGTGCGCGGCCGCGAAGCGCAGCACGAGCGGGTCGCCGACGCCGAGCGTGCTTGCGGGCGGCACGGCGACGTACGCGGCATCGGCACCGTCCCCGTCGGCCGGCAGCGGCGCTTCCTCGTCCATGTAGTCGTCGTTGAGCACGTGGATCATGCCCGTCTCGCGCGCGACGAGGGCGCGGGCGCGGCCCTCGCCGTCGTCGACGACCATTGCCGCGTGTTCGAGTTCGTCCAGGTTGACTGCCGCCATGGTGCCTCCGCTTCCGTTCGATGCCGCCAGTATGCAGCGCCTGCGCGCGCGGGCTCGCACGCTTGGACCGCGCCGCTACCAGATCCGCACGCGGTCGGCCGGCTTCAGGTACAGCCTGTCCGCCGGATCGACGCCGAACGCGGGATAGAAGCCGTCGAGGTTGCGCACGGTCCACACGCGCTGCGGTGCGGGCGCATGCGGGTTGGTGAGCAGGCGCCGGCGCAGATCCGCGTCGCGGTAGCGCAGGCGCCAGATCTGCGCCCAGCCGAGGAAGAAGCGCTGGTCGCCCGTCAGGCCGTCGATCACGGGCGCCGGCTTGCCGCCCAGCGATGCGCGATAGGCGTCGTAGGCGATGGCGAGGCCGCCCAGGTCGGCGATGTTCTCGCCCAGCGTCAGCCTGCCGTTCACGTGTACGCCGGGCAGCGGCGCGTACTGGTCGAACTGCGCCGCGAGTGCGCCGGTGCGCGCCTCGAACGCGGCCCGGTCGCGTGCCGACCACCACGTCGCGAGGCGTCCCCGCTCGTCGTAGCGCGCGCCCTGGTCGTCGAAGTGGTGCGTCATCTCGTGGGCGATCGACGCGCCGATGCCGCCGTAGTTGACGGCCGGGTCGACGCCGGCGTCGAAGAACGGCGGCTGCAGGATCGCGGCGGGGAACACGATCGCCACCTTCGGGTAGTTCGCGAACGCGTCCACCGTCATCGGCGTCGCGCTCCACTCCCAGCGGTACACGGGCCGCCCGACCTTCGCGGCGTCCCAGTCGTGGTGGAAGGCCGCGGCCCGCGTGGCGTTGCCGAACGCGTCGCCGTCGCGCAGCGCGAGCTTGCCGTAGTCGTGCCAGCGGTCCGGGTAGCCCACCTGCGCGCGGAACGACGCCAGCTTGCGCCGCGCCCGCGCCTTCGTCTCCGGCGTCATCCAGTGCAATGCGTCGATGCGGCGCCCGAACGCCGCCACGAGGTTGTCGACGAGCGCCTGCGCCGCCGCGCGCGTGGACGGCGAAAAATGGCGCGCGACGTAGACCCGGCTGACGTCGTCCGGCACGGCCTCCAGCACGAAGCCGACGGCTTGGCGCCAGCGCGGCTCCGGGGTGTCGATGCCGTCGATGGCGTGGCCGTAGAACGCGAAGTCCGCATCGCGCACGGCCGCCGGCAGCACGGCCGCGTAGCGGTGCAGCAGGCGCACGGCGAGCATGGCGCGCAAGGTCGCCACCGGTTCCGCGTCGATGAGCGCGAGGATCGCCGCCACCGCGTCGGGCTGGCGCACGACGGCGCGCTGCGTGTCGTAGCCGAGCGCGCGCACCAGCGCCGGCAGGCGCGGGCCCGCGCGGTCGAGCGGAAGGGGATTGTAGATACGCTGCGCGTCGCGGCTCGCATCCGTCGGCCAGCTGGCCTGCGCGATCCGCGTCTCGAACGCGAGCAGGCGGTCGGCCGCGCCCGCGTCGTCGATGCCCGCCAGCGCGAGCATGGCCGCGAGATAGCGCCGGTACGCCGCGCGCGCGTCGCGCATGGCGGCGCTGTCGGCCAGGTAGTAGTCGCGGTCGGGCATGCCGAGGCCGGCCTGCGACACGATCAGGGCGTAATGGTCCGGATCGCCGTCGTCCGGCTCCACCGTGAAGTCCAGCGGCAGGGCGACACCGAGCTTGCCCAGTTCCGCCGCCGCCGCGACGTAGCCTGCGCGCGTGCCCACGGCGCGCACGCGCGCGAGCAGCGGCGCGACGGGCGCCATGCCGCGGCGCTCGATGGCGGCCGTGTCGAGGAAGGCGCGCCAGGCCGTGCCCATCCTGCTGGAAGAATCGTGCGCCGCGTCCTCGAGGATCGCGCGGACCTGCTCGCGGCTACGGTCGTCGAGCGCGCCGATGGTGCCCACGGTCGACCGGTCGGCGGGGATCGGCGTGCGCCGTACCCAGCCGCCGTTGGCGTAGGCGAAGAAGTCGTCGCCGGGGCGGACGTCGCGGTCCATGCCGGCCACGTCGAAGCCCGACCTGCCTTCCTGCGCCGCGCCGGCAGCCGCCGCAAGCATCAGTCCACCCCACAGCGCGGCCCGTGCCGCCAGGCGCCATCCTCGCATCCCGCATCCTTTCGTTCGCGTTCGACAGGGGACGATTCTAAATAAAAAAGCCCGCGGGGCGCGAACCCCGCAGGCTTTTTCGTGAACGGTGCCGGCGCGATGCCGGCAGCCTGTCCGGCTATTACATCATGCCGTCCATGCCCATGCCGCCCATGCCACCCATACCGCCCATGCCGCCGGCAGCCGGCTTGTCTTCGACGACTTCCGAAACCATGCAGTCGGTGGTCAGCATCAGGCCGGCGATCGACGCTGCGTTCTGCAGTGCCGAGCGGGTGACCTTGGCCGGGTCCAGCACGCCCTGTTCGACCATGTCGCCGTAGGTGCCGTTGGCGGCGTTGTAGCCGTAGTTGCCCTGGCCGTTGATGACGGCGGCGACGACGACCGACGGCTCTTCACCGGCGTTCTGGACGATCATGCGCAGCGGCTCTTCCATTGCGCGCAGGACGATCTTGATGCCGGCTTCCTGGTCCGGGTTGTCGCCTTTGACTTGCAGTGCGGCGCGCGCACGCAGCAGGGCCACACCGCCGCCCGGGACGATGCCTTCTTCGACGGCAGCGCGGGTCGCGTGCAGCGCGTCTTCCACACGTGCTTTCTTCTCTTTCATTTCGACTTCGGTCGCAGCACCGACGCGGATCACGGCAACGCCGCCGGCCAGCTTGGCCACGCGCTCTTGCAGCTTCTCACGGTCGTAGTCCGAGGTCGCTTCTTCGATCTGGATGCGGATCTGCTTGACGCGCGCTTCGATCGCTTCGGCAGCACCGGCGCCATCGATGATGATGGTGTTTTCCTTGCCGACTTCGATGCGCTTGGCCTGGCCCAGTTCGTTCAGCGTGACCTTTTCCAGCGTCAGGCCGACTTCTTCCGCGATCACCTGGCCGCCGGTCAGGATGGCGATGTCTTCCAGCATGGCCTTGCGACGGTCGCCGAAGCCTGGGGCTTTCACTGCAACGGTCTTCAGGATGCCGCGGATGTTGTTGACGACCAGGGTCGCCAGCGCTTCGCCTTCGATGTCTTCGGCGACGATGACCAGCGGACGGCCAGCCTTGGCGACTTGTTCCAGCACCGGCAGCAGGTCACGGATGTTGGAGATCTTCTTGTCGCACAGCAGGACGAACGGGTTCTCGTGGACGGCGACTTGCTTGTCCGGGTTGTTGATGAAGTACGGCGACAGGTAGCCGCGGTCGAATTGCATACCTTCGACGATGTCCAGCTCGTCGTTCAGCGACTTGCCGTCTTCGACGGTGATGACGCCTTCCTTGCCGACTTTTTCCATCGCTTCAGCGATGCGCTCGCCGACGGACGAATCCGAGTTGGCCGAGATGGTACCGACTTGGGCGATCTCTTTCGAGGTCGTGGTCGGCTTGGCGATCTTCTTCAGTTCTTCGACGGTGGCGGCGACGGCCTTGTCGATGCCGCGCTTCAGGTCCATCGGGTTCATGCCGGCGGCAACGAACTTCATGCCTTCGCGGACGATGGCTTGCGCCAGCACGGTCGCGGTGGTGGTGCCGTCACCGGCGTTGTCGCTGGTCTTCGATGCGACTTCCTTCACCATCTGCGCGCCCATGTTCATGAGCTTGTCTTTCAGTTCGATCTCTTTGGCGACCGAGACACCGTCCTTGGTGACGGTCGGGGCGCCGAACGAACGTTCGAGCACGACGTTGCGGCCTTTCGGGCCCAGGGTGACTTTGACTGCGTTGGCCAGGATGTTGACACCCTCGACCATCTTGGCGCGTGCAACGTCGCCGAACACTACATCTTTAGCTGCCATATTTGATTCTCCGAATTTTTCAGGAAGTTATTGGACGAATTACTGGGCCACGACGGCCATGATGTCTTCTTCGCGCATGACCAGCAGCTCTTCGCCGTTGACCTTGACGGCCTGGCCCGAGTACTTGCCGAACAGGACGCGGTCGCCGACCTTGACTTCCAGCGGACGGACGTTGCCGTTCTCTTGCACTTTGCCGTTACCGACGGCCAGCACTTCACCTTGGTCCGGTTTCTCGGCCGCCGCATCGGGGATGATCAGGCCGGATGCAGTCTTGGTTTCCTGGTCGAGACGCTTCACGATCACGCGATCGTGCAATGGGCGAAGGTTCATGCAAAACTCCTTGTAGTTGGTTTGACAGGCTATCCAGGGACCGCAGCGCGCCATCCTTGGCATCGGCTCGCTGCGGCGTAGAAAGGTTTGTTAGCACTCTCTACTAACGAGTGCTAATTATAGGGACGATAATTTGGCATTTCAAGCCACAGTGTTCGTGTTTTAACGGACTTTTTTGCGGCTTCGCAACCGGATTGACCGGTTCGGGACAATGCGCAGGCGCGCCGCGGCGTCAACCGTGCGGCGGTGAGTGGAAAGACAATCCGACGAGCGTAACACCGATTGGCACCGACGGGGCGCACAATCGGACGGGGCCGCCGGTCGCGGGGGCGCACGCGCACGCGCACGCGCGCCTGTTGACGAAAAATTCAACTCGATCCTATAGTTATGGATGATTTCCGAATTCCAAGACCTATCAGACAAGATCGACCGGCTCGCCCAGTTGACCCAGGCACTGCGCAGCGAGAACTATCTGCTGCGCCAGGCAAACGCCTTGCTCAGCGCGGAAAACGTCGACTTCAAGAACCGCCTGCTCGCGGCCCAGCAGCGTGTCGAGGGCCTGCTGGCCCACCTCGAACCCGCTCCCGAAACCTCCGACGACGCGGAGGCCGCGCAATGATCCAGCTCGACGTGAACATCATGGGCCAGCCGTATCGCCTGGCCTGCCGCGACGGCGAGGAGAAGACGCTGCGCGAAGCCGTGGCCTACCTTGACGGCAAAATGTGCGCGCTACGCGACTCCGGCAAAGTGAAGGGTACGGACCGCATCGCCGTCATGGCGGCGTTGTCGGTGGCGGCCGAATTCCTGTCCGTGAAGGCGCCGCAAGGTCCGCTGTCGGAGATGACGATCCTCGAAGTCAAGCAAAAACTCGAGGCGATGCACACGGTGTTGGATGCCGCACTCTCGGACGGCGAACACTGATTCGAGGCGGAAAAGGGTTTGACATGCCCGGCCATCGTAGTAAACTGCGGTCTACCCTGCGGTGTTCGAGATTTGCCATATATTCCTTGAACCATTCTTTCGCATAGGTTGTGGAACATGTTTGGTGGGCGCGATCGTCGCTAGTCCGACGAACCCGAAACTGAGCTGACCGCGACCACCTTGAGCCGTCAGGTTCGGGATGCCGGCAAAAACGGCACAGGCGGGGATAAACACACGAGCGGTTGCGGACCATGAGGTCGCAACCGCTTTTTTTTTCGACGTTTTTCGAAGGAGTGCCGCGCATGCGTTACTGGTTGATGAAATCCGAACCCGATGAAGTGAGCTTCGCCGACGTGTTGAACGCGCCCGGCAAGACGGTCGCGTGGTTCGGCGTGCGCAACTACCAGGCCCGCAATTTCATGCGCGACCAGATGCAGGTCGGCGACGGCGTGCTGTTCTATCACTCCAGCTGCGCCGTGCCCGGTGTGGCGGGCGTCGCGCGCGTGGCCAGCGGCGCGTATCCGGATGCGTCGCAGTTCGATTCGAGCAGCCACTACTTCGATCCGAAGGCCACGCGCGAGCAGCCGCGCTGGATTTCCGTCGACGTGACGGCGGTGGCGGAAGGGCGTTATCTGCCGCTGTCCGACATGCGTGGCGTGCCGGAACTGGAAGACATGGTGCTGCTGCAGAAGGGGAGTCGGTTGTCCATTTCGCCGGTGACGAAAGGGCAGTGGGACAAGGTGCTGGAATTGATGGGCGTCGCGTGAGCGAATGGTGGGCACGGGGTGCCCACCCTACAAACGTCCACGTTCGGCGGGTGCGGATGCCGTAGGGTGGGCACCCTGTGCCCACCACAACGTATGCGGATCGTTATGCGTGGACGGCCCGCTTGTTCGCATCCGAATACGCCCATCCGAGCATGATGATGCCCGCCACGATCATCGGCAGCGACAGCACCTGCCCCGACGTGATCGGCAACCCCATCACATGCGTCTCCCAATCGGGCACGCGGAAATACTCGGTGAAGAAGCGCGCGCAGCCATACAACAGCGTGTACAGCGCACCCACCGCGAGACGCGGGCGCGGCTTGCGTGCGAACAGCCACATGATCACGAAGACGAGCAGGCCGTCGACGAGCATCTGGTACAGCGGCGACGGATGGCGCGGGCCTTCGACACCAGGCCACAGCATCGCCCACGGCAGGTTCGGATCCGCGAGGCGGCCCGGCAGCTCCGCGTTGATGAAGTTCCCGAGGCGCCCGCACGCATAGCCGATGGGCACCATCGGCGCGATGAAGTCGTACACGTCCAGCAGGTTGCGGCCGCGCTTCCTCGCCCACAGCGCCATCGCGATCAGCACGCCGATGAAGCCGCCGTGGTACGACATGCCGCCGTGCCACGTCATGAGGATCTCGGCCGGATGCGAGAAATAATAATCCGGGCGGTAGAACAGCACTTCGCCGAGGCGGCCGCCGATCACCACGCCCAGCATCCCGTAGAACAGCATGTCGTCGAGATCGGTGTAGGTCCAGCCTTGCGCCTGCACGTGGGCCTGCGTCTTGATGCGCACGCGGCCCAGCAGGATGAACAGGGCGAACGCGAGCACGTACATGATCCCGTACCAATGAATGTCGACGCGGCCGATGCTGAAGGCGATCGGGTTCGGTTGCGGGTGAACGAGCATAATTATATTGTCCTCAGTAGTTCCAGGAAGCCCTGCAGTACGGGCGACACGTTATCGCGGCGCCATGCGATGCCCGTCTCGACCAGCGGGGTCGGATCGGCGAGGGCACGGTATTCTACGCCCGGGCGCATCAGGTTCGACACGGATTGTGGCACAAGTGCCAAGCCCATGCCCGCCGAGACGAGGCTGACGATGGTCTGCATCTGGATCGCCTGCTGGCCGATGGCGGGCGTGATGCCGGCCGCGCGGAAGCACGACAGGATGGCGTCGTGCAGCGCGGGCGAGATCTCGCGCGGAAAAATGATCAACGGCAGGGAGGGCAGGTTGCGCAGCGCGACGGGGCCCTTCCTGCGCAGCAGGCCCGCGGGCGCGCACAGGATCAGCGGCTCGTCCAGGACCTTCATGTAGTCGAGCGCCGCGCGCGCGCGCTCGGGCAGCGGCGGAATCAGCAGGCCCGCGTCGATGCGGCCGCGCAGCAGCTCGTCGATCTGCACGTCCGACGTCGCTTCCTGCAGCGACAACTGCACGCCCGGATAGCGTTCGCTGTAGCGGCGCAGGAAAGGCGGCAGCACGCTGTAGTCGGCCGATGTGATGAACGCGAGCGCGAGCCGGCCCGTCTCGCCGCTCGCGGCGCGGCGCGCCAGGTCGGGCAGCAGCGCGGCCTCGAGGAGGATGCGGCGGGCTTCCGGAAGCAGGGCGCTGCCGGCCGGCGTCAGCGCGACCGTGCGGCGATTGCGCAGGAACAGCGCCGTCCCGAGGCCATCTTCCAGTGCGGCGATCGCCTGCGACAGCGGCGGCTGCGTCATGTGCAGGCGCGCCGCGGCGCGGCCGAAGTGCAATTCCTCGGCCACGGTGACGAAGTAGCGCAGCTGGCGTGTTTCTATGTTCATCGTATGGGTGGCATGGCTGTGATTCGCGCAGCATATCAGAAGCACGCGTGACGGCCCATTTGACGCGGATGGCTCCTCGCGGCATGCTGGAAAAATCGTCCCATCAGGAGCCGACCATGTCCGACCCAGCGCGCTACAACCGCCGTTCCCGCCACGTGACCGAAGGCGTCGCCCGCAGCCCGAACCGTTCGATGTACTACGCGATGGGTTATCAAAAGGCGGACTTCGACAAGCCGATGATCGGCGTCGCCAACGGCCATTCCACGATCACGCCGTGCAATGCCGGCCTGCAGAAGCTGGCCGATGCGGCCATCGCCACGATCCGCGATGCGGGCGCGAATCCGCAGGTGTTCGGCACACCGACGATCTCCGACGGCATGTCGATGGGGACGGAGGGCATGAAGTTCTCGCTGATTTCGCGCGAGGTGATCGCCGACTGCATCGAGACGTGCGTCAACGGCCAGTGGATGGACGGCGTCGTCGTGATCGGCGGCTGCGACAAGAACATGCCGGGCGGGATGATCGCGCTGGCGCGCACGAACGTCCCCGGCATCTACGTGTACGGCGGCACGATCAAGCCCGGACACTGGAAGGGCAAGGACCTCACGATCGTGTCCGCGTTCGAAGCCGTGGGCGAATTCACGGCGGGGCGCATGACCCAGGAGGACTTCGACGGCATCGAGCGCAACGCCTGTCCGTCGTCCGGCTCGTGCGGCGGCATGTACACGGCGAACACGATGTCGTCGTCGTTCGAGGCGCTCGGCATGTCGCTGCTGTACTCGTCGACGATGGCCAACCCGGACGACGAGAAAACGGAGTCCGCGGCACAGTCCGCGCGCGTGCTCGTGGACGCCGTCAAGCGCGACCTGAAGCCGCGCGACATCATCACGCGACGATCGATCGAGAACGCCGTCGCCGTGATCATGGCGACCGGTGGCTCGACGAACGCCGTGCTGCACTACCTCGCCATCGCGCACGCGGCGGACGTGGAGTGGACCATCGACGATTTCGAGACGATCCGCCGCAAGGTCCCCGTGATCTGCAACCTGAAGCCGTCGGGCGAGTATGTCGCGACGGACCTGCACCGCGCGGGCGGCATCCCGCAGGTCATGAAGCTGCTGCTGGATGCGGGCCTGCTGCACGGCGACTGCATCACCATCACCGGACGCACGCTGGCCGAGGAACTGGCGCACGTGCCGTCCGCGCCGCCGGCCGGGCAGGACGTCATCCGTCCGTTGGACCGCGCGTTGTACAAGGAAGGGCACCTCGCGATCTTGAAGGGCAACCTGTCGCCGGAAGGCTGCGTCGCAAAGATCACGGGCCTCAAGAATCCCGTGATCACGGGCCCCGCGCGCGTGTTCGACGACGAATACAGCGCGATGGACACGATCCTCGCCAACCAGATCAACCCCGGCGACGTACTCGTCCTGCGCTACCTGGGGCCGCGCGGCGGCCCGGGCATGCCGGAGATGCTGGCGCCGACGGCGGCATTGATCGGCAAGGGCCTGGGCGAATCCGTCGGGCTGATCACGGACGGGCGGTTTTCCGGCGGTACCTGGGGCATGGTCGTGGGGCACGTGGCGCCCGAAGCGTTCGAGGGCGGCACGATCGCGCTCGTGCAGGAAGGCGATTCGATCACGATCGACGCGCACCGCCAGCTGATCCAGCTGAACGTCCCGGACGACGAGATCGCGCGCCGCCGCGCGGCCTGGGTGCGCCCGGCGCCGCGCTATACCAGCGGCGTGCTGGCCAAGTTCGCTGCGCTGGCGCAGCCGGCCAGCAAGGGCGCCGTCACCTGCTGAAGGGCTTCAGACGCGCCATACGCGCGGGGAACAGGCGCTATACGGCGGCTGGCATGTCCGATCACGAAGGGGCGTGCTAAGCTGCCTGGCGCATCATTTGCGCTTTCCGAAGCTCTGCTTCACGCGGTCCTTGCGGCGCTTCTCGTCGAGGTCGTGGGCCTTGCGCTTGTCGAGTCCCAGCATCTTTTCGATGAATTCGAACCAGATGAAGGCGACGACCATCAGGCCGACGATCCACCACCAGGACAGTTCGGCGAAGCGCCAGACCTCGAAGTAGCGCAGGACGACGAGGGCGAGGATCAAGAGGATGAGGGGCATGGCGATTCCTTTGGGTATTGCTTGGGTGTTGCTTTCCAAGGCCATGTTACCGCAATGATGCTGTGAAACAACGGATTCCTGCCATCCCGTCAACGGAAATATGTATCAGCCGTTACCGAATATGTCCACGCCGCCACAGGCGGGGAAACACGATAGAATCGAATTATTAGAAACGCCCCAACTGGAGATAAATTGATGAAACGTTCCCTGATGTTGTTTGCTGCTGTCGCTGCCGTCGCATCGACCAGCGCGTTCGCGCAGGACGCCGCCGCCCTGGCGAAATCGAAGAACTGCCTGGCGTGCCACGCCGTGCAGACCAAGCTGGTGGGCCCGGCGTACAAGGACGTCGCCGCCAAATACGCAGGCCAGAAGGATGCCGAAGGCAAGCTGGTCCAGAAGGTCATGAAGGGCGGCTCGGGCGTATGGGGTCCGGTGCCGATGCCGGCCAACCCGCAGGTCAGCGAAGCGGAAGCGCATACGCTCGTGAAGTGGGTGCTGGCGCAGAAGTAATCCTGCGACCGATGTGAAAAAAACGCGCCACTCGTGGCGCGTTTTTTGTAGGGCGAACGTGTCAGCGGATCACGTCCAGCTTCGTGCGCTTGCCGCCCCGGTACGTGAACAGCGTCAGCGCACCGTCCTTGATGTCGCCGTTGGCATCGAACTGGATCGTGCCCGTCACGCCCTCGTAGCGGATGTTCTTGAGGACCGGCAGGTACTTGGCCGGATCGGCCGAGCCGGCGTCGTGCATGGCCTTCGCCATCACCATCACCGAGTCGTAGACGTACGGCGCGTACAGCTGCACGTCCATGTTGAACTTCTGCTTGTAGCGCGCGCGGAAGTCGTCCATCACCTTTTCCTGCGGGCCCTTGACGCCGCCCGCTTCCGCGCAATACACGTGGTTCTCGCCGAGGCCGTCGCCTGCGAGGCGGCCCAGCGCGTCCGTGCACATGCCGTCGCCGCCCATGAACACGGCGTTGATGCCGAGGGCCTTCAGTTGCTTGAGCATCGGGCCCGCGACGGAGTCCATGCCGCCGAAGAAGATCAGGTCAGGTTTCTTCGCCTTGATCGACGTGAGGATCGCCGTGTAGTCGGTGGCCGTCGCGCTCGTGAATTCGCGGCCCACGACCTTGATGCCCGGCTTCTTCAGGCCCTTCGCGAATTCGTCCGCCACGCCCTGGCCGTAGGTGGTGCGGTCGTCGATGATGGCGATGTTCTTCGCGTGCAGCGTGTCGATCGCATACTTGCTCAGCGTGCTGCCCAGCTTGGCGTCGCTGGCGACGACGCGGAACGCGCCGGGAAAGTGCTGGCGCGTGTAGACAGGCGCCGTCGTGGCGGGCGAGATCTGCACGATGCCGGCATCGTTGTAGATCTTCGACGCGGGCACCGTCGTGCCGGAATTCAGGTGGCCGATGACGCCGTTCACCTTGGCGTCGACGAGTTTCTGCGCCACGGCCGTGCCCTGCTTGGGATCGGCGCCGTCGTCTTCGGAAATCAGCTGCAGCGTGGCCTTCTTGCCGTTCAGCGTGAAGCCTTTCGCGTTGAGCTCGTCGATCGCCATGCGCGCGGCGTTCTCGTTGTCCTTGCCGAGGTGCGCGCTGGGGCCGGAAATCGGCGCGACGTGGCCGATCTTGACGACCTGCTGTGCGCTGGCCGACCCCGCGAAGGCGAGGGCGATGGCGAAGGGGATGAGTTTCGTAGTGACCTGCATGTTCTCTCCAGGAAGAATAGGGCAGCTTGTATCGCCGCACGTTATTGCGCAACGCAAAGTTACCCTAATTTGCTGCCGGCGCAAAGCGTTCCGGACGAGAGATTTGGCACTGCACACCGATGGCGCGGCAGGTTCCCAAATGGTGCGCCGAATGGTGCGCTCAGCCGCGCGTGCGCAGGTGCGCCAGTTCCTGCGCGACGGCGCGCGTGACGACCTGCTCGACCGTCACCTGTAACCCGTCGCGGAGTTCCGTCGCCAGCCGCGTCACGACGGCGTCCAGCACGGGTGCCATGCCGGTACGGACCTGGTCTTCCAGTACCAGCTCCACGCGGTCCTGCAGGCGGTCGAGCACGCGCGCGACGAGGCGTTCCTCGAGTGCGCGCCAGGCCTCGTCGTCGAGTTCCCGCGGCGCTGCGTCGGCCCGGGTTTCCGGCTGCGGGGCGGGCGCTTCGGGCGCCGGCGCGGGCGGCGCCGTCTCGGCCACGACCTCGGTCAGGACGGGAATGCTTTCGTCGTTGAAGGGAATGTCGCTCATGACTGGCCCGCTACGAAGTGCGTCAATTCGTACGACTGCTTCTTGTAGGCGACGTAGCGCGCGCGGCCGGCGGCGGCGTCTTCCTCGTCCGTCGAGATGATCTCGAACACGCGCGCGAACCGCTCGAACCCGGCCGGCGTGCGGCGCGTCAGGTTCACGAGCATGTCGCGGTGCGGCAGCTCGGCGTTCTCGTCTGCCGTGACGATGACGGGCGTCTCCGGCGCCAGCGGATCGCCGGCCATCACGTGCGGGATGAAGTCGGTGCCGGACAAGGTCCACAGCGCCTCGTTCAGGGCCTCGGCCTGGGCCGGGCTGTCGGCCAGCAGGACGAGCTTCGCGCGCGCCGCGTACGCCTTGCGCGCGAGGCGGCACACGTAGCTGAGCTTGTCGGGAATGTTGGTGTGGAAGTCGATCCGGGTCATGGCAGTCGGGTCATCAAAACTGGAAATCCGGCTTGGCCGGCTTCGGCGCCGGCGGCTTGGGCGGCTGGCGCGGCTGTTGCCGCTCCGCTTGCGCCGCGGCCGCATCGGGCGCGGGCGCCGGCTGCTCACGCGGCGGTGGTGCTGGCAGGGCGGCCGGTGCGGCCGCTTCGGCGGTGCCGGTCTGGTAGCCGGGCGGCAGCATCGTCTTGCGCGGGTACGATGCCGAATCGAGCGCTTCGTTCCACGCGTCGGCGGCAAAGCCCGTCACCTGGCGGCTGCCGACGACGAGCAGCGGCAGCTCGTCCTTGCCGCCGATGCGGTGCAGCTGCTGCTGGTCTTCGGCCGTCGTCACGGTCTTTTCCGCGAACGGGATGCCGCGTGCGCGCAGCAGGGCGCGGCCCTGGTCGCAGGCGCCGCAGCGCGTCGTCGTGTACAAGGTGACGGGATGGCTGCGCACGGCGCGTGCCAGTTCGTACGGCAGCGCGGGCGCCACGGCCGGCTGGTTGTCCGGACGCAGCACCTTGGCCTGGCCTGCGGGTGGCGGCGTGTCGCTGTAGTGGATGACGCCGGCGGCATCCTTCCATTTGTACACCTGGCCCTGCGCGACGGCGGTGCCGGCGGCGAGGACGAGCAGCGCGGCGCACAGGCGCGCGCGCCGTTTCCGTTCACCTGCTGCGTGCATCCGTCTCATTGCCGTCGTGCGTTCAGGACTGCATCCCGTTGTGGCGCAGCAGCGCGTCGATCTTGGGTTCGCGGCCGCGGAAGGCCTTGAACGATTCGAGCGCCGGGCGCGAACCCCCGACGGCCAGGATCTCGCGGTGGAAGCGTTTGCCCGTCTCGTCGAGCAGCGATCCGCCGCCCGCTTCGACGGCTTCCTCGAATGCGGCATACGCATCCGCCGACAGCACCTCGGCCCATTTGTAGCTGTAGTAGCCGGCCGCGTAACCGCCCGCGAAGATGTGGCCGAACGAATGCTGGAAGCGGTTGAACGACGGCGGAATCAACACGGAGAACTTCGTGCGCACCTCGTCGACGAGGTCCTGCACGGTCTTCTGGCTGGTTGGGTCGAAGTCGTAGTGCAGGTGCATGTCGATCAGCGAGAACTCGACCTGGCGCAGCGTCTGCATCCCGGACTGGAAGTTCTTCGCCGCGAGCATCTTGTCGTACAGCGCGCGCGGCAGCGGCTCGCCCGTCTTGACGTGCGCCGTCATGCCTTGCAGGACGTCCCACTCCCAGCAGAAGTTCTCCATGAATTGCGACGGCAGCTCGACGGCATCCCATTCGACGCCCGAGATGCCCGAGACGGACAGCTCGTCGACTTCCGTCAGCATGTGGTGAAGGCCGTGGCCGAATTCGTGGAACAGGGTTGTCACTTCGTCGTGCGTGAACAGCGACGGCTGCAATTTGCCGTCGACTTCCGCTGGCGGCGTGAAGTTGCAGGTCAGGTACGCGATCGGCGTCTGCACGATGCCGCCCGTCGTCAGGCGACGGCCGCGCGCGTCGTCCATCCACGCGCCCTGGCCTTTGCCCGGCCGCGCGTACAAGTCCAAATAGAACTGACCAATCAGCTGGCCGTTCTTTTCGATGCGATAGAAGCGCACGTCCGGATGCCACACGGGCGCGTCGTCCGGAGAAATCGTCACGTCGAACAGCTTCGAGATCAGGCCGAACAGGCCTGCGACGACCTTGGGCTCCGGGAAGTATTCCTTCACTTCCTGCGCGGAGAACGCGTAGCGCTTTTCGCGCAGTTTTTCCGATGCGTACGCGACGTCCCAGGCCTGCATGTCGGCGATCCCGAGTTCGTCCTTCGCGAACGCGCGCAGCTCGGCCAGGTCCTTCTCGGCGTACGGGCGCGCGCGGCGCGCGAGGTCTTCCAGGAACTCGATCACATGTTCCGGCGTCTCGGCCATCTTCGGTTCCAGCGAGACGTGCGCGAAGCTCTGGAAGTCGAGCAGCTTCGCTTCCTCGTCGCGCAGTTTCAGCAGCTGGGCGATATTGCCCGTGTTGTCCCATTTCTCCAGCTCGGAGAACACGGCGCCCATCTCGGACGCCTTGGTGGCGTTGGCGCGGTAGATCTGTTCGCGCAGCTCGCGCTTGTCGGCGAATTGCAGGATCGGGAAGTACGAGGGGAAGTGCAGGCTGAATTGCCAGCCCGTCTTGCCGTCGCGTTCCGCCGCGGCGCGTGCGGCGGCCTTCACATCGTCCGGCAGGCCGGACAGGTCGGCTTCGTCGGCGACGAGCAATTTATAGTCGTTGGTCGCGTCCAGCACGTTTTCCGAGAAGCGCGTGGACAGCTTGGCCTGCTCTTCCTGGATCTCGGCGAAGCGTTCCTTCTGCTTTTCCGGCAGCTCGGCGCCGCCCAGGCGGAAGTCGCGCAGCGCGTTCTCGACGATGCGCTTGCGGGCTGGCGTCAGGTTCGCGAAATCGGCGCTCGCGCGCAGCTGCTTGTATTTGTCGAACAGCGCCTCGTTCTGGCCCAGCTCCGTCCAGAACTCGGTGATCTTCGGCTGGTTCTCGTTGTAGGTGGCACGCAGCTCGGGCGTGTCCATCACGTGGTTCAGGTGATTGACGATGCCCCAGGCGCGGCCCAGGCGTTCCGTCGCTTCCTCGAGCGGGACGACGAAGTTGTCCCACGTGACCGGGCCATCCGCGGGCGCCTCGGCCGTGGTCACGGCGGTGCGCGCTTCCGCGATCAGCTGCTCGATCGCGGGCGTCACGTGCTCGGGACGGATCAGGTCGAAGCGGGGCAGGCCCGAGAAGTCGAGGAGGGGATTGGTCGTTTTGGTCGTCATGGTTCGCTTCCTTGTGTATTCAATCTCACCGCCATCTTACCCGGGCTGGCCGTATTCGGGCATTCACGAACACGTAGGGTGGGCACCCTGTGCCCACCATATGTTTGCAGCCCGCATGCGTTTGGTGGGCACGGGGTGCCCACCCTACTCAGCGTTTCGCCACGCGCTCGGCCGATTGCAACGTATTCATGAGCAGCATCGTGATGGTCATCGGCCCCACGCCACCCGGCACCGGCGTGATGTGGCCGGCGACTTCCTTGACGCTGTCGAAGTCGACGTCGCCGCACAGCTTGCCCTCGTCGTTGCGGTTGATGCCCACGTCGATGACGATGGCGCCCGGCTTCACCATGTCGCCCGTCAGCGTGTTGCGGCGGCCGACGGCGGCCACGACCACGTCCGCCTGGCGCGTGTGGTAGCCCAGGTCCGGCGTACCGCTGTGGCAGATGGTGACGGTGGCGTTCTGTTGCAAGAGCAGCAGCGCCATCGGCTTGCCGACCGTGTTGCTGCGGCCGATGACGACGGCGTGCTTGCCGCGCAGGCTGACGCCGGTCGTCTCGATCAGCTTCATGCAGCCGTACGGCGTGCACGGGCGGAAGCCTTCCAGGCCGGTCATCAGTTCGCCGGCGGACAGCACCGAGTAGCCGTCCACGTCCTTCGTCGTGGCGATGGCTTCGATGACTTTCGACGGGTCGATGTGCTTCGGCAGCGGCATCTGTACGAGGATGCCGTGGATGGCCGGGTCCGCGTTCAGCGCGGCGATGCGCTCTAACAGCGCCTGCTCGGAGAAATCGGCTTCGTATTTTTCCAGCACCGAGTGGAAGCCCACGTCGCCGCACGCCTTGACCTTGTTGCGCACGTAGACGTGGCTGGCCGGATCGTCGCCGACGATGATCACCGCCAGGCCGGGCTTGTGGCCGGCGGCCGTGAGGGCGGCGGTGCGGGCGGCGATGTCGGCGCGCAGTTGTTGGGAAAGTTTGACTCCATCGATCAGTTGGGCAGGCATGGCGGGGGCTCGTGTGCTGGACAAAAACGAAATTATAAGCGCCGCGAGGTATCAAGCGGGGTATCGCGCGCCGCTCGGCGGCGTCGTTTGTCATATTTATAGACGTGCCCGCGTCGGGCGGCCGCTGCCGAGCCATGCCCTGCGCATATGATCTTCCCACATTATGAAATTGAATATCATATTTTGAAAATTGCGTGCTCCACTGGTAGAATCGACAGGCTTTTATTAAGGGATAGTCTTTTTCGCCACCAAACGTCCGTGACGAATTCAGGATCGGGTGGGGCACCACACTCAAGGAGACGTAGCAATGTCAGCTCAACTCGACCAGTTGACGGCTCAAGCCGCCAACGACCCGGATACGCTCGAGACCAAGGAATGGCTCGACGCGCTTGAAGCGGTCATCGAATTCGAAGGTACCGATCGCGCGCACTACCTGCTGGAGCGCCTGGTCGATCTGGCGCGCCGCCGCGGCGCCCACGTTCCGTTCTCGAGCAACACCGCCTACGTGAACACGATTCCGGCCCACCTGGAAGCGCACTGCCCCGGCAACCTGGAATACGAAGAGCGCCTGCGCTCGTGGATGCGCTGGAACGCGATGGCGATGGTCGTCAAGGCCAACCGCCTGGATGGCGACCTCGGTGGCCACATCTCGTCGTTCGCCTCGCTGGCGAACATGCTGGGCATCGGCTTCAACCACTTCTGGCACGCCGAGACCGAAGACCACGGCGGCGACCTGCTGTACATCCAGGGCCACTCGTCGCCCGGTATCTACGCCCGCGCCTTCCTGGAAGGCCGCCTGTCCGAAGAGCAGCTGCTGAACTTCCGCCAGGAAGTCGACGGCAAGGGCCTCTCGTCATACCCCCACCCGAAACTGATGCCGGACTTCTGGCAGTTCCCGACCGTGTCGATGGGCCTGGGCCCGATCATGGCGATCTACCAGGCGCGCTTCCTGAAGTACCTGGAAGCCCGCGGCATCGCCAAGACCGACAACCGCAAGGTCTGGGTCTTCTGCGGCGACGGCGAGATGGACGAGCCGGAATCGATGGGCGCGATCGGCATGGCCGCGCGCGAAAAGCTCGACAACCTCGTCATGGTCGTCAACTGCAACCTGCAGCGCCTGGACGGCCCGGTGCGCGGCAACGGCAAGATCATCCAGGAACTGGAAGCGGACTTCCGCGGCGCCGGCTGGAACGTCGTCAAGGTCATCTGGGGCCCGGGTTGGGACGCCTTGCTGGCCAAGGACAAGGACGGCATCCTGCAGCGCGTCATGATGGAAACCGTCGACGGCGAATACCAGAACTACAAGGCGAAGGACGGCGCGTACGTGCGCAAGCACTTCTTCGGCAAGCACCCCGAGCTGCTGAAGATGGTTGCGAACATGACCGACGACGACATCTGGCGCCTGACCCGCGGCGGCCATGACCCGCACAAGATCTACGCGGCCTTCAAGAACGCCCAGGAAAACAAGGGCACCCCGACCGTGCTGCTCGTGAAGACCGTCAAGGGCTTCGGCATGGGCAAGTCGGGCGAGGCGCGCAACACGGCGCACCAGACCAAGAAGCTGGACGACGAGGCGATCCGCGAAATGCGCGACCGTTTCGCCATCCCGATCCCGGACGACAAGCTGGCCGAGATCCCGTTCTTCAAGCCGTCCGACGACGCGCCTGAAATGAAATACCTGCACGAGCGCCGCAAGGCCCTCGGCGGCTACCTGCCGCAGCGCCGTCAGCAGGCCGACGAGAAGCTGCCGGTCCCGCCGCTGTCGACCTTCAAGGCCGTCACCGACCCGACCGCCGCCGGCCGCGAAATCTCGACGACGCAAGCCTATGTGCGTACGCTGACCGCGCTCCTGAAGGACCCGGGCCTGGGCCAGCGCATCGTCCCGATCCTCGTCGACGAATCGCGTACGTTCGGTATGGAAGGCCTGTTCCGCCAGATCGGTATCTTCAACCAGGAAGGCCAGCTGTACGAACCGGTCGACAAGGACCAGGTGATGTACTACCGCGAAGACAAGGCGGGCCAGATCCTGCAAGAGGGTATCAACGAAGCGGGCGGCATGTGCTCGTGGATCGCCGCGGCGACGTCGTACTCGACGAACAACCGCGTGATGATCCCGTTCTACACGTACTACTCGATGTTCGGCCTGCAGCGCGTGGGCGACCTGGCCTGGCTGGCCGGCGACATCCGCGCCCGCGGCTTCCTGATGGCCGGTACGGCCGGCCGCACGACGCTGAACGGCGAAGGCCTGCAGCACGAAGATGGTCACAGCCACGTCTTCGCGGCGACCATCCCGACCTGCGTCCCGTACGACCCGACCTACGCGCACGAAGTGGCGGTGATCATCCAGAACGGCCTGCACCGCATGGTGGAGAAGCAGGAGGATGTGTTCTATTACATCACCATCATGAACGAGAACTACGAGCAGCCGGGCCTGAAGGAAGGCCAGGAAGAGGGCATCATCAAGGGCATGTACCTGCTGCAGGAAGGCGACAAGTCGGCCAAGCAGCGCGTGCAGCTGATGGGCTCCGGCACGATCCTGCGCGAGTCCGTGTTCGCCGCCGAGCTGCTGAAGAACGACTGGGGCGTCGCTGCCGACGTGTGGTCGTGCCCGTCGCTGACCTTGCTGGCCCGCGACGGCCAGGACGCCGACCGCTGGAACCTTACGCACCCGCTTGATGCGCCGCGCGTGCCGTACGTGACCCAGTTGCTGCAGGGTTCCGAAGGCCCGATCGTCGCAACGACCGACTACATGCGCCTGTTCGCGGAGCAGATCCGCGCGTACATCCCGAGCGGCCGCACGTACAAGGTGCTGGGCACCGACGGCTTCGGCCGCTCGGACACCCGCGCCAAGCTGCGCGAGTTCTTCGAGGTGAACCGTTACTACATCACGGTCGCCGCGCTGAAATCGCTGGCCGAAGAAGGCAAGATCGACGCGAAGGTCGTGGCGGACGCGATCGCCAAGTACGGCATCAATCCGAACAAGCCGAATCCTGTGACCCAGTAATGCTCTAAGCCCGTTGCCCCCGCCGGATGGTCATCCGGGCCGGGGGCAACGTATGATTGAGCTGACAATAATACGGAGCTAACACACTATGAGCATTGTGGAAGTCAAAGTCCCCGACATCGGCGACTTCAAGGAAGTCGAAGTCATCGAACTGATGGTCAAGCCGGGCGACACGATCAAGGTCGACCAGTCGCTGATCACGGTCGAATCGGACAAGGCCAGCATGGAGATCCCGTCCAGCCATGCGGGCGTCGTGAAGGAATTGAAGGTCAAGGTCGGCGACAAGGTCGCCGAAGGTTCGCTCGTGCTGCTGCTCGAGGAAGCGGCAGGCGGCGCGGAAGCTGCTCCGGCAGCGGCGCCGGCACCTGCCGCCGCTGCACCGGCACCGGCACCTGCTGCTGCGCCGGCGCCGGCCGCGGCGCCTGCGCCGGCCGCGGCACCGGCCCCTGCGCCTGCCGCAGCACCTGCCGCCGCCGCGGCACCGGCCGCGAGCTTCGCATCGGCCCACGCGTCGCCGTCCGTGCGCAAGTTCGCGCGCGAGCTGGGCGTTGACCTGAACAAGGTGAAGGGTTCCGGTCCGAAGGGCCGCATCACCCAGCAGGACGTGCAGGGCTTCGTGAAGTCGGCGCTGGCCGCCGGCCCGACCGCGGCACCGGCAGGTGCGGGCGGTGGCGCAGGCCTGAACCTGCTGCCATGGCCGTCGCTGGACTTCTCCAAGTTCGGCGAGACGGAAGCGCAGCCGCTGTCGCGCATCAAGAAGATCTCCGGCCCGAACCTGCACCGCAACTGGGTCATGATCCCGCACGTGACGCAGTTCGAAGAAGCCGACGTCACCGACCTGGAAGACCTGCGTGTGGAATCGAACGCCGCGTACGCGAAAGCCAAGTCGCCGGTCAAGCTGACGATGCTCGCGTTCGTGATCAAGGCGTCCGTCGCCGCGCTGAAGAAGTTCCCGAACTTTAATGCGTCGCTCGACGAAGCCAACGGCCAGCTGATCCTCAAGAAGTACTACAACATCGGCTTCGCGGCCGACACGCCGAACGGCCTCGTGGTCCCCGTCATCAAGGACGCCGACAAGAAGTCCGTGTCGCAGATCGCCACCGAGATGGGCGAGCTGTCCGCACAGGCGCGCGAAGGCAAGCTGTCGCCGGCGAACATGCAGGGCGCGACCTTCACGATCTCGTCGCTGGGCGGCCTGGGTGGTACGGCGTTCACGCCGATCATCAATGCACCGGAAGTCGCGATCCTGGGTCTCTCCAAGTCGTCGATGAAACCGGTATGGGACGGCAAGGCATTCCAGCCGCGCCTGATGCTGCCGCTGTCGCTGTCGTTCGATCACCGCGTGATCGACGGTGCCGCCGGCGCCCGCTTCACGACCTATTTGGCCGATGTCCTGGCCGACCTGCGCAAGACGCTGCTGTAAGGAGAGCCCATGAGCACCGTTGAAGTCAAAGTCCCCAACATCGGCGATTTCAAGGAAGTCGAAATCATCGAGCTGATGGTCAAGCCCGGCGACACCATCAAGGTCGATCAGTCGCTCGTCACCGTCGAATCGGACAAGGCCAGCATGGAGATCCCGTCGACGCACGCGGGCGTCGTGCAGGAACTGAAGGTCAAGGTCGGCGACAAGGTGAGCGAAGGCTCGCTGCTGCTGACCCTCGATGAAGCCGGCGCGGGCGCGGGCGCGGCGCCGGCTGCGGCACCTGCTCCGGCAGCGGCGCCTGCTGCTGCTGCGCCTGCCGCAGCACCGGCACCGGCCGCTGCGCCGGCCGCACCGGCCGCACCGATCCCGAACGCGGCCAGCTACACCGGCCCGGTCGACATCGAATGCGAAATGATGGTCCTGGGCGCAGGCCCCGGCGGCTACTCGGCCGCATTCCGATCGGCCGACCTGGGCATGAACACCGTCCTCGTCGAGAAGTACGCGACCTTGGGCGGCGTGTGCCTGAACGTGGGCTGCATCCCGTCCAAGGCGCTGCTGCACGTGGCGCACATCATGGACGAGACGGCGCACATGGCGGACCTGGGCGTGTCGTTCGCGAAGCCGGACGTCGACATCGACAAGCTGCGCGCGTACAAGGACAAAGTCATCAAGACGATGACGGGCGGCCTGGCCGGCATGGCCAAGTCGCGCAAGGTCAACGTCGTCCAAGGCGTGGGTAAATTCCTCAGCCCGAACCACATCGAGGTGACGGGTGCCGATGGCGCGAAGAAGGTCGTCGCGTTCCAGAAGGCGATCATCGCGGCCGGTTCGGCCGTGGTGAAACTGCCGTTCGTGCCGGAAGATCCGCGCATCGTCGACTCCACCGGCGCGCTGGAACTGCGCCAGGTGCCGAAGCGCATGCTCGTCATCGGCGGCGGCATCATCGGCCTCGAGATGGCGACCGTGTACTCGACGCTGGGCGCGCGCATCGACGTCGTCGAGATGATGGATGGCCTGATGCAGGGCGCGGACCGCGAGGCCGTCAAGGTCTGGCAGAAGTTCAACGCGCACCGCTTCGACAACGTCATGTTGAAGACCAAGACCGTCGGCGTGGAAGCGCTGCCGGAAGGGATCAAGGTCACGTTCGAAGCCGCCGAGGCAGGCCAGCCGGCACCGGAAGCGCAGGTCTACGACCTCGTGCTGGTGGCCGTCGGCCGCAGCCCGAACGGCAAGAAGATCGGCGCGGAAGCGGCCGGCGTGTCGGTCACCGACCGCGGCTTCATCCCGGTCGACGGCCAGATGCGCACGAACGTCCCGCACATCTTCGCCATCGGCGACCTGGTGGGCCAGCCGATGCTGGCGCACAAGGCCGTGCATGAAGCCCACGTGGCCGCGGAAGCCGCGCACGGCGAGAAGGCCTTCTTCGATGCGAAGGTGATCCCGTCGGTCGCGTACACCGATCCGGAAGTGGCATGGGTCGGCCTGACGGAAGACGAAGCGAAGGCGAAGGGCATCAAGATCGAGAAGGGCCACTTCCCGTGGGCCGCCTCGGGCCGCGCCGTCGCCAACGGCCGTTCGGAAGGCTTCACGAAGCTGCTGTTCGACGCGGAGACGCATCGCATCATCGGCGGCACGATCGTCGGCACGAGCGCCGGCGACATGATCGGCGAAGTCGCGCTGGCCATCGAGATGGGCGCGGACGGCGTGGACATCGGCAAGACGATCCACCCGCACCCGACGCTCGGCGAATCGATCGGCATGGCGGCGGAGGCCTACGAAGGCGTCTGCACCGACTTGCCGCCGCCGCGCAAGCGCTGATCTCGGCGCGCTGCTAAAAACCGGGACCGCGTGTCCCGGTTTTTTTGTTTACGCCACGGAGAAAGTCGCGAGCAGCCGAAGCAAACGGCTTAATTTTTACGACTTTTTTGCAAGCATTTCACTAGACTGGTCTTGTTGCCGCAGCCTTGCCGGCGCTAAAAGGAAATACCATGCTCGTCAAATTCAAATCGAAAGCCGCTGCCGATGTCCTGATGCTCGACCGTCACGCGCAAAAGGTGCTCGCGCCGTTCGGCAAGAACACGGCCAACGGCTACTTCTCTGCCAGCGAGTTGGACAACGCGATCGGAGTGCTTGAAGCGACAACGATCGATAGCAAGCATCATGCGGCTACCCAAGCCCTGGCGCAGGACATCGAGTTGCACCACGACGCTGAAGGCGTGAATCACTTCCCCCAGGTGCAGGAAGCGGTCGATTTCGGGGCGCATTTGTTCCCGCTGCTGGAAATGATGCGGGCGGCCCGACGCGCGGACAGCGTCGTCACCTGGAATATCTGATGTGTTGGGGATAAAGCCGCTACCCCGGCAGCACCAGCGTCGCCTTCAACCCCGGCTCGTTATCGGCCAGTTCCAACCGCCCGCCGTGCAACCGGGCCACCGACGCCACGAGGCTCAACCCGAGCCCCACGCCCGGCGTCCCCCGGCTCGCATCCCCGCGATAAAACCGCTCCAGCACCCGCGGCTTTTCCTCATCCGAAATGCCGCGGCCCGCATCCGCCACGGAAAGCTCGATGCTGCCGTTCCGCGCCCGCATGGCACTCACGCGGATGCCGCCATGCGCCGGCCCATACTTGATCGCATTGTCGATCAGATTGCCCAGCGCCTGCGCCAGCAGCAGCGGATCGCCGCGCAGCGGCAGCGGCCCGTAGGCCTCGCAGCGCAAGGTCATGCCTTCCAGTTCCGCCACCGGCTGGTAGAACTCCGCGGCCTCGATGGCGACGTGCGCGGCGTCCACGTCGACGAAGCCGGCGCGGCGCACGCCCGTGTCCAGCTCCGCCATCCGCAAGAGCGCGTTGAAGATGCCGATCACGCGGTCGACGTCGGCGATGGCGCCGTCGATTTCGGCCCAGGCGCGCTCCGGCGCGGGCTGGGTCACGACCAGTTCTTCCAGGCGTGAACGCAGTTCCGAGAGCGGCGTGCGCAGGTCGTGGGCGATGGAGTTCGACACGTTGCGCACGCCCTCCACGAGGTTCTCGATCTGGTCCAGCATGCGGTTCACGGTGTCGACCAGTGCATCGAGTTCGTCGGCGCCCACGCGTGCCGGCAGGCGGTGCGACAGATTGCCTTGCACGATCTCGTGGGTCGCCTGGTTGATCGACTGCACCTGGGCCAGCAGGCTGCGGCGCATGAGGAAGCCGCCGCCGATGCCGACCACCGACAGCAGCGCTGCGGCGCCCAGCAGGCCAAACAGGAATGTGTCGGCCAGCGTTTCGAAGCGCCGCACGTCGCGGCCGACCAGCAGCCGGTAGCCGCCGCCCAGGTGGCGCACGAGCACGACGGCGCTGACCCGGCGGCCGTCGATGGCGAGGTCGGTGTGCTGGAAGCCAGCGGCATCCGTCACGCCGTCCGGCCAGGCGGGCAGGTTGCCGGCGACGGGGCGGTGGGCGCTGTCGGCCAGCAGCACGATGACGTGCGCGTGCTCGCCGTAGCGCCGGCCCACGTCGAGGTCGATCGCGTGGCGCAGCACGGCCATGCCGTCGCGCTGGTAGATCGCGGCCATGCGGTCGGCGTCGCTGGCCAGCACGGCTTCGCGTCCGCTGCCGATCGTGTGCGACCACGTGTACCACAGCGCGGCCGCGAACAGGGCCAGCGCGGCCACGCTGGCGCCGACGAACGCCAGCGCCAGGTTGGCCGCGGACAGGCGGAACAGTTTATTCATCGGCGGTCAGCTTGTAGCCGGCGTTGCGCACGGTGCGCAGCAGCGGACGGCCGCCCGTGTCGATCTTCTGGCGCAGCTTGCTCACGTGGACGTCGACGACGTTCGTCTGCGGGTCGAAGTTGTAGTCCCACACGTTCTCGAGCAGCATGGTGCGCGTCACGACCTGGTTCGCGTGGCGCATCAGGTATTCGAGCAGCTTGAATTCGCGCGGCTGCAGCGCGATGGTCTTGCCGGCGCGCGTGACCTTGTGCGTCAGGAGGTCCATCGCCAGGTCGTCCACGACGAGCGTCGTCTCCGGCCGGGTCTCCTGCGCGCGGCGCACGAGCGCGTCCAGGCGCGCGAGCAGTTCGCCGAACGCGAACGGCTTGACGAGGTAGTCGTCGCCGCCGACCCTCAGCCCTTGGATGCGGTCGTCCACTTCTCCCAGCGCGGAGAGGATCAGGATCGGCGTGCGGTTGCCGGTGCGGCGCAGGGTCTCGATGATGGCGATGCCGTCTATGCCGCCGGGCAGCATGCGGTCCATGACGATGGCGTCATACGGGCCGGTGGCCGCCAGGAAGATGCCGTCGCGGCCATTGGCCGCATGGTCCACCGTGTGGCCGGCTTCCGCCAGTCCTTTCAACAGGAATTGCGACACCCGTTCATTGTCTTCGACGATCAGCAGTTTCATGTCAGTTCTCGCAATGACCTGTGCGCATGCTCGCACCAAACGGCGCCGCTGGGAAGATGTCCGCCATCATCCCGCCGTCGTGCGCTCGTTCCAGCCGCCGCCCAGCGCGCGGTACAGGTCGACGAGGCTCGTGAGTTGCCCCAGCTGCGCCGTGACCAGGGTCGAGCGCGCATTGTACAAATCGGTCTGGGCCGACAACACGGAGAGGTAGTCGTCGACGCCATCGGCGTAGCGCTTCTGCGCGAGCTCCAGGCGGCGCTGCTGGTCGGCGACGTCGCCCTGCAGCGCCGCCAGCTGGCCCGCATACGTGCCGCGCGCCGCGAGGCTGTCGGCCACTTCGCGGAACGCGGTCTGGATCGTCTTCTGGTACTGGGCCACGCCGATGTCGCGCTGGACCTTGGCCGCGTCCAGGTTGGCGCGGTTGGCGCCGCCGTCGAAGATCGGCGCCAGCAGGCTCGGGACGAAGGTCCATACGCCGCCGCTCCTGAACAGGTTCGCCAGGCTGCTGCTTGCGACGCCGGCGCTCGCCGTCAGGCTGATGTCCGGGAAGAAGGCGGCGCGGGCGGCGCCGATGTCCGCCGTCTCCGCACGCAGCACGTGCTCGGCCTGCAGGATGTCGGGCCGGCGTTCCAGCAGGGCGGAGGGCAGGCCCGCCGGGACGTCGACCAGCAGGGCGCTCGTGTCGAACGGCGCGGCCGGCGGCAGGTCGGCCGGCAGCGGTGCGCCCACGAGCAGCACGAGCGCATTTTCGGCCTGGGCTCGCGCGCGCAACCCGGCCTGTTCGTTGGCCTGCGCCAGTTCGACGGCGGTGCGCGACTGGCGCACGTCCAGTTCGGACGCGATGCCGTCGCGGTATTGCAGGTCGACGATGCGCAGCGACGCCTGCGCCGTCGCCAGCGCCTGGCGCGTCACGTCCAGCTGGACGTCGGCAGCGCGCAGGGCGAGGTACTGGTCGGCCACCTCGCCGACGAGCAGGATGCGCGCCGCGCGGCTCGCTTCCGCGCCGGCCAGGTATTGCTGGAGCGCGGCATCGGACAGGCTGTGCAGGCGGCCGAAGAAGTCCGGTTCCCACGACGCCGTGAATCCCGTCGTGAAGCGCGGTTCGGTGGTGCGGTTGCCCGCGTTCTTGGCCGCCTCCACGTCCACCCGTGGCAGCAGGGCCGCCTGCTGCACGCGGTACGTGGCGCGCACCTTTTCCACGTTCAGCGTGGCCACGCGCAGGTCGCGGTTCTCGCGCAGCGCCAGCTCGACGAGGCGTTGCAGGCGCGCGTCGCGCAGGAAGTCGCGCCAGCCGATGTCGGCGGCGGCGGGGCCGTCGGCCTGCGCCGGGCCGCCGGGGAATGTGGGGGCCACGGGCGCATCCGGCCGGTGGTACGTGGGGGCCAGCGCGCAGCCGGACAGCAGCAGCGCGACGGCGAGGGGAGCAAGGCGCGGCATGTCAGCGTCCTCCAAGAGCGGGTGCGGCGTCCGGCGCCGCGTGACGGCCGTGCGCGAAGCGCTGGCCCAGGGTGGCGACGACGACGTAGAACATCGGGATCAGGAACGTGGCGCAGAACGTCGCGGCGAGCACGCCGCCGATCACGCCGGTGCCGATCGCCCGTTCGCTGGCGGCGCCGGCGCCGTGCGCGAGGGCCAGCGGCAGCACGCCCAGCACGAACGCCATCGACGTCATGACGATCGGGCGGATCCGCATCTTCGCCGCCGCGAGCGCGGCCTGGAACGGCGTCGATCCTTCGGCCTGGCGTTCACGCGCGAATTCCACGACGAGGATCGCGTTCTTGGCCGACAGGCCCATCGTCGTCAGCAGGCCGACCTGGAAGTAGACGTCGTTTTCCAGGCCCGCCAGCATCGTCACGGCGAGGGCGCCCAGCACGCCGATCGGCACGACGAGGATCACGGCGAACGGCACCGACCAGCTCTCGTACAGCGCGGCGAGGCTGAGGAACACGACGAGGATCGACAGGCCGTACAGCAGCGGCGCCTGGCTGCTCGACTGCTGTTGCTGCAGCGAGGCGCCCGTCCATTCGTAGCCGATGCCGGCCGGGAGCTGGTGCGCCAGCTTCTCCATCTCGGCCATCGCCTGGCCCGAGCTGTAGCCGGCCGCGGACTGGCCCTGGATCTCCATCGATTCCACGCCGTTGTAGCGCTGCAGCTGCGGCGGGCCCCACGTCCAGCGCGTGGTGGCGAACGCGGAGAACGGCACCATGCTGCCTGCCGCGTTGCGGACGTAGAGCTGGCCGAGATCCTGCGGATTCATGCGGAACGGCGCGTCGGCCTGAAGGTAGACTTTCTTGATGCGATTGTCGGTGTCGAGGAAGTTGTCGACGTAGCGCGAACCCCATGCAATCGAAAACGTCTGGTCGATGTCCGCCGCGTTCACCTGCAGCGCGGCGGCCTTCTCGCGGTCGATGTCGATCTTGAAAGTCGGGTTGTCGACCTGGCCGTTGAAGTGGACCGAGGCGAGGACCGGATCGTGGTGCGCCAGGTCGAGCAGCTTGTCGCGCGCGGCCGCCAGCGCGGCGTGGCCGAGGCCCGCGCGGTCTTCTAGTTCGAAGTCGAAGCCGGCCGCGCTGCCGAGGCCACGGATCGGCGGCGGGCTCGTGGCGAACACGGTCGCGTCCTTGTAGCCCGCGAAGTGCTTGCCGATGCGCGCCGCCAGCGCTTGCGCCGTCAGTTCGGGTTTGCCGCGCTGGCTCCAGTCCTTCAGGTGCACGTAGACCTGGCCCTGGCTCTGGCCGCGTCCCGCGTTGTTGTTGCCGTTGACGGTGAATGCCGCATCGACCATCGCCGATTCGTTCTTCAGCAGCCACGCACTGACCTCGTCGAGCACGGCGCCCGTCCGTTCGAGCGTGGCGCCGGGCGGCGTCTGCACCTGCACGTACAGGAAGCCCTGGTCCTCGTTGGGCAGGAAGGACGTCGGCAGGCGTACGAACAGCAGGCCGGCGACGACCGTCGCCACGGCGAACGCGGCCAGCCAGCGCCAGGGTGCCGATGCGATGGCGCGCGCGCCGCCGACATAGCCGTCGCGGCACGTGTCGAAGCCGCGGTTGAACCACGCGAAGAAGCCGCCGCGCGGCTTGGCCTCGTGTGCGGCGGAACGCAGCAGTATGGCACAGAGCGCGGGCGTGAGCGACAGCGCGACGAACACGGACAGCAGCATCGACGCGACGATGGTCAGCGAGAACTGGCGGTAGATGCCGCCCACGGCGCCGCCCGAAAACGCGACGGGCACGAACACGGCGCACAACACGGTCGCCACGCCGACCAGCGCGCCTCCCAGTTGGGACATGGCCTTGCGCGTCGCGGCGCGCGGCTCCAGGCCTTCTTCGTGTATCACGCGCTCGACGTTTTCCACCACGACGATCGCGTCGTCGACGAGCAGGCCGATCGCGAGCACCATGCCGAACATCGACAGCGTGTTGATGGTGAAGCCGAGGGCCGCCATCACGCCGAAGGTGCCCAGCAGAACCACGGGCACGGTGATCGCGGGGATCACGGTGGCGCGCAGGTTCTGCAGGAACAGGTACATCACGAGGAACACGAGGACGATCCCCTCCATCAGCGTCCTGACCACTTCCTCGATCGAGATGCGCACGAACGGCGTCACGTCGTTCGGGTACACGACCGTGAGGCCGTGCGGGAAGTAGGGGGCGAGTTCGTGGATGCGGGCGCGGATCGCGTCGGCCGTCTGCAACGCGTTGCCGCCCGGTGCCAGCTGCACGGCGATGCCGGCCGCGGGCAGGCCGTCGTACTTGTTGTCGACGTTGAAGTTCTCGGCACCGAGTTCGATGCGCGCGACGTCCGCGAGGCGCACGCGCGAGCCGTCCGGCAGCGCCTTGAGCAGCACGTTGCCGAAATCCGCGGGTGTGCGCAGCAGCGACGATTCCGTGATCGTCGCCGCGATCTGCTGGTTCGGCACGGCCGGATTGCCGCCGACCTGGCCGCCCGCGATCTGCACGTTCTGCGCCAGCAGCGCGTTGCTCACGTCGCCCGGCTCGAGCGCGTACGCGTTCAGCTTCAACGGATCGAGCCAGATCCGCATCGCGTACTGCGTGCCGAACACGTTCAGGTTGCCGACGCCGGCGACGCGGCTGAGGGGATCCTGCACGTGCGAGGCGACGTAGTTGGCGATGTCGAACTTGTTCATGCTGTGGTCCGTCGACACGAAGCCGATCACCATCAGGAAGTCGCTGCTCGACTTCGTCACGCGCACGCCGGCCTGCTGCACGGCGGCCGGCAGCAGCGGCGCGGTCAGCTGCACCTTGTTCTGCACCTGCACCTGGGCCGTGTCCGGATCGGTGCCGGGCGCGAAGCTCAGCGTGATGGTGGCGGTGCCCGTGTCGTCGCTGTTCGACGACATGTAGAGCAGATGGTCGATGCCGGAGAGCTGCTGTTCGATCACCTGCACGACGGTGTCCTGCGCGGTGGTCGCCGACGCGCCCGGATACGATGCCGACACCTGGATGGTCGGCGGCGCGATCGGCGGCAGCTGCTCGATGGACAGCGCGCTGATCGCCAGGCCGCCGCCCAGCATGATCAGGATCGCGATGACGATGGCGAAGATGGGACGCTCGATGAAGAAACGGGACATGGCGCGCTCCTTCAGGGCTGGGTCGACGCGAGCGCGACGCCGGACGCCGCATCGACGGTGCGCACCGTCATGCCGGGTCTGGCCTGCTGCAGGCCGGCCACGATGACGCGCTCGCCGTCGTTCAGGCCACCCGTCACGACCCACGCGCCGCCCTGCATGGTCGACGCCTGCAGCACGCGCTGGCCGACCTTGCCGCTTGCGTCCACGACGAGGACCGTGGGCCGCCCCTGCGGATCGTACGCGACGGCCTTCGCCGGCACGAGCAGCGCGTCATCCTTGCCCTGTTCGACGCGGGCGCGGACGTACATCCCCGGCAGCAGCAGGCCTTTCGGATTCGCGAAGACGGCGCGCAGCTTGACGGAACCCGTGCCCGGATCGACGCTCGTGCCGGAAAACTCGAGGCGGCCCGGCAGCGGATACGCGCTGCCGTCTTCCAGCGTCAACGTGACCTTCGGCTGGCGGGCGGGATCGGCCAGGTTGCCGGCACGCAGGCGCAGGCCGGCGGCGCTGGCTTCGGTCAGGTCGACGTAGATCGGATCGAGCTGCTGGATGGTCGTCAGCAGCGTCGCCTGGCCGGCTTGCACATAGGCGCCCTGCGTCACGAGCGACGTGCTGGTGCGCCCCGCGATGGGCGCGGCGACCCGCGTATAGCCGAGGTTCAGGCGCGCCAGCGCGACGGCCGCCTTCGCGGACGCGACATCGGCCGCGGCCTGCCCGGCGGCGGCCACGGCGTTGTCGGATGCCTGCTTGCTGACGGCGTTCGATGCCAGCAGATCCTTGTAGCGGTCGGCCTGCGCGCGCGTGGCGGCGAGGTTGGCCTCGGCCTTGCGTTCGGCGGCGACGGCGCTGTTCAGCTGCGCCTCGTACTGGGCCGGATCGATGCGGTACAGCGGCTCGCCGGCGCGCACGTCGGCGCCTTCGGCGAACAGGCGCTTCTGCACGATACCGTCGACGCGCGCCCGCACCTCGGCCACGAGATAGGGCGACGTGCGGCCGGGCAGGTCGGCGAACACGGGCACGCTGGACTTGTGCACGGCGAGGACCGCGACCTGCGGCGGCGCGGCAGGGGCTTTCGGCGGCTGCGGATGGCTGCAGCCGGCAAGGAGGGCGGCCGCGAGGGCCGCGGCGGCGGTCGAACCTGTTGCTGTTGGCATGGCGGTGCTCCACTGGATGGCAGGACCTGGAGGTCCGGTGACAGTGGCACTATGCGGGGTGGGGCGTTAATCGGTGATGGGCGCCAGATTAAACATCGTTAATCTATGGTCGGCGGCCGGTGTCGTCCCACAACCGCTCCATCGACAAATACGTGTACGACGCCGTCCACCCGATGAGCAGCATCCCGTTCAGCGCCTGCATGCCTGCGAGCAGGCGCAGGTCGCCGTGCGGCAGGACGTCGCCGTAGCCCAGCGTCGTGTAGGTTTCGGCGGAAAAGTACAGACAGCGCGTAAAAGGCAGCGGGCCGCGATCGCCCATGTGGCCGATGCCGAACCGGGTCGCGAGCAGGTAGTAGGCGAGGCCGTACAGCAGGATTTCGATGAAGTGCGCGCCGAATGCGCCGACGATCACGAACACGAGCCGCATGCGCGGCGGGATGCGCAATGCGGGCAGCAGCGCCGTCATCAGGCGCAGGACCTCGTAGTGGATCACGGTCGTGGCGATCAGCAGGAACGCGCAGGCGGCGATGGCGATGCCCATGCTCTTCTTTCTGTTTCAGTTGGTTCACCAGGCGCCATGCCATCCGGGCGAGGGCGCCGACGCCACTCAGCAGCAAGGCCACGGCCATCATACCCCGTGTCGTCAGCAAGCGTCCGCACCGCCTCGCCACCGTCGTCGGAGCCCCGGAACTGCCAGTCGTTCGGCTCGCGCCCGATCAGGTCGGTGGTCCTGCTGTCCGCAATCGGTGCGATGGCAATGGTTGAATTGTGACAAATCGCGCATTTTCAGACTTCACAATCTGCTAACCTGTCGCCCACTCATCAAAAAGGATGTTTATGCGCCGTCAAACAATGGCTGTTGCATTGGATGCCCTGTTCCCGCAGTTATGGGCGGCTCCGGAAGCGGCCCGATGAATCGAATGGAGAAATGCATGCGTAGTCTGAAAAACGAATCCTGGAAGAGCGTAGCGATCGTCCTGGCCGTCATGTCGTTGACGGCGTGCGGCGACTCGTACAAGGAACCGAAAACCAAGGAGGAATGGAAAGCGTTCTGCCAGGCGCCCGACAGCGCGGCACGCATCAAGGCGATCAAGGATGAAGCCAAGCGGCTGAAGGCCGGCGATACATGCTTCCTGTCGGGGAAATTCGTGCCCAGCAAACCCATGTCGTGGTAACGGAATAGGAATACGGGCTCATGCCGTGTACTTGACTTGACGACAAGTAAGCGATGCCCGAGGAGGGCGGCGACGACGAGCTCAAGGCCATGTGCCGGGACCCTGCGTCCCGGCTTTTTATGCCGGATCCACGGTCAATTCGTGCCCTGAAGCCGGCGCTGCAGCATGTCCTTCGCCACCGCAAGTGCGTTGTCAGGCGTCGCTGCGACATCAGGTATGACGCCTACGCCTTCCCAGTTGGTGTGGGTGATGGGACTGATGGTGCGCGCACCGGGTATCGCGGCGAAAAAATGGTCGCCGAGGCGGAAGGGACGCGTGGGGTGGGCGCCGCCCCAGGTCCGCTCGCCGATCAGCGTGGCGCGCTTCAGCGTCTGCATCGTGTAGGCAAAGTCTTCGCCTGCCGACATCGTGCCGGGGCCCGTCAGGATCAGGACTGGCTTCTTGCCGCCATAGCGCTTGCCGTCCAGCTGATCGACCGTCCAGTGCGGCGTGGAGACACCGGTATCGCGATCCCAGATGTCGTTGACGCGCGTACGCTCATCGACGAAATAGCTGACCAGCAAAGCCACCCCGTCCGGTGTGCCACCGTGGTTGTTGCGCAGGTCGACGATCAGGGCGTCGGTGTCGGCGAGCTTGTCCATCGCTGCCGCATATTTTCCGGTCACGAGGAAAGGCGGCGGGAAACCGGAAAGTTCGAGGTAGCCGATTCTGGGGCTCAGGTGATCGACTTTTTCCACGCCAAGGCTCGACGCGAGGATACGCTGGCGCACCTCGGGGGGCGCAATGCGTTCCCACTCTGCCAGCGTGGTGGGGCGCGCCCCGACATCACGGTCGGGCGGCACCAGCCCGGGGTCGAATCCCACCATCAGGTGCTGGTCATGAAGGACACCGGCCAGGTCGGCCGTGAGCTGTTTTGCCAGCTGTTCGCCGTCCGTGATCCCATCGTACTTGCCCTCGTGCTGGCGCTGGCGCAGGACCGCTTCGGCCTGCTTGGCCTTGTCGGGAAAGACATAGTGATCGTTCAGCCTTGCTACCAGCACATCGATCGTTTGCACGCGCGTCGCGCTGTCGACGGCAATCTTGGGTTGCTGCTCGGGCGTGGCGGCACAGGCGCCGAACGTGGTGAACAGCAGCAAACACGGTACGACGATCCATTTCTTTTTCATTTTTTTTCCTTTGCCAGTGTGTAAGACGTAGCGGGGTCATTGTGAGGGCAATGAAGTGGAATCAGGGTAGCATAAATATTACTATCTACTGGTAGTATTTTTGGCAATCACCCAGCCTGCATACTGAACGGTAACTTGACCAGCACGGAATCTTGCACGTGACTGGACCGCGCGCCGCGCTATCGTCGTCAAAGCACAAGGGGACGGTCGGAGCAAACACATCGAAGCCGTGCCCCCAGGGACACGGCTTCGATGTTTACGTGGAGCTGGTGTTACGGCTTCGCGGCGTACAACCCGATCTCGGCCAGCGTCGTGAACGTGACGTCGCCGTTATTCGAGGTGATGTTGAGCCGGTACCAGCGATAGGCGCCCGGATTCGCGACCGTGTAGCTGTGCATCTGGATGCGGTAGGGGAACGCCTGGCCGCTTTGCGTGTCGAGCGTCGTCCAGTTGATGCCGTCGTTCGAGCCCTGGAACTGCCAGTCCTTCGGATCGCGCCCAATCAGGTCGGTGGAGCTGATGACCGTGTAGCGCTGCACCGTCTCCGTGTGGCCGAGGTCATACTGCAGCCAGCCGATCACGCCCTTGTAGAACCAGTACGATCCCGAATTCTGGTCGAAGACGTACTTGGCGTTGGCCGGGTTGTTGGCACTGTCGTTCGGGGTGCCGCCGGTGGCGACGTTCACCAGCGGATGCACCGGCGTGACGCTTGCTTCGGTCGCGTTGCTGCTCGTGCCGGCGGCATTTGTCGCTGTGACGGTGTAGTAATAGGGCGTGCCGTTCGTGACCGTGGTGTCCGTATAGCTGCCGCCCGTGACGTTGGCTGCGACGGTCGTGTACGGGCCGCCGCTCGATGTCGCGCGCAGCACCGCGTAGCTGGTGGCGCCGGACGACTGCTGCCAGCGCAGCGGGACGGCGCCGTCGCCCGGCTCGGCCAGCAGCGTCGCCGGTGCGGTGGGGATGGCGGCCGGCGCGCTACCGTCGCCGCCCGTGATCTGGACGTTGCTGAAGGTGGACGTATTCAGCGTGCCGTTGGCAACCGAAGCGACCACGAGGCCGACGTAGATCGTGTCGGGAAGCGGGCCGTCGATGCGCCCGACGTCGGTGGCGGCCCAGTTGGTGCCGTCGGGAGACACGTAGCCGGTGATCATGTTGCCGACGCGCTCGAGCTTCACCCAGTACGAGGGCACGGTGTTCGCGATATTGAAGGCCTTGTTGCCGTAGTTCGAGCCGCCGTACACCGACAGGTTCTGCATGTTCTGCTCGGCCTGGATCCGATTGGTGACGGCCATCCACGCGCGCGGCGCGCCCGGGGCGAGGCTCGTGCGCATCATGACGCCGGCCTTCGCGGACAGATTGGTGTTCTGGACCGATTCGACTTTCGCGATGATGGCGCCGTCGCCGGTGAGCGCCCGGTAGGCGAAGTGGCAGCTGTCGCTCGTGCCCCAGATTTCGGCGCCGCCGCCCTTCACGGTCCATTTGCCGTCCGCGTACGAGGCCGAGCCGGCCGGGACGGCGCCTCCGATGTCGACATCGGTCAATCCCGACGTGATCGAGGCCGTCGCCGGAATCGCCAGCGCCGGCGGGGGCGTCGCCGTCGAGGTGTCGACGTCCTTCAGGAACATGAAGCTGCTATTGTCCACCGGCATCCAGAGACGCCGCTGCGCGATATACGGTGCCTGCATGCCCTTGCGGACGACATAGGCGCCATAGATTTGGTTGAGCGCGATGTTGCCGCCTCCGGCGCCGCCCCAACCGCGGTTCGTGTTGTCGGCGATGTAGTACGCATCGGTCGTGCCGAACGGGAGGAACGGCGTGGGCGCGAGTTCGTTCACGCGCGCGAAGTATTCGCCGGCCGCCAGCAGGCGGTTGTCGAAATCGGAATAGACGTCGATGCCTTGTTTCCACAGCGCTTCCGCGAGCATCGTCAGCGACTTGAGCTGGCCGTGGGCGTGTCCCTGGTCGCGCAGGGAGTCGCCGAGCATGCCGATGTCGTTGGAGCTGCGCAGCCCGATGTGGGCCAGCGTGCGGGTCTGGGCAACGACCCGGTTCAGCGTGTCGGTGTCGTCGTTGAAGATGGCCATCAAGCCGAGCGCGTTCAGCGCGAGCGCGCCCTTGTTGGCGGCGCCGAACATGTTCTCGCCGTACGGGTTCGATGCCGGCATCAGCACGTTGGCGAAATAGGCCTTCACGGTGGCCGTGTCGGCATCCGTCCAATCCGGCCACGTGCCGCGCAGGATGTCCGCACCGCCCACGAACAGGTAGGCGTAGTCGCCCAGGTCGAGCATCGACTCGCGACCGGAGAATGCGGTCTGCGTGGTGGCCCACGCCATCAGGATGTCGTGCGCTTTCTTCGCGTAGTCGCGGTTGCCGGTGAAATACCACATGCGCGAGAGGTTCCAGATCGCGACCATATCGTTGCGCCATGGCCAGAGATTCAGGTCGGGAGCGCGGCTCACGGTCGCGTACGGGCCCGCCATGCCGTAGGTGAGTTTGGCCTTGCCGTCGTTCGCCAATTGCTCGTAGGCCGATCGCCATGGCTGCCTGCCTTGATCGACGTACGACTTGACCGTCTGGAGATCCGACAGGGTGAGCGGCGCGCCCGGATGCACGAATCCGGTGGTCTGCGCGGCGCCGTAACCCGGGAGGACGGCTGTGCCGAGCGCGAACAGCGCAGCGGCGATGCCGGTGCGATTGAACATGCGGGCCTTCGTTCGGATCTTCGAGGACGAGTCTTTGGAACTGGTTTTCATCGGTACCCTTCGTTAATAAATATCACTCACCGGCAGGCTAATTGTGACTACCGCGACAACATTCTTGGCAATACGTCATCGCATGCCGGCACCGTCACGTTCAAGGGTGTCACGGGCGTCCCCGTCGCCTTGCGCGCAGCCTCGTTGCAAATCGAGGAATTTGTTCGAGCATCAAACTGTTAAATTATGGCAGTCATATTGCCGCACTGCAATAGATTTCGTATGTATAAATATTACGTTTTCATGAACGTAGCATTAACGCGAAAGACGAGGTGTTCGTTTGGGGTTACCGAGACCGGCTGCGGCCGGCCTTCCGGCGGCGCACACCGCGTCCACGCGGGCGATACCGCCGTCCGGCACCCGGATCGTGCCGTTCGTCGCAAACCGCGGGCCGATGGGGAACGGCTTCCGATATCGTGATCACGCTGACCAACCACGGGACGATCGACCGACGTCCGCCACCTTCGACCGGTTTTTTAGAAAAAACATGAACATGATCCGCGCCATCCTCTGCACCACCGCGCTCCTGGCGAGCGCGACCTGCGCCCACGCCCGTTCACCCGACGACAGCCGTCACGGTGCGAGCATCACGATCGATGACAAGGATGGACCCGAGCGCGTCGTCCCGCGCCAGCGGCCGGCCTCCGGGAAGCCGTGCTTGCTGTCGACGAACCAGTGGTCGGAGATGATGTTGAAGGACGAGACGGTGTACCTGCAGCTGACGGACTACGGCATGAAGAAAGTCATGGAACCGCAGGACGCGCAGGACAAGGACGAGGGTTTCCTGGGCAGCGTGTTGAAGACGATGGCGCTCAGCGGCATGAAGCAGGTCCTCGACCACGGCCTCGCGCTGTCGCTGGTCGACACGCGCTCCGCGCTGGTACGCGATGGCGAGGTCGTGTTCGTCACGTGCAAGGGAAAAGAAGTGTTCAACCAGGTCAAGATCAATGACCAGGTACAAAAATATCCGCAGGCGAGTGCCGAAGACTTCGTGAACAACGTCAACCGGCTGCGGGCGACGTTGCCGGCGTGCCGGCCCTGAGCCGGCGGCGCCGCATCGCCGTTTTAATCAGGCCCGGCGCCGCATGCGTCCGGTGCGCGCAAAACCGTCGAGGACGTGCGCGGGCAGCATTTTGACCATGCTGTGCAGGACGAGCGGCACGAGCACGAGCTCATCGACGGCGCCGACGAGGGGCAGCGCGACATTCAACGGCTCGAGGGCGAACAGCGCCAGCCCCGCCAGCCCGGGCAACAACCACACGGGGCGGTTCTCGTGCCGGAGGGCGAACCACAGCAGGCGCAGGTCCTGGCCGGCGACGACGCGCCACAATGCAACGATGCGTTTCATGGTGACCCTCCATGGGTTGGGTTTCGTGCCCCCTACATGGGTCGTCTGGGCCTGAACACAATGGAAAATGAGCAAGGTCGTTGAAAAGAGTTGGCGCGCACTGATGGCGGGCTTTTACATCAGGGAAGGTGCCGGGACAGGACCCGTTTCAACGACACCCTGTCGGGCCTGCTGTAAATGATGTCCGCGATCTTCCACTGGCCGGCCACCCGCGCCACGTCGAATTCCATCCGCGTCGCCTTGCCGTCGACGGGATCCTTGTAGATGACGGCCACGCGTCCCGGTGACGTCGTGGTCACATCGAGATCCATCACCCGCGGGTCCTGCGAGTCGAACAGCAGATCGAAGTCGAGATTGCAGATGCCTCGGGAACGTATCTGGCAGGCGGCGTCGTTCACCAATAAATCAGCGAGGGCAGGGGAAAAATAGTGTTCCAGCGTCGCCTTGCCCTGGTGCGCCACATCGTCGCCAAACAGGTCGTGTTGGCTGGCGAGCGCCTGCCACGCGAAATCCTTATATAGCTTCGCGACCACGGCGGCTTCACCATTCGTGGTCGCGGCGAGGGCCGTGCCGGTAGAGACGATTGCGAAAGCGGTTGAAACAATCATGCGGAGGCATTTAGCGGCGGTAGACGACATAACTCGGTTTCTCCTTTGCGTAGGCGGCTCCTGGCCAGAAGCCGTGCTGGACGAAGTCCGATATCCATTCCTTTCCATCGTAGCCGGCAATGTGTCCAGCCGGATTACCGTGCTTGGTTGGCTGGATCACGACGATGTCGCCTTGTTGAAAAGCGAATTTGTCTGGATTATCGACTGAAATCTCGTGAAAGCCATTACTCAGGAGCGTAGGGCCGTACAGCCTCGCCGGTGTGGGATGACCCTTCGTATCCGCACCGCCGGCTTCGAGCGCTAGGCGGACAAACTTTGCACAATGCGATTGGCTGTGTTTGCCGGCGTGTTTGCGCAGATAGGTTGCGAACTTGTCAGTGTCGAACGCCATGACTGACTCCGGTTAGACAACCTTATTTGCCGCCAGGTCCCAGCCGCCGGCAGTGTTGCCGCCAACGCCACCGCCTATCTTCTGCTGCGTGTATTTCCACTTAATCTTCGAATATTTCAGGCTGACGATCTCTGACAGATACGATTCGTCACCGCCTAAATGTGGCTTCACCATGCCGATTAATACGTTTTCCAGTTCGATGTCGAAATACTTGACCCGGACGCCATCGCCGTCGGCACGAAAAAATTCGAGCTTCGCTTTCGGAATGGTCTTACCCATTGCGCACGTTTGGGCGAGAATCGGTGACGATAAGTCAGCCAATTTCGTGAATGAAAGGTCGTCCAGTTCGGCTCGTTCCGCGGTATGGCCGCCGGCCGTCGACGACGTTGCACTTCGGGGTTGAAAGACGCCCCAATGTACGCCCGTCACTTCGATCCAGTCTTTATGCTTGTCGTCTTGCGATTCACCTTTGATGCCGTCGATTTGCAGGTACACGTCGAATGCCACGGCTGTCTCCGGAAAGGAGGATTGCTGATGGGAGCAGAAGAAGAATCTTGCGCGTCCCGTCAATGAGCACTTAGCTGGTCGTCAGATCGGCAAATGAGCCAAATCAACACTCCGAGCGACGGCCCGTGGCGATGGCGAACCCCGGCACTGGCTACTCGCGGCGAAGGTTGGAAATTGCTGGTCTAATAGCCTTTTGACCAAGGAGCCAATCCATGAGCATCGCATTCATCGGCCTGGGCAGCATGGGCCACCATATGGCCGCCAACCTGCTGCGCTCCGGCCAGCCCGTGCACGTCTGGAACCGCAGCCCGGAACCCGTGCAGGCGCTGGCCGCGATGGGCGCCAAGCCGGCCGCGACGCCCGCCGAGTGCGGCATCGCCGACGTCGTCTTCACCATGCTCGCGGACGACGACGCGACGCGCGCCGTGCTGCAAGGCGGCGGCGTGCTGGACGCGATGGCGCCCGGCAGCATCCACGTCAACATGGCCACCGTCTCCGTCGCGTTCGCGCGCGAGATGGCGGCGCTGCACGTCGAACGCGGCATCGGCTACGTTGCCGCGCCCGTGCTGGGCCGCGTCGACGTGGCGGCAGCGGGCAAGCTGAACATCCTCGCCGGCGGCAGCGACGAATTGATCGCGCGCGTGCAGCCGCTGTTCGACCTGATGGGACAAAAGACCTGGCGCTTCGGCAGCGAGCCGGCGCAGGCAAACGCCGTCAAGCTCGCGTGCAACCTGATGCTCGCCTGCGCGATCGAGGCGACGGGCGAGGGCACCGCGCTCGCGCGCTCGCACGGCGTGCCGGCCGCGGACTTCATCGATCTGGTGACGAGCACGTTGTTCGCCGGCTCGCCCGTCTACAAGGGCTACGGCGGAATGATCGCCGAAGAGCGTTATTCGCCCGCCGGCTTCAAGTTGTCGCTGGGCCTGAAAGACGTGCGCCTCGCCGTCGAAGCGGGCCGGGACCGCGGGCTGCCGCTCGCGTTCGGTTCGACGTTGCAGGCGACGTTGCAGGACGCCGTCGCGCAGGGTGACGCCGACCTCGACCTGGCGGCGTTGGGCAAGCACGCGGCGCGGCAGGGAGGGCTCGATTAACGTAGTGTTGCGCCGTATTGACACTAAATAATAAAATAACAACAAACATTCATTTTTGTAATGAAGTGGTTCTCCATGGAATGATATATTGACATTAGTCAAAACATTCCAAGGAAACCCAGGATGAAAATTCGTACCGCATGCTGCGCAGCGCTGCTCGCCTGCCTCGCCCTCGACGCCAACGCCAGCGTCATCACCCTGCAAGTCGCGACCGGCCCCGTGGGCGCGCAGACGAGCGCCGCCGCATACAAGGCGGCGGTCGATGCCGACATCGCCAACCCTGCCGGCTACAAGGGCAGCAAGGCGGTGGCGACGTACGACAACGTGACGGTCAAGAATTATTTCGGCGCGCTGAGCAACTATGCGTTCGAGGCGACGATCGATTTCGGCGTCACGTCCGCGCAGGCCGGCACGTGGAATTTCCGTACCGGCGTCGATTTCGGCTACGGCGGCGCGCTGTTCGTCGACGGCGTCGCGCTCGGCTACAACTCGCACGACATGTGGTGGGCCAATAACTATGCGACGGCGAACGGCAGCCTGACGGGTTCTGCCATCCTTGCGGCCGGCAACCACGAACTGAAGATCTACGGGATGGAAGCGTGCTGCGACGGCAGCCAGCAGGCGCAGTTCAAGGCGGCGAACACCGCCGCGTTCAAGACCTTCGCCGGCAACGACACGCTGAACGCCGTGCCGGAGCCGATGAGCATTGCGACGTTCGGCCTGGGCGCCGGCGTCATGGCCCTCATCCGTCGTCGCCGTCGCAAGTCGGCCTGAGTCGGGAACGGCTCATCACCGCAGGCTCCGCCAGCGGCAGGGCAAACTGGGCTGATCCGGCGGCGTACTGGCGCGCCTGAATTCACGCGATTTTAACGATCTCGTGTATTTTGGAAAGATTTTCGTGGCGGGCGCCCCCGTACAATGTCTGGATTTCAACGACAATGCCCGCCATGACTTGCCTGCTGCGCCTGCACGACGTCACCCACCGCTTCGGCAAGGTCCTCGTATTGGACGGGCTCAGCCTGTCGGTGCCGGAGGGCGCAATCTATGGCTTCCTGGGCCGCAATGGCGCGGGCAAGACCACGACGCTGCGCGTGCTGATGGGGCTCACGCCGCCCGACACGGGGCGTATCGAACTCTTCAACGAAGAGGTCCGGGCCGTGCCCGTGCGCCTGAAGCGGCACATCGGGTTCGTGCCGCAGGAACCGCATTTCTATCCGTGGATGACGGCCGTCCAGCTGGGCCGCTTCGTCGGCGATTTCTACCCGACCTGGGACGACGCCGAATACCGGCGCCTGCTGCGCCGCCTCGACATCCCGACGGACCGCAAGGCCTCCGCCATGTCGGGCGGGACGCGCACCAAGCTGTCGCTGGCGCTGGCGTTCGCGCCGCGTCCCCGCCTGCTGCTGCTGGACGAGCCGACGACGGGCCTCGACCCGGTGGCGCGGCGCGAATTCAACGACCAGCTGATCGAGCTCCAGCGCGAGCAGGGCACGACCGTGATGTTTTCCTCGCACCTGGTCGGTGAGGTCGAGCAGGTGGCGCACGCGGTCGGCATCATCCAGGCCGGCAGCGCACGGTTCGAAGGCACGGTCGACAGCCTGCGCGCGCAGGTGCGGCGTGTCGTCGGCCTGGACGAGGCGACGGAAGCCTGGTGGCTCGAGCGCGTGCGCGGCGACGTGTTCCGGGCCGACGAAGCGGCGTGGCGCGCCAACACGCTGCCGCCGGGCGCCGTGGCCGAGCGGCTCGACCTGGAAGACATCTTCCTCGCGTTCGCGCGCACGGACGAGGTGCGTGCGACGTGAGGGCGCTGTTGCGCAAGGAGTGGATCGAACACCGCCTGTTCCTCCTCGGGCTCTATCTCGGCGGCGCCGTCGTGCTGTTCATGACCTGGGTCGTGGCGCGTGACGACGTCACGCCGCTACGCGCCTGGGGCACGCTGGTCGCGGGGTATGGCGGGCTCGCTCCCGTCCTGCTGGCCAACCGCCTCGTGATGCGCGAATACGGCGCCGGCACCCAGCTGTTCCTGGAGGCGCTGCCGGTCGGCCGCGGCAAGGTGCTGGCGACGAAATGGCTGGCCGGCTGGAGCGCGCTGCTGCTGTTCTTCGCGCCGGCGCTCGCGCTCGTGCTGTGGGGCGCGCGCGAGCACGTGTACCTTGGCGGCGGCCTGCCTGGCGCGATCGCGCTGCGCAGCGGCGTGTTCCTGCTGTTCGTGTACACGGGCGCATTCGCCGTCGCGCTCACCTTGCGCCTGCGTTTCGTCGTGTGGGGCGTCCTGTTCTTCGGCGTGATCCTGATCGACCAGCAGGCGCAGATACCGTTCCGCGAGTGGCCGCCGATCGCCCTCGTCCAGCCGGACATGGTGCTGGCCCCCCACGTGCCATGGCGCGCGCTGGCGATCACCGTGGCGCTGACCGCCGCGCTGGCCGCCGTGGCGCTGCTGCTGGCGCTCGCGTCGCGTGGTGCGTTGCCCGTCGTGCTCGCGCGGCCCCTGTCGGCGCGCGCACGGACGCTGGTGGCGTTCGTGCTCGTCGGGACGGCCGGCCTGTCGACGCTGGTCGAACATCGCGCGGCGCCGCCGCCGTTCCGGCTGCAGCAGGCCGTGTCCAGCCGCGGCGAGACTGTCGTGCACGTCGGATGGCAGGGAACCGTTGCCGGCGTGCCGGCGGCGCAACTGGCCGAACGCCTCGCGTCCGACCTGTCCGCCGTGCGGACCTGGCTGGGACTCGCCCCGCTGGCACAGCTGTCCCTCGTGCCCGACGCTTGGCGCGAACCCGACGAGATCACGTTCGCACACGGCAGCGCGCACCACCTCGTGATCCGCGCCGCACTGGGCGCCCCGGACCTGTCCCTGCCGCAGCTGCAGGAAGTGGCTCGCGGCGCGCACATCGTCGACCAGTCGCCGGTGCAGGGCTGGCGCGAGGACCGCAGCTGGCTCGTGTGGGGCTTCGCGAGCTGGTGGGGCACGGAGCAGGACGGCGCACGCCGCGTGCTGCTGCAGCGCCGTGCCGCCGCCGCGGCCCGGCTGCTGGCAGCGCGCGGCATGGACGTCCGTACGGCGCTGGCCGTGCCGGACGCCATGGACGAGCAACTGGGCGATTGCCTGGCCGTCGCCCTGTCCTGGCGCGCCGTGCAGACGCTGCACGACCGGCTCGGCCCCGAACGCTTCCGCGGCCTGATGCGCGCGGCGCTGGCCGGTCCCGGCGCCGACGACGCCCGCGCGCTCGTCGAGACGCGTGCCACGGCCCGCCTGCTCGACGACGCCGGCGTGCCCCTGTCCGACCTGGCCCGCGCCGTCGACGCGGCACTGGCGCCGCTGCCTGCCGGGCCCGCGCCCGCGACGCTGCGGGTCGACGCCGTGCCGCAGGCGGGCGCGCAGGCCGCGCTGCGCTATCGCATCGCGGGTCCCGCGCCCGCGGGCCTGGCCGTGCGCTACGCAGTGCTGCGCCCGATGATGGGCACCGTCGATCCGGAGACCACCCTGTGGGCCGGCGCGGCGCCGGACGGCGTGCTGCCGATGACGTTCGCCGCCGGCACCCGTGTCTTCGTGACGGCCGACGCCCCCGATCCGGCACTGGGCTGCCGCTACCGCTTGGGCGCCGTGCGCGCGGAGGTACCATGAAACGCGTCCTGATCGCCAAGGAATGGATCGGCATGCGGTCGTTCGTGTGGCTGCTGGCGGGCCTCTCGCTCGTCTCGGTTGCCGACATCGCCACGGGCACGCTGTATGCCCTGCATCGCCAGCACACGCTGTACGAAGGCCGGCACTGGACGACCGACGCCGTGCTGGTGCTGCTGCTGGCGTTCACGCTCGGCGCCAACCTGATCGCGCGCGAACTCGAGGACGGCACGCTGGCTTTCCTGGATGGCCTGCCGCTGCGCCGGCGCGACGTGTTCCTCGCGAAGCTGGTCGTGGCGGCTGGCTGCGTGTCCGTGTTCGCCCTCGTCGAACCCGTGGCCGGATGGCTGCTGCACGTGGCATTGCGCCACTCCGTCGCGGAGGCCGTGACGGCGGGGACGCTCGGCGCGCTGGCGTTGCGCAACGTCGTGCTCGTGATCGCCGGACTCGCTCTCGGCCTGTTGTGCGGCTTCGTGCGCAACCTGGCGTGGGCATTGTTCGCGATGGCGTTCGCGCTCGTCGTGATGCTGCGCCACGCGTGGCCGCGCGTCGCCGCGGCCATCGATCCGACGGGGCTCGTCGCGGACGGCTGGGCCACGCACGGTTTCGGCGGCGAGGCGGCGTGGACGGTGCTGGCCCTGACCCTGGCCTGCCTCGCGCTCGCCTATGCCCTGTTCGCGTACGCCGGCGGGACCGCGCTGGCGCGCCTGGCCCGGTTCGCGGCGCGGCGCGGCGTCGTGCCCGCGGCGTATGCTGGCGCGATCGTCCTGCTGGCCATCGCCGCGGCCACGCAGCGCGACGCGTCGAACGGAAACACCGGCGCGGGACCTGACGTCGCGGCAGTCCCCGCGCGGGCGCCCACGGGCGGGCGAGGGCGGACGGGCGCGCACAAGGTCGTTACCGCGCACTACGTCTTCAACGTCCCGGCCGGCATGGACGTCACGGACGCCGACCTGAAGGCGGCCGACGGGGCGTTCGACACCGCGACCAGGGCGCTCGTGCTGACCGTGCGCGGCATGGAGCGCATCGACGTCGACCTGTCGGGCAGCGCGGCCAACACGGACGGGCTGGCCGCGCACGACCGCATCCGCATCAACGTCCATCCCGGCTGGGACAACACGCTCGTCCACGAGACCGTGCACGCGCTCGCGGACCTCGCCGTCGGCCCGGCGCACCGGCAGGAGCTCGACCAGATGCGTGTCTTCAACGAAGGCCTGGCGCGCTGGGCGGAGCCGAAGCGGCGCGCATCGGCGCAGTGGCGGGAAGAGGAGGCGTTGGCCGTGGCGACCGTGTTCCGGCGGCGCCAGCTGAACCAGGACAATCTGCTCGACGGCGACGCCCTGGCACGCGACTTCGATTGGGAACTCGTGTATCCGCTCGGTGCCCGGCTGGTCGACGCACTCGTCGCGCGCTACGGCGCCGACGCACCCATGCGCGTGCTGGCGGCGGTCAGCGGTGCCGCGTTCCCGCGCGACCTAAGGGGCTACGAGCTGTATCGCAGTGCGTTCCAGCTCGCCGGCTTCGACATCAACCTCGTGCTCAACGACTATGCGCTGGGCCTGCGCCGTCTCGACGCCGGATACGGACAGGCCATCGACGCGCTGCCGCGTCCGCGCGGCCTGCTCGTGCGCGATGGCGGACGCGCCGGCATCGCCGTGCAGTTCGACCGCCCGGCCGGCCAGGCGCCGGCTTTGCGGGTACGGTTCCGGCCCCGCGATGACAGCGCGGCGCACGAGCTGGTCGTCGTCGACAAGTTCGACGTGCGCGCCGGCCGTCCGATCGCCTGGGCGCCCGCGGACCAGGTCGTGGACGGCAAGGTGTGCTACCAGGTCGGCGTGGAGACGGGCTACGCCGTCATGTACGAGCCGTGGAGCTGCCTGCCGCTGCGCGACGCGGCGCGTTGAGCGGTTGCCGGCGGCTCAGCCGCGGGTCGGCCGGCCCGTCACGTCGGGCTCGGTCACGTCGCGGTCCAGCAGGCCGCGGTACAGCAGGCCCGCCAGCAGGCCACCCGCGAGCGGTGCGATCCAGAACAGCCACAATTGGGAGAGCGCCCAGCCGCCGACGAACAGCGCGGGACCCGTGCTGCGGGCCGGATTCACCGACGTGTTGGTGACGGGGATGCTGACCAGGTGGACGAGCGTCAGCGCGAGGCCGATCGCGAGGCCGGCGAAGCCCACCGGCGCGCGGGTGTGCGTGGCGCCCAGGATGATCAGCACGAACATGAACGTCATGACCAGTTCCGTGACGACGGCCGACGTCAGCGAATAATTGCCGGGGGAGTGGTCGCCGTAGCCGTTCGAGGCGAAGCCGCCCGCGAGGTCGAAGCCAGGCTTGCCGCTCGCGATCAGGTACAGCACGCCTGCCGCCGCGATCGCGCCCAGCACCTGCACGACCACGTACGGGACGATGTCGCGGGCAGGGAAGCGGCCGCCGGCCCACAGCCCGACGGTGACGGCCGGGTTGAAGTGGCCGCCCGAGATCGGACCGAGCGCATAGGCGCCCGTGAGCACGGTCAGGCCGAAGGCCAGCGAGACGCCGGCGAGGCCGATGCCGACGCCGGGGAAGGCCGCGGCCAGCACGGCGCTGCCGCAGCCGCCCAGCACGAGCCAGAAAGTGCCGATGAATTCGGCGATGCATTTACGGTACATGGTGTTCTCCTTTAAGTGGTGGCGCGTCCAGCGCCGCTTCGATCCTGTCGCGGGTGAATTCGTTCCGGTCGGCCGGCATGGCGCAGGCATCGCACGCGGCGACATGCGTTTGAAGAAGCGCCGCCGGCGTGCATGCCGGCACAAAAGCGCAGGGGATCCGCGTGGCGAATCCGTCGATGTTTTCGACGCAGGACTAACCATCATACAAACGACGTTGAACTGGCGGAAACACTAATATTGCATAGTTGTAATTATTGACTGAGTATGATACCGATCATATAGGCGCAAAAAAACCCGGCCCGCTTGCGCGGTACCGGGTTGTGCGGAGGGGATGGCGCCGCGGGGCGCCGTCTCCGGTCAGGCGCCGACGCTGGCCAGTGCCTGGTTGAAGGTTGCGCTCGGACGCATCACGGCCTTGACCTTGGCGTTGTCCGGCTTGTAGTAGCCGCCGATGTCGGCCGGGCGGCCCTGAATCTCGAGCAGTTCCGAGACGATCTTCTGCTCGTTCTCGGCCAGTTGCTTGGCGAGCGGCGCGAAGTAGGCGGCCAGTTCGGCATCTTCCGTCTGCGCGGCCAGTTCCTGGGCCCAGTACATCGACAGGTAGAACTGGCTGCCGCGGTTGTCGAGCTCACCGGTCTTCGGCGACGGCGACTTGCGGTTGTCCAGCAGCTTGCCGGTGGCGGCGTCCAGCGTCTTGGCCAGCAGCTTCGCTTTCGCGTTGCCGGTCTTGATGCCGAGGTCTTCGAAGCTCACGGCCAGCGCGAGGAATTCGCCCAGCGAGTCCCAGCGCAGGTGGTTTTCCTCGGTCAGCTGCTGCACGTGCTTCGGTGCCGAACCGCCGGCGCCCGTCTCGTACATGCCGCCGCCGGCCATCAGCGGGACGATCGACAGCATCTTCGCGCTGGTGCCCAGTTCCAGGATCGGGAACAGGTCGGTCAGGTAGTCGCGCAGGATGTTGCCGGTCACCGAGATGGTGTCCAGGCCGCGCCATGCGCGCTCCAGGCTGAAGCGCATCGCGCGCACCTGCGACATGATCTGGATGTCCAGGCCCGTCGTGTCGTGATCCTTCAGGTAGGTCTTGACCTTCTTGATCAGTTCATTCTCGTGCGGACGGTACGGGTCGAGCCAGAACACGGCCGGCATGCCCGAGTTGCGCGCGCGCGTGACGGCCAGCTTGACCCAGTCGCGGATCGGCGCGTCCTTCACCTGGCACATGCGCCAGATGTCGCCCTTCTCGACATTCTGCGACAGCAGCACTTCGCCCGTCTCCAGGTCGGTGATGTTGGCGACGCCGTCCTGCTGCACTTCGAAGGTCTTGTCGTGCGAGCCGTATTCCTCGGCCTGCTGGGCCATCAGGCCGACGTTCGGGACGGTGCCCATCGTGCGCGGGTCGAAGGCGCCATGCCATTTGCAGAAGTTGATGATCTCCTGGTAGATGCGGGCGAACGTCGATTCCGGGATCACGGCCTTGACTTCCTTCAGGCGGCCGTCGGCGCCGTACATCTTGCCGCCGGCGCGGATCATTGCCGGCATCGACGCGTCGACGATCACGTCGTTCGGCGAGTGGAAGTTGGTGATGCCCTTGGCCGAGTCGACCATCGCCAGCGCCGGGCGGTGTTCCTGGCAGGCGTGGATGTCGCGGATGATTTCTTCGCGCTGCGAATCCGGCAGCTTGGCGATCTTGTTGTACAGGTCGGCCATGCCGTTGTTGACGTTCACGCCGAGGCTGTCCAGCAGGGCGCCGTGCTTCTCGAACGCTTCCTTGTAGAAGGTGCGGACGCAGTGGCCGAACACGATCGGGTGCGACACCTTCATCATCGTCGCCTTCACGTGCAGCGAGAACATCACGCCGGTCTTGTGCGCGTCTTCGATCTGCTGCTCGTAGAACTCGAGCAGGGCTTTGCGGCTCATGAACATCGAGTCGATGATCTCGCCTTCCAGCAGCGAGACCTTCGGCTTCAGGACGATCGTCTCGCCGCTCTTCGTGACCAGTTCCATCTTGACGTCGCGCGCGCGGTCGAGCGTCATCGACTTTTCGCCGTGGTAGAAGTCGCCGTGCGTCATGTGCGACACGTGCGTGCGCGACGCCTGCGACCATTCGCCCATCGAGTGCGGGTTCTTGCGTGCGTATTCCTTGACGGCCTTCGGCGCGCGGCGGTCCGAGTTACCTTCGCGCAGCACCGGGTTCACTGCGGAGCCGATGCACTTGCCGTAGCGGGCCTTGATCTCTTTTTCCTTGTCCGACTGCGGATCGGCCGGGTAGTCGGGGATGGCGTAGCCCTTGCCCTGCAGTTCCTTGATGGCTGCCTGCAGCTGGCCCACCGAGGCCGAGATGTTCGGCAGCTTGATGATGTTCGCGTCCGGCTGCAGCGTCTTCTGGCCGAGTTCCGACAGGGCGTCCGGCACGCGCTGGTCCGCCGACAGGTACTCGGGGAAGAGGGCCAGGATACGCGCCGCGACGGAGATGTCGCTCTCTTCGATGTGGATGCCGGCGGGTTTGGCAAACGTCTCGACGACAGGCAGGAAGGCGTGGGTGGCCAGCAGGGGCGCCTCGTCGGTTAGGGTGTAGATGATGGTCTGATCACTGCTCATACGCTTGTTCCTCGATGTGCGGGAAGGTTTCGAATACTAGTACTAAAAAAACGTCGGCTGTCCAGGCCACAGTGCCAGCGCGGTGAACAGATCGAGGGATCATACTCCGTCAAACGTCGATCCGGCAGCCTTGAACATGTGTTGCCACAAGACTAAGTCTTATATAAGACATAGGACAGCCGCTATTATTGCACGACCTTCGAGGATCGGATAGTGGTAAACCCTTCCGCAATGCGGAACGGGTGGCGCGGCGCTGCGCGGGCGCTACATCTGGCGGAACAGGTCGGCGTAGTTGCGGCTGACGACGAGCTGCTCGTCGCGACCCTTCAGCGTGACCAGCAGGCGGCCGCGGAAATCCGTGCGCGTTCCGGCCACGTGGCGCGCCGCGACGATCACGCTGCGGTGGATCTGCCAGAACTGCTGCGCGTCGAGCTGTTCGCGCAACTGGCGCATCGGCGTGCGGATCAGGTGCTCGCCGTCCGCCACGAACACGCTCGTGTACTTGTCGTTGCTCTGGAAGTAGATGACTTCGTCGATGGCGATCAGCCGCGTCTCCTGGCCTTGCGCGGCGCGGATCCATTGCAGGGGCGCGGCGGCGGCAGGGGCGGGCGCGGCGGCCGGCGCGGGGGCGACGCCCAGCTGGCGCAGCAGGCCGGCCAGCAGGTCGGCCGACGGGGCCGCTGGCGCCGGCGCGGCCAGCGTCTCCTTCAGGCGCTCGACCGTGCGCTGCAGCCGCTCCAGCCGGATGGGCTTCAGCAGATAGTCGAAGGCAGCGTGCTCGAACGCCTGCAGCGCGTACGCCTCGTGCGCCGTCGTGAACACGACCCGCGGCGCGCGCGCGTCGTCCGCCAGCCGGGCGGCGAGGTCGAGGCCGTTCAGGCCGGGCATCTGGATGTCGAGGAACACGACGTCGGGCGCCAGCTCGTCGACGAGGCGCAGTGCCTCGATGCCGTTGCCGGCGCGGCCCACGATGCGCAGGTCCGGCCAGGCGAGCGCCAGTTGTTCCTCGAGGTAGGCCAGCAAATGCGGTTCGTCGTCGGCAAGCAGGGCGCGGATGGGTTCGATGGCGGCACCTCGGTCGAAAATACGGTTATATGGGCAGGATCAGGCGCGACGTCACGCCTCCGTCTTGATTTTCGAGCAATTGTACTTGAGCACTATTTCCATGCAAGGTGCGCAGCCGCTCGCGCAGGTTCGACAATCCGACGCCGCCGCCCGGCCGCGGCGCCGCCGGCACGAGGCCGGCGCCGTCGTCGAGCACTTCCACGCACAGGCCCGCGTCCGTGCGGCGCGCGCGCACGACGATGGTGCCGCCTTCGACCTTCGGCTCGATACCGTGCATGACGGCGTTTTCCACGAGCGGCTGGATCAGCATCGGCGGGATGACGGCGTCGCGGCACGACGGCTCGACGTCGATGCAAAAGCGCAGCCGCGTGCCCATGCGCACCGTCAGCAGGTCGAGATAGGCGCGTGCGAGGTCGACCTCGGCCCCGAGCGTCGCGTGTTCCGCGCGACTGGCCGACAGGCTCGCGCGCAGGAAATCGATCAGGCGCTCCAGCATGTGGCGGGCACGGTCCGGGTCGGGGCCGATCAGGCTGACGACGTTGGCCAGCGTGTTGTACAGGAAGTGCGGCTCGATCTGGGCCTGCAAGGTGCGCAGCTGCGCTTCGGCCAGCAGGCGCGCCGCTTCCGCCACTTGCTCCTGCTGGCGCGCAGCCTCGAGCTCGCGCGCGATGCGGCGCTCGCCCGCCGCCAGCACGGCTGCCATCAGCAGCGCGACGACGCCGGCGACCGACAGATAGCGGGCCAGCACGCCCGTGTGCAGCAGCGCGTCGAACGTGCCGCTCCCACCCTGCACGGCGTCCGTGATCACCAGGCCGAGGAGTGCGCAGCATCCCGTCAGCAGCAACCGGGCGGCGCGCATGGCCGGGCTGTTGCGGCCCGGCGCGATGCGGCTCAGGACGTGCATCATGCCGTGGATGAGGAAGCCGATGGTGTTCGAGGCCACCAGCATCTCCACCAGCAGCCACCCGAACGGCTTGCCGCTCCCGGCCAGGTAGAGAATGCAGGCCAGTACGACGCCGATGATGGCGTCCCAGATGAGCGTGAAGATGATGTCGCGCTGCGGCGATCTAGGCCAGCGCCGGAACAGTGGGAACATATCCAGCGGATGCAGCGAGGGCGTGTTGGCGGGGAGCGGCATGATGTCCTTACGATTGAGCAGCCAAGAAATTACCATGGAAACAATGCGGTGTGCGATAGGGCAGCCGCGCCAGCGCGACGGGGCCCGCGTGCACGCGCGCGGCGTCGAACACCGTGAGCGCGCTCGTGTTCGTCGTCGTGTCCTGCGCGACGCCGACGAGCCAGCCGTCCGTCTCGCGGCGTGCACCCTGGCGCGGCACGAACACGTGTTCTTCCGCGCGCCAGCCCGCGCCGAAGCGCCAGCTGTCCGCGCGGCCCGTGTCCGTGTCGACGACGTTCACGGTGTCCAGTACGAGTGCCGCGTTGCGCGCATCGCTGGAGAGCAGGGCGAGGCGGCCGTGGCGCCGGCCCACGACGCTTGGCATCACGCGGGGGAACTCGGCGCCGTCGAGTAATCGCGTCGTGCGCAGGCGGCCCGTCGCGTGGTCGAGGCGGATGCGCACGGCCGCATGCGACACGGGACGGTTCTCTTCGCGCTCGCCTTCCATCACGCGACTCCCCACAGCCAGCATGTCGCCATCGTGCAGCACGAGGTCGAAGTGGGTGACGGCGCCGCCGGCCTCGTCCCACGCATTCCCGAAGTGGAAGACCATCTGCGGCGGCAGTTCGTAGACGCGGCGGATCGTCAAGGTGTCCTTCGCGACGACGACGACGCGCGCGCCGCGCGTGCTGCCTGCCCACACGTGACGCTCGGCCAGGCTCAGGTCCCCGTCAAGCGACACGTCGTACGGCGGCACGACGAAGATCAGGTGGCGCGCGCTGACGGCGAAATCGTGCAGGAGCGCGAGCTGCGGTATCTCGACGACACCCGCCTGCCTCACGTCGCCGTGCGCGCCGATGCGGTACAGCGCGACCTTGTCGCCGCCGGGCAGGGCGCCGAAATTCCACAGGGTGCCGTCCGGCTCGATCTTCGGATGCGCGGAAAACGGCATCGCGGCGAGGTCGTCGCGCCACGTGTGGATGCCGATGGTCGCCAGCGTGTCCGGATCGATCTCCGTCGCGGAACCGCCTTCCCACAGCGCGTACAGGCGGTCGTTGAACGGCAGCAGGTTCGTGTTCGCCGTGTTCAGGCTGTCGTTGTCGCGAAAGCCCTTGCGGGCGATGTTCGTGCCGAACGCCGGGTACAGGAACTTGCCGGCCGCCGACTCGTCGAGGAATTTGCGGGTCTCGACGAAGCGGCCCTGGTGCGCCACGGTGCCGGCGCCGATGCGCCATGCCTGGGCGTAGCCGTCGCCGTCGAACCAGTGGTGGTAGCGTTCTCTGCCCAGTTCGAAGCGGCCCGGCCCGTTGCGGAAGAACGTGCCTTGCAGCTCGGCCGGCATGCGGCCTTCGACGGCGGCGAGCCCCTGCTGGCTGCCTTCAAGATTGGCGTACACGCTCAGTTCCGGGTCGCGCGCGAGGGCCGCGTGGAAGCGTTCGTACGTCGTGTGGGCGTCGGCGCGGGCGAAGCCGGTGGCGCCGAGGGCGGCGAGGCCGAGGCCCGCTTTGAGGAATTGGCGGCGTTGCATGGCGGACCTCAACGCAGCGAGACGGTGGTATCGAGACCGGCGGCCGGCACGGCCAGCTTGACGGCGTCGAACGCCGGCGGGCCCATGCGGCCCTGCGCGTCGTTGCTGAAGGCGAACGGCTCGGTGGGGATGCCCATCAGATTGCGGTCCATGCGGCCGTTGTCGTTGGTGTCGTGGTAGACGGCGAAGCCATACTCGCCCGGCGCGACGTCGTGGAACACGAGCGTCGTGCCGGCCTTGTCGGCCCGCGCCTCGGCCGCGCGCACCGGGCGCTTGAGGAAGGCGTCGGCATTGTCGTACAGCGCGACCCGCACCTGGCCCTGGTCGGACTTGACGTTGGCGACGTGGACGACGAGGTCCGCGGCGTGCGCGGCGAGCGGGGCGGCGAGGGTCAGGGTCAGGATGGCGGTGCGGATCATGATGGGCTCCGGTGTGGGGTGTCGATGGGCACACTGTAGCCACGCGCATCGTGCTCATGGCAGCGATGCGACGACCTGCAGCCTGGCGGCGCGAAATGCGATTGGGCGGCGCGAAATGGATGGCGCTACACGCAGCGTCAGCGGCCGAACAGCATCGCGACCCGGGCCGCGACCAGCGTGCCGATGAAGCGCAGCGGATAACCGCGGTATGCGGGGACGTCGTCCGGCAGTTCGCCCGGGCCGCGCTTGCCCGTGCAGACGCGCATGTCGAGCGGCGCCTGGTCCCCGCCGAAGCGGCGCCGGCACATCGACACCCAGTGCTTGCCGTCGTCGAAGTCGACGTACATCGGCGTGTTGCAGCAGGCGGCCACGACGCGGTTCGTCGCCGACCCGTCGCGCAGCTTGAACGGGCGCAGGTGCTCGTGCCCGGCCACGCAGCGCACGCGGTCCTTGCGGTAGACCTGGTAGGCCGTGCCGCCATCGGGTTCCCGTACGGGCGTCGCGCCGGGCAGCGCTTCGAGCCGGCGCCAGCCTTCCGCGCAATCCTTGCAGTAGCAGACGGCGGTGGCGAGCGGTGCGCCGCTGGCGCGGACCTCGACGCTGCCGCACGCGCACCTGGCGGTGGTGTCGGTCATGGCGTCACCTGAATTTCAGCACGAGGCCGTCCTCGGCGCAGATGAACGTCTCCAGCATGAAGGAGGGCTTCGTGTCGTTCTCCATGTGCGTGTTCCTTTCGGGTCTGCTGGAGTGATGCCCCGTATTGTGCCAAAGAAAACGGCAGGAACCGCGAGAGCGTGTTCCTGCCGTGGTGTGAGATGAGACAAGCGTCAGGCGTAGGCTGTCCAGCGCTGCGGAATCTCGATAGCGCCGCTCTGCGCGGCATCCGCGTACGCGCGCATCTCGGCGACGACGGCCTCGAGCTGTTCATTGCTCGGGTTGGCCAGGAAACCTTTCATGCGCTCGTGCAGCGCGGCCTGCTGGTCGCGCCATTCGTAACGGGACGATTTGCTCATGCACCCTCCTTGCGGCGAACTGCCGTCTTTGTGCTTTTGTTATTCATGACATCCTCCTTCAAAAACACAGGATGCCGTTTCCCACCGATTAGGTCGGTGCGATGACGCACATTATCAAAATGGAATTACTGCCGGGGCGGCAGGATGCTGTGGTAGAACAGGTCCATCCGGCCTTCCAGGTCGCGCTTCGCCTTGTCCATGTCGACCACATGCGGCGGGCGCATGAGGTTCATGAACAACTCGCCCGTGATGGTGGCCATCAGGTGGCAGGGCAGCAGCTCCACCGGGACGTCCGGCCGCATCTGGGCGCGGATGTCCGGGCGCGAGAAGAAGCGCATCAGCAACTCGCGCGTCTTGCGCGGGCCGCCGTTCCAGAACGCCTCGGCCAGCTCCGGGTTCGTCGGCGCCTCGGCCAGCACGATCCGCTGCAGGGCGATGGCTTCCTGCGACGAGATCAGCGCGTACATCTGGTGCGCAAAGTCGTCGATGATTTCGCGCAACGGGCGGGTGTCCGTCTCCATCGGCTGGCTGCGGAAGAAGCGGTGGCGCTTGGCCGCGAGCACGGCGGCCAGCAGGCCGGCCTTGCCGCCGAATTTCACGTAGATTGTACGTACCGCGACGTGGGCCGCGCGGGCGATCGCCTCGAGACTCGTCTTCGTGTAACCGTTCGTGAGAAACAGCGTACCGGCGACCTGCAGCAGCTCCTGCGTGCGCGCTTCGACGTCGGCGGCTTTCGGCCTCCCGGCGGCTTTGCCGGCGCACTCGGCCGCGTCATGCATATGTTTGTCCATGCCTCCATGCTAGTGGAATCTCAAATGAAATGCAACCGTTTCATTTCTTGACTTTGCCAAAAAGTTGTCCAATAATGCGATTGACCAATTTCATTTTTCATCCGGAGCTCACATGCCAGATACCCAAACCACGGTGGATCACAAGCCCGCCGCCGCCGTCCCGCCAGGTGCCCCGGCAGCCACGGGCGCGCCCGCTACCCCCGCGAACGCCAAGAAAGGGCCTCCGAAGCGCGTGCTGATCGTGGTGGGCCTGATCGCCGCCGCCGCGCTCATCGCGGGCGGCCGCATGTGGTACCGCAGCCATTATTTCGTCGAGACGGAAAACGCCTATGTCACGGGCCACGTGCACCCGGTGTCGTCGCGCATCCCCGGCGTCGTGACGAAGGTGATGTTCGACGATAACCAGGTCGTCAAGGCCGGCGACGTGCTGGCCGAGCTGGACCCGGCCGACCAGGGCGTGAAGGTCGAGCAGATCCAGGCGCAGATCATGAGCGTGCAGCAGCAGATCGTGCAGGCCGACGCCGCCGTCGAGCAGGCAAAGGCGCAGGCCTCGGCCGCCGCGGCGCAGGTCGTGCAGGCGCAGGCAAACCTCGTGCGCGCCAAGCAGGACGCCGACCGTTACGGCCAGCTGTACAACAGCCAGATGAAGGCCGTGTCGAAGGCCGAAGTGGACGCCGCCACGGCCGCCCGTGCAGGCGCCACGGCCGACGTGACGGCGCGCCGCGACAACGCCAGCGCCGCGAAGGCGCAGATTGCCGCCGCGATGTCGGCGCGCGACGTCCTGAAGGCGCAAGTGAAAGTCCTGCAGGCGCAGTTGAAGGACGCCCAGCAGCAGCTCGGCTACAACCGCATCGTCGCGCCGGTGTCCGGCCGCGTCGGCAAGCGCAGCGTGGAAGTGGGCGCGCGCGTGCAGCCGGGCCAGCAACTGGCCGCCATCGTGCAGGACGACGTGTGGGTCGTCGCGAACTTCAAGGAAACGCAGCTGCCGGGCATCGTGCCCGGCCAGGAAGTCAAGATCGACGTCGACGCGCTGCCGAAGCACGAACTCGTGGGCCGCGTGGACAGCTTCTCGCCCGCATCCGGCAACCAGTTCGCGCTGCTGCCGGCCGATAACGCGACGGGCAACTTCACGAAGATCGTCCAGCGCGTGCCCGTGAAGATCACGTTCGCACCGGAAGACCTCAAGAAGTACGCGGGCCGCCTCGTGCCGGGCATGTCGACCGTCGTCGAGATCGACCTGCGCCAAAAAGTGACGCAAAACCCGGCCCCGCAACAGCAAGCCGCTGCTCACTAATTAAACCAGGGAAGCACCATGTCCACCACGATCACCAAACCGATGGCGTCGCCTCACGCGCCCCCGGGGGCCCCGGCCAACGGTGCCCGCATCGACGCGCGCACCTGGATCGCGGTGCTGGCCGGCATGCTGGGCGCCTTCATGGCGGTGCTCGACATCCAGATCACCAACTCGTCGCTGCGCGACATCCTCGGCACGCTGTCGGCCACGCAGGAAGAGGGCTCGTGGATCTCGACCGCGTACCTGTGCGCCGAGATCGTCGTGATCCCGATGACGGCGCTGTTCGTGCGCGCCCTCGGCCAGCGCCGCTACCTGATGCTGACGACGGCATTGTTCCTCGCGTTCTCGACGCTGTGCGGCACCGCGTGGAATCTCTCCAGCATGATCGTGTTCCGCATGCTGCAGGGTTTCACGGGCGGCGCCCTGATCCCGATGGCGATGACGCTCGTGATGACGCGCCTGCCCCCGGCCAAGCGCGCCGTGGGCATGGCCATGTTCGGCCTCACGGCCACGCTGGCGCCCGCGATGGGTCCCACGCTGGGCGGCTACCTGACGGAGTTGTACGGCTGGCCGTCGATCTTCTACATCAACTGGGTGCCGGGCGTGTTGCTCATCGCCGGCATGTACTGGGGCATCGACCGCGAGCCCATGAACCTGCAGGCGCTGTACAAGGCCGACTGGCTCGGCATCGCCTTCATGGCGCTGGGCCTCGCGAGCCTGACGATCTTCCTGGAAGAGGGCAATTCGAAGGACTGGTTCCAGTCGAGCTTCATCATCACGTTCGCGGCGCTTGCGATCGTCGGCATCCTGGGCTGGGTCGTGACGAACTTCTGGCGCGCCGACCCATTCGTCAACCTCGGGTTGTACGGCCAGCGCAACTTCCTCGTCGCGACGGGCTTGTCCGCCGTGATCGGCATGGGCTTGTACGGGTCGTCGTTCCTGCTGCCGCTGTTCCTGGGCCAGATCGCCGGCTACTCGCCGATGCAGATCGGTGAAGTGATCGCGTGGGTGGGCCTGCCGCAGCTGTTCGTGATGCCGTTCGTCGCGCGCCTGTCGCAGAAGATCGACAACCGCCTCCTGTGCTCGTTCGGCCTCGCGCTGTTCGGCGTGTCGTGCCTGATGAACGCCCACATGGACGCCAACACGGGCTACGACCAGCTGATGCTGTCGCAGATCATCCGCGCACTGGGCCAGCCGTTCGTGATGCTCACGTTGTCGAACTTCGCGATGTCCGGCATCCAGCCGAAAGACATGCCGTCGGCGTCGAGCCTCTTCAACATGACCCGCAACCTGGGCGGCTCCGTCGGCATCGCGCTGCTCGCGACGGCGCTGACGAACCGCGAACACTTCCACTCGGAGCGCCTCGGCGAGGCCGTGTCGCTGGCATCCGCCGCCACGCAGAGCCGGCTGGACACGCTGACGCAAGCCTTCATCGCCAAGGGCATCGACCCCGCGACGGCGGCGCAGCAGGCGATCGGCGCCATCGACCGCATTGTGCGGCGAGAGTCCTTCGTGATGGCCTACAACGATGGCTTCTTCCTCGTCGGCGTGATCCTGCTGGTGGCGATCATCCCGCTGTGGTTCTCGGACAAGGTCAAGTCGCCCAGCGGCGGCGGTGGCGGTGGCCACTGAACCAAGCATTCATGGATAAAAAGATGAAAACTGTTTATATCAAACCCGTCGTTCACACCGCCGTCGCGCTGGCCGTCGCCGCGCTGATGTCCGCCTGCGGCACCGTCGGCAAGGATTTCGTCGCGCCACAGGGTGCCGACACGCCCGCGTACCGTCACGCCGCGGCCGAGCCGCAAGACCAGGCCGCGCGCCTGCCCGCCGACTGGTGGACCGTGTTCGGCGACTCCACGCTGAGCCAGCTGGAACAGCGTGCGCTGCACGACAGCCCGACCGTGCGCGCGGCCGCGCAGCGCCTCGTGCAGGCGCAGGCGCAGCTGGGCATCACGCGTGCCGGCGAGCTGCCGACCGTGGGCGTCTCCGCCGGCGTCTCGAACTCGCGCACGTCGGCCGAAACCCCGATGGGCGTCACGTTCGGCCACAAATCGATCAAGGGCACCGAGTACTCGGTCGGCGCGAATTTCTCGTATGAGCTCGACCTGTGGGGCCGCGTGCGCCGCGCTGTGGAAGCGGCCGATGCGCAGGCGCTCGCCGCGCAGGACGACCGCGACGGCGTCATGCTGATGCTCTCGAGCCAGGTCGCGACGACGTACTGGCAGCTGCGCGGCCTCGACGCGGACATCGCCATCCTGAACGATGCGTTGGCCACGCGGCGCGAATCGCAGCAGCTGATCGAGGCGCGCTTCAACGCGGGCCTGTCGAACGAGCTGGACGTGTCGCGCACGCGCATCGAGCGCGCGAACGCGGAGGCCGACATCCAGGAAGCCCAGCGCCAGCGCAATACCCTGGAACACGCGCTCGCGGTGCTGGTGGGCGCGTCGCCGAGCCAGCCCATCCTGCCGCCGGCCGCCGCCGGCGTGGCGGCCACGTTGCCGCAGCCGCCCGCGATCCCCGTCGGCCTGCCGGCGAGCCTGCTGGGCCAGCGTCCCGATCTCGCGGCGAGCGTCGCGACCTTGAAGGCCTTCAATGCGCAGGTGGGCGTGGCCGAGGGCGCGTTCTATCCGAGCGTGTCGCTGACGGGTAACTTCGGCTTTGCGTCGGAAACGCTGAGCAATCTGGCGCAAGGCAATGCGCGCCAGTTCTCGGTCGGACCGCTGGCGCTGTCGCTGCCCGTGTTCGAAGGCGGCCGCCTGCGCGCCAACGCGAAGCTGGCCAAGGCGCGCTACGACGAAGCCGTCGCGAACCACGAGGGACGCCTGCTGACGGCGCTGCGCGAAGTCGAGGATGCGCTGTCGGACGTGCAGCAGCGCAAGCAGCAGGGCGACGTGCAGGCGCAGGCGCAGCAGGCCGCCGCGCGCGCCGTGCAGGTGGCGCAGGCGCGCTACGACCGCGGCGTGTCGACGTACCTCGACGTCACCGACGCCCAGCGTTCCGCCCTCGCGGCCGACCGCGCCGCCGCGCAGATCCGCACGCAGCGGCTGCTGGCCACCGTCGCCGTCGCGCGCGCGCTGGGCGGCGGCTGGCAGCAGGGTGCGCCGGAGGCGACGGTCGCGCAGGCGTCGCGCTGATCCGGTTCCGGTGCCGCCCGCCGCGGCACCGGCCTCCCGGTCCCTGAACAGGATTACAATCGCAGGATTGCAACCTCACAAGGGACCTCAATGAAGCAACTCCTCGCCCCCCTGGCCCTGGCCGCAGCGACCCTGTGCGCCACCGTCCACGCCGCCGATGCCGCGGCACCCACCCCCGCTACCGTCACGCAATTGCAGGCCATGGCCAAGCGCTTCGCGCCGGTCGACCTGACGGCCGATACGTCGAAGCTGTCGGCCGGCGACCGCGTCGCCATCGCCAAGCTGATCGAAGCCGCGAAGATCGTCGACACGCTGCAACTGCGCCAGCGCTGGTCCGGCAACGAAGCCTTGTGGGCCGCGCTGCAAAAGGACAAGACCCCGCTGGGCCATGCGCGCCGCGACTACTTCTGGCTGAACAAGGGGCCGTGGTCGATCATCGACGGCAACCACTCGTTCATGCCCGCGACGTACGCCGGCATCGCCATCCCGGCCGAGAAGCCGGCGGGCGCGAATTTTTATCCGGAAGGGGCGAGCAAGGAGGAACTCGAGGCGTGGATGAACGGCCTGCCGGCGGCCGACAAGGAACAGGCGCAGTGGTTCTTCACCGTGATCCGCAAGGACAAGGCGGGGAAATTCACCATCGTGAAGTACTCGGACGAATACCGTACCGAGCTGCAGAAACTGGCGAAGCTGCTGAAGGATGCAGCCAACGCCACCGACAACGCGTCGCTGAAAAAATTCCTGAACCTGCGCGCCGACGCGTTCCTGTCGAACGACTACCTCGCGTCCGATTTCGCGTGGATGGACCTGGATTCGCCGGTCGACGTCACGATCGGCCCGTACGAGACGTATAACGACGAACTGTTCGGCTACAAGGCCGCGTTCGAGGCGTACGTGAACGTGCGCGACCAGAAGGAAACGGACAAGCTGAACTTCTTCGGCACGCACATGCAGGAGCTGGAAAACAACCTGCCGCTCGATGCCAAGTACCGCAATCCGAAGGTCGGGGCGATCGCGCCGATGGTCGTCGTGAACCAGGTCTACGGCGCCGGCGACGGCAACATGGGTGTGCAGACGGCCGCCTACAACCTGCCGAACGACGAGCGCATCATCAGTCAGCGCGGCTCCAAGCGCGTGATGCTGAAGAACGTCCAGGAAGCGAAGTTCGAGGCGACACTCACCCCGATCTCGAAGCTCGTGCTGCGCCCGGCCGACCAGAAGGATCTCGATTTCGATTCGTTCTTCACGCACATCCTCGCGCACGAGATCATGCACGGCCTGGGCCCGCACGCGACGACGCAGAACGGCCAGCCGTCCACGCCGCGCCAGGACTTGAAGGACACCTATTCGACCATCGAGGAAGCGAAGGCCGACGTCACGGGCCTGTGGGCGCTCGCGTACATGATGGACAAGGGCCAGCTGAAGGATTCGTTGGGACAGGGCGCTGCCGCCGAGCGCAAGCTGTACAACACGTACCTCGCGTCCGGTTTCCGCACCTTGCACTTCGGCCTGACGGATTCGCACGCGCGCGGCATGGCGATCCAGATGAACTACCTGCTCGACAAGGGCGGCTTCGTGTCGCACGGCGACGGCACGTTCTCCGTCGACTTCGCGAAGATCAAGGGCGCCGTGGCCGACCTCGACCGCGAATTCCTGACGATCGAAGCCACGGGCGATTATGCCCGCGCGCAGGACCTCATGAAGCGCTACGTCGTCATCCGCCCGGACGTGCAGAAGGCGCTGGACCACATGAAGTCGGTGCCGAACGACATCCGGCCTTCGTTCACGACGGCTGCCAAGCTGGTGCGCTGATCATCCACGCCAGATCGGTCGAGCCCGCCGTTCCGCCCGGAACGGCGGGCTTTCCCGACAACATTGCGCTTCTGGACACGCGCAAAAATATTGCTGAAAACCAGGGTTTACCCGGATATAAAATTGCCGTTAGGAATTTTGTATATCCAACGGGAAGCCCATCATGTCCAAAGCCGTCCTCGCCGCCGCGCTGCTCTGCGCAGCGTCCCTCCCGGCAGCCGCCGCCGACCTCACGCCGCTGGAACAACGCTGGCTGGGCGCCGCCTTGCCCGTTCTCGAGTACTCGCGCGGCCTGAACTTGCCCATCGACATCGTCGTGCAGCCGCAGGCCGGCCCCAACGACGTGCCGATGGCGATGGGTTTCGCGGGCGGCCGCTGCAAGCTCGTGTTGTCGCTGCGCGGCAATCCCGACGCGGAGCGCCAGCTCGAGGGCGTGCCGGCCGCCGAGCAGGGAGAACTGATCGAGGCGATGGCCGCGCACGAGATCGGCCATTGCTGGCGCTATGCGCAGGGCGCCTGGCATGCGCTGCCGGCCGGTTTCGTCGAGGTGGGCGAGGAGACGGCCGACGATCCGTCTTTGCTGGCCGCCTCGAAGGCGATGCGCGAGACGCGCCGTGAGGAAGGCTATGCCGACCTCGTCGCGCTGGCCTGGACCCACGACCGCCATCCCGGCGACTATGGCCGCATCTACGCCTGGCTGGAAAAGCTGAGGCATGACCAGCCGGTCGCGCACAATGGCCACGACACCCGCGCGTGGGTGCGCCTCGCGCGCGACGGCGCGCGCTTCGGCACCGCCGGCAAGCCGTTCGAGGACGTCGCACCGCTGTGGCGCGAAGGCTTGGTGAGCGACGACTGAGCGTCGCCGGCCGTGCATCCGGCCAATTTTATGGTTTTTTCGACAAGTGTACGTTCCCGCACAGAGGTATGCATCGTCCGAGCGTTAAATCTGGCTGTCACAACAAACAACACAAGGGACAAGACCATGAAAACGCTGATTGCGACCTTGCTCGCGACGGCTGCAGGCGCGAGCTTTGCCGCCGCACCCACTGCGGCACTGAACCACGACCCGGCCACCTACCGTAATCTCACCCAGAAAGCGGAGTCGGCATACCGGGCTGCGACAGCGAAATGCGATGCCAAGAACGGCAACGACAAGGACGTGTGCATGGCCGAAGCCCGGCTGACGCGCACCCGCACCGAAGCCGACGCGCTGTCGAAGTACAACCACACGGCCGCCAGCCACGCCAAGGCCCGCGCCAACGTGGCCGACGCCGAATACGACCTCGCCAAGGCCAAGTGCGACGCCAGGAGCGGCGCCGAGAAGGACAGCTGCATGGACAATGCGAAGTCCGTGCACACGGCGGCACTGGCCGACGTCAAGGCCGAGCGCACCGAGCGCGCGACGGCCGTCGGCTCGAGCGGCGGCGGCGCGACGGGGGCCAGCGGCGGCGGCAACACGGGCTCCGGCGGCCTCGTGACGGGCACCGACACGCGCGACCCGGCCAAGGCGGCGGCCGTCGACAAATGCGCGCAGATGAGCGGCGACGCGAAGACCAGCTGCCTCGTCGAGACGAAGCCGTCGGCCGTGCGCGAGAACGCGGCCGATGCGACCGAGCACGCCGCATCAAAGACGCACGACACTGCCGTGACCGCAGCCGACAAAACGAAAGCCGCAGCCGCGACAGTTGTTGAAAAGACGAAAGAGGTGGCACACGCGGCCGCCGAGAAGACGAAGGACGCCGCGTCGACTGTTGCCCAGAAGACCGAAAACGCCATGGACCGCGCGGGCGACCACACGCGCGACGCGACGGCCACGGCCGCCCGCAAGACAGACCATGCGATGGACCGGGCCGGCGACGACACCCGCCAGGCTGCGGCCACGACGTCCGACAAGACGCACGACGCCGCCGCGAAGACGCGCTTCGCCGCCTCCGACACCGCGATCACGACGAAGGTGAAGGCCGGCCTCGTGAAGGAGCCGAACCTGGATTCGCTCGGCATCCACGTCGAGACGGAAAAGGGCGTCGTGATGCTCAGCGGTTTCGTGAATTCGAAGGACGAGGCCGACAAGGCCGTGAAGGTCGCGAAGGGCGTCGATGGCGTCACCAGCGTCAAGAGCGCCATCAAGGTCAAATAAGCGATCTCTGCCATACCGATCTGCCCATTGCGGCCGGCCTTTGTTGGCCGGCCGTTTTTTTTGCCGATCTACCACAAGTCGTCGAATACCCGTCGCGATTTGCTTTTACAGCAGATGGGTCACGGTATAATCGCCGCCGTGAACAGAATCGAAGCCTTCGGAACCATCGCCGCCCAGGCCGCGCGCGGTGAGATTTCCTTCCCGACCAGCGTGAACGCCGTCCTGCGCCTGCAGGAAGCGTTGAACGATCCCGATTGCCACCTCGAGGACGCGATCCGTCTCGTGCTGCGCGAGCCGCAGCTGGCCGCGCGCACGGTAGCGCTCGCCAATTCCTCGACGTTCAACTCGAGCGGCAAGCCCATCACCAACGTGCGCTCGGCCGTCACGCGCATCGGCTACCGCAATTTGCAGATGCTCGTCGCGAGCCTCGTCGTGCGCCAGTTCGGCGCCCGCATCGAGGACCCCGACCTGCGCCACAAGGCCGAGCAGCTGTGGGAACACACGGTGCAGGTCGCCGCGCTGGCCCATGTGTTCGCGCGCCGCGTCACGTTCGTGAACCCGGACACGGCGATGTTCGCCGGCATCGTGCACGAGGTCGGCGGCTTCTACCTGCTGTCGCGCGCCGACGGTTTCCCGGGCCTGCTGGACGAAGACCCGGAAAAATGGGCGGAGCTGTGCGAAGACGTCGTCACGCGCGAAGTGGCGCGCAAGCTGGCGCTGCCCGAACCCGTCGCCGAGGCCATCTTCGAACTGCGCGGCGCCTGGCTGCACATGCCGCCCGCCACCTTGCTCGACACCCTGTTGCTGGCCAACCTGTACGCCAGCGTCCCGTCGCCGCTCGGCACGATGCGCCCGCCGCTGCCCGAACACAGCGAGAGCGCGCTCGACTACCTGCTCGACGAGGACAGCCTGCATTGCATGATCGACGAGGCGTCCGAGATCAGCGCCTCGATGGGCGGCGCGCTGCTCGTCTGACGGGCGTCACCCGTTGACGCGGGCGGCCTCGCGGCAGAATTGCGCCGTCGCCTCGTCCATCGGAAAACACGACTCGATGTGCAGCTCGTCGATCGTGATGTCGCGCGGCGTGCCGAACGTCGTGATCGTCGAAAAGAAACTCAACGCCACCCCGCGGTGGCTGAACTCCGTCGTCAGCAGCGGCGCGGGCGGGCTGTCCAGGTCGCGCAGGCGCCAGCGCGACGGCACGTCCGGGTCGGCGAGGATCTCGTCGAGCAGCGCGCGCGCTTTCGCGTCCGTCGGCGACCCGGCGACCAGCGCGTGCAAATGGCCTATCAAGGTGCTCCCCACATCGTCCCAGTTCGTCATGCGGCAGCGCAGGTCGTCCGGATCGAACACGGTGCGCAGCATGTTCGTGTGCTTGCCGGGCCGCCCGTCGAGCAGGAAGTCGCTGACGCGCTGCGCCGCCTTGTTTGCCGCCAGCACGTCCCAGTGCCGGTTCATCAGGAACGCCGGATACGGTTCCTGCTGCTCGAGGATGAACGCGATCGCCTGGTTGATCCGGCCCAGCGCCGGCGTATCGAGGCCGCTTTCCGGATAGCTCGGCGCATAGCCGCCCGCCCGCAACAGCGCGTTGCGCTCGCGCAGCGGCATGTCCAGCACGTCGGCGAGGCGCATCAGCAAGGTCCTGCTGGGCTGCGACTTGCCCGTCTCGATGCAGCTCAGGTGGCGCGCGGAGATGTTCGCGTCCAGCGCCAGGTCGAGCTGGCTGAGGCGGCGTGCGGCGCGCCATTCGCGCAGGAGGAGGCCGACGGGGACGGGGGCGAGGTCGAGGGTTGTCATGCTGCGATGATAACGCGGCCGCGATCCTGAAATCCATGACGTCGGAGGTCATTGAGATGCCGCGCCATGCTCGCGACAATGCCTGCGGCCATGTGGCCTGACGACGGAGGATGCGAACATGAAGCGGAGAACATTCATGCAGTTTGCCGGTGCGGCCGCCGGCGTGGCCGCGCTGCCCGCGCTGGCCGGCGCGCCCGCGGGCGCGATGTCCCTGGAACGGTGGCAGCGGATGCGGCGCTTCGTCGCCACGCCGTTCGGCCGCATCGCCGTCGTCGAACAGGGCAGGGGGCCCGCGGCGGCCCTGTTCCTGCACGGTTTCCCGCTCAGCAGCTTCCAGTGGCGCGATGCCGTCGCCGCGCTGTCCGCGCACCGCCGCTGCATCGCCCCCGACTTCATGGCCCTCGGCTTCACGGAGCCCGCGCCGGGCCAGGCCGTCGACGCGGACGCGCAGGTGACGATGCTCGCGCACCTGCTCGACACCTTGCACGTGCGCCAGGTCGACGTCGTCGCCAACGACAGCGGCGGCGCCGTCGCCCAGCTGCTGATGGTGCGCCATCCCGAGCGCGTGCGCTCCCTGCTGCTGACCAATTGCGACACCGAGCCCGATTGCCCGCCACCGGCACTGAAGCCCGTGATCGAGCTGTCGCGCAAGGGCCGCTTCGTCGACGAGTGGCTGCTGCCGTCGGTGCTGGACCATCGCCAGGCGCGCACGAAGGACGGCCTGGGCGGCCAGTGCTATGCCGATCCCGGCGCGCCCACGGACGACGCGATCGACGCCTACCTGGCGCCGCTGACGGCGTCGCCCGCACGCAAGGCCTTCGTGCACGCGTACGCGCTCGCGCTGGAACGCAACATCCTGCAGGGGATCGGCCTGGCGCTGAAGCGGGCGCCCCAGCCCGTGCGCGTCGTCTGGGGCACGGCCGACGGCATCTTCTCGACCGGCACGCCCGCCTACCTGGAACACGCGTTCGGCAACGGCCGCGGCGTACGCCGGCTGGACGGCTACAAGCTGTTCTGGCCGGAGGAACGGCCCGACGTCGTCGTCGAGGAAGCGTTGACACTGTGGGGCGTGGCCGCCGCCTGACGACTCACGGCGGCGGCACGGCGAAGCACAGGCTCGAGAAGATCGTGTCGAAATCGATGCCCTCGGCGCCGGACAGCGGCGTGGTCCAGACGACGTTCAGCAGCCAGTTGCCGGGCGGCGGACGGTGAAAGCGCACGATGCCGTCGCCGTCCGTCGCCTGCGCGGCGACGGGTTCGGCGTCGTGGTCGAGATCCGTGAGCTTGACGAGCGCACGCGCCAGCGGACGGCCCTGGAACACGACCTGCGCCGCCAGCGTGTTGCCGTCGTCCGGGTCGGACGGCGGCCGCGCCAGCACGATCTCCAGCGACAGGCCGAGGCGCCTGGTCGCCAGGTCCTGGCTCCCTTCGCCCGGTGCGCCGGCCTGCACGAGGGCTTTCGCCACGCGCCGGTAGCGTTCGATGGCGTCGCGCGCCGTCGTGCCCTGCTGCTCGCGCGCCGCCGCCGCCGGCCACAATCCTTCGTCGCGCACGTAGGCGTTGAAGCGGTCGGCCGGCAGATGGCTTTGCGCGTTCGCGTCCGTCTCCAGCACGAGCAGGTGCAGGCCCGCTTCCGTCGGCGCCAGCTTGCCGTCGTTCTTCAGGTCGAGCACGTCGCCGGACGGCGTCCACGCGGCGAAGCGCACGATGCGCCGCGACGGGATCGGCGAACTGCGGCGCGCGTCGCCATGGCCGACCTGCATGCTGAGCTGCGTGCTGGCGCCGACGGACACGATGAAGCGGTCCGGATTGACCCAGAAATCGTGGGCGCCTGCCGACAGGGTCACGCACAGCGCCAGCGCCGGCAGCAAGCGCGGCTTCATCGGTCCGCCTTGGTTCCGGCGGGCGCGGCGAGGAACGGGAACACCGTGTCGGAATGGTGCCCGTCGTCTTCGCGCACGCCGTCCGTCACCGAGTCGTTCGTGCCGCTGGCGAGCAGCGAGCGGTAGACGTTCACGGCGTCGTAGTGCAGGGTGCGGCCGCCGCAATCGTGGCGGAACCGCGCGCCGCCCGGCAGCGCGGCCAGTTCCACGGCGAACAGCTGCGTGCACGTGCGCGCCGTGCTGTCGACCCACAGCCGGTCGTCGGCCAGCAGCTTCGCCAGCGGCACGTAGCGCTGCGCGGGCGGCGCGGCCTTGTCGACCATGAGCTGGTTGCCGCAATGGCCGTCGTAGCCGTCGTACAGTGCGAGCGACTTCGCGATGACGGGCACGAACACGTCCGCCGTCCCGGGCGTCGCCGCGTTGTAGGCGAGCTTGTACGCGTCCGCTTCCTCGTCGCTGCCCAGGTGCGCGAGCAGGCCGTTGCCCGTCAGCGGCCGGCCCATGCGGTCGATGCGTTCATCGCCGACCGTCGTGTCGGCCCACACCGCGAGCACGGGGCCGCCGCGGTTCACGAGGCCGAGGTCGACGGACAGCACGATCGCGGCCGGCGTCCACCCGGCGAGGAAGTTGCGGGCCGGGCCGCCATCCGTGTGGCGCCACTGGTCGAGGATGGCGGCCGTCTGCGCCGGCGTGTACGCGGGGCACCCGGCGGCGTCGCGCGGCACGCCCCTTTTCAATTCGGCCGCCGCGAGGTCGAACGCGGCGCGCGACCCCTTGACGTTGTTGAAGAACGGGTCGTCGCGCACGCCGGCGAACAGGCGGCTCCTGCCGCTGGCGCTCGGCAATCCGGCGGTGGTGTGCGGGTCGCCCTGGATGGTCTCGTCGCGTCCGATCAGGCAGTCGGCCTGCGTCATCGAGGCGAAGCGGCAGACGATGTCGGTGCGCGCCGTCGTGTCGGGAAAGCGGGGGCCGCTGTCGACGTGGAACGCGTACTCGGCATCCTTGTCGAAGATGTGGCCCACGATCGTCATCACGAGGTTCAGGCGGTGGCCGTCGGCCGAGGTCCACGCGTAGATATCGCCGATGTCCACGCGCGGGTCGGCGATGACCTTCGGCGAATCGAGGTGGTCGGATGCGGGCGTGGCGGCGGCTGCCGCGAGCAGCGCCGCCGCGAGCGCGAGTCGCACCGCGTTCACGCGGCGGCTCCGCGCGCGGCGTCTTCCAGCGCGCGCATCGCCAGCAGGTACGGTCCGGGCCCGTGGCTCAGGCGCGCGACGCCGAGGGCGCGCAACGTGGCCAGCGGCGGCGTGCCGGCGGCGGCCATCAGGTTGACGGGAAGGGGCGACGCGCGCACGAGCCGCTCGATCAGCGCGGCATCGACGAGGCCGGGCACGAACAGGCCGTCGGCGCCATGCGCGGCGTACAGGTGGGCGCGCGCGAGCGTCGTCTCCAGCAGCGCGGCCGTGTGCCAGGAGGGCGCCGCGAGCAGGAACGCATCCGTGCGGGCGTTGATGAACAGCGGGACGTCGAGCCGGTCCGCGGCCGCGCGTGCGGCCTTGAGGCGCAACGCCTGCTCGCCGGCGGGACGCAGGCCGCCCCCATCGATACCGTCTTCCAGGTTGCAGCCGACGGCGCCGGCGCGGATCGCTTGCGTGACCGTGTCGGTCACGTCGTCGGGCGTGTTGCCGTAGCCGCGTTCCAGGTCGACCGTGACGGGCAGTGCGACGGCGCGCGCGATGCGGCCGATGTTGGCGATGGCGAGGTCACGGGGCAGCTGCTCGCCGTCCGCATAACCGTGCGCTGCGGCGACGGCCCAGCTGGCCGTGGCGAGGGCGCGCGCGCCGCCGGCCGCGACGGCCTGCGCGCTGCCGGCATCCCAGCAGTTGAAGAGTACGAGCGGCGCGCCCGGCGCATGCAGCGCGCGGAAGGCGTGGGCCTTGCGGATCTGGTCGGACATGGTGGACTCCGGTGTTGGTGAAGCCCACAGTGTCGCGGTTCGGCCGGCGCCGCTCAATCACGCCCGAGGTCATGAAGAATTGATCCGGGAGGTCATGGATTTCATGCCTCGGCCATGGTTGGTATTATGACCAGTGCAGGATGCCCGCCTGGCCCGCGCGCGTGGCGGACAGCAGCCTCCGGTCGCGCAATACGTCCAGCACGGCCTTCACGCGCGGGCTGGCCATCGCGTCACGCGGCCCTGCCAGCGCGAACTGGCGCCGCGCAGGGATGGGCAACGGCAGCACGCGCACGTCGTCCGGTTCCGGGAACGTGGCGAGGCGCGGCAGGATCGACCAGCCCATGCCCCGCGCGACCATCGCCGCGATGCTCGTGTCGTTGCCCAGCGTGCGCGCGGCGGGCGCGTCCAGGCCGGCCGCGCGGCAGCGCGCGAGGATCGCATCCGCGCCCGTGCAGCCGAGGCGGATGAACGGCAGGCCGTCCAGCTGGTTCCACGTCACGGGCGAGGCAAAGTCGCGCCCCGCCGGCACGACGAGCACGTAGTCGTCGGCCACGTAGGGCCGCACATCGAAGCCCTCTTCGACGGGCAGCTGGGCGATGCCCACGTCGGCCCGGCCGGCGCGCAGCGCGGCGACGACCTCCAGGCGGTCGTTGCATCCGTCGTCGATGTCGAGCACGAGGCCGGGATGGCGCGCCGCCAGCGCCTCGGCCGCATACGGCAGCAGGTGGGTGCCGATGCTGCGGAAGCATGCGATGCGCACGCGGCCTGCGATCGTGTCGTCCGCGCGCGCGCTGGCGCGCAGGTCGTCTTCCAGGCGCAGCATCCGGCGTGCCTTGTCCAGCACGCGCTGCCCGGCCTCCGTCGGCAGCGAGCCCTCGCGCGTGCGCGCGAGCAGGCGCGTGCCCAGTTCGCGTTCCAGCTCCGCGATTGCATGGCTGATGCGCGACTGGGTGCAATCGAGTTGCGCGGCGGCGGCGCTGAAGCTGCCGTGGTCCGCCACCGCCACCAGCATGTGAAGTTGGCTGAGCTTCATGGCCATCGAAATCCTTCATGGTTGAAGGAGCAATTATCGGCCATTTCGGTAGCGCGGGCGGGACGGGGCGGCGACCATGGGCCTTTACCGACTTCGCACAAAGGAAACGCATGCACACCTACGCCAACGCCGCCCTCGTCGTCATCGACGTCCAGCAGGGCTTCCTCGACCCGCGCTGGGGCCGCCGCAACAATCCCGACGCAGAACGCCACATTGCATCGCTGCTCGCGGCGTGGCGCTCGGCGGGACGGCCGCTGTTCCACGTCCAGCACGGCTCGCGCAGCGCGGAGGGCGCGTTCTATCCGGGCACGCCCGGCCACGCGTTCAAGCGGGAAGCCATGCCGCTGGCGGGCGAGACCATCGTGCGCAAGGACGTGAACAGCGCGTTCATCGGCACGGACCTGGAAGCGCGGCTGCGCGCGGCGGACATCACGACGGTCGTGCTGTGCGGCCTGACGACGGACCACTGCGTGTCGACGACGGCGCGCATGGCGGGCAACCTCGGCTTCCATACCTTCCTCGTCGAGGATGCCTGCGCCACGCACGAGCGCACGGGGCCGGACGGGACGCATTTCAGCGCGGAGCAGATGCATGCGACGGCCGTCGCGAGCCTGAACGGGGAGTTCGCCGGTGTGGTGGCTACGGCGGACATGCTGGCCGATCATGCAGGATGAATGATAGATTTGTAATATTTGTTACTAAGAGGGAAAATTAATTGAATTGTTAGCGTGAACAATGTAATCTCGCGTCAGTACATTTAATGATAAACATCATGCTCTTGCGATTTCTCGTTCTGGCAGCGGCCGCGCTCGGCGGTTCCGCACAAGCCACCGTATTGAACCTGGCGGCACCGGTCGGCAATGCCAACCTGTACGCGATCCACGATTTCACGTCGACGTCGAGCGACGTCGAGGGTGCGGTCGTCGCCGGCGGCAACGTCACGATTTCCAGTTATTCGATCAACCATAACGACAAGGATGCATTCGGCAAGGACGGCTATGCGCTCGTCGCCGGCGGCAACCTGTCGCTGCAGGGAGGCTCGATCGAGAACGGCAAGGCCTATGTCGGCGGCACGAGCACGCTGATGTGGGCCGCGACGCCGCAGATGGCGGCCAGCAACCCGGTCGACTTCGCGGCGGCCGCAGGTTATTACAAGACTCTGGCCGGCGCATTGTCCGGCCTCGACGCCACGGGGACGGTCGCGCCCCTGTGGAGCGGCGTGCAGGTGACGGGCAGCGGCAACGGCGGCGTCGACATCTTCAACGTGTCGTCGGACCTGTTCGCCAATTCCAGCAGCTGGACGCTGGAAAAACTGGTGCCGGGCGAGACGCTCGTCTTCAACGTGAGCGGCAGCGCGGGCACCTTCAACAACAACGGCATCAGCTTCCAGCCGCTCGCCGGCTACAACGTGCTGTTCAACTTCTACGAAGCGAAGAGCATCGACGTGCGCGGCGTGATCGGCAGCGTGCTGGCGCCGTACGCGACGCAGACCGCGAACTGGGGTGTCGTCAACGGCAACGTGATCGTCGATACCTGGTCGTCCACGGTGCAGGTCAATTCGAATCACTACTTCAACCCGGTCGACATCGCCGGGCTGAAGCTCGACGGCGGCCGCGCCACGCCGGTCGCCTCGCAGGTGCCGGAGCCGGGCAGCATCGCGCTGGTGCTGGCCGGGCTGGGCGCGGCGGGCGTCGTCGGAAGGAAGCGCCGCCGCGCTTAAGCCGGCACCGCCACCGCGCTGCGCCGGCCATGCGCCCGCATCGCGAGCGCGAGGCACACGCCGGACAGCGCGAGGCCTGCCGCGACCCATTGCGGCGACGCGTACGAATAGCCCAGGGTCAGCGGAATCCCGCCGAGGAAGGCGCCCAGCGCGTTGCCGATGTTGAAGCCGGACTGGCCCAGCGACGAGCCCAGCATCTCGGCTTCGCGCGAGTGCTCGATCAGCAGCATCTGGATCGGCGGTCCCAGCGCCAGCGCGTTGGCGCCGACGGCGAACGCCAGCACCATCATCGCGGGCTGCGACGACGCCAGCAGGGCGTTCATGCACAACAGCGCAACCATCGACATTAGCAGCAGGATGATGGCCGGCAGCGGCGCCATGCGGTCGGCCAGCTTGCCGCCCGCGTTCACGCCCACCGTCATGCCGACGCCGACCGCCGTCATGATCAGCGGGATCGTGTTGGCGTGGAAGTGCGTGACGTCCGTCAGCAGCGGGGCAATGTAGCTGAGCCAGGCGAAGAAGCCGCCCGTGCCGATCGACGTGATGCCCAGTGCCAGCCACAGGTTCGGCTTGCGGAAGATTTTCAAGTCCTGGCGCAGGCCGGCGCCCGGCGTCGCCTCGAAATATGGGATCAGCTTGTGCAGCATGATCATCGTGGCGAGGCCGATGGCCGCCACGATGAGGAACACGAAGCGCCAGCTCATATTGTGGCCGAGCCAGGTGCCGGCCGGGACGCCCAGGACGTTGGCGAGCGTCAGCCCGGAAAACATGCTGGCGAGGGCGGCCGCTTCCTTGCCCTTGTCGGCGAGGCGCGTGGCGACGACGGCACCGACGCCGAAGAATGCGCCGTGCGGCAGGCCGGCCAGGAAGCGGAACAGCAGCATCGTGTGGAAATTCGGCGCGAATGCGGACAGTGCATTGAATGCCGTGAACATCAGCATGAACCAGATCAGCACACTGCGTGGCGGCCGGTGCGACAGCATGCTGACGAGCGTGGGCGCGCCCACGACGACGCCGACGGCATACGCCGAAATCAGATAGCCCGCCTGCGGGATGGAAATGTCGAGGCCGGTCGCGATGTCGGGCAGGATGCCCATCATGACGAATTCCGTCATGCCGATACCGAAACCGCCCAGGGCCAGCGGAGCCAGGCTCTTCTTGATCATTGTGTTTTCGTCAAAAGACGTGCGGGATGAGGAAGCCGGACATTATGGCGACTCAAGGCGGAGGAGTCCGCTTTCGAGTCGTGATGTCCGGTATAGCCCTCGATGATAGCGGTATCAGACCAAGTCTGCTTGCGACGCGTCGTTTTCGGCGATCCAGTGAATACGGCCATTGCCCGCTTCGTTCAGGCGGGCGACCAGTGGCGCGGCCTTGTCGTCGGGCAGGTGGAAGGCGAACGAGACCACGTCCGCGTGCGCGACGTCGTCCAGGGTGGCGCCCGCCGCGTCCAGCTCGCGCCGGATCAGGCCTTCGAGCGGGTAGGGCGCGTTGCAGCGCAGGTGCCGCTGGCGGATGATGGGCATTTTCTGGGCACCGAGCAGCGCCTGCGCCACGCTGTCCGTGTAGGCGCGCACGAGGCCACCCGCACCCAGCTTGACGCCGCCGAAATAGCGCACGACGGTCGCCAGCACGCCTTCGAGATCCTGGTGGCGCAACACGTCGAGCATGGGCCGGCCGGCCGTGCCGCTGGGCTCGCCGTCGTCGACGGCCGCCGATTGCCCGCCCGCCAGCAGCGCCCAGCATACGTGCGCGGCGCCCGGATGCGCGGCCCGCAGCCCCGCGACGATCTTTTGCGCGCCGGCCCGGTCGGGCATCGGCTGGACGCAGGCGATGAAGCGGCTCTTCTTGATGATCAGTTCGTGGTGGACGGGGACGAGGATGGTCTGCGGCATGGGGCGTACAGCTTACTGTATTTCCCGTCCTACCGCATGTAGAAGTAAAACTACATTTATGGGCAGCAATGCCTTGAAATCGCGAGTTTATGATGTTATTTTACTACAAATTACTGTGGAGACATCATGAGAAAACTGATTCTGGCCATCTCGGCATTCGTGCCCGCGATGTGGGCGGGCGCCGCGCCGTATGCCATCGAGCACGTGGAACCGCTGAATTGGTGGGTCGGCATGAAGTGGTCCGACCTGCAGGTGATGGTGCACGGCGAGAAGATCGCCGAGCTGCAGCCGGCGCTGTCCTACCCCGGCGTGCGCATCGCCAGCGTGGAGCGCACGGACAATCCGAACTTCCTGTTCGTGAACCTCAACATCGGCGCCACCGCGCGGCCGGGTGAAATCAAGCTGCAGTTCAAGCGCGGCCAGGAGGTCGTGACGACGTATCCGTACCGCCTGGAAGCGCGCCGCGCAGGGTCGGCGGAACGGCGCGGCTTCGATTCGAGCGATGCGATCTACCTGCTCGTGCCGGACCGGTTCGCGAACGGCAACCCGGCCAACGACGACGCCGGCATGCGCGAAAAAAGCGACCGCGGCGAGCCGACCAAACGCCATGGCGGCGACCTGGCCGGCATGCAGGCGCACCTCGATTACATCCACGACCTCGGGTTCACGATGGTCTGGCCCACACCGCTGCTGGAAAATAACCAGACGGCGTATTCGTACCACGGCTATGCGCTCACGGATTACTACAAGGTCGACCCGCGCTTCGGCACCAACGAGGATTACCGCAACTACGTGGCCGCGGCGAACGCGCGCGGCATCGGCGTGATCCACGACGTCGTCGTCAACCACATCGGCACGGGCCACTGGTGGATGCAGGACATGCCGGCATCGGACTGGATCAACCACGGCAAGACGTACGTGCAGACGAATAACCAGCACACGGTGGCGCAGGACATCCACGCGGCGCCGGAAGAGAAGGCGCGCTTCTTCGACGGCTGGTTCGACAAGTCGATGCCGGACGTGAACCAGAAGAACAAGCTGGTGGCGCGCTACCTGATCCAGAATACGCTGTGGTGGATCGAGTACGCGAACCTGTCCGGCATCCGCGAGGACACGTACTCGTATGCCGACCCCGCGTTCCTCGTCGACTGGAACCGCGCCGTCGCCGCGGAATACCCGCACCTGAACATCGTCGGCGAAGAGATGGACGACCGCCCGTACATGGTCGCGTACTGGCAGAAGGGCGTCGTCAACCGCGACGGCTACCGTTCCGGCCTGCCCACCGTGATGGATTTCCCCCTCGTGGACACGGCCCCGCAGGCGCTGACGGCGCCGGAAGAGGGCGGCCAGGGCCTGATCCGCATCTACGAGACCATCGCGGCCGACTGGCTGTATGCGGACCCGTTGAAGCTGCTGGTCTTCCCGGACAACCACGACCGCCCGCGCGCGCTGGCGCAGGTGGACGGCAACGTCGACCTGCTGAAGACGGACGTGATCCTGATGGCGACCACGCGCGGCATCCCGCAGGTCTTCTACGGGACGGAGATGCTGATCCAGGGGCCGAAGCAGCGCAACGACGGCGTGCTGCGCGCGGACATGCCGGGCGGCTGGGCGGGCGACACGGTGAATGCGTTCACGGGCGCCGGCCTCACCGAGGGCCAGCGCGACATGCAGCGCTTCGTGCGTACGCTGTTCAACTGGCGCAAGACCAGTTCCGCCGTCAAGTACGGCAAGCTGACCCACTACCTGCCGCGCGACGGGCAATACGTCTACTTCCGCCACGACGGCAAGCAGACGGTGATGGTCGTGCTGAACAAAAATCCCAAGCCCACGCAGCTGGACCTGTCCCGCTTCGCCGGCGTAATCAAGGAGGCGCGCCAGGGCAGGAACGTGCTGACGGGAGCGGCCGTCGACCTGCGTGTGCCGCTGGCGCTGCCGCCGATGACGTCCGTCGTCGTCGAGTGGTGACGGGCCCCCCCTCGGCAGGTCAGTCGACGGCGCAGGCGCCCGCACGCGCGCGCGCGAGCATCTGCCCGATCTGCGCGGCGGGGCACGGACGGCCGTACAGATAGCCCTGCGACTTGTCGCAGCCGTTCGCGCGCAGGAAGTCGTTCTGTTCCTGCGTCTCGATGCCCTCGGCCACGACCTCCATCTTGAGACTGCGCGCCATCGCGATGATGGCGCGCGTGATGGCGGCATCTTCCGGGTTCTGCGGCAGGCCGCGCACGAAGCTGCGGTCCACTTTCAAGGCGCGCACGGGGAAGGTCTTCAGGTAGCTCATCGACGAATAGCCGGTGCCGAAGTCGTCGATCGCGAGCTGGATGCCGGCGTCCGTCAGCGCGTGGAGGCGGTCGAGGATGTCGGTCGACGCGTCCATCAGCATGCTCTCCGTCAGTTCCAGCTCGAGCCAGCACGGATCGACGTCGGCCTCGCGCAACGTGGCCAGCACGTTGGCGACGAGGGCGTTCTCCTTGAGCTGGCGGCCGGACAGGTTGACGGCGACGCGCAGCGGATAGCCCTGCTCGTGCCAGCGCTTGACGTCGCGGCACGCTTCGCGCAGCACCCATTCGCCGATCGGCACGATCACGCCCGAGTCCTCGGCGACGGGAATGAAGTCGCTGGGGCTGACCATGCCCAGTTGCGGATGGACCCAGCGGATCAGCGCCTCGACGCCGACGATGTCGCCGCTCTTGAGATCGACCTGCGGCTGGTAGTGCAGCACGAACTCGTCGCGTTCCAGCGCGCGCCGCAGGTTGTTGTCGAGCTTGAAGCGCTTGTGCGCATCGTCGCGCATGCTGGGCGTGAACGTGCGCCACGCGTTCTTGCCGCCGTTCTTCGCGTAGTACATCGCGGTGTCGGCGTACTTCAGCAGCGCGTGCATGTCGGTGGCGTCGTCGGGATAGACGCTGATGCCGATCGACGCGCCGATGTGGATGTCGTGGCCGTGGATGTGGATCGGGTCCGCCAGGTTGGTCAGGCATTTTTCCGCGATCATCGATGCGATGCGCACCTGGTTCACGTTCTCGAGGATGATGCCGAATTCGTCGCCGCCGATGCGCGACAGGACGTCGCCGAAGCGCAGCGTTTCCGACAGCCGGCGCGACACGAGGCGCAGCAGCTCGTCGCCGATGTCGTGGCCGAGCGTGTCGTTGACGGTCTTGAAGTTGTCCAGGTCGATGAACATCAGGATCGTGCGCTCGTCGAACTTGCGCGCGCGGGCGATGACGGCTTCCAGGCGCTCGTTGAAGAAGTGGCGGTTGTTGAGCTGCGTGACGGGATCGTAGTGGGCCAGCCGGTCGAGCTTCACTTCGATGCGCTTGCGTTCGTTGATCTCCGCTTCCAGTTCCCGTTCGCGCTTCTGGATGCGGTCGAGCATGCCGTTGAACGTGCGCGCCAGCAGGCCGATGTCGGCGGCCGGCGGCACGTCGGCGCGCAGCGAGTAATCGCCCTGGCGCGAGATCTGCTCGCTCACCGCGGACAGCGCCAGGATCGGCGCGGTGAAGAAGCGCTGCAGCCGCGACAGCGCGAAATACGAAAGGCTGAGCAGGGCCAGCATCATCGGCAGCGCCAATGCCAGGTACAGCGCGAGCTGGCGGTACACGCTCGTCACGCTGCTGTGCACGACGAGGGTGCCGAGCAGGCGGTTGCCGACGCGGATCTGGCGCGTCACGCGTACGCCGCGGACGTCCAGCACCGTCTCTCTCGCGCGCGCGTCGCGCGCGGCGGGCGGCGTGTCGGGGTCGCGCGTGAAGCTGACGAAGGCGCGGTCGTGCGCGTCATACGCGACGGCCGACTGCACGTCGGGCGCCACGCGCAGCGCGGACAGGATGTCGCGGGCGGCGTCCGTATCGGCGAAGGCCATCGCGGCCGTCAGGTTCTCGCCGACCATCGTCGCCTGCGATTGCGTCTGCCGGATCAGCGCCGCCGTGAAGAAATACAGCTGGATCCCGATGAGGAACAGCGTCGACAGGAACATCACGCCGCCGCAGGTCGCGAGATAGGTCCATTTGAGCTTGGTGCTCAGCGCTTGCCGGTTGATCCATTCGATGAAATGTTCCATGCTTGTCATCCGCCACGGCCGTTCGTCAATAGATCGCACGCGCCAGCCGCAACACCTTCGAGCTGACCACTACACCCGCGCCGCGCGCCGCGGTGCCGTTGAATTCGAAGGCGATGCGCCTGTCGTCCAGCACCAGTTCGAGCATCACGCCGCGGCGCGCGGCACCGGGCGTATCCGCGATCGTCAGCACGCCGGCCGCGCGGGCGCCCTCGGCGAGCGCCGCCATGTCGTCGGCCTCGGACGCGCTGATGTACAGGATGTGGCATTGCATCAGCGCTTCCGGGCCCGTGTGCGGATAGAGGATCGTCAGGCGCGCGTTGCCGAGCATCCTGCCCTCCAGCGTGCCGAGCGCGCTGCCGAACGGGTCGCGGCCCAGCACGCACAGGCGCACGACGCCGTTCATGTTCGGCAGGCTGCTGAACTGCGCGACGTTGTAGATGAACGCCGCCTTGGCCGCGTATTCGCCGGCTTCCTGCGCCCAGGCGGTCGCCGGCAGGAGCGCGCAGCACAGCAGCAGGGTACGGGAGAGGAGGGCGAGGCAGGTGGACGTCATCGTCAGAACCGGAGCGTTGCCACGACGCGCCAGGTGCGTCCGTCCTGGCCGATCGCGTTCAGGTGGCGCGGCGGCGTGCTGTTGTCGTAGTGCTCCTCGCTCGCGGAATCGGCGTAGCGCTTGGCAAGGAGATTGAACACGCCGGCCGACAGTTCCACGTGCGTGCCGACGGTCCCGACGACGTTCAGGTTGACGACGCCGAAGCCCCCGACCTCGCTCGCCTGCACCGTGCGGCGCCGGCCCGTGAAGCGGTACTCGGCGCTCGCGCGCAGGTGCGCGCCGAGCGGCGCCGACGTGTAGTTCAGCTTGAACAGCCGGCGCGGCGAATTGGCGAGCCATTGCCCGGTGACGTCGTTGCGCGCCGACTGCGCGTTCGCGCTGCCCTTGAGCGAGCTGCCGTCCTCGCGCAGCCATTCCGCCTCCAGTTCGATGCCGGTGGCGCGGGCCGCGTCGATGTTCGAGAAGTACAGGGTGCCGGTATGTGGATCGTTCGCCAGCGCCAGCATGTCGCGCAGGCGGTACTGGAAGGCGGACGCGGTGGCGCGGAAGCGGTCGGTCGGGAAGTATTCGGCCACCAGTTCATACGTCCGGATGCGTTCCGAGCGCAGCGCCGGGTTCGCCCGGGAGTCGAACGTGTAATAGCGCTCGTACGCGTTGGCGGAGCGGTACGCCGTGCCGTACAAGGCCTTCAGCGTCACCTGGCGCGCCGTCTTGTACAGCAGGGCCACGCGCGGGTTCGTCGTGGCGCCGCCTTCGGAATCGGCGTCGCGCCGCACGCCCGTGTTCAGGATGACGTGCGGGCCGAGCCGCATCTCGTCCTGCAGGTACACGGCGGCCTGGTGCTTCGGGTGGTCCCGGTCGAAGTAGGGCTTGTACGGATCGACGTCGTAGTTGGCCATTTGCCGGCGGTTGTCGCGCACATATTCCGTTCCCGCGATGAGCTTGTGGCCGGACAGCGCGCTGCTGATGACGCGCAGTTCCGCACCGCCGCTGCGGCTGTCGGCCGTGTCGATGTTGCGCGTGGGGCCTGTGGAGAGGGGCGCGGTCACGTTGACGCTCGTGTAGCGGTAGCGCGCCACGTTCACGCTGGCAAACACGTCGAGCGTGTCGGACACGGCGCGGCGCCACGTGAGGCCGGCGCCCGCGTATTCGTCGCGCGTCCAGGGACGCGGGTCGTCGAACTGCTGGCCGTACGATGCCGTCGGGATGCCTTTCGTGCGGCTGCCGAAATACGCTTCGGCGACGAGGCCGCCCACGTCCAGCTTGGCGAACATCCGGTGGTAGCGATCGTAGTCGAGGCCCGTCGCCACACCGTGGTTGCTGGCCGCGTCGTCGGCGTCGTCATATTCCGGAAAGTACAGGTCGCGCCCCGCGCTGCGGAACGACGAGGCACCCAGCAGCAGTGCGGTGCCGCCCGCCGTGCGGTTGCCGGCCACGACCCGCGCCTCGCGGCCGCCGCCCGTGAACGCACCGGCACTCAGCGCGGCCCCGCCGGGCGCGGTGCCGCTTTTCGTGATCACGTTGACGACGCCGAAGAACGCGCTGCTGCCGTAGATGGCGGAGCCGGGACCGGGCACGAACTCGACGCGCTCGATCAGGTTCAAGTCGATGGGGAATTCCGTGCCGATGGCGCCCTGGTCGTAGACGACGTCGTTCAGGCGCCGGCCATCGATCAGGATCAGGAGGCGCGTGTTCAGGTCGCCCGGATTGCCCAGGCCGCGCACATTGCCGTAGTTGTAGTTGCGGTCATAGGACACCGTCACGCCGGGCACGCTTTGCAGCACGTCGGTGAGCGTGCGGTAGCCGCGCAGCCGGATGTCCTCGGCCGTGATCACCGTCACGGACGACGGCGCTTCGCTGATCTTTTGCGGGATTTTCGATGCCGTGACGACATCGAGGTTGAGCAATTGTTCGAGGGGGAGGGCGTTCAGGTCGGGACCCGCCTGCGCCATGGCGCCGCCGTGGAGCCCGCTGGCCAGCAGGCCGAGCGCGCACGACATGCGACGGGACAGGGACGTAACCTTGTTCGACGACATAGAGCTGGTCCTTGACGAGCACACGGCGGTTGAGGGACGAGCCGCCTAGTGTAGGGGTCGCCAACAGCACTTTTGTTGACTAGGGCCAATTAATTGTCGGAGGAAACGAATTTGGTCAGATTCGCGACCCGTTACGCGAACGACGCGACGACGTTGACCAGTTGCTGCCTGACCCATACGTGGGCCGGATCGCCGTGGACGCGTTCGTGCCAGATCATGGCGGGCGACAGCGGGGCGATGGGCAGCGGCACAGGGAGCAGCGCGAGCGGCAGCCGTTCCGCCAGCCGGCGTGCGAGGCGGCTCGGCAAGGTGAGGATCATGTCGCTGTCCGCGACGAGCATCGCACCGGCGAGGAAATGCGGCACGCGCAGCGCGACGTGGCGCGCGAGCCCGCGTGCTGCGAGCGCGATGTCGACCGCGCTTTCTCCGATGCCGGAAATCGTGACGGCAACGTGGCGCAACGCCACATAGCGCTCCAGATCGAGCCCGCTTGCCGCGGCGGGGTGGCCGGCGCGTACGACGCACACGAAGCCGTCGGTGTACAGCCCGCGCCGGTGGAGGCTGCCGGGCGCATGGTCGAAGATGCCCAGCGCCAGATCGGCGCCGCCTTCCTCGATGAGCCGCACGTTGTCCCCGGCCGGTTGGGCGATATGCAGGCTCAGCGCGGGCGCCTGTCGCTCGAAGCGGGCGAGCAGGCCGGCGAGGACGACGAGGCTCAGGTGGTCGTGCGCGGCGATCGTGATCCGTCCCGTCGCCGATGCGGGATCGAAGACGGCTGGCGCAACGATGCCGCGGGCGTCGTCCAGCAACCTGGACACGCGCTCCGCCAGCGTCTCGCCGCGTGGCGTCAGTTCCAGCCCCAGCTTGCCGCGGACGACGAGGCGATCGCCCAGCATCGTGCGCAGCCGCGCCAGCGCGCGGCTGGCGGCCGGCTGGCTCAAGCCCAGGCACAGGCCGGCCCGGGTGACGCTGCGCTCCCGCACGAGCGCTTCGAACAGTTTCAACAGGTTGAGGTCGACCCCGGACAAATCCAGTTGGCGCATGTTGGTTATGACTTTCATGTCATTGATGCATGTCCCGCAATCATGCACGCTTCCTGTTCAACTTCACAGGAGAATTTCATGACTGCTTCCTCCCACCTTCCTTATGCCGTGTTCGGCGTGACGGGCCGAACCGGCGCGGCCGCCGCCGATGCGTTGTTGCGTGCGGGGCAGGCCGTGCGCGTCGTCGTGCGCGACGCCGCCAAGGGCCGCTCGTGGGCCGAACGCGGCGCGGAGATCGCGCTCGCCGACCTGACGGACCTGGGCGCGATGACTGCGGCACTCACCGGCGTCCAGGGCGCCTACGTCGTCAATCCCCAGCAGTACGGGCGCGACGACTTGTTCGAGATGGCCGACCGGATCGCGCTCACCACGGCGCACGCCGCGCTCGACGCCCGCGTGCCCAGGCTCGTGGCGCTGTCGTCCGTGGGGGCCGACCGCGCCGGCGGCACGGGCTGGATCGGCATGAACCGCATGGTCGAGCAGCGCCTGGGCGAAGCGGGCATTCCCACCAAGTTCCTGCGCGCGGCCTACTTCATGGAGAACTGGGCGCCGTTGATTGCACACGCCGTGCGCACGGGCACGCTGCCGACGTTCCTCGCGCCGCCGCAGCGTGCCATCCCGATGGTGGCGACGGCGGACGTCGGTGCCGTCGCGGCGGCCTTGCTCCAAGAAGAGTGGACGGGCACAGGTGCAGTGACGCTGTCGGGGCCGCAGGATTATTCGCCGAACGATGTCGCCGCCCTCGTGTCGGCCGCACTTGGCAAGCCTGTCGACGTGGCCGTGCTGCCGGAAACGCAGTGGCCCCAGGCGCTGGCGGACGCCGGGTTCTCGAACGCCGCGCTGGCCGGTTTCGTCGAGATGACGCGCGGCCTGAACGGCTCGCACATCGACATGGCGAGCGACCCGGGCGCGGCCGCGCGGCTTGGCCCGACCCCGCTGGAACGGGTCGTCGTCGACCTTGTGCGGCGCCTGCGCTGAGCGGAAAAACAAAAAGCCCACGCACCGAAATGCGTGGGCTTCCTGTCTGTATCTGGTAGGCCGTGCTGGGCTCGAACCAGCGACCAACGGATTAAAAGTCCGCTGCTCTACCAACTGAGCTAACGACCCGACGGCCAGCATTATAGCGGCTCGCCGGAGCATGGCCAAGTGTTTTCGTGAAAATTGGCAACAATTGCAGGTTTGCGCGGGCCCGTCCGGTGCCGCGCGACGCACGTTCCAGCCCGCCTGCAACGCCGCACGGCGGTTGAATTGCGGTATCATCAATTGATTTTAGGATACTAAAAAAGAACATGATCCCCATCGACGTCGATACCGCCACCGACCTGTCCATGCGCGCCCTGAATCTCGTCAACAGCGGGATCATCGTGCTCGACGCCCGTCACAACATCGTGCTGTGGAACGGCTGGATGGTGCCGCGTTCCGCCCGCGCCGCCGCGCGCGTGCGCGAGCGCTCGCTGTTCGAGGTGTTCCCCGAACTGCGTGGTTCGCGCGTCGAATCGGCCATCCTGGCCGCGCTGGCCGATGGCACGAGCACGGCCATCCCGCAAACGGAAAGCCGAGCACCATTTCCCCTGCGCGAAGCGGGCAGCTTCGACGGACCGCGCATCGAACAGGCGATCACGGTGACGCCGTTCCGCGACGGCGAGCAGCGCTTTTGCCTGATCGAGATCCGCGACGTCAGCGGCACCGTCGAACGCGAAAAGCGCCTGCTCGACCACGCGGAATCGCTGCGTGCCCGGTCGTACGTCGACGGCCTCACTGGCATCGCCAACCGCCGCTACTTCGACGTCGCGCTGGACCGCGAACTGCGCCGTGCGCAACGGGCGAAGGGCGAGCTGTCGCTGCTGTTGATCGACATCGATTCCTTCAAGGCCTACAACGACCACTTCGGCCACCAGCAGGGCGACGCGTGCCTGACGACCGTCGCGCAGGCCCTCGCCGCCAAACTGAAGCGCCCGGCCGACGTGGCGGCACGCTATGGTGGCGAGGAATTCGCGGCGGTCTTGCCGGACACGTCGCTCGAGCAGGCCAGGCTGCACGCAAACGCAATCCGCGAACACGTGGCCGCGCTGGCGCTGCCGCACGCACCCGCGGCCCATTGGCCGATGGTCACGCTGAGCATCGGTGTCGCAAGCTTTGATCGCGCGCGCCTGCACGAAGTTCCCGCACTGATCGAGGCCGCGGACAAGGCCTTGTATGCGGCAAAGCGCGGCGGCCGCAATCGCGTCGTGGTAGACGGCGACACCGCCGCCGCGTGACCGTCATTCGCCATCGCGCGCCGGCGTGCATATGCCGTCGTCGCGCCGTGCATCGCGATACGGGAAGCGGCCCGCCGCGGCCGCGGGCGTGTCATTTCGCATCGATCTGACTTTCGTCGAACCGAGACTCTTTCGTGATGCGTCCTTCATAGGACTTGCGGGCGGGCGGCGTGGGCCTAGACTGAGGTTGCCGCTGCCGGCCAGGCCCGCATCGCGGCACCGGAAGGCCCAGTCACCGCGCAATTGCGCGTAGTCCGTGTCCCGTTCGCCCACCTGTTTCGAAGGAACGATCATGCGCCCGCTCTCTCTCGCACTTCCCGCATCCCTGCTGCTGCTCGCCCCGATTGCCGGCGCCCAGTCGGGGAGTTATCCCGTCGCCGACGACACCACCCCGATCACGACGGTCGAGGTGACGGCCCCGCCCGCACCCTATCTCATCGGGGACTACCAGATCGACGCCGTCACCGGCGCCTACCGCTTGTCGAACGGCTGGCACCTGAAGGTCGAGCCGGGTAACAACGGCATCGTCGCCCGGATCGACAAGCAGCGACCGATACGCCTGGTCGCGCAATCGCCGGACCGGTACGTCTCGCGCGACGGCAACGTGGTCATGGAATTCAACCGCGGCGACGCCCGCGACGACATGATGATGAGCTACGTGCCGCGCGACGTCACGGATCCGCGTCTCGCCCAGGTCATCGTGGCGACGGCGAAGATGGCGCAGCGCTGAACCCGGCGGACGACGCTACGCGCTTGCGCCGCCATACCAGCAGCGCCAACAGGCCCAGCCACGCCGCCACCGCGGCCTGCGCGAACACGTCGCCGATGCGGCTGTAGACCGTGCCGCCGCGTCCCGTCGGCAGGTCGCCGACGAGCATGGCCGGCCCTTGCGCCGTGCGCCGTTCGGCGACGATGCGACCGCGCGCATCGCTGAGGGTCATCAACCCTTGCGATGCCGAGCGCGCCAGTGCGAATCCGTTCTCGACGCCGCGCACGATGGCCATCCGGCCATGCAGGTACGCGTCGCGGTCGAAGTCCCAGGCGGGCACGAGCATCAGGCCGACGTCGCGCCGGCCGTACAGGCGCAGGTCTTGTGCGAAGTCCATGTCCTTGCAGATGGCGACGCCCGTCCGCAGGCCGCCGACCTGCGTGACCAGTTCCGTCGTGCCCGGCACGTATTCCGCTTCCAGGCCCGGTACCATGCGTTTCTTCAGGTACGTCGCGACGGCACCGCCGGGGCCGTACAGCGCGGCCACGTTCAGCCGCCGGCCCCCGGATTCGGGCGCATCGATGCCGGCGACGACGACGCTGCCCTGCGGCGGCGTGAATGCGGCGACGGGTGCCAGCATCTTTTCCGGCACGACGATCGCGGCTGGCCCGTGCGCGCCGGCCGCGGCGACCTGGCCCGCGAACGCGGCGGCGATGGCGGGGCCCGCGTCGGGATGGTGAAACACGCGGCCGGCGTAGCGGTCGTCGCCGAGCAGGGCGATGCGCACCGAGGGGCCCGGCGGCTGCGCCAGCTGCCAGAAACCGTACACCAGCGCCGCGAGCACGGGCACCGACCAGGAGACGATCGCGCGCGCATCGCGCGGCCTCACGCACAGGACGGCCAGCCCGGCCGGCACGACGGCCGCGAGAAAGCTCAGCCCGGGCACACCGACCAGCGCGGCCGTCTGCAGCAGGGGCACGACGTCGACGAGCGCATAGCCCAGCGCGAAGAAGCTGCCGTTCGGCGAGACGAGACTGCGTAAATAGTCCAGGGCCGCCGTCATGACCGCGAACCCGAGCACGGCCACGGCGGCGGGGAAACGTCGGTACAGCCCGCGCATGAACAGGACGGTGAGCATGAAGATCAAGGCCTGGCAGGCCGCGAGGGCGTACACGGCCGGCAGGATCCGTCCATAGAACCACATGGGACCGGCCTCGCCCATCCATCCGGCCACGAAAGCGAGCACGGCGACGTGCCACGCGCGCGGCGCGCGCAGTGCGACCACGAGCAGCGGCACGGGCGCCGCAAGGACCAGCCAGCCGAATCGCCCCGTGTCGTGGCCCACGGCCAGCAATGCGCCCGCCAGCAGTGCGCAAGCAATGTCCCATCGTGTCATCGTGCGTCGTCCTTGAGGTAGATGCGCGCCGCCGAGCGCAGGCAGAGTGCCGTGAACGCGGGGCGCGACAGATTGAATCGTCCGGAACGGTGCAGGGTCACGAGGCCCTGCAGCACGCCCCACACGGCCATGGCGAGTTCGAGCGGCGGGCCCGCGCGCACGAGGCCCGCCGCCTGTCCCTCCGCCAGCCGGCGCGCGAAGCCGCCGATGACGGGCGAACGGCCGGCCTCGAAATCGTCCGGATAGATGCGCTCGGCGCGTGTGTGCAGTACGAACGCGGCGTCGAACAGCGCCGGCTCATCCAGTGCGAAATCGACGAATGCCGCCGAGATCGCCTCAAGGCCCTCAAGCAGCGGCAAGCCCGCGTACGCCTCGGCCCGGCGCTGCCACAGGTCGAGCGCGTGCGCGCCCAGTGCCTCCAGCAACGCGGCCTTGTCGGCGAAATGGCGATACACGGCCATGGGCGTGATCCCGGCCTTCTGGCCGACGGCGCGCAGGCTCAAACCCGACAGCCCCTTCGCTGCGAGTTCGTCGATGGCAATGTCAAGAATCCGTTGCTTGGTCGTCATGTATACACTGTATACTTGAGGCCGCCGCAACGCAAGCGGTTCCCCCCGGAATTTGCGCACCGATAATCGTTGTATTTTTTCGGCATCAGCAGTAGGTTCCTATTCAGGGGGCGTTGGACGGGGGCGAGCAATGTTTCGCAAACTATTGACGGACTTGCGAGCGCGTATCACGGCAGCGAGTCATGCGAGTACGGGCGGCCCCGCGTTCTGGAAACAGCACCTCTGGCGCCTGCTGGCCTGGCCGATCGGCGCGCTGATCATGCTGAGCCTTGCGTGGCTCATCCTGTTCCAGCAACTGCATGCCGAGCGCAAGCAGCTCGAACTGCGGACGCTGCAGGAAGCACGCACGCTCGCCAACGGCTACGCCGAACAGATCCAGCGTGAAATCGACACCGTCGAGCAGACCGCGCGCTACGTCAAATATGATTGGGAGGCCAGGCAGGGCGACGTGCACCTGGGTTTCGCGAACGAGCACGGCCTGTTCGTCGACGGCGCGCGCATGCTCGTGTCGGTCGTCGACGGCGATGGTCGCGTGCTGACGTCCACGGCGCCGACGACGCTGTCGCCGGCCGCCGCCGCCTACATTCTGCCCCGGGTCCAGCGCGGCATGCCGGTCAATTTCTTCGTGGACGAAGTGCCGATCGAGGGCCGCAGCGGCGCGAAGCATCGGCTGCTCTTCGCGTGGGAATTGTCGGACCAGGACGGCAGGTTCGCGGCCGCCGTCGTTGTCGCCGTCGACCCCGCCTATTTCACGATGAGCGATGCGGAGGCGGTCTTTCGCCAGGACGGCCTGCTGGCCCTCGTCGGCGACGACGGACTGACGCGGGCGCTGCGGTCGGAGGGGCCGGCGGGCACCGTACGCAAACCCGGATTCGTCCATGCGCGCCCACTGCGACTGTCGTCCGGCAGCATGCTGGTCGGGGACGGCACCTGGTTCGGCGATGGCCGCCCCCGTTTCGTCGGCTGGCAACACGTCGACCGCCGCGGCGTGAATGCCGTGGTGGGCCTCGACTACGAGGCCGCCCTCGCGCCCTGGTACGCGATGCGCAGCGCGTGGATCAGCAGCGCGTTGCTGGGGACCGTGACGGTGACCCTGTTCAGCCTGCTTGCGATGAGCAATTCGCTGCGCCTGGCGCGCCGCGACCACGAGCTGCGCGTGATCCGCGACACGTACCGGATGGCCACGGAAGCCAGCAACGAAGGGTTCTACATGCTGCGACCCGAATGGGACGGGGAGAAGGCCGTCAAGGACTTCGAGGTCATCGACTGCAACCGGCGGGCCGCGGAACTGGTGGCGCGCGAACCGCGCGAGCTGATCGGCAAGAAGGTGACAGAGCTGTACGAAGGCGAGGTGCTGGAAACGCGCATGGAGAGCCTGCGCCGTGCGATGGATACGGGCTACAACGAAGTGACGCTGGGCCGCCCGCATGAAAGCTTCCCGGCCAAGTGGGTCACGCTGAAGATGTTCCGCTACGGCGACAACCTGGCCGTGTCGGCCCGCGACGTCACCGAGGATCGCGTGCATGAAGAAGAGCTGCTCCGGCGCAGCAACGAAGACCCGCTCACCCGCCTGCCCAACCGCTACTGGGTCGAAAGCCACCTGCGCGACACCATCGCCCGCGCCGAGCGCGAGAACAAGATGTTTGCCCTGCTGTTCATCGACCTGGACGGCTTCAAGGCGATCAACGACACGTGGGGCCATGCGGCCGGCGACGAGCTGCTGTGCACGGCCGCGCACCGGCTCAAGGAAGCCGTCCGGCCGCACGACTGCGTGACGCGGTTCGGTGGCGACGAGTTCGTGATCGTGCTCGCCAACATCGCCGATCCGTTCGACGCGGCCCAGGCGAGCGAGCGCATCCAGCGCGCCTTCCGCCGCAGCATCCGCCTGTCGTACGGCGAATACGTCGTGGGCGCTTCGATCGGCATCAGCCTGTTCCCGACCGACGGCAAGGAACCGCGCGCGCTGCTGCAGAACGCCGACGTCGCGATGTATTCCGCGAAGACGAGCGACCGCGGCAGCTATCGCTTCTTCGACGGCAAATTCCACGACCAGCTGAAGGCGCGCCTCGAACGCATCCGCGAGCTGCGCCATGCGCTTGCGCACGACCAGTTCGTCATGTACTACGAGCCGCGCGTGGACCTGGCGGACGGCTCGATCACGAGTTTCGAAGCGCTCGTGCGCTGGGTGCACCCGACGCGCGGGGTCGTGTCGCCCGCGGAATTCGTGCCTCTCGTCGAGGAGACGGGACTCGTGCTCAAGTTGGGCGACCTCGTGATCGACAAGGTCTGTGCCCAGCTGGCGCTGTGGGCCAAGAACGGCGACAAGCTCGTGCCCGTCTCGATCAACGTGTCGCCGCGCCAGTTCAACGACACGGACGTGGCGCAGACGCTGCGCCGCGCGCTGGAGCTGCACGGTGTCGACCCGAGCCTCGTCGAGGTCGAGCTGACGGAATCGTCCGTGATGAACGAGACGGCTTCCGTCGTGAGCGCGATCCAGGCGATCCGCCAGACGGGCATCAAGGTGCTGCTGGACGACTTCGGCACCGGGTACTCGTCGCTGTCGCAGCTGTACAAGCTCAGTTTCGACGGCCTCAAGATCGATCGCGCATTCATCGTCCAGCTGGGCAAGACGGAGGGCGGCATCGTGATCGTGCGAGCGATCGTGACGATGGCGCGCGCGCTCGCGATGCGGGTCGTCGCGGAAGGCGTGGAAACGATGGAGCAGGTCGACATGCTCCGCGCGCTCGATTGCGACGAGATCCAGGGTTACCTGATCTCGAAAGCGATGCCGCCGGCGCAATCGCAGCCGGTGGCGCGCAATTTCGTCGTGATGGAAGCGTAGGCGGTGTTTTTTCGAATCGATGACACGAGAATTCGAAAAGAATTCCACGCATAAAATACGTGGGTTTTAACCCGTGCATATTTCGCGTTAATGAGCCCCGCCACGATCAGGGGCCGACCTTCTTGCGGCATTCCGCCTTGGCGACTTTCAGGCGGTCTTGCAAACTCTTTTGCATGTCCGGGGGCGCCGGCCTGCCCAGGAACATGTTGGCCTTTTCCGCCTCGGTGAAACTGTCGTAATAGGTGTCATAGATACAGGTGCAATAAGGTTTCACCAGCTTGGGATCCTTCGGGGCATTCTTGTCCAACGCGATCACCTTGACGCAACCGTCGGCATTCATCTCCTTCAATCCGTCCAGCCTTTCGTCGGCGTGGGCGGGAAGCTGCAGGGCGATGGCGGCGATCAGGCCGGCGAGTTTTAGTCCGTGTTTCATTTCAATCCTTGACGTGATGGGTAATTTCTACAATGGCCGGGCGCACGTTGTGCGGCCGCGGCTCAGGTACGCTTGACCGGTTCGACGCGCCGGTTGCTGGGAATCGTCTGCTTGAAAGACTGTTCCGCCACCGCAATCGTGCTGACGCTGCCAGTCCGATCGCTGCGGAGTATCTGGATGCCGCCGTTTTCTGCGAAATGGAATGTGCGGGATTTTAAATGGATGTCATCAAAACCATCGTCAAAAGTGTTTCTATTTGTTTCAAAAAATGGCCGAGAAGCGCGTTTTGATAATGTGTGAGTATTTCTGTAATCGCACTCATTTTGCCTGCATTCATTATGTGCCCTTGTAACGCTTTATGTTCCGCAGCTGGCGCGGTTCGGGAATGCGCAAAAGTGAGATTTGGAGATATTGTTTTGATGCGATATGAATTTTCACGTTGTGTTCTTGTTTTCGGATGGCTAATGTAGGATTGCAGACGCGAATCGTTTCAAGAAACCGAAATAATCTCGCTGTGCCGTGTTAAAGCTTTGAACAAGATTGATCCGTTCTCACCTCCAGGATCGCGCCAACTGTGCGCACGCCAGTCGACGTTCGGAAGAGGCTTTCCACGCCGACCTCCACCTTTTTTGAGGAATACATGTTCATGATGCCTGGACGGGTAATACGTTGCGCTGGCGCCGCCCTTGGGATGTTCGTCGCCTTCGCGGGCTGCGACCGGCAGACTGTCGTAGCGGCAGCCCTGCCTTACGAGATCGTCACGCAGGAGCGGCCCGAGTCGCATGAAGCCTACATGCGGGTGTTTCGCCTGGCCTACGATATGTGCGCACATGTGCGCGCCATACAGAACCTTCCGCCCCCGCCGCCGCTGGTCACGTTGCCGGCCGACTTCGTGATAAACCGCAGCACCTATCTCAGTAGCGGGCGTGGCTACCTCATCCGGCACGAAGACTTCGGCGTGGATCTCAATGAAACAGACTGCAAGTCGAGCATCGGTTCGGTCATGACGGAGACTGTCGTGCGCGGGGGGCAGGTGTATGCGCAGCGGCGCGAGGCCGACGGCCATACGGACGTCGAGGAGCCCATGCCGTTATCGCAAGCCAGTATGGATGGGGCCGGCTTTACCGAAAAAAGAACGGTCGGCGGTATCGCCATGCGCTGCGCACCTGTCACCGCGCGTACTGATATCGCGCTCGAAACGTGCGTAGGCGACGAGGGTACGGGTGTCCTGCTCGATGGACTTCGCTACCCGATCATATTGCATGCGCGTGGAATTGTGCCCGTGATGAACGTGGTCGTGGTGACCGACCCGGTCAGTGTGCAGATCGGCAAACCCGTTCCGGAGGAGCGCATCGCGCTATCGCGAGCCAAATGATGCGGACTGACATCTCAGCCAATCTACGCGACAGAGGCGACCAAGAACGTATGTCGTGGTGATGGAGACGTAGCGCACCGGCGTCAATCGTTCATCCACGAGAACCGGAACAGCTCCCACGACGGTACCGGTACCTTGTCGACCGTCGCCGCCACGAAATGGCACCGATGCGCGCTTTTCAGGGCGGTCTCGTCGAGAATCGGCTGGCCGCTCGAGCGGGCGACACGTGCATCCGTCACCTTGCCGTCGACGTTGATCAGCACCGCCAGGATCACATGGCCCGTGAGCTTGCGTTGTTCGGCGCTCCACGGCAGCCTCGGGCGCTCGCAATTGGCCGGATCCAGCACCGCGCGCACCCTGACGGAGGCCCCGCCGCCGCCAGTGCCAGCGCCCACGTCGCCAGCCCCGGTGGTGCCGGTGCCTTCGGGCTTGCCGCCGGCTACCTCGACCGGCATCGCATTGTCGACGATGGTGGGGACGACTTCGGTGCGTGGCATGACTTCGATGTCGTGCAGTGGCGGCGCGGCGGCCTCGCGGGCCGGTGGGCGTCGCTTGGTCGCGTGCCCGCGCGGCCGCGGCGGCGGGGGAGGTGGTGGCTTGACGATTTCAGGCGGTACCAGGGTTAGCAGCATGACCGTTTGCGGCGGTCTCGACCGCACGATGCGATCACTGGACATGAAGACGAACAGTACCAGCGCATGGAGGGCAACGACCATGGCAATTCTCGACAGCGCGGGGCGTGGGCGATCGAATGCGGCGTCAGTTGGCATGGTGGCCTCTTCAGGCGACGACGGGCCTATATATTATGGCAACAATATCATGCTGACAATCGGGTGGCGAAGCAGGGCGCCATGCTGCTGGAGGTAATCGGAAGAATCGGAAAACAAAAAGCCCACGCACCGAAATGCGTGGGCTTCCTGTCTGTATCTGGTAGGCCGTGCTGGGCTCGAACCAGCGACCAACGGATTAAAAGTCCGCTGCTCTACCAACTGAGCTAACGACCCGAAGAAGGCACGCATTATAGCGGCTCGGCCGTCGTTCGCTAAGCGGCGTGTTGCGAATTTGCGAATTTGCGAATACAACAGGTCAGCGTTCGCGCCTTGCCGGTCGGGCTGACGGGGTTGCGGCGGAGATCGCCAGGCTGCTCAGGACGAACGCGGCAGCAAAGGTGGCGGCAAACAGGGTCGACAGATTACGCATGATGGCTCCCGGCGGCGAAGATGAGACATTCAGTTTTCCCATCGATGCTACCGAGTATAGGTATCGACGCTGCTTGTTTGGTTGTCGTACAGCAACAACGAGTTCATCAGGGAAAATAAAGCGCGACGACGATTAGATTGTTGTTGTGGCGCAACTCAAGGTACGCAGAACGCCTCGGCCTTAGAGAATTGACGCACGGCAAGTACATAATGTTGGTTTTCAGCACGCCGTCCGGAGACATCATGCATTGGTTCCACCATTTAAAGATTACCAACAAGTTATTGGTGGCATTCGTCCCCGTCGTCGCGATGACTTGTGTGATGGGAATATTTTCCATTGTCCAGTTGGACAAGGTCCGCAACTCGTCCACCGAGATTGCCAAGAACTGGATGCCCGGCATCCGCCACATCGGCGAGTTGCAGACGTCGCTGGCGCGCTTCCGGATTTCCGAAGCCACGCACATCCTGCAGGATGCCGAACCCGAGATGGCGACCGCGGACAAGGCCCTCGCGACCCGCCGCGACATCATGCGCAAGCAGCAGGAAGCATTGGCTGCCCTGGTATCGGATCCCGAGGAAAAGCGCATCTACGCAGCGTTCCAGCAGGATCTGGACGCGTATATGGCGGAGAGCGCCAAACTGACCGCGTTGTCGCATGCGGGCAGCAAGGACGAGGCGAGGGCGCTGTTCAAGGGCGCCTCCAACAAGATCTATCGCAAGATTAATGAAGAATTCGAAGCCCTGTCGAAGCACAATGACGAGGGCAGTGAGGCGTCCGAACAGGCCGCCGAGCAGGTCTTCACCATGTCGCGCAAGCTGATCGTCGGCGCATTGACGTTGTCGGTCGCGGTCGGGCTGCTGCTGGCGATGTGGGTCGCGCGCATCGTGGCGAAGCCGTTGAACGAAGCGATCGGCGTGGCGCAGCGGGTGGCGGGCGGCGACCTGACGGCCGAGATCGTAGTGGCCAGCCGCGACGAAACGGGCATGGTCATGCGCTCCCTGCGCGACATGAACGAAAGCCTGGCGCAGGTCGTGGGGCAGGTGCGCGGCTCGACGGATGCGATCGCCACGGCATCGGCGCAAATCGCCAGCGGCAACATGGATCTGTCGGCCCGCACCGAGGGACAGGCCAGTTCGCTCGAGGAGACGGCGTCGGCCATGGAAGCGCTGACCACCACCGTGCGCCAGAACGCCGACAATGCGCGCCTCGCCGATCAATTGGCGCAGTCGGCATCCAGCGTGGCGGCCGACGGCGGCAAGGTCGTGGGCGACGTGATCACGACCATGGACGCGATCAGCGCGGCGTCGCGCAAGATCGTCGACATCATCGGCGTCATCGACGGCATCGCGTTCCAGACCAATATCCTTGCGCTGAACGCGGCGGTCGAAGCCGCGCGCGCCGGCGAACAAGGGCGTGGATTCGCCGTCGTCGCATCGGAAGTGCGCAACCTGGCGCAACGCAGCGCCGTTGCCGCGAAAGAGATCAAGCAATTGATCGAAGATTCGGTCCAGCAGATGGATACCGGCACGGTGCTGGTGCAGCAGGCCGGCAATACGATGGACCAGATCATGGCCAGCGTGCAGCGCGTGAGCGGCGTGGTGGGGGAGATCTCGGCGTCCAGCGTCGAGCAGCGTACCGGCATCGAGGAAATCAACAGGGCCATCGTCCAGATCGACGAGACCACGCAGCGCAATGCCGCCCTCGTCGAGGAAGCGGCGGCTGCCGCGGCCGCGTTGCAGGACCAGGCAGCGCAGCTGGCGGCGGTCGTGTCCCGGTTCCACCTGGCCGACAAGCCGCGCCAGTCCAGGACACGGCAACTGGCTTGATCGAGCCGGAAAACAAAAACGCCAGCCCGAAGGCTGGCGTTTTCGCTTGAATCTCTGGTAGGCCGTGCGGGGCTCGAACCTGCGACCAACGGATTAAAAGTCCGCTGCTCTACCAACTGAGCTAACGACCCGAAGAAGGCACGTATTATAGCGGGCCGTTTTGATTTACGCCAGAGGTAACGTAAATCGCTAGTGCGCTACCGTGGATTTCAGCACTTCCTCCGCTGTCGTCACGCCCTCCATCACCTTGTAGGCCCCGGCAATGCGCAGCGGCTTCATGCCGTCGGCCACGCTTTGCTGGCGCAGCGCGGCGAGGTCCGTCTTTTCCTGCAGGAGGCGCGAGAATCCCTCGGTCACGGTGACGAGTTCGTACAAGCCCGTGCGGCCGCGGAACCCCGTCTGGCGGCATTCCGGACAGCCGATGGGGCGGTAGACCGTGGCCGGCTTCGGCAGGTTCCACGCGCCGCCCAGCGCGCTCCACACATCGTCATTCAATTCGCCGTCGGGCGATTTGCAATGCGGGCACAGCGTGCGTACGAGACGTTGCGCCATGATGCCGATCAACGTGGCTTCCAGCAGATAGTACGGGACGCCCAGTTCCAGCAGGCGCATGACGGCGGACGGGGCGTCGTTCGTGTGCAAGGTCGACAGAACCAGGTGGCCCGTCAGCGCGGCCTGGATCGCCATTTCGGCCGTCTCCAGGTCGCGGATCTCGCCGACCATGATGATGTCGGGATCTTGCCGCATCAACGCGCGCACGCCGTCCGCGAACGACAAGTCGATACCGGGTTGCACCTGCATCTGGTTGAACGACGCTTCGACCATCTCGATCGGGTCTTCCACCGTGCACACGTTGACTTCGCTCGTGGCCAGCGCCTTCAAGGTGGTGTACAGCGTCGTCGTCTTGCCGGAGCCGGTCGGGCCCGTGACGAGGATGATGCCGTGCGCACGCTTCGTCAGCGCGTCCCAGCGCGCCGCGTCGTCGGCCGGGAAGCCCAGTTCCGGCAAGGTCTTGACGACGACTTCCGGGTCGAAGATGCGCATCACGAGCTTTTCGCCGAACGCCGTCGGCATCGTGGACAGGCGCAGTTCGACTTCCTGGCCATCGTTGGTACGCGTCTTGATGCGGCCGTCCTGCGGGCGGCGTTTTTCGATGACGTCCATGCGCCCGAGCAGCTTGATGCGGGCCGTCATGGCGATCATCACGACGGCCGGTACCTGGTACACCTGGTGCAGCACGCCGTCGATGCGGAAGCGGATCGCGCCCGCGTCGCGCTTCGGTTCCAGGTGGATGTCGGACGCGCGCTGCTCGAACGCGTAACTCCACAGCCAGTCGACGATGTTGACGATGTGCTGGTCGTTCGCGTCGACCTGTTTATTGGTCTTGCCCAGCTCGACCAGTTGCTCGAAGTTGTTGCGCAGGGCGAGGTCCTGGCCGCTGGACTTGTTGGCGTCGCGGATGGATTTCGCGAGACTGAAGAATTGCGAGATGTATTGCGCGATGTCGAGCGGGTTCGCGATCACGAGCTCGATGCGGCGGCGCGAGATGCGCGCGATCTCGTCCTGCCACTCGGTGCGGAACGGGTCCGCGGTAGCGACGACGAGCGTGCCCGGCCCCAGCTCCACGGGCAGGATGTTGAAACGCGCCGCGTAACTGGCCGACATCACGTCGGCGACCTTCGTGAAGTCGATCTTGAGCGGATCGATGCGGAAGAACGGCAGGTCGACTTTCGTCGCGCACCATTCGCTGAGCACGTCCAAGGTGAGCAGTTTATGGGGCGGCTTTGCCGAGACGATCTTGCACTGCGCGATCGCGGTCAGCGGATGCATGGACCCGACCGCATTTTTCAGGATGCTTTGCGCTTGCGCGAAGTGCGGCTTGACGGTCGATTTCTCGACGATGCCGTCGGCCAGCAGCCACGAAAAAATGGTTTGCAGGTCGAGGGCTTTCGGCTTGTGCATGGTGGGAGCGTCAGTTCGCGGCGGGAGCAAGGATGCCCTTGACCCAGGACTTCGCGGGCAGCTTCGTCGCCGCCACGATCTGCGCGGCGCGCGCGGCGAGGCGGTCCTTGTCGAGATCCGGCTTCGTCTTGAAGCACAGCGCAACGACGTTGCCGTCGTGGACTTCGGGCAGGCAGATCACGTGCCCGAACGCGAAGCGCATCGCCTTGATGTTCTTACTGAAGCTCGGATGGTCGCCGAACAGGTTGACGGTCATGACGCCGCGGTCCGTCAGGCACGCATTGCACGCCTGGTAGAACTCGGGCGTGTCCAGCACGGGGCCGCGCGCGGTGGCGTCGTACAGGTCGCATTGCAGCACATCGATCGCGTCGTGGTGGGCATCGTCCAGCACGAAATCCATCGCGTCCATCTCGAGCACGCGCAGGCGTTCGTCTTCCGGCGGCAGCTTGAACATCGCGTTACAGATCGAGATCACGGCCGGATTCAGTTCGACGGCCGTCACGTGCGCTTGCGGGAAGTGGCGATAGCAGAACTTCGTCAAACTCGCGGCGCCGAGGCCCAGTTGGACGATGGCGTGCGGGTCGTCGACGAACAGCATCCAGGCCATCATCTGCTGGGCGTATTCCAGTTCCGGCCAGTCGGGCTTGCGGATGCGCATGGCGCCCTGGATCCATTCGGTGCCGAAATGGAGGTAGCGCACACCGTCCTGTTCGGACAGGGTGACGGGCGCAAACTTGGGCTTGCGGGCGGGACGGCGCGACGATTCGGCCTGTTCGATGGATTTGCGTTTGATGAGCATAGGATGTGCGAAGGGAACATCCTATTATCGGGGGCGTCAATCCACAGCGCAAGAAGCGCCGTGGATGGCAGCAGACGCTGCGGAGGAAGCCGACGGTGCGGAGAAGGGGGGCGTCCCCCGCACCGGAAGTGTGAAGGTTACTGGTACTGGTCCGGCGCGACCGACACGCGCAGGCGCACGCGGTTGCCCGGGTCGCGGTTCATGACGGTCGTGTAGGTATGGCCGCGGTAATCGTAGGTCACGTCGTAGCCGTTCGTGCGCTCCTGGATGGAGTCGACGGTGCGGCAGCGCTGCACGGCCTGTTCCTGCACTTGCGGACTGTAGTCGCGGCCATTGTTGTCGACGTTGTCGCCGACCATGCCGCCCGCGATCGCGCCTGCGGCGGCCGCAGCCACCTTGCCGTTGCCGTGGCCCACCTGGCTGCCCAGCAGGGCGCCGGCGATGCCGCCGATGACCGTGCCGGCCTGGCTGCGCTGCTGCTGGACCGGTGCCTGGACGTAGTCGGTACGGCATTCCTGGCGCGGCGTACGCACTTGCTCGATGCGCGGCTGGACGCGCACCACGCGGCCGAAGTCTTCGAAATCGCCAGTCTGGGCGTGGGCCAGCGGCAGGGCGCACACGCCCATCGCGGAGAGAATCAGTTTGGCATTGAATTTCATGGTAATACCTCGTTCTGGTGGTGCTGCAAGTCGGTTGTAGTCGTCAGGGCGATTCGCCATGATGGAATCTTAGCGCCAGTTGGCCATTGTTTACGATCCGTGTGGCAACAAAATGTAACAGCAGGTATACCCGTCGAAACTGGCTGTTCAGAGGAGAAAAGCGTGGAAAAACCGCCAACAATGGATGAAAAAACTCGTCTTTTTTTACAAATATGGCGGGCTCGTCCATATTCGGGTTGATTCGCCTACCACAAAACGTTACCCTTAGGAGACTTGGGGTTTTATTGGCGCGTAGAAACGAGACCAGGAGAAAGCGAACAAGCCCGCCGCTTCCACAACACCGCGCCTGGAGCAGCAGAACCAGACTGGGTGACTTGAGGAAAAAATGAGTTTGTTGACGAGAGTACCGCCGAATCTTGTGCAGTCCATCCGCGCTTACCGTGCACCGGAGCTGCAGAAGGAGGCGATGCGCATGGGTCATCACTTTCTCTATGCGCTGTGCACCAACGCGCTGACGAAGCAGCAAGTCTGTGCCCGCATCGGCGAGCAATTCTTTTTCCCCAAGCCGTGCAGCAAGAATTTCGACGCGCTGCGCAACTGCCTGACCGAAGTCATCGCCGAGGCCGGGCCGCAGCCGGGCTTCATCGCCGTGCTGGACCAATTGCCGAATACGCAAAAATTCGACAAGGAAGCCCGCGAAACCCTGCTCGACGTATTCCGCGACGCCGCCGAATTCTGGGCCGAGAAAAAAGTTCCGTTCCGCGTGTTTTATTCCTTCGAAGAGCCGCAATCGCCCCAGCCCGTGGGCTGGGTGGGGCCCCACGCCTTCAAGTAAGCGCGGCGTTGCCGCCATTTGCTTCCTTGGGCCCGCCCACCGGCTCGGGTTACAATGCGCGCTTATGAAAAATATCGTGATCCTTATTTCTGGCCGCGGCAGCAACATGGAAGCCATCGTGCGCGCGCAGCAGGCCGAAGCCTGGCCGGCCCGCATCGCCGCCGTGATCAGCAATAAGCCGGACGCCAAAGGCCTCGAATTTGCGCAAAGCCACGGCATTCCGACCGCCGTCGTGCCCAACAAGGAATTCCCGACCCGCGACGCGTTCGACGCCGCCCTGCAAGCCACGATCGACCGGTTTGAACCGGATCTCGTCGTGCTGGCGGGCTTCATGCGCATCCTGACGGCGCCGTTCGTCGAGCACTACGCGGGCCGCATGCTGAACATCCACCCGTCGCTGCTGCCGCTGTTCCCCGGCCTGCACACGCACCGGCAGGCGCTGGACGCGCGCGTGGAAGAACACGGCGCGACCGTGCACTTCGTCACCGCCGAGCTCGATCATGGCCCGGCCGTGATCCAGGCGCGCATTCCCGTGCTGCCGGGCGACACGGAAGACAGCCTGGCCGAACGCCTGCTGGCGGAGGAACACGTCATTTATCCGCAAGCGGTGCGCCTGTTCATCGAAGACAGGCTCAGCATCGAAGGCGGCGAGGTCCGGATCGCCGCGACCCCCTGATTTTATTTCCAAGGAACACCATGAGATTGCCACCCGCGATACTCGGCAATGCGGAAGAAGTATTGCGCGAGATCCTGCGCTTTATGTCCCCGGCCGACGTCACCCTGTCGCGCTACTTCAAGGACCATCCCCGCCTGGGCGGACGCGAACGCGGCGCCATCGCCGAGTGCGTCTACGCCGTGCTGCGCAACAAGTCCTTCTTCACCGATTTCGCCGGCGCCGGCGCGACGATGCGCCGCCTCACCCTGCTGGGCATGGCGGAAGCGATCGGCGCGGATTCGCTGGGCGGTCTGACGGAAGACGAAGTCGCTTTCCTGGCGCGCATCAAGGAGATCGACCGCGGCCTGCTGCCGCCGAAGAAGCTGGCGAACCTGCCCGACTGGCTGTACGACAAATTCGTCGCCCAGTACGGCGAGGAAGAAACCCTGGCCCTGGCCGCCGTGCTGAACACGCCGGCGCCGCTGGACCTGCGCGTCAACTCGCTGAAGACCGACCGCGACAAGGTCATCGCCGAACTGGCGACGGCCCCCATCGCGGCCGAGCCGACCCCGTATTCGGCACTGGGCCTGCGCATCTGGAAGAAGCCGGCGCTGCAGAACTTGCCGCTGTTCAAGGAAGGCGCGATCGAGGTGCAGGACGAGGGCAGCCAGGTGCTGGCCCAGCTGCTGGGCGCGCGCCGCGGCGAGATGGTCGTCGACTTTTGCGCCGGCGCGGGCGGCAAGACGCTGGCCATTGGCGCCATCATGCGCAACACGGGCCGCCTGTATGCGTTCGACGTGTCGGAAAAGCGTCTGACCAAGCTCAAGCCGCGCCTGGCGCGCAGCGGCCTGTCGAACGTGCATCCCGTCGTCATCGCGCACGAACGTGATGCGAAAGTGAAGCGTTTGGCCGGCAAGATCGATCGCGTGCTCGTCGACGCGCCGTGCTCCGGCATGGGCACCCTGCGCCGCAATCCGGACGTGAAATGGCGCCAGCAGGCCGAGGGTATCGCCGAGCTGACGGAAAAGCAGGCTTCGATCCTGGACGGCGCCGCGCGCCTCGTGAAATTCGGCGGCCGCCTCGTCTACGCGACGTGCAGCCTGCTGGATGAAGAAAACGACGGCATCGTGCAAGGCTTCCTGGCGTCGCACCCGGATTTCGAACTGGTGCCGATGCACAAGGTCCTGGCTGAACAGCGCATCCCGCTGGACATGGGCGACACCCTGAAGATGCTGCCGCACAAGCACGGCACGGACGGCTTCTTTGCCGCCGTGCTGGAGCGCAAGGCCGCGCCCGCCAAGCCCGTTGCCGACGAATCCGACGACGCTGCCGAGTAATAAAGGACGATGCCGCTGACCAGCCTGATCTACGATCTGCTCGACGACCTGACCCGCCCCGGCATGCCGTGGCAGGTCGGGGCGATCGTCGCCAGCATCCTGTTCGGCTGGCTCAGCGCGCAAGTGGTCCGCATCTGGTGGAACCGCCGCCGCGGCGAGGCCGGCAGCCTGTTGCACACGGGCGTCGAAAGCTTTACCCGCGTCGTGGCGCCGTTGCTCGTCGTCGGCTTGCTGTATCTGACGCAATTCCTCCTGACCAAAAGCCACTTCCACACGAATATCGTCAAGGTGGCGATTCCCGTGTTCTGGTCGCTGGCCGCGATCCGCCTCGTGTTCTACCTGCTGCGCCGCGTGTTCGCGCGGCGGGGGCAGCTGGGGCAGGCGCTCGTCACGTTCGAGAAGATCTTCGCGCTGGTCGCCTGGCTCGCCGTCGTGCTGTACATCACGGGCTTGTGGCCGGACATCTTCGATTTTCTCGACAGCTACAAGATCCAGTTCGGCCCGAAGAAATCGAACAGCGTCACGTTGGCCGACATCCTGCAAGCCGTTGCATCCATCGTCGTGGCGTTGATGCTGGCCCTGTGGGCCGGTGCCGCGCTGGAAGAGCGGTTGATGGGCGTGCATGCGCTGCACAGCTCGCTGCGGGTGGCGCTGGCACGCCTGGGTCGCGCACTGCTGATCGTCGGCGCCGTGCTGCTGAGCCTGAATCTCGTCGGCATCGATCTCACCGTGTTGTCGGTGTTCGGCGGCGCATTGGGTGTCGGCCTCGGTCTCGGCATGCAGCGGATCGCCAGCAACTACGTGTCCGGCTTCATCATCCTGCTCGAGCGCAGCCTGTCGATCGGCGACATGATCTCGGTCAGCACCTTTACCGGTAAAGTCACGCAGATCAACACGCGCTACACGGTGTTGCAAGGGCTCGACGGCGTCGAGACCGTGTTGCCGAACGAATTGCTGATTTCGGGTCCCGTGCAGAACCAGTCGCTGACGACGCCAAGGGTGCGGGCGTCGACGAAGGTGACCGTGGCCTATGGCTCCGACCTGGACCAGGTGATGCCGTTGCTGATCGCGCAAGCCGTGGGCACGCCGCGCGTGCTGGAAGAGCCTGCGCCCGGCATCTCGCTGACGCGGTTCGGCCCGGACGGCTACGAGCTCGACCTCGGGTTCTGGATCGCCGATCCGGAAAACGGGCAGGGTGGTGTCGTTTCAGAAATCAATAAAAAGATCTACGCGCTGGTACAGGCTGGTACCGTCAAATTAGGCTTTCCATCCATTGATACCCGCCTCCTCGACTCCCATATAGCATCGGTTGTGGCGCGAATCACGCAGCCGACGCAGAATTCCCAGCCGGGTGCGTCTTGATTGCGTCAATACGTGCCGTGCGGCACGCGTTACGCGTAGAATATCCGTTTGCGTCACGCACCAACGCGTGACGTTTTGTCATAGCGACTGTTCCATAGAAAGAACAGCACTACCCTAGTCATCCTTAGTGGAGTCTCGATGAATTTCTTGAGCAACACCTTGCACGGCGTGCTGTCCTTCCTGGACGGCGGTCTGTTCGACCTGTCGGTTTGGCAGATGGTCGTGTACACGCTGGTCGTCACACACATCACGATCGCCGGCGTGACGATCTACCTGCACCGCCACCAGGCGCACCGCGCGCTGGACCTGCACCCGATCGCCAGCCATTTCTTCCGCTTCTGGCTGTGGATGACCACGGGCCAGGTGACGAAGGAATGGGCGGCCGTGCACCGCAAGCACCACGCCAAGTGCGAGACCGTGGAAGACCCGCACAGCCCGGTCACGCACGGCATCAAGAAGGTGTTGCTCGAAGGCGCGGAACTGTACCGCGTCGAAACGAAGAACCAGGAAACCCTGGACAAATACGGCCACGGTTGCCCGAACGACTGGATCGAGAACAAGCTGTACACGCCGTACAGTTGGCTCGGCGTGTCGATGCTGCTGCCGCTGAACGTCGCGATGTTCGGCGTGCTCGGCATCACGATCTGGGCCGTGCAGATGCTGTGGATCCCGATCATGGCGGCCGGCATCATCAACGGCATCGGCCACTTCTGGGGCTACCGCAACTACGATTGCAACGACGCGGCGACGAACGTCCTGCCGTGGGGCATCCTCATCGGCGGCGAAGAGCTGCACAACAACCACCATACGTTCGCCACGTCGGCCAAGCTGTCGAGCAAGTGGTACGAGTTCGACATCGGCTGGGCGTACATCCGCATGATGGAAATGGTGGGCCTGGCCAAGGTCAAGAAAACCATCCCGAAGCCGCGCCTGCAAAAGAACAAGCAGGAAGCGGACTTCGACACCCTGCAGGCCGTCATCGCCAACCGCTACGACGTGATGGCGAAGTACGCCAAGTCCGTCAAGCATGCGTTCCGTGAAGAAGTGGAGCACCTGAAGCAAAAGGCGGAGCTGGAATCGCGCTTCCTGAAGAGCTCGCGCAAGCTGATGCAGCGCGAACCGGCCAAGCTGCAGGCGCCGCAACAGGCCCAGCTGGTTGAGCTGTTCCAGCACAGCAAAGTCCTGGAAACGATGCACGAGATGCGCGTGGAACTGGGCGCGATCTGGGAACGCTCGCACTCGACCCGCGACCAGCTGCTGCACCAGTTGCAGGACTGGTGTGCCCGTGCCGAAGCGTCGGGCATCAAGTCGCTGCAAGAGTTCTCGATGCGCCTGCGCAGCTACGCGTAAGCCTCACGAACGGCGCCGGCCCGGCCGGCTTTTGAACACCCCTCGCGCAGGGGTGTTTTCTTTTGTGGCGCGTGAAGGGGTGATCGCCGGCAACAGCGTGGCGCATCGCAGCGTGCGCGCGTATGATCGCCGCGTGGGAAGCGTGTGCGGCCGGAACCGGAGGAATCTGTCATGCAGGAACGTCAGCGCCGTTTAGATGAAGTGACCGCCAACGCCGTGGCGCGTGGCATGAACATTCTTGCTGTCCGCAACGCCGACGTCGCCCAACGTTACATGGAACACAAGCACGTTCCGCCGCATGTCATCTGCAGGGTGCTGACCCAGCCCACGCTCCGTCGCCGGCTCAGCCCGGAGCAATCCATTTCCGAGGCCATCACGCCGTCCCCGCTGGACGGTACGGAGCCCCAGGGACCTGCCTAGGTCGCGTCGCGTCCCGCATTGGACGGCGGGGAGTCGGCGTCTGCGCCTTGCAGCGCCGTCGCGTGTTCGGCCCGCGTGCAATCGTCGATCGACTGGCGCTCTTCGACGGCAAGTTCGGGCGGATCGAGCATGTCGGCCAGCATGGCGGCGAGTTCGGGCGTGTCCCATTGGGCGCCGTTGCGTTCCTTGGTGTGGATGTAGTGACGGATCTCGCTATCCTGTTCCGGCGTGAGCGGCAGGCCGCGGAATGTGTTGGAGGGTCTGGATTCTTTCATGGCGCTCTCGCTTTCCGGCCTGTTGCCGGTCATCCGACTGTACGCGCATGTCGCGCCCGCGAGCGCACGGCAGCCTGTCGGGCTAACGGGGGCAGACGGCGGACGACGGGACGCCGCACGCGACCATGGTCGCCACGTCCGGGTTCGCCAGATAGTCCAGGTGCGCCGTCAGCGGATTCTCGATCCATCCCAGCCACGTCCTGTCGTTCGACACGAGGACGTCCGCCACGGCCACGTCCGGCGCCGCGTAGCGAGCGGGCAGCAGGCGATAGGACAGCAGGTCGTTCGGATCGGTAAACGCGACGACGGCCAGCCGCTGCAGCGCTTCCGCGCGGCGATTGGGCTGGCGCCGGCGCAAGTCGAGGAAATGCTGCAGGGCGTCCTGTACGGGCATCGCGCCTATCCCGCTCATCCCGCCCATCCCGCCCACGCCGCCCATGCCGCCCGATTGCTCCGCGAGGCCGAGGATGGGCAATTGGTTGCCGGCCATGAACAGCAACCCGAGCCGGCGTGCCGCCTGCTGGCCCAGCGCCCGGGTCTGCGGCTGCCACGATTCCAGCATCGCGCTGAGCGCGTCGAACAGCATCTTGCTGCCCAGGCTTTCCGCGACGACGACGAGCGGCGCTTCGCTGTCCGGATCGTTCGCGATCACCTGGGCGATCGCCCGGACCATGGCATCGCGGATCGTCACGTGGCTTGCGCCTTCGTAGATGACGGCGTCGGCCAGGCAATCGTCCAGCAGGTTGTCCTTGACGTAGGCGTTCAGCGCGGCGCGCTTGGGCTTGCAGGCGTCTGCGCCCGCGCAATCGGTCGGTGTGCCCGTCAGGTCGAAGTCGAGCTGGTGCTTCAACGCCGCCGTCAGCGGCGACCACACGAGCGCATGAAAGCGTACCGTGCCGCCCGCCAGCCGGCGCGTGCTTTCCACGACCTCGATACGCGCGGGCGTGGGCGCGGTGGCGGAGGCGGCCGGCGCATGGTCTGCGACGATGCCGGCGATGCGCTCGATCTGCTGCTCGGCCCACGCCCTGTCGTGCGTGCACATGCCGTGGACGAGGAGCACGTCGACGGGCCGGCTACCGGCGACCGCGACGATGCCCGCGATGCCCGGAAAGGTCGCGCTGTCGTGCACGACGACGGCGGGGCGGTAGGGGCTGGCGCAGGCGGCGAGGAGGCCGAGGGCGGACAGGAACGACAGTCGGGAGCGCCACATCATGCGTTTCTCCAGCGGGGACGGACGTTCGACTATAGCCAAGCCGCCGCGATAGAAACGCCGTGAATCGTGGATCGAATGATCCCGCTCAATGACTCAGAAAAACAAAAAGCCGCGCACGGTGAAGTGGGCGGCTTTTTTGAAAAGAACCAGATTACTTGATCTTGGTTTCTTTGTAGACCACGTGCTTGCGAGCTTTCGGGTCGAATTTGGTGATTTCCATCTTCGCCGGCATCGTGCGCTTGTTCTTGGTCGTGGTGTAGAAGTGACCGGTACCTGCGGTCGATTCCAGTTTGATCTTGTCGCGGCCAGTTTTTGCCATGATGACTCCCTAATTAGATTTTCTCGCCGCGGGCGCGCATATCGGCCAGCACAGCGTCGATGCCGAGCTTGTCGATGACGCGCAGGCCGGCGTTCGAAATACGCAGGGAGACCCAGCGGTTTTCGGATTCTACGAAAATACGGCGGTTCTGCAGGTTCGGCAGAAAACGACGCTTGGTTTTGTTGTTGGCGTGGGAGACGTTGTTGCCAACCATCGGACCCTTGCCAGTAACTTGGCAAACACGTGCCATAGCGCACTCCTTGAATAAACTTCCACAATCGGAAAAACGAGAGTATAGCTTGAAAACCGTCGCGTAATCAACAACTTGCGGAAAAAAATTGTGTCTCGATAAGTCAGCAGAATTTAACAATTGTGAATTTTCGCAATGTTTGTGCTGTAAGGTCCTGTTTACACACCGTTATTCCGCCGTTGACCGTACCCCGGCCGTGCGCTCGACATGCGCGATGAGTGCCCGCAGCGCGGCCGATATCGGTGCGGCGAAGCGGGGGATGTCGGCGATCCGGTCGGGATCGGCGCCGGAACCGATGACGGGGATGCGCAGGCAGGCATCGAGGACGAGGTCGGCCGACATCGTCCGCAGCGTCTCCTTCAGCGCCTCGTCCGCGTGGAACGATTGATACGACGGATTCAGCACGGCGACAGGCTTCCCCGCGAACGGCGCGTGGTTGACGACCCAGTCGAGCGTGTTCTTGATCGTGCCCGTGACGCCGTGCGCATACTCGGGGCTGGCGATGAGGAGGGCGTCGGCGGCCGTGATGGCGTCCTGCAGGGCCAGCACACCGGAAGGCACGTCAGTACGTTCCGGGTTGAACAGTGGGAAATCCTTGTGGCGCTCGAAGCAGTCGATGGCGACGCCGGCGGGGGCGAGGCGTTGGCAGGCGCGCAGCAGGCCGGCGGTCAGCGAACGGCTGCGCTGGCTGCCGCAGAGGGCGAGAATGCGAAGGGACATGAGTTCATGGCTATTGATAAAACGCCATGCTAGCTCAGATTTGCCCGTGCTCCGCGAAGGAGTGCACGAGCGGCCCGGCGACGATGAAATGGTCGAGCACCCGGATGTCCACGAGGTTCAGGGCCTGGACAAGGGCGCCCGTCAGGCGCAGGTCGGCTTCGCTGGGCTCCGGCAGGCCGGACGGGTGGTTGTGCGCGAGGATCACGCCGGCCGCGTTGTACGACAGCGCTTCGATGACGACCTCGCGCGGATAGACGCTCGTATGCGTGAGCGTGCCGCGGAACAGTTCTCGGTCGGCGATCAGGCGGTTCTTGACGTCGAGGAAGAGCACGACGAACGACTCATGGCGCTGGCCGCCCAGCTTGATGCGCAGATAGCGTTTCACCAGATCGGGCGAGCCGAACGCTTCGCCAGCCTGCAACTGCTCGGCGATGGCGCGCCGGGCCAGCTCCATCACGGCCTGCAACTGCGCGTATTTCGCCATGCCGAGGCCGTGCACTTCGGCGCAATCGTCCAGCGTGGCACCGAACAGGCCGTGCAGCGAGCCGAAGTGCTGGAGAATGTCGCGGCCCAGTTCCACCGCGCTCTTGCCGCGGACGCCCACGCGCAGCAGCAACGCCAGCAATTCCGGATCGGACAGCGCCTGCGCCCCTTCGCGCACGAGCCGTTCGCGCGGCCGGGTCTGTTCCGGCCAGTCTTCGATACCCATCGATGCCTCCCTGTGCGACCGTGCATTATTCGCGCGGCGGTACGGCAGTCTCTTGGGCTTGCGCAATAATAGCCGCATGAACGATTTGCGCGCCTTTGACCTGAACCTGCTCGTCACGCTCGACGCCTTGCTGACGGAAGCGAACGTGACCCGCGCCGCCCAGCGGCTGCACCTGAGCCAATCGGCCGTGTCCGGCCAGCTTGCGCGCCTGCGCCAGCTGTTTGACGACCCCCTGCTGGTGCCGGCCGATAACGGGCGCGGGATGACGCCGACGGCTCGCGCACTCGAGCTCGCGGCGCCCGTGCGCACGGCCCTCGAGCAGCTCGCGGGCATCGTGCGCGGCCCGGCCCTGTTCGATGCCGCCACGGCGCAGCGCACGTTCCAGGTCGCCGCCAGCGATCTGTCGACGGCCGTGCTGGGCCTGCCGCTGGCGGGGCGGCTGGCGCAGGCCGCGGGCCCCGGCGTGCGGCTCGCGTTCCGCATGGCCGACGGCGCGCGCATCGCGACGCAGCTTCAGGAAGGCGAGGTCGATCTGTTGATCGGCTCGGAACGCATGGTGCTCCCGCACATGCGCGCGCGTCTGCTGTTCGACGAACATTTCGTCATGGTCCAGCGCAAGGGTCATCCGCGCGGCCCGTTGCCGCCCGACCTGGACGCCTACTGCGGGCTGCGCCACGTGCTCGTCTCGACGAGCGGCGGCAGCCTGCACGGCTTCATGGACGAGCACCTGCAGGCGCTGGGCCGCAGCCGCAACGTCGTGCTGTCCGTGCAATCGTTCGCGCTCGTGCCTGGCCTGCTGAGCCGGTCCGATCACGTGGCCACGGTGCCGTCGCGCCTGGCCGCGCTGCATGCCGACGTGCTCGATACCATGCCGCTGCCGTTCGACGCGAGGGGCTTTTCGCTGTACGCGGCCTGGCATCCCCGCTTCCACGCCGACCCGGCGCTGGCCTGGCTGCGTGAGCAAGTCGTGCACGTCGCGGCGTGATCGGCACCGGCGATGGGTCGTATCGCCGGATACGATTTTCGCCGCCGGGCGGCCACGCCTACACTGCCATTCATCCCAACCAGCACTGAAAGGCAGACCATGAAAGACCAGCGCATCATCGTCATCGGCGGCACGTCGGGCATCGGCCTGGAGAGCGCACGCCGCTTCGCTGCACAAGGCGCCCGCGTGACCGTGACCGGGCGCGACGCCGCCAAGGGCGCCGCCCTCGACGTGCCCGGCGTGCGCTTCGCGCAGCTCGACGCGGGCGTGCGCGCGCAGTGCGACGCATTCTTTGCCGAGCACGGGCCGTTCGAGCACCTGGTCGTGTGCGCGTCCGGCGCGGCCGGTGCCGGCACGTTCCGCGACCTGGCGCTGGACGACTTGCGCGGCGGCTTCGACGGCAAGTTCTGGCCCCAGCTGAACGTGCTGCAGGCCAGCCTGGCCCACATCGCGGCCGGCGGTTCCGCGACGCTCGTCGGCGCCATCTCCGCCCGCGCCCAGCAGCCGGGGACGGCCGGCCTCGCCGCCATCAACGGCGCCCTGGAGGCCATGTTGCCGATCCTGGCGTCGGAACTTCGGCCGCTGCGCGTCAACATGGTGGCGCCGGGCGTCATCGACACGCCCTGGTGGCACCGCGTGCCGGACGCCCAGCGCAGCCGCTTGTTCGAAGAGATGGGCGCTGCCGTGCCCGCCGGGCGCGTGGGCACGCCCGCGGACGTGGCCGAGGTCATTGTCATGTTGGCTAGCAATACTTTCATCACCGGCAGCGTGATCGACGTGGACGGCGGCTGGAAGCTGCGCCGCTGACGCCCGACCGTTTCCCGCCCACGACAGCAGCGGGCCAAATCGGGGGCGGAAACGGCGCCGGCCCGGGCGGGAGCGGCACGGGTGGCTTACAATAGCGGTTTGCACGTCAACCGAACACGCGAATGTCTTCCTCCAACGCTCCTATCGTCACCGAATCGTCGTACCTGACCCTGCATTACCGCCTTGCCACTGCCGATGGTACGGACCTCGTCACGACCTTTGCCAGCACCCCGGCCACCTTGTTGCTGGGCCAGGGCCAGCTCGCCCCGTTCCTGGAGCAGCGCTTGCTCGGCCTCGCAGAAGGCACGCATACGACGTTCGACCTGACGCCATCCGAGGCGTTCGGCGAACGCAATCCCGAGTTGATCCAGGTCGTGACGAAGAAGACGCTGGACGAGAATTCGGAACCGGATGCCGATTACCAGGTCGGTGATCTCGTCGACTTCCGCGCCCCGGGCGGCGGCCGCTTTGCCGGCGTGCTGCGCGAGATGCGTGCGAACGACGCCGTGTTCGACTTCAACCATCCGCTGGCGGGCCAGGCGCTCAAGTTCGAAGTCCAGCTGATTTCCGTCCTCTGACCACAGCCCCAACACGAATCATGGAAAACGAGATCCTGTTAGCCCAGCCGCGCGGCTTCTGCGCCGGCGTCGACCGCGCCATCGAGATCGTCGAACGCGCCCTGCAGCAGTTCGGCGCGCCGATCTACGTGCGCCACGAGATCGTCCACAACGCCTACGTCGTCAGCGACCTGCGCAACAAGGGCGCCATCTTCATCGAGGACCTGGACGACGTCCCGGCCGGGAACACGCTCGTGTTTTCCGCGCACGGCGTGTCGAAGGCCGTGCGCGAGGAAGCCGAGTCGCGCGGCCTGAAGGTCTATGACGCCACGTGCCCGCTGGTGACCAAGGTCCACGTGGAAGTGGCGAAGATGCGCAAGCAGGGCGCCGAGATCGTCATGATCGGCCACGCGGGCCACCCGGAAGTCGAAGGCACGATGGGCCAGGCGGAAGAGGGCATGCACCTCGTCGAGACGGTCGACGACGTGGCAAAACTGAACGTCGCCAATCCGGACCTGCTGGCCTATGTCTCGCAGACCACGCTGTCCGTCGACGACACGGCCGAGATCATCGCGGCGCTGAAGGCGCGCTTCCCGAACATCGTCGAGCCGAAGAAGGGCGACATCTGCTACGCGACGACGAACCGCCAGGAAGCCGTGAAATTCATGGCGCCGCAGGTGGAAGTGGTGATCGTCGTTGGCAGCCCGAACAGCTCGAACTCGAACCGCCTGCGCGAAGTGGCGGAAAAGAAGGGCACGCCCGCATACATGGTCGACAACGCGGCCGGCATCGACCCCGCCTGGATCGCAGGCAAGAAGCGCATCGGCGTCACGGCCGGTGCATCGGCGCCGGAAGTGCTCGTGCAGGCCGTCATCGAACGCTTGAAGGACCTGGGTGCCGCCAGCGTGCGCGCGCTCGAGGGCGTGGAAGAACACGTCACGTTCCCGCTCCCGAAGGGCCTGGACGGCGGCAAGGCGAACGCCGCGGCCTGATCGATCCGATGAACGTATTCGACCTGCGCCAGAGCGCGCCCGCCGATTTCGCCGCCATTCCGCTCGAATTCTTCCAGGACTACCCGGAACCGGGCGTCAACTTCATCGACGTGGGCTGCGTGTTCGACAACCCGCACCACTGGCAACTCGCCGTCGACGCGCTGACCGAGTGCACGGCCCACCTGGACGCCGACTTCCTCCTCGCGATGGATGCGCGCGGCTTCATGCTCGCGGGCGCGCTCGCATACCGGCGCGGCATCGGCTTCGCGATGGCCCGTAAGCCCGGCAAGCTGCCCGGCGAGGCGATCGCCATCGACTACCGCCGCGAATACGGCAGCGCGACGATCGAGATCCAGCCCGAGCGCATCAAGGGCAATCGCGTGCTGATCGTCGACGACGTGCTGGCCACGGGCGGCACGATCGAGGCGGCCGCCACTTTGCTGCGCCGCGTCGGCAAGGACGTCGTGGGTGCCGCCGCGCTGTTCGACGTGGCGTTCTTCAAGGACAAGCGCGACCTGACGATGCCCGTGGTGACGCTGCGCGACGTGTAAGCGATGTGAAAATTCGGGCAACTCATCCATTTTCCGATGATATGATGACACTCGGAATTATGTTGCTTGACTAGCGGCACTCGTACCCCGGGTGCCGTTTTTGTTAGTCGGAAAGGAAACCCCACAAGCATGGAAACTTTTGTCCAACAGATCCTGAACGGGCTGGTGCTGGGCAGCATGTATGCGCTCGTCGCGCTCGGCTACACGATGGTCTACGGCGTGCTCAACCTCATCAACTTCGCGCACGGCGACGTGCTGATGATCGGCGCCATGGTCGGCCTGTCGATCCTGAAGCTGCTGGACAGCGTAGCTCCCGGCCTGCCGGGCGGCGTGCAGCTCGCCATCGCCATCGTCGGCGCGATTCCCGTCGCGATGCTCGTGAACATCATCATCGAACGCGTCGCCTACCGTCGCCTGCGCAATGCGCCGCGCCTGGCGCCGCTGATCACCGCCATCGGCGTGTCGATCCTGCTGCAGACGTTCGCCATGATGATCTGGGGCCGCAGCCCGCTGCCGTTCCCGCAACTGCTGTCGTCCGATCCGATCACGATCGCGGGCGCCGTGATCTCGCACACGCAGGTGCTGCTGCTCGTGCTGGCCGCCGCCGCGATGGTCGGCCTCGTGTTTCTCGTCGAGAAAACCCGCATGGGACGCGCGATGCGCGCCGTCGCCGAGAATCCGCGCGTGGCCGGCCTGATGGGCGTCGATTCGAACCGCGTGATCGTCGCCACGTTCGCCATCGGCGCCGCGCTGGCCGCCGTCGCCGGCGTGATGTGGGGCGCGAACTACGCGTCGATCCAGTTCGCGATGGGTACCGTGCCCGGCATGAAGGCGTTCTCGGCCGCCGTCCTGGGCGGTATCGGCAATATCTACGGCGCGATGATCGGCGGGATCGTCCTCGGCATCATCGAAAGCCTCGGTGCCGGCTACATCGGCGACGTGACGGGCGGCTTCCTGGGCAGTAATTATCAGGACATCTTCGCGTTCATCGTGCTGATCCTCGTGCTGACCGTGCGTCCGTCCGGCATCATGGGCGAGCGCGTGGCCGACCGCGCATAAGGAGAACGGACCATGGCTCTCCTGACTTTCGACACGGCGCACAAGCCGCGCCAGGCGTACACGAGCATGGCCGTGCTGCTGGCCGTGATGCTCGTGTTCCCGTTCGTCGCCGCGCAGTTCGGCAACTCGTGGGTACGCATCATCGACATGGCGCTGCTGTACATCATGCTGGCGCTCGGGCTGAACATCGTCGTCGGCTTCGCCGGCCTCCTGGACCTCGGTTATATCGCCTTCTTCGCGGTGGGCGCGTACCTGACGGGCCTGCTCTCGTCGCCGCAATTCGCCGCGCTGCTGGAATCCGTCGTGAACTACCACCCGGACTTGCAGGACGCCGTCGTCCGCACGTTCGGCGAGGACGTGCGCACGAACGGCATCCACTTGTCCGTGTGGTTCATCGTGCCGCTCGCGGGCCTCGTGGCCGCGCTGTTCGGCGCGCTGCTCGGTGCGCCGACATTGAAGCTGCGCGGCGACTACCTCGCCATCGTCACCTTGGGCTTCGGCGAGATCATCCGGATCTTCATGAACAACCTGAACGATCCGATCAATTTCACCAACGGCCCGCAAGGCATCAACCTGATCGATCCCGTGCGGATCTTCGGCGTGTCGCTGGCGGGCGAGGCGGGTTCGCGCGCGACGGTGTACGTCGGCGGCTTCGGCATGCCCTCGGTGAACGCGTATTACTTCCTGTTCCTGCTGCTGTGCATCGTGACGATCTTCATGACGAGCCGCCTGCAGCATTCGCGCCTGGGCCGCGCGTGGGTCGCGATCCGCGAGGACGAGATCGCGGCGAAAGCCATGGGCATCAACACCCGCAACGTCAAATTGCTCGCGTTCTCGATGGGCGCGTCGTTCGGCGGCGTCGCGGGCGCCATGTTCGCCGCGTTCCAGGGCTTCGTCTCGCCGGAATCGTTCTCGCTGACGGAATCGATCGCCGTGCTGGCGATGGTCGTGTTGGGCGGCATCGGCCACATCCCCGGCGTCGTGATGGGCGGCGTGCTGCTGGCCGCGCTGCCGGAAGTGCTGCGCCACGTCGTCGAGCCCGCGCAGCAGGCGCTGTTCGGCAAGGTCGTCATCGAAGCGGAGGTGCTGCGCCAGCTGTTGTACGGCCTGGCCATGGTCTTGATCATGCTGAACCGTCCGGCCGGCCTGTGGCCGTCGCCGATCAAGGAAGATCGCCCCGCGGCTGCGATCGCCAAGGAAGAGAAAGAAGAGAACGAGGCATGAGCGACACCCTGCTGAACATCTCCGGCGTCAACAAGCGCTTCGGCGGCCTGCAGGCCCTGACGGACGTCGGCATCAAGATCGAGAAGGGCCAGATCTACGGCCTGATCGGCCCGAACGGCGCGGGCAAGACGACGTTCTTCAACGTGATCACGGGCCTGTATCAACCGGACACGGGCACGTTCGAACTGGACGGCAAGCCGTATTCGCCGTCCGCGCCGCATGCCGTCGCCAAGGCCGGCATCGCACGCACGTTCCAGAACATCCGCCTGTTCGGTGAAATGTCTGCGCTGGAAAACGTGATGGTCGGACGCCACGTGCGCACGCGCCAGGGCGTATTCGGCGCCATCTTCCGCCACGGTGCGGCACGTCGCGAGGAAGCGGCGATCCGCGCCCGCGCGCAGGAATTGCTCGACTTCGTCGGCATCGGGCAGTTCGGCCTGCGCACGGCGCGCTTCCTGTCGTACGGCGACCAGCGCCGCCTGGAGATCGCACGCGCGCTGGCGACGGAGCCCAAGCTGCTCGCGCTGGACGAGCCGGCGGCCGGCATGAATGCGACGGAAAAGGTCGCGCTGCGCGAACTGCTCGTGAAGATCCAGCGCGCCGGCGTGACGATCCTGCTGATCGAGCACGACGTGAAACTCATGATGGGGCTGTGCGACCGCATTTCGGTGCTGGAATACGGCAAGCTGATCGCGGAAGGACTGCCGGCCGAGATCCAGAAGAACCAGGCCGTCATCGACGCCTATCTCGGAGGTGCCCACTGATGGTAGACAATGTTCTCAAGATTGCCGGCCTGAAGGTGGCGTATGGCGGCATCAAGGCCGTCAAAGGGATCGATCTGGAAGTGAATCGTGGCGAGCTCGTCACCCTGATCGGCGCGAACGGCGCCGGCAAGACGACCACGCTGAAAGCCATCACGGGTACGCTGCCGCCCTGCAAGGTCGAGGGCACGATCGCCTATCTCGGCCAGCCGCTGAATGCGAACAAGTCGTTCAAGCTCGTCGAGCAGAAGTTGGCAATGGTGCCGGAAGGCCGCGGCGTGTTCACGCGAATGACGATCCACGAAAACCTGTTGATGGGTGCGTACACGCGCAACGACAAGGCCGGGATCGAGGCCGACGTCGACAAGTGGTACGCCGTCTTCCCGCGCCTGAAGGAGCGCTCCGGCCAGCTGGCCGGCACGCTGTCCGGCGGCGAGCAGCAGATGCTGGCGATGGCGCGCGCGCTGATGTGCCATCCCACCTTGCTGCTGCTGGACGAGCCGTCGATGGGCCTCGCCCCGATCATGGTCGAGAAGATCTTCGAGGTGATCCGCGACGTATCGCGGCAGGGCATCACGGTCCTGCTCGTGGAACAGAACGCGAAGCTGGCGCTGCAGGCTGCGCATCGCGCCTACGTGATGGAATCGGGCCAGATCACGATGACGGGGAATGCGCAGGACATGCTGCACGATCCGCGCGTGCAGGCGGCGTACCTGGGGGAATAGCGTCAACAAACTGTGGCGAGCTCATAAAGTTCGCCACAAACTAAAATCGACCTGCACTCCCGGCTGCCCCTGGACGCCGACATGACATTCCGGCATGCTTGCGGAATTGAATCCACTGGGCAACCTCCACCGGCATTTACCATGACATCTCGATCGGCTGCTTTCTGGCTGCAGTTCCGCACCTGGACTGTTTTTATCGTCATGGCCATGGCGTCCCATGCGGCACGCGCGGAGCCGCCCAGGTGCCCCGGCGACGCGCTCGCATATGCGGGAAAAGCCATCAAGATATACCGCGGCCCTTTCTTCGAGCGGCAGGACGTGACATGCGCGGATGACGCGCAGGCGCGGCAGCTCTCCGCTGTCCTCGACCTCCTGGCGCAGCTGAAGTTCGACAGGCGAGCTGCCGTCCCCTTGTTCAACCAGGGTTTGATGCAGCAAGCACCCCTGCAACACCTCGCCGACGCGTTCCAGGACGGCCCGATGCTGTTCTGGCTGGGTGGGGACCGGTGCGCCACCGCGTTTGCCTACGGCGGGTCGAACGGCATCGTCGTATGCGATTCGTTCTACGGGCTGTCACCGGCTCGTCAGTTGGCCACTTTGATCCATGAAGCCCGGCATGTCTACGCGGCTCGCCGGCTCCAGGGGGGCACGGCCAAGCATGTGCCGTGCGCCCGCGGCCGAGATGCGTGCGACCTCAGCCTCCGACAGAAGGGCGCGTACGCGGCAAGCGCGGAGTTCCTGTCCAAACTGGCCCTCCACGGGCCTACCGAAGAACTCAGGAATGACGCGCGCTCGTCGCTGACGGCGGCCAAGGACTGGTTCGTGCTAGATCCGTATGAGGAGGCCGCACAGGACGAGCGCCATCAAGACGCATACGTCAACTTCGGACGTGCAGTGTTTACCGACCCCGGGGTGTGGTACCACCGGGTTCCGAACGATGTGGCAGATTCCCTGTTCCAGCTCTTGAGTTCGAGTTTCTCTTCGTCGCCCTACTGTTCCTCGCGGGAGTGCAGTGTCAGTATCATCGATCTGCACTGCACCGCCGGAGAAGATGAGTTCGACATCAATTGCGAGGCGAAGAATGCCCAAGGCCCCGTGCGGACGAAAATTCCGAAGATGGATCTCGCACGACTTATGAAGTTGGTCCAGCTGGTCAAGACGACCGAAGGGAATGCCGTTGCCGAGATGTCGCTTCCGCTCCCGTTCGATCTCGCGGCCATCGGTTGTTCGCAGTCGACGGAGGAGGACATGAGCTGGGCTTACCGCTGCCGGGCCCTCAAGGCCGCGACGCGCCCGACCGCGGTCGACAGTGCCATGCTCGAGAAATTTCGCCGGCAGGACGAGTACCGGCACGAGCAATTCCGCGTCGAGCGCGCGCTGCGGCGCTTCGTCGCCGATCCATGCGCCGGGCAGGGTGGCGATCTGCCGCAAGTCGAGCCGCCCAGCTGCGCAGGCGTGCGCAAGGAGATGCAACAGCTGGCGGCGCAACTTGGCTACGAGAAGCTTCCGGCCGTCGAGGATGTGCAGCGCCAGACGATTGTCAAGGCGTGGACCCACGACTACTTGAAGGAACACCCGATCTCGGACGGGGCCGTCCAGGCTGAGTACCAGCGTTCTCTCCGCGAGGCGGACGGGCAGTCGCACGCGGGCACGGCGCATACCGCGCCGTTCAATGAGGCGCGACCGCGCATCGTGGCGGCGCTGCAGCAAGCGGAGCTCGACGCCTATGCGGACCAGCTGTCGCAAACTAGCACGATTTCTGTCAGCGGGGAAGAGCTCATTGATGCGATCCAGGCGGCCATGGCGCAATACAAGATTCCGGACTCGCCGGGACTGCGCGAGGCGCTGCAGAAAGATCTGGTGAGTCGCAAGGCCTTGCTCTTGGAAGCGGAAAAACGCGGCATTCCGCAGCGCCCCGAGGTCAGGGATGCCATCGACAGGGGCCGGCGCGACATCATGATTACAGCCATGCTCGCGGACTTTATCCAGGCCCATCCGGACGCGCTGCCCTGACCGCAGCGCCGGTACTGGTCGACGCTGCATAACAAACGGCCCGGAACCGCTTGCGCGGTCCGGGCCGTTCGGCTTCCAGAGGGAGGGGAAGCGTGCGGTGATGCTTAGGCAGCAGCGGCCGAGTTGGCGGCAGCGCCAGCCTTGCGGGTGGCTTGCGTGAACTGCGACACGGCGGCATTCAGGTTCGACTCGATCGCCTCGACGGCCTGCTTGGTCGTCTTGGTGAACTGCTCGTAGCCGGCGTTGGCGTTGCTGATGGCAGTCTTCAGGGCCGAGACATAGGTCTCCGAACCGGCCGGGGCGTTCTTGGTCACTTCGTCGACCAGCGAGATCACCTTGCGGTTGACTTCGGCGAACTGGCTTTCGGCGGCTTTCGAGAACTCGGCGCCGGTGTCGGCGGCGATCGATGCCACCTGGCGGCTGTAGGCCAGGGCCTTTTCAGCGGCCGGCTGGGCTTGCGATGCCGACACGGTGAAGAATTCTTGGGCATCCTTGACGGACAGCAGCTGACGTGCCGTTGCCGACGAATCCTCGAGGGCGGCCTTGACGGTGTTGATGTTCAGGTCCACCAGCTTTTCCACGCCTTCGAAGGTCTTGGAGGTCAGGGCCGAAAACAGCGCAAACTGGGATTCGAGGTTGGCTTTGGTCGCGTTCGAAAATTGCTCAGGGAATGCAAACATATGGTTCTCCAGTAATGGATCGTTATGTGAACTTTGCTTTTGAGGTGCCTGTCGACACCTGCTTTGGACCAGTGAAGCGGTGCTGCAAAAAACGTCTACTGCTTGAAAATCTCGGCGATTGTGCGTCGCAACATGAAGCCATTTTTCACGGTTTTCGATTGTGCGTCAAGCATTTTTGATGCGTCGCACAATTCAACCGTATTCTGTTGAGTGAGATCAATGGATTCAAACGTTTGCGCGACTTTTGTTTGCGCCGTTACAACACTTTAGTGCTTTGCAGCAAGGCGACGGGTCGCCAACCTGGCGTGATAAACTTGCCTTCCAATCATCCGACGTGGCCCGGCCAACGTGGCCAAGCCACCGTGGCCCGTCCGCGTAACCTTGACGATGTCCGATACGACCGCAACCCAGGCCACGCAGCACACGGGCCGGCAAGCCCTGACGCCTCTGTTCTTCGTTGTTCTCTGGAGCACCGGCTTCATCGCCGCGAAATACGGGTTGCCGTATGCGCCGCCGCTGTCGTTCCTGATCCTCCGCTGCCTGGGCGCCGTGCTGATCCTGCTGCCCGTCGTGCTGTTGACCGGGGCCGCGTGGCCGCGCGGGCGCGTCGGGCACGTGGCGGTGGCCGGGCTGTTGCTGCAGGCCGGCTACCTGGGTGGCGTATGGTGCGCCATCAAGCTCGGCATGCCGGCCGGGCTGTCCGCGCTGATCGTCGGCATGCAGCCCATCCTGACCGCGATCGCCGCCCCGCTGATCGGTGAACGGGTCCGGCCGCGCCAATGGCTGGGGCTGCTGCTGGGCCTGTCCGGCGTGGCCCTCGTCGTCGCGGCGAAGATCCATTTGAACGGGCTGGCGCCCGCGGCGATCGCACTGTGCGTGCTCGCGCTGCTGTCGATCACGGCGGGCACGCTGTACCAGAAACGCTTCTGTCCCCATTTCGACCTGCGCACCGGCACCGTGATCCAGTACACGACGACGGCGCTGGCGCTGCTGCCGCTCGCCATCTGGCTGGAAGGGTTCGGGCCGCACCTGGACACCATCCGCTGGACGCCGCAATTCGTCGGCGCGCTGCTGTGGTCGATCCTGGCGCTGTCGATCGGGGCCATCTTCCTGCTGTTCCGCCTCATCAGCCGCAACGATGCCACCCGTGTCACGAGCTTGCTGTACCTGACGCCACCGACGACCGCGCTGATGGCCTGGGCCTTGTTCGGCGAACGGTTGAGCAGCCTCGGGCTGGCCGGCATGGCCGTCGCGGTCATGGGCGTCGCGTTCGTCGTCAAAAAATAAAAGTAAGAGGAGACTCAATGATCACCAGCGAACAACAACGTGCCGTGGATGCGGCCATCACGTCGCGGCGCTCGATCCGCGCCTACCTGCCGACCCCGGTGGCGCGCGAGGACGTGGAAGCCATTCTGGAGGTCGCGGCACGCGCGCCGTCCGGCACGAACACGCAGCCGTGGAAAGTGCACGTGCTGACGGGCGCCGCGAAGGAACGCTTGTCCGACCGCATCCTCGCCGCCTACGCCGACCCGGCCCAGGCCCGCGAGCACGTCGAGGAGTACGCCTACTATCCGCGCGAATGGGTGTCGCCGTTCATCGACCGGCGGCGCAAGGTCGGCTGGGACCTGTATGCGCTGCTGGGCCTCACGCGCGACAACAAGGCGGGCATGGCGGCCCAGCACGGCCGCAACTACCGCTTCTTCGACGCGCCCGTCGGCATGATCTTCACGATCGATCGCATCATGGAGCAGGGTTCCTGGCTCGACTACGGCATGTTCCTGCAGAACATCATGGTCGCCGCGCGCGGCCGCGGCCTCGACACCTGTCCGCAGGCCGCGTTCACGCAGTTCCACCGCATCATTTCCGCGGAGCTCGGTCTGCCCGACAGCGAGATGGTCGTGTGCGGCATGGCACTCGGTTACGCCGATCCGGACAAGGTCGAAAACACGCTCGTCACGGAGCGCGAACCGGTGTCGTCTTTCGCGCGTTTTCTTGACTAGCAGAGTATAGTTGTCTTCGCAAGCTATTGAAAAATCAAGAGATTTCTACAACGCATTGATTTTTGCGTTCTAGAAAAAAGCGAGCGCAGGTGGTACATTCGGTGGGTGCGCACTTGCGCTCCAATCGTCTTCCGCTACACTGCATTTAGTGCTCTTCAGTTCGCGTTCAAGGATTTTCAAGATGCTCAAGCTCGCGTTGGCAGCCGCCATTTCCATGATGTTCGTGCTCGAACCCGCCGCAGCCGCGACCAGGCACAAGGGACACGGACACACGGCCAAGCACGTGAAGGCCAAGCGCGCGGTCGTGGCCAAGGCGAACGTGGACGACAACCGCGAGCGCCTCGTGCGTCGCGTCGCGATCGTGCACGGCAAGCGCCGCGTCGTGTACCAGCGCATCCGCCATGTCGCCCCGGCCGTCGCCATGCCCAGCGCCGGCGACATCGCCGGCCTGAACCACACGCACGACCCGCTCGAGCTGCGTTCCAACGTCGCCTATGTGATCGACCAGACGAGTTCGGAAGTGCTGTTCGAAAAGAATCCCGCCGTCGCGCTCCCGATCGCCTCGATCACGAAGCTGATGACGGGCCTGCTCGTCGTGGAAGCCCAGCAGGACCTGAACGAGGTGTTGACGATCACGGAAGCTGACGTCGACCGCCACAAGTTCACCAGCTCGCGCCTGCCGGTCGGCGCTCGCATGACGCGGGGTAACCTGCTGCACATCGCGCTGATGAGCTCGGAAAACCGCGCCGCCGCGGCACTGGGCCGCAACTATCCGGGCGGTATCCAGGCGTTCGTCGAGGCGATGAATGCGAAGGCGCGTGAACTCGGCATGAACGACACGCATTACGTCGATTCGAGCGGCCTGTCGAGCCAGAACGTGTCGAGCGCGCGCGACCTCGCCAAGCTCGTCAAGGTGGCGCACGAGGAACCGCTGCTGCGCCAGTACACGACGGACCCGCAATACGTCGTGGAAGCGAGCGGCCGGGCGCTGCAGTATCACAACACGAACTATCTCGTCGCTTCGCCCGACTGGAACATCGGCCTGCAGAAGACGGGCTTCATCAACGAAGCGGGGCGCTGCCTCGTGATGCAGGCCATGATCCAGGGCCGCAACGTGATCATGGTGTTCCTCGATTCGAAGGGCAAGCAGTCGCGCACGGCCGATGCGGGCCGCATGCGCCGCTGGCTCGAGGCGCTCAAGCCGGCCGCCATTCCCGCCACGGCGGCAGCGGGCGTGCCCGTGACCGTGTCGGCCACGGTGCCGGCGACGGTGTCTGCCGCCGCGGCGGCGCCCGTCGTGCAGTAATCACACCCCTCGGGACGAGGGTCAGCTCGTCCCGCCGACCCGGTGACCCAACGTGGCGGAAATCTGCGCCGCCGTGTTCACCAGGTCTTCCAGCCATTCATCCTGCAGGCGGTCGGCCGGTGCCGAGATCGACAGGCCCGCGACCAGCTTGCCGCTGTCGTCGTGGATGCCGGCCGCCATGCAGCGCACGCCCAGTTCCAGTTCCTCGTTGTCGCGCGCATAGCCGCGCGCGCGGACGAGCGACAGTTCGCGCTCCAGGCGCGTCAGATCCGTGATCGAATTCTTGTTGTGGCCCGCGAGGCCGGTGCGCGTCGCGTAGGCGCGGATCGCCTTCGGCTCGTCGATCGACAGGAACAGCTTGCCCGTCGACGTCAGGTGGAGCGGGCCGCGCCCGCCGATCGCGCGCACGACCTGCATGCCGGAGCGCTCGGAGAACGCGCGGTCGATGTAGACGATCTCGTCGCCCTGGCGGACGGACAGGTTGACGGTCTGCTTGGTCTTGTTGTGCAGCGCGCGCATCAGGTCGACGGCGGCCTCGCGCACGGAGAGCCGGCTCTTGACCACGTTGCCCAGTTCGAGCAGGCGCATGCCCAGGCGGTACGTGCCGGGCTCCACGCGGTCGACGAAGCGCGTCACGACCATGTCGTTCAGGATGCGGTGCGCCGTCGACGGGTGCAGGCCGGAGATCTTCGACAACTCTTTCAGGCTGACGGGGTCGGGATACATGGCCAGCACGTCGAGCAAGGCCACCATGCGCTCGATGACCTGGATGGAAGTCTTCGCCGGTTCAGGGGTTTCCATTTTCATGATGTGGTTGGTGCAGTGCGGTATATTTCTCTACTTTATACCACAATGTGAAAATAAGTGGTAATGCTATCGGTTTGTGTTGCGCACGGGTGGCGCTGTGTGGGCATAATGGCGATTCTGTACAGATTGCCGAAATTACATGGATCAACCTAGCAGCGAGTTTAAGAGCAAGGGCGGCCTCAGCCGTATCGCGGGCGCATTCCGCTATTCCATCCAGGGATTCCAGACGGCATGGCGCAACGAGCATGCGTTCCGCCAGGAAGTGATGGTGGCCGTGCCGGCCGCCGTCATCGCATTGCTGCTGAAGATTTCGGCGTTCCAGAAGCTGGCGCTGATCGCGGTCCTGGGCCTCGTGCTGCTCGTGGAACTGATCAATGCCGCGATCGAAGCCGTCGTCGACCGCGTGTCGCTGGAACGCCATCCGCTGTCGAAGGCCGCCAAGGACCTGGGCAGCGCCGCCGTGGCGCTGGCGATCGCGATGGCGTCCGCCACGTGGGCCGTCGTGCTGTACAACCGCTTTTTCTGACCGTTCATCAACCTGAAGGAGATGACCATGACTTTACGCCTGGGCGACACCGCACCGGATTTCGAGCAGGATTCCACCATCGGCCGCATCCGCTTCCATGAATGGGCGGGCGATTCGTGGGTCGTGCTGTTCTCGCATCCCGCCGACTTCACGCCCGTGTGCACGACCGAACTGGGCCTGACCGCCAAACTCAAGCCGGAATTCGACAAGCGCAACGTGAAGGCGATCGCGCTGTCCGTCGACCCGGCCGAGCAGCACAAGGCCTGGATCAAGGATATCGAGGAAACCCAGCAGACCGTCGTCGGCTTCCCGATCATCGCGGACGCCGACAAATCCGTCTCGCAGCTGTACGACATGATCCACCCGAACCAGTCGGCCACGGCGACCGTGCGCTCGCTGTTCGTGATCGATCCGGCCAAGAAGATCCGCCTGATGATCACGTACCCGATGAGCACGGGCCGCAACTTCGACGAGGTGCTGCGCGTGATCGATGCCCTGCAGCTCACGGATGGCTATACCGTGGCGACGCCGGGCAACTGGAAGGATGGCGACGACGTGATCATTCCGCTGACCGTGCAGGACCCGGAGCAGCTCGCGCAGAAGTATCCGAAAGGGTTCACGGCGCCGAGGCCTTACCTGCGCATCACGCCGCAGCCCAACAAGTAACCACCGTCCGTAGTATGCATGGTGGGCACCCCGTGCCCACCGGATGCTCGCCTGACATCACAGCCCGCATAAGCAAATAAGGAACGTATCGTTTGTTTTACGGCTGAGGGCATTTACCCTTGGAGCCAACCTGGGGGTAAAGCATGTCGATTACATATATTTTGTCGGGATTCGCCGTTGGCCTGCTGGTCGGCATGACGGGCGTCGGCGGCGGTTCGCTGATGACGCCGCTGTTGACCTTGCTGTTCGGCGTCACGCCGTCCGTCGCCGTCGGCACCGACCTCGCGTTCGCCTCGATCACGAAAAGCGCCGGTACCATCACTCATCGCTCGCGCGGCACCGTGCACTGGAACATCGTCGGCCGTCTGTGCCTCGGCGCGCTGCCCGCGGCGCTCCTCGCCACCCTTGCGCTGCAATATTTCGGGCCGCTGGATGCCGCGATCGGGAAGGTGATCCGTTATTCGATCGCCGTGTCCGTGCTGCTGACCGTCGTGGCCATCCTGTTCCGCGGCAAGATGCTCGCCTGGGTCAACGCCAAGCCGTCGCGCCAGCTGCAGGGGCGCAGCCTCGTCGTCGCCACGGTCGTGTCGGGCGCAGTGCTGGGCACGCTGGTGACCATTTCGTCGATCGGTGCGGGCGCGATCGGCGCCACCTTGCTCGTCATGCTGTACCCCCGCCTCACGCCGGCCGAGGTCGCGGGCACCGACATCGCGTATGCCGTGCCGCTGACCGCAATCGCGGCCGTTGGCCACTGGTGGCTGGGCTCGATCAACTGGGCGCTGTTGGCGGCATTGCTGATCGGCTCGCTGCCCGGGATCACGCTGGGTTCCTGGGCCGCACGGGCCATGCCGGAGAGGTTCCTCCGGGGATTGCTGGCGATGACGCTGGCGGGAGTGGCGGTCAAGCTGCTCCACTGAGCCAAACCAAGCAAAAGGCGCCGCGAGGCGCCTTTCTGTTTTGGAGTGGGCTAATACGGGAATCTTCTATGCAAATGAGGAATGCTTCGTTTGTAATATGTCTTTCTGATGAGATTATTTGGTTCTGTTAGAAGAAATTGTAATAAGGCGTACGATGACCACTTTACTATCGCGTAACAGTGCGAACCGGGTGATTCCCGGCTTCGGGCTGTCGCTCGGGTTCACGATTTTCTATCTCGCGCTGATCGTGCTGATCCCGCTGTCGGCGATCTTCCTCAAGACGTTCACGATGAGCTGGGACGCGTTCGTCGCCGCCGTCACGTCCGACCGCGTGATGGCGTCGTACCGGCTGAGCTTCGGCGCCGCGCTGATCGGCGCCGCCATCAACGTCGTGTTCGGCGGCATCGTCGCGTGGGTGCTGGTGCGCTACCAGTTTCCCGGCAAGCGCTTCGTCGACGCGCTCGTCGACCTGCCGTTCGCGCTGCCGACCGCCGTCGCCGGCATCACGTTGACGGCGCTGTATTCCTCGAACGGCTGGATCGGCCAGTACCTGGAAAAAGCGGGCATCAAGGTCGCGTTCACGCCGCTGGGCGTCGTCATCGCGCTGACGTTCATCGGCCTGCCGTTCGTCGTGCGCACGGTGCAGCCCGTGCTGGAAGATGCGGAGCGCGAACTGGAAGAGGCGGCCGCCAGCCTGGGCGCGAGCCCGTGGCAGACGTTCACCCGCGTGATCCTGCCGAGCGTCGTGCCGGCGCTGCTGACGGGCTTCGCCCTCGCGTTCGCGCGCGCCACCGGCGAATACGGTTCCGTCATCTTCATCGCCGGCAATATGCCGATGGTGTCGGAGATCACGCCACTGTTCATCATCACCAAGCTGGAGCAGTACGACTACACGGGCGCCACCGCGATCGCCGTCGTCATGCTGATCGTGTCGTTCATCCTCCTGCTGGCCATCAACCTGCTGCAGGCCTGGGCGCGCAAGCGCGCGGGGAAGTGACATGAGTGCCGTCCTCGACAATCGCCTGAAAGACAAGGCTGCCGTGGTCGCGAACGCGCCGCGCAAGGCAACCAATACGCTGGAGCCTGGCTGGGTGCGCTATGCGTTGATCGCCATTGCCCTGGTCTTCCTCACGCTGTTCCTGTTCGTGCCGCTCGTGGCCGTGTTCACCGAAGCCCTGAAGAAGGGCTGGGACGTGTACAAGGAATCCGTGCTCGATCCGGACGCGCTGTCCGCCATCAAGCTGACGTTCGTCGCGGCCGGCATCGCCGTCCCGCTGAACCTCGTGTTCGGCGTGGCGGCAGCGTGGACCATCGCCAAGTTCGACTTCCCCGGCAAGAGCATCCTGCTGTCGCTGATCGACCTGCCGTTCTCCGTGTCGCCCGTGATCGCGGGCCTGATCTACGTGCTGCTGTTCGGCTCGCAGGGCTGGTTCGGCCCGTGGCTGATGGACCACGACATCAAGATCCTGTTCGCCGTGCCGGGCATCGTGCTGGCGACCGTGTTCGTCACGTTCCCGTTCGTCGCCCGCGAACTGATCCCGCTGATGCAGGCGCAGGGCAGCGAAGAGGAAGAGGCGGCCCTCGTGCTCGGTGCGTCCGGCTGGAAGACCTTTTGCAAGGTCACGCTGCCGAACATCAAGTGGGGCCTGCTGTACGGCGTGATCCTGTGTAACGCCCGCGCGATGGGCGAGTTCGGCGCCGTGTCCGTCGTGTCCGGCCACATCCGCGGCGAGACGAACACGATGCCGCTGCAGGTCGAGATCCTCTACAACGAATACAACTTCACGGCCGCGTTCGCGATCGCATCGCTGCTGGCGCTGCTGGCCCTCGTCACCTTGGCCGTGAAAACCTTTATCGAATGGCGTTTGCACCAGGCCCAAAAGGCCAGCGTGCAGGACCACACCACGGAGCATTGACATGACGATCGAAGTTGAGCACATCCGCAAGCAGTTTGGCGCGTTCACGGCGCTGGACGACGTGTCGCTGAAGTTCGCCGACGGCGAGCTGACGGCGCTGCTGGGCCCGTCGGGCTGCGGCAAGACGACGCTGCTGCGCATCATCGCCGGCCTCGAGTTTCCGGACGCGGGCAGGGTACTGCTCGATGGCGCCGATGCGTCGGCCCGCCACGTGCGCGAGCGCCAGGTCGGTTTCGTGTTCCAGCATTACGCGCTGTTCAAGCACATGACCGTGTTCGAGAACGTCGCCTTCGGCCTGCGCGTGAAGCCGCGCAAGGAGCGTCCGTCCGAAGCGCAGATCCGCGAGAAGGTGAAGAAGCTGCTCGAGCTCGTGCAGCTGGACTGGATCGCCGACCGCTATCCGCCGCAGCTGTCGGGCGGCCAGCGCCAGCGCATCGCCCTCGCGCGCGCCCTCGCCGTGGAACCCCGCGTGCTGTTGCTCGACGAGCCGTTCGGCGCGCTCGATGCGAAGGTGCGCAAGGAGTTGCGGCGCTGGCTGCGCCAGCTGCACGACGAGCTGCACGTGACGTCGATCTTCGTCACGCACGACCAGGAGGAGGCGCTCGAAGTGGCGGACCAGGTCGTCCTGATGAACAAGGGGCACGTGGAGCAACTGGGCACGCCGAGCGACGTGTACAACCACCCGGCATCGCCGTTCGTCTACGGCTTCCTCGGCAACGTGAACCTGTTCCACGGCCGCGTCCACGAAGGCGTGCTGGCCAGCGGCGACGCCACGTTCCACGCGCCGCAGTACGCGGGCGTGCAGAACGGCGAAGGCATCGCGTACGTGCGCCCGCACGACCTGGACGTCGAACGTTATGTGCCGGGCGGCGAGGGTGTCGCGGTCAAACTGCGGCGCGCGCATGCGATCGGTCCGCTGGCCCAGCTCGACCTCGAGCGTGCCGACAATGCGCAGATCATCGAGGCCGTGATCCCCAACGAGCGCTATCGCGAACTGGCACTACGCGACGGCGAGACGCTGCTGGTGAAGCCGCGGCGCATGCACGTATTCGTCGACCAGGGAGCCGATATATGAATTTCCAGCAGCTGCGATCGGTGCGCGAAGCGGCGCGCCGCAATTTCAACCTGACGGACGTGGCGACTGCCCTGTTCACGTCGCAGCCGGGCGTGTCGCGCCAGATCCGCGAACTGGAGGACGAGCTGGGCGTCGTCATCTTCGAGCGCAACGGCAAGCGCCTCACGGGGCTCACGGACCCGGGCAAGGGCATCCTGAAGATCATCGAGCGCCTGCTCGTCGAGGCCGAGAACCTGCAGCAGGCCAGCAGCGAATACGCCGCGCAGGACAGCGGCACGCTCACCGTCGCCGTCACGCACACGCAGGCGCGCTACGCGCTGCCGCAGGTCGTGCAGGCGTTCCGCGCGGCGTTCCCCGGTGTGCGCATCGCGCTGCAGCAGAGCGCGCCGGAACACATCGCCGAGTGGGTACTGTCGGGCCGCGCCGACATCGGCATCGCGACGGAAGGCCTGTCCGCGTTCCCCGACCTCGTGTCGTTCCCGTGCTACCGCTGGAGCCACCTCGTCGTCGTGCCGGACGGGCACCCGCTCCTGCAGCGATCGCCGATCAAGCTGTCGGACCTGGCCGAGTTCCCGCTGATTACGTACGACGTGGGCTTCACGGGCCGCAGCCACATCGATGCCGCGTTCGCCGCCGCCGGCGTGAGCCCGGACATCATGCTGACGGCGATGGATTCGGACGTCATCAAGCAATACGTGGCGTTGGGGATGGGCGTCGGCATCGTCGCGTCGATGGCGTTCGACCACGGCCGCGACCGCGGGCTGCGCGCGATCGAGTCGTCGCACCTGTTCGCGCCGAACGTGACGCGCCTGGCGGTGCGCCGCGGCGCCTACCTGCGCGCGTATGCGTACGACTTCATCGAGCGTTTCGCGCAGGGTTTTACCAAGTCGGATATCGAGAAGGCGTTGCATCCCGCCGAGGCGGCGTAACGCCTCAGCCTTGCGCGCGCAGCGCGTCCGCGCATTCGCGCACGAGCGCGGGACCGCGGTAGATCAGGCCGCTGTACAGCTGCACGAGCTGGGCGCCGGCCGCGATCTTGGCCTTGGCGTCGCGCCCGCTCAGGATGCCCCCGACGCCGATGATGGGCACGGTATCGCCCACTTCCGTCTTCAGCGCGCGGATCACGATGTTGGACTGTTCGAATACGGGCGCACCCGACAGGCCGCCTTGTTCGGCCGCATGGCGCATGCCTTCCACGTCGCGGCGGGCCAAGGTCGTGTTGGTGGCGATCACGCCATCGATGCGGTGCCGGACCAGGGCGGCGCCGATGTTGCGGATCTGGTCGCCGTCGACGTCCGGCGCGATCTTCAGCGCCAGCGGCACGTAGTGGCCGCATTTGTCGGCCAGGCGCGCCTGCTCTTCCTTCAGCTGCGACAGCAGCGCATCCAGTTCCGACGCGCCCTGCAGCTGGCGCAGGTTCTTCGTGTTCGGCGACGAGATGTTGACGGTCACGTAGCTCGCGTACGGGTACACCTTGCGCAGGCACGCCACGTAGTCGTCGGCGGCCCGTTCGATCGGGGTGTCGGCATTCTTGCCGATGTTCAGGCCCAGCACGCCCTGGCGGTCCTGGTAGAAGCGCGAGGCCTGGACGTTGGCGACGAACGCGTCGACGCCGCCGTTGTTGAAGCCCATGCGGTTGATGATGCCGCGCGCGGCCGGCAGGCGGAACATGCGCGGACGCGGGTTGCCGGGCTGGGCGCGCGGGGTCACGGTGCCGATCTCGATGGAACCGAAGCCGAGCGCGGCCAGGCCGTCGATGTACGCGCCGTCCTTGTCGAGACCGGCGGCGAGACCCACCGGGTTCGGGAACGTGATGCCCATCACCGTACGCGGGTCCGGCTTCGGCTTCTTGACGATGCCGGTCCACCCCAGCGCGGCGGCGCGGCGCAGCGCGGGCAGCGTCAGGTTGTGAGCCGTTTCGGGATCGAGGGAGAACAGCAGCGGGCGGGCGAGTGCGTACAGGAGTTTGTCGGACATGGTGGCCTAATTCAGAATTCGCGACATTTTACCTTGTGTGGAGGCAATGCCGCACTTTCATCGCCACCTGCGGCCCGTCAACGTTCCAGCACACCCCACGCGCCGTCAATACGGGCTTCCAGCGGCCTGAAATTGATCTTGTACGCCATCTTGGGGCTCTGTTCGATCCAGTAGCCGAGGTAGACGTAGGGCAGCCCCAGCTCGCGCGCCTGGCCGATCTGCCACATCACGTTGTACGTACCGTACGAGGCGCCAGCCACGTCCGGGTCGAAGAACGTGTACACGGACGACAGGCCGTCGGACAGCACGTCGATGATCGACACCATGCGCAACGTGCCGTCCGGTTCGCGGAATTCCACGAGGCGCGTGTTGACGCGGCTTTGCAGCAGGAATTGCGCGTACTGGTCGCGGCTGTCCTGGTCCATGCCGCCGCCCACGTGGCGCGTGGTCTGGTAGCGCAGGTACAGCGCATAGTGCTCGTCGGAGAACGACAGGTTGGCCACCATCGCCGTCAGGTCGTCGTGGCGCTTCCAGGCGCGGCGCTGGCTGCGGTTCGGGGCAAACTGTTCCGCGGCCACGCGCACGGGGATGCAGGCGCGGCAGCCGTCGCAATAGGGACGGTACGTGAAGATGCCGCTGCGGCGGAAGCCGTTGCGCACGAGTTCCGAATACACGTCCGCATTGATCAGGTGCGATGGCGTGGCGACCTGAGAACGGGCCTGGCGCGCGTCCAGATAGCTGCAAGGATACGGTGCCGTCGTATAGAACTGCAGCGTGGAAAATGGCAGATCATTCAGGTGCGTCATGCAAGGCTCTCGGAACGACGTGTGTATGACCCATTGTAGCCAAAGACGGCGCCGCGCACGGTTAGGTGGTCAACGGTGGCGTGATTTCCCACCGTTCGATGGGCGGTTCCGCGATTGCGTGGCGCAGATGCCGCAGGAAATCGCGGCGCGGGATCGGCACGGCGCCCAGCGAGGCCAGGTGGCCCGTCTCCTGCTGGCAGTCGATCAGCGTCACGCCGTGGCTGCGCAGGAAGGCGACGAGGTAGGCCAGCGCGACCTTCGACGCGTCCGACACGCGCGCGAACATCGATTCGCCGTAGAACATGCGGCCGATGCACACGCCGTAGGCGCCGCCGACCAGTTCGCCGTCCAGCCATACCTCGGACGAGTGTGCATACCCCATGCGGTGCAGGCCCGTGTAGCCGGCGATGATGTCTTCCGAGATCCACGTGCCCGGCCCGTCCTTGCGGGGCGCGGCGCAGGCGCGCATCACGGCCTCGAAGGCGCCGTCGAAGCGCACGACCCACGGCCCGCCGGCCTGGCGGCTGCGCTCGATCTTGCGCAGCGTCTTCTTGAGGCTGTCGCTGACCTTGAACCGCTCCGTGTACAGCACCATGCGCGGGTCGGTGCTCCACCACAGGATCGGCTGGCCCTCGGAAAACCAGGGGAAGATGCCGTTCCGGTACGCCTGCAGCAGGCGTTGCGGCGACAGGTCGGCGCCGGCCGCGAGCAGGCCCGGCGCGTCCGTCGTCAACGCTTCGGACACGTCGGGAAACGGCGTATGGGCCTCGAGCCAGGGAATCATGGTCGTGCGGTGTGTCAGTCGGGTTGGACGGGTGCGCGCATGGGCCCGGCGATGTCGTGCGTGTGGAAGCCGTAGGTGCCGCCGTGTTCACGGATGCGGGCGCGGTCGGCGAAGAACAGTTCGAGCGTCGTGCGGATGGTGGGGAAGGCGAGGTCGCTCCACGGGATGTCGCTCTCGCTGAACAATTGCACGTCCAGGCTTTCGATGCCGGGCGCGAAATCGAGGTCGACGAGGCGGGCCAGGTAGAACATGTGGACCTGATGCACGTGCACGACGTTCAGCAAGGTGAACAAATGGCCCAGCTCGACGTTGGCCCCCGCTTCCTCTTCCGTCTCGCGCGCGGCGGCGGCGCTCGTCGTCTCGCCGTTTTCCATGAACCCGGCCGGCAGCGTCCAGTACCCGTAGCGCGGCTCGATGGCGCGCTTGCACAGCAGGACCTTGAGCTCGCCGTCCTGTTCCCACACGGGAATCGAGCCGATCACCATCTTCGGGTTCTGGTAATGGATGGTGCCGCAATGGGTGCACACGAAACGGGGACGGTTGTCGCCTTCGGGAACGGACACCGTGAGCGGGTGGGCGCACTCGGAACAGAATTTCATAGGAAACGGATGAATTGAATTGTCCTTACTTTACCATTGTATCGGGCCCGTGGTGCCGCAATCCGCCTGCCGTTCGCGGGGCCGACAGAGGCAGCTTATGCTGCGATTCCTGGGCGTCTTAGAACTGCGATTGCCTAAAGTGCCGAAGGTGCGTATAATGCGAATCATCAGACGCGGGGTGGAGCAGTCTGGCAGCTCGTCGGGCTCATAACCCGAAGGTCACAGGTTCAAATCCTGTCCCCGCAACCAGATTCCAAAGCCGTTGATCCTGTTCAGGATCAGCGGCTTTTTCGTTTTCGACCCCGCTCAAGCCTTCCCGTCATCCCCGCAACGCGCGTCTCCCGGACTGGTCGAAGTCTCCGTGTGCATCGAAAACGGAGCGAACGGATGATTACCGTGGAAGAGATCAACGACGCATGGGGCTGGACCGGTCTCCATGCCGTCGAGGTATTGGGCGAGAACGCCTTCGGCAACCTGATCGTGCGCGACGACGATGGCATGTACTGGCGCCTGTCGCCGCAAGACCTCCGGTGCGAGCCCGTCGCGGAAGACAGGGCCGCCCTCGACGCCCTGTCGTACAACCAGGAATTCCTCGACGGCTGGTACATGCCCGACCAGGTGCGCCTGGCCGAGACGGCGCTGGGCCCGCTGACGGCCGGGCGCAAGTACTGCCTGCGGATCCCGAGCGCGCTGGGCGGACACTACGGGCGCGACAACCTGGCGATGGTGCCACTGCACGAGCTGATCCGTTTTTCCGGCGAAGGCGCCCAGCAGTTCGACGGGCTGCCCGGCTGGGATGCCTTCGTCTAGAAACGGCGCAGCACGCCCACCTGGAACAGGTCGCGGTCGTTCGTCTTACGGAACGTCTTGACGCGGTTGAAGTTCACGATGAACCGCGTGTGCGCGGACAGCGCGTGTTCGGCCTGGAAGGTGACGACGAGATTCGTGGCCGTGCGATTATCGTCGCGCCGGTTCGCGGCGAAATAAGGGCCGAAGCCGGCGCTCATCGAGAAGCGAGGCGTGACGGGCTGCACGTACCACAGCTGGCCCGCGAGCCCGCGCCGGTCCACGCGCGCACCGTCGTCGCCTTCGAACAGGAATTTGTAGCCGATGCCCCAGCGCCCCGCATACTGCCTGGCCTCGAGCACCGCGGCATGGGCGCCGTGGGTGCCTGCCATGTTCGTGATCGACGTGCCGATCGTGGCGCCGAACCACAGGCGGCCGTCCGACACGACGGCGGGCGCCGGCTCGGCCGCGCCGAATTGCCGGCCGATGCCGAACACGAGCGCGTCCGACCGGTGCACCGTATGCATGGCCACGTGGTTGAAGCCGAGGCGCAGGTGCGTGCCGGACGGCCCGGGCACGGCTATGCGCAGCGCGGCGCTGACGAGCGCGCCGAGGCGGGCGTCGTCGATCTGTTCGCCGGCGATCTTGGTCGTGTTCATGCTGAGGTAGGGCCCGACGCCCAGTTCGCCCGTCCACGCGGGCGCCAGGCGGCGTACGGCCAGCCATTGCAGCGCGAAGCCGTCGCGGTGGTTGTTGTCGGGATGGCCCTCGTTGTAGTGGACGAAGTCGACGCGCATGGTCCAGCCGGGCGGCAGGGCGAGCCCCCATACGTCGTGCTGCTGGCGTCCGGCGCGGACTTCGAACGTGCGACCCCGCATCCAGCGGTCGCCGCTCGCGTTGCCGCCGTGGATGCGGCCGTTGCCGAACGCCGTCGACAGATACGCGCCGCGGTCGTCGGGGTCGGCCTGCGCGGCTGTCGTGTCGGCCGCGTCCGCGTGGGCCAACACGGCGTGCATCACCAGCACCGCCGCCATGCATGTTGTCGCTGTCATGATCACCTCTGCTCGAGTCCGCCTGAGTGGCGTCTAGCAGCAGTGTGGACAAGCGTGGCGGGTAAGGCTTGTGGCCGCGTAAATCCCGATGTGGGTGCGTTTGGCCGGCGTCAGCCGGCGTCCTGGCTCAGGCTCGCCCACAGGTAGGCGGCGGCCATCGTGCGGTGCGGACGATACGCTTCCAGGAACGTTTCCGCTTCGCGCAGGCCGGGACGTTCGGTGCCGCGCAGGCGGCCGATGGCATTGCGCACGGCCACGTCGCCGTGCAGCGAGCAATCCGCATAGCCCCAGCCGCGCAGCAGCGCGTAATTGACGGTCCACGGGCCGATGCCCTTGACGGCGAGCAGCCGCTCGCCGACGGCGGCCGGGTCGTCCGCGCGATCCAGCGACAGCGCGCCATCCGCGACGAGGCGGGCGAAGCGCAGCAGGGTTTCCGCTTTCGCACCGGAGAACTTGCGGCTGGTCAGTTGCTCGAGGTCGAGGCGGGCCACGTCCGCCGCCTCCGGATAACACCACAGGCCGCTCGAATGGGCACGTCCGGCCAGGCCGATGAACGTGCGGCGCAGCGCAATCGCGAACGACAGGTTGATCTGCTGGCCGATGATGGCCCACGTCAGGGCCTCGAACACGGTGGCGGACTGGATGACGCGCAGGCCCGGCTGGCGCGCGACGACGGGGCCGAGCAGCGGATCGCCGCGCACGGCGGCCTCGAACGGCGCAGGATCGGTGCGCAGGCCCAGCATGTTCACGAGGGCGTCGTGCACGGCATCACCGGGTGCCGCGCCATCGCTGGCGACGACGCACTCGGCGCGATCCGCGCGCAGCATGATGTCGAGCATGACCGGCACGCCGCCCAGCAGCACGCCTTTGCGGATGCGGCGTGCGTTCGCGTCGACTTGTTCGGCCAGCGCATCGGCATCGCGGCCATGGAACGTGAAGGCGTCCGCGTGCCGGTAGCCGGCCGGCAGCGCGATCGTGTGATGGCGCTCGCTCATTTGCCGGACGCCGTCAGCGCCGCGGCGCGGCCGAAGCGGGGCACGAAGCCCGTCACGAACGCGGTGCCCACCAGCACGATCGCGGACCCCACGACCGTGTACCAGCCGATCGTCTCGCCCAGGAACAGGCGGCCCCACAGGATGCCGAAGACGGGGCTCAGGAACGTCACGGTGAGGGCCGACGTCGTGCCCACTTCCTCGATCAGCTTGAAGTACAGGATGTACGCGATGCCGCTGCACAGCACGCCCAGCGCGACGACGGCGCCGACGATGCCGACCGTCGGCGCGCCCGCGGGCGGGAACAGGGGCAGGGCAGGCAGCACCATCAGCGCGGATGTCCACATGGTGCCGTGCGCGTTGGCGAACGGCTCGACGCTCGTGGCCGTGCGCGCATACTGGCTCGCGACGCTGTAGCTGAGCGCCGCCACCAGCGCGGCGGCGACGGCGATACCGGCGCCCGGACGGGTGGTCGCGTGGTCGAAGCCGACGAGCAGCGCGACGCCCACGGTGCCCAGCACGAGGCCCAGCGCCGTGCGCGCGCCGATCGGCTGGCGGTTCCACACGGCGCCGAGCAGCGCACCCCACATCGGCGCGGTGGCGTTCAGCACGGCCAGCACGGAGGCCGGCAACGTGCGCGCGGCGAACGCGAACAGCAGGAACGGGAACGCGGAATTGAAGAAGCCGAGGATGAAGTAATGCTTCCAGTGGGCGCGCAGGTCGAGGCGCTTCTTGAGGACGACGCCGACACCGGCCAGGAACAGCGCGGCGAACAGCACGCGGAATTCGATCAGCACGGCGGGGCCCAGCGTGGGCGCGCTGAGGCGCATGAAGAGGAAGGAGCCGCCCCAGATGGCGGCGAGCACGATGAGGCGCAGCAGGTTGGCAGTGTTCATGGTTCCTGGGTCGGTATCAGGTTGGACCGGCGCCGGATGATAGGGCGCGCGGCTTGCCCCGCCTTCCCGTTTCTTGCGCTCGAATTGCGCGGCGGGGGAGGGGAATTGGTAATGATACAAAAAGGCGGAGAAGGCTGCCGGAGGCGGTCAAATTTGTGGTGGTGGATTGAAAAGGGCCGCAAACGCGGCCCTTGTCGATGACGTCGGTTCGTCGATGCTCAAGGCACCAGCGGCTTCTTCGCAGACCGTTTCGCCTTGACCTCCGCGATCGCCTTCTCCACGGCCGTCAAGCGCTGTGGCAGCGCCGGATGATTGGCGCTGTAGCCGTTCAACACGCTGGGCGGGTACGTCTCGGCCAGGCGCGTCCAGAACGCGGGTGCGTCCTTGACGTCGTAGCCGGCGCGCGCGGCCAGGTAGATGCCGAGGCGGTCGGCGGCGGCGTCGGCCTCCCCCGGCATCGCCTTGATGCCGCCGCTGCCGATCAGCAGCGACGTGTCCGGCGTGATGCTCTTGAGGTTGTCGATGATGGTGCCGATCGTCGCGCTGTTGTGCTGCGCGGCCGCGTGGCCCAGCATGTTGTGGGCCATCGTCTTGGCCAGCACGAACGCCAGTTCGTCGTCGTCGCGTGTGAAGTTGATCATGCCGCGCGTGACGAGCACGCGCGAACCGTCGGCGTAGGCGTTGACGTTGTCCGAGTTGCCCAGCTCGATCGCGAACGCGCACGCGCGCGTGACGGGGATCGTCAGCTCGCGCTCGCTGCGGCGGCGTTCGACCGTCATCGGCAGGCTCGCCTTGACCCTGCTGAACACGGCGCCCGCCTCGGACAGCGCATGTTCGCCCGTCGGCAGCGGCTTGCCGCCGGCGGTGAGGAGGATGTCGCCCGTCTGCAGGCCCGCGCGCGCGGCGCCGCTGCCGGCCAGCACACCCGTCACTTGCAGGCGTTCGTCCATGCCGAAGGCGACGTGGGCGGCCTCGTTGTATTCGCCCGGATAGGACCAGCGGTTCTTCGCCGTGAAGCCCAGCAGGTTGCGGGCCTGGCCCTTGCACAATTCGGCATTCTGGATCAGCAGCGGGGCGGCGACCTTGTACAACCGGTCCTGCAGGCCCGCCATCTTCGTCAGGGTGTCGGCTGCGGCGGCCATCTGCGGCGTCAGGGACGGCGCTTCCGCGTTGCGTTCGATGATGCGCGGCGCGGTGGACGGCTGGCGCGGTGCCTGCGTGGCGCAGGCCGACAGCAGCAGGGCTGCGGTGATGCCCAACGCGGACGTCTTGAAGCCCGCGGGGCGCTGACGATGAATGCCGGTCATGTGCTCCTCATTCTAGTGTTTGCCGGTGGAGCCGAAACCTCCGTCACCCCGGTCGCTCGTTGCGAAATCCTCCACGACGTTGAAGCCTACCTGCAGGACAGGCACCACGATCAGCTGCGCCAGGCGGTCCATCGGCTGCAACGTGAACGTCGATTGGCCGCGATTCCAGGTCGAGACCATCAACTGGCCCTGGTAATCGGAGTCGATCAAGCCCGTGCTTATGCGTCATGGAGTAGTCTCAAACCCTGAAAACGAGTGGCAGAGCTTGGTCCGGCGTAGATTAACAGAAAAAACCGTCTCAGCCGTTACGCTTGGCCAGTGCTACCAAACCCACCAGCGCCGCGCTCAGTTTCAGTTGAGAACTCATCGGTAAAGCGCAGTGCAACCTGCACCACTGGTTGGAACATCAGTTGTGCAATGCGGTCCCCCGGCCTGACATCGAACGGCTTATCACCGTGATTGGCAAGGATGACAGCGATTTCGCCATGATAGTCGGAATCAATAACCCCGATACCCTGAGCAACGCAAACTCCATGCTTCAACGAGAGGCCAGAGCGAGACGCGACAATTGCAACAAGTCCAGGGTCCATCATGTTGAGCGCAATGCCAGTCTGCACAAGCAAACGACCACCAGGCGGAATGGTTGTGATACCGTCAACACAAGCGCGGAGGTCCATGGCGGCAGAGCCTGCGGTGGCGTAGGACGGGGCAGTGATGCTGTCCCCCAGTATAGGGTTGACAATCTTGGCTTCGATAAGGCGCTTTGACATGGCTTTTACGGTAGCAAATTACGTATTGTATAGCTAGATAGACGACTATCGCAGTGGACTGGCCCCCCAAGCTAATCGAATGCGAACATGTCTCCGCGCTCTTCGGATGAAGCCTGTTGTTCCACATGGTGAGAAAGTATCAAAGTCCTTGATACTTCATGATACCGCTGACTCATACCTGTGGACGGCCAGTCGTTGCCGTCGATTTCTTATTCATAACCGTAGACGCCGTCTCTTCAGTTTTCTCGTCTGGAGACCGGGGGCTCATCATTTGAGCCCGCCGTTCCGTTCGTTTGGCCCCAAGCGCCAGGTGTACCCCGGCTTCTGAGAGCGAGTCCAAGTTGCACCAAAAAATCCAAAGTAGTTTCAGCGGGGACACCGTGTGCTTCCACCATGCACGCAAACGTGACGGGCTCCTCTGGGCAGTTCCAGCGCGTTAAGTTCCGGGCGATATCGTCCAGCACTTCCTTATGAGCTGACCCATCAAGCAACTTATGGGATTTTTCCAACATCTCTTCTCGCGGTGGCCAGCTGGCGCGCCAAAGCCAGCGTGGTGCACGTGGCGGCTGACTGACGGCCACTTGGCTGGCGCCTGAAGTAATCGGCTTGGTTGACTCTTTCTTCGGCTGTCGTGGCGGCGGTTGCAACTCGTCGTGTATCACCACATAATTCGGCGTCTGGTACGGGTTGTACGGCGACTTTTCTAAGAATCCGCATGCGCTGAGATAGCCAAGGAATTTCCGTACTGCGGTCTCGACATCGGTAGAGCGATTGTCGAGTACACCGAATCGTCCACTGACCCACTCCCTTAGCGTGTCGACCTCTATTGCGCGGCTGCTTTTCGCTTTGCCAAATACGAAACGAGCGAATAGCGCAGCCTGCCAAAGCCGAGCGGGTGCTCCGATGGCACTTGCTTCAGGGCTCGGCTTGTTCAAATAGTATGGCCATGCGCCAGTAATTGCTAGCGTTTCGCGCACCTGGCGCTCCTTCTCGGACGAGGAGAGGAGCCTGTAAGCTTCGTTTGCATCCGCTATTGTTTGCCGAACGCGCGCTTTTTCGCGAAGACGTGCTTCTTCTTTTCGACGTTCCAAGGTGACGTTTGCATCGTATTCCCGCTCGAGGGCCTCGATGTCCCTTTGCATCTCGAGAAGAAGTTCCGCCCTCGCTTCCTCTTCGCCGGGGTGAAAGAGCCACTCCTTGTGCGACAAATCATTGAGGACGCGCTCGCGTACTGCATCGAAGTTTGCATCTAAAGGTATGTCGGAAAGGTCGATTTCAACCGCAGGTAAGCCAAGCGAAACTAGCTTCAACCGCTTTACTTCGTCCACAGCATGCCGGAAGCACATTTCTACCAGCAGTCGGCGCGGGCCTCGGTAGCCCACGACATCCGGTCGTACGTTAGCCCCAGCCTCCCATACCTCATCCCGGCTGTAGTCAAAGCGTATGGTCCTGGCCTCTGCCAATGTTCTGCTTTTGGAGCAGGTGGCACCGAACTTGGTGCGGCGGGTAGCTGCAACGACCTTACTAGGAACTTGAAGCCAGTTGTTTTCGAGGAGCACTTGCTTTGCCGCGGCATGAATGGCAGTTTCAACGCAAGACTCGATTGCGAGTTCGATGTGATGCGCAAAATGCCAGACAAGCTTGGCCCCTTTTTTGGCAATCAGTCGGGCACCGCATCCTACGCAAGTGCATCCGCAGTCCAACCCGGACTCGACATCAGCTGGCACAACCATTCGACTGTTCTTCAATGCGAACGGCGTGCGTAGATGAGGTGATTGTCCGAGATGCGTGGTCATTTTCGTTGCGGACCGTTTTGCTGGTTTAAGCCTGCCGCAGCGCTTGAGTTCTCAAAGCTTTTCGAATTCATATTTATATGGCGCCGCGGCGATGCGGTTACGCCACGACAGCATAACTCAACAATGCCGTATATTCGAGAATTTGGATGGCCAGGTTGCACATCGTCTGGTGACACTGGAGCGCGTGAAGGTCGACATGCCCGAACAATGACGAATATGGAAAGGGCCGGGCAACAATTTGTAATGGGAGCATCCGATGACAATGTGGGCCCTCGCCGTGCGTAGTCGCTTCACTATTACTTGCGGGGGCCAAAAGTATGTGCAAGACACGTGGTTCAGAAATTACCAGAAGGTTTTGAACGGATTTTTGTCCCCGACTGAGTCAACTTCAGGCCATGGAGCTTTAATGAGCGGGTCGAGCCAGTTGGCCATATGTGCCATCAGCTCAAGGCTGCTGGCAAGTTCTGCTGGTGCTGTAGCCTGGTTCGCTGACACATCTTCCATCAGGCGGCGAAGTGACCGAGCACGGTCGAGGTCCTTTGCCATCTTTTCAAACTCAGCAAGCTTTGCCAGTAGCGAGTCTTTGTTCGCTTTTGCTGCTTCCCACTCGTCTGCCTTCTTCTGGCGAGCTCGTTCGCGCTCCGCTCGCACTTCGTTCTCAACATTGCTACGAATGGCCGAATCTGCGATGGACTGGAGAGCCTTTTTCGCTTTGACTTCAATTGTCCCGCGAGCGGTATCCTCGACTTTGCAGCTCTCGTAGTAGGTCGTAGCGTCTACAATGGACACGCTTACCTTCCCTGTTGGGATATAGCGATACTCCGGTGGGCGATATTCCCAAGTTGACTTCCGTGCTACACCGCGTGGTGTCTTCTGCGGTTTTAGAGCGGATGGCGGTACCAGCTCCTGCGTGATTCGTTCTCGAATGTAAATGAAGAGGCGCCGTCCATGCAAAATGAAGCAATTTCGCTTCTTGCTTGTGTCACGCCGCATCCCGCGACGCAAGAGAGGTTCAGGCGGATGTGAGTTCTCAAATTTCGCATCCAATACTTCGAGCTCATGCGCAAATCTGTCTACGAGCATAATTGCTCGTTCTTTTTGTTCTGGAGAGACAGAAATGTCTGCCCACGTAACCCCCAGCGAGCTCAAGGCGCCTTCTTCAGGTTTGGTACTCTTGAGAGCTCGTGCGACCAGCTTCGCTTGAGGAGAAAAGGCTGCCGGTTCAATAGGTGCCACGTAGTCCGGGCTTTCTGACTTTTCGGAGTGAATCGTGTTGCTTTGAGCTTTAGCCACACGCTCTTCCAATACACCATCTACCTCGACAACATTTATGACTCGCTCGTACGTTGTGGGAACGGTAGTCTCATGCAGTATCGGTTTAAGAATAGACTTACCGGCCGCAAGCTTCGCCCAGTACCCTCGTGGCGGCAGCGGAACGTCCAGCACTACACAGATTTTCCGAAGCCCGACATCGGACAATCCGTATCCTTTCGCCAAGGTTCTTACTGGGGTAGTCCACACTTCATCGAAAAGTTTCTGTCGCTCAAAGCACGTCTTCTTCCACATCTGAGTTCTTCCTTCCTAGTATTGAGCTAGCCAATACATCTGACGGCATGCTGGCTGGTTCCAAAGCCAATACCCTTTAGCGCTCCTCGCGATGCTAAGTTCCGAGCCCCTTTTCAGCCCTTGAATGCTTGGGGATGCAGCCTAAGCTTTGCAGCACGAATCTGAGCTTCTGACAGCTTCAGCCGATTCAGAAGAGAGTTGTCGCGGAAACTTATCAACTTATCGAGATAGCTGCCGGGTTTAACCTCTCTGATTCTCCGGTTAAGTTGAATGTAGGCTGTGTATACATCCAGCAGGTAATTTGAGCGGTAGATGACTGGCGTCTTTCCAGACCTCTCGAGCGCAATAATGTATCGTGAAGCGTCATCGGTGAGCTCCCGGGTTTGCAAGAACTCGGCATAAATCTTTTCCAGCGGAGCGTACCGGATACCGGACTGAATGCCTGGGATGTTGGCAACCCTGTCCATGCGCAGCATCAGATAGCGCTTGGCGAAGGCACGGTTTTTTTCGGCATCTGAAGCACCGGCTCCTTGCAAGCCACCACCTTCGCCACCGCGACCAGGGTCACCTTCCCCTTCTTCAAGCGTGAAGTCTCGGGTCGTGAAATCAGGAACACCTCGAAGCAACGACCTGTCGCTCACCTTATGCTGAGCACAAACTGGCCCAAATGGATATTCCTGCCCGCTGTCCTCGTCGAGCAGAATCGTCGCTGTGCTGGTCTTGAATCCATGATGTCTGCCATTCGCGATGCGGTGACACTGCGTCCCCGGTTCAACGAAATCAATTCGGAGTGGAATCCATGACATGATTGAGTATATTTCCTTAATGAAACTTCATTTTATTACAACGGCCGTGTTCATCGCAACGAAGCGATTAAAAGCCCAGCAGGTTGCGAGGGTAAGCAGCGTCGAGTGCCGCCAGGCTCCAATCTCAATCACGAACGTACTAACTTGGCCAACGGTTTAAACAACTTGCCATAACGGACTTCGCAGTGACCGATGTTCAGCTCATCACGCAAGCGTGGCAGACCAACGCCGGAGACAATATGTCCGCAGGCACTGCTGGTGGCCTAACGCGGCCAGCGAGGATTGCCCGTCTTTCTGACCCACTCGACACGCCCTCGCCGCACGAAGAAGTGAGAGTGGCATCCCTCCCTCAACCAGATTGAGGGCGAGAGGGTGGGCGGCGAACCTTGCTCTGCGTATAAATTCCAGCGGGGTTTGGCTTCCGGAATAAGAGCAAGTTCAATTGCCTGTCCACACCCACATGGACATCGCATCCCGACGCTCCAGTCATCTCCGGCATCCCGGAGGACCACCAGATTACGCCAAGGAAGTTTACTCGGGAGTGATTCACCTACGAAAACTTCCAGTTTTCGGGCCGGTAGCACTTTCTCAAGGATGTTCACCATCCACATCGGCCACCTCATTGGCTGTCTCCTTCTTCAACTAATGCAGGTAGACCGAGCAGGGGCTCTTCGTCCCCGCGCGCGAAAATTGGCGAAGCTCGAGTGGCGAAGTCCTCTTCCGCCATAAATTCTTCAATGCCTTCGGCTAGCATGAACCGCGTGCGGACGTACTGACTATTGGACTCCTGCCTAAACGGGTAAGCGCGGGCAATGAACTCCATGACGCAGGCACTGCCAGCGCGCATATTCAAGCTGATAACAGCCGGTGCCTGTTCAGGCACGCCGTCGATATAGCCTCGGCGAACCTGGTCTGCGTATGCTTCCGGGTCTGATTCAGATAGCGCCTCTGCCTGCAACGTTGCAGCGGAATACACGCCCCGCGCAAACAAACTGCTGCCATCGGGCTGGACGTAGTCAACGCGGCCGGTGACTTCATCGACTACGACCTCATCGTTTGCTGTACGGCGCGTGGAAATTCCCACGCCGACATCGAACAAAGGAAGCAGAAATGCCTGCGCCATGAGGTCGGCGACGCTGCGTGCACGTAGCTTATCGACACAGGAGAACAGCACGTCGGCCTCGGCGGCAGCAAGAATCGCCTTGCGTGAAAGCAGATTCGCGTCCACTGGAATTACATATGGCTCGGCCCGGTACTGGTTTGCACGATTAGAAAAAACCGTCACCTTTGGCAGGTTTTTGTCTGCATCCATCTTGATAGTATTCAAGATGCGGTTCAGGTTTTTTTCCTCAACTCTGTCGAACTCAATGAGAATGACGCGCCCGAACCCAAGCCGGCATATCTGTTCGGCGACGATGGAGCCCGTCCCCGAGACGCCGATGATGCAGGCTGTAAGGCAAGCGAGTTCCGCCGTCATTGCACTCGAGAATGCCATCGGACGTGCTTTGATGCGGGCATGGTCATTCGCCCAGAAGAACTGCAAGTCCATGCCCACCACGCTGACCAAGTCAATTTGTGAGACTTCCATTTCTGGGGTGTAGACCCGGCCAAAGATGAAGCCGTCTGGCAGCATAACTGCCGTTCCGTGAAGGCTACCGCCTGCAGCAAAGATGCAGGGGATAATTTCCCGGTCGCTGCGGTCATCAGTTGGTGAAAATTGAGGCGTACCGTTGGGGTGTGAATGAATAAGAATGAGCGTCAGCTTTCTCCGTTCAGCCAAGTCAATGCCTTGCTCAATGTACTCCGACGGCCAGCTGATGGACACAGCATCACGCTGGCTGCAGGCTGCGTAAGGCACAGGAATGACATGCTGCACGAGCAGCCGCTGGCGCGCTCCTGGAACGCGGGCGCAAACGAGCACTGCAGCAGCCTCTTTCTTGTCGCCAGGAAAGAGATGCTGACTCAACTGCTGATGCTCCCGTTGCGTCATCGTAAGAGTGTACTTGGGAATCATTCGCCAAACTCCCGGGCCAGTGAGTGCTCTACGAGGGCGAGCTGGGTGGCTACGTTGTCCGTGAAAGGGTCCCAAGGGTGTGCGCCATTGCGATGCCGCGACCAGCCTTGGAACTGAATCCCATCAATGACCGCCGTCACCTGTGTGTTCGGAATCGCGGCACCGTCGCACCGAGCTACAGCCGGGTCAAAGTAGAACATATCGATTTGCGCTTGCGGATAGTCTTTGGGTATGTCCAATGCCAGCTTAGCCGTGGTCGGGATGTAACCTGGCAACAGTGGATAGTTGTGGATAAGGAGCCAACGGCGCCCATCGCACGTAACGGCCTCCCACTTCAGCCCCATCGCGTTTAAGTGTGTTTCGTCAACAGCGAGAAGGTTAAATTCCCGACGTGGTTTGGACGCGGACATATCCCCGTTATCGACGTTCCGCTGCATCAAGCGAATCCGTTCAATACCTGGGGTATTGAGGTCCACTTCGAAGTTGATATCGACCTTTTGCTTCGGCTGACCTGCGACAAGCAGGAAAATATCCCAGGCCTTGGTCGGGTCAAAACCGGCGCGTTTCATGGCGTCGCTAACTTTTACATGCGACATGTCGTATTCCAAAGTGACTCCTTGGACCCGCAACTTCCAAGTTTTCGCCCTAGTGATGAACTTCTCCACACCGGGACGCCCAAGGTCGACCATGGTACCGTCCTCCACCACTTGCGGCTCATCGCTAGGACGCAGCAGAAGCAGGTCCTGGGATTCGGGAATTTGGGCCAGCTTGCGCAGGGTCGCGCCGGAGATATGACGGGCAGCCCATACCATCTCGGCATCGTTGACAAACATAGAATACGACCGGTCACCAAAGCTGAGAATGAATTCGACGCTAACGTTCAGGTCCGGAGACTCGGCCATACGGATAGTCTCCAAGTCACCGTTGGGCAGTCGTTGCAGGAGCAGCGCGTCTGTCTCGGTCGCCTTGGCAGCTGCCAGAATCTGAGCGCCAGTCGGGTTGTGCGGCACTTCAAGGTCGCGGAAGTTCAGGGTTTCGTTGTCGGCCAGGAGCACGACAGTCGTGTGGTTTGGTTTCATATGGTTTCCTTTATCGGGGAACAGCCCCCATACCTATCAATGCTCTGTTTGGCTCCATACTTGCCACGACCCAACAAATTTAGAGTAAATTCTCTAAAGGATGGCAAACCCCTCTCAAAATAGAGCATTGAAAGGAAGAACAGTGCGAATGGATGACAGTGACGAGAAAACAGAAGACGGCAAGACTTCCTACCGCTCTGACGATGAGTTGGCGAACAACGCTGAAGTACAACAGGCAATCATGAACCTGTACCGCGACGTGTCTATGAAGAAGCGGCTCGTTGCAATCGCCGCCCTGATTCTTCAAAGCAAGCCACAGTTAAAGCGCCAGTATCAGCCTGAGGACCTTTTTCAGGAGGCTCTCGAACGGATTGGCATTGGAAAGCGAATGTGGCCCAAAAACCGCGTCGACTTCCCCGGTTTGGTCATCGGGGTAATGAAGAGTTGGTCTTCCAGCCTCGAGAAGACGAAGTCCACGGAAGACAATATGGTGGTTATGGAGCACGAGTTCGCATCGGGGAAGGAGAGCGACCACACTCTTAATCTGGAGGAGGTTGCAGCTGACTCCAATACTCCCTTGGAATACTTGGAGGCGCAAGAGTTAGATGCTCATGAACAGAGTCTGCTCACCATCTTGAAAGCACAGTACGAGCATCAAACGCTAGAAGCGAAGATTCTCGATGCCATCATTAAGCAGCCATTCGAGACTCATGAAGAAATCCGCTTGGCACTGGGCGTAAAAGAGGCTGACTACCGCAATGCGTGGAAGGTCTTGATGCGCGCAGCGAAGAAGCTCGAATCTAAGGAGTGAACCATGAACACTAAAAAAACCCAGGACCAGCGGTTCTTGGATGCACAGATTGCTCTAATAATGGGCGCACCTGATGACGAGTTGGACGGGCTACTGCAGGAGATAGGTTTTAACCCTAACGACCTAGCCGCCCGAGGAAAAGTTGCGGTTGAACGAGCCTCGGCAGCCATCAAGCAAGCCCATCACACCTCGGATGTACTGAGCTCACTTCCCGCACCTCGACAACGAGAGGTGGCTAAGCGTCTGGGCATCCGTCGAAGTGTTTTAACCGCACTGGCAGAACACCGTGCGCTGGTGGAAACGATACCGAAGCGGTTTCTTCAGAAGCTTGCAATGGAAGTAGGGGCTACGTTCGAAACGATAACGCTCGCGCTCTCAGGACCAGTTCGCTTCGCAAGCGCACAGCACAAGTCGGACCAAGCGCCCGAGCCCCCCAATCAAGTGACTTTTGAGCAGCTCATCAGAGACGCCTCTATGACGGAATCCGAAATCGCAGAACTGATGCGAGAGGATATTTAAGATGGATGCTGCAGAACTCGCTCGTCAGCGGGCAGCTGAATTGCACGGTGAAGCCGTCCAAAGAGGATTGGACCCTTGGAAGGCCTACGAGTTCGCTGTTGCTGAGGCTGACCATCACGGATTTGACGTCGAAGACGTTATACCTGGTGCGGCCATGCTCGACGGTGGGCGGGCGAAATTTCTGTCTGACGCCGAACTGATTCTTCACGAGAAGAAAGGTTCTCCATTTGTACAAGCGTTGTTAGTTGCCCATGAGTTGGGCCATGCAATGCTTGGAGATGCAAATACCTCGACACCAGTGAACGAAATGGACTTCGCCCGCAGTTCTGAGCCATCGCCGGTGGGCGAAGACCGCGTGGTCGACTACAGCCGCAAGCAAAGGCGCGAAATCCAGATGGACCTCTTTGCGAGGGAATTTCTGCTTCCCCGACCATATATTCGCAAGCTCCACGTCGAATCGGGTATGACGGCCGCCGCCATTGCCACAAAGCTTGGCGCTCCTTACGAGGTGGTCGCCCAGCAGCTGCTCGACGCACTGCTCCTGCCACCTTCTGCTTCAGCTGAGAACGAGAGCCGAGAACATCAACTCAATGAGCGCCAAAACCATGCCGCCAACCACCGTGGAGTGCCCTACCTTCTTGAAGCAGGCCCTGGTACGGGAAAGACTCAGACATTGGTTGCGCGTGTCGAGGGGCTGCTAACCGAGGGAGTTGACCCGCGTCGCATCTTGCTGCTTACCTTCTCGAACAAGGCTGCCGGCGAGATGGCCGAGCGCATCGCAAAAAAACGGCCACAGGAAGCCGCAGCCCTTTGGGTCGGCACGTTCCACGCATTCGGCCTAGATATGGTTCATCGGTTTCATCAGGCAATTGGCATGCCCAAAGAACCCCGAATGCTTGACCGAACCGAAGCAGTAGAGCTTCTTGAGTATGAGTTTCCAAAGTTAAACCTTCGGCACTATCGCGACTTATACGACCCGACTCAGGTCATCACTGAAATGCTGAATGCCATTTCGCGAGCCAAAGATGAAGTTGTCGGGCCTGAGGACTACGAACGGCTCGCGACGCAGATGAGAAGCGTTGCCACGAATGAAGATGAAGTAACTGCGGCAGAAAAAGCGCTCGAAGTGGCTCGGGTTTACGCGACCTACGAGAAGCTGAAGTGCGAACGCAACTGCGTCGACTTTGGTGACTTGGTGTACTTGCCGGTAAAGCTTCTAGAAGGCAATGTAGAAATTCGAGGGCACTTAGCCGCTGCATATGACCATTTCCTCGTCGATGAATACCAAGACGTAAACCGTAGCAGTGTGCGACTGTTGCAAGCATTGAACCCGACCGGGCAGAACCTGTGGGTGGTCGGGGATGCCAAGCAGTCCATTTATCGCTTCCGCGGAGCTTCATCGTTCAATGTTTCTCGATTCGGTAACGAGGATTTCCCCGGCGCGCAGCGTAAGCACCTCGAATGCAACTATCGGTCTCTGGAACCGATTGTCGACGCGTATTCCAATTTCGCCCGTGACATGCACACTGGCGGCGCCGGCAGCAAGTTAAAGGCGTTCAGGCAGGACGCTGGCCTACCGCCGGAACTCAGAATCACACTTGGGGATGACGAGCAGACTGTGGCAATTGCAGACTGCATCGAAGAGCTGAATAAGTTAGGGGTCAGCTACCGCGACCAAGTAGTGCTCTGCACAGGAAATGAGAAGCTCGCTGAGCTCGCACGCAATCTTGAGATGCTAGGCGTGCCTGTGCTTTTCCTTGGCAGCCTGTTTGAGCGCCCGGAAGTCAAGAATTTGCTCTCGTTTCTTTCTCTACTGCTGGACTCCCGGGCAATGGGCCTTGTTAGACTGGCATGCCTGCCGACTTTTCAGATGAGCATCCAGGACGTGGCCACTGTGCTTGGATACTCACGGCGGAACGAAACCACACCTCTCCAGTTTTTAGAAGACAAGGATATCATTCCCGACCTGAGCCACGCCGGGGTGGATTCACTTGCGAAGCTGCAGGCTGTACTCGTGGGATTGGACGCGACGGATTCACCATGGAATGTATTAGCGAAGATTCTTCTTGATAGAACCCGGCTAGCTGCGGATATTGCTAGCGCTACGTCCGTCGCATCGCGAGCCGAAGGGATTGCCATTTGGCAGTTCATGAATTTCGCCAAGTCACAACCCGCCGCTCCGGGACTGCGCATATCTCGTCTGCTTGAACGTATTCGACGGCTGCTGCGCCTTAGCGACGACAAAGACCTCCGCCAGTTGCCGGCAGCGGCACAGGGTATCGATGCAGTGCGACTTATGACCATTCACGGTGCCAAAGGGCTGGAATTTCGCGCTGTGCATGTTCCCGGGCTAAATGAAGGCACCATTCCAGGAAAACGGCGAGCTGCGCCATCATGTCCTGCCCCTAGCGGCATGATTCACGGAGCCTTTGGAACAACCGCCGACTACCTTGAGCAGAGCCGCGTTGAAGAGCAGGAGTGCATGTTCTACGTGGCTCTTTCAAGAGCGAAAGACCGGCTCATGCTATACGCCTACACAAAGGACAGGGCAACTCGGAATCGCAAGCTGTCTGAGAACTTCCTTACGCGCCTTGGCGCTGGATTATCCCGGCGTACAGTCGTGCCCTCACAAGCACTTCCATCTACTCCTTGCGACAACCCAGTTGTTATTGACCTCAAGGGCCCCCTTCAGCTTACTGTGCCCCAGATGGACCTTTTTGACCGATGCCCACGTAGGTTTCTGTATACACATGTCTTGCAGACCGGCGGCCGTCGAATCGCAACCCCGCTCCTGCAAATGCACGACGCGGTTCGCACCGTATTCAAGAAGATGGTTACAGGGGAAATTTCGTCGAGCGGTGAGGAACTAGCTGCAGACATGGAACAGGCGCTGCAAGACGAAGGGCTGGGTAATCACGGCTACTTTGTTCACTACCGTGAATTTGCGACGGCAATGATTCAATTCTTCTTCGAGTCGCGTGCCAACTACACGCCAGAGAAACCCAAAGCCCTACGCGTGACGTTCGGCACAGAGGAAATTATTGTCACTCCCGACGACGTTCTTGTGGGAAAGGACGGCACCGTAAAGGTGCGAAGAGTTATGACGGGCCACAGCCGCTCAGGGGGTGAAGATAGCATCGGTGCCGCAGCCTTTCTAGCCGCTACAGCACAAGCCTTCCCGCGAGCCACTGCGGAGCTGGTCTATTTGGCTGATAAGCAGTCGAAGAGCATCACCTTCACCGCAACGAAAATGGATAACCGCCGTGGCACTATTCAGAGCAATCTAGGGGCAATTCGGGATGGCCAGTTTCCCGCGAAAACGTCGCCGCTCATATGCCCGAATTGCCCAGCCTTCTTCGTTTGCGGTCCCGTTCCGGCTGGAGAGCTTCAGTCTGAAATCAGACGAGTAAGTGACGAGACAACATAAGATTTGTTCCGGCGTGCAATACTTGTCTCCGTTACCCTTCGGATGGAGACGGTCGTTCCACATGGTGAGAAAGTATCAAAACCGTTGATACTTCATGATACTCACCGGCCCGCGCGTAGGGTCTATCCGGCTGAACGAACGTAGAGTACAAATCTCAGGCGGCCCAAGTGCAGCCCAGCCAGCGCCGAGACGTGCCTTCGACTGGCCCGCAGGGCCCACGCTGCCGCGGTCAGTGCGACCGGCATGGGGGCTATCCTTCCCCAAAATTGGCGTGCTAGCTCGGCCCACCCGAGCACTCTCCGCACGTCACTAGCCAGTTTGCGGTGCTCCTTCCGATATACTGTTCGTTGGCCAACTTTTAGCGCCCAACGAGGAAAGCAACTCATGAGCTTGTCCGTAGTTCCAGCATTCACGTTTCTTGCCAATGGCGGTGAAACAGGGGCCTTAATGCGCGCCCATGACTGGTCACGGTCACCTCTTGGCCATCCGGAATCCTGGCCGCAGTCGTTACGCTCCATGGTCGGTATGCTGCTCAACTCGAAATTTCCCATGTTCGTTGCCTGGGGACCAGAGCTGGGTTTTCTGTACAACGATGCTTACGCGGAAATCCTGGGTGCCAAACATCCTGCGGCGCTCGGCAGGCATTCAGAAGACAAGGAGCGCACCAGGGCGGCCGGATTCGACCATCACCTGGTTAAGCCGGCCCAGCCCGCCGATGTGCTCAGCCTGCTCTCGAGGACGGAAACATTGCGGTTGAGGGATGGACTCGCAGATTTCCTTGGGCGTTTTTACCGCTCAAGTGGAACACCACCACCTACTGCTCCTTGGCGCTGCAGCTGCCGACACGCTTCCTTCAACCGCTTCTTAGTGAATCCGAACCCGCTCTTGCATAGGATGACGTGCCCGTCCCATGCGAGTTGAGAGTACGCCAGACCGGTTCCACTCCAGCTGTCATCAATGATGATGAAGGGCTGGCACGGCTCACGGTGTGCCTCAAGCCACCATTCGATTTCATCCCGTCGACTCGACGAGAGTGCCCGTGGCGTTCTCCACTCTGCATGTAAGTTCTCCACTACGAACTGCAGCTGCGTCCGGGTCAACGCTTCGCACATCTGCGCTCGGTCGAGATATGTTGCCCAGGACGAGCTAATAACATATACCGGTTTGAAATCGGCGTGTAGCTGACGCAAATTCTCTGCTGCGCCCGCGTCAACCAGACGCTCCCACATCTCGGGATAGTCCGGAATTGTCTGCTCGAATATTTTCAACATCTGGCCGCTATGATGCACATCGTCCAAGCAAAGGACGTCGTCCATGTCGAGAAACACAAGTGGGCGAGCTTCGTGCTTCATATTGTCAGCCTTTAAGTCGACTTTGGCCAAATACTGCTCCAATTACTGTCGAGGTGGATGGACGCAAGTACTAGGTCCGATGTGAACGCAACTTCAAACCTGCGCTCGTCATTAGCGAAAGTGGTCAAATGCATGCCATGCAATTTCTGACGATAATGAACATAGGTCAGGCCACTGAGTCCATGTAGGGGTATGGAAGACTCGAATACTGCCACAATAGCTTCATCAAACGAACCGACCGTCGCAATTCTTGCCCGGAAATAATCATCTGGAGCGCAACCATTGCGAAGTAACGCTTTTAGATGCTCTTTTGCGTAGTGATGCGTCGCTAGGGCTTGTATCTCATGAAGGAAATCTGGGAAGCTGCTCGGGCAGTAAACATGAAGTAAATGTTCGAATGCGGAAGCTACCTGCGCCGGTTCGGATTGCATGATAACGGACTCAAGATAGCGCCGCTTACTCTTGCTCGCTTTCGCCAGTGTGGAGTCCGTTATGATATAACGCCCCCATGCTAACGAATCCTCGGTCAGCGCAAATGAGCGGCCGAGCCAGGGCGGCGAATATATTGGAAGAATGCGCTTTTTAATCATTTCTTAGGCAGCCGAGCGACCTTTTATTTGCGGACAACTCATGCGCGCGTTGGCAGCTCCTCCCACATATATTCGCAAACTTCAAATGATATTTGCGCGTGGCTTATAAAAAAGAAATTAAACACCGGCCAGCTACCGGCCAAAAGCTCTCTTTTACTTTTCGGTGAGGTTTCAGTTACACGTATCGACGCCGTCGCCTTACGTGTCTCAGCCATAAATTTTACGACATCCTCTCGTGTTGTAGTCGACGGAAAACCGGCTATTTCGCAAAATTCTGAAACTTCCATGTTGTGAACACGAAGGGCCTTATGTTCCTCGGCATATGCAACAAGCGCCTCTATTGCTTGAATAATGTTCAATTTCAGCCCAGGCGTGTGTAGGCGTAATGTTGAAACTTTCAATTTTTAACTCAATTCTTACAAAGGAAATCTGGTGGTCTGCTCAAGACGTGGAGGGCGATGCGTGACTCACAGAGGCGACGTACGGCAGATTCAGGCATTCTGCAGTCTTTTAGCAGGCGGCGATGTTCATGCACGCTATAGCGTGTAGCACTATAGCATGCAATGTAGTTTCATGGGGCTCGACTAACGGAGTACCATGAAGCACAAAAATCAGTTTGGTGCTGCGTTCAGAACAGTACGGCTCGCCCAGGGTTTGACGCAGGAGGACTTCGCGCAGCAGTCCGGCCGTACCTACATCAGCGAGCTTGAGCGTGGCGTTAAGCAGCCAACCTTGCAGAAAATTGATGAACTTGCTACACCTCTAGCAGTTCACCCGCTTACCCCTATCGTACTTGCTTACCTAAACCAGTACGACGCTGCTTCGGTCGACGAATTGCTCGGCCTGGTGCGTAGCGAGCTTCGCGAAATCGTGGCTTAATTACCCAGCGCGGTATTCGGCCCTGCTTTGCGTTCCCGCAGTAAGTGCCCATGCAACGGGTCGCACATACGGCGCCTTGTTCCATGGGCCCGTCAGTAGTGGCCGGCAGTCGAGATGGATTGCCTACACCGTACCGGTGGCTGGCAGCCATCTCAACCTTACACGGTGACCGTTCCATAGGCCTCTGTAGAGGCATCAGCGATGAGGTCCTCCGCCTCCTTCTTCACCTGCGGCCAATGCTCAAGAAGAAGTTGTGCGCATTGCTCAACAGTCTCAATGTCCACTTCGAAATCGTCTATATCGGTGACGCCAATCGACGCCGCATCAGTTGCCGATATTTCATCGCAACAGATTCTTAAGTACAGGTGCCCAGCTATAAATTCAACGTCCCTCTCGCCGCGCAGAATTTGCTCGGCGACTACGCCCGCCATGCCGTACATGACACGCCAATTCGGCGGGAGAGCAGGAACACTAATGCCTGCGCCAGTCAATGCTTCATACTGTTGCTCGGGACAACTGCTAGGTCGGAACTGCCCCAGCCAAGCCACTTCATCTGGGCTTCCACTATGGTTCTTCCAGACAAACGCGTTACCGGCGCCGCCAACAAGCTCATAGATAATTTTGTGGCCGATTTCATGGTAAGCCGCTTTTCGAAGGTCGTCGGCGGACATTTGGTCTAGCGTAAGGTCTGGCATGAAGTTGGAGTATCAATGTCGGGCAGAAGTATAGTTCCGAACGACAGGCATGACGCCGCGTACATCCACGCAGCTATTTCCCTCGCGCCTTAAGCAGTAAGAAACTCAGCTTTATCGCGACCTTCAGGCAAGCCGGGCGTTCGCCTCGGCCAGTGCAGCTTGCAGGACACTGTGGTCCTTGTATCCAGCGGGAACCACGGCGAGCGGCTTTGAGTCCCGTGGCTCTCATACGCACGACTCACCATTGGTATCGCGAGTCACGGCTGCGCTCGGGAGGCTGCGAGCGCAGCACTCTGCGCAAGAAGGTTGCTCGAACAACCTCAATCCACATGGGTTGACGCCTTTGGTCTGCGTGGACCAGCGAGCACATTTGAGCGTCGAATGAAAATCGAAGGCATATACGAGCGATGGGTCCCCATTCCTGATGAGCGTGCAGACCGCGAAGTTCAGGAGTTTATGAGCGACGTAAAGAGGTTGTGATGTCGGCAATCAGTGTGGTCAAAGATGAAGTAGAGCTAACGCTGCTCAATAAAAAACGGCAATCTTTTTTGCTGGGCAAGTAGGGCTTGCGTTACAATTGCGGTACATTTTCTCTTGCCAATCTGCAATATGGAACGCAAGTCTGACACGCTGAATCTTCGGATAACCCCGGAATTAAAGGAATTGATTCGATTGGCCGCTGAGCGGGAACATCGAACAATCGCAAACTTCATTGAAGTGCTTGTGAGGCAACACTGCATCACGCATGAAGTAGCGGTGCTGAATAAGCAGCCGTAGAGCCGCTAAGTCAACTAGGGGGATTGATGGACGTATTTCAGTTTCGTGAGCACATCGTTGCCGACTACGAACAGTTTACTCGTAGCTTCACGCGCATCCGAGCCGATGACATTCGGGCGTACGTCGACCGTGAGTACGACAGCCAACGCTACTGGCCTGAGCCACTCATTCAAATTAATCCGAACTTCCGGTCAGGTGGCACCGTCGATGAGCTCGTTCAAGCGGGACAACTGAGCGAGGAATGCTCGTCCATCTTCCGGTTGGGTAAGTCGGCTAGTTCTGCCGGCGTGACGCTGCCGTTGCACCAGCACCAAGCTGAGGCCATCAGCTTGGCGTCGGCCGGCGAGAGCTATGTCATGACCACCGGCACGGGCTCTGGCAAGTCCCTTAGCTACTTCATTCCCATCGTCGATGCTTGCCTCAAGGCGAAAAAGGTCGACGCAACACCTCGCACGCGCGCTATCGTCATTTATCCGATGAATGCGCTGGCCAACTCCCAACTTGAGGAGTTAAAGAAATTCCTGGGCTCGGACCCTGGGACTCAGTCCGTGAGCTTTGGTCGCTACACCGGACAAGAGGGGGATGAAGAGCGTCGCGCTATGGCCGCGACGCCGCCGGACATTCTCTTAACCAACTTTATGATGCTCGAGCTGCTGATGACCCGGCAGAACGACATCGACAAGGCCGTGATGCGCAATGCTAAGGGGCTGCGCTTCTTGGTCCTCGACGAGCTGCACACTTACCGCGGTCGTCAGGGTGCCGACGTCGCGCTGCTAGTGCGGCGAGTGCGTGAGGCACTTTCTAGCGAACTCATCTGCATCGGCACCTCGGCCACAATGGCGTCTGAGGGCAGCCAGATGGAGCGTAATGCGGTCGTGGCCAATGTCGCTCGGCGTCTATTCGGCACGCCCATCCCCGAACGTAACGTCATCACCGAAACTCTGCGTCGAACAACGCCAGAGAGCGAGACGCTTCAGACGGTGCAGAGCCAGCTCGGTCCCGCCATCCGCGCTGGGGTGCCCATGGACCTGGATTTTGAAGCGATGGCGGCGCACCCCATGTCGGTGTGGGTCGAGCTCACCTTGGGCCTGACTTACGAGGACGACAAGCCCCGCCGGGCTCGCCCGCGCAAACTTGCAGATGCTGCCCAATTGCTCCACGAGGTCTCGAGCGAGTCACTAGAGAGTTGCTTGGCCTACCTCCAGCAATTCATGCTGCGTGCCTACGCCGTGACAGACAGCTCCGGCAAGAGCCTCTTCGCCTTCAAACTCCACCAGTTCATCGCTGGCGGTGGCAAGGTCTACACGACGCTGGAGGCACCTTTCCACCGTGCCATCACCCTCGACGGGCAACAGTTCGTTTCTGGAGATGACCAGCGGCAGCGGAGGTACTACCACGTGCACTTTTGCCGCGACTGCGGCCAGGAATACATCCCGGTGTGGGATACCGACGGCCCCGAAGGCCGTGCTTTCAACGTGCGTAGCATCGACGAGCGTCAACATGATGACGAGCAGGTGAAGTTCGGTTTCCTGATGCCCGACGGCCGCGGCCTGTGGGACCCGGAATTGCTGGAGCGCTACCCGGAAACCTGGCTGGAGGAGCGCGCCGACGGCGAGTGGCGTATCAAATCAGGCCAGCGCAAGTTCATCCCACAATCGGTCAAGGTACGGCCTGATGGCATCACCACCGCAGACAAGGGATTGCAGGCCTGGTTCATCCCCGGCGCCTTCCGTTTTTGCTTGGCTTGTGGGGTGTCGCACACCTCGTCTGGCAAAGATGCGCTGCGCCTTACGTCGCTTTCGGGCGAAGGCCGCAGCTCCGCCACGACGATGCTCACGCTGTCGGCACTGCGCTACCTGTACGAAGAGGACCAGCAATTGTCCCCGGACGCCAAGAAGGTCCTAGGGTTTTCCGACAACCGACAGGATGCGGCCCTGCAGGCCGGCCATTTTAATGACTTCCTGCAGGTACTTCTGACCCGGGCTGCGCTGTTGTCCGCAGTGCAGAAAGGCGGTGGACAGGGCCTGTCAGAGCGCGAGGTCGCAAATGCTGTGTTCGAAGCGTTGGGCTTCCACCGCGACGACCCGGCCGTGCGTGCTGAGTATATGCAGCAGCCTGAGGTTAAGGGCAACACCCGTCGGCAAGTACAGGAGGCCATGCGCGGCATCCTAGGTTACCGCACATTTTTTGACCTACGGCGTGGTTGGCGCTTCAATAACCCTAACCTCGAGCAATTGGGCTTGGTGCGCATTAGTTACCAGGACATCGAAGACCTCGCCGCCGATGCGTCTGAATGGGCCACGGCACCGCGGGTGCTCCAGGCGGCTACGGCCGCCGAGCGCTCCGTCGTGCTTCGCGCCCTGTTCGACTTCATGCGCCAAGGCCTATGCGTCGCAACACGCTACCTGGACCGCACGGAGCTCGAACAACTGCGCACGCAGAGTTACGCTAACCTCCGAGAGCCTTGGGGCTTCACTGAAGATGAGCGGCCGATGACGGCGCGCTGGTTCGTTACCTCGCGCCCGCGCGAAGAAACCGACCGTCGGGGCCGCCGAGTGAAGGTCGAGGACTTCTTGGTTATCGGCTCGAGCCGTTCGCGTCTTGGTCGAATGTTGCGGCAGGGTAGCACCTGGGGAGGAGGCAACCCCTACTACAGGGACATCGACGACCATACTTATCCAGAAGTTATCGCTGCGCTGCTCAAAGCCGCCGAGTCGTATGGCTTAGTTAAGCGCGAAGAAACGGACGTCAGCCTGACTGGTTGGCAGCTGAACGGCACGACACTGCTGTGGGAAGTGGGTGCGGGTCAGAGCCAGCGCCAAGCCGAGGGCAATGAATTCTTCCGTGGCCTGTATCGCAATATCGCCGGGCTGCTTGCCAGCCCAGTGCACCAGCTCTTCGATTTCGAAGCCCGCGAGCACACGGCGCAGGTGGAGCAGGAGGACAGGCTGGAGCGAGAAGCCCGCTTCCGCTACACCGAGAAGGACCGCGACGAATGGCGAAAGAAGAATGGCACCGAGCTCGATTGGCTGCCAGTGCTGTTCTGTTCTCCGACCATGGAGCTCGGTGTCGACATCTCATCGCTGAACACCGTCTACATGCGCAACGTACCGCCCACACCGGCTAACTACGCGCAACGCAGCGGTCGTGCCGGGCGCGCTGGGCAGCCGGCCTTGGTCATCACTTATTGCGCCAGCCAGTCTCCGCACGACCAGTATTATTTCCGCGACCCTGTGCGAATGGTACACGGGCAGGTCAACGCGCCTACGCTGGACCTGGCGAACTTGGAGCTTGTTAAAAGCCACATGCATGCCATTTGGTTGGCTGAGACCGGGAAACGCCTAGGCAACAGCGTTCGTGACCTCTTGGACATGAATCTACCTGAGAAGCTGCCCATCATCGACGAAGTGGCCGCGGACCTGGATAAGGCTGAAGCCAAGAAGCTGGCGCATGAACGCGGGCTCAAGGTGCTAGGCATGCTGGCCAGCGAGCTGACACCCAAGAACGCACCTTGGTACAGCGAACACTGGGCAGAGATGGTCTTTCAACGGGCGTATCTCGAGTTCAACGATGCCCTGCAACGTTGGCGCGACCTGTACCGAGCTACGGCTCAGGCTATTGAGCTGAATTTCAAAATCGAAAACAATCCGGCCGCAAGTGAGCGTGAGCGCCGCGAAGCTCAGCAGCGCCATAATGAGGCCCGCAAGCAGCGAGACCTGCTGCTGGCCGGCGATAGCGCTTTCAATTCCGATTTCTATACCTATCGTTACCTTGCGAGCCAAGGCTTCCTGCCCGGCTACAACTTCCCCCGCTTGCCCCTGCTGGCTTATCTGCCAGCACGGCGCGGCAGTATCGGCCGCGAGAGCTTTTTATCCCGCCCACGCTTCCTTGCGCTCGGGGAGTTCGGTCCCTACAGCCTCATCTATCACGAGGGCAGCCAGTACAGGGTGACTAAGGCCCTGCTGACTATCAGTGGCCAAGACCAGGTCAGCGAGGGCGCGCGACTGCCCACTGAAGTTGCTCGCCTATGCCCCACTTGCGGCTACGGCCACTTCCGTTCACAGCGCGATGCCGACCGCTGCGTCTCCTGCGGCGCCTCGTTGTCGGGAGCGCAGGAGGTCAAGAGTCTTTATCGTATCGAGAACGTTTCGACAAAGCGCGCCGAGCGCATCACCGCCAACGAAGAAGAGCGCGTACGCCAGGGTTACGAGATGCAGACCACGCTTCAGTTTGCGGAGGCCGATGGGAAGCTGAATATGGTCACCACTGTGGTGGAAGACGATAAGGGCCCTTTGTTGGAATTGCAGTACGGTCCATCCGCCACCGTTTGGCGCATGAACTTCGGCTGGCGCCGACGTAAGGAGAAGTCCATCCGGGGCTTCATGATGAATCCCGTCACCGGCCACTGGGTCGGCGGGGTGGAGGACGGCAACGGCGAGGTGGAGAACGAAGGTGAAGCGCCACCCGACAAGACGCCACCGCAACGCATCGTACCCTACGTCGAGGACCGCCGAAACATTCTTATCGTGCGTCCGCACCATTGTCTCGGCGAACTTAAAGCCGAGACCCTGACCACGCTGCAATACGCACTTAAGCGAGGCATCGAGGCCGTTTACCAGCTAGAAGAAAGCGAGCTGATGGCCGAGCCCCTACCCACGCGCGACAATCGCCAGTCCATCCTGCTGTTCGAGGCTGCCGAGGGCGGTGCCGGCGTGCTCACCCGCTTAGCCACAGAGCCAGATGCTTTGTCGGCCGTCGCCGCAAAGGCTCTGGACGTTATGCATTTTGTAGGGCCGCCGGCCGGCCAAGCATGGTCCCGCAATGCGCTGACTGAAGAACTCGACCACGAAGGCAAACCGTTGTGCGAAGCTGGCTGCTACCGCTGCCTGCTGTCGTATTACAATCAGCCGGACCACACACTCATCGACCGCAAGGACAAGAGCGCAGACGGCCTGTTGCTCGACATTTTGTGTCGCATGACCCGGGCCCATGCCCATCAGGGCACACAAGGGCGCGCGCCGCAAGAGCATGACGCCGAACTTGCTCGGACTGCCGGCAGCACCCTGGAACAGGCTTGGCTGGACCACGTCACCGAGCACGGCTACCGCAAGCCGGACCGTGGCCAGCAAACTATTACCGGAGCCAATGTCTGCGTCGACTTCTTCTATGACGAGCTGAACTTGGTCGTCTTCATCGACGGCCCATATCACGAGACAGACGCGCAGCGAGCACAGGACGCCGCCATAGACCGTGCCTTGGACGACCTTGGCTACCTGGTGGTTCGCTTTCCCAAGGAGCAGGCTCGCTGGCCCGATATTTTCAAGAACAACGCCGACCTTTTTGGCCCCGGCAAAACCTGATTTGATATGAATGCACCAACCACGGAATTCCTTCCAGGCAGCCTCGTTGCCGCCCGCGGTCGTGAATGGATAGTCTTGCCCAACGCGCTTGACACCCAAACACTTCGCTTACGCCCGCTGGGCGGTGGCGAGCACGACGAAACCTTTATTTATCTTCCGTTGGAACCCCAGCCAGTTCAACCAGCGACGTTCCCTTGGCCTACAATCGGCCAAGCTCGTAACCACTCGGCCAGCCAGTTGCTCTTAGACGCCTTACAGCTCAAGTTACGAAGTGGTGCCGGGCCCTTCCGTAGTTTCGGTAATATCGCGGTTGAGCCACGGGCTTACCAACTCGTACCGTTGTTGATGGCACTGAAGCTTCCGACTGTGCGTCTCCTGATTGCTGACGACGTCGGTATCGGCAAGACCATCGAGGGAGCTCTGATTGCCCGTGAGTTTCTCGACCGTGGAGAGGTCCAGCGCCTCGCCGTGCTTTGCCCGCCGCATTTATGTGAGCAATGGCAGCGCGAACTAGCTGAACGCTTTCATATTCATGCTGTGGTGGTGCGCTCGAACACTGCGGACCGTCTCGAGCGTGACTTGCCGCCCGGCACCTCGGTGTTCGATGCGTATCCCTTCACCGTAGTGAGCTTGGACTACATTAAGTCCGAGCGTCGACGCGAGGCCTTCCAGCGCTTCTGTCCCGAGTTTGTCATCGTGGACGAGGCTCACACCTGCACACAAGGGGGACAAGGAAGACAACAACGTTACCAGCTGCTTAAGGGGCTGGCCGAAGACGCGAATCGTCACATGGTGCTGTTGACTGCTACGCCACATAGTGGCGATGACGAGGCCTTCTTCAATTTATTAGGCTTGCTGCGTACCGATTTCACGCAACTCAAAGATTTGCCAAGCACCCAGCGCAGCGACCTGCGCGAAGAATTGTCGCGTCACTTCGTCCAACGGCGTCGGCCTGACATCGCCGAGTGGCAGGATACCTCTAGGTTCCCAGACCGGAAGACAGCAGAGGTGACCTATCAATTGACCGGTGCGTGGGGTCAACTATTCAACGACGTGTTGGCCTATGCTCGCGAACTTGTAGAGCGTGCCGAGGGACAAGCGCTTCGTGAGCAGCGCATGAACTGGTGGGCAGCTCTCGCCCTGCTGCGTTGCATATCATCATCGCCTGCAGCCGCCGTAAATTCGCTGCGCACGCGATTGCATGGCGCGCAGTTAATTGAAAGCGAATCCGAGATGCTTTCCCTCGAAGACCTCGAGCTGCAGGCTAGTGACCGAGTGTTGGATGGCGCAGATGATACGCTCTCAACTGATGACATCGAGCCCGGGGCTCAGATTGAAGATTCACAACGGCTTCAAGAATTAATAGAAGCCGCTGAGGCACTGACGGGTAGTCAAAATGACCCTAAGCTGGCTAAGCTGCAGGAACATCTGAGTCTACTGCTCAAAGAAGGCTTTCAGCCAGTTGTGTTCTGCCGCTATATCGCTACGGCGCACTACCTGGCGGCGTTTCTTCGCGACCAGTTCAAATCTGCTATGGTCGAGGCGGTGACCGGAGAACTCACACCGGGTGAGCGCGAGGCGGCAGTTGAGCAGTTGGGCGAGAGCGAGACTCGTATTTTGGTGGCTACCGACTGCTTGTCCGAGGGTATCAACCTTCAAAATCTCTTCACAGCGGTCGTTCATTACGACCTGAGCTGGAACCCGACTCGGCACGAACAGCGTGAAGGCCGCGTGGACCGCTTCGGCCAAAAGGCGCCTGAAGTTCGTAGCACCATGCTATATGGCGAAGACAATCCAGTGGACGGTGCCGTGCTTCAAGTTATCTTGCGTAAGGCTGAAAGCATCCGTAAAGAACTGGGTGTTTTAGTGCCGCTTCCTGATGATGAGGGAAAGCTGACACAAGCTCTATTGAATGCCGTCTTGCTCCGTAAGGGCGGGGCTATGAATGCGCAGTCACAGCTCGACCTTTTCGGCGAGCCTGCTAAACAAATTGAATTGGCTTGGCAAAGTGCGAAGGAAAAGGCTAAGCAGAACCGCTCTATCTTCGCGCAGCGTCGTTTGAAACCTGAGGACGTATTGCCCGAATGGCGAAAATCAACTGCAATCCTGGGAGGCGAGGCCGACGTAGAGCGTTTTGTGAGCTGTGCAGCCGCTAAGCTAGGTGCTCCGCTGGAGCCTATTCGCGGGCACTTCAAGCTCTTGACCGAGCACTTTTCCCAACCTATCCGTGAACGTCTTAGTGTCGAAGGTATTGAAGGTTCGTTACGTATCGATTTCCGTCAACCTGCGGCACAAGGGGCACAGTTTATCCACCGTACTCACCCATTAGTCGTGGTGTTGGCGGACATCTTGCTCGAGCGGGCGCTTGAGACTACCAACGGTGCTGATGAAGACACTGCTGTTGCTCGTGCTGGTGCCGCATTCGTCGGTAATGTTCAGCTTAAGACTACCGTTCTGCTGTTGCGCATGCGACATCAACTCAGCGTAATGCATGGTAGCGAGACAAGGCTCATCCTCTGTGAAGAGTGTGTAGCCGTGGCCTCGGCAGGCGCAGATTCGTTCGAGCTTTTAGCTGCCAAGCAGGTGCGCGAACTGCTAGGTGCTGAAGCCATCCGGAATATGCCTCTCCCGCTGCGTGACCGCCAACTGCAAACGGCACTGGACGCGTTGCCTGCGTGGCAGCCGCAACTGGAGGCCATAGCAAAAATACGTGCGCAGGAGTTACTGCAAGACCACCGCCGTGTGCGAGAGGCGGCTGACGCAAAGGGCTCTTATCAAGTCACTGCCAGCGTACCTGTCGATGTAATGGGTATTTACGTACTAGTCCCGGCCGCAGCCGTTCAGGTCGGGGGTAATTGACGCTATGGCACGGAAAAAAATTTCAACTCTGGCATATCGCGCCATTCGCATTGAAGGTGGACTTATTCCTGCAGACGAGCTCACTCGCCTGAGCACTCTGGCTGAACCGACTTCAACTGAGCAGACTGAGGCTCAGTACCGAATCTCAAAAGGACTCAAGCTACGTGACGAGATTGCTCGTGACTTTAAAATCGCTCTAAGTCTGTGGAAAGACTTTCAAGCTCTGCGCAAACGTGCAGATGTAAGTGCGCATGAGGTCACCGTTCGAGAATTTTTGCTGCCTTTGATGCGTGAAGTGCTGCACTTCTCGGACATCAGTCGTTGTGCGCCAGTCGAGAGCAGTGGCCACAGCTACGCCATCGGCCATGCCGCAGAGGAAGGCCGAGTACCCTTAGTCTTTGCTCCACATGACCAGTCGCTGGATGCGCCGACGGTGCGCTTCGGAGAGACAAACCCAGATACGGGCAAGGTTCGTCGTCGTAGCCCCTATATGCTTGCCCAAGAGGCCCTCAACGCCTCGGACGCCTGTCTGTGGGCTATTGTCACGAACGGCTTGACGTTGCGCATATTGCGCGACAACCCCAGCCTAACTCGCCCTGCTTACGTTGAAATAGACCTGGAGGTGCTCTTCACTGAAGAGCTCCACCCCGACTTTACAGCGTTCTGGCTTCTAGCGCATGCTAGTCGATTTAGCAGTCCTCCTGATGAACCCGCCAATTGCGTGTGGGAACGCTGGAGAACGTCGGGACAAGCTGCGGGCGTCAACGTACGAACTAACCTGCGCTACCAAGTGGCCGATGCCTTACGTGCTCTTGGGACAGGCTTCCTTTCGCACCCCGCCAACGGCGCGCTACGGACTGCCCTGCAGCGTTTGGATAATGAGGATGGCGCATTGGGACGCCAAGCCTTCTTTGAGGAACTCCTGCGCCTGGTCTACCGGCTCATCTTCTTGTCGACAGTCGAGGACCGAATTGACAAGACGAGTGGGCAACGTCTCATCTTCACGCCTGACGCTTTACCTGACGTCCAGCAGCGCTATCTGTCCAGTTACTCGATGACATGGCTGCGAGAGCGCGCAGTGCGGCGCAGTCAGCACGACCGACATTCGGACCTCTGGCAGGCGCTTACCATAACTTTCAGAGCATTGGCGAGAGGTGAGCCCCATCTTGGTCTACCGGCCCTCGGCGGGCTTTTTGATGGCGACCAATGCCGCTGGCTTGATGGAGCCCAGTTAGAGAACCGTTGGTTGCTGGCAGCCGTGTTCCAGCTGGGATGGTTCCGTGCTGACGGCGGCCTGACCCGTGTCAATTACCGAGACATGGGGCCAGAAGAGCTGGGTAGCGTTTATGAAAGCCTGCTAGAGCTGGTGCCTGACTTGCAGATGTTGTCGCACCCAACGACGGCTCGTCTAGTTTTTGTTGGTGATGATGACAGCCAGGGCAGCGCCAAAGGTAATACGCGCAAGTTGACCGGAAGCTACTACACGCCGGACATTCTGGTCCAGGAGCTTATCAAGACGGCTCTTGAACCTGTCATCGCAGACACCGTTCGCGCCAACCCTGGAAGGCCTGTCGAGGCATTGCTCGGCCTGACGATTTGCGACCCTGCTTGCGGAAGTGGACACTTCTTACTGTCGGCTGCCAGACGTTTAGCAGACGAGGTGGCCCTGCACCGTGCCTTGGCTGAACGTGACGGAGGCGCTCCGACGCCCACAGACTATCGCCATGCACTGCGTGACGTGGTTAGCCATTGCATTTTTGGTGTGGACAAAAACCCGATGGCTATCCAACTGGCTAAGACAGCACTTTGGCTTGAAGCCTACTCACCCGACCGGCCCTTGTCTTTCGTGGACCATCATTTACAGGTTGGCGACGCATTGTTAGGAATGCTGGACCCCAAAGTGCTCGAGTACGGCATTCCGGATGATGCATATACTGCACTATCTGGCGACGACAAAACTGTGGCCTCAGCTTTGAAAAAGCAGAACAAGGCTGACCTTAAGAGCTGGAAGGCTATTGCTTCGGGCGACTTACTTACTGAAGCTGGAATTGCTGTCGACGCGGTTGCGCTAGAGACGCTACCTGATGACACACCCGAAAGCATCTCTGCAAAGCGAGCCGCATGGCGGGATGCGCGAGCTGTGGTGCAACGCTCAATGTTGGCACGCTTGGCTGACACTTACGTAGCCGCGTTTCTCGCGCCTAAGTTAGCGGACAATGGTGAACAAGTGCCTCTGTCCGGCTATCTGTGGGGTGTGCTCAGCGGTCAAACGTTGAGGACTGATGTGGAAGAAGCGGCACAAGCCCTGTGTCGTATGTACGGCGTCTTCCATTGGTGGTTAGCGTTCCCCCAGGTCGCGGTCAAGGGCGGATTTTCGGTCATGCTGGGCAATCCTCCTTGGGAACGCATCAAGTTGCAGGAAGAAGAGTTCTTTGCCAACCGCAGTCCGTTAGTGGCCACGGCGAGGAATAAGGCCGAGCGCAGCCAGCGCATTGAGTGGCTGCGCGAAGGTGTACTTCTCCACAATTTGAATCCCGACTTGGAACAAGCGGAGGGCTTGATGCCGCCAAATAAGGCGGAGATTGGGCTCTACGAAGCCTTCATCGCAGCCCGTCGGGGCGCAGAAGCGGCTAGCCTTTTTGCTCACGAAGGCCGACGCTATCCACTCACTGGAGTGGGTGATGTCAACACTTACGCGCTGTTTGCAGAGACATTTTTGCAGGCGACGGCGTCGACGGGGAGAGCTGGCTTCATTGTTCCATCCGGCCTTGGCACAGATGATTCAACCAAACGCTACTTCGGCTCAGTGGTCGGTGACCGACGTTTGGCCTCGTTTTTCGGCTTCGACAACGCTCGGAGAATCTTCCCGGCTGTACACCCAGATACCCCGTTCGCGTTGGTAACGCTTGGCCATACTAATGAGCCGACGCAACTCGTCCACTACGCGTTGTCAGTTGATGACATTTATGACCCCCGTCGCCGTTTTACGCTAACCCCAGACGAGTTCGCCCTCATTAATCCTAATACGCAAACATGTCCGGTATTTAGAAGCGAGCGTGATGCCGAGCTCACTAAGAAGCTTTACCGCGCATCACCAGTATTTGTTCGCGAAGCTCGATTTGGTCCTGAGGGCGAGTTGCTTGAACATGGGGCGAACCCTTGGGGCGTCCGTTTTCAGGCCATGCTGCACATGTCCAATGACAGTGGCCTATTCCTTGACCAGCCCCACTGTAAAACTAGTACAGTCGACTCGCAGTCCTGTCTACCGCTGTATGAAGCCAAGATGATTCATCAGTTTGACCATCGTTGGGCTACTTATGTTGAGATGCCCGACAAGCCGGGGGGCATCGGAACTGTTGACGTGAACTTCACACAAAAAGCTGACCCGAATTACACCGTGCGTCCACGATATTGGGTGTCTGAACGAGAGGTGCTGGCTCGCATTGCGCGCGTACCCGTTCGAGTGGCGAGGGGCTGGCTAGCACTGCACGCTGCCGGCGGAGCCGCGGAATCGGCACAGGCGGACCAAGCACTGGCCGACTTGCTTGCAGCGCTAGCTGCGTGGTTAGCTGGCGAACTCTTCACTGCAGTTGCCGGCAAGCCGGCTGGAAGTAGTGGCTGGGCGCATCAGCAGGTCTTGCAACACATTGCACCTGTAGAAAACACGTTACGTACACGCTTTTCCAGGCTGTACGAGGTATTGCAGGGTATCGGCGTCACGTCGAAGAAAGCACTTACTGAGTTCCCGAAATGGGCCGAGCAGAACGGTGATGCGAAATTGGACAACGACGAGCTCGACCGTTTAGCGGAAGCCCTACATGCCCCACGTTTGGTACCTGCGATACTCGACTTACTAGATGAGTGGATGGACCGGCGTAGTCCACAATGGTTGATGGGGTGGCGGGATATTACGAACGCAACCAATGAGAGGACAGTGATTGCGTCAGTAATTCCACGAGTTGCGGTGGGTAATAAGATTCCGCTGGTCTTCCCCCATTTAGATATAAAGCCGGAACTTGCCGCGGCGTTGTTGGCTAATTTATCAACGCTAACGCTGGATTTCGTAGCACGCCAGAAGGTTGGTGGAACAACTTTGAATTTCTTCTATATGAAGCAATTTAGTGTATTGCCCCCGGAGCAATACACTAAGGACGACCTACAATACATCGTTCCGCGTGTCCTAGAGCTCACCTTTACTGCATACGACCTTAGTCCATGGGCCGATGACTTGGCTGCCTATGACCTTCGGCCCGTTTCCGAGCGCAAGCAACCTTTTGCGTGGCACCCCGAGCGCAGAGCCAAACTGCGTGCTGAGCTGGATGCGTACTATGCGCGGCTTTACGGTTTGAAGCGTAATGACCTGCGTTACATATTAGACCCTGAAGACGTCATGGGCTCCGGCTATCCTAGCGAAACATTCCGCGTGCTCAGAAACAGTGAGATACGGGAATTTGGGGAATATCGCACTCAACGCCTAGTACTGTCAGCTTGGGACAGCCTTGAACAAGGCGGGACTCACTGACATGCTGACCCATCTTAAGCTCAATAACTTTAAGATTTGGCGCTCTACAGGTCAGATGCAGCTTGCACCGTTGACGCTGGTGTTTGGAACCAATTCGTCCGGTAAGTCCAGTCTGATTCAAAGTTTGTTGCTGTTGCGCCAGACCGTTAAGAGTCAGGACCCTAACTTAGACCTAAACTTCGGCGACCCGGATGCAGGCGACTCTGTCGTGCTCGGACAGTTTGTAGATGTACTTTGTCGACACGGAACCGCCACCGAAGTGATTAAGGCAAAAGAAATCGGTATTGAATTTGGTTGGCGGGCTGGGCAACCCGGTGACGAAACCGGAATATTTACAGCGCGTTATGTACAAGGCCGCAGCGGCAGCGCTGATTTGGCCTATTTGCGTATTGGTAGCGCTGGACGAGGTTTCACCGCGCAATTAGGCAGACATGGGGCTTACAGGTTGCTGCCAGAGAATGCACGTCATTGGTCTAAGCAATCCCCTGCGTTTAAGCCGCAGCGGTCATTTTCGTTCTCTGAATCGGCAATGCAAACGCTTGGGGCAGTCGCCGCCCCAGTCTTGGCAGTAGGACCCATGCTGCTAGATGAACTAGCCCGAATAGTTTACCTAGGCCCAGTGAGGCGCTTAGCGCAGCGTGATTACATCTGGAACGGCCGAGCCCCCGGTTTTATTGGGGATGATGGAAGCAGGGCAGTCGACGCACTGATTGCCAGCGGAGTAGCTAATCGGGAGGCGGCGAAGCGAGGACTTCCAGTGCCTGCCACCGCAGAGTTGTTCAACGGCGTCGTTCATTGGCTACGTCGCATGGGTCTTGCTGATGACTTGCAACTGCGACAGCTCGGTCGGTCTGCACGCTATGAACTGCTGGTGGTGAGCAATGACGAAGTTTCAAATTTGAAGGATGTCGGTGTGGGCGTGTCCCAGGTGTTACCCGTGATTGTTGCAGCCCTCTTTGCAGCGCGGGGCAGTATCGTTATGGTTGAGGAACCTGAAAGCCACCTGCACCCTGTAGCGCAAGCGGAACTGGCCGAAATGCTGGCATCAGTTAGTCAGAACCGAGGCGTCCAGTTCATCGTTGAAACGCACTCTGAACACCTTTTGCGCCGCATGCAGACTCTGATAGCACGTGAAACCGTAAAGACCGTTGACCTTTGCATGTACTTTGTTGAGCGCGAGGGAAAGGAAGCTAAGCTCCAACGGCTTGAGGTGGACGCGTTTGGGACCATCAGACCTTGGCCAGACCACTTTTTTGGAGATTCAGTTGGTGAGGCGAGAGAACAGGCTAAAGCGCGTGCAGAACGCATGAAGAGGGGCGTTAGCAATGCCTGAAAGCCGCGTGGTGGATACCAATGTTCTCATAGTGGCGAGTGCTGCTCACACGACGTCCCCCTTTCCTGAAAACGAAACGCCCATCAACGAAGCGCGGCTTCGAGAGCAGGTATTAGGCTGGCTGGAAGCATTTGAGAGCGACCCGCATCGCCATGCCGTCTTGGACTGGGACTGGCACATCTGCACCGAGTATCAGAACAAGCTGACCGAGCAGGACTACGGCTGGCTTGCAATAATGCACAAGCGGGACAAGAGCGAGGTGGTTTGGATAGGTATTGAAGTCGATGAGCACGGTCATGCAGTCTTGCCGGCCACACTCGCGGCGAGCGTGACTGACTTAGCCGACCGGAAGATGGCCGCGTCGGTTTTAGCGGTAGATGACCAAGTTCGGCCCTGTAAGCTCACCAACGCTTGTGATACCGATTGGCTGGACTGTGCTGACGCATTGAAGGTCGCAACTGTGGAAGTCGAGCATATTCTTGAGGACTGGTTACACGAGAAGTGGAGCGAGAAAAAGGCCAAGAAACCATGATGGAGCTGTACCGCTTCCCACATACTCCGCACCTGGCTTGGCTCGGCGGCGGTGAGCCGAGGGACGATAAGGTTCTCTCGCCGAGAGAGGCGAGCGAGTTGCTGGCGGGAGACCTGGTCATTGAGGAGAAGCTTGATGGTGCAAATTTGGGGTTCTCGGTCACCGTTGATGGAACCCTTCAGGCCCAGAATCGAAGCCACTACTTGACCGAGCCCTATATGGGCCAGTTCAGCCGCCTGCGCTCGTGGATGCCTTTTCATGAGAATAAACTTATTAAGGCTTTGGGCTCAGACCTGATTGCCTTCGGCGAATGGTGTGCAGCACGACATTCACTGACTTATGACCATTTACCAGATTGGTGGTTGCTTTTTGATGTCTACGACCGAAGAAAGCAACGATTTTGGTCGACCAAGAGACGTAATCAATGGGCGGCCGATTTCGGTATATACACCGTGCCCACACTGGAGTGCGGCAAGCTCTCACTTAGTGCCTTAAAACAATTGCTTCAGGGAGTGAGAAGCACTTATTCAACAGGGCCGCTTGAAGGTGTTGTGGTCCGTTCCGAAAACGACGCGTGGCTCAAATCCCGAGCCAAGCTGGTTCGCGCAGACTTCACACAAAACATTGAAAATCATTGGCGCACCCGCGCGCTTGAGTGGAATAGACTGAAGGAGGTCGAATGACTGAGACCCTGTTTAACGAGAAGCTGGCGGACGGCGTGGCATGACCCCGCTGGAGCGTTTTCGTCTGGAGAAGGCCGCTGCAGACTGCGGCTTTGAGCGTGCACCATCGTTGCTCACTGATGGCGGGCTAGAGCTGCGTTCGGCCCAGTTCCCGGAAGTGGTTTTTATACATGCCAGCGGCGATGGATTCCGCGTCTCAGCTTCGGCACCAGTACTGCTAGATGGCGCTGACGGTGGCGCCGTCTTCGCGGCCGACCTGGACAAGCTCTATGCCACGCTTCAACGTGCATCAGCCGTCGCTAGAACTATGCCCAATCGTGTAGCGGACCACTTCCGACGCGGAAGCCTACGCCTGCCGCAAACGACTGAAGCGGAGCGCCTGGTAGTACAGCGTGTAGGCCAAGACCTATTTCGAAATGCGCTGATGGATTACTGGCAGGGGCGTTGTTGCGTCACTGGCCTCGCCGTGCCTGCCTTGCTGCGAGCTTCGCACATCAAACCCTGGGCTAAATGTCTGAGCGACGATGAGAGGCTGGACGTTTTCAACGGGCTTCTGCTCGCTCCCCACATTGATGCATTGTTCGACGGTGGTTGGATTACATTCTCAAACGAAGGAAAGCTGCTTGTTTCAGAAGCTCTGCCGGCGGCGGCTCAGATTCAATTAGGAATCTCAACTGATTGGCAAATCCGCAACGTTAAGCCGGCTCAAATTTCGTACTTAACGTTTCATCGGGATAACGAATTTCGTTATTGAGCACGACCTTATTGTAATACTTAAAAGTATTACGATTTGTGATATCTCGTGCTTTCATAGAGCATTAATGCCAGAGGATGTAAAAATTCATGAAGCCGTCAAGCCTCTGGCCTTTCATTCAATATTGTTTGGCCTCAGCGGTGCGGCACTCTTGGCTAGTGAGGCCGCTAGCTTTTCGTTTTCCTCTCTCAAACGTTCAATTTCCAGCCATAAAAGCAGAACTTGATTCGCTCGAAGCTTAGATGCCTGAGCAGCTGCGTCTCGCTCATCAGACAAAGCCGACCGCAGCATTTTCACTTCTTCAGACGCCAGACGATATGCTTGCTCTAAAGTCTCTGGAACTACATCTTCTTCCGATACTCCGTTTTTACGGAGAGTAGCATATTCGGTCTGGAGGTCGGTGTGTTCGTTAAGATATCGGTAGAGAGTCGCTTTGCTAACGCCTGCCTCTTTAGCTAAGTTCAATCCCGTAATTTTTCCATTTGTTCGCGCGGGTTTGGCTGATGCGAGCTTGTCAAGAGCATCTATAATAGCCTGTTTTGTTTTATTCTTCATCCTTCTGTCCGTATGTGTCGATTATCGCGCGCAATTTGGTTGCCTCATTTATGAGTGCGATACGATGAATTTTCATTATTTTGGGAACCGATGCAAGGTCTTCCGCCTGCTTCGCTTGTGCTTCCCATTTTGCTATGTGGCGTTTTCCAATACATGCATTGCTGCAGATATCCGGCTGACAGTGATTAAGAATCGGACGTGATGAAGATGAATCAGTACATGCTGCATTTTTTGGCTCGAAAAAACAGAAATTAAGCTTGCCAACAAAGATTGGTTTTTGTGAGTTGGCTAGCCATTTTGCGATTTGGGAAGGCGCAAAATCCTCAGCTTGACCTTTGAACTCCAGCGAAAATTGATTTTTGAGGTGTTCGCCAAGTTTTCCAGCTAGTTCTCCACTTGACAAATCCAACGCAACTTCTTCCAGTAAATCAATACTCGCCAGTACTCTTTCACTCTCCAGTAGTTTGTTCCACTCAGGTTCCTGCCCAGCATACCCTTCAAAAACCGTCACTTCTACATGCGAAGCGCAACATCCTGCTCAAGATTACGTGGCACAAGCTTTGAGTTCCAGAAGAGCTGTAACTCACGCCAAACTCCAACTATTTTTGTGCTATATTTCAAAACGTAATCTAACGCTATTGAGGCTGAGGCGCTAAAAATAGGCTCAGGAATTACTGGTGTTGAATTTTCCTCTCGGTCTCGTGCTAGCGATTTGAACATTCTGTCATGCTTTTTTCCGAAAGGCAGACTAGGGATTGGATGGCTTATTCGCGCACCATACTCCCAAAAGCGATAAATCACACGAAAGATGTAAGAAATCCTCTCTTCCGACTTTGCCTCACCATCAGCTTCAAAGCGTAAAAGATTAAGAAATTTTTTCAAATGTACTATGTCGATGCTACCAAAGTCCTGTAAGAAGTTGTTGGCACAGAAGTTTGCAAACTCGGATAGGGCAATGAGTTCGTTATGAACAGTTAACCAAACAACTTCTCTCTCATTTGTGATGACAGGAGTGTAGAGACGAGCATACGCGTACTCTGCGAGCGCAAGCGAAAACCCTGCTGGGAATCCTGGAACTCTCGAAAAATCCCAAGTTTTCTGGTACCTGGTTATTCCTGGTAAAGTCACCTCTGAAGACATATCCCAAAATGCATCCCTGAATTTTGATTTTTCAGAAACTGGTTGATTTGCTTTTACAAAACGGCTTTTGGCTAGTTCCGCTGTTATGGGCTCAAGACTTTCATAACCTACCTCGCGCATGTCAAGCCCTTAATGTGATGGGAAGATAAAACACTTCATCTTTTGCACTCCGCTGTGCTTCGGCAATAGTTTCGTCAGAAAATTTTGGTAGTACGTGCTGATGCAGGACCATCCATGCTTCTCCAAATTTTTGTTGCCAGTCCTCTTGGGTGAGTTCAGTCCGTTGCTGAGATATAAAATCTCTAAATGCAATGACTCTGGGCAGCACGTGTCGAGTAATAACGGCATTGGAACATCCCAAACAAGTCCAAGGCTTGTCACAGGGAGTATTTTTTTCGCCGTTTGGCCGATTATAAAAGTCCTTACACGCGGCTATAAAAACATCCTGTTCTCCTTGCAGAAGCTTAGAAGCTTCATTCATGGAAGACCTTAGTGTCGCCGCTAATTCATCGGGAGACTCTGCCGTAACGACTGTCGGCCGCGCCACACTCAGAGCTGCACGAATTCCGTTTTCCGTTGCACGCTCATGTACATGCGTCATACTTTCGTTATTTACATAACTAACACTCGTTCGTAATAATGTGTGTGCTGCGTCGCGGCTAATTTTGCTTAACTGGCCGTGAGTGCGATAGCGCTTGACTAGATAATAGACTCGCCATCGACGAAGTGAAACCTTTTGCGGTGCTCCGCTTTCCGTCATCAGCTCGTTACGGTCACACCAACCGTCTTTTCTATTCATCTGGTACTTTAGGTATGATGGGTCTATCGGCTTGACGGTGTCGGTTTCCCTCGATTTAAGAGTAAATCCGAGAAATAAATTGTCGCGATGTTCTGGCTTTGCTAGATTTAGCAACGGCTTGGTTATCTGAAGTAAAGTTTTTATTAAGCCAACAGGCGAAAACATCCCTTCGTTTGAGATTGGCCTTTTATAGAGTTTGATTGAGCCTCTCTGCTTTTTGTACCAAAGCAAATAGCGCCCATCAATCTCTTGCAAACAGTCTCTGCTTAATGTCAATATCGACGTTTCGTTTCTTCCGGTTGTCTTGGCTAATAAATTAACGAAAGGTATCAAATCCTCTGCGAATGGATAAAGATACGAAAAAACGTCGGATTTTCGATAGGGGCCTTTGTAGGCCCCATTGGTTGCGTTATTAAAAGAGGATAGGCCACGTTTGGCAACTCCGGCGTTTTTGACGTATATGCCATCCATCACATTCACAACAAACCATAATAAATTCGGAAGTTGATTCCATAAACGTTCTTCTGGTGACAGTGGCGATTTTCCTTTTCTAGGGCTTCTGGTTCTGGGGTCTTTTCCGCTTTGTAAAAGTTTTTTCCCTGTTTCCAAACGTTTTAACGTCGCCCTAATATGCGTGCGACACGCGTCCTCGATATCTAAAGCTTCGCTAGTGGTGTAAGGCAGAGTTCCCTTTATTTTTTTAGAGTATTTAAAATTTCTTGGAGCGCAAAGCTCAGTAGAGACCAAGCCTAGTTCTTGTGCGGCTTTAATTAATCGTTCAATATTCCCGTAAAGCCGGCGACGGTGGTCGTTTGTGTCGCTTGAGAATGTACGTCGCACATAGCTCCGAAATTCGAGTAGAAACTCGGTATCTATATCGCGCATGCGAAATTCAGAGGCTTGGCAAGATTCTGTGCAGAACCGCAATAGCGTGCGGATAGCTTGGCCATAGTTTATAAAGCTATGGTCGCTAGCAAATTTTTTAGGTTTTGTATATTCGTCTAGAGCTGCTAGCAAATCTCTCGAGAGAAATTCGTAACACGAAAAATTTCTCAAGTCAATTAGTGCTTTTGCGCCTAAGGTGCTTCGCTTATCCAATATCAAGCCTCCAAGTGTTGTGACATTATTTTCTGTCTCAACTACTTCGTAAAATTGAATGCGCTTCTTAACCATGCTCTCGTTCCCAGTCGCTCCAGTCATTTAAAGATTCATCGACTAGCGCTTCAGATTCTTCAAGGAAGTCGAGATAGATATAGGTACTTAATAGGTTCGAGTGTCCCAACAATAGTTGCAGTTCTCGTAATGGGTCGTTTAGAACCTGTCGATATGCGTCGGCACCGTGCAGCTTAAGTTCGCGCAGGTTGACGGCCATCCTTTTTATCATGGCTTCTAACTGGTACACCGCGAAAGTATGTCGGCAGCCATGTGGAGTTAATCGTAATCCAGTACATTTCGATATGTCGGCGAAAAAGCGTTGCACGTCACGAGCAGAGAGCCTTGTTCCTTTTTCACTTAAGAAGACATGATTTGTCGGTTTGCATTTCTTCGTCTTTTTCGATACGGACTTGAGGGCGGTCTGACGGTCTTCGTCAATGTAAAAACGTAATGCGCGCATGATTCTTTTGGGTACAAGCACTGTCCGCGGCTTGCTTCCCTTTCCAACAACCCGGATTGACACGCTCTTCTTACCGGCAAATTTTATATTGTCGGGGTCCGGTAATTGATGAGTTTGAAGCGACAACGCCTCGGATATACGTAAGCCAACCGTAATAAGCAAATCTGACAACGCTAAGTTTCGCTGTGCGTTTCGCTTTTGCGCTAAGGCTGGGCGCCAAAGAGTCTTATAATTTGTAATGCTGATAAAGTTCACACGCTCCGGAGTTGTACTTATAATAAACTCAGAGGTTTCTGTATGTCCGTGGCCGAACATGGCTTTCGACTTCCGATATTTATAAGGGAGAACTTGGACGACTCCCGCTTCGACGCCATATTCGTATAAATGCACAAGCGCTGAGGCTGCTACGTTCCAGGATTGTCCCTTTATAATGTTCCCATCCTGAAATTCGCCTTTAGTGCGAACGCGATAGTAAGCGAGGAGGTCTTTTCGAGTCACATCTTTCCAGGTTTTCTTCTGTGCTTCGACGAATCGTAAAAATAAAGAAATTTGATTCGCGTAGGTTCTCCAGGTATTAGCGCTACGTCGGCGTGGCTCAAGTAAATATGAGCAAAAGCCATCCAATTCTCTGTCTGGGACGTAGTTTTTGTCGAGAAAGAATGGACGGCCCGCGGGTATCGCAAGTGACTTGATGAGTTCAGTGTATTTCTTGCGCTCTGAATTCGGCAGATTGTCAAAAACTTGAGGGTCGAAGAAGTAGAGTTCCATTAGAAATAATACTTTTGAGACCTTATCAATTCGTCGCTTTATAAAAGGGACGAAAAAATGCATAAAAATATAAATGACTGCTGGGCTTGACGAATCTGACACTAGAGTCGTTGCACGGCTATGTCCGCTGCGTCGTGGCGTGGCCTGGCAGAGGTTCGTTGGGACGCCGTCGTGGATTGGGAGCGACAGCTGCCGACGCAGCTTTATCGTCGGCGAACTTCGAGAGGTGTGTCAAATTTTCTCTTAAAATCAACGGCTTAAGCTTGCGGATTGCTTATTCTGTACTATATCGGCCGCCGGGAAGTGACGTATGAAAACAACAGCTAGCTAGACTAACTGACTCAGGGCTGAGTGAGAATCGGAAGGCGAGAGCCGTAGAGAGCAGGACCGAATGGCGGTCAATGCGGAGAGAGGGGAGAGACTTCGTTATCTCGAGAATCGTAGGAAGCAGTGGCCTTGAGACTATCGAGACTGTTTCATTAATGACGTGTAACTACCAGATTACCCAGAACGATGCCGTTCTTATGGCCGAGTCCACTGCGGGGCAGGATCATCGCGGCATAGCCCGGATCGCCGATGTGGATGGCGAGGCCGGTCGGCACGAGGACCGTCTGGCCGGGCTCGATGGTCATGGGCGCCTCGATGCAGGCGCGCAGGTCGAGGCCCGCGCTGCCGGCGGTGGCGTAGGCCGGCAGGAAGTCCTTCATGCGCGGGTCGAGGATTTTCAGGTCGATGTTCTTCATGAAGCTTGGGTAGTGGGTTTTGCTTGTGATGCGGGATGGTTCAGGCCAGCAGCGAACGGCGTTCGAGGCGCTTGGCGATTTCGGATACGAGCTGGCGCGCCAGTTCCAGCTTGGTCGCGCGCGGAAGTACGGTGTGGCCGCTTTCGTCGAACAGCACGATCGCATTCTCATCCTGCCCGAACGTCTGCGGACCGATATTGCCCACGAGCAGAGGAATGCCTTTTTTCTCGCGCTTGACGGCGCCGTACTCGATCAGGTTCTCCGATTCGGCCGCGAAGCCGACGCAATACGGCCAGCCGTTCAGCGACGTCGTGGCGGCCACGCTCGCGAGGATGTCCGGGTTTTCCGCGAACTGCAGCTGCGGGGCGTCGCCGCTGCCGTCCTTCTTGATCTTCCGGTCGCTGGCGTTGTCGACGCGCCAGTCGGCGACGGCCGCCACGCCCACGAACACGTGCTGGCCGCCGACGGCCTGCATGACGGCGTCCAGCATCTGGCGCGCGCTCTGCACGTCGATGCGGCGCACGCCATGCGGCGTGGGCAGCGCCGTCGGACCGGAGACGAGCGTGACTTCGGCGCCCGCCTCGCGCGCGGCGCGCGCGATCGCGTAACCCATCTTGCCGGACGAGAGATTGGTGATGCCGCGCACGGGGTCGATCGCCTCGTACGTGGGGCCCGCGGTGATCAGTACGCGCTTGCCGGCCAGGAGCTTCGGCTGGAACGACGCCACGAGTTCCTCGAGCAGTTCGTCCGGCTCCAGCATGCGGCCCATGCCCGTTTCGCCGCAGGCCTGCGAACCGGCGGCCGGACCGAGGATGCAGACGCCGTCCTCGCGCAGCTGCGCGACGTTGCGCTGCGTGGGCGCTTTTTCCCACATCTCGACGTTCATCGCGGGCGCGACGAGCAGCGGTACCGTGTGCGGGCGCGCGAGGCACAGCGTGGACAGCAGGTCGTCCGTGGCGCCGTGCGCGAGCTTGAACAGGAAGTCGGCGGAGCAGGGCGCGACGAGGATGGCGTCGGCGTCGCGCGTGAGGTCGATGTGCGCCATGTTGTTGGGGACGCGGCCATCCCACTGGTCCGTGTAGACGCTGCGGCCGGACAGCGCCTGCATCGTCACGGTGCCGATGAAATGCGTGGCCGCTTCCGTCATCACGACCTGCACGTGCGCGCCTTCCTTCGTCAGGGCGCGGCACAGTTCCGCGGCCTTGTAGCAGGCCACGCCGCCGGACAGGCCGAGGACGATCTTCTTGCCCTTCAGGTCCATGCTCATGACATCCTCCGCGCTGTATTTAGTGTTTGTTCACGCGCCGCAGTTCATCGACGATGAACAGGAACGCGCCGATGGAGATGGCCGTGTCGGCGATATTGAAGGCCGGGAAGTGCTCCAGGCCGCGCCAGTAGAAATCGAGGAAGTCGATCACGTGGCCGTGCGCGATGCGGTCGATGAGGTTGCCCAGGGCGCCGCCCATGATCAGCGCGAGGGCCCAGCAGAACGTGCGCTGGCCCGCGTGCTTGCGCAGCAGGTACACGATGAAGCACACCGCGGCGATGGCGATGCCGCCGAACAGGTAGCGCTGCCAGCCGCTCTGGTCGGACAGGAAGTTGAATGCCGCGCCCCGGTTATACGCGAGCACGAGGTTGAAGAACCCGGTGATCGGCTTTTCCTCGCCCAGCGAGAAGGTGCGCGTGATGGTGATCTTGCTGATCTGGTCGAGCAGGATGACGATGAAGGCGATGCCGAGCCACGGGGTGAGGCTGCCACCCGAGCGCGACGAGACGGCGGAGAAAGTCGGTTTTTTTTTGCTGGCCATGTCGATGGTCGTGAAGTGAAAACCCCGGGCACAGGGCCCGGGGACGGTAGGTCAGGCGAAGCGGCGGCTTTCCCCGCTGCCGAACAGGTTGCTCGTGCAGCGGCCGCACAGGCCCGGGTGCGCGTGGTCGTGGCCGACGTCGCGACGGTAGTGCCAGCAGCGTTCGCACTTGGCGGCGTCGGATGGCGTCACGGCGACGGCTTCGGCGGCCGCATCCTGCACTTGTTCGACCTTGGCCTGCGACGTGATGAACACGAACTTCAGGTCGTCGTCCAGGCTCGCGAGGGCCGTGTACTTGTCGCCCGCGGCCTTGATCGCGAGTTCCGCCTGCAGCGACGAGCCGATCGCGCCGGACGCGCGCACTTCTTCCAGCTGCTTGGTGACGTCGGCGCGGACGGCGCGCAGCAGCGCGTACTTGTCGAGCAGCGCGGCGGCGTCGCCGATTTGCGGGAACGTCCACAGCGTCTGCGTGAAGATGGTTTCGTCACTGTCCTTGTAGGCCGCATCGCCCGCGAACACGGCCCATGCTTCCTCGGCCGTGAACGACAGGATCGGCGCCATGATGCGCAGCAGCGCATGCGCGATGTGCCACAGCGCCGTCTGCGCCGAGCGGCGCGCGAACGAATCCACGCCCGTCGTGTACAGGCGGTCCTTGAGGATGTCGAGGTAGAAGCCGCCCAGGTCTTCCGAGCAGAAGTTCTGCAGGCGCGCGACGACCGGGTGGAATTCGTAGCGCTCGAAGTGCTTCGCCACGTCATCCTGCAGGCGCGCGGTCTCGGCCAGCGCGTAGCGGTCGATCTCGAGCATCTCGGCAACCGGCACGGCGTTCTTGACGGGATCGAAGTCCGACGTGTTCGCGAGCAGGAAGCGCAGCGTGTTGCGGATGCGGCGGTACGCTTCCGTCACGCGCTTCAGGATCTCTTCGGACAGCGCCAGCTCGCCCGTGTAGTCGGTCGACGCGACCCACAGTCGCAGGATGTCGGCGCCCAGCGTGTCGCTGATCTTCTGTGGCGACAGCACGTTGCCGAGCGACTTCGACATCTTGCGGCCATGCTCGTCCACCGTGAAGCCGTGCGTCAGCAGCGCCTTGTACGGCGGGCGGCCGTTCAGCATCGACGACGTCAGGAGCGACGAGTGGAACCAGCCGCGGTGCTGGTCCGAGCCTTCCAGGTACAGGTCGGCGGGGAAGTGCGATTGCGCCGCGTGCGAGCCGCGCAGCACGGTCTGGTGCGTCGTGCCCGAGTCGAACCACACGTCCAGCGTGTCGCGGTTCTTTTCGTACATCGCCGCGTCGTCGCCCAGCAGCTCGCGCGGGTCGAGCTTGTGCCACGCGTCGATGCCGCCTTGTTCGATCAGCTTGGCCACCTGCTCCAGCAGTTCCGGCGTGCGCGGATGCAGGTCGCCCGTTTCCTTGTGCAGGAAGAAGGCCATCGGGACGCCCCACTGGCGCTGGCGCGACAGGGTCCAGTCCGGACGGTTGGCGATCATGCCCTGCAGGCGTGCCTGGCCCCAGTCGGGGAAGAACTGCGTGTCGGCGATGCCGGCCAGCGCGGATTCGCGCAGCGTGGGGCCGCCGTCTTTCGGCTTGACGTCCATGCCGGCGAACCACTGGCTCGTCGCGCGGTAGACGATCGGCGTCTTGTGGCGCCAGCAGTGCATGTAGCTGTGGTCGAACATCTTCAGTTCGAACAGGGCGCCCGCTTCCGTGAGCGCATTGCAGATCGGCTTGCTCGCTTCCCAGATCGTCATGCCGCCGAACAGCGGCAAGGTGCTCGCGAAGCGGCCGTCGCCCATCACGGGCTTCAGGATATCGTCGTCCTTCATGCCGTGCGCCTTGCAGGACTGGAAGTCGTCCAGGCCGTACGCGGGCGCCGAGTGAACGACGCCCGTGCCGCTGTCGGTCGTCACGTAGTCGGCGAGGTAGACGGGCGACGTGCGGTCGTAGAACGGATCGGCCGCGTGCAGCGGGTGTTTGAAGCGGATGCCGGAGAGCTTCTCGCCGGTCGTCGTCGCGACGATCTCGCCTTCCAGCTTGTAGCGCTGCAGGACGCTCTCCACGAGATCCTTTGCGACGATCAGCATGACTGGCGCGCCGTTGCGATCGGCCTTCACCAGCGCGTACGTCACTTCCGGATGCACGTTCAGCGCCTGGTTCGACGGGATCGTCCACGGGGTCGTCGTCCAGATCACGATGAAACCGTCGCCGGCCGGCAGCGCGGGCAGGCCGAACGCCTGCGCCAGCTTGTCCCCTTCCGCGAACGGGAAGCCGACGTCGATCGCCGGGTCGCGCTTGTCCTGGTATTCCACTTCCGCCTCGGCCAGCGCGGAGCCGCAGTCGAAGCACCAGTTCACGGGCTTCAGGCCGCGGTACACGTAGCCCTTGTCGAGCATCGTGCCGAGGGCGCGCAACTCGTCCGCCTCGTTACTGAAGTTCATCGTCAGGTACGGGTTGTCCCACTCGCCCAGCACGCCCAGGCGGATGAAGCCGGCGCGCTGGCGGTCGACCTGCTCGAGCGCGTACGCGCGTGCCTTCTGCAGCACCTCGGCCGTCGGCAGGTTCTTGCCGTACAGTTTTTCGATCTGGATCTCGATCGGCATGCCGTGGCAGTCCCAGCCCGGCACATACGGTGCATCGTAGCCGGCGATCGTGCGCGATTTGACCACCATGTCCTTGAGGATCTTGTTGACCGAGTGGCCCAGGTGGATGTCGCCGTTCGCGTACGGCGGACCATCGTGCAGGACGAACTTCGGACGGCCGGCGGCCGCCTTGCGGACGCGCTCGTAGATCTTCTTGTCCTGCCATTGCTTGACCCAGCCCGGCTCGCGCTTGGCGAGGTCGCCGCGCATCGGGAACGGGGTGTCGGTCATGTTGACCGGGTATTTGCTCTCAGGCTTCTTGTTGCCTTGTTGGCCTTTCTGGCCTTGCTTGGTATCGGACATGGTGGTTTCTAAATGGACTGCTGTTATTCGTGAAGACGGGACGGCGTGTAAGCGCCGAGAGCGGACGAGACCGCGCGAGCCCCGCTCAAATTCGGTCGGTGGCGGTGAGCGCGCCGGCGCGCTGCGCGAACCAGGCACGGGCTTGCTGCGCGTCGCGGTCGATGGCGGCCGTGAGGGTAGGGAGGTCGACGTATTTTTCTTCGTCGCGCAGCTTGGCGAGGAATTCCACGCGCACGAGCTTGCCGTAGCAGGGCGCATTCCAATCGAAGACATGGACTTCCAGCAGCATACGGCCCGCATCCTCGACGGTCGGGCGGACACCCAGGCTGGCGACTGCGGGCAGCGGGCCGTCGGCCAGGCCATGCACCTGCACGATGAAGATGCCGGCCAGCGCGGGGCGGTGGGCGACGCGCAGGTTCAATGTCGGAAAGCCCAGGGTGCGGCCCAGCTTCTGGCCATGGATCACGTGGCCGGACATCGAGTACGGGTGGCCCAGCAGCGCGCGCGTCGCGTCGAAGTCGCCAGCGGCGAGGGCGGCACGCACGGCCGACGACGAGATGCGCGTGGAATCGTGCAGCACGGCCGGCAGGCTGTGCACCTCGAAGCCGTGGCGCTTGCCGGCTTCGGCCAGCAGGGCGACGTTGCCGGCGCGCCGGGCGCCGTAGCAAAAGTCGTCGCCGACCATCAGCCATTTCACGTGCAGGCCGTCGACGAGCACGCGCTGCGTGAATTCATCGGGCGACATCGACGCGAAATGTTCGTTGAAGTGTTCGACGATGACGCGGTCGATGCCGGCGTGCTCCAGCGATTCCAGCTTGTCGCGCAGGTTCGCGATGCGGGCCGGCGCCTTCGACATGTCGCCGCTGCGCTGCGCAAAATATTCGCGCGGATGGGGCTCGAAGGTCATCACGGCGGCTTCCAGCCCGAGCTGGCGGGCGCTGGCGGTCACGTGGGCCAACAGCGCCTGGTGTCCGCGGTGGACACCGTCGAAGTTGCCGATCGTGAGTGCGCAAGGCGCGCGCGCCCTGTCGTTGGGAAGTCCGCGAAATACCTTCATTGGTTGAATCGTGCTTCTAGGCGAAATACCAGATTATACGGCAAAGGACATGTTGCACAGCGCAATGCCTTTGTCGCCGCAGATGGGGCTGAGTTGCAGTCAATAAAAAAAAGCGCAGCCTGCGTGACGCAGACTGCGCTTCTTGTGCTGCCCGGGGCAGGGAGATCAGTTCGACAGCGGCTTGTTGATCGCCATGATGAAGTAGCGGGCCAGTTCCGCCGTGCCATCGGTACCGCCGACGGTCTTGAGCGTGCTGATGGCTTGCTGCTTCTTGCCGGCGACGGCAAACGCTTCGCCCAGGTGCAGCTTGACGTCTTCCGGATGCTTCAAGTCCTTGGCCTTGGCCGCGGCTTCCATCATCTTGAGGCCCTTGTCTACCTGGCCCGACTGCACGAGCGCGTAACCCAGCGAGGCGAGGCCGTCGTTGTCGGCGTCCTTCGTCAGCTGTGCTTCGGTGGCGGCCAGGTTCTTGTTCTGGTCGGCCAGGGTCTTCTCGGCCAGGTCCTTCAGGCGCTGGTGACGGGCGGCGTCAGGGCCGGTGCCCAATGCGCCTGCCTTGTAGCCCTTGTCGATGACCTTCAGGGCTTCCGCCGGCGCGCCGGCCTGCAGCACGAGCTGGGCCATTTCCATGAACTCGCTCGGCTTCTTCAGCAGGTTGTTGGCCAGCTTCAGGCGGTAGACATCCACCGACAGGCGGCCCGAGAAGCCCGGCTTACCTTGCACGCGGTTCAGCAGGTCGGTCCAGTACTGGGCCTTCGGATAGTTCGCAGCCAGTTTCTCGATGGTGTTGACGTAGCCGGCCTTGTCGTTCTTCTTCAGCTGGATGTTGGCCAGCATGCCCAGCTGGTCTTCGCTCAAGCGACCGTTCTTCTCGGCCGAGCGCAGTTCGTCTTCCAGCGCCTTGATGTTGCCCTGCTTGTAATAGTTCTGCATCAGGTAGGCGCGCAGCTTCGGATCGTCATGCTCCTTGAGCTGGCGTTCGATCGCGGCGTTTGCCTTGCCCAGGTCGCCGGCACGCATGTAGATGCCGATCAGGCCTTCCGAGAACTGGGCCTTTTCGGCGCCCGACAGCTTGCCCGAACCGATCAGGTATTCGAAGGCCTTCGCGGCCGTTTCGTAGTCGCCAGCGGCGGACGCGGCACCGGCGCGGGTGCGTTCGATCAAATACGTTTCGTTTGCCGATTTGCCACCGACCTTGTCCAGATCGCGCAGCTTGGCCAGCGCTTCCTTGTTCTTGCCCGACTTCATCAGCTGTTGGGCTTCCTGCAGAGGCTTGCCGATTTCCGGACGGAGGGTCTCGGCCGCATAAGCGGGCGCCAGGCCAACGACGGGAGCAGCGGCGGTGAATCCGAGGGCGGCCACAACGAGGCCGAGGTGTGCGAGGCGGAATTTAGCCATTATCGAAATTCTTTCATTCAAAATAGACACGGCAGGGAAACCCTGCCGTGTTCATTATAGCCAAAGCGACTTACTGGAACTGTTCGTTACCGACCATACCGATCTTGGTCACGCCAAGACGCTGGGCGGCTGCCATGACGCTAGCGACAACCTTGTACTCGACCAGCTTGTTCGGACGCAGGTGCACTTCCGGCTGATCAGCTTGGGCCGCCACGTTGGCCAACTTCGCTTCGAGGGTGGCACGGTCCGGAATGGGGGTGTTATCCCAGAGGATCGTTCCGTCGAAGTCCACGTCAATCGTGATGACTACCGGTTCCTTGGTCGGCGGCGGCGGATTGCCAACCGGCATGTTCAAGTTAACCGAATGGTTTTGTTTTGGAATGGTGATGATCATCATGATGATCAGCACCAGCATGACGTCGATCAGCGGCGTCATGTTCATTTCCATCATCGGTTCCGGATCTGCCGATTTAGCACCGGACGAACCAACGTTCATACCCATGGTGTTTCCTTTCAAATCTTGGGAACCAGCGTGACGGCGGCAGAGCCACTGTCACGCTGGCGGGTTGTGTCCTGGTGGATCAGCCCTTATCAGGCGGTTCGGTGATGAAACCGACCTTCTGAATCCCGGCACGCTGGGCCGTGTACAGCACCTTGCCGATGGCTTCGTAGCGGGTTTGCTGGTCGCCACGAATCTTCACTTCCGGCTGCGGAATTTTCACCGATTCCTTGGCCAGGAAATCGAACAGTTCGTCGGTGTTGTTCAGGTGCTTCTGGTTCCAGTACATCTCGCCATCTTTGTTGACGACGATGTTCACGTCTTCCGGCGTGGTCTTGGCAGCCTGGTTGGTCTCGATCGGCAGGTTAATCTTCTGCAGGTGGAGGACAACCGGGCTGGTGATCAGGAAGATGATCAGGAGAACCAGCATCACGTCCACGAGGGGCGTGGTGTTGATCTCTGACATCACTGCATCTTCATCTCCGCTATCGGAGCCAACACTCATGCTCATGGTTTAGCCAACCTTTTTAGCGGTGCTGGCGCCTTGAGCACGTGCAGCTTCCGAGGTGTGCATTGCGCCCGAGATCAGGACCGAGTGCACGTCAGCGCCGAACGAACGGACGTCTTCCATTGCCGACTTGTTGCGACGGACCAGCCAGTTGTAGCCCAGAACGGCCGGAACTGCAACGAACAGACCGAAGGCGGTCATGATCAGTGCTTCACCCACCGGACCAGCGACCTTGTCGATCGATGCGTTACCGGTCATACCGATGTTGGTCAGTGCGTTGTAGATACCCCAGACGGTACCGAACAGACCGATGAACGGTGCGGTCGAGCCGACGGTTGCCAGGAACGACAGGCCATCTTGCAGACGCGACTGGACTTTGTCCACGGCGCGCTGGATCTGCATCGTCACCCAGGTCGACAGGTCGATCTGCTCGAGCAGGGCGCCGTCGTGGTGCTGGGTTGCCTTGGTGCCGGTTTCAGCGATGAAGCGGAACGGCGAGCCGTCGGTCAGTTGAGCCGAGCCAGCAGCGATCGACGGCGCTTTCCAGAATTTCTGGTTGGTTTCCTTCGACTGCTTGAAGATCTTCATCTGGTCGAGCAGCTTGGTGATCATGATGTACCAGGAACCCATCGACATGATGGCCAGGATGATCAGGGTGCCGCGCGAGACGACGCCGCCTTCCCACACGGCCTGGATACCGAACGGGTTCTCGACTTCTTCTTTCTTGGCTTCGCCGCCAGCTGCCGGAGCCGCTGCAGGTGCCGAAGCGGCAGCGTCGGCTGCCGGTGCTGCTGCGTCAGCCGCCGGTGCTGCGGCCGGGGCGCTCGCTGCTGCCGAGGCCGGAGCGTCGGCGAAGGCCGGAGCGGACACCAGTGCCGATGCCGCAGTGACCGAGAACAGGAGAGCCGCTACGGTAGCGGACAAACGGGTATTCTTAAACATGCTTCCTCCAAAAATTTAAAATGAACAGTTCGCTGAACAAATGACAACGAAAATCACGCGTTGAGAGATACGCTGTCCCTGGTTAATCCAGCTGCCAGACGTACTGTACCGGCTGCCAAGACTCGATAGCCTGGCCGTTTTCAGTAGCCGGTTTGAACCGGCACTTGCCCAGCGCCACAAGAGCAGCCTTATCCAGGTCGCGGAAGCCGCTGGACTTCGTGACCTTGGAATCCTTCACACTGCCATCCGCACCAATCAGGAACGAAATGGTCGACACACCCGTTTCTTCGTTACGCTGCGACGCCTTCGGATATTCCGGCTTCGCGCACGAATTGAAGTCTGCGACTGCAGGCGTCCGGGCCGGGCCGGCCGGCTTGGTAGCCGGAGGCGCGGCGGGAGGTGCCGGCGGTGCCTTGATGATTTCCGTCGTCGCCGGTTTAGCCTGCGTCGTGTTAGCGATCACGTTCTGCTGCGGCGGCGGGGTTTGCACTTGCACTTCCACCGGCGGGATGAACGGCGGAGGCGGCGCCTTCATTTCCGGCGGCGGCGGCGGGGGCGGCGTCTCCGGAGGTGGCGGCGGTTTTACGTCTTCAATGATCTTGGTCTCCACTGCCTCGGCCATCTTGCTGACCATTCGTTTGCCGAGACCGGTCACGATCCCGTAAGCAACGATCAGGTGCAAGACGATGACAATGGCGATACCAGTCAAATTCTTCCCGGGGTTCTTCTCATGCGAAAAATTCATCCTGCTTTCTCCAATACCAACCTTTTTTTGTTGCCACTAAACCCACAAAACACGACAAAAAGCTAAGAGCCGCATCCGGGACATCGGCGAATTATACCTACGAATTCTTTTTTGCACATACATTTTTACACCCTCAAAGAGAGGCTATTTGTCTGTAAAAACAGGCAAAGAATGTGATCAAGAAAGTACGGTCGAAGGGGTGCCGATGGAGGTGGAAGTTAGTTGTTTTGCAATGTCGTGTGGACCCCTTTCATGACTTGTAGAAGATAAGGCTGCCAACGCCCGATTACCGAATTTTCCATGCCTATTTTGCAGCTCAGCAAATATCATAAGAAAGCGTCGTGGCGTTTCTGCCAACTATAGCGAAGTTGAACCGGGTTAGGCGTACCGTTGAAACGGTTTTCGGCCTGGATCAGAGGGGGCGGCCATAACAAACGCTTATGTGGATACAGGCGATTTGTATGGCTCACTCACCACGTCGGATGTTAGTCGAACTACATCACAAGGACGAGAGGATGTCAACAGGGTGGAAGAAAAGAGTGCCCGCACCGAGTAGTGCGGGCGGGAGGATCAGTAACGTGCCCGTTTCTCGCGGCGGCACTCCAGGCTGCTGACGACACGCCCGGATGGGTCAACGGTCTCGAGGCGCACATCGAACCCCCAAAGGCGCGCGACGTGCTTCAGGACCTCATGGGCCTGCTGGTTTAGGGGGCGGCGCTGGAACTGGGTATGACGTAGCGTCAGTGCCCGGTCGTCGCGCGTGTTGACTTGCCAGACCTGGATATTGGGTTCGCGGTTGCCGATATTGTATTGATCGGCCAGTTGCTGGCGGACATAGCGGTATCCGGCCTCGTCGTGGATGGCCGAGATCGTCAGCTTGTCGCTGCGGTCGTCGTCCAGCACGGCGAAGAAGTGGAATTCGCGGATCAGCTTCGGCGACAGGTACTGGGCGATGAAGCTCTCGTCCTTGAAGTTGCGCATGGCAAAGTCGAGGGTCTTGAGCCAGTCGCTGCCGGCGATGTCGGGGAACCAGGCCCGGTCCTCGTCCGTCGGGTCTTCGCAGATGCGCTTGATGTCGGTCATCATCGCAAACCCGAGTGCATACGGATTGATGCCGTTGTAATAGGGGCTCGTGGCCGGCGGCTGGTAGACGACGTTCGTATGGCTCTGCAGGAATTCCAACATGAAGCCATCGCCGACGATCCCTTCCTTATAGAGCTCCTGCAGGATCGTGTAGTGCCAGAAGGTCGCCCAGCCTTCGTTCATGACCTGGGTCTGGCGCTGCGGATAAAAATACTGCGAGATCTTGCGCGTGATCCGCACGAGTTCGCGCTGCCACGGTTCGAGCAGTGGCGCGTACTTCTCTATAAAGTAGAGCAGGTTTTCCTCGGGCTCCAGCGGGAAGCGCGACGGCGCCTGGTCTTTCACCTGTTCCTCGCGCCGCGGCAGGGTGCGCCACAACTCGTTGACCTGCGACTGCATGTATTCCTCGCGCTCCTTCTGGCGCGCCGCTTCCTGCGCGACCGACAGCTTGGCCGGCCGCTTGTAGCGGTCGACGCCATAATTCTGGATCGCGTGGCAGGAATCGAGGAGCTCTTCGACGGCGTCGATGCCATGACGCTGTTCGCACTCGGCAATATAGTTCTTCGCGAACACCATATAGTCGACGATGGCGTCGGCGTCGGTCCATGTCCGGAACAGGTAATTGCCTTTGAAGAAGGAATTGTGACCATAGGCCGCATGCGCGATCACGAGCGCCTGCATCGTCAGGCTGTTTTCCTCCATCAGATAGGCGATGCACGGGTTCGAGTTGATGACGATCTCGTAGGCAAGGCCCATCTGGCCCCGCTTGTAGTTCTTTTCCGTCGTCAGGAAGTGCTTGCCGAATGACCAGTGGTTGTACGAGACGGGCATGCCGACGGACGTATACGCGTCCATCATCTGCTCGGCCGTGATGATCTCGAGTTGGTTGGGGTAGGTGTCCAGGCCGAACTTCTTGGCCACCCGGCGTATTTCCTCGTGCGCCTGTTCGATCAGGTCGAACGTCCATTCCGACTGCTCGGGCAGGGCGCGCGGGTTGTTGGGATCTCTTGGCATGAGCGGGCCTCGCTACTTTGGCTGCTTCTTGAACAATTCGCGGAACACCGGATAGATGTCGGCCGGCGTCACGATCTTCTGCATGGCGAAGTTCTGGTGCGTGGCCGCCACTTCGGCATACTGCTCCCACAGGTTCTGCGGGGGACCGTCCGTGATCTCGACATAGGTGTAGTACTGGACCCGGGGCATGATGGCACTGGTCAGGATCTGCTTGCACAGCACGGAATCGTTGTCCCAGTTGTCGCCGTCCGAGGCTTGCGCCACGTAGCTGTTCCAGTCGCCGTTGCTGTAGCGCTCGCTGATGACCTTGTTCAGCAGGTGCAGCGCCGACGACACGACGGTGCCGCCCGATTCGCGCGAGTGGAAGAACTCGTTTTCGTCGACCTCGGCCGCCGCCGTGTGGTGGCGGATGAAGACGACGTCGATCCGTTCGTACACCCGCTTGAGGAACAGGTACAGCAGGATGAAGAAACGCTTGGCCGTGTCCTTGCGGCTTTCGTCCATCGAGCCCGACACGTCCATGATGCAGAACATGACGGCCGCCGTGGACGGCTTCGGGATCTTGATCCGGTTGCTGTAGCGCAGGTCGATGGGATCGATGAACGGGATCGCCAGCAGGCGCGTGTGCAGGTGATGGATCTTGTGCTTGAGTTCGATGATCTGCGGATCGTCGTCCTCCACACCCTGTTCGCGCAGTTCGCGCAACTCGTGCTCGAGGGCCGTCAGCTGTTTGCGGGAAGGGCCGCCCACCGCGATGCGCCGGCCGAGCGCGCCGCGCAGGGAGCGCAGCACGTGGATGTTCGACGGCGTGCCGGAAATATTGTAGCCGGCGCGCTGGTTCTTGTACTCGACGACCTGGGTGAGCTGCGTCTTCACCATGTTCGGCAGCTCGAGGTCCTCGAAGAAATAGTTCATGAATTCTTCGCGGCTGAGCTCGAAGATGAAATCGTCCTCGGTCGTCTGCTCGCTGTTGCCGGCGCGGCCACGTCCGGCGCCGCCACCCCCGCCGCGGGGACGGTTGATCGTATCGCCTTTCTGGTACTCCGTATTACCGGGGTTGACGGTCTCCCACACGCCGCCATGGGCATGTCCGAAGTGGGGCTCGTTCACGTCCTTGACGGGAATCGAGACCTTCTCGCCATTTTCGACGTCGGTGATCGAGCGACCCTTGATCGCCCGGCCCACCGCATCCTTGATTTGCGCCTTATAGCGGCGCAAGAATCGTTCGCGGTTGACCGCAGACTTGTTCTTGCCCTGCAAGCGTCGGTCGATGAGGTAAGTCAAAACAGGCCTCCTGCTGAAAGTCGCGGCGGGCCGGATTCCTTCCGGGACCCTTATATTAACGCGCCGCGTCGTCACGTGGTTGGCGCTGCGGATTCCGGCGGCCGGCCTCGTGCCGGTCCACCGGTCCTGCCTGGCGGACGCTCCATCGTCCGCCCCACGCTCCTGGTTTTGCGATGGCCTTTACGAGGACTTCCTGACGCGCAAGTACCACTCGCACAGCAGGCGGACCTGCTTGGGCGTATAGCCTTTCTCGACCATACGAGCAACGAAGTCGGCGTGCTTGGTTGCATCTTCCGCACTGGCCTTCGCGTTGAACGAAATGACCGGCAGGAGCTCCTCGGTATTCGAGAACATCTTCTTCTCGATCACCGTACGGAACTTCTCATAGCTGGTCCACGCAGGATTCTTGCCGCCGTTCGTCGCCCGTGCGCGCAGCGCAAAGTTGACGATTTCGTTGCGGAAATCCTTCGGGTTCGAAATGCCGGCCGGCTTCTCGATTTTCTCGAGCTCGGCGTTGAGCGTTTCGCGGTCGAAGCTTTCGCCCGTGTCCGGATCGCGGAATTCCTGGTCCTGGATCCAGAAGTCGGCGAACGTGACGTAGCGGTCGAAGATGTTCTGGCCATACTCGGAATAGCTTTCCAGGTAGGCCGTCTGGATCTCCTTGCCGATGAAGTCGACGTAGCGGTTCGCCAGGTGCTCCTTGATATAGGACAGGTAGCGCTGTTCCGTCTCGGGCTGGAACTGCTCGCGCTCGATCTGCTGTTCGAGCACGTACAGCAGGTGCACGGGGTTCGCCGCCACTTCCGTGTTATCGAAGTTGAAGACCTTGGACAGGATCTTGAAGGCGAAGCGGGTCGACAGGCCGTTCATGCCTTCGTCCACGCCGGCATAGTCGACGTATTCGTGCAGCGACTTGGCCTTCGGGTCGGTGTCTTTCAGGTTCTCGCCGTCGTACACGAGCATTTTCGAATAGATGCTCGAGTTTTCCGGGTCCTTCAGGCGCGACAGGATCGCGAACTGGGCCATCATGCGCAACGTGCCCGGGGCGCACGGCGCCTTGTCGAGCGAGGAATTGCGCAGCAGCTTGTCGTAGATCTTGATCTCGTCGGCGACGCGCAGGCAGTAAGGCACCTTGACGATGTAGATACGGTCGAGGAATGCTTCGTTGTTGCGGTTGTTGCGGAAGGTCTTCCACTCCGACTCGTTCGAGTGCGCCAGGATGATGCCTTCGAACGGGATCGCGCCGAAGCCCTCGGTACCCTTGTAGTTGCCTTCCTGCGTCGCCGTCAGCAGCGGGTGCAGGACCTTGATCGGGGCCTTGAACATCTCGACGAATTCCATCAGGCCCTGGTTCGCCAGGCACAGGCCGCCGGAATAGCTGTAGGCGTCCGGATCGTCCTGCGCGTAGTCTTCCAGCTTGCGGATGTCGACCTTGCCGACCAGCGAAGAAATGTCCTGGTTGTTTTCGTCGCCCGGTTCCGTCTTCGAGATCGCGACCTGTTTCAGGATCGACGGGTAGCGTTTGACGACACGGAACTTGTTGATGTCGCCGCCGTACTCGTGCAGGCGCTTGACGGCCCACGGGCTCGGGATCGCGCGCAGGAAGCGGCGCGGGATGCCGTAGTCTTCCTCGAGGATCGCGCCATCCTCTTCCTCGTTGAACAGGCCGAGCGGCGATTCGTTCACCGGCGAGCCTTTCAACGCATAGAACGGCACCTGTTCCATCAGGTGCTTGAGTTTTTCCGCGATGGACGACTTACCGCCGCCGACCGGTCCCAGCAGGTAAAGAATCTGCTTGCGCTCTTCGAGGCCCTGGGCCGCGTGACGGAAATAGGAAACGACCTGTTCGATCACTTCCTCCATGCCGTAGAACTCGCGGAAAGCAGGATAAATCTTGATGACCTTGTTGGCGAAGATGCGCGACAGGCGCGGGTCGAGGCGGGTGTCGACCAGGGTGGGTTCGCCGATTGCGGCCAGCATGCGCTCGGGAGCGCTGGCGTAAGTCAGGGGATCTTTTTTGCAAAGCTGAAGGTACTCAGACAGGGAGTATTCCTCTTCCCGGGTACGCTCATAGCGGGCTGCGTAGTTATCAAAAATGGTCATGTGAATGTCCTCTAATGTGCTAACACTGATCACTGTCCGGCGGCCCGTGAAGTCGGCCACCCAAGCCCCGTTTTGGCAGGTGTTGTTGTCGGGGTCGCCGCCTGAGTCTGGAGGTCAGAAGATCTGACACAAAACGTAGGGCGATGTTCTTGTTCTCAACCAGTTTTACCGGGACCTCGTGGAGCCCGCTGTCGTGGATCCGCGCTGGTGGCGAGGCCCCTCGCCGGTTTGTTAGCGCCCGCAGAGAGCGTCTTCTTACGCTTATGAAATTTATTATCTGCCTATTAGTTCTCGAAGTCAAAACAGTGTCGCGCACTTGTGCGTCGTCTTTCCAAGTCCTTGAAACGAATAAGAAAATAAATAATTTAAATAGGATCGAGGACCACGTCTTTACCCTGGTTTTGGTATTAACGACATGATTTCCATTCGGGACTTTTGCTCCCGGCAGCCGCAATCGTGTTTATTAATTGGTAAGTAAATAGTGCACCATCTTGCTAAGCAGTGGCGCACGCGTATCGCGTCCCGACATACCTGGAATTCTCCCGTGAAATGAGAGGCGGGCAGCCATGCGCTACACTGGTCGCCTGTATCCATTTCACGATCCATCGCGGAGATCCCATGCTGAACGACCAGCTGCGCCACCTGCTGCAGGCGATGCCGAAAGCAGAATTGCACATCCACATCGAAGGTTCGCTCGAGCCCGAGCTGATTTTTGAGTTAGCGCAAAGGAATCGGGTGTCGCTGCCGTATGCATCCGTTGAAGCGTTGCGCCAAGCGTACGCTTTCACCGATTTGCAGTCCTTCTTGGACATCTATTACGCGGGCGCAAGCGTGCTGTTGACCGAGCAGGACTTCTACGACATGACGATGGCGTACCTGCAGCGCGCCGCCGCCGATAACGTCCGCCACGCCGAGATCTTCTTCGATCCGCAGACCCACACGGCGCGCGGCGTGCCGTTCAAGACGGTCATCGACGGCATCTGGCGCGCCTGCCAGGACGGCCCGATCAGCGCCACGTTGATCATGTGTTTCCTGCGCCATTTGTCCGAGGAAGAAGCCATCGCGACACTCGAGGAAGCGCTGCCGTTCCGCGACAAGATCATCGGCGTGGGTCTCGATTCTTCCGAAGTCGGTCATCCGCCGGAAAAGTTCGCGCGCGTGTTCGAGCGCGCGCGCAACCTGGGCCTGCACCTCGTCGCGCACGCGGGCGAGGAGGGGCCGCCGGCGTACATCGAGAGCGCGCTGGACGTCCTCAACGTCGAGCGCATCGACCACGGCGTGCGCTGCCTCGAAGACCCCGCGCTCGTCGAGCGCCTGGCGCGCGAGCAGATGGCGCTGACCGTGTGTCCGCTGTCGAACACCAAGTTGCGCGTGTTCGACGTGATGGGCGACAGCAACCTGCGGCGCCTGCTCGACGCGGGCCTCGTCGCCACCGTGAACTCGGACGATCCCGCGTATTTCGGCGGCTACGTCAACGACAACTACCTGGCCGCGTTCGATGCGCTGCCGCTCGACGCGGGCCACGCGCGCCGGCTCGCGAAGAACAGCTTTGCCGCTGCCTTCGTCGAACCGGACCGCAAGCGCGCCTGGCTCGCCGAGGTCGACGCGTTCTTCGACGCCGCGCAGGCCGCATGACATGCTGAAGCAATCGCTGCGCATGACGATGCGCGACTGGCGCGCGGGCGAGTTGCGCTTCCTGCTGGTGGCGCTCGTGGTCGCGGTGTCGGCGCTGGCCGCCGTCGGCTTTTTCGTCGACCGCATGCGCGCGGGTTTGAACCGCGACGCGCGCCAGCTGCTCGGCGCCGACCTGCTCGTGAACGCCGACCAGCCGCTGCGCCAGGACTGGCGCGACGAAGCGGTGCGGCGCGGGCTCGTGCTGGCCGACACGGTCACGTTTCCCAGCATGGCGCAGGCGGGGCAGGGCGACGCGTCGCAGGCGCTGCTCGCGTCGGTGAAGGCCGTGTCGCCCGGCTATCCGCTGCGCGGCGCCATGCGCGTGACGACGAGCGCCGACGATGCGAGCGAAGCGCTCGGCGACGTCACACACGACACGCCCGCACCGGGCACCGTGTGGGTCGACGTCAACCTGCTGCCGCCGCTGCGCGCGAAGGTCGGCTCGACGATCCAGCTGGGTGACAAGAGCTTCAAGATCGCGCGCCTGATCGCGTCGGAGCCGGACCGCGGCGCATCGTTCGCCAACTTCGCGCCGCGCGTGATGCTGGCGCTGGGCGACCTGCAAGCCACGGGCCTCGTCGACAATTATGCGCGCGTCACGTACCGCATGCAGGTGGCGGCGAAGTCACCGAACGACCAGGCGGCGGTCGCCGGGTACGAACAGTGGCTGCGCGCGCGGATCGCAAGCGACAACGTACGCGGCGTACGCATCGAGACGCTGGAAAACGGCCGCCCCGAAATGCGCTCGACGATCGACCGCGCCGAGCGTTTCCTGTCGCTCGTCGGGCTGCTGTCGGCGATGCTGGCCGCGGTAGCCGTCGCGATGGCCGCACGCCGTTTCATGCAGCGCCACCTCGACGCCTGCGCCATGCTGCGCTGCCTCGGCATGACGCAGAACGAGGTCGGGAGGCTGTTCCTCGTCGAATTCCTCATCGTCGGTCTCGCGGGCAGCGTGCTCGGGGTGCTCGTCGGTTTCGGCGCGCACTTCGTGCTGCTCGAGATGGTCAAGGGGCTGATTCCGACCGAGCTGCCGCCCGTGTCGGCGCTGCCCGCGCTGCAGGGCATCGCCACCGGCCTGCTGCTGCTCGTGGGTTTCGCGCTGCCGCCCGTGCTCCAGTTGCGCAACGTGCCGCACAACCGCGTGATCCGGCGCGAACAGGATGCACCGAAGCCGCTCGCGTTGGCCACGTACGGCCTCGGCACCGCGGTCTTCGTCGGACTGCTGCTGTGGCAGGCCGGCGACCTGCAGCTCGCGCTGCTGACCGCGGGCGGCTTCATCGGCGCCTTTGGCCTGTTCGCGCTCGTCGGCTGGCTGGCGTTGCGCGGTTTGCGCAGCGTGCGCGGCGCGTTCCGCCACCAGGCGTGGCGCTTCGCCATCACGTCGCTGCAGCGGCGGCCCGGCGCAACGGTCGTGCAGATCGTGTCGCTGTCGCTGGGCCTGATGGCGCTGCTCGTGCTGACCGTCGTGCGCGGCGACCTGATGGCGGCCTGGCGCACGGCCACGCCGCCCGACGCGCCGAACCGCTTCATCATCAACATCCAGCCCGACCAGCGCGACGGTGTCGCGCGCACGATCCGCGCGGCCGGCGTGCGCGACGTCACCTTGTACCCGATGATCCGCGGTCGCCTCGTCGCGGTGAACGGCAACGCGGTGACGGCGACCACGTACACGGACGAGCGCGCGAAAGGCCTCGCGGAGCGCGAGTTCAACCTGTCGTCCACCAGCACGCTGCCCGCGACGAACGAGATCGTGCAAGGCCGCTGGTATCGCGACGCGCCGGGCGTGGCCGAAGCGTCGGTCGAGCAGGGCCTCGCGCGCACCTTGCGCCTGAAACTGGGCGACACGATGCGCTTCGACATGGGCGGCCAGGTCGTCGACGCGCGGATCACGAGCCTGCGCAAGCTGGAATGGGGCTCGATGCGCGCGAACTTCTTCGTCATCATCAACCCGGCCGCCATGCGCGACGCACCGACGGCGTACATGACGGCGTTCCACCTGCCTGCGCGGGGCATCGGCCTCGCCAACACGTTGACGCGCGCGTGGCCGAACCTCACGGTCATCGACGTCAGCGGCATCCTGCGCCAGGTGCAGGACGTGCTCGACCAGGTCGTCGTCGCCGTGGAATTCCTGTTCCTCTTCACATTGGCGTCCGGCGTGCTCGTGCTGTACGCGGCGCTGATGGGGTCAACGGCCGAGCGCACGCGCGAAGCGGGCCTGCTGCGCGCGCTGGGCGCCACGCGCGGCCAGCTGGCGCGGGCGCAGCGCATCGAGTTCGTGTTGGTCGGCGGCTTGTCCGGCTTGCTGGCGGCGTCGGGCGCGGCGGCGCTGGGCTGGGCGCTGGCCGAGTACCAGTTCAAGTTCCCGTGGACGTTCGACGCGACCGTGTGGATCGCGGGCCTCGTCGTGGGCGCCGTGTGCGCGCTGGTCGGCGGCTGGCTTGGCCTCCGCAATGTGTTGCGGCAGCCACCATTGCAGACGCTCAGGGAGGCGTGACATACCCGCGGTGCGTGCGTTGCGCTATCATGGATGGATGTCCGATACCAACGCACCCCAAGAGTCCCAGGACGCGCAGGAAGAGACTCGCAGCCTCTACGAAATCATCGGCGGCGAAAGCCGCCTGCGCGAACTGGTCGACCGTTTCTACGACCTGATGCAGCTCGAGCCGGATTTCGCCGGCATCCACGCGATGCACCCCGTCCCCAACGACAGCTCGCGCGAGAAGCTGTTCATGTTCCTGTCCGGCTGGATGGGTGGGCCGAACCTGTTCATCGAACGCTACGGCCACCCGATGCTGCGCGCGCGCCACCTGCCGTTCGCGATCGGCACGTCGGAACGCGACCAGTGGCTGCGCTGCATGGCGATGGCGCTGGAAGATCTCGGCTACGACTACGAGTTGCGCCTCGCGCTGATGCAATCGTTTTATCAGACGGCCGACTGGATGCGGAACCGGGCTCACTAAATGTCGACCCTGGAATTCATCGTGCTCGCGGTGGCGTTGTTGGCCGTGCTCGGCCTGCAGGTCGTCCTCTTGAGCCGCGCGCGGCGCGGCGGCGACGAGCGCCACGCGTTCGAACGTCTGGAGCGCGAACTGCGCCAGGAATTGCAGGCCAGCGCGCAGGCCACGCGCCAGGAACTGGCCGCGCACCTCGCGCAGAACCAGGCGGCCACCGTCCAGCAGCTGGACGGCATGCGCCAGCAGATCCAGTTGAATTCCCAGGGCGGCCGCGAGGAACAGGCGCGTGCGCTGAAGCGCTTTTCCGACACGTTGAACGGCGCGCTCGCGAACCTGACGGAATCGAACGCGCAGCGCATGCTCGAGATCCGCGCGACGCTCGAGACGAAGATCCGCGACCTGCAGGCCGACAACGCGCAGCGCCTCGAAGAGATGCGCCAGACCGTCGACGAGAAGCTGCACGCCACGTTGGAGACGCGCCTGACGGAATCGTTCCGGCAGGTGTCCGACCGGCTGGAAAAAGTCCACCAGGGCCTGGGCGAGATGCAGCAGCTGGCCGTCGGCGTGGGCGACCTGAAACGCGTACTCGTCAACGTGAAGACGCGCGGCACGTGGGGCGAGGTGCAGCTGGAGATGCTGCTCGAGCAGATCCTCACCGTCGACCAGTACGCCAAGAACGTCGAGACCGTGCGCGGTTCGAACGCGCGCGTGGAGTTCGCGCTCAAGCTGCCGGGTGTCGTCGACGGCGGCCCTCCGCTCTGGCTGCCCATCGACGCCAAGTTCCCGAAGGAACAGTACGAGCGCCTGCTGGAAGCGGCCGAGCAGGGCGATGCCGACGGCGTCGCGCGCGCGGGCGCGGAGCTGGAACGCGCCGTGCGCGGCGAGGCGAAGACCATCTGCGAAAAATACGTGGCGCCGCCGCAGACGACGGACTTCGCCATCCTGTTCCTGCCCACCGAGGGCCTGTACGCGGAAGTGATGCGCCGCCCGGGCCTGGCCGACGATCTGCAGCGCTCGTTGCGCGTGACGATCGCGGGCCCGTCCACGCTGGCGGCGCTGCTGAGCAGCCTGCAGATGGGCTTCCGCACGCTGGCGCTGGAAAAGCGCTCGTCCGAAGTGTGGCAGGTGCTGGGCGCCGTGAAGACGGAGTTCGGCAAGTTCGGCGACGTGCTGGCGCAGACCAAGCTCACGCTGGAACGCGCGGCGAAGAACATCGAAAACGCCGAGGTGCGCAGCCGGCAGATGGCGCGCAAGCTCAAGTCCGTCGAGGCGTTGCCGAGCGAGGCGGCGCAGTTGATGTTGGGCGCGTCGAACGTCGATGCCGACGAATGATGTTGGCGGTGGACCGGGCGTCCACGTTGCGGCTGGACGTCGTGAACATTGCCGTAGGGTGGGCACCCCGTGCCCACCAAACCGACGCGCTGCCGAGTCTTCTCGTTGATCGTTCGCCGCACCGATCCACCGTCCTCGGCATACGATCGCGCCATGCCAAATTATCTGCGCGCTCGAACTGGTTCCTGTTTTTTCTTCACCGTCGTATCGTTCGGCCGGCGGCCGATTCTCTGCGAACCACCGGTCCGGAACGCATTGCGAACTGCGATCCTGAATGTTCGTTCATCCCGTCCATTCTCGATCGACGGTTGGGTGCTCCTGCCGGATCATCTCCACTGCATTTGGACCCTGCCGGAAGGTGATGGCGATTTCTCCGGACGGTGGCTACAGATCAAGCGATCGGTGTCCAGATTCTGTCCGGAGGTTGCGTCTGGTTCGCGGGGGCGCACGATGTCGGCACTGAAGCATCGAGAGTCGGCGATCTGGCAACGGCGTTTCTGGGAACACAAGATTAGAGACGATGTTGATCTCGAGCGACATCTTGATTACATCCATTACAACCCTGTACGGCACGGGTACGTGCCGCGAGCGATGGATTGGCCGTATTCAACGATTCATCGGTACGTGCGCGAGGGCATGTATCCGATCGATTGGGGTGGTGGAAGACATAAAGAGTTGGGCGAGTTCGAGTGAAGTGGCAATGGCCGCGCATGGTGGGCACGGGGTGCCCACCCTACGTGACCCGTTGCGTTTCAGATCAAGCCCTCGAACAGCAGCACGTCGACCATATCGCCGGCTTGTACCGTACCCTGCTCATCATGCAGCACCACCATGCAATTCGCCTCCGACATCGACCGCAGGATGCCCGACCCCTGCGCCCCCGTGATCGTGACTGTGGGCTGCCCATCCGCGGCGCGGGCCAGGATGCCGCGCTGGTATTCCGTACGGCCCGGCTTCTTGCGGATCGTCGCGGCCGCGCGGGCGCGCACGAGTTCGAGCGGAGCGTCCGCGCCCATCATGCGCAGCAGCGCGTCGCGCGCGAAGAAGTAGAACGACACCATCACCGCGACCGGATTGCCCGGCAGCCCGAATAGAAAGGCGCTGCGGCCGTTCGAGTGGATGCGGCCGAACGCCAGCGGGCGGCCCGGGCGCATGCCGATCTTCCAGAACGTCACGTCGCCGAGGCGCGCCATGATCTGCTTCGTGTAGTCGGCCGCGCCCACCGACACGCCACCCGAGGTGATGATGGCGTCCGCGTTTTCGCACGCGTCGCGCAGCGCCTGTTCGAGCGCCTGGGGATCGTCGCGCACGACCCCCATGTCGATCAGGTCGCAGCCCAGGCGCTGCAGCATGCCGTAGATCGTGTAGCGGTTGCTGTCGTAGACGCAGCCTTCGTCCAGCGGTTGGCCGATCGAGCGCAATTCGTCCCCGGTCGAGAAGAATGCGACGCGCAGCCGGCGCTGCACCGGCACTTCGGCCACGCCCAGCGACGCGAGCAGCCCGAGATCCGCGGGACGCACGACCTTGCCGGCGCGCAGCGCGGCGCTGCCGGATTTCAAATCTTCGCCGGCCAGGCGGCGGTTGTCGCCGGTGCGGATCGTGCCCGGCGCGATGACCATCGTGTCGCCGTCGACGCTGACGAATTCCTGCGGCACGACGCTGTCGCAGCCGGCCGGCATGACGGCGCCCGTCATGATGCGCACGCATTCGCCCGGCCGCGGACTGCCGTCGAACGCGCGGCCCGCGTACGCGGTGCCGATCACGGTGAGGCGCGCGGGCGCATCCGACGGCAGGTCCGATCCGCGCAGCGCGTAGCCGTCCATCGCCGAGTTGTCGTGCGACGGCACGTCGATGGGCGACACGATGTCGGCCGCCAGCACGCGGCCCAGTGCGGCGCGCAACGCGACCATTTCCGTCGCGCGCACGGGCGTCACGAATTCGCGGATGATGCGCTGGGCGTCGCGCACGGGCAGGGCGTCGGGGTCGTACGCGGACAGGCAGCTCACGACGTCGGCCAGGCGCGGCGGCTTGGTCGACGCGGTATCCAGCTCGCGCAGCTCGTCCAGCGTGTTGATGTTGCGGAAGGCGTCGGCGTCGTCGAACAGCACTTCGGCCACCTTGATCTGCGGGTACCAACCGTCCATGCGCCGGCCGCCGCCGTCCAGGTAGGCCGACAGCACGGGCTCCAGGTCCGTCTTCAGCAGGCAGAACACGGGATGCACCTGGCGCCGGCCGTTTTCCTCGGTGACGGCGACGGCGAGATCGGCACCGGCCGCACGCAGGCCGTCCAGCAGGCGCTCGGCCAGGTCGGCCGGCAGGAACGGCGAATCGCACGGCGCCGTGAGGAGATACGACGTCGCACAGCGCCGCAGTCCCGCCTGCAGGCCCGCGAGCGGGCCCGCGTAATCGGGCGTGTCGTCCGGCCACACGGGCACGCCGTACGCGGCATACGTGTTCTCGTTGCGGTTGGCGTTGATGGCGACCGTCGCCACCTGCGGTTCGAGGCGCGCCAGCACGTGCGCGACCATGGTCGTGCTGCCGAACGGTTGCAGGCCCTTGTCCACGTGGCCCATGCGCGTGCCGCGGCCGCCTGCGAGGATCAGGCCGCTGATGGATTCCTTGTTCATATTGTTATCCGCCGATGTAGGACATTTCGATTTTTTGTGCGCTCTCCGCACGCTGGGAGAGGCCCGCCGTGTTGACGGTGCGGGTTTCGGAATAGCGGTCGTCGCGCGCGCGCCAGAGCCGGGCGATGGCCGTCAGCATTTCCTCGTCCGTGCGGCCGCCGCGCAGCAGCTCGCGCAGGTCGTGGCCGCGCGTCGCGAACAGGCAGGTGTACAGCTTGCCCTCCGTGGACAGGCGGATGCGCGAACAGTCGCGGCAGAACGCCTGTGTGACGCTGGAGATCATGCCAACTTCGCCGCTGCCATCGACGTAGCGCCAGCGTGCCGCGGTCTCGCCGGCGTAGTTGGCACCGATGGGTTCGAGCGGCATCTCGGCCGAGATGCGGCGCACGACTTCGCTCGACGGCACCACTTCCGTCATGTTCCAGCCGTTCGATGCGCCGACGTCCATGTATTCGATGAAGCGCAGGATTGCGGGCGTGCCCTTGAAGTGGCGCGCCATCGGCAGGATCTGGTCGTCGTTCATGCCGCCCTTGACAACCATGTTGACCTTGATGGGGCCGAGGCCCGCGGCGTGGGCGGCATCGATGCCGGCCAGGACGTCGGCCACGGCGAAGTCGACGTCGTTCATGCGCTTGAAGACCGCGTCGTCGATGGCGTCGAGCGACACGGTCACCCGGTCGAGGCCCGCATCCTTCAAGGCCTGCGCCTTGCGCGCCAGCAGCGAGCCGTTCGTGGTCAGCGTGAGGTCGAGCGGGCGGCCGGACGGCGTCTCGATGGCGCGCAGCTGTTCGATGAGGCGCTCGAGGTTCTTGCGCAGCAGCGGTTCGCCGCCCGTTAGGCGGATCTTTTCGACGCCGTGCGCGACGAACAGCCGCGCCACGTGCGCGATCTCTTCGAAGTTCAGCAACGCGGAATGGGGCAGGTAGGCGTAGTCCTTGTCGAAGACTTCCTTCGGCATGCAGTACACGCAGCGGAAATTGCAGCGGTCGGTGACCGAGATGCGCAGGTCGTGCAGCGGGCGCCCGAGGGCGTCGGCGAGCAGGCCGTTCGGTGTCTCCAGCGTGTCGGGCACGGCCAGCGCGGGTGCGCGCGCGTCGGCCATCATGATGATTTTTTCAGCCATGCCAATACGATAGCAGAAGGCCGGCCAGGGCGCAGGCCAGGATGGTCTTGATCGTCCCCGTTCTGTAGCGCAATAACGCCACCGCGGCGGCTGTCCCGATGGCGATCGCGACCCAGCGCGGCGCGCCGTGCGCGACGAAGACGTGGGCGCCGAAGAACACCGCGAGGCTCGCGATGACGCCGACGACGGCCGCCGAGATCGCCGTGAGCGGCGCCGTCAGCCGCACGTCGTCGCGCGTGGACTCCACCAGCGGCCCGCCCGCGAGGATGAAGACGAATGACGGCAGGAACGTGAAGAACGTCACGACGCAAGCCGCCGCGGCGCCGGCGAGAAAGCGCGCGCCGGGACCGAACAGCGCATGGCTCCAGCCGCCGACGAAGCCGACGAACGCGACGATCATGATCAACGGACCCGGCGTCGTCTCACCGAGCGCGAGGCCGTCGATCATCTGGCCCGCGTCCAGCCAGTGATACTGCTCGACAGCATGCTGCACGACGTAGGGCAGCACAGCATAGGCGCCGCCGAATGTCAGCAGCGCCATCTTGCCGAAGAATGCGCCCATGCGGGGCAGTTCGCCATCCGGGCCGTAGACGAGCGCCAGCGCGCCCCAGGTCGCGAGCCCGATGGCGCAGCCGGCCACGCCGACCGTCGCCAGGCGCCGCCAGCTGAAACGCGCATGTGCCGGCGTCGGCGTCGCGTCGTCGATCACGGCGGGCGGATGCGGCGTGCCGTCCGCGGCTGTCGCGTGGGCGCCGCCGATGTCGAACAGCGCGGGCCGCAACCGTCCGCCAACGAGCCCGACCGCCGCCGCGCCCAGCACGATCAACGGAAACGGCACGCCGAGCAGGTCGATGCCGATGAACGCGGCGAGCGCCACGCCGACCAGCACGCCATTCCTCAGCGTGCGGCTGCCGATGCGCCACGCCGCCGCCAGCACGATGGCGACGACGGCCGGCTTGATACCGGCCATGATGCCGGCGACGGCGGGCAGCTGGCCCCACGCCATATAAATCCACGACAGCGCGATGAGCACGAGCAGCGACGGCAGCACGAACAGCACGCCGGCCGCGATCCCGCCCGGCACGCGGTGCAGCAGCCAGCCGATGTAGATGGCCAGTTGCGTCGCTTCCGGTCCCGGCAGCACCATGCAGTAGTTCAGCGCGTGCAGGAAGCGCCGCTCGGAAATCCAGCGGCGGCGCTCGACGAGTTCCGCGTGCATCATGGCAATCTGCCCGGCCGGCCCCCCGAAGCTGATGAACCCGAGTTTGAGCCAGTAGCGCAGCGCGGTGCGGAAGGGAACGGAAGCGGGCGGGGCGGACAAGGTCGATGGGCAACGGTTGAAAGATTGCCCATCTTACACGCATCAAACGGATGAGCGATGGCTCACTTCGACGAGCACGCCGCCTGGCGCATGGACATAGAACAGCGTCGCGCCGCGCTGGGACGACACGGGTGGGAGGCCCTCAACGCCGGCGGCCTGCATGCGTGCATGGACGGCGTGCACGTCGTCATCGGAATCGACGATGAAGCCGACGTGGAAGTTGTCCGGAAAATCTTGTGTGCCCTCGGTGCGGCGGCGCGTGAGGACGAGCACGAATCCGCCGCTGCCGGTCAAGAGGGCGAAACCGTTGTTGCCGCGCGTTTCGCACAGGCGGAAGCCGAAATGGGTCGTGAAGAAGGCGGCCGTGGCCGCGACGTCGGGGACGGGAAGGTCGAGATGGTTGAGTTGCATCGCATGCTCCGAAGATGGGTTCGCTCGGATGCATCGCAGGCACGCGCGAACGAACCCGTTGGGCGCTGGGCGCCGGACGGTTCGTCGCGGGTACTCATGCGCGTACGCATGGAACAGAGCTTCGCGCTGGCGGCGGCGCGAAGGGATCGGGCTTACCAAATCCGACCCTGCCTTTTTCGACGCCGCCATCGTAGCACAGACGGCGCTGTGTCTCGTCCTTAAATAGGTTGACGGGTAACTGCCTTTTTCGTTACCCGTAAATCGGACTCTACAGACGCCCGGTGTACTGCATCGGGCGTTTTGTATTCCAGGGCCAGGTGCGGCCGCTGATGGT